>Ga0209281_1000003_pt1 | contig 1260089 bp, 1193 predicted proteins | sample MedtruBG_FD_187514 | JGI IMG/M metagenome (GOLD analysis project Ga0209281, IMG submission 187514) | Root nodule microbial communities of legume samples collected from California, USA - Medicago truncatula BG (SPAdes) (version 2) | ecosystem: Host-associated > Plants > Roots > Nodule... | reverse complement strand
AAAAGCAAAAAGCCCGCTCAGGTTTCCCTGAGCGGGCTTCTCTAATATGGCTCCTCTGACTGGACTCGAACCAGTGACATACGGATTAACAGTCCGCCGTTCTACCGACTGAACTACAGAGGAATCGTGTGAACGGCCGGAATCATAACGGGGTGTTGGCAGCATGTCAAAGGCGGATTACGCATTCTGTGACTGTTTGCTTACAGAATGCGCAACCCGTTGAGGTTTTGGCAGATTTAGCCCAGTTTCGCGCGTTTTAACCGCAGCTGATAGTGGTAATGGCTGCGGCTGAGCAGGGAGTCCGCATTGACGCTCGGGCTCCAGGAATCGTCGCCGCCGACCCCCATATGGAAGCCGTCCAGGTTGAGCCAGGTACCGGCTTCCGGCTGCAACAGGTGTTGGTGGCTACAGTCCATCAACTGACGCAGGCCGTAGCGGCTGAGTGAAAAGTGGAACTGCCCGTCGACGTGCCAGTCGCCGTACTGCAACTGGCGGGTGTCGCAGCGCAGGCCGTTTTCGCCGGGGAAGATGTACGGCGTGTGCAGCTCTTCCAGCGATCGTTGCCAGCGCCCGAATTGCGCGGCGAGGCGACGGTCCGGATAGTTTTCATGCGGCCCCAGGCCCAGCCATTGTGCCTGCGGATGGGTGTCCGCCACTTGGCAGGTCAGGCCGATACGCGCCGGTGGCGGCAGGCTGGCGGCGATCGCGACGTCAACGCTGACGCTGACCGCGCCCTGGCTGTCGAACAACCACTCTTTTCGGCTGCATAACAGCGTTTCCCCATCTACCCCGAACCGGTGCTCGCTCACCACCCGCACGCCGTCGCTCAGCAGATCGGCCTGCAGCAGCACGCAGTGCTCTTCCAGCCGGTACATGCCGGCCAGCTTCCAGCGTTCGACCCAGGCATTGGGATCGATGCGTTCCACTTCGCTGATGCCGATGTCGTTATCCAACGGCGCACGGATAAAGTTATCTTGCAGCGGCGTCAGCAGCAGCGCTTCGCCATCTTGCCACCACTGGCTCAGGAGGCCATTTTCGCGGGTAAACTGCCAGCGTTGCTTGCCATGGCTAATCTCAATCGTCCGGTCATTCTGGCTCAGCTGTGGGGCAACGCCTTTCGTTGCTGGCGGCGCCAAATGCAGCGTGCGCGGTACCGGCCATTGATCCCAGGCGCAGCGATGGTTGGCTTCGGACCAGTCGGTGGCCTTGGGCTGCACCACCGCCACATTCAGCCACAGCTCGCCGGGCTGATGAAGTATCGGCAAGCGGTCGAGCAGGTGGAAGCTGGCGCTGCCCTGCGGCGGTAGCGCGAGGTCAAAGCTGCCGCTGGCGCGTTCTACGCCGTCCAGCTCCAGTCGCCAGTCCAGCCGTTCGTTATCGCTATGGCGGAACAGGTACTCGCTGCTGACGGTCAACGTCAGCGTTGTGGCATCAAAGGCAAATTGGAAAAACTGCTGGGCGCGTTGCGCCTCGAACAGCGCCGGGTGTGGCGTGCGATCGGGGAACACCAGGCCGTTAAGGCAGAATTGCCGATCGTTAGGCGTGTCGCCGAAGTCGCCGCCGTACGCCCAGAACTCATCTCCGTTGTCATCGCGGCGGGTGAGTGCCTGATCGACCCAGTCCCACACGAAGCCACCTTGCAGGCGCGGATACTGGCGGAAGGCCTGCCAATAACGGTCAAAACCGCCGAAGCTATTGCCCATCGCGTGAGCGTATTCGCACAGGATCAGCGGCCGCTGTTCATCCGGCAGGCCGATCCACTTCTTGATCGACCACTTGGGCACGGCAGGGAACGGCTGATCCTGATCCACCCGGGCGTACATCGGGCAGATAATGTCGGTCGCTGCGCTATTGGCGCCGCCGCCTTCATACTGCACCGGGCGAGTAGGGTCCTGGCTTTTCACCCAGCGATAAAGCGCGTCGTGATTGCAGCCGTGGCCGGATTCGTTGCCCAGCGACCAGATAATAATGCAGGGGTGGTTGCGATCCCGCTGCACCATGCGCGTCACGCGCTCGCTCATCGCCGGTAGCCACAGCGGATCGTCGGAAAGCCGGTTCATCGGCTGCATGCCGTGGGTTTCAATATTGGCTTCGTCGACCACGTACAGCCCATAGCGGTCGCACAGCCGGTACCACAGCGGGTGATTCGGGTAGTGCGAGCAGCGCACCGCATTGAAGTTGTGCTGTTTCATCAACAGAATGTCGTGGCGCATCGTGGCTTCATCCATCACCTGGCCGTGCTGCGGATGATGTTCATGCCGGTTGGTGCCGCGGATCAGCAGCGGCTGGCCGTTCAGCTTCAGCAACCCGTTGCTGATGTCGACCTGACGGAAGCCAACGTCATAGGCTTCCACCTCAATAATTTTCCCGTCTGGCGCCAACAGTGCCAGCGTGGCCCGGTACAGCGTTGGGGTTTCAGCGCTCCATAGCGCAGGCTGTTCCACCGGCAGACGCAGCGTTGTGCGGTCATCATAGGCACCGCGCTCGTCGATAATTTCGCTGCCGAGCGCCTGGATTTTTTCGCCAATCAGCTGGCCATCGCGCCACAGCTGCAGTTGTACCCGGTGCTGTGTCGGTCGATTGACGTGCGCTTCCACCACCAGTTCGCCACGGCGGAAGCCGTCGTAAAGCGGGGTTGTGATGCGAATATCGCTCAGGTGGGTGGCGGGTTTATGCAGCAGGCTGACGTCGCGGAAAATCCCGCTCATGCGCCACATATCCTGATCTTCAAGATAGCTGCCATCGCACCAGCGCAGCACCATCACCGCCAGTCGGTTTTCACCAGCCTGCAGCCAGGGGCTAAGGTCAAATTCGGCGGGCAGGCGGCTGTCTTGCGAATAGCCGACCCAATGGCCGTTGCACCACAGGTAAAACGCCGAGTTGACGCCGTCAAAGATAATGCGCGTCTGCCCCTCGGCCAGCCAGGCGGGATCGACGGTAAACTGGCGGGAATAGCAACCGGTCGGGTTTTCTTCCGGGACCAGCGGCGGGTTAACCGGGATCGGGTAGCGGACGTTGGTGTAGATCGGCGCGTCATAACCGGCAAGTTGCCAGTTGGACGGCACCGCCAGCCGGTCGGCATCGGGCAGGTCCTGCCGCAGCCAGGCTTCGGGCACCGCCTGCGGGCTGCGGTAATAGCTGAACTGCCAGTCGCCGTTTAACGTTTTCTGGCTGCTGCTGGGGCTGTCGTCACGCGCCGCATTCAGATCGCGCCAGCTCGCAAAAGGCGGATGCGCAGCCAGCCGCTGATAATGGGTGCAGGCCGGATTTTGCCAGTCCCGGCGGGCAATAAGGTCTTTCAGGGAAGGGGAGGGCAGAGCACTCATCGGCGATCGTCCTGTCGGCAGAGTTGAGGGGCATCATGCCGAATAAGATGCTGAGGAGAACCCAAAAAGTAAAGCGGTTACATTCAAGCTTGCAGGGGCGATCAAATAACCGCTTATTCTGGCTGAGCAGGCCGGTAAATCCGCTGCGGACGGCCTACCTTGCCGTAAATGATTTCGGCGCGCAGCTGCTGGGCGGCGGTACAAAACTCCAGATAACGGCGTGCCGTGGTGCGGCTTAACCCCATCTGTTGCGCAACGCTTTCAGCGGTGTGGCTGACCGAGGGCTGTTCGAACAGGCCGCGTATTTTAACCAGCGTCAGCTCATCGATGCCTGCCGGCAATGTCGCCATAGGCTCGCCGCGGGCGTAGGTATTGAACATCTGATCAATGCGGCGCTGGTTAAGGTGTGCCTTATCCTTCAGCGCCTGGTGCCGCTGGCTGAAGCGCAATAGCGTGTGGGCCAGCCGATCATAGGCCAGCGGTTTGATCAGGTAATCGAACACCCCGTAGCGCAGGGCTTCGGCCACGGTGTCCATGTCGCTGGCGGCGGTAATAAAGACGATACCGCCGGCATAACCGCTCAGCGTCAGTTCGCGCAGCAGCTCAATGCCCTGGCCGTCGGGCAGGAAGTTATCCAGCAGGATCAGATCCGGCTTGAAGCGCTCGACCATGGTACGGGCCTGCGCCAGGGTACCCGCCAACCAGATTTGTCGGCAGCCGCCGTTTTGCCGGATAAATTCCGCGTGCATTTCTGCCAGCGGCGTTTCGTCTTCGACGATCAGTATATTCAGCCATTCCATAGTGAATCCCGTCTCCCCGTCGTCTTGCAGATTGCGATCAATATGCTACGAAAATGTAAGTTAATTGCCGCGTAAAATAAAGATTATCTCAATAATAAACACCATAAAAATAATTAAGTAAATAAAGAACATTAAATAACTTATTAACCGAAAGGGGTTTGTGAAATAGGTCAATAATTCGCTATTTTTTTCTGTTTACCATTGTTTCATTAAGTGTCCTTGGCAGATTTATCTCCATGGTTTTTAAGGTTTTAATTCCAGTTATAAATGTTAATCGACACTCTTTTTTGTATTTATTTTGTTATTTAATAGTTAACCCAGAGAGCGTGTTATGTTGGGCGACACCCTATTTAATCGAGTCAAAAGGTCCGATCATAAAAGTATCGCGCAGATTAATGCTTTCCTGCGCAGTAACGATCTGAATATTGACACCACGGTTGAAATATTTATTACCGTGACGCAAAACGATAAGTTGGTCGCCTGCGGCGGCATTGCCGACAATATTATCAAATGCGTCGCCATCAGCCCGCAAATGCGCGGCGAAGGTTTGGGGCTGACGTTGGCAACGGAGTTGGTGAATCTGGCTTATGAACGCCATCACACCCAGCTGTTTATCTACACCAAAATCCAAAATGAGCCGTTGTTCCAGCAATGCGGTTTCTACCCCATCGCCCGGGTGCCGGGCATCGTGGTGTTGATGGAAAACAGCCCGTGCCGGCTGAAACGCTATGCCGCTCAGTTAGCGGGCCAGCGCCGGCCGGGCACCACCATCGGCAGTATCGTGATGAACGCTAACCCCTTTACCCGCGGCCACCAATACCTGGTGCGCCAGGCCGCTGCGCAATGCGACTGGCTGCACCTGTTTTTGGTCAAGGAAAATACCTCGCGCTTCAGCTATGAAGATCGGCGGCGGCTGGTGCTGGCGGGCACCGCAGACATTCCTAACCTGACGGTGCACGAAGGGTCGCAATACGTCATTTCACGCGCCACCTTCCCCTGTTACTTCATTAAAGATCAAGGTATTGCCGACGACTGCTACACCGAAATCGATCTGAAGATCTTCCGTCAGTATCTGGCGCCCGCGTTGGGCATTACCCACCGCTTCGTCGGCAACGAGCCTTTCTGCGCGGTCACCGCCAAGTACAACCGCGATATGCGTTATTGGCTGGAAACCCCGGCGCTACCCAGCCCGCCGATCGCGCTGGTAGAAATCGAACGTTTGCAATATCAGGGCACGGCGATCTCCGCCTCCTGGGTGCGCAAGCTGCTGGCCGCCGGGGACTTTCACGCCGCCGCGCCGCTGGTGCCGCCAGACACCCTGTATTACCTGCAAGATTTGCAAACGCAGCGCCGGGCCAAGCCGGCGGCACACCCCTTTGAATCCGCACAATCAGGTGAAAGATGAAAATTATCCGAGAAGCAATGGCCGGCACGCTGGAATCCAGCGATGTCATGGTGCGCATCGCCCCCGCCGAGGGGCCGGAACACGATCTGCTGATCGCCAGCAGCGTAGAGAAACAGTTCGGCGAAGCCATCCGCCAAACGTTGCTGGAGGTGCTGCAACGTTATCAGGTGGAGCCGGTGCAGGTGATGGTGGACGACAAAGGCGCGCTCGACTGCGTGCTGCGTGCCCGGCTGGAAACCGCGCTGATGCGCGCCAGCGACAACGGCCTACTGCCATGGGGGGCGCATCATGAAAACGCTGAATAAACACCGTCTGCGCCGCAGCATGCTGTTCGTGCCCGGTGCCAATGCGGCCATGGTGAGCAACGCCTTTATCTATCAGGCCGATGCGCTGATGTTCGATCTGGAAGACTCGGTGATCCTGCGCGAAAAAGACGCCGCGCGGCGGCTGGTGTATCACGCGTTGCAACACCCGCTGTATCAGGAAGTGGAAACCATTGTGCGCGTCAACGCGCTGGATTCCGCCTACGGGCTGGCGGATCTGCAGGCGGTAGTGCGCGGCGGGGCGGACATCGTGCGGCTGCCGAAAACCGACAGCGCGCAGGACGTGGTGGATATGGATCGCGAAATTGCCGCCATCGAAGCCGACTGCGGGCGTCCGGTGGGCAGTACCGGCCTGCTTGCGGCGATTGAGTCGGCGGCGGGGATCACCCAGGCGGTCGCCATCGCCCATGCCTCACCGCGGTTGATTGGCATCGCGCTCGGCGCGGAAGACTACGTGCGCAACCTGCGTACCGAACGTTCGCCGGAGGGTATTGAGCTGCTGTTTGCGCGTTGCTCAATATTACAGGCGGCGCGGGCCGCGGGCATTCAGGCGTTCGACACCGTGTATTCCGATGCCAATAACGAAACCGGCTTCCTGCAGGAAGCGGCGCTGATCAAACAGCTCGGTTTCGACGGCAAATCCCTGATTAACCCACGGCAAATTGAACTGCTGCACAACCTGTATGCGCCAACCGCCAAGGAAGTGGCTCACGCCCAGCGGGTGGTGGATGCCGCGGCGGCGGCGGAGCAGGAAGGGCGCGGGGTAGTGTCGCTCAACGGCAAGATGGTCGACAGCCCGGTGATTGAACGCGCGCGGCTGGTATTGCAACGCGCAGCGCTTTCCGGCATCCGCGAAACGTCGGTTCAGCACGGAGAGGAAGCATAATGAAACGCCAACAACGACTGATGACCCTGAACAACCTGGCGGACCTGCGCTGCTATCAGGATGCCTCCAAGGCCAACCTGCAGGCGCGCAAGCCGCGCGATATCAAACGCTGCGACACGCTGGAACAGGCGGTACGCCGCAGCGGTTTGCAGGACGGAATGACCATCTCTTTCCACCATGCATTTCGCGGCGGCGATCTGGCGCTGAATCAGGTGATGGAAACGCTGGCGGCGATGGGGTTCCGCAACCTGACGCTGGCCTCCAGCTCGCTGAGCGAATGCCATGCGCCGCTGGTCGGCCATATCCGCAACGGGGTGGTGAGCCGCATTTACACCTCCGGCCTGCGTGGCCCGCTGGCGGATGCCATCTCACGCGGCCTGCTGGCCGAACCGGTACAAATTCACTCCCACGGTGGCCGCGTCAACCTGATCGAGTCCGGTGAACTGGCGATAGACGTCGCCTTCCTCGGGGTTCCGGCCTGCGACGAATTTGGCAATGCCAACGGCTACAGCGGCGAAGCCTGCTGCGGTTCGTTGGGCTACGCCAAAGTGGATGCCGATACCGCAGGCACCGTGGTGTTGCTGACCGAAGCGATCCTGCCTTATCCGCATCATCCGGCCAGCCTGGCGCAGGATCGGGTCGATCTGATTGTTCAACTCGAGCGAGTGGGGGACGCCGACAAGATCGGTGCCGATGCCACCCGCATGACTTCTAACCCGCGTGAATTACTGATTGCCCGCCGCGCTGCCGAAGTGATTGCCGGTTCCGGCTTCTTTACCGAAGGTTTCTCGCTGCAAACCGGCACCGGTGGGGCTTCGTTAGCGGTGACGCGTTTTCTGGAAGACAAAATGCGCGCGCGTGGCGTTCGCGCCGGTTACGCCCTCGGCGGTATTACCTCAACCATGGTGGATCTGCATGAAAAAGGGCTGATTGCTCGCCTGCTGGACGTGCAGAGTTTTGACCGTGCGGCGGCGATGTCGTTGGCGCGCAATCCCAACCACATTGAAATCAGCGCCAATCAGTACGCCAACTTCAGTTCGAAGGGCGCTTCGGTCGACCGGCTTGACGTGGTGGTGCTAAGCGCGCTGGAAATCGATACCGGCTTCAACGTCAACGTGCTGACTGGTTCCGACGGCGTGCTGCGCGGGGCTTCTGGCGGTCACTGTGACACCGCCGCGGCGGCACGGTTGGCGATCATCGTCGCACCGCTGGTGCGCGGGCGCATTCCAACGCTGGTCGAGCAGGTTACCACCTGCGTCACGCCGGGCTCCAGCATCGACATTTTGGTTACCGATCACGGTATTGCCGTTAACCCGGCGCGGCCGGAGTTGGCGCAGCGGCTGCAAGAGGCAGGGCTGCCGGTGGTTGGCATCGACTGGCTGCGCCAGCGTGCGCTGTTGCTGACCGGCGAACCGCAGCCGATCGCTTTCACCGACAAAGTGGTGGCGGTCGTGCGTTATCGCGACGGTTCGGTGATCGACGTGGTGCATCAGGTGGCGGAGTAACGTGATGACCTGCGTCCCTCCTGAACTGGCCGCCAACCGCGCCGTCAGCCTGCCGGAACTGCTGACCAGCCGCGAGTGCCGCCAGGCACGGCAGCAGGCGTGGCAGGCTCAGCACGCTTCCACGCTGCTGGTGCTGACGCTGGTGGTGCCCGGTGCGGTAAAAGACAGTGCCCTGACCCGCAACATCTTCAACCTCGGCTGGCAGGCGCTGCAGCAAATGGGGCGTGAGCAAAACTGGCATTGCCTGCAGGCGGAAGCGCTGGCGCTTTCCACCGGTTGCGAGGGGTTTATGGCGCTGCAGGCCGATGCCCAACGGGTGAAAGACTGCGCCATGCAGTTGGAGGTTCAGCAGCCGATAGGTCGGCTGTGGGATATCGACGTGCTGGATCCCGAGGGCCGTATTTTATCGCGCCGCGATCTGGGGCTGGCGGAGCGCCGCTGCCTGCTGTGCAGCCAGCCGGCCAAAATCTGCGCCCGTCAGCGGCGACACAGCAGCGAACAGCTGCTGCAGGAAATGGAAAGGATGCTCAATGATGCGCTCTCAACCCGTTGAACTCGCCCGGTGTAGCCCACCGGCGCCGGTCAGTGGCTTTGCCCATGCCGCCTACCGCGCCCTGTTGGTCGAAGTGAATCTGACGCCCAAACCGGGGCTGGTGGATCGCCACAACAACGGTGCCCACCGGGACATGAACATCGGCCATTTTTACCGCAGCGCCCGCGCTATCGGCATCTGGCTGCCGCGCTTTGTCCGTCAGGGGCAGGAAGACGCCCGTTGCCCGGCTGCCGAGCAGTTGGTCAGGCTGCGTCCGCTGGGGCTGGCCTGCGAAAACCACATGTTTCAGGCCACCGGTGGCGTCAACACCCATAAAGGCAGCGTATTTTCCCTCGGCCTGCTGTGCACCGCTTTCGGTCGCCTGTCCCAGAGGCCGCAGTCTATTGACGCCGCCACGCTGTGCGCCGAAGTGGCGTCGATGTGTCGTGGACTGGTGGCGCGCGAGCTGCAACAGCGCAATGCGTTGCAGACCGCCGGCCAAAGGCTGTTTGCCCAACACGGCCTGAGCGGCGCGCGCGGCGAGGCGGAGTCCGGCTTCGAGCGGGTGATTAACGGTGCGCTGCCGCTGTACCTGCAACGGCTGAACGCCGGGTGCGATGAGCAAACGGCGCTGATGGACAGCCTGCTGTGGCTAATGGCCAACAACGATGACACCAATGTCGCCTCACGCGGCGGTCTCGAAGGCCTGCGTTGGTTGCAGCGGCGTGCCGGCGAACTGCTGGCGCAGGGGGGAGCCCAGGGTCAGCAGGGCATAGCACGCCTGCGGCAGTTCGACGCCGAGTGCATTCACCGCAATCTCAGCCCAGGCGGCAGTGCCGATCTGTTGATCGTCACCTGGCTGCTGGCGCAATTACCGAATTCCACTAAGCCCGCTGCCTTTCAAGCCACAACTTGGAATCCCTAGGGCATAGCTAAAAAAATAACCCGTCTTCAGGAGAAACTTATGTCCGAAACCAAGGAAAAAATCTGGAAAGCGCTGGCGCCACTGTTGGTGCTGGCGATCCTGCTCTGGATACCCACGCCCGAAGGCATGCCGCCGCAGGCCTGGCGCTACTTCGCCATTTTTGTGGCGATGATTGTCGGCATGATCCTGGAGCCGATCCCGGCGACGGCGATCAGCTTTATCGCCGTGACCCTCAGCGTGCTGAGCGCCAACTGGGTGTTGTTCGGGGCGCAGGAATTAGCGGAGCCGGGCTTCAAGGCCGGTAAAGAGGCGCTGAAATGGGGGCTGGCCGGATTTTCCAGCACCACCGTCTGGCTGGTGTTCGGCGCATTTATCTTTGCGCTCGGCTACGAAGCCACCGGGCTGGGGCGACGCATTGCCCTGTTTTTGGTGAAGTTTATGGGCAAGCGTACCCTGACGCTCGGTTATGCGGTGGTGATCATCGATATCCTGCTGGCACCTTTTACCCCGTCCAACACCGCCCGTACCGGTGGCACCGTGTTCCCGGTGGTGAAAAACCTGCCGCCGCTGTTTGATTCCTTCCCCAACGATCCCTCCTCACGGCGCATCGGCGGTTACCTGATGTGGATGATGGTGGTCGGGACCAGCATCAGCTCCTCGATGTTCGTCACCGGCGCCGCACCTAACGTGCTGGGCATCGAGTTCGTCAGCAAAATCGCCGGCGTGCATATCAGCTGGATGCAGTGGTTCCTGGCCTTCCTGCCGGTCGGTCTGCTGCTGCTGGTGATTGCGCCGTTGATTTCCTATTACCTGTACAAACCGGGCGTTACGCACAGCAGCGAAGTCGCTTCCTGGGCCAATAGCGCGCTGGGGGAAATGGGCAAGCTGACGCGCAAGGAGTACACGCTGATTGGCCTGGTGCTGCTCAGCCTGTGTCTGTGGGTGTTTGGCGGCAAGATATTGGATGCCACCACGGTCTGTTTGTTGGCGGTATCGCTGATGCTGGCCTTGCACGTAGTGTCGTGGAAGGACATCACCAAATACTCCAGCGCCTGGAACACCTTGGTGAACCTGGCGACGCTGGTGGTGATGGCCAACGGCCTGACGCGCTCCGGTTTTATCGACTGGTTCGCGCTGACCATGAGCACCCATCTGGACGGATTCTCGCCGGATATGACGGTCGTGGCGCTGGTCCTGGTGTTCTACTTCGCTCACTACCTGTTCGCCAGCCTGTCGGCGCACACGGCAACCCTGCTGCCGGTGATCCTTGCCGTCGGTAAAGGCCTGCCGGGCGTGCCTATGGAGCAGCTGTCGATGCTGCTGGTGCTGTCGATCGGCATCATGGGCGTGCTGACGCCGTACGCTACCGGTCCTGGGGTTATCATCTACGGCTGTGGCTACGTGAAGTCGAAAGACTACTGGCGGATGGGCGGTATTTTGGGCGTGGTGTACATCGCCGCGCTGTTGTTGATCGGCTGGCCGATCATGCGTTTGTGGATGTGATTTTCTAAATTATCAGCGGCCCTCGGCGAAGGGCCGCTGAGCAGACCTTTCCCTGTGATGTTCATCACACACTTTCGGCGTTAACCTCTCCATGATAGCGAAGCAATAGCTAACACATTAAAAATAATCACAATCCTGGAGCCTCTGCGGATGAAAAGAAAAACTTTATTGCTGTGCTTGCCGTTATTTATGACCGGGACTGCCTTGGCGGAAACCAACGACTATCAATTGGATCAGGTGCTGGTGATGAGCCGCCATAACCTGCGTGCGCCGCTGGCCAACAACGGCAGCGTATTGGCGCAGTCCACCCCCAAAGCCTGGCCGGCCTGGGACACGCCGGGTGGCCTGCTGACCACCAAGGGCGGGGTGCTGGAAGTGTATATGGGCCACTACTTCAATGCGTGGCTCAAGCAAACCGGAGTATTGCCGCAGGAAGGCTGCCCGACCGCCGGCAGCGTTTACGTCTATGCCAACAGTTTGCAACGCACGGTGGCGACCGCGCAGTTCTTTACCAACGGTGCTTTCCCCGGTTGTGACGTCAGCGTGCATCATCAGGACAAAATGGGGGAGATGGATCCCACCTTCAACCCGATCATCACTGACAACAGCGAAGCTTTCAATCAGCAGGCTCTGGGGGCAATGAACGCCGAACTGGCCTCGTTGAAGCTGGACGCCTCCTACAAGCAATTAGAAAAAATCATCGATTACAAAGATTCCAGCGCCTGTAAAACCGACAAGCACTGCGATTTGACCAAAGAAGCCAGCAAAATGAGCGCAGTGCCGGGCAAAGAGCCGGGTGTCGCTGGGCCGCTGCGGGTAGGGAACTCGCTGGTGGACGCCTTTATGCTGCAATATTACGAAGGCTTCCCGATGAAGGACGTGGCCTGGGGCAAAATCACCACGCCACAGCAGTGGAAACAGTTGGCGCAGCTGAAGGACGGCTATCAGGATTCGCTTTTTACCTCGCCGGTGGTGGCGCAAAACGTGGCCAAACCGCTGCTGACATATATCAACGGCGCACTGATTGGCGAACGCAACCCGGATTCACCGAAGGTAACGGTGCTGGTGGGGCACGACTCCAACATTGCCTCCCTGCTGTCGGCGATGGAGTTCAAGCCGTACCAACTGCCGCATCAATATGAGAAAACGCCGATTGGCGGCAAGCTGGTGTTCCAGCGCTGGCACGATAAGAAAAACGATCGCGATTTGCTGAAAATCGAGTACGTGTATCAATCCACCGACCAGTTGCGCAATGCCACTCCGCTGACGCTGAAAACCCCGCCACAGCGCGTGACGATGGCGTTAAAAGGCTGCCCAATCGATAAGCAGGGCTACTGCGCCTGGAGCGACTTCGAAAAAACCATGAAAGGGATTCTGTAATTCTGTTGTGCCTCTCCTTCGGTAACGGGGGAGAGGAATAATCATTGTTGCTCAGGAGCTCGGCGTCTAAAATTAGCGTTCTGCACACCCAATATGGACAACCCGTGTTCTCTTCTTTTATCCCCACCTTTGAACGGTTGAACCTGGACGATTACCCGGGGCAGGTTGCCCGTTGCCGCTTTTCTGTGGCGCACTACCAGGATGACTGTTTCGCTTCCATTGGCATGGCGCTCCCCGAACATCTGGCGCGTGCGGTGCCAAAGCGGCGGGCGGAATATCTGGCCGGGCGTTATCTGGCGCGGACCTTGTTGGCACCGCTGGGGTTTGCGGATTTCACGCTGTTGCGCGGCGAAGACCGGGCACCGCAGTGGCCGCCGGGTATCGCCGGTGCGCTCAGTCATAATGCGGACACTGCGCTTTGCGCGGTGCATCCGGAAACCGGGTTGGGCGGCGTGGGGCTGGACGTTGAAACGTTCATTCCCGCCGGGCGTGCGGAGGAGCTGCAGCGAGCTATCGTCAGCGAGGCGGAATCTGCCCAACTGCGCACTCATTCACAGCCATTTAACCACCTGCTGACCTTGGCCTTTTCCGCCAAAGAGAGCCTGTTCAAAGCGCTATATCCGCAGGTGCGCTGCTATTTTGACTTTCTAGACGCACGCCTGGTCACGCTGGATACGCAACGACAGACGTTCGAATTGGAACTGCTCAAAACCCTTACGCCGCAGTGCCATGCAGGTCGCCGTTTCTGCGGCCGTTACTGGCAACAAGGTGACGATGTCACAACTTTTATTTATTTATAAATCAATCAAATAAAGCTAAAAATTCGACGTTGCACTGTCACATTTGCCGGTGGATTCGCCTGCGACGCAGCAGGTGGCTGGCCCCTTCCGACACCAACAGCAGCACCGCCAGCCAGATAGGAATATAGGTCAGCCATTCATCCCGGCCGATGCTCTCGCCAAGCAGCAAGGCTACCACTACCAACAGCACCGGCTCCACATAGCTCAGCAGGCCGAACAGGCTGAACGGCAGCAGACGGCTGGCCAGGATATAGCACACCAGCGCAGCGGCGCTGATCACCCCCAACAGCGGGATTTGCCAATACAGTGCCGGGCTGATGCTCAGCGCCGCCAGTGGCCCGTTGCCCCCGAAGGCGAACCAGGCGGCGACCGGCAGCATCAGCGTCAGTTCACACCACAAGCCACCCAGGTTGTCGGTGCCGAAACGGCGGCGCAGGATAAAGTACACCGGGTAGCCCAGCGCCACCAGCAAGGTGGTCCAGGACACGCCGCCGACCTGATACAACTCGTTGCCGACGCCGATAATGGCGCAGCTGACCGCCAGTTTTTGCAGCAGCGAAAGGCGATCGCGGAAGATCAGGCGTCCTGCCAGCACCATGGTCAGCGGCAGCAGGAAATAGCCGAGCGATACCTCCAAGGCCTTGCCGTGCAGCGGTGCCCAGAGAAACAGCCAGAGCTGAACCCCCAGCAGCGCCGAACTCAGCGGCAGAAACAGCAGGCGGCGCGGCCGCTGTTTTATCCAACTCAAGGTCTCGCTGACCTTGCGCCAGTCGGCGGAAAGCACCATGAACAGCGTCAAAAACGGCACCGTCAGCAGGGTACGCCAGCCAAAGACTTGCTCACCGTCAAGCGGCGTCAGGGTAGAGGTGTAGTAATACATCACGCCGAACAATACCGAGGCGATGACGGAAAGAACGATCCCTTTAATCACATGCGATCCTGAAAAGTTATTGATTTTATTGTCGGTACTCTAGAGAAGTTTAGCGCTAACAACAATGCGGCGCATCAGGCTGGACAATCGCCAACGGCAAGTTAAAATAAATACTGTGTATTAATACAGGTTTTCTGTCATGACCCTCGATCTTTTTGAAGACTCCGTGCCGCCGCCGTGGCGGGAACAGATTGCGCCAGGCGCGGTGGTGATGCACGGTTTTGTGCGCGATCACGGCCCAGAACTGCTGGCGGCGGTGCATGGGGTGATTGCTCAGGTGCCCTGGCGGCACATGACTACCCCGGGCGGTCATGTGATGTCGGTGGCGATGAGCTGGTGCGGCAACGGCTGGAGCAGCGACAGCCGCGGTTATCGCTATTCGGAGCGCGATTCGCGCAGCGGCAAACGTTGGCCGCCGATCCCGGATATCCTGATGGCGCTGGCGGATGAAGCGGCACAGCAGGCGGGCTTTGCCCCGTTTGTACCGGATTCCTGCCTGATGAACCGCTACGATCCGGGCAGCAAGCTGTCATTGCATCAGGACAAAGACGAGCATGATTTCGGCTCGCCGATCGTTTCCGTTTCCCTCGGGCTGCCGGCGGTATTCCAGTTCGGCGGCATGCAACGTAGCGATCGGGCCCAGCGCATTCCTTTGGCGCACGGCGACGTGGTGGTGTGGGGCGGCCCGTCGCGGCTGTGTTTTCACGGCATTATGCCGATCAAGGAAGGCTACCATTCGCTGGTGGGGCCGCACCGTATCAATATCACCTTACGCAAGGCGCTTTAGCTGCGGCTCTTTCGCCAGGCAGGCCACCAGATAGTCGATAAACACCCGCAGCTTGGGCGGCAGGTACTGATTGGGGGCATACAGCAACCACAGCCCGCCGTGGTAACTGCTGAGGAAATCCCATTGCGGCAGCACCTGCACCACTTCGCCGTCGTCCAGCGCCTGACGGGCGGTAAAGTACGGCAGGCTGCCAATGCCAATGTGCTGTTTCACCGCATCCAGCCGCACGCCGGTATGGTTGGCGGCGTAGCGCCCACGTACGTTGACCGTCACCGTTTTCCCGGCCTGGCGGAATTTCCAACGGGCGTCGTTCGGCGTTTCACCCAGATAAATGCAGCTGTGCTGCGCCAAATCCTGCGGATGCCGCGGCGTTCCCTGCTGTGCCAGATAAGCCGGTGTGGCGCACAGCAGGTGGTCGATGGTCATCAGTTGGCGGCCAATCAGCCCAGGGGAAGGGCGTTCGGTAATGCGCAGCGCCAGATCGACCCGATCATCAATCAAATCCATATAGCGGTCTTCCAGCCGCAGGCGAACGTCGACTTTGGGATAGCGGCGTAAAAACGCCGGTATGTGCGGGTGCAGCACATAACGCCCCACCGCCTTGGGCACGCTGACGCTGACCAAGCCTTCAGGCTCTACTGCACCGCGCCCGCTGAACTCCATCACCGAGTGCGCGGCGTCCAGCATGCTGCGGCAGCGTTGAAATACTTCTTCGCCCTGTTCGCTTAGCCGCAATTTGCGCGTGGTGCGGTGTAGCAGTTGCAATGCTAATGCCTGTTCCAGTTTAGCCACGCTGCGGCTGGCGGCAGAGGGGGATGTGCCCAGTCGACGGGCGGCGGCGGAAAAACTGCCGCTCTCCACCACCTGGACAAACACGGCCATTTCGGCCAGCAGCGAATGAGAGAGATTTGTGCTCACAGCGCAAAGGTCCATTGTGTTATTGACGGATTATCCTTTGATTATGGCATGAATATAATGGGCTCTCTAATCAGGAGAAAAACCATGACCGAACGGCTTTATTATTACAGCGACGAATTACAGGGCGCAGCGCAGGTGCTGGCCTGTACCCCGATGGAAGAGGGTGGATACGCGATAGAGCTGGACGCCACATTGTTTCACCCGCAGGGCGGCGGACAACCGGCCGACGGCGGTAAGCTTGGCGGCATCCCGGTGCTACGCGTGGCGCAGCAGGGCGACAAGGTGCTGCATTTCACCGCCGAGCCGTTGGCCGCAGGGCCGGTGAGCGTGCAGGTTGATGGTGAACAGCGTCGGTTGCATACCCGTTGGCACTCCGCCGGGCATCTGATCGGCTGGCTGGGGGAAACCCGCGGCTGGCAACCGGTGAAGGCGCACCACTGGCCGGGCGAAGGGCGGATCACTTTCACACCGGGCGCTGAGCCACAAACGCTGGATCAGGATTTTCTTCAGGCGGAGCTGGCAAGGCTGATTGCGGCAGACCTTCCGCGCAGACAGGTGGCGGTTGACGGCCTGCGGCAGGTGGGATTTGGCGAACTGCCGACCTATGGCTGCGGTGGCACCCATGTGCCCTCGCTGGCGGAGCTGGGCGCGGTAAACATCACGGCGCTCAAAGTGAAAAAAGGCCAGTTGATTGTTCAGTACGCGCTAGATTAAAACGTCGTCCGGGTGGCTATTTCGCCGGCCCGGCCTGCCGCAGCATGGTGCAGAACGCGCACTGGCATCCCGCCTGCGGCAGCGCCGCGCAGGTACCGATATTGACCGCCTGCGCGTCCATCGCGTGAAAACCGTAAAACATATTCTCCAGGCTGTTTTCCGCTGCGCGCGCCTGTTCAGGCCGTGGCTCGGGCACCTTGGACTGAAACGCGGCGGCCCGACCGGCCAACAGGCCAAGGAACAACAGCGAAAGCTGAATTTTCATTTTCGTCTCCCCGATGTGATTTCTGATACGTTATAACAAAACGCCCATTCTGCCAACCGTCGCTGCCTTGTGCATTTTCCGCCATAGGTTAGCGAAATTAGTTCGTTCAACTCCCCGCCGATTTGGTTTGTTATCTAATCCATAACATTCCGAAATAAAGAAGGCGTGGCACACTATGTTTAAGTTCTCTTTCAATAGATTAACCAGCGGAATAACAGTGGCATTGGGCTTGACGGTGGCGGCTACTCCGGCGCTGGCGTCGGTGCAGGGCGGCACGCTGATCTACCTGGAACAGCAGGCGCACACGAACCTTTATCCGCCTTCCGGCGGCTTCTACCCCAACGGCGGCATCCTCAACCAGATCACCGACAAGCTGACCTACCAGAACCCAAAAACGCTGGAGATTGAGCCGTGGATCGCCGAATCCTGGAGCAGTAACGCCGACAAAACCGAATACACCTTCAAGCTCCGGCCGGGCGTGACCTTCTCGGACGGTACGCCGCTGGACGCCAACGCGGTGGCGAAGAACTTCGATACCTATGGCCTGGGCAACAAAGAGAAACGTCTGCCGGTCTCCGAGGTGATCAATAACTATGACCACAGTGAAGTGATCGATCCCTTGACCGTGAAGTTCTACTTCAAGCGCTCTTCGCCGGGTTTCCTGCAGGGTACCGCCACCATAGGGTCAGGGCTGGTTTCTCTCAGCACCTTAAACCGTAATTATGACGAATTGGGTGACGCGCGCCATATCATCGGCTCCGGCCCGTTCGTGGTCAGTGCCGAAACGCTGGGGCGCGAAGTGGATCTCAGCGTGCGCAAAGATTACCGCTGGGGCCCGGCCAGGCTGACGCAGCAGGGGCGCGCCAATCTGGACGGTATCAAGGTGATCGTGACCGGCGAAGACAGCGTACGTATTGGCGCATTGCAGGCCGGGCAGGCGGACTTTATTCGGCAGATCCAGGCCTATGACGAGAAACAAACCCAGGATCAGGGTTTCACTATCTACGCCGCCCCAACGCGCGGCGTCAATGACAGCGTGGCCTTCCGGCCGGACAACCCGTTGGTGAGCGACCTGCGCGTGCGTCAGGCATTGCTGCACGCCACCGACAGCAAGCAGATCGTCGAGACGCTGTTCTCCGTTAACTATCCGCAGGCCAAATCGGTGATTGCTTCTTCCGCCGCCGGTTTTGTCGACCTTTCCGCCAAACTGAAATTCGACCCGGCGCTGGCTAACCGCCTGCTGGATGAAGCGGGCTGGAAAAAGGGCGGCGACGGCCTGCGTGAGAAGGACGGCAAAAAACTGTTGCTGAACGTTTATGAATCGCTGCCGCAACCGCAGAACAAGGCGGTGCTGCAGCTGGTTTCGCAGCAGTGGGGCAAAGTTGGCGCGCGCTTGAACATTCTGGCGGGCGACGCCGGCAGCAAGGTGGCGGATAACCTGGATCCGCAGAAAACCCCGGCGGCGGTGGTGGAAGTAGGACGGGCCGATCCGGATGTGATTAAAAGTCAGTTTTACCCGACCAACCGCGATGCGCTGTTACAGCAAGGCGGGACGGGCAAAAACAGCGCATTTAAAGATGACAAGCTGAACGCGCTGCTGCTGGGCATCGCCTCAGAGGTGGATGCCCAAAAACGCCTGCAGATTGCCGGCGAGGCGCAAAACTACCTGCTCGATCAGGCCTACGTGATCCCGTTCTTCGAAGAGCCGCAGGTGTTTGCCGGAGCGCCTTATCTCAAGGGCGTAAGTTTTGAAGCGGTCGGCCGCCCGAGTTTCTACGGCGCATGGCTGGAAAAACGCTGAGGAGACCATGATGAGCCGATATCTGGCACGGCGTATCGGGCAGGCGCTGCTGGTGCTGTGGGCGACCTTTAGCCTGTCGTTTATCTTGCTGCAGGTGCTGCCGGGTGATGCCATTCTGATTAAGTTTCAGAACCCGGACATGGGCCTCAGCCCGGCGCAGATCGCCGATATGCGCGCGGCCTATGGCGCCGATGTGTCGCTGTGGCAGCAGTATCTGCATGCGCTGGGCAACGTGCTGCGCGGGGACCTCGGCTATTCCATTCAGGCCGGCGTGCCGGTGACGGAGCTGTTGGCCACCAACCTGCCCGCTACGTTGCAACTGGCGCTATTGGGGTTTTCGCTGGCGCTGATCCTGGCGTTGGCGCTGGCCTTTATCTCCAATTTGACCCGTTTTGGCTGGCTGAGGTCATTGCTGCAGTCGCTGCCATCGCTGTTTGTCTCGGTGCCGACTTTCTGGTTGGGCATTGTGCTGATCCAGCTGTTTTCTTTTCGGCTCAAGCTGATCCCGGTGATCAATCCGGGGGAGTGGGAAGGGTTGATCCTGCCGATTGTGACGCTGGCAATACCGATTTCCGCTCCGCTGGCGCAGATCCTGATCCGCAGTATCGACCAGGTACAAACCCAACCCTTTGTCGCCGTGGCCCGTGCCAAAGGCGCCAGCCGCAGCCGGGTGCTGTGGCGGCACGTGGCGCGTAACGCCATGCTGCCGGTGCTGACCATCGCCGGTATTTTACTTGGCGAACTGATCGCCGGTGCGTTGATTACCGAAACCGTGTTTGGCCGCAGCGGGCTGGGGCAACTCACCTTGCAGGCGGTGCTGAATCAGGACGTCGCGGTGCTGCAAGCGATCGTGGTGATTTCCGCCGCCGCTTTCGTCACCCTCAATCTGCTGGTGGATCTGCTGTTCCCGCTGCTGGATCCGCGATTGAAAACCCATACAGGAGCCGCCGTATGAGCAGTATCTCCTTTGAGAAATCCAGCGTGCCGGAGCGCGATCTGGGCGCGGTGGAAAGCGAAGGCACTTTGCCAACGCACCGTCCGCGCCGCCGTCGTGTACCGCTGACGCTGTTGCTGGCCTGGGCGGTGATTGCCATCGCGGTGCTGTGGGCGCTGGCACCGCAGCTGTTCACGGCCTACAGCGGCACCGAAGGCATTGCCGGGGCGCAGCGTTTGGCACCGGGGGGCGAACATTGGTTGGGCACCGATCAACTGGGGCGCGACCTCTATGCGCGCATTGTTTATGGCGCTTCGCAGACGCTGTCCGCCGCGCTGGTGGCGGTCGCTTTAGGCCTGCTGTTGGGCACCGCGCTGGGGCTGATTGCCGGTGCGGTGGGCGGCATCGCGGATGACGCGGTGATGCGCCTTGTCGACGTGTTGCTGTCGATTCCCGGTCTGCTGCTGTCGTTGAGCATCATTATTTTGCTGGGCTTCGGCACGGTTAACGCCGCCATCGCCGTGGGGATTACCTCGGTGGCGAACTTTGCCCGCCTGGCGCGCGCCGAGGTGGTACGGGTACGCCACAGCGATTACGTCGAGGCGGCCTATGGCAGCGGCGGTACCTTCTGGGCGGTGCTGTGGCGGCACATTTTGCCGAACTCGTTAACCTCGGTAATTGCCTTCTCGGCATTGCAGTTCGGCAGCGCGATTCTGGCGATTGCCACCTTGAGCTTCCTGGGTTACGGCAGGCCACCGCCGACGCCAGAGTGGGGGCTGCTGATCGCCGAAGGGCGCAACTATATTTCCACCGCCTGGTGGCTAACCACCTTCCCGGGGCTGGCGGTCGTGGCGGTGGTTCTGGCGGCCAACCGCATCAGCCGCGCATTGGGGAGAACGCCAGTATGAGTATTCAGAGCGCATTACAACGGGCGAGCGCCACACCACCGGTACTGGAGCTGGAACAGGTTTCGATCGCCTATCAGGGCGCGGCTGGCAATCAGCGGGTGGTGCATCAGGTGTCGTTTGCCATTCAGCCTGGGGAAGTGGTGGCGCTGGTCGGCGAGTCCGGTTCCGGCAAAACCACCACCGCGCAGGCAATCATTGGTTTGCTGACGGAAAACGGTCGCCTGGAGCAGGGGGCAATACGGCTGAACGGCACCGACATCAGCCACTGGTCATCAAAGCGTCTGGATGCGGTACGCGGGGCGCAAATCAGTTTGATCCCACAAGATCCTTCCAGCTCACTCAATCCGGTGAAAACCATTGGCGATCAGGTGGCAGAGATCATCAACATTCACCGTCGGCTGCCGCGCAAGCAGCTGCAGCAGCGGGTGGTGGCATTGTTGACCCGCGTCGGTTTGACGCATCCGGAGCTGCGGGCGCGTCAGTATCCGCACGAGCTTTCCGGCGGCATGAAACAGCGGGTGTTGATCGCCATTGCCATTGCGCTGCAACCGGCGTTGATTATCGCCGATGAGCCGACCAGTGCGCTGGATGTCACGGTGCAAAAACGCATTCTCGATCTGATCGACGAACTGCGGCAGGAGTTTGGCACTGCGGTGCTGCTGGTGACCCACGATCTGGCGGTGGCGGCGGAACGCGCCGATCGGCTGCTGGTATTTCGCCATGGCCGGGTACAGGAGCAGGGAGTGACTGCCGAGGTGCTGCGCGTCCCTGCCAGCGACTATACCCGCCGGCTGTTTGCTGACGTGCCCTCATTGAGCCGTGCAGTGGTGCCGCAACCCGGTCACCGCACGCAGGAGCTGGCGATCCAGGTCAATGGACTGGTGAAAGATTTCCCCCTGGCCGGTAGCGGTGGCAAAACTTATCGGGCGCTGGACCAGGTGTCGTTCAGCGTGCCTGGCGGCACTACCCATGCGCTGGTGGGGGAGTCCGGCTCCGGTAAAACCACATTGGCGCGCTGCCTGCTCGGTTTCCAACGGCCGGACGCCGGGCAAATCATTATCGACGGCGTCGACTTTACGCGCTTGAAGGGCGAAGCGCTGCGCCAGTTCCGCCGCCGCATTCAGCTGGTGTATCAGAACCCATTCGGTTCGCTCGATCCGTCCCAGACGTTGTATCAGGTGATTGAAGAGCCGCTGCTGAATTTCGAGCCGCTGACCCAGGCTGAGCGCTATCGCCGGGTGCGAGATTTGTTTGAACGCGTGGCGCTGCCAAACGAATTGCTGAGCCGTAAACCACGCGAACTTTCCGGCGGCCAGCGACAGCGGGTGGCGATCGCCCGGGCGCTGGTGCTGCAGCCGCGGGTACTGGTGCTGGATGAAGCCACTTCGGCATTGGATGTCACGGTTCAGGCGCAGATCCTGCGGTTGCTGCAGGATTTGCAGCAGGAATTGGGGCTGACCTATTTGTTTATCTCACACGACCTGGCCACGGTCAGGCGGATTTCCCACAGCGTTTCGGTGTTGCACCGCGGCGTGCAGGTGGACAGCGGGGCGACCGGTGAGCTGTTCGCCATGCCGGGCAGCGATTACACACGTCAGCTGATTGAAGCCATTCCCGGCCGTCAGCTTTATGCCGAACAGCCCCAGATTGAGGATGCATTCTATGAGCAGTAAAAGACTCGGTTTTTTCACCCGGCTGCTGGATCAGGGCAGTGCGCAGCAGCGTTATCGGCTGGCGACCGAACAGATCGTGCATGCCGAACGGGCCGGCTTTGACAGCGCCTGGGTGGCGCAGCACCATTTTCATGAAGACGAGGGCGGCCTGCCTTCACCGCTGGTGTTTCTGGCGCAGGTGGCGGCGCGAACCCGCCATATCCGGCTCGGCACCGGGGTGATCACGCTGCCGATGGAGTCTGCGATTCGGGTGGCCGAAGACACTGCGGTGCTGGATCTGCTGTCCGACGGCAGGTTGGAAGTCGGTATCGCTGCAGGCGGCACGCCTTCTTCGTTCAGCGCCTTCGGTTTCGACGCCACACAGCGTCACGCGGTGTTTGCCGACAATTTCAGCACCCTGCTGCGAGCCTGGCGCGGTGAGGCCCTGGGTGGTGAAGATAACCGCCTGTATCCGGCGGCACCGCAGTTGGCCGAACGGGTCTGGCAGGCGACCTTTTCGGTGGAAGGCGGCGAGCGCGCCGGGCGGGCCGGTGACGGCCTGATGCTGTCGCGTACTCAGCCGCGCCCGGCAGATGCGCCGGATTTGCCGCTGGACGAATTGCAGAACCCGATTATCGACGCTTATCTGGCGGCGCTGCCGCCCGGCATTGCGCCGCGCATCATGGGATCGCGCACCGCATTGGTAACCGACCATGGCCAACAGGCGCGGGACTTTGCCGCCAAAGGGTTGAGCCGAGGGCTTGAGCGCCTGCGCGCCAGTGGCCACCGGCCGTCCGACGAGTCGCTTGATGGGCTGATCCGCGCTTTTGACGTGCACCTTGGCACCCCGGAGCAGGTGATTGCTTCATTGCAAAAAGACAGCGCGCTGGCGCGAGTGACCGATTTGGCATTCCAGGTGCACTCTATCGATCCGCCGCACGCCACCATCCTGCGTTCTATTGAGTTGATCGCCCGCCACGTTGCCCCGGAGCTGGGCTGGCAACGCCGCAATCCCGCATCCGTCTCCTACGAACATCACGCTGAGGAAAAGGTATGACTGCAACATTGCTCCCTAAAGATTTGCTGGCTGAGCTGGCAGAGATCGCCCCCAATTCTGCATTGGCTCAGGCCAGAGCTACCCGACAAGCGGCGACAGATGCGATTCAGGCCAGCTATCTGGCGCTGTTCTCACCCGCTGATGCCGGCGATTTCCCCGTAGTGCAACGGTTGCAGCTCGCGCAGCGCATCAGCGAATGGCATGCGGACAAGCTGCTTGCTGCACACTACGGCACCTTGTTGCAGCAGGAGGGGGGCGTTCAGCCTGGCCCGCATTTGCAGGCAGCGTTCGATCACGCCGAAAGGCTGGCGTTCAAACCCGCCAGCGCCGACGCGCAGCATTTGCAGGCATTGCAACAGGCCGGCTGGACGCTGGACGCTATCGTCACCCTGTCGCAGCTGATCGCCTTTGTTAGTTTTCAGAGCCGCTTGCTGACGGGTTATCGGCTGCTTGAAGGAAAACCACTCGAAAGCTCCGGTGGAGCTCCCGTCAGGGCTGGCGGTTGGCGTACCGAATCCGTGACTCTTGGCGGCCGCCACGCACCACCGGTGTTTACCCGCCAGGAACTGGGTTGGGAGCCCTGGATTGCCGCCAAGCCGCTGGCAGAGTTTGATGAGCAAGGTCAGGCGCTTTTGACGCGCTTCGGGCACAGCGACTCGGATTACTTCCGCCTGCTGGCGAGTAACCATCCGGTGCTGGAGCAGAGAACGTTGGCGGATCGCGCCATTTTCTACACGCCGGGTGGGTTGGAACGTAAGGATCGCGAGCTGGCGGCAACGGTGGCCAGTAAGGTGAATGGCTGCATCTATTGCGCTTCGGTGCATGCCCGCAAGGCGGCGCAGTTGTCCAAGCATACGGATGAGGTACAGCGGCTGCTGGATGTGCTCCCGGGCGGCATTTTGAGCGAGGGACAAGGGGAGCCGTGGCGGACGCAGATAGACTTCACCGCTGCGCTGTCCGCCACGCCGCCGCAGGTCAATGCCGGGCATCTGGCGGCGTTGCGCGAGCAAGGGTTGGACGAACTGGCGTTGCTGGATCTGGTGCAATCGACCGCGTTCTTCGCCTGGGCCAATCGGCTGATGCTGACGCTCGGCGAGCCTTTCGACGATCGCTAGGTTTTTCACAATGCACGCAGATACGTTGAGGCGAAAGTTTTCGCCCCAACGTAATTATTAATTTTCCCTACAGGTTGTTAGCTTGAGGAAGCGTAGAGACTCAGCCCAGCAATATATCTATTTCATAGCAGGCAAGTCTTGTGCGGCAATGATGCCTTTTACAAGGCAGGAGCACTATGGGCAGTTTTTAAAGCAGGTGTGCCGTATATTCCCACTCCTGGTCATGGTATACGCCCAGCTTTCGCTTGTTCATCCACAATTGCGTTAAGTTTTAGTGAGTTCGCCAATTTTTCAAACGCCTTATTTTCAGCATAAGGCTACCCCTGGGCGGCGTCAGTTTTGCCAAACCTGCGGGCTGCGCGGCGTATCCATCCGGTAGTCTGAATAGGGACGAGTGAATATCTCGCGCCCCAGCTCGCGGGCGGCTTGCAGCGGGTTACGCGGATCGCGGCTGATTTCGCCCCGGCTGTTGCCCGCGCCATGAACCAGCCCGACGAATTCGGAATGCGAATAGCGGCTGAACTCCTGAATTTGATGCACAATCCCCATCGCGGCACCGGGATAGGTTTCCTCCGAGGCTACCGCCAGCCCGATGCGTTTGCCGCTCATACGCTGATGCACCTGTTCCGCATCGGGGTAGGCGCTGGAGTAGTAGCTGAAAGAGCGGTCGAAAAAGGCTTTGGTTTGCGCCGACATGCCGTACCAGTAAAGCGGGGTGCAGAACACCGCAGCGTCCGCCGGCAGAAAATGCTCAAGGAACAGTTCGCCATAACGGTCGGCAGGCGGGGTTGCGTGGCGCTCATCCACCAAAAAACCGTTGATGTAATCGTCTAAAAAAAACAGGCTGGCGTCGGTGCCGGCCTCCGCGGCACCTGCCATGATGGCCTGCGCCAGGGTTGCACTGTTGCCGTCGCGACGTGGGCTGCCAACCAGGACGATAAGTCGTTTTGACTGATGAGATGAATTCATGTCGTTCTCCATTGATGGTGGTGTAGAACACGAGAATCAATTTAGGGTGAGTAAAGCTGTAGTGACAAATGACGGCTATTCTTTCAGGATGAGTTCAATTCATCTGTAGGGAGCCCTGACCATGTTTGCCTCGCTGCCGGTTACCGCATTGCGCACCTTTGAATCCGCCGCCCGGTTGCGTAGTTTTAAACAGGCGGCTTTGGAGTTGGCGGTGACGCCGACGGCGGTATCGCATCAGATAAAAGCGCTTGAGCAGCAGCTGGGTTTTGCATTATTCGATCGGATACCGCGGGGCGTGCGGTTGACGCCAAAGGGCGAGCGTTTGTTCGCCGGAGTGCACGGCGCATTGCTCGACGTGGCAACGGTGCTGGATGCTCTGCGACCAACGCCGAGCTCGGGATCGCTGTGCGTTTCCGTTACCCATTCCTTCGCGGCGCTGTGGTTGGTACCGCGCCTGGGGCGTTTTTATCAGGCCTATCCGCACTATTTGGTACGCCTGGAGGCCTGCGCTGAGGTGATTGATCTGCAGCAGGACGCCAGCGTAGACATCGCTATTCGTTACAGCAGTGCAAACTACCCGCAGTTGTACCAGGCGGCGCGGCTGGAAGAGAGTTTTGGCGTTTACGGCGCCCCGGGGTTTTGTGCGGCGGAGCAACCTGCACCAACCTTGATCACCGTGCGCTGGCGGGATTCCACCCTCTACGAAACCCGCTGGCGCGATTGGTGCCTGGCTGCCGGGGTCGATTGGTGGCAGCGCCACACGACGCTGCGGGCCTATGATGAAGAGCATTATGCGCTGCAAGCGGCGGTAGCCGGCCAGGGGTTGGTGCTGGCGAGCTCGGTAATGGTGTCCGATCAGGTGCGTAATGGTTTGCTGGTACCCTATCGGCCGGATATTCGCGTGCCGGGATCGGCCTACACCGCGTTGTGTGTACCCGGGCGTGAACGGCACCCGCCGGTACGGGCATTCCTCGACTGGCTACAGCAGGAACTTGGCGGCTGATGAACAGCACAAAATAAAAGTTTTTCTGGCGTGCGGCATGGGAATATTGGATAAATTTGGTATTCCATTCCCATGAGAGAGATGTCCATGAGCCAGCCAAGAGTTTCCGATCACCCGATTGATGCGCAGTTTATTGAACGCTGGTCGCCGCGCGCGCTGGCGAATGATCCTATCGACGATACGACCCTGTTGAGCTTCTTCGAAGCGGCACGCTGGTCGCCTTCGGCGTATAACATCCAGCCGTGGCGCTTCGCTTATAGCAAGCACGGTTCGGCCAGTTGGGACAGCTACCTGGACTTCCTGATTGAATTCAACCGCGGCTGGGCGCAGCACGCTTCGGCGTTGGTAGTGATCATTTCGAAAACGACCAGCCTGAACGGCGAGAAGGAAGTGGATAACCCAAGCCATTCCTTTGATACCGGTGCTGCCTGGGCCAATCTGGCGCTGCAGGCGCATCTGAAAGGCTGGCTGACCCACTGCATGGGCGGCGTTCACCACGATAAAATCAAGGCTGCGCTCAACCTGCCGGATAACTATCAGGTGCATGGCATGGTGGCGATCGGCAAGGCGGGCGACAAATCCCTGCTGCCTGAATTCCTGCAGCAAAAAGAGATCCCTTCAGGGCGTTTGCCGCTGGAGCAGACGGTGGTGGAAGGGCTGAACTTTACCCTGTAATCGCTTTTTCTGAGACTGATCGGCCCGCAGGATTCCCTCTGCGGGCTTTTTTATTGCCTTGCGTAGATGAGGTAAAACTTTGTGAGTATGTCCATGAGTGCGATGATCGCTATATAATATTTTATATAGCGATTGTTGAAAATTAGGGGAGGGTACATGGACAATCACTTCGGTAAGGGGCTGATGGCCGGGTTAGCCGCGCGGGACGCCAAGCCTGCTGCGCAACTGTCCCGTTTCTGTTGTGACTACAAACGTGGCTTTGTATTGGGCTATGCGCACCACCTGGCGGAAAGCCTGGGTGACGAAAATCAGGCTGCGTTCGAGGCCGGCTTGCTCTGCCGGGCTTACGATCTTAACGGCGAGATGATGAGTGAGTTCTTCACCGGCGGCAGCAACCGCCTGGCCGAAAAGTTTTTCTGCGCGGGGTACAATCGGGAAGGATAACCTTAAGCGCCGCCACGCTTTGGCCTGAGTGACTCAGGCCTTGTTCATCACCACCACCAAATAGATGCAGAGTTCAGCGCTTTCATTCTTGAACACGCAGTCGGTCGGTGGGCCAAGTTCCAGGCAATCGCCCTGGTCCATTTCATGGCGGGTTTCGCCTTCCTGAAACACCAGCGAGCCGGACAAAACCCAGATCAATTGCCGCATAAAGGCATAGGCCGAAGCCGGCATGGGGATCGCGGCCCCGGCGGGCAGTTCAATGCGTACCAGATCGAGCGGCATATCCGACTGCGGCGACACATGGCGACGCACGTAGCCGCTGTCGGGATCGACCCATAGCGGTTGGTCCTGCTTACGCATCAGCCGACCTTCCTGCGTTTCCGCCCGGGCGATCAGTTTGGACATGCTCAGACCGAATGCGCCGGAAAGCCGCCCCAGCAACATCGCCGTTGGGCTACTGTCGCCGCGTTCAATTTTATGCACCATCGCGCGTGAAACGCCGGCTCGTTCCGCCAGATCGGACAGCGACCAATGGCGTGCCTCACGTTCGATGCGGATCCTCGCGCCGATGCGCTGATTTAGGTTGTCTAATTTATTATCCATATCGTAGTATGATAGTAGACGGTCAACCAAGAGGTCAACATGCTTATCCGTAACGCGACTATAACCGATAGTGCAGGCATCGCCGCTATCTATAACGACGCCGTGCTGAACACCACGGCAATCTGGAATGAACTTAGCGTCGACGAGGCAAACCGCGCCGCGTGGATAACAGAACGGCAGGGGATGGGCTACCCGGTGCTGGTGGCGATTGACGCAGCGGGTGAGGTGATGGGCTATGCCTCATTTGGCGATTGGCGGGCGTGGGACGGCTATCGACACACCGTCGAGCATTCGGTGTATGTTCGGCGAGACAGCCGCGGCGGCGGGGTAGGTAAAACGCTGTTGATTGCGCTGATTGAGCAGGCGCGGGCGATCGGCAAACACGTGATGGTGGCGGGCATTGAGTCCGGCAACCACGCGTCTGTGCAGTTGCACATTAATCTGGGCTTCGAGATGGTCGGCCGCATGAGCGAAGTGGGTGCCAAGTTTGGCAAATGGCTGGATTTGACCTTCCTGCAGCTGAAGCTCGACGACGCTAGCGCCCCACCGAAGCGTTAATGGCACATTGAAAACCGAGATCTCTATGAATATCATGCTATTGCTGCTGGTTGCGGCCGGGGTCAGCCTGGTCATTCAGAACCTGTTGATGGTGCGCATTACAGAGAGCGTGTCGACGGTGCTGATTACGCTGGTGATCAACTCCAGTGTTGGCCTGGTGTTGTTGATGGGCCTGCTGTTTGCCAAAAACGGTGTCACGGCTCTGGCCGAAGTCACGGGTTCCCTGCGGTTGTGGATGTTGTTGCCTGGCTTGTTGGGATCGTTTTTTGTGTTTTCCGGCATTTTGGGTTACCAGAAGCTGGGGGCGGCAACCACCATTGCCGTACTGGTTGCCAGCCAGTTGGTGGCGGGATTGATGGCCGATATTTATAAGGCCGGGCCGGCGGCAATGCGTGAAAATTTGCCCGCGCTGCTGGGGGCCGTGTTGCTGGTAGTTGGTGCTTTTCTGGTGGCCAGAAGAAGTTTTTAAAGCCTAAAGAGCCCGCCCGGTTTTCCCCGAACGGGCCTGCTTATTTATTCGATCAGAATGACAGGGTCATACCGGCGTAATACGCGCGCCCAGACTCGTTGTAAGTTGATGCCCCTTGATTCTCGCGGTACAGCTGTTTATCAAACAGGTTACTGATACCGGCATTCAGGCGCAGATCCTTGGTCAGATCGTAATTCACGCCAACCGCGGCCACGGTGTAAGCTCCCACTTCATTGGTCGCCAGCGAACCGACTTCATTACGGATCTCGGCATATTCGCGGGGTTTCTGACGGCCATAGAATGTCCAGGTGAGGTTGGTCGAGAGTTTGTCGGTTACCTGATAATCCAGCATGGTGTTAACGGTGTATTTCGGGATCACGGAAAGCGGGTTCCCGGTATCCTTATTTTCCGATGTGATCATATAGGTGGCGTTGGTACGCCAGTTCAGCCGATCTTTCACTACCGGGATCACCAGGTTGCCTTCAAGCCCTTCCACCACCGCCTTGCCGCCATTTTCCCAACGCAGAATGTTGTAGCCGTTAGAGGCGTAGCCCACCAGATCGGTCCCGGAAACGATTTTGTTTTTATAATCGTTACGGAAATAGGTAATACCGGCGTTGAACCCTTCATAGGTGAACTCCAGGCCGACTTCTTTGTTGATGCTGACTTCCGGATCCAAGTCGGCATTGCCCATCAGGTAGCAGCTCCCCGTCGCAATGTTGTCCGGGCAGCCGTTGCCGCGGGTGGCCAGCAGGTAGCCTTCGCTGGACTGATACAGGTTTGGGGCTTTGAAGACGCGGGCGATCCCGGCTTTCAGTTTGAAATGGTCGCCAAGTTCCTGCGAGGCATTCAGGCTTGGGCTCCAGTTGCTGCCGAATTTGCTGTGATAATCAAAACGCATGCCGGGGATCAGCAGGGTGCCGGGCAGGACTTCGATATTATCTTCGAAGTACAAGGCGCTGAGTTCTGCGCTGTTTTTGGCGCTGCGTCCGGAAGGATCGCCGGAGATATCGCCGATGGTGACGCCGCTGGCATCGGTGACCTGCATAGAGGCCGGATCGTCGAGCTGCTCACGGTTCCACTCGGCCCCCAGGGTCATGGTTTGTTCGAACCACAGGTTGAGCGGCAGCGTCACTTCACCGGTGGTTCTGACATTTTTTAGCCGACTGGTGTTGAATTGGTCGCTGTTGATCATCCCTTCGACACGCCCGGTAGAGCCTTCCTGAAGACGGGTATTGTTGGTTTTTTCGTAGTAAACACCGACGCGTGACTGGCCCCAATCCCAGATGCCGTTATGGGTGATGCCGTAAGTCTGGCGATACAGGCGGTTGGTTTCTTGTCCGTACAGCGACGAAACCAGATCGTTCGGGCTGAGATTACCGTTGCTGTACTGGGTATCACCGGCATAGATATTGCCTTGGCGGCTGTAGCCCAGCTCAAAATCGAGGATCTGCGTCGGGGTCATTTTCCACGAGAACAGGGCGTTGACGTCTTTGTTGCGTACGCCTTCGCTACCGGCAGCATAGGATCCGTTTTGCGCGGTGTTGATATCCGCCGCATCGGCGTCGGTCTTGTTAAAGTTGCCGTACAGGCGCATGGTGAGCGCGTCGCCGGCCAACGGGCCGCTGAGGCTAAAGTTGGTGCGTTTCGTTGCGCCTTCCTTGTCGTTTTCAGGCTGATTGGTAAACAGCGACAGGCTGCCATGCCAGTCATTGGTGGGGCGTTTGGTGATGATATTAATCACACCGCCGGCGGCACCGGAACCGTAACGCGCCGCCGCAGGCCCACGCAGCACTTCGATGCGCTCAACCATTTCCGCCGGCACCCAGTTGGTATCGCCGCGGGTGTCCCTTTCGCCGCGCCAGCTATAGCGAACTGAATTGCGCGACGTGGTGGGGACGCCGTCGATTAAAATCAGCGTATTTTCCGGCCCCATGCCGCGTATATCGATCTGGCGGTTATTGCCACGGCTGCCGCTGGCGCTGTTGCCGGTCAGGTTCACGCCGGGCATTTTGCGGATGATGTCGGATAAATCGTTGACCGGCGGATCCTTGGCGATGTCCTCGGCGGTAATAATGGAAACGCCAGGCTGCTGTTTTAATTGTTCTTCCGCCGGCGCCAAAACTACCATTTCCTCACTTTCCGCTGCCAAATCATCGGCAGCATAGCCGCTCCCGCTAATTAATCCCGCCAGCAAAATCGCGCCTGGTTTCAATTTGAAAGAGTGTGTGTAAATCATGCATCTTATCCCTGAAAGTATGTGCAAATATTATTGAATAATTATGATAACGATAACTATTCTCATTTATTGTAAGGAAAGTGCAAATTCACAATATCTCCACAATGTCGTTTCGGGCGGAGTGTGTTTTTATCTGATTGATAAATTTATATTTAAAAAATTTTTTTGATGATGAGCCTAAGTGGCGCAGGGCAGATGTAAAGCTAAAGCCCGCCTGGTTTTGCCCAAACGGGCCAGATAAAAAAGGAATTAATAGGCGAAAGCGGCCCGGTGTTTGCGGATAAACTCTGGCCAACGAACCGGCTCTTTGCCGGCAATTGTCGGGAAGTTGTCAAAGGTTTCTTCAACGCCGGGAATATCGCGTTCGGCAATGCGGCGTAGGTTGTCGCCAACGCAGTTCATATAAGCCATTTCGGCGCCAGATTGCCGCATGTTCTCCAGGAAAATCCGGTAATCGAGCGCTTCATAGCGAAATGGCTGGCCCAGTATTTCCGTCAACATGGCCGCAATCTCGCCATAGGATTTTGCGTCATAACCCAGTCGATAGGTTTTGCCCGCATGCTGTTCAGGGTGCAGCAGTGAACAGGCTGCCGCCAGCGCGACGTCTTCGCCGTCAACCCAACTGAAGGGAGCATCACCGGTGTATTGCTGAATGACGCCGTTGACCACCGCGGGAATGCCACCGTAGCCGATCAGATTTTGCATAAAGCACTCCGGCCGCAAATGCGTAAAGCTGAAACCTGATGCCTCAATATAACGTTCGATCAATTGATGCCAGGCCCAGTGAGCAATGGTGGTGTCGTCGCGGCCACAAGCACCGAGGTGCACAATATGCTGTACCCCGGCCTGTTTCGCCTTATCGAGAAACACCTTGCTCTGGCGCAGCATGTCGACGGTATAGCCGGTCGCCAGAAAGGCGCGGTCAATACCCTGCAGCGCCGGCGCCAGCGTTTCTTCTTGATCAAAATCCATAATGACGGTGCTGATGCCCTGAGCGATAAAAGGCTCGGCTTTTTTCGGGGAGCGTACCGCCGCCACCAGGGCAATGGTGGTGTCTGCCTGCAGGTTACGCAAAGTATCGCCGCCTATCTGGCCGGTGGCGCCGGTAATCAGCACCCTTGGTTTGTTTATGCTCATCAATAAACTCTTGTCATGGTCTGTGGTTGAATCGGGCCTGGCCCTGAGGATGTATTACCAGATCGAGTTTACGGGGAATAAATTTCCTATTTAGGCTATAAATTACCGAGTTTATGGAATTAAATTCATTAATGGTGACGGACTATGTTTTCTTCCGAACGACTCAAAGGTATCGATCTGTTTGTCTGCGTAGCCGATCTGGGCAGCTTTACGGCCGCCGCAGAACGCCTGAATTTGACCGGTTCCGCCATCAGCAAAGGCATTGCCCGTCTTGAAAGCCGGCTGCAGGTTCGCTTGTTTAACCGGACCACGCGGCGTCTCTCACTGACCGACGCGGGGGAAACCTTTTACCGCACCTGCACCAGCGTATTGGGCGAGCTGGAAGAGGCGGAGCTTGCCATGCAGGCCGAAAATGCCGAGCCGCAGGGAAGGGTGCGTATCGATCTTCCTGCCGCCTATGGTCGTCTGCATGCTTTACCGGTGATCCTTAAGCTAATTGAGGATCATCCGCTGTTAATGCCGCATATTTCGTTTTCCGACCGCTTTGTCGATCCTGTGATAGAGGGGATCGATATTATTGTGCGTATCGGTGGCGCGGATATTTGGCCGAATACTTTAGGACACTGTTATCTGGGGGCGCAGCGGCATATTTTTTGCGCTTCACCGGCCTATGTGAAAAAGCGCGGCGTGCCGAACAACGAACAGGATTTGGATAATCACAGCTGCGTGGTTTACGGCGAAGGCAACGGTATGCTCACTCCCTGGCATTTTGCCGGCGGGCAGGCGAATAACAGCGAGAAAAGGGTGTTACCGGCGCGGGTGGCTATCGGCGATGCAGAAGGGCAGCTTACCGCCGTTTTGGCCGGGCACGGCATAGCGCAGTTGCCTACCTGGTTGGTGAAACGGCAACTTGCAGAGGGTTCGCTGGTGGAGGTATTGCCTCATCTGGCAACCGATGGATTACCGATTAATCTGGCCTGGCTCAAGAGCCGGCAGGCGCTGCCGAAAGTTCGCGCGTTATTGAAGATCCTGACTGACAATCTGGGGCCCGATGGCAGCATGACAGAGCGCACCTGAGGTTCGTTAGGCACTTCAGCGACAGAAAAATTCTCAGGAAATGGCGGCGGCGAGGTTGCGCAATTCAGGCAACACGCCCAGGTTTTTCTCCTGCACGATATCCTGACAAACTTTCAGGATCACCGCTTTGACCACGTCGGAGCTTCGCATCAGGTTCTGTTGTTCCATTAGACTATTGACTTCAGCCAGCTGTTTTTTAGTGACTTTCATTGACAGCCGTTTGGATGCCTTGGCATTTGCCAGCTCGCTGCCTAACAGCGCTTTCAGTCCTTCCTGATGATAGTAGCCGGTGGTCAGCGCATGAAGGTAATACAGGATCAGCGTCTTATGAAAATCTTCGCCCAGTGAAGCATCTATTTTCTGCGTGGCGACGTTAAGAATATCGAGATAGTGCGCCGGAACCCGGACTTCCAGCGCCGACTTGCTTTGCTCAAACTCGCTTTTAATTTGCGGTGTGGATTGAGCAGGGACACTGACCACGGCGTCGCACTGGTTACAGACCGCGGCCAGAATATTCTTCACCGTGCCACGCCGATCGCTGAAGTCCACATCGCGTAAACGATAAGTCGCGATAGATTTCCCGCAGTGGTGACACAGAACGGCACGCGTATCGCCTTCTTTAACAATTTTCACTTTGAACTCCTTGTCGATTTATTGGTGCACGCTGATAAAGATGACGTCGGGTTCCATAAAATAAAATTTTACGTACCAGCAGCAACCGGACTTCCAGGGTTGAAGAATGTGAACGTCAGTAGCGGCATCCTGATGATGTGGACGGCACTGATATGCGTCTCCGTAAGTTTTCCTGATAAGTTCGATTACCTCGTTTTTATCAACCTGACCAGTGGCGAACAGATTCTTGACATCGATGTTGCCACGTACCTCATGGTCATACGCGCCTTGCTGAAGACAGCGTATAGCGAGCTTTTTTACGTCCCTGAATCCCATCTTATCCCCGTATATTGTACGAAATTTGGCGTACGCACAAGGTGTCTGAAAAATTTCATAGCGCTTACTCTACTGGCGATAGTGAGGGTGAAGTTAAGTGATGAATGTGAGTCGCGTGGAGAAAAGACTAAAAGGCGCAGCACTGCGCAAACTGATGCAACGCGTAGCAACGTTGGCGGATAAAAATGCGAGAAGCCCGCTCAAGTTTCCCTGAGCGGGCTCAAATAGGGTTTACCACTTCGCACATTTATCCGCCGAAAGCAGGATATTGGGCGAAGTTACTTTACTGATAGCTCTCTACGGATGATCTCTGCACCTGCGCTTAAGGCATTGAGTTTGCCTGTGGCTACCCGACGCGATAAAGGCGCCATGCCGCAGTTGGTCGAAGGGTAGAGTTTGTCGGCATCGACAAACTGAAGGGCTTTGCGCAATGTATTGGCCACTTCCTCCGGGGTTTCTATGCTGTTGGTCGCCACGTCAATGGCCCCGACCATCACTTTTTTACCGCGGATCAGTTCAAGCAGATCCATAGGAACATGCGAGTTATGACATTCCAGCGAGATGATATCGATATTCGACGTTTGCAGTTTGGGGAACGCTTCTTCGTATTGTCTCCACTCTGATCCCAGCGTCTTCTTCCAATCCGTATTGGCCTTGATGCCATAGCCGTAGCAGATATGTACCGCCGTTTCACATTTAAGCCCTTCAATGGCTCTTTCCAGGGCGGCGATCCCCCAATCGTTCACCTCATCAAAAAAAACGTTAAAGGCGGGTTCATCAAACTGGATAATATCGACGCCCGCAGCTTCTAATTCTTTGGCTTCCTGATTGAGGATCTTGGCAAATTCCCAGGCCAGTTTTTCGCGGCTCTTATAGTGGTTATCATAGAGCGTATCGATCATGGTCATCGGGCCTGGCAGGGCCCATTTGATAGGTTGCTTGGTCAGCTGACGTAAAAACTTGGCATCTTCCACAAAAACGGGTTTTTGACGCGCCACAGCGCCAACCACGGTCGGTACGCTCGCATCGTAGCGATTACGGATTTTAACCACCTCACGCTTCTCGAAATCAACGCCGCTCAGGTGTTCGATAAACGTAGTGACAAAGTGTTGGCGCGTTTGCTCGCCATCGCTGACAATATCAATGCCTGCACGCAGTTGATCATCCAGGGACAAGCGCAGGGCATCTTGTTTTCCCTCAATTAATTCCTCATCTTGCAGTTTCCACGGTGACCAAAGTGTCTCAGGTTGTGCAAGCCAGGAAGGTTTCGGCAAACTGCCGGCAGTAGAAGTTGGGAGCAAAATTTTCATAATAAATGACCTTTTATTTTCGATTAATCAAAGAGCGTAGTGAGCAGACCATTGCTCAAGAATATTCTTGTAGGGTTTGATGAAATGCTCTTCAGTAAATTTCCCCTGCTCAATAGCCAACTGGCTGCGTTCTTCTCGGTCATAAACAATTTTCGTCAATGAATGATCCTGCTGATTCAGGCTTGGCTGATAATATTGCCCTGCGGCAGAGTTCGCATTGTAAATCTCAGGCCGATAAATTTTTTGGAAAGTCTCCATCGTGCTGATGGTACTGATAAGCTCAATATCAGTGTAATCACTCAGCAAATCACCGGAGAAATAAAAGGCCAAAGGCGCAACGCTATTTTTCGGCATAAAGTAGCGAACCTGTAATCCCATTTTTTCGAAATACTTCTCAGTCAAAGAGGAGTCGTTTTGCTGATATTCTATGCCCAATACAGGGTGTTGGTTACCCGTCCGCTGATAAGAGTCTTTACTTGAGACGCTTAAGCAGATTACCGGTGACTTTTTAAAATTCTGTTTGTACTCCGTTGAGTTGACGAAATACTTAAATATGTTGCCGTGCAGGTCGCCAAAATCATCTGGTATGCTAAACCCAGGTTGGTTTTTGTTGTGTTCCAGCAGCAATACACTGAAGTCATAATCTCGCACATAAGAAGAGAAATTATTCCCGACAATGCCTTCAATCCGCTGGTGAGTTTTTTTATCAATAATGTTGGTTTTTAATATTTCAATCACTGGGAAGGTATTGCCATTGCCTTCAACACTCATCTCGACAGAAATAATTTCAAGCTCGACAGAGTAACGATCGCCTTTTGGGTTGTCCCAATCCGCTAACGTATTGAAACGATTATCAATCATTACCAATGTGTTGCGCAGATTCTCCCGGCGATTTTTCCCTCTGGCCAAATTGGCAAAATTGGTGGTAATACGCGTATTCTCAGAGGGGTTATAATCCTCATCGAAAAGGCTGCGCTTAATCGTAAATGTAAAGTCTCTGCTCATCGCGATGTTGCACCCTAAGTTCTGAGATGAAAACTGAATTGGCTTCTTGATTTCGTAGAAGTTACTGGTTTGTTCACTCATCAGTCTTCATGTTGTCAATAAGTTAATGTTGCATATTTTATGCCAGAGCCATCGGATGAGTGAAAGCGACTAAATTTCATTACCACATGAGCTATCTTCATGATCTGACAGCGGCGGGTATCGGCAGAGTTGCCAACCCCTTGGGCTTAACGATCCGCAGCGGCATCCTGCGGGCAGAAACGGGCAACAGAACAGGCCAATGGGAAGGGGATAAAGACGAGGTGGGGGGCTGATTGCCGAAGCGCTCGGTATCGCACCAGAGCAAATCAGGCCTTCGCGTTATCGCTGAGATATTTCCGGCGCAGCCTGATCTGGAATCTGCGCCGCATTTTGTTTATCTGATTTGTCATAATCATTTGAATCATGAGAATAATTTTCTATCGTACGCCTCGTCACGTTAAGGAAAATGCCATAGGAGTCTGACTGAAAATCGCGCACAGCCCAGAACTATTGACCTGGGGGCTCGCAGCGGAAAACGACTGGAACGTATAGGTGACAGTATCATGAACGAGGTGCTGGGCAGGCTGGAAGCTATTCTGAGCTGAAGCTTTAAATTAAATAGAAAAACAAAAGCAAAACGCCCGCTTAAGTTTCCTTAAGCGGGCGTCTTTAATATGGCTCCTCTGACTGGACTCGAACCAGTGACATACGGATTAACAGTCCGCCGTTCTACCGACTGAACTACAGAGGAATCGTGTGAACGGGGCGAATAATAGCGGGGTGATGCGGGCTTGTAAAGCCTGAAAACGCCTTGCCGTTTCGTTTGCTGCAAGATTATTCAACCTGCTGCTTTTTATGGCTTTTATTGATGCTCTGCTGCGCAATGGTTCAGGAGCGGCCACGGGCTGCACTCCGCGTGCTTCACGCTGGTGCAAACCTTCTCCGTTCTGGGTCGTCCAACGCAGGGAGGCATTGAGCACCAGCATCATTTTTTCTTATTTTTCCGGCGATTAGTTAACGGCTTCTCTTATTTCGTCGGTCTGGCCCGGATCTTGCTGCCGTTCTGTCAACGCAGTTCAGCGGCATGACGGAGGCAATATGAATTTCAGACGTCTGAAGTATTTTGTGAAAATCGTCGATATCGGCAGCCTGACCCAGGCGGCGGAGGTGCTGCATATTGCGCAGCCGGCGCTCAGCCAGCAGTTGGCCACCCTGGAAGGGGAACTGAAACAGCAACTGCTGATCCGCACCAAGCGCGGCGTGATGCCGACCGAGGCCGGAAACATCCTGTATGCCCATGCCCAGACCATTTTGCGCCAGTGCGAACAGGCGCAGAGCGCGGTCAACAGCGCCGGCCAGGCGATGAGCGGTCAGGTGTCCGTCGGGCTGGCGCCGGGTAGCCTGGCATCACAGTTGGCGCTGCCGCTGTTGCAGGCGGTACGCGATCAGCATCCGGGTATCTTACTCAGTTTGAATGAGAACATCGGATCTACGCTCGCCGGTCAGGTTGCCGGTCAAAGTCTGGATATGGCGGTGATCTACGGTGCCAAAATGCCTGCGGGGCTTCAGGCCACCGCGCTGATGCGAGAAGATCTCTATCTGGTGGCGACGCGTGCGGTGCCGAACCCGGGTAACAGCGTTGATCTGCTGGACGTTGCGCGCCTGAATCTGTTCCTGCCGCGCGAAGGTGATGTGGTACGCACCCAGGTGGATGAAGCCATGGCGGTGCGCAAGCTGGCCGCCAATGTGATTGGTGAAATCGAGTCCTCCAGCACCTTGAGCGCGGCCATCGCCAGCGGCCTGGGGGCCACCATTTTACCCGAGTCGGTGGCGCGGGCGATGATTGGCCCGGCCAAGGCCTGGATGGCTCGAATCAACGCTCCGTCGCTTAGCGTGCCGCTGTCGCTGTGCATTTCCGCACAGCACTCCTTGTCGGCGCCGGCGTTGGTGGTGAAAGAGATCCTGCTGTCGATAGCCGCAAGCCGCAGTCAGGAAAAACGCGTGTTGGCGTTGGTACAATAAATCACGACAGGCTTTCCCGCTTAACCTCGGCGATGGCGGGAGCCGCCGGCAGCGGTTTTGGCACCGGGTTTTCCTCTGGCCGCGACAGCGCCAGCGAGAAACCGAAGGTGTTGACGCCGTCGAGACTGTGGACGAAGGCTTCCCCCTGGTGCATCAGCGCAATGGCGCGGACGATGGACAGCCCCAGACCGTGGTGCATGTCACTGCGAACGCGCGAAGAGTCGACGCGGTAGAAGCGTTCAAACAGCCGGCTCAGGTGCTCGGGGGCGATGGTTTCGCCCTGGTTGGCAACGGCGACGACGGCAAATCCCCGCTGCTCCTGCAGCAGTACCGAAACGGCGCTGCCCGCGACGGCGTGGCGCGCACTGTTTTCAAGCAGGTTAGCCAGCGCGCGATGGAACAGCCGCCGGTCAACCTGCGCCCGCACCTCTCCGGAAATCTCAATGGTCAAATCGTTTTCCATAAACGAAGGTTCGACGTATTCCGCCGTTTTCAGAGATTCTTCCCGCAGCGATACTTCGCTCAACTGGGTAGCGTATTGTCCGGCCTGAGCGTGGGACAGGAACAGCATGTCGTTGACGATCGAGGTCATGCGCTCCAGCTCTTCCAGGTTCGACTGCAGCAGTTCTTCCAGTTCCTGTACGCTGCGTTCGCGAGCCAGCGCCAACTGGGTTTGACCAATCAGATTGGTGAGCGGGGTGCGCAACTCATGCGCCACGTCGGCGTTAAAGCTCTCCAACTGCCGCCAGGCCACTTCCTGGCGCGCCAGCACGCCATTGAAAGACTCCGCCAGGTTGCGCAGTTCGGCCGGTAAGGTGGCGCTGTCCAGCCGCTGGCCGGTCGTGCCGGGCACCAAACGGTGCGCCTGTTCACTGAGATTGAGCACCGGTCGCATACCGAAGCGCGAGATGGCGTAGCCCAGCAGGGCCGCCAGCCCAATCCCCAGCAGCGAAATCACCACCAGCGCCTGGGTGAACTCCCCCAGCGTGCCCATATAGGGGGCAGAATCAATCGCCACCACATAGCGCACCTCTGGGCGAGCGCCCAGCGGCGGCAGCGTCGCGATCAGCATATACAACGGGCAATCGCCGTCAGGATTAGCGGCAGTGGCGAAACCGTCCGGCAGTTTTGACCAGTGGGTACCCGGTGGGGGAGCACCGCCGAAGCGGTAACGCGGATCCTCGCTGATCACCCAGTATTTCACCTGGCTGCCTTCGCTGTTGGACAGGGTATTGAGCTTTTGTTGCACCATTGGCCAGTCGCGAGCGGTCCCTTTGGCTTCGATAAAAGGGGAGACCAGCGAATGGCGAAAATGCAGCTCGTTGTGCATCTGGTTTTGCAACGAGGTCAGCAGCGAACTGCGCAGAAACAGCGCCAGCACCAGCATGATCAGCGCCATGGTCAGCGCGAACATCAATGCCATCCGGCTGGAAATGGAAATTTTCATCAGGCGATTATCCGTGGCGCATCGCGATGCAGCGGACGATTTTCCAGCACGTAGCCCATGCCACGCACCGTGTGCAGCAGCTTTTGCGGATAGGGGGAGTCGATTTTGGCGCGCAGGCGCTTAATCGCCACTTCAACCACGTTGGCGTCGCTGTCGAAGTTCATGTCCCAAACCTGTTCGGCGATCATCATTTTGGACAGTATCTCCCCCTGATGGCGAGCCAACAGGCTGAGCAGGGCAAATTCTTTGGCGGTCAGATCGATACGCTCCCCGCCGCGGGTCACTCGCCGCGCCAGCAGATCCACGTGCAGATCGTCGATTTGCAGTTGGGTGACGTCAATGCCGTCGCTGGTGCGGCGGCGCAATAACGCCTGGATGCGGGCGACCAGTTCAATCAGCGAGAACGGCTTGGGCAGATAATCATCCGCCCCGTGGCGCAGGCCCTTGACGCGTTCGTCTACCGAACCGCGGGCAGACAGCATCAACACCGGCGTCTGTTTGCTGGCGCGCAGGCCTTCCAATACAGCATAGCCGTCTTTGCCCGGCAGCATCACATCCAGGATCACCGCGTCATAGTCCTGCTGCACCGCCAGATGCAAGCCCTCAATGCCATCGCCGGCGACGTCTACGGTGTAGCCCAGTTCGCTCAGTGCGCGGTTAACGTAGGACGAGGTTTTTTCTTCGTCCTCAACCAACAGTAATCGCATGGCCACTCCCGTCATTATCACCTGATGATTAATTAATCATGAAACCCGCCACCTTGCCACAAGACATCATGTTCAGTGATGAGTTTATGACAGCCATGCGGTCGTGAAGCTGACGGCTGGCTGACATTTTTGTCAGCTAACGCCGCCGTCGGATAAAAAACGCGTTAACTGACACGAATGTTATCTGCGGGTCACGTTGAGGTCAGTTTGCCGCTCGTACAGTAACCTTTGGCCGCTTTGTGGCGCGCCGCGCAACCCTTGACCCAGCATCTAAAAGGATACGGACTCATGAGCCTCAAAATCGCCTCTCTTGCTGTCGGCGTGGTGGTGGCCGCTACTTCGCTCTCTTTGTGGCTGGTGGTGGCCGCTCGCGATACGCCGCCAACTGCACCGCCGCCACCGCCACGGGTCGGGGTGGTAACGTTGAAAAACGAACCTATACCCCTGACCAGTGAACTGCCGGGACGGGTTGCCGCCTTTCGCAATGCGGAAGTGCGGCCACAGGTCGGGGGCATAGTGCAAAAACGCCTGTTTACCGAAGGGGAACAGGTCAAGGCGCAGCAACCGCTTTACCAAATCGACCCGGGGCTGTTTCAGGCGGAATACGATCGCAGCAATGCGGCCTTGGCGCGAGCGCGGGCACAGCTGCGTACCGCCGCGTTGTTGATTCAACGTTACCGGCCGCTGGCAGAGAGCCGGGCCATCAGTCGTCAGGTGTATGACGACGCCGTAGCCACTCATCAGCAGGCGGTGGCCGACGTGCAGTCTGCGGAGGCCCAGTTGGAAACGGCACGTATCAATCTGGTTTATACCCGGGTGCTGTCACCCATCGACGGCATTATTGGACGTTCGCTGGTGACCGAAGGGGCGCTGGTGACGGCGCAGCAGGCCGAGGCGGTGGCGGCGGTGCAGCAGATAGATCCGATTTATGTGGACGTGACCCAGTCCAGCGTCCAGCTTTTGCGGTTGAGAAATGCGCTGGAAAGCGGCGCGGTTGCGCAGGCCGACGGCCCTCAGTCTGCGGCGGTCACTCTGACACTGGAAGACGGCTCTCGCTATGCCCACGGCGGCAAATTGCAATTTTCAGAAATCACGGTGGATCGTTCCACCGGCTCGGTGGTGCTGCGCGCGGTATTCCCCAATCCGGAACGCAAGCTGCTGCCGGGCATGTTTGTGCGAGCCCGGCTGTTAGAGGGCATGGCCGCGCAAGGGGGGCTGCTGGTGCCGCAGCGGGGCATTACCCGCAACCCGCGCGGTGAAGCGACCGCCCTGGTGGTGAACGAGGCGGGCAAGGTTGAGCTGCGCGAACTGACCACAGAACGGGCGATGGGGGACAGTTGGCTGGTGTCGACCGGGCTGGCGGCGGGCGATCGGGTGATTGTCGAAGGCGTGCAGCAGGTCAGGCCTGGCGCACAGGTCAATGCGGTGGAGTGGGCTCCGGCTGCCACAACGCTGTTAAGCAGCACTCGTAAGGAGCCGGCGCATGGCTAAATTCTTTATCGAGCGCCCGGTGTTTGCCTGGGTGCTGGCCATCATCATGATGCTGTGTGGCCTGCTGTCGATTGCCAATCTGCCGGTGGCGCAGTACCCAAGCATCGCACCGCCCACCGTCAGCATTCAGGTCAACTATCCCGGTGCCTCGGCGAAGACGGTGCAGGATACGGTGGTGCAGGTGATTGAACAGCAGATGAATGGTCTCGACAATCTGCAATACATTTCCTCCGAAAGTAATTCCGACGGCAGCATGAGCATTGCATTGACCTTTGCGCAGGGCACCGATGCCGATACCGCGCAGGTACAGGTGCAAAACAAGCTGGCGCTGGCACAACCGCTGTTGCCGCTGGAGGTACAGCAGCAAGGGATCCGCGTCACCAAGTCCACCGCCAACTTTATGATGGTGATGGCGTTTGTCTCGACGGATGGTCGCATGACCCGGCAGGACCTGGCGGATTACGTCGCCTCCTATGTACAGGATCCGATCAGCCGCACCAGCGGCGTGGGGGACTTCCAATTGTTCGGTGCGCCTTATGCGATGCGCATCTGGCTGGATCCTGCTGCGCTGGTGAACTACAGCCTGACCGCCACCGACGTCAGCAATGCGATTCAGGAGCAGAACGTTGAGGTTTCATCCGGTCAGTTGGGGGGGCAACCGGCGTTGCCCGGCCAGGAGCTGAATGCCACGGTAATTGGCCCCTCACGCTTGCAGACCCCGGAGGAGTTCGGCCAAATCCTGCTGAAAACCGATCCGGACGGTTCGCGGGTTCGCCTGGCCGACGTGGCGCGCATTGAGCTGGGCGCGCAGAACTACGCGATTGATAGCTACTACAACGGCAATGCGGCGGTCGGGCTGGGCGTGCGTCTGGCAACCGGTGCCAATGCGCTGCAAACCGCGCAGGCGGTGCGTGCCACGCTGGCGGAGCTGAAACCCTTCTTCCCACCGGGAATTGAAGCCGTGGATGCCTATGACACCATTCCATTCATTAGCCTGTCGATCGAAAACGTGGTGCGTACGCTGGTGGAGGCGGTTGTGCTGGTGTTTGCGGTGATGTATCTGTTTTTGCAGAACTTCCGGGCCACGCTGATCCCGACGCTGGCGGTGCCGGTGGTGCTGCTGGGGACCTTTGGCGTGCTGGCGGCCTTCGGTTACTCGATCAACACGTTGACCATGTTTGGCATGGTGCTGGCGATTGGCCTGCTGGTGGATGACGCCATTGTGGTGGTGGAAAACGTCGAGCGGCTGATGCATGAGGAGGGGCTTTCACCTAAGCAGGCAACCCGTAAATCGATGAGCCAGATCACCGGTGCCTTGATAGGCATCGCCATGGTGCTGTCGGCGGTATTTGTGCCGATGGCGTTTTTTGGCGGTTCAACCGGCGTGATCTACCGGCAGTTCTCCATCACCATTGTCTCCTCGATGGTGCTGTCGGTGATGGTGGCGGTGGTGTTTACCCCGGCGCTGTGCGCTACGCTGCTCAAGCCGGTAAAGCCGGGAGAGCATGCCGCACGCAAAGGTTTCTTTGGCTGGTTTAACCGCCGCGTCGAGTGGGCCAACCGCAGTTACGCGGCTTCGGTAATGCGCGGTCTGGGCCGCCCACGTCGGCTGATGCTGATTTATCTGGTGATTGCCATTGCCACCGGCTGGCTGTTTACCCGCATTCCGACCTCGTTCCTGCCGCAGGAAGATCAGGGCATGTTGTTCGCGCAGGTACAGGCACCGGCCGGGGCCACCGCAGAACGGACGCAGGCCACCTTGCGCGGTGCCACGGAGTACCTGTTGAAAATGGAGAAGGACAGCGTGCGTTCGGTGTTCGCTATCTCCGGGTTTAACTTCGGCGGTCGCGGGCAGAACGTCGGCACCCTGTTTATTCGCCTGCATGACTGGGACCAACGGCCGGACGCCTCGCAAAAGGCCGACGCGGTCGCCACCCGCCTCAACGCCATGTTCGCACGCGACTTTCGCGATACCCGCATCTTTGTGGTTTCGCCCCCGGCCGTACGTGAATTGGGCAACGTGGCGGGCTTTAACTTCCAACTGATGGATCGCGGCGGCATTGGGCATCAGCCATTGCTGGCGGCGCGCGACAGGTTCCTTGCCGTTGCCCGGCAGAGCCCGGTGTTGAACAACGTGCGTGCCAACGGTCTGGAGGATGCGCCCCAGTATGAACTGCTGATCGACCGCGAGAAGGCGCGGGCGCTCAGCGTGCCGATCACGGAGATTAACCGAACGCTGTCGCTGGCCTGGGGCTCGGGTTATGTGAACGACTTTATCGATCGCGGTCGGGTGAAGCGGGTTTATGTGCAGGGAGATGCCTCGTCACGCATGCTGCCGCAGGATCTGGAACAGTGGTTTGTGCGTAACGACAACGGGGATATGGTGCCGTTCTCCGCCTTTGCCAGCGCCGAATGGACCTACGGTGCGCAGAAACTCAATCGGTACAACGGCGCACCGTCGTTTAACCTGCAGGGCGAACCGGCGGCGGGCTTCAGCTCCGGCGACGCGATGGCTGAAATGGAACGCATTGCCGCCACCATGCCGCCCGGCGTGGGCTACGACTGGACCGGACTGTCGTTTGAAGAACGGTTGTCCGGCGCCCAGGCACCGGCACTCTATGCGATTTCACTGTTGGTGGTCTTCCTGTGTCTGGCGGCGCTGTATGAAAGCTGGAGCGTGCCCAGCGCGGTAATGCTGGTGGTGCCGCTCGGGGTGATTGGCGCGGTGGTGGCCACGTTGCTGCGTGGGCTGGCCAACGACGTGTATTTCCAGGTGGGGTTGCTGACCACCGTCGGGCTGGCGGCCAAAAATGCCATTCTGATCGTGGAGTTCGCCAAGGCGCACTTCGAAGCCGGCGCCAGTCCGGTAGAGGCGGCGGTGCAGGCCGCCAGACAGCGGCTGCGGCCGATCCTGATGACCTCGCTGGCGTTTATTCTCGGCGTGGTGCCGCTGGTGATTGCCAGCGGGGCAGGCTCAGGCAGTCAGAATGCCATCGGCACCGGGGTGATCGGCGGCATGCTGACCAGCACCTTCCTGGCCATTTTCTTCGTACCGGCATTCTTCGTCATCATGCTGCGGCTGTTTCGGGTGAAACGGCTCAGCGAACGCCGCCGGGCAGAGGATGAAGCGGAGATAACTGCCCCGGCGCCGGGAGCCGAGCCATGATAAAACTTTTGGCTATCATGCTGGCCACTGCCACCCTGACGGGCTGCTCGTTGACGCCGGACTATCAACGCCCCGCTGCGCCGGTAGCGCCAGCCTATCCGGATTATGGCGTCGCGCAGGTCGACGGAACGGCAGCGGCTATCGGTTGGCGTGAGTTTTACCGCGATCCGCTGCTGCAAACGCTGATTACGCAGGCCCTGACGAATAACCGTGACTTGCGCATTGCGGCGCTGAACGTGGAGGCGGCTCGCGCCAGCTACCGCATTCAACGGGCAGATACGCTGCCCACCCTGGCGGCGCAGGGCAGTGGTTCGGTACAGCGTACCCCGGGCAGTCTGTCCGCAGGCGGGCAGTCTGCGGTGGGGCGCAGCTATCAGGTCGGGGGAACGCTGTCGTGGGAGTTGGATCTGTTCGGGCGGCTTCGCAGCCTGAACCAGCAGGCGTTGGAATTGTATTTGGCACAGGATGAAACCCGGGCCGCCGCGCAACTGGCGCTGATCGCCGAAACCGCCAACGCTTATCTTTCGCTACGCGCCGATAGCGAACTTCTGGCGCTGGCGCAGGAAACGCTGGGCTCACAGCAGGCGGCCTTTGGGCTGGTGGAACAAAGCTTCCAGCTCGGTGTGGCGACCGAACTGGATCGCAGCCAGGCGGAGGTTGGGGTACGGACGGCGCAGCGTGATTTGGCTCAGTATCGGCGTCAGGTTCGGCAGGACACCAATGCCCTGACGCTGTTGGTTGGGCAGCCGTTGGGCTCGGCGATGAGTTCGCGTCTGGCGCAGGCCGGCACCTTGCCGGACGATCTGTTGCCGGAAAACATTCCGGCCGGGCTGCCGGCAGATTTGCTGACCCGGCGGCCGGATATCCGAGCGGCAGAGCATCAGCTACGCGCCGCCAATGCCAATATCGGCGCGGCGCGGGCGGCGTTCTTTCCGACCCTCAGCCTGACCGGTTTCGGCGGCACGGCCAGCGCCGGCCTGGACGGTTTATTTTCTGCCGGTTCCGGTGCCTGGAGTTTTGTGCCACAGCTCTCGCTGCCTATCTTCTCCGGCGGCTCTTTGCGTGCGGGATTGGATCTGGCGGAGGTGCAAAAACGCATTGAGGTGGCGAGTTATGAGCAGGCGATACAACAGGGATTTCGCGAAACCGCCGATGCGCTGGCCGGTCGCGACACGCTGGATGAGCAAATCCGGGCGCAAACGCAGTTGGTGGCGGCCAATCAACGCGCTTACAGCCTATCGCAGCAGCGTTTTCAGCAGGGCGTGGATAACTACCTGACCGTGCTGGATTCCCAGCGTTCCCTGTATGCGGCGCAGCAGGTGTTGGTCGATACACGCCTGGCGCGATTGACCAATCTCGTCGATCTTTACCGTGCGTTGGGCGGAGGATGGCGCGAATAAGGGGGTTGCCAACAGGCGCGGCCTTCACCGCGCCTGACGTGGTTGCCGGTTAGCTGAGCTGGTAACGGCTGTCCGGCCGTGCGGCCGCCGGTAAATCCGTTTCGTCGTTCATTTCGCGCAGGTTGATCTCAATCGCGTTGCACATGGCATTGAGCGGCAGGTCATTGGCGGCGGTGCCGAACGGATCTTCCAGTTCCTCTGCCAGCGAGTCCAGCGAGATGAAGGTGTAGGAGATAAACACCGACACCAGCGGCGTCATGTAATGCAGATCCGGCACCAGTGCGAAAGGCAGCAGGGTGCAGAACAGGTAGACCGTGCGATGAACGATCAGGCTGTAGGCAAAGGGGATCGGCGTATTGGCGATGCGTTCGCAGCCGCCGAGGATCTCCGACAGCCGGTTGAGGTTTTGGTCGATGCTGTGAAACAGCATGTCCGACAGCTGTGCCGATTGTCGTTTTTCGCCCAGCCATTGGCCCATCATCAACAGCAGCCGGTTGCAGGGGGACATGCTGTTTTCTATCGCTCGCAGATCGACGTTGGGCAGCAGCCGTTGCAGGTCGGCGCTGCTATCGGTGCCGCGCAGCTGGTGTTTCAGGCAGTAGCTGAACGCGATCAGCAGGGCGGCAAACTCGCGCGCCGCCTGATCCTGCTGCGGTAGCAGACTCTTGATCTGGCGCAGCAGCGAGCGCTCAACGATCAGCAGGCTGCCCCACAGCAACCGCGCCTCGGTGAAGCGCGCATAGCTGACGCTGTTGCGGAAGCCGAGAAAGATAGCGATCGCCACGCCCAGCAGGCTGAAAGGCGCCAGGGTCAGTTTGACCCCCAGATGTTCGTACCATTGAAAACACAGCACGGCGACGATGGACATCGCCACGTTAAGGCTGAGGCGAAACAGAATTTTGGATAGCACTGAACCGTGCCAGACGAAGAGCCGCCTGAACCAGTGTTGCTGAGGTCTGACAATCATATGTGTGGTGATGTCCGGGGAATGAGAGCCGCTGTTGTAACAGATTTGCGGTCGGTACATCAACGATCTGAGTATGAAAAGTTAAAAAGCCCGCCGAAGCGGTAATGCCGTTCACTTAAGCCTGACGGGCATTTTTTATTCGGTCCCTGAAGGCTCAGTGCAGGCAGAATTGCCGTCAATATCCCGCATTTCTCTGCCACCGCAATGAACGGCAATTGGAGGGGCCGTAGGCGCGGCCCCTCCACCCGCGCCCTCGCTTAACACCCTCTGTCCGCTGCGCGGATACCCTCGCTGCACCCGCGTTGTCGGCCGTGATGCGGCGTGATGAAGTGAGAGTCGTTGGCGCAGCCAACCGTCTGATAGGGCAAAGGCGCGGGTTGCAAGGGACCGCGCCTACGGTCCCTTGCTCGGTCGGAGTTTCAGAACCTCATGGAGCTTTACCCGTTTATCGACCGAAAAAACATCGAACTGGCCTAAAAAACACCTTAAGTGAACGGCATTGTGCCGAAGCGGGTCCAGATCCTTCGCCATCAGCGGAACGGCGGCTCGTTAAAGGTACGCAGCTTGCGGGAATGCAGGCGATCGCCCTCGGCGCGCAGCAGGTCGATAGCACAGATACCGATCTGCAGGTGTTCCGAAATGGCCCCTTCATAAAAGCGGTTGGCCTGGCCGGGCAGCTTGATTTCACCGTGCAGCGGTTTGTCGGATACGCACAACAGCGTGCCGTAAGGCACCCGGAAACGGTAGCCCTGAGCGGCGATGGTGGCGCTTTCCATATCTACCGCGACGGCGCGGCTGAGGTTAAAACGCAGCGCCGAAGCGGAATAGCGCAGCTCCCAGTTGCGATCGTCGGTGGTGACCACGGTGCCGGTGCGCAGGCGTTGTTTTACCTCTTCGCCGGGCATGCCGCTGACCATTTTGGTGGCGTCATACAGCGCACGCTGTACTTCGGCAATGCTGGGGATCGGGATATCTGGTGGCAGCACCGAATCCAGCACGTGGTCGTCCCGCAGGTAGGCGTGCGCCAGCACGTAGTCGCCAATCGACTGGCTTTCGCGCAGGCCGCCGCAGTGGCCGATCATCAGCCAGGCGCTGGGGCGCAGCACCGCCAGATGGTCGCAGATGGTTTTGGCGTTGGAGGGGCCGACGCCGATATTGATCAGCGTGATGCCCTGGCCGGTGCGCGAGATCAGGTGGTAGGCCGGCATCTGGTGGTTTTTCCACGCCAGGTCGGAGACCGCCTGATCCGGTGCGGTGGTTTCCGGCGTGATATAGATGCCGCCGGCGCTCGACAGCGCAATATAAGGACTGGCCGGATCGGCTATTTCGGCGCAGGCCCAGCGGACAAACTCATCCACATAACGGGTGTAGTTGGTGAACAGCACGAAGGGCTGAAAATGCTCCACCGGGGTGCCGGTGTAGTGCCGCAGCCGCGCCAGCGAAAAGTCGGCGCGCAGGGCGTCGAAGTGCGAAAGCGGGAAGGTGCTGGTGGCGTGAAACAGGCCATCGGCAGTCTCATCGCCAATTTGCGCCAGCTCGGTGGTGGGGAAATGCTGCGCCAGGCTGGCGCTCATCGACCGATCCAGCATCAGGTTTGAACCGTCGATCACGTAAGGGAAAGGTATTTCCTGCTGTGACGGCCGCACTTCGATATGCGCATCGTACTCCCCGGCCAGCATGGTCAACTGTTCGGTCAGATAATGGCGGAACAGGTGCGGGCGGGTGATGGTGGTGGTATAGCAACCGGTGTGGGTGAAACGGCCATAGGCGCGGGTTTTGGTTTGACCGGGCGATTTTCCGTCCCAGCTGACGCGCAGCTCAGGGTAAACAAATAGCCCTGCCGCACGGGTCTGCGCGTCGGGCAGACTGCCATGGCTGATAAAGTCACCGACCGCCTGGCGCAGCGCCTCAACCGAGGCGATATACAGCGCTTCCAGTTGTTCGACTGCCTGAGCGGGGGTGAGGCCGGTGCCGGATTGCTGACTGCTCATACTCTCTCCTTGGTTCTCCCGGCTATGCGGCGGGGAGGCATACGGATGCCGATATCAATTCACAGCAACAGGTTAGCCGAAGATGGGCGCAAAAGCTTTGGAGAAACGGCAGGGGGCGAATAAATTCGCCCCGAATAACGCGGACGCCGCATGCAGCGCGATGATCAGGAAGCGGGGGCAGCCTGTTCCACTTTCAGCGAGACCAGGCCAATACCCAGTTTCTTCGGTACAAAACCGCCGCTGGCACCTTCTTGTGGCTCCGTGGGGGCCGGCGGCGTGATGCTGATGTTTCTGGCTCCGGCAGGGTTGTCGAAGCGCAGCGTCACGGTGGTGTCCTGTTCGCTGAGCGTCACAAACTGTTCCTGATTGCCGACGCGCACCGAGATAGGTTCGCCGACGTTTTTACCGTAGGCGCGGGCGCGCAGCACCAGATCGAATGCTGATGGCAGCGGATCGACGTAATCAATATTCACCGTCGGCGCCAGGTTGGCGTCTGACCAACGGCCCCAGTCCTCGACGCTGGAAACACCGGTGATCGCCTTCACCTGTTCCGGCATGCCCGGCAGCATAAAGGCGATGGCGTCCGCGTGATATTTAACGGCGGCGTCGTCGACTTTTAGTTTATCGACGGCGCTTTGGTAGGCGGCGATGCTATCGTTTGGCGGGCGCTCAAAGTCTATTTTGCCGCGATAGCTGCCCCCTTTGGCCTGCACGATGTGCGGTGGGGCGGCCAGGCTGCCCGACGCGACGCAGGTGTCGGTGCTCAACGCCAGTTCTGGCGACCACACCCGACCGATTTCATAACATTTGTCGACCCAGACGAATTTCTCGCCCGCCCCCAGTCCGGCAAGCTGTTTTTTCAGCGGCGTGGACAGGTAGACGTTAAACATCGGCTCAATTTTGTTGTCCGTCACCTTCAGAATAAACGGCACCTTAAAGGTGATGCCGGAGAAGGTAAAGCGGTTGCCCCGATCGTCGAGACTGTAGTTTGTGATGCTGTTCGGGAAGCCCCATTGCTTGACCACCGCCGGTTTCCAGGCGTTGATTTTTTCGTCGATATTTAAAAACAACGTCGCCAGCGTTGGGCTGGACAGGCTGCTGCGACCGAGGCCAATGTAGTTATCGCCACCCATCACGTCCAGCACGGTGGCGCCGTTGTCCAGCGTGCTGCGCTTCTCGTTATGCAGCGCGGTCTGCGGGCGGGTGCCGTCGATAATAAAGAACAGGTTGCGGCGTTTCTGCTTGGTCAGGATGTCATAGGCGGTATTGTTCATCGCCAGATGGTCCGAAGACACCACGATAACGGTATTTTTGAAGTACTCGGACGCCTTGATTTTGTCGATCAGCGCGGCGATATGCTGTTGGCTGCAGGCCACTGCGCTCAGCGACCGATTCTCTTTATTCTGCCAACGGAACGACTTTTTGCTGCAGCTGGCGGAGATAAAGCCGTCCGGGTGATGGGTGTCCACGGTCAAGGCGAACAGCGAGAACTTTTTGTTCTGCTTCGACAGCTCGACGAATTTGTCGAACACCACGTCCAGCACGGTATCGTCGTACCAGCCCCAGTCATTTTTGTAGCCGGGGTCGCTAACCTGTCCGCGTAATTCCTTAAAGCCGTAGGCATGGTCAAAACCGTGCGATTTCAGGAAGGTGTCTTTGCCGGCGAAGGCCAGCTCGGCGCCCTGATAAAAGTAGTTGTCGTAACCGGCGGATTTCAGCACGTCGCCCAGGCAGACGTTTTCCGGGTAAAAGGTGGATACCGCGCTGGAGGCGTTGCCGTCAAAGGGGGCAAACAATGGGATACCGCACTGTGAGGACACCATACCGGCGATGGTGTAACCGGTGCCGGGCAGCTGTTGGGTATTGCTGAAGTCGATGCTGTTTTCGCGGTGCTGGTTCAGTTCGTCGGTCAGGCCGGGGAAGGTTTGTTGGCCGAAGTAGGTTCTCTCCAAGCTTTCAGCATAGATATACACCAGGTTCGGCGCTTTGCCCTGTACGGTTTTCTTCGGCGCTTTGTAATAGGTGTCAAAGTCGGCGGTATCGCCGCTAATCTGGCTCTTCACCAACAGCGAGATGTCCTGAAAGGCGGGAGTAGTGCCGACGGAAAACAGCGCTAGCAGCACGGCGAGCACGCTGTAAACCACGCTGCTGCTTTTCGCCTTGCGCCGTACCAGACTCCAGGTCAGCAGGGTGAAGATCAGCGCCAGCACCGCCAGCAGGCCGACAAACGGCAGCAGGTATTTGCCGACGCCGGCACCCTTCAGGCTGCTGGTGAGGGTGTAGATCACCGCATCGGTAATGCCGTCACCGGTAAAGTAGTTGCTGGCGATCAGCACCACGTTGAGGATCAGATAGCTGCCCAGCAGCGTCAGCAGGGTGGCCAGCCACCAGCGGTTGGCGGCGGCACGGGTGCGGTAGATTAAAATTGAGGCTAAAAAAAGTGCAAACGAGATTAATGCTGAAACCATCCACCGTACCCTGTCTGATTAAAAAGGAAATCTTAACTGCCCTGGCAAACGCCGCCGACCCAAGCACGACGCGAAAGAGGAAGGGTATAGCGCATTGAAAGCGCCAGGGTCAATGCGTGTTTGCGCTGCCCTGGCGTGGCAGAGTGCGATCGGTCGTTTTTGTGACAATAGTGTGACATGAATCACGCCGGCGAGGCGAAAAGCGGCTGAATGTTGCTCATCCGAGGTTTGGCTCTAGCCTTAATGGAGAGCGTCGACGAAACACCTACACCCTTTTTTCAGGAGAAAGCCATGCATAGCATTCCCGCCGCCGTACTCGATGATTTGGCCCCGCAGGGGATCCTGCGTGCGGCCATCAATCTGGGCAATCCGGTGTTGGCGCAGAGGGGGCCAGACGGCGAACCTCAGGGGGTATCCGTGACGCTGGCCGGCGCGCTGGCCCGCGAGTTGGGCGTGGCGCTGGAGTTGGTGACCTATGATGCCGCAGGCAAGGTTTTTGCCGCGTTGGAAACCGGAGACTGGAACATCGCCTTTATGGCCATCGAACCGGTGCGGGCGGCGCAGATCGCGTTCAGTGCGCCTTATGCGATCATTGAGGGGACCTACCTGGTGGCCGAGGCGTCTCCCTGGCAACAGGTTGCCGAACTTGACCGGCCCGAGGTGCGCATTGCCGTAGGCCAGGGAGCGGCTTACGACCTGTATCTGTCGCGAACCTTAAAGCAGGCGCAACTGGTGCGTGCCGATACCTCCGCCGACGCGATCGCCTTGTTCCTCGAACAGGGGTTGGATGCGGCCGCGGGCGTGCGTCAACCGTTGCTGGCTGCCGCAGCGCAAAACCCGGGGTATCGGGTGCTGGCCGGGCATTTCACTGCCATCCAGCAGGCCATGGCGGTTCCGCGACAAAAAGCGTCGGGGGCGGCCTATGTGCGTGATTTTGTGGAGCGGTGCAAGGCGAGTGGCCTGGTGCAGCAGGCTTTGCAGCGCAGCGGTCAGGGTGACGTTACCGTCGCGCCTTCTGCCTGAGGAGGAATGGCAGGGGCGCGACATACTGCGCCCCTGATAAAGCGAATAACCTTTAATTCAGCTCCACCGCGTATTGCTCCACCGGCGTGATTTTTTTGATCAGCTTGTTGTCGAACAGGAATTGTTCGTAGGCTTGATAGCGCGCTTTATCCAGCTTCGCCGGATCGGTTGCGAACAGCGGCAGGCTGGCTTGCCAGGCCTGTTTGTTCAGCTCGGTATTGAGTTCCGGATGGGCTTTGGCGAACGCCAGCCAGCTTTCCTGCGGATGGGCGTGCAGATAGTCGCTGCCTTTTTTCAGCGCCGCGAGGAATTTTTTGATTTTCGGCTCGGCCAGCGAATCGCGATTGGCGACGATAATCAGCTCGTCGTAGCTCGGCACACCGTAGTCTTCCACGTTAAACACCACCGGATCTTTGCCCTGCAGTTTCAGCTCCAGCGCTTCAATGTTGCGATAGCCGCCGATTACCGCATCGACCTGGCCCGCCAGCAGGGCGCTGGTCAGTTGGAAATTAACGTTAATCAGTTTGGTTTCATTGGGGTTGAGATGTTCATGCTCAAGCATGGTCGCCAAGGTGGCTTGTTCGATGCCGCTGACCGAATAGCCGATTTTTTTACCCTTAAGTCCTGCCGGGGTGGTGATGCTTTTATCCAGCGTCATCACGGTATTAAGCGGTGAGTTAATCAGGGTGCCTACGCGCACCAGCGGCAGGCCCTGATCGGCAAAAAAGTGCAGCTGCGGCTGGTAGGTGATGGCCAAATCGGCCTGTTTTGCCGCCACCAGGCGCGGCGGCAGCGCCGGGTCGGAAGGGGGCACAATCTTGACGTCCAACCCTTCGGCCTTGAAGGCGCCGATCTGCTCGGCCACCATGATGGGCGCGTGGTCGGGGTTAATATACCAGTCGAGCACCAGCGTCAGTTTTTCCGCGGCATTGGCCTGGCTTGCCAGCATGGCGCCGAGCAGCAGCCCGCAGACGGTATTTTTAAGCATGGTTGTTACCCTTGTTGTTGTGAGGCGATCAATCATTTTCCGGTGCCCAGTCGATCAGGCGCAGCAATAGCGCGTCTACCGTCACCCATAGCAAGACGGTCATCAGCACCAAAATAAACAGCGCGGCAAAGCAGATGTCGGTCTGCATGCGCGCGTTGGCGTTAAGCATGACGTAACCCAGGCCTTCCGCCGAGCCAACCCATTCGCCGATGATGGCGCCGATAGGGGCGACGGCGGCGGCCATCCGCAGCCCGGAACCGAAAGCCGGTAGCGCCGCCATCAGCCGTACGTGGCGCAGTTGGGCCCAGGGAGAAGCACGTAGGGTACGGGCCAGATCGAGATAATCGTTATTGACCCGGCGTAGCCCATCGAAGAAGGCGGAAGTCACCGGGAAGAAAATCACCAGCACCGCCATCACCACTTTGGCGCTCATGCCAAAGCCGAACCACAGCACCAACAGCGGCGCCAGCGCAAACACCGGTATCGCCTGGCTGGTCAGCACCAACGGCATCAACCAGCGCTGCAGGCGCGGCGAAAAGATCATGCACAGCGCCAGCGTGGCACCGAGTAAAACCCCGGCCAGCAAACCGCAGGCGATCTCCGAGGCGGTGATCAGCGTGTGATAAGCGAGGTACGCCCGGTTGTCCCACAGCGCCTGTGCCACCGCCGAGGGGGAGGGCAACAGGAAGGCGGGGATATCGCCCAGCGTGACCAGTGCCCACAGCAGCAACAGGCCGGCGAACACCGTCAGGCTGCGACGCATCCGCGACAGACGGCTTTCAGGGAGGGTTTTCATCCGGCGGCCCTCACCAGTTGCAGCAGCAACTCGCTCTGGCTTTTCAGCAGTTGAGGATTGTCCGGCGCTCGCGGCGGTAAGCCCTCGATAACATGACTGTCGTCCAGCCCCGCCGGATAACGGGACAGCACCAGCAGGCGGTGGCTAAGGCGGCAGGCCTCCATGGGGTCGTGGGTGATCAGCAGCACGGTATGCTGCGCCAGCAGTTCGGCGGCCAGCTGCTGGATCATGGCGCGGGTGATGGTATCCAGCGCAGAGAAGGGTTCATCCATCAACACAATCGGCTGGCGCTCATACAGCGTGCGGGCAATAGCGGCACGTTGACGCATGCCACCGGACAGCGCGGCGGGCAAGCTGCGGCCATAGCCGTTCAAGCCCACGCGTTCCCGCAGATGTTCCGCCCAGGCGCGGTCGACCTTTTCGCCGCGCAGCCGCGCGCCAAGGCTAATATTTTCGTCAATTGTCAGCCAAGGATAGAGCAGATCCTTTTGCCCCATATAGGCGATACGTCCGGCGATCGGCAGGCCGTCGCTGCCGATAACCGTACCGGATGTGGGTTTCGCCAGCCCGGCGATGATCTTCAGCAGGCTGGTTTTCCCCGCGCCGCTGGCACCGAGCAGGGCAACGAAGCTGCCGCCGGCGATATCGAAATTCAGACCATCGAAAATCACCTGCTGACCAAAGCGCAGGGTCAGATCCCGTACCTGAATACCGGGCCGTGCATTGCCGTGCTGCGTGTCGCCGAGGCTCATTGGGCATTCAACCCCATCTGCCAGAAGGCGGATTCCAGGCGGGTGGCGGTGGTGAAAATCGCCGACAGTTCGTTCAGGCGGCTTGGGGCACCCCGCTGGAGGCCAACGTTTTCCAGCAGGTCGAGGGAGGCTTGTACGCCGCTCAGATAGGCGGGATCACCATAGTTGCGGATCCACGAGGCATAGGGATTGCCTTCCATCACGGTGTTGGGATCGTTGAGCAGGCGCAGGCCGATTTCGGCATAGCCAGCGACGCAGGGCATTAACGCTGCCAGCAGATCCAGAGCATCTCCGGCGTGGCCGATATCGAGCACATAGCGGGTGTAATTGAGGGTTTCCGACGCTTCGGGTTCGGCGGCTATCTGCGGTTCGCTCAATCCCCAGTCGGCACAATAGGCCAGGTGCAGGGGCAGTTCGGCGACAATCGCATTGAGCGAAGCGGTAGCGGCACGCATTTCCGGCAGGGTACGCAGTTTGCTGACCAGCAGGGCATAGGCGCGGGCAAAGTGGATCAGGAACAGATAATCCTGCGTCAGGTAGCGGCGAAAAGCGGGTTCCGGCAGCGTACCGGCGGCCAGTTGCTGAATAAAGGGGTGTGCCACATAGTCCTGCCAGTGACCGCCGGCCTGTTGGCGCAGCTTGCCGTAAAGACCGTTATCGAATAAGGGAGTAAACATGGGACCTCCAAAAGTGAGTGGAGATCCGGGCGCGCTGAGGTGAGGTATGAACAGGCAACCGCCGTGAGGGGATTGCCGACCGTCCCTTCGCTGGCATGACCCAGATCAGGTTCAAAGGGTTCGGCTTGCGCCATCTCAGCCCGTAACAGGACACCCCTCGGAGGAGCCTGTTATACGATATTTACTTTTTGATTACAATGCTCAGGCAGTGTGGAGTCGTGGCGTAAAAGGATCCGTTTAGTGCGATCGGCCACGATATTTCTGGCCGGAAGGGGGCGATTTTTGTCACTGTAATCCGGTCATTAATGAATCTAAGGATCACCCCATGAAGAAAATCGGCTTCCTTTCTTTCGGCCACTGGACGCCTTCGTCGCAGTCGGGCACCCGTTCGGCGGCAGATGCGCTGCTGCAATCCATTGATCTTGCCGTTGCGGCAGAAGAGCTGGGGGCGGATGGGGCTTATTTTCGCGTACACCACTTTGCCCGCCAGCTTGCCTCGCCATTCCCGCTGCTGGCAGCCATCGGCGCCAAAACCCAGCGTATTGAGATCGGCACCGGCGTGATCGACATGCGCTATGAAAATCCGCTTTATATGGTCGAAGATGCCTGCGCCGCCGACCTGATTTCCGGCGGGCGGCTGCAACTGGGCATCAGCCGCGGTTCTCCCGAACAGGTGATTGATGGCTGGCGTTATTTTGGTTATACGCCTGCCGAAGGCGAGACCGAAGCCGATATGGCGCGCCGCCATACCGACGTCCTGTTGGAGGCGCTGCGTGGTGAAGGCTTTGCTGAACCTAACCCGCAACCGATGTTCCCGAACCCGCCGGGCTTGCTGCGGGTAGAACCTTTCTCCGCCGGGCTGCGCGATCGCATCTGGTGGGGCGCCAGCTCAAACGCCACGGCGATCTGGGCGGCGAAGCTGGGCATGAATCTGCAAAGCTCAACGCTGAAAAACGACGAAACCGGCGAGCCCTTCCACGTGCAGCAGGCCAAGCAGATCCGCGCTTATCGCGATGCCTGGAAGGCCGCCGGTCATGCACGCCAGCCGCGGGTGTCGGTCAGCCGCAGCATCTTTGCGCTGATGAACCAGCAGGATCGCAGCTATTTCGGCAACAGCGGTCAGGACAGCGATCAGGTGGGGTATATCGATCAGCAGACTCGCGCGGTATTCGGCCGTAGCTATGCCGCCGAGCCGGAACTGCTGATCAAGCAGTTGGCGCAGGACGAAGCGATTGCCGAAGCCGATACCTTGCTGCTGACCGTGCCCAACCAGCTAGGCGTTGACTACAACGCCCACGTGATTGAGTCGATCCTGACCCATGTCGCTCCGGCGCTGGGCTGGCGCTGATGAGAGAAAACGCTTCTCAAACCGGGAAGCGTTATTGACTTATTTTGTCTATTTTGTATTTTAAGGCCATGCATACATTTCTGATTATCGTCCCCGAAGGGGGCATGCTGTTCGAATCGGCGGGGATCGCCGACATCCTGATGCAGGCCAACCGCTTGCGGCCCGATGACGCGCCGCTCTACCAGATGGCGATAGTCACCACGCAAACTCACCGGGTGGTGCATGGCTCGTCCGGTTTGAATCTGTTGGCCGATCATCGCCTGGCGGATCTCGACCCTGAGGTGGAACGCGATACCATTATCGTTACCGGCAAAGGGGCGACCGAGGAAGAAAGCGCCTTTGTGGTGGATTGGCTCCGCCGTGCGGCCCCCAAAGCGCGGCGCGTGGCCTCCGTTTGCGGTGGGGCGATGCTGCTGGCTGAGGCCGGTCTGCTGGACGGCCGCCGGGCGACCACCCATTGGCGGCTGCTGGAAACCTTGCAGGCCCGTTTCCCCAAAGTGAAGGTCGAAAATGGGCCGATCTACGTACAGGATGGTGCGGTCTGGACCTCTGGCGGCGTCAGCTCCGGGTTTGATCTCACACTGGCGCTGGTGGAGGACGATTACGGTTTCGTGCAGGCCCGCGAAGTGGCGCAGGATCTGGTGATGTTTTTGCGCCGCCCCGGCGGGCAGGCGCAGTTCAGCCGTTACCCACTGAATCAGGCCAAAACACCGGGCCCTATCCGCGATCTGCAGAGCTGGATCCTGGAGAATCTGGCCGAGGATCTTTCCGTTGAGAAACTGGCCGAACGGGTTGCCATGAGTCCGCGCAACTTTACGCGCGTGTTCACGCGTGAAACCGGCATTTCACCCGCCAAATTTGTCGAAGAAGGGCGCTTGTATATCGCCCGCCAGCGTCTGGAACAGAGCTCACAAGGCATTGAACAAATCGCCACCAGCAGCGGTTTCGGCAATGCGCTCAATCTGCGCCGCGTTTTCGAACGGCATCTGCAACTGACCCCAACCGAATACCGCGATCGCTTTCATTCACGCACTTTGGCGTAAATTGATCTACAAACGTCATTTACGACATGCTCCCTGCGGCTTAAATTTACACCAGAGCCAATAACGAAGGAGTAGATCATGGTCAAAGTAGGCATTAATGGATTCGGCAGAATCGGCAGGAATGTTTTGCGTGCTGCGTTAGGCCGCAGCGACTTTGAAGTTGTGGCGATCAATGATTTGACCGACAGCAAAACCCTGGCGCATCTGCTGAAATATGATTCGCTCTCGGGCCGGCTGGCGGCCAGCGTGGAGGCCGGTGAAAACCAGCTGCTGCTGGACGGCAGGCCGATTCATGTCTTCTCTGAAAGAGATCCGGGCGCCATTCCATGGAAAAGCGTGGGCGTTGACGTGGTGATCGAAGCGACCGGTTTTTTTGCCGACAAAGCCAAGGCGGAAGTGCACATCACCCGTGGTGGCGCCAAGCGAGTGATTATCTCTGCGCCGGCAAAAGACGACGACATTACGATAGTGATGGGCGTTAACCAGGATCAGTACGATCCGGCCAAGCACCGGGTGGTCAGCAACGGCAGTTGTACCACCAACGGTTTGGCGCCCGCCGCGCAGGTGCTGCATCAAGCCTTTGGTATTGAGTACGGCCTGATGAACACCACCCATGCCTACACCAACAGCCAGGCGCTGCACGATCAGCCGGAAAAAGATTTACGGGGTGCCCGTGCCGCCGCGGAGTCGATTGTGCCTTACTCCAGCGGCGCGGCCAAAGCGCTCGGCAAGGTGATCCCGAGCCTGGATGGCCGCCTGACCGGTTATTCGCTGCGGGTACCGGTGCCGGTGGTCTCTATCGTCGACCTGACGGTCACGCTGAAACGCGAAGTGACCAGCGAAGAAATCAACGCCGCTTTCCGCCAGGCTGCGGAGTCAGGGCCACTGAAGGGCATTCTCGGTTACAGCGATGAGCCTTTGGTGTCGAGCGATTATAAAGGCGATCCGCGCTCGTCGATTATTGATGGGCTTTCCACGCTGGTGATTGGCGGCAAGTTGGTCAAGGTGCTTGCCTGGTACGACAACGAGTGGGGGTTCTCTAACCGCCTGGTCGATCTGGCGGTGCTGATGGAAAAACGCGGGTTGTAAATACCTCGCGGTCGAATATGTTCGTCCTTTCACTCAGGCAATAGCCCCCATCAGGGGGCTATTCAACGTCAATTCAGAGCTGTGCAATACGCATTAACTCTTCTTTCGCCCCAGGGGCCACCGCCAGCACCGGCCCGCCGCGCAGTAAACGTTCCCCTTCGGTATTGAACGGGTGGGTCCAGCCACCGGCTTCGTTCACCAGACAGTAACCTGCCAGACAGTCCCAGGCGTGCATGTAGGGTTCGTAATAGCCCACCAGCCGTCCTGCCGCCACCCAGGCCAACATCATGGCGCCGGAACCGTTGCGGAAGAAACTGCCGCCCACGGCGGTGATTGCGGCGGCAATTTCGCCGACGCGTTCCGGTTTAACATAGCTGTTGGCACCAAAACCGGTGACGTGGTTTTGCATGGTGCGCTTAGGATCCACCCGCAGTGGTTTGCCGTTGAGGGTAGCCCCCGCGCCGCGCGCGGCCTTAAAACACTCCTGCTGGCAGGGGGCAACAATTACGCCGATCACCGGCTCGCCCTGATGGATCACCGCCACGGACACGCACCAGTTCGGCATGCCGTTAACGAATGGGCTGGTACCGTCGATCGGATCCACCACCCAGGTGTAACCGGAATCGCCGGGTTGCAGGCCAAACTCTTCGCCCAGAAAACCGTCTTGCGGGAATTGGCGGGTGATGTGTTCACGGATCAGCAGTTCAACCTCGCGATCGGCAATCGAAACCACGTCTTGCGCATCGCGTTTGGTTTCAATCACCAGGCTCTCGCGGCGGTTAAAATAATCCAGCGCCTTGGCTCCGGCTTCGCGGGCCGCCTGTTCTGCCAGCGTCAGGCGCTGAGTAATCTGTTCGTTCATCTTCATTCCTTAACGTTGTTAGGATCACTGGGCAATCAGTGCCAGACCCTGAGTTTTGAAGTCAATGGCCACGCGGGTGGTCGGTGCCAATTGGCGTTCCATCTGCACATCGACAATAAACAGCGCGCCGAGATCGGTTTTTACTTCATATTCGATATGGTCCCCAAGCCAGGTGCTATGGGTGACTTCGCCGTTCAAGGCGCCGCTTTGCTCCGGCAGTAGGGTGATAAACTGCGGGCGTACCGACAGTTGCGCTGCGCCGGGACGCGCCTTGCCACCCGGTACCCGGTACTGGCGGCTGCCGAGGGTGATCAGCGCTTCGCCGCCGACCACTTGTTCTATGTCACAGGGCAGGATATTGGCCTCGCCCATAAAGTCGGCGATAAACACCGACGCCGGCGAATGGTAAAGCTCCTGCGGCGCGCCCTGTTGGGCAATATGCCCTTCTTTCATGACGATAATCTTATCGGAGACCGCCAGGGCTTCTTCCTGATCGTGGGTCACATAGACCGCCGTGAAGCCGAGGCGCTGCTGCAAATCGCGGATCTCGGTGCGGACGCGGCGACGCAGCCGCTCGTCGAGGTTGGATAAGGGTTCGTCGAGCAGCAGCACCTGCGGTTCCAGCACCAGAGCGCGCGCCACGGCGATGCGCTGTTGCTGGCCGCCGGAGAGCTCAGAGGGCAGGCGTTGGCCCATGCTTTCCAGACCGACCAATTTCAGCCCTTCGCGTGCCCGATCCTGTGCCTCTTTGCGCGACAGGCCGCTGGCGAGCAGGCCGTACATCACGTTATCCAGCGAGTTCATGTGCGGGAACAGCGCGTAGGATTGAAACACCATCGCGACGTCGCGCTCGTTGGCGGGCAGATGCGTGACCTCCTTGCCGCCAATCAGAATACGGCCTGAGGTCGGGTGTTCCAGACCGGCCAGCAGGCGCAGGGTAGTGGTCTTGCCGCAGCCGGAAGGGCCAAGCAGCGTCACCAGCGTGCCGGGCTCGACGGTGAGTGAAAGCCCGGGCAAGGCGGTGAAATCGGCAAACTGTTTGGTGACGTTCTCAAACACCACCGAGCCGGAACGAATGGCAGTCATACGGCATTCTCCTGATGTAAGGCCGGTGGTGGCGTCACCGGCGGTGTGGTAATACGGATGGCGCGGCGCAGGCGACGTTCGCCCACCAGCAGTTGGAAAGTGAGGATCACCGCCAGCATCACCACGATAAGCACGGAGGAGTAGGCGATGGCCACGCCGTATTCCCCGTTTTCGACCAGCCCGACGATGTAGGAGGTGGCCATGTTGTACTGGGCGCTGACCAGGAAAATCACCGCGCTGATGGAGGTGATCGCGCGTACAAAGGCATAAACCAGTGCCGCGCTGATGGCCGGTTTCAACAGCGGCAGGATCACTTTGCGCAGGGTGCGGAAACTGCTGGCGCGCAGGGTCAGCGAGGCTTCATCCAGGCTGCGATCCAACTGACTCATGGCGGCGATCCCGCCCCGGACGCCGACCGGCATATTACGGAACACAAAGCAGGCGACCAGGATCAGGGCGGTGCCGGTGATTTCCAGCGGCGGCAGGTTGTAGGCCATGATGTAACTGACGCCGATCACCGTGCCGGGGATGGCAAAGCTGAGCATCAACATAAACTCGAAGGTCTGGCGGCCGGCAAACTTCTGCCGCACGATCAGCCAGGCGGTGAGCAAGCCGACGATGGCCGTGAGCGGTGCGGCGATCAGCGCGATTTCCAACGTGGTCCAGAACGAGTTCCAGGCGACGCCGGTCCAGACGATCTGGCCGCTGTTCCAGTGGAAACCGAAGGCGCGAGCGTAATGGCCCAGCGTCAGGCTGCTGTCGAGTCCCCATGACTGCACGAAGCCGCCGATCAGGATCATGCCGTAGATAACCAGCGTAAACAGGCCCCAGGGGATCACCAACACGTACACGCCGTAGCGCAAGCCCCGCGGCAATCCACAGTGGGTGCCGGAATCCCCTTTGCCGGTAACGGTGGCGAAGCTTTTCCCTGCCAACCACAGGCGCTGCAAAATAAAGGCGCTGAGGGTAAAGCACAGCAGGATAATCGCCAGCACGGCGGCGCGGCTCGGATCGTTTTGCGCGCCGACCACCGAGAAGAAGATTTCGGTCGACAACACGCCGTGGCTGCCGCCCAGCACCATCGGGTTACCGAAGTCCGCCATGCTTTCGATAAAGCTGATCAGGAAGGCATTGGCCAATCCGGGCGCCATCAGCGGCAGGGAAACGTAGCGGAAAGTGCGCCAGCGGTTGGCGCGCAGCGTTTGCGAAGCTTCTTCCAGCGAGGGGCTGACGCCTTCCACCACGCCAATCAACACCAGAAAGGCAATCGGGGTAAAGGAGAGCACCTGAGCAATCCAGATACCGGTCAGGCCATAAAGCCAGCGGCCGGGTTCAATGCCGAACACCCCGGCGAGCAGCTCGGTCACCACCCCGGCACGGCCAAACAGCAGCATTAGCGCCAGGCCGATCACGAACGGCGGCGTAATGATCGGCAGCACCGTCAACATGCGCAGCCCTTTTTTGAACGGCAGCGGCGTACGAGTGGCAGCCAGGGCAAAAGCCAGGCCGAGCAGCGTGGATCCGCTGGCGGTCATCAGCGCCAGCGTCAGGGTGCGCCAGGCGGTACCGCAGCTGCCGCCCTTCAGGCAGCTCAGGCTCCAAATGGCCGGATCCTGCATATTGGCGATCAGGCCGTCGGGCTTGAACGATCCGTCCACGTCCTGCACCGAGGCGACAAACATGCTCAGCACCGGGTAAAGCACGAAAGTGGTGACCAGCGCGACCAGCAGCACAATGGCGGCGACCACAAAGGCATCGCCCTTCAGCACGCCGCGTTCGGCCAACGCGAAAGAGAACAGCAGCAAAAATGTGGTGATCAGTAAAATAGCGCCGGCGCCAAAAGCGGGCTGGCCGTCGCTGAGTGCGCCGAACAGGTGTTCGCTCCACTGCCAGTTCCAGCCGCTGTAACCAATGGCATGGCCTTCAAACAGCAGAAACACCACGCCGACCAGGCTGGCAGCGATCAGCAACTGCGAGCGAAAACGGCCAATTTTCAGCAGGCGAGCCAGTGCGCAAACCAGCAGCATCAGCAGGGCAATCGCCAGCCAGGGGCGTTGAAACGTCAGTATTTGCCACAGTGCGGGTGCACTCGCCTGATCCTGCCACAGCGTAGTTAGCCAGCCAAAGTCGAAGAACCCGGCCTCCTGGCTGTACCAGGGCAGCAACAACAGTGCCAGTGCGCCCAGCACGAGGGCCCCGTCAAGGCGGCGGTTTTGAGCATTCATCTTAACCTCGAGAGTTCATATGTCCTTCACCGCGCCCTGCATGGGCGAGCGTGACCTCGCCCGGTTTATTACAGAGCGCATCGCATGCGGGAGGGAAGGGCTTGAATTACTGGGCGCTGGCGCCGATCTCTTTATCCCAACGGCTGAGCAGGGCCTTGCGTTTTTCTGTCGCACCGTAGGTTTTAAAGTCGTAGTCGATCAGCTTGATGTTTTCGAAGCGCGGTGCGTATTCGGAAATCGCCGCGTTGCGATTTGACGGCAACTGGAAGGATTTGGCGTCTTTCATGTGCGATTGGGCGTCGGCGCTGAGCGCCCAGTCGTACCACATCTTGGCTTCCTTGAGGTTGCGCGCGCCTTTCACGATCGACATGGAGCCAATTTCAAACCCGGTCCCTTCGCAAGGTGCAACCGCCTTGATCGGGAAGCCATCGACCTGCATCGCGACGGCATCGTGCATAAAGACGATGCCGACGGTGGTTTCGCCGCGTGCCGCCGCTTTCACCGGTGCCGAGCCGGATTTGGTGTACTGCGAGATGTTGGCGTTAAGCTTTTTCAGGTAGTCGAAGGCCGGTTCTTCCCCCATGATTTGCACCAGCGTGGCGAGGGTGTTGTACGCGGTGCCGGAAGAGTTTGGGTTGGCCATTTGGATTTCGCCTTTGTAAGCCGGATCCAGCAGATCGCTCCAGCAGGCGGGCACCTTGAGTTTTTTCTCTGCCAGCAGTTTGGTGTTGTAGCCCCAGCCCAGTGCCCCGGCGTAGACGCCAACGGTACGGTAGCCGGCACTTTCGGCCTGTTTGCGCGCCCAGTCGTGCTGCTGATCCAGCAGCGGTGACTGATAAGGCTGGGTTAACCCCTCGTCGGCGGCCTGCATATGCGGATCGCCGGTGCCTGCCCACCAAATATCGGTGCGCGGGTTGCGGGCTTCGGTACGAATACGTGCATAGGCTTCCCCGGCGGAGAGGCGCACCATACTGACTTTGATATCCGGGTGCTGTTTCTCAAACAGATTGGTCATTTGCTCACAGACCACCACGTCAGCGGAGCAGATCATATTCAGTTTCCCGGCAGCCTGAGCTGGCAGGGCAGAGAGTGCTGTGCCGGCGGCGAGGACCGCCATCAGAGTAACGCGTTGCATGGTGTTCTCCTTGGTTGTGTAGGGTGGCGATACGTTGTCGCCTATTCTTTTTGCACGTGTGTGCAAATAACTAGAGGATAAAAATTGCGCTGTCAATCGCGTGATGAAACAATTCAACCTACTCGTCACAAAAATGAAACAAATTGACCGCTAAAAATTTGCACAGCTTTGCAAAATGCGGCAAACTTTTCTCAGAGCGCGTAACGGATGGAAGTGAAGATGGCGATGGATAAGGCGATGATCAGTGCGAAAGACGTAGCGGAACTGGCCGGGGTCTCCCGTTCGGCGGTCTCACGGACTTATACGCCCGGCGCAAGCGTGTCGGCGACAACCCGCGAAAGGGTGATGCGAGCGGCCGAAGAGCTGGGTTATCACGTTAATCATTTGGCGCGGGGGCTGGTGCGCAACCGCAGTGGCATTGTCTGCCTGATCGTTTCGGAGCTGGCGACGCCTTATCGGGCCAGCCTGGTGCGATTACTGACCCAGCATCTGCAGGATGCGGGAAAAATCGCCATGTTGATTAACACCGATCGCTCCGATGACAGCGTGTCCCAGGCATTGCAGCAGGCGATTAACTTCCGCGCAGATGCTTCTTTTGTACTCTCCGGCATGCCGGACAGCGGCATCGCCCGCCTGTGCCACAAACACGGCCAGCGGCTGGTGCTGATCAACCGTAACGATACCTTGCCCGGCTCGCTCAGCATCCGGCTGGATAACGAAGAGGCGGCCGGCAGGGTGGTGATGGCGTTTGCCCGTGCGGGCTGCCGACGCATTGCATTCGCCAACTCATTGGCCGGTACGCCAAGCCTGATGGCGCGTGAGCGCGGTTTTCTGCAGGCGGCGGAAGCTGCGGGGCTGGAGGTGAGCGTCGAGCGTTTTGGCACCACCTCTTATGAGAGCGGCCAGATCCTAGCGCACCGCTTGCTGACCCGGCGTGAACGCCCTGATGCGGTATTCTGCGTCACCGATTTGCTGGCCTGCGGTTTTATGGACGAGGCGCGCCATCGTTTTGGGCTACGCATTCCGCAAGATCTATGCGTCGCGGGCTACGACGATATTCCGCAGGCGGCGTGGTCCTCTTATAACCTCACCACCTTTACCCAGCCGGTGGCGTTATTTGCTCAGGATGCGGTTTCCTGGCTGATGGCGGAAGAGCAGAAGGAAGAGAATACGATGCCGACGCTGGGCCAGGAGATACCGGGTGAAACCCGGCTGTATCATGCCGATTTCGTCTGGCGCGGCACCATTCGCGGTGCCTGACACAAACCCGTTACCCATTCGGGCTTGTCATATGTCGATCGTTCTACAATGTTCTCTGCATGCGAAGGGTAGCTAGAACGAGCCTCAAAAAGTTTGCGCGAAGTGGGATCGTATTCAAAGGGCTCTGACAGTCTGCTCGGTGCCAAGAGCGGATGCTGTTTTCCAACTCTTACCCCAGCCTGCGTGTAACCTTATCTTCATCCCTTAAATTCTCAACGTATCGATAACTGCTCGCAGAGCGGGCGACACATTGCGGTGCGGATAATAGAGAAATGAGCCCTCCAGTCGCTGACTGTAGCGTTGTAAAACTCTGATGAGTGAACCCTGTTCTAAATCGTCTGACACTAACTCTTCCGGGACATAAGCCAGCCCCAAGCTCAGCCTGGCGGCTTTGGCTTCCATATAGCTGTCAGAAAACGCCCATTGACCCTGCGGCCGATGAGTGATTTTTTTGCCGCCCTGATTAAGTTCCCATGCGTACAGGCTGCCGTCGCCGAACTGATAAGCTATACAGGGATGAACAACTAAATCTGCGGGGACTTGCGGAAAGCCATAGCGACGAAAGTGATCTGGCGTACCGACAATGGTCATCTCCATGTCAGGGGAAATACGAACAGCAATCATGCCACTCCCAACTTCTGGCCCCAGACGTACACCGGCATCGAATCGCTCAGCGATAATATCGACAAATCGGCTTTCACTAATGAGTTCCAGTCGGATGTCGGGGTAGTGCTGCTTAAATATCGCAAGCTTCGGCAGGAGCACCTTATCAATCGCGTGCTGACTGGCATTGATGCGTACCGTACCTGATAGGGACTGGCGATAATTGGCCAGCGTGGCGAGCCCCATATCTAAAGCATCGAATCCTGACTCAAGGGTCCGGTAGAGTTGTTCACCGGCATGGGTAAGCGATAATCTGCGCGTGGTGCGCACCAGAAGTTGAACGCCCAGTCGTTCTTCAAGTTCGCGTACAGAGCGGCTGATTCCTGATTGTGCCAGGCCAAGGCGTTGTGCCGCGGCGGTAAAACTCCCTTCCCGCACCACCTGCATGAACAGGTATAAATCGTTATAGTTTCCCCGTTTAGCCATCATCCCTCCCACGCTACCGGCGTTAATATTTAGAACGAAATGGTATTAATCTTAGCATTTTTCACCCCCTAATCAGCACTATTACTGCTAACTATAATGTGCGCATTAGCAGCAAAGCACAGCAGCGCTGTCCGTATGACACCTGTATCTATTACGTTTTATGAGGGAATTTTGATGACTGCTTTCACCAAAAAACTGACAGCCGCGATACCCGCCATGCTGCTATGCGCATCATTAAGTGGAGTCACAAATATGAGTTATGCCGATACAACTAATCCTAACGCGCCTGTTTCGCTGATCGTTAAATGGGATAAAAGCTTTGCTGAAAGCACGAAAGTTGATCACCGTAAAGTGACCTTTCTGAACCGCTACGGGATCACCTTGGTCGGAGATCTCTACATGCCGAAGGATCGTGGCGAACGTAAGCTGTCGGCTATTGCCGTCAGCGGCCCCTTCGGTGCGGTGAAAGAGCAGTCCAGCGGCCTGTATGCGCAGACGCTGGCGGAACAGGGGTTTGTTACCCTGGCGTTCGACCCTTCTTATACGGGCGAGAGCGGTGGCTACCCGCGCAATGTCGCGTCTCCCGATATCAACACCGAGGATTTCAGCGCGGCGGTTGATTTCTTAGGCCTGCAAAATGAGGTGGATCGCCATCGTATCGGGCTGCTAGGTATTTGCGGCTGGGGCGGCATGGCCTTAAACGACGCCGTGATGGATACCCGCGTCAAAGCGGTGGCGACCAGCGTGATGTATGACATGAGCCGCGCGATGGGGCATGGCGTGGGCGATGGCAAAGACCGTTATACCACCGCCGATCGCCGTGCCGTTCTGCAATACCTGAACGCCCAGCGCTGGAAGGATGCGGAAAATGGTACTTTCGCGCCCGGCGGGCATGATATCTATGTGGATGAGAAGGGCAACGTCAGTGCGTCGGATCGTATTTTGCCGGAAACGTTACCCGCCAATCCCAATCCTGTTCTGAAAGAGTTCTTCGATTATTATCGCATGCCTCGCGGTTTTCATCCGCGTTCGGTCAACTCAACCGGTGCCTGGAATGCAACCATGCCGCTGTCATTTATGAGTATGCCGCTGCTGAGTTATGCGAATGAAGTCACTATCCCTACACTCATCGTGACCGGCGAAAAAGCCCATTCACGCTATTTTGCTGAAGATGCCTTTAAGGCGATCGGCAGCAAAGAGAAAGAGTTAGTGATTGTCCCTGGGGCAAACCACGTCGATCTGTACGACAACGTTGCGGGTAAGATCCCGTTTGCTAAATTTGAGCACTTTTTCAAAACAAACTTAAGATAATGGCCTGAAGCCGTCTGATATTTGCAGGCGACTGTTCATCGCCCGCACTTCATTCTCAACCACGTTTTTGTCGTTATTCTCTGAATAACGTCTGTCCCGGCTGCGGCTGTATCTCGCCGGGGTGATATAAAGAGATGCTGATAATGTCCATAGTAAGTCTGAAAAAATCACCCAATAAAACAGATGCATACTGGGGGGGCGTATTTGCCATGACGCTTTGCGTGTTTGTGCTGATCGCTTCCGAGTTTATGCCGGTCAGTCTGCTTACGCTCATTGCCAGTGATTTACACATTACTGAAGGGTTGGCAGGGCAAGGAATTGCCATATCTGGCGCGCTGGCGGTACTGACCAGCCTGACTATCTCCCATGTTGCCGGAGATCTGAATCGAAAATATCTTCTGCTGGGGCTGACGGTCTTAATGGCCATATCGGGAATAGTTATCGCCATGGCGCCTAACTATCCGGTTTATATGCTGGGGAGGGCTCTGATTGGCGTCGTCATCGGTGGATTCTGGTCAATGTCGGCTGCAACTGCCATTCGGCTCGTGCCGCAGCACCAGGTTACCCGCGCGCTGGCGATTTTTAACGGCGGCAACGCGCTGGCTACCGTTGTGGCTGCCCCACTTGGTAGCTACCTGGGGACGACCGTCGGTTGGCGTGGGGCCTTTTTGTGCCTCGTCCCCCTTGCGATGGCCGCGTTCATATGGCTATGGGTCAGCCTACCTATGATGGATATCGATAAAAAACAAAAGCCACAGAGATCTGTGCTTCGTCTGTTCAGAGTTTCTATCGTACCAACGGGACTGATGGCCTGCGGACTGTTTTTCATGGGACAATTTGCCTTATTTACCTACGTGCGTCCCTTTCTTGAGACCGTAGCCCGCGTAGGTCCTTCCGGGCTCTCTCTGATTTTGCTCGCAATAGGCGTAGCAGGTTTTGTCGGTACAATGTTTGTATCGACGTTCCTGAACGCCAGGTTTTATCAGACCTTAATCATGATCCCCCTGCTTATGGCAGCGACTGCCGGCACGTTACTGTTGGTTGGACACAGCATCTGGGCTGTTGCCATTTTGCTAAGCCTGTGGGGGCTGCTGGCGACGGCTGCGCCAACGGGATGGTGGACGTGGATTGCACGGGCGTTGCCCGAAGATGCAGAGGCGGGTGGTGGTCTCATGGTTGCGGTGATCCAGTTCTCGATTGCGCTTGGTTCAACGGCTGGAGGTCTGATATTCGACAGTCTGGGATGGCGAAGTACTTTTGGTTTGAGTGGTTTTTTACTTCTGGGGGCGGTCGCGATGACATTTGTCACATCCCGTCAAAGCAGTAAAGCGTACTAGCATAATCCATTTATTTCTGGCGTGCTCTTTGTCATGGGATATGGCAGAGAGCCGAATGTCTGCTCTCGCTCATAGCAGACGCCATGTCCCTCGGGCCAGACCGTTTGGTACCTGGGCGGAGGTAAAAACCGGTTGTACTAATCATTAGGGAACAATCACAGCTTATTAGCCCCCTCTACATGCTCAGAAGACGCATTTGAAACATCCAGTTGATATAGATAAATACTGGTTGAAAAGGTGCCAGGAATGTCTGAATAATATTCCTGTTCTATTGATATTTAGGTGAATTTGGAGCAATAAGTGGGAGCGTCTGAAACAGTAAATAAAATCGTTATGCTGGTAGTTGTGGGCAGCCTTGCTACGGGGTGCGTGCCGTTACATCCTTCCGGCTGCCATAAGACTACGGCGACGGGAAGTTGCAGTTCTGGCCGCTGGGATGATCAGGATGAATGGGGCGCGCAAGCGCGTGCAATCAGGGCTGCAGTTAATGCCAAACTTGTTGAGCCAGAAAAGTGGAAGGGAAGGAAATGCCGGTTGCATATAGAATTTGAACAGGATGGCTCGGCTTCAAACATATCAACTAGTAACGGCGATAAAGCATATTGCGAGGCGGTAAAATCAGCGGCCCAAAATGCAAAATTCCCAGTCTTCACCAACCCGGAGCTATATCGAGATTTTCAAAAATCCGGCTTCGATATGCGTGGTTAACCACATAATGATCATCTAAATGTCCGCTCCTCGCTCTCACCAGACCTTCAGCGTCACGTGTTTGTCTGCCGCGTGCCAACAGCGGACATTATGCTAATCAATGATCAGGTTGGAGCGTGCGTTTAGCCAGTTTCTTTTGCAGAATGATAACGATAATTGGGAACCCTGATGCGGAAATTGCACATATCGCCAGCAACGTGTTTATATTTTGTGGCGTCATGCCTTGATCAGGTAATAGAAAAGCGGACAGGAAAAATGCGACAGTTGCAATCAGATACATTATTGATGTCTGTAATGAAGAGAATCCCGCTCGATGCCCGTCATCAGGAAACTGAATCGTAACCGCCGAAGATGAAACCAGGCGACTGTAAGATGCGCCGAGAAACAAAGTGATAAATAGCGCCGCATGCGGATAGCCAAGGATGGGTATTAGCAAGCTCAGTATAAAGACGATGGTTGACCCTGTAGCCAGAATCAAAGTAGAAACACGGGAGGTTAACGCGCCTGTCATTTTTGTAGACAGGTACCCTGTAACACCTCCGCCGAAGAACAGCCAAGGCAACAGGTCTTGAGAAGCGCCCAATTGCTGTGTCATTAATGGTACCAGAATGGGAATGACCAGCATTGGACTAAACTGTACCAGCGCATTACTGGAAGCAAACAGTAAAGTATCCGCATCGAGAGGCAGCGCGTGGTGTGTGTCGAAATAGACTGGGTCTTTAGGGATGATGGAGACAATCAGTGGTAATGCCAAAAAACACAGTGTGCTGATTAACCACAAAGCGACATGCCAACCATAATGAGTGCACAAAAATAATATAGTGGGCATTCCTACAATGCTTACCATCGAAAATGACGCAATCACCGTTGCCAACATTTTTCCGCGCAAGTTAGTCGGTGCGTGATTTATCAATATACTGATACCCACCCCCATAGTCGTACCTCCAACCAATCCTGCACAGAATCGTAATGTAAGCAGAAGACTAAAATTGGAGGTGAATGTAGTCAAAAGTGTCAGCAGGCCGAGTAGTGCCATATTGGCGATTAAAAAACGTTTCTTATTGAAACCACCAATCCAGTAAAAGGCGATAATTCCCGACAGGACTGCCCCTGATGTGTACATACCAGATACATAGCCTGAGAATGATACAGGAACTGAGAAATCTGCTGCCATAAAAGCAAAAACAGGGTTGAACATCATATATTCCAGTGCATTAGTGAACTGGATAAAAGCCATTACAATAGCTATCCGTATGAGGGTTTTATGATTAAATGGCTTTGAGAGCAGTAGCATAGCAAGCGACCTATAGATGAAAGATATCCGAGTTTAACTGCTATCAATAGTGCTCATTAGATGGTAAAAATGGCATTTATTATTATCATATGTGGGATAATTAATGCGGTCTGCTCTTGATTTTAATACCCTCAAAGTGCTCATTGCTGTGGTTGAAAGAGAAAGTTTTGTTGGGGCAGCGAAAGTCCTCGAAATGCCGACATCCAATGTGAGTCGTTGTATTTCTCAGTTAGAAGAAAAACTGAATCTTCAGCTCATTGAGCGCAGCACCCGACATATGAAACTCACCCAGGCGGGGCACTTGCTCTATACCCGAGCGAAGCCATTACTGGAGGCGCTTGAGCAAACTGAGACAGAATTAACCTTGCGGCAAATGCAACTCAAGGGTCCATTACGCATCTGTATTCCCAATGAAATAGGTCCTGCATTGCTGGGTTCTGTTGTTGCCGATTTTGCCTGCCTGTACCCGGATCTGGAGATCAGCTGCGTCACAAATTTGTCCGGTTTTGAATCCCTGCGAGATGATCTGGATTTAGCTATCATTGTCAGCCGTGGTCAGATGGACGACAGTGACTATATAGCCCGTCATCTGGTGACTATCCCTTGCAGCATCGTTGCAGCCCCCTCCGTCATTGAGCGTTATGGCACCCCTTCGCGTATACAGCAATTTAAAGAATTACCCTGTATTACAACGGTAAGTGCACTGAAAGGTGCTCCCTGGCAGTTTGTTAATAACAAGGGGGGATTCGAGACTATTAAGGTCAAAAGCCATTATCGGGTAAACAGCGGAGAGATGGCTGGACGAGCGGCGATATCAGGTGTCGGCTTTGCCATTCTATCGAAACAAGCCTGCCAACCCTACATCAACGATGGACGGTTAATCGAGATTGATTTTGAACAATCGGCAGCCCCATTGCAATTGTTCGCACTTTATTCAGATCGGCGTTACTTACCCGCTAAAACAAGAGCGCTCATTGATTTCATGCATCAGAAATTGAGTAACATATCCTTCGCAACATAAGGCAGCATTGAATAGTCACAGAGAGCCCCGTTGGCGCAATGAGCCTCAAAACACAGAACGCCTGCTTCCCCTCAAAGCTGCACATCAACGTCTGTCTGCTTTAAAAACAGTCTTGGCGGGGGATGCTTTCCGTTTTGTCAGCGGATCCCTTAAACTACCTCGCGCAGGTCACAACCTATGGGCTATGACCATGCACGGCCGTAATTCTGGGTTTTTAAACGGGTGAGTTAGCGCCATTGCCGGAATGTTCATCGGTGTCTGTTGATAGAATCCCTCGATCCGATTCGCGCTGACGTGCCAGGTGCCCCGACGAACCAAGAGGGAGGGCAGCTATTCATACCAAGGAAGTAAGATGTTTTTGCCAGATTCAAGCTTTACTAAAACCGTTTATCAATCGTCATTTGCAGAATGAGTCGTCAGCTGTTTGTTGCTCTGGATGGGCCCAAGGGCGCCGGTAAAACCACACTGTTGGAAGCCATTACGAAAAGACTAAGGGCAGACAACAAGAAGGTGATCCGACTTTGTGAGAAAAAAAGCGATCCCTACAGGGCGGAAACCATGGCCCTTGTTAACAAACTCGCCAGAAATCCCACTGTGGATTTGGAACTGGAGGTCTGTGCGCGCTTTGCGGAGAGCCGTGCATGGATTTCCCAGCATGTGCTGACTAAACAGCCACCGGACAGCATTATCTTGATGGATCGCTGGTATCCCTCGGATGCCGCGTTTCGTCGGATGCTTCCATTTGCCGAGATTTTACAGCTCAACATTGAACGAAACGTGCGAGCGCCAGACCTGCATGTCGGGGTTGTTACTGCGCCTGAGATCTCATGGGCGAGAGCGGCGGCTCGGCCGCGTGGGCTAAGCAGTACGGTGATTCATAAGCTGGAAGAGCATGTTGCTTGTACCCATGCGTTCGAGCGAGAAATTGCAAACCACGGCTGGTTTTTATGCCGTAATGAAGGCCTGCTCGAAGACGCAACGATGCAGGTGATTACTGAGATCTACAAAGTGTCTGGATGCCCATAGCCATCGGTTTGGCGGGCAGAGCTTACGCTACTCTTCAACTCTGTGTGAGCCTCAGAAAAGCTATAGTGCTTCCTGGCCGAAAGCACTGAACACCGTTAACGCGGCATCGTTATGGATAAAATCGGATTCTGTCAAAGATTCAGTAATCCCGAACAGCAAAAAGCCCGCTTAAGTTTCCTTAAGCGGGCTTCTCTAATATGGCTCCTCTGACTGGACTCGAACCAGTGACATACGGATTAACAGTCCGCCGTTCTACCGACTGAACTACAGAGGAATTGTCTGAACGGGGCGCATCATATCCAGCCACCTGGAGTGTGTCAACGCTAAATTCGCCGATTCGGTGTGACTGCTCAGCATCTGAGCAATGCGGCCGACTTAAGGCAGTTCCGTACCGGTATCGGCCTGAAGCCGTTGTAAACGCGCCAGCGGATCCTGCTTATAGAAGCGGGTGAAATGTTGGTACAGCGCTGGAAAGCGGTTGGCCAACAGCTCGGGTGCGCTGAAAAAATACTCCGACAGTACGGCGAAGCACTCGGCCGGATCGGTGGCGGCGTAAGCGTCCATGCTGGCGGCTTCTTCGCCCACCATGTCGATCTCGTCCTGCAGATTTTCCATTGCTGCGTGCAAGTCATGTTCCCAGGCGGCAATGTCGCGCAGCGGAAGAGGGGGCACACCGGTGGCGCTGCCGCCGTTGCGCATATCCAGCTTGTGGACGGCTTCGTGGATCACCAGGTTAAAGCCGGAAAGATCAAACGAGTCCTGCACGTCCTGCCAGTTAAGCACGATCGGCCCCTGTTCCCAGCTTTGACCGGACTGCACCACCGGCCCGGTGTGCACCAGGCCGAAGTCGTCCTGCCATTCGTCCTCTACCACAAAGGGCGTCGGGTAGAGCAGGATCTCATTGAAACCGTCGAGGCATTCGGCACCCAGCTCAAGCACCGGCAGGGCGAACAGCAGGGCGATGCGTGCCTGCATCTGTGACGTCAACTGCAGCCCCTGCAAGGGGACGATGCTTTTTTGCTGTAAAATCTGCCCGGCAACGGCAATCAGCCGCTGTTGTTCCTGCTCATCCAAAGGAGAAAGCAGAGGGATTGCCAGCGCGTCTTGCCACTGGGCAAGCGTTTCCGCCTGCGGTTGTTGCGTTTTCCACGGCCATTTAATCATCGCGTTGCTCGTAAAATCGTCACTTGAACATTCGGCTGGAGGCTAACTCTGTAAAAATGCCGCAAAAAGGGGCATGATAGCAAGCACTTGAAGGAGAGATGCCGGAGCGGCTGAACGGACCAGTCTCGAAAACTGGAGTAGGGGCAACTCTACCGGGGGTTCAAATCCCCCTCTCTCCGCCATTATTCAATCACTTACAGATGATTTTGTCTGTGATCCACGCCTCACCCGTCCTCACGCGATAAAAAAACACCGCTGCCGTTATTCTTAATGATCCGTCACCCGAAACTCCTTGCGATATAAGGACGGGGACGTTTTGAACTGCCGTTGAAAATGCCTGCGCATTGACAGCGCAGTGGCGAAACCTGCAGCCTGTGCGATGCGTTCAACCGGCTGGTCAGTTTTCTCCAGGAAGCGCTGCGCCATCGCCAGTCGTTGGTTCAACAGCCACTGCATCACGCTGGTGCCGGTGGTTTGCTGAAAACGGCGGGTAAAGCTGCGGCGGCTCATGCAGGCTCTTTCCGCCAGTTGGTCCAGCGTCAGCGGCTGCTGCAGATTTTCTGTCGCCCAATTCAGCGTTTGCATAAATCTGTCCCCTCCGGCGGTGTTATACACCGGCTGCTCGATAAACTGCGCCTGGCCCCCTTGTCTATGCGGCGGCACCACCAACTGCCGGGCTACCGCATTGGCTGTCTCTGCGCCACAACGCTTGCGTACCAGATGCAGGCAGCAGTCGATGCTGGCGGCGGTTCCTGCCGAAGTGACGATATCGTCGTTATCCACGTACAGCACGTTCTTGTCTACGGAGACCTGCGGATAGCGCTGCAGGAAGTCCGACATCCACCGCCAATGGGTGGTTGCCGGTCGTCCATTGAGCAGCCCGGCTGCCGCCAGAACAAATGCCCCCATGCACAACCCTACCAGAGTGGCTCCGCGCGCATGGGCACTGAGCAAGGCATCGATTAACGGTGTCGGTGGCAGGACTTCGGGATCGCTCCAGCTCGGCACTATCACCATATCGGCTTGTGCCAGCGCCGCCAGCCCATATTCCGCGATAATCGAGAAGCCGGCGTTGGTTTTCAATGGCCCAGGCTCGGTGGCGCAAATCAATAATTGATACGCCGGTTCGCCTTTGCCGTTTAACGCCTTCTCAAAGACCGCGCAGGGGACCGAAAGGTGAAACGGGATGATATTGTTAAAAACCACGATACCCACTTTAAGTGGCGACATACGGCTTCCTTTGATGGTTAAACGCCGGCAGGAAATTTGGCCTGATGGTATCGCTTTTGGGTGTTGCGCTATCTGTTATCACGCCCCCAAAACCCACAGAATTTATCCCGACCCTGGCAGGATATTGCCTGCTGTTTTCTGCTCTAACAAGGATAAATGAGAATGAAAAAACTGATGGCTTGCAGCGCATTGACGCTCTCGATGGTGGCTTCCAGCCTGGCTTTTTCCGCCGACACGCCAGCCGCACCGACCATTCGTACCCTGAGTGGTGCCCAGCCAACGCACTCCTTATCAGCCAATGCCACGGCGCTGTTAGTGATTGATTATCAAAATGAATATTTTATAGGCAAAATGCCGATCCCCGACGGCGTTAAGGCGTTGAAAAATACGCAGCGCTTAGTCAGTTTCGCCCATCAGCATAAGATGCCGGTGTTTTTTGTGCGTCATCTTGGCCCGGCGAATGGCCCTCTGTTTGCCGAAGGGAGCAAGTTCGCCGAATTCCATCCTGACCTGCAACCCTCTGGCAGCGATCGTATTATTACCAAAGCCACCCCCAGCTCGTTTGTCGGTACCGATCTGGATCGTCAACTTAAGCAGGCCGGTATCAAGCAGCTGCTGATCAGCGGTTTGATGACCCATATGTGTGTTTCATCAACGGCGCGCGACGCGGTACCGCTGGGATATACGGTGATTATTCCTGAAGATGCCACCGCCACCCGCGATCTGGCTACCTGGGACAACCAAATTGTCGACCACGCCGTGCTGCAACGTGCCGCGCTGGCCGGGGTCGCCGATGTGTTTGCCGAAATCAAAACCACCGATCAGGTATTGGCGCTGCCGGTGAATTGAGCGGCTTAATGGAGTGCCGCTGTGCTCAAACAGACAGCGGCATTGCGGCTTCTGCGCGGGAGGGGAATGGAGCCGGGGGACTACGAATGAAACGCGTTACGCGAAGATATAGTTTTTTCTCCAAGGTCAGATATACTCCTCAAAATTGGTTATCCGTCGTACATAACGCCGCGATCAGAAGCCTGGGTTGGGCAATGTTTTTGCTCCGACGCTGCTCTGTGCGCTCAAACAGTTTCTCTTCGTAGGCCTTAATAACAGGTGCGAACGCCGATGACGAATATTACGCCTTCCATCAAGCTGAGAAGTTTTCTCCAGATGGCCCCTTATCTGGCCATGCGAGGGGTATCGTCGTTGGAGTTCTTTCAACGCCTTGGCATTTCCCCAAACATTTTCCAAAACCCCGATATCTGGATCCCGCGATCGGCCTGTTTTCGTATTGCCAATGAAATGGCTGCCATCACGCAGGATCCTTTTGGTGGCGCCTATGTGGGGCACCTGACCGAAATTCGTTCGCTTGGCGTTTGGGGCGAAATGATCATGAACTCAACGAATATCGCCCAGGCCTGTGCGCTGGCGGCAACCCACGCGGCCATGCTGCATCAGGGGGGAGAAGTAAACATTGTCACCGAAGGCCGTACGACGAAACTCATCCACCAATTCACCGGGCAATATGAAGCCGATCCGCGGCAATTTATCCTCGGCAGTTTGGCGGTGCTCAGAAAAGTCCCGCTGATGTCCGGCGAGCCTTCTTCCATCCGTGTTCACATCAAGTCCTCGAGGGAAAGAGGGGACGACGCGCTTGAAGAGTGCCTGGGGCCGAATCTGGTGATGAATTCGAACTACAACATGATTGAGTTCGACCGCGATTTGCTCGAGATCCCGCTGAAAAATATCCGTGATGAGGCTTGGAAAACTACCGAAGCCTTGCGGACAACGGTTGAAACGGCAGGCGCGTTAATCAAGCGGATCGCCGATCCGGAGCAGCCTAAACTTACCGTTATTTCCAAAAGCATCAGGCTGTCACCGAGAACCCTGCAGCGTCGTCTCAAGTATTGCGGTGTCGAATTCGAAGCCCTGCGTGATGAAACGCGTCGCTGCGAAGCTCTGCAGCTCATGGCCAGCGGCAAATACTCGGCGACCGAAATTGCCTATATGGTCGGTTACAGCGATCAGGCGCACTTTACTCGCGCTTTTAAACGCTGGACCGGAAGCACACCGTCGTTTTACCGCTCAGCCTCAAAGAAAGGGTGAGCGTCAACTTCCTCGCAGCCACAAACACGCCAAAGATTTCTCCCTCATTTTAATGCCTCCTGGGGTCATCCGACTCTGGGTGCTTTGCGTCACCAGCAATTTCTCCCAATCGATAACGCTCAGCAACAATAAAGCCCATCTCCCCTGTATTTTGCGTCCCTTATGCCTGCTGGCTTTATCTTTGGCGTCAAATGGCAAGTCTCTTTCGAGGCGTTCTTATACAGTCCGCTAAGACAATTCCTAGCGTCGCTGGCGATGTGTTCAGAGATCGCAAAATAAGAAAGGATTGGCATTGGGAAACTGTATTAATTCATACCATCAGGGGGGTTACATGACTTATCTATCCACGGCCAGCGTGGTCGCACTCACATTGGCAACATTGGCAAGTGCGAACGCTCAATCCGTCGCGGGCGAAGTGATGCCGGTGGGCGTCGATAATTTTATCCGTGCCGAGTCCGATCTCTATATGGGCAATATGGTGAAGGAGGGCGGTCTGGGACGGTTTGTGCATAGTCGCGAACCCGTTGCCATTGACGCGCAAAGTGTCATCCGCATGAATCGGGATACGCTTTATTCGAGTGCGGTATTCGATCTTGATGCCGGCCCGGTCACCATCAGCTTGCCTGAAGCGGGTAAAAGATTCATGTCGATGCTGGTGGTCAATGAAGATCACTACGTACCCGCCGTCTTTTACGGCGCCGGCAGCCGTACTTTAACCAAAGATGCGGTCGGTACTCGCTATGTTTTTGTCGCGATCCGTACGCTGGTCGATCCCTCCGATCGCAAAGACCTTGAGCAGGTACATGTACTGCAGGATGCCATCAAGGTCAGTCAGGCACGGGCAGGGGAATTCGTCGTACCGAAATGGGATCCGGTGAGTCAGAAAAAGATGCGCGATGCCCTGTTGGTACTCGGTGCTACGCTCCCTAACTATAACCAGGCTTTTGGTACCAAGAGCTCGGTTGATCCTATTCAGCATTTGATTGCCACAGCTTCCGGCTGGGGCGGCAATCCGAGCAAGGACGCCATCTATCTCGGCGGCGTGATGCCGAAGAATGATGGGAAAACCGTTTATCGGCTCAAGGTCGGGCAGGTTCCGGTTAAAAGTTTCTGGTCCGTGAGCGTTTATAACGCCGCCGGTTATTTTGAAAAGAACCCCTATGATGCTTATTCGTTAAATAACCTCACCGCTAAAAAAAGTGATGATGGCTCGATTATGATCCAATTTGGGGGTTGCGACGGCAAGATTGCCAACTGTTTGCCGACAATGCCAGGCTGGAATTATACCGTCAGGCTTTATCAGCCTGGTAACGAAATTCTTAACGGTAAATGGCATTTCCCACAGCCGCAGTGATCCGTTTTATTTAGTCGAGGCGGCCAGCTTGCATGGTCGAAAATAATCGCCCCCGGTAGCGGTGGATTTATAACGTGGCCGGGGCAAGTATTCATGATTTGGCTGTTTTGGCGCGGCAGAGAATTCCGTCCTGAACCGAATAACACGGTGGGGGAATTACTGCGAGGCAATGAGAGTGCCATTCCCCCTGCGGCATAAACCGAATCTGGAGGCAACAATGAAAAAATCATGTCATCCCTTATATCTGATCGCGCCGTTAGCCGGTCTGTTGTATTCCGGCATTGCGGCGGCGAATGACACGGGCCCGGTGATTACCGACCCCCATTTTAAGCTGGCGCCAGGCTACCTGGAACCCGCCAGCCTACCGGTGCATTTAGCCTTGCTGGGGGCACCGCCAAAACCGGACTCTGCGGCTTTCGCACGCGATGAAGAAGCCCGGTGGGCCGCATTGGCTTTACGCGGCAGCGCTCGTGAAAAGCTGGCCGCGACGGATGCCGAGTTGACGTTCCCGGCCCCGGCTCAGGCGTTTTCGTGCGCGCTGGGCACTGACATCAACCAGAAAAATACCCCGCACCTCTACTCTATGATGCAGCGCGTATTGACGGATGCCGGTGGCTCAACCTATGCCGGAAAGAACGCCTATAACCGTACTCGCCCGTTTGTACAGCACAACGAGGGAACTTGCCGCAAGGACATGGAGCCCCTGTTGAAAAATGACGGTTCCTGGCCGTCCGGGCACTCGGCGGCAGGCTGGGCGTGGGGATTGGTATTGGCCGAAATCCAGCCGGCACGGGCGACAGAGCTGTTGGCCCGCGGTTTGGCCTTTGGCCAAAGCCGTGTGATTTGTGATGCGCATTGGCAAAGTGACGTGGACGCGGGCCGCATCATGGGCGCCGCCACGGTAGCCGTTCTGCACGGAAATCCCGCTTTTATGGCGGATTTGGCTGCCGCGAAGCGCGAGGTGCAGGAGGCAACCAGGGCGAACCTGAAACCTACCGAATCCTGCGCGGCTGAACGTGTTGCGCTCTCCCTGAGTATGCATTGAGAGGGCCATGGTCATGATGAACGGTGACAATCGATCAAACAGGTGTGCCGGACGCTTCCTGCCCGCTGCGTTATTAGTTTCTGGCGTTATCAGCTTTCCGGCAGAGGCGGTTCAACCGTTATCTGCGGGCTATCAGGCGGCGGACGAATGGCAGTTCACATTCGCGCCTTATGTATGGGCCGCAGGGATCCGGGGAGATATCGGCCACCGGTCGACCGGAACGCAGTTTATGAAAACCGATTTCTCCGACATCGCCCGCGATCTCGATGTGGCGGTGATGGGCATGGGGGAGGCGCGTAAAGGGCGTTACAGCCTGCTGGTGGACTTGATGTACATCGATACCACGACCCGTAACGATTTACCCGATGGCGCGCCGGCAGATCGCCTGAAAGTGGATAACAGGACGGTGTCCGGGTTCCTGGGCGGGGGATATACCCTGCTGGAAAAAGGCGGTGGCCGGCTTGATGCCGCGGGCGGTGCCAGGGTCTGGTACAGCAGCACCCGGTTAACTTTCCAGGGGGGAGATGCCGGCGGGATATCGGGTAGCGATCGAGCGACCTGGATAGATGCGGTCGCGGGATTGCGCGGGCACTATGCGCTGACGCCGACAGTCTGGCTGTCGGCCTGGGGATTGGCCGGGGGCGGGCAGTCCCGATTGGACTGGGATGTGGCAGGATTGGTGGGATGGGAATTTATGTCGGGTTTCTCTGCGGTGGCCGGTTACCGGGCGATGGGGGTCGACTATCGTCATGACGGCTTCGTGTATGACGTGGTGCAGCAGGGGCCAATATTGGGGGTGAGCGGCAGATTTTAACAGGGGAAATATAACGATCTCTCTGAAGGCTTGTCAGCCTGCGTGCCGCCAAAAATAATTAATACAGCTCAGAGAGTGGAATAAAAAACCTTAATTTAAAAATAATATCACTGTGCCACTGGCAGCGTGAATTAAGTTGTGATTTTAAATTAACAGCTTGAGTAATTGTTTATCATTGAATTGTTTTGCAAGCCACTTTCACATGTTTAGTGGCTTTTTGGCTTGCTTCTATTTACAGGCAGAGAATAAGGGGGCTATTTAAGAAACTGCTAGCAAGGTGAAAACCATTACTAATGGGGTTGGGTAAACTCGGATTTTAATTTTCCATATTTAAAACAATAACCGGATGCGGCGTGTTCGGCGCTTATTTTCGCTTGCCGGAATAGAGGGCGACCAGACCGCGAAACAGACGAGTATTTAAGGAAGAATGACATTATGGCAATTAGCAAAAGAAAGCGGGTCCATGCTTTTTGGTTGATGGCTGCGCTACCGCTGTGTGCAAAGACAGCTGCGCCGGTGGAGCAGGCGGTCAGTACCTCTGTTGCGCCACATTCGGCTGCAAGCGAGGCGATCCCTACCTTTGCGTTGGGGGCCGGGGTGGTGGTCAGCCCGCTGTATGAAGGCTCCTCGCGTTACGCGGTTTTCCCTTCACTGGTGGCGAAAGCCGTGATGCCGACGGAGAACTGGGGCACGTTTACGGCAGCATTTCCTGAAGGACTGCGGTGGGATCTGCCGAACCTGTCGACGTTCGGCGTAGCGCTGTTGGTGGGTTATGATCCTGGCCGCAAGGAAAAAATCCGTACCCTGGGGGGCCACAACAGCTACCTGAAGGGGATGGGGGATCTGGACAACTCAGCGATGGTGGGGGCGGAAGCCTACTGGGGGCTCTCCGCCAGCCGATTGTTTGTTCGCGGCTGGCAAGCGACCCGCAGCCGTGAATACGGTGGCGAGGATCTGGGGCACACGGCGTATCTTGAAGCGGGGGCCTCCAGCGCATTGCCGCTGTCTTCTGCGCTGACGCTGGACTCCGCGCTATACGGCACCTGGGGTGATAAGGACGACATGATGGCTCACTTCGGGGTGACAGGCGAACAGGCGGCACGTACCGATTTTCGTGAGTATCACACCGGTGGGGGCATGCGGGATGTGACGCTCAAAACCGGTCTGACCTGGCAACTGCAGCCTCAGCTGGCGTTGCAGGGCGGGATGAAGCTCTATGCCCTGACCGCAGGGGCCCGCCGCAGCCCGTTGACCGATAACAGCGTCGGCGCAGGCTTTTACCTGAATGCCCTGTATCAATTCTGAGTCTGTCGCTGGTTGAATCCTGTCCCTCGCCACCTTCAGGGTGGACTGAGGGACAGGCCCTAGTGGTGTTTATCGAAGCGGTAAACCAAGGCTAAAGCTATCAGCAGCAGCAACAGCGGTGGGGCCAGCGTCGTGAGTGGAACATTAAGCGAAAACAGCAGCCCGAGGTTAAGGATAATCTGGTAGATAATGTAGGTCAGCAACCCCACGATCACCCCTACGGCTAAACGGCTGCCTAGCCCGGGGGCACGAGGAATACTGAAGGTGAAGGGGATGGCCAATAAAATCATCGCCAGGACCAACAGGGGGCGGCCCAATTTTTGCCATAACGCGATCCGGTATTCGGTACTGGGTTGCTGCGAACTTTGCAGGTAGGTGATGTACTGTTTCAACTGTTTGATGGAGAAGCTGTCGGCAGGCAAGGTCAGCCCTTTGAGGTTCATTCCGGCAAAAAGGGATTGCCAGAGCAAAGTATCTTGGGTTTGTACGCTCTCTTTTTTGTTGTCCCATTTTTTCTGCATAACTTTATGCAGCGTCCACTGTCCGTTATCGGCCGTGATGGCCGTCTCCGCATACACATAAGACTCCAGCGTGAGGTCGTCTTGGTAGCGGAATATCTCAATCCCGACGGGTTGGCTATGCTCGTCCAGAGATTTCACGGTAACAAATTCATTGCCCTTTCGGGCCCACAGGGCGTTACCCGCATCAGTGGCATTGCCGGTTTTTGCCAGGGCGCCGTCTTTAAGCTGCAATGCGCGTTGTTGCAGAGGAGAAGCGACCCATTCATCGAGTGCGCCTAACGACAGGTTGATAAACAGGCCGGCGTAGAGCGTTACCAGAGCAATGCGGAAAATTGAAAAACCGGCGGTGCGGATTGCCGTTAATTCCAGGCTTTTCGACATTTGGCCCAGCCCGATGATGCCGCCAAGCAGCGCGATAAAAGGCCCCAGATCCACCAGGCTTCGGGGCAATGTCATCAACACCACCAGTAATGCCTGGTTCCAATGGTAGCCGTTAGGGGTGACGTCCTCGAGTTCATTGATCAGATTGAAGGTGGTAAACAACGGGATTAACAATCCGGCCGCGGCGGCAAAGCCGATAAAGAGATTACGGATCAAATAACGGCTGAAGATGTTCATCGCAAGGGCTTCCGCAGCAGGGAAAAATCGCGCGCAATCAGGATCAGCATCCCAGCCAGCATGAGTATCGGCACCAGCCAGACGCCCGGCGTGGTGGGGAGGGTCCCGTTAGCGACCAATGTCCGACAGATATTCCCGCCATAAAAAATGGCGGTAAACAGCACCGTCAGGGGCAGCAAGGTAGCATAACGCCCCTGACGAGGTTTGATGCGGCTAAAGGGGATCGCCAATAACACCATCAACAGAGTGGTGACGCCGCGGCTTTCTCGCCATTGTAATTCAGCCCGGTCCGCGGGATCCGATGAGCGCGATAATTCCCCCAGCGAGGCTGATTTGCGCTTCACTTCCAGGCTTTCGATAAAGGGCTTCAGTGATATTTTGAAGTTATTGTAATTCTGCATGTTGTCGTCGGTACCTTTGCGCTCCAGCACATAGGCCGTGCCCGTTTTCAGTATCACGGAGGGGCTTGAAGGCGAAGGATCTATGACCTCGACGGAATGAGCCCGATAGAGGCTGGTATTATTGGCCGAACGTGAATAAATCAATGCATCCGTCAGGTGGTTTGAGGCCGGGTCAATGCGTGAGGCCATGATCATTCGGCCGCTGCCATTAACGTTAAACTTGTTCGCCTGCAGATGGCTGACATCCAGCACCGATTGCGACTGGCGTTCCAACTGATAAATGTTGCCGTACGCCCAGGGTCTGCCATACAGGGACAGCAGGGTGACAAACAGGGCCAGCGGAATGGCGAGTACCAACACCGCTTTGTACAGCCGCCATGGGCTGGCACCTGAGGCGTGAATGGCGGTGATTTCGGAATCGCTGTAGAGCTGCCCCAGCGCCACCGCGACGGAAACATAGAGGCCTACCGGCAGCAGCATCTCCAGGGCAATCAATATTTTATAGCAGACAACGTCGAATACGATATGCAGCGCCAGTGTGCCGTTGGCGGCCTCGGTGAGATAGCGCTGGGCCGAATAACTGGCAAACATGAAAATCAGAAAACCCACGATGATCATCACCAATCGGCGGATTTCAACCATGATATAGCGCTCAATCAACACCATAAGTTATAGACGTCCCTTATTATCAAACGCATGTTTTGCAGAGGAAGACCGGCTTTCAGCCTGTGTTTCATCATGATTGATCATGGCTAATCAGCTTTTGCAGCAGGGCGATGACCTGGTTAACCTCATCAGGGGTCAGAGCACCGTCTTTTGCCCATTGGACGCGGCCTTGTTTATCCAGCACCAAAATGGTTGAGCTCTCTTCTGGCAGTTGCCAGGCTTGACGTACCAGCCCATCGCTATCGACGATAAATTGCGCCCAGGGATAATGCCTTTTGTTTTTCTCAATTTTGCCGCGGACGAAAAAACCGGTACCGGGGATCGCATCGTCAGTATTGACGATGGTGGTGGGCTGAAAACGGTCGTTTGGAAAGTTGGCCTCTTTGACGGCGGTAATCAGCATCGAGTTCTTCTTTTTGGCCGAGGTACGGCCGGCGATGCACTGGATGACCCGCACTTTGCCTGCCAGTTCTGCACTGTCCCATTTCTTGTAGCTGAAAGTGTCATTTTCAAGCAGCAACTCACCCCGATCGGCGATGACAACCGGTACGACAGGCTTACCCTGAACAAAATTATGCGCGGATGCCATCAGCGGCAACAGCAGCAGTGGCAAGGGCAGTAACCTGCGTAGCATCATGAAAATAACCCTAATTTATCAATGGCTGCGGCGGAGGAGCGGTAATCTCCCCCCAGTAACAGTTACATAGGATAGCGCTCGAGAAGTAACTCCAGGCGTTGGCGGATATCGACATCCAGCATTGTGGGTTCGTCATAGGATTTCCCCCCCGCCAGCTTGTCCGCCACCATCACATCGTGGCGATCTCCCATTAGCCCGTTAATCGCGGCCAGGAATCTGGAGATCTGCAGAGCCTCGCGGTTGCCTGGATCTATCGACCTCAGCGTGTCATAAAAAGAGACTTGCTGGCTGACGATTTTCCGCACGTCGTGGAACTGCTTTCCCGTGAGCTCTGGGTTGACAATGAGCTCCTGGAGCGCGCGCATTTGTTCCTGCCGGTAGGCAATAAAATCACTCTCGGTTTCTAACTGAATATGCCGCAAAGCATAATTCACCAGCGACCAGATCGGCCTGCTGAGCAGCAGCCGAAGAAGATTGCCGTAGAATTTCAGGTTCTGTTGGTTGCCATTGCGAAACGCGTCCTGAAAATGGCCGAGCACCACGGTGGTGGTGTGAAAAAGGCGGCCGGCACTGTGCTTTTTGCTGTAAAGACGCTGGGCAAAGCGTAAATGTTTATAGCGCGCGCGAATATATTTGTAGCGCATGCGCGTCGCGGCGGGTAAGTCTGAATCCTTAAGAAAATCATTCACTAAGCCCAGGAGTTCTCGTCGGGTGAAACCGTCCTCCCAAAATTGCAGGCACAGGGCGTAATTATCCTGAATGCTCTCATAGGAACATTGCAAATCAATATGTTGTGGCAAACTGATATTTGCATCAACAATGTCATCCGTCTCTACGGCAATAAACAGTAACTGCGTAGTTTCAGCAGAGAATTTTTTCCCGTTGCTGCTATTCATCATTGATTACTCTCTCTGGATACATTGAATCCCAGTAAATAGCGATTACGGTAAGCGCCTATCGTCGGTATGAGCGTCAATAAAACGTCCAAACATTGGCCTGCCAGATAAGCGAAGGCCGCACCCTGCACACCAAACAGATGAGACATGCCCACCAGCAGCGCTATATAGGCGATCGCAGAAAAAGTCTGCACAATCAAGAAGGCCCGCTGTTTGCCCGCCATGAACAATAAGGATTCCTGTGGGAAGCCCAGCATGGAAACGATAATGGCGCCCAGCATGATTTGGATTAAATCATAGGCTTGCAAATACTGCTGGCCGAACACAAAGGAAATTAATGGCTTACCTACGACGATGACCAGTAGCGCCACGGCGAGACCTATGCCTCCAGCCAACAACGCCGATCTGAGGCCCAGCATCCAGGGTTTGCTGGTTCGGGGATCCAGACGCATGATCTCAGGGTAGAAGCTTTTTTCCAGCAGCTTGGCCGGGGTCCCCGTGGCGTCAAAGAAGGTCATCGCGATTTTGAACAGCCCGGCGGCGGCCGGCCCCAAAACGACGCCGACTAACACCGTGCTGCACGAGTTACGGGTAGCCCAAATAGTATGGGCAAAATTGGTGGTCCAGACGAAATTCCAGGCGCCTTCGATACGACGTGCGGTTTTGAATAGGCGTGGTTTCAATGCGTTATGGATATCTCTGCGGTGCAGTTCACGCGCGGCGAACCACCAAAATAGCGTGCCGCCGATCAAGTTGGAGGCATACCATGTGACGATGAACCCTGGAAATCCCCAATCAAAATAATAGGACAGCACGCTGCCGACGGCCTGCAGGAAGGGCTTGATGGCCTGCTGAACGGCAATCAGGTCGAAGCGATCAAACGCGCGTAAAATTCCCGTAGGGGTGGACGACGTCATCGACGGGATTAAGGTGCAGTAAAGGATCGCGAGCCAGAAACTTTCGGTATCCAACCCTAAGGCGTGCGAAAGGAAAGGGAGCAGCAACATGCCGCCCAGTACCGCAATGGTGCCGCTGGCAATATCCAGACCGAACGAAAATGAAATGACGTCACGAAAGCGTTGAATGTTTTGACGTTCCAGCGCCGGAGTCCCAAATTGGACAACGAATTGCCACGTCTGAAACTTGATAAAGTCGCTGACTGCTTTGGTATAGGCTTGAATAACAACCAGAACACCGAACATTTCAGGCGACATGCCTTTGCCGGCGCAAGAAAGCGCAAGCAGCCCGAGCAGGGCGCTGGCTACACTGCCGGAACCTAAATAAGCGGCGTTACGTAAGATGGAACGAAAAGCCCCATCGGAAAACCAATGCTTCATGGTAAAACCAGCCATACTGACCACTTCAGGTTATCAATAGCTCAGCGGACATAAGCTGGCCTTGCATACATATCCGGTACGACGAAACTCAAAGATATGTATCCGTTCATGGAGTGAAAAGTAAAGAATCGCCCGTTTTGCTTGGCGACACTCTCACCAGGATTGATAGCGGCTCAATCCCTATTTTACATTGCGAGCGACAGGCTCGGGTAAAACTTTCACACCTGAAATATAATCATGAAAATCTCACCGATAATACTTTTCCAGGCTGAGAAAATTTTACCATTCAATGCTGTTTAGTCATCCTTCCGGTACTGGCATTCATTTTAAAACATGATCAAAAAGTGCGTTTTCCTGATTTTTTGGTAATAAACATTAGCGTTGTTTACCCCTGAATCTTAATAGTGAACGATATTATCGACATGTCTGTAGATGAATGAATTCGCTATCCGAGAGAAGCCTGGGGACGCGAAGGGATCATTGCGACGGAGGATATTGCATTCAGCGCTTTTTCCAGTACTTCATCGTAAGGCGCTTTAGCATCCAACTCTATAATTCTGGAACCATTATATTGCAGCCGAACCATGGCAGAGATTTTGTCCTTCAGTTCTTCGTAGCTGTGATCGGGCTTACGCGAAAAGGCGGTATCGACATCAATATCGAGGCGAATGATAAGTTCGGGGCGGCATAAGGCCATTGATTGATATAAACGTTTTTCGCGTGCGGCTAAGCGAGTCATTAACCAGCCTTTTGCCCGCTCTACGCCAATGCCCGGCCCGTCATAATAAAAACCGGAAATCTCGGCCTGCGGGAAACGGTCGCTAATTACCAGCACGCCGCTCTCTGCCAGACGCTGTACTTTGCGTAAATTAGCCGCACGCCACACTGAAAAACCATACATAATCAGGGCTGCCCAGAGTGCCGGCGGTTTATTGCTCATGCGCTGAGTCTTGTCGGACTTTGCGGCCAGGCGGCGTTCAAGCCAGACACCAATAACCGGCAGGCGCTTAATTTTGTCGCCATCTTCACCGGAGATCAGCCCTAAATAACGCCGTTCCGTTGCCCGGTATTTTTGCAGGTTTTTGACCAAATCGGCGGTAAGCGTGGATTTCCCCGTACCGTCACTGCCCACGACCGCAATCAGGCCGGTAATCACGGTCGATGAATCATCGCTGGCGGTATTTGATTTATCTGTTTGCATTTTTTTCAGTATTAATAAGTTATCGGCAGACTAAACCTTGGGTGTCGCCAGGGAGGTTCGAATGGCACGCAGCGATTCATCAAGAATTTTACCCGCCGGCTCTCGCCCATCTAAATCCAGTATGTTCGCGCCGTTAAAAGTAAGATGCGGAATGACGGCAATCTTTTCGCGCAGCGCAGAAAGTTTATGATCGGGTTTGCGCGAGAATGCGGTTTCTTCATCAATATCCAGACGAATCAATAAGAAAGGTGGATATGATGCCATCCACTGATACAGCCTTTTCTCATGTTTTCTCAACCAGCGTACCCAGCGATTACCGCCATCCGTTTTTGCCAGCTGCGGCCCATCAAAACGAAAACCCGCCACTTCCGCTTGCGGATAGCGATCGGTGACCAGTAATTGCCCTCTGCGGCTTTTTGCTAGCATGCGGCGAAACTTATAAACGCGCCAATATGACAACAAAAAGATCACCAGCGTGGTCAGATTACCCGGCGGTGTTGAAGGATGTTCATGAACGCGATCGGACTTCGCCAGTAAATAACGACCAAAGGGCGCGCCAATAATCGGCAAGTTGCTGATCCATTCCCCAATACGTCCCGAAGACTGGCCGAGATAAAGTAATTCTGTCGGTTCTTGCGATGAGAGATGATTGACCAGACTGGCAGCCAAGGTCGATTTTCCCGAGCCATCACAACCCGTTATTGCAATTACGCGCACGGGGGGATGATTAGCAATGGGCATTGTCTTTTGACTCACAATAATTGGTCCAACTCAAAGAAACTATTGTATTATAACCAGCCTTGGGTTCAAGATATTTATTGAGTATTATCTCAGTGCTATTCAAATTTGTTTGTTATTTGTGATTATGTTTTGGTGAGCCCGTCTTGTTTTTTTGTGCTAACCACAGCTGGGATTGTTCTTATAGCTCTTAATGCTAATTAGGCGTTGCCGCACCGGGTAATGGAACAGGTTTCTTCATTGTTTTCTTAATCTTTTGTGTGCTTTAGTCTGGGGGTGGCAATATTTATTCCCCATGGCTTTGATAACGTCATTAAGCGACTTTTTGTTTTCGAAATGGTACATTTTTACAGGTGTCTTAGAAGAGAATCTTATTATGAATTCAAAATTCCCGCCGCTTATTGCGGTAATTGGCAGCGATGGCTCGGGTAAGTCTACCGTTTGTGAATATCTCATTGAGTATGTGAAAAAATACGGTCCTGCAGTGAAGGTGCATCTGGGTAAGCAGGCAGGAAATGTCGGGCGTGCGGTTTCGCAACTCCCGCTGATGGGAAATTCTGTTGGCAAGGCCATCGAACGAAATACTAAAAAAGTGAAATCCAAAAAATCCACGGTGGGGCTGTTGCCGGGTTTGGTCATCATCACTTTCGTTTTGCGTCGGCTGCTGCGTTTTCGCCGGATGTTGGCTTTTCGTCGACAAGGTCTGATCGTATTAACCGACCGTTTCCCGCAGGTACAAATCCCCGGCGCCTACGATGGCACCGTATTTCCCGAAAATACTCAAGGCAGCCATTTTGTCAGATGGTTGGCGGGGCGCGAACGCAAAGCTTTTCAATGGATGGCGGATAATAAGCCAGACCTGGTGATCAAGTTGAATGTGGATCTGGACGTCGCTTGCGCACGTAAACCCGATCATCGCAAAGAAGCATTAGCCAAAAAGATTGCCGTTACGCCACTGCTCACTTTTGAAGGTGCGGAAATTGCGGATGTCGATGCCAATAAACCGCTCGATGAAGTGTTATCCGCCGCTGAAAAAGCCGTCGCGGAATTTATGCAAGCGCAGGGATATAGCTTTGTAGTCGAAGGCGAATCGGTAGCGACCCACTGATTATTTCAGTTCTCGCAATCAGAAAGTTTGATTCCAGTGCCGATAACTTTTTCGGCACTGGCAGGCAAGGTGAAGAGTATTTTCGATAGGAACACTGCCCATGAGTTTTATGAGCAGCGGGACGTCATTATTTTTTTAGCGCGGCAAAAGCCCCAATGATCTTATCAATCTCTTCATCACTGTGCGCGGCGTTAACGCTGCATCGCAGGAGCGTTATGCCGGCCGGTGCTGCCGGAGGTAACACCAGATTGACATAAACACCTTTGGCGATCAGGTCGCGCCAGAATTGCAAACCCTCTTCTTTCGAACCAATCATCACCGGTACCACCGGGCTGATGCGCGGCCCCAGCTCGTAGCCCAGCTTGGCCAGTCCCTGATAGAGCCGATGCGCGTTGCTCCAGAGTTTTTTCCGCAGCTCAGGATGTTGCGCGATCTTTTTCAAAGAAGCGCGCACCGAAGCGATACTGGATGGCGAAGGCGAAGCGGTAAAAATATAAGGACGGCTGCTGTAGCGCAGCACTTCCATATCTTTGCCGCCCACGGCAAAGCCGCCGATAGAGGCCAGGCTTTTACTGAACGTGCCCAGAATAATATCAACATCTTGCTCAACGCCCAGCTCTTCAGCCAGACCTCGCCCGTGAGCCCCCATCACGCCGAATGAATGCGCTTCGTCTACCAGCAAATAACCGCCGAGCCGCCGTTTGATGTCGACGATTTCAACCAGTGGAGCAACGTCGCCCAGCATGCTGTAAATGCCTTCGACGATGATGATCGCGTCTCGGGCACGTTCGCCAAGGCGCACCATGCGACGTTCCAGATCTTTGGCATCGTTGTGGCGGAAGCGAATGATTTCAGCGCCGCCCAGGGCGCAGGCATCATAAATACTGGCGTGGCTGTCCGCGTCGATCAGCACGACCGAGCCGGGGGTTGCCAGAGTACTGATGACCGCCAGATTCGCGGTATAGCCGGTGGAAAAGACGATGGCGGTAGGGCGATCAAAGAACGCCATCAACTCTTGCTCCAACTGCAAGTGAGAGCCATAGCTGCCGTTCGCCATGCGTGAGCCGGTTGTGCCGGTGCCCTGAGCGGCTAATGCCGCCTGACCCTCGGCAATAGCCTGCGCATCGAAGGTCAGGCCCAGGTAGTTATTGGTCCCCGCCAGAACAATTTTCTGATTGCCAATGCGCCCTTCGGTTGCCGAGTAAACCTCATCGATACAGGTGCCAAAGGGGTTCAGGCCATCGGCCTGGAATTGCTTACGATCCTGGGTAAGCCGCGAAAATTTATCATAAAGACCCATTGGTTTTCTCCAGGCGAGGGAGTAGAGCGTCAAGCAGCTGTTCTGGCGTTCTGACATCAAGCAATATATTGATAGGAATAGAAATATCGAATTCGTCTTCTAACATCATCAGCAGATCCAGGACTCTGATGGACTCCAGGCCAAGATCGTTGACGAGATCGCTATCAGGTTTGATTTCTAATCCGCCTTCGACCAGACCTTGCAGGCAAGTCAGAATATAATTCATAACAGCGTCGCGATTTCGCATAAAAATTTTTGGCAAACCTCTAATTTAGATAATTAAAATAAACCTTCACGCAGTGCGCGCTTCAAACTGACCTTGGGGACCCAATGAGTATCCTCGGACAGGCTTCGATTGTTTGCAGACCAGTCCGGATAGGTTAATTCCCGTATTTTGTTGTGGGTCAGCATCGGTTCTTTGTTGGTCAACCGGCTCAGCAACATGCTGCCATCGGCCAAAATTTTCAGCAGGGGCAGCGGGATCCCCACCAGCCTCACCGGGCCATTGCGTACGGCGGTCCCTATTTCCCGTAATCGCTGCCAGCTATAACCGCCGGCAACCCCGTCGCAAAGTTCATACGTTTGCGTCTGCGGGCCAGGGGCCAATAGCCACTGGCTTACGGCTTCGGCTAAATCGCTCACGTGAAGGAACGTCAGCTTTGCTTCCGCTGCGCCCAGCCGTGGAAGCACGCCGCGCAGAAGCCAGCTGAATATCGGCTTAAGCTCTTTATCACCGGGCCCGTAAACCGCGGTGGGGCGAAAAATGCCCAGTGAAATATCCGCAGCCATAGCGGTTAGCCGTTGTTCAGCAACGTGTTTTGAATTGGCATACCAGGACAGCTCCGGATGGCGAGCGGCAAGAGAAGAGATAAACAGGAAGCGCTTGCAACTGCCGCTTTGTCTGGCCGCCTGCATCAGGTGTTGGCTGCCGCTGACATTACACCGGGTGAAGGTTTCTTCCGTGCCTCCCCGCACCTGGCCCGCACAATGCACCACGAATTCAGCCCCGCGAACCAGCTCGATGAGCGAGTCCTGATCCTCCAGCGCCCCCTGGATCCAGGTCAGGTTAGGGGGGGCGATTTGACCTGCGCGCCGGGTGAGGGCGCGCACGGTAAAACCACGGGAAAGCAGATTCTGAACGATATGCCGGCCAATAAAGCCGGTTACGCCAGTGACTGCCACGGTGCCTGTCATTGCGCAAAACCTGCCAGTTGTTGCATCGGCGGGCAGATGGAGGTGGTCAGCCAACGCTTCTTGGCCTCCGCACGGGCAGGTTTCCCCGAGGAGGTGCGGGGAATGCTGTGGGGCGGCAACAGCTCAATATCCACCGCAATGCCGAACTCGCTTTGAATTCGGGCGCTCAGCGTGTGGACGATTTGCTCCCGACGATCTTCAGAGCTGACCCGGCACTGGATTTGCAGAATGATTCTGGCGCCGTCACCGTGCTCTTCGGTCACGAAGGCAATGGCGTCGCCAGAGCGGATTTCCGGCTCGGACTCCGCAACATATTCAATATCCTGCGGCCAAATGTTACGACCGCGAATGATGATCAAATCTTTCTTGCGGCCGGTGACGTACAGGTAGCCGTCCAGCAGGTAGCCCAGGTCACCGGTATCCATCCAGCCGCTTGTCTGGATTTGCTGTTGAGACGCATCGTCGCGGAAATAGCCATTCATCAGGCTGGGGCCGGAGATACAAATACGGCCGACCTGCCGCTCAGGCAGCGGGAGCCCGGTTTCGCTGCGAATTTCGATACGGTGACCGGGCAGTGGTTTGCCGCAATTGACAAAGGTCGATGTGACCCGCGTTTTTTTGCCGGGTGCTACCGCCTTACCTTCGTATTCCAAAATGTCGCGGTCGACCTGGTTGATGGGCGCACCGGAAGCTTCGTCATAGAAACTGACCGCCAGGGTGTTCTCGGCCAAACCATAGCAGGGCATCAGCGCCTTGCGGTCAAAGTTAAGATGGCCGAAGTGCTCAGCGAACTGAGAGAGTAAATCTGACGGAATAGGTTCAGCCCCTACGCCGGCCACGCGCCAACTGGAGAGATCCAACTCGGTGATCTCTTTGTTGTTGCTGTAGCGCAGGCATAAATCGTAGCCAAACGGCGGAGCGACGGACACGGTGCCGCGATTTTTGGCGATCAGTTTTAACCATTGCATTGGACGCATGGCAAAATCTTGCGTACGCAAATAGTCGACGGACAGCTGAGTCGCCACTGGGGTAAGCAGGAAACCGACCAGGCCCATATCGTGATAGAAGGGCAGCCAGGAAACGCAGCGATCGCCCGCGCGCAGTTTGATCCCATCATGGCTAATCACGCGCAGGTTAGACATCACCGCACGCTGGGTAATGATCACCCCGCGTGGAAAGCGAGTGCTGCCCGACGTGTATTGGAGATAGGCAATATCGTTGGGCGACGGTGTCTGCAGCTCCACATCCCGCTCGGGCAGAGCGTTAAAATCTGCGTCGCTGAGAATATGGGTTGGCGGTGCATCCAGGGTCGCAGAGCTGATCAGCGGTACCCATTCTTCGCTGCTGATAATGGCGGCAGGTTTACAGCTGTTGATCAGGCCCTGAAGCTTAATGGTATAAGAGTCCCGTTGCCCGACCCCCATAGGAATGGCCAGGGGCACGGCAACCAAACCGGCATATTGGCAGGCAAAAAAAGCCTCAACGAAACCGGCGCTGGTTTCCGCGATAAGTGCAACCCGATCGCCTTTATTGAGGTTCAGGGATAACAGGCGCCGCGCACCCACTATCGCGCGCTGTTTCAGCGTGCGATATTCCAGTACGGCCACGAGCTGATTACGACGATCGTAAAAGTTCATTCCTGTACTGCCCTGCGCTGCATAATCTAATGCCTCCACCAGAGTGGGGAAATCTGCATAACGCATTGGAAGAGAATGAGTGGAGCTTGTTTCAGACATATACAAATTAGCCATAGAGTAAAAATCACCAAAAGAGATAAACGACTATTGGCGAGAGAGTTAATGTTTTTACAATGAAAATGTTTTGAATATATTTGTTATTCAATCATTTTCTTTCATTCCACAAACAGATCACCCTGGAATTAATAACCAGCATGTCTACTTAGAACTAAAGGCGAGGGATTAGCCGTGGATATTACCTAGTCTTTTTCACGTGAGGACCATGACAGAAGAACGGCGGATATAGGTGCTGTCACAGCCAGCTCTTGATATCTCCATCCTTTGCCCGACAGCCTTGACCGGGTGCCTGTTATCGACACATTTCCGGAAGGCAATAATCGGCGATTCATATGATCTGATCTTGCGCATGGCTATCTCCGTACTTAAACATATCCTAAACAGTATCCGGAAGACGGACAAAAGTGAAAGCCTCATTTAACCCCAGGGATAGAAAAAGCATTTAATGTTAAAATATGCCAATGCGTCTCCAGACCAGAATTAGTAAACTAAAAAACGATTGGTTTTTCTTTGCTGGAAATAGCACGAAATAATAAAAAGCATAATTTGCTCAGATCACTCACGCCTCTGTCTGGCATCACTTTTGATAAAGAACAGCACGTGTCAGTGGAAACTCTGCTCGGGTAACATCCTGCAGGATAATAGGTATTAATTGATTTTTCTTATCTCTTAAAGGGATAAGTCATAACCGAGAGCGGATCTCATTTCAGAAAATATCACTGGCGTTATAACGTTCTTTTTTTGAGCATGTCACTAAATTGTAAGGTTATTTATGATTCATATTGAGCAAGTCCTCGATAAGCGTGATCTTAAGGCATTTATCGCTTTTCCTTCCTCCCTGTTTCGTGACGATCCTAATTGGATTGACCCTTTGTATTTAGAGCGCGAAGAACATCTCTCTAAGAAGAATCCTGGGACTGACCATATAGAATGGCAGGCATGGGTAGCCAAAAAAGAGGGCAAGGTGGTCGGGCGGATAACCGCTCAAATTGACGCTTTGCACCGCGAACGCTACGGCGAGGATACCGGTCACTTTGGCATGATCGATGCCATCGAGGATCCGGCGGTTTTTAGCGCGTTATTTGCCGCGGCAGAAGCTTGGCTGAGGTCTAAGGGCGCATTAAAAATCACCGGTCCCTTCAGTCTTAATATCAATCAGGAAAGTGGCCTGTTGGTCGAAGGGTTTGATACGCCGCCGTCGGCGCTGATGACGCATGCCAAACCCTACTACGCAGCCAATCTGGAGCGCCAGGGGTATACGCAGGGCATAGATTTGTTGGCTTATTGGATGAAGCGCACGGACCTGCATTTTTCGCCTTCTCTGGCCAAAATGATGAGTCAGGTTCGTAAAAAAGTGACCCTTCGCCGCCTCAATCGCAAAAGGTTTAGCGAGGAAATGCAGGTGCTGCGCGAAATTTTCAATTCCGGTTGGCAGGATAACTGGGGATTTGTGCCTTTCACCAAACATGAGTTTGCCACCATGGGCGATCAGCTGAAGTTCCTGGTGCCTGATGACATGATTTATATTGCCGAGGTCGATTCAGTACCCTGCGCCTTCATCGTCGGTTTGCCCAATATCAACGAGGCAATTGCCGATCTCAACGGCAGTTTATTTCCCTTTGGCTGGGCGAAGCTGTTGTGGCGTTTGAAAGTGAGCGGGGTGCGTACCGCGAGGGTGCCGCTGATGGGCGTTCGCCAGGAATATCAATTCAGCCGAATAGGGCCGATTATTGCACTATTGCTGATCGAAGCGTTACATGACCCCTTCGAGAAACGCGGTATTGATGCGCTGGAGATGTCCTGGATATTAGAGTCGAATACCGGCATGCGCACCATCCTGGAGCGAATTGGCGCGGTGCCTTACAAGCGTTATCGCTTATATGAAAAACAACTCTAACCCCTCTGCAAGACGCTGATTTTATCGGCCCTTCACAGGATGTAAAACGCACTGCGCTCAGAGAATACCTATGGCCAAAATTGCCTTTTGGTTGTTGGCGATTCAACGTTGCCGGAAAAACAATGTCACACGGGTGATTATTTAATTTCATTAACCAATTTCGTTATAAGTTACTGTGCGTTATTGATTGGTATTAAAAATCACCCGGTTTTTATAAGAGTAAGATGCATGTCCTTTGAAAAGAAAAAAGGAATAAATCGCTTAATAAGTAGCATAAAAAACTCACTGGCGGGTCTTGTCGATGCCGTTTTTACCGAAGATGCTTTCCGCCAATTGCTGGTGATTAACGTAATATTACTGGTTGTTACATTTACTTTAGATATTACAAAAGTAGAAAGGATGTTATTGATTGCCAGCAGCTTCATTTTACTGGTTGTTGAGTTGCTTAATACTGCCATTGAGAGCGTTGTCGATCGCATTTCTCTGGAGATACATCCCTTATCCAAGCGGGCCAAGGATTTGGGCGGCGCTGCGCAGTTGGTTGCGGTGGTGATGACGATAATGCTTTGGCTGGTGGTCTTGTTGGGCTGATTAATACCCGCGGGGCACCCAGATTTTCCGGAAGAAACGCCAGCTTTCGGCTGCCTTCATCAAGGAAGCAAAATATTCTTTGCAGGATAACGTTCTGTCGCTCATTATTTGAAATGTTGTTTCACTTTTATCTCATGAGCCGATCTTGAACTTATACGCCGCCCTGCGCCAGCGCGTGGAAAATACGCCCTGGTATCCTAAACGCAAAAGCTATCGCGTGCTGTTTTGGCGTGAGATCACGCCGCTGGCGGTGCCGATCTTTATGGAGAATGCCTGCGTCCTGCTGATGGGGGTGCTGAGCACCTTTTTGGTGAGCTGGATCGGCAAAGAGGCGATGGCCGGGGTGGGGCTGGCGGACAGCTTCAACATGGTAATCATCTCGTTCTTCGCCGCGGTGGATCTGGGCACCACGGTGGTGGTGGCCTTTAGCCTCGGCAAGCGGGACAGAAAAAGAGCGCGAGCGGCTGCACGCCAGTCGCTGGTGCTAATGACCCTGGTGGCCTTTGCCTTGGCGATCGGCATTCATTTGGCGGGCGAACAGATTATTGATGTGATCGCCGGTGCCGCCACGCCGGAGGTAAAGGCGTTGGCGCTGTCTTATCTGCAAACCACGGTGTGGAGCTACCCGGCCGCCGCCATTGCCTTGATTGGCAGCGGGGCGTTGCGCGGTGCCGGCAACACCAAAATCCCGCTGTTGATCAACGGCGGCATGAATATTCTGAATATCATCATCAGCAGCATACTGATTTACGGCATGCTGGGCTGGCACGGGCTGGGGTTTGTCGGGGCCGGGCTGGGGTTAACCATTTCCCGCTATATTGGCGCCATCGCGATCGTTTATGTCCTGATGATCGGCTTTAATCCGGCGCTGCACATCACGCTGAAAAGTTACTTTACCCCGTTGAAGCTGACCATCCTGTGGGAAGTGCTGGGGATAGGTATTCCTGCCAGCATCGAATCGGTGTTGTTCAACGGCGGCAAGTTATTGACCCAAATGTTTGTTGCCGGCATGGGCACCAACGTTATCGCCGGCAATTTCATCGCTTTTTCTGTCGCGTCGTTGATTAACCTTCCGGGCAACGCCCTGGGGTCGGCGTCGACCATTATTGTGGGAAAACGGCTGGGCAAAGGGCAAATAGCTCAGGCAGAGCGCCAATTGCGCCACATTTTCTGGCTGGCAACGATTGGGCTGACGGTGATTGCCTGGGGCACGGCGCCCCTGGCGGGGGTGTTTGCCTCGTTTTATACCCAACAAGACGACGTGAAGGAGGTGGTAAAGGTGTTGCTCTGGCTCAATGCCGCCTTTATGCCTATCTGGGCGGCGTCATGGGTGTTGCCCGCCGGTTTGAAGGGCGCGCGCGACGCCCGTTTTGCGATGTGGGTGTCGATGCTGGGCATGTGGGGTTGCCGCGTGGTTGCCGGTTATACGCTGGGCATCATGCTGGGCATGGGCGTGGTTGGCGTCTGGCTGGGGATGTTTATGGATTGGGCGGTACGCGGTGTCTTGTTCTACTGGCGTATGGTCAGCGGACGGTGGCTGTGGAAATACCCGCGCATAAAATCGAACTCGCTGGCGGAAAATATCCGCGCAGAGAAAAGGGGCGAGTAAGCATCAGGCGTTCGCTGTTACTTCGCCCGGCACCGATGATGCCTGACTATTTTCCAGACGCCATTTGGCCGGCGAGAGGCCGTGGACCTGTTTAAAGGCCTTGGAGAAGTGCAGTTGGTTTTCATACCCCACCGAAATTCCCACCACCTTGATTGACGTCTGGCTATTGCACAGCAGGCTGGCGGCGATGTTCATGCGGAAGTTCAGCAGATATTCCTTTGGCCCAATGCCGTAAGTGCCTTTAAACAGCCGACACAGGTAACTGCGGTTGATGTTGCAGTAGGCGGCCAGGCGCTCAATGGTGAGGGGTTCATGGTAGCGGTTTTCAATGAGTTTTACCGCCTTGCGCAGATGCTGCGCCTTGTCGCTTGGCGGCTCGGCGATGCTTTGCAAAGCGTTATCAATCAGCGAAGAAAAAAACAGATAGCTCAGGCCCAGCGTTTTTAACCGATGTTCATCACCATGGCTAATGAGTTGCCGCAGATAGCGCAGCGCCAGAGGGGAGTCTTCGTTCTGGCGGGGACGATAAATCGGCAACTGGCGGCTCAGGCGGCACTCTTCAAAAATCTTGCCAGCCACCAGCCCGTCGACTTCCAGCCACATATAATGCCAGGGATCTTTTGAGTCGGCGCGATAGGTGGTCACGTCGTGCGGGTGGATCAAAAAACCTTCTCCGGCCACCACCGGAAAAGAGCCATATTCGCTGCTCAGTACCCCGGTACCGCTTATCACATAATGAAATAAATAGTGTTGGCGTACCGCCGGTCCAAAGCTGTGCCCCTTGTCACAGTTCTCCTCGCCATACTGGTAAAGGTTCAGCTCGATATTGTCGGTACGACTCAGAGTAAAACTCTTATGCATCAGTCATGGCCCCTGTGTTTTCGCTTACTGTAGCAGTGTAGTCGTGGCACGGCGGTGGGGCGATCTTCAGATCCAGACCTGGCTCACAGTTTTCATGCTGCGTCATTTTTCGCCATAACAAGGTCACATTTATCCCTATATTGCGAATGCGTTGCCGCGTAGTTTCAGCTTATCGAAAACCACAGCAGCGGAGAAATACGATGATTAAAGTGACTTTTATGGGAGCAGGCAGCACCATTTTCGCCAAGAACGTTCTCGGCGATATCATGGCAACGCCGGCCCTGAAAGAGGTGGATATTGCGCTGTACGACATTGACAGCGCTCGTCTCAATGAATCTTTCGCCATGCTGAGCAATATCAACCGCAATATTAATGCGGGCAGGGCGAAGATCACCCCTTATCTCGGGGTAGAAAACCGCCGGGCGGCACTGAAAAACGCTAATTACGTGGTAAATGCCATTCAGGTCGGCGGCTACGATCCTTGCACCATCACCGATTTCACCATTGCCAGAAAGTACGGCCTGCAGCAGACCATTGCCGATACCCTGGGCATCGGCGGCATCTTCCGCGCGCTGCGTACCATTCCGGTGCTGTTTGACTTTGCCCGTGACATTGAGGCGGTCTGTCCGGATGCCTGGTTGCTGAACTACACCAACCCAATGGCGGCCTTAACCGGAGCCATGCTGCGCCATACCGGGGTGAAAACGGTGGGGTTATGTCACAGCGTTCAGGTGTGTGCGGAGACCTTGCTGAAAAGCGTCGATATGCCTACCGACGACGTACAGTTTCACATTGCCGGCATCAACCACATGGCCTGGCTGCTGGACGTTCGCCGTCACGGCGAGGATCTGTACCCGGAAATCAAGCGTCGCGCCAACGCGCTGCAGGGCAAGCATGACGACATGGTACGCCATGAAATCATGAAAACCTTTGGTTATTACGTCACTGAATCTTCCGAGCATAATGCCGAATACATGCCGTATTGGATTAAACGTCATTATCCGGAACTGATTGAGCGCTTCAATATTCCTCTCGACGAGTATCCGCGCCGTTGTATCGAGCAAATCGACCAGTGGCAGCAACGCAAGCTGGCGTTGACCCACGACGCTAACCTGACGCATTCCCGTACCCACGAATATGCCTCATACATTATCGAAGCGATGGAGACCGACCGGCCGTACAAGATTGGCGGCAACGTGCTCAACACCGGTCTCATCACCAACTTGCCGGCAGAGGCCTGCGTAGAAGTGCCCTGTCTGGTGGATGGGCAGGGGATCAGCCCTTGTTACGTTGGCCATTTACCTGAGCAACTGGCGGCGCTGAACCGCACCAATATCAATACCCAGCTATTGACCATTGAAGCGGCAGTGACGGGCAAACGCGACGCGATATACCATGCGGCGCTGTTGGACCCACATACCTCCGCCGAACTTTCCATTGATGATATACGTAAGCTGTGCGACGAGCTGATTGAGGCTCACGGCAACTGGCTCCCTGCCTATCACTGATCGCCGAATTTAACCGTATTACCTCCTCAAAACGCACAAGGCGCGGGGCTTCCTGCGCCATCAAAAATAGGGTGGTGAGCCATGTTTTATTTGAGAAACAAGAATTTTTGGATCTTTGGGGCCTTCTGTTTTTTCTACTTTTTCATCATGGGGGCGGTGCTGCCGTTCTTTCCTATCTGGCTGCATGACGTCAACCAGCTTGACCAGCAGCAAACCGGATTGGTGTTTGCCTGTATGGCGCTGTTTGCCCTGGTGTTTCAGCCGATTTTCGGTTTCGTCACCGACAAATTTGGCCTGAAGAAACACCTGCTGTGGATGATCATCTTCCTGCTGCTGTTTCTGGCGCCGCTGTTTATTTATGTGTTTTCGCCGCTGCTGCAAAGCCATTTTGTTTGGGGGGCCTTGCTGTGCGGGGTTTACCTGGGGCTGGTGTGCAGCGGCGGTTCACCGGCCATTGAAGCTTATATCGAAAAAGTGAGCCGACGCAGTCAGTTCGAGTATGGCCGCGCCCGGTTGTTCGGCTGTATCGGTTGGGCCATCTGCGCCTCGATCGTCGGCTATATGTTTACCATCAACAACCAGTTCGCGTTTTGGTTGGCCTCCAGCTTTGCGCTGATCCTGGCCGGTTTGCTGTATTTGTTTAAACCCGATCAGAGCAGCACGCTGGCGGTGGCGGACGGCTTGGCATTAAACCACAAACCCATCAAGTTAAAGGCGGCGTTGAACCTGCTGAAAATGCGCAAATTCTGGTGTCTGGTGATGTATATCGTGGGCGTGGCCTGCGTGTATGACGTCTTTGATCAGCAGTTCGCCAACTTCTTTACGTCGTTTTTCAGCGACCGACATGCGGGAACGCAGGCGTTTGGTTATGTAACGACGCTGGGCGAGTTTCTTAACGCTTTCATCATGTTCTTTGCGCCGTTGATCATTAATCGCATTGGCGGCAAGAACGCGCTGTTGATCGCTGGGGTGATTATGTCGGTGCGGATTATTGGTTCATCGCAGGCGGATTCGGTCACCGCGGTCATTATTCTCAAAACCCTGCATATGTTTGAGGTGCCGTTCCTGTTGGTGGGCATTTTCAAATACATCACCACCCAGTTTAACGTTAACCTTTCGGCGTCGATATACCTGTGGGGCTTTTGCTTCTTCAAGCAGCTCTCGGCCATCGGTATGTCCTATGCGGCAGGCCTGATGTACGTCAATTACGGTTTCAAAACCTCTTACCTGATCCTCGGCTGCATTGCGTTGCTGTTCACGTTGATTTCAGCCTTTGCCCTTAGCGGTAAGGTCGCGGTAGTCAAGCAGGAGGGCACACTGCCGGTTGCGGCGAATTAGTGCCGGCTCAACTCAATACAGCAGCGTCATAAGGCTAAAAAACAGCAGCGTCAGGACAATGATAAACCCGGTTTGCAGCGTCTTGCGCATCAGGCGACTGTGGCCCCAGCGGGTGGCGCTCAGACGACTATCGATGGCGAACAGTGCCGGAACCATCAGCAGTACGTAAATCAACATCAGCATGGCGGTTAACGGCTGTTGGCTCATTCTGGCGTCTCCGTGCTGAGGTAGACAGGGGGGGCCCGCAGGGGGGCGATGCTACTTTCTTGCCGGTGTTTGTGCTCGACCATGTGCCTCCAAATAGGGCCGCCCGAAGGCGGCCGCCGGTTACTGCTTGCGATATGAAGATGATTGCCGGCCACTGCCGGGGCCAACGCAGATATAATATTGCGAATGATAATCATTATCAATACTTGGCGTGAAATTTTATTGCAGGATGAGGATGGGCGGTGGGAAAGCTTTTACTGTGGTTTTAAAGTGACAGAGCACGCCATCCGGCGTGCTCTGTGACAAGACTATCCTCTGCGATTATTTCTCGTCTGGCAAGGCGTAAGCGACAATATAGTCACCCAGCTTGGTGCCGAACGAACCATGACCGCCGGCGGAAATCACCACGTACTGCTTGCCGTTGACCTCATAGGTCATTGGCGTTGCCTGGCCACCGGCCGGCAGCCGCGCTTCCCACAGTTTTTCACCGTTGGTCACGCTGAAGGCGCGCAGATAGTTGTCCGCGGTTGCGCCAATGAAGAAGACGTTACCGGCGGTGGACACCGGCCCGCCCAACATCGGCATGCCCATTTTGAACGGTAACGGCAGCGGAGAACTGTCGCGTACGGTACCGATACGTTTTTTCCACACGATGTCGTTGGTTTTCAAGTCCACGGCGGAAATATAACCCCAGGCCGGCTGTTTGCACGGCAGGCCAAACGGCGACAGGAACGGATTCAGCGTTACGCCGAACGGCACGCCATACTGCGGTTGAACGCCGGACTCGGTGCCGGATCCGCCTTTGTCATTTTCGTCAGGCTCGATCGGGTTGCCCGGACCGCGTGGGATCAGTTTGGAAACAAACGGCAAGGCGATAGGGTTGGCGATAGCCACCTGACGGTCGGTATCTACAGACAGACCACCCCATTCGAACATGCCCAGGTTACCCGGGAACACCAGCGTGCCCTGCTCGGAAGGCGGCGTGAAGGTGCCTTCGTAACGCAGGCTGTGGAACATCACCCGGCAAACCAGTTGGTCATAAATGGTGGCACCCCACATGTCCGCGCCGGTCAGCTTTTTCTCTGGACGGAAAGTCAGCTCAGAGAAAGGCTGGGTCGGTGACAGACGATCGCCCTTGGCTGGCCCCTGAGGAACCGGTTTTTCCGGCGCCGGAACCACCAACTCGCCATTGGTGCGATTCAGAACGAAAATGTTACCGGTTTTGGTCGGCACATAAATCACCGGCACCTTGTTACCGTTTTTATCGGTAATGTCCGCCAGCGTCGGTTGTGCCGGTACGTCCATATCCCACAGGTCATGGTGCACCGTCTGATAGAACCAGACCAGTTTGCCGGTGGTGGCGTTCAGCGCCAGCAGGCCACTGGCATAACGCTCCATTTCCGGCGTGCGATCGCCGCCCCAGATGTCCGGCGTGGTGACGCCCATCGGCAGGTAAACGATATCCAGCTTGGCATCGTAGGCTGAAGGGGCCCAGGAGTTAGGGGAGTTCGGGGTGAAGTGGTGCTCGTCCGCCGGAATGGCGTTCGGATCTTTCGCGCCCGGATCGAAGGCCCACAGCAGCTTGCCGCTGTTGACGTCAAAACCGCGGATCACGCCCGAAGGCTCGCGGTTGGAGTAGTTGTCGGTCACTGCACCGGCTATCACAATCACCTTGTCGGTGATCACCGGCGGCGACGTTGGTTCATAATGGCCCGGCGTCGCATACGGCATATTGCTTTGCAGGTTGAGCTCGCCGTTATTGGCGAAGTCGGCGCAAGGCTTGCCGCTATCGGCATCCAGAGCGAACAAACGACCGTCATTCACCGGCAGGATAATGCGTCGTGCGCACAGAGCCGGGGAGGCATCTGCGGCTGCACCTGTGGCGGCCGGCGTTTCATGATACGAAACGCCACGGCAGGTGATGTGCTGGAAGGTCGGGTTAAATTTCAACTGAGGATCGAACTGCCACTTTTGTTTGCCGGTGGCGGCGTCCAGTGCGAACAGCTTCTGGTGCGGGGTGCACAGATAGAGCGTGTCGCGGATTTTAATCGGGGTCACTTCGTTGGTGATTTCCCCCGGATCGTTGGCGGTTTTCAGGTCGCCGGTCTGGAAAGTCCAGGCTTCCTTGAGTTTGCCGACGTTCTTATCATTGATTTGGCTCAGTGGAGAGTAACGCGTGCCTTCCTGGGTGCGGCCATAGGCCGGCCAGTCGGCGTCTGACGCCTGAGGTTCGACTTTTACCTGCGCAGGTTCGAGGGTGCCGTTGATCTCTTGTGGATCATTAAACACCGCATAGGCCAGCGCCACCACGGTGACGACCAGCGCCAGGCTCAGCGCGCTGTAGGCCAGTTTGCCCCTGGCGTGCAGCTTGCGATAGATAAAAGGCAGTACCAGCCACAGGCCGAAGAAGAAGGTGACGTCCAGACGCGGCGTCAGTGCCCAGAAGTCAGGCCCCACTTCCCACAGCGCCCAAATTGTGGTGCCGAGTAAAAAGATCGCGTACAGCAACAGAGCGGTTGCACGACGGCGGACCAGTAACCAGGCGGTGATTAGCAGTACCAGGCCGGCGATGATGTAGTACAGCGAACCGCCGAGCTTGGCCAGCCAGATGCCGCCTCCCAGCAGATAGAGCCCACTCAACGCGGCGAACAGTGCCGTGATGATGATGAGCGGCGATGATGACGCTTTATTTTGCATAGTATTATCCTTACCAAAATGAAAAGTCCCCGATTTAGAGATTAAGCCATATCCAAAAAAACACGCGGTTTCTCCCCAAAAATCCATCCCCGGTGTCTGGCATATCCCCCTGTTGCCAAGGCTAAAAGGCAGCGGCAATCAAAAATAAGGCGGACAGTTTTGGACGTTGAATAAACGCTCTCGTCAGAGATAAAGCCCAAACGGGCTGAATCAGGCGTAGCCGTTTCGATGATGTTGCACGGATGTGACGGCGCCGCCCAAAGCGCGGCTAGGTTACTCTAATTATTCTGCTTTTATTGAATACCTTGTGCTTTTTTTTTAGCGCCTTGCGGGTTTATGAATTGAGCTCATAAGCTCATGCATATTCAGCGCGTAGTTATTTGCCCGGTTGCCTCTTACAGTGATCGCACCTGGTCGCCCCGCACAAGCGGTGACCCATTCGTACACATCGGAGGAAAAATGCAAAAACGTAAGCTGGGTAACAGTGGGCTGGAGGTATCAGCGTTGGGACTGGGCTGCATGGGGCTTAGCTTTGGCTATGGCCCGGCCACCGACAAACAGCAGGCGATTGGCTTGATCCGAGCCGCTGTGGATCAGGGCGTGACCTTTTTCGATACCGCAGAAGTTTATGGCCCCTTCACCAATGAGTCACTGGTGGGCGAGGCGCTGGCACCGGTACGCGATCGGGTCGTCATAGCCACCAAGTTTGGTTTTGAACTGCCGCAGCCGGATGGCAAACAGGTGCTCAACAGCCGGCCGGAACATATCCGCCAGGCGGTGGAAGGGTCGTTAAAGCGTCTTAACGTCGAAACGATCGATCTGCTTTATCAGCACCGGGTGGATCCCAATGTGCCGATTGAAGACGTCGCCGGTACGGTGAAGGCGCTGATCCAGGAAGGGAAGGTGAAGCACTTTGGCCTGTCCGAGGCGGGGGCACAGACGCTGCGCCGTGCCCATGCGGTGCAGCCGGTGACGGCGTTGCAAAGTGAATATTCGCTGTGGTGGCGGGAGCCCGAGCAGGAAATCTTGCCGACGCTGCAAGAGTTAGGCATTGGGTTTGTTCCTTTCAGCCCGTTGGGGAAAGGTTTTCTCACCGGGGCGATCAACGAAAATACCACCTTCGACAGCAGCGATTTCCGCAATGTGGTGCCGCGTTTCAGCGAGCAGGCGCGCAGAGCCAACCAGGGGCTGGTGGACGTGCTGGGGCAGATAGCTCAGCAAAAAGGGGTCACCCCGGCACAGATAGCGCTGGCCTGGCTGCTGGCACAGCAACCCTGGATTGTGCCGATCCCGGGGACCACCAAACAGCATCGCCTGCAGGAAAACCTCGGGGCCGCGTCGCTGTCATTGTCGTCGGAAGAACTGCGCAGCATTGAAGCGGCACTCGCGGTTATTGAGGTTCAGGGCGATCGCTATCCGGCGCATTTGCAACAAAACGTCGGACGTTGATGCGGCCGTTGCCCGCGGTAGCTTTTGAACCGCCGTCACCGACCGGCGAAAAGGCGCGCACGCTCTACAATTATCCTGTCAATGTTAACGTCGGCAGCCTCTGCCGAACTGGAGAAACAAGTGAAAATTCAACGCAGCGGTTCCCAGCCTTCTCGTCCGGGGCCAGAAGAGTACTTTACCGGCAAAGTTCGCATCGATGCGCCTTTTGCCGGTAGCGAACCGGCCCGGGTGGGCGGCGCCACCGTGACCTTTGAGCCCGGAGCCCGTACCGCCTGGCACACCCATCCGCTCGGCCAGACGCTGATCGTGACTCAGGGGCGTGGTTGGATCCAGCTGTGGGGCGAAGAGATCCAGGAAATGAACCAGGGCGATATTGTGTGGATCCCGGAAGACGTCAAACACTGGCATGGTGCGACGCCGGACACCGCCATGACCCACATCGCCATCGCCGAATCGTTAAACGGCAGCCCGGTAGACTGGATGGAGAAGGTCAGCGACGCGCAGTACCAGAAGCCTGCCCTGAACGGCTAGCCGCCAAAAGGGTCAGGCGTCGCCGATTTGCTGGCAAAAACGCAGCCGGTTGCCAAAGGGGTCGGTGAGGTTCAGCTCTTTCCCCCAGTCGAGGGTTTCAACGCCTGGCCGGGCATAGCGGTACTGCCTGGCTGATAGCTCCTGGTGCAGCGCGTCGATATCCTCGGTGGGAATAAACACTGCGGAACCCGGCGTGCTGTCACCATAGTGCTCACTGAGATGCAATCTCAGACCGGAACGCGTGATCTGCATGTACAGCGGCAGATCTTCACTGAAACGGTGCTCCCAATCCAACGTGAAACCGAGAAAATCCAGATAAAATTCCCGGGCCTTTTCAACCGAAAAGATGCGAAGAATGGGAACGGCAGCGGATAACTCCATTGTTGACCTCGTTTGAGCGGCTGCTAAAGGTAATCGGGCTTGACCGGCCCGCGTGAGCGGGCCGCATAATAGCGTCGGGTGGCTAGATCCCTAATCCGCCCAGGCACAGATACTTTATCTCGAGATAATCTTCGATACCGTACTTCGATCCTTCACGCCCCAGTCCGGAGTTTTTAACCCCGCCGAAGGGGGCCACTTCGGTGGATATCAGCCCTTCATTGATGCCTACGATGCCGTATTCCAGCGCTTCGGCAACCCGCATTACCCGGCCAATGTCGCGACTGTAGAAATAAGAAGCCAGACCGAAAGGAGTATCGTTGGCCAACTCAATGGCTTCGGCTTCGCTGTCGAAGCGGATCAGCGGCGCTACCGGGCCAAAGGTCTCTTCATGGAAGATTTTGGCCTGCCGCGGCACGTTGGTCAGAATGGTCGGCGTAAAGAAGTTATTGCCCAGCTCATGGGGCTTGCCGCCCAGTAGTATTGAGGCGCCGTGCTGCACCGCGTCGGCGATATGCTCGCTGACTTTTTCCACGGCGGCCGGATTAATCAACGGGCCGATGGTGACGCCATCATCCATGCCATTACCGACTTTCAGCTTGGCCACTGCCACCTTCAGCTTTTCGGCAAAGGCGTCGTAAATGCCGTCCTGTACCAGGAAGCGGTTGGTGCAAACGCAGGTCTGGCCGGCGTTGCGATATTTGGACGCGACGGCACCGGCGACGGCGGCGTCCAGATCGGCATCGTCAAACACGATAAACGGCGCATTGCCACCCAGTTCCATACTGGTTTTTTTGATGGTCGGGGCACACTGCGCCAGCAGTTGCGCACCCACTTCGGTGCTGCCGGTAAAGGAGAGTTTGCGTACGTCCGGGTTGGCGGTCAGTTCGCCACCGATAGCCTGGCTTGGGCCGGTGATCACATTGCACACGCCGGCCGGTAAACCTGCACGTTCGGCCAGCACGGCGAGCGCCAACGCCGAGAAGGGGGTCTGACTGGCGGGACGGATCACCCCGGTACAGCCTGCCGCCCAGCCGGGACCGGCCTTGCGGGTGATCATTGCCGCCGGAAAATTCCACGGCGTAATCGCGGCGAAAACGCCAATCGGCTCTTTCTGCACGATAATGCGGCGACCGGACAGATTCTGCGGGATGGTGTCGCCGTAAACCCGCTTGCCTTCTTCGGCGAACCACTCGATGAAGGAGGCGGCGTAGGCAATTTCACCCCGGCTTTCTGCCAACGGCTTGCCTTGCTCGGCGGTCATGATGATGGCCAGATCCTCCTGGTTTTCCATCATCAGTTCGAACAGTTTGCGCAGCTTGCCGGCACGCTCTTTGGCCGTCAGCGCGCGCCAACCAGGCTGGGCTTTTTTGGCGGCGGCGATCGCCTGCGCGGTTTCTTTGGCACCCAAAGCCGGCACCTGACCGACCAGCTCGCCGGTGGCGGGGTTGTGGATCTTGATAGTTTGGTCGCCTTTGGCCGCCAACCACTGTCCATCGATGTAGTTGGCTTCGCGGAACAGCATGGGATCTTTCAGGCGGGCGGAGAAGTTAGTGCTCATCGGTTATCTTCCTTTTTCAGAATTCAACACGGGTTGACCTACCCCAAACGGCTACCCTTTACCCTAGCAAATTTTTCCGCCTTCATTTGCCCGATCCTTGGCAACCGATCAATTTATCGCCATTCGCACCTTCTGTACAAAAAATGCCCGCGCTCAGGCCGATACTGAAATCAGCAGGCATATGACCCTTTTTGAAATGACCCTAAGACCCTGAAAGGAGCGTGCAGCATGATGACTTCAGTGAGTCGGCACCTTGCGGCCTACAGCAGCAACATGGATTTTTTGGCTTCCAGCATTGCGCTGATGGAGTGGCAGGGGCGTGAGATCGACGCCGGCAAGGTGGCGGGCAACATGTCCGAAGCGCAAAGCCGCTTGTTCTTTGAACGCCTGAGCTATTTCCGCCAGCTTTATCAGGCCGCCGCGACGGCGGAACACAGCGTATAAATTTAGCTAACCCCGCCTCTGCGGGGTTTTTTATGCCGGTTGTGACCACACGCCGGTGCTCAGCGTGGCCGGCGAATACGTCAGATTGCGCCCGCGCCACGGCAGGGCCTGTGAAAAACGCCACGCGCTGCGGATATCGAAGCGCCAATAACGTTCCGCCCCCGTGACTCCCTGGCCGATTTGCGCCTGCCAGAGGATCTGCGTTTCTCCCTGCAAGTGCAGAACATCACCGCGCTCAAAATCGATAAACAGCAGCGCAGCCCTGGGTTCCGCCAGCAGGTTCCCCAGCGTGTTCATATAGCGGTTGCCGCGAAAATCCGGTATCCACAGGCTGCGATCCTGAAGATGGATAAATCCCGGTTTGCCACCCCGGTGTGAGATATCCACGCCACCTTGTTCCAGTGAGCTGTGGGCGCAGCTGGCGACGAAGCAGGTATCCGCCTGGCGAATCAATGCCTGGGCCGCCGCGTCCAGCGTCGCGAGATGCTCAATCGGCGCGGGATGGGTGGCTACCGGATACAGCTCGCGTTGCTGGATATACTGCGGACAATTGCCGAAGCTCTGACTGACGGCAATTTCCAGGCGGTTTTTATCGGTGCGCGTAATGTGCCCGTTGGCTCGGTTGCGTCGGCGGTTGCTGAAGTCCAGCCCTAACGCTCCCACCAGACTCCCGGTTTGCAAGGCCGCCTGCGCCGGGTCGTCCTGGCGACGCGGGGCGCTGATGCGCAGGTGGTTGCTGTCCGGCGTGCGTAAAAATCCAGGGGGGCCGTTGAACAGCGTGGCCACCGGCCAGCCCTGCTCGTCCAGGGTGGCGACGAACAGGTAAGGCAGCGCGGCGAAAAATTCGCGGTGCTGCTCGGGCATGCTGGTGTAAATGTTGCCGCCGACGCGGTCAAAACCGGCCAATGCCTGGGCGCGCAGTTCGTCAGGGTGAAACATCGGCTGGGTCATAGGATTTACCTTTGCGCAGGGTGCGGCAATGCGGGCATCGCAAAGAAACCGGGCAGTGCGGCGATGCGCGTCACCCAGCGCCGGATGGCCGGATAGGGCGCCAGGGAGATACCGCCCTCCGGTGCCACCGCCACATAGCTGTAGCAGGCCAGATCGGCGATGGTGGGCTGCTCTGTCGCCAGGTAATCACGGTCGCTCAGATGCTGCTCCATCTGCGGCAAGAAGCGCGTGCTAATCGCCAACGCAACCCTGTCGTCCTCCGGTGCGGAAAATTGGGCGATCAGGCGACAGGACGCCGGACCGTAGCGTACTTCTCCGGCCGCTTTGGACAACCACGCCTGCACCTGCGCCGCCGCCAGTGGCGTCTCCGGCAGCCAGTGGCTGCCCGGCGCGTAGTTTTTCGCCAGATAAACCAGAATGGCATTGCTGTCGGCCAGCGTTAAATCGCCGTCCACCAGTACCGGGATCTGGCCGAGAGGGTTCAGGCGGCGAAACGCTTCGCTTTGGCGAACCTCGGCCGGGGATTCAATAAATTCGTAGGGCAGCTCCAGCATGCTTAGCAGTAATGCCACGCGGTGGACGTGGCCGGAAAGCGGGGTGCCGTACAGTTTGAGCTTGTGCATGGTCAGACTCCTGAAGAATTTTTACCAGCATACTCTTGCAGTCAGCGAGCGGAATCCGGCAATGTAGAAATTGATAATTTCACTTTTTGGAACAGTCTATGGATCGTCTGGACGAATTGGCTATTTTTGTGGCGGTAGTCCAGCACGGCAGCCTAGCGGCGGCGGGGCGCAAGCTGCGACGCTCCGCACCAGCCGTCACCCGGGCTATCGCTTCGCTGGAACAGCGCTTTGGTGCCCGATTGGTCGAACGCACCACCCGAAGGTTAGCGCCGACAGAGGCAGGGTTGCGGTTGGCGGAGCGTGCGCTCTTGCTGCTTACTGACTATCAGGCCGCGGTGCTGGACACGGCGGACACTCAGCTCACCGGATTATTGCGTATTACCTCGCCGGTGCAGTTCGGACGCAAGCATGTGGCACCGGTGGTGATGGCGTTTCTTGACCGGTATCCGCAGATGCAGATTGAAATGGTCCTCAACGATCGCAACCTGGACTTGATTGACGAGGGGCTGGACGTCGCGGTGCGCATTGGTCATTTGCAGGATTCTTCGCGGGTGGCGCGCCGGTTGGGGCAGGTGTCCCGGGTGACCGTCGCCAGCCCGGACTATCTGGCGCGGCGCGGTGAACCGCAGGAGCCGGCGCAACTGGCGGAGCATGACACCATCGTGGGTACCCAGCGGGCATCGCTGCGCGAATGGCGCTTTGGCCCGCAGGAGAATGGCGAGCGGGTACGGCTAACGCCACGTTTGTTGCTCAATGACGTCGAAACGCAGTTACTGGCGGTGCGAGCGGGCAAGGGCATCGCCCGGCTATTGTCGTATCAGGTGGCAGACGATTTGGCCGCGGGGACGTTGGTACGCCTGTTACCGGCGTTTGAACCTTTGCCGATGCCGGTGCAGTTGGTGGCGCAAAACATGCAGCGCATGCCGCTCAAGGTACGCACCTTCTGGGATTATGCCTGGCAGGAATTAAGCCAATTAGCGCAAATTCAGGCGCGATAAAAATAGGTATTGGCGCCAAATAAGTTTCACTGGTTAAACTTATTTGGCGCGAAAAAAGATTTATATTACCGGGCGCGCATTGCTGTAACGCCTCTCTTGACAATATTTTGACGACTGCTAATAGTTAACGCATATCTTAAATAATAAACGAAGTTTAATATATGAAACTTGTTGCGGGGAGTTACGACAACGGTAGCACGGTGGATAATGAAGATGAGATCCTCAACTCATTTCAAATCCGCAGTCAGGCGGTTTATCAAAAAACTCGCAATGAGTGCAATATTGCCTATGGAAATTCACCGCGAGAAGTTTTTGACTGGTTATATTCCGACAAACCGGGTAAAGGGACCTTAATATTTATTCATGGTGGCTATTGGCAGTTTTGTCGTAAGGATGATTTTGCTTTTATTGCGCAGGTGCCGTTGTCGTTAGGTTTTGACGTCGTGCTGGTGGAATATACGCTGGCGCCCGAGGCCCGGCTTGACGATATTTGCCGGCAAACCGGTGCGGCGCTGGACGCGATTCAACAACGGCTTTCCGTCTGTCACCCGGCGCCAGTGTACCTGTGCGGCCACTCTGCCGGCGGGCATCTGGCCAGCGTCTGGCAGCATCACCCGGTGGTCGACGCGACCTTACCGATCAGCGGCATTTTCGAACTGGAGCCGCTATTAAACAGCTACGTTAACCGACGACTGCAGTTGACCAAGCAACAAATTAGCCAACTGAGTCCGGTGCGGCATATTCCGCAGCGTATCAAGCCGATGACGCTGTTTTACGGTGCCAATGAGCTGCCGGAATTGATTGGTCAGTCAAGGCACTATTACGCTGCGCTGAAGGAAAAAGGCCAGCCTGTCACCCTGGTCGCCGTCGCCGGCGCCAACCATTATAACGTGCTGGATGCCTTGTTCGCCTGGGATGGCGCCCTGACTCACCTGCTAACCACTACGGGGAAATAAACCATGCGCACCATCATTGACACCGGCCTGCCGGAAATCGGTCAACCTTTCTCCTGGGCCACCCAGGGCGGCGGCATGTTGTTCACCGCCCATGGCCCGGTCAGAGCCGACGGCAGTATTGAAACCGGCGCGCCGGAAAAGCAGATCGCCCTGACATTCGATAATTTGGCTCAAACCCTGAAAGCGGCAAATAGCCACAGCGATAAGGTATTACAGGTCATTATTTATCTGACCGATGTCAATGACGTTAAATTACTCGATGAAATTTACAAAAAATACTTTAACTTCCCTTACCCCAATCGTTCAACGGTGATAGTCGATAAACTGGTGGTGCCAGGAATGAAAATAGAAATAACCGTTAGCGCCACCGTCTGATTTATCTATTACTTAATTCCCACCTGCTCATTCATTCAATAATGAATAAAGGAATCGCTATGTTTAATCACATTGGCCGTTCGGCGGCCGATCCTATTATGTCGTTGATGGAAGCTTATTTACAGGATGAAAATAGCCAGAAAGTGAATCTGGGCATTGGCCTTTATTACGATCGGCAGGGCAGGATCCCGCTGATGCAGGCGGTAGAGGCGGCGGAGCAGCGCCTGCTTGAGCGGCGCAGCCCGCACGGCTATCCGCCAATCGAAGGTTCAGCGCTGTTTGCCCAACAGGTGCAGGCATTGTTGTTTGGCGAGGCGCCAACAGCGTCGATAGCTACGGTACAAACCGTCGGCGGCTCCGGTGCACTGAAGCTGGCGGCGGATTTTATTCATCACTTTCTGTCGCGCCGTGACATCTGGGTCTCTGATCCCACCTGGGCCAATCACTGGGCCATCTTTGAGGGGGCCGGGCTGACGGTGCACACCTATCCGTACTTCGATGAGGCCAACGGCGGGCTGCGCTTTGACGCGATGCTGGATACGTTAGGCAGTCTGCCGGAAGGCAGCGTGGTGCTGCTGCACCCCTGCTGCCATAACCCGACCGGCACCGATCTCAGCCAGGCACAGTGGCGTGCTACCCTCGAAGTGCTGCAGCGCCGCCGCCTGTTGCCGTTGTTCGATATTGCCTACCAAGGGTTTGGCGAGGGGCTGGATGAAGACTGCTTTGCCCTGCGTGAGGCGCTGAAAACGGATCTGGAATTTATGGTCGCCAACTCATTTTCGAAAAATGTCGCCCTCTATGGTCAACGGCTGGGTGGGCTTTCGATTCGTTGCGCCGGCCCAGAGAGTGCGGAGAACGTCAAAGGCGCATTAAAAACGCTGATACGCCGCAGTTACTCCTGCCCGCCGACCCATGGCAGCCAGATTGTGGAAACCCTGCTGACGGACCCCGATTTGCGTCAACAGTGGGAGAGCGAACTGGCAGGCATGCGTCAACGCATTCAACAGATGCGCCAAATTCTTTCCGCCGGCTTGGAGCAGGGGGGATCGCAACTGGACTACCGTCGCATCCGTGACCAAAAAGGGATGTTCAGCTACACCGGCCTGAACCCACAGCAGCTTGAACGACTGCGGCAACATTACGCCATCTATCTGGTGGCGCCTGGCCGCATGTGCCTGCCGGGCCTGAACCAAAACAATGTCGACTACGTTACTGCCGCCATTCTGGACGTCACCCGCACTGCATGAAAAGGTAGGAGACTGCTATGAGACAGATAAAAGGTTTTGACGAAATCGCCCGGCGGCAAGGCGGGTTGCAGAAACAGCTCACCGCCGGGCAGATGTCGATGCTGGCGATCGGCGGCGCTATCGGTACCGGGCTGTTTCTCGGCAGCGCCTATGCCATTCAGATGGCCGGGCCCAGCGTATTGCTGAGCTATTTTATCGGCGGCATCGTGGCGTTATTACTGATGGGATGCCTAGCGGAAATGACCTCCGAACACCCGACGCCGGGCTCGTTTGGCGACTATGCCGAATTTTACATCAGCCCGCTGTTTGGTTTTCTGGTGCGTTATTCTTACTGGTCCTGCGTGGTATTGGCGGTGGGGACCGAGGTGACAGCCATCGGCATGTATATGCAGTTCTGGTTCCCGACCACGCCAATCTGGCCCTGGGTGCTGTTGTTCTCTGCGGCGGTGATCCTGATTAACGTGATTGGCGTTAAATCGTTCGGCCAGGTGGAATATGCGCTGTCGACCATCAAGGTGGTGGCCATTGCCGCCTTTATCGCCATCGGCATCGGTATTCTGATGTTTTCTGCCAACCCGGCCTTTGGTCTGCAAAACTTTACTGCCAACGGTGGCTTCCTCCCGTTTGGCGTGAAAGGCATGTGGTTTGCGGTGATCGTGTCGATTTTCAGCTACCTGAGCATTGAGATGATCGCCGTCGCCGCCGGTGAGGCCAAGAACCCGGTGATTGCGGTAAAAACCGCGTTCAAGGGCACCATTTTACGACTGTTCATTTTCTACATGCTGTCGATTGCGCTGATGCTGGCGATCGTTCCCTGGCGGCAGTCCGGTACCGGCGAAAGTCCGTTCCTGGTGGCGATGAACGTCATCCACCTGCCTGCCGCCGCCGGTATCTTCAACTTTATCGTTCTGGTGGCCGCGCTGTCGGCGATGAACAGCCAACTGTATATCACCACCCGCATGATGTTCTCGCTGTCACGCGCCGGGCAAGCTCCGGCTGCGCTGGGCCGGGTCAGTAAACGCGGCATCCCGGTAAGCGCACTGGCCATGTCCTGCATCGGCATCGTGGTGTCGATCGTGTTGAGTCTGGTCTACCCGCAAAAATCCTTTGCCGCCATGATGTCTATTTCGGTGTACGGTGCCTGCTTTACCTGGCTGATGATTTTTGTCACGCACCTGTTTTTCCGCCGTCAGCACCGGCAAACCCACCTTAAATTTCGCATGTGGGGCTTTCCTTACACCACGCTGGCCGGTGCCGGTTTGATGGCCGCGTTGCTGATCTCGACGGCGTTCACCGAATTTTTCAGGATGACGCTGTGGTTTGGCATTCCGTTTACCCTGCTGTTGGTGGCTATCTACTTCTTCTACAGCCGTCATCAGCCCGTACCCGCGGTAATGGAAACACCGAGCGTGGAGTAAACCGGTTCACTGAAAATGTGAATATGTGGCTCTGGTGATAAACCACTTTATCCGGAGAATAAGCCTTTTCTGGGGTTATGGAGTGGTTTGCAATGAGCAGTGGGACAGAAAAACGGCGCCTTATTGGCTGTAGCAACAGTATGCCGGTGGCCAGGCATTCGGCGCAGGGATGGATCAACGGCTTTCTGGGCATGTTGATTTTCAGCGGTTCTTTGCCTGCCACTCGCGTGGCGGTGCAAGAGTTTGATCCCATGTTTCTCACCGCGATGCGCGCGGTGCTAGCGGCCTTGCTGGCTCTGAGTGCATTGACGCTGATGCGCCAGCGTTGGCCGCAGCGCCGCGACCTGGCGCCGTTGGCACTCACCGCGCTCGGGGTGGTGATCGGTTTTCCTTTGCTCACGGCGCTAGCCTTGCAGCACACCACCTCGGCGCATGCGCTGGTGTATATCGGGCTGTTGCCGCTGGCTACCGCCTGCTTCGGTGTACTGCGGGGCGGTGAGCGGCCCAAAGCCGCTTTCTGGCTGTTCTCGGTGTTGGGGAGCCTGCTGGTTGGCGCTTTTGCGTTAAGTCAGGGGGCAACTGGCTCCTGGCTTGGCGATCTGCTGATGGTGGCCGCGGTGCTGCTTTGTGGCCTGGGCTATGCGGAAGGCGCCGTGCTGACGCGCAAGCTTGGCGGCTGGCAGGTAATCTCCTGGGCGCTGGTGGTAGCTTTGCCGTTGACGGCAGCGGCGGCCGTGGTGACGGCCCCGCCAGCCTGGCCACAGGTCAGCGTCGGCGCCTGGTGTTCTCTGGGCTACATTTCGCTGTTCAGCATGTGGATTGGCTTTATCTTTTGGTATCGCGGTTTGGCGCAGGGGGGCATCGCCGCCGTGGGACAGCTGCAATTGCTGCAGCCGTTTTTTGGTTTGGCGCTGGCCGGGCTGGTGCTGCATGAAAGCATTCAACCTTCAATGATTGCGATAATGGTCGGCGTATTGGTGTGCGTGTACGGCGCCAAGCGTTTTTCGCGGTAAGTAATAAGACGGGGTAAGGCCTGCCTTACCCCGTAGCCAAGGCCGCCAGCACCCGGTTCAGCTTTTGGGCCGCCTGGTGGATCTGCTGTTCCGTGTAGCCCCCCAGCCCGAGTATCAATCCGTTTTTCCCGCTGCCGGGGCTATACATCGGCGAAAGTGCACCGACGGCTATCCCGGCCTCGGCGGCTTTGCGGGCAACCTGCCGATCGTCCACATCCGCTTTTAACCACAGCAGCATATGCATGCCCTGATCGCTGGGGTGCAGAGTGGCCAGCTCGGCAGAAACCTGCGCGTTGATGGCGTCGGTCAGCACTCGCCTTTTTTCCGCATACACGCCGCGCATTTTACGAATGTGGCGATCCAGATGTCCCTGCGCCATAAAACTGGCCAGAACGTATTGATCGGCACTGGGGGGGTGGCGATCCATCAGCACTCGCGCACCGCAGAAGGCATTCACCAGGGGCTGAGGAACGATGGCGTAGCCCAGGCGCAGCGAAGGGAACAGCACCTTGCTGAAGGTTCCCAGGTAGATAACCCTGGCCGGATCCAACCCCTGCAACGAAGGAAACGGGTGGCCGGAATAACGCATTTCACTGTCGTAATCGTCTTCGACGATCCAGGCCTGCTGCGCTTTGGCCCATGCCAGCAGCTCAAGCCGGCGCGACATGCTCATGGGCATACACAAGGGGTACTGATGCGAGGGAGTGACAAAGGCGGCTCTGGCCTGTGGCGCGATTTTCCTGCCTGCGGCGACCGCTATGCCTTCGCTGTCCACCGGCACTCTGGCCATTTTCCGGTCTCTGAAGACGGTATTAAAAATAGCGGTAATGCCGTGATAAGCGGGATCTTCAACCCAGGCGGTCTCACCGGCATCCAGCAGAATCTGCGTGGCGAGATAGAGCCCCTGCTGTGTGCCGGAGGTGATGATCACCTGTTCCGGCGTGCAGTGCACCGAACGGGACTTGCGAACGTATTCGCATATCGCCTCACGCAGCGGCAATGCGCCCTGCGGTTCGCCATAACCGGCGGGGGCGCCGGGGCCTCTGGCGCGGATACGGTTGCCGAGCCTGCGCCAAACGTCGTCGGGCGCGGTATCGTTGATCGGTACCGAGACGGTGAAGGGGACCGGTGGCAGAGGGCGCAACTGGGCGGCAAAGTGCTCCAGGGCCAGCGCCTGATCGGAAAGCGGCATGTCGCCGGCGTCCGGGTGTTTGACCGGCGCGGGGGCCGGGCGGGTGAGCGACAACGCCACCCGAGTGCCCGAACCGGGCTGCGCTTCGAGAAATCCTTCCGCCGTCAGTTGCTCGAAGGCGGCCAGCACCGTTCCTCTGGCAAGCTGTAATGCGCCCGCCAGTACGCGGGTTGAGGGCAGCAGATCGCCCGGTTTAAGTTCGCCTTTGCCTATGGCAGCGCGCAGCGCCTGGGCAAGTTGCAGGCTAAGCTGCCCCGCATGGCGATCAAGCTCGCCGATAGCGGGGACTTCAACCGTTTTGGCCGTTCTGGGCATCTATTCCGGTCCAGATAAAAGTGGGTTAACAGGGTGTTTACTGTAAACCACTTTTGGCCTGAATAGCGGTTTTCGACAGGATTAAAGCTGGCTTTTCGGGATCAGGTGGTCGCCAAAGCTCAGGCGTTGACGGCCCGGTTCAATGGCGGTCAGTGGCGCAACCTCCTGCAGCGAGGATTTACAGCGCTCAACCAGATCGTGGTATTCGCGCGTACCGGCGACTTTCCACGCCAACTCCTGTTCGGTCAGGTCACGCAATACCCGCGCCGGGCTGCCGACCACCAGCTTATTGGCCTCGATCACCGCGGCGGCCTTGACGAATGCCATGGCGCCGACGATGGTGTTTTCGCCGATCTCTGCACCGTCCATGATCACCGCGTTCATGCCGACCATGGCGTTACGCCGGATGCGGCAACCGTGCAAGATGGCGCCGTGGCCGATGTGCCCGTCCTGCTCCACCACGGTGTCCTGCTGCGGAAAACCGTGCATCACGCAGTTGTCCTGAATATTGGCGCCATCGCTAATCACCAGCCGGCCAAAATCGCCGCGCAGGCTGGCGTTGGGGCCGATATAAACCCGTTTGCCGACGATCACATCGCCAATCAGTACGGCGGTAGGGTGTACGTAACTGCTGGGATCGATCACTGGCGTCAGGCCGTCAATCTGATACACGGGCATAGCAAAGTTTCCTTATACTGTAGGGTCGCGCGGCAGACCGCCGAAGCGCCGATAATAGCCGGCTGCCGGGGCAGGCAGAGCACCGATAGTGGTCTCGGCCATGGCGCTGACATACTCGGTCGCTGCGCGGTCTACCCGCTGATAAATATTGATGCACAGGTTACGGGCAATCTGTCCTTCCCACTGCGCCGGCAGCAGGGCGTCCGGCAGCAGAGGATCTTTGAGCACCACGCGCCGGAAGAAGTGGATCAATAATAGCTTAATCTGGAAACAGCGCTGGGGCGTCAGCAGCGCTTCATCGGCTTCGCGCAGCAGCGCCATCAGCGGGCGGAAAGAGACGATAAATTCGTGATAATCGGCAGCGACGTCAGCCAGCGCCCAGCAGTTGGCCACCAGCTGTTGCAGGGTTTTCTCCGAGCGGTTATAGGGATAGTCGGCGCGGAAGTAGATCACCTGTTCGCTGGCGTTAAGTTCGCCGAGCAGGGCGGTGACGTCGGTTTGCGCGTGGGTGGGGGCCGCCATCAGATTGCTGGCTATTTGGCCGAAGCCCAGCCAACCCAGCTCTTTTTTCAACCGTGCCCGCTCCTCCTTTTCCGCGCTTTCCAGCAACAGCAAATCCCATTTCCCGTCCCAGGCGGGCGGTTCGCTGAGATAGATTTTCGACTCGGCATGGCGGAACTGACGCATACCCTGATCGGTCACCCGATAGAAGCTGCGACGGCCGATTTTTTCAACCTCCAGCCAGCCCTCTTTCTGCAGGCGAAATACCGAGGTACGCACGAAGCGGTCACCAAAACCCAGGGCCTCCAGCAGCGCGCTCAGGCTGCCAAGCCAGACTTCGCCGCCCCGGTGGCTCAGCGCATCGCCGTAGAGGGAGATAATCAGCGAGGTGCCGCTGATCGGCTGAGCCTCTATAGCATGGCGGATAAACTCATCCAGTTTATGTTCCATATTTTTCCATGGGTTAGCCGACGGTGAAGCACAACATTACCACAAATCATTCGGGCGTCATCCGTGACGCCGGGGCAATCAGCGAGGCCGCAGATCGACCACGCGCTGGGCCTTGCCTTCTGAACGCGGGATATCGCCGCAGTTGGCGATGCTGACATCGGTGCTGACGCCGATAATCGACTTGATATGGTGGCGTAACTGGTGGCAAATCTCACAGCGTTGCTGGTGGCTGAGGCTGAGCGCCGCTTCCTTCAATTCAACGCGCACCGCCAGGGTATCCAGGTGCCCGCTGCGGCTGACCTGTAGCTGATAGTGTGGCGACAGCTGTTCGAACTGCATGATTTGCTCTTCCACCTGCGACGGGAACACGTTGACGCCGCGGATGATCAGCATGTCGTCGGAACGGCCGGTAATTTTCCCCATGCGACGCATCTGGCGTGCGTCGCCCGGCAGCAGGCGGGTGAGGTCGCGGGTACGGTAGCGGATCACCGGCAGCGCTTCTTTGGTCAGCGTGGTAAACACCAGCTCGCCGTGTTGGCCGTCCTGCAGCGTCACGCCGGTTTCCGGACAGATGATTTCCGGCAGGAAATGGTCTTCCCAGATGGTCGGGCCGCCGCCGCTTTCGGCGCATTCCATCGCCACGCCCGGCCCCATCACTTCGGACAGGCCATAAATATCCAGCGCCTTGATGCCCATGCGGCTTTCAATTTCATGCCGCAGCGCTTCGGTCCAGGGTTCGGCACCAAAGACGCCGAGGCGCAGCGAGCAGCCACGGGCGTCGCCGCCCATTTTGCGCTCTAGCTCGTCGATCAGCGTCAGGCAGTAGGACGGTGTCACCATGATCACATCGGGTTTGAAATCCAGGATCAGCTGCGCCTGCCTTTCGGTTTGCCCACCGGACATCGGGATCACCGTCGCCCCGAGTCGCTCCGCGCCGTAGTGAGCCCCCAGCCCGCCGGTGAACAGGCCATAGCCGTATGCCACGTGCACCTTGTCTTTGGCGGTAGCGCCGGCGGCACGCAGGCTGCGCGCGACGATATCGGCCCAATTATCGATATCCCGCTGGGTGTAGCCGACCACCGTCGGTCGGCCGGTGGTCCCTGACGAGGCATGAATACGCACCACCTGTTCCATCGGCACGGCGAAGGTGTCGAACGGGTAGTTGTCGCGCAGATCCTGCTTGGTGGTATAGGGGAAGCGAGCCAGATCGCTCAGCTGTTTGAGATCGTCGGGATGGACGCCCGCCTGATCGAACTTGCGTCGGTACATCGGCACATTGTTGTAGGCGTGGTGCAGCGTCCATTTAAGGCGCTCCAGTTGCAGCGCCTCAATCTCATCGCGCGAGGCGAACTCAATGGCGTCGAGTGGCTGTGGATTCATTGTCATAGTTAGCCTCGGGGGTCAGACTCGCTCAATAATCATGGCGATGCCCTGGCCGACGCCGATGCACATGGTGCAAAGCGCGTAGTGGCCGGAACGCCGTTCCAGTTCGAACAGGGCAGCTAACGCCAGACGCGCGCCGCTCATGCCCAGCGGATGGCCAAGGGCAATCGCGCCGCCGTTGGGGTTCACCTGCGGGGCGTCGTCAGGCAACCCAAGCTGGCGCAATACTGCCAGCGCCTGGGCGGCAAAAGCCTCGTTCAGTTCAATGACATCCATTTGCGCCAGGCTCAGCCCGGCCAGTTCCAGCACTTTACGGGTGGCCGGTAGCGGACCTATGCCCATTAAACCGGGTTCGACCCCGCAGGTTGCCGTCGCGACGATGCGCGCACGCGGTGTTAATCCCTGACTCACTGCCATTGCCTCCGAGGCGACGAGCAGCGCCGCTGCGCCGTCGTTCAGGCCAGAGGCGTTGCCGGCGGTCACCGTGCCGGGTTGGCGGAACGGGGTTTTCAGCGCCTGCAGCTGTTCCAGCCGCGTATCTGCACGCGGGTGTTCGTCCTGGTCAAACAGGGTGACCGCGCCTTTCTTGCCGCTGAGGCTGACCGGCACGATCTCCTGCGCGAATATCCCCAACGCTTGCGCTCGCGCGGCCCGTTGCTGGCTGCGCAGAGCGAAGGCGTCCTGATCGGCGCGGCTGACGTTGAATTTTTCCGCTACGTTTTCGGCGGTTTCGGGCATGGATTCGGTGCCGTATTGCGCCTGCATCAGCGGGTTGATAAACCGCCAGCCGAGCGTGGTGTCATACAGCTGTGTCTGACGGCTGAAGGCGCTGTCGGCCTTACCCATCACCAACGGGGCCCGGGTCATCGATTCTGCGCCGCCGGCCAATACCAAACCGGCTTCACCGGCCTTGATGCTGCGGGCCGCCGTCGCCAGCGCGTCCAATCCCGAGCCGCACAGGCGGTTGAGGGTGGTGCCGGAAACGTTAACCGGCAGGCCCGCCAGCAATGCTGCCATACGGGCCAAATTGCGGTTGTCTTCCCCGGCCTGATTGGCGCAGCCGAGGATCACGTCGTCTACCCTTGACCAGTCCACCTGCGAGTGGCGGGCCAACAGGGCGCGCAGCGGCAGTGCGGCCAAGTCATCGGCGCGGACGTTGGCCAGGGCGCCGCCGTAACGGCCAATCGGCGTGCGGACGCCGTCGCAGATAAAAGCCTGGTTCATGCTTGCTCCCCTAAAATGGCGTGACCGAGCCGATGTGCGCGGCCGCGAAACCAGGCGACGGTCTTGCCCAGTTGATTGACAATCTCCACGTCATACAGACCGGTGGTTTTGCCCTGATGGCGCACCTCAGCGCTGGCCGTCAGGCGATCGCCGGCCAGCGCCGGGCGGATAAAGTCTATGCTGCAGCCGGACGCTACCGCCGCCAGCCCCTGGCTGTTGCAGGCGTAGGCGAAAGCGGTGTCCGCCAGGCTGAACAGTTGCCCGCCGTGGCAGGTCTGGTGGCCGTTGAGCATCTGCGGCCCGACGGTCATGCTGACTTTTGCGAACCCGGCGTCGACGGCATCCACCCGCATGCCCATCGCCTGGGCGCAGGTGTCCTGCTGAAACATCTGTTCGGCGCAGCGTTGCGCCAGCGCGTGGGGCGTATTGGCATTCATCATTGGGCTCCTGAAGAAAGGGATGCGTAGTGGCGCAGCAACGGCATCGGGCGATAGCGGGGTTCGCCGTAGAAGCGTTGCAGATTTTCCAGCGTGGTCAGGATGTGTCGCCAGCCTAATGACGCACCCCATTCCAGCGGGCCGCGCGGGTAGTTAACCCCGCAGCGCATGGCGTGGTCGGTATCGGCGGCGCTGGCGACGCCCTTGTTCACCACGTCGAGCGCTTCATTCGCCAACATGGCGAGGGTGCGCATCACCAGCAGGCCCGGGTAGTCCGGCAACAGGATCACTTTCTTGCCAAGGGATTGCAGCAGACGTACCACAGTAGCGTTGTGTCGGGCATCGTTTTGCGCCGCGCAGCTGATGGCGACGGTGGAGGCCTGGGCATACTGAGCTGACAGATCAAACAGCACCACGGGGGTTCCGGTTTCATCGGCGACCTGGCTGGCTGTTTTACCACTTGTTAACATAAATGTAACTTCATCGATCTGGGCAAAAGCACTGGTCTGGCCGGGTTGTATGATCGCCTCCGCATTTCCTGCCAGTAACTCGGCCAGCAGAGTGACGCCTGCCGCGTCGCCGTGCAGCTTAATGCTGTGCGGCAATTCCGCTGAGGATGCAGGTAACCCGGCGACAATTTGAGGTGGCGCTTGTTTGTCATAGCGATAAAAGCCGCATCCGCTTTTGCGGCCCAGACGCCCGGCGGCCACCCGTTCCTGCTGCACCAAAGACGGCGTGAAGCGCGGATCCTGGAAGAAGGCCTGAAACACTGATTCAGTGACGGCGTAATTGATGTCCTGACCAATCATATCGGTCAGTTGCAGTGGCCCCATGGCGAAGCCGCCTGCGTCGCGCATTACTGCATCCAGCGTGGCGGCGTCGGCAACTTGTTCTTCGAGCGCGCGCAGGGTTTCGGCGTAAAAAGGTCGCGCCACGCGGTTAACGATAAAGCCGGGCGTGGAACGGCACAGCACGCTTTGTTTGCCCCATTGCCGGGTCAGCGCCTGCAGTTCGGCAACGGTTTCGGCGCTGGTGTCCAACCCGCTGACGATCTCGACCAGCTTCATCACCGGGGCCGGGTTGAAGAAGTGCAAACCGGCCAGGCGCTGTGGATGGTGCAGTGCACCGCCGATGGCGGTAATCGACAGCGATGAAGTGTTGCTGGCGAACAGTGCGGCGGGGGAACACAGCGCTTCCAGCTCACGAAACAGGCTCTGTTTGATCGCCAGTTTTTCCGCCACTGCTTCTATCACCAGTGCGCTGTCGGCCAACTGGTCAAGCGACTCGACCGGCTGAATACGGCCCAGCAGGGCCTCGGTGGCATCGGCGTCGGCCTTGCCGGACTGGACCCTTTGGCGCAGGCGTTGGCCTAACGCATCGAGTGCCTGCCGGGCGGCGGCGGCATCGATATCAAACAGCCACACCGGATGCCCGGCCCCGGCCGCCACCTGGGCGATACCGATGCCCATGGTGCCGGCACCAATCACGGCGACCCTTGCGTTGACGTTCGGCAGGTTCATGATTATTTCCCACTGAAATTAGGGGGGCGTTTGGCGAAGAAGGCGCTGACGCCTTCGCGGTAGTCGTCGCTGCGGCCGCCGAGGCGCTGCAGGTCGCGTTCCAGATCGAGCTGCTGATCGAGGGTATTGTTCGCCGAGCTGTAGAGGGCTTTTTTAATCAGCCCCAGCCCGTAAGTGGGTTGGGTGGCCAGGTGTTGTGCCAGCGTTTGGCTGGTGGCGGCCAGTTGGTCCGCCGCTACCACCTGCCAGATCATGCCCCATGCCAGCGCCTGTTGTGCGCTGACTTTATCTCCCAGCAGCGCCATGCCCATGGCGCGGGCGTGGCCTGCCAAACGGGGCAGGAACCAGCTGCCGCCGGAGTCCGGCACCAGCCCCAGACGGCAGAAAGACTGAATAAAATTGGCGTTATCGGCGGCGATCACGATATCGCAGGCCAGCGCCAGCGCAGCGCCGGCCCCCGCCGCGACACCGTTGACGGCGCACACCACCGGCTTTGGCAGGGCGGTCAGACGACGGATCAGCGGATTGTAAAAACGCTCTACCGACAGGCCGAGATCCGGCGCCTGCTGTTCGACGCTGACGTTGCGATCGTTCAGATCCTGCCCGGCGCAAAAGCCACGTCCCGCACCGGTGATCAGCAGGCAGCGTACGGTTTCGTCCCGCTCGGCGAGGGTCAAGGCTTCGCTCAGTTGGCGGTGCATTTCGTCGTTGAAGCTATTGAGCCGGTCTGGCCGATTGAGGGTCAGCGTCAGCACCCCGGCTTCAAGGTGGGTGAGAATCAATGCGTTTTCCATAAATCAGCGCCCCTGATAGTTTGGCGTACGTTTTTCGAAGAAGGCGGCGATGCCCTCGCGGCGATCGTCGGTGGCGGCCAGGGTGGCAAACTGCTGGCGTTCGATGAGCAGCCCTTGGCTAAGGCCGGTTTCCTCAGCCTGTTTCAGCGCCTGTTTGGCGGCGCGTAGTGCCAGCGGGGCCTGCCTGCTGATGTGCTCGGCGATCTGCTGTGCGCGTTCCAGCGTCAGGGCGTCGACGCACACTTCACTGACCAACCCGCACTGCAATGCGCGCGAGGCGTTAATGGCTTCGCCACTCAGCACCATCTGACTGGCGAAGGACTTGCCGACGCAGCGAATCAAGCGCTGAGTGCCGCCGGCCCCTGGCATCAGGCCGAGGGTGATTTCCGGCAGGCCAAAGCGGGCGCTTTCGCCGCAAATGACAATGTCGCAGGCCAGCGCCAGCTCGCAGCCAGCGCCGAGCGCATAGCCGTTCACTGCCGCCAGCAGCGGTTTACTGAACTGCGCCAGCCGTTGCCACAACAGCGGGCGGCGATCCGTCAGCGTAGCGGGCAGGTCCTGCCGTTGCAGTTCGTGCAGATCGGCACCGGCGGCAAAGAAACGCGTTGTGCCGGTGATCACTACTGCGCCAATGGCGGTATCGGCATCGGCCTGTTCCAGTAAATACACCAGCTGCTCCAGACAGGGTGTGTTCAGGGCATTGCGCGCTTGTGGACGGTGCAGTTCCAGCGTCAGCACGCGCGCCTGGCGATGTTGCAGGATCAAAGGGGTTTCCATTGGCGGCTCCTATACGTCAAAGTCCAGCACCACACCGTCACCGCGTGGCCACGACTGGCAGCTCAATACGTAGCCTGCCGCGAGTTGATCCGGCTCCAGGCTGTAGTTGACGGCCATGTCCACCTGACCGGCTTTTAACCGGCACTTGCAGGTGGCGCACACGCCGCCTTTGCAGGCATAGGGAAGATCGGCACCCTGACGCAGCGCCGCGTCCAGAATGCTGTCGTCCTGCGAACCAACCTCGATATCCAACCGGCGGCCGTCGAGTAAAATCGCCACTCGCGTGGCGTTGCGCGGGGTGTCGTTGACCGGGCGGGCGACCACGCCGCTGGTGTTAAAGCGCTCGCTGTGGATACGCTCGGCGGCTACGCCAGCCTGTTCCAGCACGCTTTGGGCGTCGTCCATCATGGTTTGCGGGCCGCAGATAAAGGCATGGTCATAGTCGCGGTAATCCAGCAGCGCGCCGCCGATCGCCAACAGGCGCTCGCGGTCGATGCGCCCACTGAGCAGCGGGCTGTCGAGGCTCTCCTGGCTGAACAGATACAGCGGCTGAAAACGTTGTGGATAGCGGTTTTTCAGATCGGACAGCGTCTCCTTGAACATCACCGAACGGCTGCTGCGGTTGCCATAAATCAGCGTGAAGCTGCTGTTTGGTTCAAGTTGCAGGGTGGCTTTGATGATCGACAGCATCGGCGTGATGCCGGAACCGGCGGCAATCGCCAGATAGTTGCCGCTGTTTTCCGCCTGTGGCTGGTAGCCGAAACGGCCCTGCGGCACCATCACCTCCAGCGCGTCGCCGACTTTCAGTAGCCGATTAACGAACGAGGAAAAGCGCCCCTGATGGATGGCTTTAACGCCGATCTGCAGCAGCCCTTCCTGAGGAGCGCTGCAGATGGAGTAGCAGCGGCGCAGCTCTTCGCCATCCACCTGCGCCTTTAGCGTCAGATGTTGGCCGGGGGTGTAGCAGTAATGACTTTTCAGCTCTTCGGGCACGCGCAGAGTGATAGCTACGGCGTCCGGCGTTTCGCGCTCGATGGCGGCGACGTTCAGGCGATGGAAGACCGTCATGGTTTTCTGCGCTCCTAAATGCATTTGAAATAGTCGAAGGGTTCGCGGCAATCGCAGCAGCGATACAGCGCTTTGCAGGCGGTGGAGCCGAATTCGCTGATTTTTTCGCTGTGGGTGCTGCCGCAGCGCGGGCAGGGCACCGGGCCTGCAGCCTGCGGTTTGTCGCAGGTATGGCCCTGTGGCGGTGCGACGCCGTATTCACGCAGCCGTTCACGCGCCGAGGCGTTCATCCAGTCGGTGGTCCACGCCGGGCTGAGGCGAATGTCCACTTTGACCGGGGCAAAGCCGGCCTCGGCCAGCCGCTGCTCGATGGCTTCGAGCAGGAACTCGGTGGCGGGGCAGCCGGAGTAGGTTGGCGTAAAGGTAATGCGCCAGCCGTCGCCGTCGGCTTCAACGTCGCGAACCATGCCCAGATCGGTAATCGACAGCACCGGCAGTTCCGGATCGCTGATCTGTTGCAGGCAGTGCCAGATTTGCGGAATTTCCGCGGCCTGCAGCCGGGTAATGTTCATAGCGGCCCCTTACCAGTTTGCGTTGGGATAGGCGCGTTGCAGGAACTGCATCTCGGCCAGCAGCGGACCGAGATGTTCGCTGTGCCGACCCTGTTTACCGCCGTGGCGGAACGCCTGCTCTGCCGGCAGCGTCAGGGTGGCCTGTTGCAGCGTTTCTTCAACCAGCGCCAGCCACGGAGCCTCAAGCTGGCGCGGATCGGCGGCGATACCCTGTTCTGCCAACTGAAGTTCAAGCTCGTCGGCATGGAACAGCTCGGCGGTAAAACGCCACAGGCCATCCAGCGACTGCTGCATTTTTTGGTGGCTGACGGGACTGCCGTCACCCAGACGGATCATCCAGCCACGGCTGAAACGCAGGTGGTAATGCGCCTCTTTCAGTGACTTGGCGGCGATGGCGGCGAGTTGCGCATCGCGACTTTGGCTCAAGGCCAGATGCAACTGCACGTGGTAGGCGTCCATCAGGAACTGCCGCACCAGAGTGTCGTTGAAGCCGCCGTTGGGCTGTTCCGCCAGCAGCAGGTTATGGAACTCACGTTCGTCACGGCCGAAGGCCAGTCGGTCTTCGCTGAATTGCGGCCCGGCCAGTTCGGCGGCATAACCGAGAAAGTTGCGTGCCTGGCCGAGTAGGTCCAGGCCGATGTTGGCCAGCGCCAGGTCGATCTCCAGTTCCGGCGCGTGGCCGCACCAGGCGCACAAGCGCTGGGCAAGGATCAGTGGCGTATCGCCCTGACGCAGGACATAGGTGACGAGTGGATCGTTATTGAAGGTCATGGTCGCCCCTACATGTTCTTGATGCCGTCGGGAATGGTGTAGAACGTCGGATGACGGTAGATCTTGTCATCCGACGGATCGAAAAAGGCTTCACGATCTTCCGGCTGCGAGGCGATCAGATGGCTGGATTGCACCACCCAGATTGAGCAGCCTTCGTTGCGGCGGGTATAGGCATCGCGGGCGTTTTCCAGCGCCATCTGGTCGTCGGCGGCGTGCAGGCTGCCGACGTGACGGTGCGCCAGCCCTTGTTTGCTGCGGATAAACACTTCATACAGTGGCCATTGGGCATGTGTCATCATCGGTTCCTTATGCGGCGGTTGAGGTGTTTTTTGACGCGTGGGCCAGAGCGCCATCGCGTACCCAGGCACCGTCCTCCCAGGCGCGGCGTTTGGCTTGCAGCCGTTCGTGGTTACATTGGCCGCGCCCCTTGATCACCTCATGCAGTTCACTCCAGTCGATTTCGCCAAAGCGGTAGTGGCCGGTGGCTTCGTCCCAGGCCAAATCGGCGTCTGGTGCGACCATGCCCAGGGCTTCCAACTGGGGGACGGTGTTGTCGACAAATTTCTGCCGTAACTCATCGTTGCTGTGGCGTTTGATTTTCCAGGCCATGCTCTGCGCGCTGTGCGGTGAATCGGTATCGCTGGGGCCAAACATCATCAGTACCGGCCACCAGAAGCGGTTAATCGCATCTTGCAGCATGGCCTTCTGTTGTTCGCTGCCGTTAGCCATCGCCATGACCGCTTCGTAACCCTGGCGCTGGTGGAAGCTCTCTTCCTTGCAAATTTTCACCATTGCTCGCGCATAGGGGCCGTAGGACGCACGACACAGCGCCACCTGGTTAACGATGGCCGCGCCGTCCACCAACCAGCCGATCACCCCGATATCCGCCCAGTTGAGCGTCGGGTAATTGAAGATCGAGGAGTATTTCATCTTGCCGTCGAGCATCTTCTGGTAGATATCCTGACGAGAGCAGCCCAGGGTTTCCGCGGCGCTGTACAGGTACAGGCCGTGCCCCGCTTCGTCCTGCACCTTGGCCAACAACACCGCTTTGCGGCGCAGGGTAGGGGCGCGCGTCAACCAGTTGGCTTCCGGTAACATGCCGACCACTTCGGAATGGGCATGCTGGCCAATCTGGCGGATCAGGTTTTGGCGGTAGGCGTCCGGCATCCAGTCTTTGGCCTCAATCGAGGTATCCGCCGCAATTTTGTCGTCGAAGTGCTGCTGATGTTGCGCGTCAGTTGTCATGCGTGCCTCTTGGTGATTCGTATTTTTCACATTAAATATAAAAATGTGAATCACATTAACTAACCATAAGGCTACAAACTGATAACAAAAAGATCAAACGGCATTTGTGTGGTTTTGCGAGGGTGCTCACAAGGGTTGTTGTTATAATGTTGTTTTTAAATGAGATTAAAAATTAATTCATGAGGGTAAAACGCCTGTCTGAGCGCTTTCAATGTCTGGTTGTTTTTATTTTGTTAAATTTCATTCTGGTGAAAACTGGACAATATGTGATACGTAATTAATCCTTGTGGTGTAAATTTATGAATTCCGGAGGAGCAAATGCAGCAGCTACACAGTTATCTTTCTGGCGCCTGGGTGTACGGCCAGGGCAAAGCCCGTGAAATCCACCATGCCGTCACCGGCCAACCGCTGTATCAGGTTTGTTCCGACGGGCTACCGCTGGCCGCCAGTCTGGAGTATGCGCGCAGCAAGGGCGGCAAGGCGCTGGCACAGATGACCTTCCAGCAGCGCGCGCAAATGATGAAAGCGGTGGCTAAGCACCTGCTGGCCAACAAAGAAACGCTGTATGAGATTTCGTACCAGACCGGCGCGACTCGCAGTGACGGCTGGGTGGATATCGAAGGCGGTATCGCCACGCTGTTTGCCTATGCCGGGCTGGCAGGGCGCGAACTGCCGGACGATACCCTGTGGCCGGAAGACGAACTGATCCCGCTGTCCAAACAGGCGCAGTTTGCCGCCCGACACGTGCTGACTTCACGCCCTGGCGTGGCGTTGCATATTAATGCTTTTAACTTTCCCTGCTGGGGGATGCTGGAAAAACTGGCGCCCACCTGGTTGGCCGGCATGCCGGCGATCATCAAACCGGCGACCGCCACGGCGCAGCTGACGCAGGCGATGGTCAGACTGATTATCGACAGCGGTCTGGTGCCAGAGGGCGCGTTGCAACTGGTATGCGGTGGCGTTGGCGATATGTTTGAACATCTGGATTATCAGGATGCGGTGACCTTTACCGGCTCGGCGCAGACCGGTCAGCAGCTGCGTGCGCACCCGCGCCTGTTGCAAAAGTCGATTGCTTTCACCATGGAGGCAGACTCGCTCAACTGCTGCGTGCTGGGCGAGGACGTTACGCCGCAGATGCCGGAGTTTGCGCTGTTTATCAAAGAAGTGTGCCGCGAGATGACCGCCAAGGCCGGGCAAAAATGTACCGCAATTCGGCGGATTATCGTGCCGGCGAAACGGGTGGCAGAGGTACAGCAGGCGCTGTTGCAGCGGCTGAGTGGCGTCACGGTGGGCGATCCTAAACTGGAACAGGTGCGGATGGGGGCCTTGGTCAGCCGCGAACAGCGCGACGATGTGCAACAGAAGGTGGATTTCCTGCTGCATAACGGTTGCGAACCGTTGTGCGGCGCGAGAACGGATAACCTGGAGGTGAGCGGGGCAGGCGTGCAGCAGGGGGCATTTTATCCGGCCACGCTGTTGTACTGTGCCGATCCCTTTAGCCATCAGGCGGTGCACGGCACCGAAGCATTCGGCCCGGTAGCGACGCTGATGCCCTATCAGCATACCGAACAGGCGATTGAGCTGGCGTTAATGGGCCAGGGGAGTTTGGCTGGCTCACTGGTGACCGCCGATGAGGCGCTGGCGACGCGCTTTATTCGCGCCACCGCCTGCGCGCATGGCCGAATGCTGATCCTGGATCAACAGGCAGCGGTGGAGTCCACCGGCCACGGTTCTCCGTTGCCGATGCTGGTGCACGGCGGGCCAGGGCGAGCCGGTGGCGGTGAAGAATTGGGTGGGCTACGCGCGGTAAAACACTATATGCAACGCACGGCCATTCAGGGCAGTCCGGCTATGCTGGCGGCAATCGGCCGTGAGTGGGTGCGCGGCGCGACGGTGATTGAAGAGCCGGTACATCCGTTCCGCAAATACTTCGAGCAACTGCGCCTGGGCGAAAGCCTGCTGACGGCGCGGCGTACCGTGACCGAGGCCGATATCGTCAATTTTGCCTGCCTGAGTGGCGACCACTTCTATGCCCATATGGACAAGATCGGTGCGGCCGAATCGCTGTTTGGCGAGCGGGTCGCGCACGGCTACTTTGTGGTTTCTGCCGCCGCCGGGCTGTTTGTTGATCCGGGTGTCGGGCCGGTGATTGCCAACTACGGTATGGAAAACCTGCGCTTTATCGAGCCGGTGAAGATTGGCGATACCCTTCAAGTACGGCTGACCTGCAAAAAGAAAATCCGTAAGCCGCAGAAAACGGCGGAGGATCGTCCACACGGCGTGGTGGTATGGGATGTTCAGGTACTCAACCAACATCAGCAGGCGGTGGCGCTGTACAGTATCCTGACGTTGGTGGCGCGGCAGGAAGGGGACTTCGGTCCGACAAGCTAAAGGCCGGTGAGATGGTGCCATGGTAAGATGCACCATCTCCTGACACAGAGTTTGTGGCGACGATGATCCAACAACTCCAACTGAGCGGTTTTCGCTCTATACGTAATTTGCAGCTGCAATTGGGCCGTCTGAATGTGATCAGCGGCCCGAACGGTTGCGGAAAATCTAACCTGTATAAAGCGGTGCGATTGATCCACGAGGCCGCCTGTGGGCGGCTTTCTGCTGCGTTGGCTGAAGAGGGGGGCATTCAGAAGGCGATGTGGGCCGGCGGATTGCGACCGGGTGATCGCCGGGGCGATCCGAAACGGATGCTGTTGTCAGCCACTCTGGATGATTTCGACTATCAGCTGCAGCTAGGCTTCCCTGAGCCGACCGGCAGCCTGTTTCAACTCGACCCGCTGGTCAAAGAGGAGTCACTGTGGATCTCGGGCCACGGTCGTCGACCTTCAACCCGGGTACTCGAAAGGCGCAACCAGAGTGCATTCCTGACGAATATCCAGGGCGATCGCGCCACTTATCCTGCCAGTCTCCATGCGGAGGAATCGGTATTTGGTCAGCTTGCCGATCCGCATCTGTATCCTGAAGTGTCCCAGGTACGAGAGAATCTGCGGCAGTGGCGTTTTTACCACGAGTTTGCCGTGTGGCCCGGTTCACCGTTGCGAGCGCCTCAGGTGGGTATTCGCGCACCGGTGCTGGCGCATGACGGCAGTAATCTGGCGGCCGCTTTTGAAACCATCTGCGAGATCGGCAACGGCGAGTTGCTGCGCGACATTCTGGCGCAGGCGTTTCCCGACAGCGAATTTGAAATTCAGGCCCCTCAGGGACGCTTCCAGCTATTGATGCACCGTGCCGGCATTTTACGCCCCTTGGAGAGTGCCGAACTTTCCGACGGCACGCTGCGTTTCCTCTGTTTGGCGGTAGCGATGCTCAGCCCGCGTCCGCCGGCATTTATGGCATTCAATGAACCTGAAAACAGTCTGCATCCGCAACTGTTGCCGGCATTGGCCATGCTGATCGCAGAAGCCAGCCGTTATAGCCAATTGTGGATCACCAGCCACTCACCACAGCTTGCCGAACTGATTGGCCGCCATAGCGAGGTTACCCACTATCAACTGGCACAGCAGCAGGGTGAAACCCTGCTGGCGGAACCGGATTAGATCAAGGGCTGGTGTAGCAGGGTTTCCAGTACCTTGAGCGGTGATTGCTGTGGATTTTTCATTGCGGTGACGGGCAACAGGAAAGTTTGCTCCAGCATAAACTGACCCGCCATCGCCGCGTGTGGCGTCTGATCGGAGAAACAGATCCAACTGCTGCCCGGCGGCAAGTCGAGCGCCAGCTGCGGGCCCTGTTGCTGATAGTGCTGGTCGGCTTTCATGGCATCATGCAGTTGTAGCATCAGGTGGTCGTAATGACTGCGGCGCCGTTTGGTGATGCCGACCTTGTGCTGCAGCCAGCTGTTCAGCGGTGAATAGCGGCCCAGGCGCGGCATAAAGCGTTGCGCCAGTTGAGGAAAGGGTTCGCCGATGCGCCATTGGCGAAGTTCGCCATTGGGGTTGATGTTGGTGAAGATGCGCAGAATGCGCTCACCATAGTTCGGGCGCGACGGGAAGGCATCGACGTGCAGCCGGCTATCATCCTTGCGCCATGAGCTGGTCTTGCGCCAGGCCGCAACCGGATGCAGGCGCAGGGTGTTGACCGGCGAATGCAGGGCTTGTTGGTAGTGGGGGAGCAGGGTGGCAACCAGTTGCAGGCAGGTTTGATAATAGCGTGACAGCAACGTCTCGACCTGTGGCTGCTGCGCGGCTATTGCTACGCCGGATAATTTGCTCGTTTCTGGCCAGTAGCTGATGTTTTTACGTTTTGTATCGACCAACGCGGGATCCAGCAGCGCCATTTCACCGGCTAACATAGGAAACGCCAGTTCAGGCAAAAACACGATTTTACCTTGCTCGAGAGCCTCGACGGCAGAGGGGGAAAAGGGCGCTGGGGCGCTATCCCACTGTTGCTGTGGCAACGTTATTAACACCTGTTCAGGCGTAAGATTATCCGCGCGCATAATATCTCCTTGCGATGGGGGGATACTTTAATTGTTTTTTATTTGAAAGGGATTTATAACCAGCGGGAATTATTGTTGAATTGAACTAGTTGATGCTAATGGCTGGATTAAATTATCCTAGCACTATTAAAATGCGCCCAAAAGTAAACAGATATTAAACGATGCGGCTAATGGCACGAATGGATAAAAATAGATTTAATGGGCATTAATTAATTTATCAGCGAAAGTAGGTTAACGATTTAAATTAAATTTAGTTTTATGATCAGCGGGTTGATTTTGATTTTCCGAGCCGAAAAAAAACAAATTCAGGGGCCGCCTCTGGGGGAGACGGCCCAATGGGTCAGGCGGGATAAATGCGGTTTTTCCCCTGGGCTTTGGCTTGATACAGGGCGCTGTCGGCCTGATTAATAAAGCCGATTGGCGTGTCGTTATACATATGCGGCACTTTGGCGAAGATGCCAATACTGATGGTGACAATACCGTGAGGGTTGCCCGTATGCGGTATTTTCAGCTCACGCACCGATTCAATCACCCGTTCGGCGAAAATCAGTGCGCCCTGAGTGTCGGTATCCGGCAGAATAATGGCCATTTCCTCACCGCCATAGCGGGCCATAATATCGTTGCTGCGGCACGCCAGCCCTTTCAACGTTTGACCAATCTGTTGCAGACACTGATCGCCGGCTACGTGACCGTAGATGTCGTTATATTGTTTGAAACAGTCGATATCCAGCATCAGCAACGCCACGCTGCGGTAATTGCGCGAAGCGCGCATCAGTTCGTTCTTCATGGCGATATCAAACTGACGGCGGTTGGCCAGGCCGGTTAACCCGTCCAGCAACGCCAACTCTTCCAACGTTCGGTTGATGGTAGTGAGCTGATCGCGGGTGCGCATCAGTTCAGCTTCGGTGCGTACGCTGTGGTTAATCTGGCGCATCAGTACCAGACCCATCGCCAGTAAAATGATTAACAGCGTCGCGCCACCCAGGGCAAACACGCCGGTATCATTACGCCAGTCGGACAGCGCATCTTCCTTCGACAGTCCGGCAGCTATCACCAGCGGATAGCGATTAACCCGCGAATAACCGTAGATCCGTTCCACCTTGTCGTACCGCGAAGTGATGGTGGCATTGCCGAACTCAGAGTGGGGTAGAATTTCGCGGAACAACACGCCTTCCGAAATATTTTTGCCAATCGCGGCAATGGAGTAGGGGCGGCGGTAGAGAATGGTGCCGTCCGCCAACAGCAGGTTGAGCGAGGCGTCACTGTTCAGTGCGAAGGTGTCGTAAAATTGGCGGAAATAATCGACATACAGCGTGGCCAGCACCACCCCATTAAAGCTGCCGTCCGGGTTGTTGATCCGACGTGAGACCGGAATGATCAAATCACCGGTAGAGCGGCTGCGTACCACTTTGCCGATAAATATCGCGTTGCTGTTGTGGCTCAGGTGGAATTTGAAATACTCACGATCGGCATTGTTGGCATTTTGTATGAACCGGCCCGATGAGGTGACGATCCAGTTCCCCTGAGCATCGTAAACAAACAGGCCATGCAACTGGGGCAGGTTGCCAACCTGCGTTTGCATCACTTTCTGTAGTCGCAGCTGTTGCGGTTGGCCCAGGCCGTCGGTCTGAATGCGTTCGGTCAGATCGGACAGCGTAGTGTCGGTCTGCATAAAGGTGTCATCGGCATGCTGTGCCAGAGAGCGGGCCAGGTTGGCCGATTCATTTTCGGCACTTTGCAAGTCGCGCTGGTGCGCATTCCAAATCTGCCAGCCGTTAAACAGAATCAGCGTGACGGCAACGATGACGACAAATACGCCGGCCTGAAAAAGTAACGGGGAATTTTTACCGTTGCGTGGCCGTTCGGCATCCTGCGGTTGCTGCTGTGTCATGTCACCCTTGTTATAAAGTCTTTAAATCGTGTTAAGAACAATCTTACATCTTATTCGTTAATCACGCCGACCACTACTCCCTTAACATCAAAAATGCATGAGCCACTCAAGCGGAGTGTTACAATTCGCCGCAAAACCGGCATAGAAAATACAGGGTTCACGCATATGTCTGACTACATCATTATTACTTTGCTGACGCTGGTGGTTTATTACCCGCTGACCTTGGGTGTGCTGGCGCTAATGATGATTTTTGCCTGGCGGCAGCGTAAATCGCCCTATTGGCGTTTGGGACTGGTGCTGTTGACGGTGCTGTTTGTGCTGTTCGCGATGGCGGCTTATGACTGGTATCACTACCGTTGACCATGGCACCAGGGTATCCGCTGTCGGTGGCGGACACCCTGGCGGGATGACGGGTTATTCAACGTTAATCATCCAATTGACCCCGAACTGGTCGGTCAGCATGCCAAAACCCTTGGCCCAGAAGGTGGCCTGGTATGGCATGGTGACCTGGCCGCCCTGCGCCAGCTTCTCGAATAATGCTCGGCCTTGTTCCACGTCGCTCGGATCCAGCGACAGGGCAAATCCTTTATGCGAAGCTTCGCCGCCGTCCTGCGGACACCCATCGGAGGCCATCAGCGCCGTTTCGCCAATCAGTAGACGGGCATGCATGATGGACTCTGGATTGACGTCCTGAGGACCGCCTTGCTTGGCCTCCTCGGGCATATCTTTGTAGCGCATAATCATTTCGATTCTGGCGCCCAGCTGCTGCTGGTAGAAGTTGATCGCCTGTTCACAGTTACCGTTAAAAAAAAGATAGGGTTGAATCAACATGACATTGACCTCTGTTGTGGCCCGTCAGGCGTTTTGCATCCCACGGGCGAGGGACAATAGTTTCTGGTTGTGACTATTGCTGCCGGGAACTTACAAGTGTAGTGCGATTTACGCCGAATGCCCGGCGGGCGATCACGCTGTGGAAATTAACGGCCTGATCGTTGTTATTGGCCGAAAAAGCGGGATGGTTCATCCCAATTTGGACAGATTATCTGAGCGGTCACAGTTTCTATACTCGTTGCAACCTTCACTAACGGAGTCACTGTAATGAGCAAGCAATCTTTGAATGGAAAAGTGGTGTTGATCGCTGGCGGCGCCAAGAACCTGGGTGGCCTGGTGGCGCGTGATTTGGCCGCCAACGGCGCGACGGCCGTGGTGGTGCACTACAACAGCGACGCCACTCGTGCCGCCGCGGAGGAAACGTTGCAGGCGGTTAAGGCGGCAGGTGCCCAGGCGATTGCGGTGCAGGGCGATCTCACCCAGCCGGCTAACGTGGCGCTGCTGTTTGAGGAGGCCGTCAAGGCGTTTGGCAAGGTGGACATCGCCATCAATACCGCCGGTCTGGTGATTAAAAAACCGATTGCCGAAGTGACCGAAGCCGATTACGACAGCAGTTTCGACATCAATGCCAAAGCGGCATTTTTCTTTATCCAGCAGGCCGGTAAACATTTGGCCGATAACGGCCGAATTGTGACCATTGTCAGCTCGCTGTTGGCGGCCTATACGCCATTTTATGCGGTCTATCCGGGCAGCAAGGCGCCGGTGGAGCACTTTACCCGCGCGGCTTCCAAGGAGTTTGGCGAACGCGGCATCAGCGTGAACGCCATTGGTCCGGGACCAATGGATACGCCGTTCTTCTATGGCCAGGAAAGCAAGGAGGCGGTGGAGTACCACAGCAGTGCCGCCGCGCTGAGCAAGTTCTCGAAAACCGGTCTGACCGATATCGAGGACATTGCGCCGATCGTTAAATTTTTGGTCACTGACGGCTGGTGGATCACCGGGCAGACGCTGTTCGCCAACGGTGGCTATACTACCCGTTAACCTTAATTCTGCTGCGGCCCGGGCCGCAGCCTGTTAATCAGGACGCACAGCCGGTGGATAAAATAGGGAGATTACGGGTTTTTATCCAGGTTGCTGAGGTGGGCAGTTTCATCCGCGCTTCGCAAATCCTGTTGATGCCAAAAACCACGGTTTCGGCGGCGATACAACAACTGGAACACGAAATGGGTGCCCGCCTGTTTCACCGCACCACTCGCCGGGTGCAATTGACCAGCGACGGTGAGCTGTTGCTCGAAAAAGCGCGCAGCCTGTTGTTCGACGTTCAAACACTGGAAGGCCTGTTTCATCGGCAAAACGGCCCGATCGACGGTCGATGTGCCCAGTCGCATAGCCCGGCGAATGATAGTGCCTGCGCTGCCGGACTTTTTTGTGCAGTACCCCGACATTCAACTGTTTCTCAGCGCCAGCGACCGTTCGATCGATTTGATCCAGGAAGGGATCGACTGCGTGGTGCGCGTCGGCAGTCTCAGCGACAGTAGCCTGGTCAGCCAGCCGCTGGGGCGATTAAGCATGATCAACTGCGCCAGCCCGGACTATTTGCAACGTTACGGCACGCCGGAGCATCCCGAGCAGTTGGCGGGACATTGGGGTGTAGGCTACGCGCAGCCGACTTTGGCCGGGGCTGATACCTGGGTTTGGCAACGGGGCGATCAGCACATGGAAAAAATCTTGCGTAGCCGGGTCACGGTAAACAATGCGGAAAATTATATTGGGTGCTGTCTGGCAGGGTTGGGGATGATTCAGATACCGCGCTTTGATGTTCAGCACTACCTGGACAACGGGAGCTTATGTGAGGTTTTGCCGCAGGCCCGGCCACCGGCAATGGGCATTGCGTTGCTTTATCCTCACCGCCGCCAACGTTCGGCGCGTTTAACCGCCTTTGCCGAGTGGTTCAGCCACCTCATCAAGCCCTTTTGCGAAAATTGAGGCCCGGTAGCCAATGGGATTTTTATCCAAACGGCTCGCTATTTGTCATTCGTTTTCAACTGATTAAATTTGCAGACAAAACAAGACACATTTAAAACCACTCGAAAAGTGACAAAGCGCGTGTAACATCACTGGAACAACAAGGCGGCAGAACCGTCCCAGGCGGCGGCCAGCGCATAGATTGCAGCCAGTATCAGCAGAAACGGTGTGTTGGTCATGGTCTGTCCCCTGCAGCAATATTCACCTGTTGTTATAGCGCGGAGTAATGACAGCTTGATGAATGCGGTTGATTTTTGCACAGCTAAATTCAGACACACGGAAATGGGTAAACTGCTGATATTTGTCTATAGTAACAGTGTGAATATGCGTGTTTATCAAGATTCACCCTGCATCGCGCTGCCGTTAACGGTCAGCACAGGGCAACAGGATTGTGGTTGTGAAAGTATCGTCAGGGTTGGATCAGGCGCCGACGCGGGCCTGAAAACAGAGTTTCTTTGGGCAAAAAGTAATAGGGAGAGTAAAAATGGGCATCATTTCCTGGATCATTTTTGGGTTAATCGCCGGTATCTTGGCTAAATGGATTATGCCGGGCAAAGACGGCGGCGGCTTTATCGTAACCGTTATTCTGGGGATCATCGGTGCGGTTGTCGGCGGCTATATCAGTACCTTCTTCGGTATGGGCCGTGTTGATGGCTTCAACCTGGGCAGCTTTGTTGTCGCGGTCATCGGTGCCCTGGTGGTGCTTTTTGTCTACAGAAAGATCAGAAGCTAATCAGTTGCTGATCAACAGGGTCGCTGCGGCGGCCCTTTTTCGTTAAATCACTGCGGTCGAGCGGCAGAGCCGACGATCGGAAGGGGAATACCATGGGTCTGTTTGATAGCGTATTGGGCAACATTCTGGGCGGTGCCAACGGTAAGGGCATTGATTACGTCGCCATTATGCAATGGGTTGAGCAGCAGGGTGGCCTGCAGGCGATTCTGGACAAGTTCCGCCAGGGTCAATTCGGCGATGTGGTCGGCTCGTGGCTGGGCAACGGTGAAAACCAGCAGATTAGCGGCGATCACGTACAGCAAGCGCTGGGCAGCGATGCCATCAACCAACTGGCGGAAAAGCTGGGGATCGATCCGGCTCAGGCTTCAGCCACCATTGCACAGTTCCTGCCAACGGTCGCTGACGCGGCCTCGCCAAATGGCGAAGTGCAGTCGAACAGCAACGAACTGGGTGACATGGTCGGTAAACTGTTCAAATAATCTTTATGCCCCTGGCACCTTGTCGGGGGCTTTGTTCACCCTAATTCCCTCAATACTCCCCAACGCCGCCAGCAAATAATCTACCCAGGCCCGGACTTTACCGGGAATAAACCGCGCTGCGGGGTAAACCGCATGCAGTGCCATCGGCGGATAATGCCAGGCCGTTAACACCGGTACCAGGCTGCCGTTGGCCAGTTGCCGACCAATCAGCGGGCGCTGTGCTCCGCCAATACCCAATCCTGATTCGATGGCCGCCAGCAGCGAAAACGTATTGTTGGCGCGAAAGACCGGGCGCAGGTTCACTACCTCGGCACCTTGAGGGCCAATTAAGGTCAGCGCATCGCCGTCGCTCAAGCCGCTATAGCGGATATGCGGATGTCTCGCCAGCTCTGCGGGAGTTTGCGGCTCGCCCTGCGCTGCCAGATAGGCCGGGGAAGCCACTAAAATACGCTGTAATTCCCCCAGCCGGCGCGCCACCGTGCCCGGCGTATTTAATTCGCCAAAGCGGATTGCCACGTCGATACCTTCACCGATCACGTCAGCCCGGCGATCGTCGAGCAACAGTTCGATATTCAATTCCGGATGCTGTTGCTGAAAAGCTATCGCCAGCGGCGTCAGGTGCTGTTGACCGAAGCCGGTCGGGGCGTGGATGCGCAAGGGGCCCTGCAGCCGCTGCTGCATGCCGTGCAGCGCTTCCTCTGCTTCACTCACCGCCGCCAGAATCGGTTTGATTTGTCGATAATAGCCGCCGCCAGCGTCGGTCAGCGTGACGGAGCGGGTGCTGCGAAACAGCAACTGCACGCCCAGTTGTTGTTCCAGACCGGTAATCTGCTGGCTGACCGCCGGCTGCGTCAGGCCCAAGTCGCGGGCGGCTGCCGAGAGGCTGCCCAGTTCCGCGACCCGCATGAAAGTCTTCATGGCGTTCATCTTGTCCATCAGCGCTCCAGTTATAGATTTTACTTATAAGTGTTAGTAACACTACGCCTCTACCGCAAGCTTTGCTAATCACTCACAGTGAGGGCCTCAAACAAAAGCGAGCGGGGTGACCTATGCAAAATGAAAAACTGGCGTTGGTAGTCGGGGCTAACGGCGTGATTGGCGGCAAGCTGATTGAAGAACTGGAACGGCAAGGTTGGCAGGTGGTTGGCCTGTCACGACGCGGGGGCGTCAATCGGCCGCAAGTGCGCTATGTGGCGGTCGATCTGTTGGATGCTCAGGCGACGCGCAATGCCTTGCGCCCGCTAACCGAGGTCAGCCATATTTTCTATGCCGCTTATCAGGATGCGCCGGACTGGGCTGGGCTGGTTGCACCGAATCTGGCGATGTTGGCCAATGTGGTGGAGGCGCTGGAGCCGATAGCGCAAGGGTTGGAGCACATCAGCCTGATGCAGGGTTATAAAGTTTACGGCGCGCATCTGGGGCCGTTCAAGACGCCGGCGCGGGAAAGCGATGCCGGGCACATGCCGCCGGAGTTTAATCTTGAGCAGCAGAGCTATCTTGAACGGCGTCAGCAGGGCAAAAATTGGCGCTGGAGCGCGATCCGGCCCAGCGTGGTGGGGGGCTTCTCGCTCGGCAATCCGATGAATCTGGCCCTGACTATCGCGGTCTATGCCTCCATCAGCAAGTCTCTGGGGTTGCCGCTGCGATTCCCCGGCAATCCGGGGGCCTATCACAGCCTGCTGGAAATGACCGATGCGGGTCTGCTGGCGCGCGCCACGCTATGGGCTGCGACGGAACCGGCGGCGGCCAATCAGGCGTTTAATATCAACAATGGCGATCTGTTTCGTTGGAGTGAGATGTGGCCGAAAATTGCCGGCTACTTTGGTCTGGAAGTGGCGCCGCCGCTGCCTATGCCGCTGACGTCGGTGATGGCAGACAAAAGCGAGTTGTGGCAGGCGCTGGCGCAGCAGCATGGCCTGGCCGAAGCGGATTATCGCGCTGTGGCGAGCTGGCGCTTCGCCGACTTTGTTTTCTCGTGGAATTACGACATGTTTGCCGACGGCAGCAAGGCGCGCCGCTTTGGCTTTCATCAGTTTGTCGACACCGAAGCGATGCTGTTCGCACTGTTTGACGAATTCCGTCGTCGCAAGATTATTCCTTAAGCCCGCTGGCGGGGGATAGGTTTTTTATGGCAATCTTTGGCTGCCGCCAGATACGGCAGCCAAGAGGCCGTCATCCCGACAGGCCCAGGCCGATGAGAATGAGGAAATAAACGTGACAGGGATTACCGCCATACTGACGCTTTTGCTGGCGCTGGTGACTATTGCGCCGCTTTCAAAGCATGCAGCCTGGTGGATTCGGGTGTGGGATTTTCCCCGCCTGCAGATACTGGCGCTTTCGCTACTGGTGTTGTTGCTGAATCTGCTGTTTGTGCCGCTGTCGCCTTGGGTGTGGGGCATGATGGCGCTGAACCTGGCCTGTGTGGTTTACCAGGCGGCCTGGATTTACCCTTACACCCGGCTGAGCAAACCGCAGGTGCTGGACTTTACCGGCTATCAAAAAAAGCCGCGTATCCGCATTCTGGTGTCCAATGTGTTAACACCCAATCGCCAGGCGGATAAGCTGCTGGCGTTGGTGGCGACCGAGCGTCCGGACGTGCTGGTGGCGGTGGAAACCGACCGCTGGTGGGAACAGCAGCTCTCGGTACTGGAGCAGGATTATCCGTACACGTTGAAATGCCCGTTGGATAATCTGTATGGCATGCACGTTTATTCGCGGTTGAAACTCAGCGATGCGCAGATCCAATATCTGGTGGATGATCAGATCCCGTCGATGCACATGATGGTGCATTTGCCGCATGGGCCGCAGGTGCGCCTGCACTGCGTTCACCCGATGCCGCCGAGCCCGACTGAAAACGAGGAATCGGAAGACCGCGACGCCGAACTGGTGATGGTCGGGAAAAGTGCGGCCAAATCGGAGTTTCCGGTGATTGTGACCGGCGATCTGAATGACGTGGCTTGGTCGACCACCACCCGTTTGTTCCTTAAAGTCAGCGGTTTGTTGGATCCGCGCCGTGGTCGGGGCATGTTCAGCACCTTTCATGCCGGTTATCCGTTCCTGCGTTGGCCATTGGATCACGTGTTCCACAGCGATGATTTCGTGCTCGGATCGCTGCGTCGGTTGACCAGCGTCGGTTCAGATCACTTCCCGATTATGGTGGAGTTGGTGTATTCGCCGAAGCAGGGGGCGCAGCAGGAAAGCCTGGAGAAAGACAGCGAAGATGAAGCGCTGGCGCAGGAAAAGTTAGACAGTACCGACTCAACGCCTGAAGACGTACATACGCCAGGCAGATGAAACAGGCCCCGCAGCCTAGGCTGCGGGGCACAGATTAGAGGGTCAGCATGATCTTGCCGATGTGCTGGCTCGACTCCATCAACGCATGGGCTTCGGCTGCTTGTTCCAGCGGGTAGGTTTTGAAGATTTGCGGTTTTAACGCACCGCGATCCAGCAATGGCCAAACCTTTTGCAGCAAATCGGCGGCAATACCCGCTTTGTCTTCAACGCTTCGCGAACGCAGCGTGGAACCGGTGTGGGTCAGACGTTTGAGCAGCAACGGCATCAGGTTCAACTCCTTCACCACGCCATTCTGGGTGCCAATTTGCACAATGCGGCCATCCATCGCTGCCGCCTGGTAGTTTTTCGCCAGGTAGTCGCCGGCGATCAAATCGACAATCACGTCAGCCCCTTTGCCGTTAGTTGCGTGCCGGGTCTGCTCGACAAAATCCTCGTCGCGATAGTTGATCGACACATCGGCCCCCAAGGCCAGGCTGGCCTGACGCTTCTCTTCCGAGCCAACGGTGGTAATCACATGAGCACAGAAAGCTTTCGCCAGCAGGGTGGCGACGGTACCAATGCCGGAAGTGCCGCCGTGGATCAAAACGGTTTCGCCAGCTTTCAGGTTGCCGCGCTGGAACACATTGACCCACACGGTAAAGAAGGTTTCCGGAATGGCTGCTGCCTCGACCAGGCTAAATCCTTTGGGGACCGGCAGCGCATTGCTTTCATGCACCTTGCAGTATTCGGCATAGCCGCCACCGGCAATCAGGGCGCATACGCTATCGCCAACGGCATAATTTTGCACGCCGACGCCGGTGGCGACCACCACGCCAGCGATCTCCAGGCCTGGGATATCCGATGCGCCGGGAGGCGGTGCGTATTGGCCGCGGCGTTGCAACACGTCAGGGCGGTTAACCCCGGCGGCGGCGACCTTCACCAGGATCTCCCCTTGTTGCAGGGACGGCAGCGGCCGCTGTGCGACAACCAAAACTTCCGGTTCGCCGGGCTGGCTGATCTCAATGGCTTTCATGGTGCTGGGCAGTTGCGGGTTCGCAGACATGACGATTCTCCTCGGTTGGCATTCAGGCGCAGTGACCCATCTAGGTAACCAGCTGCAGTAATTGATGATTTATCTTACTGAAATGCTAAGGAGAGAGTGTAGCTCACAGGGCGATTTTTTCGGGGGAAGGGGGCGCCGCCGCAAGGGCGGCATAACATCAATCATTTGGCGGGATGCGAAAACCTTTTAGCGAGACGATAAAGTGTTCTTTCCCTTTGGAAATTTTGGCACCTCTATCACACCACAGGCTGGCGAGCTGGAAAAAATCATCGCTGTCGATGTCATAGGCCAGTTCGATTTTTTTCGCCGTGCCGTAGCGGATCAGCTTTTCGGCTTCCTGGTGGTTTGTTGCTTTAATCATGGTGGTCATAACGAAATCCTTGGTGTTGAGCCAGTGCGGATAATCGCCGACCATGATATGGCTATATTGTGACAATTTTGTGATAAAAAAATGACAAAGTGCGGTTGTGTGGTTTGGGGCACAGCATTGATGCCATTCCCCAAACCACCGTTGCATCAACGGTCGTGCGGACGCAGCAGGGTACTTTTCTTCAGTGATTTAAAGTGTTTATACAATGCAAACCCTGCAATGCCAGTTAATACGACCAGCAAAGATAAATATTCAGTCGCCATCTGACTAACCTCCGATAAAGCGTGGCTTAAGAGGCGTTATTTGTGACAGCTATCACATTGAGCTGCAATGAGACCATTCTGTAAGGTTGTAACTGGCTGATATTCAGACATAAAAAAAGCGCCTATAAGGAGGCGCATAAAAAATTGCAACACAGCTTGTTGTGTCCAGCACCAGGAGGAGTGGTGAACAGGAAGCCATTGTATGAAGTGTGCGTTGCTGCCGATATAGGGATAACTCTTAAAGCACGGTCACCATTGATAACCCATATTCACGCTGTACTCAGGATCCTGATTGGTGGAATAGGGATCAGACTGGCGACGGCGGTCGGTTTTTTTCACCGGGCTGTTCAGCGACGAATACGGTTTGGTGCGCTTCTGGCTACACCCGGGGTGATCGCATTCCAGATCGACGCGAAAACCGGTTTTATCTTCTGACTCCGACCAGACCACGGGCGCCTTGGCAGTTTTTTCCGCAGGGCCGAGCGCGGTTTTGGGTGCGGGTGTGGGTTTGATGCTGGGCTCGGGTGCCTTGTAGGACAGGTCCAGCGCCTGGGCTGGGGCGCTCAATATTAATAGTGTGGTGCAGCAAAATGCTGCCAGCGTATGCCCTCTAAGCATGATCAACCTCCCTTTATAGTTACGCAGCGCAACTATAAATTACTCAGGCGAGAATTACTATCATTTGTAGCCGCTGAAGAAGGGGCGGAGAGTTGGCGGCGTAAAGGTTCAGGTCTAGTATATGAGCAACTTCCCGTTATAAGACATTGGACTATGACTACTGACACCGCGGCGCTCAGTTGGCGCCAGCGCAGCTATCGGCTGTTGTTCGATAACCATTCGCGCATTGGGCGCAGAATGGAAACCTTTTGGATAGGTGCCGCGCTGCTCAGCGTGATACTGCTGTTCCTCGAGCCGGGGGGCAGTGCCTTATATTCGCCCGGACGGCAGGCCATTTATCTGTTCTTCTGGGCCGAGGTGATTTTTACCGGCATTTTCACCCTTGAGTATCTGTTACGCCTGTGGAGTACGCCACCTGAGCAACACTATGCATTAAGTTTTTTCGGCATGGTCGATTTGTTGACGGTGCTGCCGCTGTACATCATCTGGTTGTTCCCGCAGATGACGATGGAATTCGTCATGCTGCTGCGTGTCCTGAGGATATTGCGGGTGTTGCGGGTATTGAAACTACTGCGTTACATGAGCGAAATGGGCATGATTTGGCGCAGCATCAAGCTAGCGCGCCATAAGCTGGCAATGTTTTTTGGTTTTGTCGCCGTGGTGTTGTGCGTCTTTGGCGGTTTGATGTATGCGATAGAGGGCGGCAGCGGCGGGTTTACCAGCCTGGCGGCGGCTATCTATTGGGCGGTCGTCACGCTGACCACCGTGGGCTACGGCGATATCGTTCCCCATACTCCGTTGGGCCGATTATTGACCGCGGTCCTAATCCTGGTGGGCTATTCGATCATTGCGGTACCGACCGGTATTCTGACAGCTTACATGTCGCAAGAACTGCAACGCAGTCGTGAAAGGCGAAATTGTGAACAATGTCAACGAGGTGGCCACGAGACGGAGGCAATATTTTGCAAATATTGCGGCAGCCGATTGCCCCCATTATCGGGTAAACAGAACCAGAAATGACCAAAAAACAAGCAAAATGGGTTAAATCCTGTGCGTTTAGCCCCGTTTCCACCGAGGGGCTAACAAAAAGAGTTGCTATTAAAGTCCCATCATGAGTTAATGCTTCTCGGCCTGTGGTACAGACCTATTTATGCACGACATTTTGAGTAAAGTAGTTCAAATTTAAAGCGTTATCCTAGATAGCTCTTCACTGACGAATTTCCTTTCTAGTGCCTCCATAAGTAACTGATGACCGGCTATATCTTGCCCATGGTGGCTTACATTTAATATTGAAGGAATTAGACATGTCTAACATGATCAAAGGTCAAGTGAAGTGGTTCAACGAGTCTAAAGGTTTTGGTTTCATCACTCCAGCAGACGGCAGCAAAGACGTGTTCGTACACTTCTCTGCTATCCAGGATCAAGGCTTCAAGACCCTGGCTGAAGGCCAGAACGTACAGTTCTCTATCGAGAACGGTGCTAAAGGTCCGTCAGCGGCTAACGTTACCGCTATCTAATCGGCTCTTCTGCTGATTAACAAAAACCCGCCAAGGCGGGTTTTTTTGTGTCTGTAATTTGGCGCAGGCAAAAAAAAGCCCGCAAGTCTGCGGGCAAAAGTTCCTTGTTAAACCTTTATTAATGATTTAACTATTTGTTTTTTATTGCTTATATTTTTTGTTTGTCCACATTTTGGCTCTTATTCTTGTGCCTACCCAAAAATCAGCGAAGCCTGGCCGTCGCTTTGTGGGTGAGGGGGAACCGGATTAACGTTATGCGGTTTTGAAATGACACGGGTAAAGGTTTCATGGCTGACAAACGTGCATCCACAGTTGATGTTTGTGCACTGGTTGTAGCGCTCTTTGGTCGTATTGGTGATGTAGCTCGATGATCTGGTGTGTGCGGCTTGGCCGCATTCAGGGCAATGCATCATGGCGGGGTTCTCCGTCATGTTCCCGGCTAAGGCCAGTATTGCTGGTAATTATGCACGATTAAGGGGCGTTTGCATTAGCTAAAATCTGTTCTGACGGTTTTTTGCTCGGTACGCGATCAAGTTAGGTATCGGTATTGATCTCGCAGTAGACTCTTTGCTGACAGTAGAAATAGCATGAGAGTGTCTAGATTCTAGTGCCTTATAAAATATTATCTATGTTGCTCCACATGTTGACTCATCAGATGTTAAAATGTCCTTTGATAGAATTCGATATAGCATGGATAGTTTATTTCACATAAGGCAGAAAATGGCAAAAATTAGCGAAAGATGGAAGCATAATGGGATTGTTGAAGGTTACTGCAACATTTGTGGGATATATGGTGGGCTTACTAAAGATCATGTTCCACCAAAGTGCGCTATAACATTAGGTCCTGTTCTTCAGAAAACAGTTAGTGAGTTTTTTCACGTACAGGAACCTGTAAAGCCAATAAATGCTAAAAATGGTGCCTATTTCCGAACAATTTGCAGTCATTGTAATAACGATGTCTTAGGTGGACTTGATAAATCGATTGAACAAGTCACTATGTCTTTTAAAGACCAGTTGAGTAAGTATATGACTGGTACAGTGGCATTTCCTTTCATCAGAATTCCATTTGACAGTGTATCTTTCACCAGAGCAATGATTGGTCACATACTATCAGCAACTTCAGTTGAGGACTGCAAAAAGGAACCAGTAGATAGTCCCTTCTATACACCTTTGAAAAATTATGTGTTAGGTAATAAACCAAGCTTTGAGGATACGCATGATATCTACTACTGGTTTTATCCGCACAGGATGCACATATCGGCTCAAAGTGTTGGTTTCATGAATGACGGACATGTTGCATTTATATGTGCTCTTCATTTTTTTCCTATCGGATTTATGGTTACAGTAAAAAATCAAGGGACTTTTCCAGCCCATTCATCAAAACTATGTCTTACAGACAAGTTCCTAACATTTAATATGACTTCAAGGAACTATGAATTTACAACTTTTCCTTTTGTAAGTCTTAGTGGCAATCAAATGTATGCTATTAGTAATGGTCATACTTGTGTAAGTTATCCAATTGTAAAATGACTGGTGCTGAAAATGGGGGCTATATTTTTTCTATCTGTGGGCATCATAATGATGTGAGCAATCTCCGATTTTGGCTCAGGGCTGGCAGTCATATTAGGCATTGCCCTGCGTCGTAAAGGTGCTAGATAAAATCTGAACTAATGCACATTATTCCATTTCCAGCTCGTCAATTTTGACCTCAAGATCCAGCGACGTCGTAAACCCGCTGCCGTTCAAACTGTGCGTTACTGTGACCAGCGTCCACTTTGCTTCGTCGATCTCACGCTTAAAGCCTTTGACCGCGACGGGGGCTTCCGGGTAAAGCTCTGCACGGCCGCGCGCCAGCTGGATCGAGAAAGTGGCGACGCCGCGCTGTATCCGTTCCCAGTTGGCCTTTGCCGCGCGCTGGGCGTTGTATTTTGTCGCGTAGGTATGGCGTAACACCAGGACGTTTTCATCGCTGCCGACTAAATATTCCCCCTGTTTTTCTTCCTCAACCATTGGCTTTTTCTTACGGCGGCGCTTGACCTTGACAGGCTCGCTTTTCGCCGCTCGGGTGTTTAACCAGTTGGCTACGACTCCCGTATATGCCCCGCGATCGGTCAACGTGAATTGATGACTGTCGCCCGACTGGCGATTGATTAGCATTTCTGGGATCTGTTTGCCGTTGACGGTCTGATTTTGGCCTTGTTTGAAAAACAGCAGATTACCGTTCTTAACAGCGGCCACTGCGCCATTTTCTTTCGCTATGCGGGTGATGAAACTCCCGTCCGACTCGTTGGTCTGGTCGATGTGAGGAATGGCTATATCAGCAATATTTTTATTGATGACCGGCGTTAGCTTGTTGCGAGTGGCGACGGTTTTCACGATATCGCCCAGGGTTTTCTTGTGATAGGAGTTGTCTCGCTGCACGTTTAGCGTTTGTCGAAAATCAGCGCTGCGTGCCGTGATCGTCAACTTATCCGGCGCGCCGGAATGCCCTATTTCATCCACCACAAACAGCCCTTTGTCGATCGTGCCGGTATCTTTCCAGCCGATAGCCACGGCGATGCTGACGCCGCGACGGGGTAGCATCAGGCTGCCGTCGCTGTCGTCAAGCTCGATCTCCAACTGGTCAGCCTCAAAGCCCCGGTTATCGGTCAGGGTCAAGCGAAGCAGTTTTTCGCTCACCTTCCCGGTAATATCGACGCCGTCGATTTTCAACGTAAAGGCCGGCGTATTGCTGCCGCCGATCTTGTCCAGGGTGTCGAGCAGGCTCATGATAAAAGTCCCCCGACAGTGTCAGATACCTGAGTGGCGAGGTCTTCAAATTGCTGGGATAAATCACCGAACATGTCTTTTAACCCTTCATCCGTGCGCTTCAGTGTGATGGTAAACTCGATGCGCCTGGCCGAACCGTCCTGAAAGAAAACGGTTTTGCTTCGGGTCAGGCTCTCGATCACGAACATGCCATGAATCGCGCCGCTGCCCTCGATAAGCGACCACGCCTTGCCTGTTTCCGCCATCAGCTGGATCGCCATTAGCGACACTCGGCCGCCGGTCAGTTCCGGCAATAGGACGCCGCTCAATGTGATCGTTTCATCGTCCGGCCCCAAAAACTGGCTTTGAGGTCGAAGCCCGACGCGGCTGTTTGTCGGGTGTCGCCATGACATTTGGTGCTGAAATTCCTGGTATGGAACGGTTTGCAGCATGAACACGAACATGCCTAATGCCATCATCATAATGAATCCTCACTCGAAATCGTTGTAACTGCTGTTCACCTTGGCGCGCGCCTGCCGTTCTCTCGCATCCAACTGCCTGGCGACTTCCCGCGCGATATCCAACGCGCTCTGTCCTGGCTGCGGATTGATGGTTATCGGCGCGTGGATCTCGACAATCGGCGCATTGGTACGCTGATATGATGCACTGCCGGCTGAGCGATATTGGTTCCCGGCCAGGCTGTGTGGGTGTAGCGGGGCGTCCGCTGCTGTTGCACTATTCATGAACAGGGCGGCAACGGCGGCCATTGCTGCGGTGTTTCGGCGGCTGGTGACGTTTGCCGGCCCGCTGACGATCTCCGGGCCGTACTCGCCGACAATGCCGAATTTACCCAGCGGGATACGGCCGCCTTTATCATGCTCTCCTGTGTAGCGATAGCGTATTGCATCAGCTGAATTTCCTGTCGGCCCTGGCGTCATCATGACACCGGCGCGGCGAGCCGCATCGGCAACGGCAGGGTTTTCCTGCGCCAGTTTGCGCGTTTCTGCCGACCGTACCTTGATTTCGTCCAGCTTATCCAGTACCCACTTGATTGAGTCCGTCAGCAGTTTCAGTGGGGTTAGCGCCAGCTCAATGCCTGCCGCCAGAAATTCGCCGAAGGTCTTCCCGGCCGACGCCGCACTTTCCAAATTGTCTTTTGTCGATTTCACCGGCGTCAGCAAATCTGTAAACCAGCCCCACAACGCTTTAACCTTGTCGCCTATCCAGTTGAATACCGGCATCAATGGCGCAAAAGCGTCCTTGATCGGTGCTGCGGCGCTTTTGAAGCCTTCGACAACACCGCCGAGAAACGCCTTGATAGGCTTCCAGTATTTGTAAATCAGCACGCCAGCGCCGACGATCGCGGCCGCAATCAGTCCCAGCGGGCTGAGTAGAATGCCGAACATACTCGCCAATCCGCCGAGGGCGAAGCGGAGGAATCTCAGTGGTGAGGTTGCCAGCCAGGTAAATACGCGCCCAACTCCTTTCATCCCTTTGGCTGCTGTCTGTAGTGGTGATGATGCGAATGTCATTACTGCGCGGCTAGCGTTCCCTAAGCCTTGCTTAGAGAATGTCAGCGCGCTTTTCCCTGCCTCAAGTAATGAGCGGCTGAAGCTCCCGACTTGCTTTTTAGTGATAGGCGTCGTACTGGCGAATTTCAGCATGCTGAGTGAGAGGTTAGGCAGCAGGCGAACACCTAACATGCGGGTGCTGAACCGGAGCAGGGCAAACGGGCCGAGCAGCCCGACTACGGCGATCGCCAGCGTACCGAAAACGGTCGTTGCAATAGCGGCTGCCGCCCCTATCTTAACAATGGCGGCGCTTATGTTGGGGTGCGCTTTTAAAAACTCAGCAACGCCGTGCAAAACGTTGCTGATGCCTTTGGCCGTTTTTCGTAGCCAGGCGTCGTTTTTTTCAAACAGTTCAACGCTGATATTTTCCAGGGCGGCATGCAGCATCGTAATGTCGCCTTTCATGTTATCCAGCATGGTGCCGGAGACGCGCGCGGCCTCGCCATCATACTCACCCGGCGCGCCGCGCATTTTTTGCAGCTTGCCATCTGATACCGCACGCATCAACTCACCGAATCCAGTGACCGCATACATGCCGGCAATATCTTTGAAAATCTTACCGCGATCGACGTTCCCCATTTTTGACGTCTTCTTGTCGATATCTTTCAAAATATCGACCAGGTCGCGCATATTGCCGTCTTTGTCTTTGGTTTCGACGCCTAATTTTCTGACGGTTGGGCTATTGCCAATTCTGCTTAGAATAGCGCGCATTGCCGTACCGGCCTGGCTACCTTGAATGCCCGCATTCCCCATGATCGCCGTGGCGGCTGAAACGGTTTCCAGGCTTTGCCCATATTCGCGGCCGACGCCGGCGGAATATTTCAATGACTCGCCCAGCATTGGGATATCAACGTTGTTACGAGTGAACAGTGCGGTAAGCACGTCCGCCACTCTGTCCATTTTTTCCGCCGGGATCCCCATCGCGGTTTGAATGTTTGACGCAATATCGGCTGTCGTGCCCAGGTCAATGTCGCCGGCCGATGCCAGATTCAGCATCCCCGGCATGGCTTTCAATACCTGCTCCGGAGAATAACCCGCCCTCCCGAGGAAGTATTGACCCTCGGCAACCTGGAGATCGGTAAATTTTGACGATAGCGGCAGGGTTCTCGCCTGATGGCGCATGGCCATCATTGCTGGATCTGACTTGGACGGGATACGCGTAACAGCCTGTGTTTTGCTCATCATCGCGTCAAAGTCATAACCGACGTGCAAGGCATTGGCCAGCCCGCGGCCCATCGCGCGCCCGGTGGCCATCGAGGTGTAACCTACCCCGGCAGCCATAACTTTTCGCTGATTACTCTCGTCGAATTGATGGCGCGCAGCATTCAGCCGTTTTTGCTGCTGGGCCTGTTGCTCAAGTCTTCGCTGCTGTGCTGCAAGTGCGCCGGTTGTCCCGCTGATATTGGCGCGCAGCGATCGCTGGGCCTCACCAAGTCGGTTAGTCGCCATGCCGCTGTTTTGCAGTGCGGTGCGCTGGTTTTGCAGTGACAGCCGGAGATCGGAATATTTTTGCTGAAGGCGGGCCGCTTCCTCCCTGGCCTTCTGAAATTGGCGCGCCTGCTTCGCCGTCGGGGTTTCCGTTGATTTCATGGCGATAGCCAGGCTGCGCGCTCTATCGCGTGCAGTGCTTAGCGCCTGCGCGGCGGCGGCTACCTGGGCTTTTGTCTTGCGGAAACCGTCAATTTTCCCAGCCTGGTTATCCAGCTGTTTTAATTGGTCTTTGGTGGCTTTAACAGAAGCGGCAAGCGCTTTATTGCTGGCCTGCATGGATTTAAACGGGCGGGTGACTTTATCGACCGCGCTCAGTAAAACCTGCAATCGGAGGTTTTTGTCACTCATCACTTGCCCCACTGCGGATTATGGCTTTATGCCGCCACTCCAGCAGCTCGGCCAGCGGCATTGAGTCGGTGACGGTCGGCGGCCAATGGAAGACGGCGGCAATATCCGCCGTCAGATCTTCTACTGTCAGCTGTTCAGGAAATCTGACCTGACCGAATTCGGTAAGAAAAAAATCGCCACAGCTTGCGACAGCTGATAAAGGTCAGCCGGATCGAGGTTGGCAACCTCGGCCGCCGTCAGGTTCGGCGTGGTGATGCGGGGCAATACTTTGATCAAGGAATCAACGTCGGTTTCGATCAGCGCCTGCAAACGGGTGCCGCGCAGCGCACCGGAATTCGGCTTGTTGACGGTCACTTCGGTGATCTGCGTAGTGCCGCGCACGATCGGAACGTCAAGGGTGATCGTCTGGTTGGTCGCCAGTTCTGCGCCGTCTGTCGTCTGTTTTTCTTTCATCACGTTATCCTAATGATTGGTGCTGTTTAGGCGGCCCCTGCGGGCCGCATGAAATACCTGTCAGCAGGCGATTACAAGCCGATGGCGCGGCGGTGCTCCGCCAGGCGGTCAACGCCATCAACGATCTCGACCATGTTCACGGTGTCGATTTCCATCAGGACGCTGCCGTCCCATGTCAGCTTGAAATAGGTGTTTTTGGCGCTCAGCTTGGTCTGCGTGTTGTCGCCCTGCTTATAGTTGCCATGATCAAACTCGGAGAAACGCCCGCGCATGACCACTTCGACGGCAATGATCTCGGCGGTGTCGTCACGCTGGAATGAACCGGCAAAGCGCAGGAGGATGCCGTCAACTTTGGCGATGCCCCATTGCTTGTAAATCTGCGCCTCAATGCCGCCAAGAGTGATCTCGGCGTCAAGTGCGCCATCATCCAGCCCCAGATCAACGCTGGCGCTGCCGTTCATGCCGCCGCCCCGGAATGCTTCCAGCTTTCGCGTCAGCTTCGGCAGGGTGATTTCTTCAATAACGCCCTGGTAGCTGTTGGCGTCATTGAACAGATTCAGGTACTTCAGTTTGCGTGGTAAGGCCATCGCGTCCCCCTTAACTGTTCACGTTCTGAGTGAAGTTCATCAGATACTGATCGGTGATGCGCTGGCGCAGCAGCAGGTTTTCGAGCGGCGGCACTGGCGTGTAATCGTAATCCAGCACCAGCTTGCCGGATGCCAGGACGTCCTTATGGTTGGCCGCTTCATCAATCCAGCAATTCCCGTCAACGATGTAACCGCCGTTTTTCAGCTCGCGGAATTTGGCGTTGATGCCCTCGATAATGTCTTTTGCAAGGGAAGGGTGCAGCGGCTGATCTACTGCCCACATCTGCGCCTCGGCCATCGTGTCGGCCAGCACTTGCGCGGTGCGGGTGTAGTTTTCAAACTGGAACAGCGGATCATCGGAGCAGGTGCGCGACCCCCAGAAGCGAAATCCGTCTTTTCGGATCAGCGTGGTAACGTCGTTTTGGTTCAGCAGGTTGGCATCGGTGGCCGTATCCTGCAAATCCCAATAGACGTCGGCGCTGATACCAGTCACGCCGTTAACGCCGACGTTGGACAGGGTTTTGTGCCAGCCGACCTGCTGATCCAACTTGGCGCGCAGCCCGAGCGCGCGGGCTGTTGCAAACGCGGTTGCGGATGCATTGGTCGTGGTATCCCAGCTCAGGAAATCCGGCCAAATCAACATCGCTTCGCGCTGGCTGAAGTTTTTGCGGTAGTCGATCGCCTCGGATACCGTCTTGCAGCCATAGGCGCTGAGGTAGGCGAAGGCTCGGAGGCTTTGCGCTACGGCCAGCAACTCGGAGGCAACCGCCTCGTTATCGTGGCCCGGTACACCCAGAATGCGGGGCTTAACGCCAAGCTGGCTTTGTGCGGCCAGCAAGGCTTTCATGCCGGTTTTCTTGCCCTCGGGGGTCACGCCGCCGACGATATTGGTTGTCGTCTCGGCTTCGGTTTCGCCCTGGGCGACACGCACCACGACAGTAACGGGCTTGGCCTGAGCTGCGATGGCATCCAGCGAGCGGGCGAGGGTGCCGGTTTCGCCGGCCTTGCCGCTGGCGGCCAGGACGTCGGTAATTAACACAGGGGTGTTTAACGGAAATGCTTTTGCGTCGGCGTCGTCACCGGTACAGACCATGCCGACGATGGCGGTGCTGACAGTGGTGATGGTGCGGGTGCCTTCGTTGATTTCCTGCACGCGCACGCCGTGGTGATAGTCTTGAGCCATTAGGCGGATCTCCTGTAACGGTGTTCCCCTATGGTGGCGGTGGTGCGCGGTTAATGCATGCGGTGGGCTTTGTGTGGTGGCTGGCACAAGGTGGCGCGCCAATCAGCGCGGCAGGATGGATGGTGATTACAATGACGGTATTTGCCGTAAAAATAAAGCCCCGCATGGGGCTTAGGCTACACGGTGCCACAGCATTTGCAGCTTATGGCGCTCGACAACGTTGATCGCCTGGCCCTGGCCGAGCGCTTCGGTTTGCGCCCAAACGGTATGAGCGTGCGCCGGCACAGTGACCTCGTGGATATGGTCTTCTGCCTCGCTGGTATAGTTGCGCTTTCTGTGGCTGTCGTTATCGGAGCCAACGATGTAATCGAAATCCCACGGCTCACCGGGAGCGTCCATCCCTCCCTGATGCTTGTGTCTACCCGCCAGCGTTGTTTTCAGCGTCTGCGCCCCTTGCTCACTTGTGCTTCCCGACACATTCAGCACCGACTGCGGCAGGTTGGCGCGCGTGATGCTCACCGTATCGCTACCGCCTTGGGTGCCAACGTCTGAACCGTCCGCTTTTGCCGTTCTGATCGTCAGGTGTTCGCCGGCATACTCCCATGTTGACCACGGCCATTTAGTGTTAGGGTTCACGTTCTGATTGAACAGGCGCGACGAGCCGACGGGGTTGTCTTGTTCCCAGGCGTCACGGATTGCCGTTTTTACTGCGGCGGCGATCGCCTTGTTTACGCTTTCGCCCAGCTCGCCGATCGCTTCGTCCGTGTAGTCCTTGGCCGCGTCTTCCGCGCCCTTGACGTCCTCGGCGGTGGCCAAAATCACCGACGGATCGGCAATCAGCTCTACGGCGGCTGTACTGCTTACCTTCAGCTGCATCCTGATTATCTGGAAGCGGCCCGAACCCTCTGCCAGCAATGGCTTGTAGGTTTCCGGCATGTTGCCGACGGCGATGCATTCGCCATCGTCGGCGTAGAGCGCCAGCTCGCGCAGCCAGAAGCCGCCGATCTGCGGTGGCATGATCATTTCAGCTTCGATGACGCTGGCGTCACTGTCAGCGATCACCAGCTTATTCAGCATTCCCCGATACTGCTCGTTAATCAGGCCGGCATGGGCGGCGTTTGGCAAGGACAGTTGACCGCCGGCATCGCCGACGGCCATTTCCGCGATGGCGATCGGTGTTCCCGTCACCGCTGCATTCGCCAGGCGCTCTGCGCCGGCGGCAGTGATCAGCGTGAGAAACTTTTTATCAGCCATATTTTCACCGTTAGTTAACGAACTCGCCGCGCAAGCTCATGATGGTTTTCAGCATGTCGCGCTTTTCGGCCTGTTCCTCGGCAGTCAGTACACGGTTATAAACGGCGAATGCGCCCATGATGCCAGGTAATCCCATGTTTTGCTCTGGGCTGGGCGAGCCGTTAAGGATAATCGGCCGGGTCGATTTATTGCGTTTTGTGATCGGTGCTGAACGACGATCGCCGCCGGCGCGAGTGATGGAAGCCTCTGTGTTTGAAATCGTCACGGTGAATCGCGTCCATCCTCCAACAGCGCCCCCGTTTTCGACAGAGGTCAGTGCCAGGGTCCCCGTTTGGCCGTTGGTCACATCACCGGTTGCAATTTGCAAAATCAGTGCACCGTTTGGTTCGATGCGCAGCTGAATACCTGAGAAGGGCGCGACGCCGGGATAGAAGTTTGAGAACAGGCGGCCGCTGATGTCGGGCTTGTTCATGTTGATGCACAGCGCGAACGTCATTTCGTCCGTCTCAATAATGCCCGTGTCAGCGCCATGCGCGGCGTCAGCAACGGTGATCATGCCGCGCTTGGTAAACTCGTTTTCAGTTACCAGATCGCGCGCGTTGCCGCTGGAGTCATATTTATCCTGCATGCTGTAGGTTGCTACGCTGGCATCATCATTTAGCAGCATTTCAGGCTCTGCCAATTCCAAATCACCGGCATTAACAACGCCATCACAAATAATAATCATACTGCCTCCCGTTTTAATAATCCCATCTGTCCGACGCTGATTGTTGCCGCATTGGCCGCGATAATGACGTTTATTTCCGTGACATCTGCGGGGACAATGACGTCATAGCTAAATGTCATGAATCCGTCCGTTGAGTGATTCCACGTCCTGATCCCGGCCAGGTTTGTTTTATTGGCGTCATTGGCTTCGAGATAACAGGCCGTTGAATTTTTATCCGTAACGTCGGCCTTCATCCTGAAGCTGAATGTGCGCACATCGCCCGGTGATACCGTTACCGTCTGCGATACGCGTGCGATTGTCGTCCCTGTTCCGATGACGGTAAGCACATTGCCGACAACGGCGGGATCTGTCGAAATAGCGACACTGCCGGTCATCACCACCCAGCCGGCCGGCGCGCCGGCGGCGCTATCCAGAAACAGGGGGTTAATGATGGCGTTTGGCCCGTCCTGTGTCGTGGGATTGGCAATCGCCAGTTGTGGGAATATCGGCATGGTGTAGGGTTCCAGCGCTGATGCCAGCGCTTTACCCATATGGTATGCGCCCAGCGCGACCGGGTGAGAGGGATCCGGCTGTCCGTTCCCCAGCACGCCGTTATAGCCTTCTTTCCAGCCGTCAGTGGCCGGGTCAACGGTGGCGGCCCGCATATCAACGAACGGATAGCCCTGCTGGCTGGCGTAAGCCCGCAAAAACGCATTGATGGCGTTCTCGCGGCTTTTAAGGGCCGGGTCGCTATTATTTTGCGCCGCCATGCTGCATACGACCGGAATAATCCCGTTTTTTCTGAATTCGGTCAGGATGTATTTGACGTTGCTGGTGATTACAGCGATCGAGAATTTAAAACTGCCGTCGCTGTTTTTCTGGATCACATCATTACGACCGCCGAGAAACGTAATAAAGCGCGGTTTTGCTGCAATAGCGGGCTTGAGATGATCGCGGATCATGTCCGCCGTGGTATAACCGCCGGTCGCCCATTGGCCGACGTATTTTATCCGGCCATTGCTAAACAGTGACGCCCACATCTGCCAGGAGCGCGCGTTATACGTCCAGCCGCGGGGCTTGCCCGCGTCTGCGGGATTGCGGCCGTTGTCGGATATTGAATCCCCGAACCCGCCCAGAGTGTTCTGCAACAGCCCAATATGCGTTTCTAACGGTATGCCGCGATATTCAAGTGTGCCGGCGCCATCATCACGCACGGCTAGCAGGCGCTTGTCGCCCGTGACCAGATTAAACAGATACCCAGGACGAGCGCGGCGCAATGCCGACGGCCCGATAATCAGCTCACGTAAGATATTCATGTAGTCGGAGAAGGTTTTACCGGGCATCTCTTTTTCACTGTTCTCATTTATCGAGAACATGCTCGCCCCTTGGCGGCTGACAAAATCGACCGGCTTTCTTGTGCGCGGCATGGTCAGTAAGCCCCGCGTGCGCTTGTCGGTTGTTGACGCCAGCAGCTCGACCGCTTCAACGAATGCCGCCGTGACAATTTTCTTACCGGTAGGGGTGGCGATGCCGTTCACATTCTCGTATTGCTCAACCCAATAATTGGTAATGGGGGAGTTAACGGAGAACAGCCGGCGGGTTTCGGTGCCGGCGTTGATCGCCGCCTGCGCCTCGTCGACACTGTCGTAAATCTTGGCATCGCTCATCACGGACGTGTTGAGCTTATCCACGTCGTTTTTGAGCGACGCAGTGCGGTTTGCTAACTGCCGCGCCTGGATATTCGCCACACCATTTCGCCCGCCGGAGACGTCATCACCGCGCTTGATTTGGTAGATCGAATCTTCCCACTTCGCTTCCTCTTGTAAGTCAGCCATTTGATTCCCCGGAGTAATGGTATCCGCTGCCGAAACGCGGAATGCCGTTGTATTTAACGCTGTCGTCCGGCTCGTAGTCGGACGGGTAAACAGTGACGATATCGCCGTCATGTACCGTGACGGCGGAATAAATAAAACCGCTGACGGCGGTCGCAATATTCAACTGGGCGATATGGCGGCTAACCGGCCTGGCGTCGCCAATCAATCGCTCCAGCTCCCTGACGATTTCGTCAGTGATCCCGACGTCGTTCACGTCGATGGTGAGACGGAACGTGCCGCGCGGGTCGGCGACTTCCCACCACTCGGCGATCGACATTGAAAAACCCATTGCGTCAATGACACGCCGGATGGCGGCAACCGTTCCTTTGCGGCGATGAATGTAAAAGGCATCCGTCACGGCCTTGCGCTTCTCTGCCGCCGTCCATTTCTCGTCCCAGCGGTCTACTGAAAATGCCCAGGCCAGATAGGGCAAAAACTTTACCGGGCAGCACGCCGGGTTCCACAGGTCACGCAGCGGGACGTTCAGATCGCTGATACCGGCGCACGCCTCCGCTGCTCGCCGCTCAAGCTGCGATGAACCAGGCGGCAATAGGCTATTCATCTGAACCGCCGATCCTGATGTGGTAATCGGTGCAGTTGGCGGCCTGGGTACGATCTAGCACCACGTCAGCGAGCGGCGCGGCCAGTTCAACGCGCTGCACGCCCTGGGTATGCAGTGCGGCATAGATGGCTGATAGCCGAATATCACGGCCCAGCCGGCGCTGCTCGTTGATGTAGTTTTTTAGACGCAGCTCAGCATCGGCCATGATCGGCTCAATCGCCGGGCCTGGGTAAACGTAGAGCGTGGCATCAATCTGATAGTTAACAATTTTTGCAGACTGCACGGTCAGGCGGTCGGCAACCGGGCGGACTTCCTCGTCATTCAGCGCGGCGCTGACGGCGGCCAGCAGCTCCGGCGATGCCGTGCCGTCGCCGTCGCGGGATAACACGCTGATTGTGACTTCTGCCGGCGCAGGGCTGATGGCGGAGGCATCCGCAACTTTGCCGTCAGCGCTCTGCGCATGAAATTCATAGGCCCCGGTCGGGCCGGCGACGCTCATACCTTCGAAGGCGGCGGGGACGCGCTGGCGCAGGTCGGCATCGCTTTCCATCGTCGGCGGTACGGGTGGGACAGCACCCGGATCACCCTGATCGATCACCAATCGTTTCACGTCGTTGTTGGCGGCCAACTGATCGAGGTCGCTGCTCATGGCGTAGGCCACCATTACGGCCTGCGCTGCCTCATTGACGCGCTGGCGTAACAACACCTCACGGTATGCGGATTCTTGCAGAACTTTGACGATCGGCTCGGACTCATAGACCAGCGTGCGGCGCACTGCTTCCCGTTCTTCCTCCGGGTACAGGCTGATCAATCGCTCTTTGCGCGCATCAAAGAGCGTTTCATAGTCCAGCGCTTCAATGACATTGGGGCGAGGTAGCTGACTCAGGTCAATCGTCGCCATTATTGCCCCCTGATCGGTAATGAAAATTGAACGCGGCCGGCGGTATCGGTTCGGTTGCCGACCAGGTCAACAACCATTTCCCCGTCCATGTTCGATGTGATGTTGACGGCGGTCAGGGATATACGGTCTTCCCAGCGCAGCACCGCACCATAAACAGCGGCCATCATCTGAAGCTTGAGCGCCGGATTTTGCGGCTGGTCGATCAGGGCCGACAGCTGCGAGCCGTATTTGCGGCGCATGACGCGGCTACCGACGGGTGTGATCAAAATGTCGCTGACAGACTGGCGGATGTGGTCGATCTCGCTGATAGCCTCGCCGCTGTTACGGTTCATGCCGAGATACATCATGATGTTGGCCCCCCGGTGTTGCCGCCGCCGTTCTGCACATTGCCGTGATAATGCAGATGGACGATCACGCCGTTGGAGTTAAAGCCTCCGCCGGTGTGGGTGATGTTGCCGTACATCTCGCCGCCGTACTTCAGCAGCAGCGATCCGGCGATCAGCTTGTTGGTGCATTCCACGATGGGCGCATCCAGCGTGATCATCTGGCCGGCGGTAACGACGACGACGTTTGACGTGGCGCTGATTTTCTCAGCGGTCTGGATATCGGCGTATTTCATGCCGCGCGCCGTTAGCGTGCTGTTTTCCGGCTCGTACTCAATGACTGCGCCGTCGGGAAAATCAATGCGGACGGCGTCAGGTGAAGCGGATGGCGCAGGGTGCTGATCTGAGAACACAGCCGGCAGCACAAAGCCGGTGGTCAGCTCACCGAAAATGCTCAACACGATCACTTGTTCGCCCACCGACGGGGCCGACCAGAAGCGCACCCGGCCGGCGCGCAGCGTCAGCCAGTTCAGCCAGTCGGTTTCATTTGCGCCGGTTAATACGCGGCATAAGCCTTTCGCCGTATCCACGTCGGACACGGTACCGATGCGCACAATGTTAGCCAGGCGGCGGCGTAGTTCAGTGAGGATTGCATTCATACCGCCAGTGTGACGCGTGCGGGCGCGGGGGGCATGTGATGCGCCTTGTGCCAGCGATGGCACAAGGCGGCGGGGAGAGGCGTCAAAAAATTAGGAGTTACCAAGCATTGGGGCCATATGAACCTTGACAGATATTCTTAGCTTCTTGCCAGGGACTACCACTAGACAACTGCTGTAAACGACTTTCTTCGCCAGCAGCCCTCATAAACCATCTAAAAAAATCATCGTCGCTCCAAGAGCGTCGCTCGCTCAATGAGACTTGAGTCAATTTTTGACGCACTACTCGTTCAAATTCCGCTCTTTGCATTTTTTCACCTGTTACTGATATCCATGGAATAGGAAATATTATCAGAAAACACGTTATTTATCGGGATGCTATGTGACTGAGCGCCAGATCCTTGATCCATTCGATATCGTCGTCAGTAAAGCCGAGTAGTTGCCGGCGCTCATAACGCACTGTCGGGCCGTTCCGGCTGACTTTATCACGCAGGCCGTAATGGTGGACGGCGGACAAATTCGTCACGCCGGCGGCGAAGGTGACGGCGGCTTCATCGGGGCCGGATTCCGTTTTCATAAAGCGCGCGGTGCGCAAGCGCGTGAACATCTTGCGGCGGATACGGCCCTGTTTATCCCGGCGTTTGTTCTTGCGCGGGACGTAGGGGGAACCGTCCGGGTTTTTTTGCTCTTGGATATGCTTTTGCTGGCGTTGGCGTAATTCTTTCGCCACCTGGCGCGTGAATACGCGCCGCGACTGCGGGGAAAGCTGTTGGAGCAAGACGGAAAGGGTGTCGTCCAGCGTCTGGAAATCGTCTAAGCGGCCCATGCTGCCACCTTCCGGCCCTGCATCCAGATTTCAAACTCGGTGACGTTGTTTGGCGGCGGAGGCGGTTCCTCGGCGTGGCTGACGTGCAGCTTGCCGTTCTCCTCTTTGACGATCACGCGCTCCGTCAGTTTCAGATCAATGCTGATATCCCTCACCCCGTTATTCAAGAAATCCGCCTCGAAGGTGAAGCCGTCGCCGCGCTTGTCCGTGTTCGCCATAATGTCCGGCTGATTGGTGCGTAGCCAATGCAGAATAGGGACGATCAACAGATTGGCGTCGTCGGCGTAGTTGGTCACGATCATGTTGAGGGTGTATTGATACTCAAACGACAGGGACGGGGCAAAGGTGCTGTAAATAGTGCCTTTATCAATAAAAATATGCAGGAAATCAGGATTCTCTCTGATGTGATTGACGGCGTCGCCCAAGGCGGCGCGCAGGGAGTCGGGTTTTAGCATGGCAGCTCCTACGGTTGCGTCAGGCAGACGTCGCGAATGTAGTCTTGCAGCCCGGCGATCTGGCTATTGGCGGTTTCTATTCGCTTTCTGAGGGTGAAATAATCCCGTTGAGCGGCGTCAGTAAGTCGGGCTGCGGTTGCATCAACCATGCCGGCGGTGCCGGAGGTCGGGCATGAGGCGTTGAGGCGCAGCCGGCGGCGGCCAGCATCAACATCGCGTTGCAGATCATCAATTTTATTTTTTGCATCGGTCAGCTCTCGGCTTCGGTTTTCGTCAATAGTGGCGACGGCTATTTGTGTTTTATTCTGCCACTCGATCTGGCCGGCCAGTCTCTTGTTGTCGCGTTGCAACGTTTCGCGTTCCTGGCGCAGCCCCTGATTGCTGTAAACCAGAAACGCCAGCGCACAAAGCGCGATCAGCGTGACGCCGGCGGCCAGGCGGGTCATTTCTGCCCCCAGGTGCAGACCTCGTGTTCAATATCGCGGCGATTCATTAAGCCTTTCCACGGCTTACCGCCGGCATAAATCCACTGGCGCAGGCCGTCGCATGCGCCGGCATAGTCGCCGGCGTTCAGCTTGCGCAGCAGGGACGAGCGCTCAAAGGCGCTGACACCCACGTTATAGCTGAAACTGATCAGGGCGGCTTTCTGGTACTCCGACGCCGGCACTTTTACCGAACGATTGACCGATCGCGCAAAGGGGATCAGGTCTTTGTCCAGAATTGCCTTGCATTCCGCCTGGGTGTAGCGCTTGCCCGGCACGATATCGGCCCCGGTGTGGCCGTAACATACGGTCAGCACGCCGGCCACGTCGCGATAGGGTTCAAATCTGACGCCCTCAAGCTCTGGGATCATCAATGTGGCGATCGCCAGCGCGCCAGTGCCGGCCGCACCGAACAACTTTTTCCGCAGGGCAGGCGACATTATTCGGCTTCCTTATTGAAAAGCCCGCGTTTCGCCGGCGGCTCGGTAATGATCCCGGCGTTGACGCCTTTCTCATAAGCCCGCGTGCGCCGCCAGTCGAAATAGGTCTGCGTGAGATAGGTGAACAGGCCCAGGATAAAACCGCCGATCACGGCTGCCTGATTCCAGTCAATGTGGCGAAACCAGTCGATCAGCCCGCCAGTGCATAAGCCGCCGGCAATGCAATAGTTAATACCGGCGGCAATCTTTTCAGTCATGAGTTTCATTCTCCACCTCCCGCGCGCTGGGTTTAATCCCACAGTTGCAGGGTCTGAACCGATTCGGATTGAACAATGTCCGGCATGTCGACCGGGTAGCCGTGCGGCAATATCGGCCCCTGGCCTGCCAGACCTGGATTATTCAGCAATACTTGCTCGGTCACGTCCTGCGTCTTGCCGTAGTAGCGCTGGCACAGCGCATCAACGGTGTCGCCCTGGTGTGCATACACCTTCATCAGATCAGCTCGACCGTCATGCGCGGCAGCGATTGCAGATCATTGATGGCCCAATCTGCATCGCGGCGGAGATCATCGATCGACGGTTCGATAGCGTCGGCGCGCTTTGAACCGGATGCCGTGGCGTCGAAGCTGCGAAAACGCTCGGTAACGCTGGCCTGAGTCAGGCAGAACACGGCGCGGCGATAAAGCTGCACGCGGGTGCTCTCGTCGTCCAGGTGATCGGCGGGAACCTGTTCCAGTTCGCTGTAGCCCGCGCGCTGTTGCTGCTTGCGCCAGCCTGCCAGCCGATCGTTGACTTCGTTTATGGCGTTCCGCGCCGCCTCAAGCAGACGCGGCTGGGTGATGGTGCCGTCCTGCCGCATGTCTTCGCGGTACTGTTTCAGGTCGATATTCGGCCAAAAGTCCGTATTTTTGATGACGGTGCTGGCCGGCGGCGTCGGCTGCTTGGCGATGTCGATTTCCAGCGCGTTGCTGGGTTTCTTGTCGCCGGGTGCGGGTTCTATTGCGATGCTGACCATACGTTTTCCTGTAGGTGGGCGGTGGACGGGAGCGTTGATGCGGTTTAAACCTGTCGCGGCTCCCGTGCCGCCCTCGCCGGGGGCGATTCGGTTAACTTCCTGCCTGAATAACTTTTTCCAGCTGCTTGATATCCGTTTTTACGCCGGAGTTTTCATCTTTCAGCAGGGCTTTTTTCAGCATGTCCAGTGCCAGCACGGCGTCGCCGTCCTGTCGCAATGCATAGCCAACAAACTTGAACAGACGGGCTTTCACCCGATCTGGCATGTCCTGATTTGCCAGCAGTTGCTGCGCACGTTGCAACTGCGCCGTGTTCAGCGGCCGGCCGGCTGAAAGATCACGCTGTGCAGCGGCTGCGATCTCTTCAGCGAGCAGGCAACTGGTCGAGCGGTCGAAACCATCGGGCGCAACCAGATCGTGCCGAATGGCGTACTCGCCGATATCAAGGGCATATTCCAGGTTGCCAATATCCAGAAACCAGACCAGCACGCGCATCAGGATCGCATCCTGCCGGCCTGCGTCGCTTTGCAGCACACCGGCCACCCACGGCATGTAAGTAGGAAGCATGCCGCGCTTCAACTCGGCTTTGGTTTCGTGGGACTCGACACCGCTCAGCCGCGCCAGATCCTGCTGCATCTTGAACAGCAACAGGTCGTAATTGCCTAGATGGCTCAGGCTGGCCGCCTCATCCAGTGAGGCGGACTGCTGCGCGGCAATGTAGTGCTTGTGTCTGCGTGCCGGGCTGCTCATGGATTAGCCCTCCGTGTTTTCCGTTGGCTGTTGCACTGGCTGCTGGCCGGCTGGCGCAGTGGCTTTCGCCTTCAGGATCTGGATATTTTCGATCAGCGCCACGCCATCGTAGTCTTCAACGACATAGGCTTCGTTGACGGACTCGTAGTTTTCGATGCGGTCGCGTTTCGGGTTGTCGATGATGTGGCGGCGGCGCGTGCCGTCTTGCCAGTAGATCGACAGGTTATCCAGTCGGGTGATGAAAATGGTGTTGTCAGGGAAGGACGGAACACGCACCGCCTGCAAGCCGCCCAGCCGCTTCTGGCTGATGATGATATCGGCGGCCAGGGCTTCAGTGTTCGGCTGTTCCTGGTTGACGAGCGGGAAATATTTGTCCGCCAACAGGGAGCGGCCGACAACGGCGACCAGCTCGGTGTCGTCCTGGAACCAGGGCGCGATCAGCTCGTTGACGGCATCCATCACCAGCGCATCCAGGTTGTGATAGTCGCCATCTATACCGATGCGGATTTTTTCCGACACGACGCTGCCGTCCTCGCCCAGCACCTTATCCATCACCTGCTCTGGCGCACCTTTGCGAACTTTCTGCAACCAGCCGATGTTAACGTCCTGCAACAGCTTATTGACGGTGATATCCGAGGTTTTAGCCCGGCTGATGCCGTTCCAGCCGATCATGATGCGGTCGAGGCCCTGGCGCTTCACGATCTGGTTGCGAATACGGATCTGGAAGTCTTTGAACTTGGCCCAGGCGTCCAGCTTGGAATATTTCAGCGCGGTGTCAAAGTTGGTCTGGGTACACACATAGCCACTTCGTCCAGGCTGCTTGGATCCATCGGTTCACGTTCTTTGTCGTCGGTATTGGTCGTACTGGCGATGGGGCGGTCAATGCCCAGACCGACTTTAGAGCCGCTCTGTTCGTCAACGGGAATGATGTTGATCTGTTTCAGAAAGCTGCTGCTTTCCTGAATCTTGTCTTCCAGACGCTGCGTTACCGTCGGATCAACGGTGAATTTTGCGGCTACGTCTTCAGGTTCGATGTGGTTCAGGTTCGCGACCTGGCTCAGCAGCATTTTATATTGCTTGCGGGTATTCGGTTTCATTGATTGTTCCTTGTTCCGGTCGTTTATGTCGATGCGGTGCCTGTTTTCGCCGTTAGCCCGTCAGCAGTCGGTTAAGACGCTATCGCCACTGCCGGTAGACAGGTCGCGGCGATGGGTAGAACGGTCAGAAGTGCTGAGGGTGGCTTTCAGCTCGGAAAGCTCGGTTTTCGCGTCTTTCAGCTGGCTTTCCAGCGATTCGACGGTGGTTTTCAGGCCGGAAAATGCTTCGATTTTGGTTTCAAGCCCTTGCTGGCGTTCTGCGACAAATTCCACCGCCTGATGAACGTCGGAAAAACGGCCGTCATCGGAGTGCTGTTTTTTGCTGAACATGGCCTTGATTTGGGTCAGAAGGTTCGGTTTGTCGGTTTCTGGCGCGTCAAATTCCATCACGGTTTCTTCCATCGCCCCGAAGTGCAATCCGCTGGTTTCGGCCAGGTTGTTGGCGGTGAATTTCATGACTTCACTACCCAGCGACGCCGGATTGTCGGTAAACGCCAGCCCGGTCAGATAGGCTTTGCCGGTGTCGGCAAATTGCGGGTAATACTCGATACTGGTGTAAATTTTTTGCCGATCGTTGTTCAGCTTCACCAGTCCATCCGTCGCATCAACCTGCGCCAACAGCGCCAGCTTGCCTTTCAATTGGCCGGAGGTGATTTCCTGCGCCTTCAACGCGACGACGTCGCCCTGGGCCTTAAAATCGCTGTTTGGGAAAATGCTCAGGTAGTGCTCAAGGTTGGCGCGCGCCGGGCGGAATGCTGGCGAGAACGTTTCCGCCATTTCTTCGATATGACGGCGTTCGATTTTGCGGCCGTCACTGGTCGCGCCTTCAACGGCGACGCGGAAAAATTTTGATATTGGCATGGGTAAGCCCCGATCAGTCAGCAGATGGGCCGGGATTGGCCGTGTTTGGCCTATGTTGGCTGGGGCGGGATGGCGGGACAACGCGGCGGCTTTGTGTGGTCGATGGCACAAGGCGCTTTAGGGGTGTTGGTTGTGGCGCGTAGGTAGCCTTTCGGTATTGAAACGTTGAAATTCAGGCCGATAAAGCATGAGCGCTACTACTATCAGCACCGATCTTGATCCCCGCCGTCAGGCCATGTACCTGTATTGGCAGGGGCTTCGCGTCACTCGCATCGCCGAAATGATCGGGGAGAACCCCGTCACGGTACACAGTTGGAAACGCCGCGACAAGTGGGACGATTACGGCCCGCTCGATCAGATGCAGATCACCACCGCCGCACGCTATTGCCAGCTGATACTGAAGCCGGAGAAAGAAGGGCGCGACCTCAAGGAAATTGACCTGCTGGCGCGCCAGGCGGAACGGCACGCGCGCATCGGCAAATACAACGGCGGCGGCAATGAGGCAGATCTCAATCCCAACATCGAGAGCCGAAACGCCGGGCCGCGCCGGCGCACGCAAAAGAACGTTTTCACCGACGAACAGCATGCCCGGCTGAAAGAAATCTTTCTCGAACAGATGTTTGCCTATCAGCGGTGCTGGTATGAGGCGGGGCTGTCAAAAGATTTTCGTATCCGCAACATCCTGAAATCGCGCCAGATCGGCGCGACGTACTATTTTGCACGCGAAGCCCTGATCGACGCCCTGGACACGGGGCGCAATCAGATGTTTGTTTCCGCATCCAAGGCGCAGGCGCACCAGTTCAAAAACTACATCACCGCCTTTGCGCAAGAGGTCGATGTGGAGCTGCGCGGGGAAACCATCATCCTGCCGAATGCGGCGGAATTGCATTTCCTCGGCACCAACTCCAACACCGCCCAGGGCCGGCCCGGCAATCTGTATCTGGATGAGTATTTCTGGATCCCAGGATTCAAGAAACTGCGCCGCGCCGCATCGGGTATGGCGTCGCAAACCCGCTACCGGTCGACCTACTTTTCCACCCCGTCGAGCATGACGCATGAGGCTTATTCCTTCTGGAATGGCACGCTGTTCAATAAGGGGAAATCCAAGGAACGCCGCCGTGAAATTGACGTTAGCTATAAACGCCTGGCCGGCGGCGTGCTCTGCGAGGACAAGCAATTCCGCCAGATTGTCACCATTGAAGATGCGTTGCGCGGCGGCTGCGACCTGTTCGACCTCGACGAGCTGCGGGAGGAAAACAGCGATGAAGATTTTGACAACCTGTTCATGTGTAACTTCATCGACGATACATCGTCCGTCTTCCCGATGGGTGAAATGCAGCGCTGCATGGTGGACTGCTGGGAGCACTGGACGGACGTCAAGCCGTTTGCGTTGCGCCCGGTAGCGTCGCGCGAAGTCTGGATCGGTTATGACCCTGCCAGTTCTGAAGTTGGCGACAGCGCCGGGTGCGCGGTCATCCTGCCGCCGCTGGTTGCCGGCGGGAAATTCCGTGTGCTGGAGCGCCATCAGTGGCGCGGGATGGATTTTGCGGCGCAGGCCCGCAACATCAAGGCGCTGACCGAACGTTACAACGTGAGCTATATCGGTATTGACAACACCGGCCTGGGCCGCGCGGTGTCGCAACTGGTGCGCCAATTCTTCCCTGCGGTGAACGCCATCAACTACAGCCTGGAAATGAAAACTGACCTCGTGCTGAAGGCCCGCGACGTGATCCGCTCCGGCCGCCTGGAGTTTGATGCCGGCGCGTTGGATATCGCCCAGGCGTTTATGTCCATCCGCAAGCAAATGACGGCCACCGGCCGCCGGGCAACCTATGTCACCAGCCGCGCCGAAGGCGTCAGCCACGGGGATGTGGCCTGGGCCGTCATGCACGCCTTATTCAATGAACCGCTCGAAGGGGCAACCGGTAGCAATACAGGTTTTATGGAGATCTACTAAATGAGCAAGCGCAACCGGGGCCGCAAGCACGCCCAGCCAACGACACAAAAACAGACTGGCGCGCAGCACGTCGAGGCGTTTACATTCGGCGACCCTATCCCGATGCTGGATCGCCGCGAAATACTGGATTACCTGGAATGCTGCGTCGTCGATCGCTGGTATGAACCGCCTATCTCGTTCAACGGCCTGGCGAAGACGTTCCGCGCGGCGGTGCATCACAGTTCACCGATCACGATGAAGCGCAACATCTTAGTGAGCATGTTCAAGCCCCACCGGCTGCTGTCAAAGCAGGATTTCAGCCGCTATGCGCAGGATTTCATGGTGTTCGGCAACAGCTTTATGGAGTCGCGTTACAACCGCCTCGGCGGGATAATGAAGCTGGTTCCCAGCCTGGCGAAATATACCCGCCGTGGCGTCAATACTGATTCTTATTGGTTCGTGCAATCGTGGGCGGAGCCGCATCAGTTTGAAGATGGCACCATTTTTCACCTGCTTGATCCGGACATTAATCAGGAGATCTACGGCGTTCCTGAATATCTTTCCTCGCTTAACTCCATTTGGCTGAACGAGGCCGCAACGCTGTTTCGCCGGAAATACTACCTCAACGGCAGCCATGCCGGCTTTATCCTGTACATGAACGATGCCGCGCACAAACAGGAGGATATCGACAACCTGCGCAAAGCGCTGAAGGAATCGAAAGGGCCGGGTAACTTCCGCAATTTGTTCATGTATGCGCCGGGCGGTAAGCCGGACGGCTTGCAGTTGATCCCGCTGGCAGAGGTGGCGGCGAAAGATGAATTTTTGAACATCAAGAATGTGACGCGCGACGATCAGCTGGCGTCCCAGCGCACGCCGCCGCAGTTGATGGGGATTTTGCCGAATAACACCGGCGGATTCGGGGATGTGGAAAAGGCCGCGCGGGTATTTGCGATTAATGAGCTGGCCCCGTTGCAGGAACGCCTTTGCGAGCTAAACGACTGGGTAGGGGAGGAGGTGATCAGCTTCAACCCGTATGAACTGCTCAAGAATGACCAGTAACTTATTAAGAAGTTGCTTGATGTGTGCAATGTAAACCGCCGAAAGGCGGTTTTTGCATTCTTATGCGACGCTATTCATATCGCATTCGTTATCCGTGCGCTGTTGTGACATGTCACAGACATTTTTTTTCATGAAAATGTCGCGTCACACAGCTGTTGAAAATTAAAATGTGACGTGGCAGGATAACGCCAAGTCGCCCGGCATGCTCAATGTCGGCACGCAACCCGCAAACGCGTTTTTTGCAGAGATCGAAAGTGATTCTTTGCCAAAAAAACGCCGCATATCCTAAGTGCAACAATCCGCATAGTTCATTGCATACCCAATCACCCCGCAAAACCGCACCAGACAAGGCTTTAGCGCCTTTCTCCGACTGCATAAAAAGTGAATTGTTAAGCATGCAGCGTGGGGGCGGGGGGGACGGCACGGAACAGGGGATCGATGGGGATCGTTTTTCCTGCCTATCCCCCGCAAACCCCACACCGTATTCACCTGCGCATCGCTGCGAGGCGATCAGATTTGATGTGCGATCGTTGATGCAAAGAAAAAGCGTCTCGCTGTGTGGCGAATAGGCGCTTTGGTGGGGGTGGTAATGTGCGGGTTTTTTATGTCGCTTGGCTGCTGTTATTCATTTTCGTGATTTTTTATTCGCCATTCGATTTTTTAATAACAAACATGACTTGTGAATCTTCTGTGTCAGAGAAAGTAGAATCTAAAGGAAGAGAAAAACAATCACTGCTAGCGTCTAAGGGTAACATGTAACTTAGCAGCGACACCGAATATGCTAATTTAAAATTTACTCTTTAACCAACAATTAATTACGTTATAAACAAGCACAACTACTTAATTACTGTGCTTGTTTAATTTAAAGTTAATTTTTTATTAAATTTCAGGTAGTATTTTCTTTATCTCATCCTCTGCCAAATAGTTCCATCCGTTAGCCTCATCTTCTTTGGCTTCTGCAACTGCTTTTTTTAGTTTTTTTATAGCGTTTTGCTTCCATTGAGGTGCTAGATACGAGCAATGAATTGATTCGACTGCGCTGTAAAAATAATCCTTTAAATTATAGCAAAATAAAAAGTTCATACTCACTATGGTTTTTTCTAATTCATAAGATTCAAAGACATATCCTGCATTAGCATTCCAATATTTTAATACTCTTATTAATGGTTTTATTAGGTGGTAGTTATTCTTGTTCTTTTCCGTTAGGCTAATGTTAAAAGCATTGGGATCTGTGCTAATCCAGGTTTGGAAATTACTGGCGGGAGCAGGGATTTGATACCCATAATATACGTTATATAAGGCTGGGACTAGCTCAAATGTAATGTGATTTAGGTTTAATCGTATGGTTGGATGGCTTTGCTTTATTTCTGATGCAGTATAATAGTATTCAACGAAACTTTTCAATCTATTGAGATAAGCCTGTGGTTGATGGCCTGTACTATTGAATACAATCATGTAATCAACATCAGATTGAGGATCGTACCTTCTTGGAAGCATCGTGTATCTGGTATTTGACCCAAAAATAAAATGATTGGTTACATCGTTGGTTGAAAAATAACGTCCTAATCTTGCTCTCAGTGTGGCTATTGATGTTGTAATTGAACTATCTTTCAAAATTGCATTGCTAGCAATGGAGTCTAAATATGTTTTGACACTCATTTCTTTTCCTTATCAACGTCGTACCTGACGAAATCATTTTCGAAGTCAGATTGAGTCTTTTTATAAGCCCAGCGAGGGATTGTTGGTGAGGTAATATTTAATTGGTTTCTGTGATCGGAAAATATTTGTATTTTCTCTTTCAACTCATTATCTGGCAGAGGTGTTTCATGCAGCACGATTTCACGAAATATCCGAACGTTATTTTTAAGGTTATTATATTCGCCTGCTGCGGATTTATACTGGCTTGCCTTTCTACTCGGATTTAAAGCGGTGTTTATAGCAGTTAAAATCGTGAGTATTATTGATATAACAATTGTTACTGTTGTCATGTCTTTGATGGCACTTAACCCAGTAATTGCAGCTAAAATTGCTATAGTCACACCAATTATTAAGTTGCACCAATCCCAAGGAACAGAAGCATTATAATGTGATTTCGATGAATAGAGTGCATCCTCTTCAATGCGGAGGCACTCATTTTTAATTTTTTCAATAAGCTGGCTATTCATTCCACACCTAATTATAATTTTGCACTATGTAGTATTTAATTGTAACGCATAATGTCAAGTCAAATATCATTTTTTACACTCATTCTTCCTCTATTGCAATATTTCTGCTTGTTGATAGTACTATAGTGTTGTCAGCATTAGCCTTTTGTACCCGGTGGTCTGCCAGCATTGCGTGTCACCCTGCATGCAGCAGCCGCCCGGCTCGCCCGGCAACGTGTCGCCGCATTTCCCACAGCTACTTTTACGCAGCTCGGCCAGCTGTTTATGCAACTGCTTGTTGTCTTGTCGTATGAGGCCGATCAGGTATTCCGTCACCTCGTAAGGCTCCCTCGCGATCCGGCGCTGCTGGCAACCTTCCAGGATCATCGCCATTTCCTGGCTATCGACGCGCAGGGTTATAGTGGTGATGCCGTTGGCCTTGTCGCGCTGGCGCTGGCTGCGTTTACGTTCTGCTGATGTGGTCATGCTATTCCTCCGATTCCTGTTGTTTTGCCGCTTCTCTTCTCAAATGATTGCCGACAAGCCTTTCCTTCTCGGATACCTGCCGTTTCCATAGCGCAGTAAGGCGAGTCAGCGCGCTTGGTGTGGCTGCTGGTGTCGGTTGCAGGTACAAGCAACCGTCAGCCCGCGCTCTATATCGCTTGCCGTCAACGATCACTGTTGCCCCTTTGGCCGCCGCCTTCAAAATGCTGGCGTCCAAGCTGAAGCCTATCGACTCAGCGAATCTTTCTATCCGGCGTTCCTGCGGGCTGAGTGGCCGGCGGAGCGTGCCGATCCCATCGCTCGCGCCCGCCGGTCTGTCAGCTGCCGCATCCTGAATGTCGCCTAGGTAGAAATATGCCAGCGCACGCTGCTGCTGCTCTTGGTGAATCTGTTCGCGCCAGCGTGCCAGGCTGTCTGGATCTGGCTGTTTTGCCCGGATTTGGGGCAGATAATCCCCCTCATCAGGCAAGGCGAAGCCCTCGGCGACTGCCGCGTATTGGTTTTTCACTCTTTCTGGCGATGTGCTGCGTATCCGCCGGAGCAACAACCGCCGTTCTTTGTCGGTTAATTGCTCAAAATTGAGGTTTTCTGGTGGTGGCGGTGGCTCCGGAGGCTGTTTGGTTTTTAACCTTTCCGGCGATGCCGTACAGTTATTGACAGAGCTCCGAGAGGGCGCAGGCGCGCCCTTAAGGTCAACGGCCAGGTCAACGGCACGCGCTGGCACAAACTTCCATTCTGTCGTGCGGGTGATGATTGGCGTGTCGATGCCGACAGGCGGAGAGAACACCCCACGGATCCGGATCACGTCTTCGCCATAATCGTTCGGTGTTTCTGCCGGCTCGTAGTAGGTGCGCACGACCAGATCATCGCGACGGACAAACGGCCCGCCCTGGGCGTTGACGTACTCCGCCCACTTCCCGCAGTCGGCAGCATCGTGCACGGCAGCGAATTCGACGCTCAGGCCGACGGCGGTTTCATGATCGGCCATGCGGCGCAACTCACGATAAACCGTTACCGGCGCGCCGCCGATAAACTGAAACTGACGAATACGCCAGCGGGCCGCCCAGGCAGACACGGCCGGGGCGACTTCCTTCAGCTCTTTGCCGCTGTCGTCGTCAAGCTCACCGTCTAGCGCGTAACCGTCGATGTTTTTGCTGATGTATTTGGCGATGTAGCCGGTTGCGCTGCCTTTCTCCGGATCGATGGCTTCAGCGTGGAAACGGGCCTTTCTGGTGCGCTCGCTGTACAGCTCGCCGGCGTCTTCCTCGCAGGCGTAGCTGCGCAGAATACTGCGCACCTGTTCCACGGCTTCAGGACGCATGAACAGCAACATATGCCAATGCGGCGTACCGTCGGCATGCGGCTCGGCCACGCGGATCCCAAAAATTCGAATGTCTTCGCGGTGCAGCTTGGCGCGGGCGCGCTCCCAGACGCCGCGCAGGTAGCGCTGCGTTTCGTCCGGGCTGGCTCCGCGCCATTTTTTATTGCGGTGGCCGTGCTTGTTGGTGGCGTGGAAGCGAGAAGGGGCCGTCAGGGTGTAAAACTCTCCCACAAAGCCCATTTCATTACATATATTCTCAAAGCCGCGGATGCGCGCCATCAGCTCGCAACGGCGGATCGCCGGGTTCGCCACGCTGTGATCGTATTTGTCGATCAGCGAAATGCGGTTGCCCTCGTCGTCTTCCAGTTCCATCGACTTGAGAAATTCGCGCGTGCGCCGCTTCTGCTCCCGCCAGTCTCCGACGGTTGGCCGGCTGGCGTATGGCGTCGCCTTCTTGCTGACGTGGCCGATCGCGATATGCAAGTGCTCTTTCCATCGGTCAGCATGCCGGCGTAGGCGGCGCAGCCACCAGTTTTCTGACAGCATGCGCCGCACCGCCGGCCCGGTATTCTCGACCGTCATTTTTTCGCTGTCAGACTGATAGGTATCCCACAGCGGCGGGGTCTGTTTGAATCGGCGGGTCAGGGCGGCAGCGCCCAGGTATAGCTCCAACACGCTCAGGAACTCTGAAGCACTGCCGGAATCATCATCGATAACGCTTAACTCGTGCTTGATGGTGATCGCGATATCTTTGGCCAACAGCTCGACGTCGGCGCGGCTGGCATCTGGCAACCGATTGAACCGCTGGCATAGATCGGCGTCGATGTTATTTTCTGGAATGCGGTATTTCTCGTTGACGAGATCAAGCCGTGGCAATACGCGCTCGACAAAGTTTTTCGTCAAGTACGCATTGCCCCGGCGGATGCCCTGGGATTCTTCCAGCTGGCTGATGTGGTAACGCACATCGCGCTGGATCAGTTGCGGCTGCTGCTCAAGCAGATGATGCGCGCGCAGGGTGGCGGCGATCTGTTCTTCGGTCTGTTTTTGGCTTTCTGCCAGCAGGTCTACAGGTGCATCGATCGCCGGGCGTGGGGCGTTCCACGGAAAGGCCCATTCAAAAGCAGGCGCGCCGCTGCCAGGGTATGGCAACGGCGGTGATGGTTCATAGCGGCCGCGTGACGCTTTATTCACGCTTGCGCTTCCAACGCAGTGATAATTTCACACATGGCTTTCGGTGGAACAGCGTTTCCTCCCATGTGTACGCACAGCTTGTGCGATGGCGGTTTGATGTAGTCCTCCGGGAACGTCATCGCCAGCAAGTTTTCGTCGCGGGTCAAAATGCGCATGCGATCGCCGTCGACAACCGCCCAGCGATCGCGCGTGGTGATCGTGCCAATCGGACGGGAAAGAGAGCGGCCTGTTTTGGTGTTGCCGTAGTAGCTGAAAAGGAAACGATCACCGAACTGTGCGCGGCCATTCTTAACGCGCTCCAGCGTTGCAGCTGCGCGCCCCGGTTTTTCAATCGGCTGCCATTTGCCGGCGTCGAAGTCGATAAAGGTGCTGGCCGGCACATGCGGCATTTTTGGTAACTTCAGGAACAGTGGGTTTTTGCTACGGGTGCAGATAATGAACAGTCGCACGCGGTTTTGCGGAACACCAAGATCAGCACAATCCACGATGTGCGGCGCAAGAGAATATCCCAGGGCTTGCATCGCCGCTTCCCATGCTGGGTAAAGCCGCCACTGAAGGAACTCCGGCACGTTTTCGATGATGACTTTCGGCATTCTGTGGAATTCGGCAGCAGATACTACCGCCCAGGCCGTGGAACGGCTGGCGTCGTGCTGCGGGTTTCCTGCCTTCTTGCCGCGTGCTTTGCTGTGGCCTTGGCAGCACGGTGAGGCCATCATCAGATCGTGCTGAGGCATCATTGACCAGTCAGCCTGGTGCAGGTCTTGGCAAACGTGGATTGTGCCGGGATGATTCGCCTTATGGGCTTCGACGGCGGCGGGCCAGTGATTACCAGCCCAAACCACGTCAGCACCTGCCATTTTTGCGCCGGTAGATGAACCACCCAGGCCGGCAAAGAGATCGCTCACTTTCAGCATTTGAATGGCCCTCGTTCGATGCTCAACATGACATAACCCGGTTTCCACGGGTGTAAATCGGTAACATGGGTGATTCGCACCCAAACGTGCTGACCTGAAAATCCTTCAAGACCATCGCAATCCTTCAGCCATCCGTATTCGAACAGGCACAGCAGATCGCCGACGGAATAGCCCCGATCGTTGATGCGAAACTCTGCTTTCTTTTCACCGCTGACTACTGCCGCGAAATGCTCCGGCAGGATCTTTAGTTCGTGTTTTTTCATGCTGTTGCCTTCAAAGTTGCGATGATCTCGCCAGCTGTTGCGCGGCTGGTAGTTTTGGCGCTGACAGAACGGCGTGCGGTGGCGGTGGTGATGGTGAAATCGGAATACAGCTCCCGCGCGGCGTCGGTTTCGCTGTTCGAGGCTACGACGTGGCGGCCGCGTTTTGCCGCAATGCGCAGCATGCGCGCCAGCTTTCTCTGCTGTTCGCTGGTAAAGCCGTCGGTGTGGTAGCTGGTGAAATTGGCGGTGGCGCTGGCCGGGATGTAGGGCGGATCGCAATAAATCACGTCGCCGGCCTGTGCCATCCTGATCGCTTCCTGGAATGCGCAGCACAGGAAAATCGCCTTTGTGGCCTGCGCCTTTTCAGAGAAAGCTCGGATCTCGTCTTCGGGGAAATAGGGCGCTTTTCGATGACCGAACGGCACATTAAACTCGCCGCGCAGGTTGTAGCGGCAAACGCCATTGAAACCGTGGCGGTTCAGGTAAAGGAACTGCGCAGCGCGGTACAGGAAATTACTGTCGCAGCGAAGATTAAAATCGGCGCGTACAGCGTAATATCCGGCCTCGCTGGCGTGCTCCCTGAACAAGTTGCGTGCTTCGCGGATCAAGACGTCCGGCAGGTTTTTGGCGACGTTGTGGAAGTTGATCAGATCGCTGTTGATATCGCACAGCAAATAGCTTTCATAGTCGGTGTTGAGAAACACTGCGCCGCTGCCGACGAACGGTTCAACCAGTCGCTTACCGGCTGGCAGATGCTGGCGCAAGGTGCCAATGATGCCGGCCTTGCTGCCCAGCCACTTAAGGGCTGTTCTGGTCATGGTTTACCCCTTGAAATGACGTGATTTTGCTTCTCTGGTGGCCTGGCAGTGCACGCAGGTGCTGACGCCATGAATCAGGCGGCGGCGCTGCTCAGGGATGGGTGCTCCGCATTCTTCGCAGTGAAATGCAGAAGGCCCGCAAGGTTGCGGGCGGGCGTTTTTGATTTGGGCGTCAAGGATTAGCTGATGCCGTTCCTGTGCCATGTCGATTTGATCGGCCATTGGGCGTCCTTAGTCGTAATTGCGCAATTCAGGCGGCATGCACTGTTGATTAAACTCCCGGCAGCATCTGCACTGGCGGTATGCGAACCAACCCACGACCGCAAAGGCGAGGACAAACCAGACGGCGATTACAGCAATGAAGGTGTTCATTTCGCGGCACCTTCTTGTTGAGTGCCGATCTTTTGGCGGGCAGAAATCCAGCTTTTCAGCATGGAAAGGATTTGATCGCGGGTGGCGTTGTCGGCCTCAAGGCGTTCAATCCTCGTGCTCAACAACTCCAGAAGTTGCAGCCGTGAAACGCAGCGGGCATCCGCAAGCAACTTCATTAATTCGGCTTCGTTCATAAAAACCCCCTGAATTCAGGATGTAGGAAACCCGCCACCAAAAAGGCGGCATTTTTTTATTTCGGGTGGTGGATATATTTCAGTAAGCGCTGAATGTGCCCACTGAAATATATGCCGGGTTTTAGCCATGCCCGGCGCATGAGAAGGTAATCGCCCGATCTAAGCAGCCCATTCTTTTGTAAGGACGCAACCGGATTTCATTACCTATCTGGGAGCACACCCCGGACGCCAATCCCCCACACGTTGATGGGAGGGTGCGCTCTCAGATAGGGCCGGGCTTTCCCGGCTCAGGCTGACTGTTCAACCGCTCGCGGGTGAGGAATATCGCCGTTGTTGCATCGCATGATCAGACTGTCGATAACGGCGGCGTCCGGGGCGTGGCCGGCGGCTTCTGCTGTACTCAGCAGGCCAGTTAGGCCGATGCACAGACGGAATGCGTAATCGTTTAGTGAAACAGCGCGTACAGCTGGCGCGATCGCAGTGGCGGCGTTGATGTTGTTGGCTTTGACGTGGTACTGCGCCAGAAGGTCGCCCACTAATGTGATGTATGCCTGTTTCATGCTGCCGCCTGGTGCTGTGAGTAAAGTTGGTCGATATAGCCGGTCGCCTGTGCTTGCGCATCGAATAAGCCATAAGACTGCTCGCCTTGGCTTACTTCATATCTGGCGATCTTGTTTACGGCGGTGCGTGGCCGATGGGTAATGACAAATCCGCGATAAGTTGATGAATGCCTGCTCAATTTAATTAATGCGTGCATGGCTATCTCCCGGCTTATTGAAATGCCGTAGCGTTCGCGATGTAGTTGCCGCTGGCCGCCAGGCTGTGTGCGTAGTAAGCAACCATGTTCACCTGCAACAGTTCGCGACGGCCTGGGGTGGTGCGCGGCATCAACGGGAGGTAGTTGCGGCGTGCATCGCTTTGCACCTGCTCCAGTGGCATCTTGAAGAATTCGGCGAATTCTTTGAGGGTCATACGCGGCTTGATGCCGTTCTTCGTGATGTACTCCAGCGCTAATTCCGTAGCGCGGTTTTCTGAGGTAGAGCGCCCGGCGTGACGCCCGACACGAACCTGTGATCGCGGTTGATTAACTTCGTTTACCTTTCTTTGAGCTTGGCCTTTCATGCGTTATCCTCGGCAGATCAACCTAAATTAACTTCGTTTCACTTAAATGATCCTCAATTGAGGATGTATTGGGTGAGGATAATCTTCAGGAGAGGATGATGTCAAGCGGGTACGGAGAAAAACTTAAAGCGGTTCGTAATGCAGAGAAATTAACGCAGCCGGAGCTAGCGCAGCTAACAGGGGTGAGTCTGGGCGCGATCAGAAACTATGAAACCGGCCAGCGAGAGGTTGGGCTTGGCGTTCTGGATAAGATTGTTAAACACCCACAGTTCGAAAAATACACGATGTGGATCATGACCGGGAAGACAATGCCCGAAGTAGGACAAATCTCCCCGGCTCTCTCCCCTGATGGGCAAAACAGCACACCCAACCACCAAAGCGGCCGGAAGGCTGGCTAACCATCTATAAAATATGGGCAAATTGGGGTACTGGCGGAATTTGTAAAGAGTCGTATTTCTGGGAATAACCATAAAAGGAGTTTTAAGTGGAAGATTTATTTTTTGCCTACATCACAGCGAGCAAGAAAGTTTCATCTTACGGCCTGTCTTCACCTGAACGGGTTGGCGACTATGTCCAAGGCATTTGCATGCGTAGTGCCAGCTATAAGACATTTCGATTAGACCGCTTTATCGGCTTTTTCGGCGACATGCAGGAAGCCGAAGAGTATGCCGAGAAGGTGCGCCAGTTCCTGCTTGAGTCCCCCGACGCTGAAGAATTGCCTATTTTTGCTGAGCTGCGGGAGCAGAAAAAATATAAACGGTATGAGTCCCCCGCAATGCTCAGGCCGCTTGACTTCAGTGGGCCAATGGAAATCTGTTTTACCGGATTCAAGAAGGATGACAAAGCGCGGCTTGCCGCTGTTGCCTCAGAGCATGGAATGATCGTTAGAAGCGACGTCACCGTAAACCTTCACTTCCTTTGCGGTGGCTACAACGCCGGCCCGAAAAAATTAGAGGTAGCTCGTAAAAAGGGCACTCTCATTTTAAGGGAGGACGAATTTTTATCCCTGGTTGCAACTGGTGAGTTGCCTGATGACTATGACAGGTAGATATGAGCATAAAATCCAGTGGTAGTGGCGAATGGCTGGTAGATGTTCGTCCACAGGGGCGTGACGGCCCGCGCGTTCGCAAGAAATTTCCAACGAAAGCGGAGGCGCAGGCGTTCGAGCGCTGGGTGATCGCCACCCAGCATAATAAGGGGTGGATGGATAAGCCCAAAGATCGCCGACCGCTCTCGGAGCTGATAGAGCTATGGTGGTTGCACTACGGCCAAACGCTCAAGGCTGGCCGCTGCACATATTTGGCACTGATTGCCTTTGATGCGTACATGAAATACCCGCGAGCCGATCAGATCACGCATGAGCTGTTCTCTGATTATCGCGCTGCCCGTCTCACGGAAGGGATTAGTCCTCGGACTATCAACAATATGCAGATCCGACTGAGTGGGGTGTTTACCGCGTTGACGGCCGCCGGCAAATTTCATGGCGAAAACCCGATGAAGGGCCTGAAACGGGCGAAGACAAAGCGATCTAAAATGGCGTTCTTGACCAAGCCTCAAATCGCGCAGCTGTTGCAGGAAACGCACCCAAATGACATACAGGCCGTTCGGCTTGCTTTGGCTACTGGTGCTCGTTTCGGCGAAGTCGAAAGCCTACTCGACGAACACATCATTAAAAATCGCGTCACCTATGTGGACACAAAGAACGGGAAGGATAGAACCGTCCCTATCTCGCCGGAGTTGTTCAAGGACATCAAAGGCTCCATCGTTGGCCGTCGAGTGTTCCCTAAGTTGAGTTACACACGGGTGCGCCAGTTACTGAAAAAACTGATCCCCGACTTGCCGAACGGGCAGGCAACTCACGTTTTCAGGCACACGTTCGGTTCTCACTACATGATGAACGGGGGCAATATCCTTGCCCTACAGAAGATTTTAGGACACGCCACCATTGAGCAAACTATGACCTATGCGCACTTTGCGCCTGATTATCTGCTCGATGCCGTAAGATTCAACCCGCTGGAATATCACCAGGATGACAGTGTCCACATTTTGCCAAAATTAGGTTGAGCCTGATTACACTCGGTTCGCTTAGATTCGCTTCGTTAATTCATGTTTTTTTGTTAATTAATTGATTTTAAAGTAATGAATTTCACCTTCAGCGCCTTGCGTCCACAAGGAGATCAAAAAAAAGCCCGCAAGTCAGCGGGCAAAAGTTCCTTGTTACTTCTTCATTTGCTGATACTTCTCTGGGGGGAAGCACCAGGAAACAGACTAACCGTTGTGCGCTTAAGATTCTGCGGACAAAACGTTAAGAAAGTGAAAAGCCGTTGGGCTGCTACGCTTTAGCAGGATCCATACAGGTTGATGCCGGATTAACTACCGGCGCGGTATTTTTCTCACCTCATTTTGTAATACACTGACATCACTGATAAATGATGGGGTACGGCATGAAAGTTAACGATCTGGTCACGGTAAAGACGGATGGCAAACAACGGCGTGAAGGGGTGATCCTGGCGGTAGAAGAGTTTAACGAAGGGATCATGTACCTGGTTTCTTTGCCGGACTACCCAGCCGGTGTTTGGTTCTTTAACGAGATTGACAGCCGTGATGGTACCTTTGTTGAACTCCGGCAGGCGGATCCCAAGTAATAGCCTGACAATGGCCGTTACTTCACTGGCGCATTAATTTAATTCGCAAAATTTCCGTTAGGTAATTATCCCGGAAAGGGAGGAAAGCTCTGTTTTTAAAACGGGAATACCCGTCGCGGCCGAGAGTATCGTCGCGAGCAGGTATTTAGGTTATTTAAATGCGCGGTTTCCAGCAGGACACTCTGAAAGACATTTAAAACCAACGTTTGGCAGACTAAACGACAAACCTTTATCTAGCGGCTATTGACAAATATTCCACTGGTCAGGGTGTCGGTCAAACGAACAACATGGTAAATAATCTGCTTGTTGTGCGTTTTAATTTTTCTTTTGATATTTCCCTTATGGGAAGACACGGTTTTGGCCTTAATTTGCATCTGGTCGGAGATCTGGATAGTACCCTGACCCGACATCCACATGCGCAGCATGTTTGACTCGGTTTGGCTCAGCGTAACGGGAGTCTGATCAAATGAGGTTTTTTCCGTGCGGGGCGCTTTTCTCTCCAGATAGTGACTAAGTAGTTGATTCATAGTCTCTGGTTTGATTGATTTTGACGAGATGATGACATTTTTACGAACATATAAATAATCGTCGAAATGTACGTTGGTGATGGCCATAAAGATGAAGAATAAGGTGTCAGGGTGTAGTGAAATCACCCCTTTTATACGTTCCGTAGCGTTCGCTTCGTGTATAAAGCAGTCTTCATTAATAAAAACCAGGCTGGGTTTCAGCTTGCTGCACTTTTCGTGCAGATCGTCGATATCGTTGATGGCATTAATCTGGCGTTTTTTTACTCCGTGTGTTGTCAGGTAGTCTGTCAAACCTAATCTGGTATAGCTGCATGAATCCATAATGATCGTTGGCATATCGCACCCCCACTTAAATCCGTTTTACCGCGGTAACAAAAAGAAAAAGCCTGAAGCCTAAAAGGCAAAAAAAAGGAACAAAAAATTCACGTAGAAGCAGTGTTCTATCAATAAACACGGCTGTACTCAACGATATTTTATTACTAAACTAATTAACACTGTGAATCTATAAGTTTAGCTTAAGTCAGAATAATCTGCTGGCGTAGGAATTGCCGTGAGGTAACGCCAATTTGTGCTTGAACCGCGTGCCTGCTGGTCTTTTTATCATTGATTCAACCCATCATGTCACGAAACGAAATTTTAGATTGCTAGGAAAATTCTTAAAAAAAATTCATGTGTTGTTTTTTTAACATTTTTTAGCTTATTTATTGATCACAGAGAATGTTGTTTTATTTGTATGACTTAATATTTAATAATATTATCATAGTGTTATGTTTTATTCTTTTGTTTTTGATAATGATTATTCTTCCAGTCCTTATCACTTGTGATAATCAATAATCACATAGAGTTAACATTAATGCGTTTTTTTGTTAAAAAAACCGGTGGTATAACAACGAGTTGATGTGACCAATCGTGCTATTTCGACAAATGTGAAAAATGTCAGTAAGTGATTAATTGGTTTTGCTGAACTATTTCTTCGTAGTTACGGGCTGTCAATTATAAATTATTGATAAAGGTTTACGGCCGTTGACTCCCGGCCGTAATAATAGAGCGTCCCACGCAAGGAATAGCCTTCACTTTTCCCGATTAGCCAAGGTCCGGCAAACAGAACTTCATCGATTCCAGGGTCAAATGAATATCGCTTTCCTGCGTCATCCAATTGACCAGCGCAGCACGGATCCCCGGCTGCCCATTGTAGCGAGTAGGGGTACAACGCACGATGCCATGCCGATCCAGGTGGGCGATAAAACGATCGCGTGCCGCAACGGCATCGCCTTCGGTATTTTTAAGGGCAAAGCACACTACGTTTAAATTGACCGGTGCCAGCAGGTGGAAACCCTCGCTGGCCGTCAGCTCTTGGCCCAATAGTTTTGCCAGTCGGACATTACGTTCCACCATATCCTGCATGCCGCTGCGACCATAGGCTTTCAGCGCCATCCATAAAGGGAGTGCCCGGAAGCGCCGCGAGTTTTCAGGGGTCAGATGCAGATAGTTGTCCGGCCGTAACGTGGGGGCTTCCAGATAGGCCGAATGGTTTTGGAACACCTGCATCTGCAATGCCAGATGACGACTGAATTGAATAGCGCTGTCATAGGGCACGTTCAACCATTTATGCGCGTCAACGGTGATGGAATCCGCCTGCTGCCAGCCTGCCAGGCGCGCTGCATAAAGCGGCGAACAGGCCGCCACGCCGCCAAAGGCCGCGTCGACATGTAGCCAGAACGGGTAACGTTCCCGCAGCGCCAGCAGGTGCTGAAGGTCGTCGAAGGCCACCGTATTCACCGTGCCGGCACTGGCCAGGACGAGAGTCGGTATGCCGACGCTGCTAGCCAGATGCCGTTCCAGCGCCGCCGGATCTATAGCTTCGGAGCCGGGAAGACAGTCGATAATTTTCAGCGCATCACGACCGATCCCCAGCATGCTGAGCGCTTTCACGCTGCTGGCATGCGGATTCGCCGACAGCACCTGTACGGGGCCCAGGGCCGCAACCCCCTGCGCGGCGACGTCGATGCCGCGTTGCTGCCCGAGCCACTGGCGGCCAATGGCGATACCGACAAAGTTGGCCATGGTCGCCCCGCTGACAAAACTGCCATTGAAGGTTTCCGGCAGCCCCAGCAAGGTTTTTAGCTGGTCTACCGTCGCCAATTCAATCGCTGCGGCAACGGTATCCTGGCTCAATTGACTATTTTGGTCGATAGCGCTAACCAGCCAATCCGCCGCCAGTGCCGCCGGGGTTGCTCCACCGGTCACAAAGCCAAAGTAACGTGGCCCGGCGCTGGCGGAGATCCCCTCGGCATAACGTTGCCAGAAGTGGTCCAGTGCCGCGATCGCGCCCTTGCCACCTTCGGCCAGTTGGTCATCACCCGGCTGAAGTTGCTGTGCATCCAAGGGCGGGCAAACCGGGCGCTGTTTTATGCCGCTCAGAAACGTTTCGGCCAACTGACGGGTGTGATCGAGGATCTGTGGAAACTGGTCAAGGTCTTGCTGCAAACGTGGGTGCATCGATAACTCCGGACGTAAGGGGGAATAGTGACACCCTAAACTCTTTACTTTGGCGCGAAAATCGATGAAAAATACCCTTTTTGGATAGCAGGGCTAACCAATGTTCGATGAGCGTATTCCTTTACACTTTCTGCCGACCTTTGTAATTGCCGCCCGGCTAGAGAACCTGCGCGCCACCGCCCAGCAGGTGCACCTTACCCACGGTGCCGTCAGCCAGCAGATCCAGCAGCTTGAACAGGCGATGGGCTGTCCGTTGTTTGAACGGCAGGGGCGGGGGCTGCGTCTGAACGCTGCCGGGCGCGAGCTGTTGGCGGTGGCCGAACCAACGCTGGAAGCATTGCAACAGGGGATTGGCCGGGTCAGGCGCGTTGCGCAAAGTCAGGCTCTGCGTATCAGCGTCTTGCCTTCTTTCGCTCATTACTGGTTAATGCCGCGGCTGTCGTCTTTTCACGCGGCCTGTGCCGATATTACGTTGGATATCGATGCCTCGCTGGCGGTGCAGGATCTGACGCGCAAAGGTTTTGATGCGGCTATTCGTCTCGGCAATGGGCAATGGGCGGATATGCAGGCGCAACTTATTGCCAGGGGAGAGGTGGTGCCGGTCGCAACCCCTGCGTTGGCGCGCCAATGGCAGGCGGCCTTCGACGAAGGTACGCCAGGCATACCGCTGCTGGAGCATGATGTTACGCCATGGCGCAGTTGGTTTTTGGTGCATCAGCAGAGGGAGTATGGCAGGCCTCTGGCGTCGTTCAATGACGCTGGCTTGTTGATCCGCGCGGCCGAACAGGGATTTGGTATCGCGCTGGTGAAAAGACTTTTGGTGAGCGATGCGCTAACCGAGGGCCGGCTGGTGTCGTTGGCTGCGGCTCGGCAACTCGAACCGGTTGATTTTTATCTGGTCTGGCCGCAAAACTCCGGGTTGACGCCGGGGGTCGAAGCCTTGTTACATTGGTTGCAGCGTCAATTGGCCTGAGTTCAGCGTCGTCGCCAGGCCGGTTGCGAGCGGCCGAGCGGGGTGGCCGGCAGTGCCCAAAGTAGCGCGGTGCCATTGAACCATAACGCGGGGTTAAGACGTTGCGCCGGGCCCCAGCAGGTCAGTTCGGTTTCCGGGTTTTCATCTGCATCAACCGACGGCGCCAGTGGTTCTCCCGAATGTTGTGGCGGGTAAGGATGACGCAACAGCAGCTCTGCCGTTCGGGCCAGCGACAGCCGGGCGCTGTAGCCGGTGCCATTTTGCAGACGTTGGCGGATGCCCTGCAGCACCGCCGTGGCCATCAGGTAACCGGTGGCGTGATCCAGCGCCTGAACCGGCAAGGGTACCGGTATCGCGGCGTCTTTCCATTTCATGCCCGCCTCTGCCAGACCACAGCTCATCTGTACCAGACTGTCGAAACCGCGCCGCCCACGCCACGGGCCGCTCCAGCCATAGGCATTCAGGCAAACGTCGATCAATCCCGGAGATAAAGCCTGTCGTTGTTCCGCGCCATAACCCAGTTTTTCCAAGGCTCCGGCGCGATATCCGTGCACGATAACATCGGCGTTTTTCAGCAGATGTTCAAAGGTATGGCGATCGTGGGCGTTGGTCAGGTTCAATCGTGCACTGCGTTTGCCGAGCATCACCTCATGCTCAACAGCCGGTTCGTCCCAGCTGTAGGGATCGATACGTAATACGTCCGCCCCTAAACCGGCGAGAAAACGGGTGGCTACCGGGCCGGCGATAATCCGCGTCAGATCCAGCACCCGTACGCCGTGCAGCGGCCTGGCGCTGGGCAGCGTCCAGACTGGCGTCGCAGCTTCCTGAAGTTGCGTCTGATGGATCAGCGGTTCCAGGGCAACGCTTTTACCCTGGGTATGCTGCCGCCACGCTTCGACAGAAAGCATTTGCGCCGCGCAGCCACCGGCCTCTATCACCGCCTGCTCCAGCTCGTTTTTTTTCCATGCCAGCACCTTTTGTGCCAACCCATTTTTATCCTGATTCGGACCGAGCACTTGCTCTACGGCTTTACGGTGATGCGGTGCATTGGTATGCAGGCGGATCCAACCGTCGCTGGTGGCATAATCGCCCGCCAACGCGTCCCAGGCTGCTGGCAATGACCAACCTAGCGGACGTAGCGTCCAGCCGAACCATAAGGACGCCAACCGTCGATCGACAAACACTTGCGGTGCTGCGCTGCGATTCTGTTGCAGCAGTCCGGCGCATGCCAGCCCGGCGGCGGCCCAGCAGGCGGTCGCCAATTCGCTGACTGGGAATGCGCTGCTCAGCACACCTTCACCGCTGACCGTCACCGACCCCGTCGAAAAGGCGTCGTGACCGAAGCTTTGCCCGATCTCTGCGAGCAGCGTTTGAGTAAGGCTATCCATTATCAACTCCAGCGGTGACGGTCAGGGGACTGAACCTAGCGTAGTTCACCCCGACCGGTGTTGCTATGGCGTAACGTTCAGGGTGCGACCATCCGCCAGTTTTGCACGCAGACTCTGGGCGGCTATGCCGTCGAACGGCTGCTCGCTAAAATTGGCGGTCAGCGTGGTGCCGTCGCTGAAGGTGGTTTGCTGCACCCACCCGGCTTTATCCAGCCAGCGGAAATCGATCAGCGCTTTATCCCAAAGGGCCTGATGCAGCGGACGGAAGGCGGCGTCGGCCTGTTTGATCTGCGGCAGGCGCGCCTGCAGCGTGGCACGGCTGAGATGGAACATCGGCGCGGTATTGTAGAGCTGGCTCAGCAGGCTGCGGGTGGTTTTGACATCGCTGAATTTCAGGTTGTCGTAGTTCCAGTGGTGGCTGCTGATCACCGCGTCGTGGAACACCGCCTGATACATGGGCAGACGATAGCGCGGATCGAATTCCACCGTACGGTAGGGTTCCTTCACCTTGGCCGGGCTGAAAAAGAAGGCCGGTTGGGCATTGGGCCACCAGGCACCCAGGTAATAAGGGGAGGACTTATCGTGATTCATCTGCTTATCGCCCCAGCCAAATCCCCAGGTTTCCATGCCGTGGGCAAACATGATGTGGCGTGCGGTCACCGCATTGCCATCTTCGGAACCGAGCGGCAGGCGAAGGGTATTGCTGAACCAGGCCAGCCGCGCATTGCGAGCCTGCGCCATTTGCTCGGCACCGGTCGGGTGGTTGGGCTGATAATCGTCAGAGACCATCCCGGTACCGTCAACGTCGAGGAATAGGCTGTTCAGCCCGGCCATTCGTACCAGTTCGGTCATGCGCTGTTGAGAGTAAGGCAGTACGCAGCCTGGATTCAGGTAGTAGCCTTGTTTGCCGAAGCCGGGTTTCTTGCTGCCGTCGGCACGCACGATGGCGCACTTTTCTCGCAGGGACGTCGGCAGTTGGGCGGTTAACCAGCTGTCATTGACTCCACGTGGAATGGCGGTGTCGTAAGAATCGTAGCTGGCGATCAGGTATCCCGCCTTTTTGGCGCTTTCTACCGCATGCGGGTGCAGAAACTCGGCGGTCCAGTTGTCGGTACCCAACCACAGCCGAGGCAGGCCGGCCTGCTGCAGCGACTCGACCAGGGGGCTAGCCAGCCCCTGTCCCCAGCTCTGCGGCGCAGTCAGATAGGGCCCGAGTTGCCGTTGCGCCAATGCCCGGATATCCGCGGCCTGTTGGCGTTGCGCCGATAAGAAGTCGGCGTCATCCGGCGTCGCCTTGAGCGGTGTCAGTGTCACCAGCGCCTGATTAAGGGCATCAATCAGCGCTTGCTGTTGCCAGCCCTGCGGCGTTTTTCCCGCCAGCGTGCGCACGGTTTTTTGGCTATCGGCATCCATTTTCCGCCACAGAACTTCACCCTTGGAGGTGATAAGCCAGGCCAACAGACCCGGCCAATCTTTCACGTCGTTCGCCGCCAGCAGTTTGTCGCCCCACAGATAAATGTGCGTAGCACCAATCAGCTTTTCGCCTTCCGGCGCGATGCGGATTTTATCTCGCAGGCTGCTGAACTGACCGCTTTGTTGCAGGTATTCACGGTAACGGCGCGCGCCGGACAGCGGCGAGTCTCCCACGTGCAGCAGCACCTCGAAAGCCTGCTGCTGATTAAAGCGGTTGAACTCATGACTACTGCGCATGGCGAGTCCTTTTCCTGCGCTGGCGAAGGTTACCTGGTTGCTGAATGGGGTTAGCAGTAACCAACTGTAGACCTTGCCTTGCTGTTGCTGGCTCCACAGCGGCAGTTTCAGATCCCAGTTGGTATCCAGCGGCGTCATTTCCTTGACCAGATAATTCCGCCAGACGGGATTGTCCAGCGGGATGCGGCTCCCTTCGCCAATCGGCAGCAGCAGGGTCGTTGCCTGCGGCGGCAGCCTGAACCAATTCAGGGTTTGTGCCCGCTTGCTGCTGAAACTCAAACGCAGATCGCCACCCTCCAATCTGGCGGTAACCTGCATGGCGCGGTTGGGCCATTGCCAGCTTGCCTGCGTCGATGTGCTTTGCAGTTCAGCCACGGTTTGCCCAGCCAGTGCCTGGTTAACCTGGCTTTTTCCCGCAACGATTTGCAGCGTGGCAGGATCGATATCAAAACGGGTTTCGCCCTGTTGCAAGAGCAGGGCCTGAGCGGGAAAACCGGCAAGCAGGGCGAGGCTGATGGAAAGGCGAAGCAGGTTCATTGAATGCGTGTCCTTGAGGATGATTGTCCTGTTGAAGCTCAAGCTTATCGGTAATTAGCCAATTGCCCAATGCCAATAAGTTATAATCGTGTGACTCATCAAATATTGGGGTTATTGAGTTTAATTTCCGTTTAATAAATTCGCCTTTACATCGTCACTCTGCGTCACTATACTCAGCCAAAATTTCAAAGAGGAAACACAATTGGACAGTTTTAGTTGCAGTGATATAAATAAGGCAAGCTGACCAATCCTCTACTGATTTGTTGCTTGCCGAAAACGGCGGGCAGCACCCCTCTCTGGTTATTCCGAGCTGTGCAAACCCGAATCTGACTGTTGTTCCTGAGGCCAAATGGCATCGGGTGAATTGATTTGGACGTAATTATGGTTATTTGCAGCCACAGCCTATTCCCTCCTGGCACTTATACGCTCAATCGCTGATTTATTATCGGCGCGATTTCGCGTGTGCTAAAAAGCACATGATTTTATCTCCTGTGGTTATTTAAGGGGAAAGTCATGGCTATGACTCCTTTTGTTTTAAATTTATTACTGGCGATGAGCCTGGGCGCCGTTATTGGCGCAGAACGGCAATGGCGCCAGCGTATGGCCGGCCTGCGTACCAATGCACTGGTGGCGACCGGGGCGGCGGTATTTATCCTCAGCTCCATGTCTACCGACCCTTCCAGCGCCGGCCGGGTTGCGGCACAAATTGTCTCTGGCATCGGCTTTTTGGGAGCCGGGGTGATCATGCGTGAAGGCCTGAATATCCGCGGCCTTAATACGGCGGCCACGCTCTGGTGCTCAGCCGCAATAGGCGTGCTGTGCGGCCTGGGGCAGTATTGGAACGCGGTGCTGGCGACGCTGGTGATCCTGTGCGCCAATATTCTGCTGCGCGAAGCGGCGCAGCGCATCAATCTGCAGCCGCAACAACAGGCGACCGATCTGGAGGTGTGCTACCGCATACAGGTCACCTGCGGCGAGCAGGACGAAATACTGGTACGCACCCTGATATTACAGGCGCTAAATGGCGTGGCATTAAGATTACAATCATTGCGCAGTGCCGATATTGCTATTCCCGGCCAGCTGGAGGTTTGCGCGGAAATAACCGCTAACCCTTCGGTGCAAAAAGAGATTGAGGGTATTGTCTGTCGCGTCAGTCTGGAAAAAAGCGTCAGTGCTGTACGTTGGCGTATCGCTTCTGAATTGCCTGTCTAATAAGTCATTAATGTTTCACTGTACTCAGTGATAAGGAGGCGTCATGGACGGTGACCCCGAAAGCTTAATTATTCAGCGTGCACGACGCGGCAATAATTCGCGCTAATCACGCCAACTAAATAAATTCCATTCTGTGCTTATTCACCTGTTAATCAGGCGGGGTATCCCTGTGCGCAGAGTAAGATAAGAGAATTGCATTATGACCTATATTAATGAAACCGTACGTCGCCGGGATAAAAAATCGACGCCATACGCCATCGCACAAGAGGCGAAAAACAGCGTTGACCAGACGCTGGCAAATTTAAAATGCAACCGTAATGGATTAACCCAGGAGGATGTTGATGAACGCCTGACGCAGTTTGGTATTAATCAGGTAGCTCATGAGAAGGCTCCGCACGCGTTGGTGCAGTTGTTCAGCGCCTTTAATAACCCGTTTATCTATGTACTGATGGTGCTGGCTGCGATCAGTTTCTTTACCGATTACTGGCTGCCTGCCCGGCGCGGTGAAGAAACCGATCTCACCGGTGTCATCATCATTCTGGTGATGGTGTCACTCAGCGGGCTGCTGCGCTTCTGGCAGGAATACCGCACCAACAAGGCGGCGGAGACGCTGAAGTCGATGGTGCGAACCACCGCAACGGTAATGCGCCGCAGCAGCTACAGCGCACATCCGCTGACGCTGGAGGTCCCGATCCGCGAACTGGTGCCGGGCGATATTATTCAGCTCTCTGCCGGGGATATGGTACCGGCGGACGTTCGCCTGCTGGCGTCGCGCGATCTGTTTATCAGCCAGGCCATTCTGACCGGCGAGGCGATCCCGATTGAGAAATACGACGTTATGGGCAACGTCAGCCAAAAATCGAGTGAGGACGAAGTCTCCAGCGAACATGCGCTGTTGGAGCTGTCGAACATCTGCCTGATGGGCACTAACGTCGCCAGTGGTACCGCCACTGCGGTGGTGGTGGCAACCGGCGGACGCACCTATTTCGGGTCGCTGGCGAAGTCGATTGTCGGCACTCGTTCGCAAACCGCGTTTGATCGTGGGGTTAACAGCGTCAGTTGGCTGCTGATCCGCTTTATGTTGGTGATGGTGCCCATTGTGTTGCTGATCAACGGGTTCACCAAAGGCGACTGGAGCGAAGCCGCGCTGTTTGCCCTGGCGGTAGCGGTTGGGTTGACGCCAGAAATGCTGCCGATGATCGTCAGTTCCAACCTGGCGAAGGGCGCTATCGCCATGTCGCGACGCAAAGTGGTGGTCAAGCGTTTGAACGCCATTCAGAACTTCGGTGCGATGGACGTGTTGTGCACCGACAAAACCGGCACCCTGACGCAGGATCGCATCATCCTTGAGCACCATCTGGATGCCAGCGGGACCAAAGACAATGAGGTGCTGCACCTGGCCTGGTTGAACAGCTTCCACCAGAGCGGAATGAAAAACCTGATGGACCAGGCGGTGATCCGGTTTGGTCGCGGCAAGCCGGGCATCGAGGCGTTGGGCCGCTACAGCAAGGTCGATGAGCTGCCCTTTGATTTTATACGCCGCCGTTTATCGATCGTGGTGGCGGATGAAAATGGCCAACAACGCCTGATTTGCAAAGGGGCGGTGGAGGAAATGCTCGAAATTGCCACCCATGTGCGCGACGGGCAGCAGATTTTACCGCTGGATCAGGCTCGGCGTGAGGCGTTGCAGGCGCTTGCCGCTCAATATAACGAAGAGGGATTCCGCGTGCTGGTACTGGCAACGCGAGATCTGGGCGAACAGAAAAATGCTCTGCCGCTGAGTATTATCGATGAACGCGATATGGTGATCCAGGGCGTTCTGACCTTCCTCGATCCACCGAAGGAGAGCGCACAGGAAGCGATCGCCGCCCTGCAGGAAAACGGCGTAGCGATTAAGGTTTTGACCGGCGATAACCCGGTGATCACCTGCAAAATCTGCCGCGATGTTGGCCTGGAGCCGGGTGAACCGCTTTCCGGTCCGCAAATTGAACTGATGGACGACGCCACGCTGGCGCAAGAAGTGGAACAGCGCACGGTCTTCACCAAACTGACGCCGCTGCAGAAGTCGCGCGTGTTGAAAATGCTGCAGGCGAATGGCCATACCGTCGGGTTCCTCGGCGACGGCATTAACGATGCGCCGGCGCTGCGCGATGCCGACGTGGGCATTTCGGTCGACACCGGTACGGACATCGCCAAAGAGTCGGCAGACATCATTTTGCTGGAAAAAAATCTGATGGTGCTGGAAGAGGGGGTGATCAAGGGACGGGAGACTTTCGGCAATATCATCAAGTACCTGAACATGACCGCCAGCTCCAACTTCGGCAACGTGTTTTCGGTGCTGGTGGCCAGCGCCTTTATTCCGTTTTTGCCGATGCTGGCGATCCACTTGCTGATCCAGAACCTGATGTACGATATCTCTCAGCTGTCGCTGCCGTGGGACAAGATGGACAAAGAGTTCCTGCGCAAGCCGCGCAAGTGGGATGCGAAAAACATTGGCCGCTTTATGCTGTGGATTGGGCCAACGTCGTCCATCTTTGATATCACTACCTATGCGCTGATGTGGTTTGTTTTCGCCGCCAACAGCGTAGAGCATCAGGCGTTGTTCCAGTCCGGCTGGTTTATTGAAGGCTTGCTGTCGCAAACCCTGGTGGTGCACATGCTGCGCACCCAGAAGATCCCGTTTATTCAGAGCACCGCCGCGCTGCCGGTGTTGCTGACCACGGCGCTGGTGATGGGGCTGGGTATCTACCTGCCGTTCTCGCCGCTGGGCGCACTGGTCGGGTTGCAGCCACTGCCGTGGGAATACTTCCCGTGGCTGGCAGGTACCTTGGTCAGCTACTGCGTGGTGGCACAGCTGATGAAGCGTTTCTATATTCGCCGCTTCGGTGAGTGGTTGTAATAAGTGCCGGCTGTAGGGGCGAAATATTATCCGCCTCTACAGCATTTTTTTCACCAGCAGACCCAGCATGATGGTCAGGGTAAAGGAAAACAGCGTACCCAGTAGCACATACTCGGTACGCATTTTGTCATCGCTCTGGCGCAAATCGCCAAAGCGAAAGATTGACTTGGCTGCCAGCAAAAAACCGACCGCCGGGATTTGGCCGATCAGCACAAAGGTCAGGATCAGCGTTCTTTCCAGATAGCCAATTTGCTTGCCCGCACGTAATAACGAGTCGTTATCGGCTTTGGCTGAAGGAGGCATCTGCGGTGCCCAGTGAGCCAAAAGCTGGCCGATAAGCACGCCCATCGGCATGTAAATCACCAAATACGTCACCACAATCAGCCCAACCTGCCAACCGACAATGGCCGCTCCCAGCGCGCTAAGCAGGCCATGGGCATTGGGCGTCAGCGACAGCCACAGCAGTGCAATCACCGTAAGATGCAGGCCTTGATCGAGCAGAAAACCGCCCGCTTGACTGATGCGCGTCAATAACGTGACCTTCAACAGGTCAATCAGCCAGTGGCTGATGGCGATAACCAGCAGGGCGGTCAGCACCTGGCCGGAAGAGAGTCCGCCATGCAGCAACGCAAAACCGGCCACCACCCAGGCGGCCAGCACGCCGTGCAGTAAGGCATGCAGCAACAGGAAACGAGAACGTGCGCGGTGACGAGCCTTATCCTCGACCCAACTGCGCGGCTGCAGCGGGAAGTCGGCAAGCAGGTGAACCACCAGCAACCAGGTCAGCAACGGCGCGTAGCTCAAATCCATATTCAGGTGATCCTGTTAATCGCGTGAATAAATCGCATCATTTCCTCGTAGGCCGCGCGTTTCAGCGTTGCAGAAACGGTGGAGGCGGCCTTTTGCAGCTTTTCCGCTACCTCTTGGCTGGTGTCGGCGAAGAAACGTGCCTGGACGACCTGCGCTTCGGTCTGTGAAAGGCGGCTAATCACATGATCTAACATCGGCAATAGATCGCTGACAATGGCATTTGTCTGCTCATTGTCATTTTTCAGAGCCAGTCGGCAATTTTTCATCAAAGCGTCCAGGGCCTGGCCAGAATTCACAAAGGCGCTGCCATAACCGGCGGTTTGTCCCTGGTCGCTGCCGAGGCCAACGGCGATGCGGGCATCCCAATGGCGTGAGTCCATCGCTCTAAGCGCAATACGGATATACACCGCCAGCAGCAAACCGGATTGCGGTTCGGCCACCGCTTGAAAAGCATCGCCACGGAAAATCTCGAATCGCTCAATAAGCGTAGCCCGTTGCAATTGACTCAGCAGGGCATTTAACCCGGTAATGTAGTGAGTGGTGTCTAATTGCCGTGAATTGACCAGATCGCCGGTGATCACGCTAACTTGTGCTGGCATCTCTTTTTCTACTCTGAAGCGGGAGTTATCGGTAAATTTCGCACCTCAAGGCGAATATGTCAATAATTCGTATCTGAGTGCGAATATGGTAAATATTCGTCTCTCAAGGCGAAATCAACTCCGCCGCTGAATAGGCTCAAGCATCAGCTTAAGCAGCGATTTCTCCATCCGGGCGACATAGACGCCCAGCAGGATCAGCCCCACGCCCAAGATCTGCGCGCTGATGGTATCGCCACTGTCGCGCAGGCGGTCGATAACCACGCCTGCCAGCATTTGGCCACTGATAATCAGTAGTGCGGCGCGCAGGGTGCCGAGACGCGGCAGAACATAGCTATTCAGCGCGACAAACAACGCCCCGATGACACCGCCAAGGTAGGCACCCCACGGGGCCTGGCCGAAGGTTGCACCGTTGACGCTGCCGGTTGCCACCAGCAGCAGGCTGAGGAACAAAAAACCGACGATATGATTGCAAAGTGAGGCCTGAAAAGCGCCACGATCCAGCGCCAGACGCCCGTTGATTGCGCGGCTGAGGCCGATACAGACGCCGTTGAGTAGAGCAAGGACTATCAGGGTAAACATGGGCGTTACCTCAGGAAAATGAGCAGAGCGCAGCCGCAGAGGATCAGCAGCGTGGCGACGATATCGTTGAGACTCAAACGGCGTTTAAGCGAGCCAAACCAGCCGCAGCTGTCGGCGAGCATGCCGAACAAAACCTGACCGGTGAGCATCAGCGCCAGGCTGCCGGAAAGCGCCAGCGGGCTGTTGACCGTAATGGCGGCCAGCACCACCGTCAGGGCACCGGGCAGACCGCCCAAATAAGCCCAGCGAGGCGTCCTGGCCGATGAGGCCGCGCGGCGCGGAGTACGACGGTTCAGCAGGAGCAGCAGCAACCAGGCGGTGATGGCGCCCATACCGTGAGCCAACCACGAGGCCAGCAAGGGGGAGTTATAGCTGGCCAGCAGGCTGTTGATGGCAATCATCAGGGCTAATAGGGCACCGGCGCCCAGCGCCAGCAGAGGATCGGAAAAACGTTCACGCATCAGGGTTTCAACTTCAAAATTAATTTGAAGAGCAGCCTATATTGTTTTTGTTTAAAGCTTAATCCACTAAAATGGAAACTCATTGTTGAGAAAAAGTTGACTGATAATGAACGATCGCTTTGCAGCAATCCCGGTATTTGTGGCGGTGGTGGAATGCGAAAGCTTTTCTGCCGCCGCCGAGCGACTGGGCATCACCAAATCGGCAGTAAGCAAACGCATCACCCAGCTGGAACGCTCGCTGGGCGTGCAATTATTGCAGCGAACCACCCGCAGTTTGAGCCTGACCGAGGCCGGTGAGCAGTATTTTGGCTATGCACGCAATGCCTGCGCCGTAGCGCAAGAGGGAGAGGATGCGGTCACCCGTTTGCAGGGACAGCCGCAGGGCTGCCTAAGGATCAGCGTACCCATGGTGTTTGGTCGTTTGCATATTGCCCCGTTGATCCCCCGTTTCCTGGCGGCTTATCCGGCGGTGGAGATCAATATGATGATGGACGACCAACTGGTCGATTTGGTCGAAGGGGGCTATGACCTGGCGATCCGCATCGGTCGACTGGCCGACTCGAGCCTGATAGCCCGGCGTATTGCACCGTGCAACAGCGTCTTGTGCGCAGCGCCGTCTTATCTGGCGCGCTGTGGAACACCGACGGACATGGAGCAATTAGCGAAGCATAACTGTTTGTTTTACAGTTATTTCCGCGGGGGGAGCGAATGGCAGTTCGACGGGCCTGCGGGGGCTGTACGTTTCCAACCCAGAGGCAATTACCAGGTGAATAACAGCGAGGCGTTGCGTGAAGCGTTGATCGCCGGTTTGGGGATTTGTCAGATGCCGACTTTCATCGTTGGAGACGATATTGCGCAGGGGCGACTGCTTGAGTTGATGCCGGACTATCGGCTGCCCGAGCATGCCATTTATGCGGTCTATCCACAGCGTAAATACTTACCGGCTAAGGTATCGGCCTTTGTCGATTTTTTGCTGGCTCAGCTCGGAGGAGAGCGGCCTTATTGGGATACCCCGGATCGCTGATAACACCCCGTCGCCATTCGACCGGGAATACGCGTGCCTATAGGTACGCCACCGGCGAAGGGAGATTAAGGTGCGGGGTGTTAGAAACTTTTCACCAGCACTTCGCGCGGCTGTTCGTTGCCGTGCTTCAACAGATAGTCGAAAGATTTCTCGCTACTTTTCAGCTGCTGCAGAAATTCCTGCGGTGACAGGTCGTGTTTTTTGCCGCTCATATAAGCCAGCGCCAGTTCTTTTGCCTGATAACGTGAGAAGTTGTACATAAGAGCCCTCTAAACGGTGGATTTCACGCTAGAGATTGTAACGAAAGAGCACATAATGAACAGTCGCTTTGGCGTATGGAATCAATAGCTGAAACTTAACTCAGGCTGAGTGAGCGTTTTCACCGGGCCATCGCGAAAGTGAGCCATTCTGCGCAATCTTCGCAAATCTTAATATTCACTAATTCATATATGTTTCTTGGCATTTTTCCTCCTTCGGCTTATGATGGCGGTTATCGTAAAAGGAGGATCCCCATGACATCACTGACGCCACTGGCATTGTTTAAAAATCTGTCGGAGGAAACTCGCCTCACGCTGGTGCTTTTGCTGCGCCAGGCGGGTGAGCTGTGCGTGTGCGAATTGGTCAGCGCATTGGAGAAATCGCAACCCAAAGTTTCTCGTCACCTCGCGATGTTACGTGAAAGTGGTCTGCTGATCGATCGTCGCGAGGGCAAGTGGATTTACTACCGCCTGTCGCCGCATATGCCGGCCTGGGCGGCGGCAATCATCGAACAGGCTTACCTTAGCCGGCAACAGCAGGTGACCGAGCTGGCGCAGCGCGCGTTAGGGGCGGTCTGCCGGTAACGCTAAAAAATTTAAACAAACACATTCGAAATATCATATATATAATAAGAGACTAAGGAGTTGTGATGGTGTTGGCCGGGGCAATATTTATCCTGACGATCGTTTTGGTGATCTGGCAGCCGAAAGGTTTGGGCATAGGCTGGAGTGCCTGTTTCGGCGCGCTCTTGGCATTGCTGACCGGTGTGGTACATGTCGGAGATATTCCGCTGGTCTGGCAGATTGTCTGGAACGCCACCGCGACCTTTATCGCGGTGATCATTATCAGCCTGCTGCTGGACGAGTCCGGCTTCTTTGAATGGGCAGCGCTGCATGTTGCGCGCTGGGGCAAGGGCAAAGGGCGCTGGTTGTTCACCTATATTGTACTGCTGGGCGCCGCGGTGGCGGCGTTGTTTGCCAATGACGGGGCGGCGCTGATCCTGACGCCGATAGTGATTGCGATGCTGCTGGCGTTGGGGTTCAGTTCAGGGGCAACGCTGGCCTTCGTGATGGCGGCGGGATTTATCGCCGATACCGCCAGCCTGCCGCTGGTGGTGTCCAATTTGGTGAATATCGTCTCCGCTGATTTCTTTCAACTGGGTTTCACGCAGTATGCGGCGGTGATGGTGCCGGTGAACCTTGCCGCCATTGTCGCCACGCTGGTGATGTTGCACCTGTTCTTCCGCAAGGACATTCCGCGCAGCTATGACCTGAGGTTGCTGCGGCCACCGCGTGAGGCCATTCGCGATTTGCCGACGTTTAGAGCCGGTTGGGGTGTATTGGTGCTGCTGCTGGTGGGGTTTTTTGGGCTTGAGCCGCTGGGCGTGCCGGTTAGCCTGGTCGCCGCCGTTGGGGCGTTGATCCTGCTGCTGGTGGCGAAAAAGGGGCAGGCCATCGACACTGCTAAAGTGTTGCGGGGCGCCCCCTGGCAGATCGTGGTCTTCTCTCTCGGGATGTATCTGGTGGTCTACGGGCTGCGTAATGCAGGGCTGACCGATACCCTGGCCGGTGTGCTGGATTTTCTGTCCGAGCGCGGAATTTGGGCAGCTACGCTGGGCACCGGTTTCCTGACGGCATTTTTGTCCTCGGTGATGAACAACATGCCGACGGTGTTGGTGGGGGCCTTGTCGATTGACGGCAGCAATGCCGAAGGCGTAATTAAACAGGCAATGATTTATGCCAATGTCATAGGCAGCGATCTTGGGCCGAAAATTACGCCGATCGGTAGCCTGGCCACGCTGTTGTGGCTGCACGTATTGTCGAAGAAAAGCATCGTCATAAGCTGGGGATACTATTTCCGGGTCGGGGTAGTAATGACCCTGCCGGTGCTGTTGGTTGCGCTGACCGCCCTGGCCCTGCGCCTGTCGCTTTAGCCATAACTCAGAGAGAACGCCATGAGTAACATCAAGATTTACCACAACCCGGCTTGCGGCACATCGCGCAATACGTTGGCACTGATCCGCAACAGTGGTGTGGAACCGACGGTGATTTTGTATCTGGAGACACCGCCCGACCGCGAGCAATTGATCAGGCTGATCGCCGATATGGGAATATCTGCGCGAGCCTTACTGCGTAAAAACGTCGAGCCTTATGAATCGTTGGGGCTGGCAGATGCAGGCTGGAGTGACAAACAATTGATCGACTTTATGTTGCAACAACCGATATTGATTAATCGACCTATTGTGGTGACACCCTTGGGCACCCGTCTGTGTCGACCGTCGGAAGCCGTGCTGGATATCCTGCCGGATCCGCAGCAAGGCCCTTTCACCAAGGAAGACGGCGAGCCTGTGATCGATGCGCAAGGGCGGCGAATTTCGGTGAAATGAGCATTAAAGGCCCGCGATTGGATTGCGGGCCTGACTTTTTAGATGCTGCGTTGATTGACTCGTGCAGACAGTTCAGCCGCGCGCTCTTTTCTCTTGCTGTAACGGTCGACCAGATACCTGGCATTGCCTCGCGTCAGAAGGGTAAACTTCATCAGTTCTTCCATCACGTCAACGATTCGATCATCGTAGGCGGAAGGTTTCATGCGGCCATCTTCTTCAAACTCTTGCCACGTCTTGGCAATAGAAGAGGGGTTGGGGATAGTGAGCATTCGTATCCAGCGCCCTAAAATACGTATCTGATGCGGGCGTCGACAGCCGATGTTGCCGTTGGCAGAACTGCCCCCCAACCGACCGGGGCAGTCATTGCTCATCGGGGATTATTGTGGGGCGTCACGCTCAACCAAGGCTTCCAGCAGGGTTGCCGATGGCGTAAAGAACAGGCTGCCGGTGACCGCGCGGCTGAAATCCAACAGGCGATCATAATTGCCGGCTGGCCGACCAACAAACATGTTCTCCAGCATTTGCTCGATGGGCTGAGGGGAACGCGCGTAGCCGATGAAGTAAGTGCCGAACTCCCCCATGCCGGGTTTGCCGAACGGCATATTGTCACGCAATATTTTGACTTCATTGCCTTTTTCATCGGTCAGCGTCGTCAGGGAGCTGTGAGATGATGAGGGTTTGACGTCTTCATCCAGTTCAATATTGGATTGCTTGTGGCGACCAATAATGCGTTCTTGCGTTTCAACGCTCAGTGAATTCCAGCCTTTCATGTCATGCAGGTATTTTTGTACCAGCACGTAGCTGCCGCCTGAAAACTCAGCGTCTTCCTCGCCAATCACCGTATAGTCGAAGGCTTCGTGCCCTTCGGGGTTTTCTGTACCATCGACAAAACCAATCATTGCCCGCTGATCGAAGTAGCGGAAACCGTGCACTTCCTCTATTACCGTCACGGCATCGCCAAGCTTGTTCATCAACTGTGTGGCGAGTTCGAAGCACAAATCCATCTCGTCGGCGCGAATGTGCAGCAGGATATCGCCAGGGGTCGAAACGGCAACGCGGTCGCCGGTACCTATCTCACGAAAAGGATGAAGCAGCGCCGGACGGGGCTGGCCGAACAGCCGATCCCAGGCCGTAGAGCCAAATCCGCAGACGCAGGACAGATTGCCCGCCGGAGATCTTTTGCCGACGGAACGGATTACGCCGCTGATATCCGCACACCAGCCACGCACCGCAGCAAGCTGAGCGGGGTTGGGCGACAAGGTGGCGACCAAAAATATGGCATGACGTGTAATGGGGCTGAAGACAGCCTGAGGTTGTTGATTTTGGGTAGTCATAGCATCCAGTGCCGAGGAAAGTCAGAGCTTAAAACTAATCTATTTTAGCGGTTACGCCAACTGATTAACCCCAGTTGGCGTGTGGAAAGCTCAACGCGGAGCGTGAATAAAAACATCTCTATCAGCGAAGATGCACTGGCATAGGGTATCGTCAGGATGACACAGGCATGAACTGGGTCGTCGCAGCACGTAAATTGAAGCTGGATGGCAGCAACCGGTATCGGTTGGTTAACGCTTGAATGTAAAGTAGTCAGTAATGCCGCACAGGAAACGTGGGGGAGAGCAAGGCGACAGCGATTTACTGACGCCTTTAATTAACAAATTTATGAACGAAAGCATGGTCGTTAAAACTAGGGAATTTAGCTCCCTTTCTGCGGCTTGCCTAAAGAGAATTTAATTATTAAGTATATAAGTCTTACTAAGACAATACCGCAGCTAATTGAAACCAACAGAACGGAAATGCCTCTCGGTGCGGGATACCATGTTGAAAAGCCTACCCCAGCCCCGCTTAGCAAGGATGAAGAAAGAAATATACCCAGAATAACTGATATTATTTTTATAACTTTATCATTCATGTAATCACCTAAAAACGGCGAGTATCCTGCCCGTAGTTATTTTCTTTAACGTTACCGTCTACCAAGAACATTTGCCACCGGAACTTGACCCGCATTTATTCCCGCCTTTGCCCATGCCTACGTTACCGCCACCCTTGTTGCCATCCTTGAAACAACCGCCGGTAACTGCGCCGCCAACCAATCCCATAGCGGCGCCAGGTAGCCCACCAAACGCACCTAAAGCTGTACCTGCCACCATGCCATTGATACAGTCTTCCGACGTATTTTTAGTATAGTAGTCACTTGAGCCGCTTTTGTTACCGCCATTGTTTTTTCCTTTATTCTTACGACTATTGTCCGCACGGTCTCCGCCATTATTACCACGGCCGCCGGCGATAGAGTCTAATAAAGAATGATCAATCGTTTTCATAACCAACTCCTTTTGAGTTTATGATTTTTTATTATACTTCACCTTGATGGTGGATTGATTATTAACCTAAGTCATTTTGCATATCAACAACTATTTTATCCGGAATGTATAAAATGGAATTAATTAATGATTACATTAATATGAAGTGTTAAATGAGGTGAGTAAATATAATCGATATTAATGTTTCTTATTATTATGGGGAGAGTTGTTTTTAAATCCGAGCGGCGACGCCGCCCGGCAGGGGATCAGGACATCAAATTGAAAGGGTCATCAATAGATTTCGCCGGCGCGGTAAACCAGCGCGCTCCGTCTTCGGTGACGTAGAAATGATCCTCAAGACGAATGCCGAACTCGCCTGGCAGGCATAGCATGGGTTCGATGCTGGCGCACATGCCCACGTCGAGCGGCTCCTGCTGCTTGCGGATCAGATACGGCGCTTCATGAATGTCCAGCCCGATACCGTGACCGGTACGGTGCGGCAGCCCCGGCAGCTGATAATCCGGCCCAAAACCATGAGAAACCAGCGCTTCGCGCGCGGCATCATCCACTTTATGGCAGGGCACGCCGGGCGCGATTACAGCAAATGCCGCAGCCTGCGCATCATGTTCAGCCTGCCAGGCAAAGCGTTGGCGCGGGTTGGCTTCGCCGTAGACATAAGTTCGGGTGATATCGGACAGGTAGCCCTTGTAGCGACAGCCGGTATCCAGCAGCACGACATCGTTATGTTGCAGCGGGTTGGGGGCTTTTACGCCATGAGGAAACGCGCTATCGGATCCGAACAGTGCAATGCAGAAGTAAGAACCGGTGGTGCCCATTTTGCGATGGGCCTGATCGACAAACTCGACCAGCTCTCTGGCGGTGATCCCTGGGCGCAATATGCTTGCCGCCGCCTGTTGGACCCGCAGGGTAATGTTATTCGCGGTTTGCATCAGCGCAATTTCGGCCGCCGATTTGCGGCTGCGGCAGTACCCGGTGATCGGCAGGGCGCTGACCAACTTTATTTCACCGGCATGCTGTTGCAGGCCGAGGAACAGCGTGACCGACGCGGTTTCGCAAATGGCCACTTTGAGTTGGCGGCCCGAACCTGTCAGCCCACGCGCGGCCAGTACGGTGAAGAACAACCGGTAGGGATCTTCTTCCTCATGCCAGCTAAATATCTCCCCCTCAATCACCTGCGCGTCCTTGAACGTGCCGATCTCAAACCAGGGCGCAATATAGGCGATTTCCCCCTCGGCCGGGATCACCGCGCCCACCATACGTTCGCTGGGCGACCAGGCGGTACCGGTAAAATAGAGCAGGTTGCTGCCGGCATTGAGGTAGCAGGCGTCAATGCCGTTGTCGCGCATCAGGCGCTGCGCGTGCTGAATGCGTTGCCGGTATTCCACCGCGGCGATTTCAGGCGGGTTGTCCGTGAGCGGTTGCAGCTGTTCCAGGGCCTGTTGTGGCGTACTACCGCCAATGCCTGTAGCCATGTGTTCTCCTCGCGTGATGTTAATGTCAGGGCCAATGTCCCCGCGCGTCAAACCTTCATCATAAATAAAGCGCGGCAGGAATACTTGGCTCCAATAGGGAGTAAAAATGACGATTACGGCACAGTTTCTGTTTTCTGAGCCGCTATAGCGCCAGAGGGCCCTGAGAGTTTGGTTCAAAGGGCGTCATTCGCAGACTGAAAATTATTATTTTCACCATAATTAACACTTAACTCACTGTAATTAAATATGAATGCAATAACGCATCAATGTGATGCAAAAACGCTCTTGTAAATAATGATTAGCGTTGCTAATTCTTAATGCCCATGCATTAAAATTGTTTATGATAAATTTCGGGGACTTTTTAAGATGGCGAATTAATAATTATTAACCAAGATGATTTCAACGCGAACAATATTCTATGACCTGAATTCCATTCGGGAGGGATTAATGCCTGAGCGCGTTACCTTCGTTTTATTGTTGCGCATAAATAAATAGTTAAGTTATTTATTTCATTGAGTGTGCCCGATCAAATAAATGAGTGGGTATGTTCGATTGATATATTCATTCGTTCTTTTAGCGAATATCTATTGAGAGCACCTTATGGAAACAGAGGCCGTTGAGTCCAAGTTCAGTTTTGGTTCTTATACCCGATTATTGTCTGATCCCGGACATGCGACGCTTTCATTGTTTGGCCTGCTGGTCAGGTTCCCGGTGGCGATGCGGTCCATCAGTTGCATAATGTTGATTTCCGCCACTATGGACTCGTTATGGATTGCCGGAACCGTGGCGGGAACATTAATGATTACGCAGGCGATAGCCAGCCCGGTTTTAGGCCGATTTGCCGATAAATTCAGCCAGCGAAAGGTGCTTATTATTACCTGCTGCTGCCACGTCATTGCGATCCTTTCGTTAATTGGCTTGGTGCTGCTGAATATGCACTTATGGGCAATTATGGCGGCGGCCATTGCTACCGGTTGTTCGTCGGTGCCGGTGGATGGATTTATTCGTACTCGCTGGGCCTCCATGGTGACCGATGAAGCGCTACGAACCGCGTACGCGTTAGAAACCGTGCTTGATGAGATCATTTTCTTATTGGGGCCGTTAATCGCCATTGTTTTGGCCACGGCATGGCACCCCGCAGCGGGGCTGGCGTTATGCGCCGCGCTCACCTTCAGTGGTTCTCTGGCCCTGGTGTTACATCGGCGTTCTGAGCCGGTTATTGTGCACAAGAGCGCAGAAAGCGACCGTCGGGCAATCAGCATGGTCTGGGTACGGGCGTTAATGATCTCCTATGCGGCGGTAGGCCTGTTTCTTGGCTCAATCGACGTCATGATGATCGCCTACGCCAAAGAAGTAGGCAATCCAACCCTCGCCGGTGTGCTGTTATCCATTTGCGCCGCGGGCAGCCTGGTGGGTGGCACCTGCTACGGCGCCATGAACTGGTCCTTATCGCAACCCCGCCTGCTGCTGATCACCTCCGCCACCCTGTGTGCCGGCACGCTTCCGCTGATTTTCACCAGCGTTCCCGTTGTCATGGGCATTTCCGCTTTCGTCGCCGGGCTGTCGGTGGCGCCGTTATTGATCACCTGCAGCAACCTGCTGGAGTCCTTGACGCCGAAAGGGTGTTTATCCGAAGGCTTCTCCTGGTTGTCCAGCGCCGGCTGGCTGGGCTTTTCACTGGGCGTCTCGGTGGGTGGACAGCTTTCTGATCAAAGCGGAGCGGGTCAGGTGGCCTGGGTAGCCATGGCCGCCGGAACACTCGCTTTATTATCCAGCCTGTTTAGCCAGAAATTACTCAGCAATAAATAAAAACTACGCCCCAGAATATCGGGGCCTCACATTATTATTTTCGAAACAGGAAAACGGCAATCGTGAAACAGTTAACGACGGGGGTTCCCGTTCCGCGCATGACCTTTAAAGAGTTCGTCGCCTTTGGTGTTGAAGCTATTTTCCGAGCCGACGTTCCGGTCATTATTACCGATTTACCCATTGATACCAGCATAGGGGCGAGTGATCTGATCTCACAACGCTTGGGCGATGACAATGTCACCTTGTTCCGAGAGGCCAGTAATAAAGAAAATACCGAACGCTGGCAAACCATGAAAATTCAGCTGCGTGGTTTTTTGGAAAATAAAGAGTACCAAAGCGACAACAATACCTGGTATCGCGTGGTGTCCAATATTATGCACCGCCCTGAGGACGTCAATAATATCCTTGGCTTTGATGCTTTTTCCCTGTTGGCCTCACGTCGTGGGTTGAACGCCGCCAATTTATGGGTCAGCTACCACGGGGTATTTACCCAAAGCCATTTCGATGAGTTGGAAAACTTTAATATTTCTTTGCAGGGCAGAAAACGGTTCATTCTTTTTCCTCCGGGCCGCAGAGATTACTATCCGCGATCTATCCTGCAGGGTTTCGGCGATAAATCGCAGGCCTTTGATTTTGACAATATCGACCCGCAGCGTTTTCCCCGCTTGGCGGCAAAAATACCGCAGCGCCGCGACTTTATTTTAGAACCCGGCGAAATGCTGTATTTGCCACTGGGGTGGTGGCACCAGGCCGAATCTTTAGACGACCTGAATATCAACGTTAATTTTTGGCTGTGGGATCTGAAAATCCTGCGCCGCCCTTATGTTTTCTACTCCGCGCTCTACACGGCGGCTTACCGCAAGTTTAAAGGCATCTACAACTATCAACCAGAACCCACCAAGAGGAAGGCACTTGATGAGCAGCCGTAAGCAGATCATTCCCACGAACACATTCCGCAACAACGATAAGGCCATCGGCATAGGCAATCCTTTCTGGGATATGTCAGAGCAAAACGGCCTTGCGGGTATCGTTGCCGGGCTCGATAACGACCTGTTGTCCACCCAAAGTGGCCATCAGTTTGTCAATTTCAGCTGCTGCTCGTACCTGAACCTGGACTCCCACAGCAAGGTGGTCGAAGGTGCTATCGACGCGGTGCGCCGCTACGGCGTGTTGGATCACTGCATCGCCCGCAGTCGGGTCCAGCTCCCTGCCATGAAGGAGTTGGAAGCGTCGCTGGGTGAGCTGTTCCAGGCTGATGTACTCAGCGGCGTGTCAGCGAGCAGCGTCAGCGGCGGCTTGCTTCCTCTTATAGCTTCGGGCCATTTAGGCAACGGTGTGCGGCCTTTGATGATTTTCGATAAGCACGCCCACGTATCGCTGGCAGCTGCCAAACCCGCCTGTGCCGATGAAACCGAAGTCGTCACCTGCAATTATCATGATTTGAATTTCATTGAAGACTGCTGCAATCAATATCAACGGGTCTGTTACGTGGTCGACGGCAGCGATAGCCTGGGGGGCTATGCCCCGGTCAAAGCCCTGGCTGAACTGCAGGACAAATACGGCCTGATGGTATTTTACGACGATTCGCATTCGATCTCCGCTTATGGCGAACGCGGTATTGGCTATGTTCGTTCCCATAGTCCGGCGTTGGATGAAAACACCATTATGGTGGTCACGCTCAACAAAGCTTTCGGCACCAGCGGGGCGGCGATATTGCTCAACGGTTATTCGCAGCAGATGCTACGCCTGGTCGAACGCTTTGGCGGCGGGCTCAACTACTCGCAAAACCTGAATACGGCGGCCATCGGCGCCAGCCTTGCGTCGGCGGAAATTCACCGAACGGCCGAATTGCCCCGGTTACAAAAGAAACTGTACGACAACATCGCGCTGTTCGATTCCCTGATCCCGACGGAGCAAAGCGGCAATACCTATCCGATCCGCCTGGTGCCGATGAGCGATGACCGGGTGATCGAGGCGGGGCGCCAGGTGATCGAGGCTGGCTTCTATGTCTCGCCGGTGTTTTTCCCTATCGTCGCCAAAGGCACCGCCGGCCTGCGAGTCATGATGCGAGCCGGACAAACGCAAGAGCAGATCCGCGGCCTGTGCCAGGTGATCTCTGCTGTCAGGGGGCCGCAATGACGGATATCGCCCGGGCTGTGCCCCGCAGCATTCTGTACACGCCGGCCTTGTCACTAAACCGTGTGGTCAAGGCTCTGTCTTATGACGCTGATGTGCATTTGATGGATCTGGAGGACTCTGTTCCTGGCCCGGCCAAGGCAGAGGCCAGAAACATCTGCCGTACGGCTCTCGAAAATGCGCCGCTGTCCGCCAATATTGCTGTTCGGATCAACGCGTTGGGCACTCTTGATGCGGTGCATGATCTGGTGATGTTGTGCTCCGGCCAAACCACGCCTGGCTTTATCGTAATGTCGATGGTTCGAACCCCTGCCGAGGTGGTTTTCCTGCGCGAAACCTTTGCCTCTGCCGGAAGGTTCCCAGAAATTTACCTGACGATAGAGACCGTCGAGGCCATTACCGATCTGGACAATGTCGCGGCGGTGGCGGATGGGCTGATTTTTGGTTCTGCAGATTTGGCGGCCACGTTGGGGGTGCCGATCACCTGGTCCGGGATGCTGGCCGCTCGTCAGGCGATGGTGTTGGCGAGTGCCAGACACGGTATTGGCTGTATCGATACCGCCAATTATCGGCTTTCCGAACCCGACGTGTTGGCCAATGAAATTCAGTGCGTCAAAGATCTGGGTTTCCATGGCAAAGCCACCGTTCATCCCAGCGAGCTCGAACTGATCAACTCGACGTTACGGCCCTGCGAGAGCGCACTCTTGGCGGCAAGCCGCATTACCGATGCTGTGAAAGCGGCGCAGGGGGGAATTGCCTTGTTGGACGGGCACATGGTGGGGCCGCCTTTTGCCCGCATGGCACGTAATACCTTGCAATCCGGCAAGGCCTGGGCCGACCGTTTCGGCAGGAGCAACTCATGACGCTCTCCGTCGCTGTCATTGGAACCGGCGCCATCGGCATGGATCTGGTCAATAAGATCCAGCGTTCCCCGCTGCTGCATTGCGGGTTGCTGGCGGGGCGCAACAAGGACTCCGCCGGTCTTGAGGTCGCAGCCCGCTTGGGTTGCCCGACCAGCGCCGGTGGCATTGACGCTGTGTTGGCGTCGCCAACGCCTTTTGATGTGGTTTTCGACGCCACCAACGCGATGTCGCATGTCAGGCATTGGGCGCTGCTGCGTCCGCTGGGCACCTTACTGATCGACTTAACCCCCAGCCACCTGGGCAAAATGATCGTGCCTACGGTGACGGGAACCGAGGCGCTGACCGAGCGCAATGTCAGCCTGATCAGCTGCGGTGGACAGGCGTCGATACCCATTTTGCATGCCCTGAGCCGACATTTTCGCATCAACGATATCGAGGTGGTGGCGACCGTCGCCAGCAATATTCTGGGGCGGGCCACCCGGATCAACATCGACGAATATGTGGACACCACGCAGCGAGCGCTCAGCGCTTTTACCGGCGTAGCCAACACCAAGGCGATCCTTAATATCAGCCCGGCCGCGCCACCCGCCATGTTCAGGGTCACCATTTTCGCCGGTATTCCAGGGGTCACAAAGGAACAGATCACTCCGGTGCTTGCTGGGGCCGTTGAGGCGGTGCGGGGATTCTCGGCGGGCTATTCGCTTACGGCTCTTAACGTCAGCGAAGGACGCGTTTCGATCTCGCTGGAGGTGGTTGCCAGCAGCAAGGTGATGCCTGAATACGCCGGGAATCTGGATCTGATTAATTCTGCCGCCATCCTGGTTGCCGAACAGTATGCGAGCTATCGAAATAAAACGGAGGGGGCTAATGGCCATTCTGATTAACGACTCAACCCTGCGTGATGGTCAACACGCCGTGAAGCATCAGCTCACGGTGGCTCAGTTACGAGACTACGCGACGGCGGTAGATAAAACGGGGGTGGCGATTGTCGAGGTTGGCCATGGCAACGGGCTTGGCGCCTCCTCGTATCAGGTCGGGCGCGCGGCGTTGAGTGATGAAACCATGTTGAACACCGTGCGCGAGTGTTTGCAAAACAGCAAGATGGGCGTGTTTATGCTGCCCGGTTGGGGAACCATCGTCGATCTGTCGAAGGCGTTATCCTGCGGTGCGGATGTGGTGCGCATCGGTACCCATTGCACTGAGGCAACCTTGGCTGAACGTCATCTGGGATGGCTGCGAGATCACGGGGCAGAAGCGCATGCGGTACTGATGATGAGCCATATGGCCACTCCCCAACAGTTAGCCGATCAGGCTCAACTGCTGGTGGAGTACGGTGCGCAGGCCGTCGGCATCATGGATTCTGCCGGCAACCTGTTGCCGCAGGATGTGACCGAACGCATCACCGCGATGCGGTGGCAGGTGGATGTGCCGCTTATTTTCCACGCCCACAATAATTTGGGCATGGCGGTGGCCAACTCGGTTGCCGCCGCTCAGGCCGGCGCTAGCGTGATTGATGGCTGCGCCCGCGGATTCGGGGCTGGGGCAGGGAACACCCAACTTGAAGTTCTGGTACCGGTACTGGAACGTTTGGGGTTCAACACCGGCATCGACCTTTATCATTTTCTCGACGCCGCCGAGCTCGCCGCCCGGGAACTGATGGTCACTCCACCGATGATCGACTCCGTGGGCATTGTCAGTGGCCTGGCTGGCGTTTTTTCCGGCTTTAAAAATCCGGTGTTAAGCCATTCTGCTTCTGCGGGGGTCGATCCGCGTGACGTCTTCTTCGAATTGGGAAAACGTCAGGCCGTGGCCGGGCAAGAAGACCTTATCGTAGAAGTGGCCGCGCAGTTGAAGAGGATCGCCCTGTGACGATGCAAATCATCAATGCAGCTGAAATGTCCGGAGAGATCCGACTGCGGCAGGTCATGGCGATGCTGAGTGAGGCGTTCGGGGATTTACGTCGCGGTGACGAACAATCACCGACGAGGACCTTACTCCAGCATGGTCCTTCAGAGACGTTGATCAGCCCGGCGGCCTGGAACAGACGCGGTGTCGCCAGCGTTAAAATCACTACGCTCACGCCCGGCAATGCTGAGAGAGGGTTGCCATTGATCCATGGGGTGGTGCTGCTCACCGACATCGATACGGGCCAGATGCTGGCCTTGTTCGATGGCGCTAGTCTGACCGCGTTGCGAACCGGTGCGGTGGCCGGACTGGCGACCCAGCTGTGTGCTCCGGAGCAGGCTGGCGATCTTGCTATCCTCGGGGCAGGGGTTCAGGCACGGGCCACGCTGTTGGCGATGCTGGCGGTGCGACAGATCCGCAGGGTGCGCATTTTTTCCCGTTCGGCGCTCAGAACGCAAGAGTTTGCGCGCTGGGCTCGTACGCTGACTACCGCACCGGTCAGCGTTTGCAGTAGCGCATTCGAGGCCGTGCAGGGGGCGGATCTTATTTGCACCACTACCTCAACCCGTGCCCGTGAACCTTTGGTGTATGCCGATTGGGTAGCGCCAGGGGCCCACCTGAACATTATCGGCGGCACCCACGAGGACGCCATTGAGGTCGACCCCGCGTTATTGAAAACCGCCTTTGTCGTGGTGGAAACCGGCGCGGCTGCCAGGGAGGATGCGGGGGAGATTCGAAGCGCTATGGCGGAAGGATACATTCAGCCTGAAGGACTGAATGAGCTGGGCGCTCTCGTGTTGGGTGAGTCCGCTGCAACGGCGGGGCAGACCACGGTATTTCGCAGCGTGGGGCTGGCCATCGAAGACACCGCTGCCGCGCTGGCGCTATACCCATTCAGGGAGAAAAAACCATGTTAAGAAAAGTCGGCGAAAATGAGTATCAGGAAGAGCACGGCGGGGACTATGAAGACTTCGAAACCGGCATGACGATCAAACATTGGCCGGGGCGCACGCTTTCCGAAGCCGACAACACCTGGCTCACCCTGTTGACGATGAATCAGCACCCTTTGCATTTCGACAAGGCCTATGGCGCCCAAGCGGAATATGGCCGCGTTTTGGTCAACAGCAGCATCACGCTGGCGTTGGTCAGCGGGATGACCGTGCAGGCATTGTCTGCCAGGGCGGTGGCCAATCTGGGCTGGGAAACGGTGCGCCTGAAAGAGCCGCTTTTTGTCGGTGATACGCTTTACGCCATCAGTAAGATCCTGGCTAAACGGCCGTCAAAATCCCAACCGAACAACGGCATCATTACGGTGGAAACGCGGGGCATCAAATCCACGGGCGAAACGGTGATCACCTTCGAACGATCCTTTATGGTTCGACGACGAGATTACAGAGAGCCTTGATTTTCAGCGGTTCGGGGATCGGCAGAGCAATGTTGATGCTCAGGAGTCGCTGATCCCATCCCCGCGGATAATCACTGCGGGGATGTTCAATCCAGGCAGACATAAGGAGGGAATCAACCTGACATGACCAACCCTGAAATCTGCGAGGCAACTCTCGTTTATAGTCCTTCGGGTTGGGGCGATATGAACTATTGTTTTCTGTTTGCAGCACGCTACACACCGCTTCCGGTCGTGGGCGCAGCGGAGATAACAGATGAACAAACGGGAATTAGAAAGCGCGATTGTCACCGATTTTTCCAAACGCATGAGCTATGGCGACTATCTGTGCCTGGATCAACTGCTGGACTGCCAGCACCCGCTGTCCAACCCGCAACACCATGATGAAATGCTGTTTGTGGTGCAGCACCAGACGTCGGAGCTGTGGATGAAGTTGATGCTGCATGAACTGCAGGCGGCGCGGATGCTGGTGCAACAAGATAAGCTCAGTCATTGCTTCAAGATCCTGGCGCGGGTCAAACAGATCCAGCGGCTGCTGTTCGAGCAATGGGCGGTGCTGGAAACCCTGACGCCGTCGGAATACGTCGAGTTTCGCGACGTGCTGGGCAGTTCGTCGGGCTTCCAGTCCCATCAATATCGCTCGATTGAGTTTTTGCTCGGCAACAAGAATGCGGCCATGCTGGCGGTGTTCAGCAACGATGCGGAAAAACACGCGGCGCTGAAGGCCATTCTTGAAGCGCCCAGCCTGTACGATGAATACCTGCTTTACCTGTCCCGCCACGGTCTGCCGATCCCGCAGGAGTGTATCGAACGTGACTGGACGCAACCTTACCAACGTAATCCAAACCTGCTGCCGGCCTTTAAAGAGATCTATGACCATCCACAAAAGTATTGGGAAGCCTATGAAATGGCCGAAAAGCTGGTGGATATAGAGGAAAGTTTCCACCTGTGGCGTTTCCGGCATATGAAAACGGTAGAGCGGATTATCGGCTTTAAAACGGGCACCGGCGGTTCGAGCGGCGTCAGCTTCCTGAAAAAGGCGCTGGAGCTGACTTTCTTCCCTGAACTGTTGGATGTGCGCACCGAAATCGGCGCCTAGCTTAGGGCCTTAATCGTAGCAGGAGGGGCGCTTCTCATTCACTCTTCCCCCAGTTCAGTTGGGTAAGGGTGTCGCACAGCCAGGTCAGCGCCGGATCGCGCCGGGCCTGGCGACCGGCAACCAGATCGATAGAAAACGTACTCACCGCCAGTTCTGCCGGTAGCGGCAGAAAGCGTACCTTCGCCGGATCGGCAAACTGGCTGGCGACGCTGAGTGCCAGGGTTGCAATCAGATCGCTGCCGGCGACGACCGCAGGCAGCGCCACGATATGCGAAAATGTTGCGGCCACGCGTCGCTCCAGCCCCAGTTCCGCCAGTCGACGATCGATAATCCCGCGGGCGGAGCCGTCGTCCGAGGGCGCGTAAAGGGCATGGGGCAGGCCGACGTATTGCGCCAAGCCCCAACTTTCGGCAGCTAACCGCGAATGATGTCGGCTGGCGATACAGGTAAAGCTTTCGGTAAACAACGGCTGCACCAGCATGCCCTTCACCGCCTCGATATGCCCGCCCAATGCCACATCTATTTCGCCACTCTCAAGCTGTTGCACTACATTGCGGCGATCGAGCCGGGAAACCCGGATATCGATGCCTGGCGCATCCTGCCGCAGTCGGCTGATAATGGTAGGCAGCAGCGTGATATCGGCGTAGTCGCCTGCGGCTAGCCTGAAGCGGCGCTGGCTAGCCGTCGCGGGATCGAAGCGCGTCGGCGGCGTCAGCGTCTGGTGGATTTGTTCCAGTACCGGGTGGATTTGCAGCATCAGTTGGTGAGCACGCGCGGTTGGCAACATGCCGCCGCCGCTGCGGGTAAACAGCGGATCGTCAAACAACAGCCGCAAGCGCGAAAGCGCATTGCTGACCGACGGTTGGGCACGGTTCAGACGTCCGCCGGCAGCGGTGACGTTACGCGTTTGGTATAACGCCTCAAACACCACCAGAAGATTGAGATCGACGCTGGATAAATTCATTTTATGAATACTCTATATACAGATAATCCATTTCCAGAATCATAGCGCGTTGTTTAGGCTGAGAGCACGCGGATTCAATAACAACCTGAGGTGCGATGATGGAAAGGGTATTGGTGACCGGCATTGAGCCGTTTGACGGGGATAAGGTTAACCCTTCTTGGCAGGTAGCGCAGGCGCTGGCGGGAGAGCGGATCGCCGGCGCAGAAGTGGTGGTGCGTCAATTGGCCTGCGTGCTGGGGGTGTCCAACCAGCAGCTGATTGCCGCCATCGAAGAGCTGCGGCCCAAAGCCGTGATCTGCCTGGGGCTGGCCGGTGGGCGCGGCGAAATTTCCGTTGAACGGGTTGCCATCAACCTGATTGACGCCCGCATTCCCGATAACGCCGGAAAACAACCGATAGACATCCCGGTGGTGGAAGGGGGGCCGGTGGGCTATTTTTCCACGCTGCCGGTGAAGGCGATCGTGCATCATTTACACCAGGCAGGCATTCCGGCGGCGGTGTCGCATACGGCAGGCACTTATAATTGCAACCAGCTTTTCTACGGGCTGAGCCATCATATCGCCAGCCAAAATTTGGCGATTAAAGGTGGGTTTATCCACATCCCTTACAGTCATGAGCTGGCGGTCAATCATCCGGGAAAACCCAGCCTGGCGTTAGCCGCAATGATTGAGGCGGTACGCAGTATTGTGCATACCACTCTGACGGTCGATGAGGATTTATCCATCAGTGGCGGTGCGTTGCATTGAAGACATAGCAGGGCGCGGCAGTTCATCACCGCGCCCAGTGGGGATTACTCGTCGGCGACGCGGATCACCAATTTGCCGAAGTTCTTGCCCTGCAACAGGCCAATGAATGCCTGCGGTGCATTTTCCAGTCCGTCGACCAGGTCTTCACGGAATTTGATTTTCCCCTGATCGACCCATTCGCTCATTTGCTGCAGGAATTCATCAAAACCTTCCGCGAAGTCATCGAAAATGATGAAGCCTTGCATGCGGATGCGCTTGCGTAAGATCAAGCCCTGCAGCATCGGCAAGCGGTCCGGCCCGGCGGGCAGGTCGGTGGCGTTATAGTGGGCGATAATCCCGCAGACCGGAATACGTGCCTGGGTATTCAGCAGTGGGATCACCGCATCAAACACCGCACCGCCGACGTTTTCATAATAAATATCGATGCCTTGCGGGCAGGCGGCGGCCAGTTGTTCAGCGAAGTCTGGGGCTCGGTGATCGACACAGGCATCGAAGCCCAGCTCTTCCACCACATAGCGGCATTTCTCTTTACCGCCCGCCACGCCGACTACCCGACAGCCTTTCAGTTTGGCAACCTGCCCGACGACCGAACCGACGGCGCCGCTGGCGGCGGCGACCACCAGGGTTTCACCGGGTTTCGGCTGGCCGATCTCCAGCAGGCCCATATAAGCGGTGAAGCCCGGCATGCCCAGGACGCCAAGCAGACGAGAAGGATGCGCCTGATGAGGGCCGAGGTTACGTAAGCCGCCTCCGTCAGACAGCGCATAATCCTGCCAGCCGTCGTAGCCTAATACCCAGTCGCCGGGTTTGAAATCGGGGTGCTGTGATGTCACGACCCGTGAGACCGTGCCGCCCACCATGGTTTCGCCAATCTGCACCGGCGGAGCATAAGAGGGCGCGTCGCTCATGCGGCCACGCATGTAAGGATCGAGCGACAGGTAGACGGTGCGCAATAACACCTGGCCGGCGGCGGGCTGCGGCGTAGCGACGGTTTCCATACGGAAGTTGTCTGCGACAGGTTCGCCGTGCGGGCGAGAAGCCAACAGAAAACGGCGGTTTTGTTGTGTAGACTGAGACATCAGGCATTCCTTATGCGGACAGAGAGCCTAAGTCTAGTCAATCATCGAAAAGAGCGAATGGCCTAATGTGCTCAGCGTTACAGTGGGATTATCAGCACGTCGATACGGCTAGTGTTGATAAAGCGCGCGGCAGAGCAGGAGATTTTGTTCATCATGCCGTCGCTGTGATTACCGCAAACCACCAGATCAAAAGGTTGCCGTTGGCTGGCATAGTTCAGGCTGTCGGCCAGTTCACCGTGGACAATCAGCGTGTCGGCAATCGGGTAATCCGCCCGCAGGCGAAGTTCTTCCAGAAACAGCAGCGTTTCTTCTTCCATCAGCGCACGTAGATCGCCCAGCATCGGTCCGGCGAAGTTATTGTATATTTCCGGATTGGCAATGGTGCTAAGCAGGGTGATTTTGCCGTTGTAAGGACGCACGATGGAGACGGCTTTTTCAACCAGGCGGTGGCTGTCTGCCGCCACGGCGACGGTAACCAAAACGTTTTGATATCCCATCTTCCACTCCTGTTTCCTGTTGATAGGGTAAAAGGGTAGAGCCTGGTGAAGCGAATAAATGTGGTTTGTATCACGCGCGCCAATAAATCCGAGGAAGTTGCCGTTATTTAGCAATAAAAGATAAAGTACATGCGCGCGTAATTAATGCAAATTATAGCACCTGCGCCCACAGCGTTTTTGGCACCTTACCCAAATCGAACAATTTCCCCGCCACCAGTTCGGCGCGGCGGTGATCCGCTGCACGGTACATGTTGCTGATTTCAATGTCATTATCGATGGAGTAGTTAAGCTTGTCGTACACTTTCTCCACGCTGTCCAAGCTGGTGCATTTGCGGAATGTCATCAGATAATCAAGGGTATCGGTCATGATTAAAATATAGCCTGTTAAGAGTTGTAGCCGAACGAAGAAACATCACCCTGTCATCGTGACAGCAGCAAAGGTGTGATGTGCGACCTGAAAAATTAATTTCAAATAAATAAATTGCGATACGGTAATAATTGGCTGCGCGTGAGTGCCGCTGCAGTGAGAATAATAATATGCCGTTGCGCCGGCGGCAATGCCATCCTGCCGTTCAACATGCAAAATAGGGAAAGCCTCAGGCTAAAGGAGGGGAAACTCCTCGCCAGTTGATGGCGCTGAACAGATGTCGCCTTCCCGTTAGTGCCCAGGCGTAGTCAGTTATGTCTGACGTTGGATATTTTTTCCACGGTTAATGCGTATGTTCAGCCGCTAGCTCCTTTGCCTGCCAACCCCGTAAGTGAGCCAAGGCTTCGTCAGGCTGGAATTTGCAATCTGTATGAGATAAATGAAACCCTCATGGAGAATAAAACGAAACCGCGTTTTACTTTATTTGCACAACGGGTAGGGGGGGATGGGTATTATTGAACAATAAACATCAGCGGAGATCTCATTTTTTCAATCGAATAGAAAATTTATTAAAGTTTTAATTAATACTGCCGATAAATCGTTTTGGCATAACTCACGCCAAAAAACCATGCGAAACCTCCCGCTTTCATTCTATTTACCATGAAACATATGGTTACCTCTGTTTTCTTGTTCACAACCTAAGCGAGTCATTGTTAACCGAATGGAAGCATTCGTTGAAAAATAAAACAGGAATTTCTCGCGAGCTTAAGTCAAATCCGAAACCTAATAACCTTATAGTTTACATGCGTTATATTTCAATGCGGATAGTTTATTGTTTATTAAACGGTTATTTATACTGTCTTTATCGGCTACGAGCAGATTTTTGTTCTGTTATTTTAGTTTGGTGATGCTTTTGTTCGAATTGATCTAAAAAAGATATTTTTTTGGCTTATATACATTGTTTTTAAGACGTTTTTTTACTTATGTTTGTTTTGTGAGCGAAAATGCGGTTAAAAACCATACTGGTAACGGGCTATTTGGCTTAATTATTTTTTATTTTTGTGATCTAGATCACATTGTATTTAAAATTGCCTCTCACTTACATTGTGTGTGCTAATGGTTCAGGGGTAGAGTTGCGCTGCATTAGGAATAATCTTATTAATTTTGTAAAAATAGTTTCACGGTGATTAAACACTGCTGAAGCAAAATGCTGTACATCCATACACGTTGGTTTACGCACGTATCAAATACTGAATGATGGTCCGAATTTAGTGATGTTGAAAAATTTATAACGGTCGTTATTCAGGGTTTCATTTGCCAACTTAGGGAACAAACCCAGGTCACGGGCGATAAAAATTATCACCCAGCGTATGTTTTTAAACATAGTCTGTCGGGATGGGGAATATGGGTACGTCTGAATTACTTAAGCATATTTATGACATCAATTTGTCGTATTTACTTTTAGCACAGCGTCTGATTAATGATGAAAAAGCATCGGCAATGTTCCGTCTGGGTATCGACGAAACCATGGCCGATGCGCTTGTTCAACTTACGTTACCGCAAATGGTCAAATTGGCTGAAACCAACCAGCTGGTTTGTCACTTCCGCTTTAACGATCACCAAACCATCGAGCGTCTGACGAAAGAGTCTCGCGTGGACGATCTGCAGCAAATCCATACCGGTATTTTGCTCTCAAGCCATTTACTGCAAGAACTGTCGGCGAAAGACGGCAGTGCGACGAAGAAAAGAGCTTGATGATGGCAGAGAAAAGTATTGTTCAGGAAGCCAAGGATATTCAGCTGGCCATGGAGCTGATTACACTGGGTGCGCGTTTGCAGATGTTGGAAAGCGAAACGCAGCTCAGCCGTGGGCGTTTGATCAAGCTCTATAAGGAGTTACGCGGCAGTCCACCGCCGAAAGGGATGTTGCCGTTCTCGACGGACTGGTTTATGACCTGGGAACAGAACATCCATTCATCGATGTTCTACAACGCCTACAGTTTCCTGATGAAAAGCGGGCACTGCACGGGCGTTGAAGCAGTGATTAAAGCCTATCGCCTGTATCTGGAACAGTGCCCGCACCAGCCGGGTGAGCCGCCGTTGCTGGCGCTGACGCGAGCCTGGACGCTGGTGCGCTTCGTCGATAGCGGCATGCTGCAGCTTTCTGCCTGCAACTGCTGCGGTGGCACTTTTATCACCCACGCGCACCAACCGTTGAACAATTTTGTTTGCAGTTTATGCCAACCCCCATCCCGCGCAGTAAAAAGACGTAAACTTTCGCCGCAACTGGCCGATATTATTCCTCAACTGCTGGACGAGCAGGTTAAACGCGCAATTTGAGCCGGCGGCAGCGCCGGTTTATCCAGATTTAAACCGATTGGTGAAATGCAGGGTTCGGCGTGCCGAACCCAAAGGCGCAGCTCAGCCTGTTGTGCCTGTGCGGCTCATATGCGTGCTTAGCCCACCTTCCATCCACATTGTTAATTTAAGGAATGCGTGTGTTAGTTATTTTGGGTTATCTCGTGGTATTGGGTGCGGTCTTTGGGGGCTACCTGATTGTGGGGGGCCATCTGGGCGCGCTTTATCAGCCGGCAGAATTTCTGATTATCGGCGGCGCGGGTATCGGCGCTTTTATCGTGGGCAACAACGGTAAGGCGATAAAATCCACCCTGCGCGCCATTCCCAAGCTGATGCGTCGTTCGAAATACAGCAAAGATCTCTACATGGATCTGATGGCGCTGCTGTTCCGGCTGCTGGCCAAATCCCGTCAACAAGGCATGCTTTCCCTCGAGTTCGATATTGATAATCCGCAGGAAAGTGAAATTTTCTCTAATTATCCCCGCATTCTTGCCGATAACACCCTGGTGGAGTTTATTACCGATTACTTACGGCTGATGGTGAGCGGCAACATGAATGCCTTTGAGATCGAAGCCTTGATGGACGAAGAGATCGAAACCTTTGAACAGGAAAGCGAGGTGCCGGCAGGCAGCCTGGCGATGGTCGGTGACTCCTTGCCGGCCTTCGGCATTGTTGCGGCGGTGATGGGGGTGGTGCATGCGCTGGCCTCGGCCGACCGCCCGGCAGCCGAACTGGGGGCGTTGATCGCCAACGCGATGGTCGGCACCTTCCTGGGCATTTTGCTGGCTTACGGCTTTATCTCACCGCTGGCGACCCTGTTGCGACAAAAGAGTGCCGAAAACGTCAAAATGATGCAGTGCATCAAGGTCACTTTGTTGTCCAGTTTGAATGGCTACGCGCCGCAGATTGCGGTCGAATTCGGCCGTAAAACGCTGTACACCACCGAACGTCCCTCCTTTGTTGAGCTGGAAGAACATGTGCGTCGCGTGAAGGCGCCGGCACAGCAGGCGACGGAAGAAGAACAGGCATGAAACAGAATCACCCGGTTGTTTTGGTCAGAAAACGCAAGTCGCATCACGCCAGCCATCATGGGGGTTCCTGGAAGATTGCCTACGCCGATTTTATGACGGCAATGATGGCTTTCTTCCTGGTGATGTGGCTGCTGGCAATCGCCAGCCCGCAGGAACTGACGCAAATCGCCGAATACTTCCGCACGCCGCTGAAGGTGGCGCTGACTTCCGGCGACAAGAGCAGCTCTGAAAGCAGCCCGATCCCCGGCGGCGGCGACGATCCTACCCAGCAAGACGGGTTGGTGAAAAAGCAGATTGATACGCTCGAGAAGCGTGACGAAGAGCTGCGGCTGAACAAGCTGCGGGAAAAACTGGACGAACTGATTGAGTCCGATCCGCGCCTGAAAGCGCTGCGGCCGCATCTGTTGATCAACATGATGGATGAAGGCTTGCGCATTCAGATCATCGACAGTCAAAACCGTCCGATGTTCAAAACCGGCAGCGCGCAGGTAGAAAGCTACATGCGCGACATCCTGCGGGCGATTGCGCCGATCCTCAATGACCTGCCGAACAAAATCAGCCTGTCCGGCCACACCGACGATATTCCCTACGCCACCGGCGAGCGCGGTTACAGCAACTGGGAGCTTTCGGCCGATCGTGCCAACGCGTCGCGGCGCGAGCTGATTGCCGGCGGGCTGTCGGAAGGGAAGGTCCTGCGGGTGGTCGGCATGGCCGCCACCATGAGCCTGAAACAACACGGCGCCGACGATGCCATCAACCGTCGCATTACCGTTCTGGTGCTCAACAAACAAACCCAGCAGGGCATTGAACATGAAAATGGCGAAAGCAACGCGATGGAGATTGCCCAGCCGGTCGATTTAAAACCGTTGGCCCCGTCGGCGACGGCTCCGGCCACCCTCATTGCACCGGAGCAGCCGGCGGCTGTCCCTGCACCGACTAACAGCGACTCACAGCAGAGGTGACCCCGTGAGCATGGATATTAGTGCGTTTTATCAGACCTTTTTTGATGAAGCAGACGAGTTGCTGGCCGACATGGAGCAACACCTGCTGGAGCTGGATCCGCTGGCTCCGGACATTGAGCCGCTGAACGCCATTTTTCGCGCAGCGCACTCGATCAAGGGCGGTGCGGCGACCTTTGGCTTTTCGGTGCTGCAGGAAACCACCCACCTGCTGGAGAACCTGTTGGACGGTGCGCGGCGTCAGGAAATGAGCCTGAGCACCGAGATTATAAACCTGTTTCTGGAAACCAAAGACATTATGCAGGAGCAACTGGACGCTTATAAAACTTCGCAAAAGCCTGACGTCGACAGCTTTGAATACATCTGTCAGGCGTTGCGGCAGCTTGCGTTGGACGCACAGCAGCAAGATGCCCCCGCAGCACCTGCCGTCGCGCAACACGCCGTCGCAGCACCGGCGGCCATCGAAGGCGGCATGCGGGTTTGCCTGTGTGGTCTGAAGCCGAACGAAGTCCCGTTGATGCTGGAAGAGTTGGGCAACCTGGGTGAGGTGAAAAACCCGCATCAGACCGAAAACAGCCTGGAAGTGACGCTGCTGACCTCCGCCAGCGAAGATGACATCAGCGCGGTGCTGTGTTTTGTACTGGAGCCGGAGCAAATCAGTTTCACCACGCCGCCTCAGGCTGAGCTGCCGCCGGTAGCGATCGAGCCGGTCGCTGCCGTTGCCGTTGCGCCCGTGGCCGCCAAACCGGCGCCGACGGTGGCGGAAACGCCCAAACCGCGCGCCAAGGCCAGCGAATCCACCAGCATCCGCGTAGCGGTAGAAAAAGTGGACCAATTGATCAACCTGGTGGGGGAGTTGGTGATCACCCAGTCGATGCTGGCGCAGCGCTCCGGCAGTCTGGATCCGGTGAATCACGGCGATCTGCTCAACAGCATGAGCCAGTTGGAACGCAACGCACGCGACCTGCAAGAGTCGGTGATGTCGATCCGTATGATGCCGATGGAATACGTATTCAGCCGCTTCCCTCGTCTGGTGCGCGATCTGGCCAGCAAGCTGAACAAGCAGGTGGAATTGCAGCTGCAGGGCAGTTCTACCGAACTGGATAAGAGCCTGATTGAACGCATTATCGATCCTCTGACGCACCTGGTGCGCAACAGCCTGGATCACGGCATTGAAGATCCGGCCACGCGCCTCGCGGCGGGCAAGTCGGAGGTGGGGAACCTGATCCTGTCGGCAGAGCATCAGGGCGGCAATATCTGTATCGAAGTCACCGACGACGGCGCCGGCCTGAACCGCGAGAAAATTCTCGCCAAAGCGGCTTCACAAGGGCTGGCGGTCAGCGACAGCATGAGCGACGAAGACGTCGGCATGCTGATTTTCGCGCCGGGCTTTTCTACCGCCGAGCAGGTGACCGACGTTTCCGGCCGTGGCGTCGGCATGGACGTGGTGAAGCGAAATATTCAGGAAATGGGTGGGCACGTCGAAATCCATTCCCAGGCGGGCAAGGGGACCTCTATCCGGATCTTGCTGCCGTTAACGCTGGCGATCCTCGATGGTATGTCGGTCAAGGTGAACAATGAAGTGTTTATCCTGCCGCTCAACGCGGTAATGGAATCGCTGCAGCCGCAGGCTGAAGATCTGCATCCGTTGGCCGGTGGCGAGCGGGTGTTGCAGGTGCGCGGGGAATATTTGCCGCTGGTGGAGCTGTTCCGAGTGTTCGACGTGGCGGGGGCCAAAACCGACGCCACCCAGGGCATTGTGGTGATCCTGCAAAGCGCCGGCCGCCGCTATGCGCTGTTGGTGGATCAACTGATCGGCCAGCATCAGGTTGTGGTGAAGAATCTGGAAAGCAACTATCGCAAGGTGCCGGGCATTTCCGCCGCCACCATTCTCGGTGACGGCAGCGTGGCGCTGATTGTCGATGTCTCGGCGCTGCAAACCCTGAACCGCGAGCAGCGTCAGACGGACGCGGCTGCATAATAATTAATCTATTGATTTAAAGGGTGAATGACATGGCAGGACTGGCAACCGTCAGCAAACTGGCTGGCGAAACGGTAGGGCAGGAGTTCCTGATTTTTACCTTGGGTAACGAGGAATACGGCATTGATATCCTCAAGGTGCAGGAGATCCGCGGTTACGATCAGGTTACGCGCATTGCCAATACTCCGGCCTTTATCAAGGGCGTCACCAACCTGCGCGGCGTGATTGTGCCGATTATCGATTTGCGGGTGAAGTTCGCCCAGCAGGACGTGTCCTACGATGAAAACACCGTGGTGATCGTGTTGAACTTTGGTCAGCGGGTGGTGGGTATTGTGGTTGACGGCGTGTCTGACGTGCTGTCGCTGACCACCGAACAGATCCGCCCGGCGCCGGAGTTTGCCGTGACGCTGGCCACCGAATACCTCACCGGGCTGGGCTCGTTGGGGGAACGCATGCTGATCCTGGTCGATATCGAAAAGCTGCTGAGCAGCGAAGAGATGTCACTGGTCGACAGCGTAGCGAAAAGCGCCTGATCAGCTCCCCGTAGGGGCGCGGCATGCCGCGCCCTGATTCGAAAACCGGACAAACCCAAACTCTGCACAAAATAGTTACCTCTTCTCATAAAGTTCTTCCCCGCCGCGCCGATAACTCTGTCAATCAACGTAATCAGGGCCTGTCCGCGCGGGCGTTCAACAAGGGAAAACATGTTTAATCGTATGAAGGTGGTCACCAGCCTGTTACTGGTGCTGGTGTTATTTGGCGCCTTGCAGCTGGTTTCAGGCGGGCTCTTTTTCTCCTCACTGAAGAATGACAAAGAAAACTTCGCCGTTTTGCAGACCATTCGCCAGCAGCAGTCCGAGCTGAACGAAAGCTGGGTCAACCTGCTGCAGGCTCGCAACACGCTGAACCGTGCCGGTATTCGTCACATGATGGACGCCAATAACATCGGCAGCGGCGCCAGCGTCACCGAACTGTTGGCTCGCGCCAAGAGCAACCTGGTGGTTGCGGAACAGCACTATGCCGCCTATGACAAAATTCCTCTCGACGCCCGCCAGGACGCGCAATCGGCCGAAAAGCTGAAACAGCAATACGGCATCTTGCAGGGCGCGCTGACCGAACTGACCCAACTGCTGGGTGAAGGCAAAATCAACGCATTCTTTGATCAGCCGACGCAAAGCTATCAGGACGCGTTCGAAGACATCTACAACATCTATCTGGCGCAAAACGACAAGCTTTACCAGACCGCGGTTGAAGACAGCAATAAGTCATTCAGCTTCGCCATCTGGACGCTGGTGGTGGTGCTGCTGGTGGTACTGGCCGTGATTGTGCTGGTGTGGAGCGGTATTCACCACATTCTGGTGCGCCCGCTGAACCGAATGATCGAACACATCAAGATGATTGCCGCCGGCGATTTGACTCAGCCGATCGCCGTGACCAGCCGCAATGAAATGGGCGTGCTGGCAGCCAGCCTCAAGCATATGCAGAGCGAATTGATCGACACCGTCAGCGGCGTGCGTCAGGGTGCCGACGCCATCTACAGCGGCGCTTCCGAAATTGCCGCCGGCAACAACGATCTCTCTTCACGTACCGAACAACAGGCTGCCTCGCTGGAAGAAACCGCCGCCAGCATGGAGCAGCTGACCGCGACGGTGAAACAGAACGCCGAAAATGCCCGTCAGGCCAGCCAACTGGCATTGAGCGCCTCCGAAACCGCGCAGAAAGGCGGCAAGGTGGTGGCTAACGTGGTGCAGACCATGCACGACATCGCCGGCAGTTCGCAGAAAATTGCCGACATTACCGGCGTGATCGACGGCATTGCCTTCCAGACCAATATCCTGGCGCTGAACGCGGCGGTCGAAGCGGCGCGTGCCGGTGAACAGGGCCGTGGCTTTGCGGTGGTGGCCGGTGAAGTGCGTAACCTGGCGCAGCGCAGTGCCCAGGCGGCGAAAGAAATCAAAGGCCTGATCGAAGACTCCGTCAATCGCGTCGATATGGGCTCGGTACTGGTAGAAAGCGCCGGGGAAACCATGGGCGATATCGTCAATGCCGTGACCCGCGTTACCGACATCATGGGTGAAATCGCTTCGGCGTCGGACGAACAGAGCCGCGGTATCGATCAGGTCGGCCAGGCGGTGGCGGAAATGGACCGCGTCACTCAGCAGAACGCCTCGTTGGTAGAAGAGTCCGCGTCTGCGGCAGCGGCGCTGGAAGAACAGGCCAGCATGCTGACCCAGTCCGTGGCGGTATTCCGCTTGAAAGCGGCAGGTCAGGAAGAGTTCAAAATGCCCGTCAGCAGCAAGGCGGCAGTAACACCGGTACTCAATCATAAAAAAATGAACGCCAGCGATCCGCAGGATAACTGGGAAACGTTCTAACCGGCATTGGGCCTCCCTGCATTCCCGGGGGAGGCCGATTCCCCGTCGTAAGCTGGCCCTCGGCCGGCTGCAAGGAGGTTCATAGTGTTTAACCGAATCCGCGTCTCTACCAGCTTGTTTCTGTTGTTGATGACTTTTTGTGTTATGCAGTTGGCCACCAGCGGCTTGTCGTACACCGCTTTCCGTTCCGATAACCACAATCTGAACCTGATCACCCTCGGCAGCCAACAGCGCGACGCCCTCAGCCTGAGCTGGGTTTCCCTGCTGCAGGCCCGCAATACGCTGAACCGTGCCGGGACCCGTGCGGCGCTCAAACTGCCGCAGGATCAGGTCAATGCCTTGATGGGCAACGCGCGCAGTTCGCTGCAGAAAGCCGACCTCTATTTCAACCAGTTCCTGGCCGTGCCGCGTAACAGCGAGCAGGAACAGCAGCTGACCGAAACCACCAAAGCCAGTTACGACCGGTTGCGCAGCGCGTTACGTGAGCTGATCGGTTTCCTGGAAAACGATCGGCTGCAGGCCTTTATGGACCAGCCGACGCAGAAAACTCAGGATCTGTTTGAAGCGGATTTTGTCCAGTACCTGCAGTTGGTAAACGCCAACGTGAGCGAAGCCAATGCGGCGAATCAGCAATCCTTCACCCTGTCCGGTTGGCTGGTGGCCGGTGCGGTACTGATGTTGCTGGTGGTGACCGGCAGCGCCATGTGGTGGTTACGCAATATGCTGGTGCAGCCGCTGAACATTATGCGCAGTCATTTTGACCGCATTGCAGCCGGCGATCTGGCCACGCCGATTCAGGTGTATGGCCGCAATGAGATCAGCCAGCTGTTCGCCAGTTTACAGCGCATGCAGCAGTCGCTGATCGGCACCGTTGGTGCGGTGCGTGACGGTGCAGAGTCGATCCTGATTGGCCTGCAGGAAATCTCTGAAGGCAACAACGATCTCTCTTCCCGCACCGAGCAGCAGGCCGCCTCGCTGGAAGAGACGGCCGCCAGCATGGAGCAGTTGACCGCGACGGTGAAACAGAACGCCGATAACGCACGTCAGGCCTCTCAGCTGGCGCGTGACGCCTCTACCACCGCAGCCAAGGGCGGCGAACTGGCGGGCGACGTGGTGACCACCATGCATGACATTGCCAACAGTTCGCAGAAGATTGGCGCTATTACCAGCGTGATCGATGGCATTGCCTTCCAGACCAATATCCTGGCATTGAACGCGGCGGTCGAAGCGGCGCGTGCCGGTGAGCAGGGGCGAGGTTTTGCGGTGGTGGCGGGCGAAGTGCGTAATCTGGCACAGCGCAGCGCCCAGGCGGCAAAAGAAATCAAAGGCCTGATCGACGAATCGGTCAGCCGGGTCAAGCAAGGTTCGGTGCTGGTGGAAAACTCCGGTGCCACCATGCAGGACATCGTCCGTTCGGTCACTCGGGTTACCGACATCATGGGCGAAATCGCCTCGGCGTCCGACGAACAAAGCCGCGGCATTGAACAGGTCACGCAGGCCGTGACCCAAATGGATCAGGTAACCCAGCAGAACGCCGCGCTGGTAGAAGAAGCCGCCTCGGCGGCCACCGCACTGGAGGATCAGGCGATTACCCTGGCCGATGCGGTGTCGGTATTCCGCCTGGCGGACGATAACTTCACCGCGCAGGCCAACCATCAAGACGCAGTTTCACCCGTGGTAAAGGAAGCCCCAGATTGTCAAACCGCATAAGCAGCCCGTTTTTTTTGAGTGATATGGCATGAAGCCGGCGCCGTCGAACCCTAACAGAGACCCTGCGACATTGTTGACGCAGATGGTGCAGCGCCTGCCGTTGCTGGACGTGCATTTTCGTCGCATCAGCCAACTGATTTATCAGCGTGCCGGCATCGTGCTGGCAGAGCACAAGCGCGAGATGGTTTATAACCGCCTGGTGCGACGCCTGCGGCTGTTGGGCCTGAACGACTTTGGCGATTATTTGGCGCTGCTGGAAAGCGATCCTAACAGCGCCGAATGGCAGGCGTTTATCAATGCCCTGACCACCAACCTGACGGCGTTTTTCCGCGAAGCGCATCACTTCCCGATCCTGGCGGAGCACGCGCGTCAGCGGCCGAACGGCTACAGCGTATGGAGCACGGCGGCCTCGACCGGCGAAGAGCCTTATTCGATTGCCATCACCTTAAGTGAGGTGCTCGGGCAGCGCGCCACCGGCTGCCAGGTATGGGCCAGCGATATCGATACCCAGGTGCTGGAGAAAGCGGAAGCGGGCGTTTATCGCCAGGAAGATCTGCGTACCCTGACGCCGGGGCAAATGCAGCGTTATTTCCTGCGCGGCACCGGCCCGCATCAGGGGTTGGTGCGGGTGCGGCCGGAGCTGGCGGGGCGGGTGAATTTTCAGGCGCTCAACCTGCTGGCGCCTGAATGGGCGTTGCCGGGGCAATTCGACGCTATTTTCTGCCGCAACGTGATGATCTATTTCGATAAGGCGACACAGGAGCGCATTCTGCGCCGCTTCGTGCCCTTGCTTAAACCGGGGGGCCTGATGTTTGCCGGCCACTCCGAGAATTTCAGCCAGATCAGCCGGGATTTCTACTTGCGTGGGCAGACCGTGTATGGCCTGACCAAGGAGAGGTAATGAATAAAATCAGAGTATTGAGCGTAGACGATTCGGCCCTGATGCGGCAGCTGATGACCGAAATTGTCAACAGCCATCCCGATATGGAGATGGTGGCGAGCGCGCCCGACCCTCTGGTCGCGCGCGATCTGATCAAAAAGTTTAACCCGCAGGTGCTGACGCTGGACGTCGAAATGCCGCGCATGGACGGCCTCGACTTCCTCGAAAAACTGATGCGTCTGCGGCCGATGCCGGTGGTGATGGTGTCGTCGCTGACAGGCCAGGGGTCGGAAATCACGCTGCGCGCGCTGGAGCTGGGGGCGGTGGATTTTGTCACCAAACCGCAGCTTGGCATCCGCGAAGGCATGTTGGCCTACAGCGAGCTGATAGCCGAAAAAATTCGCACCGCGGCCAAGGCGCGCTTGCCGCAACGCTCCAGCAGCCCGGCACCGGCGATCCTCAGCCATACGCCGCTGTTGAGCAGCGAAAAACTGATTGCCATCGGAGCCTCTACCGGCGGCACCGAAGCCATTCGGCAGGTGCTGCAACCGCTGCCGGCCACCAGCCCGGCGTTGTTGATCACCCAGCATATGCCGCCGGGGTTTACGCGCTCGTTCGCCGAGCGGCTGAACAAGCTGTGCCAGATTACGGTGAAAGAGGCCGAGGACGGCGAACGCGTGCTGCCGGGCCATGCCTACATCGCACCGGGCGATCGCCATATGGAACTGTCACGCAGCGGTGCCAACTATCAGGTGAAGCTGCATGACGGCCCGGCGGTCAACCGTCACCGGCCATCGGTAGACGTGCTTTTCCGCTCGGTTGCGCAGTACGCTGGTCGAAATGCGGTTGGCGTGATCCTGACCGGCATGGGCAATGACGGCGCGGCGGGCATGTTGGAAATGCATCGTGCCGGTGCCTATACCCTGGCGCAAAACGAGGCCAGTTGTGTGGTGTTCGGCATGCCGCGTGAGGCGATCGCCACCGGTGGGGTGAATGAAGTTGTCGAACTGGATCGCATGAGCCAACGCATGCTGGCGCAAATTGCCGGTGGCCAGGCGCTGCGTATTTGATTTTTACCCTTAATTATACCCGTCGCCTTTCGAGCCGCAGCGTTGTTACCTGCTTACAAGGCCCATCCATGGTCCTTGCCCTTTCAGGGCCGCTGCAAGCAGCGTTCAAATCTGTTCCCGACAGATTTGTCGCTCACCCCAGTCACTTACTTGAGTAAGTTCCTGAGGATGAGCGAGCTGGTCGCCTGGCTGCAACTCGAAATTCATAGGGTATATAGGGGGTTATAGCGAACAGCTGCCGTGAGGCTGGCTGTTGTTTGGATTAGGTAAACCTTGGGAGTATATATGGCAGATAAGAGTCTCAGATTTCTGGTGGTGGATGACTTTTCCACTATGCGTCGCATCGTCAGAAACTTGCTGAAAGAGTTGGGATTCAACAACGTAGAAGAGGCCGAGGACGGTGCGGATGCGCTGAACAAACTGCGTGCCGGCGGCTTCGATTTCGTGGTGTCCGACTGGAACATGCCGAACATGGACGGCCTGGAACTATTGCAAACCATTCGTGCCGATGGCGCATTGGCGGCGATGCCAGTGCTGATGGTGACGGCGGAAGCCAAGAAAGAAAACATTATCGCGGCGGCGCAGGCCGGTGCCAGCGGTTACGTGGTGAAACCTTTTACGGCGGCGACGCTGGAAGAAAAGCTCAATAAGATTTTTGAAAAACTGGGCATGTAAGGAGAGAGGGCGATGAGAGACATTCCAATGCCTGCCAGCGATGCGGCAACCGCGGGGGAGATCATCTCGCGCATTGGCCAACTGACGCGGATGCTGCGCGACAGCATGCGCGAACTGGGGCTCGATCAGGCGATCGCCCAGGCGGCAGAGGCAATCCCGGATGCACGCGATCGTCTTGATTACGTGGTCACCATGACGGCGCAGGCGGCGGAACGGGCGTTGAACTGTGTGGAAGCGGCGCAGCCGCGCCAGGCACAGCTGGAGTCCGAAGCCAAAGGATTGAAAGGCCGTTGGGACGAGTGGTTCGCCAACCCGATCGAGTTGGACGACGCCCGTGAATTGGTTACCGATACCCGTCAGTACCTGGATCAGGTGCCGGAACATACGGCGTTCACCAATGCCCAACTGCTGGAAATCATGATGGCGCAGGATTTCCAGGATCTGACCGGTCAGGTGATCAAACGCATGATGGACGTGGTGCAGGAGATTGAAAAGCAGCTGCTGATGGTGCTGATGGAAAATATTCCTGAGCAACCGGCGAAAGAGAAAAAACCGAACGACAGCCTGCTCAATGGCCCGCAGCTCGACCAGAATGGCGCCGGCGTTATCGCCAATCAGGCGCAGGTGGACGATCTTCTGGACAGCCTGGGTTTCTGATAGCTCCTGGGGCGCATCTTGTTGCGCCCCAGACAGGCAGCACTGCTCCTGCGTCCCCAATCTTCCCCATCCCGCAAATAACCGTCCTTTTCTCCCGTTGTTCCACCAATGAAATCAGCATTTTTTTGGCATGCTGACCGCAATTTTATTCCCTCCGGCACAGGAACCGCCCCGTGGCTGAAGACAGCGATCTGGAAAAGAGCGAGGCCCCCACGCCCCATAGGGTGGAGAAGGCGCGTGAAGATGGCCAGATCCCGCGTTCCCGCGAGCTGACGTCGGTGCTGATGCTGGTGGCAGGCTTGTCGATCATCTGGGTTTCCGGCGGCAACATGGCGCAACAGTTGGCGGCCATGCTGACCCAGGGCCTGAATTTCGACCACGGCATGGTCAGTAACGACAAGCAGATGCTGCGCCAGTTGGCGATGTTGTTACGCCAGGCGGTATGGGCGCTGTTGCCGATCATGGCCGGGTTGGCGCTGGTAGCGCTGACGGCGCCGATGCTGCTGGGCGGCCTGCTGCTGAGCGGTAAATCGCTCAAGTTCGATCTCAAGCGCATGAACCCGCTGTCCGGGCTGAAACGCATCTTTTCCAGCCAGGTGCTGGCGGAGCTGTTGAAGGGCATCCTGAAGGCGACGCTGGTAGGGTGGATCACCGGTTTATACCTGTGGCACAACTGGGCGGCGATGCTGCATCTGGTGACGCAACAGCCGCTCGATGCGCTGGGTAACGCGCTGCGAATGATCATCTTTTGCGGCCTGCTGGTGGTACTCGGGCTGACGCCGATGGTGGCGTTTGACGTGTTTTACCAACTGTGGAGCCACTTCAAAAAGCTGAAGATGACCAAGCAGGACATCCGCGACGAGTTCAAGGAGCAGGAGGGTGACCCGCACGTTAAAGGGCGCATCCGACAGCAACAGCGTGCCGTTGCACGGCGGCGAATGATGGCCGACGTCCCCAAGGCCGACGTCATTGTGACCAACCCGACGCATTACGCCGTCGCGCTGCAGTACAACGATAAAAACATGAGTGCGCCGAAGGTGCTGGCCAAGGGGGCCGGCGAAATTGCGCTGCGTATTCGTGAACTGGGAACGGAACACCGTATTCCCATGCTCGAAGCACCGCCGCTGGCACGTGCTCTATATCGACACAGCGAGATTGGACAACACATTCCCGCCACCCTGTATGCCGCCGTGGCCGAAGTATTGGCCTGGGTTTACCAGCTGCGACGCTGGCGGCGCGAAGGGGGGCTGATCCCGAAAAAACCTGAACGTTTACCGGTGCCGGAAGCACTGGATTTTGCTGGAGAAAGTAATACAAATGGCTAATTTGGCCGCCTTGCTTCGTTTGCCGGGCAGTTTTAAAGATACGCAGTGGCAGGTGCTGGCCGGCCCGATACTGATCCTGATGATCCTGTCGATGATGGTGCTGCCGTTGCCGGCATTTATCCTCGATCTGCTGTTCACCTTCAATATTGCTTTGTCGATCATGGTGTTGCTGGTAGCGATGTTTACCCAGCGTACGCTTGAATTTGCCGCATTCCCCACCATTTTGCTGTTCTCAACCTTGCTGCGCCTGTCGCTCAACGTAGCTTCGACGCGCATCATCCTGATGGAAGGGCATACCGGATCTGCCGCCGCAGGCCGCGTGGTAGAGGCCTTCGGTCACTTCCTGGTGGGCGGTAACTTCGCCATCGGTATCGTGGTGTTTATCATTTTGGTGCTGATCAACTTTATGGTTATCACCAAGGGTGCCGGGCGTATCGCCGAAGTGGGCGCACGCTTTGTGCTGGACGGCATGCCGGGCAAGCAGATGGCGATCGATGCCGATCTCAACGCCGGTTTGATCGGTGAAGAAGAGGCGAAAAAACGTCGCTCTGAGGTCACGCAGGAAGCGGACTTCTACGGTTCGATGGACGGTGCCAGTAAGTTCGTCCGTGGCGATGCGGTCGCCGGTCTGATGATCATGATGCTAAACGTGGTCGGTGGTCTGTTGGTCGGCGTGCTCCAGCACGGAATGGAACTGGGCACGGCGGCGGAAACTTACACCTTGCTGACCATCGGTGACGGCCTGGTGGCGCAGATCCCGGCGTTGGTGATTTCGACCGCCGCCGGCGTGATCGTGACTCGCGTGGCGACCGATCAGGACGTTGGCGAGCAGATGGTTGGCCAACTGTTCAACAACCCGCGGGTTATGTTGCTCAGCGCCGCGGTGCTCGGCCTGCTTGGGCTGGTCCCGGGGATGCCGAACCTGGTATTCCTGCTGTTTACCGCCGCTCTGTTAGGGTTGGCCTGGTGGCTGCGCGGGCGCGATCAGCAAGCGCCCAAAGTGCAGGAAGTGCCGGTCACGCAGGATAATCCGCAGGCCGTGGAAGCCAGTTGGTCTGACGTGCAGCTGGAAGATCCGTTGGGGATGGAGGTCGGTTACCGGCTGATCCCGATGGTGGATTTCCAACAGAATGGTGAATTGCTGGGCCGTATCCGCGGCATCCGTAAAAAATTCGCGCAGGAGATGGGCTATCTGCCACCGGTGGTGCATATCCGCGACAACCTGGAACTGCCGCCGGCCAGCTACCGTATTTTGATGAAGGGCGTAGAAATCGGCAGTGGCGAAGCGCAACCGGGCCGCTGGCTGGCAATTAACCCAGGCAATGCGGTGGGCGAGTTGGCGGGGGATAAAACCACCGATCCGGCGTTTGGGTTGGAAGCGGTATGGATTGACAGCGCGCTGCGCGAGCAGGCGCAGATCCAGGGCTTCACCGTAGTGGAAGCCAGCACGGTGGTCGCGACGCACCTTAATCATTTGATTGGCCAGTTTGCCAGTGAGCTGTTTGGCCGACAGGAAGCGCAGCAATTACTGGATCGCGTCGCACAGGACATGCCGAAGCTGACCGAAGATTTCGTGCCGGGCGTGGTAAGCCTGACTACGCTGCACAAGGTGTTGCAGAACCTGCTGGCGGAACGGGTTTCCATCCGCGATATGCGCACCATTATTGAAACGCTGGCGGAGCATGCCCCATCACAAACCGACCCTTATGAGCTGACCACCGTGGTGCGCGTGGCGCTGGGAAGGGCGATCACCCAGCAGTGGTTCCCGGGCAACGGTGAAATTCAGGTGATTGGCCTGGATACCCAGCTCGAGCGTCTGTTACTGCAAGCGCTGCAGGGCGGCGGCGGTTTGGAACCGGGCCTGGCGGATCGTTTGTTGGATCAGGCCAAACAGGCGTTGCAGCGGCAGGAAATGCTCAGCGCGCCGCCGGTACTGTTAGTGAATCACGCACTGCGGGCCTTGCTGGCGCGTTTCCTGCGTCGCAGCCTGCCGCAGATGGTGGTGTTGTCGAATCTGGAGATCAATGACGACCGCCAAATCCGCATGACCTCCACCATTGGGGCCGCATAATGAAACACCGTCTGGCGTTAATTTGCCTGTTAGCGCCGTTGAGCGTGCAGGCAGCATCCGGTTCTTGGGTAGCCGACAGCGTCGGCGCAACGCTGGAATATGGTGGTGAGCGGGGAGAATCGCCGGGGTTACGCGCCCCCAATGCGTTGCCGGACGCCAATGCCCGCATCACCAGCGTAAGCTGGCGTTACCGGCTGCTGGCCGATGAGCCGGCGGGCATGCAGGCGCAGCTTTGCACCCTGACGCGCTGCATTGTCTTGGGCGGCGGCAGCGGCAGCAGCACCGGGCTGAAAGGGGAACCGGCGAACGCCGAACTGCGCTTTGTTTATTACGTGCAGGCGCGCGGTAGCCTGAATCCGCCGCTGCGCGTGATCAGCAATCAGGTGATTGTGAATTACGAGTAAAACTAAAACGACACAAGCCAGGCTCCTCAGGCCGTTGCCTTCGACCTGGTTTTATTCTGTTGCCCCAAAGCGTGTTTAGCCACGGGGCAGGTAAGCCAATTTAAATTTCCTGATGCTTCAACTGCTTTCAGGAATTTTATTATACGCCGCTTGATCGTTGCTGACGATCATGGATACTGTATATAAATACAGTTATTCGGATCCGCCATTATGCAGTTTATTCACCCCAGTCAGCTCACTCCCGGTTTATTACTTCCCCTCTTTATGGAGCGAGTCCCCTGCGGTTTTCCCAGCCCGGCTCAGGACTATGTCGAAGACAGTCTCGACCTGAATAAGCTGGTGGTGAAACACCCCAGTGCGACGTACTTTGTCCGGGTCAGTGGTGATTCGATGATCGGCGCAGGTATCAGCCACGGTGACTTACTGGTGGTTGATCGTTCCTTGACCGCCGTTCATGGCGACATCGTCATAGCGGCAGTGGCCGGCGAATTTACCGTGAAGGAGCTGCAAACCCATCCACGTATTCAACTGGTGCCTCATAATACGGATTATTCTCCGATCGTTTTCCAGGCCGAAGAAGAGCTGGAAATCTTTGGCGTTGTGACATTTACCTTGAAATCAAACCGACATGTTCGCACTTGTTGACGTCAACAGCTTCTACACGTCCTGCGAGACTGTTTTTCGGCCAGATCTTAAGGGCAAACCGATCGTCGTCGTTTCAAACAATGACGGATGCGTTATTTCACTTTCGGCGGAAGCCAAAGCGCTGGGCATCAAAATGGGGGCGCCTTACTTCAAAATCAAAGAGCAATTACGGCGCCAGCAGGTCAGCGTTTTCAGCTCGAATTATACGCTTTATGCCGATCTCAGCCATCGGGTGATGCTGACGCTAATCGAGATGGCCCCTGTCGTAGAGATATACTCCATCGATGAAGCTTTTATCGATGTGTCTGGCCTGAGTAGCAGCCTTTCGCTGAGCACCTTTGGCCATCAAATGCGCGATCGGGTGTTAAAGAATACCGGGTTAACCGTTGGCGTGGGGATCGCGCAAACCAAGACACTGGCGAAGATCGCCAATTTTGCGGCAAAGAAGTGGCGTCAAACGGGGGGCGTTGTTGAGTTGTCCGATCCTGAGCGTCTGCGAAAACTGCTGGCGTTAGTGCCGGTGGACGAGGTGTGGGGCGTGGGGCGCCGCATCGGCAAGAAGCTCAGCTTTATGGGAATCGAAACGGCGCTACAGCTTGCTGACTGTTCAACCTGGGTGATCCGTAAACACTTTAATGTGGTACTCGAACGTACGGTTCGTGAATTGCGCGGCGAATCCTGTTTGGCATTGGATGAGTTTGCGCCCACCAAACAGCAGATCATCTGTAGCCGCTCATTTGGTCACCGCATCACGGCTTATCAAGATATGCGCCAGGCCATTTGTACCTATGCGGAACGCGCAGCCGAAAAGCTCAGGGCAGAGAAGCAGTTCTGCTGTGTGATCAGCGTCTTTATGCGAACCAGTCCCCATGCCGAAAATGAAACATTTTACGGCCCTCAGGCCAGCGGGCGCCTGGCGATCCCTTCCAACGATACGCGTGACATTATTCGCGTTGCTGTCAGCGCGCTTGACCGCATCTGGAAAGACGATTTTCGCTATATGAAAGCCGGTGTGATGCTGAGTGATTTCTTTAGCCAGGGGGTGGCGCAGCTTAATTTGTTTGATGAACACCAGCCCAGGCCTAACAGCAGTGAGTTAATGCAGACCCTTGATCGGCTTAATCAGTCCGGTCGGGGCACGGTCTGGTTTGCCGGGCAGGGGATCCAAAAAAGCTGGGCGATGAAACGCGAAATGCTGTCCCCCAGCTATACCACAAGATACTCGGACCTGCCGTTCGTCAAATAGCCCTGGGGTCTTATCATTCACCGGTTGAGCCCGTTCAGGTGTATCAACAATCATTCTTTGATTAAACGCCGATTTTTCGCCCCAGCAGGCTGGCATTGCGCGACTGGCCATCCGGGCCGTAGAGCGATTTGTTTTGCTTGCTCAGGATCGCCAACGCCTGAGCGTTGTGATCGATCTGTTGATTGAGCAGCATGCCGTTATGCTGGTTTTTTTCCCGCAGCTGCTGGCTGAGCGTTTGTACTCGTTGCCAGCCGTCCGCCAGGCGCGGGTGCGCGGAATAGGGTGCCTGTTGCCCCTGTGTGCGCTCCAGGTTCAGCCGCTGCTGCTCCAGATAGTTTACCGTGGCCAGCAACTGGCTCTTGGCATCGGTAGCGCGTTGCAGCGCCACGCCCGGTAATTGTCCCGAACAGAGCAGATGATGTTCTTCCGTCAGCACCGTACTCAGCGCATTCAGGGTTTCCAACAGCTTATCAATCAGTTGCGCCAGACTTTCCATTACGAATAACCACCTGTCAAAGAATTCCTTGGTGTTTAACCCGAGGGTTAAGCCTCCGGCGTTTGCTGGCCGTTAGCCATCCACAGGGCATCGCTTTGCGCGTCTTTCAGTAGCGCATCGGCAATTTTCCCGGCATCCATTTTCAGTTCGCCGTTGCGGATCGCCTGCTTGATGGCGTCCACCCGATTCATATCAATATCTTGCGTACCCGGCTGCATCAGGCGCGCTTGCGCGTCGCTCAATTTTACCTGGGTGCCGCTGACGGTGCTTTCCGTCTGGGCAGCTTTGCGTGGCTGAAGTGGGCTTTCAGTCGCGGTTTCACGAGGTTGCACCGTTGGAACGGGTTGCAGCCGCTGGGTGCGATCGATACTCATGGTCAATCTCCATCGATGCCATCGCCGCGAAGGCAATGGCTGATATTTTTGTGGCCCTGGCGGCCAATAAAAGTCTGCTTATGATTTTCTTATCGGCAAGTTTTGATAAACCTTTACCTTTTTATAACCCAATACGGATCGTACCGTCATCACTGGCTATGCCGCTGACGATTTGTCCGGAAGCCATACGCACACGGACATTGTCTTCGGCGGCGGCATTGTTCATGGCTTTGCCCGTACCGCTGATGTTAAATCCACTTCCCTGCGCGGTCACCTGCACCGCCTGACCGGCCTTGATCACCCAGGCGCGACGCAGCATGGCGAAGGTCAGCGGCTGACCGGGACTGATATTGCGCAGGCTGACAGCCCCCAGCGCTTTGCCGGTTTCGCTTAGCGTGCGCGGTGGCAAGGTGTCGAGCCGGCCACTTTTGAACCTGATGTCCGCCGCCGTCAGCTTGCTGCCGGCGCTGATGCCGCGGGCCGACACCAGATATTGGCCGATCACCTGAACCTGGGTCTGGATAAAGCGCCGTTCCTGGCCGCAGCGTGCCGAAACGCTGATATTACCCCAACGCCGCGAATTCTGTGGCAAAGAGAGCTGCGGGAATTCGCACTGCGGCCATTGGGTGGCGGGCGTGCGCACCAGCACTTTAACCTGCACCGGACTGCCGCTGAACTGGCTGCTGATGAAGCGATCGATCTGCGCCGCCAGATCTTCGGCCCGTGCGTTCAGGCTGCACAGCAGGGCTGCCAACAACAGCATTTTCGCTTTCATCTCCGCTTCTTCCTCAAAAAGCCTCAGGGTGCGCGTAAGTGTACCCGGAGTGCGCGCAGGCTAAGCAGATAAATAGCGACGCATTTTGCCCTTATTCCCACGATAGGCTGGCGGAAGGGACGTTTATGCTGTCGGCTCCAAATTCTAACCTCGCGGAGGGAGCATGATCGACAAACTGGACGCTGCTCTGCGCTTTGGTCAAGAGGCGCTGAACCTGCGCGCCCAGCGGCAGGAAATTCTGGCCGCCAACATCGCCAACGCAGACACCCCGGGTTATCAGGCGCGGGATATCGATTTCGCCGGCCAACTGAACAAGGTGCTGGAACAAGGGCGCGCCAGCGGCAGCGGCATTGCGCTGAACATGACGTCATCGCGCCATATTCCGGCGCAGAACATGCAGCCGCCACAGCTCGACTTGCTGTTCCGCGTGCCGGATCAGCCCTCCATGGACGGCAACACGGTTGACATGGATCGCGAACGCACCAACTTCGCCGATAACAGCCTGAAGTATCAGACCGACCTGACGCTGATCAACGGTCAGATCAAAGGGATGATGTCAGTGTTACAACAAGGATAAGGCGCATGTCGCTACTGAATATTTTTGATATCTCCGGCTCGGCGCTGTCTGCCCAGTCGCAACGCATGAACGTCAGCGCCAGCAACATGGCCAATGCCGACAGCGTCACCGGGCCGGACGGCCAACCCTACCGCGCCAAGCAGGTGGTGTTTGAAGTTGCCGCCGCGGCCGGACAACCTACCGGCGGCGTACGCGTAGCGCAGGTGGTTGACGACCCGGCGCCGGAGCGTCTGGTTTACCAACCGGGTAACCCGCTGGCGGACGGCAAGGGCTATGTGCGCATGCCTAACGTGGATGTGGTGGGTGAGATGGTCAACACCATTTCCGCCTCCCGCAGCTATCAGGCCAACGTCGAGGTGCTCAACACCACCAAGTCGATGATGATGAAAACCCTGACGCTGGGTCAATAACCGGAGCTTGCCATGGCGATTGCCGCAACCACCACTGAATCGCTGGATAACAGCGTCATCGGTGCCAACGCAAAAAATAACACCAGCCAGGATCTGAGCAACAGCTTCCTGACGCTGCTGGTGGCGCAGTTGAAGAATCAGGATCCGACCAACCCGATGCAGAACAATGAACTGACCAGCCAATTGGCGCAGATCAATACCGTTCAGGGCATCGAGAAACTCAACACCACGCTGGGGTCGATCTCCGGGCAGATCAACAGCAATCAATCGCTGCAGGCTACCGCTTTGATCGGCCACGGCGTGATGGTCCCGGGCAGCAATATTCTGGCTGGCAGCAAAGACGGCAAGGTCAGCACTACGCCGTTTGGTCTGGAACTGGAGCGTGCGGCCGACTCGGTGACCGCCACCATCACCGACGCCACCGGCAAAGCGGTACGCACCATTGATCTCGGCGGCCTGACCGCTGGCGTGCATTCGTTCAGTTGGGACGGATCGATGACGGACGGCACCACCGCACCGGACGGTGCCTACAGCTTTACGATCAACGCCAAAGCCAACGGCGAACAGCTGGTGGCGCGCAATCTGCATTTTGGCATGGTCAACGGCGTCATCCGCGACGCGAACGGCGCGAAGCTGGATCTGGGCCTGGCGGGCAGCGCCACGCTGGAGGATGTCCGGCAGATCCTTTAACCCAATACCCTTCATCCTTCAGGATGCAGCGTTGTTGGCTGTGCGCACTCACCCCAGTCACTTACGTGAGTAAGCTCCTGGGGACTCCTGCGCTTGCCGCCCGGCTGCAACATGAAAGCCATTGGGTATATCAAAACACTATCAGGCGTTATCGGACGATAGCCTGACCACTATTCGGAGAATGACATGGCCTTTTCTCAGGCAGTAAGCGGCTTAAACGCGGCAGCAACCAATCTGGACGTGATCGGTAACAACATCGCTAACTCCGCCACTTCCGGTTTTAAATCAGGCAGCGTTTCCTTTGCTGACATGTTCGCCGGTTCACAGGTTGGCCTGGGCGTTAAGGTGGCGGGGATCACCCAGAACTTTAAAGGCGGCACCACCACCGGCACCAGCCGTGCGCTGGACGTGGCGATTTCCGGCAACGGTTTCTTCCGTCTGCAGGATCAGGACGGCGGCATTTTCTACAGCCGTAACGGCCAGTTCAAGCTGGATGAAAACCGTAACCTGACCAACATGCAGGGCCTGCAACTGACCGGCTACCCGGCTGCCGGTACGCCGCCGACCATTCAACAGGGCGCGAACCCGGTGCCGCTGAGCATTCCGGAAGGCATGATGAACGCCAAGGCGTCAACCTCCGGCAACATGGTCGCCAACCTTAAATCCACGCATAAGGTTCCGGATAACCACACCTTCGATCCCGCCAAGAAGGATTCTTACAACTACGTCAACACCATCACCACTTATGACTCGTTAGGGAACGCGCACAACATCAACGCCTACTTTGTAAAAACCGACGAGAACAAGTGGCAGGTTTATACCCAGGATGGAACGGCTGCTCCGGTAGATGCCGGTACCATGACGTTCGACACCAGCGGCAATCTGGCCAGCACCACCAGCAAACAAGGCACCGTCGGCGAATTCAGCATGCTGATCCCGATGGAAGCCAAAGATGGCGCGCCGGCACAGAACTTCACCCTGAACTTCGCCAAGAGCATGCAGCAGAGCGTCAGCGCCGACTCCGTCAGCAAAGTGTCGCAGGATGGCTATGGCGCAGGTGAATACACCAACTTCCAGATCAACAACGATGGCACGGTGATGGGCATCTATTCCAACCAGCAGACTCAGGTGCTGGGTCAGATCGTCATGGCCAACTTCTCCAACCCGGAAGGCCTGTCTTCTCAGGGCGATAACGTTTGGCAGGAAACCGGCGCATCCGGTCAGCCACGCGTAGGCCTGGCGGGCAACGGCGGTTTGGGCAAACTGACCAGCGGCGCGCTGGAAGCCTCCAACGTCGATCTGAGCCAGGAACTGGTGAACATGATCGTCGCACAACGTAACTACCAGTCGAACGCCCAAACCATCAAAACGCAGGACTCGATCCTGCAAACGCTGGTTAGCCTGCGCTAATAGGACTGATTTATGGATCACGCGATTTATACCGCGATGGGCGCAGCGCGACAGACGCTGGAGCAGCAGTCTGTCACCGCTAATAATCTGGCCAACGCATCGACACCGGGCTTTCGCGCCCAGCTGTCGGCGCTGCGTGCCGTGCCGGTGGATGGGCCAAGCTTGCCGACGCGAACGCTGGTTACCGCGTCAACGCCGGGCGCGGACATGAGTCAGGGGGCGCTGAATTACACCGCACGCCCGCTGGACGTGGCGCTGCAGCAGGACGGCTTTCTGGCCGTCAGCCTGCCGGACGGCGGCGAAGCCTACACCCGTAACGGTAACATCCAGATCTCCTCCACCGGGCAGTTGACGGTGCAGGGCGTGCCGCTGATGGGCGACGGCGGACCGATTGAGGTACCCCCGTCGGCAGAGATCACCATTGCCGCCGACGGGACCATCTCGGCGCTTAATGCGGGCGATCCACCGAACAGCATTGCACAGATCGGCAGGCTGAAACTGGTGAAGGCCGACGCGCGCGAAGTGATGCGTGGCGATGACGGGTTGTTCCGCCTGACGCCGGAAACCCAACGGCAGCGCGGCAATCAGTTGCCGAACGATCCGCTGGTGCAGGTGATGCCGGGCGTGCTGGAAGGCAGCAACGTCAAACCGATGGAAACCATGGTCGACATGATTGCCAACGCCCGCCGCTTTGAAATGCAGATGAAGGTCATCCACAGCGTGGATGAAAATGAACAGCGCGCCAATTCATTGTTATCAATGAGTTAATTAGCAAGGAAATAACCCATGATCCCATCTTTATGGATTGCCAAAACCGGTCTGGATGCGCAGCAGACCAATATGGACGTGATCGCCAACAACCTGGCCAACGTCAGCACTAACGGTTTTAAACGCCAGCGTGCAGTGTTCGAAGATCTGCTGTACCAGACCATGCGTCAGCCGGGGGCGCAGTCCTCCGAGCAGACGACGCTGCCGTCCGGGCTGCAGATCGGTACCGGTGTGCGGCCGGTGGCGACCGAGCGTCTGCACAGCCAGGGCAACCTGTCGCAGACCAACAACAGCAAGGACATCGCCATCAAGGGGCAGGGCTTTTTCCAGGTGATGATGCCGGACGGCACCCTGGCCTATACCCGCGACGGCTCGTTCCAGAGAGATCAGAACGGCCAACTGGTGACCGCCAGCGGCTTCCAGGTGCAACCGGCGATCACCATTCCGGCCAATGCCCTGAGCATCACCGTCGGCCGCGACGGCATCGTCAGCGCCACCCTGCAGGGGCAGACCGCCGCCCAGCAGGTGGGCCAACTGACGCTGACCACCTTTATCAATGACAGCGGCCTGGAAAGCATGGGCGAGAACCTGTACCAGGAAACCGAGAGTTCCGGCGCGCCGAACGAGAGCACGCCTGGGCTAAACGGTGCAGGTCTGCTGTATCAGGGCTATGTGGAAACCTCCAACGTCAACGTGGCGGAAGAGCTGGTCAACATGATCCAGACCCAACGTGCTTACGAAATCAACAGCAAAGCGGTATCGACGTCCGATCAGATGCTGCAAAAGCTGACGCAACTGTAATTGACGGGCGCTGCAGCGCCCGTAACCCTATTTTGTGAAACAAAGGCGATACCCGTGGTAACCACAACTCTGATGGAAAATCCGCCGCAAGGAAAACGCTGGCTGGCGGCAATGGTGATGCTGACGCTGAGCGGCTGCGCTTACATTCCACATAAACCCCTGGTTGACGGGGCTACCACGGCACAGCCGGCGCCGGCGGGCGCGCCCGTGCCGAACGGTTCCATTTTCCAGACGGTGCAGCCGATGAACTACGGTTATCAGCCGCTGTTTGAAGACCGTCGTCCGCGCAACGTCGGCGATACCCTGACGATCGTGCTGCAGGAAAACGTCAGCGCCAGCAAAAGCTCTTCTGCCAACGCTAGCCGCAACGGGGCCAGCAAGTTCGGCGTAGCCACCTCGCCACGCTACCTCGATGGCTTGCTGGGCAATGCGCGTGCCGACATGGATATCTCCGGTGACAGCACCTTCGGCGGCAAGGGCGGGGCCAACGCCAACAACACCTTTAACGGCACCATTACCGTGACGGTCAATCAGGTGCTGGTGAACGGAAACCTGCACGTGGTGGGGGAAAAACAGATCGCCATTAATCAGGGCACCGAATTCATCCGTTTCTCCGGGGTCGTCAACCCGCGCACCATCAGCGGCAGCAACTCGGTTACCTCCACCCAGGTGGCGGATGCGCGCATTGAATATGTCGGCAACGGCTATATCAACGAAGCGCAGACCATGGGGTGGTTACAGCGCTTCTTCTTAAATGTCTCACCGTTTTGAGTACAGGCTATTTTACTTGCCATTTTGAGGTTGGGCAGTGCTCGGGGCAGTCACGTACTGCGTGTACGCTCCATTCCCTGTGCGCCGCCCGCCCCCGAGCTGCCTGCGACAATAACGCCTTGTGGGTAAGGCGAATGAGGTTCCAATGTTAAAGAAATTTCTAATGGCGCTGGTGATTAGTGCGCTGAGCCTGCCGGCCGCGGCGGAGCGCATTCGCGATCTGGTCACGGTGCAGGGCGTACGCGATAACGCGCTGATCGGTTACGGACTGGTGGTGGGGCTGGACGGTTCCGGTGACCAGACCATGCAGACCCCGTTCACCACCCAGAGCCTGAGCAACATGCTGTCGCAGTTGGGTATCACCGTGCCACCGGGCACCAACATGCAGTTGAAAAACGTGGCGGCGGTCATGGTCACCGCCAAGCTGCCGCCGTTTTCGCGCACCGGGCAGAATATCGACGTGGTGGTGTCCTCCATGGGTAACGCCAAGAGCCTGCGTGGCGGTACTTTGCTGATGACGCCGCTGAAAGGGGTAGATAATCAGGTTTACGCGCTGGCGCAGGGCAACGTGCTGGTCGGCGGAGCCGGCGCTTCGGCCGGTGGCAGCAGCGTACAGGTTAACCAACTGGCCGGCGGGCGCATCAGCAACGGCGCCACCATTGAGCGCGAGCTGCCGACCACCTTCGGGGCCGGCGGAGTGATTAACCTGCAGCTCAACGATGAGGACTTTACGCTGGCACAACAGATCAGCGACGCCATCAACCGTCAACGCGGCGGTGGCACGGCTTCACCGTTGGACGCCCGTACCATTCAGGTGCTGGTGCCACAGGGCAACAGTTCGCAGGTGCGCTTCCTGGCGGAGATCCAGAACATTAACGTTAGCGTCGGGGCGATCGACGCCAAGGTGATCATCAACTCACGCACCGGTTCAGTTGTAATGAACCGCGACGTGATCCTGGATTCCTGCGCGGTGGCGCAAGGCAACCTGTCGGTGGTGGTCGATCGGCAAAATACCGTCAGCCAGCCAAATACCCCGTTTGGCGGCGGGCAAACGGTGGTGACGCCGAACACCCAGATTTCGGTGCAACAGCAGGGCGGCTCGCTGCAGAAGGTTAACGCCAGCGCCAATCTGAACAACGTGATCCGCGCGCTTAACGCGTTGGGGGCAACGCCGATCGATCTGATGTCTATCCTGCAGGCGATGCAAAGCGCCGGCTGTCTGCGCGCCAAGCTGGAAATTATCTGATGGCCGGCGATCTGATGGCAATGTCGGGCGCCGCCTATGATGCGCAGGCGCTTAATGGACTGAAACGCGATGCGGCGAGCGATCCGCAGGGCAACCTGAAACAGGTGGCGCAGCAGGTTGAAGGCATGTTCGTGCAGATGATGCTGAAAAGCATGCGTGCCGCGCTGCCGCAGGATGGGATCTTGAGCAGCGATCAGTCTCGGCTCTACACCTCAATGTATGACCAGCAAATTGCCCAGCAGATGTCGCAGAAAGGCCTGGGGTTGGCCGACATGATGGTGAAGCAGATGAGCAACGCCAACGCGGTGCCGAGCGAAACGGCGGGCACGTCGCCGATGGCGCTGGACGATGAGGTGTTGCGAACGCTGCCGAATCAGGCGCTGGAGCAGATGATCCGCCGCGCGGTGCCAAAAGCGCCGAGCGCGGCCCCGCTGTCGCTCAACAACGGCAACTTTGTTGCCCGGCTGTCTACTCCTGCGCGCGTCGTCAGCCAGCAGAGCGGCATTCCGCATCAGCTGATTGTGGCACAGGCCGCACTGGAATCCGGCTGGGGTCAGCGTGAGATCCCGGCCGCCGACGGTTCGCCGAGCTACAACCTGTTTGGCATCAAGGCGGGCGGCAGCTGGGACGGGCCGGTGACCGAGATCACCACCACCGAGTTCGAGCAGGGTGCGGCGAAGAAGATCAAGGCGAAGTTCCGGGTTTACGGTTCTTACGTCGAGGCGATGGCCGACTACGTCAAGCTGTTGACCAATAACCCACGCTACGCCGGGGTGGCCAACGCCCGCAGCCCGGAGCAGGCGGCGCAGGCGCTGCAACAGGCCGGTTATGCCACCGATCCGCAATATGCCAGCAAGTTGGTCAGCGTGATACAGCAGATGAAAAACGCCGGCGAGCAGGTGGTGAAGGCGTATACCCACGACCTGAAGGATCTTTTTTAGCCACTGGGCGCAGCATGCAGCGCCCCTACGCAATAGGCCGAATTTAAATGTAGGGGGCCAGCATGCTGGACCCGGATTTTTCCCTCAAGTTTCCCCCGTTTTTGCCGATAACCAAGACAGGCTGAGTGAACGGCTCAGCAGATTAATTGACTCCTGTGGGCCACCGGCGCCGCAGCAAAAGGAACTTCTATGTCCAACAGCTTAATCAATACCGCGATGAGCGGGCTGAATGCGGCTCAGGTGGCGCTCAGCACCGTCAGTAACAACATCTCTAACTACAACGTGGCGGGCTATAACCGACAGACTGCGATCCTGGCGCAGAACGGCGGTATGAGTACCATGAGTGGCTTCATTGGCAACGGGGTCACCGTGACCAGCGTTAACCGCGAGTACAACCAGTTCATCACCAATCAGTTGCGCGGAGCACAGAGCCAGGCCGGGGCACAGAACGCCTACTTCGAGAAAATCTCGCAGATCGATAACCTGCTGGCGAGCAAAACCAATACCTTGTCGACCAATATGCAGGATTTCTTTAGCAACCTAGAGAACCTGGTCAGCAACGCCGGCGATGACGCCGCGCGCCAAACGGTGCTGGGCAAGGCCAATGGGTTGGTCAATCAGTTCAATAACACCGACAAATACCTGCGCGATATGGACAGCGGCGTTAACCAACAGCTCAGCGACAGCGCTAACCAGATCAACAGCTACAGCCAGCAAATCGCCAAACTGAACGATGAAATTACCCGCCTGCGCGGCAGCGGCGGTGAGCCGAATGCCTTGCTCGATCAGCGCGACCAACTGGTGACTGAGTTAAACCAGGTGGTGGGCGTGCAGGTGATGCAGCAAGACGGCGACGCTTATACCGTGTCTTTCGCCAACGGCCTGACGCTGGTGCAGGGGAGCAATGCCTACCAGGTGGAGGCAGTGCCTTCCAGCGGCGATCCTTCTCGCCTGACCATCGGCTATAACCGCGGCAACGGCGTCAGCGAAGTGCCGGAAGGGCAAATTACCAGCGGCAGCGTTAGCGGCGTACTGAAGTTCCGCAGCGAATCGCTGGATAGCGCACGCAACCAGTTGGGGCAATTGGCGCTGGCGATGGCGGACAGCTTTAACCAGCAGCACCGTGCCGGGTTCGATCTCAACGGCGACGCAGGCACCGATTTCTTCAGCTTCGGTGGTGGGCGCGTGGTGGATAACAGCCGCAATGCCGGCGATGCGGCGCTGTCGGTGTCCTACACCGATACCAGCAAGGTGAAGGCCAACGATTACCGGGTGGAGTTCGATGGCAGCAACTGGCAGGTCAGCCGCCTGCCGGACAACGTGAAGGTCAACGCCACGGCGAGCGTCGATGCCACCACCGGCAAACCGACGCTGAGCTTTGACGGCCTGAAGGTCGACATCGACGGCACGGCACAAAAGAACGACAGCTTTACCGTGAAGCCGGTCAGCGACGTGGCGGGCAGCTTGAAAGTCGCGATTACCGATTCGGCGAACATCGCAGCCGCCGGCAAAGACGACAGTGGCCGCGGCGATAACGAAAACGCCAAAAAGCTGCTCGATCTGCAGACCAAAAAGTTGGTCGACGGCAAAGCCACCTTCAGCGGCGCATACGCCAGCATGGTGAGCAGCGTTGGTAACCAGACGGCATCGGCCAAGATTTCGGCGACTTCTCAGGCCAATATCGTCAAGCAGCTGACCATTCAGCAGCAGTCGATCTCCGGCGTCAACCTGGACGAAGAGTACGGTGAATTGCTGCGTTTTCAGCAATATTACATGGCCAATGCACAGGTCATTCAAACCGCCAGCTCAATGTTTGACGCACTGCTGAATATCCGTTGATTTCCACTTTGACCGGAGCCTTGGCGGTTCCGGTCGCTGATTTTGAGGAACCCGCACCATGCGCATGTCCACCAGCATGATGTACCAACAGAACATGTCCGGCATTACCGGCAATCAGTCGCTGTTTATGAAAGCCGCCGAGCAGCTTTCCACCGGCAAAAAAGTCAGCAATCCGTCCGACGATCCTCTGGCGGCTTCGCAGGCGGTGATGCTGGCTCAATCACAGTCGGAAAACACCCAATATGCCTTGGCGCGGACCTTTGCCCGTCAAAGCGTGTCGATGGAAGAGACTGTGCTGTCCGGGGTGACCAGCACCATCTCCGATATGAAAGCGCTGATCGTCAGCGCCGGCGGCACCAAAAGCGACGACGACCGCGATTCGCTGGCGACCCAGCTGCAGGGGCTGAAAGATCAGTTGCTCAACCAGGCCAACAGCACCGACGGCAACGGCCGCTATATGTTTGGCGGTTTTGTGAACGACAAGCCTCCCTTTGAAGACAAGGGCGGATCGGTCAGCTATGTCGGCGGTAACACGCCGGTCGAGCAGAAAGTGGATGCCAACCGCACCATGACCATTGGGCATACCGGCGATAAGGTCTTCATGGCATTGACCAGCAACCCGAAGCCGGAACCGGATGGCAGCGCCTCTGTCGCTAACGTGTTTGAAAGCATTGATATCGCGCTGAAGGCGTTGAAAACACCGCAGAAAGATGCGGATGATGCCACCAAGCAGCAGGTGAACGATGCGCTGGCCAAAGCCAACCGCGGCCTGGACAACTCTTATAACAGAGTGCTTAGCGTGCGCGCGGAGCTGGGCAGCCAACTGCAGGAAATGGATACGCTGGACAGTATCGGCAAGGACCGCGACATGATCAACAAAACGCAAATGAGCGCGCTGGTTGATGCCGATCTGGCCGAGTCGATTTCCAGTTATTTCATGCAGCAGGCGGCCTTGCAGGCGTCATACAAAACCTTCGGGGATATGCAGGGGATGTCGCTGTTCCAGTTGAATCGCTAATCCCCTTTGCTGTGCGGGGCCGATAAATTCACTCCGGGTTCGTTGATACGGGCGCAGCATACCGCGCCCCTACGCTAGCTGGGGTGGGGCGCGGGAGCCTGGCTGCAACTCGAAATCCATAGTACAGGGTAATAAATAGCTCTTAGCCTGCCGTGAAGTCACGGCGGGCAATCTCTTTGGGTGTGCTTAGAAGACGTTATTGCTGCGTAGCAGCGGTAGGGAATTCTTGAAACCGGGCGCACTTGTTTGGCACGTCACGCTTCCCCCACACAGGTTTGGCGTGACGTGCCTTTTTTTCGGCTACCCGAAATTATGTGCACTTATATCTGCCTGAATTTAACGGCGGGAAGCGTTAGAATATTCAAGGGTGAGTGCAGAGATAAGAACGCAAATTATATATTTTTGGGGTGGCCCCGTGGTTATTTTTTCTTTTTTACCACAAGCCATTTTTCACCACTGGGTGACAAGGCAATCTGAGAACGGTTGGTGGCCCAGTGTGCAAGGCCTAAGGCTCTGCGTGCTCTTCGGTTGGTTTTAGCTTTCATTTTTATATTCCTTTTGTAGGGTAAGTAATAATTCCGTAGAAAATAAATGTGCCAGCTTCGCCGGGCATGCCGGTGATGTTTTTTTAATTATAACGAGCGTTAAATGGATGCTTTTATTATCACGCCTCTGTTTTTTACAGTGTGTCCCACTCCTTATTTATTGAATTTATTTTTTTGATGTTTTTATTTAATAAGGACATTCTAGGGTGGGTATTTTATTATTCAAGCCAATAAGCGTAATTGAAGGCAAATAGTGATAATTTGCTTTTTCCAATTTTTTATACTGAGAAAGGGAATTTGTTGCCACTTTATCCGGCGTCAGGCGACCGTTAAACCGCTCAGTGAGGGTAACGCTAGGGGGTCATGCTGCCGACGACATCGGCCAGGCGATCGAAGAACTCGCCAAACAGGTGCTCACAAAACGGCGCCAGCATCGGCATCATCATGCCGATGGTCATAATGCCAATGGTCATGGTCACCGGGAAACCGATGACGAACACCGACAGCTGCGGTGTCATGCGGTTAAGCAGGCCGAGCGCCATGTTCAGCGTCAGCAACAGGCAGATCAGCGGCAGTGCCAGCATCATGCCGTTGATGAAAATCAGCGAACCGGCCTGGGTCAAGGCGAGAAAGCCATTGCCGTTAAGCGGCTCGGCCTGGATCGGCAGGGTATGGAAGCTGTCCACCAACAGAGAAATCAGCCACAGATGGCCGTTGAAGCTAAGAAACAGCAGCATCGCCAGCAGGTTGAGCAGCCGTGCCAATACCGGCATGTTCGGCCCGCCGCTGGGATCGAAGAAGGTGGCGAACGACAAACCCATCTGCATGCCGATCACTTCGCCGGCCAGCCGTATCGCCGCGAAGGCGAACTGCATGGTCAGGCCCAGCGCGACACCGATCAGGATTTGCTGGGCCGCCAGCCACAAACCGGCCGCAGAGAAAATAGGCACGGTGCTGGTGGGCAGCCCGGGGGCAATCAGTATCACGATCAGCCCGCCGAGGCCAATTTTCACCTTCTTGCTGATCTGCTTTTCGCTGAATACCGGCGCGGTGCTGATCAGCGCCAAAATACGCAGCAGTGGCCAGAAATATTGGCTGAGCCAGACGCCGAACTGCGCGCTGTCAAATGTGAGCATGGTTAACCAATCAGGTTGGGCAGGTTAGTGAACAGCGTGCGCATATAATCCAGCAGCAGGTTCAGCATCCACGGTCCGGCAATCACGATGGTCGCGACTACCGCCAGGATTTTGGGAATGAACGACAGCGTCATTTCGTTGATCTGGGTCGCGGCCTGCAGCAGGCTGACCACCAGGCCGCTGACCAACGCGGCGAGCAACAGCGGCGCGGCCAAGGCCAACGCCACCTTCATCGCCTCGGTGCCCAGCGCCATAACCGATTCTGGTGTCATTATGGATCCCTCAGTGGCGGCAGGTATGCCGCGAATTACGAATAGAAACTTTGCGCCAGCGAGCCCAGCAGCAGTTGCCAGCCGTCCACCAGAACAAACAGCATCAGCTTGAAGGGCAACGAGATGGTTGCCGGTGGCACCATCATCATCCCCAGCGCCATCAACACGCTGGCGACCACCAGATCGATAATCAGGAACGGAATAAACACCGTGAAGCCGATTTGGAACGCGGTTTTCAGTTCGCTGGTGACGTAGGCCGGCAGCAGGATGCGCATCGGCACCGCTTCCGGCCCGGCCAGCGGCGGCTGGTTGGCGAGCTTGGCATACAGCGCCAGATCGGTTTCACGCGTTTGGCGCAGCATAAACTCGCGCAGCGGCTGTGAACCTTTATCCAGCGCGATATCCAGGCTGATTTTGTCCTGGCTGAACGGCAGATAAGCGTCCTGATAAACCTTGTCGAACACCGGCGACATAATGAAAAAGGTCAGGAACAGCGCCAGGCCCAGCATCACCTGGTTGGGTGGGGCGGAGGGGGTGCCGAGGGCATTGCGCAGCAGACCCAGTACGATGATGATGCGCGTGAAGCTGGTCATCATCAGCAGCATGGCCGGCAAGAAACTGAGCGAGGTCAGCAACACCAGGGTTTGCACCGGCAGCGACCAGCTTTGGCCACCGTTGGCTAATGGCTGGCTGATCAGACCGGGAAGTTGTGCGAAGGCGGTGGGGCTGAGCAACAGTAAAGCCGCTGCCAATACGCGCAGAAGTATTTTGCCTCGCCCACAGAAGGCGACACACTGAACGAGGGATTTCATGCCGATTTTTCCGGACGTTTGAGAACTTTTTGCATCAGTTGGCGAAAATCCGCCGGCGTGGTCACTTCGGCGGCGTCGGTGTCCTGCACCGGCGCGGGCAGGCTATGCAGCGGGGTGATTTGCTGGGCGGTGACGCCCAACACCAGCAAGGTGTTATCCACTTCGATCACCACCACGCGTTCGCGCTGTCCAACCTGACAGCTGGCGCGCAGATTGAGCAGTTTGCTGTTGCGTGCCTGCGGGGCAAACCCCAGGCGACGAAACAGCCAGCCGGCCAGCAGGATCAGCAGCAAAATGCCGCCAAGTGCGCTGCTGACCTGCGTCAGCACTGAACCGGCCGGCAGTGCCGGCTCGGTGGATTGCAAGGTGCCCGCGGTGGGCGCGGCGGCGCTTGGGTTCATCAGCGGCTCAGGCGGCGCATGCGCTCGGAAGGGGTGATGATATCGGTAATGCGCACGCCGAATTTGTCGGCCACCACCACCACTTCGCCCTGGGCAATCAGATAACCGTTGATCATAATATCCAGCGGTTCACCCGCCAGCCCGTCCAACGCCACGACAGAGCCCTGCGACAGGCGCAGCAGTTCCTTGATGGTCATCTTGGTGCGGCCCAGTTCAACGGTCAATTTGACCGGGATGTCGAGGATCAGATCGATATCCTGCAGGCTGCCGCTGGTATCCTGCGGCTCCAGCGATTTGAACACCGCATCGCTGGCAGACGTCTTTTCGGTTGCTTGCTGTTCGTTAAACGCATCAGCCCACAGATCGTCCACGGATTCCTTTCCTTCGCCAGACGGTTGCTTAGGATCACTCATTTGGGCTGTTCCTCACTCAGAGCATTCAAAATAGGGTTAATCAAATGTTCAACACGCAGGGCGTACTGCCCGTTTAACGTGCCGTATTGGCTGGTCAAAACCGGCACGCCGTCGACGTGGGCGATGAGGCGATCCGGTTTATCAATCGGTAATACATCGCCCGGCTGCAGCTTCAGGATCTTCGACAGGCGCATCGGGATATCGACGAAGTTGGCAATCAGCTCCAGCTCGGAATGCTGCACCTGCTTCACCAGCGTTTCACGCCAGTGGCTGTCTTCCTGCCGCGAATTCTCCAGCGGTGGGTTGGTCAGCAGTTCGCGCAGCGGTTCGATCATGGCAAACGGAATGCAGATGTTGAACTCACCGCTCAGCGCGCCAATTTCCACCTGGAAAGGGGTGGTGACCACGATGTCGTTTGGCGACGTGGTGATGTTGGTGAACTTCACCTGCATTTCAGCGCGCACGTATTCCACGTCAATCTTGTAAATTGCGCTCCAGGCGTCGCCGTAGGCGTCCAGCGCCAGCCGCAGCATGCGCTTGATCACCCGCTGTTCGGTTGGCGTAAATTCGCGGCCTTCCACTTTGGTGGGAAAGCGACCGTCGCCCCCGAACAGGTTATCGACGGCGATAAACACCAGGCTCGGTGCGAACACGAACAGCGCAGTACCGCGCAGCGGGTTCAGGTGCACCAGGTTCAGGTTGGTGGGCACCGGCAGGTTGCGAGCAAATTCGTGGTACGGCTGGATCTTGATCGGGCCAACGGTAATGTCCGGGCTGCGGCGCAGCAGGTTGAATAACCCCATGCGGAACTGCCGGGCAAAACGTTCGTTGATGATTTCCAGCGCGTGCAGCCGTTCGCGCACCACTCGGCGCTGGGTGGTCGGATCGTACGGCTTGACCTCGCTCTCGTTGAGGGCAATCGCTTCGGGTTCATCACCCGCGCTGTCGCCGTTGAGCAAGGCGTCGATCTCTGCCTGTGAAAGAATGCTGTCGCCCATAGTGATTACCGCAATATGAAGGCAGTGAACAGCACGTCGCTGACCACCTGCTTCGGTTGTCCCTTAACCAGCGGCGGGCTAAGCACGTCCTTAATCTGCGCCACCAGTTGCTGCTTTCCTTGTTCACTGCTCAACTGGCCCGCTTCCTGACGAGACAGCAGCATCAGCAGACGGCTGCGCACCTCCGGCAGGAAATCATTCAGTTGGCGGCGGGTACTTTCATCCGGCAAGCGTAACGTCAGGCCGATATACAACACCCGATCCGGGTTGTTATCGGGCGTCAGCAGATTGACGGTAAAGGTGTCCAGCGGCATAAACACCGGTGCGGCCGGGGGGAGTTCTTTGGCTACGGGCTGCGCGCCCTCCTGGTGCTGCTTGAGCTGCCACCAGCTGTAGCCGGCCGCGCCGCAGGCGACGAGGGTTATCAGCACCAGCAGTATGACCAGAAGGGAGCGTTTCGGTGCTGCCGGTAGGGTATTTTGAGACATAGCTAAATCAAATTCCTGTTGTTATACCCGTCGTCTTTCAAGCTGCAGCGTTGTTCCCTGCACTCACCCCCCCAGTCACTTACTTGAGTAAGCCCCTGGGGATGAGTGAGCTGGGCGCCTGGCTGCAACTTGAAATCCATAGGGTATATGCCCTTCATTTTTCAAGCTGCAACCTAAGATCTCGCGGGTATATAGCGCGTGTAAAAGCCGCACGCATGACATTATTTACCCAAAATATTTGGAGTTGCATCGCGACGGCAAGTTTGTAAGTCCTCAGCAGCATAGATAACTATGTGACCGGGACGCGCAAATGCAGCCAACAATGATGCACCTTCAAGTATGAAGGGTAGCGGTATTATCGCGCCTATTCCGGCACGCAATAGCCAGAATAGGCAGGGAAAAGCGTGCCAGCTTGGGCGTTTGCGGCCACTCAGGCGAAAATATCAACGCCGCTGACGGCGCGGGCCATCGCCTGCAATTCCAGCGGTGCGCTGTGGGCATCGGCGGACAAATCGCCGTCACCCTGACGCTCGCGGTAATCCGGGCTGCCCTGCTGCCCGCCATTGTGCTGCTGCGCCTGTTGCCACTGCGGCATCTGGTCGCCGCCCACGCTGCTTTGTCCCAAATTGATGCCACTCTCAGCCAGCGCGTGACGCAGTTGCGGCATCGCGGCCTCCACGGCGGCACGAACCTGTCCGTGTGCCGAGGCAATGTGCAGCTGTGCCTGGTTGTCATCCAGCTTGAGGGTGATTTGCAGCGCCCCCAGCTCCTGCGGATGCAGACGCAGCTCGGCGCTTTGCTGACCGTTGCGATGGAACATCAGCACCTGTTGGTTCAACGCCTGCTGCCACTCCGGGCTGCCCAACTGGGCGTTTAGCTGCGGCGTAGGCGGGGCAGTGACCAACGCAGCGCCTGGCGCTGCAGCGATCGTTGGGCTGGAGACCGGTGGGGCCATCAGAGGGACGTTTGGCGTTGGCGATTGGCTATCGGCGCCAAGCTTCAACGCCGCTGCATCCGGTTTTTCGTGCGCAATTGCAATTTGCTGTGGGATGTCGGCACGGCTTTCACTGTCGAGCGAAGCTGGGGTTACCGGCGTTGGTGCCTTTTGCGTGCCGGTTACCTCAGTCTGGCGCCCCAGTGAAGCGCCGAGGAGCGTTGCAGCCTGAGGGGTATCTTGATCGCCTTCAAGGCTCAGTTCCGCCGCGCCGGTACCTGCATCAGGCATTGCTGGGGGAATAGCGATTGGCAGCATGGCGAACAGCGCTTGCAGCGTAGCGGCGTCGATCTCACCGGCAGGCCGCAGCGCGGCGTCGTGCGACGGTTGCTTCAACGTCGGCTCTTCGTCGTTACTGATGGCGGCTGGCTGGCCTTGCGTTAACAGCGAAGGCGCTAACAGCCCATCGCGTTCGCCGAATGCGGCCAGTAACTGCGTCAGTTGGTTGCGGCTCAGTGGCGCAGAGTCTTCTTCTGCGCTCAACGCTATCGGTGACAGTTTGCCTGCGGACTTGTCGGCCGGCAGCACGCGCGCGCCAAGCAGTTGAGCAAAAGCGGAAGAGAGCGATGACTCATCCAGCGGGAGCTGCGCGTCCGGCAGCAGGCCGGAGTCGCCCGGCAGCGACAGGCCCGGCAAAGCGTTCAGGTTCATTGATGTATATTCCTTTGTGCACTGCGTTGAGCGAACTCATCCATCAGTTTTTGATCCCGTTTGTTCTCCAACTGCAACTCCGCGCTTTGGGCTCGGGTATGCAGGGTTTCGAAAGCGTTCAGCCGTTGCTGTTTGTCCTGCCATTGTTTCATCGCGTGGTCCACTTTCTCTCCCCACTGCGTCAACTGCTGGCGGTGCTGGGCGATCGCCTGTTCCAGCGTGCCGATAAACTGCTGGTAGTTCTGCCAGTTGGACGATTCCATACCGCCGCTCAGTTGATTATTCAGCTTCTGACGGTACTCATCCTGATAGTTGAGCAGCATGGAAAGTTGCTGTTCAGCGGCTTGCTGAGCTTTGCGCACCTGGCCCAGTTGGCGAGTCGCCTGTTCTACTGCATCCTGCGCCAGATCGCGCAGGGTAATCAGGGGGGACTGTGGTTTCATCGGGTTTGCGCCTTTGGTGACGTTAAACGATCAACTGCTGTAGCTGCTGGCAGGCGTCCTGATAGCCGCTGCGTTCGAAAATGCCTTGCTGCAGATAGGCTTCCATCTGCGGATACAGCGTCATGGCCTTATCCAGCAGCGGGTCGCTGCCTGCGACGTAAGCGCCTACGCTGATCAAATCGCGGTTGCGTTGGTAGCTGGCCAGCATCTGTTTGAAGTTACGCACCCGACGATAGTGCTCTTCGTCGATCAGCGAGGTCATGGCGCGGCTGATGGAGGCTTCAATGTCGATGGCCGGATAGTGGCCGGCTTCCGCCAGGCGTCGCGACAGCACCACATGGCCGTCAAGAATGGCGCGTGCCGAGTCGGCGATCGGATCCTGTTGGTCATCGCCTTCGGTCAGCACGGTATAAAAGGCGGTAATGGACCCGCCGCCGCTGATGCCGTTGCCCGCGCGTTCGACCAGTGCCGGCAGCTTGGCGAAGACGGAGGGCGGATAGCCTTTGGTGGCCGGCGGCTCGCCGATGGCCAGGGCAATCTCACGTTGCGCCATGGCGTAGCGCGTCAGTGAATCCATGATCAACAGCACGTGTTGGCCGCGATCGCGGAAATCTTCAGCGATGCGTGTGGCGTAGGCCGCACCCTGCATGCGCAGCAGCGGCGAGACGTCCGCCGGTGCGGCAATCACCACCGAACGCGCCCGGCCTTCAGGGCCGAGGATGTTTTCGATAAAGTCTTTCACCTCACGGCCACGTTCGCCGATCAGACCGACGACAATCACGTCGGCCTGGGTGTAGCGCGCCATCATGCCCAACAGCACGCTTTTACCGACGCCGGAACCGGCAAACAGCCCCATACGCTGACCGCGACCGACGGTCAACAGGCCGTTGATGGTGCGCACGCCGACGTCCAGCACCTGTTCGATCGGCGTTCGTTGCAGCGGGTTGAATGGGGCGGTGATCAGCGGCGCACGGTAGCCGGTTTCCGGTGCGGGGAGGCCGTCGAGCGGCTTGGCGCTGCCGTCCAGTACCCGGCCCAGCAGGGCAGGACCGAGCGGCAGCTGCTTACTGGCGCTTTGGCCTTCCGGCGAGATGCGGGCGTAAACCCGGGCGCCGGGCACGATGCCTTCCACTTCTTCCAGCGGCATCAGAAACAGCCGCTGGCCGTTAAAGCCGACCACTTCGCTTTCTACTTCCTGGACCTCACCGGCGTCGTGACGCTCGATCAGGCAGGTGGCACCGATCGGCAGCTGTAGCCCGGTGGCTTCCAGCACCAAACCGGTGGCGCGGGTCAGGCGGCCGTAGCGGCGTACCGTCGGGGCGTGTGCGATGCGTTTTTCCAGCGCATCCAGTGAGGTCAGCCAGCGGCCGAGGCGCAGGGTCATTACACGTCTCCCGGAGCGGCCAGACGGCAGAGTTCATGCCAACGGGTTGCCAGGCTGGCGTCAAGATCGCCTTCGTCGGCGCTGACCTTGCAGCCACCAGGATGCAACTGACCGTCCGCCAGCAACCGCCAGCCGTGCAGGCTGAGCGTGGCACCCAACTGTTGCTCGATTCGCTGATAGTCATCCGGGTGCACGCGCAATTGCGGCTTGCCGCTGAACATCGGCTCTTGCTGAATCAACTGTTGGATCTGCGCCAGCAGGGCAGTGCCGTCGCACACCGGCGGTTGGCCCAGCACCTGTTTGGCGGCAGTCAGGGCCAACTGCATCAGGCGCGAGGCAATCACGCTGTCGAGGGCGTCCAGCGTGTGCTGGAATTCCGTCACCAGATGCTGCCAGTGCGCGGTCAGCGGTTGTTGCTGTTGCTGAGCTTCCAGCAAGCCCTGCTGGCGACCCTCTTCCATGCCAGCCTGGAAGCCGGCGTCGTAGCCTTTTTGCTGTCCGTCCGCATAGCCCAACTGCTGGCCCTGCTGCTCCGCCTGCAGACGGAGCTGAGTGAGCTGTTGTTCCCGAACCAGGCTGTCGTCCAGCGGTGCGCCGTCGGTGATTTCCACCGGCAGCGGCAACGGGTCGAGCACCGGTTTGGGCTCGTTGAGATCGCTGAGCGACCAGGGCTGCCAGGGCAGGGTATTAATGCGATCAGACATAGGTGTCCTCGCCACCGCCGATAATCATTTCGCCACTCTCGGCCAAACGACGGACCACCAGCAGGATAGCCTTCTGCTCGTTCTCCACCTGCGACATGCGCACCGGGCCACGGTTGGCCAGATCGTCGCGCAGGATATCTGCGGCGCGTTGCGACATGTTTTTGAGGAACTTCTCGCGCAGTGGTTGTTCCGCGCCTTTGAGCGCCACCAGCAAGGATTCGCCTTCCACTTCCTGCAACAGGCGCTGGATGCTGCGATCGTCGACTTCCACCAGATTCTCGAACAGGAACATTTCGTCGATGATCTTCTGCGCCAGCTCGCCGTCGTATTCGCGCATGGCGTCGATAACCGCCTCTTCCTGCTGCGTTTTCATCAGGTTGATGATCTCGGCTGCGGTGCGTACGCCGCCCATTTTGCTGCGCTTGAGGTTCTGACCGTCGAGCAGGTTGTTCAGCACTTCGGTCAGTTCCGCCAGCGCCGCCGGCTGCACGCCGCCGAAGGTGGCGATACGCAGCATCACGTCGTTGCGTAGGCGTTCGTCGAACAGCGCCAGAATGTCCGCTGCCTGGCCACGCTTGAGGTGAACCAGGATGGTGGCGATGATCTGCGGATGTTCGTCGCGGATCAGATCGGCGGCGCTCATTGGTTCCATAAAGTTGAGCGTTTCCATGCCAGTGGTGGTCTCGCGAGATTCGAGAATATCCTCCAGCAGGCTGGCGGCACGTTCTTCGCCCAACGCCTTGACCAGCACCGAACGCAGGTAGTCGCTGGCGTTGACGCTCAGCGCGGCATACTGTTCGGCGTCGTCTTCAAATTCGCGCAGTATTTCATTGAGCTGCTTGTGCGACACCTGGCTCATGCTGGCCATGGTGCCACTCAGCTGCTGCACTTCACGCGAGGAAAGGTGTTTGAACACCTCGGCGGCGCGATCTTCGCCCAGCGTCATCAGCAGGATGGCGCTTTTTTCGGTTCCGGTCAGACTCATAGTTCGTTACTCATCCATTGGCGGATTACCAGAGCGACCACGCGTGGGTCTTTATCAGCCAAATCGCGGATCCGCTGGCTCTGGACTTCTGCACTGACGCGCTGCTGGGATTTCCTGTGCTGCGCCAGCTCCTCATTGCTGGGTTTGCTGCTGTCAGCCGGTTTGGCCATTGGCGTAGCGGCGGCGGCGAGCGCGGCCTTTTGTACCGCCTGACGGTTTTGCAGTTGTGGGCGTACCAGTTTGCGCCACAGCACCCAGGCGACCAGCAGGATCAGCAGGTAGCGACCGGCATCGATCAGACGATCGATAAACGACTGGCTCTGCCAGAACGGCAGCTCGCCGCCGGTAATTTCGTTATCGGTAAACGGCGTGTTGACCACGTTGAGGGTATCGCCACGGGCGCTGGAGAAGCCCATGGATTCACGCGCCAGCGATTCGATCTGCGCCAGCTGCTCTTTGCTCATCGGCAGTGGTTTGCCGTCCTTATCGGTGCCGCGATAGTTGATGACCACCGCGACCGACAGCCGCTGTACCGTCCCGGCTTTGTGCTGGGTATGGCGAATGGTGCGATCGACCTCATAGTTGATGGTTTCATCGCGGCGGGAGTTTTGCGGCCCGCTGCCCTTGGCTGCCGAACTGCGCGCCGTGGCCGTATCGGTTTTAGCTGCGTCGGCATTATTGCCGGCGGTGGCCGGTTGGGCGGTTTCAATCGGGGCAGCAGCCGGTGCGCTCGGCTGATTTGACAATGCGCCCGGCACGCCGCCGACCAATGGCCCGCCAATCTGGTCGCTTTGACTCATTTGCTGTGAGCGTACGGCGGCCTTATTTGGCTCTTGGTTAGGTTGGTACTGTTCGTCAGTTTGCTCGCGAGTGGAGAAGTCGATCTGTGCGGTGACCTGAGCGCGTACGTTAGCGCTGCCGACCATCGGGGCCAAAATCGCTTCGATACGGCGCTGGTAGCGGTTTTCCACTTCGCTGGCGTACTTAAGCTGTGCGGCATTCAGATCGCGTCCGGTGCCGTCGGACTGCGTTAACAGGCGGCCGGCCTGATCGACCACCGTCACGTTGCCCGGTGGTAGACCGGCTACGCTGCTCGAGACCATATAAACGATGGCGTTGATCTGGCCGTCATCCAGGGCCCGACCCGGTTGCAACGTCAGGGTCACGGAAGCGGAAGGGGATTTTTGCTCGCGGACAAACAGCGAAGGCTTGGGCAGAGCCAAGTGCACCCGGGCGTTTTGTACCGGCCCTAATGATTCGATGGTACGGGACAATTCACCTTCCAGCGCGCGCTGATAGTTGATTTGCTCGCTGAACTGGCTGATGCCGAATTTTTCCTGGTCCAGCAGTTCGAAGCCCACGGCACCGCCTTTAGGCAGGCCGAGCTGCGCCAAACGCAGACGGGTTTCATGAACTTTTTCGGCTGGGATCAGCAACGCCGCGCCGTTTTCGGCAAAGCGGTAGGGGATGTTCATCTGCGTCAGTTGGGTGACGATGGCGCCGCCGTCGCGATCGTTAATGTTGCTGTACAGCACGCGGTAGTCTGGACTTTTCACCCATAACAGCAGCGCGACCACGATGGCGATGGCTGCGGAGGCCGCAATCAGCAGCGGGACTTTTGGGTTGGCGCGCAGGCGGTTCCACATGGCCAGCAGGCCATTATCGCGACTTTCAGTAGCGGAGATTGAAGCATTCATTTTAGCCCGAGTCCTTCAATGACGCTCAGGATCCGGTGCGGGCCACGGCGTAGCTCCCTGCCAGGCTGATGAACGGTGTGGTTAGCGTTGTGTGACAAAACAGACTCCCTGATACACATATAAATATACCCTATGCCTTTCAAGTTGCTGCCAGGCGACCCGCTCGCTCATCCCGGGGTCTTGTAGGGGCGCGGCATGCTGCGCCTGAGTTAATCGGGGCGATTTTATTCGCCCCCTACAGTGATTGGGATGAGCGCGGGCAGACAACAACGCTGCAACTTGAAAAGCGACGGGTATAGCGGCGCTCCCATTTCTGGGCATGTTATTATTCGCCCTTAGGGCCCATTTCGATGGCCCGATAAGCCGGGTTTTTTGCAGTTAATTAGCCGCTTTAGGATGAAAATGCTGTGTTAGGGTGTTCAGCATCAAAGTAGTGCCTGATGCAACAACGTCCGGCAGCAGCGTTTTTATTGAGGTCATAATGGCAATTCAGGGTATTGAAGGGGTTTTGCAGCAGTTGCAGGCCACGGCGATTCAGGCAGGGCAGATGGGGCAAGGCGCATCCGCGCAGGGCGTCAGTTTTGCCAGTGAGTTGAAGGCGGCGATCGGCAAGATCAGCGATACCCAGCAGGCTGCGCGCAAACAGGCACAGGATTTCGAAGTCGGTGCGCCGGGCATTAGCCTGAATGACGTGATGGTCGATCTGCAAAAATCGTCCATCTCGCTGCAGTTAGGGGTGCAGGTGCGTAATAAGCTGGTTTCGGCTTATCAAGAAGTGATGAATATGCCGGTGTGATGAGACTGGCCTCGTACCCGCAGCCAGAAATGAAAGCCTGAATTCTTTGCTGAACAGGGAAAGGCCGCTTAAGAACTGACCCTAAACCCACCCACGGTGGGTTTTTGCTTTTTAGCGCAAGGCAAATATGGGCTTCGGATTCTGAGATGCAGAACTTCTCTAAAGCCGAGACAAGTGTCTGGCCGGGAACATCAATCGCTGGAGTAGCAGGGCAGAAACCCCGGTTAAACTCACATTGTCATGGTATTCACGGGGTTATAATTTCCGGGTTAAGGTCGTTTCAATTACCGGATAAGATAATGTGTAGCAAAAGTGAACGCAGATGGCGGTTGTTCAGTATTTTAATTCTGATCGTTTTGGTTGTATTAATAAGCGTTTTAATTAAAGAAAGCTAAAATAACCCGGGCCACGTTGGGTGGCCCTGCCGCTTTATTTTCCCGCCAGCAGCCGCATGGCGTCTTCTTCATACACCAAACCCAGCAGCCACATGCCGAGCAACAACACAACCAGGGAAAACAGCAGTTTTTCGTTGAGCATGGATTATTCCCTTCCGATGACTGAATGCTCGCCGATGCTATCCCACCCGCCTGTTTTGCGCCAATATTGCCTGTATAAACGACGCTTTCATTGTTCAACGATTTAATTTATCCCGGAGGTCATCACTCCTGGGCTTGCATCATGCTGAAAGGATCGGGGCGAATGGCCTGGGGTTCCATGGCTCGCTGGTGCCCACGAATGGCGGTGGGGGCAAAACCGAAGCGTTTGCGAAAGCGCTCGGCAAATCGCGAAGAACTTTCATAGCCCACGTGCTGAGCGATGGCGGATATTGGCCAATCGGTAGATTGCAGCAAGGTCAGTGCGCTGCTCATACGCACGTCGATCATTAGATTACGCAGCGCGGTATTCTCCGCCGACAGTTTGCGTCGCAGCATGACTTCGCTCATCGACAGGGTTTCCGCCACCTCGGCCGCGGTCCAGATATTATGCGGATCGGTTGCCAGACAGCGACGTACTCGCTGGGTTAAATTTCTGGCCTCGTTATGAATGAAGTTGATATTGAATTGTTTTAACCACAGCAATATTTCCAGCATTTTGTGGCGAATGATGACCGTGGGGAAACGATGCTTAAGCGTCAGCGCCAAACTGGTGGTCTCGAAACTGTGTATCAACGCGCAGGGCAGGTTACGTAACGCCATCACCGCGTCGAAGGGGCTCAGTGGCGCACTTTCAGCCTGGGTCGGTGGTATGCTGAGTAACTGCGGATCGCAGGCCAATAGCTGGCAGCTGAATACCCCCTCCTCGGAAAGCTCGTTGATAATATCCACGGTTTGCCCTCCGTCGATAATCAACAGCTCACCCGCATGTGCCACCACTTCATGCTGTTGCCAACGCACGCGTTTGTGGCCTTGCTGTACCAGATACAGATGCGGTTGCTCAAAATAGACTGAAGGAAATAATAATTCAGTATGCTGAATGATGTGTGCCGATGCACCAATTCCTGGACAAAGATTAATTGTACGTTCCATCGATATTCATTTCGCAGCCATTATCTATGAATATCTTTACGCTTTGATTGGCGTTGGAGCAACATCTTTCCATAGGTTGTGAAACACAACGACGTGTTTTATCTATCAAAAATCAATTTCCTGCTGAACAGAAAACGTCCGTGTCGGAATGGTATTTATCCATTAAAGTGAGAGCAAGGCTCGAATTGTGCATTTTTTCTAATTACCCATTATCTGAATAATTCAAATGCCATGGATTAATATCCTGACTTAACCAGGGAGTAATAGTGCATGCTGCTATCTATTCTGCCTTCGCCGTTATTGCTGCGAACTCATCTGACTTGTGGGTCTCCCAACAACAGGGCGCGATCGTGAAACTGGCCATAAGTATTATTGACCACGTTTTGCCGCGTCGACTGACCGATTAATTCTTTCAGTTGATTCATACGTTGTTGCAGCAGGCGCTTCAGTTCGGTTTCATTATCCAGGATCTGCTGCAACTTGTGGTGCAGCAATTCCTGTAGTGCCATTGAGGGACCGGCCTGCCCGGTAAAGGCGGCGGTTCTTTCCACCGCCGTCACGTAGGACAGTTCCAGCTCAACCAGGTCTTCCCATCTTTCCGTCTGCGCCAGGGCGATCATCTGGCTACTCAGGCTAAACACTTGCTGATATGCGGCTAGCAGTTGCTGTTGACGTTCCATTATACGGCGTCCTGAGAGGGATGATAATTGGGGCCAATCTGGCGCCAGGCGTCGGCAATATTTTCCAGCAGCTTCACCACTTCGGTAATCGCCGCTTCGTCATTGTGCAGGTTGGCTTGCATCAGGCGTCGCTTCATATAGTCATACAGCGCCGCCAGGTTATCGGCCATTTCACCGCCCTGTTGGTGGTCGAGACCGCTTTTCAGGCCGTTATCGATAATATTGATGGCCTTTGACAGAGCCAGTCCTTTGCCGGCGATATCACCCTGATTCATCAGTATCCGTGCGCGTAACAGGGCGCTAAGCGCCCCGTCGAACAACATCACGATTAACTGGTGCGGGCTGGCGCTCATTACGCCACTTTCCAGACTGACCTGGGCGTAGGCCTGAGTTCCGCTACGGTTATACATGCGATTTTTTACCTGGTTAAAAAGTTCTTACTTGAACTGTTGTTTTAAATAATCACCGGTGCCACTCAGTTTGGACATCATGGTATCCAGTTGGACGAATTGTTGTTTATAACGATCGATGGTGCTTTGAATACTGGCCGTCACGGTAGTGATCTGGCTGTTCAGGCGATCGAGGTTGGTATTGATGCTTTTGGTCGAGTTCTCAATGATGCCGCCGGCCTTGATGTAGCTTTGGATCTCATTGTGGATCTCGGTGGCCATGCCGGTATCAGTGCCGTTGCCAGCGAAGAAGTTGGCAACCTGCGTCGGTTTCTCATCAATAGCTTTGTTGAGCTTGGTGCTGTCGATCTCCAGCTTGCCGGTTTTGGTATTGGTTGAAATGCCCAGATTGCCCAAACCTTTCAGATCCGGGTTATCCTGTGCTGCGCTGAGCGCACTTTTAATCGAAGACTGAACACCGCGCAGGGTGTTATCCCCCAGCAGCGCGCCGTTTTTGGCATTCTGCGCCTCGCCGGTTTTGACCGGAGTATATTTGGTCAGCGAGTTAAAGGTATCCAGCAGCGAGTTATAGTTGTCGACCCACTCTTTGATCTTGTCAGCAGTACCGGTTTTGTCGGTGCTGATCACCAGGTTTTGCGGTTCATCTTTTTTGGTTGTGGTTTTCAGATCGATGGTCACGCCCTGCAGGGCATCGGCAATCGAGTTGGTGCTGCGTTTGATTTTCGTGCCGTTAACCAGCACTTCAGCATCCTGACCGGCCACGGTTTGTTTCATTGCGTTGCTTTTGGCTGTGGGGTCGTAGTTGAGGATAGCGCCTAGCTTATCGTCATTATTGACCTGCACCGAAATGGTGTTCTTCTCGCCGGTGGTGGTGGAACTGAGTGCCAGTTGGTAGTCGTTGTCACCCACTCGCATGATGCTGGCGTTGACGCCGGCCTTGGCGTTATTGATTGCATCGCGCATTTCCACCAGCGAGGTTTGGTCATCGCTCAGTGGGATATTCACGTTTTTCGGTGGGTTGCCGGCGGTGATGCTGATTGAACGATCGCTGCTGCCTGCGGTGCCCAGTTTTTCCGTCTGATCGGTCACTGGGGCCTGTGTGGTCAGCGTTTGCGGCTGCGCCAGCTTTAGCACCTCAACGCTGTAGTTACCCGCCACGGCCTTGTCGGTGGTGGTGATGGCAAACTGATCGTGTTTGCTGGCGGTGGTGTTGTTGAAAAACGTCGGTTTCGCCAGCTCTTTACTGAGGTTATCGAACTTCTCCAGCGAGCCTTTTAACGTGCCATAGGCAGTCAACTGGGCGTTATAGCTGGTCTGCTGAGTGGTGTACGGGGTCAGACGCTGCTGTTCCGCTTTACTCAGCTTGTCCAGCAAACCGTTGAGGTCGAGTCCTGAGCCGATGCCTAATGAACTGATCGATGCCATTCGTAATTCTCCTTAATAATGACTTTATTCGCTTTACGCGTTTATCGGCCCAGCGGAGAAAAAGTTTACCGAAAAGTTTAAAAAACGATGACGTAATAGAAGAAGGAAAAACCGCGTTATTTCTGCCATTGCGGCGAAGCGAAAAAAAAACAAAAAAATTCTAAAGGTTGCAGGGGGAGGGCCGATACCTGATGGGACGGTGGTTGACGCCGTGGGCAAAGCAGCCCGAACCTTTTAACTACGTTGCGAAGATCGCAACTGACACGTAAGGAAAGCATACAATGGCACAAGTAATTAATACCAACAGCCTGTCGCTGATGGCGCAGAACAACCTGAACAAATCTCAGTCTTCTTTGGGTACTGCGATCGAGCGTCTGTCTTCCGGTCTGCGTATCAACAGCGCCAAGGACGATGCCGCGGGTCAGGCGATCTCTAACCGTTTCACCGCTAACATCAAAGGCCTGACTCAGGCTTCCCGTAACGCCAACGACGGTATCTCTCTGGCGCAGACCACTGAAGGCGCACTGAACGAAGTCAACGACAACCTGCAAAACATCCGTCGTCTGACCGTACAGGCGCAGAACGGTTCTAACTCTTCCAGCGACCTGCAGTCCATCCAGGACGAAATCACCCAGCGTCTGTCTGAGATCGACCGTATTTCTGAACAAACTGATTTCAACGGCGTAAAAGTGCTGAGCAAAGATCAGAAATTGACTGTTCAGGTTGGCGCTAACGATGGTGAAACTATCGAAATCAGCCTGCAGGATATTAATAAGTCTACTCTGGGCCTGGATACCTTCAACGTCACTGATAAAACCAACATGATTGGTGGCAAAGTGACTACGGTTGACCAAACTGCGGCACCTGCTAAAGGTGCTGACTCGAATACCGCAGCTTCAAAAGCAATCGACGACAAACTGTATTCTTCAACAGATGCAACTTCTGGCGCGACTACCTATTATGTGAAAGATAAAACGAGTGCTGATTACTACGCCGCAAATTTGAAATCTAATGGGACATTTGATTACGACACTTCAACTGTGGTAACTCCGACCACTCCGACTGAAGTCACCGAAGTGTCAAACGGCCAGAAAAAATCTGTGACCATGCCAGCTGGTCTGCCAGACGGTGCTGAACTGCACTCTTACACCAAGTCTGACAAATCTACCGGTTATGTGATTGCTAAAACTGTAGGCGACAAAAAAGTTTATTCTGAAGCAACTATTGATAGCAAAACTGGCGTAGTTACTGACACCAGCAAAGAAATTGCTGTTAAGTCTCCATTGGATCAACTGGATGCTGCACTGTCTAAAGTTGACGGTCTGCGTTCTTCCCTGGGTGCGGTACAGAACCGTTTCGATTCTGTTATCAACAACCTGAACAGCACCGTGAACAACCTGTCTGCTTCTCAGTCTCGTATTCAAGATGCTGACTACGCGACCGAAGTGTCTAACATGAGCCGTGCCAACATCCTGCAACAGGCTGGCACCTCTGTTCTGGCACAGGCTAACCAGTCTACTCAGAACGTGTTGTCCCTGCTGCGTTAATCGACTCTCCCCGATTAACCTGTCGCAAAAGAACCCCGCTTCGGCGGGGTTTTTTTATGGTCGCGCACCGCTCAGCTAATGCATGGCGCAAATAAGGCCTGTTTTGTACGACTGTTCAGCCGATTGGCATTTTGCCCCCTACGGATAATAGCGCTGACTCTCTTATCCGCAGGTTTTAGACATAGTGAGCGATCTGTATACCGCCGAAGGCGTGATGGACAAAAATTCTCTCTGGCTGCGCTACGTTCCGTTAGTGCGCCACGAGGCGTTGCGCCTGCAGGTCAGGCTGCCCGCCAGCGTGGAGCTCGACGATCTGCTGCAGGCCGGGGGAATTGGGTTGTTAAACGCCGTTGAGCGTTATGACGCCCTGCAGGGAACCGCCTTTACCACCTATGCGGTGCAACGCATTCGCGGCGCCATGCTCGATGAGCTGCGCAGCCGTGACTGGGTACCGCGCAGCGTACGTCGCCATGCCCGTGAAGTGGCGCAGGTGATGCGGCAGTTGGAACAGCGGCTCGGCAGGCCGGCCAGCGAAGTGGAAGTGGCGCAGACGCTGAACCTGCCACTGGATGAGTACCGTCAAATTCTGTTGGACACCAATAACAGTCAGCTTTTTTCCTACGACGAATGGCGGGAAGAGCATGGCGAAAGCGCGGAACCGCTGCTGGAAGGGCACGAAGAGGCCAATCCGTTACATCATCTGCTGGAGGGCAATTTACGCCAACGGGTGATTGACGCCATTGAGGCGTTGCCGGAACGCGAAAAAATGGTGCTGACGCTGTATTACCAGGAAGAGTTGAACCTGAAAGAGATCGGCGCCGTGCTGGACGTAGGGGAATCACGTGTCAGCCAATTGCATAGCCAGGCAATAAAACGCCTGCGCTCCCGCCTGGCGAACGAGAACTGACATGCACTCAACTCTGACCCTTCAACCTGATCACCATTGCGATAATCGGACTGCTTCTATGCCAGGAATATTATTGAAAAAGCGGCCGCTGAGCCGTTATTTGAAAGATTACAAACACAGCCAGACCCATTGCTCTCAGTGCGGCAAGCTATTGGATCGCATGGCGTTGGTGTTTCGTGGCAAGATCATCAACAAAGATGCCATTGCGCGCATGGATCAGCCGATTGACGATCACGTTTGGCTGAATGTGCAAAATGAGCTGACGGCGCTGTGCCGCTTTTGCAGTGAGATCTCCTGCAATAGCCATCCGAGCTATTTCGATATTATGTCGTTCAAGCAATATCTGTTTGAGCAAACCGAAATGAGCCACAGCACCATCCGTGAATACGTGGTGCGCCTGCGTCGGCTGGATGAAATGCTGGTGGAACGCAACTATCCGGCGGATAAATTCGCCAGTAACGCCAGCCATCAGCGTATTATCGAAGACTTGCCTTCTGCGGCGCACAACAATTACCGCATTGCGCTGCGCAAATATGACCAGTACCTTGCCTGGCAAAAAAGTTACTGATCTGGCTTCCCCGGCACGCCAGCCGGGGATCTTACCCTTTCCCCGTCACGAATAAAGAGTGATTATTAGGTTCACATCTGCTAAATCTATCGTTTAGATGTTGATACCTGATTCCCTGGGGGAAGTTGTGAATCTGCAACAGAAACTGGCGCAATTCCCGCGCCTCGATTTAGTGGGCTCTGCCACTCCGCTCGAAAAACTGTCTCGCCTTTCAGACTACCTTGGCCGCGAAATTTACATCAAACGTGACGACGTCACGCCAATGGCGATGGGCGGTAACAAATTGAGAAAACTGGAATTTCTTGCCGCAGAAGCGCTGCGTCAAGGCGCGGACACGCTGGTCACCGCCGGCGCCATCCAATCCAACCATGTGCGCCAAACGGCTGCAGTGGCGGCCAAGCTGGGTCTGCACTGCGTAGCGTTGCTGGAAAACCCAATCGACACTCAGGCAGAAAACTACCTGACCAACGGTAACCGCTTGCTGCTCGGGTTGTTTAACGCGGAAGTGGTGATGTGTGACGCGCTGCATGACCCGCAACAGCAGTTGGCCGATCTGGCGACCCGTCTTGAAGGGCAAGGCTTCCGGCCTTATGTGGTGCCGGTAGGAGGCTCCAATGCGCTGGGGGCGCTGGGTTACGTGCAATGTGCGTTGGAAATTGCCGAGCAAAGCCAGCGCAGCAACGTCGCGTTCAGCTCGGTGGTAGTGGCCTCCGGCAGCGCCGGGACCCATGCCGGGCTGGCCGTTGGCCTGCAGCAGTTGCTGCCGGAAACGCAACTGATTGGTGTAACTGTTTCACGCAAGGTGATCGACCAGTTGCCCAAGGTGGAGCTGATCCAAAAAGCGCTGGCCTGTTCATTGGATATTGACCAACTGGCACCGATTACGCTGTGGGACGACTATTTTGCGCCGCAGTACGGTATGCCAAACGAAGAAGGCACGGCGGCGATACAGCTTTTGGCGCAGCAGGAAGGGGTGTTGTTGGATCCGGTTTACAGCGGCAAGGCGATGGCCGGTCTGATCGACGGCGTAGCCCAGCAGCGCTTCCGTGACGAGGGCCCGATCCTGTTTATCCATACCGGCGGTGCGCCGGCGCTGTTCGCCTATCATCCACAGGTGTAAGCGCACTTTGTTATTCCATTTTGAACTATATTTATAAGGTTATATTCCTTCAAGCAGGCGGTCACACTGTTAAAGTGCTGATATCAAAAAAGATAAACAACAGATGGGGTGTTTATGATCTTTTCCAAAGTTCGTCGTCAATTGCTGCTGGGCGTGATGAGCGTTGCGCTGACCGCCGGTTTGAGCACGCAGAGCTATGCCGCCGATAACCTGCTGGAGCAGGTGAAGCATCACGGGACCCTGGTTGTCGGGTTGGAAGGCACTTATCCGCCGTTCAGCTTCCAGGGGGAAGACGGAAAATTGACCGGCTTCGAGGTGGATTTCGCCAACGCCCTGGCGGAGCATCTTGGCGTTAAAGCCAAGCTGAATCCTACCAAGTGGGACGGCATGCTGGCTTCGCTGGACTCAAAACGCATCGATGTGGTGATCAATCAGGTGACCATTTCCGACGAGCGCAAAAAGAAATACGATTTCTCGACGCCTTATACCGTCTCCGGTATTCAGGCCTTGGTGAAGAAGGGCAACGAAGGCACCATCACCAAGCCGGAAGATCTGAAGGGTAAAAAGGTCGGCGTGGGCCTGGGCACCAACTACGAGCAATGGTTGCGTGACAATGTGCAGGGCGTGGACGTGCGTACCTATGATGATGACCCGACCAAATACCAGGATCTGCGCGTAGGCCGTATCAACGCTATTCTGGTTGACCGTCTGGCGGCGTTGGATCTGGTGAAGAAAACCGGCGACACGCTGGCGGTAGCGGGCCCGGCTTTCTCTCGTCAGGAGTCTGGCGTGGCGGTGCGTAAAAACAACCCGGAACTGCTGGCTGCGATTAACCAGGCGATTGCCGAAATGCAAAAAGACGGCACGCTGGCGAAGATCTCCGAGAAATGGTTTGGCGCGGACGTAACTAAATAATGCACGAAAGTATCCAACTGGCGCTGGATTCAGCGCCATTTTTATTACGGGGCGCAATCCTCACTCTCCAGCTCAGTCTGGGGGGCATGGCGCTCGGTTTATTGCTCGGTTTTCTGCTGGCGCTGATGCGCCTTTCGCCGTTATGGCCGCTGTCATGGCTGTCGCGCATTTATGTGTCGCTGTTTCGCGGCACGCCGTTGATTGCCCAGCTGTTCATGATTTACTACGGCCTGCCGCAGTTCGGCATCGAGTTTGATCCCTTCCCGGCGGCGCTGATTGGCCTGTCGCTCAATACTGCCGCCTATACTTCGGAAACCCTGCGTGCCGCGATTTCGTCGATCGAAAAAGGGCAGTGGGAAGCGGCAGCCAGCATCGGCATGACCCGCTGGCAGACGCTGCGTCGGGTGATCCTGCCGCAGGCGGCGCGTACCGCATTGCCGCCGTTGGGCAACAGCTTTATCGGCCTGGTGAAGGACACCTCGCTGGCGGCGACCATTCAGGTGCCGGAACTGTTCCGTCAGGCGCAGCTGATTACCTCGCGTACCCTGGAAGTGTTCACCATGTATCTGGCGGCCTCGCTGATTTACTGGGTGATGGCGACCCTGCTTTCTGCGCTGCAAAATCGTCTGGAAGCCCACGTAAACCGCCAGGATCAGGAGTAACGCATGAGTGCCATTGAAGTGAAAAAACTGACCAAGCAGTTCAACGGTCAAACGGTGCTGCATGGGATTGATCTGGAAGTCGGTGCCGGTGAGGTAGTGGCGATTATCGGGCCAAGCGGCTCGGGGAAAACCACTTTATTGCGCAGCATCAACCTGCTGGAAGTGCCGGATTCCGGTACCATTCGCGTCGGCGATATACTGGTCGACGGTTCCAAGCCACTGAGCAAACAGAAAAAACAGGTTCGTGCCTTACGCCAGCAGGTGGGGTTCGTGTTTCAGAACTTCAATCTGTTCCCGCACCGTTCGGTATTGGAAAATATTATTGAAGGTCCGGTCATCGTAAAAGGCGAGCCCAAGGCCAGCGCGGAACAACGCGCACGGGCCTTGTTGACCAAAGTGGGGCTGAGCGGCAAAGAGTCGGCCTATCCGCGCCGTCTTTCCGGCGGCCAGCAGCAGCGGGTGGCAATTGCCAGGGCGCTGGCGATGCAACCGGAAGTGATCCTGTTTGACGAACCGACCTCGGCGCTCGACCCGGAGCTGGTGGGCGAGGTGCTCAACACCATACGTTCGCTGGCGGAAGAAAAGCGCACCATGGTGATCGTCACGCACGAGATGAGCTTTGCCCGCGACGTGGCCGACCGCGCCATTTTTATGGACCACGGTCGTATCGTGGAGCAAGGGCCGGCAAAAGAGCTGTTCGCTAATCCGCAGCACCAGCGTACCCAACAATTCCTCGACAAGTTTTTGAATCAGTAAGCAGGGGGGCGTTCAGCCCCCTGGCTATTGGCTACCCGGCTTTCAATAATTCATTGCGGGCGGCGGCGGCCAAAAAGGCGCTGCGGCTACCGTAACCGGGATGCTGCTGCACCAGAGAATCTATGCGGTTCAGCAGGCGGTGCGGCAAGGTAATATTGATACGCTCCGCCCGACCATCAAACTTATCCATATTAATATTGACCAACAACCACTGCCCGCCATTCAGACTGTCGTTATTCTGTGCCAGATGAAAGGTCACGGCCTGTGGGCCGGGAATGGGCTGATTGTCTTCGCTCAAGAATTCGAAATGGGCGTCCAGCGCACTTCTGGCGTCGTCAAAGGCCCTGTCCAGGGTATCGCCGGCAAAATAGCAGCCTGGCACATCGGGAAAGAAGCCGCTGGCGCTGCCGTCCGGTTCTGAATGTACATAAGCAGGGTAGAACATAATTTCTCCTGTTAACTCATGGCGCCGGGTTAGCACAATCCGGCATCTTTCATGATTTGGCGCAGCGTCCCCGCTTTCAGATCCTTTCGCGGATGTGGAACGGTGATTACCAGACGGGAGTTCGGGTGCTTAAACTGATGGTGGCTTCCCTTGAGCCGCGTTAAAACCCAACCTTCCTGTTCTAATAGCCCGATCAGTTCTGAACTTTTCACGCGATTACCGTCCCTTTATGATATACACCATACACACTTTTTGACAATCAGGCCGATACGCTAGCGTGCAGAATGGGCGCAGACAATAAAAAACCCTGCACGAATGCAGGGTTTGCGGGAGGGTTCGCAGATTAAGTGACCTGCGGCGGTCATCCAGTCAGACGGATTACCCTATGGTCATCAGGCTGGCGTTACCGCCGGCGGCTGCGGTATTGACGCTCAGCGAGCGCTCGATCAGCAGGCGTTCCAACAGAATGTTGGTTTCGCCGTGAGCAAAGCCCTGCACTGAAACGATCGCGCCACTGCGCTGGGCAATTTGCTCGCACAGGGTGCGCAGCTGATCGGCGTCGCCGTGGTAAATGGCGGCATCGAACTCCACCTTGTCCTGCTGCCAGTCTTTGCTGAAGCTGATGCTGGCCTGAACCGCCGCCGGCAGGCGGCGATACAGGGTGCGTTGCAGCTCGGCTTCTGGCCACAGCACGCTGCTGCCGACGGCCAGTACTGCGGCCAACTGCGTCAAGGCATCGGTCTCGTTATCGGCCAGACAGAGTACGCGCTCACGCGGCAACAGGGCATAGGTATTGCGTTCGCCAGTTGGACCAGGCAGTGGACGTAGGGTACCGCCCTGGCCTAGTTCGGCGTAGCGTTGCGCCAACGTCACCAGATCGCGCTGGTTTTCGGCAATCGCCCATTGCTCCAGTGCCTGATGGGCTTTGAGCAACTGTGGCCGCGCGGTGGCTTCCAGCGGGCGTTCTTCGTCCTGGCGGTGCAGGGTGCGTTGCACCGCATCATCCGGACGGTTGGCCAGCAGGCGATACAGGTACAGCGGACCACCGGCTTTAGGACCGGTGCCGGACAGGCCTTCGCCACCAAATGGCTGCACGCCGACCACGGCGCCGACCATGTTGCGGTTAACGTACAGGTTGCCCACCTTGGCGCGTTCGGTCACGCGGGCGATGGTTTCATCAATACGGGTGTGAACGCCCAGCGTCAGACCATAACCGGCGGCGTTGATCTGATCGACCAGCGACTCCAGATTGGTGCGTTGGAAGCGGACCACGTGCAGCACCGGGCCGAAGATCTCTTTTTGCAGCTCGTCGAAGCTGTCCAGTTCGATCAGGGTTGGCTTGATAAAGGTGCCACGGGACCACTCTTTCTCATCCTGTACGTTGCCTTTCGCGGCCTGATAGACCTTACGGCCCTTGGCGCGCATCGCCTGAATATAACGTTCGATGCCGGTTTTGGCCTCGGCGTCGATCACCGGCCCGATATCGGTCGACAGGCGTTCCGGGTTGCCCATGCGGCATTCGGCCATCGCGCCGCGCAGCATTTGCAGCGTGTGTTCCGCCACGTCTTCCTGAATGCACAGGATACGCAGGGCGGAGCAGCGTTGGCCTGCGCTGTCGAATGCGGAGGCGACCACGTCAGTCACTACCTGTTCGGTCAGTGCGGAAGAGTCGACGATCATGGCATTCAGACCACCTGTTTCGGCAATCAGCGGCGTTGGACGACCTTGCGGATCCAGACGGCCTGCGATGCTGCGTTGCAGGATACCGGCAACGTCGGTCGAGCCGGTAAACATCACGCCGCGAACCCGAGCGTCATTAACCAGAACCGAGCCGACGCTTTCGCCCTGACCCGGCAGCAGTTGCAGCACGCCTTGCGGAATGCCGGCTTCCAACAGAATGCGCACCGCCTGTGCGGCGATCAGCGGTGTTTGCTCTGCCGGTTTGGCCAGAACGCTGTTGCCTGCCGCCAGCGCAGCGGCAATCTGGCCGGTGAAGATGGCCAGCGGGAAGTTCCACGGGCTGATACACACCACCGGGCCCAGCGGACGGTGGCTGTCATTGGCGAAATCATCGCGCACCTGACCGGCGTAGTAATGCAGGAAGTCGACCGCTTCGCGCACTTCGGCGATGGCGTTGTTAAAGGTTTTGCCCGCTTCGCGCACCAGAATGCCCAACAGGCTTTGCAGTTGGCCTTCCATCAGTTCGGCGGCGCGCTCAAGAATGGCGGCGCGCTCGGACGGCGGGGTGGCAAACCAGATTGGACCGGCGGCGGCAGCGGCGTCGAGCGCCCGGCTGACTTCACCTTCGGTGGCTTCACGCACGTAACCGACTACGTCGCCCGGCTCGGCAGGGTTAATGACCGGTTGCTCCACGCCCTGATCCAGATCGGCGTCAATAATCGGCTCTGCGCGCCAGGGTTGAGTAGCGCTGGTCAGCAGTGCGCTGGACAGAGACGCCAGACGCTGTTCGTTCGACAGGTCCAGGCCGCTGGAGTTGATGCGCTTGGTGCCATAGAGTTCACGCGGCAACGGAATGCGTGGGTGCGGCAGTCCAAGTTGACCTTCGCTGGCGGCCAGGGCTTCGACCGCGGTGACCGGATCGGCAACCAGTTCGTCGAGCGGCAGGGTGGCATCGGCGATACGGTTAACGAACGAGGTGTTAGCGCCGTTTTCCAGCAGGCGACGTACCAGATACGCCAACAGCGTTTCATGGGTGCCGACCGGTGCATAGATGCGACATGGACGGTTCAGCTTACCGTCGGCCACTTTACCCACCACTTGTTCGTACAGCGGTTCGCCCATGCCGTGCAGGCACTGGAACTCATACTGGCCCGGATAATAGTTGTTGCCCGCCAGATGATAAATCGCGCTCAGGGTATGGGCGTTATGGGTCGCGAACTGCGGATAAATCAGGTTCGGCACCGCCAGCAGTTTGCGGGCGCAGGCCAGGTAGGAAACGTCGGTGTAGACCTTGCGGGTGTAAACCGGATAGCCTTCCAGCCCGTCCATTTGGGCGCGTTTGATTTCGCTGTCCCAGTAGGCGCCTTTCACCAGACGGATCATCAGGCGACGGCGGCTGCGTTGTGCCATGTCGATGACTGCATCGATGGCGAACGGGCAGCGTTTCTGATAGGCCTGGATCACAAAGCCGATGCCGTTCCAACCGGCCAACTGAGGTTCGAAGCACAGCTTCTCCAGCAGGTCGAGCGAGATTTCCAGGCGATCGGCTTCTTCTGCATCGATATTGATGCCGATGTCGTATTGGCGCGCCTGCAGGGTCAATGACAGCAGGCGAGGGTAAAGCTCTTCCATTACGCGTTCGTACTGCGCGCGGCTATAACGCGGGTGCAAAGCGGACAGCTTGATCGAAATGCCCGGGCCTTCATAGATGCCGCGGCCGTTCGACGCTTTGCCGATCGCATGGATTGCCTGCTGGTAAGACACCAGATAGGCCTGCGCGTCGGCTTCGGTCAGGGCGGCTTCACCCAGCATGTCGTAGGAATAACGGAACCCTTTGTCTTCCAGCTTGCGGGCGTTGGCCAGCGCTTCGGCGATGGTTTCGCCGGTCACGAACTGTTCGCCCATCAGGCGCATCGCCATATCCACGCCTTTACGGATCAGCGGTTCGCCGCTTTTGCCGATAATGCGGTTCAGCGAGCGTGACAGGTTGGCTTCGTTATGGGTCGACACCAGCTTGCCGGTGAACAACAGGCCCCAGGTGGCGGCGTTAACAAACAGCGATGGGCTACGGCCGAGGTGAGAATGCCAGTTGCCGTTGCTGATTTTATCGCGGATCAGCGCATCGCGGGTTGGCTTGTCTGGAATGCGCAGCAGGGCTTCGGCCAGGCACATCAGCGCCACGCCTTCCTGTGAGGAGAGTGAGAACTCTTGCAGCAGCCCTTGCACCATACCGGCGCGGCCATTTGCACTCTTTTGGTTACGCAACTTCTCGGCGATGTCGTAAGCCATCTTGTGGGTGGCTTTGGCAAGATCGGCCGGTAATCGAGCCTGTTCGAGCAACATCGGCACCGCTTCAGTCTCAGGGCGGCGATAGGCCGCGGTGATGGCTGCGCGATTAACCGACTGCGGCAGAATTTGTTCTGCAAATTCAAGGAATGGCTGGTGGGACTCTTCCTGCACTTGCGGCATAATGTCGTCCGCTTCGGCCTGGCCGGCAGCGGCAAGTGCTGGAATTTCAGGGATATCGGAACCGTTCTCGAGACGTTCGAGATAATTAAAAATGGCCTGCTTGATCAGCCAGTGCGGCGTGCGATCGATACGCTGTGCGGCGCTTTTGATTCGCTCGCGAGTGGCCTCGTCGAGTTTCACGCCCATTGTGGTAGTGCCCATGCCAATCCAACTCCTGTGTTAAGAACCTATCCCATCAGGCTATACAAACTGCGGGCCAGATAGGCTGCTGGGATAGGTTCGTGCGTTGTGTGCTGTGATGAATGCAGACAATATCCTGTATGTTGCAACTTTGTGCAACCGTGTTAAATCAGGCGGATGAACGAAGTGTGAGTTCCATCGATTTTTTAACATGAATAATCGGCATGGTTCTTGCTCTGCCAGTGGGGTGGCGCGTCGAGGGTCGGTCGTCTGCACGCGTTAACCCCAGCAATATCAGGGGTAACGTTGAATTAGTATGAGGTGCAACTCTGTTTTTGAATGCGGGGTGTAACCTTGCAGGTGGTTAAATGTGACGCAGGGTAAACTTTGTGTAACTTTGTTGTTAAATGTCTTGTTGGATAATCAACAGGTCAACTAGGATAGCCGACGGTCAGACAATTGCGGGGGGAAACTATTTTCACTCGCGGGAGTGTCCGCTTTTCGCCACGTTCCGGCGGATTGGCAAGCAGTAACTATCGCAATACAGCGCGAAATAATAATGAGAGTGGAGAATTTCATGACAATGAGCACACCAATGCTGGTCACCTTCCTGGTGTATATCTTCGGGATGGTGTTAATCGGCCTACTTGCCTACCGGGCAACCAATAACTTTGACGACTACATTCTGGGCGGTCGTAGCCTGGGCAGCGTGGTGACCGCGCTCTCTGCCGGCGCATCGGATATGAGCGGCTGGTTGCTGATGGGCCTGCCGGGCGCCATCTTCCTGTCCGGCATTTCCGAAAGCTGGATTGCGATAGGCCTGACCATCGGCGCTTACCTTAACTGGAAGCTGGTGGCAGGGCGGCTGCGTGTTCATACCGAAGCCAACAATAACGCCCTGACGTTACCGGATTATTTCACCAGCCGTTTTGAAGACAACAGCAAGCTGCTGCGGGTGATCTCCGCCATTGTCATTCTGGTGTTCTTCACTATCTATTGTGCTTCCGGCATCGTCGCCGGTGCGCGTCTGTTCGAAAGCACCTTTGGTATGAGCTACGAAACGGCGCTGTGGGCCGGCGCTGCGGCCACTATCCTTTATACCTTTATCGGCGGATTCCTGGCGGTGAGCTGGACCGACACCGTCCAGGCCAGCCTGATGATTTTCGCGCTGATCCTGACGCCGGTGATTGTTATCTTTGCCGTCGGCGGCATCGATACTTCGATGCTGGTTATCGAAGCGAAAAACCCGGCAAATATCGACATGCTGAAAGGCCTGAACTTTGTGGCTATTCTCTCGCTGCTGGGCTGGGGACTGGGTTACTTCGGTCAGCCGCACATTCTGGCGCGCTTTATGGCGGCCGACTCTCACCGCACTATCCGCAGCGCACGTCGCATCAGCATGACCTGGATGATCCTGTGTCTGGCGGGCACCATTGCCGTTGGCTTCTTCGGTATTGCTTACTTCGCCAATAACCCGGACCAGGCGGGCAACGTGTCGCAAAACGGCGAGCGTGTGTTTATCGAGCTGGCGATGATTCTGTTCAACCCGTGGATCGCCGGCATTTTGCTGTCGGCAATTTTGGCGGCGGTAATGAGTACCCTGAGCTGCCAGCTGTTGGTGTGTTCAAGTGCGATTACCGAAGATCTGTACAAAGCCTTCCTGCGTAAGGGCGCCAGCCAGCGTGAGCTGGTATGGGTAGGGCGCATCATGGTGCTGGTGGTGGCGTTAGTGGCTATCGCGCTGGCGGCAAACCCGGAAAACCGCGTGCTGGGTCTGGTGAGCTACGCCTGGGCCGGCTTCGGCGCTGCCTTCGGTCCGGTGGTGCTGATCTCGGTCATGTGGTCACGCATGACGCGTAACGGCGCCCTGGCCGGCATGCTGGTTGGCGCAGTAACGGTGATCGTCTGGAAACACTTCGCCTGGCTGGATCTGTATGAAATCATCCCGGGCTTCCTGTTCGGCTGTATCGCCATCGTGGTGGTGAGTCTGATGGGGCGTTCTCCTTCCGCCACCATTACCGAGCGTTTCGATCAGGCGGAAGCCGAATTCAAAACCGTTTAATCTCTCGCATCGCGAGTCAAAAAGGCGCTTAAGGCGCCTTTTTTATTTCATCCTCCCAGGTTTTTCGTCATCTTGCGGAAACAACTGGCGACATTTGATTAGAAAAAATCACCCTTGGCGCTCTTGTATTTCTTTCAGCCAGAATGATAATCACTATCGTTGTGTTTTACTTTTCTTTACATTGGCGCTGCCGTCATTTCTGACGTGCGGGCGCTTCGCAGCAGATGCCTTTTTAGGGGTTATTACTTATGTTTGTTCCCTTCCTTATCATGTTCCGTGAGGGGCTGGAGGCGGCGTTGATCGTCAGCCTGATTGCCAGCTACCTGAAACGCACGCAGCGGGGTCAATGGTTAGGCGTGGTATGGATAGGGGTGATTGTTGCCGCCGCTCTGTGCCTGGCGCTCGGCATCTTCATCAATGAAACCACCGGCGAATTCCCGCAAAAGCAGCAAGAACTGTTCGAGGGCATTGTCGCGGTGGTAGCGGTGTTGATCCTGACCTATATGGTGTTCTGGATGCGTAAGGTCTCCAAATCGGTCAAGGTGCATCTGGAAGGCGCTATCGACAATGCGCTCAACTCCGGCAAAGGTCAGGGCTGGGCGCTGGTAGCGATGGTATTTTTTGCCGTGGCGCGCGAAGGGCTGGAGTCGGTGTTCTTCCTGCTGGCGGCTTTCCAGCAAGACGTGGGGATTGAAGCCCCGATAGGTGCGGTGCTTGGCCTGGTGGCCGCCATTGTACTGGGCATGATGATTTACTGGGGCGGCGTGAAGCTGCACCTGGCCAAATTCTTCAAATGGACCAGCCTGTTTATCCTGTTCGTTGCCGCTGGCCTGGCCGCCGGGGCGATCCGCGCCTTCCACGAAGCCGGGTTGTGGAACCACTTCCAGGACATCGCGTTTGATCTGAGTAACCATCTGTCGACCCACTCCCTGTTTGGTACCCTGCTCGAAGGCATCTTCGGCTACCAGGAAACGCCAACGGTAAGCGAAGTGGCGGTCTACTTCTTGTATTTGATCCCAGCACTGATTTTCTTTTTCCTGCCGCAGCGTGTGGAACCGGCCGCGGTTTCGACGCAACGTAAAATCAATCATTAATTTAATAGGGAATCTTGTATGTCTACTCCGTTATTCCGCCGCAAGGCTTTGCACGCAGCATTACTGGCTATCCCGGCGTTCGCGCTGAGCATTGATGCCCTGGCGGCGGACGTGCCGCAGGTAAAGATTACCGTTAACGACAAACAGTGTGAGCCGATGCAACTGACGGTGCCGGCCGGTAAAACCCAGTTTGTGGTGCACAACACCAGCCAGAAAAACGTGGAGTGGGAAATCCTGAAAGGGGTGATGGTGGTGGAAGAGCGCGAGAATATCGCACCGGGCTTCACCCAGAAGATGACCGCCAATCTGGAAGCGGGCGAATACGACATGACCTGTGGGCTGCTCAGCAATCCGAAAGGCAAGCTGACCGTGACCGCGGCGGCCGGTGCTGCCACCGACGGCAAACCGAACGCCATGGATTTGGTTGGGCCGATTGCTGAATACAAAGTCTACGTCACCAAAGAAGTGGAAGGGCTGGTCAAACAGACCAAGCTGTTCACCGATGCCGTGAAGGCCGGCAACGTGGCAGAAGCGCGTAAACTCTATGCGCCGACCCGTCAGCATTACGAGCGAATTGAGCCGATCGCCGAGCTGTTCTCCGATTTGGACGGCAGTATCGACGCCCGCGAAGATGACTACGAGAAAAAAGCGGAAGATCCGAAGTTCACCGGTTTCCACCGGCTGGAGAAAGCGCTGTTTGCCGACAACACCACCAAAGACATGAACCAATACGCCGATCGGCTGTACAAGGACACCCTTGAGCTGCAAAAACGCGTGACCGACCTGACCTTCCCGCCAAGCAAGGTGGTGGGCGGCGCTGCGGGCCTGATCGAAGAAGTGGCGGCGAGCAAAATCAGCGGTGAAGAAGACCGTTACAGCCGCACCGACCTGTGGGACTTCCAGGCCAACGTAGACGGCGCGCAAAAAATCGTTAACCTGCTGCGCCCGCTGTTGGTCAAGGCCAACAAGCCGTTGCTGGACAAGATCGACGCCAACTTTAAAACCGTCGATACCATTCTGGCGAAATACAAAACCAAAGATGGCTATGAGTCTTACGAGAAGCTGACCGATGCCGATCGCAACGCCATGAAAGGGCCAATCACCACTCTGGCGGAAGATTTGTCACAGCTGCGTGGCGTTCTGGGTCTGGACTGAGGCAAAGCATCATGAGTAACAAGATCGGCCCGGAAAACGGGCCGCATCCACAAACGCAGGGCGCGGCGTCACCGTCGCGCCGTCGTTTATTGCAGGGATTGGGGCTGGGCGTACTGGCGCTGGGCGGCAGTCGTCTGACCCAGGCGGCAGATAAAACGGCGGAACCGCTGGCGGTCGCCAAGGATGAACGCTGGCAGAAGCAACCGTTCTACGGCGCGCACCAGGCCGGGATCCTCACGCCGCAGCAAGCGGCGATGATGCTGGTGGCCTTTGACGTGCTGGCCAGCAACAAGCAGGATTTGGAGCGGCTGTTTCGGCTGTTGACCAACCGCATTGCGTTTTTGACCACCGGCGGCAAAGCGCCGGAAGTGGATCCCAAGCTGCCACCGCTTGATTCGGGCATCATGGGGCCGGAGATCTACCCGGATAACCTGACCATCACCGTGTCGGTTGGAACCTCGCTGTTTGACGAGCGTTTCGGTCTGCAGGCCCAAAAGCCGCTGCGGCTGCAAAAAATGACGCGTTTTCCCAACGACTCGCTGGACGCCAGCCTGTGCCACGGCGATTTGGTGTTGCAGATTTGCGCCAATACCAATGAAACCGTGATCCACGCGCTGCGTGACATCATCAAGCATTCGCCGGATCTGCTCAGCGTGCGCTGGAAGCGAGAAGGGTTTATTTCCGCCCACGCCGCACGTAGCAAGGGCAAAGAAACGCCAATCAACCTGCTGGGCTTTAAAGACGGCACCGCCAACCCGAAAACCGACGATAAACCGCTGATGGATCAGGTGGTGTGGGTGGCCGATAACGCCGGGGAACCGGCATGGGCGGTGGGCGGCAGCTATCAGGCCGCGCGTATTATCCGCTTCCACGTGGAGTTCTGGGATCGCACTCCGTTGCAGGAGCAGCAAACCATCTTCGGCCGCGAAAAGCACAGCGGTGCGCCGCTGGGCATGAAGCATGAACACGACGAGCCGGACTATGAGAAGGATCCCGAAGGGAAGATGATCCCGATGGATGCGCATATCCGACTGGCAAACCCGCGCACCCCGCAAACTCAGAGTAATTTGCTGCTGCGCCGGGGTTATAGCTATTCGATCGGCGTGTCCAACTCCGGCCAGTTGGAAATGGGGCTGCTGTTCGTGTGCTACCAGGCCGATTTGGAGAAAGGCTTCCTGACGGTGCAAAAACGTCTGAACGGCGAGGCGCTGGAAGAGTACGTCAAACCTATCGGCGGCGGTTATTTCTTTGCGCTGCCAGGGGTCAAAGACAGCAACGACTATCTGGGCAGCGGCTTGCTGAGAGCCTGAGCCTCACTTCACCAGGCGGGGGTTCCCCGCCTTATTTTTGAATCAACAGCCGTTAATTAAAAATCAACCCTGGGCTTGCGAAATCGAGAGCTCCGTCTTTAATTAGGCTAACTATTTTCATTTTTTGTTAAAAGCATTAACATATCGGCCATAACGTTCCAAATGGTTCATATTTTCCGATCCCTTTAACGGCATTCTCCTGATGAAAAGCACTCATAAAAACCGGTTGGCGGTTTCAGCTCTGGTTATCCCTGCCTTACTGCCTGTCTGCGCCCTGGCGCAGGACAAGGATAGCGAACAGACCATGGTGGTCACGGCCAAACGCAGCGGCCTATCCGAACTGTCCACCCCGGCTGCCGTCAGCGTGGTGAATGGCGATCAAATCCGTGAGGCCAGGCCGCAGATCAACCTGTCGGAAAGTCTGGGCAGCGTGCCCGGCCTGCAAATTCAGAACCGCCAGAACTACGCGCAGGATCTGCAGCTTTCGGTGCGGGGCTTTGGTGCACGTTCAATGTATGGCGTGCGCGGCGTACGTATTTATGTCGACGGTATTCCTGCCACCATGCCGGATGGTCAGGGCCAGACGTCGAACATTGACCTTAACTCGGTTGAAAAGGTGGAGGTGCTGCGCGGGCCGTTTTCCGCCCTCTACGGCAATGCCTCCGGCGGCATGGTGAATGTGGAAACCGAAACCGGCCAGCAACCTGCGCGCCTTGAAGCCAGTTCGTACTTTGGCAGTTACGGCACCTGGCGTTATGGCGTCAAGGCGACCGGGGCAACCGGCGATGGCACCCACGCCGGTGACGTTAACTACACTATTTCCGGTACCCGGTTCACGACACAGGGCTTTCGCGATCACAGCGGCGCGCAGAAAAACCTCGGCAATGCCAAGCTGGGCGTACGCATCGACGATGTCAGCACCCTGACGCTGTTGTTCAACAGCGTTGATATTCACGCCAATGACCCAGGTGGCCTGACGAACGCGGAATGGCACGATAATCCGCGCCAGGCGCCGCGTGCCGACCAGTACAACACCCGTAAAAGCACTTCGCAGACCCAGGCCGGGTTGCACTATGAGCGCCAGATGGGGGCCGATGACGACCTGAGCATCATGATGTACGCCGGTGAGCGCGAAACCACCCAGTACCAGTCGATCCCGGTTGCGGTGCAGCAGCGGAGCGCCCAGCATCCTGGCGGGGTGATTGACCTGACGCGCCATTATCAGGGGATTGATACCCGCTGGACGCACCGCGGTGAGCTGGGCGTACCCTATACCCTGACCGGCGGGTTGGACTATGAAACCATGACCGAGCAGCGTAAAGGCTATGAAAACTTTACCCAGGTTAACGGCGTAACCGAGTTGGGCACCCAGGGGGCGCTGCGCCGCAATGAGCGCAACCTGATGTGGAACCTGGATCCCTATCTGCAAAGTTCGTGGCAGTTGACGCAAAAACTGACGCTGGATGCCGGCATGCGTTACAGCACGGTCAATTTCGACTCCAACGACCACTACGTGACCAGCAGCAACGGTGATGACAGCGGCAACGCCAGCTACCATAAATGGTTGCCGGCAGGCTCGCTGAACTATGCGGTGATGAGTGGCTGGAACCTGTATCTGTCCGCCGGTCGCGGGTTTGAAACCCCGACCATTAACGAACTGTCGTACCGTTCCGGCGATCAGGCTGGGCTTAACTTCGGTTTACAGCCTTCGACCAGTGACACTGTTGAGTTGGGCAGTAAAACCCGCATTGGCAACGGCCTGCTGACCGCCGCAGTATTCCAGACCGACACGCGTAACGAAATTGTGGTGGATGAAAGCAGCAACGGCCGCACCAGCTACAAAAACGCTGGGCAGACCCGCCGACGCGGGCTGGAATTGGCGCTGGATCAGCAATTCGCCTACGATTGGCGAGTGCAGTTGGCCTGGACACTGTTAGACGCGCGTTACCGCGATGATGTGTGCGGCGACAGCCAGTGTTCAGAAGCCAATAAGGTGCCAAGCGGCAACCGTATGCCGGGTATTGCGCGCAATATGGGCTATGCCTCATTGGCCTGGTCCCCACCTGAAGGGTGGTATGCCGGTGCGGAGGTACGTTACATGAGTGATATCGAAGTTAATGATGCCAACACTGAACAGGCTCCGGCCTATACCACCGTGGGTTTAAATACAGGCTATCGTTATCCAATGGGGAACTGGATGCTGAATGTTTTCGGTCGGGTGGATAACCTGTTTGACCGCCAATACGTGGGGTCGGTGATCGTCAATGAAGGCAATGGCCGTTACTACGAACCGGCTCCGGGAAGAAACTGGGGCGGCGGGGTAAGCGTTTCTTATACCTTCGAATAACGCTAAACAGCGTTACCGACGCAATCAAAGAACGGCAGGGCGGGAGCTTTCCCGCCTTTTTTATTTATAAATTTGGGGCGATGTGCAGGTTTTTGTTTGTGCAAAATTTAATCAGGAAACCGAAATGTCATCCGCGTATTTTAATCATAACAGCATGATATCTAACGTGATAAAAATTTTATTGAATGACGTAATCGGCGTGATATAGTGTTCTTGCGGCGCCTAAAAACAAAAAAGATTAAATTTTTTTACATTTTAGCAACGTGCGCGGTTTGAATGTCATTATACTGTAATCATCTGGCGGTAGTTTTCACAAGGTGCACAGCTCGAAGCTGTAAATAACACTGCGGGGATCGCTAATGGTAAAGTCCTTGGTTGGGCTAGAAAGAAAAAATAACAGTTCTTCCCTGATGACTCGTTGTAACGAGGGCACTCTCTCCGACTCTCTTTTTCTGACCAGACCGCACTCCCGTTATCACAAATTCCTGTCACTTTTCTCTCTCGATTTAATTATGCAATCGCGTTATCCCGTGAAAAATCGGCGTGCCGAAATGCCCGTCGGATATTCACTTTTTCTATTGGCTATCGTCGGCTCAAAAGGGAGCCAAACCCGCATCTGTATGTGAAACATAATCGCACGGCCAGGCCGTTGCGGTAGGTGAAACAAACTGTAAGGTGCCACTATGAGACAAAAAGCAGTGATCAAAGCACGTCGTGAAGCGAAACGCGTTATTCGCCGTGACGCTCGTAGTCATCGCCAGCTGGAAGAAGAATCCGTAACCTCGCTGGTACAAATGGGTGGTGTTGAGTCTATCGGCATGGCACGTGACAAGCGCGATAGCTCCCCCATTCTGGCTCGAACCGAAGCTCAGGGTCATTACTTAATAGCCATAGACAAGAAGCAGTTGATATTTGCCACCGGTGAAGCCGGCTGCGGCAAAACATTTATCAGCGCTGCGAAAGCGGCAGAAGCCCTTATACATAAAGAAGTGGATCGGATTATCGTTACTCGTCCGGTTCTGCAGGCGGATGAAGACCTCGGTTTCTTGCCGGGGGATATCTCTGAGAAATTCGCCCCTTATTTCCGTCCGGTGTATGACATTCTGGTGCGCCGTTTAGGATCGTCCTTTATGCAATACTGCCTGCGCCCGGAAATCGGCAAGGTGGAGATCGCGCCTTTCGCTTATATGCGCGGGCGTACTTTCGAAAATGCGGTGGTTATTCTGGATGAAGCCCAGAACGTTACCGCCAGCCAAATGAAGATGTTCCTGACCCGTCTGGGTGAGAACGTCACGGTCATCGTCAATGGTGACATTACCCAGTGCGACTTGCCGCGCGGCGTGAAGTCCGGCCTCAGCGATGCGATGGAGCGCTTCGAAGAGGATGAAATGATCGGCATCATCCGCTTTGATAAACAAGACTGCGTCCGCTCCGCCCTGTGCCAGCGTACGCTCAACGCCTACAGTTAACACCTGCCCGTTCACAAAAGGCCGCCTCGGCGGCCTTTTTCTTGCCTTGAATATCAGCGCAGCCGCAACATTAAAACCAAGGGTATTGGCTCATGACGCCGGCGTAAAACAGCATTCGGCCACCAATACAGGCTGAGAGCAGCGTCAGCATCAGTGCGCCCGCCACGCCAACGTTCAGAACCGGCCGTTGGTACAGATAGGCCGCCAATCCGCTGCCGGTAATCAGCGCGCCAAAAATAAGCCACCCCATCAGACCCGAGCCAAAAACGGTGACGGCGCTGGCGAGCATTTTTCCTTGCTGGTTGAACCCGGCGCTGTAGCCCAGGATCACGACTAACAGCAATACCACGCCGCATAAAATACCTGTCGGCAACGCGACGGGGAGCCACCTTTCGCGATCATTTTGAGCCGCATTGAACACGCTGAGCCGCAGCCCAAGGGTGGTAAACCCCAGCAGCAGGGCCGTGGCGATAAAACCGAGGTGGGTGAGCGGCGAATGCCACAGAGGGTGACTCACCATCTGGTAATAAACCTGTGCGGAAACCAGGATTGCAGCCACGCCAGCTCCCGATGCCAGCAGGCTAACCTGGCGAATCAGCCTGGGGTTTGAGTTAAAGCGAAACATCATGGCGGCCCAGATGACGACCACCGCGTTCAGCAAGGCGAAAGCGATGACTTCCCGGCTGAGCCAGGAATGGCCGATCCCCAGAATCGCTCGATAGGCGCCGGTGGGTGAACCCAGATGCAACAGCGACAGCACGGAGCCGAGGATATTGATCGCCACAATCCCTAACGCCAGCTGTCGCAGGACATTTAAGCGCTTTTCGTCGCTTAGCCAGCTCGGCTGCGCCAGAATCAATACCGTGATGGCTACGATAGTGCCGACCGCCCACTGACAAAACACGGTAAAAAAGACCAAGGGAAGTTCATATTCAGACATGGGCTATTCCTTATCACCGGCGGGAATAATGACGATATTGGGCTGACTGATTCGATGATCCGGCAGTGAGTAGCGGGTCTCGATACGCGCCAAATCAGCGGAATGGCGAGTGCGCAGTTCGTCAATATCGCCAAACTGCAGCACACCGGCCGGGCAGGACGCGACGCAGCGGGGCGGCAGCCCTTCATCCAGGCGTTCAGCGCACAGATTGCACTTACTGGTTTTTCCTTCGACGGGATCAAATACCGGCGCATTATAAGGGCAAGCCATAATGCACATCCGGCAACCAATACATTTGTCATGATCCTGCACGACAATGCCGTCAGGTCGCTTGCTGTAGGTATCCGCCGGACAGACTTTCATGCACTGCGGATCGTCGCAGTGGTTGCACGACATCGAGATAAACGCCATCGCGTTCGGGTCGTCAAAGTGAAATTCTCTGACCTGCCGCCACAGCACGCCAGCCGGGGTGGCATTTTCAGATTTGCAGGCCATCGAGCAGGTTTTGCAGCCATAACAGCCGCGCATATCGACTAAAAATCCATATTGTCTGACCATGGTTATGCCTCCGCCCGGACGTCGACCAGGGTGCTGTTACAGCAATGACCGTTGCCCAGCACTTCCGCATGGTCGTTGGTGACGTGGCTGCTGCTGCCGCCTTGCTGTTCCCACCAGCCGTTATCCAGGCATACCACGCCGCGTTTGATTTGACGCGTTACCACCGCCAATGCCCGGTGTTCTCCACGATGATTAAAAGCAATCACCCATTCACCGTTCCTGATATGGCGGCTGGCGGCATCATCCGGATGGATCATGATATTGGGCTGATTGCGCTGCACCTCGAGGATCCATTCATTCATGCCGTGGCTGGAGTGGATGCTGCGCGCCAGCTTGCGCTGAACGGCCATTAATGGATATTTTTTCGCCAGCTCCGGCGAGCCTTTCGGCGACTCTTTCACCTGCATATAGGTCACAATCGGTGGGAAATCTTTCTTCTGCCACTCTTCAATAAAGAAGTGGGCCTTTCGGGTTGGCGTGCGAAAAATACCGTCTTTGAACGGGATCCACGGCGTGGGGGCTGGTTTAATCGGTCCTTTACGTAGCTGTTCGATAGTGAGGCCGGTTCCGGCCAAACAGTTTTCTATATAGTGTTCGATCGGCTGGTTAAACACCTCGCCGAAGCCGAAGCGTTCCGCCAACCGGGCAAAAATCCAGTAATCCGGTTTGGCCTCCGCCACCGGTTCTACCGCCTTTTCCATCAGTTGGACATAGTGGCTGCGAACGCCGGCCATCAGGCTGAGATCTTCAAAGATGGTGGTGACCGGCAACACCAGATCGGCATACAGCGTGGTGGAACTCATCAGGTTATCGGCCACGACGACAAACGGCACCTTCTTCAGGGCTTTCTTCACCATATTGGTGTTGGGCAACTGGGTCAGCGCGCCCATGGTCATGATCCACCAAAAGTTGATGGGGTGAGGGCGATCGTTGACAATCCACTCGCCGGTTTTGGCGACCGGTATCGGCGGAATTTTTTGTACGTTGGGTGCCGGAGGCAGCGGCGGACTGAACTTCATCATTTGTTTGGCGCCGCCCGCGTCGCAGACTCCGCCACCGGCTTTGCCCATATTGCCGGTCAGCAGCGCCAGATAAAACTGGCTGGCCGCCACGTAGGTACCGAATTCGGTGCGCTGGGCGCCGGACATGTTCTGTACGATCATCGAAGGTGTATTGCTGGCATATTCCCGCGCTAAACGGAGCAGGGTGGCTGCCGGGATGTCGGTTTCCGCCGCCACTTTCTCGACGGTCCAGGGAGCCGACTCCTGACGGATCAGTTCAAATACCGTGGTATAAGTCGCATCGGCAGGCAATTCGGCCTGGGTCAGCGCCGGGACGATGGCGGGTGTGTCATGGCGCACCAGACGGCGGCTTAGGGTGTCGTACACCAGATAGCTTTCTTTGTCCTGCGGATCTTCTCTGAGCTGTTTTTGCTGGGGGTTCACCAGATAAACGGCCCCGGTGTGTCGTCGCAGGAAGTCAGCGTCGTAGCGCTGTTCATCGATGATGATTTTGATCATCCCCAATGCCAACGCGGTGTCGGTGCCGGGAACGATAGGGATCCACTCATCGGCCTTGGCGGCGGTTTCGTTAAAGCGGGGATCGATCACCACCAGCCGCGCGCCTCTTTCCTGCGCCTTAATATATTCTTTGAAATAGGCCTGCATGGTCACGGCCGGATTATTGCCCCAGCACAGAATGTAGCGGCTGTCGGCAATGGTGTCGCGCATATCTGTGTAGCGCAGGCCAAGCATCGGGATCATGGCGGCGGTCACCGCAGAGCAGCATAAGGAACCGGAGCGTTTTGTCGCCCCGCCGAGGTAATCAAAGAAGGCTTTCCCCATGTCGTTTTTAATGGAATCCATATTTCCGGCATGGCTTGAAATTAACAGGCCTTTATTACCGTGACTGGCAAGAGTATTACGGATATTAAGTTCAACCAGATCGAGCGCCTCATCCCAGGGTATGGGTTTGAATTTCCCTTCACCTTTTTCCCCCACCCGAAGCAAAGGCGTTTTAACCCGCTGTTGGTGATAGACCCATTTGGTCCGGCTGATGCCGCGCAGGCAGCATTTGACGTTAAAATCTTTGCTGGCCTCTATTTTTTTAAGCTCCCCCTGATAGACATAAGCCGTTAAATTACAATGTAAACACTCCATCGCGCAGGTTGAACGAAACGTCTGGTAATCACTGAGTTTGAGACGCACCCGGGATAGTGGTTTGCCCTTGTCCATTGCCATGGAAAATACGCAGGGCGATATGCTGGCCAGCCCAATCACGCCAAGCCCTTTTAACAAGGTTCGGCGATTCATTCTGATGTCAGATATATTTTTCATGATGTATTCCGTACGTATTATTTGTTTTTATTATTGTTTAATGGCTTGCCTTGGGATTAATCAGGCCCCCTGAGTTAATCATGGTTGAATTGCTGCACACTGATCAAAATCAAATTAGTCATTTATTATTCTGGAGTGAATAACGGATATCGTTAATAACCCAAGCCTGAAATACCCGCTTATTTTTATTTCAAAGGCTATTTTATCTAACCCGGAGGGCGGGCAGTCATCGGTTTGGGCGCCAACCAGCAAATCGACAGAGGGCAAGCGGTTCCCGCCCATAACGCCGGCTCGTTTAGCCTTTGTGTAAACTATTGTGGTTTTTTGTATAGATTTTTGTTGGTTTAGCGTTAATGCTTAGGGGGGTTCCAGACGGGCGCAACAACTTATTGGCCTAAAGGAAATATCTGGGGTGCACGCCGGATGGGCGTGCAAGGTATTGGGATCTTCAATGCGGTTCAATCATGAAATATATTATTTTACTTCTATTTATTTTATGCGTTGTGTATGTCCATTACCGTGGGCGGGTGCGTTACACCTTCTGGCGGCAGCTCTCCGATCATTCCACATTTACTGCTCCGCTGAACGTTTTCATGTACCTGTTTTCACGCGTACCGACCACGCCCTATCTGCAGCCGGAGCAATTCCCGGAATTGCAGGCGCTGCGGGATAACTGGCAAAGCATCCGCGATGAAGGTCGGCAGCTGATGGCTATCCAGCAGATTAAAGCCTCGGACCAATATAATGATGCCGGTTTCAATTCATTCTTCAAAACCGGCTGGAAGCGCTTCTATTTGAAGTGGTATGAAGACAACCACCCGTCGGCGATGAGCCTGTGCCCGCAGACTACCGCACTGTTGCGCAGCCTGCCTTCGGTCAAGGCGGCAATGTTTGCCGAGCTGCCGGATGGCAGCCGCCTGCCACGCCACCGCGATCCCTACGCCGGTTCACTGCGTTACCATCTGGGGCTGATCACACCGAATGATGACCGTTGCTTTATCGAGGTGGATGGCGAACGCTACAGCTGGCGCGACGGGGAGGCGGTGATGTTCGACGAAACCTACCTGCATTACGCCGAAAACCAGAGTGGGCAGAACCGGTTGATTCTGTTTTGCGATATAGAGCGACCAATGCGTTTCCGCTGGGCACAGGGCATTAACCACTGGCTGGGGCGCAACCTGATGAGCGCGGCTACCGCACCCAATGAAGAGGGCGATCGTACCGGTGGCGTCAACAAGTTGTTCAAGTATATCTATGCGGTACGCAAGGTGGGGAAACGGCTGAAGGCGTGGAACCGAACCGGGTATTACATCATTAAATGGATTTTGTTTGGCGGTATCGCGGCGGGTATTTTTTTCGCGATTTAAAGAGGGAGGGCGCTACGAAAGCGCCCTCCGGCAATCAGGCAAAAATGGTCATCATATAGGCGGCAAACAGCGCCAGATGCGCGGTGCCGTTCAGCACGTTGGTTCTGCCGGTCGAGAATGACAGCTGGCACAGCAGCAACACGGTCAGCATCACGACGATATGCGGCGTCTGCAAGCCGAAGATCAGCGTTTGCCCGGTGAGGGTGGCGATGATGGTTACCGCCGGTACCGTCAGTGAAATGGTCGCCAGTACCGAGCCGAAGAACAGGTTCATCGCACGTTGAACCTGATTGTTCAACACCGCACGCAATGCCCCCAGGCCTTCTGGCGACAGGATCAACAGCGCGACCAGGAAGCCGGTAAACTGCGCAGGAGCATTCACCTTGGTCAGCAAACCTTCCAACGGGTTGGCGTTGAACTTGGTCACGGCGATCACCGCAATCAAATGCACCACCAGCCAGCCGGCATGCCAGGCACTGCTGTGCGAAGAAGGTTTGCCGTGGTGCGGGTCACCGTCGTCATCTTCGTGCTCGTAGACAAACAGGCTCTGGTGGGTTTTGGTCTGGATCACCAGGAACACGCCGTACATGGCGGCGGAAATCACCGCGACCAGCAGCGCCTGCCCAGTGCTGAAGTTGCCGCCCGGCAGCGCACTTGGGAACACCAGTACGATCACCGCCAGCGGGAAAATCGCCATCAGATACTGTTTGATACCGCCCAGATTGACGTATTGGGTGGCGAATTTGCGACCGCCCAGCAATAAAGCGAAGCCCACCAGACCGGCGCTGACAATCATAATGATGGAGTAAAGCGTATCGCGCATCAGTGCCGGTGCGGCGTCGCCGGTGGCCATCAGCGCAGAAATCAGGCTCACTTCCAGAATAACCACCGACAGGCTGAGGATCAGCGAGCCATAGGGTTCACCCAGACGGTGAGCCAGCACGTCGGCGTGGCGCACAACGCTGAACGCGCTGCTGAGAATACCGACCAGGGCAATGATGTTAATGCCGACGATCAGCGGGAAATTGCTGGTACTGCCCCACAGGTTCAACACCACCAAGGCGGCGATGGGGAAAAGCAGCGAGTACTCAGTGTGGCGGGATTTGGATCGGCCAGGATCGTTTTGCGACTTCATTTCGATGGTACTCCTTCTCAAACAGCGTGGTCCCGTCATCGCTGACTGCCGTTAAGGGCAATTATGCGCATCCAGAATGTATTTATATTTAATAATAATAGGATACACCCGCAGGCTTGTGCCGGGGAATGATGTGATGTTGTTTTACTTGTAAAAGCAAAAGCTTGCTTTCTGTGACTAGGTTAACAAAAAAACCGCATTGGATGCGGTTTTATTTACTTACTTTTACGTAGTGAGATAAGTTTTCTTCATTAACGGCACATAAATTGCAGTTTGTAGCTGCGCTGCTTGATTAATAAAGGGGAAAATCACAGTCAATCGTCAATATTGTCCATGATTTCATGCCGTTTATTATGATAACCCTCTTCGTTTAACCCCTCACGCCAGTAAGGTACGGCATAAAGCTGATTACGGTCACATTGGCGCTCGCGGCGCAGGTAACGGCGCAGATCTACCACCAAACGATCTTCCCCGGCCAGCCAATACTGGATTTTTGTCTCAGGTAGCGGCAATGAGCAAAATTGCGTCACCAACTCGGCGGTTTTTTCGGTGCCGCCGATAATCCAGCTCAGTTCGAAGCCTGCCGGTTTTTTCAGATCGATAACGTCAGCCGCAGTGTCGACGCGGATAAAGGCATGGCCTTCGCTACGTGCCGGTAACCCTTCCAGCAAGGCCGCCAGCGCGGGCAAGGAGGAAGGATCGCCGGCCAGACAGTAGAAATCGGCCTCTGGCAGCATAGGTTTAGGACCGCCGGGGTTACTGATGCCGATTTTATCGCCTGCTTTGGCCGATCGCGCAAAGTTAACTGCCGGACCGCTGTGATCGTGAATGGCGAATTCAATGTCGACTTCCGCCAGCTCCGGGCGTACTGCGCGAATCGAATAGGTGCGGACAATCGGACGAACCGCATCTTCCGCCCAGCGTGGGCCGTTTTCGGTCAGCGTCGGCAGATCCGGCTGCGTCTGGCCTTCGAGCGGCAGGAAAACCTTGATATGCGCGGCGGCGGCGTTTGCCGGGTAATACCGCAGGTCCGGGGCGGTGAAAGTGATGCGGCGCAGGTGCGGGGTAACATCGCGAATCGCGCTGACAGCAATCAGGTAGGGTGCGCGTGAGCGTGGGGCTTCGGTAGTCACGGGGTTCTCCTTATGTTCATTTGGCGAGGAGTATAACATGCCATGTGATAATGAGAATTGTTTGCTAATTGAGGCGGGCGGGGGTGTCATCTAAGCTTAAGGTTCACTGAATATCTGCGGGAGGAAATGATGCCCTACAACAGCACAAATGCCTTGCCGGACAACGTCAAACACGTGTTGCCGGCCCATGCGCAAGAGATCTATAAGGAAGCTTTTAACCGCGCCTGGGATCAATATAGCGATCCGGATGACCGGCGCGGCGACGATAGCCGAGAGGAAACCGCCCACAAGGTAGCCTGGGCGGCGGTGAAGCAAAACTACCGCAAAGGTGATGACGACCGCTGGCAGAAAAAGTAAGGCGCTCCCCGGCGCCTTTGTGCGCCGGTAAATCATGAAATCCGAACCTATTACGCGGGCAATTAATATTATTGCTGCTGAGTACAAATACTTTTTCACTTTAAAGCTCTTTTGAAACTTGATTGCTCACTGAGAAAAGAATAAGGTCATTATTATCGCGGGAAGATTATTGTATTAATATAATTCCGCACTTAATAAATAAGATTGAACAGTGGCGAGGGAGTATGGGCAATCCTATTCCCGGGAGGTTGTTAAGGTGTTAACGCGAGATTTTCTGCAAAATGCGGATTGCAAAACTGCATTCGGCACCATTGAGGAGTCGCTGTTACTGACATCAGAGCAGCGGGCGGCCTCGTTGGATTGTACTTTATCCCGTCGGCCGGATAACAGCCCGGTGTGGGTTTTCGGCTACGGTTCACTGATGTGGAACCCGGTGTTTGAATCCGAAGAGGTGCGGCCGGCCACGCTGCAAGGCTGGCACCGCGCCTTCTGTTTGCGGCTTACCGCCGGGCGCGGCACCCTGCACCAGCCGGGGCGGATGCTGGCGTTAAAAGAGGGCGGCCATACCACTGGTCTGGCGTTTCGCCTGCCGGAAGCCAAACTGCGCGAAGAGCTGGAACTGCTGTGGAAACGCGAAATGGTCACCGGCTGTTATTTGCCGACCTGGTGCGATCTCACCTTGGCAGATGGCGAAGTGGTGACCGCGCTGGTGTTTGTCATGAACCCACAGCACCCGCTGTTTGAAGAAGATACCAGCCATCAGGTGATAGCCCCCCTGATCGCCAGCGCCAGCGGCCCGCTGGGAACTAACGCCCAGTACCTGTTCTCGCTGGATAACGAGCTGAAAAACCACGGTATGCAGGATGACTGCATTGGCGATTTGGTCAGCTACGTGCAGCAATGGCTGCAGCAAAATACCTCCGGCCCTATCGGCGGAGAGGCAACTGCCTGATCCCGCTCATATGACGCTTTCGATAGGCTCAGCTTGCTGAGCCTTTTTTGTTTATATATCTAATGCCTATATTTAATAACTTTATTTTGCATAAGCATTTAATCCACATTTTTAAAGTGGATATCTATGTTATTAATTTTAAAGCCATTAGATAATTTAAGATTAAAAAACAGCTAATTTGCAATGGTGAAAAATTCACTTAGCATGAAAATGCATAACTAAAGGTTATTTCTTATTTGTCCCCTCCCGCCAGACTCCGTATCACTGGTGTTAACAATATTGCTCGTCAGGGGGAGTGGATGAACTTTCAACAATTAAAAATTATTCGGGAATCGGCGCGTTGCAACTACAACCTGACCGAGGTGGCCAATACTTTATTTACCTCGCAGTCTGGGGTCAGTCGTCATATTCGGGAACTGGAAGAAGAACTGGGCATTGAGATATTTATCCGCCGCGGCAAGCGTTTATTGGGCATGACCGAACCGGGTAAAGAGCTGTTGGTGGTGGCGGAACGCATCCTGAATGATGCCAATAATATCCGCCGACTGGCGGATGTGTTCAGCAGCAACGACACCGGCCAGCTGCATATTGCGACCACCCATACGCAGGCGCGTTACAGCCTGCCGGGAGTGATTAAGGAGTTTCGTGCGCTGTACCCGCGGGTAAGGGTGGTGCTGAACCAGGGCAGTCCCGAAGAAATCGTCGCGATGCTGGCCTCGGGCGAAGCCGATATCGGCATTGCCAGTGAACGGCTGATGAGCGATGAATCTCTTGCGGCGTTCCCTTACTACCGCTGGCATCACACCATCCTGGTACCGGAAGGGCACGAACTGACCCGGCAACCGCAGGTGACGCTGGAAATGCTCAGTACCTTACCGTTGATAACCTATCGCCAGGGCATTACCGGTCGCTCGCGGCTGGATAGCGCCTTCAAAGCCGCCGGGCTGACGCCGGACATTGCCCTAAGCGCTCAGGATTCCGACGTAATAAAAACCTATGTCGAGCTGGGGTTGGGGGTCGGCGTACTGGCGGACATGTCATATGAGAAAGAGCGCGATCATGGGCTGGTCAGCCTTAACGCCGAGCACCTGTTCGAACCCAATACCGTGTGGTTAGGTTTGAAACGCAGTCAGTTACAACGTAACTATGCCTGGCAGTTTATCCAGCTGTGCAACCCGACGCTGTCACTGACGGAAATCAAAGACAAGGTGTTCTCTTCACAGCTGGAAACGGTGATCGATTACCAGATTTGATCGGCATGTGAAAATAACGGGCCGGGCTTGCTGCCCGGCATTTGACGATGCTAGAGCTGTTATCTCAACAGTTTTCTGACCATACGGCGTTTACTTTTTTGCACTGGGCCAATGAGTTCTAAAATGGGGATTTCTTCTGGGGACGGAGGGTTCGCCATTTGCCAGTGGAGATGTTGTTTCAAAATTTCGATCGCAATTTCTTTTTCTTCTTGAATAGTTAGCGTTGGGTCGTTCAGGCCTTGTCCTTCATGTTGCTCTCCTTTTGAACGTTATTTGTACACACCTTATCACGTAGGGATTTGACGCTGAATATTTCTAGGGCGAAGTATGTATTCTCTCAGGGCGATGAAATCCGTTATGCAATTCATGGTGCCGGGCACCACGGTGAATGACGCATGGCGGGTATAAAGCTCGAGTAGCCGATTGTTTAGGACGTTACCGATCAGTATGGCGGGAAGGGTTGTAGATATCAGCCCTTGCGCGTGCAGATTCACGCCATAAAAATAGAGGGTGTGTTCAGGATTGAACACGGTGATTGCGCCGCACATCGCAGAACCTCGCCTGCTTAATAATCAAAATCTCAGCTATAGACAGAAAAAGAATATCTATAGTTATTTAAGTACCTTCGCCTGCCGAGAGCTCTCACATACACTCGCGAAATTACTATAAATTCCATCCGCTTGGAGAGTTTTGATGAAAGCGTTCGTTCCCTCTTTGGTGTTTTTGGCCGTGGCGGCCAGTTTCAACGCACAGGCAGCAACCCCGGCAAACACGTTGGTGATTGCCCAGTCCATCGATGACGTGGTCAGTTTTGATCCGGCCCAGGGTTTTGAGTTAACCACGGTGCAGTCGTTCAACAGCCTCTACCAGCGGCTGATCCAGTCCGATCCCAAAAATCCTATCGAACTCAAACCGACGCTGGCCAGCGAATGGCAGGCGGGCAGCGATAACCGCAGCCTGACCTTTACTCTGCGGCCGGATGCCAAATTTTCCAGCGGCAATGCGCTGCGCCCGGAAGACGTGATTTTCTCACTGTCGCGGGTAGTGAAACTGAATCTGGAACCCTCGTTTATCCTCACCCAGTTGGGCTGGGACGCCAAGAACGTCGACCAGCACCTGACCAAGGTGGATGATCAACGGGTCAAAATAAGCTGGAGCGAAAACGTCAGCCCGGCCTTTGTGCTTAGCCTGCTTTCGGCGCCGGTGTCTTCTATTGTCGATGCCAAAGAAGCCTTGTCGCACCAGCAGGGGGATGACCTGGGTCACCAATGGCTGAACAGCCATTCCGCCGGCAGCGGCCCGTATAAAATTCGCACCTACGTACCGCACGAAGTTGTAGTGCTCGACGCTAACCCGAGTTCACCGGAAGGCGCCCCGACGCTGAAGACTATCCTGATCAAGAACGTGCCGGATCCGGCTGCGCGTCGGTTGCTGATCGAACAGGGCGACGCCGATATCGCGCGTAATCTGGGTGCAGATCAGATGGCGGCGCTGAAAGGCAAGCCGGGCGTCAAGCCGTTGGCCATCCCTTACGCCTCACTTTATTTCCTGCAGTTCAACGCCAAGGCTTCACCGGCGCTGGGCAATCCGGCGTTCTGGGAAGCCGCGCGTTGGTTGTTCGACTATAAAGGCATTGCTGACGATCTGCTGAAGGGCCAGTTCCAGACCCATCAGGCGTTTCTGCCGGAAGGTTATCTGGGCGCGCTGAAAGATCGCCCATACAGTTTTAACCCGCAAAAGGCCAAAGAGATCCTGGCGAAGGCCGGCCTGACCAACGTCAGCTTCAAGCTGGACGTCAACAATCAGCCGCCGTACCTGGATATCGCGCAGGCCTTGCAAGCCAGCTTTGCCCAAGGTGGGGTGAAGGTGGAACTGGTGCCGGGCCTCAGCGCGCAGGTTTCCACCAAGGTGAAATCCCTGAACTATGACGCGACCCTGACCTCCTGGGGGCCAGATTATTTTGACCCGAACACCAACGCCGCCGCCTTTGCCTATAACCCGGAAGACGGCAGCAAAACGCTGGCCTGGCGCGCCAACTGGCAGATCCCTGCGCTAAGCAAGCTGACGCTGGCAGCCACGGCGGAAAACGACACCGCCAAACGGGTTGCGGATTATCAACAGCTACAGCAGGCCGTGCAGCAGAGTTCGCCGTTTGTCATCGGCCTGCAGGCTCGCAGCCTGATTGCGGTACGTGACAACCTGAAAGGCTACGAGCAGGGCATCAACCCTGACATGGTGTTCTACAGCAAGGTCAGCAAGTAATGATAAGCTGTACCGCTTCCGCCGGGTTCGCCCGGCGCAGTTGGCGTTGGGGACGCCGGCTGCTTACCGGCTTGCTGTCATTGGCGCTGACGCTGCTTGGGCTACTGCTGTTCACCTTTATGCTCTCGCATCTGGCGCCGATCGATCCTACGTTGCAGATCGCCGGCGATCATGCCAGCGAGGCCACCTACGCACAGGTCCGTCACGACCTGGGGCTGGATCAGCCGTTGCCGGTGCAGTTCTGGCGCTATCTGGTGCACCTGGCGCACGGGGATATGGGGATATCGCGCATTACCGCGCAGCCGGTGCTGAGCGATCTGTTACGTACCTTCCCGGCCACGGTGGAGCTGGCGACCTGCGCCATTATCCTCGGTGCGTTCGGCGGCATTACGCTGGCGTTTTTGGCGGTGATAAAACCGGGCAGTTGGCTGGATAACGCCGCGCGCCTGCTGTCGCTGATCGGCTATTCGGTGCCGATTTTCTGGCTCAGTCTGTTGGGGCTACTGCTGTTTTACGCCACGCTGCACTGGTCGGCGGGGCCGGGGCGGCTGGACGATATCTACCTTTACAGCATGGAACCGCGCAGCGGATTTGTGCTGATCGACACCTGGCTATCCGGCGATCGCGACATGTTCTACAACGCCATCAGTCACCTGTGGTTACCGGTGGTGGCGTTGGCGCTGTTATCGATGGCGGGCATCACCCGCTTGCTGCGGGCGGCGATGCTGGAAGAGTGCAATAAAGAGTACGTCACCCTGGCACGATCCAAGGGGGCCAGCCGTACGCGTATTTTGGTGCGGCACGTATTTCCCAACGTGCTCGGCACGCTGATCACCGTTCTCTCCCTGTCCTATGCCAGCCTGCTGGAAGGGGCGGTGCTGACCGAAACGGTGTTTGCCTGGCCGGGCGTGGGGCGTTACCTGACCACTGCGCTGTTTGCCGCCGATACCCCGGCCATTCTTGGCGCTACCTTGCTGATTGGCACCTGCTTTGTGGTGTTGAACGCGCTGGCCGATGCGCTGACCTATTTAGTGGACCCGCGAACCCGATGAGCCAATATCTTTCTGAACATGAACCCCAGAGCGAGCCTGCGGTCGGCTACCGCCAGCGCGGCAAACTCACCACGCTGACGCTGGGTGCGACGCTGGTGGCTGTGCTGATCCTGACCGCGCTGCTGGCTCCCTGGCTGGCGCCTTTCGACCCTAACTTGCAACACATCGAACTGCGCCTGTTGCCGCCGTCCTCCGGGCATTGGCTGGGGACCGACGGCTTTGGTCGCGACCTGTTGTCGCGCGTGATTTATGGTGCACGGCCTACGTTGATCCTGGTGTCGTTAATCCTGCTGCTGACCATCCCGATTGGGCTGTTGGTGGGCATCAGCGCCGGTTATCTCGGCGGCTGGGTCGAGCGTATTCTGATGCGCGTCACCGATATTTTTCTCTCATTGCCCAGCCTGGTGATTGCGCTGGCCTTTGTCGCTGTATTGGGGCCGGGGTTGATGAACGGCGCACTGGCGCTGGCCTTGACCAGTTGGCCGGCTTTTGCCCGGCAAGCCCGGGCGGAAACGCTGGCGCTGCGTCGCAGTGACTATCTGGCGGCGGCGCGTATGCAGGGCATCGGTGGGCTGCGGCTGATGGCGGGGCATATTTTACCCCTGTGCCTGCCAAGCGCAGTGGTGCGTGCGGCGCTGAGTTTGGGCGGGATAATTCTTTCCGCCGCGGGATTGGGCTTTCTCGGCATGGGCGTGGCCCCGCCGACCGCCGAGTGGGGCTCGATGGTGGCCGAGGGCAGCAAAGTGATTTTTGATCAGTGGTGGGTCGCCGCTGCACCGGGCGGGGCTATTCTGTTCGCCAGCCTGGCCTTTAACCTGCTGGGCGATGGCCTGCGCGATAAAATGGATCCTCGTCATGGACATTGATAACCCATTATTGACCGTCGAACGCCTGTCGGTGCTGTTACCGGCCTCGCCACCGTTGGTGAAAGGCATCTCTTTCAGCATGGGGCAGGAGCGGCTGGCGCTGGTGGGGGAGTCCGGTTCCGGCAAATCCCTGACCGCCCGCGCCCTGATGGGGCTGTTGCCACCGCCGTTACAGCTGCAGGCGCAGCGTCTGACGCTGGGCGACAACGATCTGACGCGCTTGAACGAGCGCCAGTGGAACCGGCTGCGCGGGAACAAGGTGGCCATGGTGATGCAGGATCCCAAGCACGCGCTGAATCCAACCCAGCCGATTGGGCGTCAGGTGGAGGAGCCGCTGCTGTTGCATACCCGCCTGGGCCGCGCCGAGCGGCGGGAGAAGGTGCTGGACATGCTGGCGGCGGTTGGCTTGCCCGATCCGCAGGCGCTGAGCCAGCGCTATCCGCATCAGCTGTCCGGCGGCATGGGGCAGCGAGTAATGTTGGCCATCGCATTAATCAACGATCCGCAGCTGTTGATTGCCGACGAACCGACTTCGGCACTGGATCACCAGATGCGCGATCAGGTGTTGCAACTGATCGAAAATCTGGTGGAGCAACGTAATATGGGCCTGATTTTGATCAGTCACGATTTACAGCAGGTGGCGCACTACTGCGAACGGGTGCTGGTGATGTACAAGGGAGAACTGTTGGATCAGTTGCCTGCCGATCGTTTGGCCTCCGCCACCCATCCTTACACGCGCACGCTGTGGTCATGTCGGCCAAGCCGCGAGACTCACGGCAAAACGTTGCCGGTACTGGATCGCGCACTGCTGGAGTCACTGAAATGAGCCTGATTACCCTGGAAAACCTTAGCGTCAGCCACCGCCAGGGCTATGAGATACGCACCGTGGTGCATGATGTCAATCTGCACATCGAACCGGGCGAGTGCTTCGGCCTGGTTGGCCCGTCCGGCTGCGGCAAGTCATCGCTGCTGTGGGTGTTGGCCGGGCTGAATGAAAGCTGGAGCGGCGGTTTTCAGCTGCTCGGCTGTGATTTGCAACCGGGCCGTCCTTTTACCGGTGATCTGCGGCGTGAGGTCCAGATGGTATTCCAGGACCCCTATGCCTCGTTACATCCCAAGCACCGATTGCTGCGCACGCTGGCGGAACCCCTAAAGTTGCTGAAAGAGAGCAATATCGAGCAGAAAATCAGCGCCGGTTTTCGCCAGGTGGGGCTGGATCCCAGGCTGTTGGATCGTTATCCGCACCAGCTTTCCGGCGGGCAACGTCAGCGGGTGGCGATCGTGCGCGCGCTGTTGCTGAAACCAAAGCTGTTGTTGCTGGATGAGCCAACTTCGGCGCTGGACATGTCGGTGCAGGCGGAAATCCTCAACCTGCTGAACGAGCTGAAGCAGGCGGGCGATCTGACGATGATCCTGGTCAGCCATGATGCCGACGTGATTGACCACATGTGCGATCGTTCGGTGGCGATGGCGCATGGCCGGTTGGTGAACTGAAATCTGCCTGCCGTTCATCCGGCGGGCTTATCCATCTGCGTAATAAATAAAGCAATTTATAGTCGTTCTTCTGCTAAGTCGCTGCCCCTACACTCGCCAAATAACGCATCCGCGTGATTCTGGAGAGTGCATCAATGAAACGGCTAATTCCAACGTTATTGTTCAGTGCCCTGGCGGCGAGCTTCGGCGCACAGGCCGCCACCCCGAAAGACACGCTGGTGGTGGTCAGTTCGCTGGAAGGCATCATCAGTCTCGATCCTGCCGAAAGCTTTGAAACCGTCAGTTCGGCCAACCTGGTCAATCTGTATCAGCGCCTGCTGACACCGGATCGCACCACGCCGGAAAAGCTGGCGCCGGAACTGGCCAGCAGTTGGCAAACGGGGGCAGACGGCCACAGTTTGATATTTACCTTGAACGCCAACCAACGGTTTGCCTCCGGCAACCCGGTACGCCCGGAGGATGTGATCTTCTCACTGGTGCGGGCGGTGAAACTGAACAAGGCACCGTCGTTTATCCTTGGTGAATTCGGCTGGACGCCGGAAAACGTCGAGAGTCAGTTGAAGAAACTGGGCGATAACCAGGTGCAGCTAAGCTGGTCGGCGAATATCGGCAGTGGGCTGGCGCTGCGGCTGTTAACCGCGCCGGTGGCGTCGATAGTCGATGAAAAGCTGCTCAGCCAGCACGGTCAGCAGGGGGACTTCGGCAATGCCTGGCTGCGTTCGAACTCAGCCGGTGCCGGCCCTTATCGCGTCAGCAACTATGTACCGCACGAGGCGCTGTTGTTCAGCCGCAACGATTACGCTCAACCGCAGGCCAAGCTGAAAACGGTGTTGCTGAAAAACGTCAGCGATGCCGGCACCCGCCGTTTATTGCTGCTGAAAGGGGATGCTGACGTGGCCTACGATCTGGGGGCCGATCAGTTCAACTCGCTGCGTAATGAAAAGGGCATCAGGATTGAGCAGCGCGATTCGGCCAAAGTCTATTACCTGGGGTTCAATACCGGCAGCAAGCAGGTACCGGCTTTGAGTAACCCGGCCTTGTGGCAGGCGGCACGCTGGCTGGTGGATTACCAGACGATTGCCGACAACCTGTTGAAGGGGCAGTATCGCGTTCACCAGGCATTCCTGCCGCAGGGGTTGGATGGCGCCTTGGATAATCAACCTTTTAAGCTCGACGTAACCAAAGCCAAACAGATTCTGCATGACGCGGGTATCGCCGAAGGAACGCGTATTGATCTGATCGTCATCAACCAGCCGCCGTATACCGATATCGCCCAGGCGCTGCAGGCCAGCTTTGCCAAGGCCGGTTTGCAGTTGGACATTCATCCGGTAGTGGAGAGCGATCTGTGGGGCAAAATGCGCGGCCGTGATTTCCAGGCCATCTTCACCTACTGGGGGGCCGATTATCTGGATCCTAACACCAACGCCAGCGCCTTCGCCTACAACGTGCCGAATGGGCCGAAAACCCTGGCCTGGCGTACGCAATGGAACATCCCGACATTGAGTGCGGAAACCCGTGCAGCCGCGGCAGAGGGGGATGCTGCAACCCGCGCCGCGCGCTACGTTACGCTGCAGCGCGAACTGCAGGCCAGTTCCCCTTACGTTGTGGCCTTACAGGGGCAAACCCTGGTGGCGCTGCGCGATAATGTTAAAGATGCGCATGTGGATATCGCCAACAGCATGCTGTATCTGGATCGCGTGAGTAAGTAGGCCACCCCGGCACCGGTTATTGACCGAAACGACCGATAATACCCGCACCGCCCTTGGCATGGCCCTGCAATTTTTCCAACAGCTGTTCGCGGGTTAACCCTGGCCCCAGCGCATGGGGCGGGAGATCGGTGGCGATCAGCACGAAGGTATAGTGGTGCAACCCAGAGCCTGCCGGTGGGCATGGTCCGTGATACACCGCGGTGCCCGGTGAGTTCTTGCCGCCGACAAAGCCTTTGCCCTGGGTAAGATCGCCTTCAGCGAACCCCTGAGCCGTGGCTGGAATACCGTAGGCCACCAAGTGGCTGGCGCCCAATCCGGCGCGGCCCTCGGGGTCGGACACCAGCAAGGCGAAGCTGGTAGTGCCCGCCGGCGGGTTGGCCCAGTTCAGCGCAGGTGAAACATTGTCACCGGTGCAACTGGCGTTGCCCGGGGTGGCCCCGGCATATTTCTGGGCCAGCATGCCACCATCCTGAAACGCCGATGAGCTGAGGGTAAAGGTACCGGCAGCCTGCGCCGCGAACGACAGCGAACCGGAAAGTAATGCCGCGCTGAGCGCGAGAGCAGATAAACCACGACCGATCATACAGCCTCCTGTGTTTGGTTAAATAAAGCATAGTGGTGCAGAGACAGGCTCGCTATAACAGCCTGGCCAACAGTCGGCTATAACAGCGCCAACCACGGCATTAATCCGCCATTGGGGTGAAATCAGCTGAAATGAGAGAATTTCCCTTGATGAAGGGCGTGATATCCATGTCGGCCATCGTAAGCAGGGTAAACCAGCCGGAAAGCGCCAGATAAAGGCCGAACGGCAGCGGGGCATCTCTGCCGGGGCTGCGGCGTAACTGGGCCACAATCGCAACGCATAAGCCTGCCGTGGCTGCGCCGGTCACCAACATCGGCAGGGCAGACCAGCCACTCCAGGCCCCCAGGGCCGCCAGCAATTTAAAGTCGCCCTGGCCGATACCCTCCGTTTTCCGCCGAAGGCGATAAAGGGCGTTAAGCCACCATAGCGACAGATAGCCGGTGACGGCCCCGATCACTGCCTCGTCGAGCGAGGTAAAGCAGCCTTGCTGATTGGCCAGCAGCCCGGCCCATAACAGCGGTTGCGTCAGGCGATCCGGTAACAGCCTGTGCCGCCAGTCGATAAGCGCCAGCGCGAGCAGCAGGGTCGCCACCGGCAGCAAGCTGATTCGCTGCAGTGGCGATAGGCTAAAAGGCAATGCCGCCAGTCCGGCGCTGACGGCTATCAACATCAGAGTGCGGGTTTTTAGCGGCGGCAGGCGTTGCCCCACGTCCTGAGGTACGGAATGCATAAGCCATCTGGCGATCACCGCCGACAGTAACATGGCCGCAATAAACAGGCCGCGAAACCAGAGATCCCCCTGCGGGTCGTTAAACATAAGCATCCTTGCTGAACTGAAATTAACGTTCAAAATAGCGGCAAAATGGGTTTTACAGCAGAGCAGGTGCCAGGTAATGACGCGCTTTGTGCAGGCGATCGCAAAGCATTGTTTATAGCCAGGTAAAATACGCTGAAATTGAGGGTTTCCACACATAATCAACGTATTACTGTGTTTTATGAAAAGATGAATGCCGATTAATCAGGCAAAATCTGCGATGAAATTTAGTGAATTTATCCTGACCGACGACGAATGTTCGGCGCGTTCTGGAATGACCCCTCTTTACAAGGCAATATTAACCGCAATTGTGACGTTGTCACATAATAAACTGAGGTTTATCTGATGGTTTATCATCAGAAACCGATTAGAATTTGGGGTTCATGATGCACTTTGGCGCCCCGGCGCCCGACAGGGCCAATACCCTGGTTGTTCGCTGTGCAAAGGTCGTTGTTCTGCTGCCTGGAGTGGCCGCAGCAAAAAAGGTTTTTCCGCCCACTCTCGGGATGAGGGAACGGCGGTGGTGTAATGACTGACGTTATTCTTAAAGCGCGTAACAGATTGAAAAAAGCCGTTGATTTCCTCTCACTCCCTGCCCGTTTACCGGCGGTGAGTTTGGCGTGGCTGTTGGGCAGCTTGCCGGCTGGTGCCGAATCTCCCCCTGCGCCGCCCTCGGTCAGCCATCAAGCGAACGCAAACGACAACTTGCCCGAGCTGGGGGGCAACGCCTCGAATGACGCAGAGCGAGAGAAAGAGTGGGCCACCATGGCCAAACAGCTGGGTGAGCGTAACCTGAATAACGTCTCCGGCCAGCAGGTGCGAACCCGCGCCGAGAGTTACGCGGTAGGGCAAGCCGGTGAGGTGCTGCAACAACAGGCGCAAGAGCTGCTGTCACCGCTGGGCACCGCCAAACTGTCGCTGGTGATGTCCGACCAGGGGGATTTTTCCGGCAGCAGCGGCCAGCTGTTCAGCCCTCTGTATGACGTTAACGGTTTGTTGACTTACAGCCAGCTCGGTCTGCTGCAGCAAAGCCAAGGTTCATTGGGTAACTTTGGCCTTGGGCAGCGTTGGGTCGCCGGTGATTGGCTGCTGGGATATAACACGGTGCTCGACAGCGACTTCAAGCGCAATCAAAACCGCGCCAGCCTGGGGGCCGAAGCCTGGGGTGACTTCCTGCGTTTTTCCGCCAATTATTACTATCCGTTATCGGCACTGGCGCAACAGAAAGATAACCCCGAATTTCTCAGTCGTCCGGCAAGCGGTTACGACATCACCACCCAGGGTTACCTGCCGTTTTACCGCCAGATCGGCGGCTCTCTCAGCTACGAGCAGTACTGGGGGGAGAACGTCAACCTGTTTGGCAGCGGTAAAAAACAAAACGACCCGCGAGCGATGCAACTGGGGGTGAATTACACGCCGGTGCCGCTGGTAACGGTGAAAGCGCTGCACAAGATGGGGGAAGGCGGGGTGAGCCAGGATCAGGTCGAACTGGCGCTGAGCTATCGCCTTGGTGTGCCGCTGGTAAAGCAGATATCCCCGGAGTATGTGGCCCAGGCCAAATCGCTGCGCGGCAGCCGCTATGACAATATCGAACGGAAAAATGTCCCGGTAATGGAATTCCGCCAGCGTAAAACGCTGCAGGTCTTCTTAGCCACGCCGCCCTGGAGCCTGCAACCGGGGGAAACGCTGCCGTTGAAGCTGGAGATTAAAACCACCAATAAAATCACCCGCGTCAGTTGGCAGGGGGATACCCAGGCACTGAGCCTGACGTCGTCGCAAAACAGCAACGATCCACACGGCTGGAGCCTGATTGTGCCGCAGTGGGATGACACGCCGGGGGCGGAAAACCGCTACCGTTTATCGGTCACGTTGGAAGACGATAAGCAGCAATTGGTGACGTCCAACTGGATCCAACTGCAGGTGACTCCGCCGCTGACCGCCTCTTCCGGGGAGGGCGAGGGTTTTCCGCCGCCAAAAACGCTGCAAACGCCCACCATTCCGGCAGAGACCGGGCCGTTGAACGGCGCTGACTAGCCGTTTTTGCTCTGCAGTACCCACACGGCGGCCTCAACGCGCGATTTCAGCTTCATTTTTTTCAACAGGTGTTTGACGTGCACCTTGACGGTACTTTCGGTGATGGTCAGTTTGCGGGCGATCATCTTGTTCGGCAGACCCTGGGCAATCAGTTTGAGAATATCGCGCTCGCGCGGTGTGAGCTGCTGAATATCCCGTTCGGTGCTCGGGCGGTTTTCACGCAGGCTGGCGGCCAGAATGGGGGTTAACGCCTCGCTCAATACCATCTGGCCTGCGGCGGCCTGGTGCAGCGCCTTCAACAGTTCCTCCGGCTCCATGTCTTTTAGCAGGTAGCCGTCTGCGCCGCGTTTTAGCGCGCTGACCACGTCATCTTCGTGATTCGACACGCTAAACACCACAATGCGGCCAGAAAGCGCGGTCATGCGCAGGCGATCCAACGTTTCCAGCCCGTTGATGCCCGGCATATTCAGATCGAGCAGGATCAGGTCAGGATCGTGCTCCTCGGCCAGCGAAACACCTTGTTCACCGTTGCCGGCCTCGGCAATCACCTGCAGGCGCGGGTCCATGCCGATAAGCTGTTTTACGCCGTTGCGCAGCATCGGGTGGTCGTCAATCAATAAAATGGTGGCGGCAGTTTCGGTCGTCATGGTTTCTCCCATTAGTCGATGGCGTGGTTGTCCGGCTTGAATACCACCCGGACTTCGGTGCCGCCGCCGTTGCGGGGCAAAATTTCGCAGCGGCCGTGCAGGCTTTTGGCGCGATCGCGCATGATGATCAGGCCATAGTGATCGGGGCGAAGGGTATCTTGAGGGAGGCCGCAGCCGTTATCGCAGACGCTCAGGGTGACTTCGCCCCGTTGATTGATCACCTGAATGCTCACCTGGCTGGCCTGGGCGTGTTTATGGATATTGCTGAGCGCTTCACGAGCAATCTGTAGCAGGTGGATAGCCTGATAAGTGGGCACGGTGCGCGGCGTCAACTGATAGTCGAGGCTGATGGGAATGCCCAGCCGTTGGCTGAACTCCTGTACCGTCGATTGCAGAGCGGCCAGTAACCCAGGCTCCGTCAGTCGTAGGCGGAAGGTGGTCAGCAGCTCGCGCAGTTGGCGATAGGCAATGTTAAGTTCCTCTCGCATCTGTTGCACCAGCCCCAGGTTGGCGGGGGAAAGCTCCGCACCCTGCATTTGCAGGCAACTGAGTTGCATCTTCAGGCACGACAATGACTGGGCAATGGAATCATGCAGTTCACGGGCGATTGCCGCGCGTTCTTCCATCAGCATCAACTGCTGTTGGTGATCAACCTGGCGTTCAATCGCCAGCACACTGGTCAACTGCTCCACCAGGGTGTTCATCAACTGCTTATGGTCGTCATTCAGCGGGCGCTGTGGCGCATGTTGCGCGACAATCACCCCATAATCTCCCAGCTTGTCGCTCAGGCTCCAGCTTAGCGATGGGTGGCTGGCATGCTGTTGCTCGTCGTCGTTCAGGCAGGCGCTGCACACCGGATTATTGCAGTACTCCGGTCGCAGAGGCTGGTTGCCGCTCAACTGCACAAACTGCTCCTGGCTGTTGTTTTCATACAGCCGCACCTGAATGGCGCGTAATGGCGTCAGGGTTTGCAACTGATTGAGTATTGGCGTCAGGCGGCTGCACAGCGGTTCATTGGCGTGCAGTTGACGGCTGGCGCGGTACAAAAAGCTCAATACCTGATTTTTTTGCTGCAGATCGGCAGTTTTCTCCGCCACCCGTTGCTCCAGCCCGCTGTACATGGTGGCCAGTTCGTCGGACATGGTGTTTAACGCGCCGCCAAGCGAGGCCATTTCATCCTGGTGGCCACGTTGGGTGAAACGGCGGCTGAAATCGCCGCGGCCCACCGACAGCGCCATCGCCACCAATTGCCGCCAGGGATGCAGCAGGCGCCGGCGCAGGTAACAAATGGTGCCCACCAACAGCAGCAGCGTCAGGGCAATAAACACCGCCTGCACCAGCGTCACCGTCAGCAACCGGCGTTCGGTATGACGGTCGATGTCCGAGACCAGTGCGTCCAGCAGAGAGACGAAATGGGCTACCTGCGGCGCAGCGTCGGCCGGTTTATGGGCCTGGTGCAATTGCGGCAGCAGCGTCAGTCGCCAGTAGTCGTGCAGCGCCTGAAACTGTTCGGTTAAGCCTTCTTGTTCCAGCGGGCGTTGCAGGTCGGGGCTGTTGGCATCCTGGTCCAGCTCGCGTATCAGGGATTCGCTACGCGCATCCAGCGGCACCTGGGCCAGCAGGCGATAGCTCTGCATCCGCAGTGAACCGGCTTTGTTGATGGCGTGCGCGTTGCCCTGAATGCTTTGTGACATCCAGGCGGAAATGCTCATGCCGGCCACGCCCAGGATGCCCAGGAGCAGCATCAAAATAGCCACCTGGTTAACGATGGAAAGCGGAGCTAACAGGCGTTTCATAAGCTTTGGACCCCTGGAACATAGCAAAACAACGGCTGGAACCAGAGGACGAAAGCAGGTGGTGCCAGCGAGGGTAGTAACGTTTCAGCGTTATTTTTCATCATACCCAGAGATAACCCCATACCTCTAACGAAGTACCCATTAGTTTCCGCCCGGTAATATGGCGTCGTGGCAGCGGTATGGGGTGATTTTCAATCGATTGATTTATTTTGTTTTTACCTTGAATTGCGGGTTACTCATAAAGGGATGGCTGGCGTTTTTCGGCATTTGGCTACCTGCATCCGGGTTGATTTACATCAACTTTGCCGCGGGGGGCGGCCCATAGGGTGAGCGAAGTTATCACCCTGTGTCTGAGGTTTTTATGTCGCAATCTGCAACGTCATTATCAAAACAAACAGGCGCGGTTATTCAGGATTGGCAACCTGAGGATGCCGCATTTTGGCAGCAGCGTGGCCAACGCATTGCTAACCGCAACCTGTGGATTTCCATTCCTTGCCTGCTATTGGCCTTCTGCGTGTGGATGCTGTTTAGCGCGGTCGCCGTCAATTTGAACAAAGTTGGCTTCAACTTCACCACCAATCAACTATTCCTACTCACTGCACTGCCTTCGGTTTCTGGCGCTATCCTGCGCGTGCCTTATTCATTCGTGATCCCGATCTTCGGCGGACGCCGCTGGACGGCCATCAGCACCTGTTTCCTGCTGGTCCCTTGCCTGTGGCTGGGCTTTGCGGTGCAGGACGCCACTACCCCTTACGGCGTATTCATCATTATTTCTTTGCTGTGCGGTTTTGCCGGCGCCAACTTTGCCTCCAGCATGGCCAATATCAGCTTCTTCTTTCCCAAGGCCAAACAGGGCGGTGCTCTGGGCCTGAACGGTGGGTTAGGCAATCTGGGCGTGAGCGTGATGCAGTTGGTGGCTCCACTGGCCATCTCCATCGCCATTTTCGGCGCATTTGGAGGAACCGGCCATTTACAGCCAGACGGCAGCGCATTGTGGCTGGAAAATGCGGCCTGGATTTGGGTGCCATTTTTGTTGATCGGCACGCTGGCGGCCTGGTTCGGCATGAATGACCTGGCGGCCTCAAAAGCGTCGCTGCGTCAGCAATTGCCGGTGCTCAAACGCGGTCACCTGTGGGTACTGAGCTTGCTGTACCTCGCCACCTTTGGTTCCTTCATCGGCTTTTCCGCCGGCTTCGCCATGCTGTCTAAAACCCAGTTCCCGGACGTGGTGATCCTGCACTATGCCTTCTTTGGGCCATTCCTGGGCGCATTGGCACGACCGGTAGGTGGAGCGTTATCCGATCGTTTCGGTGGTGTCCGCGTCACGCTGATTAACTTTGTGCTGATGGCGGTGTTCGCCGCCATGTTGTTCCTGACTTTGCCGGGGGCAGGGCACGCAGGATCGTTTATCGCGTTTTACAGCGTCTTTATGCTGTTGTTCCTCACCGCCGGGTTGGGCAGCGGTTCTACCTTCCAGATGATTGCGGTTATCTTTCGCAAAATCACCGTCGATCGGGTTAAGGCGGCCGGGGGCAGTGACGAAAGTGCTCAGCGCGAGGCCGTCACTGATTCTGCTGCGGCCTTGGGTTTTATCTCGGCGATCGGCGCCGCCGGTGGTTTCTTTATTCCACAGGCCTTCGGTACCTCATTGGCGCTGACCGGCTCACCGGCTGGCGCGATGAAAATCTTCCTGGTGTTCTACGTGGCGTGCATTTTGGTCACCTGGATTGTCTACGGCCGTAAGAAATAGAAAGCCTTTCGGTAACACCTGCTCCTCTCCGGCCGGGGAGGAGCTTTTTATCCTCTTTTTAGATGAATCTTTTACCCCCTCAGTGAAATCCTCGACGCTTTAGGTAATATTCTTATTATTACGCGCTGTTTTTCCCTTTGTTTATAGGCGCATCTATCCTGCTGTGACTTTCTCTTGTCTTTACCAAAAATGTTATTTGTGCATTATTTTTTCATTTTCACGTCGAGTTTCTTACAAAAATAAAGCATTGTGATGGCCGTGTCGGGTTGGAATGAAATTCCGTTTTATTGCGACGGATGAGATTCATTTCACCAAGATAACAATAGGCCTTTGTATTTGGTGCTATATTTTAACTCTACATTCCAAGAGCGGCTAAATCAGATAACTCTCATTCTGTTTTAGCAGGCTTTTTGTAGGCTATCTGGCAATCGGATTAGGTGGAAAAACAGATGATATCGTTGGATGTCAGAATGAAATTTCACAATTTCATTAAAATAACAATTCGATAACATTCTTGTATTTAGTCTTATAAAACAATAAAGTAAGTTGGTTTTATTGCCGGAAATCATGATGAGAAACCATGTTTCCAACAGGGAAATAAAGACATTCAAAGAATCCTAACCTCCTTTTGAGAGGTGTTGTAAAAAATGAAATCAGTAATTTTTTATAAAAATAAATATCCCATGAATGCAACCTGTTGAGTTTACATTTAATTTCTTGAACATTTTTTCATATTTCTATACAAAGTGTGCAGGACAGGCACGCTAAGGAAATTAAAAGTGAATCTTGATAAAAGAATAAAGATTAGGAATCTAGATGTTCTGACACCGTCCAGGGAAAAGTTTCGCCTACGTTGGAAGGAGTATCAGATACTTTCACTTCTTGTCGCCAGATCCCCAGAACTGGTTAGTCGTACAGAAATTATAGAAAACATATGGAAAGGAACTTATTGTTCGGATTCAACTATAAATCAAACAATTAAATCAATTCGTCAAAAAATCGGTGATGCTGAACATACACTTATCAGAACTATTCCGCGCCTGGGTTATAAGGTGGAAAACAAGGGTGTTTTTCACTTTATTTCGGAAGAAGAAGAATATGTCGCTGATGAAATATGGGGTGTCGACGATGATGTTAATAAAGACATTCAAGCGGAACTTTCTGAAAGTAACGATAAACAGGATGAAATTGCTACTGAAGAAATAGAGTTGAATGAGGCGGATATTGCTCCCGTTGCTTCATCTGTCACACCAGGAACGATTAAAAATACGACGATCGGAAAAAAAATCCCGGCGTCGGCTGGTTTTTTCTCCGTACCGGCCGTCAGAGTTGTGAAATACCTGTCGGTATTCGTGTCGTTACTGATTATTTCACATTTTTCTTATGTCCTGGGGAATCAAACACGTCCACCCATTATCAATGATATTCAAAACAACACTCGCGTAGTGCTTACTCTGACGTTGAACAACTCCCGAACCAACAGTCCGCAAACGCTGCTTTGCTTGTATCAGGGAGAAAGTTTGGAACAGGCAACCATCGAATGCGTCGATCCTAAACAAGGAAAGCTGAAACAGCCGGTGAAATACGAAACTTCGGATGCGCAGGGTGCGGGTAAGATTAATCTCATCCTGCCGAATAAAACCATGGAATATCAGGTCGCTTACGATGTTAAAAATTAGCATGAGATAACATTTCACCTTTATCGATAATTTTACATTTGGTACTTATTTTTATTTCATTATTTGTTATTTGAAAGCCTGGTCTGTTTTGTCCAGTCTGGTTTCCATGTTCTAACGCGAATTAGCGTCCTGCCTCAATGGTGTGGTGGGGAATAATGGGAAACCGGGTTGAGTGACAAATTATGGATAAGCGTAAAGTAGCGATCATCGGGGGTTCCGGCTTTATCGGCACGCGTTTGGTTAAGCGTCTGAGTGCACGTGACGACCTGGTGTTGACCATCGTAGATAAAAAGCAGAGTGAGCATTTTCCTGAGCTCTATCAGTTTGGCGATGTAACCCAGCCCGAGACACTGCAGCAGCCGTTGGCGGGTTGCGACGCCGTGATCAACCTTGCGGCCGAGCATCAGGATAATGTCGATCCTATCTCACTATATTATCAGGTCAACGTTGAGGGTGCGCGCAATGTTTGCATGACGGCATCGGCGTTGAATATCACACAGATCATCTTTACCTCCTCCGTGGCGGTCTATGGCTTTGTCACTCGGGAAACCGGTGAGGAAGGGGTTTTCGAACCCTTTAACCATTACGGTAAATCCAAGCTGGAAGCGGAGTATGTCTACGAAGCCTGGCGTAAAGCCGATGGCAGCAACAAATTAACCATCATCCGCCCGACGGTGGTGTTTGGCGAAAACAATCGTGGCAACGTTTATAACCTGTTCCGACAAATTGCCAGTGGCCGTTTTGTGATGATTGGCAGCGGCAATAATATGAAATCGATGGCTTATGTCGAAAATATCGCTGCCAGACTGGAGTACGCGCTGGATCAGCAAGCCACTTATCAGGTCAGCAATTATGTTGATAAGCCTGACTTCACCATGAATCAATTGGTTGACGTTATTTCCTCTTCATTAGGCAGAAATAATAAGACTATTCGCATTCCTTATCTATTTGGGATCTGCGGTGCCACGGCATTAGATGTAGTGAGTAAAATAAGTCGCCGTAAATTTCCTATTAGCCGGGTACGGGTGCAAAAATTCTGTGCCAGAACGCAATTTAAAAGCAATGTGCAATGTGATTTCGTGGCGCCAGTCGAACTTGATTCGGCAATCGAAAAAACAATTAAACACGAGTTTTCCTAGAGATAACTTTATTACGGGTTAGGGTTATTTATTTTTTGCCTCTGACAAGCAGATAAATCTGTATTACACGGGATCGGCTCATGCTGACTTATATCCTGGGGCTGTCAATTTTATTTTTGTTAATAGCGCATTGGGAGCTGTAACTCAAGGGCGGTAGCGTGCTTATTCGCTGGAGGAACAATGTTATATCAACTGAGCGTGATATTTATTTTGGCGTTGATGCTGGTGGTTATTGCCCGCCGCGCTGCGCTGGCGGTGGGGCTAGTGGATAAGCCCAATGCGCGCAAGCGTCATCAGGGACATGTTCCATTGGTTGGTGGAATTGCCATTTATCTGATCATGACGCTGGTGACCTTTTGGCAGCCGGACTGGTTGCCGCACAGTACCACCTATTTACTGAGCATCACGGCATTGGTGCTGCTTGGGGTACTGGATGACCGTTTTGATCTGCCGGTGGCGCCACGCGTCATTGTGCAGGGAGGGATCGCGCTGGCGATGATGCTGGCGGCAGGGATGCAACTTACCTCATTCGGTTTCCTGTGGGGCCATCAAGAGTTGCTGCTGGGCTACGCGGCCTTGTTGATCACGCCCCTGGCGGTGTGGGGTGCGATCAACGCCTATAACATGGTTGACGGCATCGACGGCCAGTTGGGTGCATTGTCCTGCGTTACCTTTACCGCGTTGGCCATCCTGTTCGGCTTGGCCGGGCATGAAGAGCAGGCGTTGTGGTGCCTGAGCCTGATCGCGGCTCTGGCCGCCTACCTGTTATTCAACCTCAGCGTGTTTGGTGTGCGTAACAAGATTTTCATGGGGGATGCCGGCAGCATGGTAATTGGATTCAGCGTGCTGTGGTTGCTGATTGTCGCCACTCAGGGCGACGACGCCGTGATGCGGCCGGTGACTGCGCTGTGGCTGATTGCCATTCCGCTAATGGATATGGTGACGGTGATGGCGCGTCGTTTGCTGCGTCGCCAGAGTCCCTTCAAGGCCGGGCGTGATCATTTGCATCATATTTTGATGCGTCGCGGTCTTAATGCGCGTCAGGCGTTGGGTATGAGCTGCATGCTGGCGGTGACGCTGGCCTGCGTCGGCATCTGCAGTGAAGTGCTGCAACTGCCCGATCATCTGATGCTGTTGGCCTTTGTATTTTGTTTCTTCGGTTATTTTGCCCTGCTGCACGAACCCCGTCAGGCCAGAGTTTTTACCGACAACCCTACCGCCGATCGTTAATCCTCCCACAGGCCGCAACGGCGGCCTGTTTTTCACGGTACCGTTATGAACCTTCATTTGCCTCATTTGATGCCACTGGTGCTGTCCAGCGTGCTGCTCAGTGGTTGCACCGCCTTTCCGGGTTCACACCTGCCGACACAGGGCAAAGAAAAAGTGACTCAGCAGGACGAAGATTTCGACCTCAACAAGCAGGTTCAGGTGTATCGCGTCACGCCGATGCTGCTGGAAAAAATGCGTCGCATAGAACCGGTAGCGCGCCCCAACCTGGCATTGGACCAGCGGTTGCAAAGCTATCAGTACCGCATCGGCGTTGGGGATGTACTCAACGTTACCGTCTGGGATCATCCGGAACTGACCACCCCGGCAGGGCAATACCGCAGCGCCAGCGACACCGGCAACTGGGTGCATGCCGATGGCAGCATTTTCTATCCGTACATAGGTCGAGTGCAGGTGGTGGGTAAAACCGTCACCGAGGTGCGTAACCAGATAGCCAGCCGCCTGGCGACCTATGTGGAAAGTCCCCAAGTGGACGTCAGTATCGCCGCGTTCCGCTCGCAAAAAGTGTATGTGACTGGCGAGGTGAAAACCTCTGGGCAGCAGGCCGTGACCAACGTGCCGCTGACCATTCTGGATGCGATCAACGCCGCCGGCGGGCTGACCGATAACGCCGACTGGCGCAACGTGGTGCTGACGCACCAGGGCAAAGAACAGCCGATTTCGCTGCAGGCATTGATGCAGCGCGGCGACATCAGCCAGAACCATTTGTTGACGCCTGGCGACATTCTCTATGTGCCGCGCAACGACGAACTGAAAGTGTTTGTGATGGGCGAGGTTGGCAAGCAGTCGACGCTGAAAATGGACCGCAGCGGCATGACCCTGACCGAAGCCCTGGGCAGTTCCGAAGGGATCAGCCAGACGGTGGCCGATGCTACCGGGGTGTTCGTGATCCGTCCAAACGGCGGCAAGCAGCCAAAACGGCTGGCGTCGCTGTACCAGTTCGACCTGTCTGATGCCGCCGCACTGGCGATGGGCACCGAATTCCAGTTGGAGCCTTATGACGTGGTGTACGTCACCGCGGCACCGGTCGCACGCTGGAACCGCTTGATTAGCCAGCTGGTACCGACCATTTCCAGCTTCAACGACCTCAGTGAGGCCACGTTGCGGGTACGTAACTGGTAACCCCGTAACGGTGACTAAAGGAAGACCGATGATGAAGAACAATGCATTGCCGATTGTGATGGCCGAACAGGACGACAAATTGGAGTGGGAGCGCCTGATTGGCCCGCTGTGGGACAACCGCTGGCGCATTCTGCTGGTGACCGGCGTAGCCGGGATGCTGGGCTGTGCCTATGCGTTGATGGCAACGCCAATCTACCAGGCAACCGCGCTGGTGCAGGTGGAAAAACAACTTTCGGGCGACTCGTTGCTGCGCGAAACGCTGGACAGTTCGATCGGTGGAGTCGGTCAGAACTCTGCGACCCAGGACGAGGTATCGCTGGCGAAATCACGTTACGTAATTGGCAAAACCGTCGACGACCTCGGCCTGACGGTGCGCATCAGTCCGGACTATTTCCCGCTGTTCGGCAAGGGCATCGCTCGCCTGAGTGGCGAAGTGACGCCGGTACTGCGTATTTCTTCCATGAAGGTGCCGGCGGTGATGCAGGGCCAGGAACTGACCCTGACCGTCGATGATCCGCAGCATTACAGCCTGAGTCATGACGGCAAAACCTTGTTCAGCGGTGTTGTGGGGCAAACGCTGCAGCAGGGCGGTTGGTCGGTCAACGTGAGCGAGCTTGAGGCGCTGCCGGGCACCACCTTCACCGTGGTTAACGTGCCGCGCCAAAAAGCGGTGGACGATCTGCGCAATATTCTGGATGTTGCACCTGGCGGCAAGGAAAGCGGCATCATGACCTTCAGCCTGGCGGGGGAGGATCCGCAGCGTGCGGAAGCGGTGCTCAAGAGCATCACCGATAACTACCTGCAGCAGAATGTGGATCGCAAAACTGAAGAGGCCCAGCGCATGCTGGCTTTCTTGCACGAGCAGTTGCCACGGACCCAGACCTCGCTCAATAACGCCGAGAATCAGCTTAATCAATTCCGTCAGCAGAACGACTCGGTAGACCTGTCGCTGGAGGCCAAGTCGGTGCTGGACACCCAGGTGCAACTTGAAGGGCAACTCAATGAGCTGACCTTCAAAGAGGCGGAAATTTCCAAGCTCTATACCCGGGTGCACCCAGCCTACCGCGCACTGTTGGAAAAACGCGCCACGCTGGAGGCTGAAAAGGCGCGGCTCGGTAAACAGGTACAAACCTTGCCGAAAACCCAACAGGAAATTTTGCGCCTCACCCGCGACGTGCAGGTGGATCAGCAGGTTTATATGCAGCTGATGAACAAGCAGCAGGAGTTGAGCATCAGCAAGGCCGGTACCGTGGGCAACATCCGCATTATCGATGAGGCCGAAACCGGTCTGCGGCCAGTACAGCCGCAGAAAGCGATGATCGTGTTCTTCGCTCTGTTGATGGGGGGCGTGCTGTCGGCGTCAGTGGTGGTACTGCGTGCTGCGCTTCATCGCGGCATCAGCGATACCGATACGCTGGAAAAACGTGGGATCAGCGTCTATGCCACGGTGCCGTTGTCGCCATGGCAGCAAAAGCGCAATCGAGTTCAGCAGCAGCTGTTGACCAAACACAGCAGCGGCAAACTGCCGATCCTGGCGCAGGAAGAACCGGAAGACTTATCCGTTGAGGCTATCCGCAGCCTGCGCACCAGCCTACATTTCGCCATGATGGAGGCCAAAAACAATATTCTGATGGTTTCCGGTGCCAGCCCTGCCAGTGGTAAAAGTTTCACTAGCACCAACCTGGCGGTGGTGATCGCTCAGGCAGGGCAGCGGGTGTTGCTGATTGATGCCGATATGCGCAAAGGCTTCTTGCACCGTTGGTTGAACAACAGCGCCAAGGAAGGCCTTTCAGACATGCTGTCAGGGCTGATTGCGCCAGAGATGGCGGTGAAAAAGACCGATATCGCCAACCTGGATTTTGTGCCGCGCGGGCAGGTGCCACCTAATCCGTCCGAACTGTTGATGCACCAGCGCTTTGCTGATTTTCTGCGTTGGGCGGGCCAGAACTACGATCTGGTGCTGATCGACACACCACCGGTGTTGGCGGTGACCGATGCCGCCATTGTCGGACACCACGCCGGTACGGCACTGATGGTGGTGCGTTTCGAGGTCAACACCGTCAGGCAGATTGAGACCAGCATCCGCCGGTTCGAACAAAATGGTGTCACCATTAAAGGGGTGATCCTCAACGGCATGGTGAAGAAAACCGCTACCGACGCCGGTTACTATGCCTTTGCTTACCCGAGCCACCAGGAAAAGGTCCAGTAACCCTATGAAAGCGATGCTGATGAACTCCCTGTGGTTAATGTTGGAGCGAGTATCGCTGAGCCTGTCGGGGATTTTCGTTTCGGTCTACGTCGCGCGCTATCTTGGGCCGGCGCAGTACGGGCTGATTAACTATTTGCTGTCGGTGATTGCCATCGCGGTTCCGCTGGTGCAATTGGGGGCCGACGCGGTGTTGTTCAATCGCGTCGCCCGCCAGCGGCACAGCGGCATTCGGCTGATGTTGGCCTCGATGCGTCTGCGGCGGCAACTCTTTGCGCTGATCGCGGTGCCGCTGATGGCCTGGGCATTGTTAACGCAGGATCGCACCAGCCAGATCATGATGGCGCTAATGCTGGCCAGCGCGTATTTCTCGGTGCAGGACGTTTATAAAATTTATTACGACGCCCTGTTGAAATCGAAGCTGAACACGCTGATCAACAATGTGGCGCTGCTGTTGTCGATTGTGATGCGGTTGGCGCTGGTGCATGCCAAGCTGCCGCTGGAGTGGTTCGCGGTGCCCTATGTGCTGAGCAGCCTGATCCCCTACGGGGTACGTTGGCTGCTGTTTCGCCGCGAGCAAGGGGGCATGCGGCCCATCAGCCTGCGTCATCAACGGCGCTATGGCCGCTATCTGCTGAAGGTGGGGCTGCCGCTGGCCGTGTCCGGGTTATCGATTGTCATCTATACGCGTATCGATCAGATCATGATCGGTAACTACCTCGGGGAACACAGCGTTGGGTTGTACAGTGCCGCCATCACCCTGAGTCAGGGATGGGTCTTCGTGCCCATTGCGCTGATTACCTCGATGATGCCGGGGGTGGCCAACGCCGGTTCCTTAAGCGAGCAGGAAGGGCGGATCCGACTGCTGTATCTGGTGGTTCTGCTGCTTTCTATGCCAGTGATATTACTGCTGTCGCTGTTCCCGGGCCCGATAGTGAAGCTGATGTTTGGCGACAGTTACCGTGAAACCGCCGCCATTCTGGCGCTGTGCTCGGTGACTTCACTGTTCTCGGTGATGGGCACTGTTTCTTACCGGGCGATCGTGTTGTTTGGCGGTTATCGGTTTATCGCGATAAAAATGCCTTTGGCCGCTTTGGTCAACGTGCTGATGAATCTGGTGTTGATCCCGCGTTATGGCATTTTGGGCGCGGCGATATCAACGTTTATTACCGAATTTATTTCGTTTTTTGTACTTAATGGCTTTTTTAGAAAAGGACAAATTACCCGGCTGCAGGTCACCTGCTACCGTTGTTTACCGCAACTAATAGGGAAGGTGCGAGAACTTTATGCTAAATAATCTGGTGAAGGGTTTTTACCGTAATATACCCGATGCATTATATCATCAGTTAAAATACGCCTTATTTTTTCGCAAGGTGCCACATCTTGCTAAACCGGTGGGGTATAGCGAGAAACTGATGCGCAGAAAAGTCTATCCTCTGGAAATGTATACTCAACTGTCCGATAAATATCTGGTCAGAGAGTACATTGAACGGCTGTGGGGAAAAGAATACCTCATCGAACTCTATGCACAGGGTAAAAAATTAACTGAGGAAATGTATGAGTCATTGCCGAATACCTTCGTTATCAAGGCGAATCACGGCAGCGGTTATAACAAGCTGGTGTTTGATAAAAGCCAGACCAGTTTTAATGAGTTAAGGGTATTGACCAACAGTTGGTTGCGACAGAATTTTTATCAAGTCTATCGCGAGCGACATTATAAGGATATTTCGCCCTGCATCATGGTGGAAAAGATGTTGCTGGAAGACGGCAAGACGCCGAACGACATCAAGATCCACTGTTTTAATCGCAATGGAGAGGTGCGTTTTTTCATTCAGATTGATTACCAGCGCTTTATCGACCACCGTCGCGACTTCTTCGACGCCCACTGGAACCGCACGGAAATCCGCATGGGGGTGCCTAACAGCGATGTTCCGATGGAGAAACCTTGCCGTTTAGAACAGATGCTGAAGCTGGCACGCCAGGTGGCAGAGCAGTTCTCCTATGTGCGTGTCGATTTTTATCAGGTGCAGGAACGGATCTATTTTGGCGAGTTGACATTTACTCCCGGAGCCGGCCTGCAACGATTTACACCGGAAATTATTGAACAGGAGTGGGGAGGTTATTTCCAGGAGTAGTTGAGTAACCGGTGGGCTGCGCGTATTTCACCGCGTCAGGACGGGGGGAGTAACCGGACAAGGACATTCTGGGATAACAAGCTATTCCGTTGGCATTAGCGTTGTTTTGCCAAATGATAATATATTGTTGAGGTAATAAATGGACTTATCGATTGTCATGCCCGTTTTTAATAACTCAGCCAGCCTGGCCACTACATTAGTCAGGATGACTAATGCCTGCTCCGGATTCGATTATGAAATTATCGTGGTGGATAATGCGTCGGATAAACAAGAGCTGGATAATATGCGTAGCTTGTTGGTTGCAAATCGTCGGGCTCGGTTGCATGAAAATAAAGTTCGCCGTAATACCGCGGCGTCGTGCAATACCGGTTTTCGGTTAGCGCGAGCGGAAGTGGTTTTCTTTCTGGAACCGGAGGATTCGTTTAACACCAACTATATTATCCGCCGCCTGAAACGTCATCAGGACACCCGTATAGACATTATTTTTGGTAACTACGTTACGGTAAGTGACAGGAATGTACGCAGCTACCGATTCGATTATAAAGAAGGTGCAACGGGGGCGGATTTTTTATTTATCGATATGGGCGATATCCGCACTTCAACCATCAGTCTGCGCAAAAAAGATGACCGCCGGTTTTTATTTCCGGAGTTTCTTTATAAGTACCAGGATTGGGGATTTTTGGTCAATGCCACCAACCTGGGAGCCAAAGTGGCCTTTGACGAGGGACGAGGCGTGTTTATCCGCTGCGGTGATGCCGATACGGACCGCTGCCGGATGAATATCGACGCCAGCGAACAGTTTATTGACGCTTATCTCAATGCCAGCGGCCGCTATATCAGTGGTTTTGCCTGCAAACACCTGCTGGCCTCGCTCTACAGCGAAAATCTGCAGGCCTTTAACTATTACTCATCGCGCACTGAGCGCGATGCCCTGAGCAGCAAATTCAGGGCGATCAAACTGTACGGCGACTGTCTGGCCAGACTGGGGCTGTTTCCACTGGGCGGGCGGCTGTTGCGTACCGCTCGCGAGGGATTTCGGAGATGACATGCAGCAACGAAAAGTAGCGATTGTGATTGAGAATATCGCCGAAAAAGGCGGTACCGAGCGGGTGGCCAGCAGTCTGGCCAATGCGCTGGCGATGCGTTTAGGGCATCAGGTGGATCTGGTGTCGATCAGCGGTGACCGGGCGTTTTACCCGCTGGATCCGGCGGTGAATTTGCGCTTTATGCGCGGCAGAACGCTGCTGTGGCCCTGGCGACTGGCATGGTTTTTACGGCGCGGCCGCTATGACGCAATTATCACCGTTTCGATGGGCAAACTCTCGTCGATTATTGTGCCGTACCTGCGCTTGCTGTGCCCGCACAGCCGGCTGCTGCTGAGTGAGCACGTCAGTTTCCATCAGTACCCCTGGCCGATGAAGTGGTTGAAGGTGCTGGTGTACCGACTCGGTGACCGTACGGTTCTGCTGACGAAGAAAGATTTGGCGACCATCAGCCGTTGGGTGCCTGACCGCAAATGTCGGGTGATCGAAAACGTTTCGCCCTTCCCGGTGCAACCGCCACAACCGGCTCAGCAACAGCCGGTGGCGTTGGCGGTGGGGCGGTTATGCCGGCAGAAAGGGTTTGACCGCTTGATCGCCGCCTGGCAACGGATAGCGCCACAAGCGCCAGGCTGGCAATTGCATATCGTTGGCGACGGTCCGGACCGCGAAACGTTGCAACAACAGATTGACGCCGCCGGTCTGGGTGATCAGGTGAAGCTGTTGCCGGCGACGGCGGATATCGCCAGTCACTACCGTCAGGCCGCGATGCTATTGATGACCTCGCGTTACGAAGGCTTGCCGATGGTGCTGATTGAAGCGATGAGTTTTGGTCTGCCCCTGGTGGCGTATGACTGTCTGACCGGACCGGCTGAGCTGATCGATAACGGTAAAAACGGTTATCTGGTGGCGGAGGACGATATCGAGGCCTTCAGCCAACGAACGCTGGCGCTGATAGGCGACGGCGAGTTGCGTCAGCGCTTCTCTCTGCACTCGTTGGCGCGAGCGCAGCAGTACATTCCCGAGCGTATTTATCCCCAATGGCAACAGCTTATCGCTGGAGGTTAAGATGGAAAAAGTTTCAGTTATCATGCCGGCTTACAACGCCGCGGGCTTTATCAAAGAGTCGATCCTCGGGGTGTTGAACCAGACTTACCAGGATTATCACCTGTATGTGATCGACGATGCTTCCACGGATCATACCGCCGAGGTGGTGAAACCGTTCATCCACGATCGTCTGACTTACATCCGCAACAACACCAATCAGGGCGTGGCCGAAACCCGCAACATCGCGATTGAAGCCGCACGCGGCGATTATATTGCGTTTTGCGACAGTGATGACGTTTGGCACCCGAACAAGCTGGCGCGTCAGGTCGGTATTCTCAAGACCAACCGCTACGACGTGGTGTGCTCCCATTATTACACCTTTGAAGATGACCCGACGCGGGTGAAAAACTACCGCGGCGCCGGCGAAATCATCGCCTATAAAGACATGTTGAAAAGCAACTGGATCGGCAATCTGACCGGCATGTACAACCAGCGACAGGTCGGCAAGGTGTACCAGAGCAAAGTGGGCCACGAGGATTACGTGATGTGGCTGTCGGTGCTGGAGAAGGCGCGGAACCACATGGCTTACTGCATCCCCGAACCCCTGGCCTTTTATCGCCTGTCGGCGCAGTCGCTGTCCGGCAATAAATTTCGCGCGGCCGACTGGCAGTGGCAGATATATCGCCGCCATCTGGGGCTTTCCTATCAGAAGTCCTGTTATCTGTTCTTCTCCTATCTGTACAGCGCGGTGATGAAAAGACAATGAATTTCAGCAAACTAACCTCGGCCTGCCTGCTGGCGAGCGCCGGCTGGGCGGGGCTGGCCAATGCGGCCGGCTGCGACAGCAACCTGCTCAAGGATCCCGGCTTCGAGCAGGGTGGTGCCGGGTGGTCGCTGGCCTCGGCGCAGGTGGTCGCGGGTGGCCACGGCGGTCAGAGCAGCCTGTTTTATCAAAATCACAACCCGGCCAACTACCACAACATGCTGCAAACCCTGTCGGTCAAACCGGGTCAACAGCTGGCTTTTGGTGCCTGGGTTCGCGGTGAAAATCTCAGGGGCAAGGGCGAAAATCAGGGCGCCGGCGTGTTTGTCGAAAGCTATGACGACCAGGGGCGTTTTTTGGCGGGCAGCTATCCGCAGGGGCTGCTGGGCACCAGCGGCTGGCAGCCGGTGACCGGCGATTTTCGGGTGCCACCACGGGCGGTGAAAGTGGTGCTGGGCGTTTATCTGCGTCAGGGCACCACCGGCAGTGCCTGGTTTGACGATGTTTACGCCTGCCTGCAACCCGTTGCGCCGGAGTTGTACCAGATGCGCAGCGGCAAGGAGGCGGCCTCCAGCCTGATTGAAGTGGTGGATCCGCAGCAGGTGCAGGTGGACAGTACCCTGGTCGACGACAAGAATACCACCGTCAAACATGATAGCCGCCGCTATGCCATCAGCGGGCAGCAAAAGGTGGAATTTCCGCTGCCAGCCGATCTGGCCGCCGGCGAGTATCGTTTGCAGCAGCAGGTGACGGACGTGGCTTCGCAACGCAGCCAGCGCAGCGAAATGCCGATCAGCGTCGGTCGCCCGCAGCCCAAGGTAGCGCTGGATGCTCAGGGTTACGTGTTGAAGCAAGGCAAGCGCTTCTTCCCGCTCGGCATCTACATGTACGGCGAGATGGCGACGGATGAGCATCTGGCGCGCATCCGCGATGCCGGTTTCAATACCTTGCTCAATTACAACTACGGCACCGGCCGCGACCCCTATAACTATTTCCGCAAAACCCAGCAATATGGTTTGCAGGTGATTTTTTCGCTCAAGGATATGTACGCCGGCACCCGCTTTGCGCCGGAAACCAAAATGAGCTATCCGCAGCTGACGGCCAGCTATGTGGAGAAGTTCAAGCATCAACCAAACCTGCTCGCCTGGTACATCAACGACGAACTGGGCCCGGAATATGTGCCGCAGATTGAGCAAAAACACCTGCAGGTCAAGCAGTTGGATCCGGATCACCTGACGTTCCAGGTGTTGGACAAGACCGGGACGCTCAATGCCTATTTCAACAGTTCGGACGTATTGGCCAGCGACCCTTATCCGGTCGGCAGAGACGCCGATCTGACGCGAACGCTGGAGTACAGCCGTATTACCAGCCAGGTGGCGCGCCAGGCAAAAGGAGCCTGGTTGGTGATGCAAATTATGGATCATGCCGCTTACGCCCCCGGCCGCAAACCGCGTCAGCCTACCGAGGCGGAGATCCGCAATCAGGCCTGGCTAGGGCTGATCGGCGGGGCCAGAGGCATCCTGTTTTATTCCTATACCGACTTGTTCTACAAGCGCCAGCGTGGCGGCTTCAGTCAGCAGGAGTTCGATGCTATCTGGCGTGGCGTCGCCAGCGTAGCACAGCAGATTGTCAGCTTTGAGCCTTACCTGCTTTCCGGTGAAAGCCGGTTGTTGCAAGGCAACAATACCGCCATCCCGGCCCGGCTGTTTATCCGCGGCGATCGCGGCCTGGTACTGATAGCCAACCCTTATTACCGTCAAATGTCGGCACGTTTTGATCTGCCTGCCGGTTGGCAGGCTCAGGGGCAACGGCAGATTGAGGCGGAATTGCCTTCGATGGGCAGCGGTGCGGTATGGGTGCAACGTCAAACAGAAGATAAAGGATAACCGGTCATGAATATTACCCTGAGCCTGATTATTCCTGTGTACAAGGTTGAGGCTTACATCGAGGCATGTCTTGACTCGGTGCTGCAACAGTTACCTGACTGGGCGGAAGTGATCATCGTGGATGACGGCAGCCCGGACGGTGCCATCGGCATTGCCGAAGAGATGCTGTGTCGCTACCCGCAGCACAAACGGCGGGTCAGCATTCTGCGACAGGAAAATCAGGGGTTAAGCCAGGCGCGCAACAACGGCATTGACCATGCCGAGGGGAACTACATTGGCTTCCTGGACTCCGACGACGTACTGCTGGAGGGCTACTTCAGCATTTTGGGGCGTTTGTTGGCGGATAATCCGTTGGCCGACATTGTGGCCTTCAACGCCCAGCGCTTTTCGACCTTCAATAACGGCAAGATCCAACCGGACGGGACCATGGCTATCGTGCCCGGTAATGCGGCTCCGCAGCAGCGTGATGAGCATATGGCGCTGCTGGCAGACAGCTTTAACCGCAGCATGTGGTACGCCTGGGCGAGGATTTATCGCAAAACGCTGTTCGATGAGGCTCGCTTCCCGGCGGGGCGCAATTTTGAAGATATTCAGCTGATCCCGCAGCTTTACCTGAAGGCCGAACGCATCGTGGTCTGCGATACGCCGTTGGTGGGATACCGCGCCAACCCGAATGGCATTACGCGCGCACCCAAGCGACGCGATCTGGACGATCTGGATTACGCACTCGACGGCGCTGACAGCGGGCGACGGCAGGGACTGGGGCATGGACTTTACTCGATTCTCTACGTCACCACCCTGAAAGCGCGCTTGCTGGTGGGGTTGGACTTTTTCGGGCCGCGTGATGCGTTGCGCGAAACCCGCGAGCTGAAGCGCCGTTATTCCGGCCTGCGCGGCGAGGAGCGTAAAATGCTGAGCCGTAAAAACCGGCTGTTTTACCGTAGCCCGTTGGCTTACTACCTGATGGCCCGGCTGTACAACCTGCGTGGCTAGCGGCACAGCATTCGCTTCTTTCCCGTTTTCGTCAAAGCAGCAGCATGCTGCACCCATGTCAATTGGGGCGAGCCCTCTCGCCCCCAACAGGCAGAATAAAACTATGAGTATCACCGTCAGCGTCATCATACCCACCTATGGCCGCAGCGAACTGCTGGCACGCGCCATCGATAGCGTATTGGCACAAACCCATCGCCCGTTGGAAATCATCGTGGTGGATGACAACCCGCAGGGCGACGCCCATCGCCTGGCGACCCGCGAACGCCTGGCCGGCTACATTGAGCGGGGTGAGATTATCTATTACCCGCGCAGGCGCAATGGCGGCGGCGCGCTGGCACGTAACAGCGGGATCCTGCGTTCGAGCGGTCAGTACATCAGCTTTCTGGATGATGACGATTACTACCACCCACAGAAAATCGCCCGTCAACTGGCGTTTATGCAGCAGGGCGATTACGACGTCAGCCTGTGCGATATGGATATTCTGAAAAACGGGCAGATCAGCGCTGAGCATTACTACCGCGCGCGTTGCGAAGGGCTGGAGGACTTTATGCTGGCCGGCGTAGCCTACACGCCGATGATCATGATGCGCCGTAGCACGGCGATTGCGGTACGGGGTTTTTTCAACACTCCTCGCTACCAGGATCATATCTTCCTCTACCGGCTGCTGGCGGCCGGAGCGAAGATCGGTACGCTGCACGAACGACTGGCGGTGCACAACGACCATGACGGCGAACGCATCACCTCCAGTCCGAAGGGCATTATTGGCTACCGCAACAAAATGCAGTTTGAGCAGCGGCTGATGCCGCAGGTGTCACCCCGGGCACGCAAGATCATGCGTCTGCGCCATACCTGCATTACTTCGCGCATCATTACCGACGGCAAGAGTCGCCTGGCAGGCGTTTTCTATGGGTTGAAGGGCATTGTTTACGTTAATAGCGGCTTGATGGCGGGGGTGTATATGAAAAATATCATCCGCAATGTGTTTTTCCGCGGCGTGCCATTCTGAGATGCGTTTCGCGTACTCCGTTACCCTTAAGAGATTCCCCCTTTCAGAGGATGATTATGCGCTTTGAACGTTCAACGCTGATCGGCAGCGTACTGTTGCTGACGGTACCGCTTTTTGCCTTGTTGCACAGCATAGGCACGCTGAGGGCAGGAAAGAAAAACTCGGCAGCTTATGTGCTGATTGCGCTGTGTTTTTTCTTTTTCTTCATTAAAATTCCGCCGCTGGCGGACCTTTACCGCCACTTTGCCAACTACGATGCCATCAATTCGGCGACCCGCCTGAGTGATGTCATTCAGGGCAAGGTGGACGTGGTGCTGTACGCCAATTTCTATATTTTTAAAACGCTGGGGATCCCCTTTTTCATTATTCCGGGGCTGTACGTCGCGCTGTCGGTTTACTGCTATCTCAGCGCGCTGAATATCGTCATGCTGCATTCCGGCAAGGCGTTCACGGCGCGGCAGTTTGTGCTGCTGCATCTGGCGGTGCTGTTTTTGATTAACCCGTTTATCATTGCCATGGGGCTGCGCTTTGGCTTCTCGATGGCGGTGATGACCCTGGCGATGGTGTTGTTTTGCCATAAGCTCAACCGTCCGCTTGCCGCGGGTCTGATGCTGTTCGCCATGTTGACCCACTTTTCCAGCATGCTGCTGGTGGGGGTATTTCTGTGCAGCCGGGTGATGCGCCTGAACCGCCTGCTGACGGTGGTGTTCAGCGCCATCGCCTTCCTGACCGCCAAGTTTGCGCTGCCGTTTATCGTTTCCCATATTACGATCTCCGGCATCAACAGTTACTCCGACGTCTATACCTCCGGCATGTACGCCAGCGACTACCTGACATCCGGCAATGCCAACGGCATGATTAACTTCCTGATCGTGTTATTTCCGGCGCTGTTTCTCGGCGTGTTTATGCTCGCTAACCCGATGCGCAATCAGGCGGGGGACATCAAAAACTATGCGGCATGGCTGGTGGTGTTTGTGTTCCTGTGTTCCAGCTCGCTGCAGGCGGCCAGCCGCTATGCCAGCGTGGCCTCGGTGTTCTTGCTGTTTTATTATGTGGCTCATCGGGGATCGTTCATCCGCGGCAGATTCAACTACTTCTTCCTGTGCTTTATGCTGATGGCCACCGGTTATAACCTGATAGAGAACATTTACGTTCCGCGTCGCCCGATCATGCTGGGGCAGATGTGGCAGTCGTTCTATAAAACGCCGCTGCTGAACCTGTTCTATGGCGAACAGGAATATGAGCAGTATCTGCAATTTATCAACCGCGACAGCGGCGAGTGGATAGGGCATGAGATGGATTTAGGCTAATGCGCTTTTTTAATCACTTCACCGAATCGGCAGCGGGCATCAGTCCGTTTGAGGCCGTTGACAAAGTTTAATGGTAGGGGCGCTGCATGCTGCGCCCAATAGCATCATCAATGGGTTAAATCGGGTCGAACATGTTCGACCCCTACCGGTTTAGCCCTTTCGCTGGTTTGTCAGCAGTCTGAAGCGGGCATCAGCCCGTTTCTACCCCCAAATACCTCGCCCCGCTCAGCACATCCCGTCATAGAAGTTCCATCTCATAATTTCTATATTATTTTCAATTAATTAAATCAATTTCACGCACTGATACTTTAGGGGTAGTCTTGCCGTTGCCGCCGTTTTTCTCCCCTCGTTCTCTTGATCGCAATCAATTTGCCCAACTTCTGGCCTCAGTAGGCTGGCGGCAGATTGAGCAACGTCATTACCCGCCGTATTTCAAGCCGCAGCGTTGTTACCTGCGTTAGCTCACTCCAGTGACTTACTTGAGTAAGCGCCTGGAGATGAGCGAACTGGCCGCCTGCTGCGACTTGAAATCCATAGGGTAAAAAATATTAAAAAGCCCTCAGGAGAATTCCGGATGAGCAAGTTTCTAGACCGATTCCGCTATTTTAAGCAGTTGGCGGAACCCTTTTCTGGCGATCATGGCCAGACGTTGAACACCAACCGCGACTGGGAAGACGGCTACCGTAGCCGTTGGCAGCATGACAAGATTGTGCGCTCCACCCATGGGGTCAACTGCACCGGCTCCTGCAGCTGGAAAATTTATGTGAAAAACGGCCTGGTCACCTGGGAAACCCAGCAGACCGATTACCCACGTACCCGTCCCGATCTGCCAAACCATGAACCGCGCGGTTGCCCACGTGGCGCCAGCTATTCCTGGTATCTGTACAGCGCCAACCGCCTGAAATACCCGTTGATGCGCAAACGCCTGATCAAACTGTGGCGCGAAGCCAAGGCGTTGCACAGCGATCCCGTCGAGGCCTGGGGTTCGATCGTCAGCGATCCTGAAAAAGCCAAAAGCTACAAAGTGGCGCGCGGGCGCGGCGGTTTTGTGCGTTCCAGCTGGCAGGAGGTTAACGAGCTGATCGCCGCTTCCAACGTCTACACCGCCAAAACCTTCGGTCCGGATCGCATCATCGGCTTCTCGCCAATCCCGGCAATGTCGATGGTGTCTTACGCCGCCGGCGCCCGTTATCTGTCGCTGATTGGCGGCACCTGCCTGAGCTTCTACGACTGGTATTGTGACTTGCCACCGGCCTCGCCAATGACCTGGGGCGAACAGACCGACGTGCCGGAATCCGCCGACTGGTATAACTCTTCCTACATTATCGCCTGGGGTTCCAACGTGCCTCAGACGCGCACCCCGGACGCGCACTTCTTCACTGAAGTCCGTTACAAAGGCACCAAGACCGTGGCGGTCACGCCGGACTACGCCGAAGTCGCCAAGCTGTGCGACCAGTGGCTGAATCCGAAGCAGGGCACCGACAGCGCGATGGCGCTGGCGATGGGCCACGTGATGCTCAAAGAGTTCCACCTGGATCGTGAGGTGGGTTATTTCCGCGATTACGTGCGTCGTTATACCGACATGCCGATGCTGGTCATATTGGAGCCGCGCGAAGAAGGGCATTACGCCGCCGGTCGCCTGTTGCGCGCCGCCGATTTGGTTGACGGCCTGGGGGAAGAAAATAACCCTGAATGGAAAACCGTCGCCATAGATCAACGCAGCGGCGAGCTGGTTGCTCCGCAGGGGTCGATCGGTTTCCGCTGGGGCGAGCAGGGCAAATGGAACCTGGAACAACGCGCCGGCCAAGACGCGCAGGAAGTGGAGTTGCAACTCAGCCTGCTGGGCGCACATGACGACGTGGCCGAGGTGGGTTTCCCTTACTTTGGCGGCATCAAAAGCGGCGCTGCCGAGGGCGGGAACTTCAACAGCGTGGCGCTGGACGAGATCCTGCTGCACAAACTGCCGGTCAAACGCCTGCGTCTGGCGGACGGCAGCGAAGCGCTGGTGACCAGCGTGTATGATTTGACCCTGGCCAACTACGGCCTCGAGCGCGGCCTGAACGACGCCAACTGTGCCACCGGCTACGACGATATCAAAGCCTATACCCCGGCCTGGGCCGAGCAAATCACCGGAGTTTCCCGCCACAACATCATCCGCATTGCGCGCGAATTTGCCGACAACGCCGAAAAAACCCATGGTCGCTCGATGATTATCGTCGGTGCCGGTGTCAACCACTGGTACCACATGGACATGACCTACCGTGGGCTGATCAACATGTTGATCTTCTGCGGCTGCGTCGGCCAGAGCGGTGGCGGCTGGGCGCACTACGTCGGCCAGGAAAAGCTGCGGCCGCAGACCGGCTGGCTGCCGCTGGCGTTTGGCCTCGACTGGCAACGTCCGCCGCGTCATATGAACAGCACCTCGTTCTTCTACAACCATTCCAGCCAGTGGCGCTACGAAACCGTAGGTACCGAAGAGCTGTTGTCGCCGATGGCGGACAAATCACGCTTTGGCGGTAGCCTGATCGATCTCAACGTGCGTGCCGAGCGCATGGGCTGGTTGCCGTCCGCACCACAGCTGGGCACTAACCCGCTGCATATTGCGGCACAGGCACAAGCCGCAGGACAATCGCCGGTGGATTACACCGTCGACGCCTTGAAAAAAGGGACGTTGGGCTTTGCCGCCGAGCAGCCGGACAACCCGCAGAACTTTCCGCGTAACCTGTTCGTCTGGCGCTCCAACCTGCTGGGGTCCTCCGGTAAGGGCCATGAGTACATGCTCAAATACCTGTTGGGCACCGAAAACGGCATTCAGGGCAAGGATTTGGGCCAGCAGGGCGGTGCCAAGCCGCAGGAAGTGGAATGGCTGGAAAACGGCGGCGAAGGCAAGCTGGATCTGGTGGTGACCCTCGATTTCCGCATGTCCAGCACCTGCCTCTATTCCGACATCGTGCTGCCGACCGCCACCTGGTACGAAAAAGACGACATGAATACCTCGGATATGCATCCGTTTATTCACCCGCTGTCGGCGGCAGTCGATCCGGCCTGGGACTCGAAGAGCGACTGGGAAATCTACAAGGGCATCGCCAAAGCCTTCTCCGAAGTCTGTGTCGGGCATTTGGGGCAGGAAACCGACGTGGTGACGCTGCCGATCCAGCATGACTCTGCCGCAGAGCTGGCGCAGCCTTACGGCGTCAAAGACTGGAAAAAAGGCGAATGTGACCTGATCCCGGGCAAAACCGCGCCGCATATTATGGCGGTAGAACGCGATTATCCGGCCACCTATGAGCGTTTCACTTCGCTGGGGCCGCTGCTGGATAAGCTGGGCAACGGCGGTAAAGGCATCGGCTGGAACACCCAGGACGAAGTCGACTTCCTGAAAAAACTCAACTACGTGAAAACCGCCGGCCCGGCAGTGGGCAGGCCGAAGATTGAAAGCGCTATCGATGCGGCCGAAGTGATCCTGGCGTTAGCGCCGGAAACCAACGGGCAGGTGGCGGTCAAGGCGTGGGACGCGCTGGGTAAAATGACCGGTCGCGATCACCGCCACCTGGCGCTGAACAAGGAAGACGAAAAAATTCGCTTCCGTGATATTCAGGCCCAGCCGCGCAAAATCATTTCCAGCCCTACCTGGTCAGGGTTGGAAGACGAACATGTGTCGTATAACGCCTGTTATACCAACGTGCATGAGCTGATCCCATGGCGCACCATCAGCGGCCGCCAGCAGCTGTATCAGGACCACGAGTGGATGCGCGCCTTTGGCGAGAGTTTGCTGGTGTACCGTCCGCCGATCGATACTCGCGCCGCGCAGCCGTTGCTGAACCAGAAGCCGAACGGCAACAAGGAGAAGGCGTTGAACTTCCTGACGCCGCACCAAAAGTGGGGCATCCACTCCACCTACAGCGACAACCTGTTGATGCTGACCCTGTCGCGCGGCGGGCCGATTGTCTGGATGAGTGAAGACGATGCCAAAGAGCTGGGCATTGAGGACAACGACTGGATCGAGGCCTTTAACGCCAACGGCGCACTGACCGCACGGGCGGTGGTCAGCCAGCGTATTCCGGCAGGCATGACCATGATGTACCACGCGCAGGAACGTATCGTGAATATCCCCGGTTCGGAAATCACCAGCCAGCGCGGTGGTATTCACAACTCGGTGACCCGCGTCTGCCCGAAACCGACCCATATGATCGGCGGTTATGCGCAGCTGGCCTACGGTTTCAACTATTACGGCACCGTCGGCTCCAACCGCGACGAGTTTGTGGTGGTACGCAAAATGAACCGCATCGATTGGTTAGACGGTGAAGGCAACGACGACTCGCAGGGCAGCCAGCAGGAGAAAGCAAAATGAAAATTCGTTCACAAGTCGGCATGGTGCTGAACCTGGACAAATGCATCGGTTGCCATACCTGTTCGGTGACCTGCAAGAACGTCTGGACCAGTCGCGAGGGCATGGAGTACGCCTGGTTCAACAACGTTGAAAGCAAACCCGGCGTCGGTTACCCGCACGCCTGGGAAGATCAGGAAAAATGGAAGGGCGGTTGGATCCGTAAAATCAACGGCAGGCTGGAACCGCGCATGGGCAGCCGCGTCGGCCTGCTGTCGAAGATTTTCGCCAACCCGGACGTACCGGCGCTGGACGACTATTACGAGCCTTTCGACTACGACTATCAGAACCTGCATACCGCGCCGCAGGGGAAACATCAGCCGATCGCTCGTCCGCGCTCGCTGATCACCGGCCAGCGCATGAAGAAGATTGAAAGCGGCCCGAACTGGGAAGAGATCCTCGGCGGTGAATTCGAAAAACGCTCGCAGGACAAAAACTTCGACAACATGCAGAAGGCGATGTACGGCCAGTTCGAAAACACCTTCATGATGTATTTGCCGCGCCTGTGCGAACACTGCCTTAACCCGGCCTGTGTCGCTACTTGCCCAAGCGGCGCCATCTACAAGCGTGGCGAAGACGGCATTGTGCTGATCGATCAGGATAAATGCCGCGGCTGGCGCATGTGCCTGACCGGCTGTCCGTACAAGAAAATCTATTTCAACTGGAAGAGCGGCAAGTCCGAGAAGTGTATCTTCTGCTACCCGCGTATCGAATCCGGCCAGCCGACGGTGTGTTCGGAAACCTGCGTTGGCCGTATTCGCTATCTTGGCGTGTTGCTGTATGACGCCGACCGCATTGAGCAGGCCGCCGCCGCCGAAAACGAACAAGACCTCTATCAGCGCCAGTTGGATATCTTCCTGGATCCGCACGACCCGGCGGTGATTGCCCAGGCGTTGCAGGATGGCATTCCACAAGGGGTGATCGAAGCCGCACAGCAGTCGCCGGTGTATAAAATGGCGATGGACTGGAAGTTGGCACTGCCGCTGCACCCGGAATACCGCACGCTGCCGATGGTGTGGTACGTGCCACCACTGTCACCGATCCAATCCGCCGCCGATGCCGGTGAGCTGGCACACAGCGGCGTATTGCCGGACGTGGAGAGCCTGCGTATTCCGGTGCAATATCTGGCCAACTTGCTGACTGCCGGGGATACCGCGCCGGTGCTGTTGGCGCTTAAACGCATGCTGGCGATGCGCCACTACAAAAGGGCGGAAACCGTTGACGGCGTGCTGGACACCAGTGCCCTGGAGCAGGTGGGGCTGAGCGAAGCGCAGGCGCAGGAGATGTACCGTTATCTGGCGATCGCCAACTATGAAGATCGCTTTGTGATCCCGTCCAGCCACCGCGAACTGGCGCGTGAGGCTTTCCCGGAAAGCAAAGGCTGCGGCTTCAGCTTTGGTGACGGCTGCCACGGCAGCGACGGTAAATTCAACCTGTTCAACAGCCGCCGTATTGACGCCATAGATGTGACGCAAAAAACCGCCCGTCAGGAGGATGCCTCATGATCAGCCTGAAAGTGATTGCCCGCCTGCTGGATTACCCGGAGCAGGCGTTATTTGACCATCAGCAGGCTCTGGTAGAGGCACTGGAGCCGGCCAGCGAACTGGATTTGCACCACAGCGCGCAGTTGATCTTGTTTATTCGTCGATTTTGCGCTCGCCCGTTGTTGGACGTGCAGGCCGAATACTGCGAACTGTTTGACCGTGGTCGCGCCACCTCGCTGCTGCTGTTTGAGCACGTGCATGGCGAATCGCGCGATCGCGGCCAGGCGATGGTCGATTTGATGGCGCAATACCGTGAAGTGGGGCTGGAGATCGACAGTCGTGAACTGCCGGATTTCCTGCCGCTGTATCTGGAATACCTGGCCAGCCGCAGCCCGGCGGAGGCGCGCGGTGGCTTGCAGGACATCGCGCCGATCCTGGCGCTGTTGGGCGCACGTTTGCAGCAGAGGGAAAGCCCGTACGCGGTGTTGTTTGACCTGTTGTTGACGCTGTCCGGTACCGAGGTGAAAAGCGCCAGCCTGGAAAGCCAGGTGGCGGGAGAAGCCAGGGACGACACGCCGCAGGCGCTGGACGCGGTCTGGGAAGAGGAGCAGATACGATTCACTTCCCAGGGCGGTCCCGGTGAGCAAGGCTGCGCTTCGGCACAGCAAACGGCGCATCAGCGGCGCTTTGCCGGCGCGGTGGCGCCACAGTACCTGGACCTGACGGATGCGCTAACCGGAACCAAAGGACGCTAATCATGCAATTTTTAAATCAATTCTTCTTCGATATTTACCCCTATCTGGCGGGAGCGATTTTCCTGATAGGCAGCTGGTTACGCTACGATTACGGGCAGTACAGCTGGCGTGCCGGCTCCAGCCAAATGCTGGATAAAAAGGGCATGCGGTTGGCTTCCAACCTGTTCCATATCGGTATTTTGGGCATCTTCGCCGGGCACTTCCTCGGCATGCTGACGCCGCACTGGATGTATGAAGCCTTCCTGCCGATCGACGTGAAACAGAAACTGGCGATGATCGCCGGCGGTGCCTGTGGCGTGATGACGCTGATCGGCGGGGCGCTGTTGCTGAAACGCCGCCTGATCAACCCACGGGTGCGTGCCACCAGCAGCTTTGCCGACATCATGATCCTGACGCTGTTGGTGGTGCAGGTGTGTCTGGGGCTGCTGACCATTCCGTTCTCCGCCCAGCATATGGACGGCAGCGAGATGATGAAGCTGGTGGCCTGGGCGCAGGCAGTGGTGACTTTCCACGCCGGGGCGTCACAGCATTTGACCGGCGTTGCGTTGATCTTCAAATTGCATATGGTGCTGGGCATGACGCTGTTCGTGCTGTTCCCGTTCTGCCGCCTGGTGCATATCTGGAGTGTGCCGGTGGAATACCTGACCCGTCGCTACCAATTGGTGCGTAACCGCCGTTAATTCCTCGCCTACATAGCGGCAATGCCTGCCAGGTGTTGCCGCTTTTCTGCTTCTCCGTGGTTTTCCACCTATTCTTAATTCATCTCCCCTGAGTGAGTTCCTGTAGATCTCCGTTCGACCTTGCTCTAGGCTGTGGCCGGATAAACAGACGTGATTTATCGGCTCAGTTAAATGAACGGAATCAATCAGTAAGAATGCCACTTAGGTTTTTCTTTATACTGATGTCAAACAAGGGTGTGGCTGAGGATAGCGGGGTTTGAATCATTAACCGCGCTTGAGAGTCGGCCAACGGAATAATGGACACACAGGCTGAACAACGATAATGACCCTAAATAGCCTTTCCCAAAGCTTATTGCCTCTTAAAATTATTGCGACCGGCGCGGCGTTGCCGCCGCAGTGCGTCGAATCCTCGGCGCTGGACCGTCGCTTGAACAAGTCGGCAGGTTACGTAGAAAAACGTTCGGGCATTATTCATCGTTTCCATGCCGACAATGATGCCAGCCAGGCTGAACTGGCCGTTGCCGCGCTGGACGATGCTCTTGCCCGCCATGCGATCCCGCGAGATTCCATCGATCTGCTGATCTCTGCCTCGGCCATCGCGGTGCAGGCATTGCCTTTCAGCGCCGCCCATATTCTTAAACTGGCACGACTGCGGCCGGGTATTGCGGGCTTTGATATCAACACCAGCTGCGTGAGCTTTATTTCCGCATTGCAGGTGGCGGCAGGGTTACTCAATACGGGCGTTTATCGGCGTATTGCCATTGTCTCTGCCGATATTGCTTCGCGCGGTATCGACTGGGAAGACGAAGAGTCTTCATTGATCTTCGGTGATGGCGCGGCCTGTGCCATTGTCGAACGCGGTGACGGGCGTAGCGGTATTTTGTCCTACCTCATGGAAACCCACCCGGAAGGCAGCGATCTGTGTGAAATCAGGGCCGGGGGGACGCGCTGTAATCCGCGTGCCGGCATGAACGACAGTGACTTTCTGTTCCATATGAAGGGCAAGCAGCTGTTCCGCCAGGCGTCGGCGCTGATCGAAAGCTTCCTTGGCCGCTTGTTGTCGGCTGCGGGGCTAAACCTGGCGCAAATCGCCACCGTGGTACCGCATCAGGCCAGCCATCTCTCTTTGGAACATATGCGCAAGCGGCTGCACGTTTCCCCGCAGGCCCTGGTGGATATCTATCGGTACCGGGGCAATCAGGTGGCGGCTTCGATCCCTTCGACCCTGCACCAAGCGGCGATCACCGGCAGGCTGCACGCCGGACGTCCGGTGATGCTGATCGGCACCGCCGCCGGTTTAACGCTGGGCGGCATGGTACTGCTGCCATGAGAGTGTTGATCACCGGAGCGACCAGCGGGCTGGGGCGCAACGCCGCCGAGTGGCTGCTGGCCGCCGGGCATCAGGTGCATGCCACCGGGCGGGACCTTGCCGCTGGGCGGCAGTTGGCGGCACGGGGCGCCAAGTTTACCGCGCTGGATCTGACCCTCGCCGATGACGGGCAGCGTGAGCAGTTAATGGCGGGCTACGATATTGTCTGGCACTGCGCCGCAAAATCTTCTCCCTGGGGGAGTCGCCAGGCATTTTATCAAGCCAATACCTGCGTGACGGAAAAACTGGCCCATGCCGCCGGACGTTGCGCAGTGCAGCGGTTCATTCATATTTCGACGCCGGCGGTTTATTTCGATTTCAGTCATCGTCACAACGTGACCGAAGCGGATGTTTCCCCCCGCTTTGCCAATCACTATGCCGCCAGCAAGTTTGCTGCCGAGCAACGTATTGCGGCGCTGCTGCCTGATTATCCGCAAACCACTTACCTGATCTTGCGCCCTCGCGGCCTGTTCGGCCCTCATGACCGGGTGATTGTACCCAGGATACTGGCGCAGCTGCAGGGCGATAAAGGCCTGCTGCGTTTGCCGGGCGGCGGTTCGGCTTATCTGGACCTTACCTTTGTGCTCAACGTGGTGCATGCGATGGATCTCGCCAGCCGTCAACCGGGTTTGCCGTCCGGCAGCATTTTCAATATCACCAACCAACAGCCGCAGCGGCTGGCCGATATGTTGCACCAGTTGCTCAACCGGCAGCTGGGCTGGCAATACGCCGTCAAAGCGGTGCCTTATCCCTTATTGTCGGGCGTTGCGGCGGGGATGGAGCTGTTGGCGCACGTCACCCGTAAAGAACCGATGCTGACCCGCTATAGCGTTGCGGCAGCCTATTTCGACATGACGCTGGATAACACCCAGGCGATAGAGGTGCTGGGTTACCGGCCGCGCTACAGCCTGGAGCAGGGGATCGAACTGACGGCGCAGTGGTTAAAGCAACAGGGGATGAGCGCAGATGGCTAATATCACGACCTTTGAAATCGGTTATTGCACTCATCTGGGCTGCATGGCGCTGCGCGGTTCGGCGATGCGCACCTGTAAATTTCCTTCCCGGGCCTATCTGCTGGAAGTCGGCGAGCGCCGCTGGCTGTGGGATACCGGTTATGCCAGCCATTTTGAACATTACACCGCCAGCGGCATTTTTCGGCTTTATCGCCAGGTGACGCCGGTTTATTTCAGTCCGCAGCAGGCACTGTTGGAACAGTTGCGCAGTCTGGGGCTGAACACTGGCGATATCGAGGCGGTGATCATTTCGCACTTTCATGCGGACCACATTGCCGGTCTGCGAGACTTCAGCAGCCTGAAGATGATTTGCTCCGGCGAAGGGTGGCAGCAAACCCGAGAGCTGCGCGGTTTTGCCGCATTGAAAAGGGCGTTTGTGCCAGGATTGATCCCGGAAGGTTTTGAATCTGCGCTGCAGTTCGTCGAGGCATTTCCGCAGCAAAGCCTGTCTGCCGCATTGGCCCCCTTCCAACAGGGCTATGTGCTGCCGGGCAGCGGTGGAGAAATTGTTATCGTGCCGCTGCCGGGGCACGCCGCCGGGCACCTTGGGGCCTTTGTCCTGACCGATGCCGGTTGGACGCTGCTGGCCAGCGATGCCGCCTGGTCGCCGCTGAACTATCAGCAACTGCGTGGCCCTTCGCGGTTGGCTAACCTGATCATGGACAATCCGCGCAGCTATTACGACACCCTGGGCGCGCTCAACCAGCTCTATCTTGGCGGCGCTGCGGAGATCCGCCTGTGTCATGAGGGGGATTTATGATCCCGCTGATGACGCTATGGCACTACATGCGCGCGCGGCGACTGCGCTTTACCCAACGGGCGGCGCTGGAGGCCTATCAGGCGCGCCAGCTGAAGCGGTTTGCCCAGCGCGTATTGGCGAGCAGTCCCTATTTTCAGCCCTATAGTTCATTGCCTCTGACCGAGTGGCCAACGATGGACAAGGCGGTGATGATGGCCAATTTCGATCGGATGAACACCGCCGGTCTGCGATTGGAGGCGCTTTTGGCCTGTGCCCGACGCAGCGAAAGCGATCGCGATTTCAGCCCTAAAGTGGGCAACTACAGCGTCGGTTTATCTACCGGTACCTCTGGGCGGCGCGGCGTGTTCGTCGTCAGCCCGCAGGAGCAGCAGATTTGGGCCGGGGGCATGCTGGCAAAAATGTTGCCGCAGGGGGTGTTTGCCGGGGAGAAGGTCGCGCTGTTCCTGCGGGCCGACAACAACCTGTACCACAGCGTCAATAACCGTTGGCTGAGCCTGTCGTTTTACGATCTGTTCGCTCCCTTTGCCGAACATTTGCCGCAGATTGAACGTGAACAGCCGACGATTATCGTGGCCCCGGCCCAGGTATTGTGCGCCCTGGCTGATGCCGTTGAACGCGGCGAACTCAAGCTCAGCGTCAAAAAAGTGATTTCAGTGGCCGAAGTGCTGGAACCGCAGGATCGCCAGCGCCTGCAGCGGGTGTTTGCGCAGGTGGGAGAAGTGTATCAAGCCACCGAAGGTTTTTTGGCCGCGACCTGCAGCCACGGCACTTTGCATCTGAACGAAGAGTTTATTCATGTCGAACCGCAGTGGATCGACGAGCGGCGTTTTACCCCGTTGATTACCGATTTTACCCGCCGCACCCAACCGATAGTGCGTTATCACTTGGACGATATATTGGTGAGGCGCGAACAGCCCTGTCCCTGCGGGCAGGCGACCATGGCAGTGGATCGTATCGAAGGGCGCTGCGATGACCAACTGCTGTTACCAGCCAGGCAGGGCGCAATGCAGCAGGTCTTCGCCGACCTGTGTCGCCGCGTGATAGCCAATGCGTTGCCAGAGGTGGCGGATTATCGGCTGACGCAACAGGGCGACAGCGAGCTATATCTGATGGCCGATTGCAGCCCGGAGGCGTTGGCGAATTGCCAACGGCAATTGATCGCGCTGTTCGAACAGCAAGGTATTGCCACGGAGCAATTGACGTGGCGCCTGCAAGCGCAGGCGATGATGCCGCAGTTTGATGCCAAGCGTCGCCGCATTGTTCGCATGCCGGAGGCCGGATGAAACTCGTTGTTTATCGCCTATGGCAGATGCTGTTGGGGTGGGGTTTTGTCGGGGTCATCTACCACGGCAGCGATCGCTGGCAAGGTGCCGGCCACCTGCTGACGCCAGGTTGGGTCGACCGGGCGATCCCGTTCAGCCCGCACGCCATCTGGCTGTATCTGTCGTTTTTCCTGATTATCCCGCTGTGCTATCTGCTTTGCCCGTTAAACCGGCTAAAATGGCTCAGAAGTACCATGCAGCTCAGCGCCTTGCTGGCGGGAGCCATTTATCTGCTGTGGCCGACGACGATGAACTACCCGATCGTTCCTTCCGATTCGGTGAGCGGCGATTTACTGGCGAGGTTGATCAGCGTCGATTCGTCGCAAAACTGCCTGCCTTCACTGCATATCGCCTTGACGGTGTTGGCGGTGTGGGCAGCGGCGGAAAGCCGCAAAAAACTGCGCAGCGCGTTGCTGATCGTCTGGGGGCTGGCGATTGCCTTTTCTATCTTGCAACTGCGTCGGCACCTGTTTGTGGATTTGCTCAGTGGGGCGGCGTTGGCATGGGGTGTGGGCTACGTCTGCCAGCGAGTTCAAGGGATTGGCTGGGGCGTACGGCAGGGGGAAGAGTCATGATCGATCTGGTGATACCTATCGTGTTTATGCTGTTGGTGGTGCTGGGGGAAGCCCTGTGGCTACAGTGGCGGCGCAAGGGCAGCGTGGATTGGCATGACGTGATTTTCAACCTCAACTCCGGGCATATCATGCTGTGGCTGTTTCGCGGTTTGGAGATAGCCTGCTACGGCTACGTGGTCACGCATTTTAATCAAGGCTGGCTGGACGGTTGGCCGCCGGTGCTGATGTGGCTGTTTGCGATACTGGCCTGGGATTTCGGCTTTTACTGGCTGCACCGGTTACACCACCGTTTCCGCCTGCTGTGGGCGGTGCATGTGGTGCATCACCAGGGCGAGCATTTCAATCTGTCGCTGGGCGTGCGCAACTCGTGGTATTCGTCACTGACCTCGATCCCGTTCTTTATGCTGTTGGCATTGGCGGGCGTGCCGCTGTCGGTGTTCATCACCGTTTCTATCCTGCATTACAGCATTCAGCTGTTTAACCATAATTCGGTAACCCCCAAACTCGGTTTTCTAGAGCACATCCTGGTGACACCGGCGCATCATCGGGTGCACCACGTTAAAGATTTGGCCTATTCCAACCGGAATTTCGGCGGCAGCTTTATCTTCTGGGACAAGCTGTTTGGCACCTTTTGCCCGGCGCTGCCAACGGAGCCCTTTACCTATGGCGTGCGTGGCGACAAATCTTCCGCCAACCCGTTTTGGGCCAGTAACCTGCCGTTTATGCGCTACTTCAAGCTGCCTTTCCAGCCTTCGAGCAAGAGCGGGCATTTCCGCTGTTCCGCCGGCTGCCTGGTAAGCGGTGCGATGCTGCTGTTCGCTCTGGTGTTGGGTTACGTTTATCGTTTTGGTTACGGGTATGGCGGGGTGACCGGCGAGCAGGCGGCGTTGTTTGTGTTGTTGGCGGCCGGGGCGATAGCCTTGGGTGGGATGGCTGAAGGTCGCCGCTGGGGCGTAGGCGTTTGGCTGTTGGTGACGTTGGCATTCCCCCTGTGGTTATTGAGTGTGCCCGATGGGCAGTCTGCTCTCTGGTGGGGCGTTGCCGGTGGCATGGTGTTGCACGGTTGCGCTGTCGCGGTCGGTTGGGGACGCCAAAAGGAGGCCGCGTATGGCTGATTTGCCGCCGCTGAGTTTCCCCGTTGCGGGGGAACAGGCGTTTCATCGGGAATTGAAACGACGGGCGCATGCTTATCTGAGCGGTCGCGACGATCACCGGTTTGCCGATGCGGCCCGTTGGGCCAAGGCCATGATTTTGCTGCTGCTTTGCGTTGGCTTCTACCTGCTCAGTTTGGTGCAGCACCAGGCTCTGGCCTTTATGCTGAGTTACTTCGGTTTTGTCATGATGGGCATGTTGCTGAACGTCAACGTCAATCACGATGCTTCACACAACGCCTTCGCCCGCACGCCGTGGGTCAATCGTCTGGCCGGGCGGCTGGTGACTTTGCCGCTGGGCGTCGATCCGGATTACTGGCGAACCCGGCACGTCAGCTATCACCATGTGTATGCCAACGTCGAACATTACGATCTGGATACGGAAGAGAACGGTTTTTTCCGCCAAACCCCGTTCCAACGTTGGCGGGCTTATATGCGCTATCAACATCTTTACTGGCCGCTGATTGCCGCGCTGTCGCTGCCGTACATTGCGCTGGTGTTCGATTGGTCGGATCGCTTGGGCAAAACACCGTTGGCGACCAAGGGCGTATTGCCGGGGCGTAAGGGCTGGGCGATGTTTATTGCCGGGAAATTGTGTCACCTGTTGCTGGTGCTGGTGATCCCGCTGGTGGTGGCGCAACAAAATGGCATCGGCTGGCAAACGGTACTGATTGCCTATTTGATTAGCCAAATGCTGGCCTCGTTACTGGTGGTTTTTTTGCTGTTGGGCACGCACTGGGCGCAAGCCGAATTTTATGCGGTGCCGGCAGGCAGCCAGATGCCGCAGGGTTGGTATCGGCATAACTTCGCCACCGCCTGCGACTGGGAAACTTCGCCGAAGAGCTTGCACCATCTGACCGGCGGGCTGAATTATCACCTTACTCACCATCTGTTCCCCGGCTGGAATCATCGCCATTATCCGGCGCTGGCTGCCATATTGGCTGAGACGGCGGCGCGACACGGCATGGATTATCGCTGTATCGGTTATCGTGAATTGTTGCGACAGCAGCAACGTTTTTTACGTGCTATGGGGCAGCCACCACAATGAAAATGCCGGATACCACACCGCTGCCGCCTTTGGCGTTCCAGCGAGAGGCGAGTGAGATCCATCAGGAGCTGATGCGGGCTAGCCAGGCCTACCTGGCGACGCGCGGCGATCACCGTTTTGCCGACGGCAGAATGTTCGCTAAGCTGTTGGCGCTAATACTGCTGTGCGCCGGTTTTTACGCGCTGAGCCTGCAGCAGCAACATTTCTGGGCCTATTTCGGCTGTTACGTCGGCTTTATTTTTTCCGCCATGATGCTAACGGTGAATGTAGTACACGACGCCTCGCATAATGCCGTTTTCAAACGCGCACGGTTAAATCACTGGCTTAACTTCTTTGTCAGTATGCCCCTGGGGCTGGATGCCGACTGCTGGCGAGTGCGGCATGTCATTTTCCACCACGCCTATAACAACATCGAAGGTTACGATCCGGACATTGAACCCAACGGGGTGTTGCGCCAAACGCCGTTCCAGCGCCGCAAGGCGTTTATGCGCCTTCAGCCTTACTATTGGCCGATCGTCGCGGCGCTGACTTTCCCTTATTACATCTGGTTGTTCGACTGGTTGGATCGCGCCGGTAAAACCCGCATGACGCCAAAGATGATGTTCCAGGGCCGGAAGGGGTGGGGGATTTTCCTGTTGGGCAAGCTGGCGCATTTTACCCTGGCGCTGGCCATTCCGCTGTGGCTCACGCCGCCGACGATCGGTGTCGGCACAGTGTTACTGACCTATCTGCTCAGCCAGATGCTGTCGTCGCTGGTGTTTGTGATGCTGATTGTCGGCACCCACTGGGCCAAAGCCAACTTTTATCAGGCCCCCGAACAGGGAAGGTTGGCGCACGGTTGGTATCAGCACGTTTTTGCCACCACCTTTGACTGGCAAGCTTCACCGGCGTGGCTGGGGTATTGGCTTGGCGGGGCTAACCTGCACCTGACGCACCACCTGTTTCCCCATTGGAATCACCGGCACTACCCGGCATTGAGTCGCATCATTGAAGAGGTTGCCCCGCGTTTTGGCATTGATTATCGGGTCCTTGAACTGAGGGAACTGCTGCGGTTACAGCAACGTTTTCTCAGCGCTATGGGGCGTAAGCCCAGCTGATCGTTGCTAAACGCAAGTCTTGCAACATATTGAATTTGCGAGACGTTACGCAGTTCACTAATTGAACAGGCCGTGCGGCTCACGTAAACTCTATCTCACTGACAGTCAGCCACAGGAGGTGGAGTATGCGCAGTTTGCCGATCCGTTTATCCAATAAGATTGATGACGATCTGAATGATATAGCCCGGCGCCATGGGATGGAGAAAACCGAGGTGATCAAGATGGCCTTTGCGTTGATAGCCATAGCCGATAAGCACTGGATGAAACAGAACGGAACGTCCCTTGGCATCGTGAGGGAGAATGGCAAAGAGTTGGAGGCCGTGGGGCGAGTCGTGGGGATCTTCCCATGAGCATCGAAAACGCAAACCTGCACGATGAGGCCGCCAAGGGGTACCTGAAGGAGATATTGGTCTTCGATGAAATGGAACGTTTGCGCTTGGCGCGTCAGGTGCTGTGCGGGATCTTCGTGATAAGCGTGGGCGTTTTTACCGCCCACGCTTATTGGGATCAAAGCGAGCCTATCAGGCAAGTGTTCGAGCTGTTGAAAATTGGTGCGCTACCCTTGGTAACGCTGGTTATTTCCTTCTACTTCCCCAATACTTCGGCCAGATAGCGCTCAACTTATTCCGATTTCATGCCCGCGGCGGTCATCAGCAGGCGGAACATCGAGGCGACCAGGAACAGCCCCAGTACGCTGGCGCTCCAGATAATCACCAGCCAGCCAACGCGCTTCCACCAGGGGGCCGGAGCGGATGCGGTTTTATTTCGCATAATGTCTTCCCTCATCAGTGGTAACCCTGTTCATGGCTGACCTTGCCGCGGAACACGTAGTAGCTCCAGAAGGTGTAGACCAAGATAATCGGGATGATAAACAGCGCGCCGACCAGCATAAAGCCCAGGCTTTGCGGTGGGGCTGCGGCGTCCCACAGGGTGATGGACGGTGGGATCAACAGCGGCCAGATGCTGATGCCCAAGCCGCTCAGGCCGAGGAACACCAGCAGCAGGGTCAGCAAGAACGGCGAATAGTGCGCCGCGTTTTTCACGCCGCGCTGGATGCCCCAGGCGCTGAGCAACACCAATACCGGTACCGGCAGCAGCCAGAACAGGTTTGGCAGCGTAAACCAGCGGCTGGCGATCTCGGGATGGGCAATCGGCGTCCAGATACTGACCACCGCCAACACCAGCAGCAAAGTGATCAGCAGCGGCGTCGCCAACCGATACATGCGTGCCTGCAGATCCCCGGCGGTCTTCATCACCAGCCAGGTACAGCCCAGCAGTGCATAGGTCACCACCAGCCCCAACCCGCAAAACAGCGCGAACGGCGTCAGCCAGTCTAAAGCACCACCGGCATAGCTGCGGCCGTTGACCGGGAAGCCGTTGATGATGGCGCCCACCACCACCCCCTGACTGAAGGTGGCGAAGAGAGAGCCCCAGATAAACGCCTTATCCCAGATATGCCGCTTTTCTTCCTTGGCCTTGAAGCGGAATTCAAAGGCCACGCCGCGGAAAATCAACCCGAACAGCATCAGGGTGAGCGGGATGGCCAGCGCATCGAGGATCACCGCGTAGGCCAACGGGAAGGCGCCAAACAGCGCCGCACCGCCCAGCACCAGCCAGGTTTCGTTGCCGTCCCACACCGGTGCGACGGTGTTCATCATCACATCGCGGTCACCGCTGTCCTTGACCCAGGGGAACAGGATGCCGATACCCAAATCAAAGCCGTCCATTACCACGTACATCATGGTGCTGAACACGATGATCACAAACCAAATCAACGGAAGATCAATGCCCATGCTCAGCTCCTGTCATCCAGAGTTTCTTTTACCGCAGACAGCGGGCGAGCCGGTCTGCCGTCCGTGTCGTCTTCATGGCTTTCATGCTGCTGCGGTCCTTTACGGATCAGACGCATCATGTAGGAGTAGCCCACGCCGAACACCGAACAGTAAACGATGATAAACGCCAGCAGGCTGATGCTCATGTGCAAATCACCGTGCGCAGAGACCGCATCTTTGGTACGCAGCAGGCCATAGACCACCCACGGCTGTCGGCCGATTTCGGTGGTGAACCAACCCGCCAGCAGCGCCAGCAGCCCCGATGGCCCCATCCACAGGATGAAGTACAGGAAGGGACGCGACTGGTACAGCCCGCCGCGCCAGCGCAGCCACAGGCTCCACACCCCAGCGAGGATCATCAGCATGCCGAGCGCCACCATGATGCGGAACGACCAGAACACCACGGTGGAGTTGGGGCGATCTTCCGGCGGGAAGGATTTCAGCGCCGGGACCTGTTCGGTCAGGCTGTGAGTCAGGATCAGGCTGCCAAGATAGGGCACTTCCAGCTTGAAGCGAGTCTCTTCACGCTCCATGTCCGGCCAACCGAACAGGATCAGCGGGGTTGCCTCTCCCGGCGGGTTTTCCCAGTGGCCTTCAATGGCGGCAATCTTCGCCGGTTGGTACTTAAGCGTATTCAGGCCGTGTGCATCACCAATCAGGGCTTGTACCGGCGCGACGATCAGCGCCATCCACATCGCCATCGACAGCATTTTGCGCATTGCCGGCGTATCACGCCCGCGCAGCAGGTGCCAGGCGGCGGAAGCGCCCACGAAGAAGGCCGAAGACAGGAAGGCGGCGGTCGACATGTGCAACAGACGGTAGGGGAATGACGGGTTGAATATCACTTTCAGCCAGTCGACCGGAACCACCTGACCGTTGATGATTTCGTGACCCTGCGGTGTTTGCATCCAGCTGTTGGAAGCCAGGATCCAGAAGGTGGAAATCAGGGTGCCCAGCGCCACCATGCAGGTCGCGAAGAAGTGCAATCCAGGCCCGACGCGGTTCCAACCGAACAGCATCACCCCAAGGAAACCGGCTTCGAGGAAGAAGGCGGTAAGCACTTCATAGGTCAGCAACGGGCCGGTAATACTGCCGGCAAACTCAGAGAAGAAGCTCCAGTTGGTACCGAACTGATAGGCCATTACCAGCCCGGAAACCACGCCCATGCCGAAGTTGACGGCGAAAATTTTTGACCAGAAATGGTACAAATCGCGATAGGCTTCATTGCGCGTTTTCAGCCATAACCCTTCCAGCACCGCCAGATAACTGGCCAAACCTATGGTGATTGCAGGAAAAATAATATGGAAAGAAACGGTGAAGGCGAACTGTATTCTGGCAAGTTCCAGTGCATCAAGACCCAGCATGGCGCCTCCTTGGGTTGGACATAAAATAACCTCTTCAGTATAGCTGTAATTTTTTTGTGGAAAGCTTGGCGTCAAGTTAAGCACGGAGTACAGTGACTATAATAGTGACAGTTATTTCACTTTTTCATATAACAGTTAAGGCCTATGACCAGATACGAGCAGCTTGCACAACAAATTCGTGAACAGATCCAGAACCGGGTATGGCGGGCGGGGGATAAGCTGCCTTCGCTGCGGGAAAGCGGTAAACGCGCAGGCCTGAGTCTGATGACGGTGGTGCAGTCGTATCAACTGCTGGAGAGCCAGGGCTGGATCGTTGCGCGCCCGCAGTCCGGTTATTATGTGGCGGCGCGTCCGCAGCCGCTGCCGCAGCCGGCACGCGGGGAGAAACTGCTGCTGAGCGAGCAGGTAGACATCAACACCTTTGTCTTCGACGTGCTGCAGGCGTGCAAAGACCCAGGCATTGTCCCGTTCGGTTCGGCCTTTCCGGATGCCACGCTGTTTGCTCAGCCGAAGCTGGCGCGGGCGCTGAGCAGCGTAGCGCGCAAATTTACCCCGCACAGTTCGCTGGCTAACCTGCCGCCCGGCAACGACGCGCTGCGCCGCAACATTGCCCAGCGTTATGCTTTAAGCGGCATGCAGGTCGCCCCGGATGAAATCGTGATTACCGCCGGAGCCATGGAGTCGCTGAGCCTTAGCCTGCAGGCGGTGACGCAGCCGGGGGATTACGTGGCGATCGAGTCCCCGGCCTTTTACGGGGCGTTGCAGGCGCTGGAGCGGCTGCGGTTAAAGGCGGTGGCGATCGCGACCCATCCGCAGGACGGCATCGATCTGGATGCGTTGGAACATGCCTTGGAACAGTACCCGATCAAGGCCTGCTGGCTGATGACCTACTTCCAGAATCCATTGGGCGCCTCGATGCCGGAAGAGAATAAACAGCGGCTGGTGGGCATGCTGCGCGAGCGGCAGATATCGCTGATTGAGGACGATGTTTACGGCGAACTGTATTTCAGCGCTGAGCGCCCGCAGCCGGCCAAAGCATTAGACCAGGGCGGACAGATTTTGCACTGTTCGTCGTTTTCCAAATGTCTTGCGCCGGGCTTTCGCGTGGGCTGGGTGGCTGCCGGGCGCTACGCACAGCAGATCCAGCGTTTGCAACTGATGAGCACGGTATCCACCAGCGTGCCCACCCAGTTGGCGATCGCTGATTATCTGCTACACGGTGGCTACGATACCCATCTGCGGCGCTTGCGTCGGCTGCTGGCTCAGCGTCAGAGCATGATGCGTCAGGCGATTGCTCACCACTTCCCTCCGACCGTAAAGGTCAGCCAGCCAGATGGCGGTTACTTTTTGTGGGTAGAGCTGGATCCGGCGTTGTCGTCGATGGAGCTGTATCAGCGCGCGCTGGCGCTGGGGGTGAGTATCGCGCCGGGCAGGATGTTCACCACCGGCAACCATTTCAACCACTGCTTCCGACTGAACGCCTCTTTCGACTGGAGCGACAAGCATGAAGCGGCTATCCAGACCTTAGCCAAACTTATCCGGCAGCTCGAGCCGGCAGGCTAAACTCCACCCAACGGCCGGCTATCGCAATAGAAAAATTCATATTGCGATTTCCGGCAATAGAATGCCGGTTTCGTTGTTAGACAGCCTCCCGGCCGCCGATTACTCTGCGATAAATTTTGTCACATTTATCAACGGGTAAACGAGGGGCAGTGGGTGAGAAAAATAAAAAACAAGGCAATCAAACCTTTACAAAAGCGGCTGGTTACGCTGGCGATCGCCTGTGCCGTGGGGCTGGCATTTAGCGTGCAGGCGGAAACCTTGGCGGAAGGTATTACCCCGGCCAGCGATGCCAGCCTGGTGCCGGCGGCGGCCAAGTTGCGTAAAGACACCGTAGTGGCCGGTATTCTTGAACCTCAGGGTAATTTTAATCCCTATCTGTTCAGCAATGGCTGGGATGAGAACGTCACCGACGTGATCTTTACCCGACTGATTGGTCTGGACAGCCAGGGCAAGCCGGTGGCGCGGCTGGCAGAGTCCTGGCAGGTCAGCCCGGACAACCGGGTCTACACCATTAAACTGCGGCCTAATCTGGTCAACAGCGACGGCTCGCCAATCAAGGCCGAAGATATTGCCTTTACCCTGACGCTGCTGCATGACCCGGCCTATGACGGAGAGACCGACATTACTCCGGCGCACATTCAGGGCGGGGCAGAGTACAAGAATGGAACTGCCCCCAGCATCAGCGGGCTAAAGGTGATCGACGATCGTACGCTTCAAATCACCACCACCCAGCCGGGGGCGACTACGCTGCAGCTGATTGGCGGGCCGGTGCTGTCGAAAGCCTATTACGGCAAGGAGTATCAGCGCGGTAAGCTGGAAAGCGTGCGTGCGCTGAACGGCAAGCCGTTAGGCAATGGCCCTTATATTTACGACAAATACGTGCCGGGTCAGGAGATCCGTTTTCACGCCAACCCGAACTTCTATCTCGGTAAGCCAGCGGTGGCGCGTTTTATTTACCGCGTGACCAACCCCTCTACCAACTTCCAGCTGTTCCAGACCGGTGAAACCGACTACGACGCCTTTACTTCCAAACCGGATGATATTGAACAGTTGAAGCTGCTCGGCTTCGCCAATATCAATTTGTACAGCTCGAGCGACTACAGCCGGGTGGATTTCAACTTTAAACGCCCGGCACTGCAGGATGCGCGTGTGCGTCAGGCGCTGATTTACGGACTGGATCGGCAAAAGCTGATCACCGTGGTCTACCAGGGTTACGGTTCGGTCGCCAATCAGCCGATCTCACCCGTTTCCTGGGCTTATGATCCCAAGGGGATCAACCCCTATGCTTACGATGTCAACAAAGCCAAGCAACTGCTGGATCAGGCCGGGTGGAAACCGGGAGCGGACGGCATTCGCCAGAAGGACGGCAAAAAGCTGGAGCTGACGCTGTTGGTGACCAAAAAGCTGATTAACGACGCGCTGGTGCCGATTGCCAAAGATAACTATCGGCAGATTGGCGTGCTGTTGAAGCCGCAGGTGCTAGATTTCAATGCGCTGCTGGCGCAACGCAAGGCCGGTAATTACGATCTGGCGTCGCTCAGTACCAGCGGGCTGAATGATCCGCACGACGGGGTACGCGATTTCATCAGTCAGGTCAGTGAAACCGGCTATAGCAATCCGCAGGTGGACAAGCTGATTGGCGAGGCTAACGCCACGCTGGACATCGAGCAGCGTAAGCCGCTGTATCACCATTTGTATCAGGTGCTGGCTGAAGATCCGCCGGTGATCCTGTTGGGGAACCGTAAAGTGCTCAGCGCCAGCAGCGCACGCGTCACCGGCTTTAAACCGGACGTATACAACGGCCTGACCGGCAGCCTGCCGGACGTCAAGATCGCTCAGTAACGGTAAGGCACCGCTGCGCCGGTTTGGGCAGCGGTGACGGAAAACACCATGAGAAATTTTATCCTGCGCCGCTTGCTGCAAACCCTTCCGATGATGCTGCTGGCGTCGCTGCTGATTTTCTTTATTTTCGCACTGACCCCCGGCGACTTTATCGACGGCAACATCAACCTGACGCCGCAGCGCGCGGCTGAGCTGCGGGCGCTGTACGGGCTGGATCAGCCGTTGTTCAGCCGCTATCTGCACTGGCTAGGTCAACTGCTGCAGGGCGATCTCGGTTTCTCGCTGCAATACCAGATCCCGGTCAGTACCTTGTTGAATCAGTACATCTGGAACTCCTTCCTGCTGGCGTCGGTGGCGCTGGTGCTGTACTGGGGCATTGCGCTGGCGGTAGGTGTCGCCTCGGCGATGAAACCCTATTCGCTGTTCGATCATCTGGTGACCGTGGCGGTGTTCGGTGCCATGTCGTTTCCCACCTTTTTCCTGTGTCTGTTACTGATCAAATGGTTCGCCGTCGATCTGCACTGGCTGCCTGCGGGTGGCATGCTGCGCACCGGTAGCGAAGCCAGCGGATTGGCGTGGGCACTGGACGTGGCGGCGCACCTGTTGCTGCCGGTGCTGGCGTTGGTGATGCTGCAGGCCGGCACCCTGACGCGCTATTTCCGCGCCAGCATGCTGGACGTGATCCGCATGGATTATATCCGTACCGCACGCGCCAAGGGGCTGAAGGAAAAGACGGTGATCCTGCGGCATGCGCTGCGTAATGCGCTGTTGCCGATCATCACCTTGTTGGGTTTTGAGCTACCCGCGCTGTTTTCCGGTGCGCTGATCACCGAAAAAATCTTCAACTGGCCGGGCGCCGGGCACATCCATCTCGATTCGCTGGCGGCGCGCGACTACCCGGTATTGATGGGCTTTACGCTGTTTCTGGCGGTATTGACCATTTTAGGCAATCTGCTGGCGGACATTTTGTACGCCTATGCCGACCCGCGCATTCGTTTGAGGTAACTATGTTGGCATCCTTGTTTTTCGGACGTCGTCGCCGTTGGCGGCAAGCGCAACTCCCGGCGCTGGCGCAGCTATCGCCACCGCCGACCGCCCAGGCCTGGCAGCGGCTGCGGCGTCACCGCCTGGCGATGATTTCACTGCTGCTGTTGGTATTGATGGCGGTGCTGTGCCTGTTCGGCCCGATGCTGTCGCCCTGGCAGGACGATGCCGGCGATGCGTTGAGTATCAATCAGGCACCCGGCGCGCAACACTGGCTGGGCACCGATTTTCTCGGTCGCGATATTTATACCCGCCTGCTGCTGGCGGGGCGTATTTCGCTGACCATTGGCCTGGTGTCGATGCTGTTATCGGTCACGCTCGGCTACCTGCTGGGGGCGCTGTCCGGCTATCTTGGCGGCGTAGTGGATAAGCTGATTATGCGCTTTGCCGATCTGTTGATGACCATTCCCAGCCTGCCGCTGCTGATCATCATGGGAGCGATGCTGTCGGAGCTGGACGTTTCGCCGGACTACCGTATTTACATGGTGATGATCATGCTCAGCCTGCTGGGTTGGCCGTCGCTGGCGCGGCTGGTGCGTGGGCAAATTTTGTCGTTGCGCGAGCGTGACTTCATGCTGGCCACTGAGGTGCTGGGGTTATCCACCCGGCGGCGTATCTTCGGCCACCTGTTGCCCAATACCATTCCGATCCTGGTGGTGGTGGCCACCATGGGCGTCGCTAATGCCATTCTCAGTGAATCGGCCCTGAGCTATCTGGGGTTGGGCGTAGTGCCGCCAATGCCGTCGTGGGGCAACATGATGGACGCCGCCAACAGCCTGATCGATTTTCAACGCCGCCCCTGGCTGTGGATGCCGCCGGGGTTGGCGATTTTCATCACCGTGGTGGCGATTAATATTCTCGGCGACGGCCTGCGAGACGCGCTTGATCCAAAAATGAACGGGGTAAGACGATGAGCCAACCGCTGGTGGCCTTTAATCAACTGTCGGTAGCCTTCCAGGGCGAACAAGGGCGGGTGCGGGCGGTGCAACAGGTGAGTTTTGACCTTTATGCCGGACAAACGCTGGGGGTCGTCGGTGAGTCCGGCTGCGGTAAAAGCGTGACCGCGATGGCGCTGATGGGGCTGTTGCCGCAACCGCTGGCGCAAATCGACGGCGGTGAAATCCATTTCGACGGCCAGGACTTGCTGAAACTGCGGCCGCAACAGATGGCCGATTTACGCGGTAACCGTTTGGCGATGATCTTTCAGGAGCCGATGAGCGCGCTGAACCCGGTGCTGACCATCGGCGAGCAGTTGGTTGAGCCGCTAATCCGCCATAGGGGGACTGCGCCAAAAGCGGCCTGGCGGGAGGCGACGGCGCTGATTACCGAGGTCGGACTGGCACGCGCCGAACAGCTGATGACCAGCTATCCGCATCAGCTTTCCGGTGGCATGCTGCAGCGCATCATGATCGCCATGGCCATCAGTTGCCGGCCGGCGTTGCTGATTGCCGACGAACCCACTACCGCATTGGATGTCACCGTGCAGGCGCAAATTCTGGCGCTGCTGCGCGAGCAGGCGCGTAAGCACAATATGGCGATGATGCTGATTACTCACGATCTCGGGGTGATTGCCCAGATGGCGGATCGGCTGGTGGTGATGTACGCCGGGCGTATTGTCGAGCAGGGGGCCACGCATGAAGTGCTGGCTAACCCGCAGCACCCTTACACTCAGGGATTGATGGCCTCGCGGCCGGTGGCGGGGCAGCGACGGCGGCGGTTGTATTCGATCCCCGGTCAGGTGCCCGATCTGACCAGTTTGCCGGACTACTGCGCCTTTGCCGAGCGCTGTGACAAAGCGAGCGCCCGCTGCCGTGACGGTATTCCGCCATTGTATGGCGATCGGCGGCGGCAATCCGCCTGTTTCCTGAATGCCGGGGGGCGTATTCATGTTGGCTGAACCCTTGGTGGAGGTAAAAGGGCTGAAGAAATATTTCCCGCTGCGTGAAGGGCTATTCGGTCAGACCACCGGGCAACTGCGTGCGGTGGATGATGTCAGCTTCAGCATTCGCCGGGGAACGGTTTTTGGCCTGGTGGGGGAGTCCGGCAGTGGTAAAACCACCGTAGGCCGAACCCTGCTGGGGCTGCATGAAAAGACCGCCGGTGAGGTACTGTTCAACGGACAGGCGTTAGATGCGCTCAGCGCCCGCGAGCGGCGCGCAATGCGCCCGAAGATGCAACTGGTGTTTCAAGACCCGTATAGCTCTCTGAATCCGAGAATGCGGGTAGGCGATGCGATTGGCGAAGCGCTGTTGCAGCACGGTTTGGCGCAAAAGAGCGAGCTGCGAGACCGGGTGATAGACACGCTGGAAATCTGCGGGTTGTCGGCACAGCATTACGGGCGCTTCCCGCACGAATTTTCCGGCGGCCAGCGCCAGCGCATCGGTGTAGCCCGCGCGCTGATCCTGCAGCCGGAGTTTATCGTCGCCGACGAACCTATTTCGGCGCTGGACGTCTCTATTCAGGCGCAGATCATCAACCTGTTTTCCGATCTTCAGGAACAGCAGGGGGTGACTTTCCTGTTTATTTCGCACGATCTTGGGGTGGTGGAGCATCTGTGTCAGGACGTAGCGGTAATGTACCTCGGGCAGATTGTCGAAAGCGCCGATCGCGATGCGCTGTTTCGTCGGCCGCTGCACCCTTACACTCAGGCACTGTTGGCCGCGGTACCCAGTTTGGATCCGCACCGTCAGCCGCAGGCGATGGCCCGGGGAGAATTACCTGACCCTACCCAACCGCCGCAGGGCTGTCGCTTTCACACTCGCTGTCCGCAGGCCACTGCGCAATGCCGGGAACAGGCCCCGGCATTGCGGCAGGTAGCGGCAGGACATCGGGTGGCCTGCCATTATGTCGGCTGAGCTTAGGCCAGATAATGTTTTAGCGCGCGCCCGGCCTGATGGATGGCCGAGTGCACCGCCGGGACTTCTGCGATCGCGTTGAGCAAGCCATAGTCGTGGATCAGCCCGTTATAACGGGTGGAGGTGACTTCGACTCCGGCGGCGTTGAGCAGGCGGGCGTAGGCTTCGCCTTCGTCACGCAGCACGTCCAGCTCGGCGGTTTGCACCAGCGCCGGTGGCAGGCCTTTCAACTGTTCCAGCGTGGCGTTAAGCGGCGAGGCGTAGATCTCTTTGCGCTGGGCTTTATCGGTGGTGTAGTGGTCCCAGAACCATTTCATCATATTGCGGGTGAGGAAATAGCCTTCGCCGAACTGGTGGTAAGACTCGGTATCGAAATTGGCGTGGGTCACTGGCCATAGCAGGATCTGGCTGCGCAGGGCAGGCGTGCCTTTATCTTTCGCCATCAGGCTGACCACCGCCGCGATATTGCCGCCGGCGCTGTTGCCGACGACCGCCAGACGTGAACCGTCAACGTTGATTTTCTCGCCGTACTCGGCCACCCATTCGGTCGCCGCGTAGGCCTGATTGATGGCGACAGGGTAAGGGGCTTCCGGCGATCGGGTGTAGTTAACGAACACCGCCGCTGCGCCGGAGCTGTGGACCAGATCGCGCACCAGCCGTTCGTGGGTCGGGAAGTCCCCCAACACCCAGCCGCCGCCGTGGAAGAACATGAATACCGGCAGCTTCTCCTTTACTTTGGCCGGCCGCACGATGTGCAACAGGATATCCTGGCCATCGACGTGAATGGTTTTTTCGCTAATTTCGACTTCACGCAGAGGGACTTCGGTACCGCTTTGCAGGCCCTCCATCACCTTACGCGCTTCTTTCGGCTTCAACTGCTCCAGGGGTTTGGCGTCACTGGAGTTCAGTCCATCAAGAAAGGTACGGATATCGTGCTGTGCTGCAGGCTGGGTGAGATCAACAGTTTTCTTGGACATCTTGATTCCTCTGGCACAGGGGGATGAAATCTTCTGGTGAGATCACAGTGTAGTAGAACAATGTGCCTGTGGGCTTAGTGGTGTGTGCCCTGTTGGAAAAGGCGCGTTACGCCACGCTTTTCACCGCTTCGGTTTGACTTTTCAGGTGGGCAGCGATATTTTTTAATCACCATGGAACACGTGTTCCATTGGTGCGAATGACCGGTCATCACCGGTGCCTTTCTTTTAGCGCTGAACGCCGTGCGGGAAACATAACCCTATGATTGTGATTGCAAACTCTGAAGGACATCCGGGTATCGGTCTGTCTGCCGAACGGTTACGACAGGGGCAGAATGGCCTGCGTGCCATCGTTGAGGGTATCAAGCTGGTGGAGCTGGATCCGAGCGTACGTACGGTGGGTTTCGGCGGCTGGCCCAACGTGCTGGGTGAGATGGAGCTGGACGCTTCGGTGATGGACGGCGACAGCTTGCGCACCGGTGCGGTGGGAGCGTTACAAGGCTATCTGCATCCGGTGGAAGTCGCTTATCGGGTAATGGAAGATCTTAACCATGAAATCCTGGTGGGCGCCGGAGCGGCACGTTTCGCCGCTGAGATCGGCGCATTGGCGGGTGACAACCTGATTGCCGACTCCAAGCGTGTCTGGTGGGAAAAACTGGAGCAGGCGATGGACGCCGAACAGCTTCGCAACTGGCCGAATATCCCACTGGCAGGGTTGTCGAATAATGCCACCGATCCAGAACGGGTGCGCGACACCACGGTATTTTTAGCCATGGATGGTGGGCGCACGCTCAGCGCGGCGACGTCAACGTCAGGCTGGGCGTGGAAATACCCGGGGCGGCTGGGGGACAGCCCGATCATCGGCAGCGGCTCCTATGCCGACAGCCGCTATGGCGCCTGTGCCTGTACCCACACCGGGGAAATGACCATTCGCTGCGGCACCAGCCGCGCAGTGGTGCTGTATATGAAGATGGGCATGACGCTGGAACAGGCGGTGTATGAGGCGATTGAAGATCTGAATTACCTGAAAGATGGCTATACCGAAGGGGTGACTATTCACGCCATCGATAAGGACGGAAAGCATAAGGTCGTCAGCCTTAACTGCCCGGGCCCAATTCAGTATTGGCTGTGGCAAAGCGGTATGGCAGCGCCGCAATTGCGCGATGCGGAGATTATAACCACCCGTTGACCAGCGGCTCTGTGGCTTATGGAAGGGGCGCGGCATGCTGCGCCCAATAGCATCATCAATGCGTTAAATTGGGCCCAACAGGCTTGCCCTTATCGGTTTAGCAGGACGCGCGAACCACCAACTCGGTGGGAATGGTGATCTGCTGCGGCGCAGCCTGGGGGCTGCCGCTGCGCAGTTCGACCAGCCGAACGATGGCGGCGATCATTGCGTCCATATCTCGGCGTACCGACGTGAGTTGGTAACTCGGCCAGGCTGCCATCGGGATATCGTCGAAGCCGTAAACCGCGACGTCCTGAGGGATCTGCAGCGAAGTGTGCAAACGAATATAGTCCATCACCCCCATCGCCATGGAGTCTGCGGTGCAGAAAATGGCCTGCGGAGCCGGAAGCGCCTCCAGCAGCTGCGGCGCGAGGTTAAAGCCGCTCAGGTAGCTGTAGTCGCCGCTCAGCTGCGCGACAATCTCTAACTGCTGCTGTGCGGCATGAGCCAGAAAGGTTTGTTGACGCAGCTGTTCACCGTGGGCGCTGCTGCGGCCACCGAGCAGCGCCACGCGGCGTTGACCCTTTTGCGCCATCAGTGCCGCCAGCTGTTGCAGGCTGGGTGACTCATCGGCGTTGAGAGCGTCGCACAGGGCGTCGCCCGCCAAACCGTTGAGCATAATGGGCGTAGCGATGCGAAACAGATCTTTTGCTGCACGCGCGCTGATGTTGTCGGCGAACACCACGGCAGAATCGACATGGTAAGAGATGGTTTGCTTCAGGTAGTTGGCCGGATCGTCAATGCCTTCCAGGCGGATCATCACCGCCTGCCGGTTGCTCTTCTGCAGTTGTTCAACCAGACGATCGAAAAACTCCAGGTCAGACAAATCGTGAAAGTGGTTCACTACCACCGCGACAAAGCCGGTTTTGCCGCTGTGCAGGCTCTGGGCGATGGCGTCTGGCGCATAGCCTAACTGACTGGCGACGCGCATCACCAGATCGCGGTTTTTTTGCGAGACCCGGCCCTGATTGGAAAAGGCGCGAGACACCACGGTGCGTGAAACGCCGGCCACGCGGGCGACATCGTGAGAGGTGACTTTTTTCATCGGCATACGGCAGCTACTCAGCGGAAAACGGGGCGCTGCGGCAGAGGCACGCAGCGGCGATATGGTCTCACAGAATGCCGGCCGGCAACACTGTTTCCCCGCTTTGAGCTACCCGTTGACCGCTATGCGGATCAAAAAAGTGCAGGGCGGTGATATCCAGCGTAATGGCCAGCGGCTGGCCCTGGGCATACTGCAGTTGTGCGTGCTGTTTGACGATGTACTGCGCACCGTTGTCACCCTGTACGAACAGGTTGCTCTCAGCGCCCAGGTTTTCACTGTACACCAGTGTTCCACTCAAGTGGGGTTCTGCCCGTGGCGCGCTGATGCTGCACGCTTCCGGACGACAGCCCAGCGTCAGCCAGTCGCCTCCTCTTGCTGCCAGCGCCGGGAATTCGGCGGCGCTCAAGGGCAGCAGCAAACCAGAGTCGCCCTGCAATAGGATCTGCTCGCCCTGCACCAGAACCTGCACGTCAAACAGGTTCATCTGCGGCGAACCGATAAACTCGGCGACAAAGCGATTAACCGGGCGATGATAAAGATCCAGCGGCGTACCGATCTGCTGCACTTTCCCCTGATTCATGATGACCACTTTGTCCGCCATGGTCATGGCTTCCACCTGATCGTGGGTGACGTAAATGATGGTCGCGCCGATCGCCTTATGCAGTGCAGACAACTCCTGACGCATGCGGTTGCGCAGTTTGGCATCGAGGTTGGAGAGCGGTTCGTCAAACAGAAATACCTTGGGCCGCCGAACAATCGCCCGGCCCAACGCCACGCGCTGACGCTGACCACCGGAAAGCTGGCCGGGTTTGACCTTAAGGAATTCCGTCAGGTGCAGCATTTCGGCCACGGCGGCAATCTGCGTGGCAATCTCCGCTTTGGCCATTCCTTTGATTTTCAAAGACAGCGCCATGTTTTCATAGACGGTCATATGCGGGTACAGCGCATAGCTCTGGAAAACCATGGCGATATCACGGTATTTGGGCAGCACCTCGTTCATGCGTTCGCCGTCGATCAACAGTTCGCCGGAGGAGAGGGTTTCCAGCCCGGCTATCATCCGCAGCGTGGTGGACTTGCCGCAGCCGGACGGGCCGAGCAGCACCACAAACTCACCTTTCTCTACCTGCAGATTCACGTCGCTGGCGGCCTGGTAACCGTTGTCATAGCGTTTGTTGATATCAACCAGTTCTACGTAAGCCATCATTCGCACTCCGTCTGGGCAAGCAGGGCACTCAATCGCGCCAGCAGCAGCACGCCGAATGAGGACGCGCCGTTGGCGTACAGCTTGCGGTGCGGCATATCGGTAGACATGGCGGCAATATCCAGGTGCGCCCAGCGCTGGCCCGGCTGCACGAACTCGCCGATAAAGGTCGCCGCCACGCACGGGCTGCCGTGCGGATCTTCACCGCCGTGACGGTAATCGGCAAATTCAGACTTCAATACCCCGCGATACCAGCCGCCGTGCGGCATCGGCCACACCGGCTCGGCGCTGGCCTTGCCCGCCTGAGTGACCTGTGCCAGAAAGTCGTCGTCGTTACCCATCATGGCCGCATACTCCTTGCCCAGCGCCACGCCTGCGCCGCCGGTCAGGGTGGCGATATCGAGTAAAAAGTCGGGCTGGAAGCGCTGTTGGGCATAGCTGATGACGTCCGCCAGCACCATGCGGCCTTCGGCGTCGGTTGAAATGATTTCCACCGACTTGCCGTTGTGCATGGTTACCACGTCGCCGGGGCGCTGTGCGCGGGAGGAGGGCATGTTTTCTACCAGGCCGCACAGGCCAATCACGCGGATCGGCAGTTGCAGTGCGTCGATGATACGCATGGCGCCCACCACCGCAGCCGCACCGCCCATGTCGAACTTCATGGTGCTCATGCGTGCCGCGCCTTTAATGCTGATGCCACCGCTGTCGAAGGTGACACCTTTACCCACCAGCGCCAGAGTATGGCGTGCGTTGGCGGGATGGTGATCGAGGATCAGTAATTGCGATGCGCGGGCGCTGCCTTGACCAACGCCCAGCAGGCCACCGAAGCCAAGCTGTGCCATCTGCTCTTCATCCAGCACCTCCTGGCGCACACAAGTAAAGGGCAATTGCTCGACGGCCGCCACGAAGCTTTGCGGATAGAGAATATTGGCCGGCTTATTCATCAGCTCACGTCCGATGATCACGCCCTCGGCATGCAGATTGGCCCAGTCGCACAGCGCCTGCGTTGTCGCATCATGGCTGGCTAACGGCTGGGTCGGGTCGGTCAGCGTAGCGCTGGCATGATGCTGATAGCGATAAGCGCCCAGACGCAGGCCGAACAGCAGCCAGCGCCAGGTTTCTGTACTGGCCGATGAGCCTTCATCCAGTGTCAGACGCAGGTGCTGTAACCCGAAGTGTTTTTGCCCGGCGGCGATACCGGCACCGGCATCCTGTAGGGCCGCGGGAGTCAGGGAAGGGCCGATATTGAGCGCAAAACGGCCGTCACCCAGCGGATAAAGCACGCCGACGGCGGCCTGTTGCAGGCTGGCATTTTGCAGCGTTACCGGCAGTGAACCTTCCGCAGCGGTAAACAGGGTGATTTGCTGGCGCGCCGCAGTGTCGTTTTCAATGTAAATATCAATGAATTGCATAAGGTTACCCTTTGACCGCCCCACGGGTGAGGCTTTCCATCATTTGTTTGGACGAGAAGATAAAGGCGATCAGCAGTGGGACGATCGCCAGGAAACTGCCGGTCATCACCAGGTTCCACGGCGTGGCGGTAGCGCCGCTCAGGCTGCGCAGCACCAGTTGGAGAATTTGCTTGTCCGGCGACTGCAATGCCACCAGCGGCAACATAAAGTTGTTCCAGGTATCGACCACCACCACGATCGCTACCGTCAGCAGCGCCGGGCGCATCAGCGGCAGGCCGATACGCAAAAATATCTGCAGTTCATTCAGACCGTCCATGCGTGCACTGTCGAGTATTTCGCTGGGCAGTGAGGAACTGACGTATTGCCGCACCAGGAAAATCCCGAAGATATTCACCCCGGCGGGCAGCCAGACGGCGGCAAACTGATCGAGCAAGCCAACGCTTTTAATCACGAAGAAGTAGGGCACCAGATTGACCACGCTGGGCACCATCATGGTCAACATGAGGGTGGTGAATAACACCTTTTTGCCCTTGAACTGATAGACGCTGAAGGCGTAGCCCGCCGCGGCGGAAACCAACACGCTGGTCAGGGTGGCCATGGCGGTAACATACAGGGTGTTGAGCAGCGAGCGGGTGAAAGGCACCTGTTGCTCCAGCCCCCGGTAGTTTTCCAGCAGGTGGCTGCCGAAGCGCAGCGACATGCCCATAATGCTGCGGGTGTCCTGCGTCGCCAGCAACGCCGACCAATAGAACGGGAACAGCGACAGCGAGGCGAACAGCGATACCAACAGGTAAATCACCAGCTTGCCGGTGTCGAAACGGCGGCCCTCAGCGATCATTTTTGAGTCCTCCACGGTTGCCGAAACCCCAAAACACCAGCGCACTCACCAGCGCAATCAGCAGGAACAGGATCCAGGAGATGGCCGAAGCGGTGCCCATATCCAGATAGGACCAGCCGGTCTTGTAGACGTACATCGATACCGTCAGGCCGCTGTTGTCGACGCCGCCGGTGCCCTGCGTCAGGATCATGGGTTCATTGAACAGCTGCATGTTGCCGATCAGCGTCATCAGCGTGGCGAAGAAGATAAAGGGCGCCAGCAGCGGCAGCGCGATGTAGCGGAATTTTTGCCAGCGGCCAGCACCGTCCAGCTCGATCGCTTCGTACAGGTCGGGCGAAATAGAGGCCAGACCGGTCATGTAAATCACCGTATTGATACCGGTGAACTTCCAGGTCACCTGATTGGCGATGGTGAAGCGGATCCAGTCGCTGTCAAAGAAGTTGATCGGCAACGCGGCGGCCAGCGCGCTCAGGTGCAGCTTAGCGGCCAATCCGCTTAACAGCTCGTTGACCATGCCGACCGGCGAGAACAGGTTGAACACGATCAGGCTGACGGCGACGGAAGAGGTGATGTAGGGCAGGAAGATCGCCGCTTTCAAAAAACGCCTGCCGCGCACGATGATGTGCAGCAGCGAATAAGCCAGGGTGATGGCGAACAGATGTTGGCACAGGCCGGACACCAACGTGATTTTAATGGTGTTGACCAGCGACACCCAGAAGGCGTCATCGGTGAAGGCATAGTAAAAGTTATCCAGCCCGACAAACTTCATCGAACTCAGGCCTTTTACCGGGTTCCAGGATTGGAATGAGAGAAACGCCGAGAAGAAGATCGGGAAGGCGTTGAACACCGCAAACAGCAGCATGAACGGCAGCAGCAGCAGGTAGGCGGTGCGGTGATCGTGCAGCAGCCCTTTGAAAAATCGCTTACGCATAGACTCCCCGAACCGTCGGAAAACGAAAAAAGGCGGCCGGTAAGCCGCCGTAGTCTGATGATTACAGGGCGCGCATCCGCCGCTCCAGCAGCTTATTGGCATCGCGCAGAGTGCTGTCGATGTCCTGATGCTGCACCAGGATCTTCTTCGCCGCTTCGTTGAGAATTTCGTTGGCGATATTGTCTTCCGGTGAGGAAGCTACGGGCTTGAGGTCCGGCACCAGGCTGGCGTAATAGCGCATCGAGTGTTGACCACCGAGAATGCTGCTAGGCGTATCGAAGTAAGGCGCGTTATACACGTCGAGGCGCGCAGGCAAGGTGCCGGCGGTTTTCGCGGCGTCGATCACCACGTCACGCTGCATAAAGTATTGAATGAACTGCCAGGCCGCCTGGGCATTCTTGCTTTGCTTGGGGATCACCAGCGTGGTGCCGCCTGCGTTGACCTTGATATTGCCCGGCACGCCCGTCACCCGCCACAGACCGGCTTTCGCACCGTCCGGATCCAGTTCTTGCTCGATGCGACCTTCGTCCCACGGGCCATCGATATCGGCGAACAGTTTCCCCTGCCGGTACAGTTTGATGTATTCCTGCGAGTTGGTGGAGCCGTCCAGGGAGGCTGCCAGCCCTTTGTCATACAGCGTTTTGATCACCGTCATCAGCTGTTTGATTTGTGGTGAATCCAGGTTGGGCTTGCCGTCTTTGGTGTATACCGGCTTACCCGGCTCACTGTTCATGCCTACCACCAGCGGATTGATCAGGCTGGTGGCCGCCGGCAGCAGATAGGCGCCTTGCTCTTTTTTCAGCTTCTCACCGAAGGCAATAAAGCTGTCCCAGCTTTGGGTGATGTCTTCTATTTTGACGCCGGCCTTCTTCACCATGTCGTTACGGTAGATCATGATCACCGGCCCGGTGTCGTAAGGCACGCCATAGATATTGCCGTCATTACCCTTAGCCAGGCTGATCATCGAAGGATCGAACTGCCAGCCCTGGCTATCAATGCTGAACGGCGGGGCGCTCAGGTTATTCAGGCCGCCGGAGTTGGCGAAGCTGCCGAGTTTGATGGTGCTGACGCTGAAGATATCGGCGGCGCCCTGGCCAACGGCCAACGCGGTGGTCAGCTTTTGATGACAGTCGGCGAAGCCGCATTTGATCGACTGCACCTGAATGTCCGGATGCGCCGCCTCAAAGTCTTTAATCACTTTGTTGATGTAATCAGTGGGCAAATAGTTGGCGAAGGTAATGCTGGTGTTGGCACTGGCGGAAAGGGGCAGGCCCAGCAGCACGGCCAGTGCGACCCCGGTGATTCTTTTATTATTACGCAAGCAGACTTGAGCCATGATAACCCCGATCCTGTGCAGTCGATGTGGTGTGTGTTTTTTCATCATGGAACACGTGTTCCATTGAAATTAACCTATTATCGCGTCAGCAGACTGTCAACATTTTGTTCGGCAAGTTAACAAATATGAGATCTGACGCGGCAGTTGCCCAGGGTCACGCCCGATTTTGGCCCACACAGGGGCACGCAGAGCCTGTAATGACGCGGGTTTGCCCGCATCCGGTGCATTTTCTGCACCTGAATGGGGCAAAAGTGTGATGGGGAGCAAATCAGGCCAAATTATTTTTGCGAGCGCGATCAGAAATATCGAAGTTTTTTGTCATTGAATAGGATTTCGCAGCCAATGATGATTTTTCGCCTTATTTTTCCAATTATTCATTAGCAATGCATATTTATTGAATAAGTATGCATTATAAGCCGTTGTTTTACCGAAAAAAACCGCGTTTTTCGCCAAAAATCCCGTTTTGGCACGATAGCTGCTCTACACTCTTTATCAAACGGCATGTATTTTAACTGCTCGTTAACATTTATTCCCCGTTACAGGACCTGATACCCGGCATAAATAGCGAAAAACGCGAATGATGTAACAGATTTGTTTCTGAATAGGCGGTGAAAGGCAGAGTTATCACCGGCTAAAAAACGGATCGAACGGCGCGGTTTTTTATGTTTTGTTGTGGACCATCCAGGCTGGAGCGGCCCTTACAGTCAAAATTCAGTCTTTGCTGAAGTTATGAGGTCATTATGGAACAGCCAATCGCAGTTACCCGCCAGTCTTTCGACGACTGGATGGTCCCGGTTTATGCCCCCGCTGATTTTATTCTGGTACGGGGAGAAGGCTCGCAGGTATGGGATCAGCAGGGTAAGTCTTACATCGATTTTGCTGGCGGCATTGCGGTTAACGCGCTGGGCCATGCGCACCCGGTCGTGACCGCAGCGCTGGTGGAGCAGGCAGGCAAACTTTGGCACCTGGGCAACGGCTATACCAACGAGCCGGTGCTGCGGTTGGCCAAGCTGCTGATTGACGCCACCTTTGCCGAGAAGGTGTTTTTCTGTAACTCCGGGGCGGAAGCCAACGAAGCGGCGCTGAAACTGGCGCGTAAACGCGCACTGGATAACGGCAACCACAGCAAGAACCAGATTGTGGCATTCAACAACGCCTTCCACGGCCGCACGCTGTTTACCGTGTCTGCCGGTGGCCAGCCTAAGTATTCCAAGGACTTCGCGCCATTGCCGGGCGGCATCACCCACACGCCATTTAACGATCTGGCGGCCGCTGCCGAGGTGATTAACGACAACACCTGCGCGGTGATCGTCGAGCCTATTCAGGGCGAAGGTGGCGTGTTGCCGGCCGATGCTGCTTTCCTGCAAGGCCTGCGTGAGCTGTGCGATCGCCACGATGCGCTGCTGATTTTCGACGAAGTGCAAACCGGCATGGGCCGTACCGGCGACCTGTACGCCTACATGCAGTACGGCGTGGTTCCTGACGTGCTGACCACCGCGAAAGCGCTGGGCTGCGGCTTCCCGATCGGCGCTATGCTGACCACTGACGAACTGGCCAAAACCCTGAGCGTCGGCACCCACGGCACCACCTACGGCGGTAACCCGCTGGCGACGGCGGTGGCGGGCGCGGTGTTCTCCGTCATCAACACGCCGGAAGTGCTGGAGGGGGTTAAGCAACGCCACCAGTGGTTCCTTGACGGCCTGAACAAGATTAACCAGCAGTATCCGATTTTCTCTGAAATCCGCGGCGGCGGCCTGTTGATTGGCTGCCAGTTGACCAAGGACTACGCCGGCAAGGCGAAGCAGATCACGCAGTTGGCCAACGAAGAGGGCGTGATTGCCCTGATCGCCGGTCCGGACGTGGTGCGTTTCACCCCTTCACTGGTTATTCCTGAGCAGGATGTGAAAGAGGGGCTGGCGCGATTCGCGCGAGCCGTGGCGCGGATTTGCAGCTAACACACAGGCTGCGCCCTTACCGGCGCAGCCTGATTCAGACGAGGTTCGCATTATGATGATTATTCGCCCTATAGAGCGTCGCGATTTGGCTGACTTACTGACGCTAGCCGGTAAGTCCGGCATCGGTCTCACTTCCCTGCCACAAGATGAAGATACCTTGTCGGCACGCATTGAGCGGGCGTTAAAAACCTGGCAAGGCGAACTTCCGCGTGGTGACCAGTGTTATCTGTTTGTGCTGGAAGACAGCGAGCGCCAGCAGGCGGTAGGGGTTTGCGCGATTGAAGTGGCCGTCGGGCTGACTGAACCCTGGTACAGCTTCCGCGTCGGCACGCAGGTGCATGCGTCCAAACAGTTGAACGTGTATAAATCGGTGCCGACGCTGTTCCTCAGTAACGATCACACCGGCCATTCCGAACTGTGCACGCTGTTCCTCGATCCGGACTATCGTCACGGCGAAAACGGCAAGCTGTTGTCGAAAGTGCGTTTCCTGTTTATCGCCGCTTTCCGTGAGCGTTTCTCCGCCCGGCTGATTGCCGAAATGCGCGGTTTCTCTGATGAAGAGGGCCGTTCGCCGTTCTGGGAGAGCGTCGGGAACCATTTCTTTTCCATCGAGTTCGCCAAGGCGGACTACCTGAGCGGCACCGGCCAGAAAGCGTTTATCGCCGAACTGATGCCGAAACACCCGCTGTATGTCGATTTCCTGGCCGAAGACGCGCAAAAAGTGATTGGCGAAGTGCACCCGCAGACCGTGCCAGCACGCCGGGTACTGGAGTCCGAAGGGCTGCGTTATCAGGGTTACGTCGATATTTTTGACGGCGGCCCAACGCTGGAGGCGGAAATCGATCAGATCCGCGCGGTCAAACAAAGCCGTCTGGTAAAAGTGGTGCTGGATGAGACCCCGATGCGCGCCGATGCGCCGGCTCTTTTGGTGGCCAACGATCATTATGAGAATTACCGCGCACTGCTGGTTAACGCCGATCTGTATGACGACCGTCTGCATCTCAATGCCGCTACCGCCGAGGCGCTGGGCGTTGAACAAGGCAGCCCGGTGCGGGTCATCCCCCTTATTGCACAGGAGAAAGCGTAATGTCACATCCTGCACTCTTTATTAATGGTGCCTGGCAGCAAGGCCATGGCGCTGAGTTCAGCAAAACCGATCCGGTTGATAACCAACCGCTGTGGCAGGCCAACGCCGCCGACGGCAGCGATGTTGCTGCCGCCTGTGAAGCTGCCCGCGCCGCTTTTCCGGCCTGGGCTCGTACCCCATTCGAACAACGCGAACAGTTGGTGAAGCGTTTTGCCGCTTTGCTGGAAGAGCACAAGTCTTCTTTGGCGGCGGTGATCAGCCGTGAAACCAGTAAACCGCGTTGGGAAACCCTGACCGAAGTGCAGGCGATGATCGGCAAAGTGGCGATTTCATTGCAGGCCTACCAGGCGCGTACCGGCGTAAGCCAGACTGCGATGGCGGACGGCGCTTCGGTGCTGCGCCACCGCCCGCACGGGGTACTGGCGGTGTTCGGCCCTTATAACTTCCCCGGACATTTGCCGAATGGCCACATCGTGCCGGCGCTGCTGGCGGGCAACACCGTGGTGTTCAAGCCGAGTGAACTGACGCCGCAAACTGCCGAGGAAACCCTGAAGCTGTGGCAACAGGCCGGGCTGCCCGATGGGGTTCTCAATCTGGTGCAGGGCGGGCGTGAAACCGGTGAGGCGCTGGCCGCCAGCGCGGACATCGACGGCCTGCTGTTCACTGGCAGCGCGGGTACCGGTTACCACCTGCATCGCCAGTTGGCCGGGCAGCCAGAAAAGATCCTGGCGCTGGAAATGGGCGGCAACAACGCGCTGATTATCGATCAGATCGAGGATCGCGATGCGACGGTTAACCTGGCGATTCAGTCGGCGTTTATTTCCGCCGGCCAGCGCTGCACCTGCTCGCGCCGCATTCTGGTGAAACGCGGCAGTGAGGGCGACGCTTTTATCGAGCGTTTGGTGCAGGTGGCGAGTGCGCTGCGTGTCGGGCGTTGGGACGCTGAACCGCAGCCGTTTATGGGCGGCGTGATCTCTTCGGCGGCGGCGGAAAAAATGCTGGCGGCGCAACATCACCTGTTGGCACTGGGCGGCAAAGCTCTGCTGACCATGCAGCGTCTGGAAAGCGGCAGCGCGCTGCTCAGCCCAGGCATTATTGACGTGACCGGGGTACGTGACGTACCGGACGAAGAGTACTTCGGCCCGCTGACCACCATCATTCGCTATAACGACTTTGATGAGGCGCTGCGTATCGCCAACCAAACGCGTTATGGCCTGTCGGTTGGGCTGGTCTCGCCGCAGCGTGAGCAGTTTGATCATCTGCTGCTGGAAGCGCGTGCCGGTATCGTCAACTGGAACAAACCTTTAACCGGGGCTTCCAGTGCGGCACCTTTCGGCGGTGTCGGGGCGTCCGGCAACCACCGTCCGAGCGCCTATTACGCGGCAGATTATTGCGCCTGGCCAATGGCGTCATTGGAAAGCGAAAGCCTGACGCTGCCGGCCAGTTTGTCGCCGGGGCTGTCGTTTAATTAAATTTTACCCGTCGCCTTTCAAGCCGCAGCGGGGCGAATAAGTTCGCCCCGTTTAACGCGGGCACAGCATGTAGCGCCCCTACAATAACTGGGGATGAGCAAACTGCTCGCCTGGCTGCAACTTGAAATTCATAGGGTATGTTTTGAGTAGGGCCGAGCTTGCTGGGCCCAGGAGAAAAGCATGTCAGGATATGAAGTCAATTTCGATGGTCTGGTGGGCCTGACGCATCACTATGCCGGGTTGTCATTTGGCAATGAGGCCTCGACCCAGCATCAAAACAGCGTGTCGAATCCGAAACTGGCGGCCAAACAGGGTCTGCTGAAGATGAAGGCGCTGGCGGATCTCGGCTTTCAGCAGGGGGTATTGCCGCCGCAGGAACGGCCGCACCTGCCGATGCTGCGCAAGTTGGGTTTCAGCGGCAGCGACGAAACGGTCTTGGCGCAGGCGATGAAGCAGTCTCCGCGCCTGCTGTCTGCGCTCAGCTCGGCTTCTTGCATGTGGACCGCCAATGCGGCCACGGTTTCACCTTCGGCGGACAGCGCGGATGGCAAAGTGCATTTCACCGCGGCCAATCTGAACAACAAATTCCATCGCGCGATTGAGGCCGAGACCACCACCGGCGTGCTGCGGGCGATTTTCAACGATCCACGCCATTTCGCCCACCATGAGGCTTTGCCGCAGGTGGCGCTGTTTGGTGACGAAGGCGCGGCCAACCACAACCGACTGGGCGGCGATTATGGCAAGCGTAGCGTGCAGATGTTCGTCTACGGCCGACAGGAGTTTGGCGGAGAAATCGCCCCAACTCGCTATCCGGCACGCCAGACGCGCGAGGCCGGGGAGGCGATTGCCCGTCTGCACCAGTTGGATGAGCAACATACGGTGTTTGTGCAACAGAATCCGGCGGTGATCGATCAGGGCGTATTCCACAACGACGTTATCGCCGTCAGTAACCAGAATGTATTGTTCCACCATCAGCAGGCGTTTTATCAGCAGCAGCAGGCGCTGGATGAAGTGCGTCGCAAAATGGCGTCGCTGGACAGCGAACTGGTGGCGATTGAGGTGCCGACGGAGCGGGTTTCCGTGGCGGATGCGGTAGCGACCTATCTGTTCAACAGCCAAATTCTGACCAAGCCTAACGGCAAGATGATGATTGTGGTGCCGGAAGAGTCGCGTCAGCATCGCGGCGTGTGGGGCTATCTGAGCGAGATGGTGGCCAGTGGCGGACCAATTGATGAAATTAAGGTGTTCGATCTGCGTGAAAGTATGCGCAATGGCGGTGGGCCTGCCTGTCTGCGATTACGTGTGGCGCTGAACGAGCAGGAATTGCGGGCAGTCAATCCGCGCGTGATGATGAACGATACGCTGTTCGTTACGCTCAATGACTGGGTTGACCGCTATTACCGAGATCGTCTGACGCAGAACGATTTGGCTGATCCGCAATTGCTGCGCGAAGGGCGCGATGCGCTGGATACCCTGACGACCATCCTCGGGCTGGGATCGGTTTATCCTTTCCAACAATAGGTGATGTCATCATGTTTGATTTGTTGGCTCTGACGCTGGAAGGGCAAATGCCCGAAGAGCAACGGGGCGAAAATGCGGATTTACACTGGCGTTGGCTGGCGGAAGGCCTGCTGGAAATCACACCGCGCCGGGGATATCGGCAGGCGGTGGTGCTGTCGGCGGGGATCCACGGCAATGAAACGGCGCCGATTGAGCTGCTCAATCAACTGGTCAAGGATCTGCTTGGCGGCGAGCGAACTTTGGTGGTTCGGCTGCTGGTGATATTGGGCAATCCACCGTCAATGCGCGCCAATAAACGGTACCTGCACAGCGACATGAACCGGATGTTTGGCGGCCGCTATCGCGATTTCAGCCACAGCGACGAAACCATGCGGGCGCAGCAGCTGGAGCAGGTCGTCGCCGCGTTTTTCGACGGTGAGCAAGCGACACGTTTCCATTATGATCTGCATACGGCGATTCGTGATTCACGCTTACCGCGCTTCGGGATTCTTCCTTTCCAGACCGGGCCTTACAGTGCCGAGATGCTGGCATTGCTGGACGCGGCCGATTTGGATGCGTTGGTGATCCACAGTGCGCCGGGCGGCACCTTCAGTAATTTCACCAGTGAACATGCCGGCGCCGCCAGCTGTACGCTGGAACTGGGCAAGGCGCGGCCGTTTGGTAGCAATGATTTACAGCAATTTGCGGCCATTAACCGTGCACTGCAGGCGGCAGTCAGTGGCGAAGCCTTGCCGCAGCGAATGGGAGAGGCTCTGCGGGTGTTCCGCGTTGAGCGATCGCTGATCAAACGTAGCGAAGCGTTCAAACTGCATCTCAGTGATGATACCGCCAACTTTACCGAGCTGGAGCAGGGGACGTTACTGTGCGAACAACCGGGGGAGGAGTACCGGGTTCAGCATGCCAGAGAATGGATTTTATTCCCTAATCCCCAGGTCGCACTTGGATTGCGCGCCGGTATGGTGCTAATTGAAGCGCCGCGCAGCACGCTGTATTAACCTGCCAGTTTCGAATACGGTTTTATACTTACAGTATTTAGGGTTGTAGCGATGTCGGCTGCAACCTTAAATAACGGTGGTATATCCTGCTGCTAATTCCTGTTACTTCCCCTTCTTTATAGTCTCTCTATCGAAACTTATATTTTATGTTGAATTTATTTTTGCCGTCATTTTTTGGTGGTTTGAATCGATTTAATTATTCGAAGCGGTAAAAGACTTGCTTAAAACGTGGTGAAACGCACTAAATTACCGCAATGACTTTACTCAGATAAAAATGTGAAATAAGTAACGTTATTAGTAACCATGCTAAGATTCATGGTATTTATGAATCGAATGGAAAGCATACAAAAGGAAACTAAATTGCACCTTTATGGTGCATTGCACCAAATTGGTTATAAGATATGTAATAAATATCAATATGAATCAATGGGTTGATTGACTTCTTTTTTGTAATATTTAGTTACAAATAAACATGCTTTATCCACGGTGTTTTATGAACTTTTTTATTTTAAGTTTGGATTCATGATGCTAATGTCACATGGCTTCTTAATTAGAGGCGCTCATAAAACACTAAATGATAAAGATCACAGCCCAAACCATAAATTGGGCGTGATGGGCAGAAATTAAAATTATAATATCTAGGAAAATAAATGATGAAACGCAGTGTATTAGCCTTAGCTATTGCCTTAGGGGCAATGACCTCCTTTGCCAACGCGGCAGAAATTTATAATAAAGATGGCAATAAACTCGACCTGTACGGTCGCGTAGCCGCCAAACATGTTTTCAGCGATGACAAATCCGAAGATGGCGACAAGACTTATGTCCGCTTCGGTTTTAAAGGCGAAACGCAAATCAATGACCAACTGACCGGTTACGGCCAGTGGGAATACAACGTCCAGGCCAACCACGATGAAGCGCAGGGCACTGCCGGCACCAAAACCCGTCTGGGCTTTGCCGGCCTGAAATTCGCCAACTACGGTTCATTCGACTACGGCCGTAACTACGGCGTGGTGTACGACGCAGAAGCCTATACCGACATGCTGCCGGAATACGGCGGCGACTCCTACAGCTACACCGACAACTTTATGACCGCGCGCTCCAACGGCCTGGCTACCTACCGTAACCGCGACTTCTTCGGCTTGGTGGAAGGCCTGAACCTGGCGTTGCAGTACCAGGGCAAAAACGACAGCGACAGCCGCGGTGTGACCAAACAGAACGGCGACGGTTACGGCATGTCCCTGGATTACCAGGACATCGGCGGCTCCGGTATCGGCGTAGCGGCGGCATTCTCGGATTCCAACCGCACCAGCGATCAGAAAAAATCTGATTACGGTAAAGGCGACAGCGCAACGGCCTGGACCACAGCGATTAAATACGACGCCAACCAGGTTTATCTGGCTGCCATGTACGCCGATACGCGCAACATGACGCCAATCAGCGGCAACGGCGTATCTGGCTTCGCCAACAAAACGCAGAACTTCGAAGTTGTGGCCCAGTACCAGTTCGAAAACGGTCTGCGTCCTTCTCTGGCCTACGTGCAGTCTAAAGGCAAGGATATCGAAGGGATTGGCGATGTTGATCTGGTGAAATACGTGGAAGTGGGTGCGACTTACTACTTCAACAAAAACATGTACACCTACGTTGACTACAAAATCAACCAGTTGAACGACGATAACAAACTGAAGCTGAGCACCGACGACGTCGTGGCAGTGAACCTGACCTATCGTTTCTAAGTTTCAACACCATTACCTTCTTCCTGTGTCGGGATAAAACGGTAATCAGGCAGAGCGAAAGCTCTGCCTTTTTTATTGGGTTGTTAACCTTTGGGGGCTTGCCCCATCACTTCGATGGCGGAACGCAATGTAGCAAAGCGTTGCTGATTGGTTTCATGTTCAATCTCGTTAACCAAATGGGCCAGAATATTATTGCCGGAAACTTTTTTGTTGAGATTGATCAGTTGAATGACCGCGCCGCCGACCACCAGGCTGACGTCGCGTAACAGGGCTTCGTAGTGTTCGTTTGAGAATGTAGAAACGGGCATCGCGCCATCTCCATATCGTTCGGGTGAGGCAATTTAGCAAAATAGTGGCATAAAGCATCGTCGGCATGCCGGCTTTCCGGTGAATTCAGAAATTCCTCAGAGGAAAGTAGTATAAAAGTCTTTTGGCGATTTACATCGGCGCATATTCGTTGGCGGGTAGCCAAAAGCCATCGATAAAATCTTCAAATGGGAAGCAGCCGGCGTGGCGCAGGTTTTGTTCTTTCATACTGATCAGGCACTGGCGTTCGTCACGCAGCACGTCAACCACGATATCGGCGCAGCCGCCGTCCAGATAACAGACAAACATCACCAAGGCGTACATCGCTTCTTATATCCTTCCTCCTAATCCTTCCATGCTCTTATTGTAGGTAACTTCAGCGATTGTTTCATGTCAGGTGCTGCATAAAAGGACAGATTGGCAATGAAAGTTGGCACTTTCGGATTACTCTAACCGCTTAATACTGTTGGACCAATTGAATATCCCTCTTGCGGTGCTAAGCTTAATAAGTCTTAAGTCAATGCAACATGCTAACCATCGAAAGGAGTGAATATGGGTTTGTTTAACTTCGTCAAAGAAGCGGGCGAGAAACTGTGGGACACAGTGACCGGCAATGCGACAGCCGAAGATCAAAGCGCCAAACTGAAGGACCATCTCAATAAAACCGGCTTGCCGGGTATCGATAAGGTTGATGTGCAGGTGGTTGACGGTAAAGCCGTAGTAACCGGGGATGCGGTCAGTCAGGAGCTGAAAGAGAAGATCCTGGTGGCCATCGGTAACGTGGCAGGTATCAGCGGCGTGGAAGACAAAGTAGCGGTTGAACAAGCCGCCGCGGAAAGCCGTTTCTATACCGTGAAGAAGGGCGACACCCTGAGTGCGGTCTCGAAAGAAGTGTATGGCAACGCAAATCTGTATAACAAGATTTTCGAAGCGAACAAGCCAATGCTGTCCAGCCCGGACAAAATCTATCCGGGGCAGGTGCTGCGTATTCCGCAGTAACACCCACAGCAGCACGACACTGCCTGGCCCGATCTGTTATCGGGCTTTTTTTATGTTTACTTGCATAAGTTAGCCTAATTATTTTATTGTCTTAATAAGACTTTTGAATGCATCGTAATCTTGGTCATCTCAGTTCTGGGGGAGTGTTGACCCTGGTGAGGAAAGTTGATAGCGTCTTGCCACTCTTGAGGTCTGAGTGGCATTGGGCGCGGAATCTGACAAACCCGCAATGGCGGGCTTTTATCAATCACCCTTCACAAAAACGTTAACGCGTGATGAGTTAAGATAGATTCTGTGAAACAACAACGTAATACCTCACAAGATAAAAACTACCGTGAAACTTTGGGAGACGCGCAATTCGCTGTCATTGTGCTGGCGATAGCGTCCTGTTCCCTGATCATTTTTACGCTTTCAGTCACGCTATGGCTGACGTGATGTCGTTCAATACAGGAGATAAAATGGAGCACAATCTCCACGATGAAACCAAGCTGTTGGCCGTTATCGGTTTACTGGTTTCCGTGTTGTTAGTGGTATCGATTCTTTTTGGTGTGACTTACTTTTCCGATCTCAAGCATGCGCGCGATGAGGTCGACATCAAAGGCTGCTATATAAAGGCGTCGTAGCCTTCTGCCTCCCGGGTTGCGTTCTGGTCGCTTGCTCATGATAAGCTGGCGTCCAGCTACTCACTCAACCCGTGTGTCGTTCTGGAGGCGTTAATCATGAGCAATTCCCGCCCAACCTATTCATCCTCTTCCCGTGATTGTCCTGTGGTTGACGGCATCCGTCAGATCCAACGTATTGCCGTACGTAACGCCGAAGTTGGTGGTATCCCGATAAGCCGTGCCTTGCCCACCCGTGAACGGCGTACGCTGGGCGCATGGTGCTTTCTCGACCATGCAGGCCCGTCGGTATTCAGCGGTTCCTCGCAGGGGATGGACGTTGGCCCACATCCGCATATCGGTCTGCAAACCTTTACCTGGATGATTGAAGGGGAAGTTCTGCACCGGGATAGCCTGGGCAGCGAACAGGTGATACGGCCCGGACAGGTCAATCTGATGACCGCAGGACGCGGTATAGCGCATACCGAACAGTCAACCGGTGAGCAACGGCGTTTGCATGCTGCACAATTATGGATTGCCTTGCCCGCAGAACATGCCGACATGGCCCCGCGCTTCGATCATTATCCCGACTTGCCGTGCTGGCTGCATGACGAAGTGAAGCATACTTTGCTGGTAGGGGAGTTCGAACAATATCGTTCACCGGTGTCGACTTTTTCACCGTTAATCGCCATGGATTTGGAATGGCAGGCTGATGGTTATTTGCAATTACCTCTGCGAAAAGATTTTGAAATAGGTTTATTGCCCCTTATTGGTGCATTTGAGGTTAATGATGAAAAATTTTCACCTGATGAATTCGCCTATTTAGGTATAAATCTTAACCGTATCGAGTTACGTGCCAAGAAAGGAAGTCGTGCATTATTAATCGGTGGCTTGCCATTAACCGAAGAGATTCTCATTTGGTGGAATTTTGTCGGCCACAGCAAACAAGAGATTAGCCGTGCGCAGCGTGATTGGGAGCAGGGGAATTCACGTTTTCCCGATGTCGTCGGCTATTGCGGTCCTCGCATGACCGCGCCACGCCTGCCCTGGAGCGATGATTGATACCTTCGTGCTATAACAACGGGATATTTTTATTCATTTCGCTCTATTAACGTTAAATTAATGTGATCGAAATTCCATGTTTTCGCATCGATATAGTTTATCTGGTAAATAGTGATCTTGCGCAAATAAATGGTCGGAGCAGTGGATTAAGATAACTCTCAAGAAGTGATGTTAACCACCGCTAGTCAGAAGCCTGTGAGGTTATTATGAGCCAAGTACTCTATCGTGCAAGATTATCCCATGTTGTTATTGCAACGGCGGCGTTCTGGATCTCTATTGCAGCCATGCTGGTTGTTGCTCTGAACTAACTCTGAATGATTATGCAATAAACCCGCTACGGCGGGTTTTTTTATGTCGATATATTCGCAATATTCTCAGTGAGGTTATACTTATAAAACCCAATATCTGATTAACCCTGCTAATAACAATGATAATTCTTTCTAATATAGTGGTGTTGCTTATTGCAGCGATCCATTTGTATATCCTGATCCTGGAAATGTTCCTATGGCAGAAGCCTACCGGCAGGCGAGTGTTCGCCACCACCGCGGAGTTTGCTGCCGCCACGCGGGTGCTGGCGGCCAATCAAGGGTTATACAACGGTTTTCTGGCGGCGGGATTAGCCTGGGGCGTCTGGCGTGAGGAGCCGGCGGTGCAACTGTTCTTTCTTGGGTGTGTGCTGGTGGCGGGCATGTTTGGTGGGCTGACCGCGAGCCGCAAGATTCTCCGTGTACAGGCGCTGCCCGCGCTGGTCGCTATTTTAGTGGTGCTGTGGGCACATTAGCCCGCCGTTAGCGGCGGCGGGAAAGAGAGTCAGGCGGTTTTTTGATGAATGACGTGCAGCGGCGGGGCGATATGCAGGTCGACGCTTAAATCCTGACGGAAATCATAAGGCGTGATGTTGAAGCGCTTTCTGAACATATAAGTGAAATGCGATTGCGAGCCAAAACCGAAATCCAGAGCGATGTCGAAGATGGAGGCGTCACTGGTGCGCAACTGGTAAACCGCCCCGGCCAACCTGCGTTCGCGAATATACTTACCCAGCGAAATCCCGGTCGCTTCTTTGAACAGCTTCTGCATGTGCCACAGCGAGTAGCCGGAATACTCGGCCAGCTCTTCAAGATGGATCACTCTTCCAAGGTGAGTTTCGACCCATTTACTGAGGGCGCAGACTAATGAGAGGTGGTGTTCTTGTATCATCAGTGCGTCTGTGTGAGATCTACATAGCGCTGAAGTATACACAACTTGCCGCATGGACAAAAAGACCGCCGTCACCCAGGCGAAATTATTCGGAAAAACCATCGTCAAGCAGCTTGTCAGGCGGAAGGAAAAACGGCTAATCTGAGGTTGCCCGCTACCGCTGATATCGCAGTGGTTCTGGTCGCAAAGAATAACCGCCAAAGCAGAGTCAGCCGTGACAATTCAGCGTTGAAGGGGTGATCGCATGTTAATGACAGTGATTATTACTCTGGTTGTGATTGTGGGCGTTGCCGCTTTTATGGTGACGCCGGTGATGAGAATGAATAATGCGGAAGGTGTGGGAGGTGAAGAGCCGTGATTTCAGGGAACAACACGACCCCAAGTCGGGGTTGACCGAAAACCGAAAAAGCCTGGGCGCAGCAGTGACCCGGGCTTTTTATTGCTGAGTTGCGTGGATTAGACGTTTTTTCGCTCTACGGTTTCTTCGCCCCAGTACAGCTGGTCGGCACTGGTTTTGGCGAAAGCTATTTGCAACGCTTCGTCACTGCCTTCCTCCCAGATTTTTTGTGCCAGAACCTCATCGTTTTTTGCCAGCTCAAAAATTGCCTCCGCGATTTCAACCGAGGTTTCACGTACGGTTGCCCAGGATTTCACATTGTGGTTTGCCATAACTTTCTCCTGTTGGGGTGTGGCTGAAGGATGCGCCGGTAAGCGCGTCGCTTAAACCTTAAGTATAGGCCAATACGGCCGGGCATTTTGGCACCCGATGCGCAATAACGTTGAAATTCAGCGGCAAACAACCTGGGGGCGGCAAAGCACCAGGTGACATGTTATTCTGTGCGGCGACTGAATCAAGAAGGAAAGTAATTATGTCAGACATGCTGAGCAACGATCAGGAATTGGCCTCCGACCTGGTTGCCTGCCAACTGGTGATCAAACAGATTCTGGATGTTATCGACGTTATCGCGCCGACCGAGGTGCGTGATAAGATGGCAAGCCAGCTGAAAAGCATCGATTTCTCCACTCATCCTGCCGGTGCCGATCCCGTGACCCGCAGGGCGATCGAAAAAGCGATTGCGCTGATTGAGATGAAGTTTACCCGCAACTGATGGGGGAAACCGCCGCCTGGCGACGGTTTCGGGCGGTGGTGATCAATCCACCACCGTTTCGACTTTTTTGAACAGCGGACAGTCGGCCACGCCAATGACGCCGTTGTCCCCGTGCAGATACTGAGCAATCACCACATTGCGTGCGGTCATATATTTACACTGCAACCCCAGGCCAGCCACGTTCTTGTTGCTGCCGACCAATACGCCGTATCCCGAAAACAAAAATACGCCATACACCACTGCCAGTAGCAGTAACCCCTTAATCAGCTTACTCATTATAACTCCCGTTTATTTATCGTCGTTGCGATATAGCCACGCGCCGACGCAGGCTGCAACGGTAACAATCTGAAAAGTCATCGTCAAAACGGTTTCTAAACGACAGGTTAAACTTCGTTTAAGTTAGCTGTGGTAGCATGACGAACAGATTATCAAGATAACAATGAGGCTGCTAAATTTGTTGCGAAAAAAAGTCCTCGTGATAGTGGCGTTCCTTGCGGCCTGTCTGTTTTTTTATCTGCTGGCGCTGGATAGCTACTGCGATGAGGGAGGCTCCTTTGCGTTGGGGGTGTGTTCCGTTACTCGTTTCATTCCCTGGTGAGATGCGCAGCGGTGCATAACAATTTACTATCAAGATGTTCGTGCCCGCACCCGGAGTGTTAAGATGTGCGCCTGTTTTTAGCAGTAGATAGGGTTGTCCATGTACGATTTAGGTTTTGGTTCGAATAGCCTGCTTTCGCTGGCCCTCGCGGCGCTGGCGCTGTTGGTGGGATTATGGGTCTGGTTCCTGGTGAATCGTGCCAGTGTGCGTGCCAATGAACAGGTCCGTCTGCTGCAGGAAATTGCCGAGCAGCAGCGTCAGCAGACTGCATTATTGAAAAGCCTGGCGCAAAGCGCGCGTGGCGATAGCGTAATCGACGATGACGATCTCAGCCCGGCGCTGGATTTCAAAGGTTTTATCCCCGAGCGTTAAGCAAACTTTCTGCCGGGTGGCGTGCCCAAGTTTACGCCACCCGCATCGCTTAGAAAAACTCCATTCCCTGATAGGGCGCTGCGCGGCACGCCGCCAACCGACTGGCCAGGTCGCCGCCGTGAATTTCCAATTGGTGTCCGTCCGGGTCAAGAAAGTACAGCGATTCCCCCTCGCTACGGTTAGTTTTCCACTCATCAACCCCAGCCTGGCGCAGCCGCGAAGCAACCTTGGCGAAATCTGCCGGCGCCACGCTGAACGCGTAATGGGTGTAATCCTTTGCTGAATTTACGGCTCGTGCGTCGTCCCATGACAAACACAGCCACAGCTCCCCCAGAGACAGGTAGGCGCCAGTTTGCCAGCGAGCATGTGGGACAAAACCCAACAGGTTGCTATAAAAATTGAAGCTGCGGTTGACGTCGCTGACTGCAAGCGTCAGATGGTTAAGGCCAGTTAACATGCCGGTATTCCTGCGCAACAAAACAGGGAAAAAGTGTAATCAGCGTCCAGGAAAAGATAAAGCCGAAAAAACATTAGTGGAGATAATGTGGAAAGCCCTCGCGTTGTCATAAATATGTCGTATTGGCATCGTAATGTAGCGCCAACTCTACGAAAGATGGATAAAGCCGATGATTAAATGGTATGAAGAAAGCGACGCCGAGGTGAACCGCAGCATTGCGCTGATCACCGGAGAAAATCCGGACAAATGGTATCCCTACGGCGGTGTGAAAGGTAAAGACTATTGCAAGAATCCCTCCGATGCCTGGCCAATTATCTGCGCCAATAAAATCAGCCTGAATGCCGACAGCCAGGGCGACAACCCGCAGTGGCAGGCGCGTATGATCACCCAACGCGGCGAATGGCAGGCGGACAGCAGCAGCCCGCTGCGTGCGGCAATGATCTGCTTCCTGCTGAGCCAGCAAACCAACGAAATGGTCCGTTGAAACACCAGAATTACTGATGATTTTTCCCTTTTTATGACAACAGAACTGTCTCTGGCGGAGCCTGTTTATGAAGCGCATTATTAAAGGTGATAAAAACTTGTCTCATCTGGTGATTGCCCATGCGGCAATCGATCGTCATGCCGAAAGCTTTGGTCAGCGCCGACAGGGTTGGCCGTCAACCTACCTGATAAAATATCAAAACGATCGCGTGGCGGTAGAGGTGGTAACACGCCGCCAGTCCTACGTCGCCACGCTGATGATTGGCGCCCGCAACCTGACCAAACTTTGCGGTCTGTCCAGCTAAAAACCTGCCCTTACTGCCGTTAATTCCAGCATAAAATAGCGCCTTGGCCGACGTCGCCGGGGTGCTACTCCTTGATGCTCACGGGGTTAAGTGTTAAAAAGCCGCCCGCAGATACATTTATTGAATGGCGAAATCTTGTGCAACAGCGCCAGGTTCCCACGCCATATGAGGATAAGATGGGCGGTCAGCAGCAGGATACCCCGCTAAAACGCGGTTTAAAAAACAGACATATACAACTTATCGCCCTGGGCGGCGCTATTGGCACCGGCCTGTTTCTCGGCATTGCGCAGACCATTAAAATGGCCGGCCCATCGGTATTGCTGGGCTATGCCATCGGCGGATTCATTGCCTTCCTGATCATGCGCCAACTGGGGGAGATGGTGGTCGAGGAGCCGGTTGCCGGGTCGTTCAGCCACTTCGCTTATAAATATTGGGGCGATTTCGCCGGTTTTCTTTCCGGCTGGAACTACTGGGCGATGTTCATTTTGGTCGGCATGGCCGAACTGACCGCCGTCGGTATTTATATTCAGTACTGGTGGCCGGACATCCCAACCTGGGTTTCCGCCGCGGTATTTTTTGTCCTGATTAATTTGATCAACCTGGTCAATGTCCGGCTGTATGGCGAGACCGAGTTTTGGTTTGCCATCATCAAGGTGGTGGCAATCGTCGGTATGATCTTGTTTGGTGCCTGGCTGTTGGCCAGCGGCAACGGCGGTCCGCAAGCCAGCCTCAACAACCTGTGGGAGCAGGGAGGCTTTATGCCGCACGGCATCAGCGGGCTGGTGATGGCGATGGCGGTGATCATGTTCTCGTTCGGCGGCCTGGAGATGGTCGGTATTACCGCGGCCGAAGCCGCCGATCCGCGCCGCAGCATCCCGAAGGCCACCAATCAGGTGGTGTACCGCATCCTGATTTTTTATATCGGTTCGCTAACGGTCCTGCTGTCGCTTTATCCGTGGGACAAAGTGGTGGAAGGCGGTAGCCCGTTTGTGATGATTTTCCATGCGTTGGACAGCAGCCTGGTGGCGACCCTGCTTAACGTGGTGGTCCTGACGGCAGCGCTGTCGGTGTACAACAGCGGCGTCTATGCCAACAGTCGCATGCTGTTCGGCCTGGCGACGCAGGGCAATGCGCCCAAGGCGTTGACGCGGGTGAACAAGCGCGGCGTGCCGGTGCTGTCGATTGCGCTGTCGGCGCTGGTGACCTCTGTCGGTGTACTGATCAACTATGTGATGCCCGGCAAGGCGTTTGAATTGCTGATGGCGCTGGTGGTGTCCACGCTGGTGATCAACTGGGTGATGATTTGCCTGGCGCATTTACGCTTCCGCGCGGCGAAAAACCGTCAGGGCGTGATCCCGAGCTTTAAGGCGTTGTGGTACCCGTTCGGCAACTATTTGTGCCTGGTGTTCCTCAGTCTAATCCTGGTCATCATGTATTTCAGCGAGGGGATCCGTATCTCGGTGTTGCTGATGCCGGTGTGGATCTTGCTGTTGTGGGTAGGGTTCAAGCTGACGCGCCGCAAGGGCGCTAACGTTCGGCGTTAAGGTTTCACGGAGGCGCGTTTTGCGCCTCCCATTTTCATTTGGCCGCGTGGCATAAAGGCATTGCCCGGTGCGGAGCGGCCCAACCCCAACAGCTTCCTGCACAGCAGGAATACCGTGGTGATGACATCGATAGCGACCACGCTAAGCATCAATACGGCCAGCATGAAAAAACTCACCATCGCGCCAAACAACAGCACCTGGGGTGCCGGCACGCGTACGCGGCGCAGTTTCATCGCGACATACATTTTCCAATACTGCATCTGTGCCAGCATCGCGCTACGGATACGGCCCATGCGAACACGTGATTTGCGTGATGTAGAACGGCTCATAACTTCTCCTTTTCTGAATGTCCTATAAGTAAAACACAAGGATCTTAAGAGATGCTTAACAGGCTCTAGGCGGCCCTGGCATTCTCACAGGGATTGTGACACCACAATGGGCGAAAAGGTCCCCCCTGAGGTGAGCACAGTTCACAAAGCGCACCAATCGTCTATTTTGTTATGTTATCGAAACTGCCCGTGCAGGGTGTCCGCAGTGGTCGGGAGAGCAACTTGAAGATAACCAATCGTTACTATGATGCCGGCAAAGCGCACCATACGCCGCAAGGGTTTCGTAACCCGGAGCCTACTCTGCGCCGGGAGGGGGATTTGAAGCGCTGGCAGGATGAGCGCAAGCAGCAGGGCCTGCCCAAGCCACCGCAAATGGGGTACCAACAGTTTACCCAACGCTGGTGGCAGCAGGCAGACCTCAGCGGCAGCGACAACGGTATCTGGTGGTTGGGGCATGCCTCAATGCTGCTGCGTCTTGAAGGGCGTTACATTCTGATTGACCCGGTGTTGTCGCAGCGAGCATCGCCGTTGAGTTTTTATGGCCCAAAGCGCAAGACCCCAACGCCGCTGACGGTGCAGCAGTTACCGACGGTGGACGTGGTATTGATCTCGCATAACCATTATGACCATCTCGATCGGCGCACCATCAGGCAGTTGGCGCGTCGTTTTCCGCATGCGACCTTTATCGTCCCGTTGGGGCTGAAAAGTTGGTTCCGGCGCTATCGCCTGCAACGGGTCGAGGAGCTGGACTGGTGGGATAGCCTGCAGTTGGGTGACCTGACGTTTCACAGTACGCCGGCGCGCCACTGGAGTATGCGCACCCTGTGGGACCGCAATCGCTCTTTATGGTGCGGTTGGGTGATTCATCATCCGGCACTTCGATTCTATTTTTCGGGCGACAGCGGCTATTCGGAGCGGCTGGCGGACATTGGCGCGCGTTTAGGGCCCTTTGACGTGGCGGCGTTGCCGATAGGCGCTTATGCACCACGTTGGTTCATGCAGGAACAACATATGGATCCGCAACAGTCGGTGACGCTGTATCAGCAATTAAATGCGCCGCAGGTCATTCCAATCCATTGGGGTGTTTTTGAATTAGCCGATGAGTCATTGGATGAGCCGCCGCAGCAATTAAAACTGGCGTTGAGTTCGGCCGGGATAGAACAACACCGGTTCCGGCCAATTAAAATTGGTGAGCGCATTCTGCTTGAACCTAACTCTTAAGCGTTAATTCGTGACAAACGGGGCTGGCGTCGCCCCCGTAGCCGTCCGCAAGCCAGTCCCACCGCAGGTTGTAGCGATGTGGGCAGCTTGCCGGACGGCAATATCCACAACCTGGCCTAACCGGTTGACTTGAATAGGGTAGGCGCGTGACAAAAGATAAAATAAATACGTCAACTCGCAATTGCTCTTGAACGCATAAATACCCGTTCAGTTTTTAAGATTTAATTTCGCTATAGGTTCGCACTGACCTCAAGGTTATTGGCGTTATTTAACGGCGTTACGGAGGATGTATTTCTCTGTGGATGCACGACCACGGTGCGTAAATTCTGATTTTGCATGCTTATGCACCCAAAAGTGGCACGCTATTTGATTTTCATGGTAGAGCATGGGTTGCATGAATTATGGTCAGTTGGCGAGCGTGGCAATAATTTACCCTGGTATTATTGTGCTGTTGCAGGCGGAGGGATTGCCGAAGAGTGGGCTATGCCAGCGTTAAGCCGTCCGGATGGCAACCCAATGGTCGGATCAGCCGGTCTCCAATACGCCCGTTCATCGATATTCAAATGTCGTATAAGAAATTCCATAAAGATTCAAATTTTTTAACGTTCTAAGCGTCTGGCTGGAGTTATATGTTGCAACATTCATGAGTCAATCGGATGAAAGAATTGTTAAAATTCAGTCAGGATGCGGAGTGTAGCGCAGTGTAAGTGTTAAGCAGAAAATAGCTAAGGCTTCAACATCTTTTAGCCTATTTAAGCTTATATTGCTCTCGACCGTTTCAAATATGTGCGACAGCTCCATCAGTGATTAAAAATGGCTTGCCATCGAATACAGAGTATGTGATAACGCATCTGGGTAAAACGAGGTACAGTTCTGTATATGTGTGGCATTTTCAGTAAAGAAGTTCTGAGTAAAAACGTTAGCGTTGAATACCGCTTCTCTGCCGATCCTTATCTTAGTGCCTCAAGCAGTAACGACTCTAGTTTGTCTATGTAACGCCTACGGGCGGTTTAAACAATCCAAAGGAAATACTCAAGATGGCAAAGATCAAAGGTCAAGTTAAGTGGTTCAACGAATCTAAAGGTTTCGGTTTCATCACTCCAGCTGACGGCAGCAAAGACGTGTTCGTACACTTCTCTGCAATCCAGGGTAACGGCTTCAAAACCCTGGCTGAAGGCCAGAACGTTGAGTTCGAAATCCAAGATGGCCAGAAAGGCCCATCTGCAGTAAACGTTACTGCAATCTAATCAGCGTCAGCTGTACAAAAAACCCGCCTTGGTGCGGGTTTTTTCGTTTCTGTTATTCGCCGGTGATAATAATGGCCGCATACTGGTTGCGTCCGGTGATGCCTGGGTGGGTGGGATCCTGTTCGCGACGGTGACTGTTGCGCCGATAGCTGGTGTATTTAAAGCGCTGTGGCTGCAGCGGGTCGGTATTAGGCGTGCAGATGGTGCAGCTGCCAGCATGGTCCACGGCGGCGAATCCCAGCTCGCGAAGTTTGGATTCGGCGATTGCGGCCAGATCCAGGTGACGATAGTGGGGACTGATTAAGCTGGCGGGCAGCGGCAACTGCTGTTTGAACCGTTCGACCAGTTCTTCATTCACCTCATAACAGCATGGGCCGGCCGCAGGGCCGATGGACGCGACCCAGTTGGTGGTTGAGTCATCTTGTGCGATACGCGCCGCCAGCTGCTCCAGAACGCCATCCAGCAGCCCACGCCAGCCGGCATGCACGGCTGCAATGGCCGAGCCGTCATGGCGGCTGAAAATCACCGGCAGGCAGTCTGCCGTTAACACGCTGAGCAGAATGCCCGGCTGGCGGGTATAGAACCCATCGGCCTCACCACACGCCTGCGCTGCCTGCGTTACGTCGACAATGCGCGTGCCGTGTACCTGTTTTTTTTCCGGCAAGGTGGCGCGATAGGGCTGCAGATGCCCAGGCAGCAACGCGCTCTTGTTGCCGAAACCGTGTCGAATAGCGGGAACGCGGTTGAGAAGCGGGGAATAGTCGGTCATAAACGTCTTTACCTGCGTCAGAAAACTTAGCGTCAGTGTAGTCAGTTTTTTTCCTGCTTGGCTAGCCCCCATGGGATGCGCCTTGCATCACACAGAAGCCTTCTTTAGACTAGCCGCGCCGTATCTCTCTGGAACCCAAGCCATGTCTTATCAGTGCCCTCTGTGCCATCAGCCGCTTCATTTTTCCTCACCGCAATGGCGTTGCGACGCTAACCATCAGTTTGACTGCGCCAAAGAGGGCTACGTCAACCTGCTGCCGGTACAGCACAAGCGTTCGAAGCAACCCGGCGACAGTACGGAAATGATGCAGGCGCGGCGCGCGTTCCTGGATGGCGGTTTTTATCGGCCTTTGCAGCAGCGGGTAGCCGAGCTGTTGGATGAGGCGCTGGCGCCCGACGCACAGGCGCTGCTGGATATCGGCTGCGGCGAGGGGTACTACACGGCGGAAGTGGCTGCCCGATTGACGCAACAACGCAATATGACCCTGTATGGGCTGGATGTCGCCAAGGTGGCGATCCGCTATGCGGCCAAGCGTTATCCTGCGGTGTCATTCTGCGTAGCGTCGAGCCATCGTCTGCCGTTCGCCGACGCCTCTTTAGACGCCATTCTGCGTATTTATGCGCCCTGCAAGGCGGAAGAACTGGCCCGGGTGGTGAAACCCGGTGGCGTCGTGGTGACGGTATCGCCTGGTCCACGCCATCTGTATCAGTTAAAAGAGCAGGTTTATCAGCAGGTGCAACTGCATGCCGAACAGAATGAGCAGTTCGCGGGCTTTGACTGTGAGCGGGTCGAATCGCTGGCCTACCCGATGACGCTGCCGGGCGAGCAGGCGGCCAATCTGCTGCAGATGACGCCTTTTGCCTGGCGGGCCTCTCCGGAGGTCCAGCAGCGCCTGAGCGCCAGTGAGACCTTCCTCTGCGAAACAGATTTCGTTATTGCGCTCTATCGCCGCCGGCATGCTTAATGCCGCCCGACAGAGTGGTTCAGCTTTGCTGCGGGCTGGCGATGACCGGACCGACTAAGAGGGGCAGAAACAAAAAAACCTGCCGTTGGCAGGTTTTTCTTTGGGTGCTGTCGGTTCAGGCGAGGTAGCCCAAATGCTCCAGCAGAATATTGACGCCGATGGCGATCAGCACCACGCCGCCAAGGATCTCAGCGCGTTTACCGAGTAATGGCCCAATAAAGCGGCCAATCATCATGCCCAGCGTCGCCATAATCATGGTGGCCATGCCGATAGCCATGGCGGTGTGCACAATGTTCACCTGCAGGAAGGCCAGGCCAACGCCGATAGCCATAGCATCCAGACTGGTGGCGATAGCCGTGGCCACCAGCAGCCAGAATCCGTGACGCTTCACTTTCTCTTCTTCTTCAGGGCGGTTTCTGACGCCTTCGACAATCATGCGCATACCGAGAATAAACAGCAGCGAGAAGGCGACCCAGTGATCCCACTCCATGATGTATTGACTGGCGAACAGGCCGATGCCCCAACCGATAATCGGCGTAATGGCTTCAACCACACCGAAGATGAGTCCGGTGCGTAGCGCTTCACGAAAACGGGGCTGATGCAGGCTGGCACCTTTGCCGATCGACGCGGCAAACGCATCCATAGACATGCCAAAAGCGAGAATGAGTGTAGCTGACAAGTTCATGTAAAATAGCCTCGGCCGGGCGGCTCCATATACACGTAACCCACCCCCAACCATACGACGGAGTTACGTGTCTATGGTCTCGCCAACCTTACCTGGCTGCCCGCACCACGTTTTAATGATTAAAACGAGTATGTTGATACGGGCGTTTCTGGCGTTTAATTGTCCAGAAACCGGCTACTCCCCAATGACGGCGCAACCATACCATATTATTTCCGTTGGCAACAACCCTTATTCCCCATGGATATTTATTTGGAATTGATAATTATTTTCATTAATGAAATATGCAAGACGGAATATAATGTAGGCGAGTGCAATAATGTTGCATAAATAATAATCAGGTAGCCTTATGCGCTGGTGATTAATTATCCACATTCAGCGCATGGCGAGAACAGAGGTTCCGTTGAGGTTATTTTTACTCACTGATTTTCAACAAAAAAGTGATATATTTTTTCCAGATCGTCTAATTGCGTGACCTGAATAAGCAGTCTGCGCCGCTCCAGATCGATGACCAGAATGCCATCTTCAGATAAATTCATGGCCTTAATGCGGTTATATTCGATAAACGCATTGGCATAAAAGAAACCCTGCGCTTTAAACAACATCTTGGGCCAGCGAATATAGGATATGTAGACGGCGATCAGTGCTAAAGAAATAAGCAGATAGGTGGTTAATGCAGCACCCTGTGTCGTGACATTACGATAAATCAGAATGGCAATCAGACCGACAAAGATCAGACAATCAATCCGGTTACGTCGTTTTAGCTGTACCTTGAGCAGCGTTTTGCCCTTCAGCAGGTTCATCCCGAATTCGTCGTAAATCGCATACACCAGCATCAGCGCGGTGAAAATCAGTAATACGCCATCGGTCAGCGACATCTTCTAGCTCCAAAAATAAAAAAGCCGGGGGTTTCCCCCCGGCTGATAATCGTCTTACAGGCCCAGCAGGCCAACCCAGTAACCAAAGATACCGATGGCGAAGAAGCCGATGATAATCCACAGCGCATTCACTTTCCTGCGCAGCAGCCACATACAGCCAAAGGTCAGCAGTAACGGCACCAGGCCCGGCATCAACTGGTCGAGGATAGTCTGCACCGTGGTCACCGTGGTATGCCCGGTCTGGTCGGTGATTTTAGACACCACCAACGGGATATTCACGTGCGTCCACTTGTTAACCAATGCCCCCATGACAAACAGGCCGAGAATCGACGCTCCTTCCGTCAGTTTTTGCAGGAAGCCGCCGCCCATGTCGTTAACGATATCCACCCCTTTGCGGTAGCCGTAGGCCACGCCGTAATAGCGGGTCAACAGGCGCACCAGGTTGAACAGGACGAAGAATAAAATCGGACCCAGCAGGCTGCCACTCATGGCGATACCGGCACCAAGCGCGGCGAATACCGGACGAACGGTCCCCCAGAAAATCGGGTCGCCTACGCCGGCCAGAGGCCCCATCAAGCCGACCTTGATGCCGTTGATTGCCGCATCGTCGATCGGCGCGCCGTTAGCGCGTTGCTCTTCCATTGCCATGGTCACGCCAAGCACCGGCGCCGCCACGTAAGGGTGGGTGTTGAAGAACTCCAGATGGCGTTTAATCGCTTGTTTGCGATCGTCGTTATTTTCCGGGTACAGGCGACGGATCACCGGCACCATGGAGAAGCAAAAACCCAGCGCCTGCATACGTTCGAAGTTCCATGAACCCTGGAACAGGTTCGAACGCATAAACACACCGCGAATATCGGCTGGCGTGAGTTTCTTTTGAGCTGTTGTATCAACCATTTCTCTCACCTATTCCTAGTCCAGTTCGTTATCGAGGTCGTTGGCGTTAGCCGGGCCGGCTTGCACAACTTGTGACTTGTTGTATTTCGGGCTGAGCTGGATATACAGCACGGCCATCACCACGCCGATAACGCCGAGCGCGACCAGGTTAAAGTTGGTGAAGGCGGCGGTAACGAAGCCGAGGTAGAAGAATGGCATCAGATAACCGGCACGCATCATGTTGATCACCATGGCGTAACCGACCACCACGATCATCCCGCCGGCGATGTTCAGGCCGCTGGTGACGACTTCCGGGATCGAGTTAAGCAGCGCGTGAACGCCAGAGGTGCCGACCGAGATAGCGACGATAACCGCTGGGATAGCGATACGCATCGCCTGCAACAGCAGGGCGGAAATATGCAACCAGGTGATGGCGCGTAAACTGCCGCGTTCTGCCGCGCTGTCCGCTGCGTGCTGGAAGGCGACGGTCAGGGTACGCACGATGATGGTCAGAACTTGTCCGGCTGCCGCCAGCGGGATGGCCAGGGCGATACCGGCACCGACGCTTTGTCCGCCGGCAATAACCAAAATGGTGGAAATGATGGACGCCAATGCTGCATCTGGCGCAACCGCCGCACCGATGTTCATCCAGCCCAGGGCGATCATCTCCAGCGTACCGCCGATGATGATACCGGTTTTCATGTCACCGAGGATAAAACCGATCAGGGTACATGCGACCAGCGGACGGTGAAATTGAAACTCGTCGAGGACAGAACCCATCCCGGCGATACAGGCAACGATAAATATCAGTACAATCTGAAGAGTGGTAATCTCCATTGCACTTCTCCTATGACCAAAGATCTCTGAGTAAAATAATTACTGGCTGTCGCCATTAATTGAGTTTGTTAATCAGGTCCATCATTTTTAACCGGCTGTCGGACGAGACTTTACGCACTTCCAATTCAATACCGCGCTCGTTTAATTTCTTAAACGCTTCGATATCTTTTTCGTCAACCGACACGGCATTGTTCACCTGTGTTTTGCCCTGGCGGAACGCCATGCCACCGATATTCACCGACTTGATATCCACACCGGCTTCCACCAGGCGCCAGACGTCGGTCGGATTGGTAAACAGCAACATCACGCGATCGCCAGCGTATTTCGGGTTGTTCCACACGCGAATGGCTTTCGCTACGTCAACCACGTGTGCGGTGACGCCCGGCGGGGCAACCTGGGTCAGCAAGGTTTTGCGAACGTGGTCGGCGGCAACTTCGTCGCTGACCACGATAATGCGGCTGACGTCGGTTTCCTTGGTCCAGCGGGTCGCTACCTGGCCGTGGATCAGGCGGTCATCGATACGGGCCAGGCCGATTTTCATATGGTCATTGGGCCCCAGCGGCGCTTGTGGGGCAGCGGGTTTGGCGGCGGGAGAACTCTGCGGTGCCGCGGGCTTAACACTCTCTTCTGCCGGTTTTTTCAGCGCTTTCACGCCCTCACGGCCGGTTTCCAACGCCAGGGCGACCAATTCGTCGAAGCTGGGGTTGTCGTCTCGTGCCATGAAGGTTTCCACCAGCATGGGAATGTTAACCCCGGTGACGACCTCATAATTTTCTTTATCGACGGCGATGCGGCTGGCCGCATTGAACGGGCTGCCGCCCCAGGTATCGACCAGGAACAGGACGCCACCGCTGGTGTCGAGTCCGCTGATTTTCCCGTTGTATTTCTCGATTAACGTTTCGGCATTTTCTCCGGGGACGAAATCTATAAAAGCGACGTTGTCCTGTTCGCCCAATAGCATCTCCGTCGTTTTCAGCAATTGTTCCGCTGCGGTCCCGTGTGTGCCGATGATAATAGCTATTGCCACTCGCTACCTCCTCATTGAACTTCGTGCACGGATTGTGTCGGTCTTTAGTTCATTTGCTTCCTGGCAGTCACTTCCGCGGTTCAGATACATTATGGTAGAAATCTGGAAACCCGCTCTTAACATTTCTCGCGCAGTTTCAAATGCCTGTGCGCGTTGTTCCACGTTAGCGCCATTTATTTTAGTGAGTGAAAAAATAAATTTTGTGACGTTGCTCTGTTATTGAGCGCTCGGATAAGTCCTAACGCAGCGTTTGAGGAATTAAACAACAGAGCTGTTACAAGAGAATGCAGAAGGTAAAAAAGCTTCTTTGCCGGCTAAAAATTTCCTGCTAGAGTATTTCCTCTTTCATATTTAGGAGTGAAGGGCCTCAGCCCACCCTATGGACTGTCACCGAAGTTACTGTTTTTCAAGGTTCCACCCGCCACCTGCTGGCGTTGCAAACATCACACGGCCGCTCGGCCATTCCCCGGTACTACAATCCCGTTATCTTGCTGTTGTTGTCAGCGCTAATCCTGCGTCGGCATTCTCACGCCTGAGCACAGCTCGGCAATCCTGTCTTTTTTTCGGAGTCTGATATGGAATTTTTAATGGACCCCTCAATTTGGGCTGGGTTACTGACACTTGTCGTGTTGGAAATTGTACTGGGTATCGACAACCTGGTGTTTATCGCCATTTTGGCCGATAAGCTGCCGCCGAAGCAGCGTGATAAAGCGCGTATCCTCGGATTGTCGCTGGCGCTGTTTATGCGTCTGGGCCTGTTGTCGGTGATTTCCTGGATGGTTACGCTGACCACGCCGCTGTTTAGCGTCGCGGACTTCAGCTTCTCCGGCCGCGATCTGATCCTGCTGTTCGGCGGTGTTTTCCTGTTGTTCAAGGCCACCATGGAATTGCACGAACGGCTGGAAGGGCAGACGCATCAGGATGGCGCCAACCGCGGTTACGCCAAGTTCTGGGCGGTGGTGGTGCAAATTGTGATCCTTGACGCAGTGTTCTCGCTCGACGCGGTGATTACCGCCGTGGGGATGGTGAACGACCTGCCGGTGATGATGACCGCCGTGGTTATCGCTATGGTGGTGATGTTGGTGGCCTCTAAACCGCTGACTAACTTCGTGAATGCGCACCCGACTATCGTGGTGCTGTGTCTGAGCTTCCTGTTGATGATCGGCTTGAGCCTGATCGCCGAAGGCTTTGGCATGCATATTCCGAAAGGCTATCTGTATGCTGCGATTGGCTTCTCCATCCTGATTGAGCTGTTTAACCAAATCGCGCGCCGTAACTTTATCAAACACCAGGCCCATCGCCCGATGCGTGAACGCACCGCCGAGGCGATTATGCGTCTGATGGGGCAACAGCGTGCGCAGCAGACGGATGAAGCGGCACCGTTGCCGGTGAATGAAACCTTCGCGGAAGAAGAGCGCTATATGATCAGCGGCGTGTTGACGCTGGCCTCGCGTTCACTGCGTAGCGTGATGACGCCGCGTACCGAAATTTCATGGGTGGATTGCGATCGTTCCCGCGAAGAGGTGCGCGAACAGCTGTTGGATACTCCACACAGCCTGTTCCCGGTTTGTCGTGACTCGTTGGATGAAATTATCGGCGTGGTGCGCGCCAAGGATCTGCTGGTGGCGGTAGAACGGGGCGAAGACATCGCCGAGTTTGCCGCGCGTACACCGCCGATCGTGGTGCCGGAAACCATGGACGTGATTAATCTGTTGGCAGTGCTGCGTCGCGCCAAGGGGCGACTGGTGGTGGTCACCAATGAGTTCGGCGTCGTCCAGGGGCTGGTGACGCCTTTGGACGTGCTGGAAGCCATTGCCGGTGAGTTCCCCGATGAGGACGAGACGCCGGATATCGTGGTGGAAGCCGACAGCTGGCTGGTAAAAGGCGGTGCCGATATGCACTCGCTGGAGCAGGCGCTAAACTGCGAAGATCTGGTCAGCCCGACGGCAGATTACGCCACCTTGGCTGGGTTCCTGCTGGCCCATTACGGCCAAATGCCGGTGGTGGGGGACGTGGTGGAGCTTAACCGGCTGCGCTTCGAAGTCATTGAGGTGTCAGAGTACCGCATTGAGCTGGTGCGCATCACCAAAGTGGATCCTCACGACGAGGAACATCAGTAACACGCAAGCCGGAGGCGTCATGCCTCCGGTTTTTTTTCCAGCCCTGCCTTTTGCTCCTCCCGATGATTCCCCGTCCGTAACCGCGATTCGTACTGCTGTAGCCACAGCGGGAAAACATGGATTGGCATTGGCTTGGCAAAGTAGAAGCCTTGCAGGGCATTCACGTCGTGCGAGCGCAAGTATTCAACCTGTTCGGCGGTTTCTACCCCTTCAGCCACCAGTTTTAATTTCAGGCGCTGTGCCAACGTAATAATGGTATCGGTGACCGTGGCGTTAATGGCATCGGTACCGATGGCGGCGGTAAACCCGCGATCGATCTTCAACACGTCCGGGCTGAGTTTTTTCAGGTAGCTGAGCGAGCTGTGCCCGGTGCCAAAGTCATCGATCGCCAGCATAATGCCCATCTCCTTCAGCGTTTTGATTTGCTCATACTGAATTTCTGACAGCGCGGTGCGTTCGGTCAGCTCCAGCATCAGCGACGGCATCGGTTCGGCAGGCAGCCACAGACGGCGAATATCATCGATGATGGTCACCGCGTTGAAATGCTCGGCGGCGACGTTGATGCTGATATAAAACGACGGACGCGGCGGGAATAACTGCAGATTTTCCACTACGGTGCTTATCAGGTAGCGGGTCAGGGGAATGATTAACCCATGCTGCTCCGCCAACGGGATGAACACGTCGGGGGAGATCCAGCCCTGGCGTTTGTTTTTCCAGCGCAGCAGGGTTTCAACCCCAACGCAGCGACCGGTTTCAGCGTTGATGATCGGCTGACAGTAAACGCGGAATTCGCGATGAGAAATGGCATGTCCTATATGGTACGAAAGGCTCATGCGATTCGCGGTGAGCAGGTACACCACGTAGGCTGCCAGCAGGCTGATCAACAACGACAGCGGAACATGGCGCGGCAGTGCCGCCAGCGCCAGCATGCCGGCCTGAGGACCGAACAGCGAGACAGAGAACGGGTATTGCGTAGATTTCGCGGTATAGCGCAAATCGGTTATCAGGCTATCGCTGCGCAGGATCTCGCGGCGACCGTATTCCAAACTGTAATCTCCGACGTTCAGCACCACCCGCTGCGCATAGGGTTCCTGAGGCTCGAGCAGAAAGTTTGCCAGCAGTTCAATATTAAAGACGTGCAAGACGCCGTTACGGCGATCATTATCCGCCTCTGGTGTCCACATGATCAGGGTGGGGACGCCTTTGGCGACCGACAGCGAAGGGCGCAGCGCCAGCTTCGCGCCATCGTTTGCTATTGCGGGCAAAATAGCGCTGAAAACATACTTGCGGGAACCAAACAGGCTGGAACAGTAAATAACACCATCCTTGACCAGCAGCATTGCCCGAAGTGCCTGGTTTTGCGCGGCGCGAAAGCGCAGCGTTGGCATGACGGTTTCACAAGTGGAGGTCAGCAGGGGCATGGAGCGTTTGGCCTGTTGCTCAGCCGGCAGCAGCAGATTGTTGATCTTGGCGACGGTGCGATTGGCAAGCACCTGTCGATTGTGTTCGATGGTGCCGATTTCCTGATAATAGCGGGTGTAAAGCGACAACAGTAGAATAGCCAACCCGACCGCCCCGGCTAGCAGCCAACGGTAATAGCGGTATTTGGTCACGGTAAGTTGGGTCATCAACATCGCTAAATCCTTGTTCGGTAAGCCAGCCCAGAATCACCGTCAGGCCAAACAGTCCAAAATGATACTCGGCTAATTCTAGCCTGTCGTTATACAAGAGTGATGGTAACCCAGTAAATTATTTAAATTTGGCGAAACAGAGGGGGAAATTGTGGGTTAACCGCAGGATCGATGTGACGTTGCCGACATATTTTACTGTGACATTGTCACTTAATTGGCGTTAGCGATTTGATTATCAACAAATTCTGGCAAGAAAAACCCCGCCATAAAGGCGGGGTTTGGGGTTAATCGCACTGCACTTTTATTGCCAGACCGCCACGCGAGGTTTCGCGGTATTTAGCGTTCATGTCTTTACCGGTTTCATACATGGTCTCGATCACCTTATCCAGTGACACGCGAGGCTCACTGGTACGGCGCAGCGCCATGCGCGCCGAGTTGATCGCCTTCACCGAAGCAATGGCATTACGCTCGATGCAAGGCACCTGAACCTGACCGGCAACCGGGTCACAGGTCAACCCCAGGTTGTGCTCCATGCCGATTTCCGCCGCGATGCAAACCTGTTCCGGGCTGCCGCCCAGCAGTTCGGCCAAACCGGCCGCTGCCATGGAACAGGCCACGCCGACTTCGCCCTGGCAGCCCACTTCGGCGCCAGAGATAGACGCGTTCATTTTATACAGAGCACCGACCGCGCCCGCCGCCATAAAGTAACGGATGTAAATATCCGGGCTGACGGACTCGATAAAGTGGTCATAGTAAGCCAGCACGGCCGGTACGATGCCGCAGGCACCGTTGGTCGGGGCGGTGACCACGCGGCCACCGGCGGCGTTCTCTTCGTTGACCGCCAGCGCGAACATATTGACCCAGTCAATGACGTTCATCGGATCGCTGGACAATTTGTCGGAAGAGACCAGCAGGCGACGTAATGCGGAAGCACGACGCGGTACGCGCAGCGGACCAGGCAGCACGCCTTCGGTGTTCAGGCCACGGTCGATACAGGCGCGCATGGTCTGCCAGATATTGCCGAAGTAGGTTTCGATCTCCTGCTTGCTGTGCAGCGCCAGTTCGTTCTGCATCACCATGCCGGACAGCGACAGCCCGGTTTCACGGCAATGCTCCAGCATTTCACGCGCAAAATTGAACGGGTAAGGAACGCTCAATTCATGCGCATCGGTTTTGCCGAAATTCTCTTCATCGACGATAAAACCACCGCCGATAGAATAGTAAGTCTTGCTGTAAACTTGTTTATCCCCGGCGAAGGCGTGGATTTGCATGCCGTTCTCATGCAGCGGCAGGTTATCGCTGCGGAACACCATGCCGCCGTCACGCGGGAAATCTACCTCATGCAGGCCGCTGGCCAGCATCAGTCTTTGACGTTGTTCTACATCGCGAATAAAACCCGGGATGCTATCGATATCAACGGTATCCGGCATGTTGCCTGCCAGGCCGAGGATGATAGCGATATCGGTATGGTGACCTTTACCGGTCAATGAGAGTGAGCCGTAAACGTCTACGGCAACACGCGTGATAGAAGGCATCAGGCCTTTATTTACCAGATCGTCGACAAACTGTTTGCCGGCTTTCATCGGTCCAACCGTATGAGAGCTGGACGGGCCGATGCCGATCTTAAACATGTCGAAAACGCTAATCACGCTAAAACTCCTTAGAGGCATATTGTTATGGCTGCATCGGTTAAAAACCGTGCAGGGAACAGCGATATTGTAAAAGGGCCGTACGGGTTCGGTTGCCTTTTTCGCATGAAATAAAATAATCCTTGGTGTCAGTCCTGTTTATGATTGCCGCAGGCGCTCGGCCAGTCGTAGAACAGCCGCCACCTAAACTCGGTTAATGGCAATCGCGCCAGCTTCCACTGCTGAACGCGGCCGGCTTAAACCCTGCTGAAATAGTGGTTTATTCCGGACGGCGGTATTTTACAGGTATTTCGTAAGGTTGAAGAGAGGGTTTACAGTTTTTTTAAAACTCTGATAGCCAGAACGGTAGTTGAAAAAGCAAACAAATGAAGTGATGCCGATCGCTTTACCCGTGCCGCTGGTGCAGGTAACCGTTTGGCTTGTGATCGGCGTCACGGAATTGGGGCTAAATGCTGACCTGTTGCGCCAGGCGGCGAATGATAGCCGCGGTCAATCCCCAGACAAATTGACTCTGATACCAGGAGAGATAAATACGGTGCGAATGACCGGCGCGCTGAATATCCAGCGGGTAATAGCGTGAGAGGGTCAGCGCTTCGTGCAAAGGCATTTCGAAAACGTCGGCCACTTCATCTTCATTGGCGCTAAATTGCACGTCGGGTGAGATCAGGCCGACAACCGGAGTGACCTGGAAACCGGTGCTGCTGTCGAGCGGGGCCAGTTGGCCAAGGATAGTCACCGCCTGGGGCGGGATTGCCACTTCCTCCTGGGCTTCACGCAGGGCGGTAATAATCGCTGAGCCGTCTTCGGCATCGGTTTTACCGCCGGGAAATGCCACCTGGCCAGGATGTTTTCGCAAGGAATCGGCACGGCGGGTGAGCAGCAGCGTGGGCTCGGGCCGGCAGATAATGGGTATCAGCACCGCCGCAGGGCGAACGTTATGCGAAATCTGTGACGCCTGCGGCAATTGCAGCTGGAAGCGGCTGATAAACGCCGCCAGCGAAGTCGGATAAGTCGGTTGGCTCACGAAGCGATAAACTCCCCCAGTTGCGGTAGGATGCGGCCGACTTTATCGAAAGTTTCCTGATATTCCGCCTGTTCCTGGCTGTCGGCTACGATGCCGCCACCGGCCGAACAGTAAATGCGGCCGCTTTCGGTGAACAAAGTGCGGATGGTGATGTTGGTGTCCATGGTGCCACAGGCGCTGATATAGCCGATACTGCCGCAGTAGGCGTTACGCCGCTGTGGCTCCAGCTCTTCGATAATTTCCATCGCCCGTACCTTGGGCGCACCGGTAATAGATCCGCCCGGGAAGCAGGCGCGCAACAGCTCAGTTGCTGGCGTGCGTTCGGGCAGGAGGGCGGTAATGGTGCTGACCAGATGATGTACCGCCGGGAAAGGCTCCACCACGAACAGTTCGGGAACTTTGACGCTGCCCGGTTCGGCGACGCGGCCGATATCGTTGCGCAGCAGATCGACAATCATCAGGTTTTCCGCGCGATCTTTGGCGGAATTCGCCAACCGTTGCGCCTGCTGCGCATCTTGCTCGGCATCGGCCAGCCGCGGCAGCGTGCCCTTGATAGGGCGGGTTTGGATCTGCTGGTTCTCCAGCCACAAAAAACGCTCGGGCGAAACGCTCAGTACGGCGTTGTCCGGCAGACGTAAAAAGGCAGAGAAGGGGGCTCGATTGCTGGCGTTCAGTTGCTGAAAGGCTTGCCATTCATCGCCCTGATAATCTGCTGAAAAGCGTTGAGCCAGATTGATTTGGTAGCAATCGCCGCTACGCAAATACTGCTGGATGCGCTGGAATTTTTCACCATATTGCTGCCGTGTCATGTTGGCTTGCCAGCGGCTGGTCAAGGTGAAGTCTTGCTGAGGTTCAGATTGCTGGCTGCATAACCACTGCCAGCGTTGTTCAGTATCGCCATAGCTGAGCAGCGTTAGCGTCTTCTTATGGTGATCGGCAATCAGCGCCCAGTCGTAAATGCCAACCGCCATGTCCGGCAAGGTGATATCCGCCTGTGCCATTTGCGGCAGTTTTTCCACTCTGCGGCCCAGATCGTAACCGAATAGCCCCAGAGCGCCGCCCTGGAATGGCAAGTCGGTATTTGCTGCCGGATGTTGGTTTTGTTGTTCCAACTGCTGTTGCAGCAACTGGAAAGGATCTTCCTGTGATTGATGCTCCTCCATCCCGCGGCAGATTTCTGTGATTTGCCCTCGGGTAGTCAGAGTGACCTTGGGGGCCGCGACCAAAATATCGAAACGATTATGCGAATGTTCGGCAAAGCCGGAGTGTAGCAACATGGCCCAGGGGTGTTGAGCAAGGGGAGCAAACAGCTCCAGCAGGGTGGTGGGGGTATAGGGCAAAGATTTTAGATTGGGTGCGGTTGCGCTCATGGGTCTCAATAAACCTGACTGACGGGGCGGCTGTCTATGATGGCTATTCTGCCATATTCGGCCGATAGGCGCATGTCCTGGCATGTGTGGACAAAGCACACTTCACATAAACAATGAATCAACAAATTTGCAAATGAAGCATTTTTTGCGACTTCAACTATAATCCAATATGTTAAAAACTGCGTTATCAATTAATGACTCGGATATATCTTATCCATTGGAATCGGGTTTTATAAATTAAATCCTAGTAATTAGTTTTATTGCGTTATTACTTTTGATTGAGATCACAAAAATATCAGGCGAACTTATGACATTGCCTGATAATACCGGTTCCCGGACGAGAAATACCCAAAAAGAGCACGTTTCGTATAAAACTATAAACAGTAACAAGACGCATTTATACCCATTTTATCGCCGGGCACTGCGTTCTAATTTAATTGCACCCTGATATTTTTAAAAAATAGAGATATTCATTCGTTACTTTTTGCGAAGAGCTGCCTATGCCCCTAATGCTGAGTGTCATCGTCCCGTTACATAACGTGGGTGAACTGTTTGAGCCGTTTTTGGCCTCGCTGTTAGCCCAACAGGAGCGGCGCATGGAGGTGATCATCGTCAACGACGGATCCACCGATGGCTCTGGTGATATCGCCCACCGCTATGCCCAACGGCATCCTCATATTACCGTGATTGACCAGCTCAATGCGGGCGTATCCTGTGCGCGCAATGCCGGGTTGGCTGTAGCACGCGGAAAATATGTGGCATTTCCCGACGCGGATGATTTACTGGCGCCGGAAATGTATGCAACCCTGATTGAAATGGCTGAAGAAAATCAATTGGATGTCATGCAGTGCAACGGTGAACGTTATTTCACCGACCAAGATGAACTGCAACCGATTATTCCGCAAAACCGCTTGGGCGACACCGGCGTTATTAGCGGAGTGAAATGGTTGGAACGCGCGCTCAAATCGAGAAAATTTATTCATGTGGTCTGGCTGGCGGTATATCGCCTTGATTTTATTAAACAGCATCGGTTGTATTTTGAGCCGGGTTTGCACCACCAGGATATTCCCTGGACCACCGAGGTGATGTTTAATGCGCAGCGGGTGAAATATCTCAGTAAAACGTTGTATCGCCAGCGAGTGCACGATAAATCGATCAGCAACCGTCGCCGGACAGGCCAGGCCAACGTTGAATATCAACGCCATTATATGAAAATAGTGGAGATGCTGGTGGCGTTGAACCAGCGCTATGCACGGAAAATCAGTATCCGTCCTGCTTTTCACTGGCAGATCACCCGTGAAGCCCTGGGAATTTGTCACAGCATTCGCCGCGAGCCCGAACTGGCGGCGCAGTGCCGGATCACCGATGAGTTCTACCAGCACGGTATCGATCGAGCGATGTCCACCAACGCGCGCGGCCTTAAGCAGGGCTGGCACGTCATGCTCTGGTTGCATCGCCTGAAACAGTGGCGACACGGCGATCATTGCTCACAACCGGCCGCTGAATAACAGGCGTTGGGATCCGCCGGTTTAAGGGGTATACTCGCCCTCCATTTTACCGGAGAGAAACACATGCTTGCAGGTATGCCGTCGTTAAGCCATCTAGAGCAGCAGGAAGCTGCGGATCGTATCCATCAGCTGATGGAACAAGGCATGAGCAGTGGTGAAGCCATCGCACGGGTTGCGCAGGAAATCCGTGAAAAACATCAGGGTGACCAGGTTAGCGTGATGTTCGATGACGAAGATGACGATGAAGAGTATCAGGAACGCCCGGACGATCAGGGTGATGATGACTCGGAAGAAGACGAAAACTATTGATGTTGCAGGGGCCGGCAAGCCGGCCCCAAAGCCTTAACCTTCAATGACCACCGCAGCAGCAGCCTGCTTGGCCGACTCTACCGCCAACTCGATATTTTCAGCTGTCGCCAACGCGACGCCCATCCGACGTTGACCTTGAATTTCCGGCTTGCCGAACAAACGCAGCTGATTGTGGCCGGTCAGTGCACGATCCAGCCCGCTGAAACGCAGGTCGCTACTGGTAAGCTGTGGCAGGATCACCGCCGAGGCAGAAGGACCGAACTGACGGATTGCGCCAATCGGCAGACCGAGGAAAGCACGCACGTGCAGTGCAAATTCAGACAGGTCTTGTGAAATCAGGGTCACCATGCCGGTATCGTGTGGGCGCGGTGAAACCTCGCTGAAAATCACTTCGTCGCCACAGACAAACAGCTCGACGCCGAACAGGCCAAATCCACCCAGTGCCTTCACCACGTTTTCCGCAATGGCCTGCGCGCGGCTGAGCGCCAGTTCGCTCATCTGCTGCGGCTGCCAGGACTCACGGTAATCCCCGTCTTCCTGACGGTGTCCGATCGGTGCGCAGAAATGTACGCCATCGACGGCGCTGATGGTCAGCAGAGTGATTTCAAAATCGAACTTCACCAGGCCTTCGACAATCACCCGTCCCCCGCCGGCACGGCCACCCTGTTGGGCGTAATCCCAGGCGGTTTTCAGCTGCTCCGGGCTGCGGATCAGGCTTTGTCCCTTGCCGGAAGAGCTCATGACAGGTTTGATAATGCATGGGTAGCCGATTTGGTCGACGGCCTGACGGAAGGCTTCTTCACCGTCGGCAAAACGGTAGCTGGAGGTCGGCAGGCCGAGCGTTTCTGCCGCCAGGCGACGGATGCCTTCGCGGTTCATGGTCAGGCGCGTCGCTTCTGCGCACGGCACCACACGGTGCCCTTGCTGCTCCAGTTCAACCAGCATGCCGGTGGCGATAGCTTCGATCTCCGGCACGATGTAATCAGGACGTTCCTGTTCAATCACGGCTTTCAGCGCGTTGCCGTCCAGCATGTTAATAACGTGGCTGCGATGGGCGACGTGCATGGCCGGGGCATTGGCGTAACGATCTACGGCAATCACTTCCAGCCCCAAACGCTGGCATTCGATGGCAACTTCTTTTCCCAGCTCGCCGGAGCCGAGCAGCATAACGCGGGTGGCGGAGGGGCGCAGGGCGGTTCCAATAGTTAACATAGTCTCGTACCTGGATCTGTGGAGAGTAACGCGGTCTGATTGTGGGCGAGCAGTATATACGAAAACGTTTGCGTGTGCAGCCGGTGGCACACGCGTTGTCGGTTTCTGAGGTAAAACCCCGGCTGGCGGCTTTTTTTATGTGTGAAATCCGTAATCCTGACTATCTCTGTTATCATCTGCGGTTGATTCGGTGCTGCCGTGGGCGCGCCGCCATTCCATTTGCCATATAAGAGTTATCGCCGTGAGCACAGTTTCTTTTTCTTCCCTGCCGCTGCCAGCCGAACAGTTGGCCAACCTCAACGAACTGGGGTATGCCGAAATGACGCCGGTGCAGGCTGCCGCATTGCCCGCCATCCTGAAAGGGCAGGACGTACGTGCCAAAGCAAAAACCGGCAGCGGTAAAACGGCGGCGTTCGGCATTGGCCTGCTGGACAAAATCAACGTTTCCCAAGTGGCCGCTCAGGCACTGATCCTGTGCCCGACGCGTGAGCTGGCGGACCAGGTGAGCAAAGAATTGCGTCGTCTGGCGCGCTTCACTCAGAACATCAAAATTCTGACCCTGTGCGGGGGCCAACCGATGGGGCCGCAGCTCGATTCGCTGGTGCACGCGCCGCATATCGTGGTGGGCACGCCGGGGCGTATTCAGGAACACCTGCGCAAGAAAACGCTGGTGCTGGATGAACTGAAGGTGCTGGTGCTGGACGAAGCCGACCGCATGCTGGACATGGGCTTTGCCGACGATATCGACGATGTGATCAGCTACACGCCGCCGCAACGTCAGACGCTGCTGTTCTCTGCAACCTATCCGAGCGGGATCGAACGCATCAGCGCTCGCGTGCAGCGCGAGCCGCTGAATGTGGAAGTGGACGACGGTGAAGAGCAAACCACCATCGAACAACGTTTCTACGAAACGACCCGCGATCAACGCCCGGCGGTATTGGTGTCGGCGATTCGTCATTACCAACCTTCTTCTTGCGTGGTGTTCTGCAACACCAAACGCGATTGTCAGAGCGTGTACGAAGCGCTGGAAGCGCGAGGCATTAATGTCCTGGCGCTGCATGGCGATCTGGAACAGCGCGATCGCGATCAGGTGCTGGTGCGTTTTGCCAACCGCAGTTGCCGGGTGCTGGTAGCAACTGACGTTGCTGCGCGCGGTCTGGATATTAAAGAGCTGGAGTTGGTGGTCAACTACGAGCTGGCGTTCGATCCGGAAGTGCACGTGCACCGCATCGGCCGTACCGGTCGTGCCGGTTTGAGCGGCCTGGCGATCAGCCTGTGTACGCCACAGGAAATGACGCGTGCGCATGCGATTGAAGAGTATCTGCAGATCAGAGTTAACTGGGCCCCGGTGTCCGAGTTAAGCGGTGCGGGAAACACCACGCTGGAAGCCGAAATGGTCACCCTGTGCATCGACGGCGGGCGTAAAGCCAAGATCCGTCCTGGCGATATTCTCGGCGCACTGACCGGCGAGGCCGGGTTGACGGCGGCGGAAGTGGGTAAAATCGACATGTTCCCGGTGCATGCCTACGTGGCGATCCGCAAGGCCAGCGCGCGTAAGGCGCTGCAGCAGCTGCAGCAAGGCAAAATCAAGGGTAAGAACTGCAAGGTGCGGTTGTTGAAATAAGTCGCGTCAGGGGGGCGCTTGCATCCCTGCGTATAATCACCTTATACTGGTTATAAATACAGTATTCTAACCTTTGAGGAATGCACACATGGCGGTTGAAGTTAAATATGTGGTGGTGAGAAACGGTGAGGAAAAGATGACTTTCGCGACCAAGAAAGAAGCCGACGCTTACGACAAAATGCTGGATCTGGCCGACAGCCTGGGTGAGTGGCTGCAGCAGGCTCCGCTTGAGCTGGATGACGAACAGCGAGAAGGCCTGAGCTTCTTCCTGGCGGAAAATAAAGATGCGCTGGGGCAGATTTTGCGCGGCGCGACGCCGACTGAAACACCGAAGAAAGCTGCTAAAGTGAAAACGGAAAAACCTGCTGCTACCCCAAAAGAGGGATCTGCGTCAGAAAAGCAGGCAGCATAATGACTTATGTTGCGGTAATGTGATGAAAAAGGATCTAGAATGAGCCGTGAAATAACTTTCTTCACTCGCTTTGAGCAAGACATTTTGGCCGGGCGCAAGACCATTACCATTCGGGACGCCAGTGAGTCTCACTTTCAACCCGGTGAGGTTTTACGCGTTAGCCGCAATGAAGACGGTGTTTTCTTCTGCATGATTGAAGTGCTGTCGGTTACGCCGGTGCGTTTGGATGCGTTAACCGAGCAGCACGCCCAGCAAGAAAACATGTCGCTCAGCGAACTGAAGCAGGTGATCAAGGAAATCTATCCGGGGCTCGATGAGCTGTTCGTCATCACCTTCGCCAAACGCTGATCTTTTGCCAGACCAGTTGTGAGCCAAGGGCAGGCGCCCGCGGGTAGCGTAAATCACAACTGGAGGGAATATGAAAGCAACGGGACTGAGTTTGGCCGTAGCACTGTTGGCCACGGTAGGTTTTACCACCACGGTGCAGGCGCAGGAACAACGCAGCGCAAAGGTGGCACAATGCGCGGGTCTGCAACCTACAGACGTCGCCGCTCAGGTGAAACGCGATTACCTGCAGAACCGCATTACGCGCTGGGAGTCGGATAAAAAGCTGCTGGGTACCGCTACCCCGATAGCCTGGATCAGTCCGGAGGCGATTACCGGCAAGGACGCGGTATGGCAGGTGCCGTTAACGGTACGGGGCACAAAAATGGATAAAACCTACAATGTTACCCTCGACTGCAACGCCGGTAAAATCACCTATAGCGAACCGCAATAATCTCACCGTTTTCCGGCGTATTAACGTCTGAAAAATATCAAGCCCGCGTTAACAGCGGGCTTTTTGTTTTTTTAATGTCAGCGTCAGTCGGTAAATGGAATAACCAGTTCACCCGGCTTCACTTCCAACCCTTTAGCCAGTTTCTTGGCCATGGCTTCTGTTTTACTGTTATCCGGGTTCAGCACATAGGCCGGCTTTTGATCGAAATAGGATTTCAGCGATTGATTCAGATAAGGGGTCAGGGCCTTCATCACCGTCTGCATTTTCTCCGGCTGCACGCTGTAGTCGGTCAACTCCATGTCTTTGAGGAACACCGCGCCTTGCTCGCGGTCATACACCGGCTGCGCCTTCAGCGTCAGCTTCAGGTCCGCGGTCTGCGGGCCCAGAATGGAAGTGATATTCACTTTCGCATCGCCGGAAAGGGTAACCTTGCCCGGTTCGCTACGCCCAATTTGGCTCTTTAGCTGAGTCAGCACGATATTGGCGTCCAACAGCCCTGGCACGCCGATCTGCTTCTGGTAATCGTTGTGCTTTTGCAGGTAATCATTCACTTCCTGCTCGCTGAGCGTGTACTGGGTCAGCTGATTGCAGCCGACCAATGCGCCGGCGAACAGCAGGGCGGCTGCGCCCATCAGGATCTTTTTCATGTGTGCCTCATAGCTACTGCCAACGAAAATGCTGCAGATTATTGATTTGTCATTATAAACGCTCGCTGTCTGCGAAGGAAACCGTTGATGTCAGCGAGCAGGGTGATAGTGCGCGTGAAATGCCTGGCTACCTATCGGATAACGCTGAAACTGTTCAGCGCCGCAGACGCAGTACCAGCAGCAAGACACCACCCAGGCAGGCCAGCGCGCCCAGCGCCGGAAACAGTGGAATACCCCACAACCGCAGGGAAGAGTGCATCAGATAGGGCGCCAGGCCCAACGCGAAGGCGGCGGTGACAATAGCAATGGCCAGGGTGATGGCGGCTCGCTCCAGTGCCTTGCTCAATTGATCAATATTCTTGACGTTGATATCGGCGCTGATTTTCCCGCCTTTAAGACGGCGCATCAGCAGCCGCAAGGTTTGCGGCAGCTCTTCACTGGCGTCCAATGCCTCGCCGCCCAATGCCAGCATGCGCCGACGTACCGCCTCCGGGGTATAACGCTGCAGCATCACCTGTTGCAGCATAGGTTTCAGGGTGGCGATGATATCGAAATGGGGATCCAGCCGATGCAGCACGCCGTCGGCCGTGATTAACGCCTTGAACAGCAACACCAGGTCTGGCGGCAGTGCCAACTGATGCTCACGCACCATCACCAACAAATCGGTCAGCGCCTTGCCCAGTGTGAGAGTGGCAGAGGCCTGTTTATCGAGAAAGTTTTGCGCCGCCAACTCCAGATCCAGCAGATCCAAAGGATCGCTGTCCGACCAGGCGATCAAAGTGTTGACGATGCCGGCGGATTCTCGTTCGGCGGTGGCCTGCAGCAACAGCAGCAATTGATTACGTCGCCGTTCGGAAAGCTGCCCGACCATACCGAAATCGATAAAGCCGACGCGATTATCCGCTAACGCCATTACGTTACCCGGATGCGGATCGGCATGATAAAGACGGTGCTCCAGCACCATTTTCATAAAGGCCTGTGCGCCGCGCTGAGCGAGTAATGGGCCATCTAATCCTGCCGCCGCCAGTTGCTGCGGATTTTCCGGTGCGATACCCGGTAGAAATTCCTGCACCAGCAGGCGCTGAGACGACCATTGCCAGTAAATCTTCGGAATCACCACGTTGGGCTGCTGGGCAAACTGTTGGGCGACCCGTTCGCAGTTGTTACCCTCGTGAGTCAGGTCCAGTTCATGCGTCAGCGCGGTTGCCAGGGCTCTGACCATCTGCCGCGGACGATAACGGGCCAGCGCCGGGCTCTGTTGCTCCACGGTTTCCGCAAGATAGGTCAGCAGGCGCAAGTCGGCTTGAATGGTTTTTGCCAGGCCGGGACGTAACACCTTAATCACCACCGCTTCGCCGCTGTGCAGGCGGGCGCGGTAAATTTGCGCCATCGAGGCAGCGGCCAGCGGGGTTTCGTCAAATTCGGCGAACAGGCTGTGCGGGTCACCCTTCAAGTCTGCCCGGATCTGTGGTGCCAGTTGCTCCCACGAAAGGGTGCTTGCCTGACTGTGCAGACGGTCAAGTTCGTCGGTCCAGCTTGCGTCCAACAGATCTGAACGGGTAGCCAGGATCTGGCCGAACTTAACAAAGGTCGGCCCCAAGGCTTCCAGCGCCGCACGCAGGCGCTGCGGCAATGTTTGACCGTCTTGCCTTTCACTGCTGCCTTCAGCACCGCTTAACAGATTGCTCAGACCCAGCAGACGAATCACATCCTGCAATCCATAACGGATCAGCACGGTGGAGATTTCTTTCAGCCGTGCCCGATCGCGGGCAGTGACCAGCACCATTTTCAACATTTGCGCGCTATATCCTTATCGCGGGGGTTACTGTTCCATATCGAACAGCAGTGGGACGTCACTGCGTTGCGCCATACGGTTGCGATAAGCTTCTACGTTTTCCGGCAGCGTAAGTCCGGCGACGATCGACAGCGAACGCAGCAGGGGGAACAGGTGGATATCATCTTCCGACAGCGTGCCATTCACCGCGTCTGCGGAGACCACCAGGCCGGAAAGTGTTCGCAAGTCGTCCTCCAGTTGGGCAATCAGATCGGCACTGTCAGCAAGGTGCTCGGAAAAATCCCCGATCGAGGCCTGCTTTTTGTCGCTAAAGTACTGGCGTGCACTGTCAGTGGCGAACTCTTCGAAGTCGGCATTGGCAAAGCGCGGCAGCAGTAGATTGATGCTATAACCACTGACCCGTTGCAGCCAGTCGGCGATCGCCGGGTTGGTTTTACCGGTCAGCAGCGGCTTGCCGTCGAGGTTATCAACGTAATGCACGATATCCATGCTTTCAGGAAGATAGCTGCCGTCATCCTTTTGTAAAATCGGCGCCATTTTTTTGCCAATCATGCCGACAGGCGTCGCTTCATCGTCGTTGAGCAGGGTGACCAGGCGGACGGGCAGGTTTTTCAGGCCGAAAATCATGCGGGCTTTAACGCAGAATGGGCAATGATCGTAGATAAACAGTTTCATGCTTGCTCCGGTTGTCAGGTTTCAACAGCAATAGTTATCACAGCATACTGAGGCTGTCGCGAAAAGTTATTGTTGGAAGGTGCGTAATTGGTGTTTGGCCCGTACAGACTGCGCGGGCCAAAGCAGGGATTATTTTTTTGTCGGAACGGAATTAATCACTTCTATCAAATGCATGCGTGCTTCTTCCAAATCGATTTTATCACGCTCGTTGCTGGCGTTGACTATCTGTAGCTGTTTGATGATGTCGCTCTTTAAAGTGGCATTGTCAGCGATGACGTGGGCCAGCGCTTTTTCTACCAATGTTGACCGCGCGTAGATCATGCGCAGGTTCAGTACCATGTGTTCCAACAGCTGCGGTAATTTGTCTTCTTCACTCATCGCCAACTTCTCCCGTTTATGTTTTTACTATCAGGATAGCAGCTGTGGGTAATTCGGCTGATTTTCTGGCAACTTAGAGAAAAATCTCAGCCGCCGGGCAGCGCTTCCGATGCGATGCTGCGTGGATTGAACTGCCAATAAAGGGCGAATAGGGTTATCAGTCCCACGATGCCAAGCAGTATCCAGGGCAGTTCCGGCATGCCAACCGCATGGCCGGTGTCGTACATCCAACCGCCGCCGGTATAACCCACAGCGCCGCCCAGCGCCAGACCAAGCCGGCTGAATCCCATATAACTGCCGCGTGCGCGCGGATCCGCTAGCGAAGCACTGAGGGTTTCACGCGCTGGTTCGGCGATGATGGAGCCGAGATAGAAACAGCAAATCAGGGTAAATACGCCCTGAAGACTGGTAGCCAGCCCGACCGGGATCAGGCTGAGGGTCATCAGCAACAGCCCGGCCATCAGCCGCTGCTCCAGACGGAAACGTTTTTCGCTCCAGCGCGCCAGCGGGTAGAGCAGTGACAGCGACAGTGCGGCCTCAATGGCATACATCCATTTCACCGCCGTCGGTGAACCAGCGATTTCATTGACGACGATCGGCAGCATCAACATCACCTGTACCGACAGCATGTAGTAACCGGTCAGGGTCAGTACATAGGTCAGGAAGCGGCGATCGCGCAGGACACGCATCATGCCTTCCTTCATGGGGGCGCGAACGGTAGAAATTCGGTATGCCGGCAGCAACCAGGCATTCCAGCCCGCCGCTAGCACAAAAATGCTCGCACCGACCCAGCAGACAAAGTGAAAATCATACTGCAGTAACCAACTGCCGATCAGGGCGCCGATGACCGCACCGGCGCTGTCTTGCATCATCAACAAGGAGTAAAAACGACCGCGTTCATGCGGGCGGGTAAGCTTAATCACCAATGCGGTACGCGGCGGATCAAACAGCGTGCCGCCGAGGGCGGACAGGGCACAGGAGAACCACAGTATCCAGGGTTGGTCGGCCATCGCCATGGTGGCGAAGCCTGCCGCGCGCATCAGCATGCCGGTGACAATCATCGGTTTGGCGCCGAATCGGTCGGCTATCGCGCCCCCAAAGATCCCCAGGCCTTGCTGGATCAACTGGCGTAAACCCAGCGCTGCGCCGACCACCACCGCCGCCCAGCCAAGCTGATCGACAAAGCGAATCGAAATAAGCGGGAAGACCACAAAAAAGCCTAAAACCACCAACAAATTATCGAGTAATAGAAAATATTTACCCAAGCTCCGCGCTTGCGATACCAGAGACATGCTTCACCACGAGCAATTAAGAGGGAGAGGAGTGCAACCGCTCTAGTGTGTACCCAATCCCGTATTGCCGATAGGGGCGGGATAGATAATATTTTTTTATCGTCAATACGTTACCTGCGCGGCAAAACGGCACGAAAATAGTCGTAAAATGACTAATCGCTTATTTACTGAGCTACCGGGATTTTACCTCTGGGGCAGGCTGCGGTTATATTAAATGAGGGTAAGTGCGGTTCTGCGCCGATGGTTGAGAAATAATGGCTCAGAATAGGTTCGTCGCCGGATTATTGTCCAAACGTGCGCCCAATAAATACTTCTTATCGAACCGTTCTGACCGCGGGGGAAATGATGTTTGGCTACCGCTCTGCATCACCAAAAGTACGCCTCACCACCGACCGACTGGTTGTCCGTTTAGTTCATGAACGCGATGCCTACCGGCTGGCGGAATACTATGCCGAAAACCGAAGCTTCCTTAAACCCTGGGAACCGGTTCGGGATGAAAGCCACTGTTATCCTTCCGGCTGGCAAGCGCGGCTGGGGATGATCACTGAAATGCAAAAACAGGGCAGCGCCTACTATTTTATCCTGCTCGATCCGGAAGAAAATGAAGTGCGCGGCGTGGCCAACTTCAGCAACGTGCTGCGCGGCTCATTCCATGCCTGTTTCCTCGGGTATTCGCTGGCCGAGAAATGGCAGGGCCAGGGGCTGATGTTTGAAGCGTTGCAGTCCTCCATCCGCTATATGCTGCGCCAGCAGCGTATGCACCGCATCATGGCTAACTATATGCCGCACAATCAGCGCAGTGGCGCACTGCTGACCCGCCTGGGATTCGAACGTGAGGGTTATGCCAAGGATTATCTGCTGATCGACGGGCAGTGGCAGGATCACGTACTGACAGCTTTAACCAATAAAGAATGGCTACCGCCACGCTGAGGCAAAATAATGAAATATGAATTAAGCGCTAAAGAAGCCAGGGTGATTGGCTGCATGCTGGAAAAGCAGGTAACCACCCCGGACCAGTATCCCCTTTCTCTCAATGCCATCACCCTGGCCTGCAATCAGAAAACCAACCGCGAACCGGTGATGGATCTTGCTGAAAACGAAGTTCAGCAGGTGCTGGATCTGCTGTTAAAGAAACACTTTTTGCGCACCCTGAGCGGTTTCGGCAATCGGGTGGTCAAATATGAACAGCGTTTTTGCAATTCAGAGTTTGGTCAGCTCAAGCTGAGCGCCGCTGAATTGGCGGTGATCGCCACTTTACTGCTGCGTGGCGCACAAACTCCTGGGGAATTGCGTACCCGAACCAACCGCATGCATGAATTTAATGATGTTACCGAAGTGGAGCAGGTGCTGGCACAGCTGAGTGCGCGTGAGGATGGCCCCTTTGTGGTGCGGCTGGCGCGGGAGCCGGGCAAACGTGAAAGCCGGTTTATGCATTTGTTCAGCGGCCAGATTGACGAGGCACCTGCGGAAGCATCAACGGCCAATGACAGCGATTTACACGAGCGAGTGAGTACGCTGGAAAACGAAGTGGCGCAGCTTAAACAGCAAGTGCAGGCGTTATTGGAGCGGGGATCGCATGAGTAAATTACGCGTTGGCGTGGTGGGGTTGGGCGGTATTGCTCAAAAGGCTTATCTGCCAATCCTCAGCCAGGCGGCAGACTGGACGTTAGTCGGCGGTTTCTCCCCGAATCAGCAAAAGGCACAGCCCATTTGCGACAGCTATCGCATGGCCTGTTTTTCGGGGCTCGACAGCCTGGCGCAGCAGTGTGATGCGGTGTTCGTTCACAGCAGCACCGCCAGCCATTTTCAGGTGATTGGCGAGCTGCTGCGATATGGCGTTCACGTTTATGTCGACAAACCGCTGGCGGAGACCGTGGAACAGGGCGAACAGCTACTGGCCCTGGCTGAAAAACAGGGCAAGGCGCTGATGGTTGGCTTTAACCGTCGCTTTGCACCGCTGTACCGTCAGTTGAAGCAGGATATGAACCAACCGGCGTCGATTCGCATGGATAAACATCGTGCCGACAGCGTCGGACCCAACGATGCGCGCTTTACCCTGCTGGACGATTACCTGCACGTGGTGGACACCGCACTGTGGTTGGGCGGCGACGCTGGGCAACGGCTTAGCGGTAGTCTGCGCATTAACGATGCCGGTGAGTTGGTTTATGCCGAACACCATTTTGAATGCGGAGAAACGCTGGTGACCACCAGTATGCATCGTCGGGCCGGCAGCCAGCGCGAAAGCGTACAGGCGGTAACGGACGGCACAATCTATCAAGTAAACGATATGCGTCAGTGGCTGCGGGAAGATTCACAAGGCGTGCTGGAACAGCCGGCACCCGGCTGGCAAACCACGCTGGCGCAGCGCGGTTTTGACGGCGCGATCCGTCATTTCCTGGCCTCCGTCAGTAACCAAACGCTGCCGGAAACTGCCGGAGAGCAGGCGATCGCTGCCCAGCGGGTGATTGAACGCCTGTTGCGAGACGCCAATTTGTAACATAACTCCATGTAACATATGAGAGTAGCTATTCTGCGACGTATGGGTAAACTTAGCCGATAGTTTTACTGACGCCTGCTGATGCAGGCGTCGACATTTACAGGGCACATCAAAAAACCACATGAACCTACTAAAATCACTGGCAGCCGTCAGCTCTATGACGATGTTTTCACGGGTGCTGGGCTTTGCCCGTGACGCCATCGTGGCGCGGGTATTTGGTGCCGGTATGGCAACGGACGCCTTCTTCGTGGCGTTCAAACTGCCTAACCTGCTGCGGCGCATCTTCGCCGAGGGGGCCTTTTCGCAAGCCTTTGTCCCGATCCTGGCCGAATACAAAAGCCAGCAGGGAGAAGAAGCAACGCGTACCTTTATCGCTTACGTTTCCGGACTGCTGACGCTGGTGTTGGCCGTGGTGACGGTGTTGGGGATGCTGGCCGCCCCATGGGTGATTTACATTACCGCGCCGGGCTTTGTCGATTCACCGGACAAATTCGCATTGACCTCGTCGCTGCTGCGGGTGACCTTTCCGTATATTCTGCTGATCTCGCTGGCGTCATTGGTGGGGTCAATCCTTAATACCTGGAACCGTTTTTCGATCCCGGCGTTTGCGCCGACGTTGCTTAACGTCAGCATGATTGGGTTCGCGCTGTTTGCCGCACCTTACTTCAATCCACCGGTGATGGCGCTGGCCTGGGCGGTCGTCGTGGGCGGCGTGCTGCAATTGGGCTACCAGCTCCCGCATCTGAAGAAGATCGGCATGCTGGTGCTGCCACGCCTCAAACTTGGCGACGCGGGCGTATGGCGAGTGATGCGGCAGATGGGGCCAGCCATTTTCGGCGTCTCGGTCAGCCAGATCTCACTGATCATCAATACCATTTTCGCCTCCTTCCTGGTCTCCGGTTCGGTGTCCTGGATGTACTATGCCGATCGCCTGATGGAGTTTCCCTCCGGCGTGCTGGGCGTGGCGCTGGGAACCATCCTGCTGCCGTCGCTGGCGAAAAGTTTTTCCAGCGGCAACCACGATGAATATTCGCGTTTGATGGATTGGGGGCTGCGCCTGTGCTTCCTGCTGGCGCTGCCGAGCGCCATAGCTCTGGGCATTCTGGCCAAGCCGCTGACCGTCTCTTTGTTCCAGTACGGCAAGTTCAACGCCTTCGATGCCGCCATGACCCAGCGTGCGCTGGTGGCCTATTCGGTGGGACTGATGGGATTGATCGTCGTGAAGGTGTTGGCGCCAGGGTTCTATTCGCGTCAGGACATTAAAACGCCGGTTAAGATTGCCATTATCACGTTGATCTTAACCCAGGTGATGAACCTGATGTTTATCGGTCCGTTAAAGCATGCGGGGCTTTCGCTGTCGATTGGTCTGGGAGCCTGTATTAACGCTTCGCTGCTGTATTGGCAGTTGCGCAAGCAGAAGATTTTCCACCCGCAACCGGGTTGGGCTCTGTTTCTGACTAAACTGGTGATTGCGGTGATCGTGATGTCGGTAGTATTGGTCGGGGTGATGTGGCTGATGCCTGCCTGGGATCAGGGCAATATGCTGGCACGCCTGCTGCGTCTGGCAGTGGTAGTGGTAGCAGGTATTGTGGCTTACTTCGGCGTATTGGCAGGCTTGGGTTTCCGTCCCCGCGATTTTGCTCGGCGAGTGGCGTAACTGGGCTTTCCCACTTTCAGAACATAAAAAGGGTCGCCTCGGCGACCCTTTCTCGTCTTCAGCGTGATGACTTACATACGTTCGACGGTTTCGATACCCAGCGTATCCAGACCGATTTTCAGCGTTTTGGCAGTTAACAGTGCCAGCTTCAGGCGGCTCTGGCGCGCTTCTTCGCTGTCTGCATTCAGGATCTGGCAGTGTTCGTAGAAGCCGGAGAACAGGCCCGCAAGATCGTACAGGTAGCTACACATCACGTGCGGGGTACCTTCGCGCGCCACGGTGGTGATCACTTCTTCAAACTGTAGCAGGCGGGTCGCCAGCGCAATTTCGCGCTCTTCGGTCATCACCAGCGGCAGGGTCAGATTACTTTCGTCGACACCGGCACGTTTGAATACGGAAGCCACACGGGTGTAAGCATACTGCATGTAAGGTGCGGTATTGCCTTCAAACGCCAGCATGTTGTCCCAGTCGAAGATATAGTCGGTGGTACGGCTTTTCGACAGGTCGGCGTATTTAACCGCCCCAATACCCACGGCATTGGCCAGGCTTTGCATCTCTTCCGCTGGCATGTCCGGGTTTTTCTCGGCGATCAGTTTACCTGCGCGATCGACCGCTTCATCCAGCAGATCGGACAGTTTCACCGTGCCGCCTGAACGGGTTTTGAACGGCTTGCCGTCTTTACCCAGCATCATGCCGAACATGTGGTGTTCCAGCGAGAGGGAGTCTGGGATATAACCGGCTTTACGCACGATGGTCCAGGCCTGCATCAAATGTTGATGCTGGCGTGAGTCGATGTAGTAGAGCACGCGGTCGGCGCCCAGCGTTTCATAGCGGTATTTCGCACAGGCGATGTCGGTGGTGGTGTACAGGTAGCCGCCATCTTTCTTCTGGATGATGACACCCATAGGCTCGCCGTCTTTATTCTTGTATTCGTCGAGGAATACCACGGTGGCGCCTTCGCTTTCTACCGCCAGCCCCTTGGCCTTAAGATCGGCCACGATGCCCGGCAGCATCGCGTTGTACAGGCTCTCACCCATAACATCGTCTTCGGTAAGGGTGACGTTCAGGCGGTTATAGGTCAGCTGATTCTGCGCCATGGTGATATCGACCAGTTTGCGCCACATTTTCAGGCAGTATTGATCGCCGCCTTGCAGTTTTACCACGTAGGCACGGGCGCGTTCGGCGAACTCGGCGTCTTCATCATAGTGTTTCTTTGCTTCACGATAGAACTGCTCCAGATCGGACAGGCCCATATCGCTGGCGTTTTCGTTCTGCATTTTTTCCAGATAGGCAATCAGCATGCCGAACTGGGTACCCCAGTCACCCACGTGGTTGGCGCGGATCACTTTATGCCCCAGGAATTCCTGAGTGCGTGCCGCAGCGTCACCGATAATGGTGGAGCGCAGGTGACCGACGTGCATTTCTTTCGCCACGTTGGGCGCTGAGTAGTCAATCACGATGGTTTGCGGTTTGACGGGCGCAATACCCAGTTTTGGCGCGCCAAGCACCAAATCAGTTTGCTGCGCGACCCAGTCGCTGTTCAGGAAGATATTGATAAAGCCGGGACCGGCGATTTCCACTTTGCTGGCAACGTCGCCGAGATCAAGCAGTTGCACCACTTTTTCTGCCAATTGGCGCGGCGGCATGCCGAGTTTCTTGGCGACGGACATCACACCATTAGCCTGATAGTCGCCGAACTGCGCTTTGGCGGACTGACGGACCTGCGCTTCGCAATCGGCTGGCGCGCCTGCGGCAATCAGCGCCTGGCTGACTTTATCTGAAAGAAGAACCTGAATATTCACCGGGTTACCTTAATGACGAACGAGGGGCCGTATGCCATGCCCCTGTGGGATTCAAAGGTGGTTTTACTGGCCACGCGTCAACACGCCGACCCACCACAAAACAGCCTGCAATTGTAACCGATCTGATGAGTGACGTCAGCAGTTGGCGCGGGGGAAGGCGAAAGTCGCAGTTTGATTATGCCTGGCGCCGCAAAGCGCCAATGTTGCGGAAGGCAAAGCTGAAGGGAAAAACGAGAAAAAGACGATGTCTGTGGGAAAATAAAATAGCAGGGTTAGTGTTTTTTGTTTCGGCGGCCAGCGTCCAACGTATTATTGCGGCGCGATTTAAAGTGGCGAAAGATCGCGTAAACGGCAATAACGACCAGCAATAGGGAGATTATTAAAAGAAACATGATTGATTATCTCTGGCTCAATTTTCACTAAAGTAGCTCAATTGATATTTTCAAGCAATTGTCGATGCCTCGTTTAGGAGGATTCTCATGCTTTTATTATAATAATTTTAATAATAACAGTGCATTGTGTTTTTGATGTTCATTCCATTAAGTTTTTCATTGGTTTTTACTACGTGAGGATTAACTATTTATTAAGCATTTTTTAACGCCAATTTTGATGTGTTTTTGGGCTTAATAAGTTAGTAGTACTCTCATGGTTCAGTTCATAAGAAAAAACTATAAACTAATTCCATAGCCATTATCTGAAATTAAAATTCAGGAAATGCTAACCCGTGCAGTAATAAGAACAGGGTAAGTTATTTTTTGTGCGTTTTCACGTCTTCTAAAGCGAAAAGTTAATCAGCGATGGCATCTTCTGCTAAAAAAACGCAGTTTGCTGGACTGGCCCTGTGGCTAGCGGCATCTCAGGCGTGTAAATTACCCCCCTGAAAACCGCTTTTGTTGTTTCGAGGACCCTATGACTAGCTTCCCGGCTATTGCCGAACTTCACGATTTAGCGCTGGATCTGCCGCGCTTTGAGCAGGCGCTGAGCCAGTTTGCTGAAAAACTGCATCTGGATCTGTCCCAATTCACTGCAGACCACGTTTCGCTGCGCTGCCATCAAAACACTACCGCTGAACGCTGGCGACTGGGGTTAGAGCAGTGTGGTTCGCTGCTGTCGGAGGCGATGATCAATGGCCGTCCTATTTGCCTGTTTGACCTTCAGCAGCCACTTAAGGTGGGGCCTTGGTTAATTGATTGTGTCGAACTGCCTTACCCCGGCGAAAAGCGCTATCCGCACGAAGGTTGGGAACACGTAGAGCTGGTGCTTAGCGGCGAACCGGCCACGCTTTATGCGCGTGCGTTGGCCCACTTGCCGGATGAAGCGCTGCTGGCTCCGGGCATCAAACTGAAACAAAGCTCACCAAAGGGAGAAGGCGAACGTTTACCGAACCCAACGCTGGCGATCACCGACGGCACCGTGACGATCAAATTCCATCCTTATTCCATCAGGGACATTGTCGCCAGCGAACAGGGTTAATTGGGCTGCAGCGAGCGGGTGGCCAGCAGCATGCGGTCTAGCGCCTGGCTGAGCAGTTCGCGCCGACAACCAAAATTCAACCGGACAAAGCGCCGGTTGCCAAAATCCAGACCCGGGCTTAATCCTACGCCGGCCTGTTCAAAGAAGGCGTGCGGGTTATCGACCGGCAGCTGGCTGCAGTCTATCCAGGCCAGATAGGTGGCTTCGATGGGCTGCAGTGCCAGCCCTGGCATGGCATTAATACGCTCGATCACCCAATCACGGTTTGCGCGTAGATAAACCAACAGTTCGTCCAGCCACGCTTGCCCATGCTGGTAAGCAGCCTGCGCAGCAACCAATGCGAGCACATCCACCTCCGGCACAATACCGCTGCGCGCACGGACCAGCTTCTTGCGCAGCTCCGGGTTGGGAATAATTGCCATTGAGGCACCAAGACCGGCGATATTGAAGGTTTTCGACGGCGACATCAGCGTGACGCTGCGCTGGGCGGCATCATCATTCAACGTGGCGAAGGGGATGTGTTCACACCCCGGTTCAAGCAACAGATCGCAATGAATTTCATCTGAACAAACAACCAGATTATGTTTTTTGGCAAACTCATGCTGTTGCAACAGCTCATGTCTGCGGTAGACGGTGCCGCCGGGATTTTGCGGGTTGCACAGCATCAATAATCTCTCTGCACCGCTGAGCTGTGCTTCGACAGCGCTGAAATCCAATAGCCAGCGCCGGTCCTGCAGCGTCAACGGCACCGGTAGCTGTGTGCGGCCGGCAAATTTCGCTGCTTTACGAAACGGCGGGTAGATTAGCGAGGGGGCCAGAGTGCCTTCTCCCTCGGTGGTAAAAGCCCGCACGCATAAATTCAGGCCGCAAACCAGGCCAGGCAGGAAAACCAGCCATTCAGGATTGATATGCCAGCCGTAGCGCTCTAGCATACGGCGGGTAAAAACCTCAATCAGCTCAGGGGAGGGATGACCGTAGCCGAATACGGCATGAGCGACGCGCTGCTGCAAGGCATCAATAATTGCCGGCGGTGACGGGAAGTCGGTATCGGCAACCCAGAGCGGAATAACGTCGCGGCCGCGATATTTATCCCACTTAACGCTGTCACTGTGACTGCGGTCTACCCATAGATCAAAATTGAATGCCATAGTTACTACCCTGAGCTGGCTTATGCTTACTATGAGCCTAAATGAGAAATTGAAAAATTAACAATGGCCGTCGCAAGTTAGCCGTCATCTGGGGGTGACAATGATTAAACTGGAAGTTTGCTGCTATAGCGTCGATTGCGCGCTGACGGCCGAGCGGGCAGGTGCCGATCGTATAGAGTTATGTGCCAGCCAAAGTGAGGGCGGCTTGACGCCAAGCTATGGCTCTTTACGTCTGGCACGCGACAGGATCGGTGTGCCGGTGCACCCTATTGTTCGTCCACGTGGTGGGGATTTTTGCTACGGTGCGGTGGATTTTGACGTGATCAAGCATGATATTGCCCAGATCCGCGATATGGGCTTTGCCGGTGTGGTGGTGGGCATGCTGGATGAAGAAGGGCATATCGATCTGCCGCGCATGCAAGAAGTGATGCGTTTGAGCGGTAATATGGCGGTGACGTTCCACCGCGCTTTCGACATGTGCCAAAATCCGCTGGTGGCGCTCGATCAACTGACGCAGTTGGGTGTGGCGCGGATACTCACCTCAGGCCAGCAGCAAAATGCGGAATTGGGATTGCCCTTACTGCGCGATCTGGTGCAGGCCAGCCAGGGACCGGTGATTATGGCCGGTGCCGGCGTGCGGCTCAGCAACCTGCACAAGTTTGTCGACATCGGTATTCAGGAGCTGCACAGTTCCTCCGGCCATGCGGTGCCTTCGACCATGCGCTATCGCAAAGCCGGTGTCACCATGTGTTCAGACAGCGAGTTTGACGAGTTCAGCCACTATTGCGTAGACGGCGATATGGTAGAGGCGATGAAAAACTCGTTGGCTCTGGTTGATCCCCTGGCGCAAAGCGCCTAAAACGCATTGCTAACCCGCAAGCCCCGGTTTTACTGCCGGGGCTTTTTTATTTCCATGATCCCCGACGCCCTTGTCCTGTCAGCGCTGGCACTGATGGCGTCCGATGACGGCACCATAACAAGTGCAATAACCTCTGTCGTCAGCCAGCTCGTATGGCTGCATAAAACACAGGGATTTGTACGGTTATGGAGGAGTCATGAAGTGTTATTTGATTTTGTTGTTGATGGCCTGTCTTGCATTGTCCGGCTGCGTCGCAGCTTATTACCGCTAAGGAGAGTGGAATGCGTTATCTGATGATTGTATCGCTGATTTGTTGTTTAAGTGCCTGCGCCTCTATGTATTACAGGTGAATGTCGATGAGAAGACTAACCGCTATTGCATTGCTGATGCTGACAGGTTGCGTGTCGGTGTATGGGCCGACAAAAGCCGGTAATCAATCCGCCGAGGGCACGACAGGTGATGCATCCGTTCCTTCCGCAGCCGATGACGGCAGCCTGATCGGTAACCGAAAACCGGATGAGCTGTTCACGCGCACCCTGGCCATTTTAAGCGCGAAAGGGATAACTCCAACGTTGACCGACAGTCGCCTTGGCGTTATCGGGGCTGCCGGGAGCGAGGCCGAACTGGCGGGACTTTATCTGGATTGCACCGACCAGGCGACCCCGTCAAATCTGACGGAGGAATATCGAATACTGGTGCAGATTTATAGCGCCGGGGAGGGAAGTCATGTCATGGTGCAGGTTAGCGGGGTTGCCGGGCTGACGGCTGCGGATGGCAATGACAAAGTGAAACCCTTTGAATGCAAATCCAGCGGCGTGCTGGAAAAGGACTTGCTGGAGGCCTGGCGAAAATAACGGGCGTAACGTCATCACCCCGATAGGTACGAGGTGATGACGTTTTTCACTTTAGGGCTTCCTGGCTACCAGTACGGCACGCAAGGGCGCGGGGTAGCCTTCGACGGTTTTGCTCGGGTCTTGTGGATCAAGGAATTCGGCCAGTGACTCACTGGTCATCCAATCGGTGCGGCGTTGCTCTTCGGTGCTGGTGACGCACATGTCGGCGATTTTAACGTCGACGAAACCGCACTTCTCCAGCCAGCATTTCAATGCTTCGGCTGACGGAATAAAGTAGACGTTACGCATTTGCGCGTAGCGGTCACCGGGTACCAGAACCTGATGGCGATCGCCTTCCACCACCAGCGTTTCCAATACCAGCTCACCTTCGGAAACCAACTGGTTTTTCAACTGATACAAATGGTCCAGCGGTGAGCGGCGATGGTACAGCACGCCCATTGAAAATACCGTGTCGAACGCGGCCAGCTCAGGCAGTTGCTCAATACCGAGCGGCAACAGGTGGGCGCGTTGATCGCCGCCCAACAGCTTGCGCACCGCTTCGAATTGGCACAGAAACAGCTGCATCGGATCTATGCCCACCGCCAGATGCGCACCCGCGCCAACCATGCGCCACAGGTGATAACCGCTGCCGCAGCCGACGTCGAGAATGGTGCGTCCAGCCAGCGGTGAAATGTGCGGTAATACGCGATCCCACTTCCAGTCGGAATGCCATTCGGTGTCGATATCGATGCCATACAATGAGAACGGGCCTTTGCGCCACGGCATCATGGTGCGCAGCATCTTTTCAATGCCTTCCAACTGGCCCGGCGACAAAGGGGGTTCCATTTCGGCACGGACGCCGTGCAACAAATCAAGCTGGGTGGGGGTCAGTGCCGGTAAATGTTCAACCGAATTAAACCACTGCTTGAATTTACCGTGTAGTGACTCGCGCTGCCAGGCGCTGAGCTGTGCCGGCAGGGTATCCAGCCAGTGGCTGAGGTTGCTTTTCGCGATGCGTTGATAAAAATCGCCAAACTCAATCATGCTGCGGCTCCCGCTTTCAACGCGATCAGTGAACCGAAGTTAAAGCACTGGAACCAGACTTCCGCATGCTCAAAACCGGCCTGTTTCAGACGGGCTTTGTGGGCGTCCACGGAGTCAGTCAGCATGACGTTTTCCAGCATGCTGCGCTTCTGGCTGATTTCCAGCTCGCTGTAACCGTTGGCACGTTTGAAATCGTGATGCATGTTGAACAGCAATTCGCCGACATCGGCATCTTCAAAGCTGAACTTCTCCGACAGCACCAGTGCGCCGCCAGGGCGCAGACCGCGGTAAACCTGTTCCAGCAGACGCAGGCGGTCGGCGGGTTCGAGGAATTGCAGGGTAAAGTTCAGGACTACCATCGAGGCGTTTTCGATGTTGATATCAAGGATATCGGCTTCGATAACGTCTACCGGGGTGTCGGCGCGGAAGGCATCAATATGACGGCGGCAGCGCTCGACCATGGCCGGAGAGTTGTCGACGGCGATGATGTTGCAACCCGCCACCTTGATATTCCGCCGCATCGACAGCGTGGCTGCACCCAGCGAACATCCCAGGTCGTAAACCCGACTGTCAGGCTGCACGAAACGCTCGGCCAGCATGCCAATCATGGAAATGATATTGGAATAGCCTGGAACGGAACGCTGGATCATGTCAGGGAACACTTCAGCGACGCGTTCGTCGAAGGTCCAGTCGCCCAATTTGGCGATCGGGGCAGAAAAAAGAGTATCGCGGTTTGGCATAGCGGAAAATCGGTTCAGAATTCGAAGGGGCGTATTCTAACAGATAATGACAAAAAGCGCAGCGGAAGCAGGCGGCGTAGCCGCCTGAGGACGAACAGGGGATTAATGCAGGCTAAAAATAAGATCCCATGGCAGATAGAAAATATTGGCCAGTACCATTAAAACCAGCGAAATGTAGGTGGCCGCCATGCCCGATCGACGCCAGCGCACCTCGCGGTTACGCAGACCATAGTAATGCACCAAACGGCCGGCCATCAGCATCAGACCGCAAATATGGATCATCCATATTTCAGCGCCGTTCATCTCCATGATCACCAACAGCACTGCGGCGATAGGAATGTATTCTACGGCATTGCCGTGAACGCGGATTGCAGTTTGCAGCTCATAAAAACCGCCGTCCCCGTAGGCGACACGGTATTGCATCCTTAACCTAACCACGTCATAAGAGAGTTTGATCAACAACAATGCGCCGAGCACTACATAAAGCGCGCTTACCATTTTTAACTCCATTCCCTAACCAAAACTGGCAGCCAGCATCATAGCCGCCATTGCAATCACTGTCGCGAGGAAAAATCTGATGTAATTGGTCAGATTAATCGGTCAAAACAGCGCATCCTGCTCCGGCCAGTCCGGTGGAGGAGGTAAATTCGGAATAGCCTGATACAGCTGCTGCCAGATTTTCTGTGCCTGCTGGGGGGAATCACCATTATCCGGCGTATGTATAAACAGAAAAGGTTGGTGCTGTTGCTGCCAAACGGGCAATTTCTGCTGCCAGGCGTCGAACCAGCGCAGGTTATCTTGCAGCACATCGCCGCCGATGAAACGTACCAGCGGATTGTTGGCGGTGACCAGAGCATGCACCGGCAGCTTGGGCTTTTTCTGCTGGGCATCGCGCACGGCGGCGCTGTTGGGCAGGGCGTGATGCACCGGCCGGCTGTCGAGGATCACCCGGTTGATACCCCGCTGGTGTAACCCCTGATTCAGCAGCAGCTCTTCCTCGCCTTTGTCGAAAAACGCCGGATGCCGCACTTCCACGCCATAGGTAAACTCTTTCGGCAAAGCGTCGAAGAACTGCCACATCGCCGGTAATTCCGCCGGGCCGAACGCCGCTGGCAATTGCAGCCACAGCTGGCCTATGCGCTGATGCACCGGACCCAGGCAGTGGTAAAATGCCTGCAGATCGGCGGCGCAATTACGCAGTGCAGCCTGATGGCTGACGGTGGCGGGGAACTTGAAACAGAAGCGAAAATCATCGGTGGTCATATCGCGCCAGCGCTGGACTATTTCCAGTTTGGGTAACGCGTAGAAGGTGGTATTGCCTTCCACGCAGTTAAAATAGCGGCTGTAATCCGCCAGATCGCGCAGCCCGATACGATTCCAGGCCGGGTGTTGCCACTGTGGGAGTCCGATATACATCAAGCTTGCATCTTCCTTAATTTTCCCTGCCAGTCAAAGGTGGGCGCAGCAGGCTGCGCCCCTACAAGTTAGCGTTACTGGTCGAGTGCGGCAACAATTTCGCGGGTGCTGCGAACACGTGCCAACCGCGGGAAGATATTATCGAAAGCAAACTGGTGCATTTCAGCATTTTGCGCACTGCAGAGATCTTCGGCTATCACTAACTCGTAGCCGTGTTCCCAGGCCGCGCGAGCCGTAGATTCCACGCCAATATTGGTGGAGATACCGCCCAGCACCACCGATTTAATGCCACGGCGACGCAGTTGCAAGTCAAGATCGGTGCCGTAAAACGCACCCCATTGGCGCTTGGTCACCAGAATGTCGCGGTCGCTCACCGCCAGGGATTCCGGGAATTCCCACCAGTTGGCAGGCAATCCGCCGGCAGGGGCGGGAGACGGCTTGTCCACCGGCTGTTTCAGCGCTTCGGCGAAAGAGTCGGACCAGCCGACGCGTACCAGGATCACCGGTGCCCCCAGCGAACGGAAATGTGCCGCCAACTGCGCGCCATTGGCCACCACGCTTTCGGCGCTGTGTGGGCCACCGGCGAAGGGCAGGATGCCGTTTTGCAAATCAATTAACACCAGTGCGGTGGTGTGAGCATCAAGTTTCAACATGGAAATATCTCGTGACAAGGTGGATGAAATACGCGCAGCTTAGATAGCGCGCTAAACAAGCATCGATTCAGGCTACGTGAAAAAAGCATCACCGGTTAATGAGAAATTTGTTAATCAATGTGTTACTTCGGGCAAAAACACACCATTTAGTGCTGCAACAAAGCTGTGTTCGCACTTATCTGGCGCATGAATTTCCTTTATAATGATCGCCTTTTTTCAGCTCACTTTACTCCAACGACCTATGCCGATTTATGAATATGCATGTGGTGCTTGCAGCCACCGGTTAGAGAAGTTGCAAAAATTTTCCGATGCGCCGCTGACGGATTGTCCGGCGTGTAGGCAGCCCGCGTTAACCAAGCTGATTTCTTCCACCGGTTTCCAGTTAAAGGGTACCGGTTGGTATGCAACCGACTTCAAACCGGGCAAGTAAATATACCCTATAGCTTTCGAGTCGCAGCCAGCCAGCTATCTCACCCCTGGCGCCTACTTGAGTAAGTCACTGGGGTGAGAGAGTGCAGATAACAACGCTGCAACTTGAAAGATGACGGGTATTGAGTTCATCAGAAAACAGCCGCGTGGCAGGCGCCAAAAGCACGCGCGGCATCGGCTTAAGCCAAAAGGATAGCGTATGCGTACTGAATATTGCGGGCAGTTGAATCTGTCTCACGTGGGCCAGGAAGTCACTTTGTGTGGTTGGGTCAACCGTCGTCGCGATCTGGGCGGCCTGATCTTTATTGATATGCGCGACCGCGAAGGCATCGTGCAGGTGTTCTTCGATCCGGACCAGAAGGCCGCGTTCGACAAGGCGTACGACCTGCGCAATGAATTCTGCATCCAGATCGTCGGCACCGTGCGTGCCCGTCCGGACAGCCAGATCAATAAAGATATGGCTACCGGTGAAGTAGAAGTGTTCGCCCATGCACTGGAGATCATCAACCGCTCCGAGCCACTGCCGCTGGATTCCAACCAGGTCAACACCGAAGAAGCGCGCCTGAAATACCGCTACCTGGATTTGCGTCGCCCGGAAATGGCCGATCGCCTGAAAACCCGTGCCAAAATCACCAGCTTTGTGCGCCGCTTTATGGACAGCCACGGTTTCCTCGATATCGAAACCCCGATGCTGACTAAGGCCACGCCGGAAGGCGCCCGTGACTATCTGGTCCCGAGCCGCGTACATAAAGGCAAGTTCTATGCGTTGCCGCAATCTCCGCAGCTGTTCAAACAGCTGTTGATGATGTCCGGTTTCGACCGCTACTACCAAATCGTCAAATGCTTCCGCGACGAAGACCTGCGTGCCGACCGTCAGCCTGAATTTACCCAGATCGACGTGGAAACCTCTTTCATGACCGCCGATCAGGTGCGTGAAGTGATGGAGAAACTGGCGCGTGAACTGTGGCTGGACGTGAAGGGCGTAGATCTGGGTGATTTCCCGGTCATGACCTTCGAAGAAGCCATGCGTCGCTTTGGCTCGGACAAGCCGGACCTGCGTAACCCACTGGAGCTGGTGGACGTTGCCGATCTGGTGAAGGACGTGGAATTCAAGGTGTTCTCCGGCCCGGCTAACGATGCCAAAGGCCGCGTTGCCGCGATCTGTGTACCAGGTGGTGCGCAGCTGACCCGTAAGCTGATCGATGAGTACGGCGCTTTCGTTAACATCTATGGTGCCAAAGGCCTGGCCTGGCTGAAGGTCAATGACCGCGCCGCCGGCATGGAAGGCGTACAGAGCCCGATTGCTAAATTCCTCAGCGCAGAAGTGCTGGAAGCAATTCTGGCGCGTACCAACGCGCAGAGCGGCGACATTCTGTTCTTCGGCGCCGACAGCTTCAAGATTGTCACCGATGCGATGGGCGCGCTGCGTCTGAAGCTGGGCCGTGATTTGGAACTGACCAAGCTGGACAGCTGGGCACCGCTGTGGGTCGTGGACTTCCCGATGTTCGAAGAAGACGGCGAAGGTGGTCTGGCAGCGATGCACCACCCGTTCACCGCACCGCGCGATATGAGCCCGGAAGAGCTGGCCAACACGCCAATCAATGCCATCGCCAACGCCTACGACATGGTGATTAACGGCTACGAAGTGGGTGGCGGTTCCGTGCGTATTCACCGTAGCGAAATGCAGCAGACGGTATTCAGCATTCTGGGTATTAACGAACACGAGCAACGCGAAAAATTCGGTTTCCTGTTGGACGCGTTGAAGTACGGTACGCCGCCGCACGCCGGTTTGGCTTTCGGTCTGGACCGTCTGGTGATGCTGCTGACCGGCACCGACAACATTCGTGACGTGATCGCCTTCCCGAAAACCACCGCTGCGGCCTGCTTGATGACCGAAGCACCAAGCTTCGCGAACCCGGCGTCGTTGCAGGAGCTGGCAATCAGCGTGGTAAAGAAAGCGACTGACGATTCAAATGTAGAGAACCAGTAATGAACTACAAGCGTCCCGAGTCTATTCTGGTAGTGATTTATGCCAAATCCAGTGGTCGGGTGCTGATGTTACAGCGGCGCGATGATACCGAATTCTGGCAGTCGGTGACCGGCAGCCTGGAGGAAGATGAGTCGCCGCCGCATGCCGCACGGCGTGAGGTCATGGAAGAAGTCGGCATCGATATCGAAGCAGAGAAACTGCCGTTGTTCGATTGCCAGCGCTGTGTGGAGTTTGAACTCTTTGTCCATTTGCGACATCGCTATGCTCCGGGAACCACGCGCAATAAAGAGCACTGGTTCTGTCTGGCTTTGCCTGAAGAGCGCGATCCGGTGATTACCGAGCATCACGCCTACCAGTGGCTTGAGGCGGCGGAAGCCGTGAAGTTGACCAAGTCCTGGAGCAATCAGCAGGCGATTGAAGAGTTTGTGATTAATTCAGTCCAGTAATTTTTTTCGGAGATTTTTTATGGCAGGTCATAGTAAGTGGGCCAACACAAAGCACCGTAAAGCAGCGCAGGATTCCAAGCGCGGTAAAATTTTCACCAAAATTATTCGCGAGCTGGTGACCGCCGCGAAACTGGGCGGTGGCGATCCGGGGGCTAACCCGCGTCTGCGTGCGGCGATCGACAAGGCGCTGTCCAACAACATGACGCGCGACACCCTGAACCGTGCCATCGCGCGTGGGGTAGGCGGTGATGATGATACCAATATGGAAACCATCATTTATGAAGGCTACGGTCCGGGCGGCACTGCCGTCATGATCGAGTGCCTGAGTGACAACCGTAACCGTACCGTGGCGGAAGTGCGTCATGCCTTCACCAAGTGTGGCGGTAACCTCGGCACCGACGGCTCCGTGGCTTACCTGTTCACCAAGAAGGGCGTGATCACTTACGCAGCGGGCCTGGATGAAGACGTGGTGATGGAAGCTGCGCTGGAAGCCGGTGCTGAAGATATCGTCAGCTACGACGATGGCGTTATCGACGTCTTCACCGCTTGGGAAAACCTGGGTGAAGTGAAAGACGCGCTGACCGCTGCCGGTTTCACCGCCGAGTCGGCAGAAGTTTCCATGATCCCATCGACCAAAGCCGATATGGATGAAGAAACCGCGCCTAAGCTGCTGCGCCTGATCGACATGCTGGAAGACTGCGACGACGTGCAGGAGGTTTACCACAACGGTGAGATCTCCGACGAGGTTGCTGCGACGCTGTAATGGGGTTGAAGTACGGCGCTGTCTTGTGGCAGCGCCTGGCGAAGTTAATGCTTAACGCAAGGTGGGTGTAGGGATGACGATCATACTCGGTATCGATCCCGGATCGCGCGTCACCGGTTACGGCCTGATTCGTCAGCAGGGCCGCCAGTTGAGCTATATTGCCAGCGGTTGTATTCGTACCGTAGTGGATGACATGCCGACGCGCTTAAAGCTGATTTACGCGGGCGTCAGTGAAATCATTACCCAGTTTAAACCAGACTTTTTCGCTATTGAACAGGTGTTTATGGCGAAAAACCCGGATTCGGCGCTCAAACTTGGGCAGGCGCGCGGCGTGGCTATTGTTGCTGCCGTGAACCAGAATTTGGAAGTGTTTGAGTATGCGGCACGTCAGGTGAAACAAACGGTGGTCGGTACCGGCGCGGCCGAAAAAGCACAGGTGCAGCATATGGTGCGCTCGCTGCTTAAGCTGTCGGCCAATCCCCAGGCCGATGCTGCCGATGCGCTGGCGATCGCCATTACCCACTGTCACCTCAGCCAAAACGTGCTGCGGATGAGCGAAGGGCGATTGAACCTGGCGCGTGGACGTTTAAAGTAACGCTTAATCAGTTCCGAGGCTGGATATTCATCCAGCCTTTTTTATGTTATAAGCTTTAGCAGCACGGCATGGCAGAAGGTCATGCTCAGGAATTTAGCAGGAGGGTAAATGATAGGTCGTCTCAGAGGTTATATTCTGGAAAAGCAACCGCCACTGGTATTACTGGAGGCAAACGGCGTGGGCTATGAAGTGCATATGCCGATGACCTGCTTTTATGAACTGCCCGAGCTGGGGCAAGAGGCTATCGTGTTTACCCAATTTGTGGTGCGCGAAGATGCCCAACTGCTGTATGGCTTCAACGATAAACAAGAGCGCGCGCTGTTTCGCGAACTGATTAAAGTGAACGGCGTTGGCCCTAAGCTGGCGCTGGCCATTCTGTCCGGCATGTCAGCGCAGCAGTTTGTCAGCGCGGTTGAGCGTGAAGAGATCACGTCGCTGATAAAATTGCCGGGCGTAGGCAAGAAAACCGCAGAGCGCCTGGTGGTCGAAATGAAAGACCGCTTCAAAGGGCTTAATGGCGATCTGTTTAACAGCAGCAGCGAAATCACGCTTCCAGCCACAGCGGCGAAAGCGGCCGAACTGGATGCGGAAGCCGAAGCGGCCTCTGCGCTGGTGGCGCTGGGCTACAAACCGCAGGAGGCCAGTCGCATGGTCAGTAAAATCGCCAAGCCGGGTGCAGATTGCGAAACCCTGATCCGCGACGCGCTGCGTGCCGCGCTGTAAGCGCCGATAAGGGGTAGAGAATGATTGAAGCCGATCGCCTGATTTCTGCCGAGCCGATCAATGAAGAAGAAATTCTTGATCGCGCCATCCGGCCGAAGCTGCTGACGGAGTATGTCGGTCAGCCGCATGTCCGCGAGCAGATGGAAATCTTTATTCAGGCTGCCAAGCAGCGTGGCGACGCTCTGGACCATTTGCTGATCTTCGGCCCACCCGGGTTGGGGAAAACCACGCTGGCCAACATCGTTGCCAATGAAATGGGCGTTAACCTGCGCACCACCTCCGGGCCGGTGCTGGAAAAGGCGGGCGATCTGGCGGCGATGCTGACCAACCTGGAACCGCACGACGTTCTTTTTATCGATGAAATCCACCGTCTGTCTCCGGTAGTGGAAGAAGTGCTGTATCCGGCGATGGAAGATTATCAACTGGATATCATGATCGGTGAAGGCCCAGCAGCACGCTCGATCAAACTCGATTTGCCGCCGTTCACGCTGGTGGGGGCAACCACCCGCGCCGGTTCCCTGACTTCGCCACTGCGCGATCGCTTCGGCATTGTGCAGCGTCTGGAGTTTTATCAGGTTGCCGATCTGCAGCACATCGTTTCACGCAGCGCTAACTGTCTGGGGCTGGATCTGTCGGACGAGGGCGCACATGAAGTGGCTCGCCGTGCGCGCGGTACACCGCGTATCGCCAACCGTTTGCTGCGTCGGGTACGCGATTTTGCCGAAGTCCGCGCCAATGGCGTGATCAATGGCGAGGTGGCGATGCAGGCGCTGGATATGTTGAACGTTGACGCCGAAGGCTTCGATTACATGGACCGCAAACTGTTGCTGGCGATAATCGACAAGTTCACCGGCGGCCCTGTGGGCCTGGATAACCTGGCGGCAGCGATCGGCGAGGAAAGGGAAACTATCGAGGACGTGATCGAGCCGTTTCTGATCCAGCAAGGTTTCATCCAACGCACGCCGCGCGGGCGCATGGCCACCAATCATGCCTATAAGCACTTTGGCATGGTGCGCGAAGAGTAAATATTACGCCGTAATCCGCATTAAAAAGGGCCGCTAATTGCGGCCCTTTTGCTATCTGCGAAAGGGAGGTCAGGCTTGCTGCTTCCTGGATAAGCTAAGGACGAACAGCACCGCCGCACTCAGTACCACCGATGGGCCGGCCGGGGTATCGTAAAATGCCGAGAAGGCCAATCCACCGGTCACTGCCAGCACACCCACCAGCACCGCGTAGGCGGCCATTTGCTCAGGGGTTCGGGCGAAGCGCCGTGCGGTAGCGGCCGGAATGATCAGCAGTGAGGTGATGATCAGCGCGCCGACGAATTTCATCGCCAGACCAATGGTCAGGGCGGTAACCAGCATCAGTACGGTACGAGCACGGACCAGATTGACCCCGTCAACATGTGCCAACTCTGGGCTGACGGTCATCGACAGCAGGTTGCGCCACTGCCACCACAGGATCAACAGCACGACGCTGACCCCAATGGCAATCATCCAGATATCGGTGAAGGTGACCGACAGCAGATCGCCAAACAGATAGGCCATCAGATCGACCCGCACGTTGGACATCAGCGCCACCACCACCAACCCCAACGACAGTGCACTGTGCGCCATAATACCGAGCAGGGTGTCAACGGAAAGTTGCGGACGACGCTCCAGCCACACCAGCACCAGCGCCAGCACCAGCGTCACGGCAATCACCGCATAGAAAGGATTCACGTCCAGCAGCAGCCCGAAGGCCACACCCAGCAAAGAGGCGTGTGCCAGAGTATCGCCGAAATAGGACATCCGGCGCCAGACTACAAAGGAGCCCAATGGACCGGCGGCGGCGGCCAACAATACCCCGGCCAGCCAGCCGGGTAATAACAGTTCGATCATGCCTCACGGCCCCCGGTTTTCTTCAACACAATTCGTCCTTGCAGGTCGTGACGGTGATTATGGTGGTGACGATAGACCGCCAATTGCTCCGCACCGCGGTTGCCGAACATGGCGATAAATTCAGGATGCATCGAGACCACTTCCGGTGCGCCGGAACAGCAGATGTGTTGATTGAGGCACAGCACTTCATCGGTTTTCGCCATCACCAGATGCAGGTCATGGGAGACCATCAGAACCGCGCAACCCAGTTCTTTGCGCAGTTGGTCGATAAGATCGTACAGCGCCAGTTGGCCGTTGACGTCAACCCCTTGCGTTGGCTCATCCAGCACCAGCAGCTGCGGTTTGTTCAGCAGCGCCCGCGCGAGCAGTACGCGCTGATTCTCGCCGCCTGAGAGTTTTTGCATCGGCTGATCGAGCAGGTGCGCTGCGTGCACGCGTTTCAGCGCGGGCAGAATATCGGCTTTCTTGACGCCGGGTTTCAGGCGCATAAAGCGGCTTACGGTGAGTGGCAGGGTGGCGTCGAGGTGCAGTTTTTGCGGCACGTAACCGATACGCAGACCCGGTTCGCGTTCCAGCGTACCTTCCGTTGGCGCAACCAGCCCGAGTACCACGCGCACCAGCGTGGATTTGCCCGCGCCGTTTGGGCCGAGCAGCGTCAGAATACGGCCCGGTTGAAGGCTGAGCGAAATATTCGACAGCACCTTACGGTTACCAAAGGAGACGGAGATATTTTTTAGCGTTGTCAGTGTGGACATCTCATGATTACATTTTGCAGAACTAACCGGATGTTATAATATCACGCCTCGCTGATGAAAACGACGGGATTACTGATAATGGCACATAAAAATAAATGGCTGCAGCGCACGTTGCTGGCTAGCGCACTGATGATGGCCGGACCACTGAGCAGCGCCTCTGCGGCGGTAGTGACATCCATTCGCCCACTGGGCTTTATCGCCTCCGCTATCGCCGATGGCGTAACGCCGACCGAGGTGCTGCTGCCGGATGGCGCCTCGCCGCACGATTTCGCCTTGCGACCTTCTGATATCCAACGCCTGCGTGCCGCCGATCTGGTGGTGTGGGTAGGCCCGGATATGGAAGCTTTTCTGACCAAATCCCTAACGCCGGTGTCGGCTAATCGTCAATTGGCCATCAGCGAACTGAGCGGAGTAAAACCGCTGTTGATGAAGGGCGAAGACGACGATCATGAGCATGAACACGACCATGATCATGCAACGGATGCGCATAATCATGCCGATCACGATGAGGGCGATGGGCACCATCATGGCGAATATAACATGCACGTTTGGCTGTCTCCGGAAGTGGCAAAAGTGACCGCGATCGCGATTCACGACAGGTTATTGGAACTTATGCCACAGAATAAGGACAAATTAGACGCAAACCTGCGCCAGTTCGAGAATCTACTGACGCAAACTGACAAAAATGTTGGTAACATGCTCAAGCCTGTGCAAGGCAAAGGATATTTTGTTTTTCATGATGCTTACGGCTATTTTGAGAAACATTTCGGTTTGAGCCCGCTGGGCCATTTCACCGTGAATCCCGAAATCCAACCTGGAGCACAGCGCTTACACCAAATTCGAACACAGTTGGTTGAGCAGAAAGCAGTCTGCGTTTTTGCTGAGCCACAATTCAGGCCGGCCGTAATCAATGCCGTTGCCAAAGGGACCAAAGTGCGTTCTGGAACGCTGGACCCGCTGGGCACCGGCATCGCACTGGGGAAAGACAGCTACGGGAACTTCCTGACTCAGCTGTCAAACCAGTACGTGAGCTGCCTGAAGTAAAGATTATGAGGATAAAATCGAGTGCAGCAGATAGTCCGAACTATCGCTCTGGCGTATAACAATCTGCCACGGCCCCACCGCGTCATGCTGGGGTCGCTGACAGTGGTTACATTGGCCGTTGCCGTCTGGCGGCCTTTTGTTTATCACCCAGAACATAACCCCATCGTTAAAAGCATTGAGTTAGAATCCAGCCAGTTACGCTCCTTGCTGCCAGAAGCCAGCGAACCGATCGATCTCGACCAAGCCACCCCCGATGATGACATCCCACAGGATGAGCTGGACCAGAAGGTCGCCGGCGAGGATGGCGTGCATGAATATGTTGTTTCTACCGGTGATACGCTGAGCAGCATTCTGACCCAATACGGCATAGATATGTCGGATGTCACGTTGTTGGCATCGCAAAACCGCGATCTGCGTAATCTGAAAATTGGCCAGCAGCTGTCATGGACGGTGAACGATGCCGGCGATCTGCAGCGTTTGACCTGGGAAGTTTCCCGGCGTGAAACCCGCACCTATGACCGCGTAGGTAACAACTTCAAAGAAACCCAGGAGTCGCAGCAGGGCGAATGGCGCAACAATGTGATCAGCGGCCGGCTGAACGGCAGTTTCGTCAGCAGCGCCGGCGATGCCGGTCTGAGCCGTGCTGAAATCAATGCGGTGATCAAAGCGCTGCAGTGGCAGTTGGATTTCCGCAAACTGCGCAAAGGGGATCAATTCTCGGTACTGATGTCCCGCGAACACTTTGACGGCAAGAGCGCACAAAGTCAGCTGCTGGGTGTGCGTATGCGCACCGGCGGCAAAGACTATTACGCCATCCGTGCCGAAGACGGTAAATTCTACGATCGTCAGGGCTCGGGCCTGGCGCGCGGCTTTATGCGTTTCCCAACCATGAAGCAGTTCCGCATCTCTTCAAACTTCAACCCACGCCGTGTGAATCCGGTCACCGGGCGCATTGCGCCGCACAAAGGCGTCGACTTCGCGATGCCGGTCGGTACTCCGGTGCTGGCAGTGGGCGACGGTGAAGTGTTGATCGCCAAACGCAGCGGTGCCGCGGGCAACTACGTGGCCATCCGCCATGGTCGCCAGTACACCACGCGTTATATGCACCTGAAAAAGCTGTTGGTTAAGCCAGGCCAGAAGGTGAAACGGGGTGATCGCATCGCGCTATCCGGTAACACCGGGCGCTCAACCGGCCCGCATCTGCACTTCGAAATGTGGACCAACCAGCAGGCGGTCAACCCGCTGACGGCGAAACTGCCGCGTTCAGAAGGGCTAAGCGGTAAAGATCGCAGCGATTATCTGGCGCAGGTGAAAGAAGTGGTGCCTCAGCTGCAGCTGGATTGATCCCTTTGCCCCGGCGCGTTACCGCGCCAGTGATTCCATCGGCCTGATTACGGGCCGATGTTGTTTTATATTGGTGCTTCGCCGTTGTGAATTGCAAAATCACCCTTTGCAATTATGATTAGCCGAACCGCTATGTTAAGAGCTTGTGCATGCAAAACGAGAAAAAATCGAACCTAGAGTTCATTCCGCAATTTCAGAAAGCCTTTTACCATCCGCGCTACTGGGGCGTTTGGCTGGGAACCGGGTTAATGGCCGGTATTTCACTGGTGCCTGCACGTCTGCGCGATCCTGTGCTCGGCGCCGTGGGTAAACTGGCCGGCAAGGTGGCAAAAGGCGCTCGACGTCGTGCGCGCATCAACCTGTTGTACTGCCTGCCTGAGCTGCCCGAAAACGAGCGTGAACATATCATCGACGAGATGTTCGCCACCGCACCGCAATCGATGATCTTGATGGCGGAGCTGGCCTGTACCCAACCTGAGAAAGTGTTGAAGCGCGTTCGCTGGCACGGTGAAGAGGTGCTGGATAAAATCCGTGAAGAAGGGCGTAACGTGATTTTCCTGGTACCACACGGGTGGGCGGTGGATGTTCCGGCGATGCTGATGGCAGCTCGTGGTCAGCCGATGGCGGCGATGTTCCATAACCAAAGCAACCCACTGGTCGATTATCTGTGGAACACCGTACGTCGCAAGTTCGGCGGTCGCATGCACGCGCGCAATGACGGCATCAAGCCGTTTATCAGTTCTGTGCGTCAGGGGTATTGGGGCTATTATCTGCCGGACCAGGATCACGGAGCAGAACACAGCGAATTCGTGGATTTCTTTGCGACCTATAAAGCGACGCTGCCTGCGGTCGGGCGTCTGATGAAGGTCTGTCGTGCGGCCATTGTGCCGCTGTTCCCGGTGTATGACGGTAAAACCAGCATGCTGGATATCCATATACGACCGCCGATGGACGACCTGGCGACGGCCGACGATCGCACCATTGCCCGCCGGATGAATGAAGAAGTGGAGAATCTGGTAGGTCCCAACCCGGAACAGTACACCTGGATCCTCAAGCTGCTGAAAACGCGCAAAGAAGGGGAAATCGAACCCTATTCACGCGACGATTTATACCGCTAAGCTCAGTTTTGGCGTCAGGCAAGGGTCAGTCATCTGCGGGTGACTGGCCCTTGCTGTTTCTGACGGTTCAAATATGCACCAGACAACCTTGGGCAATCAGCGGCTCCAGCACGGCAGGCATTTCGGTAAAGTTGTTCCAGCGCAGATCCAACCTCTCTAACTGGGTTAACTCGGCCAGGCTGTCAGGCAGGGCGCTTAGGCGGTTAGCGCGCAGATCCAACGTGGTTAGTGCCTTAAGCTGACCAAAAGACGTCGGTAGCTGTTGCAGGCGGTTGGTTCTGAGGTTGAGGTGAGTCAGGTTGGCCAGCCGACCCAAAGTGGTTGGCAGCTGGCTGATAGCGTTATTTTCCACATCCATCACCCTCAGCGCAGAGAGTTGGGCTATTTGCTCTGGTAGTGCAACCAGACGATTATTCATCAGGTGCAGTTCCCGCAGGGCGGTCAACTGGCCGAACGTCTCAGGCAACGAGGCAATCTGGTTATTGTAAAGCCGCAGTTCCTGCAGCGCGCCGAGTTGCACGATTGCCGTAGGCAATTCGCTCAGTTGGTTATCTGTCGCATTCAAATACCGCAGTTTATGTAACCGCCCCAGTTCGAGGGGCAGATCGCGAAAGGCGTTATCGCTGAGGTATAAATAAGTCAGTTCACGCAGCTCACCGATCCCAGCCGGTATCTGGTTGGCCTGGTTATGGCCGCAATCGAGCATGGCCAGCTGTTTCAACAGGCCTATTTCAGTTGGCAGTTCGCTGAGTTGGTTGCAAGAGATGTTCAACACCTGCAGATCGGCATGCTGCAAAATCTGCCGTGGGAATTGCCGAAGCCGATTGTTATACAGACTGATTTTTAGCAGTGAGTTGCCTTTTAGACAGGTATCGTCCAGATTTTCCAGCCCCTGACCGTCCAGATCCAGACTTTGTGCCGTGCGGTTTTGCTGTGGGTGTTGATGAAGCATCGAAGCCTCTCCGTTTGCCATGGTGGCGACAGGAGACGAGTTTAACAGGGGGAAAGGGCGGTGCGGGAAAAAATGCCGGCCGCGTTAACGGCCGGCGGCAGGACAGATTACTCGACGCGCAGAATACGGCTGGTGTTGGTGGTGCCAACAGTTTCCATCACGTCACCCTGGGTGACGATCACCAGGTCACCCGAGACCAGGAAGCCTTTATCACGCAGGCGGTTAACCGCGTCATTGGCGGCGATAACACCGTCGTTATGGCTGTCGAAGTACACCGGGGTCACGCCGCGATAGAGTGCGGTCAGGTTCAGCGTGTGTTCATGGCGCGACATGGCGAAGATAGGCAGGCCGGAGCTGATGCGTGACATCATCAGTGCGGTACGGCCGGATTCGGTCATGGCAATCAGCGCGGTAACACCTTTCAGGTGGTTGGCTGCGTACATTGAAGACATGGCGATAGCCTCTTCAATGTTGTCGAACTGTACGTCCAGGCGGTGCTTGGAGACATTGATGCTTGGGATCTTCTCCGCGCCCAGGCAAACGCGCGCCATTGCGGCTACGGTTTCGGCCGGGTATTGACCCGCGGCAGTTTCGGCAGACAGCATCACGGCGTCGGTGCCATCCAGCACGGCGTTCGCCACGTCCATTACTTCGGCGCGGGTCGGCATCGGGTTGGTGATCATCGACTCCATCATCTGGGTCGCGGTGATCACGGCACGGTTCAGGGTGCGAGCACGGCGGATCAGCTTTTTCTGAATGCCGACCAGCTCAGGATCGCCGATTTCGACGCCCAGATCGCCACGGGCAACCATCACTACGTCGGAGGCCAGAATGATGTCATCCATGGCTTCGTCGCTGCAGACGGCTTCGGCACGCTCAACCTTGGAAACGATCTTGGCGTGACAGCCAGCATCGCGCGCCAGACGGCGGGCATAGTTCAGATCTTCGCCGGTGCGCGGGAAGGAAACCGCCAGATAATCGACGCCGATTTTTGCTGCGGTGACGATATCGGCCTTGTCTTTCTCGGTAAGGGCTTCTGCGGACAGGCCGCCACCCAGTTTGTTAATGCCTTTGTTGTTGGACAGCGGGCCGCCAACGGTCACTTCGGTAAAGACTTTCATGCCCTGAACTTCGAGCACTTTCAACTGTACGCGGCCGTCGTCCAGCAGCAGTACGTCGCCCGGCACCACGTCGGCAGGCAGGCCTTTATAGTCGATACCGACCTTTTCTTTATCGCCTTCGCCCTTGGCCATGTTGGCATCGAGCAGGAATTTATCACCGATGTTAAGGAAGATTTTGCCTTCCTTAAAGGTGGAAACACGAATTTTCGGCCCTTGCAGGTCACCCAGAATAGCGACGTGACGTCCCAACTTGGCAGCGATTTCGCGCACTTTGTCGGCGCGAGCCTGATGATCTTCTGCCGTGCCGTGGGAAAAGTTTAGCCGAACTACGTTTGCGCCTGCGGCAATGATCTTTTCCAGATTATTGTCGCGGTCAGTAGCCGGACCCAGGGTGGTAACAATTTTGGTTCTTCTGAGCCGTCTGGACATGTATTACTCCGTTGACTGGTGAAGCAAATTATTGGTGTTGCGATAACGTCGGATAACGAAACCTGGAGTGAAATGTAATTTTACTACACTGATGTTTCACTTGGGTTACCCGCATGAGCGTTTTAACAGGGTACTGCCTCTAATGCCGCCGTCCAGATGATCTTGAACGACAGGTTTTTTCACATCGGTTACGAGTCGAAATTGTTGGGGATAACGACACCCTTATCAAAGCGCGATTCTTTCAACGCTTCCTTGACCCGCTTCAAGTTATCTCTGAATTTGGCCCCTCTGCGCAAGGTAAATCCGGTGGCGAGCACGTCTATGAGCGTTAATTGCGCAATTCGTGACACCATCGGCATATAAACGTCGGTATCTTCGGGAACATCAAGCAACAACGCCAGGGTTGCCTCGTGCGCCAGAGGGGTATCGCGTGAGGTGATGGCGATAACCGTGGCGTCGTTTTCACGCGCCAGCTGCGCCATTTCCACCAGGTTTTTGGTACGACCGGTGTGGGAGATTAACACCACTACGTCCCCTTCGCTGGAATTCATGCAGCCCATACGTTGCATGACGATATCGTCGAAGTAGACCACCGGGATATTAAAGCGAAAAAATTTGTTCATCGCGTCGTGAGCGACCGCCGCAGAGGCCCCCAAACCGAAGAAAGAGATTTTTTTTGCCTGGGTAAGTAGATCAACCGCACGATTGATTGCGGCAATATCCAAATTTGCCTTTACTGTATCCAGACTGGCCATCACCGATTCGAATATTTTACCGGTATAGGCATCGACGCTGTCATCTTCCTCCACGTTACGGTTTACGTACGGAGTGCCATTGGCCAGGCTTTGGGCAAGATGCAGTTTGAAATCGGGGAAGCCTTTGGTATCGAGACGGCGACAAAAACGGTTGACGGTGGGTTCGCTGACGTCTGCCATTCTGGCCAGCGTCGCGATACTGGAGTGGATGGCGGTCTGCGGGGAGGCCAGGATCACCTCAGCGACTTTCCGTTCAGATTTGCTCAGCAGCTCCAGATGACTCTGGATTTTTTCCAGCGTATTCATATAACGAGGGTCACTCATGGTTTATACCCGTCGCATTTCAAGCTACAGCGGGGTGATGGCAGTTGCTATAACTTGAAATCCATAGGGTATGTCGATTTCAATCAAAGGAGAAATCAATGCCGGTTTAATGGAAATATACTACGTGCTGGTAACCGTTGGCAGTGTCGACAGAGGGTATGCAGGCTTTTTTCATCAGAACATGACCTGTGTCTAACTTTCATAATGGTAAAAGAGCATCAAAAAAGACAGAAAATTACAGTTTTTGGCTCGGGCACCTACGTTTAGAGTCGGTAGCACTTAACACTGCATTTTCTGGGGCTTTTTTTCTACTTTTGATCCGGGTTTACTGGCCGTAGTCAAAGAGAGTACATTAGTAATGTAAGAAAATTACAAATATCCTGCAACGAGGAGATGAACATGGCGGTAACCTCTACAGCCCAGGCGTGTGACCTGGTTATTTTCGGCGCGAAAGGCGATTTGGCGCGTCGTAAGCTGTTGCCTTCCCTGTACCAGTTAGAGAAAGCCGGTCATATCCATCCGGATACCCGCATCATCGGCGTCGGCCGTGCCGAGTGGGATAAAGAAGCCTATATCAAGGTGGTCAAGGAAGCGCTTGGCACCTTTATGAAAGAAAAACTGGATGACGAGCTCTGGGCGACGCTGAGTGCGCGCCTGGATTTCTGCAACCTGGATGTGAACGACAGCAAGAATTTTACCAAATTGGGTAAAATGCTGGACCAGAAACATCGCACCACTATTAACTACTTTGCCATGCCACCAAGCACCTTTGGCGCGATTTGCAAAGGGTTGGGCGAAGCCAAGTTGAACCACGAGCCGGCGCGCGTGGTAATGGAAAAACCGCTAGGCACCGATCTGGCTTCTTCACGCGTGATCAACGATCAGGTCGCGGAATATTTCAACGAGAGCCAGGTTTATCGTATCGACCATTATCTCGGCAAAGAGACGGTACTGAACCTGCTGGCGCTGCGCTTCGCCAACTCGTTGTTCGCCTCCAACTGGGATAACCGCACCATCGACTCCGTACAGATCACCGTAGCGGAAGAGGTGGGTATTGAAGGGCGCTGGGGCTACTTTGACCAGGCCGGTCAGATGCGCGACATGATCCAGAACCACCTGTTGCAAATCCTGACCATGATTGCCATGTCGCCACCGGCGGACCTGACGACTGACCGTATTCGCGACGAGAAAGTGAAGGTACTGCGTTCACTGCGCCGCATCGATCAGACCAATGTACGTGAAACCACGGTGCGTGGTCAGTACACTGCTGGCTTCGTGCAGGGCAAAAAGGTGCCGGGTTATCTGGAAGAGGAAGGGGCGAATAAAAGCAGCAATACTGAAACCTTCGTCTCAATCCGCGTTGATATCGACAACTGGCAGTGGGCCGGCGTGCCATTCTACCTGCGTACCGGTAAGCGTCTGCCGACCAAATGTTCTGAAGTGGTGGTCTACTTCAAGAACCCGCCGTTGAACCTGTTCAGCGATTCTTACCAGCAGTTGCCGCAGAACAAACTGACCATTCGTCTGCAGCCGGATGAAGGCATCGAAATTCAGGTGTTGAACAAGGTGCCGGGTCTGGATCACAAGCACCGTCTGCAAACCACCAAGCTGGATCTGAGTTTCTCCGAAACCTTCAACCAGGAGCATGTGGCTGACGCCTATGAGCGTCTGTTGCTGGAAACCATGCGTGGCATCCAGGCGCTGTTCGTGCGCCGCGACGAAGTGGAAGAAGCCTGGAAGTGGGTTGACTCCATTATGGACGCGTGGAAAGCGGATAACGAGGCACCTAAGCCGTACCAATCCGGCACCTGGGGCCCGGTCGCTTCAGTGGCGATGATCACCCGTGACGGCCGTTCCTGGAACGAGTTCGAGTAATCACCCTGCCGGCAGCTTATCTGCCGGCATTTTTTTGCCCGCAGTACCGGGGCGCAACATCACTTGGGGTACGGCCGGACGCCTGCGCTTTAATGCGTGGGGCCCTGTGGCAGGGGCGTGCCATTGATAACCCGTAAGTAATGGAGAAGTAACGATGAAAAACTGGAAAACCAGCGCAGAACAGATCCTGACCGCAGGCCCGGTGGTTCCGGTGATAGTGATCAACAAGCTGGAACATGCGGTGCCGCTGGCCAAGGCGCTGGTAGCCGGTGGTGTGCGCGTGCTGGAAGTCACATTGCGCACCGACTGCGCCATGGAGGCAATCCGCGCTATCGCGGCAGAGGTGCCGGAGGCAATTATCGGTGCCGGTACGGTGATTAACCCGCAGCAGTTGCAGGCAGTGACCGAGGCCGGTGCGCAATTCGCTATCAGCCCCGGCCTGACGGACGCGCTGTTGAAGGCCGCAACCGCAGGCACGATTCCATTGATTCCGGGTATTAGCACTGTTTCAGAGCTGATGCTGGGTATGGATCACGGGCTGCGTGAGTTCAAATTCTTCCCGGCGGAAGCCAACGGTGGCGTGAAGGCATTACAGGCGATCGGCGGCCCATTCCCGCAGGTGCGTTTTTGCCCGACCGGGGGCATCACGCCAAACAACTACCGTGATTACCTGGCGCTGAAAAGCGTGTTGTGTATCGGCGGTTCCTGGTTGGTTCCGGCCGATGCGTTGGAAAAGGGCGACTACGCTCGCATCACCGAACTGGCACGTACCGCGGTCAGCGGCGCTGCGGTCTAACCCGCGCCGCGTCTGGGTTTGACGATTATTTGCCCGCACCACGCTAAGCGAAGGCTCAACGACGTGTTGAGCCTTTTTTTATTTTTAAATTACTTAACTTTCTTATTTTTAAACTTTTTTTTATTCGTTTTTGTGAAAACGGCGGTTTGCTTTCTTTTTTTGGCTATGGTACAACTATCGCAGTTGAAAATTTTACTTGATGAGGATATTGGGCAAATCGCACTCCGTGTAACAAGATAATGTGCGGCTGAGAATAGAGAATAATTATGATGACAACTAATGGAATTACCCTCAGAACCTCTACTTGCCAGCTTTTCCTGTCTGCCATCCTTGCCAGTGAGCATCACTGGTGCAGCGAGCTATAGCGTCTTTCTCCCTTAACCGGTGCTGGTGACAGGCTCAGTCCTCCGTCATTCCGCGTAGCCGGGCAAACTTCTTTATTACGTTTGGGTCAGTTTATCCCCAGGGATCTCTGCGTCGTCAGCGCCTCGTTGCGCCTGTCTGACGAGATAAATCGGGATAAATATGCCTTAGCGTGCGTTATTCGCCGTTTGGGAGAGAAATTATGATTTATTGGATCTTTTTAGGCTTGGCCATCGTGGCCGAAATTATCGGTACCCTGTCCATGAAATACGCCAGCGTGAGCGGCGGCATGACCGGTCACATTGTGATGTATGTGATGATCACTGCATCATACGTCATGCTGTCATTGGCGATTAAACGCGTTGCCCTTGGCGTTGCTTACGCGCTGTGGGAAGGGATCGGTATCCTGTTTATTACCTTGTTCAGCGTATTGTGGTTCGATGAGCCCATCTCGACCTTGAAGGTGCTGGGTCTGGTGACGTTGATCGCCGGGATCTTGTTGGTGAAGTCCGGTACCCGCAAACCACGAAAACAGGCCAGCCCGCGAGGTGACAACCATGCAACAGCTTGAGTTGTACCACATTGGGTTCTTGGGACTGGCGATTGTGTTGGAAATTGTCGCCAACATCTTCCTGAAGATGTCAGACGGTTTCCGTAAAATCTGGTTAGGCCTGCTGTCATTGCTGTCGGTGCTGGGGGCGTTCAGTGCTCTGGCACAGGCGGTGAAGGGGATAGACCTGTCGGTGGCTTATGCATTGTGGGGTGGTTTCGGTATTGCCGCGACAATCGCCGCCGGCTGGATCCTGTTCGGTCAGCGCCTGAATGCCAAAGGCTGGATTGGTTTGGTGTTGTTGCTGGCAGGTATGGTGATCATCAAGCTGGCTTAAGCAGCAGATAAAAATAAAACCGCAGGCGTTATCGTCTGCGGTTTTTTCGTTTATACCGCAGCAATAATTTTGATTTCGACCTTGTACTTCGGATTCATCAATTTGGCTTGCACGGTGCAGCGCACCGGCGCGCTACCCGCAACTACCCAGGCATCCCAGGCGGCGTTCATGGCAGCAAAATCGGCATCGTCGGCCAGAAAAATGGTGGCGTCCAGCACCCGGCTTTTATCTGACCCAACGCGCGCCAGGATCACGTCAATTGCTGCCAGGGCGTTCGCGGTCTGGGCAGTAGCGTCATCATCCAGGTTTTCCGGCACGCTGGTGTAATAGACGGTGTCGTTGTGAACGACGGCTTCGGACCAACGTTTGTCTGGATCAATTCGTTCAATATTCATTCAATTATCTCCATATCATCATCGCGTTAAGGGTAACACAGCCATCGGCAGAAATGTGTGACGATAAAGTCGGTGGTAGCCGTGCGGCAGGATAGGCATAATTAACGCTGAATTACATCGGCAGAGAGATAGCGTGGCAGACGATTTCGCAACAGACGGCGCCCTGGCGCAGGCAATCAAGGGTTTCAAACCGCGTGAAGCACAGCGGCAGATGGCGGAAGCGGTCACCGAAGCCATTAATTTCAAGCAGGAACTGGTGGTCGAAGCGGGCACCGGTACCGGCAAAACCTACGCCTATCTGGTGCCGGCACTGCGGGCCGATCGCAAAGTGATTATTTCCACCGGCTCAAAAGCGTTGCAGGATCAGCTTTATGTACGCGATTTGCCCACCGTGGCCAAGGCACTGAAGTACAAAGGCAAGATGGCGCTGCTGAAAGGGCGCTCCAATTACCTGTGTCTGGAACGTCTGGAGCAACAGTCGATGGCTGGCGGCGAGTTGGCCGGGCAAACGCTGATCGATCTGGTCCATCTGCGCAAATGGTCGTCCATGACCAAAGAGGGCGACATCAGCAGTTGCAGCGACGTGGCGGAAGACAGCTTCGTTTGGCCGCTGGTGACCAGCACTAACGACAACTGCCTGGGCAGCGATTGCCCTTTGTATAAAGATTGCTTTGTGGTCAAAGCGCGTCGTCGTGCGATGGATGCCGATGTGGTGGTGGTGAACCACCATCTGTTCCTGGCCGATATGGTGGTGAAGGAGGGCGGCTTTGCCGAACTGATCCCTGAGGCCGATGTGATGATCTTCGATGAAGCGCATCAGATCCCCGATATCGCCAGCCAGTATTTCGGTAAGCAACTGACCAGCCGTCAACTGCTGGACCTGGCCAAAGACATTTCCATTGCCTATCGCACCGAAGTGCGCGATGCCGCACAGCTGCAAAAAAGCGCCGACCGCCTCAGCCAAAGCACGCAGGATTTTCGTTTGATGCTGGGAGAACCGGGGTTTCGCGGCAACCTGCGCGAGGTGCTGAGCCAGCCCAATGTACAACGCGCCTTGCTGCTGCTCGATGATGCGCTGGAGCTGTGTTATGACGTGGTCAAACTTTCCCTTGGCCGTTCGGCCTTGTTGGACGCGGCTTTTGAACGCGCTACGTTATATCGTGCCCGTCTCAAACGCTTGAAAGAGGTCAATGAACCGGGGTTCAGCTATTGGTATGAGTGCAACTCGCGTCACTTTGTACTGGCGTTGACGCCGCTGACGGTGGCCGATCGTTTCCGTGAGTTGCTGGATGAAAAACCGGGCAGCTGGATTTTCACCTCGGCAACGCTGTCAGTTAACGAGCAGATGGGCCACTTTACCGAGCGTCTGGGGTTGAATAAGGCCAAAACGCTGCTGCTGGCCAGCCCATTCGATTACGCCAAACAGGCCTTGCTGTGCGTACCACGCTTTTTACCCTCACCAAACCAGCCTGGCGGCGCGCGGCAATTGGCACGCATGCTACGGCCGCTGATTGAAGCCAATAACGGCCGCTGCTTCTTCCTTTGTACTTCGCACCAGATGATGCGCGAACTGGCGGAAGAGTTCCGTGCCACCATGACGTTGCCGGTGTTGTTGCAAGGGGAAACCAGCAAGGGGCAGTTGCTGGCTCAGTTTGTCGAGGCCGGCAATGCCCTGTTGGTGGCGACCAGCAGCTTCTGGGAGGGGGTAGATGTACGCGGCGATGCATTGTCGTGCGTGATTATCGACAAACTGCCGTTTACCTCACCCGATGATCCGTTGTTGAAAGCCCGGATTGAAGACTGCCGATTACGTGGTGGCGATCCGTTTAACGATGTGCAACTTCCGGACGCGGTCATTACCCTGAAACAGGGGGTTGGACGCCTGATCCGCGATACCGACGATCGCGGCGTGCTGGTGATTTGCGACAATCGGTTGGTGATGCGCCCCTATGGCGAAGTTTTCCTCAATAGCCTGCCGCCGACGCCGCGTACCCGCGATATCGCCCAGGCGATTGCCTTCCTGCAGGCAGATCGCTAGCGGATAGGCGTGACCCCAGGGCTATGCTACAATGCGCGCCCTGTATGAAAAACCCTGTTTTTTTCCCGCCTGAGGTTGGCATGTCCACGCGAATTTTAGCGATCGATACAGCGACGGAAGCCTGTTCCGTTGCTATCTGGAATCAAGGCGAAATCCACGCCCTGTTTGAGCTGTGCCCACGTGAGCATACGCAACGTATTTTACCTATGGTGCAGCAGGTGCTGGCGGAATCCGGGGTCACCCTTGGCCAGCTCGATGCGCTGGCTTTTGGCCGCGGGCCGGGCAGCTTTACCGGCGTGCGTATCGGCATTGGCATTGCTCAGGGCTTGGCGCTGGGCGCCGACTTGCCCTTGCTGGGCGTTTCCACGCTGCAAACCATGGCGCAGGGCGCCTGGCGACTCACCGGGGCTGACCGTGTGCTGTCGGCGATAGATGCGCGTATGGGCGAAGTCTACTGGGGTCAGTTTGAACGTCAGCAAGACGGTAACTGGCTTGAAAGTGAAGGTGAAGCGGTACTTACCCCGGCGCAGGCGCTGGTGCGCGCGCAAGGTCTGCAAGGCCACTGGGCGCATGTCGGCACCGGCTGGCAAACCTATCCGGATTTGGTTGCCGGTTCCACGTTAACCCTGAGCGATGGGCAAATGTTGTTACCGCAGGCGGAAGATATGCTGCCGTTGGCGCTGCATGCCTGGCAACAGGGTTTGGCGGTGGCGGTAGAAAATGCCGAGCCGACCTATTTGCGTAATGAAGTCACCTGGAAAAAATTGCCGGGGCGCGAATAGCCGCAACCTATTGTGCTTTGGCGGCAATAGGGATAGGAATGATCTGCAACTTGCTCCGTAAATTGATGTCAAAGTTACAGCCATTTCAGGAGATTGCGACGATGTTAACCCGCACTGTTTGTAAAAAAATGTCGCTGCTGGCTATTGCCGGCAGCGTGCTGGCGCTGTCAGGTTGCGTAACCGTGCCTGATGCGATTAAAGGCAGCACGGCAACGCCGGTGCAGCAGCTGTCTTCGGTACAGAATGCGCCGAACCTGTTTGTCGGCGCTGAAGCTCGCTTTGGCGGTACCGTTGTGAACGTTGCCAATGAGCAGGGGCGCACGTTACTGGAAATTGCGGCCGTGCCGCTCGATTCCGGCGCCCGGCCGATATTGGGTGAGCCGTCACGGGGTCGTCTGATAGCCTCGGTTAATGGCTTCCTGGAACCGGTTGATTTTAAGGGCCAGTTAGTGACGGTAGTTGGGCCAATCACCGGCGTGAAAGACGGCAAGATCGGCATGACACCGTACAAGTTTGTTACCATGAATGCCACTGGCTACAAACGCTGGCATCTGTCTCAGCAGGTGATGATGCCACCGGCGCCGATGGGCCCCTGGGGCTGGCGTAGCGGTACCTGGGGCCCCGGTTGGGGCGTGGGGTATGGCTGGTACAACCCTGGCCCAGTGCAGGTGCAAACCATCGTTACCGAGTAATGCTTGCTTGTTGTTAAATTTTAATAGGGCGGCTCCGGCCGCCTTATTCTTTTGGCGTAGGGAATGACCGCCAATTAGTGACGTACATCGCAACCTGAATATTGTTTAAAACTCAAACTGGTCTGCTGAGTTAAAATATTGTTATGGTTTGGCTGCATATTTGGGGGCTGCGATGATGATAATGAATAATAATTTCAGGAGTAATACCTTGGATAAGGTCTGGTTAAAACGTTACCCGGCGGATGTTCCGGCAGAGATCGACGCCGATCGTTATTCATCTTTGGTCGAAATGTTTGAAAATGCGGTTCAGCGCTACGCAGATCAACCGGCTTTCATTAACATGGGTGAGGTGATGACCTACCGCAAGCTGGAAGAACGTAGTCGGGCTTTCGCGGCTTACCTGCAAAATGAGCTGGGGCTGCAGAAAGGCGACCGCGTTGCTCTGATGATGCCGAACCTGTTGCAGTATCCCATCGCGCTGTTTGGTATCTTACGTGCGGGTATGGTGGTGGTGAACGTTAACCCGCTGTATACGCCGCGTGAATTGGAACATCAACTGAACGACAGTGGCGCAAGTGCCATTGTGATCGTCTCCAACTTCGCTCATACGCTGGAAAAAGTGGTGTTCAACACCCAGGTCAAGCATGTGATCCTGACGCGTATGGGCGATCAGCTCTCCGCCGCCAAAGGCACGCTGGTTAACTTCGTCGTCAAATACATCAAGCGGCTGGTGCCGAAATACCATTTGCCGGCGGCCGTTTCTTTTCGCAGTGCGCTCCAGCGCGGGCGTCGCCAACAGTATGTTAAACCCGATATCATCAACACCGATCTGGCGTTCCTGCAATATACCGGTGGGACTACCGGCGTGGCCAAAGGCGCTATGCTGACGCACCGTAACATGCAGGCCAACCTGGAGCAGGCTAAAGCTGCCTATTTGCCGCTGTTTCGTGAAGGGCAGGAGTTGGTGGTAACGGCGCTGCCGCTGTATCACATTTTCGCGCTGACGGTGAACTGCCTGCTGTTTATCGATTTGGGTGGGCGCAATTTGCTGATCACCAACCCACGCGACATTCCAGGGCTGGTGAAAGAGCTGGGCAAATATCCGTTCACCGCCATGAGTGGGGTGAACACCCTGTTCAATGCGCTATTGAACAACGAGGACTTCCACAAGCTGGATTTCTCCACCCTGCGTTTTTCCGTCGGCGGCGGCATGTCAGTACAGAAATCGGTGGCGGACAAGTGGGAGAAAACCACCGGTAAGCACTTGCTGGAAGGATACGGCCTGACGGAGTGCGCGCCGCTGGTCTCCGGTAACCCTTACGATCTGAAACACTACAGCGGCAGTATCGGTTTGCCTGTACCCTCGACGGATATTCGACTGGTGGACGATAACGGTCAGGACGTGCCGGTTGGTGAGCCGGGTGAACTGTGGGTCAAAGGACCGCAAGTTATGTTAGGCTACTGGCAGCGGCCGGATGCCACCGATGAAGTATTGAAAGATGGCTGGCTCGCGACCGGTGATATCGTTACAGTGGACGATATGGGCTTTGTCCGCGTCGTCGACCGGAAGAAGGACATGATCCTGGTTTCCGGGTTTAACGTATACCCGAACGAGATTGAAGACGTGGTCAGTCAGCATCCGAAAGTGTTGGAATGCGCGGCGATTGGCGTGCCGAATGAGGTAACCGGTGAGACGGTTAAAATTTGCGTGGTGAAGAAAGACGCTTCGCTGACCAAAGAAGAACTGTTGACCCATTGTCGTCGGCAGCTTACCGGGTATAAAGTGCCTAAAATTGTTGAGTTCCGTGACGAGTTGCCGAAGTCTAACGTCGGTAAAATTTTGCGGCGAGAACTGCGTGATGAGCAGAAAAAACCTGCAGCGGCCGATGCCGCCTAGGTTATCATCCACGCCTTACAGATCAACAACGCCGGTGAATGCCGGCGTTGTTGTGTTTGAATCATGAAAGCGACCAAGAGAATGACGTTTTGAACTATCAGTTGATCACTACCGATGCCGGATTGCAGCAGGTCTGCGAGCAGGCGAAAAAGCATGCCCAGATAGCGCTGGACACCGAATTTGTCAGAACGCGCACCTATTATCCGCAGTTAGGCCTGATTCAGTTATACGACGGTGAACAACTCTCCCTGATTGATCCCCTGCCAATCAAGCAATGGCAGCCGTTTATCGAGCTGCTGAGTAATACTCAGATTGTGAAGTTCCTGCATGCCGGCAGTGAGGATCTGGAAGTGTTCCTCAACGCGTTCAAAACGCTGCCGACCCCGATGGTGGACACCCAAATTCTGGCGGCCTTCACCGGTCGACCGCTGTCTTGCGGTTTTGCGACCCTGGTGGCGGAGTATATGCAGGTGGAGTTGGATAAAAGCGAAGCCCGCACCGACTGGCTGGCGCGTCCGCTGACGGAAAAACAGTGCGTCTATGCGGCGGCTGACGTGTTCTATCTGCTGCCGATGGCCAAACGCCTGGTTCAGGAAACTGAAGAGGCCGGTTGGACGGCTGCCGCTAATAATGAATGCCTGTTGCTATGCCAACGCCGTAGCGAGACGCTGGCGCCAGAATTGGCCTACCGTGAAATCACCAATGCCTGGCAACTGCGTCCGCGTCAGTTGGGCTGCTTGCAGAAGCTGGCTGAATGGCGCCTGCGTCAGGCGCGTGAGCGCGATCTGGCGGTAAACTTCGTGGTACGTGAGGAAAACCTTTGGCAGGTGGCGCGACATATGCCGACATCGCTGGGGGAATTGGACTCTCTGGGCCTGAGCGGTCCGGAAATTCGTTATCACGGTAAAACGCTGTTGGCGCTGGTGGCAGAGGCTAATGAGCTGGATGAGGCTGCACTGCCAGCACCGCTGTCGAACCTGATCGATCAGCCGGGCTACAAGAAAGTGTTCAAGGATATCAAGGCGGCGATCGTCATTGTCAGTGAGCAAAGCGGGTTGAGCAGTGAATTACTGGCATCGCGCCGACAGATTAACCAACTGCTGAATTGGCATTGGAAATTGAAGGGTGCTGACAGCCTGCCAGAATTAATCAGCGGTTGGCGCGGTGATTTATTGGCGGCGCCACTGCAGGCTATTTTGAAGGATTATTAATCGAGTGGTAAAACTTGGGGCAGGGTAAGGAAACGCTGCTCCGATTATTTATTAGAAATAACCATAACAACACTTACCGACAGCATTTACTTTAAACAACAGTGACGCAAGATTAATTGAGATTAATCCCAAAGGCTAAAAACGATTATTAGGCGTTTTTTATCTCAATAACTGGTTATGCATACAGTTACCCCCTGCAAGAAAATATACAGGGGGTAATTAGTGCGTCACACTCATTTAGTTACTTCTTCCGATTCCGGTAATGTCACGTTGAGTTCGAGTACCGAAATATCATCCCCTTTCTGCTCAAACTGCACGTGCAGCATTTCAGGGTCGATTTGAATATATTTGCAAATTACCGCCAGAATATCGCGTTTCAAATCAGGCAGATACGGGGGCTCACTGTCCCCGCGACGACGCTCTGCGACGATAATCTGCAGCCGTTCCTTGGCTATATTGGCTGTCTGCTTTTTGCGGGACAGAAAGAAGTCTAGTAATGCCATGGTTTATCCCCCAAAAAGGCGTTTCAGGAAACCCTTCTTCTCTTCTTCAATGAAGCGGAAGGGGCGTTCTTCCCCTAACAGGCGGCTAACGGTATCGTCATAGGCTTTGCCGGCATCCGACTCGGCGTCGAGGATCACCGGTTCACCCTGGTTGGATGCGCGCAGTACGGATTGGTCTTCCGGGATAACGCCGACCAATGGAATGCGCAGAATTTCCAGCACGTCTTCCATGCTCAGCATGTCGCCACGGCTGACGCGACCTGGGTTGTAGCGGGTCAGCAGCAGGTGTTCCTTGATTGGCGATTCGCCTCTCTCGGCACGGCGAGATTTGGAAGACAAAATGCCCAGAATACGGTCAGAGTCACGTACTGAGGAGACTTCCGGGTTGGTGGTGATGATGGCTTCATCAGCAAAATACAGCGCCATCAGTGCGCCGGTTTCGATGCCCGCCGGAGAGTCACAAACCACAAAATCAAAATCCATTTCGCCCAGGTCGTTGAGGATCTTCTCAACGCCTTCGCGGGTTAACGCGTCTTTGTCACGCGTTTGCGAAGCTGGCAGGATAAACAGATTTTCGGTGCGCTTGTCTTTGATCAACGCCTGATTCAGTGTGGCATCACCCTGAATCACGTTAACGAAATCGTAAACAACCCGGCGTTCGCAGCCCATGATCAGGTCAAGATTACGCAGGCCGATATCGAAATCGATCACTACGGTTTTCTTTCCTTTTTGGGCTAAACCGGTAGCGATGGCCGCGCTTGAAGTGGTCTTGCCAACGCCCCCTTTACCCGATGTAACAACAATAATGCGTGCCATGAAATGGATTCCTTGTCAAAAGGGCTTAATTTAAAGGTTGTATGGTTAAAGCGTTATCCAACAGGCTGAGTCGTACTGCCTGCCCGACATAGTCGGACGGGATTTGGTCGCTCAACCAGTACTGCCCTGCGATAGAGACTAGCTCAGCACCCAGGTGCGTGCAAAAAATCTGGCACTGTGTATCACCTGATGCACCGGCCAGCGCACGACCGCGCATCATGCCGTAGACGTGAATGTTGCCATCGGCAATTAATTCAGCGCCGGCGCTAACGCTGCTGGTCACTATCAGATCGCTGTTGCGGGCATAAATTTGTTGGCCGGAACGGACAGGGGTACTGATGATGCGCGTCTTGGCGGGGGCGTTGGGATCCACTACCGGGGCTGGCGCAGGCGCCGGTTCCGGAGTGGCCATCTTTTGGCCTTTGCCTTCGTTCAGCAACGGCAGCCCGGCACGGGTTATTGCGCGTTTCTGCCGCTCATCTCTGCAACCGCTGATACCCACAACGCGCAGACCTGCTGCCGTGACAGCCTGTTGAAGTTCTTTCCAGTTTGCGTCGCCGTTCAGCGTTGCAACGTTGATAACAACAGGGGCGTTTTTCAAAAAAGCGGGCGCTTGCTCTACTTTTTCCAGTAACGCCTGACGTATTACCTCGGGTTCCGAATTATGCAAATGAACAACCGATAGGGTAAAACTGCTGCCTTTTAGCTCAATTGGCGATTGTGACATCTATCCTGACTCAGTCTCAGCAACTTTAAATCCCCGGAATACCAATCGGGGTGCGATATTCCGAAGTACTATAAGCATGTTATAGTCAGAGTTATATCCAGGCAAGACGCTGCCCCAATTAAATAGAGTTAAAAACATGCTTTGTGTGATCTATAGAAGTTCTAAACGCGATCAAACTTATCTTTATGTCGAAAAAAAAGACGATTTCTCCCGTGTGCCGGAAGATCTGATGAAAAGTTTCGGTACGCCGCAATTGGCAATGGTGCTTTCCCTTGAAGGGCGGGAAAAGTTAGCCTCGGCGGATATTGAGAAAGTGAAAGAAGCCCTGAAAGAAGAAGGGTTTTATCTTCAGGTCCCCCCGCCGTTGGAAAATTTATTAAACCAGCATTTGTCTGGCGACAAAAAATAACCTGCGAAGATGTAGGAGAGGCTGGAAGCGCTCAAAACTGATAAAGGAGCCGCGTGATGAGATTGTCGGCAATAACCCTGCTATCGACGCTGTTGACGTTAGGATGCACAGTCGGCCAACAGGCGATGGCGCAAGGGGCCACATCGGCGTCGGAAGCTTCGTCGGGCACAGCTACTCCTGCGGCTCAGAGCCGACTCTCTGAAACGGGTCGCGATCCTGCGCAGTTCCCGGCCTACGTTGAACAGTTAAAGCGCCAGGCGCTGGCGCAGGGCATCAGCCCGGCGATTGTCGACAGTGCTTTCACCGACGTGCATTTTGTCGATCGGGTGATCAAGGCTGACCGTAATCAGCCGGAAAAGAAAATCACGCTGGACGACTACCTCAAACGCGTATTGCCACCCGCCAAGATCGCACAAGGCCGTGCGCTATATCAGCAGTATCATCCTAAGCTTTCGCGGCTCACCGCGCACTACGGCGTGCCGGGACGTTATGTCGTGGCACTGTGGGGCATGGAAAGCGCCTTCGGCAAAATCCAGGGGCGTGAAGATGTGATATCTGCGCTCGCCACCTTGGCTTTTGAAGGGCGACGCGAGGCGTTCTTCAGTCAACAGCTGATGGCGGCGCTGCAAATCCTCGAGCAGGGTCATGTCAGCCGCGAGCAGTTGAAAGGCTCCTGGGCCGGTGCCATGGGGCAATGCCAATTTATGCCGACGTCGTTCCTTAACTATGCTGCGGACGGCGACGGTGATGGCCGCATTGATATCTGGAACAACGTTGACGATGTCTTTGCCTCTACGGCCCGCTATCTGTCGAGCGAAGGCTGGCAGCGTGGTGTGGGTTGGGGCAGAGAGGTCAGGTTGCCTGCCGGATTCAGCACCGAGGCTGTGGGGCTAAAGGATAGCCAGGCGCGCAGCGTCAATGAATGGCAAAAACGCGGGGTGCGGCGTCCGGATGGTTCAGCGCTGCCGCATTCCAGCCTGCGCAGTTGGCTGATCACACCGGATGACATGCAGGGCCGGGCATTCCTGGTTTATGATAATTTCCGCACGATTATGCACTGGAATCGCTCTTACTATTTTGCGATCGGTGTGGGTATGATGGCTGACGGTATCGGGCAATAGAAAAAGGCTGCGGTGCCTCCACCAGCGCGTGGAATAACGGGCTTAGCATGCTAAGCCCCTACATGATTGTAGGGAGAGGCGGTATGTATCAACATAGAGACTGGCAGGGTTCATTACTTGATTTTCCGGTAAATAAAGTGGTTTGCGTCGGCAGTAATTACGCCGATCACATCAAGGAAATGGGCAGTGCAACCTCGGCAGAGCCGGTAGTGTTTATCAAGCCTGAAACGGCGCTGTGCGATATTCGCCAGCCGGTGGCGATCCCCAAAGAGTTTGGTTCGGTACATCATGAAGTGGAGCTGGCTGTGCTGATCGGTACGCCGCTAAAGCAGGCTAATGAAGATCGCGTGGCGCGTGCCATCGCCGGATACGGTGTTGCGCTTGATCTGACGCTGCGGGAACTGCAGGCGGGCTTCAAGAAGGCGGGACAGCCTTGGGAAAAAGCCAAGGGTTTCGACGGTTCTTGCCCAATATCCGGGTTTATACCGGTAGCGGAGTTTGGCGATCCGCAAAATGCGGAGCTGTCCCTGACGGTCAATGACCAGGTGCGACAACAAGGCAATACTCGCGACATGATCACGCCGATCCTGCCGCTGATCAGCTATATGAGCCGCTTTTTCACGTTGCGCGCAGGCGACATTATCCTTACCGGCACGCCGCAGGGCGTCGGCCCGATGAGCTCTGGCGACATGCTGAAAGTCACCCTCAACGGTAAATCACTGACCACACGCGTGATTTGAAACCTGGGTAAAACGCAATAAAAAAGGCCCCGCAGGGCCTTTTTTTTCGGTGACGATAGGTCAAAACGCTTATTTACGGCCCAGCAAGAAACCGAAAACAATCCCGACGGCGGCGGCGATAGCTACGCCGGCCAGTGGGTTAGATTCAACCTGAGTCCGCACCGTATCGGCAGCATCTCGAGCCGCGTAACTGGCCTGAGAGGCATATTTGCGGGCTGCGCCTTTGACTTGATGATCCGGTGAGTCCGTTGCTTTACCAAAAGCTTCTTCAACGGCGCCGGCAGCTTCATTTACTTTGTCTTCTGCTTTCCCAAACATACTTGGTTCCTTATCTTCATTCAAAAGGCGAACATTAAACATAGCAGGGATATGCGCTTCTTGGCGGCAAAATGTGCTTTATGAGATGAATCTTACCCGTGAATAATGATGAACAGGGATATGGATGAGGGGGAAACGAAAGGATGATAGACCTGAGTTTTGTACGTATAATTAGACGATATGCCTGGTGTGTTTTATCCCTTTAAGTATCAAGGGTAACGGCCTGATAATACTGGCCGAAAATGTTGAATACCGTTGTTTTAAATAGCGTTTTTTTTTAAGCGAACATATTGTTATCTCTATGATTATATTGTGTTTTCAGCCTTTCCATTTGGCTGGGATATCTATATAGTGCACCCTCAAAACCTGCTTGCAGGTTATCTATTCATTTACCTATACCGGACGCGAACATGTCACAAACCCCTTTTTGGCAACAAAAAACGCTGGCGGAAATGTCAGAACAAGAGTGGGAATCGCTGTGCGACGGTTGTGGGCAATGCTGTCTGAATAAGCTGATCGACGAAGATACCGACGAGATTTATTTCACCAACGTAGCCTGTAACCAGCTGAATATTAAGTCGTGCCAGTGCCGCAACTATGAGCGCCGCTTTGAGCTGGAAGAGGACTGCATCAAACTGACGCGTGAAAACCTTACCACCTTCGATTGGCTACCACCGACCTGCGCATACCGTTTGATTGGTGAAGGCAAGCCGCTGTTTGCGTGGCACCCGCTGGTCAGCGGTTCTAAAGCTGCGATGCACGGTGAGCGTATTACGGTACGACATATTGCGGTGCGGGAAAGTGAAGTGGTGGACTGGCAGGATCACATCTTGAACAAACCGAGCTGGGCGAGATAAGGAAAAAAGCCCCTGCAAAGATGAGGGGCAAGACACACAACAACACCAGGGAAATCGTTAAATATTAACTTGCGGATATTATAGGGATTCTCTGATAAAACTTCATCAAAATATCGATGCAATAATGCATCGCTATGATGAATTTTTTTGTATGAAGTGAGTGGCGAGGAAAATCGTTGCGCCAGTATTTTTGTGAGGTAAGACCGAAAAAGTGAAGCGAGGCTTTCGTAGATAAGACATTTTACTCTTCTAACTTAATGTTATGTAAATTACGCGTCAAATCCTGCCCAGATGCTTCTTTTTAAACCTGATGTTAGGTAGTTTGAGCGCTCTCACGCTAAGTTTCGAGAGTAAAATAATGAAAATGATACGCCTGTTTGCCATAGCTGGAGCACTAATAGTGCTCGTTTATTACCTTACACATACCTAATCTCGCATTACCTCTGAAGATCATCAGTCACTCGATGAAAAACGGCGCCCTGAGGCGCCGTTTTTCATGCTGTCATGCTCAGCGGCCAAACAGATCGCGGCGGCGTGGGCGGACAAATTGTGCCAGCAGCACAACGATAGCAATCAACAAATAAGCTGCAAAGATGCCAACCAGCCACTGCGGCATTTCCAGCGTCAAAAATTCCCATTGGCGTACCGAACAGTCGCCTGATGCGTGGAACACCGCAGGCAGCCATTTGTCCAGCGGCAGCCAGGACGGGAAGCTGACGAAGAAATCGCAGGTATTAAACGGCGAAGGGTGCAGTTGGATCATGGTGTGTTTCCATGCCAGCTGCAGGCCATCCCAGGCACTGTAAATCCACAGCAGAATAGCGGCATAACGCAGCGGCGTTTTCGGCGCGATGGCACCCAGCAGCGAGGCACCGAGAATGCCAAACAGCGCGCAACGTTCGTAAATGCACATGACACAGGGTTGCAGCAGCATTACGTGCTGAAAGTAGAGTGCGACTAATTCCAGCGCCAGCGCAGTCAGGGCCATCAACAGCCAAGCACCGCGCCCCTGTGAGCAGCGGTTAAAGAATTGCAACATATATTTATTCTTCCATGCAGTAAGCAATTGAACTGGCAGTGTAAACCAATTCAACCCCGCTGCCAGCCACCTGAGCCGGATTCAGCACAAAAATAGTCGCTGACAGCGGAGTGGGTTTACAGGGTTAGTGTGCAGCGGCTTCGAGCGACGGCAGCGTCAGCCAATGCCACTGGGTCAGCAGGTCGGTCACGGGCGCCAGGGTAAATTGTACGCACAACAGACCAACCAGGGTTAATACCACAGTGTAAGGCAATGCCATCCATACCATTCGCCCATAGGATAAACGTACCAGGGGGGCCAGTGCGGAGGTCAGCAAGAACAGGAAGGCGGCCTGGCCATTCGGCGTGGCGACCGACGGCAAATTGGTCCCGGTATTAATGGCGACCGCTAACATTTCAAACTGCTTCAGGGAAATGGCGCCATTTTCAAATGCGGCGCGCGCTTCATTAATGTAAACCGTACCGACGAACACATTGTCAGATACTGAAGACAGCAAGCCATTGAACAGATAAAACAGCGAAAGTTGGGAAGAGGGTTCCGCCTGCAAAACGAATTGAATCACCGGGGTAAACAGGTGTTGCTCAATGATCACCGCCACCACGGTGAAAAATACCGTCAGCAGGGCGGTGAAGGGCAAGGCCTCCTGGAAGGCTTTGCCGATGGCGTGCTCATCGGTTACGCCACACAGGGAAGTGGCGAGGATAATCACCGACAGGCCAATCAGGCCAACCTCCGCCAGATGGAAGGCCAGGGCGACAATCAGCCAAACGCCGATAAGTGCCTGAACCACTAATTTGACCTGCTCTTGCTTACTACGCCCGGCAGTCGCCTGGCGGTCAAACTCTGTCAGCACTTCGCGCACGCGCTCCGGGAGTTTTGCTCCGTAGCCGAAGACGCCAAAGCGCTCAAGCAGCAGGCAGACCAGCAGACCACAGATCAATACCGGTAAAGTGACGGGCGCCATGCGCAGGAAGAAGTTGACAAAGCCCCAGTCGGCGCTTTTGGCGATAATCAGGTTCTGCGGTTCGCCCACCATGGTCATCACGCCGCCCAGCGCGGTACCGACGCCCGCGTGCATCAGAAGACTGCGCAAAAAGGCGCGGAACTGCTCCAGCGTCTGTTTGTTATCGTCGCTTACCAGGTTGCTGTCGTCGTTGACGTCGGCAGCGCCGCCGGAAGGGTTCGACACCACGTTGTGGTAAATCGAATAAAAACCGGTTGCGACACTGATGACTACCGCAACCACCGTCAGCGCATCGAGGAAGGCGGACAAAAATGCTGCCGCAAAACAGAAGGCTAAAGACAGCAGTATTTTAGAGCGAATATTGAGCAGCAGCTTGGTGAAGACGAACAGCAGTAGCTGCTTCATAAAGTAGATGCCGGCCACCATAAAGATCAGCAACAGCAGGACTTCCAGATTATGGGCAATCTCTTCGCCCACCCGATCGGGGCTGGTCATGCCGATCAATACCGCCTCAATGGCCAGCAGGCCGCCTGGCAGCAGGGGATAGCACTTCAGCGCCATCGCCAGCGTGAAGATAAATTCGATGACCAGCAGCCAACCCGCGATGAACGGATCGACCAGGAAGAAAACCAGCGGATTGACCAACAAGAAGATGAGGATGGCCAGTTTGTACCAGTCAGGTGATTGCCCGAGGAAGTTTTTCACCAGGGCACTGCGTAAAGTCGTTTCCATTATGCGTTACACGTCCTGAAAATAAGTTGTCACATATTACCCTAACAATGCCGCAGGGGCAGAAGCAATACGGGCTTGCTTTACGACGTGAAATTTCTCTGACGCGGTGTTTTTGCACGTTTTTTGCCACTTTATGCACACTTTCGTTTAATGTTTTTCGCTCACGCTATGTCATGCCAAGGCGATCTGGTATGATCAGCCGACTACTATTACTGATTATCGTCGCTACGGAACGTCAAACACATGGTCATAAAGGCGCAGAGTCCTGCCGGTTTCGCGGAAGAATACATTATCGAGAGTATCTGGAATAATCGCTTCCCTCCTGGCTCTATTTTGCCCGCGGAGCGTGAGCTTTCAGAATTGATTGGTGTTACGCGCACCACGTTACGCGAAGTTTTACAACGCCTGGCCCGTGATGGCTGGCTGACCATTCAGCATGGCAAACCGACCAAAGTAAATAATTTCTGGGAAACATCCGGCCTCAATATTCTTGAGACGGTGGCACGCCTCGATCACAAAAGTGTTCCACAGTTGATCGACAACTTGCTGTCGGTTCGTACCAATATTGCCGCGATCTTTATTCGCGCAGCGGTGCGTAATCATCCTGAGGCTGCTCAGGAAGTCTTGGCGAAAGCGACTCAAGTGGAAGATCAGGCGGACGCTTTCAACCTGTTGGACTACGAAATTTTCCGCGGTCTCGCATTCGCTTCCGGCAACCCGATTTACGGTCTGATCTTCAACGGCCTCAAAGGCCTGTACACCCGTGTCGGTCGTTACTACTTCTCAAATCCGGAGTCCCGCAAGCTAGCGCTGACTTTCTACAGCAAGCTGTCGACGCTGTGCCATGAAAAGTCGTACGATCAGGTGATGGATTGCGTGCGTAACTACGGTAAAGACAGCGGGGCCATCTGGCAGAGCATGCAAGGCACCATGCCGAGCGATCTGACCGAAGCCCGCCGTTAGTTTCACCTCTCGCATTACGCAAAAGGGGCGCCAGTGGCGCCCCTTTGTCATGGTCTCTAATCCTACAGCGGAGTCGGCCGCGGCGGACAACGTTCCAGCAGCTCGACGCTGCCATCCTCGTTGAGCTGTTCCAGAATAATGTCGAAGCCCCACAGGCGGTGCAGGTGTTTCATCACCTCACGCCGACTTTTGTCCAGCGGCGCCCGGTCTTGTGGAATATAACGCAACGTCAATGAGCGATCGCCGCGCAAATCCACATTCCAGATCTGAATGTTCGGCTCGTGGTCGCTCAGGTTATATTGCGCCGACAGCTCCTGACGGATCGCCCGATAGCCCGCCTCATTATGGATCGCCGCAATCTCCAGGTAGTTATTGCGATCGTCATCGAGCACGGTGAACAGCCGGAAGTCACGCATGATTTTCGGGGACAGGAACTGGCTGATAAAACTTTCGTCCTTAAAATCACGCATGGCGAAGTGCAGCGTTTCCAGCCAGTCTTTACCGGCAATGTCCGGGAACCAGTAGCGATCTTCTTCGGTCGGCGACTGACAGATGCGCTTGATGTCCTGGAACATGGCAAAGCCCAGCGCGTAAGGGTTAATCCCGTTGTAATAAGGACTATTGTAAGGCGGCTGGTACACCACGTTGGTGTGGCTGTGCAAAAACTCCAGCATAAAGCGTTCGGTCACCCGACCTTCATCGTAAAGATGGTTGAGGATGGTGTAGTGCCAGAATGTCGCCCAGCCTTCGTTCATCACCTGCGTTTGTTTTTGCGGATAAAAATACTGGCTCACTTTGCGCACGATGCGCAGCACCTCACGCTGCCAGGGTTCCAGCAGCGGCGCATTTTTCTCCATAAAGTAGAGGATGTTCTCCTGCGGCTCGCTTGGGTAGCGACGCGCTTGTTCAGGCGCCTCTTCGCGTTCTACCCGCGGCAGGGTCTTCCACAGCGTATTGACCTGACTCTGCAGGTACTCTTCGCGGCTCTTCTGGCGGGCTTTTTCTTCGACCAGGGAGATCTTCTGCGGGCGTTTATAGCGGTCCACGCCGTAGTTCATCAGCGCGTGGCAGGAATCGAGCAGCTTCTCCACTTCTTCAACGCCGTAGCGTTCTTCGCACTGACTGATGTAGTGGCGGGCGAACAACAGATAATCGACGATCGAACTGGCGTCGGTCCAACTGCGGAACAGGTAATTATTTTTGAAAAACGAGTTGTGCCCGTAGCAGGCGTGCGCCATGACCAGCGCTTGCATGGTGATGGTATTTTCTTCCATCAGGTAGGCGATGCAAGGGTTGGAGTTGATGACGATTTCATAGGCCAGCCCCTGCTGCCCATGTTTGTAGCGCTGCTCGGTCTCAATGAATTTTTTACCGAATGACCAATGGGTATAGTTAATCGGCATGCCGACGCTCGAATAGGCGTCCATCATCTGTTCTGAGGTAATCACCTCGATCTGATGCGGGTAGGTATCGAGCTTGTAATGTTTGGCTACGCGATCGATGTGCTCCAGATACACCTGCAGCAGCTCGAACGTCCAGTCCGGTCCATCGCTCAGACGTTTATCTTCCTTGACCTTTTCATGTGTTGAAGTAGTCATCAGCGCACCCTCGTTATTACGGACCTTGCTCGAACGGCAGACCCTAGATCAATCGTAGCTCAATCTGGGCAGAGGTAATAATGATATAAAGCTTAAAAATTCAACGTTCTGACGTCGCCTTCCCGCCTCAGGAAGCGACTGGGGCATTTTAGGGCGAGTTTTTTCTGCTGAAGCGGCTGCGGATGCGTATGAAATGTTATCTCGATGAAATGGCTTTTTAGTGGTTTATTATTCTGTTTCAGTGGGCCTGTTTCATTTTTATGTTCTGTTAAAACCTTGTTGCGCGTCGTAGCTTTTCTTAGTGCTCTCAATGCTGTCAATGACAGCATAATAGGGGCCGTTTCGCTCTTAAATCTGCCTTTGACAACATCTTATCGCTATTTATAGGTAGCTATTGCAAAAGAACCGGCCATGAACGATAAATTAATTGTGAATGTTGTCACGTTTGATGATGAAGATGTTGGACGGATTTTTCCACTGAGTTAATTTCCTGTGAGCAGAAGATTATGCTTTGTGAAGCCTTGAGCTGGAGTCAGCGATGCGAGTGGTAATTTTAGGTAGTGGGGTGGTGGGCGTTGCCAGTGCCTGGTATTTGGCGAAGGCGGGGCATGAGGTGACGGTAATCGATCGTCAGCCTGGTCCGGCCATGGAAACCAGCGCGGCAAACGCCGGGCAAATCTCACCGGGCTATGCGGCGCCGTGGGCTGCGCCTGGCGTACCGTTGAAGGCAATCAAATGGATGTTCCAGCGCCATGCGCCGCTGGCGGTTCGTTTGGACGGCAGCCGTTTCCAGCTGAGCTGGATGTGGCAGATGCTGAAAAACTGCAACACCGAACACTATATGACCAACAAAGGTCGCATGGTGCGGTTGGCGGAATACAGCCGCGATTGCATCAAAGCGTTGCGCCAGGAAACCGGCATTCAGTACGAAGGCCGTCAGGGCGGCACGCTGCAGCTGTTTCGCACCCAGCAACAGTTTGAAAGCGCCTCCAAGGACATCGCGGTGCTGGAAGACGCCGGCGTGCCTTACAAACTGTTGGAAGCCAGTCAACTGGCCACCGTCGAACCTGCGCTGGCGCAGGTGGCGCATAAGCTGACCGGCGGTCTGCAACTGCCAAACGATGAAACCGGCGATTGCCAACTCTTCACCCAGCAGTTGGCCAAGCTGGCCCAGCAAGCGGGCGTGACTTTCCTGTATAACCGCAGCGTCGATCGCCTGCTGGTGGAAGGGGATAAAATCAGCGGCGTGCAATGTGGCGGGGAGATCTTCAAGGCCGACAGCTACGTGGTGGCCTTTGGTTCGTATTCCACCGCGCTGCTGCGCGATCTGGTCTCGATCCCTGTGTATCCGTTGAAAGGCTACTCACTGACCATTCCCATTACGGATGAGGCCGCGGCACCATTCTCGACCGTTTTGGATGAAACTTACAAAATCGCCATCACCCGTTTCGACCAGCGTATTCGCGTCGGTGGCATGGCGGAAATTGTCGGTTTTAATACCCAGCTCGAACAAAAACGCCGCGAGACGCTAGAGATGGTGGTACGCGATCTTTACCCTAACGGTGGGCGGGTGGAGGAAGCTACTTTCTGGACCGGTTTGCGTCCGATGACGCCGGACGGTACGCCGATTGTCGGTAAGACTTCGCTGAAAAACCTGTTCCTGAATACCGGGCATGGCACGCTGGGGTGGACAATGGCCTGTGGTTCTGGCCAGCTGCTTTCCGATCTGATTTCCGGCATCACGCCGGCTATTCCGTCAGATGACCTGGCGGTAGCGCGCTACAGCGCCGGATTTCGCAGCGCTTACACTGAGCCCTTGAATGATGTGCATCACGCGCGTTAAAAACCTTAATTAGACAATGTTGCGGTCGCGGATGTAGGTCCGTGACCGCATTCGCAGGTCCGTAGGAGTTCCCATGCCTCGCCCGATTACCGCCACGCTGCACCTTGGCGCCTTTGAAAATAACCTGCAAGTGGTCCGTCGCTGTGCTCCAAGTGCCAAAGTCTGGTCAGTGGTCAAGGCCAATGCTTATGGTCATGGCATTAAACATGTTTGGCGTAGCATGGCGCAAACGGATGGTTTTGCCCTGTTGGATCTCGCCGAAGCGATTATGCTGCGCGAGTCAGGTTGGCAAGGACCGATCTTGCTGTTGGAAGGTTTTTTCAAAGCGCAGGATTTAGCCCTGCTGGATCGCTACCGTTTAACGACGTCGGTGCACAGCGATTGGCAACTGGCGGCGATAGCCGAAGCCAAACTATCGGCACCGCTGGATGTTTACCTGAAAGTGAACAGCGGCATGAACCGTCTGGGCTTTGCCCCTGAGCGGTTGCACGCCGTTTGGCTGAAAGCTCAGCAGATAAGCAATATTGCCAGCCTGACGCTAATGAGCCATTTCGCCACCGCCGACGGTCCACAGGGCGTCGAAGCGCAGATGGCGACCATTAAGACAGCGGCGGCGGGCATTACTGCGCCGCGCTGTCTGGCCAACTCTGCCGCCACCTTGTGGCACCCGGAAACCCACTGCAGTTGGGTGCGGCCGGGCATAGTTCTCTATGGCGCTTCGCCGAGCGGCCAATCGCAGGATATTGCCGACAGCGGGCTGCAGCCTACGATGACCTTGAGCAGCGAAATTATTGGTGTTCAAACGCTAAAACAGAACGATCAGGTTGGCTATGGCTGGCGTTATCGCGCCGAAGATGCACAACGCATCGGGGTGGTAGCCTGCGGCTATGCAGACGGCTACCCGCGCCATGCGCAAACGGGCACGCCGGTCTGGGTGGATGGCGTGCTGACGCGAACGCTGGGTACGGTGTCGATGGACATGCTGGCGGTCGATCTGACGCCTTGCCCGCACGCCGATATCGGTGCGGAAGTGGAATTGTGGGGGCGGCGCCTGCCTGTTGACGATGTCGCTGCCGCGGCAGGCACGCTGGGCTATGAATTGCTGACGGCGTTGGCCGCCAGAGTGCCTATCGTTACCGAGGCCTAAGCCTCAGGCAATTTTCTTCAGTTGCCCCTTGATTTGCTTGCTGCGCTGCCGTGCGTGCAGCGCCAGCAGGCAACCTACCAGCATCACCAGCGCCAGCGACAGCTTGGGCTGCAACGGCAGCGCCATCGCCAACAGACCCAGGCCTGCGCCGCCGGCCATCTGCACAAAACCTACCAGTGCAGAAGCGACACCGGCCTCGTTGGAGTAGGGCTCGAGCGCATAACTGGTCGCCGGGCCCATCACGAAGGCTAAGCCCGCGCAGGCGCTGGCGACGGGCAGCATATAGGCCAGCCAATGAGTTTGCGCCGAGCCGGAAAGCCAGGTAACCCCGATCAGCAGGCCTACGCCCCCGATACCCATCAGAATTCCCCCGGTTGCCAGGCACACCGGGCGTCCCACCTTGTGAATGATGCGGTTGGCGAAGAAACTCACCAGCATGATCCAAAAACCGTTGGCACCAAACACCAGAGAGAATTGCAATGGCGTGAGGCCGGCGGTGCCCATCAGCACGTTGGGTGCCAGCGAGACGTAGGTCAATGCCATACCCATCGCGCCGGAGTTGACCACGGCGAAGGACAGAAAACGGCGATCTTTGAGGATGCGAGCATATTGGCGTACCGGTAAACCTTTAACACGCACCGTGTCTGCCGGGCGGGTTTCCGGCAGGCGCAGAGCGATCAACACCAGCACGGCCAGGGCATAACACACCAGGAACCAGAAAGGTGCGCGCCAGCCAAAGGCTTCCGCCAGTAACCCACCCAGCAGCGGGGCCAGTGCGGGAATAATGTTAAGCGTGCCGTTGAGGAAGCCGAAGGCGCGAGCCGCGTCGTCGCCGTTCATCCGATCGCGCACGCCGCTAAATGCCACAACGGCGGTACAGCAGACCGCTACGCCCTGCAGCAAACGTGAAGCGACGAACACCGTCGGTGTGGTGGCCAGCGCGGCCATGGCGGCACCAATCATGTAGATGACGATACCGGCCAGCGCTACGGGTTTGCGGCCGTAGTTGTCCACCAGCGGCCCGGCGATAATCTGCCCAAGACCCAGCACCAAAATGAACAGTGAAATGGTGGACTGGATCAGCGCTTCACTGCTGTTAAGGCCAAGAGCGATGGCCGGGATAGTCGGCAGATAAAGATCGATACCCAGCGGGCCGAGCAGCACCAGGCTAAGGAGCAGAAACAGAAATTTTTGCATAACAAAAACAGCACATCCGAGTGACAAAGAGGGCTAGAGTAGAGACTCTGGCGATAAATGGAAAGGGGCAAAACGTCGGCCGACCTTCGGCATGCCTAACTTGCTGGAATCATAGCGACGCGGCTTTGCGATAGTAAAGTGCGGAGATGGTATCCGCCACGTAGCGGGCCTGATGTTTGGCGTCGTCCAGCGCACGATGCGGTGTGCCTTCGAATGCCCGTTCTTTTTTCGGATTAAAGCCCAGCAATTCGGCCAGAGTGATCACCGTACGCACGTCCTGTGTGTCCCAAAACTTCCACGGGCAGGGCATGTCCAGTTGCTGAAAGGCATGCTCGAGGATAGTGCAGTCGAACTCCTTGCCATTGCCCCAGACTTTAACCTGGTCAGTGCTGTTCATATGGATAAAGCGACTCAGATTGGTCAGCGTGCGCTTGAGGCTCTCCGTGCCGCCAAACGCCAGCTTGCGTGCTTCATCCGACTGTTTGGCCCACCAGGCGACGGTATCCAGGCTGATGGTTCTGCCTGGCTGATCTTTTTGGCTGCTGACGGCATTTTCAAATTCGGCACCGAGCTGGCCGGTTTGGGGATCGAAAAACACGGCGGCCACCACCAGGATCACCGCGCTCGGTTTTATGTCCAGCGTTTCTATGTCTAACATCAGATGGTGCATGGGGGACTCCCGGCTGGTAGAAATACAAATAATGTTACTACAAACCGGATCAGGATGCGCCGTCAGCGTCGGCGATTGCCGGCGGTATTTGCCAGCGTGACAGCCAGCACGGCCAACAGCACCAGCGCTACCGCTGGCGCCAAAACGCCCCACGGTGCCCGTTCGATATAGGGCATGCCCTCGGCCAGTACCAGCCCCCATTCTGCGCTGGGTGGCTGTGGCCCCAGGCCAAGAAAACCCAGCGCCGCCAGCGCCAGCGCAATACCCGGCAGGCGCAGCATGGCGTGGCGCAGCAGGGGAACCCACAGCGCCGGCAAAAGGTAGTGCGTCAGGGTACGCCAGCGGCCGATCCCCAACACTGGCAACATGCGGATATAGGGCTGAGTGCGGGCTTCAGCCAACAGCGAAGCGCAATGAGCGGACAGCGGCGCCCAACTGACCAGCATTACCGCGCAGGCAGCACCGAAGGGGGAAGGCCCGGTGACAGCGGTGACCAACAGCCCTGCGACTATCGGCGGTGTGGCGTTGGCCAACTCAATAACCCCGCACATCAGGCGAGGCATCAATCCGAACACTATCCCCAGGAACAGCGAAGCGAAGCTGACTGCCAGCGCCAACAGGCTGGTATTCAGTGCCCCGTAGGCGACACGTGCCAGAATGTCCCGGCCGGTGGCGTCTGCACCAAAGGGCAGATCCAGGCTGGGTGGCTGCAGACGGATATGCAGTGACGAAAAGGGATCGCGGATGATCCCGCTCAGCACTAACAGGCACAGCAACAGCGCCGCGACGGCGGCGAAAATATAACTCGCCCGGCTGCTGTGCTGTGGTGGCGTTGAATTGGGTAATACGGCGGCTATTCGGCCCAGCAACAGGTAATGGGCTCCCTGCATCAGGAAACCGGTGCCGAAGGCCAGCAGCAACAGGATCAGGATCCCGCATTGCAAGGCGGGCAGATCCTGAGCGATGGCGGCCCCCAATGTTGCCCGGCCCAGTCCCGGAATGGCGAACACTTTCTCGACGGCGATCGCGCCGCCGGTCAGTCCAATCAGCACTAAACCGACCTGCGGCAGCAGTGCAGGCAGCGTGCGGCGCAGAACGGCCAACAGGCAATGCCGCCGGGCGATACCGGCAAGGCTCCAGGTCAGCAACCAGCGTTCGGAGAAGGTTGCGGCCAGGCCGTCATTGAGCAACAGCGCCAGCAGGCCGCCGGCCGGTAAGCCCAGAGCCAGTGCCGGCAGAATGGCATGTTGCAGGCTTTGCCAGCCGTAGGGAGGAAACCACTGCAGCCAGACAGCGCCAACGATCAACAGCAGCGCCGCCAGCAAAAATTCGGGCAGTGCAGTCAGGGACACCGCCAACACGCCTGCGGGACGGCGGTTCTCGCCATGCAGGCCGCGCCACAGGGTTGGCAACGCCAGCAGTATCGCCACCACTACTGCGACGGCAAGCGCGTAACCCATCAGGGTCAGAGAAACCCCTGTGGCCTGCAACATGCCTTCCAGCACCGGGCGACCGGAAATCCACGAGTTGCCGGCATCACCCCGCAGCACGCTGTGAAACCAGCGGCCAAGCAGCAGCAAGGGCCCGTCGTCCAGGCCATATTGCTGACGAATGGCATTCAGGGCTTCCGGGGTAGCCTCTTGTTCACCCGAACGCGCCCGCAGCAAGCTGAGCGCAGGATCGCGCCCGGACAGCCAAGGCATCAGGCCAATCAATACGATCATCCCCAGCAGCGAGAACAGGCGTGAGGCGAGTGGCAATAGTCGTTGCGCTTTTTCCATCAAGGTTGCTCTGGGCCGATGAAGCTGCGAGGCGTCACCAGCAGGCGTTCACGCGGATCGCGCTCTGCGCTCCTCATTACGGCAGCTTCCCCTTGGATCACGCGTTCATGCAGCAAGGGTATCGCCGCATGGGTTGCCAGAATGCGGCTTTCTGCCGCGATGATGGCCTGACGTCGTTGTGGCCCGGCAGGAATGGCTGCGGCCTGAGTCAATGCTTCGTCCACCTGCGGGTCACACAGTTGAGCAATATTGAAGGAACCCCGGCAGGCGAAGTCACTGTACATGTAGGCCAATGGATCGCCAGAGTCCAGCACCGTGGCTCGCGACAAGATAAAGGCGTCGAATTTACCCGCCAGCGCGTCGGCTTCAATGTGCGCATATTCCCGCACTTCCTGCTTTACCACAAAACCGGCGGCGCTGAGTTGCTGCGCCAGATACACCGCCACTTCGGGTAGCTCGGCGCGATCGCTGAAAGTGGCCAGGGTGATGGTTTTGCCTTCAACCGTGGTTGGCGGCAGAGTCGGTTGCGGCTGGCGCAACGGCGCGGCCCAAGGCAGCGCGGGCCCCAACAGCCCGGAGGCAATATCGGCGCGGCCTTCGTAAACGTTGTCCACCAACGGGCGACGTTTGATCGCCGCAGCGGCGGCGGCGCGAATGGCCGGATCGCGGAAAACACCGACCCGGGTGTTCAGATACAGCGTATTGGTGCGTGGCATGGGTACTTCGTGGATCAATTCTGCCGCAATTAACGGTAACTGCGAGACTGGCAGCGCCTCTACCAAATCGGCGCTGCCGGTGCGCAGGGCGGCAGCACGGGCGGCGCTATCCGGGACAAAGTTGACGTCGATTCCTGGGGCGGCCGCTTTCTCGCCCCAATAGCCGTCGAAGCGTTTTAAACGTGCGCTACTGGTGCCGTTGATCTCTGTTAGCACAAAGGCGCCGGTTCCGGCCTGCAAAGGATTAACCACCCCGTTGGCGCCATAGGCCCGTTCGGCGAGGATCGCCAATTGTGGGCTGGACAACCGCTGCGGGAGGAGCGGATCGGGCACGGCGGTTGTGATCACGACAGCATGATCACCTTCTGGGACGATAGCCAATTCGACGCCGTCAAGAATGCGCGGTTTGGGGGCGGCGTTCATCGCCGCTGAAAGCGAACGCACCACGCTGTCCGGGGTCATCGCGCTACCATCATGGAAATTGACTCCCGATCGTAGTATGAAGCGCCAGCGGTGTTGATCCAGCTGTTGCCATTCGGTTGCCAGCGCCGGTTCAGCGTCGCCGTCGGCGTTCAGCACCACCAGCGTTTCGGCGGTGCTCCAGCGCGAAAGTTTAAACGCGTCATCGCTCAACGGCGTGAGCCCAGAGCGTGGGGGCTGAAGCATCGCCAGTCGAATGCGCCGTTCGTCGCCGGTGCTTTCTTTGGGGTCAACAGGGTCAAAGCAGCCGACGAGCAGCAAACTGCCGGCGAGCAGGCAGCCGGTTGGGCCAATAAAGCGCGGGTTGAACATGCAAAACTCCTCAAAATTTTAGTGCTGGAAAAAGGACGGCGACAGCGGAATGGCGTCGATCAAACGGCGGGTAGCGGAATGCCTCGGGGCGTGAAGCAGTTCATGGGTGGGGCGGTCTTCCACAATGACGCCAGATGCCATCACCAGCGTGCGCTGACATAAGGCGGCAACCAGCGAAATATCGTGGGAAACAAGCAACATGCCCATATTTTGCTGACGAGCAATCTGGTCGAGCAGGGCGATGATCTGCTGACGCAGCGGCAAATCCAGGCCGCTGACCGGTTCATCGGCCAGTAAAAAACGGGGTTTCAGCGCAATAGCACGCGCCAGGGCTACCCGTTGCGCCTGCCCGCCGGAAAGTTGTCCGGCTCGCACATACAGCAGGCTTTCATCCAATTCGACCTGTCGCAAAGCCCGTTCGGCAGCGATACCCCAATCCTGACGTGGACCAAGTTGGCGCAAGGGAGCGGTAATTAGTTCGACTACTCTGTGGCGAGGATTGAGCGAAGCATGGGCGTCCTGAGGTACGTACTGCACTAACCGCCGGTACCAGCGCAATCTATGAACCGGGGCGGGGCGAATTTCCTCGCCCTGGCACAGAATATGGCCGGCGTCCGCCGCTTCTAGCGCCAGCAACAGCTTAAGCAGCGTTGATTTCCCGGCCCCGGAGCAGCCCACTAATCCAACGCGTTGTGCAGAGTACAGGTTCAGATCGGTAGGTTGTAACCCACCGGCCCCTGATGAATATTGTCGGCAGACCTGCTGCAGGCTGATAAAGGGTATTTCCCCGCTTATGGGCAGATTGTTCATGCCGTTACCCTGCCAGTCTCAGTGATGGGGGCCGGTTAAATGCCGGGCGTTGAGCACTGGCGACCAGCTGTTGGGTGTAGGGATGCTGGGGGTGCTGTAACAATCGGGCGAAGGAACCCTGTTCGGCTATTTCCCCGTTCACCAGCACGATGGCACGTTGACAAAGACCGGCGGCAACGGCGAGATCGTGAGTAATAAACAGTAACGCCGGCGCGCTGGGGCGTTCGGTGTAGCTTTTCAGGATATCAATCAGCTGATGCTGGCTGACCATGTCCAGAGCGGTGGTAGGTTCATCTGCGATCAGCAGGCTTTTCTCACCGAGCAAGGCCAGTGCTGCACATATTCGCTGACATTGGCCCCCGGATAATTGATTGGGGTAACGCGTCATAACGTTGTCCGGCGACATTCCCAACGCTGTTAGTAATTCCGCTGCGCAGTGCTGGGCCTGGCATTTCGTCAGGGGATTTTGGCTGCATAGCGCCAGGGTCAATTGCTGGCCCACGGTGGCCAGAGGATTGAGGCTGGTAAAAGGATCCTGAAAAATGGCTGCCAATTCAGTGTTTTTACGCCGTTGCAAACGCAGACCATTAACTTCTCGCCCTTGCAGTCGAATCGAACCGCTAACCGTTGCTCCGACCGGCAGCGTGCCCAGAATGGCGGCGGCGGTCAGTGATTTGCCGGAACCCGATGCGCCCAGCAGGCATAAACGTTCACCTGCATGCAAAGTGAAGCTCAGATCGTGGATCTTGACCTCTGCGTTCAGTGAGAGCGTCAGGTGTTCTACGGTAAGTAACGGCGGGGTTTGGCTTTCCATTAATGCATCTGCGCTGGTTTATTATGATATGTAATAACATAACATTTCAACCTCTGAAATGACCAGCGGATTAATGAAATACTTTGAAATAGGCTAAAGTGGGTTAACCAAGGTATAATACTCAGGGTTTTGTTGGCAGGTTGGTCCTATCGGTGAGAACGCTTATTTTCATTTTGTGCATGGCCGGTTATCTGCTGGTGTTGAGTTACCTTGGCGTGTTTGTCACTGATAAAATATGTGAAAAATCAGAAAACTATACCAAGGTCTGCCGTCTTGTCGATATCTCGGAACCCCATATCCCACGCTAAATCTCGGCCGTCAGCCTAAATAATCTGCGGTAATTAACGGTGTCAGCACCCCCGACAGAACGGCTAACGTAGCCCATTGTCGCCACCCTAAGCGCGCAAACCAATCTTGACGAAGAGGTGGCGTTGCAAGTTGACCCAGTACGATGGGGCCGGTGAGCAATACAGTCAGAAGAATAAAAACCAACCCTCGGCTCCAGATATTGAACTCGCTATGCATCACGTTGGCGTAATAAATCCGCATCAGAATATAATAGGCCAGCATCATCCAGGCAAAGTTAGCGCGTTTTTTGAGCAGGTGGTAAAGCATGAACCCGATGAACAGGCTGTGGCATGCGGAGATCAGTGGAGCTTCGAAAGGGTGTCTGACGCAGACGTTGTATACCGCCAGGTAGATATTAAAGATCAGTAGGGCATACACGGTATATATATACCAGCCATAGATAACCTTCAGTTTTTTGGGGGTTGGCGAGATTGGGCAATATTCCGGTATCATTGGAGCCTCCTGAGCTGACTAGCGTTATAACATTCAAAAACTAAATGGAATTTAAACGCTAAACAGGCTTTATTTTACCCTCTGTCGGGAACTAATCAGGGCCTGTCAGGTCTGTTGAAACCATAAGATTCAGGGTGTTTTCCCATCGAAAAATAATGGCAACTTATTGATATGAAAGAGTATAAAAACGAACGTTTCACCATGTATCTGCTGTTTGCCACGCTGGGGTTTTATTTCTTTCTGCCACCTATGGTGGTCGCTTTATTTTGTCAGTGGTTCAATCTCAATCCCTTTAATGTCATTCGGTTTTGGCATATTAATCCCTTTTCTGCCGAACGAGGAATACCCCTTTATCAAACCTTTATATACATACTCATTTTATGGGGGGCAGCGAATATTTTGCTTGGCGCTATCCTGCTGGTGGTGAGCCGTTTGCATAAATGGTTTATTAAACGACCACGCTGAGCGTTGTTGCCGCTGGATGAGCAAAAAGAGGTGGATTGAAACTCTGCACTAAAGGATAATGATAGTCGTTATCATCTATGGGTGCCAGTCGAGAGGAAAAGGTTTGTCTCCTTATGCGCTCTTCCGAACTGGCACGACATTGCTTACATCTATTCCTGTTTACTTGCCAGCCTAGTGCTGGCTTTTTTTATTGTTATCTTTCAATCGACTAATTCCCTATTCAGCCCATGGTTTATTTGCCGTGCAGATTGATTTGCTTGCTTATAAAAAGGCATGGAGGCTTGAAAATTTTTATCAATAAAGATAATAATTATCATTAATATTTCACTTAATTTACATACAACACACCGATATAACCTCTGCACAGCGTTGTTAATCCGCGTTGATGACAGGGCCTTTGGGTGTCATTTAATGTTTTTTACTGGGGATTACAGGTATGCCGACGATTTTTCCTGTCAAACGGTCACGGGTTTTGTGTGCGTTTGCGATGTTCCTGCCGCTGGTGTCTTTCGCTGAGGATACTCTGGTTGTTACTGCTAAACCCGCTGATACGGCGGAAGCAGCGACCCACGGCTATCAAGCGACGACCAGCCAAGGGGCGACCAAAACCGATAAACCCTTGATTCTGACTGCACAGTCCGTTTCGGTGGTGACGCGCCAACAAATGACCGACCAGAATACTCAAACGGTTAATGATGCCCTGAAATATACGCCTGGTGTTTTCACTAACTTCGCCGGTGGTGCAACGCGCTATGACACCATTGCGTTACGTGGTTTTCACGGTGGCGACGTTAATAACACCTTCCTTGATGGTCTGCGGTTATTGAGTGACGGCGGCACCTATAATGCCTTGCAGGTTGACCCCTGGTTCCTGGAACGCATCGACGTTATCAAAGGGCCTTCATCGGTCATGTACGGGCAAAGCATTCCGGGCGGGTTGGTCGCTTTGACCTCCAAGCGCCCCCAGTTTGCCACGGAAGGGCACGTTAACCTGATGGCAGGCAATAACAACACCCAGGGTGGCGCTTTCGATGTGACCGGCGCGCTGTCGGAGCAGTGGGCTTATCGGTTGACCGGCATGACGCGCAGCAGCGAAACCATGTATGACCATCAACGTGAGGAACGCTATGCCATTTCACCGTCATTACTGTGGCAGCCGGATGAAAATACTTCGCTGCTGCTGAAAGCTTATCTGCAAAAAGATCCCTCAGGCGGTTATCACAGTGCAGTACCGGCAGATGGCAGCCTCTATTCCAGTTCCGGTGACAAGCTGGGGCGTGGCTTCTTTGATGGCGAGAGCAGCCGCAATGTGTTCAAACGTTGGGAACAGATTTACAGCTATGCTTTCTCGCACAGTTTTAACGACGTTTGGTCATTCCGCCAGAACGCCAGCTACACCCACTCCAATGTTGAATTACAGCAGGTGTACCAGATTGGCTGGAATGACGATCACAGCCTATTGAATCGCTATTACAGCGGTTCAGCCACTTCGCTGGATGCCTTCGCCGTTGATAACCAGTTGGAAGCCGATTTTGCGACCGGGCTGCTGGATCATAAGGTGATGCTGGGTTTGGATTACCAGCGCCTGCGTAATAATTTGTGGGATGAGTCGGCGAGAGCTTCGCAGCTTAATCCTTACACCGGCGTGTCCGGCGGTGACGCATTAACCAACCTGACGCATACCGATTCCCGACGTCGTTATGAGCAGACCGGCGTTTATCTGCAGGATGAAATCAGCTTACAGAATTGGTATCTGAATCTGTCAGGGCGCTTCGACCGTATCGAATCTAAAAATACGGTGCTCAACACCGGCACCAGCGATGCCCGCACCGACGACAATTTTAGCGGCCGTGGCTCACTGTTGTACCGCTTTGATAACGGTTTCTCGCCTTACGTCAGTTATAGCACCGCAGTCACCCCGGAGGCATTGCCCGATCAAAACGGCCATATGCTGAAACCCAGCACCAGCGAGCAGTATGAGGTGGGTCTGAAGTACCAGCCACCAGGCAGTTCCTCGATATACAGCGTGGCGCTGTATGACCTGACGCAGAAAGACGTGGCTAACCGCGTGGTGCAGCAAAGCTATTACCTGCCGGCCGGCAAGGTGCATTCTCAGGGGCTTGAGCTGGAGGCCCGAAGCAAGATCACCGAACGCTTCGATCTGATCGCAGGCTATACCTACAATAAAGTGAAATTCAAAGATGCCATTGATGGCAACGACGGCAACACACCGTATCTCGCACCGAACCAAATGGCTTCACTGTGGGGCAAATATGCCACCGCATACGGTGTGGATCTTGGTGCTGGGGCGCGTTACATCGGCAAGCAGTGGGCCGATAACGAAAATACGTTGAGGATCCCTTCCGTTACGCTGTTGGATGCCTCGGTGCGGATGAATTTGGACAGGGTGAATCCGTCGTTGAAAGGTGCCTATGTGCAACTGAATGTGAATAACTTGACCGACCGGAAATATGTCGCGGCCTGCTATGGGACCGGCTATTGCTACTGGGGCGCAGAACGTTCCGTGGTGGCGACGGTTGGGTACGATTTTTGATGTAGTAGGCGGTGCTATCGCCCCGTCAGCGTTTGACGGGGTGGTTTCTGCAGCGTCAGAACAAGGAGAACATCAACACTACCGGTAGGCTCAGGGGCCAGGTTAAACCAATCGTTAAGGCACTGAGAAAACGAATTTTTATGGTATCCCGGCTGACCAGGTAGGTGAAAATCATAGAAACTACCAAGCCAATCAAATAAAAGTATTGTGTTGCAACCCACAGCGACGACATGAAACCTTACCCAGTTGTATTGTTAAGTTACAAATTTTAAGGGCTTAACCCCACATAATCAATGCTTATTAATTGTTTCTTCAATTTAGGCAGGTATCAACACAATTACTGTGGCTATACGCATTTTTCATGCCACGTTGAAGGCCGATTTGCTGGGTGAGATTTGAAAATGTTAAGCAGATATAATATGTTGGTGGCTTATGGAACAAAATGAGGCGCTATTATGAGTTTTTGGAGAATCGTATTTACCATCATCCTGCCACCGCTGGGCGTACTGCTGGATAAAGGTATAGGCGGCGCGTTTATCCTCAATATTATCCTCACCTTGTTTGGCTACTTCCCGGGGCTGATCCACGCATTCTGGATCCAGACGAAACAGTAGTCACCGTGGTTGCAAAACCTGGACGGCTATAGTGTGGCTTTGATAACCCTGGCATCAGCGCATGCCGGGGTTTTTTTATTCTCGCACGGCGTTAATGAATATTGAGGCTATAAACGAATAACCACGAAAAAAGCGTCGCCAGCAGGCTTACGATAAAAAGAATGGAGATCATTTCCTTCACGTAAAAATTCCCTATTGATATTGTTGAAAATACTTCTCTTTGTTTTTTCATGGGATTTTAGATCGTTATAGGTATAAATCCTAATTTTAATCTTGTCAGAGGCGTGTAAACCATCAAGGCTTTGGGCGTGCATAGGAGGTTTATTCCTTGGAAATTCCTGTTTTAGTCAGTCGGAGGCTGGTATTGCGCCCACTGACGCTTGGCGATGCCGAAGATATTCAGCTGTTGTTTCCACAGTGGGAAATTGTGCGTCATATGACAGATCAAATTCCTTGGCCATACCCTGAAGGCGCTGCGTTGGAGTTTATCAATAATATCGCGCTACCCGCGATGGAGGCGGGCACAGGTTGGTTTTGGTCTATCCGGCGACGAGAGGATGAGCAGCATTTGATTGGTGTAATTAACCTGAATTTGATTGGCAACAGTAATCGTGGATTTTGGCTATCACTGGCATGGCAACGTCAGGGATTGATGAGTGAAGCCAGCGAAACAGTGACTGATTACTGGTTCAATCAACTGGGGCAGCCGGTGCTACGGGTTTCCAAGGCAAAAGACAACCTGGCGTCTCGACGTATTTCCGAGCATAACGGCATGCGAGTGGTTGCGACCCAAGAAAGCGCTTATGTAGCAGGCCGCATAACTACGGAAATTTGGGAGATAACCCGGGCAGAATGGTTCGCCAGGAAGGATGTTGCAACAGATTAACTATTCGTAGCTATTGCTGGAAACTCTTGATGTGAACTATATACAAGGGGGTATATAAAGACGTTTGGGCTTGAGCCAGAGGGTGCTGGAAGTGAACAGTGCGGACGCTCAAGTTTGGTGTAGCGTCTCCACGCGAAAGAAGGAATCTTGTAATGAAGGCAAAACCTACCGTAGTCCTGGTCCATGGATTTTGGGGCGGTGCAGCGCACTGGAGCAAAGTCATTACCGAATTATCGCACAAGGGATATCACTCGATTCACGCGGTTGAAATGCCGCTGACATCGCTGGCAGACGATGCTGAACGCACCCGCAAGATGGTGGCGCAGCAGCAGGGGCCGGTGCTGTTGGTCGGCCATTCTTATGGTGGCGCGGTGCTCAGTGAAATGGGCAATCAACCCAACGTGGTGGGATTGGTGTATATCGCCGCCTTCGCACCGGACGCCGGCGAAAGCCCCGGAGGCATTACCCAGCAACATCCGCCAATTGCGGCGGCGAACCTGGCGCCGGACAGCGACGGCTATTTATGGATTAAGACAGACAAGTTCCACGAAAGCTTCTGTCAGGATCTGCCTGCTGATGAGGCATTGGTGATGGCGGTAACGCAAAAGGCGCCGTTGGCCAGCACCTTCGGCAATACGATCGCTGAGCCAGCGTGGAAACACAAACCGTCCTGGTACCAAATCTCCAGCAATGACCGGATGATAGCCCCCGAAAACCAGCAGCGAATGTCTGCGCGTTTGAAGGCCAAAAAGGTGATTACGCTGGACGCCAGCCACGCTTCTCTTGCTTCGCATCCGAAAGAAATCGCCGCTTTGATAGATGAAGCTGCCAACGGCTTATAAGGCATTTTTTGAGATGGTGCCCCGTCCAACTTGCGGGGCTTTTTTATGCTGAAAAGTGGGGGCGGGGGCCGTGTTTGACTCGGCTGAAACCAACGGGACTAAATTGGTTTGCTGTGTTCAGCGGCGTGCATGGCCAGGTAGGCTTTAAGGTTGTTATCGCTAACCCCTAACATATCCAGGATCTCCGCCATAAAACTGACCGGTGCGCTACCGGGGGCGGTTACCACGCGCTGGTCGCCTACGGCATAGGGCACATCCTGATAATATTCAGCTCCGCCGTAGTTAAGCTGCGATAAATTCTCAGCGGAATTGGAGGTGTGGCGAAGATGATCAAGTATACCCGCCTGCGCCAAAACGCGGGTTCCATCGCAAATGCCGGCGACGATGACGCTTCTACTGAATGCCTCCGCTACCATCCCAGCGATATCTGGGGCCTGTTCGGTTCGCCATACCGTGCCTCCGCATAGGATCAACAGATCTGTCTCGCTCAGTTGGATAGCCTCGAGCGCCATATTGGGGGTCACGTGCATGCCACCGGAGGAAATGACAGGGGCGCCATTGGGGGAGGCAAAACGAGTATCGAAACCGTAATAGCCGCGGCAAGTAGAGTTGATCAGGGCAGTTTCCCAATCAGAGAAATTATCGGTAAGAATGGTCACAATGCGCGTCATTGGCGGCGATTTCCTTGTGTGGCAGATAAAGGGCAGGAAGGTTTCGTCCTGCAGGTATGGCGAGTGTAATGGCAGCCACTGTCAGTTTCTGGCAGCAGGGATATCGGTGCCTCATATCGTTGAGCGGTTCTTTACGGCATAAAAAAATCCCGCGCAGCGGCGGGATTAAGGGATGATAGCGACAAACTGGATGTTGTTCTGGTTATGTGATGGTGTGTGTCTCCAGATGGCGACAGTAGCGCACCTGAATTTCAGCGACAAGCAGAAAATCTGTAATGATACAGGTATCAGAATATCCTCAGAAAAAACGCTGGGTATCGGTTCGATGATAAAGCCTGCCGGGTGGTGAGGATAGGGCGTGAGTGAGGCTTTGGCTAATAGGGGATTGTTGAACCACTTCCTTGTGTGAGGGCGTCCTAACGTCGTTTCCGCTTGGCGTTGAAAGTACTTATTCGTCTTTGTCGCAAATACATGACAAAGGAAAATACGACAACTGCGATCAAAACGACGATGATTGCGAAGGGAAGTAATTCCATAGCATTCACCTGAGATGGCAATTTGGCTATTCATTAAATAGGAATATTCCTAATTAGCGCAATGGGTAAAAACGTAATTAGGAATTACCTCAGCGGATGATGCTCACTAACCACAAAAATAACGGGGAGCCGAAATTGATTTTTCGCCTGGCAACAGTAACGGATGCTAACCTATTGATTGACATTGATACCTTGGCATCACAGGACCCACGTCGCTATGCTCAGATCGGCGAGTGGTGCGAGGCTGGTGTCTGCCACGTAGGTGAAATTGAGGGCATGATCGTGGCCTATGGCGTATTGCACTATCACTTTTACGACAGTGGATTTATAGAAATTCTTATGGTTGGTAACCTGATGAGGCGTAAAAAGGTGGGGTTAAAATTTATCGAATATTTTAAATCGATCTGCATGCGTCCAAAACTTTTTACCTCAACCAATAGCTCGAATTTACCGATGATAAAGCTACTGTCGAAGGCCGGATTTATTGAGAGTGGCCGTATTGATAACCTTGATGAGCAGGATCCTGAAGTGGTTTTCTTTTTACCGGTAAAAAAACAGCCGGAAAACAGGGTTAACCGGCTGATTTAAAATGAATTTATTTGTAATTATACGGTCTGCTTGTGGAAAAGTTCGCGGAATACCGGGTAAATATCGTCCGGTTCGCGGATATGCTGCATGGCAAAGTTTTCGAATTTTGCCTGCAGGTCCTCGTATTCGCGCCACAGCGTCTGGTGGGCGCGGCGGGTGATTTCAATGTAGCTGTAGTAGCGAACCATCGGCAGCAGCTTTTTCGCCAGCAGTTCGTGGCACAGCGGCGAGTCATCGGCCCAGTTGTCGCCATCCGACGCCTGCGCGGCGTAGATGTTCCATTGCGCCGGATCGTAACGTTCCTCAACCACTTCATTCATCAGTTTCAGCGCGCTAGATACAATGGTGCCCCCAGTCTCCTGCGAGTAGAAGAACTCCTGCTCATCCACTTCCTTCGCTTGGGTATGGTGGCGTATATACACCACCTCGACGTTTTTATAGGTTCGGCTCAGGAACAGATAGAGCAGAATATAGAAACGCTTGGCCATGTCCTTGGTGGCCTGGTCCATGGAGCCGGACACGTCCATCAGGCAGAACATTACCGCCTGGCTAGAAGGTTCCGGTCGGCGCTCATAGTTCTTATAGCGTAAATCAAAGGTGTCGATAAATGGCACGCTTTCGATTTTTTTTCTCAGCTCGGCAATTTCCTTGCGCAGCCGTTCCTCTTCCAGCAGTTGCACCGGCTCGGTGTTTTCCATCTGGGTGAGTTCGTCTTCCAACTCATGCAACGCGCGGCGTTTTCCTGCGGTCATGGCAGTGCGGCGCGCCAGCGAGTTTTGCAACGAACGCACCACGCTGATATTGGCCGGTACGCCGTTGGCGGTGTAACCGGCCCGATGGGTTTTGTACTCGGTGAGCTGCTTATACTGATTCTTTTTCAGGTTCGGCAGCGCCAGATCTTCAAACAGCAGGTCGAGATACTCGTCCTTGGATATCTGGAAAACAAACTCGTCTTCGCCTTCACCATCCTGGCTGGCATTGCCCTGACCGCCGCCGCCACCACCGCCACCCTGAGGGCGTTCGACGCGGTCATTCTGCACAAAGTGGTCATTGCCCGGATGAACGCGGTGGCGTGTGCCACCGCGACCCTGATGAAACATAGGTTCGTTGATGTCGCCAGCGGGGATCGAGACGGACTCCCCACTGTCTACGTCGGTGACCGAACGCTTGTTGATGGCTTCGGCAATCGACTGTTTGATTTGCGACTTGTAGCGGCGCAAGAAGCGTTGGCGGTTAACCATGCTCTTGTTTTTGCCGTTAAGCCGTCGGTCAATGAAATAGGCCATACTTCCCCCAAACGACGTTGCCAACTTTCTATACTCGTTATACTTGCCGTTGCCTCTGTGTTGGTTGCGTTCACTTACCCGAATCACTTACCAGAGTAAGCTCATCGGGATAAGCGCTCTTGCCGCCTTGATGCAACGCCAATTATTTTGGGTATACGCCATCTCCATGACGCTAATTCTCATTAGACGTTACGAAGACTTTCTGACCCGCAGATACCATTCACACAGCAGACGAACCTGTTTGCGGGTGTAGCCTTTCTCCATCATACGGTCGACGAAGTCGTCGTGTTTTTTCTGCTCATCCGTTGAGGTTTTTGCGTTAAAGGAAATCACCGGCAGTAACTCTTCGGTGTTCGAGAACATTTTCTTCTCGATCACGGTACGCAGCTTCTCATAGCTGGTCCAGTTAGGGTTACGGCCACTATTGTTAGCACGGGCGCGCAGCACGAAGTTGACTATTTCGTTGCGGAAATCTTTCGGGTTGCTGATGCCGGCCGGTTTCTCGATTTTCTCCAGTTCAGCGTTCAGGGACTCGCGATCGAACAGCTGGCCGGTGTCCGGATCACGGTACTCTTGATCCTGGATCCAGAAGTCTGCATAGGTCACGTAGCGGTCAAAAATGTTCTGACCGTATTCCGAGTAAGATTCCAGATAAGCCGTCTGGATCTCTTTGCCGATAAATTCGGCGTATTTCGGGATCAGATAGCCTTTCAGGTGCTCCAGGTATTTCTCTGCCAGATCTTGCGGGAATTGCTCACGTTCGATCTGCTGTTCCAACACATAGAACAGGTGAACCGGGTTCGCGGCGACCTCTGCGTGATCAAAGTTGAACACCCGCGACAGAATTTTAAATGCGAAGCGGGTGGACAGGCCGTTCATGCCTTCATCGACCCCGGCGTAGTCGCGGTATTCCTGGTACGACTTGGCTTTCGGATCGGTATCCTTCAGGCTTTCGCCGTCATAGACGCGCATCTTCGAGTAGATGCTGGAGTTTTCCGGCTCTTTCATGCGTGAGAGCACGGTAAAGCGCGCCAAGGTTTCCAGCGTGCCAGGGGCGCACGGCGCATGGGTCAGTTCGCTGTGATCCAGCAGTTTGTCGTAGATTTTGATCTCTTCCGAAACTCGCAGGCAGTAAGGTACCTTGACGATGTAAACGCGGTCGAGGAAGGCCTCGTTGTTTTTGTTGTTACGGAAGGTCACCCATTCGGATTCGTTGGAGTGCGCCAGAATAATGCCGCTGAACGGCAGGGCAGAGATCCCTTCGGTACCGTTGTAGTTACCTTCCTGGGTGGCGGTCAGCAGAGGATGCAGCACCTTGATCGGCGCTTTGAACATCTCCACGAACTCCATAATCCCCTGGTTGGCACGGCACAGGGCGCCGGAATAACCATAGGCATCCGGATCGTTTTGTGCGTGGTTTTCCAGCTTGCGAATATCGACCTTGCCGACCAGCGCGGAGATATCCTGGTTGTTCTCGTCACCCGGTTCCGTTTTGGCGATGGCGATCTGTTCCAGGATGGACGGACGCACCTTGACCACTTTGAATTTGGTGATGTCGCCGCCAAATTCATGCAGGCGTTTTGCCGCCCAAGGGGACATGATGGTGCCGAGGTAACGATTCGGGATGTTATATTCTTTTTCCAGAATAGTGGCATCTTCCTGCGGATTGAACAGGCACAGCGGGTGGTCGTTTACCGGGCTGCGTTCGCCGTTGGCGCTCAGGGTATAAATGGGCACGCGTTGCATCAGCGCTTTCAGGCGTTCTGCCAGCGATGATTTACCGCCGCCGACGGGGCCCAACAGATAAAGAATTTGTTTCTTCTCTTCGAGGCCCTGAGCGGCATGTTTCAGGTAAGAGACTATCTGTTCGATAGCTTCTTCCATACCGTAGAACTCTTCGAATGCCGGATAGCGTGCGATCACGCGGTTGGAGAACAGGCGAGACATACGCGACTCAAGCGCGGTATCCACCATAACTGGTTCACCGATAGCCATGAGTAGACGTTCTGCCGCATTGGCATATGCACTGCGATCTTGCCGGCAGATGGTAAGAAATTCCTGCAGTGTGAACTCTTCGTCCTTGGCAGCTTCGTAGCGCTGGCGATAGTGGTCAAATATGTTCATGGCGATGCCCGTCCTTTCGTTATTAGCACAGGTTAAAGGGAGCTGATGATTGTGTTTTGGCCCCCGAAAGAAGAAGTTATCCTTGAGTACAGCAACCCGTATGCCAACTTGGTGCGCTTATTATCGCGAGTTGCGCTGTATTGCCACTGGGCTCAGGATTCATTCACCTTCTGATTTAAGCTTAGTTTGCATACCAGAAAATTTCCTGCGTGGTAAAAAGCTTTTTTTAAGTCATATCAATGACTCAGTTATGACAGGGATAGCCAAATGCCTTGTCTGGCGCGGCCTGCGGCAAAAAACGTCACTGTTCCGACATGATTAATTCATATTTCTATTCTAAGTTATTCGATCTTGGTTGTTTTCTATTGTAAAGATTAGGCGCGTAACGACAATTTCACATAAACTAAGCCAGCTATTAACTCTGTTATTTATGGAAAAAGAACCAGTGAAGATTTTTCAACTCAAAACGCTAGCAATTATCGCTTCCGCAATGGTTTGTGCGCAAAGTGCTCAGGCTGGGACCTGGTCACTCGGTGCTTCCGCGCTGGTTAGCCCGGATCCGTATCGTGGCTATCAGGACCGCGTGTATCCGGTACCCGTCATCAACTATGAAGGGGATGACTTCTACTTCCGTACCCTGACCGCCGGTTATTACCTGTGGAAAGATCAGGAAAACCAACTGAGTCTGATGGGTTACTACTCTCCGTTGGGCTACCGTCCGGGTGACAGTGACGACGATCGCATGAAGAAGTTGGACAAGCGTCGCGGCACGTTGATGGCCGGTCTGGCTTATACGCATAATGCTGATTGGGGCATCCTGCGTACCACCTTTACCGGTGATACCCTGGATTACAGCAACGGCATGATTGGTGACTTCGCCTATCTGTACAAGTTTGAGCTGGACGCCTTCACCTTGGTGCCGGGTGTGGGTGTGACGTGGAGCAGCAAAAACCAGAACAAATACTACTACGGCGTTAGCGATAACGAATCTCGCCGCAGCGGTCTGGACAGCTATACGCCAAGCGACAGCTGGGCACCTTACGTTGAGCTGAGCGCCAACTACAAGATCAACAAAGACTGGAATGCCTTCTTTATGGGGCGTTACATCAAACTGTCTGATGAAGTGAAAGACAGCCCGATGGTGGATAAATCTTACACCGGGGTGTTAATGACGGGTGTGAGCTACAGCTTCTAAAAAGCGAATGCACAAAAAAAGTGCAATGTAGGCATCATAAAGGGGCGCTGGCGCCCCTTTTGCACATCTGTAGTGCAATGATGCAGGGCAGGCGTTTTCACCGCCCCTGCTGCGATCACGCGTTCTTGCGGGTGCGGAAGGTCACTGCCAGCCGTGCCGGTTGTTCCCCTGCGGCAATCAGCGGTTTGCTGACGCGGCCGGTTTCCACGCAAACCATGGTTTTATACCCGTCGTTAGGCATGTCCGCCATGCTGCAAGAAAGCTCTACGCCAGGGTTCCAGGCAATCACATCGCTCATGTGATGGTGATGAACCTCAATGGTGCGTTGGAGCGCCGCATCTTTGATCAGGCTAAAGGCCTCCGGCTGGGTATAAACCCGATCGGTCTGGCCGACGAAGGTCACGTCACCGGTCTGTTTGGTTTCGGCGCCCCCAGCGACTTTATCGATATAAGGCACGCCGAGGCCGGCTACCTTAACCTGTTCAATATCCCCGATCTGGAAGTAGCTATGCAGCGCCGCAGTGGCCTGATAATCACCGTGAGACTCCAGCTCTATCTCACATTCTTCCCCTAGCTTGAAGCGGGCAATCAGCGTAAAGGCGTGTGGCCACAGGCTACGGGTTTGCTCATTGTCTTTCAGCGTGAAGGTCAGAATGACGCCGTTATCATCTTCATCATGCGCCGTCAGACTCCAGGGCTGATTGCGGGCGAAACCGTGCGAAGGTTTTGCCACCGGACCAAACCAGGGCCAGCAAATGGGGACGCCGCCGCGGATAGCATTGCCTTTTTTAAATGGCGTGTTGTGGCTCAGCCAAATGACCGGCTTTTCACCGCTGGGTTGCCAGGCCAACAGATGCGCGCCTTGCAGCGTGATAGCCGCACGCACTTTCGGGTGGGAAACCACCACCACAGGCAGTTCGTCGAGTTGCCGTTGGCTGATATAAGGAGAAATTTGCTGAGTAACGGGTAGGGTGAAAATTTTTTCGTTCATCGGTTGGCCTTTTGTTCGCCGTAGAAACAAAAAAAGGGCGACAAAAATGTCGCCCTCATCATCAGCTTGGCATCAATCCATTATTTGGAGATGTGAGCGATCAGATCCAGAACCTTGTTGGAGTAACCAGTTTCGTTATCGTACCAAGAAACCAGTTTCACGAAGGTGTCGCTCAGAGCGATACCGGCTTTGGCATCGAATACGGAAGTCAGAGTTTCGCCGTTGAAATCGGTAGAAACCACTTCGTCTTCGGTGTAGCCCAGCACGCCTTTCAGCTCGCCTTCAGATGCAGCTTTGATAGCAGCACAGATTTCTTTGTAAGAAGCTGGTTTTGCCAGACGAGCAGTCAGGTCAACCACAGAAACGTTCGGGGTAGGAACGCGGAACGCCATACCGGTCAGTTTGCCGTTCAGTTCTGGGATAACTTTACCTACTGCTTTAGCAGCACCGGTAGAAGAAGGGATGATGTTCTGAGATGCGCCGCGGCCGCCGCGCCAGTCTTTGTGAGACGGGCCATCAACGGTTTTCTGAGTTGCGGTAGTTGCATGCACGGTGGTCATCAGCGCTTCAACGATGCCGAACTTGTCGTTGATAACTTTAGCCAGTGGTGCCAGGCAGTTGGTGGTACAAGAAGCGTTAGAAACGATTTCCTGACCAGCGTAAGATTTGTGGTTCACACCCATAACGAACATTGGGGTGTCGTCTTTGGATGGGCCAGTCAGAACAACTTTCTTAGCGCCTGCAGCGATGTGTTTACGTGCAGTTTCGTCAGTCAGGAACAGGCCAGTTGCTTCTGCAACGACGTCAACGTTGACTTCGTTCCACTTCAGGTTAGCCGGATCTCTTTCTGAGGTACAACGGATGGTTTTGCCGTTAACAACCAGGTGGCCGTCTTTAACTTCTACAGTGCCGTTGAAGCGGCCGTGAGTAGAGTCATATTTCAGCATGTAAGCCATGTACTCTGCGTCTAACAGGTCGTTGATTGCAACGATTTCGATGTCAGAACGTTCTTGAGCAGCACGAAAAACAATGCGACCGATACGGCCAAAACCGTTGATACCTACTTTGATAGTCATATATTCCACCAGCTATTTGTTAGTGAATAAAAGGTTGCCTGTAAAATTACAAAAACCTTACCAAGCGTCAAGCGGAATCGTGTCAATACTTGCTGCAAATCAAACCTCGCAGCCTGGTTTGAGCGCTTATTGCACGTTCCGTTTGCGTTCGGCCTCATCCGTAATATGGGGTCAAACCGCCAAGTATAAAGTCAGTCCATATAAGATATGTGATCGGTATCACATATTGCCGCGACGTGACCTTTATGGGCTACAGTTTAGGCCAAAAAGCGCTGCAGTGTTGTTAATTTTTTGTTATTATTACTCATTGTTTTCGTTGACATTATCCACATTCAGAGAAACGCACAAATGGCTAAAGAGACAACCCCTGACCATCCGGCCACGGAACTGAATGAAATCCAACGTTATGTGACTCAGGAACGTGGTACCGAGGCGCCGTATTCCGGCAAATTGCTGCACAACAAACGCGAGGGCGTGTACCATTGCCTGTGCTGCAACCACCCGCTGTTTTACTCAGACAGCAAGTACGACTCCGGCTGCGGTTGGCCGAGCTTCTATCAGCCGGTATCCGACGATGCGATTCGTTATCTTGATGATAATTCACATAATATGCATCGCGTTGAGATCCGCTGTGGTCACTGTGACGCGCATTTGGGCCACGTATTCCCCGACGGCCCGCAGCCGACCGGCGAGCGTTTTTGCGTTAACTCGGCGTCGCTCAGTTTTACCGACGGTGAGAACGGTGAGAAAACGGCTGGCTAGAGCTAGTACGTTGTTAGAAAAATCGATTCAGCTAATTATTCTTGCATGAGTAAGGAAAGGCCCTGATGGATGTGAAAGACCTGATTGCCGCCATGACGCCGGAAATCTATCAACGGCTGGTATTGGCCGTTGAGCTGGGCAAGTGGCCGGATGGCGTAGCCCTGACTCCGGAACAGAAAGAAAACAGCCTGCAGGCGGTCATGCTGTGGCAGTCGTTGCACAATGCCGATCCGCAACACATGAGTATCGGCACCGACGGTCAGATTGTGATGAAGAGCAAGCAAGAGCTGAAACAGCAGTTTATCGCTGAACCCCTTGCCAAGCTGAAACCGCAGTAAATCGAATAACGGGGCGATAGTGACATCGCCCCGTGGGTTTAGCCTTTCCCGCCGTTGATCCCCAGCGATTCCGCCAGTTGATGCGCGAGCCGGTTATTGTCGTCTGCGCCATATTCCCAGAACATCGCGCCCCCCAATCCCTTGCTTTTGATGTAATCAGCCTTCAGCTCAACCGAGCGCGGGTTCTCGTACGAAATGGCGAATAAAGGTTTGCCCTCGGCGGATTTCATCGTCAGATAGGGAACCTGGGCATCGCTGTCCCAATGGGCGCTGAAGCGCCGCTGTGGATCGTTTAACAGCTTGCTGACGATATCGTTATATTTGAAGTAGCTGTCCTTGGTCAGATCCAACCCCAGTGATTTGAAGACGGCGGTTTCGCGCGCGGTGAAATAGGGTTGGGTGACAGGGTTTTTCTCTGCGTCGGCTTTGTCCCAGTCGACGCCGGGCTCAGTGGCGCGTTTGGGTACCCGACCATAAAAACCGATGCCCAGATTTAACTGCGCCGGTTTAAGTCCAGCGGCCAAATAGTTATCCACGACAAAATTGGCGCTGTAGCGATCGGCTGCCGCGACGGTCGGCCACTGTTTGGAATCATACAGATTGGAGTTGAAATACTGAGTGCCGTACGCCATATCGTAGGTCATCAGGTTGATGTAATCGAGATAGGGTGCAATACCTTTGACGTCCACCCATTCCTGCGGACTTTTGACGTTGGCACCCACGGCGATGGTCAGCAATTTATTTTTATTCAGGGCGCTATGCAGTTCTTTCAGCAGCACGGTGAAGTTGGCCCGGTCCGCCGGTTGGCTTTCGACCAGCCCCCAGGCGCCGTTAACCGGGTACTCCCAGTCGAGATCGATGCCGTCCAGTTGGTACTGCTGGATGACGTCCAGCACCGAACGGATAAATACAGTCCGGCTCTCTGGCGTTGCCGCCGCACCAGAAAAACCGCGAGCACCCCAACCGCCGACGGACAGCAGCACTTTCAACTCCGGATTCTGTTTACGCAATACCGGCAGCAGCTTCAGATCGGCCATCACTTTAGGTGACAGATAAATCTGGTGCAGGCGAGCCGGGTCTTTCAGCGCAGGATTGGATTCGTCTTTCTCATCGTTGTAGATCAGGCCGAAGGAGTAATTGAGGTGGGTGATTTGCGTGACGTCCAGCTTGTTGATGTCACCGCCTGGACCGGCGGTAACGTCACCCCCGCCGTTGAAATAACCGACGGAGAGGTAAGAGGCGGCATGCGCCATGCCGGCACCAGCCATACCAAACTGAACCGCCACCAGCAAAGGCAGCAGTTTACGGGTGAAAACCATGTTATCTCCTTTGGTCGGCAAGGCCGACCCGAAACCGCCTCAGGCGGTAACATAAAGCCGGACTCAATGGGCCCCGGATGCGTATAACTGATTGATGCCAAGGCATCAGCGGTCATAACAGCAAATGTGCTGCACGCGAACAAGATGTCATCACAGGAGAATGGTCGGAATGTGAGCGATGTCGAGATTTGTCGGTGGGGGAATGGGCGGGTGCCATCAGCACCCGACGCATTATCGTTCGATGAATTGTGACAGGGTAACGAGTTTTGCACCAGCCTGCTGCATGGCCTGAAGGGCTTCCTGACTGTCACCAGGTTGCAAATTAACGCCGCGACAGCCGTCGGTAATTATCGAGGTCTGGTATCCCAGCGCGAGAGCATCCAGGACGCTGAATTTGACGCAGTAGTCGGTTGCCAGCCCCATCACGGCCAAATGGCTCACGTCATGAGCTTTCAACCAGCGGTCCAACTCGGTGCGTGAGCGATGCCCGTTGTCGAAGAAGGCGCTGTAGCTGTCGATATCCGTATTTTGACCTTTACGGAATACGGCGACGATATCCCGGTGGTTTAATTGCGGATGAAGCTCGGCACCTGGGCTTTCCTGTACGCAGTGCACCGGCCACCACACCTGCGGCAACCCCTCCAGTTCGCCCAGCGTACCCACCTGCGCGTTGGCGTTGACCGCAAAGCTACGGTGATTGGCAGGATGCCAGTCCTGGCTGGCGACCACAGGCTCGCCCCGCGCGTTGCAGGCCTCTATTGCCCGATTGGCTACGGCGATCACGGCATCGCCGTCTGTCACCGCCAGTGCGCCGCCGGGGCAAAAATCGTTTTGCAAATCGATTAGCAGCAGGGCTGTTTTCATCGCGACTCCGTCTTGGGGTTAGGGTTAACCACTGATGCTTAGTTCACCGCGCAAGTCTTGCTGCATCTGGCTGCGGATTTGCTCCGGCGTCAGCGGTTGGCTCAGCAAATAATGCAGCTTGGTCAAGGCGGCTTCCACCGTCATGTCGAAACCGCTGATGACCCCGGCATGGGCCAGCGCGTTACCGGTGGCGTAGCCTTCCATATTCACCCGACCGGATATGCACTGGGTCAGGTTCACGACCACAATGCCGCGTTCGGAAGCGTCGCGCAATTCATCAACCAGCTCCGCTTTTTGCGGTGCGTTGCCCACGCCGTAAGAGCGCAGGATCAAGGCTTTCACCGGTTGCAGCAAAAAGTTGCGGACTACCGCGCCGGAGATCCCTGGATAAATCGTCACCACACCGATCGGCTGCGGGGTAATGTCATGCACTTTCAGCTCACCGTTGCAGACAGGGCTGTCGATACCGTTCTGGCGACGGATATGGATCCCTGCTTCCAGCAGCGGCGGCAGGTTAGGCGAGGCAAAGGCGTCGAAACCGTCAGCGTGCGCCTTGGTGGTACGGTTGCCGCGGAACAGTTTGTTGTTGAAGAACAGACTGACTTCATTCACCGGATGGTTGGCGGCCAGGTACAGCGCGTTCAGCAGGTTGGTTTGACCGTCGGAACGCAGTTCAGCCAGAGGGATTTGCGAACCGGTGACGATCACCGGCTTGGCCAGGTTTTCCAGCATGAACGACAGGGCCGAAGCGGTGAAGGCCATGGTGTCGGTACCGTGCAGGATCACGAAGCCATCATAGAGGTGGTAATTCTTTTTGATGTCGTCGGCGATATGCTGCCAGTCTTCCGGCGTCATATCGGAGGAATCGATCAGCGGCGCATATTCATGAATAGTGAAGTCCGGCATCTCCGGCCGGTGAAACTCAGGCATCAAGGCCAGTTGGCGCTGCAGGTGACCGGACACCGGGATGTAGCCGTGATCGGAGCGTTGCATGCCGATGGTACCGCCGGTATAAGCGACGTAAATCGATTTCTTTTGCATGGTCATTGTTTTAACAGAAATATGATGGGCTGAATTATAGGGGGATAAGCGCAGAAAAAAAGCCCGGCGGGTGCCGGGCTGAGGATTAATTTGTTAGCGGACTTCTCCGCAGGTCAAACAGATGGCATAGCGGTTTTGCGGATCGTTCAGGTTGTTGAACAAACCCGGCTGTTCTTTTACCGCCATGGCTACCGACGCCAGCGGCGCAGGCAGCATTGACTGAATGGCTGCCGGCAGCATGGCGTGAATAGACACGCCAAACTGGCTGAGTACCATGTCGGTCAGGCTTGGCGTATCGACAAACCAGTTAAGCTGCCATTGTTTCAACTGCGCCAGTTCGGCCGCTTTTTTCACCGCGTCGTCAAAATCGCCCAACTGATCGACCAGACCGTTGGTTTTGGCATCGCTGCCCAACCACACGTGCCCCTGAGCAATTTGGTCAACCTGCTGCGGCGTCATTTTGCGGGCCTTGGCGACCAGATCGATAAAGTTTTGATAACCTTTCTCGATGTTCAACTGCATCATCTGCGAGAACTCTGGTGGCAGCGCCTTGGTCACCGCCAGATCCGCCAGCGGCGAGGTGGCCACACCGTCGGTATGCACGCCAATACTGTCCAGCGTCTGCTCATAGGTGTTGATCACCCCGAAGATGCCGATAGAGCCGGTAAGGGTGCTCGGGCTGGCGATGATGTAGTCCGCCGGCGTAGAGACCCAATAACCGCCCGATGCCGCCATACCACCCATGGAAACCACCACTGGTTTTCCGGCGGCGCGTACTGCGGCCAGTTCGGAGCGGATCACTTCAGAGGCGCTGACGCTGCCCCCTGGGCTGTTAACCCGGAAGATAACCGCTTTGATCGCCGGATCCAGTCGTGCCTGACGCAGTTCCGCGGCGGTGGTGTCACCCCCAACGGTGCCTGGCGTCTGCGGGCCGTCCATGATCGCGCCGTTGGCGAAGATCACGGCAATTTTGCCTCCCTGATCTGGCGCCGCTTTTGGCTGATAGTCATAGATGCTGGTGGCGTTGAAATCGTTCGCCTGCTTGTCCCAACCGAAAGTCTTGATCAGTTGGTTCTCAATGACGGTGCGGGAAGCCAGCTCATCCACCAGTTTATTGTCCAGCGCGTACTTGGCGGTATCGCCACCGGCGGCCTGCAAGCCGGTCAATACGCCCGCCGCACCGGGGAACAGTTGCTGCGCGGTGATTTGACGGTTGGCGGCTACGGTATCCAGGTAGTTCTGCCACAGCCCGCCAATCCAGCGGCTATCGGCCTCACGGGCGGCCGGTGACATATCGTCACGGATCAGCGGTTCTACCGCAGATTTATAGGTGCCCACGCGGAAGATATTGGTGGTGACCTTGAGTTTCTCCAACAGGGATTTGTAGTAAAGATTGTTGGTGGCGAAACCGTGCAGATCGACGGCGCCCTGTGGCGACAGATAAACCTTGTTGGCGTAGCTGGCCAGATAGTATTGCGTCTGGTTATAGCTGTCGCCAATGGCGAAAATCGGTTTCCCGCTGTCGCGGAATTCCCGCAGCGCCTTGCCCATGTATTGCAGCGAAGGTTGATCGGCGCCGGCAAAATCATTTAACTGCAATACCATGCCGGTAATGTTTTTGTCGTCTTTGGCTTTGCGGATGCTGTCAACCACGTCAAACAGGGAGTTTTCCTGCAGACGGTTACTGGACGCACCCAGCAGTTCACGGCCCCATTGGCGCACTTTGTTGTTCATCGAGGGTTGGTCAACGACCACGCCGCTCAAGTCCACCAGTAACGCACCGCGAGTAGGCACGGCAGGGGTGGTTGCGCTCTGGAATGAAAGATAGATGCCAACCCCAACCAGGATCAGCAACACCAGGAACAGATTAAGGATCAGTTCCCTGATAAAGTTCAGCAGACGCCATGTCCACCTGAAAACGCCGGCAATGATTTGCCACAATGTGCGCATGTGCTCTCCAGCAAGAGTCGAGAATGTTCCGCTATCCTAATGAGCGGCCGAGGAAATGTCAGCTTTAAATCGTGTGTCACAGAGGGTATTACCGACGCTGTCACTCGCCGTTTAGCTATGTTAACGTGATCGTAATGAAAATTGTTATCAGGAGTTTACGATGGATGCACTGGATCTTTTACTGAACCGCCGTTCGGCCTCACGCCTCGCCGAGCCTGCGCCCACCAATGAGGCTCGTCAAAATATCATCAACGCGGGCCTGCGGGCACCTGACCATGGCGCATTGCAGCCATGGCGTTTCGTGATGATTGAAAACCAGGGCCTGGAGCGCTTCAGCCAATTGTTACAAGCTGCTGCAAAGCAGGATGAAATGGACGAAGCGGCTATTGAGAAGGCGACAAAAGCGCCGTTCCGCGCACCGCTGATCATCACCGTAGTGGCGCATTGCACCGAAGAAACCAAGGTGCCGCGCTGGGAGCAGGTAGTTTCTGCCGGTTGTGCGGTGCAGGCGATGCAGATGGCCGCACTGGCGCAAGGCTTCAACGGCATCTGGCGTACCGGGGCCTGGACCGAACATCCTCTGGTTCGCGAAGCCTTTGGCTGCCGTGAGCAGGACGAAATTGTTGGCTTCCTGTATTTGGGGACTCCTCAGTTGAAAGCCGCAACCAAAGTTGTCGCACCGGACAGCACGCCGTTCGTCAGCTACTTCTAATAAACTCCGGCGCAGGGTTGCCGCAAAAATGCGTTAAATCCCGCCATTCTGTGTTGTTTCTGAGCAGGCTGTTCGGTTATCGACAGCCCGCTCTTACCATTCCCCTCGGCAAGCGCTACCCTATGATATCTTGAATGCCGTTAACCGAAGGGAGTGGTATATGACATCGCCAGCGATCCGTTTAACCCAGTACAGCCATGGCGCAGGCTGCGGTTGTAAAATCTCACCGAAAGTTCTCGAAACTATTCTGCACAGCGAGCGGGAGAAGTTTGTCGATCCGCGTTTGCTGGTGGGCAATGAAACCCGTGACGATGCTGCGGTGTATGACATCGGCAACGGCGTTGGCATTATCAGCACTACCGATTTCTTTATGCCTATCGTTGATAACCCGTTCGACTTCGGCCGCATCGCGGCAACCAATGCCATCAGCGACGTTTATGCCATGGGCGGTAAACCGATCATGGCGATTGCCATTCTGGGTTGGCCGATAGCCAAGCTGCCGCCGGAAGTCGCGCAACAGGTGATCGACGGTGGGCGCTATGCCTGCCAACAGGCGGGGATCGCGTTGGCAGGCGGCCATTCTATCGATGCGCCTGAGCCTATTTTTGGCCTGGCGGTTACCGGCATCGTCAGCACCGAGCGGGTGAAGAAAAACAGCGCGGCCCAGGCCGGATCGCGGTTATTCCTGACCAAACCTCTGGGCATTGGCGTGCTGACCACCGCCGAGAAGAAAAGTAAGCTGCGGCCTGAACATGAAGGTCTGGCGACCGAGGTCATGTGCCAACTGAACAAACCGGGCACGGATTTTGCCGATGTCGAAGGCGTAACGGCGATGACTGACGTGACCGGTTTCGGTCTGCTGGGCCACCTGAGTGAGGTTTGCCAGGGGTCAGGATTGCAGGCGACGGTCTGGTTTGAGCAAGTGCCAAAATTGCCGGACATCGAGCGTTATATTGCCGAAGGCTGCGTGCCGGGCGGCACCGGGCGTAACTTTGAAAGTTACGGCCATCTGGTGGGTGAAATGACCAGCCTGCAGCGGCAATTGTTATGCGATCCGCAAACCTCCGGTGGCTTGCTGCTGGCTGTGTTGCCGGAAGCGGAACAGCAGGTTCAGGCGGTTGCCGAACGTCACGGCATTCAGCTACAGGCCATCGGTGAACTGCATACGGCCATTGCGGGCAAGCCGCTGATCGAGGTTGTGTAGTGTCTACTACGCTGGAGCGGGTAGATACCCAGGATTATCGACGTATTTTTTTGCAGGACATCCCGCTGATTGACGTGCGCGCGCCGGTTGAGTTTCAGCAGGGCGCTTTTGCCAATGCGGTAAACCTGCCGTTGATGAACGACGATGAACGGCAGGCGGTTGGCACCTGTTACAAACAGCAGGGTCAGCAGGCGGCGATTGCCCTGGGCCACAGCCTGGTTAACGGCCGACTGCGCGAGCAGCGCACGGCGGCGTGGCTGGCGCAATGCGCGCAATGGCCAGAGGGTTACCTTTACTGTTTTCGCGGCGGTTTGCGTTCGCAACTGGTGCAGCAATGGCTACGTGAGGCTGGAGTGACCTATCCGCGCATTATTGGCGGCTACAAGGCGCTGCGTCAGTTCTTGCTGACCACGTTGGAACAAAGTGCCGAACTGCCGATGGTGCTGATCGGCGGCAATACCGGCAGCGGCAAAACGGTGTTGGTCAATGAGCTGGCCGAAGGTATCGATCTGGAGGGCGCGGCCCGGCATCGCGGTTCATCTTTTGGCCGAACGCTGGTGGCACAAAGCGGCCAGGTTGATTTTGAGAATCGTCTGGCTGTGTTATTGCTGAAAAAACAGCATGGTGGCTGCCGCCGCTGGGTGTTGGAGGATGAAGGGCGCATTATCGGCAGCAACAATCTGCCGTTACCCATCTTCAACCGCATGCAGCAAGCGCCGGTGGCCGTTATCGACGATCCGTTCGAGGTGCGTCTGGCACGGCTGCAGCATGAATATATCGATCGCATGCGCCTGGAGTTTGAACAGGCTCTGGGGGCGGAGCCGGGGTGGCAAAAATACGATGAGTATCTGCACCATGGGCTGTTCGCCATTCGCCGTCGTTTGGGTCTGGAGCGTTTTCAGCAGCTGACGAAGAGCCTGGAATCGGCGTTACAGCGCCAATATGTCAGCGGTAATAGTGACGCGCATCAGGAGTGGCTGGTGCCGTTGTTGCAGCACTACTATGATCCGATGTATCACTATCAATTGGAAAAGAAATCCCAGCGGATCGTATTCCGCGGGAATTATGCTGAAGTAAGAGAATTCCTGATGACGTACAGCCAGAATAACGGTGAATAATGCGACTGTTTATTGCCGAGAAACCGAGTTTGGCGCGCGCCATTGCCGACGTACTTCCCAAACCGCATCGCCGCGGCGACGGATTTATCGCCTGCGGTAACAATGATGTGGTGACCTGGTGTGTGGGCCACTTATTAGAGCAGGCGCAGCCTGATGCCTACGACAGCCGCTATGCGCGCTGGTCGCTGGCGGACTTGCCAATCATCCCAGAGAAGTGGCAGTTGCAGCCGCGCCCGTCGGTGAGCAAGCAGCTTAATGCGATCAAAAAACTGCTGCATGAAGCCGATGAGGTGGTGCACGCAGGTGACCCGGATCGCGAAGGCCAACTGCTGGTGGACGAAGTGCTCGACTATCTGGCGCTGACGCCGGAAAAACGGCACAGCGTACGCCGTTGCCTGATCAACGATCTCAACCCGCAGGCGGTGGAACGTGCCATAGAGCGGCTGCGTGATAACCGCGATTTTATCCCTTTGTGCGTATCTGCTCTGGCGCGTTCCCGCGCTGATTGGTTGTATGGCATCAACATGACCCGTGCCTACACCATTTTGGGGCGCAATGCCGGTTATGACGGCGTGTTGTCCGTTGGACGGGTGCAAACGCCAGTATTGGGGCTGGTGGTACGGCGGGACGAAGATATCGAAAACTTCGTGTCGAAAGACTTTTTCGAAGTGAAAGCGCACATCGTGACGCCGAAAGAGGAGCGATTCGTCGCCCTGTGGCAACCCAGCGACTCCTGCGAACCCTATCAGGATGAGGAAGGGCGTCTGCTGCATCGGCCTTTGGCGGAGCATGTGCTTAAGCGCATCGAGGGCCAACCGGCGCTGGTCACCTCCTATAATGATAAACGGGAATCAGATACCGCTCCGCTGCCGTTTTCATTGTCGACCTTGCAAATCGAAGCTTCCAAACGTTTTAACCTGAGTGCCCAGCAGGTGCTGGATGTCTGTCAGCGCCTGTACGAAACCCATAAGTTAATCACTTACCCGCGTTCTGATTGCCGCTACCTTCCGGAAGAGCATTTCGCCGGGCGTCATTCAGTGTTGAACGCCATCAGTGTTCATCAACCGGATCTTTATCCGCAGCCGGTGATCGACAGCGATCGTCGTAACCGTTGCTGGGATGACAAGAAGGTGGATGCCCACCACGCTATTATTCCGACTGCCCGTGCCAGCAAAGTCAGCCTGAGTCAGGACGAACTGAACGTTTATGGGCTGGTTGCCCGACAGTACCTGATGCAGTTTTGCCCGGATGCGATGTTCCGCAAATGCGTCATTGAGCTGGATATCGCCGGAGGCAAGTTTATCGCCAAGGCACGCTTCCTGGCTGAAGCAGGGTGGCGCACACTCTTGGGCAGCAAAGAGCGCGATGAAGAAAACGAAGGCGCACCGTTACCGGTTGTGGCGAAGGATGACGAACTGCTGTGCGAACGCGGTGAAGTGGTTGAGCGTCAGACGCAGCCGCCGCGTCCGTTCACCGATGCCAGTCTGCTTTCCGCCATGACCGGTATTGCACGTTTTGTTCAGGATAAAGCGCTAAAGAAAATCCTGCGAGCGACCGATGGTTTAGGGACCGAGGCCACGCGCGCAGGCATTATTGAGTTGCTGTTCAAGCGGGCGTTTTTGTATAAGAAAGGGCGTTATATTCATTCCAGCGAAACCGGTCGGGCGTTGATCCATTCGCTGCCGGATATTGCAGCCCGTCCGGATATGACGGCGAACTGGGAGGCTACGCTGACGCAAATCAGTGAGAAATCCTGTCGCTATCAGGACTTTATGCAACCTCTGGTGGGGACTTTGCAGGAGCTGATTTATCAGGCCAAGCAGAGCCGGGCGAGTATGGCGTTTCGCGGGTTGCCGCCGCCACCTTCCTCCGGGGCAAAAAAACGCAAGAAAAGCGCCGGCAAGGCGCGGGAGAAGAGCGAATGAATTACGCCTTACTGATGCTGACCACTGGCGCACTGCTATTTTCGTCGGCAGTCATGGCCAACCGTGGCGATGTAGACGTGGTGGTGCCGGTGTCACCGGAAATTTGGGGTGCGGCGAAAAGCGCGGCAGCTCAACCTGTCGTGCAACCTTGCAGCCGCTGCTGTATTTATCAGGACCAAAACTATTCTGAAGGGGCGGTACTGAAGGTGGAAGGGGAAGTGCTGCAGTGCGTGCGCGATCCCAACGTGGTGGGAACCAATCCGCTGATCTGGATCCGTCTGAAGAAGTGACGCGGTAACGTCAGCGACTCAGGCTTCTGAGGTTAAACTGGCAATATACGCCGTCAGCAGCGGTACGTCGGCCGGAGCCAGCGGATAGTCAAACGCCTGCTCCGGCGTGATCCAAACAAAGTCGGCATGGCAGCGGTTCTGTAATTCGCCACTGAATGCCTCGACACGCCACGCATGCAACCTAATCACCCGCTCAGTTTGCTGCCACGTATTACTGGCGACGTAATTGCCGACGCTGGCCACAATCCCCAACTCTTCGTCCAGTTCACGCGCCAGGGCTTGAGGCTGACTTTCGCCCGCTTCAACTTTTCCGCCGGGGAACTCCCACAGGCCGGCTTGATCGCTGTCGGCATCGCGTTGCGCCAGTAAAATTTTGCCATTCTTTTCGATAATGGCGGCGACGACATCGATAATTTTCATCTTTACCACAGAGAGAAACCCCGGCCGGGGCCAGGGTTGGGTTAATTACAGCGAGAACTCCGCCCAAACCGGCGCGTGATCCGAAGGTTTTTCCATCCCGCGGATATCATAATCGATGCCGGTGGCGATACAACGCGCGGCCAGTGGCGTGCTGGCTAACAGCAGATCAATGCGCAGGCCGCGGTTTTCATCAAAGCCACGCGAACGGTAATCGAACCATGAGAACTGATCGTTGCGTTCTGGGTTGGCGTGGCGATAGGTATCCACCAGGCCCCAGTTCAGCAGGCGATCCATCCATTCACGTTCTTCCGGCAGGAAAGAGCATTTACCGGTGCGCAACCAGCGCTTGCGGTTCTCTTCACCGATACCGATATCGTAATCGCTTGGGCTGATATTGACGTCACCCATCACCAGTACCGGTGAATCTACCGACATCTGCTGCTCCAGGTAGTTTTGCAGATCCTGATAGAAGCGTGTTTTGGCAGGGAATTTGATCGGGTGGTCACGGCTTTCACCCTGTGGGAAGTAGCCGTTGATCACCGTCAAAGTGCCCTGCGGCGTAGCCAGGTCGGCCATGATGATGCGGCGTTGTGCGTCTTCCTCATCGGTAGGGAAACCGCGACGCACGGCCAGCGGCTTTTCTTTGGTCAGCAGCGCTACGCCGTAATGGCCTTTTTGCCCGTGATAGAACACGTGATAGCCGTACTGGCTGACGTCTTCCAATGGAAACATATCATCGTGAACTTTGGTTTCTTGCAGACCGATCACGTCGGGTTGGTGCTGCTCGATAATTGCGGCCAGTTGGTGCGGACGCGCGCGCAGTCCATTGATATTAAAAGAGACAAACTTCATGAGCGGTGCCGTTTATGCGAGAAAAATGTGTTGAGATAGTAGCAGAGTTTGGCCGGAAATGTAACGCGGGCCAGCGGCAATGGCCGCCGCTGGCAAGCCGGATTATTTCGCCCAGCGGTCGTAATTTTTGGGCTGATAGTCGTCGAATTGTTGCAGCAAGGTTTGTGCGGATTCGCTGATGTGCATGGTGCCGAGGTAGTCATGGCGCATAAAGCCCTGATCGGCCACGTGCTGCAGGAAATTGTTTAGCGGGCGGTAGAAACCGTTCACGTCGAGCAGGCCCACCGGTTTGCTGTGATAGCCAATCTGGCCCCAGGTCCAGATTTCAAACAGTTCCTCCAGCGTTCCTATGCCGCCGGGCAGGGCGATAAAACCGTCTGCCAGCGCCGCCATACGCGCCTTGCGGGTATGCATGTCAGGGACCACTTCCAGCTCGGTCAGGCCACGATGCGCGGTTTCTGCTTCGACCAATCGCTCAGGAATGATGCCAACGGCTTCGCCACCGGCGGCTAACACGGCATCCGCGACAATGCCCATTAGCCCTTTTTTACCGCCACCGTAGATTAAACGTCGACCCTGGGCCGCGAGAGTTTGGCCCAGTTGCCGTGCATTTTCGGCATATGCAGGGTTAACACCTTCGCTTGCTCCGCAAAAAACGCAGATATTGTTACGCATGCACTTTTTTCCTTACTGCATTAAAGAAGCCAGTGGTATAGCGAATTGTTGGCCGGAGCTCAAGTTGAGGATGTGCTGAAGGGTTAAGGGAATTGATAAATGAGATATCGGAGTGCCAAGGATTGATTTGATTCAGGGGAGCATATAAGGATGGTGGTGGGGGAAGGATTATTCGTCGCTGAGCGACTCACCCTGCGGGCCGCGCTAAAGCGCGTTGTCTCACTGCGTGAGACTCGAACCTTGTCGAAGCTTCTTATCCTTCCCGCAAAGGAGTGATATTGGGATTTACAGGTTTGATTTGATTCAGGGGAGCATATAAGGATGGTGGTGGGGGAAGGATTATTCGTCGCTGAGCGACTCACCCTGCGGGCCGCGCTAAAGCGCGTTGTCTCACTGCGTGAGACTCGAACCTTGTCGAAGCTTCTTATCCTTCCCGCAAAGGAGTGATATTGGGATTTACAGGTTTGATTTGATTCAGGGGAGCATATAAGGATGGTGGTGGGGGAAGGATTATTCGTCGCTGAGCGACTCACCCTGCGGGCCGCGCTAAAGCGCGTTGTCTCACTGCGTGAGACTCGAACCTTGTCGAAGCTTCTCATCCTTCCCGTAAAGGAGTGATATTGGGATTTACAGGTTTGATTTTATTGTGGGGAATATACAAGGATGGTGGTGGGGGAAGGATTCGAACCTTCGAAGTCTGTGACGGCAGATTTACAGTCTGCTCCCTTTGGCCGCTCGGGAACCCCACCATGGTATTCATGGCTTTACAAATTGTAGTTCCGGTTTTATCCGGAAGAAACCTGGCCGGTTTCCTTACTGCGTCTTCGCTCTTGGCAGAGAGAAGATGGTGGTGGGGGAAGGATTCGAACCTTCGAAGTCTGTGACGGCAGATTTACAGTCTGCTCCCTTTGGCCGCTCGGGAACCCCACCACTGGCCTTGCTTGCGAAACGTCTGTCTCGGTAAGCGGGGCGCATCATATCAAATGAAGCGCGCGTGTAAAGTATTGAAATGCAGAAAATGAATCGTTTGCCGATTTTTTACCCTTGGCGGTGCATCCCTGAACGAAAGGCACCGCTTTATTGAGCAATTACAGAATAACCGTCCGGTTGCCGTATACAAATACGCGCTGCGCCAACACGTGATAAAGCGCACGGCTAAGCGCGTTTTTCTCAACGTCACGTCCGGCTCGCATCATATCTTCGGCAGAGTAGGTGTGATCGACGTGGATCACGTCCTGCATGATGATCGGGCCTTCATCCAGATTATCGTTAACGTAGTGCGCCGTGGCGCCGATGATTTTAACGCCGCGCTCGTAAGCCTGATGATAAGGCCTTGCGCCGATAAAGGCCGGCAGGAAGGAGTGGTGAATATTGATCACCTGGTTCGGGTAGTGCTGTACGAATGCTGGCGTCAATACGCGCATATATTTGGCCAGTACCACGTAGTCCGGTTGGTATTGGTCGATCTGGGCCATCATTTTCTGATCGTGCTGATCGCGAGTCAGGCCTTCATGGCTGACCAGATGGAATGGGATGTCGAAACGTTCTACCAGCGTTTGCAGCGTATCGTGGTTGCCGATAACTGCCGCGATCTCCACGTCCAGGCCACCGTAGGCGCTTTTCATCAGCAGGTCGCCCAGGCAATGTGCTTCTTTGGTCACCAGCACGACAATGCGGCGGCGGCCGGAGTTATGCAGTTCACGAACCGAGCCTGCCGGCAGCGCGCTGTCGAGATCCGCCAACAACGTGGTGTCGTTGAAAATGCCTTCCAACTCGGTACGCATAAAGAAACGACCGGTGCGGTGATCGACGAACTCGTTGTTCTGAACAATGTTGAGCTCATGCTTGTAGCAAATATTGGTGATCTTGGCGATCAGGCCTTTGGCATCCGGGCAAATGGTGCGCAAAACTTTTCTTTGTACATTTTGGTGTGGCATGGGGATGAGGATCCTGTCTGATACGGTATGTCCTGTCTGCGCAGGCGAGAATTTTATCGCTTTCATTTTCAGGCCATCGCCTGAAATCTCTTGAGCACGGTGACTGCCGGCTAACGCCCGCAGCACTTTTTATATTTTTTTCCTGAGCCGCATGGGCAAATGGCATTTCTGCCAGGCTGAGGTTTGGTTCCGTCAATATAATACCAGCGTTGGCCAAGCTGAAGGAAGCGCGAGCGTTCGTGCATCGCCCTTTGCTCACCGGTGCTGCCGTCGATGAAGCGGGCAATGAACTCGACAAAACCTTCACTGGCCTCATGGCCGGGTTTTTCTTCCACCACCGTCAGGCCGAGCCATTCGGTGTCTTTGAAACTGTCGACGATGCCATTGCGCCATTCTGCCGCGTGGCAGTCGGGGTGCCAGGTAGCAATCAGATAATCCACGTTGTGTTTTACGTAAGCGCTAAAGCGCGAACGCATTAACTGTCCGGGGGTCGATGGCGTTTGGCTACCGTTGATGTAGGGCTCGCAGCATGCGCTATACTCCACTCCGCCGCCGCAGGGGCATAATTCGGACAAGGTGACTCCTAAAATGGCCGGAACCTGAGGAACGGGCCGATGCCGAAAGAAATTTAGCGCATATGTTACCTAACATTATTCGATCGTGACAATCTACGCTGACAGCGTCATTGATACAATTCACCGGGCAAAAGGCGGAAACTATGCGAAAAATAAAGATTGGATTGGCATTGGGCGCGGGTTCGGCGAAAGGGTGGGCGCATATCGGCGTGATCAACGCGCTAAAGAAGTTGGGCGTTGAGGTCGATATAGTAGCCGGCTGCTCGGTGGGTGCCCTGGTGGGGGCCGCTTTTGCCAGCCATCGTTTACCTGCCATGGAAACCTGGGTGCGTTCGTTCAGCTATTGGGACGTGATCCGATTGATGGACTTGTCCTGGCAACGGGGCGGGCTGCTACGCGGTGAACGGGTTTTCAACGCGGTGGGACAATTGCTGAAGATCGATGATATCGCCGAGTGCTCACTCAAATTCGGCGCTGTGGCAACCAATCTCAGTACCGGGCGTGAGCTGTGGTTGACGGAAGGCGATATTCATCAGGCGGTGCGTGCGTCGTGCAGCATGCCGGGCCTGTTGGCACCTGTCTGGTTTGATGGCTATTGGCTGGTGGATGGCGCAGTGGTGAATCCTGTGCCTATTTCATTGACCCGTGCATTGGGCGCCGACATCGTCATTGCCGTCGATTTGCAGCATGATGCTCATTTAATGCAGCAGGACCTATTCTCGGTGCGCAATCACGATGTAGAGGCGCCGCAAGATCTTCCTGCGCGCAACTGGCGAGGGCGTTTAAGAGAACGAATCAGCAAAATGACGACCAGAAAGCCTAATTTCACCCCAACTGCGATGGAAATCATGGGGACGTCGATCCAGGTTCTGGAAAATCGCCTGAAACGTAACCGCATGGCCGGCGACCCGCCAGATGTGTTGATTCAGCCTTATTGCCCTCAGATTTCGACGCTGGATTTCCATCGCGCCGAGGAGGCGATTGCCGCTGGAAAACTGGCGGTGGAAAAACAGATCGATATGCTGTTGCCGTTGATAAAAAACAAATAACTACCGGTTTGCGGGGAAATACTCCACCGTTGGAAAAATTTCCGGCAAGCATAAATGGCCTTTTTGAGCCACTATTACACTATGGAAAGGGAAGAGGCACGGCTGATGGCATTACCATTGACTCACAAGCGCATTTTGGTGGTTGAGGACGAACTGGTTTTTCGTTCGGTGCTTGTTGGCTATTTGAAATCGTTGGGAGCAGAAACCAGTGAGGCGCCCAATGGTTTGCTGGCCTTGAGTCTGGTGGATGACGTTCATCCGGATTTAATCCTGTGCGATCTGGCGATGCCGGAAATGGACGGGATAGAGTTTGTCGAACATCTGCGCCTGCAGGGTGTGCAAATTCCGGTGTTGGTGATATCGGCAACCGATAAAATGGCCGATATCGCCAAAATGCTGCGGTTAGGCGTACAGGACGTGTTGTTAAAGCCGGTGACCGATCTTAATCGTCTGCGTGAAGCGGTGCTGGGTTGCCTGTATCCTAATATGTTCACGTCCCCGGCGATTGAAGAAGTGGAGCTGTTACAGGACTGGGACGCGCTGAGTAAAAACCCCTCCGAAGCGGTGAAGCTACTCAAACAGTTGCAGCCTCCAGTGCAGCAGACCGTTGCCCATTGCCGGATTAATTATCGGCAATTAACCACCGGTGAAAACCCCGGGCTGGTACTGGATATTGCGGCGCTGTCGGATAAGGATCTGGCCTTCTATTGTCTGGATGTGACGCGTGCAGGTGATAATGGCGTATTGGCGGCGCTACTGTTGCGAGCTTTATTTAATGGGTTACTGCAAGATCATTTAGCGAATCAGCGTCAAAGGCTGCCGCAAATGAGCGCATTGTTAAAGCAAGTTAATCAATTATTACGCCAAGGCAAGTTGGAAGGGCAATTTCCATTGCTGGTTGGTTATTATCACGCCGAATATAAAAACCTGATTCTGGTCTCCGCCGGCCTGCATGCCAATGTGAATACCGGCGACAATCAAATTCAATTGAGCAACGGCGTGCCGCTCGGCACGCTGGGTGCCACCTACATGAATCAGATCTGCCAACACTGTGCCGCCTGGCAGTGCCAGGTTTGGGGTTCTGGCGGGCGACTGCGTTTGATGCTGAGTGCTGAATAAACCTACCGGGACTTATAGTATTTGAAATTTAGCTATTTGACGTACTTGGTTTCACTTTAAGTGACCCATTAGGTGATTGTCTTAATTTTTTTCTATATCGTGCTGCGATTAATGTCAGAGACACATAAGCTGGTATACTCCGGTGGTTTTGTATAGCAGATAAAGCTCATAAAATGAGCGCTATTAAGAGAGGAAATAATGCCTGCTGTAAATCGTAAAGTCAGAAAGGCTGTGATCCCGGTTGCAGGCTTGGGAACACGGATGTTACCGGCGACAAAAGCCATTCCAAAAGAAATGCTGCCGCTGGTCGACAAACCCTTGATCCAATACGTAGTCAACGAATGTATTGCGGCGGGGATTAACGAGATTGTGCTGGTTACCCATTCCTCCAAGAATTCGATCGAAAACCATTTCGATACCAGCTTTGAATTGGAAGCGATGCTTGAAAAGCGCGTTAAGCGTCAGTTGCTGGACGAAGTGCAATCCATTTGTCCGAAGGGCGTGACCGTGATGCAGGTACGTCAGGGCGTTGCCAAAGGGCTTGGGCATGCCATTATGTGTGCCTATCCGTTGGTGGGTGATGAGCCGGTGGCCGTGATTTTGCCTGACGTGATCCTTGATGAGTACAGCGCGGATCTTAAAAAAGACAACTTGCACGAAATGCTGCAGCGGTTTGAGCAAACCGGCATCAGCCAGATCATGGTTGAACCGGTTCCGCATAAAGATGTTGGTAATTACGGCGTGGCTGACTGCAAAGGCTATGAACTGCAGCCTGGCGAAAGTGCGCCAATGGTCAGCGTCGTCGAGAAGCCTTCTCCGGACGAAGCGCCTTCAAACCTGGCCATCGTTGGTCGCTATGTGCTTTCCGCCGACATTTGGCCACTGCTGTCGAAAACCCCTCCGGGCGCTGGCAATGAAATCCAGCTTACCGACAGCATCGAAATGCTGATGCAGCAAGAAACGGTAGAAGCCTATCATCTGAAAGGGATCAGCCATGATTGCGGCAATAAGCTCGGCTATATGCAAGCCTTTGTCGAATATGGCATGCGCCATCCTGGGCTGGGCAAAGATTTTACTCAGTGGTTGAATCAGCTGCTGACCGCGGATAAGCAGTGATTTTTTTATCTTTCACCTTAATTTGAAAAACTAGGATTTTCACATGAAAGTGACAGTTTTTGGTATTGGCTATGTTGGTCTGGTGCAGGCTGCGGTGTTGGCTGAGGTCGGTCACGACGTTATGTGCATTGATATAGACGAATGCAAAGTCGAAAACCTGAAGAAAGGGAATATCCCTATTTTTGAGCCAGGATTAACGCCGCTGGTGCAACAAAACTATGAAGCCGGTCGTCTGCATTTTACTACCGATGCCAAGGCTGGGGTTGCGCATGGATCTATCCAGTTTATTGCTGTAGGTACGCCACCGGATGAGGACGGCTCTGCCGACCTGAAATATGTGACTGCCGTTGCGCGTACCATCGCGGAGCACATGACTGAACACAAGGTAGTGGTCGACAAGTCTACCGTGCCGGTCGGTACCGCAGACAAAGTGCGTCAGGTTATGGAAGAAACCTTGCAAAAGCGCGGCAGTAAAGTGCCTTTCGATGTGGTTTCTAACCCCGAGTTCCTGAAGGAAGGGGCAGCGGTAGCAGACTGCATGCGTCCTGAGCGCATCGTAATCGGCACCGATAACAAAGATGTGATCGAGCCTATTCGTGAACTGTACGAGCCGTTTAACCGCAATCATGATCGCATGATCATGATGGATATTCGCAGTGCCGAGTTGACCAAATATGCCGCCAACTGCATGCTGGCGACCAAAATCAGCTTTATGAACGAAATGTCCAACCTGGCCGAAATGCTGGGTGCGGATATTGAGAAAGTGCGCCAGGGTATCGGTTCAGACTCCCGTATTGGTTATCACTTTATCTATCCAGGCTGCGGCTACGGCGGCTCCTGTTTCCCGAAAGACGTTCAAGCGCTGATCCGCACTGCGGAACATATTGGCTACCAGCCAAAACTGTTGCAGGCCGTAGAGCAGGTTAACTATCAGCAGAAGTATAAGCTGACCAAATTTATCAAGCAGCATTTCGGTGAAGACCTGAAAGGCAAAACCTTTGCGCTATGGGGTTTGGCATTCAAACCGAATACCGACGATATGCGCGAAGCCTCCAGCCGGGTGTTGATGGAACAACTGTGGGAAGCGGGCGCTATCGTTCAGGCTTACGATCCTGAAGCGATGAATGAAGTGCAACGTATTTACGGTCAACGTGACGATCTGAAGCTGGTAGGAACCAAAGAAGCGGCGCTGCATGGCGCTGACGCGTTGGTTATCTGTACTGAGTGGCAGAACTTCCGTGCGCCGGACTTCGATGTGATTAAGGGCGCGCTGAAGCAACCGGTGATCTTTGATGGTCGCAACCTGTTTGATCCAGAACGCCTGGAAAGCCGAGGCTTCACTTATTATGCGATTGGTCGCGGTGCGTCCATTCAGCCGGTTATTTAAGGGTTAACTATGAAATTCCTGGTTACAGGCGCGGCAGGTTTTATTGGTTATCATACTGCTGAGCGTTTGTTGGCCGCCGGTCATCAGGTTGTCGGTATCGATAACCTGAATGATTATTACGATGTGGGCCTGAAAATGGCCCGTCTTGATCTGCTGGCGGATAAGCCAGCGTTCCAGTTTATTAAGCTGGATTTGGCCGATCGAGAGGGGATGGCGCAGTTATTCGCAGAGCACCAATTCCAACGAGTGATCCATCTGGGCGCGCAAGCTGGCGTGCGCTATTCGCTGGATAATCCGTTGGCGTATGCGGACTCGAATCTTATCGGGCATTTAAACGTGCTGGAAGGCTGCCGACACAATAAAGTTGAGCATCTGTTATATGCTTCTTCCAGCTCGGTATATGGTCTGAATCGAAAGCTGCCATTTGCGACTGAAGATTCGGTCGATCACCCGATATCATTGTATGCGGCAACCAAGAAAGCCAATGAGTTGATGTCGCACAGCTATTCTCATCTGTATGGTCTCCCAACCACCGGCCTGCGTTTCTTTACCGTCTATGGTCCGTGGGGGCGTCCAGATATGGCGCTGTTCAAATTCACCAAGGCCATATTGGCGGGTGACAGTATCGATGTATATAACCACGGCGAGATGCACCGTGACTTTACCTACATCGACGATATTGCCGAGTCTATTGTCCGCTTGCAGGCGGTTATTCCTCAGCCAAATGCGGACTGGACGGTAGAGCAGGGATCGCCGGCGACCAGTTCTGCTCCATACCATGTTTATAATATCGGCAATAGCAGCCCGGTGAAGCTGATGAAATATATCAGTGCACTGGAACAGGCGTTGGGGATTGAAGCGCGTAAAAATATGTTGCCTATGCAACCAGGCGACGTGTTGGATACCAGTGCCGACACTGCCGAGCTTTATCGCGTGATTGGATTTAAACCGGAAACCAGCGTTGATGAAGGTGTGAAACGCTTTGTTGAATGGTATAAGTCGTTTTATAAAGCTCAGTAATTGAGCGATGCGGTAATGCTATAAGGGGCTCTGGCCCCTTTTTTTATGCCTTGTAAAAGAGAGGGGCGTGGTCGCTCGCCAACAGATAAACCGGGTCATCCATTAGGATTATTACGTAAAGACTGATTGGTGCTCTAAAAAATCTGAAAAATAAGCATAACAAAAAGGCTCCCAAGGGAGCCTTTTTAACATGCAACAGAATGCTATTACAGCAGGAAATCGTCCAGAGATTTACCTTGCTCTTCGATAGCTTTCTTAATCACTGCTGGGGTACGGCCCTGGCCAGTCCAGGTTTTCAGTTCACCGTTTTCGTCTTTATATTGGTATTTAGCCGGACGTGCTGCACGTTTAGCTTTACCTGCGGCTTTAGTTGCAGCCATAGTTTGCAGCAGTTCATTTGGATCAATACCGTCAGCAATCAGCATTTCACGATATTGTTGCAGTTTACGAGTGCGTTCTTCAACTTCTGCTTGAGCCTGGCTGTCTTCTTCGCGACGTTCGTTCACAACAACTTCCAGTTTTTCAAGCATCTCTTCCAGCGTTTCCAGGCTGCATTCTCTGGCCTGAGCGCGTAGAGTACGGATGTTGTTCAAAATCTTTAATGCTTCGCTCATTGTCCTAGTCTCAAATTATATTGGTGGGGGGCGTCTGGATAATAATAGAGTGCTCTTTTCTTTTCTGCAATAGCCAAATTGAAAGGAACACTCAAATTTACCTTTAAAAGACCTAATCGGAACTCTCTGGTTAATATAGGCGGGGGAGATAAGTATTACAACCTCCATTTTTAAGTCAAATTTTCAACAGCGGCGGTATGTTTACTATGCCAGAATGGCATTCATGGCTAAGTTATAATTGTGTTTTATATCAATATTACGCCGAATTCTGTGGGTTAAATCACACGATTTGTCTGCCAACACTGTAAACAATAGGGGTATATCAGTAAAGGTAACGTCAAGAACTGTACCCTTGGCTGCTTTATGTCATTAAATACTCTGGTATGGAGGCCAAGTGGTGTTAATAGATATAATCTTGCGTCAGCCCGCTGTTGTGGGGCGCTTCACTTCATTGGCATAACCATTAATGCCGGACGCTAATCATTAGTAGTAATTAAATGTGACGGCAGGCAGAAAGCATCTTGTAAATAGATGCAAAAGCCTAACGGGAGCAGACCGAAAAGTTTCATTTGAAAGTCTGGTATTGCTTTGTCCGCGGTATTGATTAATCCGAAGGTGTGAGCCGACGGGCGCCTTATGTTACACTTGGCTTCTGAATCAACCGCTGAATATTTCTTATACCATTGGAGTTGCTGGCCCATGGCTCAACTTTATTTTTATTACTCTGCTATGAATGCAGGGAAATCTACTGCGTTGTTGCAATCTTCATATAATTATCAAGAACGTGGTATGCGTACGCTGGTGTTTACCGCCGAAATAGATCACCGTTTTGGCGTGGGTAAGGTGAGTTCGCGGATCGGCCTGTCTTCCCAGGCACAGCTCTACAATAATGACTCTATGCTATTTGCGATGATTGCCCAGGAACATCAGCAGCAGCCTGTACATTGCGTTCTGCTCGATGAAAGCCAGTTCCTGACCAAACAGCAGGTTGAGCAATTGTGCGATGTTGTCGATCAGTTGGATATTCCGGTGTTGTGCTACGGTTTGCGTACTGATTTCCTGGGGGAACTATTTATTGGCAGTCAATATTTGCTGGCTTGGGCGGACAAACTGGTGGAGTTGAAAACCATTTGTCATTGCGGGCGTAAGGCGAATATGGTGCTGCGGCTCGATGAGAACGGGCAGGCGATGCATGCTGGCGAACAGGTGGTGATTGGCGGGAACGAAAGCTACGTCTCCGTCTGCCGTAAGCATTACAAAGAGGCTATACAGGCCTTGGAATGATTGCCTGAGCGCTACAGAGCGCCTTCTGGCGCGTTTGGGGGCTATTGAACAGACATGGCGGCTTGACCAATGATTTCGCCGCATAAAAAAACCGCCTTTCGGCGGTTTTTTGTTGGCTCATTCAATGAACCGTTATTTTTTGGTCTTCTTTACCGTCTTGGCGACAGCGACAACCGGTGCGGCCAGAACCTCTTCATCAACCGCTTCGCTGAATTTACGGCCGTAGAAGGTATCCAGCATGATTTGCTTGAGTTCAGCAATCAGCGGATAACGTGGGTTAGCACCGGTACATTGGTCGTCAAAGGCGTCTTCAGACAGTTTGTCTACTTTCGCCAGGAAATCGGCTTCCAGCACGCCGGCTTCGCGGATTGAAGCCGGGATGCCCAGTTCGGCCTTGATCTCGTCCAGCCAGGTCAGCAGCTTCTCGATTTTCTGTGCGGTACGGTCACCCGGTGCGCTCAGGCCGAGATGGTCAGCGATTTCAGCGTAGCGGCGACGCGCTTGTGGGCGGTCGTACTGGCTGAAAGCCGTTTGCTTGGTTGGGTTGTCGTTCGCGTTATAGCGAATGACGTTGGAAATCAGCATGGCGTTGGCCAAACCGTGTGGGATGTGGAACTCGGAGCCCAGTTTGTGGGCCATTGAGTGGCAAACCCCGAGGAAGGCGTTGGCGAACGCGATACCGGCGATGGTCGCAGCATTGTGCACGCGCTCACGGGCTACCGGGTTCTTGGCACCTTCTTTATAGCTGGTTGGCAGATACTCTTTCAGCAGTTTCAACGCTTGCAGCGCCTGACCGTCGGAGTATTCGTTCGCCAGGACTGAAACATAAGCTTCCAGCGCGTGAGTTACCGCATCCAGGCCACCGAAGGCGCACAGGGATTTCGGCATGTTCATGACCAGGTTGGCGTCAACAATCGCCATGTCTGGTGTCAATGCGTAATCCGCCAGTGGGTATTTCTGGCCGGTTACGTCGTCGGTCACTACCGCAAACGGCGTAACTTCTGAGCCGGTGCCTGAGGTGGTGGTGACGGCAATCATTTTTGCCTTCACGCCCATTTTCGGGAACTTGTAGATACGTTTACGGATATCCATAAAGCGCAGCGCCAGGTCTTCGAAGTGGGTTTCAGGGTGTTCGTACAGCACCCACATGATCTTCGCAGCATCCATCGGTGAACCGCCGCCCAGCGCGATGATCACGTCTGGCTTGAAGGAGTTCATCTGTTCAGCGCCTTTACGCACGATGGACAGCGTTGGATCCGCTTCAACTTCAAAGAATACTTCTGTTTCAATGCCGTGCGATTTCAGAACGGAGGTGATCTGGTCTGCATAGCCGTTGTTGAACAGGTAGCGGTCGGTCACAATGAAGGCGCGTTTTGCCCCGTCGGTCGCTACTTCTTCCAGCGCGATTGGCAGTGAGCCACGGCGGAAGTAGATTGATTTCGGAAGTTTATGCCACAACATGTTTTCTGCTCGCTTCGCTACAGTTTTCTTGTTGATCAGGTGTTTTGGACCGACGTTTTCAGAGATGGAGTTACCGCCCCAGGAACCGCAGCCCAGCGTCAGAGACGGAGCGAGTTTGAAGTTGTACAGGTCACCGATCCCACCCTGAGAAGCAGGGGTGTTGATCAGGATACGCGCGGTTTTCATCTTGTCGCCGAAGAAGGCTACGCGTTCCGGCTGGTTATCCTGGTCGGTGTACAGGCAAGAGGTGTGACCGATACCGCCCATCGCGACCAGTTTTTCCGCTTTGCTGACGGCGTCTTCAAAGTCTTTGGCGCGATACATAGCCAGCGTTGGCGACAGTTTTTCGTGAGCGAAAGGTTCTGACTCATCGACCAGCTTCACTTCACCGATCAGCACTTTAGTGCTTGCCGGGACTTTGATGCCTGCCATTTCAGCGATTTTCGGTGCTGACTGACCGACGATAGCCGCATTGAGGCCACCGTTTTTCAGGATGATGTCCTGTACGGCTTTCAGCTCTTTACCCTGCAGCATGTAGCCGCCATGGGAAGCGAAACGTTCGCGCACTGCGTCATAGATGGAGTCAACCACGATGACGGATTGCTCAGAGGCGCAAATCACACCGCTGTCGAAGGTTTTAGACATCAGAATAGAGGCCACGACGCGTTTGATATCCGCCGTTTCGTCAACCACTACCGGGGTATTACCCGCACCCACGCCGATGGCCGGTTTGCCGGAGCTGTAGGCTGCTTTCACCATGCCTGGGCCACCGGTGGCCAGGATCAGGTTGATGTCAGGGTGGTGCATCAGCTGGTTGGAGAGTTCAACGGTAGGTTGATCGATCCAGCCGACGATGTCTTTTGGCGCACCGGCGGCAATCGCTGCCTGCAGCACGATATCAGCCGCTTTGTTGGTGGCGTTTTTCGCACGTGGGTGCGGAGAGAAGATGATGCCGTTACGGGTTTTCAGGCTGATTAACGCTTTGAAAATGGCCGTGGAAGTTGGGTTGGTGGTGGGTACGATACCGCAAATCAGGCCGATAGGCTCGGCGATGGTGATAGTACCGAAAGTATCGTCTTCAGACAGGATACCGCAGGTTTTTTCATCTTTATAGGCGTTATAGATAAACTCTGATGCGAAGTGGTTCTTGATCACTTTATCTTCAACGATACCCATACCGGATTCTTCAACGGCCATTTTAGCCAGAGGAATACGGGCATCGGCAGCGGCGAGGGCAGCAGCGCGGAAAATTTTATCAACTTGCTCTTGAGTGAAGTTGGCATATTCGCGCTGGGCTTTTTTGACACGTGCAACTAGCTCGTTCAGTTCAGCGACATTTGTTACAGCCATAATGCTCTCCTGATAATGTTAAACTCTTTCAGTAAATCAGCCGTGCGAGCAACTAGTATAGACAGATCGGTGGAAAATGCTGTTTTAAAAACAAAGGTTTCCCATCTTTTTGTGCTGCATGTTGCTGATTTGCTTAAAGAGCTTTACCCGATGCCTCAGCAGGAGAAGACAGCGGGCCGAACAGAGATGCCACTTTTTCCTTAACCTGTTCTACTCCCTGACTACGACTAAGAGCTTAACTACTCTTGGGTAGTGATTATGTGATTTAAATCAAAAAAATAGCATGCTGACACCATTCAGCCATGGTTTTTGAGAATCATTCTTAATAACTGCGATGTCAGGCACTTTTTTCAACATAAAAAATCATAAACCGTACATTACGTTAACAATGGTGATTTACTTTATCAATACACGTATTAATAGATAAAAATCCTGCTGATGACCAATGGATAACCCGTGGCAATTCCATTACATTAGCGCGCGTAGGCAGTGTCACTTTTAGAGCTATTAAAGCGGAGTCATTTGTGGGCCAATCTCTGTTGGATTTTTCCGGCTACATTAAATTTTTTGTCGGCCTGTTTGCGCTGGTGAACCCGGTGGGCATTTTGCCGGTATTTATCAGCATGACCAGCTACCAGGCAGCTGCCGGGCGCAACAAAACCAACCTGACCGCCAATCTGTCGGTCGCCATTATCCTGTGGACCTCGCTATTTTTGGGGGAGGGGATTTTGCGCATGTTCGGCATCTCAATCGATTCCTTCCGCATTGCCGGCGGCATCCTGGTGGTTACCATTGCGATGTCGATGATCAGCGGCAAACTGGGGGAAGACAAACAGAACAAACAGGAAAAATCAGAAAGCGCGATCCGCGAAAGCATTGGCGTCGTGCCGCTGGCATTACCGCTTATGGCCGGACCGGGTGCGATCAGCTCCACCATCGTTTGGAGTTCCCGCTACCATAGCTGGCAGAACCTGTTGGGCTTTACTCTCGCTATCGCGTTGTTTGCCTTTTGTTGTTGGCTGTTGTTCCGGGCGGCGCCTTTGTTGGTGCGTTTATTGGGGCAAACCGGCATTAACGTCATCACCCGAATCATGGGTTTATTGCTGATGGCTTTGGGTATCGAATTTATCGTTACCGGTATTAAGGCCATATTCCCGGGACTGTTGTAATCAGGCGACGGAGTCGTGAATAGGGCGATTCGCGACTCAAATTAATTTTAAAAATTAAAATCAATTATTGGTTCGCATTAATATAGTGCGCAATATGAATGAATTTTATTCACTTGCACCAGGATGTGGCATAAATCTCAATTTGTTGCTCAATAAAAACGCTAAGCGTTGTTTTTACCCCTTATCCTCCCCAGTTTTTGCCCTTTTTCTGCCTCCTAACATCAAATCCGCTGTTAATTTAATCACATCATTCTGTAGGGCTTGTCTCGCTTTCATCCAGGTGTTATTAGTGATTAACCGCACATAAGCAGGTGTTTGTTCTTTGAACGGTCGGTTTGTTAACTGAATGTTTCTTTGTCTGTTTTGCCAGTTTGCTTCGTGCCGTCAGGATAAGGCTTGCTTTATTTTATCTGATTAAAATCAATTGGTTATGTTGTGTAACTGTCACCCTCGTCCGGGGGGTACAGATCGGGCTTGATGCAATAAAAGAGAATTGCTTAACATTTCTGTAAAAATTATTGGCTATGGAATTTGCCTTCTGCTAATTTCCGAGCAACTTTCTACGCGCAATTAACGCGATTGCGTCGTCAAAGTGGGAATGATTTTTGCTGGTGTCTGTTTATTTAGAATTCTTATAAATACTTCACGAATATCGATAAGCAATGCTTGTTGGTGAAAAGGAGCCTCGACCATGCAGCAAACCCGAAAGCGTACTCCATTGGCTATGTTCATTGCCGGCTTGCTGAGTATCAGCGCCGTATATTCTGCTCAGGCGGCCGATGTTCCGGCCGGAGTGCAATTGGCTCAGCAGCAGAACATTGTAATTAACAACGGCACGGAAGTGGCTTCGTTGGATCCGCATAAGGTCGAGGGGATACCGGAAAGTAATATTATTCTTAACCTGTTGGAAGGGCTGGTCAGCACCGATGCCAATGGACATGTGGTACCGGCGGCGGCAGCCCAGTGGGAAAATCAGGATTTCAAAACCTGGACTTTCCACCTGCGTCCGGACGCGGTGTGGAGCGACGGTTCCCCGGTTACCGCACAGGACTTCGTTTATAGCTGGCAGCGCCTGGCCGATCCGAAAACCGGCTCGCCTTACGCCAGCTATCTGCAGTACGCCAAAATTGAAAATATCGACGACATCCTGACCGGCAAGAAAACGCCGCAAAGCCTGGGCATTAAAGCCATCGATGATAAAACGCTGCAGGTCACGCTGAGCGAACCGGTGCCTTACTTCATTAGCATGCTGAGCCACACCTCGCTGAAGCCGGTAAAACGTTCGGTGATCGAGAAGTTTGGCGAGAAATGGACGCTGCCGGCGAACTATGTCGGCAATGGAGCCTATCGCCTGAAAGAGTGGGTGGTGAATGAGCGTATCGTGCTTGAACGCAGCCCGAGCTATTGGAACAACAAGAAAACGGTGATCGATAAGGCGACGTTCTTGCCGATCGCCTCCGAGGTCAGTGACGTTAACCGCTTCCGCAGTGGTGAAATTGATATCACCAACAGCGCCATCCCGCCGAACCTGTTCGCGAAGATGAAGAAAGAGATCCCTGAACAACTGCACGTTAACCCTTATCTGTGCACCTTTTATTACGAGATTAACAACCAGCGTGCGCCCTTTACCGATCCGCGAGTGCGCGCTGCCGTGAAACTTACGCTGGACCGCGACATTATCGCCAACAAAATCATGGGCCAGGGTCAGATCCCGGCGTTCAGTTTCACCCCAACCTTTACTGAGGGCGCCAAATTCACCGCGCCGGCGTGGGCGAGTTGGAGCCAGGAACAGCGCAATGCCGAGGCCAGGAAGCTGCTGGAGCAAGCCGGTTTCAGCTCCGCCAAACCGCTTAAGTTCACGCTACTGTACAACACCTCCGACCAAAATAAGCAGCAGGCCATCGCCGCCGCTTCGATGTGGAAGAAAAACCTCGGCGCTGAGGTGACACTGCGCAATCAAGAATGGAAAACCTCGCTTGAAAGCCGCCATCAGGGGCAGTACGACATAGCGCGTGCCACCTGGTGCGGTGACTATAACGAGCCGAGCGCATTCCTCAATCTGGTGCTTTCCAACAGCAGCATCAATACCATTTTTTACAAGAGCCCGGCGTTTGACGCCCTGATGGCCGGCACGCTAAAAGCGCCGGACGAGGCTGCACGCGCCGCCCTTTATCAGCAGGCAGAGGCTCAGTTAGATAAAGATTCGGCGTTGATTCCGGTGTATTACCGCGTCAGCGCCCGCCTGATCAGACCGTCGGTGGGGGGCTTTACCGGTAAAGATCCGCTGGACTACACCGATGTGAAAAATCTGTACATCATCAAGCAGTAACGAGGGGTATTACGCCACGCCATCAGCGGTGGAGTAATACAGGGAAGGCCGCCTGCCGTATTCGTTCAGCGGCAGCCGGTATAACAAGGTCCGCTCACGGGCAACGCAGGCTCCACGATGAGCCTGTGATAATAAAAACTGGAGTATACACATGACCAACATCACGAAAAAAACCATCCTTGCGGCCGGCATTATTGCCGCGCTGGGTATCACAGCAACCGGAAGTGCTTTTGCGGCCGACGTGCCGGCGGGCGTGCAACTGGCGGACAAACAAGAGATCGTTAAGAACAACGGTTCGGAAGTGCAATCGCTCGACCCGCATAAAATCGAAGGCGTGCCTGAAAACAACGTAACGCGCGATCTGATGGAAGGCCTGGCCAACAACGGCCTGGATGGTTCCATTGTCCCGGGCGTAGCGGAAAGCTGGGATAACAAAGATTTTAAAGTCTGGACCTTCCATCTGCGTAAAGACGCAAAATGGTCGAACGGCAAGCCGGTCACGGCGCAAGATTTCGTGTATAGCTGGCAGCGCGTGGTGGATCCGAAAACCGCATCACCTTATGCCAGCTACCTGCAATATGCCCACGTAGAAAACGTGGATGACGTCATCGCCGGCAAGAAAGATAAGTCTACCCTGGGCGTGAAAGCCATTGATGACCACACCTTCCAGGTGACCCTGACCGAGCCGGTGCCATACCTGGTTGAAATGACGCCGCACTATGCGATGAAGCCCGTATATAAAGAAGCCGTCGAGAAGTTTGGCGAGAAGTGGACCTTACCGGCCAACTACGTCAGCAACGGCGCTTACAAACTGAAAGATTGGGTGGTTAACGAACGTATTGTGCTGGAACGTAACCCGGAATATTGGGATAACGCGAAAACCATCATCAACAAAGTGACCTTCCTGCCAATTTCTTCGGAAGTGACCGACGTTAACCGTTACCGCACTGGCGAAATCGACATGACCTATAACAACATGCCGATCGAACTGTTCCAGAAGTTGAAAAAAGAGATCCCGAAAGAGGTTCACGTAGATCCTTATCTGTGTACCTACTACTACGAAATCAACAACCAGAAAGCGCCATTTACTGACACACGCGTGCGTGAAGCGCTGAAATTGGGTCTGGATCGCGACATCATCACCAATAAAGTGAAAAACCAGGGCGATCTGCCGGCTTACAGCTTCACACCGCCTTACACCGACGGCGCCAAACTGACTCCGCCTGAGTGGTTCAGCTGGACGCAAGAAAAACGCAATGAAGTGGCGAAAAAGCTGCTGGCCGATGCAGGCTATGGCCCAGGCAAACCGCTGACTTTCTCCCTGTTGTACAACACTTCTGATCTGCATAAGAAGCTGGCGATTGCCGCAGCCTCCATCTGGAAGAAAAACCTGGGTGTGGATGTGAAGTTGGTGAACCAGGAGTGGAAAACCTTCCTGGATACCCGCCATCAGGGGACCTACGACGTTGCGCGTGCCGGCTGGTGTGCAGACTACAACGAACCTAGCTCGTTCCTGAACATGATGCTGTCTGACAGCAGCAGTAACACCCCGCACTATAAGAGCGCCGGGTTCGATAAGCTGATGGCCAATGTGCTGACGGCGAAAACCAAAGAAGAACGTGCCGAGCTGTATCAGAAAGCCGAAGTTCAGCTGGATAAAGATTCTGCCATCGTTCCTGTTTATTACTACGTGAATGCCCGTCTGGTGAAACCTTATGTTGGGGGTTACACCGGTAAAGACCCGCTTGATAACGTGTACGATAAAAACCTGTACATCATCAAGCATTGATACGGTAAGTGCCGGCGGTGTTAACCGCCGGCCCATGTTGTGAATAATAAGCCGTTATCAGGCTGCAACACAGGGTTAGGGCAATGCTTAAATTTATATTTCGTCGCTTATTGGAAGCGATCCCGACGCTATTTATTCTGATCACCATCTCCTTCTTTATGATGCGCCTGGCGCCCGGCAGTCCATTTACCGGCGAACGCGCGTTGCCGCCGGAAGTGATGGCCAACATCGAAGCCAAATATCATTTGAACGATCCTATCTGGAAACAGTACGGCCATTATCTGGCCCAGCTGTCGCAGGGCGATTTTGGCCCTTCATTCAAATATAAAGATTATTCGGTCAACGATCTGGTGGCTGCTTCATTCCCGGTCTCTGCCAAACTGGGCCTGGCCGCATTTTTGCTGGCGGTGATCCTGGGGGTTAGCGCCGGTGTGGTGGCTGCGCTGAATCAAAATACCAAATGGGACTATACGGTGATGGGTTTTGCCATGACCGGGGTGGTGATCCCCAGTTTCGTGGTGGCGCCGTTACTGGTACTGATCTTCGCCATCACGCTGAAATGGCTGCCGGGTGGGGGCTGGAACGGCGGGGCTCCGAAATTTATCATCTTGCCAATGGTGGCGCTGTCGTTGGCCTATATCGCCAGTATCGCCCGTATCACGCGTGGCTCGATGATTGAAGTGCTGCATTCAAACTTTATCCGTACCGCGCGCGCCAAGGGTTTGCCTATGCGCCGCATTATATTGCGCCATGCGTTGAAGCCTGCGTTATTGCCCGTGCTTTCCTATATGGGCCCGGCGTTTGTCGGCATCATCACGGGGTCAATGGTTATCGAAACCATTTACGGCCTGCCGGGTATCGGCCAGCTGTTTGTTAACGGCGCGCTTAACCGCGACTACTCTTTGGTATTGAGTCTGACCATTCTGGTTGGCGCTCTGACTATCCTGTTTAACGCGATCGTGGACGTGCTGTACGCCGTTATCGATCCAAAAATTCGTTATTAAGCTGGAGCACGCAAATGATGTTGACGAAAAAGAACAGCGAGGCTCTGGAGAACTTCAGCGAGAAGCTCGAAGTGGAAGGACGCAGCCTGTGGCAGGACGCCCGACGCCGCTTTGTGCACAACCGGGCGGCGCTCAGCAGCCTGTTCGTATTGGCGTTGATTACTCTGTTTGTGATTGCGGCGCCGTGGCTGTCGCAGTTTGCCTATGACGATACCGATTGGGCGATGATGTCGGCCGCACCAAGTCTCGAATCTGCGCACTACTTCGGCACGGACTCATCGGGGCGCGATCTGCTGGTGCGCGTGGCAATTGGCGGGCGTATCTCGCTGATGGTTGGCGTGTCGGCTGCGCTGGTGGCGGTGATTGTTGGCACCCTGTATGGCGCAATGTCTGGTTACCTGGGCGGTAAAATCGACTCGGTGATGATGCGTCTGCTGGAAATCCTCAACTCCTTCCCGTTCATGTTCTTCGTGATCCTGCTGGTGACCTTCTTCGGGCAGAATATCCTGCTGATCTTTGTCGCTATCGGCATGGTGTCGTGGCTGGATATGGCGCGTATCGTGCGTGGCCAAACTCTGAGCCTGAAGCGTAAAGAATTTATCGAAGCGGCGTTGGTGTGCGGAGTTTCGAGCCGCAACATCGTGCTGCGCCATATCGTGCCGAACGTGCTGGGTGTGGTGGTGGTTTACGCCTCACTGCTGGTACCGAGCATGATCTTGTTCGAATCTTTCCTCAGCTTCCTGGGGCTGGGTACGCAAGAGCCGTTAAGCAGCTGGGGTGCATTGCTGAGCGATGGCGCCAACTCGATGGAAGTTTCACCGTGGTTGCTGCTGTTCCCGGCGGGTTTCCTGGTTGTCACTCTGTTTTGTTTCAACTTTATCGGCGATGGCCTGCGTGACGCCCTCGACCCGAAAGATCGTTAAGTTAAGGAGTGCAATCATGAGCACCATTGAAAATCCGCAGTTGCAAACCGCCGGCAGCGTGAAGTCGTCGCTGTTGCTGGATGTAAAAGATCTGCGCGTGACCTTCGGCACCCCGGACGGTGACGTGACGGCAGTGAACGATCTGAATTTTGATCTGCGCGCCGGTGAAACGCTGGGTATCGTGGGCGAATCCGGTTCCGGCAAATCCCAGACCGCCTTCGCGTTGATGGGACTGCTGGCCAGCAATGGCCGCATTGGCGGTTCGGCCAAATTTAACGGTCGTGAAATCCTCAACCTGCCGGAAAAACAGCTCAACAAGCTGCGGGCAGAAGAAATTTCGATGATTTTCCAGGACCCGATGACCTCGCTCAACCCTTATATGCGCGTTGGTGAGCAGCTGATGGAAGTGCTGATGCTGCATAAAAACATGAGCAAAAGCGAAGCTTTCGAAGAGTCGGTTCGCATGTTAGATGCGGTCAAAATGCCGGAAGCGCGCAAGCGTATGCGCATGTACCCGCATGAGTTTTCCGGCGGCATGCGCCAGCGCGTGATGATCGCCATGGCACTGCTGTGCCGGCCCAAGCTGCTGATTGCCGATGAGCCGACCACCGCATTGGATGTGACGGTGCAGGCACAGATCATGACGTTGCTGAACGAGCTGAAGCGCGAGTTCAATACCGCGATCATCATGATCACCCACGACCTGGGCGTTGTGGCTGGTATCTGTAATAAGGTCTTGGTGATGTATGCCGGGCGTACCATGGAATACGGTAGCGCACGGGATGTGTTCTATCACCCGAGCCATCCTTATTCCATTGGTTTGCTGAATGCGGTACCGCGTCTGGACGCCGAAGGCGAGGCGCTGATGACCATCCCCGGCAACCCGCCGAACCTGCTGCGCCTGCCGAAGGGCTGTCCGTTCCAACCGCGTTGTGCGTACGCGATGGCGCAATGTTCGAGCGCTCCGCCATTGGAGCAGTTTGGTGAAGGGCGCCTGCGCGCCTGCTTTAAACCGGTGGAGGCGTTGGTATGACTGCGGTAACCGACAAGAAAGTGCTGCTCGAAGTGGCCGATTTGAAAGTGCACTTCGACATTCATGATGACAAACAGTGGTTCTGGCAGCCGCCAAAAACGCTCAAGGCCGTTGACGGTGTGACGCTACGCCTGTTCGAAGGGGAAACCCTGGGCGTGGTGGGCGAGTCAGGCTGTGGCAAATCGACGTTCGCCCGCGCCATTATCGGTCTGGTGAAGGCTACCAGCGGCCGCGTGGCCTGGTTGGGTAAAGACCTGCTTGGCATGAGTGATGTCGACTGGCGTAAAACCCGCAGTGATATCCAGATGATCTTCCAGGACCCGCTGGCTTCGCTGAACCCACGCATGACTATCGGTGAAATCATCGCGGAACCGCTGCGTACCTACTACCCAAAAATGCCGCGTCAGGAAGTGAAAGACAAGGTAAAGGCGATGATGTTGAAGGTTGGTCTGTTGCCTAACCTGATCAACCGCTATCCGCACGAGTTCTCTGGCGGTCAGTGCCAGCGTATCGGCATTGCACGCGCCTTGATCCTCGAACCTAAGTTGGTGATCTGCGATGAGCCGGTCTCGGCGTTAGACGTGTCGATTCAGGCGCAGGTGGTGAACCTGCTGCAGCAACTGCAGCGTGAAATGGGCCTGTCGCTGATCTTTATCGCCCACGATCTTGCGGTGGTCAAACACATCTCCGACCGTGTGTTGGTGATGTATCTGGGCCATGCGGTGGAGCTGGGTACTTATGATGAGGTGTACCACAATCCACAGCATCCTTACACCAAGGCGTTGATGTCGGCGGTGCCGATCCCGGATCCGGACAAGGAGAAGGAAAAGCAGATCCAGTTACTGGAAGGGGAACTGCCTTCGCCGATCAACCCGCCATCTGGCTGCGTGTTCCGCACCCGCTGCCCGATCGCCGGGCCGGAATGTGCCAAGACGCGTCCGCTGCTGGAAGGCAGCTTCCGCCATGCCGTGTCCTGTCTGAAGGTCGATCCGCTGTAAACGGCCATTTCATTCCATTTTGTTGCCTGAAGGGTTCATGTTTGCATGAACCCTTTTTTTATGGCATTCCCGCCACAAGGTAAAACCAACAAAAACCACAAATAACTCACGCGGCTAGAAATGAAGTTCATCGTATTTATTTAAAATAATAAATAAAATTCAATGGGTAATTCTATTTTTCTATGATTTTTGCTGTCCCCTTTGCGATTTTAAAGTGTGGTTTTGATGTTGTAATGGTGTGGTTTATGTGGTTTTATTATCACATGTTTCGTGGTGAGAAAACGCGTATGACACAGCTAAATGAAAATGTTGATGTGGTAGTTATCGGAGGCGGCGTAGTGGGATGTGCCGTTTTCCGACGTTTCACCCTGATGGGCGCGAAAACGTTATTGCTGGAGCGTGGCGGCGATATCTTGTCCGGCGCCAGCAAGGCCAACAGCGCGATCCTCCATACCGGTTTTGATGCGCCAACGGGAAGCCTGGAGCTGCAATGCATGCAGGCGGGTTACGACGAGTATTTGGCGATCAGAGAAAAGATGAACCTTCCGCTGTTGCAGACCACGGCCATCGTGGTGGCCTGGAACGAAGAACAACTCGCGGCGCTGCCTGGCATAGTGAAACAGGCACATGAAAATGGGGTGACAGACGTGGCGCAGATTTCTGCCGCCGAAGTTTACCAGAGAGAGCCAAAATTAGCGGAGGGCGTGCTGGGTGGGGTATTAGTCCCCGGTGAATATGTCATCGATCCCTGGAGTGCGCCGCTCGCTTACGTTACGCAGGCCGTGATGCACGGTGGGGCTTACCGTTTTAACTGTGAAGTGACCAAGGCGACGCGCGATGTGCAAGATTGGTTATTGCAGACTAGCCAAGGCAGCGTGCGTACTAAGTTGGTGATCAACTGTGCGGGTAACCATGGCGATTTGATCGATGGCCTGTGGCGGAAACCAGATTATGAAATCCGCCCAAGGAAAGGGCAGTTTCTGGTCTATGACAAAGCCGCCGCGGCGGATATCAATGCCATCATCCTGCCGGTTCCGACGCCCACCACCAAAGGCGTACTGCTGTGTCGAACCATTTTCGGCAATATGATCCTCGGGCCGACGGCTGAAGAGCAAACCGACCGTAACCGGGCCGATGTCGATGAATCGGTGCTCAAAGGGCTGATTGAAAAAGGCAGCCGGATGTTGCCGACTTTGACGCAATACAGTGTGACCGCCACCTACGCCGGGCTACGGCCGGCAACGGAAAAGAAAGAGTACCGAATTTATCACTATCCGCAGGAAAATTGGATCAGCGTGGGCGGGATCCGTTCCACCGGGCTGACGGCTGCGTTGGGGATTGCCGCTCATGTAGAAACACTTTATCGCGACCATTTTAACCCACTCTTTACCGATCAACCGCCTGCTGAGCTCCAGTGGCCGGTGATGCCGATGCTGTCTGATTATCAGCCGCGTGATTATGCCTGTTCGGGCAATGGCGGCATTGTCTGTCACTGCGAATTGGTCACGCGGCGTGAGCTGGAGGCGGCATTCCACTCGGCGGTGCCGCCTGAATGTATCGGTGGTTTGCGTCGCCGTACCCGCGTCATGATGGGACGCTGCAACGGCTTTTTCTGCAGTAATCAGGTTGCCGAAATCGTGGGCGATCGTCTGGATAACACGCTGGTCGTTGGGAGGGTGGAATGAGTCAGTCATATGACGTGATTATTATTGGCGCCGGGCCGGCCGGTTTGGCCGCCGCCCGCGCTTTATGGGATGAAGGCGTAAACCGCGTTCTGCTGTTGGAAAGAGAAAAACAGGCGGGTGGCGTACCGCGCCATTGCCGTCACTCTACGTTCGGCATGCAGACGTTCTACCGGCCGATGAAAGGGCACCTCTGGGCCAAGCGTATTTTGAATCTGGTGCAAAACAATTGTGAAATCAGAACCGGCACCACGGTGGTAAATATCAAGCCCGGCGGCGAGGTAATCATCTCTGGCGATCGGGGTCTTGAAACCTTGCGTGCCAAACGCGTGATTATTGCCACGGGCGTGCGCGAAACGCCACGCCATGCCAGGCTGGTCAGCGGCGTTAGGCCGCAGGGGGTTCTGACCGCAGGGGCGTTACAGCAGTTTATCTATCTGAAAAAACTCAAGCCGGGCATTAAGCCGGTGATCGTCGGGTCTGAGCTGGTCAGCTTTTCCACTATCTGGACGCTGCGCAATGCGGGCATCAAGGCGCTGGCTCTGATAGATGAAAACCCCCGGCCAACGGCGTTCCGCGTGGCCGCGTTATATGCCCGTATTATGGGCGTTAAGCTCCATCTGGGTGCGCATATCACTCAAATCAATGGCGGCGAGCGGGTGGAAAGTATCGAATTTACCGCCGCGGACGGCAGCTCACAACAATTGGCCTGCGACAGCATTATTTTTACCGGCCGCTTTACCGGCGAGTATACGCTGATCCGTAACAGCCATTTGGCCTATGAGCCTGAGACTGGCCGCCCATGGTTCGACCAGCACGGTCGCTGTTCCGATCCGGCCTATTATGTTGCAGGTAATATGACGCACCCCGCCGATATGGGCGATCAGTGTTACCAGGAAGGGTTGCGCGTAGGTCGGCAAGTTGCCCGATCTCTGCAACAGGATGACGCCGTGCGATTTGAGATTCCTATTCAACTGGACGAGGTATTCCGTCTTGCTGCGCCAAATCGGGTTTCCGTGTCAGCACCGGCCGCCGATCGCGTCACGCTCAATGTCCGTGTTAACCGTTACCATAAAGGCGAAATCATCGTACGCGACGGTGAAAAAGAGCTTTACCGCGGAAAGCACCGCTGCTTGCCTGAACGTCGCATTCTTCTTAAAAATATCGATATTTCCGATCTCACACCGAACAGTCACTTGACCGTTATCGCCCGATAGCGATTTTCCCCACTCAGCACAATGGAAAAGCCTGCATATGCAGGCTTAGTTTATTCTGATGCCCAGAAAGCTATTTGAATTCGTGTTCAACCTCTGACCACAGACTTACGCGTTGATTGCGCGATTGATAGAACTCAATCTCTCGTTTAATGCCTGCGCTTTGATCCCAACCGGGAAGGTCCAAAATAATCAACTCTTCCATCATGGCTAAAAACAGCGCATCCACCGGCGCCCACATTTTGCCAATCTCTGCTTTATCGGTGTTTTGCAACTGCAAATTAATTGGGTGCGACATGGTGACCTGGCTGAAAACCGCATGACCGGCCTCGATGATGTTGGCTGCCACTTTATTGCAGGCGAGAAATCGCTCCTGCACCACGTTCTCATCGGCATGGCTGTAGGGGCAGGCAAGGAATATCTTACGCATGGTGAACCTCATAGGATTACATAAAGAAAGCAGTGCCTGGCTGCCAGGCACTGCTGGGGAATTAAGCGGGAAATTAAACGGCCAGGGGAACGGTCGGCCGATCGTTTTGCGCTGCCGCCTCTTCGCGTGCGTCGCGCTGCTCCATCCGTTGCGCCTCCGGGACGGAAATAAAGATTGCGATGGTCACGGCAATGGCACCGGCAAGGAATTTACCGACCATAATCGGCAGGACCAGGGTGGGCTGGAAGTTGGCGGTAAAGGCCAAATGGTCGCCTAAGGTCGCTTGGGCACAGATGCCAAACGCCACGCACAGCACTTTGTCACGGGCGCGCATATCTTTGAACAGGTGATAAACGGCAATGATGTTGGCCAGCACCATGACCATGCCAATGGCCCCGGCATCCGTGAGCCGAAGTTGTCGGCCGATAAACTTCATCGGGCGCTGGCAGTACTTCTGGAACAGGTAGCAAATCGGGAAGGTACCCGCCAGCATGATGCCGATATAGCCGGCAATCTCAATCGCCCGGTAAAGTTCTTTTTCGTCGGCGAAAAGAGGATCGAACACCCAACCGCCAAAGACTTTGCTAAAGACCCCGGTGAAGTGCTGAATAATACAGGCGGCCAGCACCATTTTGATAAAGGCATCCATAATCTTGCCAAAGAACAGAAAGCATTTGACCATCCATAGGGTTCGAAATTTCAGCCCTAACGCCAGCAGGATGCAAAAAACGAACAGGGGAGAAAGCAGTTGCAAGGCATTGAAGAAGTCGATGCTTAAATAGTGGTTGGCGGGGGATGCCGTGGAGATGATATCCCGTACCGGAATATTATTAAGCGTGATGATCATCAATGAAATCAGCACGCCAAACGGAATGCTGATTAACCCCGCCATGGCGCCCAGCGCCAGATATTTGTGGTCTTTTTGTTGCAGCATGACCAGGCCGACCGGAATTAAATAAACGATACTGGCACCGGAGGTGTAGCCAACCAACATGGCTGTGATCCATTGATCACGGTTAGCCGCGATCGCGTCTGCCAACTGATAGCCGCCCATATCAACGGCGATAATCGACAGGGCGGCAATGGACGCATCCGATCCCATTGATTGGAACAGAGGGCCGACGGTGTAGGTAATAGCGTAAGAAAGAATCGGGATCGCCGCCATAATACCGGCCTGGGCCAGAAATACCGGGCCAATGGAATGAATACCATTGACGAATTCTTTGCCCAATCCGCTTTCGGGTTTGATCACCGAAGCCATGGCGCCGAGCAGGGTCCCGGCCATAATGATATAGATAATGATGTTGCCAATCTCAGACATAATTGCCTCCGTTTTCTTATTATTTATTCGCCGCGCAGGTTGCGGGAACGGGAAATAATGTCCTTATATTTTGCAAAATAAGGAGACAGATCGCGTTCTGCAGGCTCAGTGGTGACGTGTTGTGTTCTGACGTTCATCGGGTGGGTGTTGCCTAAGCCCTTGCGAGCCAGCAAAGCGACACCCTGCGCGGTAATTTCCCGGTTGGCAGGGGTAACGATGCGTTTTTGGATCAGGCTGGCAAGGAACTGCTTAAAGTAGAGGTTGGCCGATAAGCCACCGTCCACCGAAATGGTGTCGCCAATGGGCCGAACTTTGTCCATGGCGTAGATCACCTCGGCCGAGCGCATGGCGATCCCTTCAAGAATGGACTGCAGCATGTCTTTGCGCTCGGTTTCCAGCGACAGCCCAGCCCATAATCCGGCTGCCGAGCGATCCCAATAGGGGCAACCCAAGCCGGAGAGTGCAGGGATAAAAGCCAAGCCGCGAGCGATGGCAGGTTCATCCGGGAAATCGGAGAACTCCTCGATATCGCTGTACAAGCCGATCTTTTTGGCCCAGTTAATGGCCGATGCCGCGTTATAGACGCCGCCATCCAGGCCGTAGAGCGGAGGCTCGCCCGGTAATTTCCAGCATAATGTCGGGAGCAGCCCTGAGCCTTGCGCGTCGGGAACCTTGGGACCGGTAATCGATTGCAAAAACGCGCCGGTGCCGAAAGTGATTTTCATCTGACCGGGCTGCAGGCAGCCATGACCATAAGTGCCGGCAAACTGATCGACAATGCAGGCCGTCAGCGGCGTGGTATTGCCGGCATAGGTCACGTCGCCAAAATGGCCGGTATTGTCGCGAATGTTTGGCAATGCTTCGATTGGAACGCCAAATAACCGACACAGTTCTTCGTCCCATTGCAGGGTATGAATATTGAATAACGAGGTTCGGGAAGCCGAGTTGTAATCGGTGATGTGTGTCCCGCACAGGTGGAACATGAAAAAACTGTCCATCGTACCGAGTCGCAAATGGCCGCGGCGTGAAAGCTCACGGGCACCGGGCACATTGCGCATGATCCATCCCAGCTTGCTTCCGGAAAAATACGTATCCAGTGGCAGGCCGGTCTTCGCCCTGATGGTCTCTTCAAAACCTTCATTGCGCAGTTGACGGATAACGGATTCGGTACGCTGGTCTTGCCAAATAATGGCGTTATAGAGCGGCAGGCCGCTCTGGGCATCCCAGGCGACGACGCTTTCGCCCTGATGCGCCAGGCCAATGGCATCCACCACCCCACACTGGCTAAGACAGGCGCGAATATTGCGCAGGATCTCCATGGGATCATGTTCCACCCAACCAGGATTGGGCGTTAATTGTTTGTGCGCGATGGCGGCGGGGGAAAAATGTTTTCCGTCCTCGCCGAACACCACGACGCGTGTTCCTGTTGTTCCTTGGTCAATGGCTGCATAGCGTTGGTTCAGCATAAAGCCCTCAGGTCTATTTTGTGGTTTATATGTTGTCATTGTGCCCGTTTATATTATTTAGTATCATCACCACACATTAAATCAACATTAAACTCACAATTTTCGATTTAATTGTGACCAACATCTTGGTTTTGGCTTCTGGCAGTGTGGTTATGCTGTGGTTTTAGCCCTGTGAAAAGTGAAATGGGCAGTTGCTTCACGTGAGGAGTTGGTAAACAATTGTCGACCAAGCAATAAAACGCCCTGCAAACCCACACTTTTTATAATGTTAAAAACAGCATAATGGATCAGAAGATGGATTACTCAAACGCATTAGAACGAAGGAACATCATTCTCGATAAGTTGAAAAATAGTGGGCAGGTGTTCGTCAATGAATTGGCTGATGACTTTAATGTTTCTCAGGAAACCATTCGCAGAGATCTGAATAAGCTTGAAGAGCTGAAACACATCAAGAAAATCCATGGTGGGGCGGTTATCGCTCAGTTTGGGTTTGAGCTGGAATTTAATCAGCGGGCCAAATTGGCTGAAGACGACAAAAAGGCCATTGCCATTAAGGCGGCCGAATTGATCAAGCCCGGGGACTCGCTGTTTATCGACTTCGGGACTACGACGCTGGAGTTTGCCAAGCAGATTGCCGGTATTAATCAGCTTACCGTCATCACCAATTCTCCGGTGATCGCCAATCTGTTCCATGATAATTCAACGATTAACCTGATCCTGATTGGTGGCCAGTTTGGCCTGTCGAAAATGGAGTGCATTGGCCCGGTGGCATTGCAGGGGATCAGCGCTTTCTATGCGGATTACGCGGTCATCGGTGCCGGGGCGGTGAGCCCAAAGGCAGGGGTGATGGATCAGGATTTGAACGAGGCCGCCATTGCCCGTCAGATGATCAAAAACAGCAACAAAACCATTGTCCTTGCCGATGGGCACAAGTTGAATAACCATGCGACAGGGCTGGTGGCAGAGTTAAAAGATATCTCGTGGTTGGTGACCAGCGATCCGGAGAAGAAACTGAAGAACTTGGTTTTCCCGGCGAATCTTCAGGTAATTGTGGCCTGAGGAGGGTAAGCAACCCTGCCGGTCGCGATGACCGACAGGGTTATATGAACATCAGAAGGTTACTCTTTCCACAGGATGTGGCAAAGCTTGTGGTCTTTCTCGCGGCACAGCAGCACGCGGGCAAAAACGTCATTGATTGGCTCGCCATCGCTGTCTGCCAGACCAATCACTACCTCGGCAAAGAAATCCGGGTTCAGGTCAAAATCCACATGTTCCGACCAGTCTTCCGCAGGGTCATACAGTTCTGCGCCACCGCGCTCCTCAAACTGCAGATTGAACAGCAGAATATCCGCCGGATCCAGATTGTCGCCGGCCAGTTCCAGAAAGATGTCGTAAGCCTGTTCCAGCGTTTCGTCTTCAGTAAGGCGGTTATTCAAATCCATAATTAAATCCTGATCACAAATGATTTGGCGTTATTAAACCATGCCCGCTACGGCATTTATAGCAGCGGGCTGAAAAAGTAGAACAGGCGCTCGACAATCCGATGCCAGAACGGCCGTTTCTGCCACTCCTGTGCGTTCAGCAACTGCGATCGGGCAATATAATCATCCTGCACACAGGCCAGATCGCTGCCGAAACCGTCATCGTCGATCACCAGCGTGATTTCGAAGTTCAGCCACAGGCTGCGCATGTCCAGGTTCACCGTGCCCACCAGGCTGAGCTGACCGTCGACCAACACGCTCTTGGTATGCAGCAGGCCGCCTTCGAACTGATAAATCCGCACGCCCGCTTCCAGCAGTTCGGAGAAGAAGGAGCGGCTGGCCCAGCGTACCATCGTCGAGTCGTTGTCGCGTGGGACAATAATGCTGACCTCCACCCCGCGCAGGGCAGCGGTGCAGATAGCATGCAGCAGGTCGTCGCTAGGCACAAAGTAAGGCGTGGTCATGATCAGCTGTTCGCGCGCAGAGTAAACGGCCGTCAGCAGCGCCTGGTGGATCATCTCTTCAGGGAAGCCGGGGCCGGAGGCGATAACCTGGATCGTGTGGCCGCTTTCCTGTTCGAACGGCATGATATTGACGTCTGGCGGCGGCGGCAGGATACGTTTGCCGGTTTCAATTTCCCAATCGCAGGCATAAACGATCCCCATGGTGCTGGCGACCGGGCCCTCCATGCGTGCCATCAAATCGATCCATTGGCCGACGCCGGCATCCTGTTTGAAATAGCGCGGGTCCACCATGTTCATGCTGCCGGTGTAGGCAATATAGTTGTCGATAAGTACCACTTTACGGTGTTGGCGCAAATCCATTCGACGAAGGAACACACGGAACAGGTTGACCTTGAGTGCTTCCACGACTTCGATACCGGCATTGCGCATCATGCCGGGATAGGGACTACGGAAGAATTGCAGGCTACCGGCAGAATCCAGCATCAGGCGGCAGTGTACGCCCCGGCGCGCAGCGGCCATCAGCGACTCGGCGACCTGATCTACCAATCCACCCGGCTGCCAGATATAAAACACCATCTCTATATTATGGCGAGCCAGCTCAATATCGCGGATAAGCGCTTCCAGCGTTGAATCCGTCGTGGTCAGCAGCTGAAGTTGGTTGCCTTTGACACCATCAATCCCCTGACGGCGATCGCAAAGTTGGAACAGAGGTCTGGCAACCTCGCTGTACTCCGTAGCGAAGATCCGCTGGCTCTCTTTTAATTCGCTCAGCCAGCGTGCGGTAGAGGGCCACATGGCCTTGGCGCGTTCGGCCCGGCGTTTGCCCAGGTGCAATTCGCCAAAAGATAAATAAGCCACAATACCAAACAGTGGCAGAATGTAGATAACCAGCAGCCAGGCCATCGCTGACGGTACGGCACGGCGTTTCATCAGAATACGCAGGGTCACACCGGCGATAAGCAGCCAGTAACCAAACACCATGAGCCAACTGATTACGGTATAAAATGTTGTCATAAAGGCGAAAAATCCCGTTCGCAAACCACCAACGATGAGTGTACGCACAGAATGGTAAAGGGGAAACCTTTTCTCCGCGCTTATGTTGCAAAAATATGATTGTCTTAAGGCACTTGCTGTAAACGAAAAGGACATTTTGGGCTAACTGCCGCGTTGTCGGGGCAGAGTAAAATACGAAAAACTGTGGCTTGGATCGCACGGCGAAAGGGCTATAATGCCCGCCGTTGGCTTTTGACGAATGAGTGACGAAACGATGAGACGCAGTAGAAACGAAGTGGGCCGCTGGCGGATGTTGCGGCAGAGCCAGCGCCGCAGGCATCGCTGGTTGGAACGCCAGTCATGCAGCAATCGGCATATCATTCGGGTGCGGCGTCGCCTGGACGATCAGCACCGACGTTCGTTGCTGTTTGTGGTGTCATACGAGTGGTAAAACGAAAACAGTCCCTGAGGGGACTGTTTTGTTAGCGGAGACTGGGGGTTATTTACCCAGATAGGCGTTAAGCATCCACACCTGTTTTTCCTGCTCTTTGATGTAGTCGCTCATCAGGGAAGCGGTCCCTTCATCACCGGCATCGGCGGCCAGCGTTAGCAGTTCACGCTGCTGTTGCAGCAGCACCGAATAGCCGTGCAACAAACCGCTTAGCGTGCCTTTATCGTCGGTGACGTTGGTGTCTTCCTTGATGTCGGAAGTTTTCAGGTAATCGCTAAAAGCATGACGCGGTTGTGAACCCAGGGTCAAAATACGCTCTGCCAATTCATCGACTTTGGTCAGCAGGTCGTTATAGGTTTCTTCAAATTTGACGTGCAGCTCGAAGAAGTGCGGGCCTGAAATGTTCCAGTGGTAGCCGCGTACGTTCATATACAGCACCTGATAATTCGCCAGCAGCGCATTCAAGGCTTCCGAGAGTTTTGCCGATTGTTTGCTGTCCAGGCCGATATGGTTTTTTGCTGCTTTCTTCGTCGTTGCCATAATAATCTTCTCCTGATTATTTGATTCGATGATTTACACAATATCCATAACAAACACAGTAACCGGATTTATCGCAGGGTTAAAGACGTTCAAAAGCATCAATGCAATCGTCAAAACCAATATCGATAAATCCGCGAAGCAAATTGCCAAATCAGTTTAAGCAGAATGCGTTAACAACAACAGCAGCTTTCGACCATTACTTGCGCAAGGCCATTTTTGCCACGCCGGCGCCCAGTGCCATCAGCGTAGCGGCTGCAATCAGCACGACGATAAATGCGCGGTCGAATGCCAGGCGCGCCAGCTGTTTAAGCTGTTCAGCCTGATCGGCTGCCAGATTGGCGGCCAGCCTCAACGCCTCGTCGATGCTGTCGTAGGCGATATCACTTACCGGCAGGCTGTCAGGCAGAGCCAGGCTGTGGCTATAGATGGCGGTCATCAATCCGCCAAGCAAGGTGATGCCCAGAACCCCGCCCAGTTCATAGGAAACGTCTTCGATCGACGCTGCCATACCTGACTTCTCTTCCGGCGCGTTAAGCATGATGGCGGTTGAGGCTGCGGTGATCACGGCGCCAAGACCAAAACCGGCGATGAACAGGCAAATCAGCTGCAACACCAGGCTACTTTGGTAAAGCAGAGCCAGGCCTGCGATACCCAAGCCGGTCAGAGTAAATCCGCCGAGTATCATGCTGCGCTCACCGAAGCGCGGCAGCAGTAAGCCGGTTAACGGGCCTGCCAGCGCTGACGCCAGGGGGATCGGCAGAATAAACAGCGCGGCCTGCAAAGGGGTAAGTTCAAGCACCAGCTGCAGCCGTTGAGTCAGTACCAGCTCTACGCCGACTAACGCAATCATCGACACTAACGCTACCCCGACGCCACCGGCAAACAGCCGATTCTGGAACAACGAGAAGTCGATCATCGGATAGCGTGCCCGCCGTTGGCGGCGAACGAACAGCCAGAGCGAGACAACGCCGATCGCGGCGGCAATCGCCAACGCGGTAAAGGAGGGGGCCGCTTTGCTTAGTTCCTTTAACGCATAGATACAACCAACCAGACCGGCCATGATCTGTACCGAGCCGATGATATCGTAAGGGCTTTTGTTTTCGCCGCCGCAGTGTGGAATCAAACGCCATGCAAACGGCAGTACTGCCAACACCACAGGGACGTTGATCAAAAACACCGAGCCCCACCAGAAATATTCCAGCAGCACGCCGCCAACTACTGGCCCAATAGCCGCGCCGCCAGAGGCCACCGCTGCCCAGATGCCTATGGCCAAGGCGCGTTCACGCTCATCAGTAAAGACATGGCGGACAATGGACAGGGTAGCCGGCATCATCATCGCGGCACCTACCGCAAGGAATACCCGGGCGGCGATCAGCCATTCGGCCGACGGGGAAAAGGCCGCGCAAAGGGAGGCGACGGCAAACACCGGCAACCCGGCTATAAACAATCGCTTATGACCAATACGATCGCTCAACATGCCTGCACCAGGCAGTAAACCCGCTACCACCAGTGGATAGGCATTTACGATCCATAATTTTTGCGAAGCGCTGGCATCCAGCGCCAGGGTCAGCCGTGGCAAAGCGGTGTAAAGTACCGTCATGTCGATAATAATCAAAAATAGCGCGCTGGAAATCATTGCCAGGATCAACCAGCGGTTGTTTACGTGCATAATATTATTCCAAAAAAACAAGCTACGCGGGGGCGTAGCTATAAGATCGTCACCACTCAGGATTGCCGGGTGGTATACTGGCGTAATATATATCCATACGTATGTATTGAAAAGAGGGTTTCTCAATGGGACGTCAACGCAGCATCGATCGTGACAAGGTTCTGGACGTGGCGGAAGAGATTGTCGCCACGCAGGGTGCCGCCGGGCTGACCATTGATTCTGTTGCCAGAGCTATGGGGATTTCAAAAGGTGGCGTGCAATATTGCTTCGGCAGCAAAGACGCGATGATCGATGCGATGTTCGATCGCTGGGGTAAGGCCTATGAACGAGTATTCGATGAGATTGCCGGCGAAAACCCCACGGCCACGACGAGTGTGCAAGCGCATCTGCAGGCAACCCGAAGCTCCGATCAGGCCTCCAGCGCCAAGGCTGCCGGGCTGATGGCGACCCTGATCCAAACCCCGGAGCATCTGGACAGTACGCGTGAATGGTACCGCAGCCGGATTGCCGGACTGGATTTAACCACTGAGGAAGGCAAGCGTGCGCGGTTGGCGTTTTTGGCCACCGAAGGAGCATTTATGCTGCGCTACTTTGGCTTGATGGAGATTGATCCGGCGGAGTGGGATGCCATGTTTGCGGATATGCAGACATTGATTTTGCAAAATGTGCAGAGCCGCTGAAGATTATTAGTGGATCAGGATTAACGCGGCCCGAGTCACCGCCGCGTTAATACGCCATTTGAGTCTTCAGGCGTTATTTGTAGGCCACGGCATTGATGGTTTCGAAGGAGGTTTTCCCCTCGCGGCCGATAATCACATAGTATTTCCCGCCTTTTTCATCGACCGCTTTAGACAATCTTGCGTGATCGATGCCCACGGTATCATCGCCATCTTGTGAGATGGTCACCGGGCCAATTTCGGTATGTTTTGCGGCTTCTTCCTTGGTGATTTCAATGGCGGCCATGGAAGAGAAGGAGGCGAATGCCAGTACAGCCAACAGATATTTAGTTGCTTTCATCACTATTCCTATTACGTAGAGAACGAATGGATAAGTTCGAACATGACTACGGCTTAAGTGTAGGTCGCAGCTGTAGGTTTTCCATGCAGTGGTAAAAATAAGCGGTACAGGCGGTGCCTATCGCACCGATAGATGGCGAATTCAGCGGGGAAGGGAGTATGTTTATCGAACAAGATATTCCCTCGAAGAACCCTTTGGCCAGCCACTCCGTGCTGGCTTTTTTTTGTCCGCAACGAAAAGCCGCGATCCTCCGCGGCTGTTGTCGGTGTTAAGTTTTTATACCTGACGCATATAAACATCGGTAATACGCAGGTCGAAGTTACTTTTCATTTTTGACACATCAATCAGTAGAAAAGCATGAGTTGCCCAGTCAGGAGCGCGTTCAAAGTTGGGCGGCTGAGTGGTGTAACCTTGCATTTGGCCAGGTATAGTCACGGTTTTCAGTTCAGATTCAACGCCACTGAAATTAAAGGTGTACGAGTGACCTGTCTGCTGCAGCAGTATTTGGGGCTCTCTATCTTGCTGTGCACCAAATTCGTTCAGTTTTGCCCATACAATTTTTACCTGGCAGCTTTGTCCATCACCAGCGAAAGTATTGGCGCGAAGATGATGAATGACGCTGCCGTAGCCTTTTAGCTTTATTGTCCCTAACACGGCTTGAAACACGCCGCTGCCTGCGGAGACGTTACGCCCCAGTGAGACAAAGTCGGCCTGCCGGATGAGGCTAAAATTGGTGCTGCTTGCGGTTCCCCAGCCGTAACGAGATTTGCGCACGCTGTTAATCCCTCCTGGCGGAAGAACCCAAACCTCCTCGGTCCATTTCTCATTGCCAGTGCCACTGGTATAGGTTGTGCTGTCGAGCCAGTTGTCCTGAATACCGCTATCGGTACGAACCTGTGTCAGCAAATAGGGCCAGGCAATAGGCAATTGAGTATCATGTAATGATGCCGAGCCGCCGCCATCAATCCAACCGCTGACGTTCGCATCCCCACCTTGCTGCATCTGTCCAATATTGACCTTCTCAAACACGACACGGGCTAGGTTGCCAAAATAAAATGGATTACTCGTGGTGGGATAGGTAGATGGGCTACCTCCTGCTTTAAAGGTGAACAGACCGCCAATAAAGTTAACCTTGCAGCTTTTATTATCCGGAATGTTGACGATGTAATTCTGTGGGCCATAGCCTTCAACGTGGCAATCGCGGAAAATGTGCTGTCCGCCTTCAATATGAATATATTTCCCCAGGCTGTCCGTCGATGTCTGCTGCCCATTTTTTCCGTAGATATAATCAAAGGAACAGTTGAAGAAATAGCTATACCCTCCCTGAAGATTCACGCCGCAGTTACTTTGCGCGAAGACACAGCTGTGAAAGTTCATCTCTTCACCGGAGTCTGTAGTGTTGTTTGGGAAGAAGTAACAGATGTCACAATGATTGAAGGTAAAAGCATACATGCGTAGGAAATAGAAATTAGTGGTGCCTGTCAGGCCATGGGCGAACCCCTCAAGACCACCACCGGTGAACGTTAGAGAATTACGTGGGTAACTTTTCGAAAGCGAAGTGGAAAATGTCATCCCATCGACAAAAGTGTCAGCCCCAGGACCCAGCATACGCAGATTTTTAACACTAAGATTGCCTTGAGCATAGCCGGCATCATTTTGCCATCCGATGGCGGTATTACGCTTATCTTGGCTGCCGCGAGCCATATCCGAGAAATCCAGCAATGCGCCGGAAAAATCATAATCGACGGTTTTGGTGTCAAAGATCAGTTTCTTTGTACACTTGAAACGGCCATTGCCAAAAATTAGGTTGCCGCTTTTCAACACGCGGGAGCCACTGGCACTGGCCAACGAACTGGCATAGTCATGCGCTTTTTGGATCGCATCCGTATCGTCAGCAAGACCATCGCCTTTAGCACCGTACAGATAAGGTGAAACTGTACCTGCCACCTCCAATATACGCAGCCAAACCCACGACGAGTTAGGGCGAATAAACATGCCACCGTCGTCTGCCGGTGTCGATTGTGCTTTAGCGACAAAGATGCCACCGCCTGCAGGTTGGCCGTTACTGCTGCTCCAGCTTGAATCATAGGCGGTTACTGCGATCAGCTCACCGGCAAGGGTAGGTACGGTGCTTCTCAATGTGGCAATATCAGGGCAGGTGTTCATCATTTGATCCTCATAGGGAAAATTGGAATTACTGTATTTATATACAGCACTCAGAGTCTATGAGCGCATCGCATCATGCACAATAGCGTGAAAGGTGAAGGTCGTTGTGCCAGTCAAGGCTAAACCAAGAAGGAGATATATACGTAAGGCCAATCGTCGGCGTAGCCGGCCATGCTTTGTGGTCACAACCCACTGAGGGGGAGTTCAGTGGGCTGTCTTCGCGCTAGAACACCTGTTTGAACGGTTTGACCGTTACGTCACCATAAACGCCAGCTGCGACGTAGGGATCTTGTTCAGCCCAGGCTTGTGCGTCCGCCAGCGAGGCGAACTCCGCAATAACGGTGGAGCCGCTGAAACCGGCGCTACCCGGATCGTTACTGTCTATGGCGGGGTTGGGGCCGGCAACCACCAAACGGCCCGCATCACGCAGTGCCTGCAGGCGCGCCAGGTGCGCGGGGCGTACCGACAGGCGGTTTTCCAATGAGTTGGGGACGTCTTGCGCGTAGATCAGATAAAGCATATTTCACCTTTAAAATCATTGCTATAGAACGGTAAATTTAAAGTAGCGCAAAAGACGAGACAAGGGAATGCCCGCCCGCTGGAATTTAGCCATGGCTGGCGCTTATGCCTTGAAGCCGCTAGTGTTTATTCGTATAGTGCGGCCGCGCGATTCATCGGACAAGGTTTGTGAGGTAGAGAAATGACGGAACTGGTTAGAGAGAAACTCAACTTGCCTGAGGGCAAAAGCAAGCTGCTGCTGCACTCCTGCTGTGCTCCCTGTTCCGGTGAGGTGATGGAAGCCATTCAGGCCTCCGGCATCGAGTACGCCATTTTCTTCTATAACCCGAACATCCATCCGCAAAAGGAATACCTGCTGCGTAAAGACGAGAACATCCGTTTTGCCGAGCAGCATGGTGTACCCATTATTGACGCCGATTACGATACCGATAACTGGTTTGCTCGCGCCAAAGGGATGGAGCATGAACCCGAGCGCGGCATCCGTTGCACCATGTGCTTCGACATGCGTTTCGAACGTACCGCGCTGTATGCGCACGAAAATGGCTACGATACCATTTCCAGTTCGCTGGGCATCTCCCGCTGGAAGAACATGCAGCAAATCACCGACTGCGGCGTGCGTGCGGCAGAAAAGTACCCGGATCTTGAGTACTGGGATTACAACTGGCGTAAAAAAGGCGGTGCTTCGCGGATGATCGACATCAGCAAGCGCGAGCGCTTCTATCAACAGGAGTATTGCGGTTGCGTTTATTCACTTCGTGACACCAACCTGCACCGCAAAGCACAGGGCCGGCCGTTGATCAAACTGGGCGTGCTGTATTACGGCGATGAAGAATAACGCCACATTGATAACGAATAACCCGCTACGGCGGGTTTTTTGCTTCTTGGCGGCGGTAAATCAGGTTAATGAAGCGTGTAAAAGCCTCGGTGAAAAGGCAAATGAAAGGTTAATATCCCCATGAGTTTGCAGGTTTTAGCGATGAATAACGACGATTAGAGCGATAGTTTGCCATTCGTTATTGAATATGATTGCTATTTGCATTTAAACTTGGCGAACCAGAGGAAACAGAATCATTATGCCGCTAAAAAAGATGTTCCTTAATCGCCGTTTGTCCGTGCCGATTGTCCTGTCCGTTGGCTTACATAGCGCCCTGGTGGCGGGTCTGCTCTATGCTTCTGTCAAAGAAGTGATGGAGTTGCCGAAACCTGAAGATGCGCCAATCAGCGTCATGATGGTCAATACCGCCGCGATGGCGGAGCCGCCACCTCCTGCGCCGGCCGAGCCGGAGCCAGAACCGCAGGTGGAGCCTGAACCCGAGCCGGAACCAGAACCGATCCCGGAGCCGCCGCCGAAGGCAATACTGAAACCTGAGCCGGTAAAACCCAAACCGAAGCCAAAACCTAAGCCGAAGGTCGAAAAAACGGTCAAGCGTGAACCGCAGAAAACTGAGCCGCGTGAGCCTTCGCCGTTTGAAAATAACCAGCCGGCCAAGCCTATCGACAAAGCGCCAGTTAAGCAGGCACCGTCAGCCCCGGTGGCGGGTAATTCGCGTGATGTGGCACCGAGGGCGCTCAGCCGTGTCGATCCGATTTATCCGCCGCGTGCCAGAGCATTGCAGATTGAAGGCAATGTACGGGTACAGTTCGATATCGACAGCGACGGCCGTGTGAGCAACGTGCGTATTCTGTCTGCGGAACCGCGCAATATGTTCGAGCGTGAAGTGAAGCAGGCAATGCGTAAGTGGCGTTATGAAGCCAAAGAAGCGAAAGATCGTACCGTGAATATTCGCTTTAAAATTAACGGCACCACGGAAATGAACTGACCGACAGGTTAGGGTTAATTAAAGACAAGGGTCGCTTCGGCGGCCCTTTTTGCTGCCTGAAATTCGCTATGCGTTGCCTTAATCCTGCAATACGTCTTATTGAAGCTAAATGGTGTAACGATAAACCCTTATAAGTCCTGCTATAGAAAACCTGCCTCACTGCGCCTGACAGTGAAACACGCACCTAAACCTGATTTATTGAACAAAAGCCGATCGCTCTCTCACTTCACGCAACATTAACGCTCATTTAACTTAATTGTGAACCCGATCACTTCAACTTTTCGGCACATAAAACAAAATGAAATGGTGTAACGTTAAACCTTTTCGGGGAAAACCATGAGTTCTTACCAAGCCTGCTTACTGTCTGTCTCATTTATGACCTATATGGTGATGGCGGGTCTCCTCACTCAGATAGGCATTGTCATTAAACCGATGTCTGTTTATCTGGGTATGGGCATCACGGACGCCGCGGCGATGTTTTCTTACCTGACCGGTGGCACGCTTTTGGGAACGTTCATCTCGATGGCGGTGTATTCTCGATTTGAGATCCGTCACATCCTGCGCGTCACCTATGCCATTTTCCTGGTTGTTCTGGCCGCATTGGTGTTTCTGGATGTCAGAAATCCGTTTGTTGTTTCGTTCTATCTTTTTGTTTTGGGCACCTGCTGCGGCACCGGTTTGTCGGGCGGCGCAGTGCTTATCTCCAAAGTTTTCAACGAAAACAAACGCGCTTCTGCCTTTATCGCCACTGATTGTGCGTTTAGCGCTTCCGGTTTTATCTTTCCCTCGATGGCGACAATGATCATTGCGGCCAATATGCAATGGACTACCGCCTACGGACTGGCGGGCGTGATTGCCGCGCTGGTGTTTATCAGCACCTTTATATTGAAATATCCGAAAGGGGATTTGGCCGAAGCCGATAAAGCAAACACCCCAGGCGCCAGGTTTAACTGGAAAGAGGTGATGACCCCCAGAGTGGTTTTAATGGGGTTTGCGCTCGGTGTTTACCTGTTTGCTCAGAGTACTTTCCTGACCTGGTCGCCCAGTTACTTGCAGCAGGCGTTTGGTTTGTCAGCGGCGGAGTCCGGGGCGGCCGTAGGCAACTATTGGGGGCCATCCGTGTTTGGATTGATCACCGCGGCCGTCTTGGTTAACAGGATCCCGCCGCGAAAAATGCTGGTGGCAGTCTCTATCATCGCCATTGTGCTGACCTTTTACTTAAGCATGACCCCCAGTCCGAAAGTTTTCCTGAGCCTCACACTCGGCTTCGGTTTTCTGACCTCGTGCGTCTATAAATTAGGCATTTCCGTTGGCTCTCAACAGGTGAAAAATTCTCCGGCCGTGCTGGTTACCTTTTTACTGACGTGCGGAACCGTGGGCAGCACGATTTCTCCGGCTTTGTCTGCCGCCATCGTTGATCGGTTCGGGGTGGCCAGCGCGATGGTCATGACCGTCCTGGGCTTTACCGCCGTCTGTATCGCCATCGTTGCCTGTCTGATACTCGAGAAGATTGAAAACACCAAATCCACAAAGGAAATATATTCATGAAGAGAAAAGTCATTTTTGATACGGATCCCGGCATTGACGACAGCATGGCGATGCTGCTGGCACATGCCAGTTCCGAGATAGAGCTGATGGGGATTACCACCGTTTTTGGCAATGCGACTATCGAGAATGCCACCAGAAATGCGCTGTATCTAAAGCAGCGGTTTGGTCTGACTGCGGATGTTGCGATGGGTGCAGATACCCCGCTGGGCGTCGCGGCGGGTGAGCCAACCACTTTTGTCCATGGGTTAAATGGATTGGGGGATATAGATATTCCTGCGGGGGAGTATCACGGCATCGATAAGCGAGCGGCTCATGACTACATTATCGATAGCGTAAAAGCTCATCCGGGCGAGATTACCTTAATCGCCGTCGGCAGGTTAACCAATCTGGCCTTGGCGGTTGAAAAGGATCCCAGCATTGCCGGCCTGGTCAAAGAGGTGATTGTGATGGGCGGAGCATTTGGCCATAACGGCCATACGGGCAATGTGACTCCCTTCGCGGAAGCCAATATCATCGGCGACCCGCATGCGGCCGATAGGGTGATGACCACTGACTGGCTGGTGACTGTCGTTGGGCTGGACGTTACTCAGCAAACGGTAATGACCGGCGAATATATTGATCGACTACGTCTGGATTCAGCCCGATACGGTGAGTTCATTTATCGCATAACGCGCTTTTATGCGGACTTTCATCAACGGGAAGTGGGTATGGAAGGGTTTTATGTGCACGACTCTTCGGCCATTGTCTATGCGATTGCCCCTGAGCTGTTCGACGTCAAAGTCGGCGCTATACGGGTGATTACTGAAGGGCCGGCCATTGGGCATACCCTGCTTAAAGAGGGAGGAAAACGTTACCCGATTGATGAGTGGAGTGGGAAACCGAAGCAACGTGTTTGCGTTCAGGTTGATCACCAGGGGGTGCTTGATCTCTATATGGCGACCATGGTGCAGAAGGCGACGGTTTAGTTTCTGAACGTCATTTTCCGAAATCGACGGGTTCACTGACCGATCCCCGGACGACCAGGCTAGGTGTTATTGATATTATGGCTTTACTCCCTGGATGAGACATTTTCATGGTCAGGCCTTCCAGGGCTTGGTAAGCAATGTCGTCCAAAGGAATTCTAACCGTGGAGAGTGACGGGAAAGACAATTTGGACATTTCTATATCATCGTAACCCATGACTGAAAGCTCCCTGGGGATCTTCAAGCCCAGTTCATTCGCCGCATTCTGCACGCCAATGGCCATTAAATCGTTATGACAGATAATGGCCGTTGGTAACGCTGCGGAGGAAAAAAGTTGATACATGGCGTCAACGCCGCTCTGATAGGTGTAGTTTCCTTCGATATAGTCGACGGCGTCTTCAGGCAGGTTAAATTCCCCCAGTGCTTTTTTCAGACCCGCGATACGGTTTGTTGTTGTCTTTAACGCTTTGGGCCCGGTCACACAGGCAATTTTTTTGTGCCCTTTGGACAGCAAGAACCGTCCTGCTATATAGCCGCCAGTCTCATTATGTAAATTGAACTCTGTACCCCCGCACAAACTCATCACATCACCGATATCGAAAGCGATAGCCACCACCGGCACCGCATGGATCTGTTTGATTACGGTATCAATTTTGTCGCGCTTCAACGATATGAGGATGATGCCGTCCACGCGGCCCGACATTAAATTAATGTAGGTGTGCAAATCCTCTTTATCGGCATGGCGGAAGCAGGAGATCACGGTAAAGTCCTGCTTGAAGCATTCATTTTCCAGCTTGAAAAACAGCTCGGAGAAAAAGGGGTTTTGGTCGACGATCGAAATGATGCCAATGCTTTTTAAACTGGCAGAGTTTTTCTTGAGTGAGGCGGCCAAGGCATTGTGTCGGTAGCCGGTAGCCTGAATGGCTTCCAGAATGCTCTGCCGGGTATCATCTTTTAGCTTTTTTTTATTATTAATAAAGTTAGATACGGTTGTTACAGAGACACCGGCATGGCGTGCAACGTCTTTAAGGGTAGCCATTCTCTACTTATAACCTCAGTTTTATGCCACAAGATGAATTGATAGGCGGAGCACTGACCAAGATAGCGATAGGCCGACTCTGGCGTCCCACGTCGTGAGGGTACCCGGTTGATTATACACAAGCAAAATCAAGATACAGGCCTTTAACCGCCAAAAGGCGTTATTGAAACGCGTTGATTAATCAGCAGCAATAAAAAAGCCCGATGGGATGCATCGGGCTAATTGAAAACGAATTTTGTCGCTACGGCTTATTCATCGAAACCTACACGGAAATTCATTTTTCCGTCGGGCAGGGCCCGTGAGTTGCCCTCATCGTCCACCGCGACATAGGTAAATACTGCCTCGGTTGCGCGATAACGCTGGCCTATCGGGGCGGAGGACACTTTCTTGACCCACACTTCGATATTGATGGTGATAGAACTGCGCCCGGTACGGATACAGTGCGCATAGCAACATACCACATCACCCACGGCGACAGGTTTCAGGAAGGTCATACCATCGACGCGTACTGTTACTACGCGTCCCTCGGCAATTTCTTTTGCCTGAATAGCGCCGCCGATGTCCATCTGCGACATCAGCCAGCCGCCAAAAATATCACCGTTGGCGTTGGTATCAGCCGGCATCGCCAGCGTGCGCAGCACCATTTCGCCACTGGGTAAAGGTCGTTGTTGAGTCATAGCTGTCTGCTTATCAAAGAAGGGATTTCACTATACTGCCCGTAGCAAAGGCTACGGGCATTAACAATTTTGTAACTATTTTTTCTGTTCTTCCGGCATGTGCCGATAAATATAAATACCGCTTAACAGGGTAAATACCAGCGTCAGCGCGGTCAGGCCGAACACCTTAAAATTGACCCAAACGCTTTGAGGCAGCCAGAACGCGACGTAGATGTTCGCCAGACCGCAGACCAGGAAGAACACCGCCCAGGCCAGATTGAGGTTGTTCCAGACTTTATCCGGCAGCGTCAGCTCTTTCCCCAGCATGCGCTGCACCAACGGCTTCTTGAGCACCAGTTGGCTGATCAGCAGCGCCAGCGCGAACAGCGTGTAGATGATGGTCACTTTCCATTTGATAAACAAATCGTTATGGAACACCAACGTCAGGGTGCCGAACACCAGCACCATCAGGAAGGTGATCAGCGTCATCTTCTCGATTTTGCGGTACTTGAACCAGGTGAACACCAGTGCCAGGGCGGTGGCGACAATCAGCGCGCCAGAGGCCACGTAAATATCGTAGAGCTTATAAAAGGCGAAAAAGACAATTAGCGGGAGGAAATCAAGAAACTGCTTCATAAATCAATCCATCATCTGTTCATCGGCCGACTATACCGGATTTGGCGGGTTCTGTGTACCGCTGGGAAGCGCTGATTATCGGCGTTTGGCCAACGGATTTCCGCCATGAAAGCAGGAATTTGCATAAACTTACGATTGAAGTCGCGAGTTCGCGGCGTGTGGATTGCCAGCGCGGCATTGGCATCGCATGATACGCCCAATAATAGCCGGATAATTTATAACGGAAAACAGGTTATGCAGTGGAAATCTCTCCAGGCGCTAACGCCCGGTTTGACGCATTTATTAGGGTATCAACGCAGTTGGCTTAAACCGGACATTCGCGCCGGGCTTTCCGTGGCTGCCGTTGCCTTGCCGGTGGCGATCGCTTATGCCGAATTGGCCGGGGTTAGTCCGGTGGTGGGGCTTTATTCCTGTATTTTGCCGATGGTTGCCTATGCCTTCTTCGGTTCCTCACGCCAGCTCATTGTCGGGCCGGATGCAGCAACCTGTGCGGTCATTGCCGCCGTGGTGACGCCGCTGGCGGCGGGCAACATGGAGCGCCACTGGCAGCTTACCATCATGATGACGGCGATGATGGGCGCCTGGTGTCTGTTAGCCAGCCGTTTCAAGCTGGGCGCACTTGCTGACTTGCTCTCCAGACCGATACTCAGCGGGCTGCTCAACGGGGTGGCTATTACCATCATGGTCGATCAAATTGGCAAGGTACTGGGTTTCGGCGTGCATCCGGCGCAGTTGATCGAGCGAATCTACGCTTTACCGGGCAATCTGATGCACAGCGATGTATTGACCATGGCGGTTTCGCTGCTGACCCTGGTTACGCTGATCGGGTTCAAAAAATGGCGGCCTAACTGGCCGGCGCCGCTGTTTGCCATCGTTTTGGCGGCCTTTGTTACCTGGGTCGGTGGGCTGCAGCAGCACGGCGTAGTGACGGTAGGCGGTTTTAGCGACGTATTGCCGATCGTGCAGTGGCCGGATTTTCAGCCAGGCTTGCTGCGCGATATGGTGATCCCGGCGCTTAACCTGGCGGTCGTGAGCTTCGTCAGCATGATGCTGACCGCCCGCAGCTTTGCGGCCAAGAACGGCTATGAGGTCAATGCGGACGCGGAGTTTCGCGCACTGGGGCTGGTGAACATCGTCTCGGCGTTATCGCAGGGTTTCGCCATCAGCGGGGCGGATTCGCGCACGGCTGTCAATGACGCCAACGGTGGCAAGAGCCAACTGGTGTCGATTATTGCGGCAGGGGTGATTGCCTTTGTGTTGCTGTTTCTGATGGCTCCATTGCAGTTTATTCCGGTGGCAGGACTGGGGGTAGTACTGATGTATGCCGCCTGGTCGCTGTTGGATATTCGCGGTATCTGGATCATGCGGCGCCGCAATGCGCAGGCCTTCAGGTTGGCGATGTTTACCTTCCTTTGTGTACTGCTGGTGGGGGTAATCAGCGGTATTGGCCTGGCGGTATTACTGGGGTTGATGCAGTTCTTGCGCACGGTATTCCGCCCGACGGAGCAGCTGTTGGGCGTCAATGACGAAGGCATGATCCACTCGATGGGCAACAATAACGGCATTAAGCCGGTGCCTGGGGTGATGATGTATCGCTTCAACTCGCCGTTGACCTATTTCAACGTGGCGTATTTCAAACGACGGATCCTGAACCTGGTGGATAGCACGCCGTTTCAACCGCGCTGGGTGGTGGTGGACGCCGTGGCCAGCTTTACCCATGCCGATATCAGCGTCCTGGCGGCAATTGATGAGCTGAAACGCGATTTGTTACAGCGTAACGTTAAATTGGTGTTGGCAGGGCGACGCACCGAATTGACGCGCTGGTTTCGCATCAACCGGGTAGGACGCGATCGGGAATTAATACTGGTACCGGATTTGTACCTGGCACTGAAGCTGATTCAAAGCAAGGAGCAGGCGGAACCAGCCGTGGCCCCATAAACAAAAAGGCACGCAGACGCGTGCCTTTTTTGCATCCTGTCGCAAGATCAGCTGCGCAGCAGCATATACAGGCGGAACAGGTAAATCAGCAACAGGGCGGAAACCAGGTTGCTCAGAGCCGTCAGCACCACGCTGGCGACGTTCGGGGTCAGCACCGACAGGTGGCTCACCATAAACAGCACCAGCAGCTTGGCTGCCAGCCACAGCATCATTGCCGGAACAATCACGCGCGCATTGGCGAAAGCCAGTTTGCAGCTCAGTTTGATCGACGCGAACACGCCTTTCTTGTCGGCGGTGGTGATTACCGGGGCCAGCGAGAAGGCGATCGCCATAATCACACCCGGCACGACAAACAGCGTCAGCCCCAGTTGGATCAGCAGCGTGCAAATAAACAGCAGCAGCAGCAAGCGCGGCAGTTCCGGCGCGGAAGCCCCGATAGCGCGCAGGGCGCTCAGGCGTTGCCCCTGAGAAACCAGGCGAACCAGCGTCAACATCCCGCCTACCAGCAGCACGTTACCCACTAACGCAGAGAAAGTGGCGGCGGCTGAGACCTTCAATAACACCATCTGCTGCTCAGGCGTCATTTGTTGAATGATTTCCTGGATCCCCATACCGGCGGACGCAGCAAAGTCACCTTCCGTTGCGCTCAGAATCTTCAACTGCTCGATGTCAGGGCTGAAAACCTGATTGAGCATCACAGAGATGAACGCGGTCAACAGCGCCAGTATCAGAATACTGGCGAGTTGGTTACGGAAAAAATTAAAACTGTCACGGTACAACGTGTTGGCCGTGATAGGCATGCAGACTCCTTGGCATCGAGAAACAGAGATAAATCAAAATCAGTGGGCGATTGTACCCTGTTCCACGTCGCTGTGGCACCCCGCGAATTGCACTACGGCTATTTCTTCGTCGATCTTGGCGATCGGTAAAGAAAGTGGCAACGGAACCGGCAATGGCGGCAGGCCATAACGTTCGCGAGCGCGGTCGCACGCTTCGTTACGCAGGCCATTCTCTCCGGACTGATCGAACTCACGGCAGGGGCTGGGGCGATTAAGATAAATAGAACAGGAAACCGCTTTGCCGATTTCGCCGTCGAGTGCGGTGCAGCGTGGGGACTTGCTGTTGGTCCCCTGCATACAGCGCAGGAAGGGGGTTAACGGCTCTGTTAGGGATAAAGGAACCACGCCGCCGCCATCTTCCGCTTCGGCCCAATAGAATGACACTCGAAAATAGCCGCAGCATGCGCCGCAACTGACACAGGGATTTTGAATTTCGCTCATCTTGATTGCCCGCCGACTCCTTACGACACCAACCAAAACCAACACGGAAGATGAAATTACGCAGCGGCGTTTTTTTTAGCAACTGATATTTGAACATGTAAATAATTTGCAACAAAAAGCGTTTTTTGATTCAGATCAATTCTCGATTTATTAGTCTCTTAGGTAACCTTGTTTTTAGTAGGAATTAAAATTTTTACACATAAGATGTGATCTCGATGGGATCATAAATACCCGTAAGTAGGTATATTCCCCTTGGATGATAACCACACAAATGGAATGGATAATGAAAAAGACAACTCTGGTGGTATTGGCGGCGATGATGGCCCCTATGTTGGCAAGTGCGCATCAGGCAGGCGATTTTCTTTTCCGTGCAGGTTCTGCGACCGTACGACCAAATGCCGGATCGGATGATGTACTTGGGCAGGGCTCATTCAGCGCCAATAATAACACCCAGCTTGGCCTGACCTTCGGCTATATGGTTACGGACAATATTGGTGTCGAACTGCTGGCCGCAACGCCGTTTCGCCACAAGGTGGGCTTGAACGGTTCCGCCGTGAACGGTGATATCGCTACGGTGCACGACTTGCCGCCGAGCCTGATGGCGCAGTATTACTTTGGCGACAAGCAGGACAAACTGCGTCCGTATCTGGGCGTGGGCGTGAACTACACCACCTTCTTCGATGAAAAATTCAACGACAACGGCAAAGATGCCGGGTTGAGCAACCTGAGTTTGAAAGACTCCTGGGGTGTGGCCGCGCAGGCGGGCCTGGATTACAACCTGGATGAGCACTGGATGCTGAACATGTCAGTCTGGTGGATGAACATCGAAACCAAAACACGCTTTGACGATGCGGCCGGTAATCATCACAGCATAGATACGCGTTTGGATCCGTGGGTATTTATGTTCGGGGCAGGTTATCGTTTCTGATAGCGGGGGAACAGGGAGGCGCATACAGCGCCTCCGTTTTATTTTTACTTGATCTGCATGACGTTCTCGACGGATTTCACACCCGCTACGCCACGAGTTACCTGCACCGCACGGTTGGCATCGGCGCTCGAAGTGACAAAGCCACTCAATTGCACACGACCTTTAAAGGTCTCGACGCTGATTTCGGTAGATTTGATGGTTTTATCCGCCAGCAGCGCTGACTTCACCTTGGTCGTCACTACCGTGTCATCAATATAACCGCCAGTCCCTTCAGATTTCGCTGTTGGCGCGCAGGCACTCACTGCGAATGCCACAACGGCAGCCATGCATAAGACTGAAAGGGTTTTAAATAGCTTCATAAATTACTCTCCATGCAATGTTATTGTTGAAACTACATTCGGGTTTTCACCTGAAGACGTAGTGCACCCCTAAAAATAAAGAAATGCCCGACGCGCAACGCTAAGTGTGAGACAAGAATTGGGTTTGTTCAAACTTTAGATGTAAAAAAATCGCACAACTTTGAGGGTAAACAAGATGTTATCGGCGGGCGCAATCTTCTGCACCCGCCGTTGAAGCCTTATGCCCGGGTAGCCGCTTTCATTTCACGCGTAAAATTCGCCAGTTTCGTCAGCATTTCTGTCGGATTAGCTTGATTCTGCTCGATAATTTTAACGATAGCCGAACCGGATATCGCCCCGGCAGCACCGGCCTGCAGCGCATCGCGAACCTGCGCGGGTTCGGAAATGCCAAACCCTTGCAGCGGCGGTGCCGCATGGTATTCGCGCAATTTATTCACCAGGTGATGAAGTGGCAATTCAGCGCGACTTTCGGTGCCGGTGACGCCCGCACGAGACAACAGGTAGGTGTAGCCGCGGCCGTGTGAGGATATTTCACGCAGTAAATCGTCGTCTGCATTGGGTGGGCAGATAAAGATAGGTGCAATGCCATGGCGCGTTGCTGCAGCACGGAATGGCGCGGACTCTTCATATGGCACGTCGGCAATCAGTACCGAATCAACGCCGACTTCGGCACAGCGTTGGTAAAACGCATCGATGCCTTTATGGAACACCAGGTTGGCGTACATCAGCAGACCGATAGGAATGTTCGGGTGTTTCTGGCGGATCGCCGCCAGCATTTCGAAGCACTGGGTTGGCGTCACGCCTGAGGCGAAGGCGCGCAGCGCAGCACTTTGAATCGTTGGGCCATCGGCCAGCGGATCGGAGAATGGAATGCCCAACTCCAGCGCATCGGCACCGGCTTCCACCAGGGTATCGACGATCTGCAACGAAAGCGCCGGGTTCGGATCGCCGAGGGTAACGAACGGGACGAACGCGCCTTCTTTCTTATCTGCTAGACGGTTGAACAGTTGTTGGTAACGTTCCATCAGATTTCTCCCCGAGCTTTCAGAATGTCGTGAACGGTAAATATGTCTTTGTCGCCGCGGCCGGACAGGTTAACTACCAGAATCTGTTCTTTTTGCGGCGTTTCACGGATCATTTTCAGTGCGTGCGCCAGAGCATGGGAAGACTCCAGCGCCGGGATAATCCCTTCGCTACGCGACAGCGCTTTGAAAGCGTCCAGCGCTTCGTCATCGGTAATAGACACGTATTCAGCCCGACCGATGCTGTTCAGATAGGCGTGTTGCGGCCCGACTGAAGGGAAGTCCAAGCCGGCGGAAATCGAGTAGGACTCTTCGATCTGGCCTTCGGAAGTCTGCATCATCGGCGCTTTCATACCGAAATAGATGCCCACGTGGCCGTGTTTGAGCGGTGCGCCGTGCTGGCCGGTTTCAATCCCTAAACCTGCAGGTTCAACGCCGATCAACCCAACGCTGGTATCGTCGATAAAGTCGGCAAACATACCGATGGCGTTCGAGCCACCGCCAACGCAGGCCAGTACGGCATCCGGCAGGCGGCCTTCACGCTCCAGCATTTGCGCTTTGGTTTCTTCGCCGATCATGCGCTGGAATTCACGCACAATCGTCGGATACGGGTGCGGACCAGCAGCGGTACCCAGCATATAGTGGGCGGTTTTGTAGCTGCCGGACCAGTCGCGTAGCGCTTCGTTGCAGGCATCTTTCAGCGTGGAGGAACCGCTGTGCACCGGGATCACTTCCGCTCCCATCAGGCGCATGCGGAAGACGTTGGGTGACTGGCGCTCGATATCTTTGGCGCCCATATAAATGCGGCACTTCAGGCCGAGCAGGGCACAGGCCAGTGCGGAGGCAACGCCGTGTTGACCGGCACCGGTCTCGGCGATGATTTCGGTTTTGCCCATGCGCTTGGCCAACAGCGCCTGACCCAATACCTGGTTAGTTTTGTGCGCGCCACCGTGCAGCAGATCTTCACGCTTCAGATACAGCTTGGTTTTGGTACCGGCAGTGAGGTTTTTGCACAGCGTCAAAGCCGTCGGGCGACCGGCGTAGTTTTTCAGCAGGTCGATAAATTCAGCCTGGAATTCCGGATCGCGCTGGGCGCTGACAAAGGCTTCTTCCAGTTGTTTTAAGGCCGGCATCAGAATCTGCGGCACATATTGGCCACCAAATTCGCCGAAGTAGGGGTTAAGCAGCGTCATTTTAGTTCCCGTTATTATCCGTTAATCATAATTAGTAAGCGCGCAGGGTCTGGAACACCGCCGCCAGGCGGGCAGGATCCTTAATGCCGGGCTGGCTCTCTACGCCGGAATTAAAGTCCAACCCGGCACAGCCGAGTTTGGCTGCGTCAACGCAGTTGTCTGCGCTCAGGCCACCGGCCAGCATCACGTTTTCCAGGTTTTCGCCGTGCAATACCGACCAGTCGAAACGCTGCCCGGTGCCACCCGCGCCGTTATCCAGCAGATAACGATCAACGTGCTGCAAATCGCGCTGCGGTAAATGGTCTTTTACGCTCAAGGCTTTCCAAATCTGGCACTCGGCAGGCAGTTCGGCGCGCAGGGCGCTGATATAGGCCTGATCTTCCGAACCGTGCAGTTGCACCGCTTTCAGCCCCAGGCGTTCGACGGTTTTAACCAGGGTCTCTACCTGCGCGTCGCAGAATACGCCGACATATTTCAGGGGGGCACCCGAGATAACTTCACGGGCGCGGTTGATATCAACATAGCGCGGTGAACGCCCGACGAAAATCAGTCCGCCATACACCGCACCTGCCTGATAGGCCGCGCTGGCATCCTGCGGACGGGTCAGCCCGCAGACTTTGTTGTCGCCCAGGATCACCCGGCGCACGGCGGCACGGAGATCGGTTTCCGACATTAATGCGCTGCCAATCAGGAAACCGTTGGCAAAGTGGCTCAGTTCACGGATCTGACCGTAATTGTTGATGCCGGATTCGCTGATCACCGTCACCCCGTGTGGGACGCGAGGCGCCAACTGGCGAGTGCGATCCAGATCGATACTCAGGTCACGCAGATCGCGGTTATTGATACCGACCACGCGCGCTTCCAAAGCAATGGCCCGTTGCAGCTCTTCTTCGCTGATCACTTCGGTCAGCACGCCCATGTTCAGGCTGTGCGCTACCGCAGCCAATTGACGGTACTGATCGTCGTTCAGCACGGACAGCATCAGCAGAATGGCGTCGGCCTGATAGAAGCGCGCCAGATAGATCTGATACGGGTCGATAATAAAGTCTTTGCACAGCACCGGCTGTGTCACCGTCTTGCTGACCAGCGGCAGGAAGTCGAAGCTGCCCTGGAAGTATTTTTCATCGGTCAACACCGAGATCGCCGAGGCGAAATCTTTGTAGACCGAAGCAATTTCCACGGGATCGAAATTCTCGCGGATTAATCCTTTGGAAGGGGATGCCTTTTTACATTCAAGAATAAACGCCGTTCTGGCACCCTGCAGCGCGTGATAAAAGCCACGCTCGCTGGGGACGATTTCATTTTGAAAACTGGCCAGTGGCTGTTGTTGCTGTCGTGCTGCGACCCATTGCGCTTTATCACGAACAATCTTGTTGAGCACGGTTTCCTGCATCATTTATCCTCTTGCTGCCAGTGCGGTTACGCGCTCGTAAGCTTTCCCGCTATGAATCATGTCCAGTGCCTGCTGCGCGTTTTGGCGCAGGTCTTCATGCCCGAATAACTTCAGCAGCAGCGCCACGTTAGCGGCCACCGCAGCGGCGTGCGCCGGGTCACCTTTACCTTGTAACAACCTTGCCAGAATGTCACGATTTTCTTCCGGCGAACCGCCCAGCAGGGCCTCCAGCGGGTAGCGTTGCAGCCCGAAGGATTCTGGCGTCAGCTGATAGCTTTCAATTTCGCCGTTGTTCAGCTCGGCCACGTGGGTCGCGGTGTGGATCGCCACTTCATCCATGCCACCGCCGTGCACAACAGCGGCTCGTTGGTAACCCAGCACGCGCAGGGTTTCGGCAATCGGCAGCACCAATTCTGGGCTATAAACGCCGATCAGCGCCAGCGGCGGACGCGCCGGGTTGATCAGCGGGCCCAATACGTTGAATACCGTACGGGTTTTCAACTGCTGACGTACCGGCATCGCATGGCGGAAACCGGTGTGATACTGCGGCGCAAACAGGAAGCATACGCCCAGGTCATCAAGCGCTTGGCGCGCCTGTTCCGCTGGCAGATCCAGACGAATGCCGAACGCCGCCAGCAGATCGGATGATCCTGACCGACTGGAAACGCTGCGGTTACCGTGTTTTGCCACTTTGGCGCCGCACGCGGCCGCCACAAAGGCGCTGGCGGTGGAAATATTAATGCTGTTGGTGCCGTCCCCGCCGGTGCCGACGATATCGGCAAACGGGTAGTCCGGGCGCGGGAACGGCAGGGCATCGGCCAGCAGCGCTTTAGCCGCGCCGGCGATCTCTTCCGGACGTTCGCCGCGAATTTTCATGCTGATCAGCGCCGCGGCCAACTGGCTTGGCTCCAGCTCACCGCGAACAATGGCGCTAAACAACTGCTGGCTTTCCTGCTGATTCATCGACTCTGAGCGGTACAGTTTTTCAAGAATAGTTTGCATCGTCGTTTCCTCTCGTTATTTCGCCAGCGCCCAGGCCAGAGTTTGCTCAAGCAAACGCGCGCCGTGAGTGGTCAGGATAGATTCCGGATGGAACTGGAAACCGCATACGCGATGCTTGTCATGACGAACTGCCATCACCATGTCGCCGAAGTGGGCGTTAACGGTGAGTTCGGCCGGGATATTGCTGCCGACCAGGGAATGATAACGGGCTACCGGCAGTGGGTTCACCATACCGGCAAACATCCCTTCGCCATCGTGGCTGATGGCCGACGCCTTGCCATGCAGGATTTCCCCGGCCTGGCCGACGTGCCCGCCATAGGCTTCGACGATTGCCTGATGGCCCAGACAGATGCCGATAATGGGTAACTGGCCGCGCAGGCGCTGCAACAGCTCCGGCATGCAGCCGGCTTCGGCCGGTGTACCCGGGCCAGGAGACAGCATCAGCACCGGCTGGGCCAGCTGCTGAAGGCGCTCGATAATCACCTCGGCAGAAATTTGGTTGCGATAGATCACCACCTGGTGGCCGCTGGCGCGCAGCTGATCGACCAGGTTGTAGGTAAAGGAATCAACGTTATCGAGCAGTAAGATATCGGCCATCAGAACACCTCCTTGGCCTGGTGCGCACTGGCAATGGCGCGCAGCACGGCACGTGCCTTATTACGGGTTTCATCGGCTTCCGCCTGTGGTACAGAATCCAGCACTACGCCGGCACCGGCTTGCACGGTGGCAATGCCGTCTTCAACATACGCGGAACGGATGACAATACAGGTATCCAAATCACCGGTGGCGGTGAAGTAACCCACTGCGCCGCCGTAGCTGCCACGACGGGTGCCTTCGGAAGCGGCGATCAGCTGCATGGCGCGCACTTTAGGTGCTCCGCTCAACGTGCCCATGTTCATACAGGCCTGATAGGCGTGCAGCACGTCAAGGTCGGCGCGCAAGGTGCCGATCACACGGGAAACCAGGTGCATTACGAAAGAGTAGCGGTCCACTTTGGTCAGATCGGCCACGTAGCGGCTGCCGGCCTGGCAGATGCGCGCCAGATCGTTTCGCGCCAGATCGACCAGCATCAGGTGCTCAGCCAGCTCTTTATGGTCAGTACGCATTTCCAGCTCGATACGGCTGTCCAGATCCAGGTCCAGTGAACCGTCGGCACGACGACCGCGTGGGCGGGTACCGGCAATCGGGTAGATTTCAATCTGGCGGTTGTTGGCGTCGTATTTCAAGGCACTTTCCGGCGACGCGCCGAACAGGGTGAAATCGTCATCCTGCATAAAGAACATATAGGGGCTTGGGTTGTTGTCTTTAAGCGTCTGATACGCGGCCAGCGGGGCCGGGCAGGGCAGCGAGAAACGACGCGACGGCACCACCTGGAAAATTTCACCCTGACGAATGGCTTGTTGCAGCTCGCTGACCACGGCACCGTATTCTTCATCGGTCTGGTTGCAGCTCAGCTGCATGTTTTCCAGCTTCTGGTGAGGAATGGGCTGTGGCGTCTGTTTCAACTGAACCTGCAGCTGTTCCAGGCGCAGTTGCAAGCGTTGCTCCTCGGTCGGGTCGGCCGTGAATACGCTGGCCTGCAGACGGGCGACGCCGCGCTGGTGATCCAGCACCAACAGGGTTTCCGCCAAATAGAAGCAGAAGTCCGGGCAGCGCTGATCCTGACGCAGTGCCGGCAGGTCTTCGAAGCCGGCGACCAAATCGTAAGCAAACAGGCCACCAAGCATGACGGCTTCACGTTCGTCGGCGGGAGAATCCACCAATGTTAGCAGGGTGCGCAGCGCATCAAATACCGACAGCGACCGCAGGCGAGCGTCTTCATCCTGGATAGCGTCAATCGGCGGGAAAGTCAGTTCCCGGCCGTTAGGGCGCACCTGAATCTGTACTTCAGGCGGCAGCGCCTCATCCAGCAGCGGCAGCATTGCCGCACCGTTGGCGGTCAGCGCCTGCAGGGTGACGATACGACCCAGTGCGGTGATCCGCAGGGCACTGTCGATCACCAGCAGGCTTTGCAGGTTTTGCTTGCTGTTGATTTCAGCGGATTCCAACAGCAGGGTCGCCGGACGCGCGCCACACAACTGGTGGAAAATGGTGGTCGGATCGCCCCGGTAACTGGCCTCCGCCTTCAGTAATTTAAGCTGTGGTTTGATGTTCATCTTGGGTCTTCCAGTTAAAATTTGTCCATAAAAAAGCCCGCGTTACCAGCGGGCTTAGGGAATCTGCAGTGTCAGATGACAGGTATGCGTGATTACACCGCCCGCGAAAGGGAGGTACGCCACCAACGAAGAAGAGAAGTTTGCTTATTCATTTCTGTGCTCTCTTGTTTATCATCCAACCAGGGTATCGCCCTGAACTTGTGTACTAGTTAACTGGTTCGCGAGAATAAAGTCAACCCTCTTTTCACACAATGTTTTAGCCGCAAGCGTGAATAATTTTCATCGAGAGGAAGAGGCCGTCGGCCAGAATAGATTTCCGTCCTGCGGGCGAACGCGGGTATGATAGAAGGCCAAACCTTTGACGGATATTTCTTTTGACAGACAGCAGCCCCCAGCCTTCCGCCTTTACCCTGTACGATCTCCACAGCCATACCACCGCCTCTGACGGCTATTTGACGCCGGCGCAGTTGGTGCAGCGGGCCGTCGAGATGCGGGTAGGCGTATTGGCGATTACCGACCACGACACCACCGAAGGTTTAGCCGCCGCAGCCGCAACCATTGCCGAGCTGTCGTTACCGCTGCAGTTGGTGAACGGGGTGGAGATCTCCACGCTGTGGGAAAATCATGAGATTCATATCGTGGGTCTGGGGATTGAAACTGCACATCCGGCGATGGTGCAATTGTTGGCCGAGCAGACTGAGCGCCGCAACCTGCGCGCACAGGAAATTGGCGTCCGGCTGGCGAAAGCGCGTATTGACGGTGCATTTGAAGGCGCGCAAAAGTTGGCGGACGGTGGGGCGGTGACGCGTGGTCACTTCGCCCGTTATCTGGTGCAGATTGGCATCGCTGACAATATGGCTCAGGTGTTCAAGAAATACCTGGCTAAAGGCAAAACCGGCTACGTTCCGCCACAGTGGTGTACAATAAAACAAGCCATTGATGTGATTCATCAATCCGGCGGTCAGGCGGTGATAGCGCACCCGGGCCGTTACGACCTGACGGCCAAATGGCTGAAACGGTTGTTGGCGCACTTTGCCGAGCAAGGGGGGGATGCCATGGAGGTTGCCCAGTGTCAGCAGGCACCGCATGAGCGTTCGCAACTGGCAAAGTATGCGCAGGAATATCAATTATTGGCGTCGCAGGGCTCTGACTTTCATCAGCCCTGCTCGTGGATCGAACTGGGCCGCAAACTGTGGTTACCCGGCGGGGTTGAACCCGTGTGGCGTGACTGGCCACAACCGCAGCAGGGCAAGGTCAGTTGATTTAACGTGGGCGATGCCGCCCGCGTGCATCATTTTTAGGAGCAAGTCATGAGTCAGCTTTTTTATATCCATCCAGATAACCCACAACCGCGCCTGATCAACCAAGCGGTGGATGTGCTGCGTAAAGGTGGGGTGATCGTCTATCCTACCGATTCCGGCTACGCGTTGGGTTGCAAACTGGAAGACAAGACGGCCATGGAACGCATCTGCCGTATCCGTCAATTGGACAGCAATCATAATTTTACCTTGATGTGCCGCGATCTGTCCGAGCTGTCTACTTACGCTTATGTCGACAATACCGCGTTTCGACTGATCAAGAACAACACCCCCGGCAACTACACGTTCATTCTGAAAGCGACCAAAGAAGTCCCGCGTCGCCTGATGAACGACAAGCGTAAAACCATCGGTCTGCGCGTGCCGTCTAACCCGATTGCGTTGGCGCTGCTGGAAGTGCTGAATGAGCCGATGATGTCGACCACGTTGATGCTGCCAGGCAATGATTTTGCCGAATCCGATCCGGAAGAGATCAACGATCATCTGGGCAAGCAGGTGGATCTGGTGATCCACGGTGGGTTCCTGGGCCAGCAACCGACCACGGTGATTGATCTGACCGAGTCCGCGCCGGAAGTGGTGCGTGAAGGGGCAGGCGACGCAACGCCTTTCCGTTGATGCATAATTACGCTGCCGCTTTTGCTCATTTTCTGAAAAGTGGCGGTAACGGCGTCATTTGCCGGTAAAGCCGCTATTCTACAATATCAAAAACTGATAATAGGCAGGATGCGTAGCAATGATTAAGCGGATTTCTCTTTTGGTGGCCATATTGTTTTCCTCTGCGGCCAGCGCGGGTTTTTATTCCGGCAGCGCCTTGCTGTCGGAAACCAGCGGCTATGTGAAAAATAAGAACGGAGCGGCTACCGTCGCCGAAGCGCTCGATGGCGGGATGTTTATGGGCTATGTGGCCGGCGTATTCGATACCTTCTCAATGCAGGGCAATCGTAGCATTTGTCCGGATGCCGGGATGAGCGTGGGGATGGCGGCCGACGCGGTGATGCAGTATTTAAATGAACACCCGGAACAGCTTCACTATTCCGCGCCTTCGGTGATTATGCTGGCATTAACCGCCGCTTATCCCTGTGAACGGCATTAATCGCGTTTATTTAGTGCGTATTTTTTCATTCGGTGCGAAGCCCCTTATTTAGCATCTATTCCAATAGATGAAACTGACGAAGGCTGTCATTTTACTGCTAATGCACAAATCCCCTTATCGTGGGGGATATGACGTTTAGGAGATAAAATGACAGCGTTTCGCCATGGCACCCTTTCTCTCGATTATCATGATTCCGGTTCAGGCCCGCAGACGTTGGTCCTGCTGCCCGGCTGGTGTGAACCAAAAACCGTATTTGCCCCCTTTACCGCACTGGCGTCGCAAAAGTATCGGGTGATCAGCCTCGACTGGCGGGGGCACGCTCTGTCTGATCGCGATGCCGGACTCTCCCTTGGCGCACAGGATCTGCTGGCAGATCTCCAGCAATTGCTGCTTGAGTTGCAAGTGGAGCGGTTTGTGACTCTGTCGGTAGCGCACGCCAGTTGGATAGCGGTGGCGTTGGCCGAGAACATGCCGCAGCAGATGCAGGGAATGGTGTTTCTCGATTGGATCATGACCCAGCCTGAGCCTGCATTTTTCGATTCCGTTCAGCAAATGCAGCGGCCTGAACACTGGCTAGCGGCGCGTGATGATTTATTCACATTCTGGCAGGGCGGTATTGAACACCCACAGGTAAAACAGCATTTGACCGTTGAAATGGCGCAGGAGGATTATCGCGTTTGGCAGGCCGCCGGCGTGGCGATTGAGCAAGCCTACAGACAATACGGTTCGCCGCTAAACCGGCTGGGGGAATTAACCTCACCGCCTGCTTGCCGGCATATTTACTCACTGGATCGTGGCGAAGACTATTTGCGGCAACAGCAGAGCTTTGCCGCCAACCATCCATTTTTCTCGGTCGTGCGGCTGGAGAATGCCCGTACTCACCTTGGTATTCTTGAGCAGCCAGCGGCAGTGTATCGGGCGGTAGTCAATTTCCTCGATGATTAATCCGCTTTCCGAGTAGGTTATAAAGCGGGGGCAGACCCGCTTTTCAGCGAGTTCTCACGCAATCGATAGTTTTCGATAATCGACCAGACAACAAAGTGGGTTTCAACCCTATTGAAAGCCTGTATAATGCGCGGTTCGATCCAAGTAAACGTATTGTTACTGCTGTGGCGCCTGACGCCGCGACGGTCATCCCCCCGACGCCTGTGAAGGCGACACTAGAGGTTGCTCAATGAGCGAAAAGTTACAGAAAGTTTTAGCGCGCGCCGGTCATGGCTCGCGTCGTGAAATCGAAACCATTATTGAGGCCGGGCGCGTCAGCGTCGACGGTAAAATTGCCAAACTGGGTGATCGCGTTGAAGTAACCCCTTCAATGAAAATCCGTCTGGATGGTCACGTCGTTTCGGTTAAAGAATCTGAAGAAGCGGTTTGCCGCGTGCTGGCTTATTACAAGCCGGAAGGCGAATTGTGTACTCGCAGCGACCCAGAAGGTCGCCCGACGGTCTTCGATCGCTTGCCCAAGCTGCGTGGTTCGCGCTGGGTAGCGGTAGGGCGCCTGGACGTCAACACCTCAGGCCTGCTGTTGTTCACCACCGACGGTGAACTGGCTAACCGCCTGATGCACCCAAGTCGTGAAGTCGAGCGTGAATATGCCGTGCGCGTATTTGGCCAGATTGACGACGAAAAAGTGAAGCAACTGAGCAAAGGCGTTCAACTGGAAGATGGCCCGGCGGCTTTCCGCACCATCACTTTCCAGGGTGGCGAAGGCATAAACCAGTGGTACAACGTAACCCTGACCGAAGGGCGTAACCGCGAGGTTCGTCGTCTGTGGGAAGCCGTTGGCGTTCAGGTTAGCCGCCTGATCCGCGTGCGTTACGGCGATATCGACCTGCCAAAAGGCATTCCTCGTGGCGGTTGGACCGAACTGGAATTGCCGGCGATCAACTACCTGCGCGAACTGGTTGACCTCAAGCCTGAAACCGTCAGCAAGATGCCTGTTGAGCGCGAGCGTCGCCGTGTGAAGGCTAACCAGATCCGTCGTGCCGTTAAGCGTCACACTCAGGTAGCCGGCAGCGGTCGCCGCAGTGCTGCGGGCAGCAAGCCGGGTAAACCGAGCAAACGCAGCTGATTATCACGCCGTAGCCCATTCAGGCTGCGGCGTTTTTCTTTTCGTTACCAGTCAATTCCCTGTTGTGCCTTGATACCCGCGTCAAACGCGTGCTTCACCGGCCGCATCTCGGTCACCGTATCCGCCAGCTCCAACAAATCACGATGGCAGCCACGCCCGGTGATGATCACCGTCTGGTGCGCAGGACGTTGTCGTAGCGCTTCCAGTAGCTCATCCAGTTCAAGGTAGCCGTAGCTGACCATATAGGTCAGTTCGTCCAGCAGCACCAGATCCAGGCTGCTGTCTGCCAGCATACGTTTGCCGTGTTGCCATACGGCCTGACAGGCGGCGGTATCGCTGGCCTTATCCTGTGTTTCCCAGGTAAAGCCGGTCGCCATTACCTGAAACTCGACGCCGTGCTGCTGCAGCAGATTTTTCTCACCGTTCGGCCATTCACCCTTGATGAACTGAATGACGCCAGCTTTCATCCCGTGGCCAACGGCCCGGGTCACGGTGCCAAACGCCGCAGTGGTTTTACCTTTACCGTTGCCGGTGAATACCAGCAGCAGCCCCCGAACTTCCTGAGCAGCAGTAATGCGCGCATCCACCTGCTCTTTAAGGCGCTGTTGTCGTTGTTGGTGGCGATCTTCAGCCATGATAAAGCCCCTTTTATTCGGCCGCGCCGGGTTTACGGTTAGGTTGAGCATCGAAACTCATACCGGTTTTACGGCGGCTGTCATCCCCCATCAAATAGAGGTAAAGCGGCATGATGTCAGCCGGGGTTTTGAGCTTGCTTTTGTCTTCGTCAGGAAACGCAGATGCGCGCATTTGGGTGCGAGTTCCGCCCGGATTGATGCAATTAACCCGAAGATTGCGATTTTTGTATTCATCGGCCAGCACCTGCATCATGCCTTCGGTGGCGAATTTTGACACGGCGTAGGCGCCCCAGTTGGCACGCCCGGTGCGGCCAACGCTGGAACTGGTAAACACCAGCGATCCGGCGGGGGATTTCAACAGCAGAGGCAGTAGCGCCTGGGTGAGCATAAAGGTCGCATTGACGTTCACTTGCATCACCTCGTTCCACATCGTCATTGACAGCTCGGCCATCGGGGCGATGTCACCCAGCAGGCCGGCATTGTGCAACACGCCGTCGAGACGCGGGACGCGGGTTGCCAGCTCATTCGCCACCTGTTGGCACTGCTCTTGCGTAGTATGCAGCAGGTCCAGCGTGATGATGTAAGTGGGGGCGTCACTGAGTTTGGCGATTTCGGCCTGTACCGCCTTTAGTTTGCTTTCGGTACGGCCCAGCAACACCAATTGCGCGCCAAATTTAGCATAGGTGAGGGCGGCTTCACGGCCGATGCCGTCACCGGCGCCGGTGACCAGAATAATACGTTGTTGCAACAGATCCTGCTTGGGTTGGTAATGCACAATAATTCCTCGCGCCTTGATGGCTGGTCTCCCGCTTGCATCGGGGAGGGGGTGGATTGAGGGGCCATGACAGGAGCAAAGGCTCGACCGCATGCAGGCCCCGCAGCGAATTTGGATCATCATCTTGATGAATAATCCGTGTTATATGCCTTAAATGGATCGTATTTTCAATGATTAGGCGGCAGAAACGGCATTCTTTTGTAACAAAAATGGCAGGGGGCCAGCTTGGTTAAGCCAAAACCCGCCCACATAGTAAAGAGGCCGCACAAGGAATTTTTATTTAGTCGCGACAGCCACCGCTTCGGTTGGCTAGAATGAATGAGATAGTACTAACAACCTGTTAATAAAGGCGGAATCTGTGGAGTTTATATCTGTTTACGGCCTGTTTCTGGCCAAAGTCGCGACGGTTGTGATTGCCATCGCCGCGCTGGCGTTGCTGGCGGTCAGCCTTGGGCAACGCAAAGCCCGACACAAAGGGGAACTGCAGCTTACCGACCTCGGAGAACAATACCGGGACATGCAGCGCGATATGCGTTTGGCGCGGATGGGCGAAGCGGAACAAAAGGCCTGGAGCAAGCAGTTTAAAAAGCAGACCAAAGCCGACGATAAACTGAAGAAGCAACGTGCCAAAGCCGGGGCGGTGGAAGCCACCAAACCTTGTCTTTACGTGCTGGATTTCAAAGGCAGTATGGATGCCCATGAAGTGACTTCACTGCGCGAGGAAGTCTCCGCGGTGCTGGCCGTGGCGACGCCGCAAGATGAAGTTCTGCTGCGGTTGGAAAGCCCGGGCGGGGTGGTTCATGGCTACGGGCTGGCTTCATCGCAGTTGGCCCGTTTGCGTGCCGGCGGCATTCGCCTGACGGTCGCGGTAGACAAAGTCGCCGCCAGCGGCGGTTACATGATGGCCTGCGTGGCGGATCGCATTGTGGCCGCGCCCTTTGCCATCATTGGTTCGATCGGCGTCGTGGCGCAAATCCCGAACTTCCACCGCTTGCTGAAAAAGAATGATATTGATGTGGAACTGCACACCGCCGGCGAGTTCAAACGCACATTGACGCTGTTTGGCGAAAACACCGAGCAGGGGCGTGAGAAGTTCCGTGAAGATCTGAACGAAACCCACGAACTGTTTAAAGAGTTTGTGCATCAGCAGCGCCCATCGCTGGATATCGACAGCGTGGCGACCGGTGAACACTGGTTCGGTACCCAGGCGAAAGAAAAAGGGTTGGTTGATGCAATTGGCACCAGTGACGATCTGCTGATTGCTGAAATGGAAAATCACGAGGTGGTGGGGGTGCGCTATGCACGTCGTAAACGCCTGATGGACCGTTTTACCGGCAGCGCGGCCGAAAGTGTCGATCGTCTGCTGTTACGTTGGTGGCAGCGCGGGGAAAAACCGCTACTTTAAGCGTAGCGATAAATAGCAGGGGGGCTTGGCCCCCCTTTTTTTATGCTTAATCGACCAAATGATATTTCTCAGAAAACACGTGAGCCAGGTGTTTAAACATATTAAATACTGCGGTAGTTTTTGCCGTTGGCAATCCATCCGGATCTAAAAAGAATTCTCCGCGAAAAACTAAAACGCTGCCTTTTTGTTCAACATCGGTAGCAACCATGCCATGCAGATAATCATCGTGCTGGCGAATCAGGTTATTTGCTTCTTGCAGTAAGGTTTCACGATCAATGGGTAAGGTATTAGCGCGCATTTATTACACTCCAAACATAAATTCTGCTCATATTCTAACGTCAGTTCGCATTTATCCGCAAACAGACTAAGGTTTATTTGCCGTCTGGATGGCTAGCGGTATCTGCCGATTGGCGAAATCTGCCTTTCCGTGCTAATTAGGTTGCGTGACGCTTTTTATCAGGTACAGTGTGGGATTTTGCGGCGTCGGGTGGAAGGTTTTGTTTACGCCATAAATGAGTCTCACACAGCCATACTTCTGGGGCATGGGTGAATAGCAGGCAGGATCAACAACTTGCGTTCAGGTTGAGCAGTTAAGCAGCCAACAGAAAAAAACATGTTGATCTCTTGCCAGACTGCCGCAATATAAAAAAGAGATATGAATCGCTGCGGCACGGCGAGATAAAAGACTTCTTTTTAGAAGAAATAAAATTAGGTAAAGGTAAATATGGGTAAAGCTCTCGTAATAGTTGAGTCCCCGGCAAAAGCCAAAACTATTAATAAATACTTAGGTAATGACTACGTGGTGAAGTCCAGCGTCGGTCATATCCGTGATTTGCCGACCAGTGGCTCAGCCAGCAAAAAGAGCGCTGACTCAACCGAAAACAAAGCCAAGAAGAAAGTTAAAAAAGATGAGAAGACGGCGCTGGTAAATCGGATGGGCGTCGATCCTTACCATGGCTGGGAAGCGCAATATGAAATTCTGCCGGGTAAAGAAAAAGTTGTCGCCGAGTTAAAGTCGTTAGCGGAAAACGCTGACCACATTTATCTCGCAACCGACCTTGACCGCGAAGGGGAAGCCATTGCCTGGCACCTGCGGGAAGTGATCGGGGGTGACGACAAACGCTTTAGCCGCGTGGTGTTTAACGAAATTACCAAGAACGCGATCCAAAATGCGTTCAAACAGCCGGGTGAGCTGAATATCGATCGTGTTAACGCACAGCAGGCGCGTCGTTTTATGGACCGCGTTGTGGGTTACATGGTTTCGCCACTGCTGTGGAAGAAAATTGCCCGTGGCCTGTCGGCTGGGCGTGTGCAATCCGTTGCGGTACGGCTGGTGGTAGAGCGTGAACGCGATATCAAAGCCTTCGTGCCGGAAGAATATTGGGAATTGCACGCCGATTTGTTAGCGAAGGGCGATACCGCGCTGCAAATGGAAGTTACGCATGCCCACGACAAACCTTTCAAGCCGGTTAACCGCGAGCAGACTCACGCCGCGCTTAAACTGCTGGAAAAAGCCCGCTATACGGTACTGGATCGCGAAGACAAACCGACCAGCAGCAAGCCGGGTGCGCCTTACATTACTTCTACGTTGCAGCAGGCAGCCAGTACCCGTCTGAGCTTTGGCGTGAAGAAAACCATGATGATGGCCCAGCGTCTGTATGAAGCCGGTCACATTACCTATATGCGTACCGACTCCACCAACCTGAGCCAGGATGCGCTCAACATGGTGCGTGGTTACATCGGCGAAAACTTCGGTGATAAGTACCTGCCGAAAGCGCCGAACCAGTACAGCAGCAAAGAAAACTCGCAGGAAGCGCATGAAGCTATCCGACCTTCGGATGTGAACGTGCTGGCCGAACAGTTGAAAGACATGGAAGCGGATGCGCAGAAACTGTATCAGCTGATTTGGCGCCAGTTCGTCGCCTGCCAGATGACGCCGGCGCAGTACGACTCCACCACGCTGTCGGTTAAAGCCGCTGATTACCTGTTGCGCGCCAAAGGCCGTACGCTGCGTTTCGATGGCTGGACCAAAGTGATGCCTGCGCTGCGCAAGGGCGATGAAGACCGCACCTTGCCGTATGTAGAAGTGGGCAGCGAGCTGGAACTGCAAAAGCTGATCCCAAGCCAGCACTTTACCAAACCGCCTGCACGTTACAGTGAAGCCTCGTTGGTCAAAGAGCTGGAAAAACGCGGTATCGGCCGTCCATCTACCTACGCTTCGATTATCTCAACCATTCAGGATCGTGGCTATGTGCGGGTTGAAAGCCGCCGTTTCTACGCCGAAAAAATGGGCGAGATCGTTACTGACCGTCTGGAAGAAAACTTCCGCGAGCTGATGAACTATGACTTCACCGCCCGCATGGAAGATGGCCTGGACCAGGTAGCGAACAACCACGCCGAGTGGAAAGCGGTGCTGGATGAATTCTTTGCCGAATTCAGCGAACAGCTGGAAACGGCGGAAAAAGATCCTGAAGAAGGCGGTATGCGCCCGAATCAGATGGTGATGACCAGCATCGACTGCCCGACCTGCGGTCGCAAGATGGGCATTCGTACCGCCAGCACCGGCGTGTTCCTGGGCTGTTCCGGCTATGCGCTGACGCCGAAAGAACGCTGCAAAACCACCATTAACCTGGTGCCGGAAACGGAAGTGCTGAACGTTCTCGAAGGGGATGATGCGGAAACCAACGCATTGCGTGCCCGCCGTCGTTGCCAGAAATGCGGCACGGCGATGGACAGCTACCTGATCGATAACCAGCGCAAGCTGCACGTGTGCGGTAATAACCCGGCGTGTGACGGCTACGAGATCGAAGAGGGCGAATTCCGCCTGAAAGGCTATGACGGCCCGGTGGTTGAGTGCGATAAATGTGGTTCCGAAATGCACCTGAAAATGGGGCGCTTCGGCAAGTACATGGGATGCACCAACGAGAACTGTAAAAACACCCGCAAGATCCTGCGTAACGGTGATGTTGCACCGCCGAAGGAAGATCCGGTTCCATTGCCGGAACTGCCGTGCGAAAAGTCGGATGCTTACTTTGTTCTGCGTGACGGCGCAGCCGGGGTGTTCCTGGCGGCCAATACCTTCCCTAAATCGCGCGAAACCCGTGCGCCATTGGTGGAAGAACTGGCTCGCTTCAAGGATCGCCTGCCTGAAAAGCTGCGTTATCTGGCAGATGCGCCGGTAACGGATGCGGAAGGCAACAAAACCATGGTGCGTTTCAGCCGTAAAACCAAACAGCAGTATGTCTCTTCGGAGAAAGACGGCAAAGCCACCGGCTGGTCCGCTTTCTACATCGATGGCAAATGGGTTGAAGGCAAAAAGTAAATTTGCAGCCTGAATGCAACATAAAAAAACCAGCCCCCGTGGCTGGTTTTTTATTGGCTAAAGCTGGCGAACAGATCTATCCTTTGCTCCTTTTTCCATCCTGGCCCCCGGGTTTCACGTTGATCGCAATGCAAAATAATCGTTACCATAGTGTGACGCGGATCTATACTTGAAGCTGTAGCGTGATATAGTGGTTATATAAAAAGTTTTTTTATGATTAAAGCTTATTAGCAACGGCGGTTTCTTCAGCCTCTGAGTGAAACACTGTGTTCATGGCTTATTCGTTTTCAGCATACCGGGGCGACACCGATATACCTGGCTGCGGCTCAACGCAGTGTTTAACCTAGGATGGTATAAGATATGAAATTGCAGCAGCTTCGTTACATCGTGGAAGTGGTTAACCACAACCTGAATGTCTCCTCGACGGCAGAAGGGCTTTACACCTCGCAGCCCGGCATCAGTAAGCAGGTACGGATGCTGGAAGATGAGCTGGGTATCCAGATTTTCGCCCGCAGTGGCAAGCACCTGACTCAGGTCACGCCGGCAGGATTGGAAATCATCCGTATTGCGCGTGAAGTTTTGTCCAAAGTGGATGCTATCAAAGCCGTCGCCGGCGAGCATACCTACCCGGACAAAGGCTCGTTGTACGTAGCGACCACCCACACCCAGGCGCGCTACGCGCTGCCTAACGTCATTAAAGGCTTTATTGAGCGCTATCCGCGAGTCTCTCTGCACATGCATCAGGGATCGCCGACGCAAATTGCGGAAGCCGTCTCTAAAGGCACGGCAGATTTCGCCATTGCCACTGAAGCGCTGCACCTCTACGACGATTTAATCATGCTGCCGTGCTATCACTGGAACCGCGCGGTAGTGGTGAAGCCCGATCATCCTTTAGCCGGTAAAAGCCACATTACCATCGAAGAACTGGCGGCTTATCCTATCGTGACCTATACCTTCGGCTTCACCGGCCGCTCTGAGTTGGATACGGCATTCAACCGTGCCGGACTGACACCGCGCATCGTATTTACGGCTACCGATGCCGACGTGATTAAAACATACGTGCGTCTGGGCCTTGGGGTGGGTGTGATCGCCAGCATGGCGGTGGACCCGATACAAGATCCGGATCTGGTGACGGTGGATGCTCGTGATATCTTCACCTACAGCACCACCAAAATCGGCTTCCGTCGCAGCACCTTCCTACGCAGCTATATGTACGATTTTATCCAGCGTTTTGCGCCACACCTGACGCGTGACGTGGTCGACAACGCGGTTGCCCTGCGTTCCAACGAAGAGATCGAAGCGATGTTCAAGGACATCAAGCTGCCGGAAAAATAAGCCGGTAATCTAACGACTAGCAAAAAGATTTATGCAGCAGGAGAGGCACGTTCTCTCCTGCTTTCCCCTCTTACTGACTTCCTCCATTCATGCTTTAGCGCTCAGTTAACCGCCTTTTGCCAGTTTACGCTGTACTGAAAGCAGGGTGCGCCGTCGGATCCACCCGCTGGCAGGACGGATCATCGCCCAATAGCCGGCAAGCCGCGCTTTAACCTGCGATGTCGGGCACCAGATAAAGGTTTCGGTACGCAGCATAGCGAGCCCGGAAGCCTCCGGGATAACCTTAAAACGCAGCACCAGTTTTGCGGCTTTCTGGTCGTTAAATTGGTGAAAATCCTCTGCAGTTGCCAGTTTATTGACGCCCAACATAGGCCGCCAAAAACGCCCGGCCAGCCCCAGCGAGACTTCATGGCTGTCCTGATGGAGCAGGGTAAAGGTGTCGAAGCCAAAGGCCGCTGGCGGCGTAGTAAGCTCGGTTTTGAAGAGCCTTTGGCGCACCGTACCCGGCAGTTGGCGTAGCATCAGCAGCCTGCGGATGATCGGATCTTCCGCCATATCCAGTGATAACACCGCTTGAATAATGGCTTCGGGGGCAGCGTCGATAGGTTCTGACTGGTGTTTTTCATAAAAACTGAACGCGGGAAGGTAAACTGATGCATCTTGCCAGCCACGACACTGCCGTTCACTGACGAACCCCAAAAATGCCACTGCGCGCTCCTTAAGCTCAAGTTGTTAACCATCCGTCGCCGCGCCAACGGAGGTCGGGACGCGGGGGCATTGTCGAACGATACTATACTGGCATTGCGCGCTATGTTCCCACTAGTGTGATGATGAAACCTTTGCTTTTGCACTGCCATCGACGCATGTCCGACCAGTTAGCTGCCATTCTTAGACTAATCCGCAGACCTAACAAGCACTTACCTTCATTGATTGTTATTGCCTATCGTTATGATCAAAACGTGTTGTTATCAAAACGTTACGTCATCTTTGTGTTATCTTTAAATAAGACCTCAGTGATTACCCTGTTTTAGACATAATAAGAAATGGAGGAGCTATGTCGTCCGATCTTCGTGAAACGAGTATGGATAAGCTGGTGGCGCTCAATACTGAGTACGGCTATTACAGCCTGCCATTGGCGGCAAAACAGTTGGGCAACATCGACCGACTGCCAAAATCAATGAAAGTACTGTTGGAAAACTTGCTGCGCCATGTGGATGGCGACACCGTGCAGGTTGACGATCTGAAAGCTATTGTTGGCTGGTTGCAAACGGGTCATGCCGATCGTGAGATTGCCTACCGTCCGGCCCGCGTGCTGATGCAGGATTTTACCGGTGTGCCAGCGGTCGTGGATTTGGCTGCGATGCGTGAAGCGGTGCAGCGGTTAGGCGGGAACGTTGACCAGGTCAACCCGCTGTCACCGGTCGATTTGGTGATTGACCACTCGGTCACCGTTGATGAGTTCGGCGATGACGACGCTTTTGAAGAAAACGTGCGCATTGAAATGGAGCGCAACCACGAGCGTTACACCTTCCTGCGTTGGGGGCAAAAAGCCTTTAACCGCTTCCGCGTTGTGCCGCCGGGCACCGGTATCTGCCACCAGGTCAACCTGGAGTATCTCGGCCAAACCGTATGGCATACGGACGAGAGCGGGCAGCGTATCGCTTACCCGGATACCTTGGTCGGTACCGATTCTCACACCACCATGATCAACGGTCTGGGCATTCTGGGCTGGGGTGTGGGCGGTATTGAAGCCGAAGCGGCGATGTTGGGTCAACCGGTGTCTATGCTGATCCCTGACGTGGTGGGCTTTAAACTGACCGGTAAGCTGAGCGAAGGCATTACCGCCACCGATCTGGTGTTGACCGTGACCCAAATGCTGCGCAAACACGGCGTGGTGGGGAAATTTGTCGAGTTTTATGGTGACGGCCTGGCAGACCTGCCGTTGGCCGACCGGGCAACCATTGCCAACATGTCGCCAGAGTTTGGCGCGACCTGCGGCTTCTTCCCGGTGGACGAAGTGACGCTGGGCTACATGAAACTCAGTGGCCGTAGCGACGAGCAAATCGCACTGGTAGAAGCCTATGCCAAAGCGCAAGGCATGTGGCGTAACCCAGGCGATGAACCGGTCTTTACCAGCACGCTGGCGTTGGATATGTCGACGGTGGTCGCCAGCCTGGCAGGGCCGAAGCGCCCTCAGGATCGCGTCGCGCTGCCGGACGTGCCTAAAGCGTTCAACGCCGCGACCGAACTTGAGATCGGCAATCAGCATCGCAAGTCCGAATTCAAAACCTTCACTTTGAACCAACAGCAGCATGAGCTGCATAACGGAGCGGTGGTTATCGCGGCCATTACTTCTTGCACCAACACCTCGAACCCCAGCGTAATGATGGCAGCCGGCCTGTTGGCGAAGAACGCGGTTAACAAAGGTTTGCGAACCAAGCCTTGGGTGAAAACCTCGTTGGCACCGGGGTCCAAAGTGGTGACTGACTATTTTGACAGCGCCAAACTGACCGCCTACCTGGAGGAACTCGGTTTTAATCTGGTCGGTTACGGCTGTACCACCTGTATCGGTAACTCCGGGCCATTGCCTGATCCGATCGAGCAGGCGATTAAAGAGGGTGATTTGACCGTAGGGGCGGTGCTATCCGGCAACCGTAACTTTGAAGGCCGTATCCATCCACTGGTTAAAACCAACTGGTTGGCTTCACCGCCGCTGGTGGTCGCTTATGCGCTGGCCGGCAGCATGAAGATTGATCTGACCAAAGAGCCACTGGGCGAAGGTCACGACGGGCAGCCGGTCTATCTCAAGGATATCTGGCCGAGCAGCAAAGATATCGCCCAGGCGGTGGAAGAAGTTCGCACTGAGATGTTCCATAAGGAATACGGCGCGGTATTTGACGGTGACGCCAACTGGCAGTCGATTCAGGTTACCGGCTCGGCCACTTATCAATGGCAGGCGGATTCCACCTATATCCGTCATCCGCCATTCTTCAGCACCATGAAGGTGAAGCCGGACCCGGTACGGGACATCAAGGATGCGCGTATTCTGGCGATCCTGGCCGACTCGGTGACCACCGACCATATCTCTCCAGCGGGGAATATCAAGCGTGACAGCCCAGCGGGACGTTATCTGAGCGATCATGGTGTTGCGGCGCAGGACTTTAACTCCTACGGCTCTCGCCGTGGTAACCATGAAGTGATGATGCGCGGCACCTTTGCCAATATCCGTATTCGTAACGAAATGGTACCCGGTGTCGAGGGGGGCTACACGCGCCATATTCCGTCGCAGAATCAGTTGTCGATCTATGACGCCGCCATGCAGTATCAACAAGAAGGCGTGCCGTTGGCGGTGATTGCCGGTAAAGAATACGGTTCAGGCTCCAGCCGTGACTGGGCGGCGAAGGGGCCGCGGTTGCTGGGTGTTCGGGTGGTGATTGCCGAGTCCTTTGAGCGTATTCACCGTTCTAACCTGATTGGGATGGGCATTCTGCCGCTGGAATTCCCGGCAGGCGTGACGCGCAAAACGCTGGGGTTGAGCGGTGACGAGCAGATCAGCGTCAGCGGGCTGCAAACGCTGCAGCCGGGGCAGACGGTGCCGGTACATATCACCTATGCCGACGGGCGCAAGGAAGTGGTGAATACCCGTTGTCGTATCGATACTGGCAACGAGCTCACTTACTATGAAAACGACGGTATCCTGCACTATGTAATCAGGAAAATGCTGTAATAAAAAAGGGCGCCTTATTCGGCGCCCTGATTTTTTCCCGCAGGAAAATTATTTCTGGTCCAGCAAATGGCCCATTTTAGCTGCCTTGGTGGCCAGGTAACGTTCGTTCTTCGGATTGCGGCCAACGATCAGCGGCACGCGCTCGGTGATGTTGATGCCGGCTTCCGTCAGGATCTCAACCTTTTTCGGGTTGTTGGTCAGCAAGCGTACCGCATCGACGCCCAATAGCTTGAACATGTCGGCGCACAGGGTGAAGTCGCGCTCATCGGCGGCGAAACCTAGCTGATGGTTGGCCTCTACCGTATCCGCGCCTTTGTCCTGCAAAGCATAAGCGCGGATTTTATTCAGCAAACCGATATTGCGACCTTCCTGACGATGGTAGAGCAGGATACCGCGACCTTCCTCTGCGATATGCTCCAGCGCAGCTTCCAACTGAAAACCGCAGTCGCAGCGCAGGCTGAATAATGCATCACCGGTCAGACACTCAGAATGTACGCGTGAGAGTACCGGCGTCGCGCCAGAAATATCACCGAACACCAGCGCCAAATGGTCGTGTCCGGTAGCCAGTTCTTCGAATCCTACCATCAGGAAATCGCCCCAAGGTGTTGGCAATTTGGCCTCTGCCACCCGTTTAAGCTGCATGTTGCTCTCCACAAATACATCCGATTCAATCATGGTTGCGCATCCTACTTCCGGTACGGTGAACTGACCAGTATTAAAATGCGCAACGACGATCGGCATTTCGTTAATTATCGGCTATTTTGCCATAACTTCTTGCCCTGCGGTGCTCAGCAAACCAGCATCCGGCGTTTTCAGCCAACTATTATTGCGATAGGTTTTTTATCTGTTTAATTTTTAGAGTGTTATCGATATTACAAGATTGTTACACTGCAAATTGGCTTAAGCAAAGGACGATAGGAATGTTTGAGATAGCAAAACGCACGGCGGCAGGTGCCATAGTTCTGTTGCTGATGCCTTTGGCGGTGTGGCTTTCCGGCTGGCAATGGCAACCGGGGGGCGACGGACGCCTTCTGAAAGGCCTGTATTGGTTGACCGAAACGGTCACTTCGCCATGGGGCATTATCACCAACATCATTCTCTGCGCCTGGTTCCTGTGGTGCCTGCGCTTTCGCATCAAGCCGGCCATTGGCCTGCTGGTGCTGCTCAGCGCGTCGATAATGATTGGCCAGGGCGTGAAGTCCTTTATCAAGGACCGGGTACAAGAGCCACGGCCTTTCGTGCTGTGGCTGGAATCAGCCCATCAGATTGATGAAAAGTACTTTTACTCACTCAAGCGCAAAGAGCGGGGGGCGTTGGTCAAAGAGCAACTGCAGGACCAGCCGCTGGTGCCCGTATGGTTGCGCGAACATTGGCAGTTTGAGACCGGTTTTGCGTTTCCTTCGGGCCATACCATGTTTGCCGCCAGTTGGGCGCTGCTGGGCGTGGGGTTGCTGTGGCCGCGTAGGCACTACAAGACCGTAGCGATACTGATGGTTTGGGCAGTAGGGGTGATGGGGAGCCGTTTGTTGCTGGGGATGCATTGGCCACGTGATCTGGCGGTGGCGACCTTGATTAGCTGGTTGCTGGTCACCTTGGCCTGTTGGCTGGTGCAACGCTGGTTCGGGCCGTTGACGCCACCACCGCAAGAGCAACAGGAAATCGCAGAAAGAACTCTGTCTGACAAAAACTAGGTGACTGTGTCACTTTTACGGCGTCAGCATGGCGCCGTATTAACCACTTACATAGCACTTCATTGCAATTCGCATTAACGCCCCCATATCTTTATTAATCCATTATTTTGAGAAGCTTTCTCATTAATTTGTTCGGGAGTGCCGTTTACTGTCGAATATGCCAGCATATATGGTTTTATCGTGCCGCAGGGTTTCCCTGCTACGACGGGAAATGCTAACTTATTAGTTAGGGACGCCACGTATTGGCATAGTTCATCCGATTAACTCGGCATCGCGGGAAAGAATGTGAAATATTTGCTGATTTTTTTGTTGGTTCTGGTGATCTTCGTGATTTCTGTCACGTTGGGCGCGCATAACGATCAGGTGGTGAGTTTTAACTATCTGGTTGCGCAGGGCGACTATCGCGTATCGACTCTGTTGGCGGCGTTGTTTGGCGCCGGTTTTGTTCTCGGTTGGGTCATTTGCGGCCTGTTTTATCTGCGTACCCGCATTGCGCTGGGGCGTGCCGAACGCAAAATCAAAAGGCTGGAACTGCAGCTTGAACAACCTGCTGAGCCGGCAGCTCAGTCCGTTGTCAGCAAGGAATAATCTTCTATGTTAGAGCTGCTGTTTCTGTTGCTGCCCGTGGCTGCCGCGTACGGATGGTACATGGGGCGCAGAAGTGCTCAACAGGATAAACAACAGGAAGCCAACCGTCTGTCGCGCGAGTACGTGGCCGGGGTTAACTTCCTGCTCTCCAACCAGCAGGATAAAGCGGTCGATCTGTTCCTTGATATGTTGAAAGAGGACAGCAACACCGTTGAAGCCCACCTGACGCTGGGTAACCTGTTCCGCTCGCGTGGTGAAGTCGACCGCGCTATCCGCATCCATCAGGCGCTGATGGAAAGCGCTTCCCTGACCTTCGAACAACGTTTGCTGGCCGTGCAACAGCTGGGCCGCGACTACATGGCCGCTGGCATGTACGATCGTGCCGAAGACATGTTTGGCCAACTGGTTGGCGAAGAGGATTTCCGTCTTTCTGCGCTACAGCAGCTGTTGGCTATCCATCAGGCCACCAGCGACTGGTTGAAAGCCATCGACGTGGCGGAAAAACTGGTCAAATTAGGCAAAGACAAACAGCGCGTCGAGATCGCACATTTCTATTGCGAACTGGCCTTGCAGGCGATGGGCAGCGACGATCTAGATAAAGCGATGGGATTGTTGAAACGCGCGGCTTCCGCCGACAATCAGTGTGCCCGGGTGTCGATCATGGTGGGGCGTATTTATATGGCCCAGGGTGAGTACGCCAAGGCGGTTGAGTCGCTACAGCGCGTGCTGAATCAGGATAAAGAGCTGGTGAGCGAAACCCTCCCGATGCTGCAAGAGTGTTACCAGCATCTGGAACAGCAGCAGGGTTGGGCGGACTTCCTCAAGCGCTGCGTGGAAGAGAATACCGGCGCTACTGCAGAACTGATGCTGGCGGAAATAATTGAGCAGCATGAAGGGCGTGACGTGGTGCAGGTGTATATCAACCGGCAGCTACAGCGCCACCCGACCATGCGAGTATTTTACCGCCTGATGGATTATCACCTCGCGGATGCGGAAGATGGTCGTGCCAAAGAGAGTCTGTTACTGCTGCGCGATATGGTCGGTGAGCAAATTCGTACCAAACCGCGCTACCGCTGTCATAAATGCGGTTTTACCGCTCACTCGCTGTATTGGCATTGCCCGTCATGTCGGGCCTGGTCATCGGTTAAACCGATCCGCGGGTTGGATGGACAATAGCGACAATAAAAAACGGGGCCTAATCAAGCCCCGTTTTCTTATGATCACTAAACCGACTTATTTTTTCTTGCCGGTCTTCGCGCTACCTTTCAACAGCTGACGCAGCTTCTTCAACTCTTTCTGATTCAGCGGTTGCTCAACTTCTTCTTCAATCCCCTGATTATCGATTTCGCCATGATGCAACTCGGCTGCTTTTTTAGCGGTTTTTTCCGCTTTGGTCGGAAGATCGAAGCTGCTTTCTAGACGCTGGCAAACCTCGGCACTCAGAGAGAGTTGATTATCGGCAGCAATGGCACGAATTTTTTCTTTGAGTTCCAGAGGAATTTTAATGGTTAATGTAGATATCTCGCTCATTTTGAAGCCTTTCTGCGGGAGGATTGCCTTCAAGCTAAGCCACTATGGGGAGAGAGTCTAGTGTGTAATAAAAATTTAATATTTTTGTAACATTACAGTGCGGGAATAGCGAACGATCTGGCGGGGGAAATAAAGTAAAGCCCGGCGTGCCGGGCCCTATACCTAATAGCTTATTTGTAGATAACTGCGGTACCACTCAGCATGTTGTTACCACCGGCAGAAATGATGCGGTAGCTGCTGGCGCCTTGGGCGTCGGCTTTAGCGGCCAGTTTGGCTTCCAGGCCACTCAGGGTAGTGGCATGACCGGCGGAAACGACGCCTGAAGCGGTCAGGCTGCTGGCCTGTTGCTGATCCACCGGTTCAGCGGCGAAGGTAGCGAAAGAGGTCATGGCGATAACGGCTGCAGTTGCAAAATATTTGATGCTTTTCATGAGAGACTCCAGTCTGTTTGTTTAGGTTGGAAGGCGTATGCTTCCGATGTGTTGAATAATAAAGCATCCGCAGGGATTTAAAATCTGATAATGCTGAGTATGTTGTTCAAATTATTTGATTTATAATTTACGCATCTTTACGGCGGTTTACGCAGGCTGGGTTAAGGGCGGTCAGGGGTTATTGACGCTTGATGACGTACGAGGGGATAACATTACTTAAGCGCAGAGCGCGCTGCGGCTGGGATTTCTGTCGGCCGGCATGTAGAATGCGGCGGTCAGTTTGGCGGGTTATTACCTATTTATGTCCATTTTACAGAAGGTAGAAGAAATGAAGTCTGAAAATAACATCAATAACAATGACTTAAAATCATCTCCGATCATCGTTGCGCTGGATTACGCAGATATTGGCGCGGCACTGGCATTTGCCGATCGTATTGATCCGCAGGACTGCCGGTTAAAAGTGGGCAAGGAAATGTTCACCCTGTTTGGGCCGCAGCTGGTGCGCGATTTACACTCGCGTGGTTTCGACGTGTTCCTGGATTTGAAATTCCATGACATTCCCAACACCACCGCCCGTGCCGTTGCTGCTGCGGCCGAGTTGGGTGTATGGATGGTGAATGTGCATGCCAGCGGTGGTGCACGCATGATGACCGCAGCGAAAGAAGCATTGCAGCCCTATGGCGCTCAGGCCCCGTTGCTGATCGCCGTCACCGTGCTGACCAGCATGGAAGCAGAAGATCTGCGTGGCATCGGTATCGAACTTTCTCCGGCCGAGCATGCGGAGCGCTTGGCACGTCTGACCCGCGATTGTGGGTTGGATGGCGTAGTTTGTTCAGCGCACGAAGCCGAGCGTCTCAAAGCTGCCTGTGGTCAACAATTCCAACTGGTGACGCCGGGTATCCGTCCTGAAGGCAGCGACGCCGGCGATCAGCGACGCATCATGACGCCGGTACAGGCGCAAGCGGCTGGCGTTGACTACATGGTGATTGGGCGCCCGATCACCCAATCCGCCGATCCGGCCGCTACGTTAAGTGCGATCCGCGCTTCTCTGGCTTAAGGAGACGACAATGAACAACGATAACAGCCGGCTGGTGTATTCCACCGATAGCGGGCGTATCAAGCAGGAAGACGTCAAACCGCCGCGTGAAAAGGGCGACGGTATCGTGCGTATTCAGCGCCAGACCAGCGGGCGCAAGGGAAAGGGCGTTTGCCTGATCACCGGCGTTGATCTGGATGATGCCGCATTGGACAAGCTGGCGGCAGAGCTCAAGAAAAAATGCGGCTGCGGCGGTTCGGTGAAAGAGGGCGTGATCGAGATCCAGGGCGATAAGCGGGATCTGCTTAAACAGCTGTTGGAAGCCAAAGGGATGAAGGTCAAGCTGGCGGGCGGCTAATCGAATCGCCTGAGCGAATGGCCATGCCGCGGTGCAATACTGCGGCATGGCTGGGATACTGCTGCCGGGCGTTAACCCGTTGATGGCAACCCGCCATCGATGAAAGGTAAAACAGACCTGAAATAATCTTTATTATGCGTAATACGTCAAAGCGATATCGCTTTTGCCAGCCTGTCGGCAGAGGTATCTGAATACTGGCCGAACAGGTTATTTACCTACCTGATGACCAATGATGCCCCCCACCGCAGCCCCGCCGAGCGTACCCAGTGCGCTACCATCGGTCAGCACCGCGCCGCCTACGGCCCCCGCACCGGCACCAATGGCGGTGTTACGGTCACGTTTGGACATGTTTGAACAAGCGCTGAGTGAAAACGCCAGAGTAAGCGCCAGAGCGGCGGTGGCAAAACGTTTATTGATGATCATCATAATGACTTCTCCTTAGCATTGGCTATCTGGGAGTGCCTATTAAGTATAGGCATGAACCCGAATTTCGGCCTGCTAGTGGCTCCCAGTAAGTATCGCTATAAAAAATGGCATTTTTTGTTAAAGGCAGAATAATTGAAACGCCAAGAGCGCTCCCTCCGCCAATATTCACTATAAGCTTCTGCTGAACGATAAACAGGTAAATAATCTTAAAGTCCATTGCGCGCTATTTAATCCCCAACGCGCAAATTGCCGTTTCCAGCAGAAGACTACGCGGTCTTTAGCGATTTACGCCATACCGCCCCCAAGCCTGCCTGCCGACAATATTCCCAACAGGGTTAACCGGGAAAGAAACATGCTTAACGATCTCAAGCAGCAGGTATTGGAGGCCAATCTGGCGCTGCCACGCCATCGTCTGGTGACCTTCACCTGGGGGAATGTCAGCGCTGTCGATCGGCGTGAGGGATTGATGGTGATCAAACCCTCGGGGGTGGAATACGGGGTGATGACCCGTGACGATATGGTGGTGTTGGAACTGGAAAGCGGCAAGGTGGTGGAGGGGGACAAAAAGCCCTCTTCAGACAGCGATACCCACCGCGTGTTGTACCTGGAATTTGGCGATGCCGGGGGCATAGTGCACACCCATTCGCGGCATGCCACCATTTGGGCGCAGGCCGGGTTGGATATTCCGGCCTGGGGCACAACGCACGCCGACTATTTCTACGGCGACATTCCCTGTACCCGGCGGATGCAGGATGAGGAAATTAATGGCCGCTATGAATGGGAGACCGGCAGAGTGATTGTCGAAACCTTTGGCCAGCGCCGGTTAAATCCGGCGGCGGTGCCGGGCGTGCTGGTGCATTCTCATGGCCCCTTTACCTGGGGGGAAAACGCAGAAACCGCAGTTCATAATGCGGTAGTGTTGGAAGAAATTGCCTATATGGGGATTTTTTCGCGCCAGTTGTCGCCGGGCCTGGCGAATATGCAGCAAACCCTGCTGGACAAACATTACCTGCGCAAGCACGGTAAAAACGCCTACTACGGCCAGTGAGCATCAGGAGGTCCGCCTGTCGGCGGCTCTCCCGTTGTTTCGTCTGAAGGCTAGTCGTTCACCATATCCAACTGTATTCCCTGGCGCTTCAACAGGTGTTGATACTCCAACGACAGCCGCGAATCGGTGATTACCCGCTGAACCTTGCCCTGCTGGGCCAGCGGATTGGGCTGAATTTGACCGAATTTTGACGAGTCGGTCAGGACAATATTTTCTACGCCCTTCGCCAGCACGGCGTTGACCACGTCGGCGCGCATCATATCGCGGCCGGTGAAGCCAGTATCCGCATGATAGCCATCGACGCCAATAAACGCCTTGCTGAAATGCACTTGCTGAATGCATTGGCGGGTTAATGGCCCGACCACGGTCTCGCTCTTTTTCTGGTACATGCCGCCCAGCACGATCACTTCGCAATCCGTCTCTTTTAGCAGATGGGCGATATAGTGGCTGACGGTGATCAGCGTGATGCGTTTGCGCTCGGCGATATAACGCGCCAGCAGCGCGTTGGCGCTGCCGCTTTCGATAAAAATGGTTTCATCGTCGTTAACCAGCGAGGCGGCATACTGCGCCAGCTTTTGCTTGAGGGTGAAGTTGGACATCATGCGCGCATCGACATCATCGCTTTCTAATGCCAGCGCGGAACCGTGCACCCGTTTCAGGTAGCTGCGTTTCTCCAGCAGGTTCAAATCCTGGCGGATCGTCACTTCTGAAACGCCGGTGGCCGCGGCCAAATCGCTGACGCTGATACGCCGGCGATCGTTTACCAATTGAAGTATTGTCTGTTGTCTTGAATTCATATCAACCTGATGTGCGGCCACCAATGTGCGGCCGCTAATATTTATTGTTTAAATAGTATGTTCTGTTCGCGCAATAATATCATCCTGCGCGTCAGGGGATAATGCGGTAAAGAAAGCGGAATATCCAGCAACGCGGACCACTAAATCACGATATTGGTCAGGATGTTGCTTCGCTTTCAGCAGCGTTTCCCGCGACACGATGTTGTATTGCACGTGCCAACCCTGGTAGTCCTCAAAGAAGGTGCGCAGCATCAACATCAGTTTTTCTCGGTCCCGCGGATCCTCCAACGTCGCCGGGTTCAGTTTCTGATTCAGCAACACGCCGCCGAGGATCGACGCGGTGGGCAGTTTGGACAGCGAATTGAACACGGCGGTCGGTCCCAGATGATCGGTACCGGAGGCCGGGCTGGCACCTTCCGCCAACGGCGTATGCGCTTTACGGCCGTCTGGCGTGGCCAGGGTAGCCGCGCCAAAGGGCACGTTAGCTGAAATCGACGAGGTTCCGGCGTAGTAGGTGCCGCCTATCGGGCCACGACCAAAGCGGGTGTTGTGGTACTGCTTCAGTTCGTCGATATAAGTCTGATAAGCACGCACCAGCAGTTGATCGACCTCATCCTCGTCGTTACCGTATTTTGGAGCGGCGTTGAGCAGACGCTGGCGTAACTGTTCGCCGCTCAATCCGTCGAAGTCATTTTCCAGCGCTGCCGCCAATTGCCGTTGGCCAATAACCCCTTGTTCGAAGACCAGCTTGCGCACCGCCGCCAGGCTGTTGCCCAGGTTGGCTATGCCGACCTGCAGACCAGAAACCCAATCGTATTTTGCGCCACCTTGCTTGATACTTTTGCCGCGTTCGATGCAGTCATCCACCAGCGCTGAGCAGAGGATATCGTGAGCGTTTTCTTCTAATACGGTATCGACCACGCATTCAATTTCAATCGACTTGCGCGTGTAATAGCGGATCTGGCTGTCCCAAGCGCCCAGCACCTGCTCAAAGTCGGCGAAGTTTTCCTTCGAGAGCGCCTCTGCTTGTGGCAGGAAAATTTTGCCGGAGGTCGCATCGCGCCCTTGTTCCAGTGCCGCCAGCATGACGCGAGCGAAGTTGATAAAGCTCATGCCGGTGCAGCGGTAACCCCATTTCCCGCCCACGGCGGTTTCGATACAGCCGATCGCCGCGTAGTCATAGGCATCCTGCGGCTCCACGCCCAGTTTGATAAACTCAGGGATAACGATTTCATCGTTGTTAAAGGCTGGCATGCCAAACCCACAGCGGATCACCTGCACGCAGGCGTCGAGGAAGTCGTTACTCATTCCTGCATGGTAACGCACGCTGAGATTAGGCTGGGTGGAGCGTAAGCGCCCGCAGGACTCCAGAATGGCATAGGACAAGGGGTTAACCGCATCGCAGGGTTTGCCGTTGATCAGTTGCTGTCCGCCAATAGTGACGTTCTGATACAGAGGACTGCCTGCCGAGGCTTTGGAGTGAGAACCGGAACGGATCTTGTTGATCTCCAACAGCTTCAACCAACAACTGTGCAGCATTTCAATCGCACGCTCGCGTGGCAACGTCTGTTCCAACTCTACGTCACGACGGTACCAGGGGTAGAGATATTGGTCGAGGCGGCCAAAGGACACCGAATGGCCGTTGGATTCAATCTGTAGCGTCAGTTGAATGAAGTAGCACAGTTGCAGGGCCTGCCAGAAGGTTTGTGGTGGCCGATGGGCAATCAGCTCACAGTTTTCCGCGATGGCCAGCAGCTCTTCACGCCGCCACAAACGGTTTTCCGTCTGCGCCATGTCGCGCGCCAACTGGGCAAAGCGCAAGATATGCGCGCTCAGCGCTTCCAGGGTCAGATCGATTGCCTTCAGGAATTGCTCCTGATGCAACTCTTCCCAGTCGGTAAGCCGGATACGACTGCGACGTTCATCGACTTTCTCGCGCAGCCCGTCGAGGCCTTTTTCCAACAGTAATGGGAAATTCACCGCGAGATGGGCATCCCCTGAGGTCATATTGCCTTCAGCCTTGATGATACCGGTGGCTAGCAGGGCCTTTTGTTCGTCGGTAAACATGCCGTAGCAGCGATCTTGCACCGTCTGGCCGCGCCACCACGGGCATAGCCGATGCAAAATGGCCTTGTTCTCTTCGCTGACTGAGAAACCGGCGCCCGGACGGTCGGCCAGTTGGTCAATCTCGTCTTCGATCCAACTGACGGTATATTCGGGGAAAATCGGCGCAGCGCGTAATTCGCTGGCCTGGTTGCCGATAATCAACTCGTCGTTATCGATTCGCAAAGTTCGCTTAGCCAAATGGTTAGCCAATGCCAGTGCCCGACGAACCGGCAAGGGTTTGTCCTGATGCTGCTGATAGGCTTCGGTGTAGTGCTGGGCGCGTTCGGTGCAAACCGGCGGTTTGACGATATGGATCAGCGCGTTCTTGTGAGCCTGGGTGCGTTCGGACAGGGTGGTCAGATCCAGCTTAGTCATGGTGTTATCCTCGCAAAATGGCAGTCAGCCCTTTGGCCTCGGCGTACTGTTCGGCATAGGCCAGCAGTTCAGGGGCATCTAGTGGGGTGCGGGCCGCGTGATATGGCTCGCCGAGCAGGTTATATTTGTTGATACCCAACGTGTGGTACGGCAAGAAATGAATCTCTGTAACGCCGGCCTCATCGGCGGCGAAATCGACAATCGCGCGAATTGAACTGCGATCGGCGTTAAAGTCGGGGATCAGCGGGACGCGCACGGTCATTTGTGTACCGTGGGCTGCCAGGCGGCGGAAGTTTTCCATTACCCGTTTGGCGGAGCCGCCGGTCCACTGCTTGAAACGTTTTTCATCGACGTGTTTCAAATCCGCCAGCATCAGATCGAGCCAAGGCAGCGAAGGTGCTATGTGCGACCAGGGCGTATGCATGCAAGATTCCACCGCGGTATGAATGCCGGCCTCACGGCCTCGTTTCAGCAGTTCTGCCGCCACGGCAGGCTGCATGAAGGGTTCACCGCCGGAGAGGGTCAGGCCGCCACCGGTGCGCAGATAAAAAGGCCGATCGCGCAGCACCTCGGTCATGATATCGTCGATATTTACTGCGCTGCCGCACAGGCTGAGTGCGTCGGTTGGGCAACGGGCGGCTAATGCGGCATACTCTTCGTGGCTGAGTAACTCGCGCTGGATCAGCAGGTTGTCGTCTATTCGTTGAATCGCCTGAGGATGGCCTTCGGCGCACAGGGTACAGCCGCTGAGGCATAAACGCGGATCGAACAGCAAATCCGCTTTTCGCGAGCGGCTTTCCGGATTCTGGCACCAGAGACAGCCCAACGAGCAGCCCTTCAGGAACACTACGCTGCGGATGCCTGGACCATCATGGGTGGAATAGCGCTGCAGATTGAAGATCACGAGTCACCTGTCATTCGGTTGCTTTTCTTTTGTCATTAAAGTTGTTTCGAATGAAAGTTGATTTGATTTCGATCAAATATAAATGCGTTGCATGTTCCTACTATGATGAGAGTTTGAATTCGTCCACAAAAGATTCAGGAGTCCGTAATGGAGCTTTATCTCGATACCGCCGATGTGAACGCAGTAAAACGACTGGCGCGCATCCTGCCTCTGCACGGTGTGACCACCAATCCGAGCATCGTTGCCAAAGAGGGAAAACCGATTTGGGAAGTGTTACCGGCGCTGCGCGATGCGCTGGGGGGCACCGGCAAACTCTTTGCTCAGGTGATGGCTAACGACGCCGAGCGCATGGTGGCGGAAGCGGCGTTGCTTCATCAGCGAGTGCCTGGGCTGGTGGTTAAGGTACCGGCGACCGCAGAAGGCTTGGCAGCGATTAAAAAACTGAAGTCGATGTCGATTCCTACGCTGGGGACGGCGGTTTATGGTGCGGGTCAGGGACTGCTGGCGGCGCTGGCGGGGGCTGAGTATGTGGCCCCTTACGTGAATCGCCTGGACGCGCAGGGCGGTGACGGCATTGAGATGGTTCACGAGCTGCAGCAATTGCTGACGCTGCACGCGCCGGTAGCCCGGGTGCTGGCGGCCAGTTTCAAAACGCCGCGTCAGGCGCTGGAATGCTTGCTGGCGGGTTGTCAGGCCATCACTCTGCCGGTCGACGTGGCTGAGCAGTTCCTTGCGGCACCGGCGGTTCAGGCCGCGGTAGAGAAATTCGAGCAAGATTGGCAGGGGGCGTTCGGCACTAATCTGCTGAACTGAGAGCCGCATAAGCAAAGAAAAGGGAGGCCGTTGACAAAGTGCTCTGTTGTTTAATGGTAGGGGCGCTGCATGCTGCGCCCAATAGCACAATCGATGGGTTAAATCGGGTCGAACATGTTCGACCCCTACCGGTTTAGCCTTTTCGCAGGTTTGTCAGCAGTCTGAGGGCGCCGCAGCGCCCTGATTATAACCAACTGAATTTAAACATTTTCACGCAGGACGATCGGCGACTCCTGCGCCGTAGGCTGGCTAGCATTCAGCGCGCGACGGATCACAAAGAAGGCGGAGACCAGCATGGTTACCGCCACCAGCATAAAGAAAGCGCACAGTGCGGCGTTAATCTGGTTACTGAAAACGATGGTCTCCATATCCTTCAGCGTCTTGGCCGGCGCGATCAGCGTGCCTTGTTCAATACCGGCAGAGAATTTCTTCGCCTGCGCCAGGAAGCCGATGCTCGGTTTCTCGTGGAATATTTTCTGCCAGCCGGCGGTCATTGAGGTAATAAACAACCAGACGGTCGGCAAAATGGTCACCCAGGCATAGCGCTGTTTTTTCATTTTGAACAGCACCACGGTACCGAGGATCAAGGCCATCGAGGCCAGCATCTGGTTGCCGATACCGAACAGCGGCCACAGCGTATTGATGCCGCCGAGCGGATCGACCACCCCCTGATAGACAAAGAAGCCCCAGCCGGCGACGGCCACGGTGGTTCCCGCCAGATTACCGAACCAAGAACGGTTGTTAGCTAACCTTGGGATCGCTACACCGACCAGATCCTGCACCATAAAGCGACAGGCACGGGTCCCGGCATCGACGGCGGTCAGAATAAACAGCGCCTCGAACAGAATGGCGAAGTGGTACCAGAAGGCCATCATTGCGCGGCTGTTAAACACCTCGGTAATGATATGTGCCATGCCCACGGCGAAGGTCGGGGCGCCGCCGGCGCGCGACAGGATGGAGTGCTCCCCGACGTCCTTGGCAATCATCGTCAGGGTTTCCGGGGTGATCATAAAGCCCCAGCTGTTAATCACCTGAGAGGCATTTTCCACCGTGGTGCCGATCAGCGCCGCCGGCGAGTTCATGGCGAAGTAAACGCCTGGGTCGATCACCGACGCGCAAATCAACGCCATGATAGCCACGAAGGACTCCATCAGCATGGCGCCATAACCGATAAAGCGAATATGGCTCTCGCGCTCCACCAGTTTCGGCGTGGTACCGCTGGAAACCAGCGCATGGAAACCGGAAATCGAACCACAGGCGATGGTGATAAACAGGAACGGGAACAGCGAGCCGGCGAACACCGGGCCGCTGCCGTCGATAAAGCGCGATACCGCCGGCATTTTCATTTCCGGCATGGCGAAGACGATACCTACAGCCAATCCGATAATGACGCCAATCTTCATAAAGGTGGACAAATAGTCACGCGGTGCCAACAGCAGCCACACCGGCAACACCGAAGCAACAAAGCCGTAAATTACCAACACCCAGGTCAGCGTGGTGCCGTGCAGCGTAAAGAACGGGCCCCAATAGGGGTCTTGCGCCACGTTGCCGCCGTAGATGATCGCCAGCAGCATCAGCGCAAAACCGATCACCGAGATTTCAGCGATTTTACCCGGCCGGATAAAACGCATATACACGCCCATAAATAGGGCGATTGGGATGGTTGCAGCGATGGTGAACAAGCCCCAGGGGCTGTCGGCCAGGGCTTTAACCACCACCAGCGCCAGCGCGGACAGAATGATAATCATCACCCCCAGCGCGCCCAGCATGGTGATCACACCGGCGAAGGCACCCAGTTCCTGCTTGGCCATTTCACCCAGCGAACGACCGTCACGACGGGTAGAGATGAACAGGATCAGGAAGTCCTGCACGGCGCCGGCCAGCATTACCCCGACCAGGATCCAGATAGTGCCGGGCAGAAAGCCCATTTGCGCTGCCAGAATAGGGCCAACCAGCGGCCCGGCCCCGGCGATGGCGGCAAAGTGATGGCCAAACAACACCCACTTGTTGGTGGGGACATAGTCCAATCCGTCGTTGCGACGTTCGGCCGGGGTCATGCGGCGGTCGTCGAGCTCAAAGACTTTTTTGGCGATAAACAGACTGTAGAAGCGATAAGCGATGCTGTAACAGGCGACCGCCGCCACCACCAGCCAAACCGCATTGACGTGTTCACCGCGGCTTAGCGCCAGCATGGCGAAGGCGAATGCACCGACCAACGCCACCACCAGCCAGATGATCCCGGACTTGACGTTTTTCATGTTCAACAACTCCTTGGTGTGCAGAAAAAAGAAAGAAGTGTTCTTAGGGAGAATGGCTACAAATTAAAAGTAGGAGTTTTGCAGGCGAAGAGAAGCAGGTCGGATGAGAAATGTGAAGCCGGTTGAGTAATAGCGTAAAAACAAGGTGATGAGGATGTTGCTGGGAATAAAAAAACACCGGAGGGAGACCCGTCCGGTGTTTGTCTGGCATAACGTTTATGTTGCGGGTTAAGCCGCCGGTCTGGCGATCACGCTGCGGGTTTCCATACGCACTTCGGCGATGGTGACCTGCAGGGTATCCCCCTGGCGATAAACGACTTCGCCTTTGATCTGCACCGTGCCGGTATCCTGGCTGCATACCATTTCATCACGTACCGCGTGAATGAAGGGCGCCGGGATAAAGGCCACTGCGCCATTGTCCAGCAGACGAACGCGCAGGCCGCCGCGGGTTACGTCGATGATTTCCGCGTTGAAGCGTTCATCGGTGCCTGCTTTATCCTTGAGGTAACGCGCGTAGAGCCAATCGCCGACGTCACGTTCCGCCATCCGGTTCAGACGACGACGTTCGGCCAGTTGGATTGTCACTTCGTCCAGCGGTTTCTCTGCGGACTGCCCGGTGATAACGGCTTTCAGCAAGCGGTGGTTGACCATATCACCGTATTTACGGATCGGAGAGGTCCAGGTGGCGTAAGCCTCCAGGCCCAGACCGAAGTGCGGCCCCGGCGTAGTGCTGATTTCGGCATACGTCTGAGAACGGCGAATACGGCTGTCGAGGAACTGGGTCGGTTGCGAATCCAGGTGACGACGCAGTTCGCAGAAACCTTCCAGCGTCAGCAGCTTCTCGGCTTCGGCTTCAACGCCGTTGGCTTGCAGTACGGTTACGGCTTGCTCAACCAGCAGCGGATCGAAACCGGTGTGCACGTTGTAAATGCCAAAGCCCAGACGGTCGCGCAGCACAATGGCGGCGCAGACGTTGGAAGCAATCATGCACTCTTCGACGATGCGGTTGGCGGTGCGGCGCTGCTCGGTGATGATCTCCAGCACTTCGCCTTTTTCACCCAGCACAAAGCGGTAGTCTGGGCGATCTTTGAATACCAGAGCATGCTGGTGGCGCCAGGCGTTACGTGCATCGCACACGCGCTTGAGCAGGGTGATTTGCTGTGCGATTTCATCGCTCGGCGGCTGCCAGCCGGCAATGCCTTCCAGCCAGTCGGAGACTTCGTCATAAACCAGTTTGGCTTTTGATTCGATCTCGGCGCCGAAGAAGCGAATATCGTCCCCCAATGCGCCGTCTGCACCAATGGTCACGCGGCAAGCCAGCACCGGACGGCGTTGGTTCGGGCGCAGTGAACACAGGTTGTCTGACAGATCGCGCGGCAACATAGGGATGTTGAAACCTGGCAGGTAGTTGGTAAAGGCGCGCTTGCGGGCGATTTCATCCAGCGGGCTGCCTTGCGCGACGTAAGCGGTCGGATCGGCAATGGCGATGGTCAATTGCAGCGAGCCGTCGCCGTTGTCCTGCACAAACAGCGCATCGTCCATATCTTCGGTGCTGGCGCTGTCGATGGTGACAAAATTCAGAGCGGTCAGATCTTCACGCGGCACGGAAGCATCCGGCTCATCGATCGCGATCATCTCCGGTGCTTCTTTTTCCAGGCTGTGACGGGCCAGCGTGACCCACCACGGCGCCAGGTGATCTTCGCCGTCGGTAATAAATTGGGTCAGGTCGGCATTGAAGCCACGATCGCCTTTCAGCGGGTGGCGGCACATTTCCGCTACCGCCCAGTCACCGGCCTGGAAGTTATGTTTCAGTTCACGCACCGGACGGCAAGGGATCGCGTCTTTCAGCAACGGATGATCGGGTACGATGGACAGACGGTCATCACGCTTTTGCACACGGCCGACAAAGCGCGACAGGAAGGGCTCGATCAGGGTTTCCGGCTCGGCGATTTCACGTTCTTTCTCGGTATGCAGGGTTGCGGTCACTCGGTCCCCGTGCATGACTTTCTTCATGTACGGTGGCGGAATGAAATAGCTTTTTTGACCGTCGACCTCAAGAAAGCCAAAGCCTTTCTCAGTCCCTTTTACTACGCCTTCAACGCGCGGGGTCTGAGAGTGAAGTTGCTGTTTAAGCTGCGCCAGCAGCGGGTTATCTTGAAACATATCGTCCAGTGAATGGGTTGTGAGTGGCAAGATTTGCGGCTGACAGTTTTACGCGAATCACCCGCTGCGGGCAAGCCAAACGTCACGGTTTTCCCGCGTTGGGGCGCGATTTTATGGAATATTGGGCGTTCAAAAGGCGGGAAGAAAACCCCGGCTCGAAACGCCGGGGGGAAACGGGGGTAAATCAGTTCTGTAGCGGCGTAGGCTGCAGGATTTCAATCCAGTAGTCGTCAGGATCCTTGATAAAGGCCACGTAATTCATGCGACCTTCATGCAGACGTTTCTGGAAGTTCACGCCAAGGCGCTCAAAACGCTCGCAGGCAGCGTGCACGTCAGGCACCGTCACACAGAGGTGGCCAAAGCCACGCGGCTCACTGTTGCCGTTGTGGTAATGAAAATCAGCCTGCTGCTCGGTGCCATGGTTATGGGTGAGCTCCAAAATACCCGGTTGACTCAGGACCCAGCGTTTACGGGCATCGTCATCCTGTGGGATCTGGTCGCGCGGGCTGCGGGTCAGGTAGCAAATGGTAAACGCGGCTTCATTGAAGGTTTCCAGATACACCGGGGTAAAGCCCAGCACGCGGGTATAAAAGTCCAGCGCTTGGGTTAAGTCCTTCACGCGGATCATGGTGTGATTGAACACGTAGGCGTCGGTGATGGTTTCCGGCTGCGCGGTTACGCCCGGCAGGTTCAATAAATCATTCAGTGGCATAGGGATCCCTCTTAGGTTGTCGATACGACTCTAGGGCAAATAAATGCTAATCTAAAGTGATTGTTTTTAACTAAAACACTAACTAAAAGTGAATGAACCATGAAGCTGAGTCAGCTTAGATTTTTCTGCGCCGTGGTGGAGTATAAAACCATTGCCGCCGCCGCGCGGGAATTGCACTGTGTCCCCTCCAACGTCACGTTGCGCATCAAAGAGTTAGAAGACTCACTTGGCGGCGAGTTGTTTTTTCGCGATAAAAACCGGCTCTATGTCACGCCGAAAGGCCGACAGTTCTATCAACAGGCCGTCGACATCCTGACGCTGGCAGACCGCAGCCAACAATTGTTCGCCGGTCGGCAACCGCAGGGCCTGCTGAATCTGGGGGCGCTGGATTTTTCTCTGATCAGTCACCTGCCGTCACGCATCGCTCACTTGCGCCGCAGCCAGCCCCACATGCAGGTCAACGTGCTGAGCCGAGACTCGCTGGTGCTGGAGCGAATGCTGATTGACAGCGAGATCGATCTGGCGTTGACCGACGGGCCGATAGAGCACCCGCTGCTGGCCAGTCGCGCGGCGTTTGATGAGCGCCTGGTGCTGTTGATGCCGGCCTCGGTGCCGCAGCTGGACGCCGCAACCCTGGCACAGTTAGAGTTTTATACTTTCAGCCGCGAGTGTTCTTTCCGCCTGAAAATCGATCGCTGGTTGGCCTCACGCCAGCTGAAGCCGCGGATGACGCTGGAGATGGAGTCGTACACGGCGATGGCAGCCTGCGTAAAAGCGGGTTGTGGCGTCGCCTGTGTTCCGGGGTCTTTGCTGCCGATGATCTTGCCTGAGCAGGCGTTAAAAGTGGTAGAAATGGGGGCGGAAGGGGTTAGCAATTTGTACTTCGTGTGGCGCAGCCATCAGCTCTCTGACGAGTTGCAGACGGCGCTCGATCTGTTAATGCACCCGGCGTGAACCGGGTGCATCCATTCAGGCAATACGCAGCGTCGGTTGCGCCACACAACGGCGGATCTTCACCGGTATCGACTTCGACGTTGGCGTGCCGGTGCCGTCACCAAAGCTGGCCAGCGGAACCAACGGGTTAGTCTCTGGGTAGTAGGCCGCCAGATTACCGCGTGGGATATCGTAGCTTACCAGTTTGAAGCCACTGACCTTACGTGTAATACCGTCATTCCACAGCGTTTCAATCTCTACCAGCTCACCGTCTTGCATATCCAACGCCACCAGATCTTCAGGGTGTATAAACAGCACTTCTCGTTGGCCGTAGACGCCGCGGTAACGGTCATCCAGTCCGTAGATAGTGGTGTTGTACTGATCGTGCGAACGCAGTGTTTGCAGCGTGAAGGGCGCCTGTCGGCCATCCAACTGCGGGAACAGGCTGGTTGGCAGAAGCGCTGCGCTAAACTCGGCCTTGCCGCTTGGGGTGTCAAAACGCAATTCTGCGGCGGCGTTACCCAGGTAGAAACCACCGGGCTGGTCGCAGCGCCGGTTGAAATCTTCGAAACCGGGAATGGTGGCGGCGATATGGTCGCGGATCAACGAATAATCGTCTGCCAGCTCCAGCCAGTCGAGCTGCTGGTTGCCCAACACCGCATCGGCGATGCCGCATACGATGGCGGTTTCTGAACGCTGGGTCTCCGCCAGTGGTTTACCGACGCCTTCCGACGCGTGCACCATACTGAAAGAGTCTTCAACCGTAATGTACTGTGGGCCGCTGGCCTGCATATCCTGTTCGGTACGGCCCAGGGTCGGCAGGATCAGCGCGTCTTTGCCGGTGACCAGATGACTGCGGTTGAGCTTGGTGCTGATATGCACAGTCAGATCACAACAGCGCAGGGCACGGGCAGTGCGTTCGGTGTCCGGCGCAGCCGCGGCCAGATTGCCGCCCAACGCCAGCAAGACCTTAACCTCACCGCGCAGCATCGCCTCAATGGCCTCTACGGTGTTATGGCCCGGCTCGCGTCGCGGCGAGAAGTTAAAGTGCTGCTCCAGGCTGTCGAGCAGTGCCTTGGGAGACTTCTCATCAATGCCCATAGTGCGGTTACCTTGCACGTTGCTGTGGCCGCGTACCGGACACAGGCCGGCGCCCGGTTTACCCAACTGACCGAATAGCAGCTGCAGGTTGGTGATCTCACGTACCGTTGGCACAGAATGCTTATGCTGGGTGACGCCCATCGCCCAGGTGCAGATCACGCGTTCGGCACCCTGATAAATCGCCGCCGCCTGACGCAATTGTTCCTCGCTGAGGCCGGACTGCTGGGTAATCTGTTGCCAGGTCGTAGCATCGACCTGCGCCAGATACGCCTCGACGCCGACGCTGTGTTGACTGATGAATGCCTGATCGAACAGGCCGGGTTCACCGGCCGCCAGGCGCTCACGATGACTTTCCAGCAGCGCTTTCACCATGCCGCGCACGGCCGCCATATCCCCGCCGAGGTTGGGTTGGTAATAGGATGAACTGATCGGCGACGACTTGGGCGTCAGCATTTGAATCGGGCTTTGCGGATCGGCAAAACGCTCGAGGCCACGTTCGCGCAGGGTGTTAAAACTGACGATGCGCGCACCGCGGTTGGCGGCATTTTTCAGGCTATGCAGCATGCGCGGGTGGTTGGTGCCAGGATTCTGGCCAAACACGAAGATGGCATCGGCTTTTTCAAAGTCGTCCATGCGAATGGTGCCTTTCCCTACGCCGATACTTTGTTTCAGGCCCACGCCGCTGGCTTCGTGGCACATATTGGAGCAGTCAGGGAAATTGCTGGTGCCGAGCATACGACCAAACAATTGATACAGATAAGAAGCTTCATTGCTGGCGCGGCCCGAAGTATACAACTCGATCTGGTTCGGGTTATCCATCTGGTTAATATGCTGGGCGATTAACGCCAGCGCGTCCGGCCAACTGATCGGCTGGTAGTGGTCTGTTTCGGCGTTATAGCGCATGGGGTGGGTGAGACGGCCCTGGTATTCCAGGAAATAATCACTTTGCTGCAGCAGGGTGCTGACGCTGTGAGCCGCGAAAAACTCCGGCTCGACCGCGTTGCGCGTGGCTTCCCAACTGACAGCTTTGGCGCCGTTTTCGCAGAAACTGAAGGTGCTGTGGTTGTCGTCGCCCCAGGCACAACCTGGACAGTCGAAGCCGCGAGCCTTGTTCACGCGCATCAGGTTACGTAGGTTTTGCAGCGTCTGTTTACTGTCGAGCACATAGCGGGTAGTGGCTTCGAGTGAACCCCAGCCGCCCGCCGCGCCGGTATATGGCTTTATTGACGGTTTAAATTTCATATTGTTCTTCGCAGGTGATGTAGCTAATAAGTGAACGCTTTTTTAAGCGCTTTCAGTGTTTATGTCACAAGTTTAGGTTGGGGCGGTGTGAGCGTCTAATCGAATGGGACAATGGCGGCATAGAGCAGATTTATCGCGTAGCGGTAACGGGCAAACAAATCGTTGCATTATGACACCTGCTGAAAAAGAGTAACGATTCCGCTTTCCCGATAATTAATGCAGTCTATATCACGGATTATATTGGCATTTTATTTAGCCCGCAGGGCCTGAGGAACAGTGATTGAAGCGTTCAGTATGGGTGATGATCGCCGGCATGTTAGTGCCGCTGGCGGTACAGGCAGCAGATGTTCCCTCCAGTATTCCGCAAAACACACCGCCGGCGATAGACGCCGCCTCTTACGTATTGATGGATTACACCACCGGACAGGTTTTGGCGCAGGCGAACGCAGATCAGCGCCGCAACCCAGCCAGCCTGACGAAGCTGATGACCGGATTGGTGATTGATCACGCGCTCGATCAGCACAAAATTGGCCTGGATGACGTGGTGACGGTGGGCAATGACGCCTGGGCGCAGGGCAACCCGGTGTTTAAGGGATCATCATTGATGTTCTTAAAGCCAGGTGACAGGGTCACGGTTCGCGATCTCAGCCGCGGTATCATCATTGATTCGGGCAACGATGCCTGTGTCGCGATGGCGGATTATGTGGCAGGTAGCCAGGCGGCATTCGTTAAGTTGATGAATGAAAAGAGTGCCCAGCTTGGCCTGCAGAATACCCATTTCGAAACCGTGCATGGGCTGGATGCGCCGGGGCAATTCACTACGGCGGGCGATTTGGCAGTGATTTCACGCGCTATCATCATGAGCGAACCGGCGGAGTATCACATGTACAGCGAGAAATCGCTGACCTGGAACGGCATCACCCAGCAAAATCGCAATGGGCTGCTGTGGGATAAAAACCTGCACGTCGACGGGTTGAAAACCGGCCATACCGCCTCGGCCGGCTTTAACATTATTGCCTCTGCTACCGAAGGAGACCGGCGGCTGATTGCGGTGGTGATGGGCGGTAAAAGTTCGAAAGGGCGTGAAGAGCAGGCGCGCAAATTGCTGACCTGGGGCCTGCGTGATTTCACCACCGTGCATCTGTTCAGCGCCGGGCAAAATCTGGGGCAGGAAAAAGTGTGGTATGGCGACCGTCATGAGGTCGCGGTGGGCAGTGCAAAAGAGGAATATCTCAGCCTGCCGAAAAGTGAAGCCGACAAACTGAAGGCGCAGTATGTGGTCAGCGTTCCGCGCCTGGATGCCCCGTTGACCCAAGGGCAGACGATTGGCGAAATCCGTATCAGCGATAACGGCAAGCTGCTCAAAACCTTGCCGCTGGTGGCATTGCAACCGGTCCAGCAAGGCGGCGCGTTCTCACGATTGATGGACTACGTAAAACTGAAGATTTGACCCCTCCGGGCGTAGCCAGCTGCGCCCGAAACCCTACAGCGATGGTATACTCAGGTCAGTCATGACTTATTGAGCCGTTTTATGGATATTAAGCAACTGATCTACCTGTGTAATCTCGAACGCGAGCGCCACTTCGGCCGTGCGGCAGAGGCCAGCTTTGTCAGTCAGCCGACATTGTCTATGCGGCTGAAAAATTTGGAAAAAGAGCTGGGCGTATCCTTAATCAACCGCGGTAACAACTTCGAAGGTTTTACTGCCGAAGGCGAGCGGGTGCTGTCGTGGGCGCGTGAGATCGTGTCGGTTTATCAGGGGCTGAAGCTGGAGGTCGAGTCGCTTAAACACGGGCTTAACGGCACGTTGCGCATCGGTGTGGTACCGCAATGCAGCATCTCGCTGGCGCAAATGTTAAAGGACGTCAGTGAGCGTTACCCTCAGTTGGATTATCGGGTAGCGGTGCTGAGTGCCGATCAGTTGCTGGAGGCGTTGACGGCACATACCGTAGATGTCGGCATTGGTTTCTTCGAGCTTTCCACGCTGCAAGAGCTGCACTTTCAGTCCCAGCCATTGGCGGACGCCGGGGTCGAGCTGGTTTTCCACCCGCAGCATTTTCCTGATTTGGTAGGAGATACCCCCCTGACGCTGGAGGATGTAGCCACGCTGCCGCTGTGCCTGGCTGAGCCTACGCGTTACTTCCGCCGTTATCTTGATCAAAACTTCCGTGACGCCGGACTGACGCTGCACGTTCGAATGGAAACCACCTCAATATTCCAACTGTTGCAGGGCATTTTCGTCGGTCTGGGCTGTGGGCTTTTCCCGCATGGCAACCTGTTACCGGCAATGATGCCGGAGTTGCAACACCGACCGATAGCGATTGCGGCGATGTCACGTCATGCTGCGGTCGTGGTCGCCGAGCCGGGACGCGCATCGCCGTTGGCGCAGCATTTCTTTGATGCCGCGCGAGGTTGGTTGCTGCGCTAGCGATTACGCCAGGTTTTCACTGAGAAGTTGGGTGTCGCCGAGCGTTTGACGCAGGCGGTTCTCCCAGGCATACAGCGCGCCGGTGAGGATCACGTCCAGCGCCTGAGCCTGATTCAACCCACTGATAAACAGCGGCTGCACGCTGCGCGGCGTGAACTTTTCAGGCGTGCGGGTCAGGTCGGTTGCTACGCGGATCACAGCCTGGTTAACCGGGTCATTGGTACTCTCCAGCCCCTGTTCAATGCTATTGAACAGGGCGCCGACCAGTTCTTCCTGTTGAATATCCTGTGCGACGGTCGCTGCGCAGTAGCGGCTGCCGTTAATGCGGGAAACTGCCAGCGTCGCCAGCGCTTTGAGCCGCGCCGACAGGCCATAACCGTCGGCATTGATACTGTTGAACACGCCATTGCGTTCACGCAGCGCGGGCGCATCGTGGGCCAGCAACAGATAATAGGATTCGCTGCGAGCGTCGGGATGGCTTTGATCCAGCACGTCGAGCTGTTCGGCACGGGCCTCTTCCGGCACCACCACGGGAAGACGCGCTTGCCATGCCAGTTCTTCCTCGGTGAACACAATGCCTTCGGCGTCAGCGATGTTCGGGAAACCGGGCACCACTCCCGTTGGCCGCCCGGCCAAGGCAGCCACGCCGGCGACCACGCGTGCCTGGTAGCTAACAAAACCGATAATCTGCGAAAAGGTCACGATATCCGACGGGCTTAACCCGACGTCGCTCAGCTGCTGCAACGCCTTGCTGCAAATCAACGTCGGTTGACTGGCGAGCTGGCGGGCATACTGGGTGATTTGGGCCAGGCGGATATTACTTTCACGTGAGGCGTCGGGGCTGTACAAGGGGGCGAGGCGGGCGGCGTAGTGGCTACAAAGAGACTGAACGCCGGTCACCTGTGCCACGGTTAATGCGGTGCTGAGGCGATCATAAGGTGACAATGTCACTGTGCGTGACAATTCGACCCGATCGGGAAACAGCACGTGATATCCGGCCAGGGAGGCGTTAAATACCCCGGCGCGTGCAGTCAGCGCGGTGTTCAGCGCTTCGTCGGCAAAAGCGCCCAGCCCCAGCAAAAATCGATCGCGGATGCCGGCCGCCTGCGGCTCCAACGGCTGCTCACCGCGCACGCTGCTTTGGGTTTCGTGATACCACTGGGCATTATGTTGTCGACGTAGTAGTTCCATAGGGGATGATCCTTAATCATGAGCAACAGCCCCCGGTGCAGCAGGCAACGGCGGCAAGACAAAATGGCAACATGCCCGCAGAGGGACACGGAATGACAGGATCAGCCTTGGTCATCACAACACAGCGCGTGACCATAAACAGAGAAACCTGCGGCTAAAGCGAGTAGAAACTGCGAGAGTCGGCGATTGCGATGGCTGTTCATCAGTGCGATATCCTGTCGTTTAATAAGCTCAACGTAGGGGATATCCTCACCGATTCGATTGGCGAGATAAAATAATGTTAAGGACTAATCAATAACTGAATGGAATAAAATATAATGATATATAGCAAGATTGTAATTTGTATTTGCGGTTTTTGGCTAAGCGCTCACTGAATCCGGGCGATAAAAAACCCGCTTTAAAGCGGGTTGAGACCGTTGACGAAGTGCTCTGTTGTTTTTCTGTAGGGGCGCTGCAAGCTGCGCCCAATGGCATAATCAATGAGTTAAATCGGGTCGAACATGTTCGACCCCTACAGGTTTAGCCTTTCACGGATATCTGCAGTCTGAACCCGCTTTAAGGCGGGTTCTCTGTATGATTTGACGATCAGAATCTGCCGCCGTCACGTCGCCAGGCGTCTGCGGTAAGCGCCTCGCCAAAGTGGCTGGCAATCAGGCGTTTGGTCAGCTCATGCAGCGGTGAAGCCAATACCTCGGCCGTACTGCCGCGTTCGACGATTTCCCCTTCATGCATCACCATCACCTGATCGCTGATGTGTTTCATCATGCCCAGGTGTTGAGTCACATAAATGTAGGAAATGCCGTGTTTCTCCTGCAGTTCCAGCATCAGATTGATGATTTGCGAACGCATCGACATATCCAGCGAGGCCAGCGCCTCATCGGCTACGATCACCTTCGGTTGCAGGATCAAGGCGCGGGCCAAAGCCACCCGCTGTTTCTGGCCGGACGCCAGCATATGCGGGTAATAATTGGCGTGATCCGGCAGCATCCCCACCTGACGCAGGGTTCGGTTGATTTGTTGCTCACGTTCAGGGGCGGCCATTTCGGTATTGAGCCGCAGCGGGGCGTCCAACAGCTGGCCGATACGCTGACGAGGATTGAGCGAAGTGCTCGGATCCTGAAATATCATGCGGATACGCTGGCTGCGGTAACGATAATCGCCATAGTTAAGCCGATGGTCGTCAATCAGCAGTTCTCCGGCTGAGGGCTCGACCATGCCGGACAGCATCTTGGCCAGGGTGGACTTGCCAGAGCCGTTTTCACCGATGATCGCCAGCGTTTGCCGTTCACGCAGGGTAAAGCTGACCGATTTGACCGCTTCCACATGCTGGCGGCGAAACAGCCCGGTGCGGTAGCGGTAGGTTTTGCTCAGATTGCGCACTTCCAACAGCGTTTCCATGTTATTGCTCCTCCATGTTCAGCGGGAAGTGACAGGCGAACAGGTGGTTTTTCACCGGACGCAGGCGAGGTGTCTCAATGCATTTCTTCTGCGCATAGGGGCAGCGCGGCCCCAGCCGACAACCTATCGGCAAATGCTCCAGCGACGGAATGGCTCCCGGCAGGGTATTGAGGCGGCTTTTATGCGGCAATGCGCGGCCAAAGTCCGGCATTGCGCGGATCAGCGCCTGAGTGTAAGGGTGGTGCGGTGCGGCCAGCAGATCTTCGCACTGAGCGCTTTCTACCGTCTGCCCGCAGTACAACACGTTGACCCGATCGGCCCATTTGCTCATCATTTGCAGATCGTGGCTGATCAGCAAAATGGTGGTGTTGTTGTTTTGGTTCAAACGCGCCAGCAGACGGAAAATCTGCGCCTGAGTGGTCGGTTCCATGGCGTTGGTCGGTTCATCGGCGATCAGCAGGCGCGGCTGATTGGCCAGGGCGATGGCGATCATCACTTTCTGGCACTCACCGTCGGTCAGCTCATAAGGAAAGCTGCCCATGATGTCTTTGTGATCCTTGATGCCCACGCGGTGCAGCAGCTCTATGGCGCGGCGTTTGCGCCAGTTAAAGCGCTGCCACCAGCGGCCTTTGTAGGTCCAACCCGGGATCGCCTGCACCAGCTGACGGCCGATGCTTTCGGAAGGATCCAGACAGGATTGTGGCTCCTGGAAAATCATCGACACGTTATGCCCGACCAGCTTGCGTCGTTCACGCGGTGTTAGCTGCAACAGGTCGATATCATCGAAACGGAAACGGTCGGCGGTGACGCGCCAGTTGTCTTTGGTGACGCCGCAGATCGCTTTGGCGATCAGGCTTTTACCGGAACCGGACTCGCCCACCAGGCCGCGGACTTCCCCCTCACTCAGGGTCATGCTGACGCGATCGACTGCCTTTACCGGGCCTTCGGCGGTCATAAATTCAATCGTCAGGTTGCGGATATCAAGTAATGGCATTATTCCACCCCCGTATTGATTGCGCGGCGCATACCGTCGCCCAACAGGTTAACCAGCAACACGCTGACCAGGATTGCCGCGCCGGGCAGCATCACCGTCCAGGGGGCGACATACACCAGCTCCAGCGAATCGCCGAGCATAGCGCCCCATTCAGGGGACGGCAGCTGTGCGCCAAGATCGAGGAAGCCGAGGGCGGCAATGTCCAGGATCGCCATCGACAGCGCTCGGGTGAACTCCGTCACCAGCACCGCCACAATGTTGGGCATCACGGCGTACCACAGTATTTGCAAGGTTGACGCGCCATCGAGACGCACCGCCACCACATATTCTTTTTCCAACTCGTCATGCACTGCGCTGTAGATAGTGCGCACCATGCGAGGCAGCAGCGCCAGCCAGACGGCCAGCATGGCGTGCTCGAGTTTTGGCCCAAGGAACGCCACCACCACGATCGCCAGCAGCAGCGAAGGGATGGAGAGCAGGGTGTCGAGAATGTGATTGAGCACCGCCGAGCGCAGGCCGCGGGTTACCCCGGCAAACACCCCGAGGATCACCCCGACAAAGGCGGCGGCAACGGTAACCAGCAATGCGGAACCGAAGGTGGCGGCGGTGCCGGTCAGCAGGCGGCTGAGAATGTCGCGGCCGAGATCGTCGGTGCCCAGGAAGAAGGAAACGTTGCCGTAACGTGACCAGGAAGGCGGCAACAGTTGATAACCCAGGAACTGTTGATCGAGCGCATAAGGGGCCAGCAGGCTGCCGAATACGGAAAGCAGCAGCAGCGCTATCACGCCGTAGAAGCCGATCATCGCCAGCGCATCGCCGTAAAAAATCCGCCAGGTATACAGCAGCGGGCTCGGCATTTTCTTTTCGCGGTATACGTTATCTAAGGGCATACCATTCCTTATGTTTCAGTGGGTTGGTGGCAGCGCCTAAAATATCGGCCAGGACGTTAATGGTGATCACCAGCGTGCCGACCACCATAACGCCGGCGGAGATCGCCGCATAATCCTGCTGGCGAATGGCATTGATCATCCAACGCCCGAGGCCCGGCCAACTGAACACCACTTCGGTGATCATCGCCAGCGTCAGCATGGTGGAAAACTGCAACCCCAGCTTGGGCACGATAGGCGGCAACGCATTGTGCAGCACGTGGCGGCGGATAATGGTGAAACGGGATAAGCCGCGGGTTGCGGCGGCTTTGATGTAGTTCTGATTGAGCACGTCGTCGGTGCTGATACGCATCAAACGCACCACCTCGGTGGTGGGCGCTACCGCCAGTGCGGTAATCGGCAAAATCATATGGCGCAGCGCGCTGCCGATCATTTCCGTGCGGTAGGGTGAATCGGACAACCAGGCGTCAATCAGGGCAAAGCCGGTGATGGGCTTGACCTGATACAGCAGATCGAAACGTCCGGAGACCGGCAGCCAGCCAAGGTGCAGTGAGAAAAACAGCATCAGCAGCAGCGCCAGCCAGAAAACCGGCATCGAAAAGCCCAACAGCGCAAAGGTGCTGATGGCGGTGTCCTGCCATTTGCCACGCATCACGCCGGCAATAATGCCCAGAGGAATGCCGATAAACAGCGCCAGGGTGAAGGCCAGCAGGCACAGCTCCATAGTGGCAGGAAACACTTCGCGCAGCTGTTCGCTGATTGCCTGGCCATTAATGCTGGAGACGCCAAAATCCCAGTGCAGCAGGCTGACAAAGTAAAACTGGTAGGCATCCAGCAGGGCAGCGCCGTTCAGCGGCGCCCGCGGTGTGAAATAGCTGAGGCTAAAGCTGACCAACGTCAGGAAGAACAAGGTGATCAGCAGCAGCAAGAAACGGCGTAAGGTAAAGATAATCACTTTTTCGGCCCCTCCGCAGACTCACGGTACACCCCGGCAAAGGACGCATTGCCGAACGGGCTCAGTACCAGTCCTTTTATGTCGTAACGGTAGGCCTGCAGGCGCAATGAAGACGCCAGCGGCAACACCGGCAACTGCTGCTCAAGAATTTTCTGTGCCTTCTGATAGTTTTCGATGCGCTGCGCCAGCTGTTGTGACAGCAGGGCATTTTGCAGCACTTCGTCAAACGCCGGGTCACACCAGTGAGCATAGTTGGTTTGCGAGCGGATTGCCGCGCAGCTCAGCAGCGGCCGGAAGAAGCTGTCCGGATCGTTACTGTCGGTGGCCCAGCCGGTGAGGGTCAGATCGTGATTCATCTCCATCAGCCGCGCCTCCTGGAAACGGCCTTCGACCGGCACTATGGTCACATTAATACCGACCTGAGCCAAATCGGCCTGGATCAGCTCGGCGGTTTTTAACGGACTGGGGTTGTAGGATTGCGAGGCGGTCGGTACCCACAGGCGCAGGTTCAGCGACTCAATACCCGCTTGCTTGAGCATTTCGCGCGATTTGGCCGGATTGAATTCGGTAACGTGCGCTTCATTGTCGTAGGCCCAGGAGGCGCGCGGCAAGATGGAGGCGGCGGTTTCCGCGGTGCCATAGTAAATCGACTGCATCAGACGCTGGTTGTTGATCGCCAGCGAAATCGCCTGACGGACGTTCAAATCGTTCAGCGGCGGTTTGCGGGTGTTAAACGCCAGATAGGCGATGTTCATGCCTGGGCGCAGCGTCAGCCGCAGGCGCGGGTCATCGCGCAGAATTGAAAGCTGGCTGGCGGCTGGATAGGCCAGCACGTCGCACTCACCGGTCAGCAATTTCGATAGCCGTCCGGTACCGCCGGCGCCCAGATCGATCACCACCTGCGGCATACGTGGTTTACCTTTCCAGTAAACATCGTTGCGCGCCAGGCGGATATATTGCCCTGAGCGATATTCATTGAGCATGAACGGCCCGGTACCGACCGGTTCGCGGTCAATCATCTCCTGACGGCCTTCACGCGTCAGATCGTCTGCGTATTCTGCTGACAACACCGGCGCATAGTGGGTAGCGATGTGCCACAAGAATGAGGCGTCCGGCGCTTGCAGGCGGATCTCCACCGTGTACTCGTCCAGCTTCTTCACGCTTTGCACCGAGTCGCCAAATTGCAAACTGTCGAAATACGGGTACTCGCCGCCGTTGACGTCATGGTAGGGGTGCTTCTGGTTAAACACGCGCTCGAAGCTGAAGACCACGTCGTCGGCATTCAGCTTGCGGGTCGGTTTGAACCAGTCGGTGGTCTGGAACGGCACGTCTTTGCGCAGGTGAAAACGGTAAGTGGCCCCGTTATCCAGCACTTCCCAGCTTTGCGCCAATTCGGGGATCAGCCGGTAGGTGTACGGATCGACGTCCAGCAAGCGGTCATAAAGCTGTGCGGCCAGGGTATCGACCGTCAGGCCGCTGCTCGCCATCTGCGGGTTGAAGGTGTTCAGTATGCCGCTGACGCAATAGACAAAGCCGCTTTGGCGGATGTCCGGCAATGGCGATGCCGCGGTGGGCGCAGGGGGTGTGGAGGCCAGAGCGCTGCCGGCAAGGCAGCTCAGTGACAATATCCAAAGGGGTAAACCACGCATAGAGGCTTCATGGGTTAATAAGCAATAGCATTAGTGTATCGCACTCTGGCGAACAGCCCAATCCATTGAGCAAAATGGCTGAGTTTTCTGCTACTTGATTGAACAATTCGGCACTTCAGACAAAAAAGTTACAATTGATATGTTATAACATAACAAAATCATGTTACCGTTCCCTGGCAATGTACTGATAATAGCAAGGGGATGTATGAACAAGGTTGCACTTCCACCACGCCAGCCGCTGCCGGACGCGCAGGCCTGGCAGGGCGCAATGAGTGATGTCGGGCTCGATTGGGTCGGGATGCAAGGGATAGCGTTGCCGCTGGAGTTGGCTGGAAAACCATTGATGGCAAAGGTCAACGCCGGGATCAACTTGCGCGCCGGCAGCCAAGGTGCGCGGGGTATACACATGTCGCGGCTGTATCTGGCGCTGGATGAGTTAACCCAGGGCGAACTGACGCCGCAACGCATTGCCGACCAACTGCATGCTTTTTTGGCATCGCAGCCGGAAAACAGCGACCGCGCCAGCCTGCACATCAGCGGTGAGCTGCTGTTGTCGCGTCCGGCGCTGCTTTCGCCACACCGGGGCTGGAAAGCCTACCCGCTGGAAATTAGTGCCTCGTTGGCCAGCGCACTCACCCTGACGCTGACGGTGGGCGTGCCCTATTCGTCCACTTGTCCGAGTTCGGCGGCGCTCAGTCGTCAACTGGCGCAGCAGCAGTTTCAGTTTGATTTCGAACATTCGGCGCAAAAGGTTGACCAGCAGCAGGTCATCGACTGGCTGGGCGATCACGGCATGCCGGGGACACCTCACAGTCAGCGTAGCTGGGCCTGGGTGACGGTGACGCTCAATGAGCGCGAAACGGCATTGCCGGTGGTCAACCTGATAGATCGCATCGAGCACGCGCTGGGCACGCCGTTGCAGACGCTGGTGAAACGCAGTGACGAGCAGGCGTTTGCCCTGGCTAACGGCCAGAACCTGATGTTCTGCGAAGATGCCGCTCGCCGCCTATACCGAATGCTGCGCAGCCAGTGCAGCCACCGCGCCTTTTCACTGCGGGTCGAACATCAGGAAAGCCTGCATGCCCACAATGCCGTGGCGGAGTTGAGCTGGCGGGAGGAGCAGGATGCTGCGTAAAAATCCCAGTGGACACCTGCCGCAGGTCTCACCGCAGGCCTATATCGATCCTACCGCGATAATCTGCGGCCGGGTGATTATCGAGGATTTTGTCTACGTTGGGCCGTACGCGGTGATCCGTGCCGACGAACTCAATGCGGCCGGAGATATGGAACCGATCGTGATCGGCTCTCATTCCAATATTCAGGATGGCGTGGTGATCCACTCGAAAAGCGGCGCGGCGGTTACCATCGGCCGCTTCAGCTCCATCGCCCATCGCGCCATAGTCCATGGGCCGTGCTGCATCGAAGACCGGGTGTTTATCGGTTTCAACAGCGTGTTGTTCAACTGTCACATCGGTTCCGGCTGCGTGGTGCGCTACAACGCGGTGGTGGATGGCGTGACGTTGCCGCAGAACCTGTATATCCCGTCAACCGAGCGCGTCGGCGCCGACAGCGATCTGTCGCTTTACCGGCAGGTCGATCGCGGCGCACTGCAATTTTCTGAAGAAGTCGCCGCCACCAACGTTGAACTGGTGCGCGGTTACCAGGCATTACGCAATGAGTTTTGAGTGAGGAATCCCATGAATCCATTACCCGTAACCGTGCTTTCCGGCTTTCTCGGCGCTGGTAAAACGACGGTATTGAACCATATTTTGAACAATCGCCAGGGCATGCGCGTGGCGGTTATCGTCAACGACATGAGCGAAGTCAACATTGACGCTGCGCTGGTCGAGAACGAAGTCCAGCTCGATCGCCAGCAGGAAAAATTGGTGGAGATGAGCAATGGCTGCATCTGCTGCACGCTGCGCGAAGACCTGCTGATTTCGGTACGCGAACTGGCGCAGGCCGGGCGCTTCGATTACCTGCTGATCGAATCCAGCGGCATTTCCGAACCTTTGCCGGTGGCGGAAACCTTTACCTTTGAGGACGAACAGGGGGAAAGCCTATCGCAATTTGCGCGGCTGGATACCTTGGTCACCGTGGTGGACGGGGTTAATTTTATCCAGCAGTACCAGCAGGCGCAGACGCTGCAGGAGGCCGGTCAAAGCTTGGGCGAGGACGATCTGCGCAGCGTTGCGGATCTGTTGATCGAACAGATTGAGTTCTGTGACGTGATGCTGGTAAGCAAAACCGACCTGCTGACGCCAGAACAGCAGGGAGAAGTGATGGCGCTGCTGGCCAGTTTGAATCCGGATGCCCGTATTCTGCCCATATCGCCAGGCAAATTGCCGCTGGAGGCGGTATTGAACACCAACAGTTTCAGCTTCGACAAAGCGCAGCAGGCGCCGGGCTGGTTGAAGGAGCTACGCGGCGAGCACCTGCCCGAAACTGAAAACTACGGGATCAGCAGCTTTGTTTATCAGGCGCGCCGTCCCTTTGCGCCGGACAAATTCTACCGGGTGATCAACGGTGACTGGGGTGGTGGCAAGCTACTGCGTTCCAAAGGGTTCTTTTGGCTGGCGACGCGCCCGCGTCAGGCCGGGCAGTGGAGCCAGGCGGGAGGGATTGCTCATTATGGGTTGGCAGGCACCTTCTGGCGCGCCATAGCGCAAGATAGATGGCCGGAAGATGAAGAGACGAGGGCGCAGATTATGGAGAAATGGGTGGAGCCCTTCGGTGACATGCGCCAGGAGTTGGTGTTCATCGGCCAGCATTTGCAGCAGGCCAAAATAACGCGTTTGCTGGACGCTTGCCTGCTAAACGATGAGGAAATGGCCGCCGGGGTGGATTACTGGCACGAGATGGCCGACCCCTTCCCTGAGTGGTAATTGCACAATGACAGTGTGGTAATGAGAAAAATTCTCAACAAAGTGCTTTACAGATGATACTGATAACTATTATCATCGCTTGGCAGTTCACGGAAGGCCACTCCCTGTGGTTCTGATGTGGAAGGCACGACATTGCTCACATTGCTTCCAGTGTTTTTTAAGCCAGCTCGGGTGCTGGCTTTTTTTTTGCCCGCTATTCGTCGTCCGCCTCGCCATTTTGCAGTAACGTATGTTTTTTCAGCATGCCGCGTAGCTGGTGATAGGTCAGCCCCAGCAACTCCGCCGCTTTACGTTGGTTAAACCTTCCCTGTTGCAGTGCCGCTTCGATCAGAGACTTCTCCTGCGCCAATTGCCAGGCTTTTAAATCCAGCGGCAGTACCGGCAGGCCATCATGCGCTTCGGCCTCTACAGGCAATGGCACACTTTCCCGCTGGGCGAACGGGTTGATGACGATGTTATCCAGCGCTTCCGCGCTGGTGCCGTGGCGGTAGACCGAACGCTCCACCACGTTTTTCAATTCGCGTACGTTACCTGGCCAGTGATAGCCGAGCAGGGCATCTCTGGCGCGCTCGGTAAAGCCAGGAAACAGCGGCAACGACAGCTCACGACACATCTGGATCGCAAAGTGTTCGGCCAGCAACATGATGTCTTGCTGGCGCCGGCGCAGCGGCGGCAACTGCACCACGTCGAACGCCAGGCGGTCCAGCAGGTCGGCGCGGAATTTTCCTGCCGCCGCCAGCGCGGGCAAGTCGTCGTTGGTGGCACACACCAGCCGGACATCGACCTGCAGCGGTTGGCTACCGCCGACGCGTTCCAGATGGCCGTATTCAATCACCCGCAGCAATTTTTCCTGTACCAGCATCGGCGCGGTCGCCAGTTCATCGAGAAACAAAGTGCCGCCATCGGCACGTTCAAAGCGACCCAGGTGGCGCTTCTGCGCACCGGTAAAAGCCCCGGCCTCGTGGCCGAACAGTTCCGAATCCAGCAGGTTCTCATTCAGGGCCGCGCAGTTAAGCGAGATAAATGGCCCTTGCCAACGGTTGGAGAGGTAATGTAAACGGTGGGCGATCAACTCCTTACCGGTTCCGCGCTCACCAATAACCAACACCGGCTTGTTCAACTTTGCCAGTTGCGAGACTTGCTCTAATACTTCGACAAAGGCGTTTGCTTCGCCCAGCAGGTTTTCTAACTGTTCGCTCATGATGAAATTCGCCAATGTTTGGTGAAAATAATCACTCTACAGGATGTGTTCAGAGAGTCAAAAATAAATAGTCGTTATTATTCAACGAAATAAAAGTTGGCACGGGTTTTGATTAAGTCTTTGGGCAATCTGCATGATTTAACGCGGCGCTTCAGACGCCATCAGAACCAAGAGGAAGTGAATTATGGGTATTTTTTCTCGTTTTGCCGACATCGTGAACGCCAACATCAATACGCTGCTGGATAAGGCAGAAGATCCGCAAAAACTGGTGCGGTTGATGATCCAAGAGATGGAAGACACGCTGGTCGAAGTCCGTTCTACCTCAGCACGTGCGCTGGCGGAGAAAAAGCAGCTGTTACGCCGTATCGAGCAGGGTGAAAACCAACTGAGCGACTGGCAGGACAAAGCCGAACTGGCGCTGCGTAAAGATAAAGAAGATCTGGCCCGTGCGGCGCTGATCGAAAAACAAAAAGTGGCCGACCTGATCTCTACGCTGACTCATGAAGTCTCGACCGTAGAAGAAACCCTGGCCCGCATGAAAAGCGAAATCGGCGAGCTGGAAAATAAGCTGACCGAAACCCGCGCACGCCAACAAGCACTGACATTGCGTCATCAGGCGGCGTCGTCTTCCCGCGAAGTGCGCCGTCAGCTCGACAGCGGCAAACTGGATGAGGCAATGGCGCGTTTTGAGCAGTTCGAACGTCGCATTGACCACATGGAAGCCGAAGCGGAAAGCGTCAGCATCGGTAAAAAGAAGTCTCTGGATCAAGAGTTTGCCGAGCTGAAAGCCGACGACGCCATCAGCGAGCAGTTGGCGGCGCTGAAAGCGAAAATGAATCGTTCCGAGTAAGGCAATAAGGTTTTGAAAATAAATCAGGAAAATCAATTTATTGATTTTCGGCTGATAACACAAAAGGGGAAAAACCACGCTTTTATCCCCCTTTGTCAATAACCTGGGCGGCCACGGTAGGGTGGCCGCCCACCAAAGACGCATTAAGAAGGAAAAGAAATGAGTGCTCTATTACTTGCCATTCCGTTGACAATCTTTGTGTTGTTTGTCGCACCGATTTGGCTTTGGCTGCATTACAGCAATCGGCAACAAAACGGCATTCAACTGAGCCATCAGGAAATGCAGCGTCTGGCACAGCTGGCAGAAGATGCCAAGCGTATGCGTGAACGCATTCAGGCGCTGGAAGAGATCCTCGATGCAGAACACCCGAACTGGAGACAGTCTTGATGAACAACACTCTGGGCAGTAAAAAGCTTTATCGCGTACCTGAAGAAGGGATGGTGAAGGGCGTCTGCGCCGGTCTGGCCCATTATTTCGACGTGCCGGTACGCCTGATCCGGGTGATCGTGGTGTTATCGATGTTCTTCGGGCTGTTTTTCTTCACCCTGATTGCTTATTTCGCGCTGGTGTTCGTGTTGGATGAAGCGCCGGCCAGCCGTTTTGACGGCGAACAGCAAAAAACGCCGCGTCAGTTGCTCGACCAACTTGAATATCAACTGGGCAGCGGCGAACAACAGCTGCGACAGGTTGAGCGTTACGTCACGTCGGACACTTTCGGCGTACAGAGCCGTTTCCGCAAGCTGTAACCCGCCCCGCATGCTGTGGCCTGCGCCGTGCGCAGGTCAGGCTTTGCACCCGTCATCATCCTTTATTGACCCGAACTGTGCCGGAGGGCATTGATAATGAACAAAACCTATGCCGCAAGCGCCGCTAAAACCGGTGGATTTAAACGAGGAGCAGGTGCAATGTTGAAGACAGTGTCTAAAGTCATCATCATAGCGTTACTGAATTACGGCCCGGCAGGGGCGGCCGGCTGGCTGCTGCGGACCGTGGGTCGCAAACCGATTCGCTTTGTATTGGCGCTGGTGCTGGAACCTTTGTTCCGCAAAGGCCTGAACAAGGTATTTGGGCGTTATGCCAAGGAGAACAATGAAACGACTGCAAAATGAGTTAACGTCGCTGGTCAACCGCGGAATGGATCGCCATCTGCGCCTGGCGGTGACCGGTCTGAGCCGTAGCGGCAAAACCGCCTTTATCACCGCTTTCGTCAACCAATTGCTGCACGTTCACAGCGGTGCGCGCATGCCGCTGTTCTCGCCGGTGCGTGAAGAGCGCCTGCTGGGCGTGAAGCGCATTCCGCAGCGCGATCTCGGCATTCAACGTTTTACCTATGATGAAGGGTTGGCGCAGCTGTATGGCACACCGCCGAGCTGGCCGACCCCGACGCGTGGCGTCAGCGAAATTCGCCTGGCGCTGCGTTACCGCTCCAACGATTCACTGCTGCGTCATTTCAAAGACACGTCGACCCTGTACCTGGAAATCGTCGATTATCCCGGCGAGTGGTTGCTGGACCTGCCGATGCTGGAACAGGACTATCTGGCCTGGTCGCGGCAAATGGCCGGCCTGCTGCAGGGCGATCGCGCCGAGTGGGCCAAGCCTTGGCTGGCGCTGTGCAAAAGCTGCGATCCGCTGGCTCCGGCAGATGAAAACAAACTGGCGGCTATCGCCCAGGCCTACACCGACTATCTCCTGCGTTGCAAAAGTGAAGGGCTGCACTTTATTCAGCCGGGGCGCTTTGTCCTGCCGGGGGATCTGGCCGGTGCGCCGGCGTTGCAGTTTTTCCCGTGGCCGAATGTGGACGCTCAGGGGGAATCGAAGCTGGCGCAGGCGGATAAACACAGCAACATCGGCATGCTGCGTGCGCGTTTCAATTATTACTGCCAGTCGATCGTCAAAAACTTTTATAAAGAGCATTTTGTCCGTTTCGACCGCCAAATCGTGTTGGTGGACTGCTTGCAGCCGCTCAACAGTGGCCCGCAGGCGTTTAACGACATGCGCCTGGCGCTGACCCAGTTGATGCAGAGTTTCCACTATGGCAAGCGCACGCTGTTTCGCCGGTTGTTTTCACCGACCATCGACAAGCTGATGTTCGCCGCCACCAAAGCCGACCATATTACCGCCGACCAGCACGCCAATCTGGTGTCGCTGCTGCAGCAGTTGGTGCAGGAAGCGTGGCAGAACGCCGCGTTTGAAGGCATCAGCATGGACTGTGTTGGGCTGGCCTCGGTACAGGCTACCGAGAGCGGTATCGTTGATCATCAGGGGCAGCGCATCCCGGCGTTAAAGGGCAATCGTCTGAACGACGGAGCGCCGCTGACGGTTTTCCCCGGCGAAGTGCCGGCGCGCTTGCCTGGGCCGGCTTTTTGGCAAAACCAGGGCTTCCATTTCGATGAGTTTCGCCCACGCGCCATGAGCGTGGACAGCCCGTTGCCACATATTCGCCTGGATGCGGTGATGGAGTTTCTACTGGGAGATAAATTGCGATGAGCGAGCCGATAAAACCGCGTATCGATTTTGAACAACCGCTGCAACCGCCGCAGGAGCCCGTGCTGCGTGCTAACGTCGCTTTCGACGAACAGCAGGCGGAAAGCTTTTTCCCGGCGGCGCCGGAGCTGCAGCAGGAAGACGAAGAGGGGCGCGCCGAAGGCATCGTCAATGCGGCCCTGAAACCCAAACGCAGCCTGTGGCGCAAAATGGTCACTGCCGGGCTGGCGCTGTTTGGCGTCAGCGTGGTGGCGCAGGGCGTACAGTGGGTACATACCGCCTGGGTCCAGCAGGATTGGATTGCCATGGGCGGTGGCGTAGCGGGTGGCTTGATCGTCTTTGCCGGTGTGGGGTCGGTGGTGACCGAATGGCGCCGGTTATACCGTCTGCGCCAGCGTGCCGAAGAGCGAGATGTGGCTCGAGAACTACTGCACAGCCACGGTTTGGGCAAAGGGCGGGAGTTCTGCGAGAAGTTGGCGCGCCAGGCCGGTCTGGATCAAGGGCATCCGGCGTTGCAGCGCTGGCAGGCCTCGCTGCATGAAACCCAAAACGACCGTGAAGTGGTGGCGCTGTACGCCAAACTGGTGCAGCCGGTGCTGGACAACCAGGCCCGGCGTGAAATCAGCCGTTCGGCCGCGGAATCCACGTTAATGATTGCCGTCAGTCCGCTGGCGCTGGTGGATATGGCGTTTATCGCCTGGCGCAATATTCGTCTTATCAACCGCATCGCGGCGCTGTATGGCATCGAACTGGGCTACTTTAGTCGTCTGCGGCTATTCCGCCTGGTGTTGTTGAACATTGCCTTTGCCGGTGCGTCCGAACTGGTGCGCGAAGTGGGGATGGACTGGATGTCGCAAGATCTGGCGGCTCGTTTGTCTGCCCGTGCAGCACAAGGGATCGGTGCCGGTTTGCTGACCGCGCGGCTCGGTATTAAGGCGATGGAGCTGTGCCGTCCACTGCCTTGGCTGGAAGGTGAGAAACCCAAACTGGGTGATTTCCGCAGCCAATTGGTCGGCCAACTGAAAGAAACCATGAAGAAAGGCGACAGCAAAGCCAAATAATCTCCTCACGGCGTCCATTTGGGCGCCGTGCTTCCTTTCTGCCTCTGTCACGCCGTGCAAAGCCAATACGTAACCTTCACTTGACGAAAGACGATCCCCCTGCAAATACATTATATTTATCTGCAAATTTATTGGCGGTTGTGATAACTCTCTGCCGATCAGCTAAAATGACGCCGATGGTGTTATTCACTTGCGTTTAAAAACATCAACAACAGCGATAAATCAGAGTTCTGTCAACTTTTGCTGACAGATTGCTTCTACCGTTCGGGGTGAGAGAGTATCATCATTGCCAGTCATCCCCGCACCTGCAGAGATAAGGCCAATACTGATGCGTTTGGAAGTTTTTTGCGAAGACCGAATCGGTCTGACTCGAGAGTTACTCGATCTTTTGGTATTGCGCAGCATAGATTTACGTGGCATCGAAATCGATCCCATCGGCCGCATTTACCTCAATTTTTCCCAGCTGGATTTTGACACCTTCCGTGCCTTGATGGCAGAGATCCGCCGCATCGCCGGCGTGACCGACGTACGCACCGTGAATTTCATGCCGTCCGAGCGTGAGCACCGCGCCCTGCGGGCGTTGCTGGAGTCGATGCCGGAACCGGTCTTCTCGATAGATATGAAGGGCAAGGTCGAGCTGGCTAACCCGGCGGCTCAGGCGCTGTTCGGTTTCAGCGAAGACAAAATCCGTAATCAGACCGCCACTGCGTTGATTGGCGGTTATAACTTCAGCCGCTGGCTGGAGAGCGAACAGGCGACTCCGCAATCTGAGCGGGTGGTGATCCGCAGTCAGGATTTCCTGATGGATATCACCCCCATCTATCTGGAAGACGAAAATCAGCAGAAAGACACCGTCGGCGCGGTTGTGATGCTGAAGTCCACGGCGCGCATGGGTCGTCAGCTACAGAACTTGTCGGTGAACGACGATACCGAATTTGATCACATCGTCGCCGCCAGCCCGAAAATGCGCCAGGTGCTGGATCAGGCGCGCAAGCTGGCGATGTTGGATGCGCCACTGTTGATTGTCGGGGATACCGGTACCGGTAAAGATATCCTGGCCCGGGCCTGTCACCTGCGCAGTCCGCGCGGCAAGCAGCCGTTCCTGGCGCTAAACTGTGCCGCTTTGCCGGACGACGTAGCGGAAAGCGAGCTGTTCGGCCATGCGCCGGGCGCTTACCCCAATGCGCTGGAAGGCAAGAAGGGCTTCTTCGAGCAGGCACACGGCGGTTCGGTATTGCTCGATGAAATCGGTGAAATGTCGCCGCGCATGCAGACCAAACTGCTGCGCTTTATTAACGACGGCACTTTCCGCCGGGTTGGCGAAGAACACGAAGTGCATGTTGATGTACGCGTGATCTGCGCGACGCAGAAAAATCTGACCGAACTGGTGCAACGCGGTGAGTTCCGTGAGGACTTGTATTATCGCCTTAACGTACTGACCATTACCCTTCCGCCGCTGCGTGAGCGTCCGCAGGACATCATGCCGCTGACCGAACTGTTCGTGGCGCGCTTTGCCGATGAGCAGGGCGTTGCGCGGCCGAAATTGTCCAACGATCTGGGCAGCTTCCTCAGCAAATACGGCTGGCCGGGCAACGTGCGGCAGTTGAAGAACGCCATCTATCGCGCGCTGACGCAAACGGAAGGTTTCGAACTTCGTCCACAAGATATCGTTCTGCCGGAATTTGAAGTTGAAATGTCACTGGGCGATGAAGTGTTGGACGGCTCGCTTGACGACATCAGCAAGCGTTTTGAACGCTCGGTGTTGACGCGACTGTACCGCACTTATCCAAGCACGCGAAAGCTGGCGAAACGCCTGGGGGTTTCACATACCGCGATCGCCAACAAGCTGCGCGAGTATGGTCTTAGCAGCCGCAAGCCGGCTGGGGAAAGCGAAGAGTAAAAAAGAATGGGCGCCTAAGGCGCCCATTTTAATACTTGGCTATCAGAGCCCGGCATTCGCGGGCCTTATGACATTACTTCAAGGCAGCCAGCGCCGCGTCATAGTCTGGTTCGTTGGTGATTTCATTCACCAGCTCGCTGTACAACACGTTATCCTGGCCATCCAGCACCACGACCGCACGTGCAGTCAGACCGGCCAGTGGGCCCTCGGCGATTTCAACGCCGTAGGCTTGTTTGAATTCTGCGCCGCGCAGAGTGGACAGGGTCACCACGTTGCTCAGGCCTTCCGCGCCACAGAAACGTGACTGTGCGAACGGCAGGTCGGATGAAATGCACAACACGACGGTGTTATCCAGGCCGCTGGCCAACTGGTTGAATTTACGCACTGAAGTCGCACAAACGCCGGTATCGATGCTTGGGAAAATGTTCAGAACTTTGCGTTGACCCGCGAAGCTGCTCAGCGCCACATCTGACAGGTCTTTGGCAACCAGAGAGAAGGCTTTGGCTTGTTCGCCGGACTGTGGCAGATGGCCTGCAACGCTAACCGGGTTGCCTTGAAAATGTACTGTCTGAGTCATTAGCTTGATTCCTTTTACAGGTGTTTATACAAAGGGCATGAGCCTAATGAAAAGGGACTTTACGCCGCGCTTAACATTAGGTTCACACCCTGGCATCAGTTTATGTCAACAATTGCGGGTTGGATATATAAAGTTTGCTAAATAGTTGTATATATTAGGTTGTGTCCAGAATTTATCCTTCTGGTCGCCCTTGTTTTTGCGCAATTTTCGCCTCAGGAGCCGTTATGAGAAGCATGCGTTTTTACCCAGAAGCCTGGCCGCTGCATACTGCCTTTGTGATAGCTCGCGGTAGCCGTACCGAAGCCAAAGTCGTGGTGGTCGAAATTGAACAGCAGGGCGTGCGTGCCAGCGGCGAATGTACGCCATATGCGCGTTACGGCGAAAGTGAAGCCTCGGTGATGGCGCAACTGGCTGAAGTGGCAACGGCTGTGGAACAGGGCGCGACGCGGGAGCAACTGCAGCGGCTAATGCCGGCAGGTGCAGCGCGTAATGCGGTGGATTCTGCACTGTGGGATCTGGAATGTCGCCTGAACGGCCAGAGCCTGTGGCAACGCAGCGCAGTCGTAGAGCCGGAACGCATTGTGATGGCGCAAACCGTCAGCATCGGCTCGCCGGAGGCGATGGCGTTCGCCGCGCGTGAGCTTGAGCAACAGGGGGCCAGCCTGTTGAAAATCAAGCTGGATAACCACCTGATCAGTGAACGACTGGTGGCGATCCGTGCGGCAGTGCCGACGGCCACCTTGATCGTCGACGCCAATGAGTCCTGGCAGGCGGAGGGGTTGGCGGCACGTTGTCAGCTGTTGGCGGATCTGGACGTGGCGATGCTGGAGCAACCGCTGCCGGCGAAGGACGACAGCGCGCTGGAAAACTTTATTCACCCGTTACCGATTTGCGCCGATGAGAGCTGCCACACGCGTAGCGATCTACCGCGGTTGGCCGGACGCTATCAGATGGTCAATATCAAGCTGGACAAGACCGGCGGTCTGACGGAAGGGTTGGCGTTGGCGGCATTGGCGCGAGAGCAAGGGTTCGCCATCATGCTGGGCTGCATGCTCTGCACTTCTCGAGCGATCGGCGCGGCGTTACCCTTGGCTCCGGGGGCGCGATTCGTCGATTTGGACGGGCCAACCTGGCTGGCGAAGGACGTTGTACCGGGTCTGGATTTCGAATGTGGGGCGATCAACCTCGCCCCGTAATCGACTCAATCCGGGTAGGTCAGTAATTCTACCATGGCGTCGAGGTAGCTTTCGCTGGCGGCATCGGCAGAGATTGGTGGGAACTCTGCGGTAATGCAGGGCAGCGACAGATCGGCGCACCAACTGCCGAACGATCCCGGCGTCTCGTAACCGACGCTGGTGACCAGCGGCAGGGCAAATTTGTGCGAAAGCCAGACGCCAAGCTGAGAGCTGGCAGGGTCTTCAATACAGGCCAAGGGTTCGTGGAAGGAGACTACCCAGCGAGGTTTCAGCCGATGGATCAGGTGGCACAGCGCCTGGGTCTCCGGCTCGGAACCCGGACGGCCACCGGTCGAAAGCTTAACGTCCCGAGCCTCCGCCGCGCTGTTCCAGCGATAAACCGTGTCGCCAGAGCGCCAGTTGGCCGCCGGGAAATTGCGATTCAGGTCGACCCCGTTGGCATTGGCGCGCAGCCCGAGTTGGCAGCCGTCCGGGTTGACGGCCAGCACCACATGGTGACGCAACTGATTGGGGGCGATGCTGCGCAGCGCACAGGACAGCGTGACAATAGCGGCACCTTCGTCGCCGTGCGTACCGGCGATGATCAGCCCGGTATCCGGGCTACTGATGGCCGCCGGGAAATAGAGCAGCGGCGCGCCCAGCAGCGAACTGCCGTAATTCTCTCCTGCAACGGCCAATTGGCCACGTTCACTGCGCGGTCGATGCTGGATCATGATGCGTTCCCTGATTTAAAGGTCGAGAGTGATTATCATTTTATTCAGTGTATTACGCTTTAGCTGCACTTTCCCAGAGCTATTGTTCAGCTATCGCGCGTTATGTGAACTGTGCGTTAGCGCAGGTAACAATAAAACCCCGCCGGTCAATTCGCTGTTGTTATACTATCGGCAAAGCTAACCCAATAACCAAACAGGGGATTTAACATGCCAGTAGCCAGAATTATTGCCAGCTATAGCGAAAATGAAAAAGATACCATCACGCTGCTGTGCGGCGTGGACGAGGAAAACCAAATCCGCCAGGGTGAATGGTTCGGCGTGGTGAAAAACGACGACGGGCGCGGCGATGAGTCCAACTATCCGTTTACCCTGCACGTCGACTATCAAAAAAACAGCTTCTATCTGGACTATGGCTATGACGATGCCGAGTCACGTCAGATGCAAAAGACCGATATCCATGCCAAGCCTCTGGTGGAAAAAGGCTTCTTCACTATCTTCGATGAAGAAGAGGGCGAAGAATTCAGCTACCGTATCAACAGCATCCATCTTTACGAATAATCCTCGTCGAGATCAAAATGCCCGTGTCGACTTCGTCGTACGGGCATTTTTTATTGCCTGGCCCCCAGTTTTTACATCTTGTCCGCCTGGAACTCTAGGTGAGACTAATCTTGTGCTATAAGATAAAAAATTCAGATGGTTAACGGGGATGAATCAGAATGACGAGAAAAATAATTCAACAGGGTTTTCGTTTGGCGCTGTGTGCGGTAGCGATCGGCGCAGGTTTGAGCAGCGCAATGGCGGCGCAGGTTCCCCCGGGTACCACTCTGGCGGAAAAGCAGGAAATTGTTCGCCATATCAAAGATGAGCCTGCTTCGCTCGATCCCATCAAGGCGGTCGGGCTGCCGGAGGCACAATTGGCGCGCGATCTGTTTGAAGGTTTGGTGAATCAGGATGCCAACGGCAAAGTGATCCCTGGCGTTGCCACCCGTTGGCAAACCACGGATAACCAAACCTATATTTTCACACTGCGTAAGGACGCACGCTGGTCTAACGGTGACCCTGTCACGGCAAAAGACTTTGTCTATAGCTGGCAACGCCTGGTCGAACCAAAAAGTCTGTCTCCCTTTGCCTGGTTTGCCCAGCTGGCAGGTATCCAGAATGCCGATGAGATCATTACCGGTAAATTGCCAGCGGACAAGCTGGGCGTAACGGCGCTGGATGATTACACCTTAAAAGTACAGTTGAATAAGCCGGTACCCTATTTCGTCAGCCTGACGGCCAACTTCAGCCTGTTCCCGGCGAACAAGGCGGTGGTGGAGAAATTTGGCAATGACTGGACCAAAGTCGGCAATCTGGTGGGCAACGGTGCGTATAAGCTGCAGGAGCGGGTGGTCAACGAGAAACTGGTGTTGACGCCCAACGAACACTATTGGGATCATGCGCATACCGTTTTGACCAAAGTGACCTTTGTGCCAATCAACCAGGAGTCTAACGCCACTAAACGCTACCTGGCCGGCGATATCGATATCACCGAATCCTTCCCTAAAAACATGTACCAAAAACTGCTGAAAGACATTCCGGATCAGGTGTATACCCCGGACCAACTCGGCACCTATTATTATGCTTTCAACACCCAACGGGCGCCGACCAACGATGTGCGGGTGCGCAAGGCGCTGTCTTACGCGATCGATCGCAAAATTATCGCCGAAAAAGTGTTAGGCACCGGTGAGAAACCGGCTTATCACTTTACGCCGGATGTGACCGCAGGGTTTAAACCGGATGTGAGTCTGTTGCAACAGCAGCCGCAGGCCGAACTGGATGCCCAGGCCAAGGCGCTGATGCAGGCGGCCGGCTATGGCCCTAATAACCCTTTGAAGCTGACGCTGTTGTATAACACTTCAGAAAGCCACCAGAAAATAGCCATCGCCGTGGCCTCAATGTGGAAGAAAACCCTTGGGATCGACGTTAAGTTGCAGAATCAGGAATGGAAAACTTATATCGACAGCCGCAACACCGGCAATTTCGACGTGGTGCGCGCTTCCTGGGTGGGCGATTACAATGAAGCCTCGACCTTCCTGTCGTTGTTGAGCTCCACCCACAGCGGCAATATCGCCAAATTCAAGAGCGCGGATTACGACAAGCTGTTGGCGCAGGCCAGCCGTGAAACCAGCGCCGCGGCCCTGACGACGGATTACAACAAACTGGAGCAGATCATCGCGGAACAGGCGCCGATCGCGCCGATTTACCAATATACTAATGGCCGTCTGATCAAGCCTTGGGTAAAAGGTTACCCGATCACCAATCCGGAAGACGTGGCCTACAGCCAGACGATGTATATTATCAAGCATTAATAACTGCATTTAACCAGGCTCCGTTAATTCGGGGCCTGGTTATCAATATTTGTCGAATAATAAAATAAACCCCAATAGCTTATTTCAGCCAGGGCGATGCTGTCCGTTGAAATAACCGGAGAGCCCTTTATATTCGGCAATGAATAGTGGGTAAAACAGGTCGTTATTTATGCTTTATAAGCTGTCCCGCATGGCATCAACCAGGATGCGGCCGCTCATGTCCGTTTGAGTAATGCGATAGCTGGTTGGGTAAGAACGCCGGGTGCTGAGGTGATCGTGTACCGACACCTTGCCAACCTGCGCACCACTGGCATTCTTAACGATAAACTCGCTGATCTCTTCCTGGCCCTGATTTTGAAAATTAACGCTGCGGATTTTCTCCAGCGTATCGCTGTCGTTTAATTTTAAATGGTCGCGTAACATAACTACCTCCTCGTAGTGAGGGAAGTATATGCCTCTCAAATTTGAGCTGGAACAGCTTTTTGTTAATTTTTTATTGTCATTATGAATTAAGATTGCTGTGAATATGTTAAGTCATAATAATGGCGCGATAGCCAGCGCTTTATTCCACGATATCCGCATTTATCGGTCGGGTTTTATTTCATCTCCGTTATTATTAGTCTGCATTTTTGTTAAATAATACCTGACGCCCAACGGGTGAGGGAAATACGCAGGACACGTCATGTGCACAGTCGGGAACGATCGCTAAATCACGTTTGGCGCGCGGGGCAATAAAACGTCGATCGTAAGCCGCATAGGCGATGCCGCGTTGTAGACGATCGGGGCCTTGCGCCTGTGCCGCACAAGATTTGTCGAGTATTTTGTAGAAGCTTCCTGGCGCGTCGCCGCTGTCCTTTGCGCCAACCATGTAGGTGATATTCGCCGTGGCATAGCGTTGGCGTACTGATTCAGTCTGTTGGTCGAGGTAGCTCGGAATAGCCTCAATGCCGTATTTCCAACGATTGACGCTCGGGCAGGCGTCACTGTTAACCTCAACCCAATCGAAGGTGCAGCCCCCTGTCGAATCACAGTCGCGCCAATCGACAGGGTGATCGTTGTTTACCGGCCGCGGTCGGTGACTGTCAAAATAGAGCCAACTGCCGGGGTCGGATATCACAAAGCGCAGTTTTACGCCGGGCGGCGGATTGGCGAAACCGACATAGTGCTGTACAAACTGTGCGCCGGCGGAAAACCCTGCAACGGTGACCCAGCGTATCTGCGGCCATTTTACTTTCAATTCGGCAACCAGGCGATCAAGCGCGGCAAACGAGCTGGTTCTTCCCAGGTTGTCCAAACCGCCTTCGATCCAGGAACTGCAACTCCACAGCGCGTCCCCGGCCTGCGCTTGCGGAACGCCGGGAGAATGGCAGCGTGCGGACTGAGCATTACTGACCGGGAACAGTGGGGCGACCAACAGCGCCTGGCCGGTTTTGCCTGCAAGTTGAGCCGCTTTTATCGCGGCGGCCAGGGTTTTCCCCGCATCTCTGGGATGTCCGTGCAGCACGATTAACGCGCTATCTGGCGTGATTATCTGGGGTTGCGCGACAAAGTAGGGCAAATTTCCTGCTGTTAGTCCCAGTTTCACCCGGTATGCATCGGCAAGGGTGTCGAGTGTGCTATCTGCGGCAAACAGTGGATGAAACGGGGTTGCGATAACCGCCGCTACTGAGGCCAATACCAATGTTCGAGTGGGGGTCATTAAGCACCAGCTTTAGGGTTTGCGCATTATTCCTCCATGTTAGCCTATAAGGCCATTTCGAGCGTAGCATTCGCACGGCTTCATCTTTGATCCGCCTGGCATTAACGCTAGACTCTGAGGTAACTGAAAAGCAAAGAGGATGAGGAATGGAAGTCATTGAGGGGCGCGAGTTACAGGTTCCTGACGCAGTCTATGCCTACCAACTCGATGGTAAGGGCGGTGTAACATCGATTGATTACGATGATAAAGTCACCTGCGATGAGCCGTGCTGGCTGCATCTCGATTATGCGCACCCAGCCAGCGCCGAGTGGCTGGCTACCACACCGCTTTTGCCGGATGCGGTAAGAGAGGCTTTATCCGGCGAAAGTTCCCGGCCGCGCGTCAGCAAGGTGGGCGAAGGCACCATGATCACGCTGCGCAGCATTAACTTTAACGCCAACTCGCGGCCGGATCAGCTGGTCACTATCCGCGTTTACATGACCGATAAACTCATCGTTTCTACCCGCCATCGCAAGGTCTATTCCATTGACCAGGTGGTGAACGATCTGCAAAGCGGCAGTGGGCCAACCAACAGCGGTAACTGGCTGGTGGAGATATCGGACGCATTGACCGACCACGCCAGCGAGTTTATCGAAGATCTGCACGATAAAATCATCGATCTGGAAGATTCGTTACTGGAGCAGCAGGTTCCCGAACGGGGGCAATTGGCGCTGATCCGCAAACAGTTGATTGTGCTGCGTCGTTATATGGCACCGCAACGCGACGTGTTCTCGCGTTTAGCCAGCGATCGTTTACCCTGGATGAATGACGACGATCGTCGCCGCATGCAGGATATTGCCGATCGGCTGGGGCGCGGGCTGGATGACCTGGACGGTAGCATTGCACGTACCGCGATCCTTTCTGACGAAATCACCACGGTAATGGCCGATGCCATGAACCGCCGCACCTACACCATGTCGCTCCTGGCGATGGTGTTTTTGCCTACGACCTTTTTGACCGGGCTGTTCGGCGTCAACCTGGGCGGGATCCCTGGGGGCGGTAATCCATTCGGCTTTGCGGCATTTTGCCTGATGCTGGCCGGATTGGTGTTCGGCGTGGGCTGGTGGCTGAAGCGACGGCGTTGGTTGTAGCCAAAAAGAGGTAAAACCCCGGTTAACATTGAGCGATATCAACTTTTGTCGGGGGGAAATGAGGCATGATCTATCTCGCAGGTGAATGCAACGTCAAGCGATGGGCGTTGCGCTCCATAATTGTCTTACTTTCTTATATTTAGAATTACTGCATAGCACATTGATTCATACGATGCCGGTTTAATCACCGGCATTTTTTTGTCCGCAATTTGCCCTCAGGCCGCACTCTCATCCCAGAAACTGGCTTCAATCTTGTGCCCGTCCAGATCACGCACAAAGCAGCCGTAATAGGCTTCACCATAGTGCGGCCGTGAACCGGGGGCACCTTCATCCTTCGCCCCTGCCAGCAGCGCCTGCTGGTAAAAATCATCAACCTGCTGCTTGCTGGTGGCGAAAAAACCCACATGAATGCCGTTGCCGGTGGTGGCCGGTTTGCCGTCGATCGGCAGCTGCAACCAAAACTCCGGATAATCGCGACCGTAGCCTATGGCCCCTGGGTGTTCCAAAACCCGGCGGCAACCTAAGGCGGCGAGGGTGCGATCGTAAAAATCAGCTGCGGCGTCAAAATTATTGCTGCCGAGAGAAACGTGAGACAAGCAGGGGGTGATGTTCATCGGTAATCTCCTGGTGACTGTATAAAAACACAGTATAGGATAAAAACCGCACTGTCTGGTGAATTCTGCTGAAAATGCGAGCGGGATCGCCAACTGAAGGGGGTAAAGAGCCGCCCGCAGTGTGCGGGCGGAACAACGGCTTACTTGATCTCGAGCACGTCTAAACGTGCCGGGGCAGGTTCATCCGTCTCTTCCGGTTGCCAACCCACCGGCTGCATCGGAATGTCTTCGCGATCGAAGGCCAGATCGCCACCGTCAACGACTTCACTGCCGTGGTGAATGCCTTTGAAATCAAACAGGTTAAAGTCGCTCAGGTGCGAAGGCACCACGTTTTGCATTGCGCTGAACATGGTTTCCAGGCGGCCTGGATAGCGTTTATCCCAGTCGCGCAGCATGTCGCCAATTACCTGACGCTGCAGGTTAGGCTGCGAACCGCACAGGTTGCACGGAATAATCGGGAATGCTTTCGCCACCGAGAAACGCTCAATATCTTTTTCACGGCAGTAAGCCAGCGGACGGATCACCACGTGCTTACCGTCGTCGCTCATCAGTTTAGGTGGCATGCCTTTCAGTTTGCCGCCGTAGAACATATTGAGGAACAGGGTCTGCAGAATGTCATCACGGTGGTGGCCGAGCGCAATCTTGGTGGCACCCAGCTCGGTGGCGGTGCGGTAAAGGATACCGCGGCGCAGACGCGAACACAGGGAACAGGTGGTTTTGCCCTCGGGGATTTTGTCCTTGACGATGCTGTAGGTGTTCTCCTCAACGATCTTGTATTCCACCCCTAAACTTTCCAGATAGGCTGGCAGGATATGCTCAGGGAAGCCAGGCTGTTTCTGATCGAGGTTAACGGCAATCAGTGAGAAATTGACCGGTGCACTCTGCTGCAGGTTGCGCAGAATTTCCAGCATGGTGTAGCTGTCTTTACCGCCGGACAGGCAGACCATGATGCGGTCGCCTTCTTCAATCATGTTGAAGTCGGCAATCGCTTCGCCCACGTTGCGGCGCAGACGCTTGTGCAATTTGTTGAGGTTGTATTGCTCTTTTTGACTAACGGTTTGTTTTTCTGACATTTAAATCGTGCTCGTTCTCAATTGGGGGCACTATGGGCATGACGTTTTAGGCAGCAAGTTTAGCATTCAACAGGCTGATTGGGTCATTATTCATTTCGCTCTCGGGGCCGTGAAGAACCTTGGCGTGCTGTCATGCCTGGTTGTCTGGGGATAAACGCACCCAACATGCATCAATGTGGCGTGTATGGTACGGATTGTGAGAACGAATACCAGCGTGTTTTGCGTGGTGGGGATGGAAAACGGAAAATAATGGGTGCCAAACCCACATGAGGCCGCATGTGGGCCTCATGTCTTACCGACTCAATCTTACTTATAAATTTCAGCTGTGCCACACAGACGGTTATTGCCGGAGGCGCCGATGATGCGATAAACCTCGGCGCCGGCTTCGACCGCCTTGGCTTCCAGTTCCCGCTGTAGGCTAGAAAGATTATTGCTTGCTGCGCAGGCGCTAATGATCCCGGCTTTTTGCCGATCGGCGGGTGCTGAGTCAACCAGGGTAGCGGCGACGGTCGTGAACGACAGGGTGGCCAGCGCGAGGGCAGTGAGGGCCAGATTGACGTTTTTCATGCTGTGATTTCCTTTTCTGTGGCCTGTATCGATTAAGACTGGCGACGACGTTGATTCGCTCAGTGTGAGTTTTTCAGACCAATGTGGGTTGGCTATTGGTCTTCTCGCGCCGGATAGCCTGCTTCACGCAGCACCGCGAGAAAATCACTTTCGTCCTGAGTACTATCGACCTGAACCTGACGCGCGGCCGGGTCGGTTTCAATCTGGGCCTGCGGATCGACACTGTGCAGTGCCTTGGTGACGGATTTCGCGCAACCGCCGCAGGTCATATTGGGAATGTAGAAACTGTGCATATCAATCTCCTGGTTCTTTAGGGTGTCCGGTCACTATGCGGGTTGACAGCGTGGCAAGGTCAAACGCTTTTCAGTGAAAATTTTTGCTTTGAATTCAATGACGATACCGGTGTATAAGCGCCAAAGCGTGGCGCCTCACGAGGGGGTTGCAGGCTGGGCTCCGTGGTTGTGGCAGGCTCAGCCAAATCCGCCAGGATCGGGCAGTCCGGGCGATCGTTGCCATGGCAGTGATCGGCAAGGTATTCGAGCGTTTGCGCCATCTCTTGCAGTTCGGCGATCTTGGCTTTCAACCTGGCAACATGGGAAAGTGCCATCTCTTTAACGTCGGCGCTGGCACGATCGCGGTCGTTCCACAAGACCAGCAGGGCCGAGATCTGCTCGACAGAAAACCCCAGATCGCGTGCACGACGAATAAATCGCAGGCTGTGTACGTCCTGTGGGCTGTAATGCCGGTAACCGGCATCAGAACGAAGGGCTTTCGGGATCAGGCCAATTTGTTCGTAATAGCGGATCATCTTTGCCGAAACGCCAGAGGACTTGGCTGCTTGACCGATGTTCATTATTCACTCCTTCTGGGGGATTCATTAAATTCCCCTAAAGCGGGGGATCGGCTATGGGTCGACAGCTAGCGTTATCGCTGGCACTCGCTGGCGCGATTGGACAGATCGAGTACCACAACCAATCCAGGTGATAGGTGCGATAGAACACTTTCGCGTTCACCTGAGTGGTTGGCGCGATACATACACCGCCACGCGCCTTGGCCTCCTCGCTGATCTCGGGGTTGGAGAGATCGCGTTCTTCGAAAGCGATCCCTTCGTTTTCGAGCCAGGATTTCAACGTTTGGCAGTCTGAGCACGTCGGCATGGTGTAGATGACGACCTGAGGATGAAATTCACCGGCCATGCTGGCCTCCTCAAACGTGTTGTAGTGTTGCCGCCTAAACCTTTACGTTTTCCGGCCCGACAGGGCGGGATTCGATACCCATCGGTGCCTGGAAACGCTTTAGACGGAGCGCGTTGCCGAGCACGAAGACGCTGGAGAGCGCCATCGCTGCAGCGGCGAAGATCGGCGAAAGCAAGGTGCCGTTTATCGGGTAAAGCATGCCTGCCGCAACCGGGATCAGCACTGCGTTATAGGCAAAGGCCCAGAACAGGTTCTGCTTGATGTTGCGGATCGTCGCCTGGCTGAGCGCAATGGCATTTGCCACACCACGCAGGTCACCGGACATCAACACCACGTCTGCCGCTTCGATAGCTACATCGGTTCCCGTACCGATGGCCAACCCAACATCGGCTTCGGCCAGCGCCGGAGCGTCGTTGATGCCATCCCCCACGAAAGCGACGCGTGCACCATGGCTGCGGAACTGCTTCAGCGCCGCAACCTTACCGTCGGGTAAAACCTCAGCCGCGACCTCATCGATACCGAGCTGTCGGGCGATTGCCGAGGCGGTTGCTGCATTATCACCGGTGATCATCGCGACCTTGAGCCCCAATGCGTGCAGCGCCTTGATTGCCTCTGGCGTGGTCTCTTTAATCGGGTCGGCAACGGCGATCACCGCCGCCAAACGACCGTCTATCGCAGCATAAAGCGGGCTCTTGCCTTGCTCTCCGAGACGCTGGGCAGCCGGCAGGAAACTGGCCACGTCCAGGCCGAGCTGCGTCATGAAGCGGTCGGCTCCAACGGAGACGGTTCGGCCGCTGACCTTGGCTGATACACCGAAGCCCGGTGTGGCATCGAAGGCTTCAATAGCGGCGATCTTGAGGTCGCGCTGTTTTGCGGCGGCGACGATGGCTTCGGCGATAGGGTGCTCCGAACGGGTCTCCACGGCGGCAACCAACGCCAGGACCTCGTCGTAATCGAAGCCCTCGGCCGGTACCAGGTCGGTCAACTCAGGGCGACCTTTGGTCAGGGTGCCAGTTTTGTCCAGCGCGATAACGCTGACATCTCGTAGTGCCTGTAAGGCTTCGCCTTTACGGAACAGCACGCCGAGCTCGGCGGCGCGGCCAGTGCCGACCATTATCGAGGTGGGGGTGGCCAGTCCCATGGCGCAAGGGCAGGCGATAATCAGCACGGCCACCGCATTCACCAGCGCGAAGGTCAGTGCCGGCGTCGGTCCGAAGATCAACCAGATCAGGAACGTCAGCGCTGCCGCCGCCATCACCGCCGGGACGAACCACAGGGTCACCTTGTCGACCAACGCCTGGATCGGCAGCTTGGAACCCTGGGCTTCCTCAACCAAGCGGATAATTTGCGCGAGTACCGTATTGGCACCGACTTTGGTGACGCGGAAGCTGAATGCCCCGGTTTTGTTGATGGTGCCGCCGACCACTTCGGCACCGACCCCCTTGGACACCGGCACCGGTTCGCCGGTGATCATGCTTTCATCTACATAAGAGGCACCTTCGACGACCTGACCGTCGACCGGGATCTTCTCGCCCGGGCGAACGAACACGACATCACCGGTGGTCACCTGGTCGAGCGGGATTTCCAGGGTTTCACCGTTACGCTCGACGCGCGCCGTTTTGGCCTGCAGCCCAACCAACCGTTTTATCGCCTGAGAGGTTCGCCCCTTGGCGCGAGCCTCCAGCGTGCGCCCAAGCAAAATCAGCGTAACGATCACCGCGGCGGCTTCGAAATAGATGTTGGCGGTACCTTGCGGCAGCACTTGCGGAATGAAAGTGGCCACCACCGAATAGCCATAAGCCGCCGCGGTACCCACCGACACCAGCGAGTTCATGTCAGGGGCACCGCGCAGCAACGCCGGCACGCCCTTGCGGAAGAAGCGCAGGCCGGGCCCAAACAGCACCAGCGTGGTAAGCACGAACTGCAGATACCCATTGCGCTGTTCACCCAGAACCCCTAACACCCAATGATGCATCGCGGGAATCAGGTGCGAGCCCATTTCGAGGACGAATACTGGCAAGGTCAGGAGGGCGGCAATCAGTAAAGACCGGCGTAGTCCACGTGCTTCGTTCTCGCGCCTTTCACTGTCTTGATCGTCCGAACTTGCCGTGGCGGCAGACAAGCGGCGGGCCTTATAACCGGCCTGTTCGACCGCGGCTTCAAGCATGGCCGTGGTGACGATCCCGGCACTATGGCGCACCCGGGCACGCTCGGTCGCCAGGTTGACATTCGCTTCGATCACGCCCGAAATTTGCCTGAGCGCTTTCTCAACCCGACCGACACAGGACGCGCAGGTCATATCTTCGATGCCGAGTTCAGTGGTTTCTTCACGAACGGCGTAACCGGCGCTCTCGATGGCACCAACGGCTGCCTGCGGATCGGCGCGATCGCCGAAAGTGATATCGGCGCGCTCGGTGGCCAGGTTGACCGTTGCCGTTTGCACGCCGGGAACGGCTTTTAGCGCACGTTCGACGCGGCCAACGCAGGAAGCACAGGTCATACCTTCGACCGGCAGACTCAGACGAGTGGTGCGCAGGGCTGAATTAGAACCTTGTTGCACAGAGACGGAAGTCATTGAACTACCCCTTTACTGATTCGGATATCGAAAAGCTTAAAGCTTCCCACTGTGGGAAGGTCAAGACCTGTCAGGGATTTGTTTTGCCAGGGGCAGATTCGGCCTCGTTTTGGCACCGCCGCAGAGCGTCGTCTCCACAGTACACACCTGCCAACCACCTCCCAATGCCTTATAGATGCTGACCACGGCGAGTTGTTGTTCGGTGCGTGCGACCGCCAGCGCTCGCCGGCTGTTAAAGTCGGAACGCTCAGCGTCAAGGACTTCCAGATAGAGGCCTTGCCCCTGGGAAAACTGCAGTCGGGCGAGACGAGCGGCCTCACGATTGGCTGCTGATTCAAGCAGGCGCAGTTCGAGCGTGCTGCCTGTTGCTTTATAGGCTTTGAAGGCGTCGTCGGTTTCTTGCAGCGCGCGCAATAGGGTTTGATCGTAGAGGAGCAGGGCTTCTTGGGCACGAGCTTCACTGGCGGCAATCCGCGCTCGGACGCGACCGTTATCGAGCAGAGACCAGCGAATGACCGGAAGGATAAAACCGGACAAAGCTCCGGCACCGTTCACTGCATCGAGGTTCCCGGCAACGAATCCGATCGAGCCTTGTACCTGGATCTCGGGGTAGAGACCTGCCGTTTCTACCCCAATCCGCGCGGTTGCTGCCGCCAGAGTGCGTTCGGCCGCCGCAATATCGGCACGTCGTGCCAGGAGCGCCCCGGGGTTGCCGACGGCGAGGGAGGTAACCTTCAGTTCATCACGCCCAGGTATGGCGACTGGAGGGCTAAACCTTTGCGGCGTTTCGCCAAGCAATACCGCCAGCGCATTGACGGAAACCGCGCGACGGCGCTCGAGCTCGGGGGCGACAACCTCAATATTGCGCAATAACGCCTCGGCGCGCAGTCGGTCAAACTCACTGGCTGAACCGGCATTCGCCAGACGTTCAACCTGAGCCAGGCTCTCGCGCTGGCTTCGGGTGATATCTTCAACGACAGCAAGCTCGGCCTCGATACCGCGCAGTTCAAACCAGGTGGCGGCCACCGCGGCTGCAACGCCGGCTTGCACATCGCGCAGCAGGGCTTCACGCGAACCTGCCTGCGCCTGGGCTTCCTCAACCGAACGGCGCACGCGACCGAACAGATCGATTTCCCAGGCGGTGTCTACGGCACCGCGATAGGTTTCCTGCTGACGAGACTGGTCAGGCGATGTCTCTCTCTCGCTCTTGCGACGGTTTTCATAGCTGAAAGCAGGGCCGCCGCTTGGCAGAAAGCTCTGACGATTCTCGCGCAGCAGGGCTTTTGCTTCTTCGAGCCGCATGGCGGCAATGCCGATATCATGATTAACCGAAAGCGCCTGCCGGATCAGTCCGCTCAATATCGGATCGTCGAAGGCACGCCACCACTCAACCTCCACGGCAGCGTAATTAATGCCTGGCGAAGCTTCACCAAAGCTGGCGGGAAGTCGTGCCGAAGACAGCGAAGGCGGTGAATAGTCTGGCCCTACAGATGAACACCCGGTTAACAGGGTAAGCGCACTCAGGGGGAACCACAGCGATTGATAGAGGCTTTTCATGAGGTGCTCTCCTTAATGCGCTGTTTACGCAGCTTCGATTCTGCCCGGCGGCGTTCGATACGAACGGCCAGGTTACGTATCACCACATAAAACACCGGCGTCAGGAACAGACCGAACAGCGTCACGCCAAGCATGCCGGCAAAGACGGCGATACCCATTGCATGGCGCATCTCCGCCCCGGCACCGCCGGCAAAGACCAGAGGAACCACACCGGCGATAAAGGCCAGGGAGGTCATCAGGATTGGCCGCAGTCGCAGCCGACAAGCCTCGATAACCGCATCCAGCGCGCTTGCGCCCTCGGCCTCGAGAGTGCGGGCGAACTCGACGATAAGAATGGCATTTTTGGCGGCCAAACCGACCAGCACGATCAGCCCGATTTGCACAAAGACGTTGTTGTCACCGCCGGTCATCCAGACGCCAATAATGGCGCTCAGCAGACACATCGGCACAATCAACAGGACGGCCAGCGGCAACAACCAGCTGTTGTACTGAGCGGCAAGGATGAGATAGGCCAGAAGCACACACAGCGGGAAGATGAACAACGCCGAATCCCCGGCCAGCTTTTGCTGGTAGGTAAGGTCGGTCCATTCAAAAGTCATGCCTTCCGGCAGCACTTCCTTCGCCAGACGCTCCATCACGGCTACCGCCTGACCCGAACTGATGCCGGCCATCGCGCCGCCGGAGATGTCGGCGGAAGGATAGCCGTTGTAGTGGATCACTCGGTCTGGGCCTGATCTCGGTGTGACGGTAACAAATGAAGATAAAGGCAGCATTTTCCCGGCAGCATTGCGTACTTGCAGGCGACCGATGGCTTCTGCCTGCATGCGATGGTCTGCATCGGCCTGGGCGGTCACTTTGTAGGTGCGGCCAAAACGGTTGAAATCGTTGACATAGAGAGAACCGAGATAGACCTGCAGCGATTCGAAGATATCCGCCAGACGGACGCCCTGACTCATGGCTTTGGTACGATCGATGGCAACGTCGAGTTGTGGGGCATTGACGTCAAAGCTGGTCATCAGTCCGGCCACCTGTCCCGACTCGGTGGCTTTGGTCATCAGGATCTGGGTCTGCTGAACCAGAGCATCCAATCCGGCGCCGCTGCGATCCTCAATTTGCATTTTGAAACCGCCGGTGGCGCCCAGACCCGGTACCGGCGGCGGTGGAAATACGCCGAGGAAGCCGTCGGGAATGCCGGCGAATTTTGCTTGCAGGCGGCTGGCAATCGCGGTCGCGCTGAGATCGTCTGTTGTACGAGCTTCAAACGGGTCAAGCATAACGAACATGACGGCGGCATTCGGCACGTTGACGAAGCCGTTGATCGACAGCCCTGGGAAGGCTACGACGCTCTCGACACCGGGTTCCGCCAGCGCGATTTTTGACATCTGTTTGACGACCGCATCGGTGCGTTCCAGCGAGGCCGAATTGGGCAGTTGGGCAATACCAACCAGGTAGTATTTGTCCTGCATCGGTACGAAGCCGGGCGGAACAGCCTTAAAGCCGAAGAAGGTCAGTGCCAGTAAGCCACCGTAGACCAAAAGCGCCAGACCGCTAACCCGGACCACTTTGCGGACCGTATTGCCATAAGCGTTAGGCGCGTGTCGGAAAGGCCGGCCAAACGCACGGAACAACCGATCGGCACGACCGCGCAGGGTACGCGGATCTCGGGCGATCGCAGCCTTGCGCGGACGCAGCAAAAGGCCGGCCAGCGCCGGGCTGAGTGTCAGGGAGTTGATGGCCGACAGAATGGTTGAAATGGCGATGGTGAGCGCAAATTGTTGATAAAACTCCCCCTGCAGGCCGCTCAGGAAGGCAGTGGGGATGAATACGGCGGCAAGCACCGAAGTAATGGCGATGATGGGGCCGGTCACTTCGTCCATGGCGCGTCTTGCGGCTTGGGGAGGCTCCTCGCCATTTTCGATATGACGTTCGACATTTTCGACCACGACGATCGCGTCGTCGACCACTATCCCGATCGACAACACCAGGCCAAACAGTGACAAGGTATTGAGCGAAAAGCCCATCAGATGCATGACGGCAAAGGTCCCGATCAGCGATACCGGCACCGCCATCAATGGGATCAACGACGCGCGCCAGTTGTGAAGGAACAGTACTACCACGATCACCACCAACAGGATCGCCTCCAGCAGGGTGGTGGCTACCGACTCCAGCGAAGCACTGACGAAGACCGTTGGGTCATAAGCTATGCGCGAAGTGAGTCCTGCCGGAAAGTGAGTTTCGAGCCGTTGCATGGTGGCCCTCACGGCCTTAGAAACGTCTAGCGCGTTAGCTCCCGGGCTTTGAATAATTTGCAGCGCGACGGCCGGCTCACCATCGAGCAGGCTGCGCAACGCGTAGGCATCAGCTCCCATTTCGATACGGGCGACATCTCGCAGGCGAGTGATTTGGCCGTCGCTACCGGTGCGAATAATGATATCGCCAAACTGTTCCTCGTCGGTCAGACGGCCGAGGGTATTGACCGTCACCTGGAATGCGGCGTTGGAGTTGGGCGTCTGGCCAACCGAGCCGGCCGCCACCTGAACGTTCTGTTCGCGTACGGCGGCGATAACGTCACCGGCCGTCAACCCTCGCGCAGCGATCAAATCAGGATCGAGCCAAAGCCGCATGCTGTACTCGCCGGCACCCCATACCAAAACGTCACTGACTCCGGGGATGCGGGAAAGCTCATCGCGTACCTGGAGGTAAGCGTAATTTGAAATGTAGAGAGGATCGTAACGCTGATCGGGCGACAGCAGGTGAACTACCATCAGGATATCCGGCGAGGTTTTTTGCGTGACGACGCCCTGGCGTTGAACCTCTTCAGGTAACCGCGGCAGCGCGCGCGAAACCCGGTTCTGCACCTGAACCTGCGCCATATCGGCATTGGTGCCCTGGGCGAAAGTGACGGTCAGGATCATTCGGCCATCGGTTGCCGACTGCGACGACATGTACAACATGCCCTCAACCCCGGTGATTGCCTGTTCGAGCGGAGCCGCTACCGTTTCAGCGATCACCTTGGGGTTGGCTCCGGGGTAAGATGCGGTCACTTGCACCGTTGGCGGAGTGACTGCCGGATACTCGCTAAGCGGCAGTTGGAAGAAGGCCACGCTGCCGGCGAGCACCATCAAAATTGACAGGACGATGGCAAATATCGGGCGAGCGATGAAGAAACGAGGAAAAGTCATTACGCGGCCCCCGTGGTTGTCGGCGCCGTCATGGGAGCACCATCAATGGCGGTTGTTTGCGGCGTGATCTGCATACCGGGGCGTACCAGGCCCTTGACCACGATACGCTCACCCGGCTGCAGACCCTGTTCGATCACCCGCATGCCTTCGACCATCGGGCCCAGCTCGACTGGCCGATATTCGGTTTTGTCACCTTTGCCGACGACCAACACATAGCGGCGGCCCTGATCGGTGCCAATTGATTGATCGGACACCAGTACGCGGGCGCGCGGTGCACCGGTTTCCAGTTTGACCTTGGCAAACAGGCCAGGGGTCAATTGTCCATCGGCGTTATCGACAACGGCGCGAATACGCACGGTGCCTGTCCCACGGTCGGCGGAGTTGGCAAGAAAATCGACACGGCCAGTTCGGGTATAGGTTTTGTCGGTGATCAGCGCGACCATCACCTTGGTTGCCGGCGGGGTGGCACGAGTGCGGTCTGCGGCGAGCGAACGCAAATAGGTGCGCTCGTCGACGTCGAAATAAACCTGGAGCGGGTTGGTCGAGACAATCGTCGTGAGCGGCGTTACGCCATTGGTAACGTAGTTGCCCTCAGTGACCAGCACCTGGCCGACGCGCCCGCTGATGGGCGCCGTGACGCGCGTGAACTCCATATCCAACTCTGCCGCAGCCAGTGCGGCTTTCGCGGCATCGACCTGCGCTTTGCCTGCATTCAATGAAGCGGTTGCCGTATCGAGCTGAGCACGCGCAAAAACCTTTTGAGCAAACAGCTGTGTGGCACGGGCATATTCCGTTTGAGCGAGCCGCGCTGCTGCTTCAGCCTCGCGCAAGCGAGCTTTGGCGGCACTCAGCGCGGCTTCGTACACCCGAGAGTCAATGAGAAACAGCCGTTGGCCTTTCTCAACCCAGCGACCTTCCGGCACGCTGACATCTTGCAGATATCCGGCGACTCTTGGGCGCAGTTCAACCTGTTTGACAGCGGTTAGCGAACCGGTGAACTCGACAAAAGGCGTGACCGGGCGAACGACCACTTCGGCTACTGGTACGCTCGGAGGCTTGGCGGGGGCAGCTGCGGACACCGTCTCTTTGCAACCGGCGGCAGCGAATGCGACGCTTATCGCCGCAGTGATTAGAGTGACACGTTTGGCTTTCATCATTTGACCTTTCGCGACTGAAGTCGACAGTGGAATTTATTGAACCGAAGCGGTTCTGATTGCACTTATCGGACTTACCACGTTTGGAAGGTCAAGCTGTTTTTGAGGGCTGATTCAGGCTATTCGATACTGTGTTGCGCAAGGGCGTCTGGCGTGGAGAGCGTTACGCAGTGGCCAAAAAGAAAAGCGGGGCGCGAACCGGTCGCGCCCCGTGGGTTTACTCGGCGGAGGAGGTTTCCCCCTTGCCAGCCAGCAGGCTGAGGAAGTCGTACTTCTCCTTCAACTCTTTTTCTGCGGCCTGATACAGCGCGCTGGCGACTTCCGGCTGCTGTGAGTTCAGGCGGCGGAAGCGCTGTTCTTTCAGCAACGTATCGGTCAGATTGCTGTTTGGCGGCCGGGAATCCAGCGCCAGCGCCGGTTTGCCCTCATCGGCGCGACGTGGATCGAAGCGATACAGCGGCCAGAATCCGGTCGCGGTCAGCTGTTTCATCTGGTCGTGACTGAGTGCCAGATCGTAACCGTGTTCTTCACAGGGGCTGTAGGCAATGATCAGGGATGGCCCCGGATAAGCTTCGGCTTCCTGAATGGCTTTCACCGTCTGATTAAGCTGCGCACCCAGCGAGATTTGCGCCACGTAAACATGGCCGTACATCATCATGCTGACGCCCAGATCCTTACGTGCCTTGCGCTTGCCGTGTTCGCCGAACTTGGTCACCGCCCCGAGCGGGGTGGCCTTCGATTGCTGGCCGCCAGTGTTGGAGTAACACTGAGTGTCCAACACCAGCACGTTGACGTTTTCGGTCAGGCTGAGGACGTGATCCAACCCGCCGAACCCGATATCGTAAGCCCAGCCGTCGCCGCCAATCAGCCAGATGGATTTATCCACCAGATAATCGGCGTCGGTCGCCAGTTGGCGCGCGTCGTGACCTTCAATCTGCGCCAGCAAGCCGCGCAGTTCCTTAATCTGTTGGCGACGCGGCTCTGGTGCGATATCCGTCATCTGCAGAGCGTTGACCAACTGTGCCGGCAGCTGCGGCGCCAGGGTGTTCAGCAAACGCAGTACGCGGCTGCGGTGCTGATCGACCGTTAAGCGGAAGCCCAGACCGAACTCCGCATTATCCTCGAACAACGAGTTGGCCCAGGCTGGACCGCGGCCTTCGGCATTGGTGGTATAAGGTGTAGTCGGCAGGTTGCCGCCGTAAATAGACGAACAGCCCGTGGCGTTGGCAATCAGTAACCGGTCGCCATAAAGCTGGGTCAGCAGCTTGATGTACGGTGTTTCCCCACAGCCGGAACAGGCACCGGAGTATTCGAACAGCGGCGAAATCAACTGCGAGGTACGGATGTCGATCCGCTCGATCTGCGAGGGATCAATTTCCGGCAACTGCAGGAAGAAGTCGTAATGCGCTTTTTCTTCTGTCAGGTGCTCAAGGCGCGATGCCATGTTGATGGCCTTGATGTCCGGGTTCTGGCGATCTTTTGCCGGGCAGACTTCAACGCACAGATTGCAGCCGGTACAGTCTTCCGGCGCGACCTGCAGTACGTATTTCTGGCCGCGCATGTCGCGCGCTTTCACATCCAGCGATTGCAGCGAGGCAGGGGCATGTTCCATGGTCTCCGGCTGAACCACTTTGGCGCGGATGGCGGAGTGCGGGCAGGCGGCAACGCAGTGGTTGCACTGGGTGCACAGATCCGGCTGCCAAATGGGGATATCCTCGGCGATATTGCGCTTTTCCCACTGGGTGGTTCCCACCGGCCAGGTACCGTCCGGCGGGAAGGCTGACACCGGCAACGCATCCCCCAGTCCGGCCAGCATCGCGGCGGTCACGGTTTTGACAAAGTCAGGCGCCGCATCCGAGACAATCGGCGGTCGCATTGGGCTGCTTTCGTTAACCGGCTGCAGGGGGATTTCAATCAGCGCGTCAAGCGTGGCGGCCAGCGCCTGCCAGTTGCGCTCAACAATATCCTGGCCTTTGTTGCTGTAGCTGCGTTCGATAGCATCCCGCAATTGCTGGAGTGCCACGTCGCCCGGCAGAATTTGGGTCAGATGGAAAAACGCCATCTGCATTACGGTGTTGATACGTGCACCGAGCCGGCATTCACGTGCCAGTTTCGCCGCGTTGATGATATAGAAGCGTGCCTGACGTTGCTGCAAGACGGCTTGCACTTCCTGCGGCAGCCGCGACCAGGCCTCTTCGGCACCATAGGGAGTATTGAGCAGGAAAATGCCGCCGGGTTTCAGGCGCTCCGCCATCTGGTAAGTATCGATAAACTGCAGTTGGTGGCAGCCGACAAAGTCGGCGCGACTGACCAGATAGGCCGAGTTGATGGGTTGTTCGCTGACGCGCAGGTGGGATACCGTCAGGCCTCCGGCCTTTTTCGAGTCATAAACGAAATAGCCCTGGGCATACATTGACGTACTGTTGCCGATGATTTTGATGTTGTTCTTGGTAGCGGAAACGGAGCCGTCACTGCCAAGACCGTAGAACAGCGCTTCCAGCGATGCGCGCTGCGGCAGGGTTTCTTCACTGAGTGGCAGGGAAAGACCGGTCACATCGTCGAAAATACCGACGGTAAAGCGTGGACGCGGGCGATCCAGAGCCAGCTCGTTAAACACGGCTAACGCGCAGTCAGGGCCAAACTCTTTCGAGGAGAGCCCATAACGGCCGCCGATCACCATCGGCATATGGGCGCGCTCACCCCGGCTGAACGCTTCAGCCAGTGCGGTCATCACGTCCAGATACAGGGGCTCCGCCAGCGCACCGGGCTCCTTGGTACGGTCCAGTACGGCGATTTTCTTCGCGCTTTCCGGCAACACGTTGAGCAGGTGCTGCGCGGAAAACGGCCGAAACAGCCGCACTTTCAGCACGCCGACTTTTTCACCACGGGTCAACAGGGCGTCGATCGCTTCTTCGCAGGTGCCGATGGCGGACCCCATCAGGATCACCACGCGCTCGGCCTGCGGATGGCCGTAATATTCGAAGGGCTGATACGCCCGGCCGGTAATCTCGGCGAACTTGTCCATCGCGTCGATCACATGCTGGCAGGTCGCGTTATACCAGGGATTGGTGGCTTCGCGCGATTGGAAATAGGTGTCCGGGTTGGCAGAGGTGCCCCGCACCACGGGATGATCAGGCGACAGTGCGCGGCTGCGGTGCGCGTCAATCGCGTCCTGAGGCAGCATCTGGCGCAGGGTATCGTCGCTCAGCGGCACGATTTTGTTGATTTCATGCGAGGTGCGGAAACCATCAAAAAAGTGAATAAACGGCAGGCGGCTGTTGAGACTGGCCGTTTGGGAAATCAGCGCAAAATCCTGTGCTTCCTGGACGTTGCTGGCACACAGCATGGCGCAGCCGGTTTGGCGTACCGCCATCACGTCGGAATGGTCGCCAAAAATCGACAGCGCATGGGTGGCGATGGTGCGCGCAGCAACATGCAGCACAAACGGCGTCAGTTCACCGGCCAGTTTGTACAACGTCGGGATCATCAGCAGCAGGCCCTGCGATGAGGTAAACGAGGTCGACAGCGCGCCGGTTTGCAATGCGCCATGTACCGTGGCGATCGCACCGCCTTCCGACTGCATTTCCACCACTCGTGGCACGTCGCCCCAGATATTTTGACGGCCGTCGCCGGACCAGGCATCCGCCTGTTCCGCCATGGTCGAACTGGGGGTGATTGGGTAGATGGCAATCACTTCGCTGGCGCGGTAGGCGACGGAAGCGACTGCATTATTACCATCTGTAGTAATCATCAACTTTACCTTTCATTGCTCAAAAAGCTGCGAAAGTCACCTCTCGCAGTAATTAACAAAGTCTAGCAGAGGGATATATTGGCCCTTTATCGCGTTTGTGTGGCGGATGATAAATCGACAAAAAATGCAACGAGGAGATATTTCACGACTTTAAATGGCCCTGAAGAAAAATTGTCATCGTTGTTTAACGACAATTTATTTCCGGCGCGTCATACTGGTGAATAGGTAAACTTACAGAAGAAAAAACGATGAGCGGATTTATGTATTTAACCATGGCGATAGTCGCAGAAGTGATCGCCACCACCATGCTGAAAGCCTCTGAGGGATTCACTCGCTTGTGGCCGTCGCTGGTGGTCGTGGTCGGCTATGGCGTAGCTTTCTGGGGGCTGTCGATGGTGGTGAAAACTATGCCGCTGGGCATTGTTTACGCCATCTGGTCGGGCATGGGTATTGTTCTGGTGTCAATTGCCGCGGTATTTGTTTATCAACAAAAGCTGGATTGGCCAGCCGTACTGGGGATGGGATTAATTATTGCTGGCGTGTTGGTGATTAATTTACTGTCGAAAACCGCAGCGCACTGATCCTTATTTAAACCGAAACAATCGCCAGCGCGACATTCAGTGGCGCTGGCAGAAAAGCTTATTAATAAATAACGGAAAATAATAGATTACCCCCAAACTTGGATCTTCCTTTTACCGGCAAAAAATGCGCCATTTTGACACCGCATTTTGGTGCTGTTCGCCCCGCCTCAAAGCGTTAACCTCTCCTAAAATGCCTGCTTAACCCTGCTGTGACTGACCCTTGTTCAGGTCGGGCAGGGATGTTCGACGTTTGCTCCGCGGACAGAGCGGAAAAATCCAGTAACCATAATAATTTCGTCGCTGTTCAAATAAACGGCAAATAATTGCAGGAATATATTTTCATTATTTATATATCAGGCTAGATTAAACAGGTTTGCATCAAAGATAACCTAACGTGTCCGCAATAAAGTGATGCGAGTTATCGGCAATGGCGATTTTACACAGCGCAGTTTCGGGTTCAGGAGTGGATTAATGACAATATTAAAAGGGTTGCTGGCCGGCACCGTACTGCTTTTGGCCGCCTGCAGCAGCAACAACGAAGAACCAGTCCAGCAGGCTAACAGTGCAAGAATCAATAACTTACAGACCAGTGCTAACTGTGCCATCGTTGGCGGCGTCACGACCGTGACCCACAATTTAAACGGCGAAGCGATCAGAATGTGCCAGATGCCGAACGGCAAACAGTGCGAAGAATCGACGTTGGGGCGGGGTGCCTGCGCGAGCGCCGGCTAACGGTTAATAACACCAGGCCGCAGAGCAGCCTGGTGCACAGGGATCACTGCACCCAATCGCGCAGTGTATAAACCAGGGTATGGTCGCCGCCGCTCAGCGTTAATTGCTGAGCGCTGAGGGTGACTTTTGCTCCTTTGCCCAGCACGTCGCCGATCACCCGATCCCACTGATTGAGTTGCGGGTCTGCGCACAGCATGCGTGTTGAGGCCAGACCTTTTACCGTCAGCACGCCATTTTGCAATTGGCCATTGCCAAAGAAGCGGTTACACATGGCACCGGAAACGTGCAGGGTTTCACCGAACTCGATGTTGGGCTGCTTGCCCTGGCCCGCTTTCACCGCTACGCCGTCGACGCTTTGCAGCACAAAGTTATGATGTAACAGGTCGCTTTCCTTTACCGTGTTTCCGTTTTGACTCATTCCACACCCGGCTAATAGCAGCGGTATTAACGCCACCAACATAAACTTTTTCATCGGGTTCTCCTTGCTGTACTTCATGCGTTGAGCTGGTTAGGGCAAGGCTCACCACGATCCAATTGGCTCACGTTCTGCAACGTGGTTTCCGAGATGCTGGTCAGCGCCTCTTCGGTCAGGAAAGCCTGATGACCGGTGAACAACACGTTGTGGCAGGCAGACAGACGACGGAAAATATCGTCCTGGATCACGTCATTGGATTTATCTTCGAAGAACAGGTCGCGTTCATTCTCATACACGTCCATCCCCAGGGCGCCGATTTTCTGTTGTTTCAGGGCATCAATCGCGGCTGATGAGTCAATCAGACCGCCGCGGCTGGTGTTGATGATCATCACGCCATTTTTCATCGCCGCAAAAGCGTCGGTGTTCAACAGGTGGTGATTTTCCGGCGTCAGCGGGCAGTGCAGGGTAATAACGTCAGATTGCGCGTACAGCGTTTTCAGATCGACATATTCCGCGCCCAGCTCCAATGCCTGTTCGCTTGGGTACGGGTCATAAGCCAGAAGTTTCATGCCGAAGCCTTTCAGGATGCGCATAGTGGCGACGCCGATCTTACCGGTGCCAATCACCCCGGCGGTACGGTTGTGCATGTTGAAACCGATCAATCCCTCGAGCGAGAAATTGGCATCGCGGGTGCGTTGATAGGCACGGTGAATACGACGATTCAGGCACATCATCATGCCCACGGCATGTTCAGCGACCGCTTCCGGCGAGTAGGCCGGAACGCGCACCACCTTGATGCCCAGTTCTTTGGCGGCGTCCAAATCGACATTATTGAACCCGGCGCAACGCAGAGCCAAAATTTCGACCCCCAACGCCGCCAGTTCTTCAAGCACTTCACGGCTGCCGTCGTCGTTGACGAAGATGCAGATGGCTTTGCAGCCGGCGGCGTTTTTGGCGGTTTTTTTACTGAGCAGGAAGTCGAAGAACTCCAGCTCGTAACCAAACTGCTGATTCACCAGTTCGAGATATTTACGGTCATACTGTTTGGTGCTGTATATCGCCAATTTCATCGTGGTTTCTCCCGCGTGATTTTGTGATCAATTTAACAGATTTTAGTAAATTCTACAATTGGTTAGCCTGTTTGATGCGCGTTGAATGGCAGCAGTTATCGTTGCCGCAAAGGGTATTGATTAAGGGTAGCTGGCAACGTCACAACAGGGTGAATATTCGGCGCGGAGTGGCTGAAAAGCGAAGCGTGAGAGATGAGAGAGAGGTTGGTTCCAGGCAAAAAAATCCCCACGGGGGTGTGGGGAATGGCTTCTCTAGTATAGTTAGCTAGCAGCTGACTTTTGTTAGAATGCTTGCAAGACTATTAATTATCAAAGGTAACGACAATAACAAAAGTCCGAAACAGTTCGCATTCATGTGATGAATATGTAACTAAAATTTACAGTATCCCTATCAACAGCTGCAAAAGCGCCGAAACGGGGCATCTTCGTCGGCGTTGGCTTCACCCTGTGTCAAATTCATGCCATCATTATTGCCAATTCAGGCATAGACTTACTTAAAACGCCCTCTGGCCAGGGTAAGCGGCCTAACTCAGGAATGAAGCAATCATTTAATGACTAAGCGATTGAAAGTATTCATAGGGATTGTGGTCAGTACGGCGATCTTGCTGCTGGTGCTGTGGCAAACTCTGCCGCGCTGGTTGCCGCGTGTGATCTCTCATTGGCTGCCACAGGGCAGCCAGTTGGTTTTGCAAGGCAAACCGCATTGGCGTCAGGGGGCATTGCAGCTGGATGGCGCGCGTTTTCTGGCACAAGACTGTTTGCTTGCCGCCGTCGGACCGACCCGATTGGCCTATCAGCAGGGGCGGTGGGAGCTCATCAGCGATAAGCTGAATGTCGATACTGCCTGCTTATCAAAATTACCCGCCGCTGACGCCAGCAGTGCACCACTGGCGCTGGACCAATTGCAAAAACAACTGCCGCTGCTGGACGTTACCATCAAGGATTTCGCGGTGGTGCCGTGGCAGTACTACGCCGGTAAATTACAGATACATTCCTCTGCAGAGGGCCAGCGCCTGCAATATCAGGGGCCGAATATTCAGGTCGATGCGCTGTTGGATCCGCAGCAGCAATTGACGCTCAACGGCCTGACGATCACTGCGCCAGACAGCCCACAACCGCTGCACCTGACCGGCAAAATAGCCATTCCGCTCGATTTGGACAGTATTCCGGCACAAGGGGCGCTGCAGGGTGAAATGCAGACCGGCTATCTGGACAAACCCTTACTGTTGGACATGCGCTGGCAACAGCAGCAGGGCGTGCTGACGCTGACGGAAAAGGGGGAAAACAAACCCCTGGCGACGCTACCCTGGGAGATCAACGCCCAACAGGTCAGCATTAAACAGGGCGAATGGCGCTGGCCATACAGCCAGCAACCGCTAAACGGCGGGGTGAACATTGCGCTGCACGACTGGAGTAAAGGTTTTGATGAGACGCAGATCAGCGCCCGTTTGAATGTCATCACCGACGGCCATAACGGCAAAGGCAACGCGGTATTGACGCTGGGGCCGGGTAAAGTCGGCCTGACCGACAGCGATCTGCGTTTCCAACTGACCGGCCAGGCGAATCTGTCCGACTTTTCAATGACTGCCTCGATCCCCGGTATTGTCAGCGGCACCATCCTCAACCCGACGCTGGTCTTGCAGTCCGGTTCACTGCTGCGACTGTGGGGCAACGCCACGCCGGAAATGAAATTGGAAGAGGCGCGTTTGCCGTTGGCCGGGGTGAAAGTGACTGCTGCCGGCATCACCGGTCGGTTGCAGGCCATTATTAACGCCAGCGACAGCTACTGGGGACGTTTTAAACTGCATCTGGACGGCAAGGCGCAAGATTTTTGGCCGGACCACGGCAACTGGCAATGGCGCTACTGGGGCAACGGACAATTACCGCCGTTGCAGGCTGCCTGGGACGTTGCCGGCAGCGGCAGTTGGCAGGACAGCACGCTGATCCTCGATCGGCTTTCCACTGGTTTTGATCGTTTGAAGTACAGCATGGTAACGGTGGATGCGCCGCGCCTTAGCCTCAGCCAGCCGCTGCGTTGGCAGCGGGACGAGAAAGCCCCGGCGTTCAATGGCGAACTGCAACTGGTTTCAGGCAAGGTCAGCTTTACTAACGGTGGTTACCTGCCGGCACCGGTGTTGGCGCTTCAGATGAAGGGCACAACGCCGGATAATTTCCAGCTGCAGGGCAAACTGCAGGCGGAACAGATTGGTCCTATAGCGCTACGTGGCCGCTGGGACGGTGAGCGTTTACGCGGAGAGGGCTGGTGGCCGAAGCAGTCGCTGAAGGTGTTCCAACCGCTCATCTCGCCGGATCTCAATATCAAACTGCGCGACGGTGAATTCTATGCGCAATCGGCCTTCTCTGCCGCCCGGGTGCAGGGTTTTGAGGCGGGTGGCCATTGGGTGGTGAAGCAGGGCGGCATGTGGCTGAAAGACGGTGAGATGAGCGGGCTGGATTTCGTCATGTCCTACCGCCTGAAAAATCACATTTGGCAACTCGGCGCCAAGCAACCGATGATGCTGCGCATCAAGTCTTTCCGCAATCTGTTCGAAATGCAGAATATTACCGCCGATCTTCAGGGCGCTTATCCTTACAGCGAGCAGGCACCGCTGACGCTGAGCAACGTCGGTATGGACGCGTTGAACGGCCACATCAGCCTGTCTGCGCTGCGCATGCCGCAGCATGACGCCGCCGTATTGAAGCTGGATAAGGTGGATCTCAGTGCCTTGTTTACCGCGTTGAAGCCAAAACAGTTTGCCATGTCAGGACGGGTAGACGGTGAATTGCCGCTGTTCCTGAATCATCCTAAATGGCTGGTGCGCAACGGTTGGATTGCCAACGCCGGCATGTTGACGCTGCGCCTGGACAAGGACATGGCCGATGCCATCGGCAGTAATAATATGGCGACCGGCGCCGCGATAGATTGGCTGCGCTATATGGAGATTAACCGCTCCAAAGCCAGAGTCGATCTCGACAACCTCGGTGAACTGACGCTGAAGGCGCGAATTGACGGGGTTAACCCGCAAAAAAGCGCTAAAAGAGAGGTTATCCTGAACTATAGCCATCAGGAAAACGTGTTTCAGCTTTGGCGCAGCCTGCGCTTTGGCGACAATTTACAGGAGTGGCTGGAACAGGCCCTCACCAAACCTGGGGAACAACCATGAAAATCATCAGCGGGCCATTACTGGCCGCCGTGCTCGGCACCTCAATGCTGAGCGGCTGCGTGCCACGCATCGAGGTCGCCACGCCTAAAGATCCGATCACCATCAATATGAACGTCAAGATTGAACATGAAATTCACATCAAAGTGGATAAAGACGTCGAGAATCTGCTGAAAGACAAAAGCGGTCTGTTCTAGGAGCCAACATGAAAAAACGTTATTTAGGCTTGATTGGCGCCGCCTGGCTGTTCAGCAGCATGGCAATGGCATTGACGCTGGATGAGGCCAAGCAACAGGGGCGCGTCGGTGAAACGCTCAACGGCTATATTGCGCCGGTGAAGCAGGACGCCGAAACCTTGACCCTGGTGAAAAATATTAATGCCGGACGCACCGAGAAATACCAACAGGTGGCGGACAGCAACCATATCGCCATCGACGATGTGGCGCGTATGGCCGGGCAAAAACTGGTCGCCCGTGCCCCCGTGGGGGAATACGTACGCGGCATAAACGGCCAATGGTTGAAGAAATAAAAAAAGCGCGCCCTGAGGCGCGCAATAGCGATATAACATTGGATTTTTATGAGGGTAGAGCGGGTTTGACAGGATTTGGCTTGTTCTGTTGTAGCTTTGCAGGGGCATCAAACCCCTGCAACGGGCATCAGGCGGCAACAACCTGTGCCAGCGTGGCTTTGGCATCGGCCTGTGCTTTGGTGGCAACATCCGGCCCGTAGGCGATACCTTCAGCGAACACAAACTCGACGTCTGTGATACCGATAAAGCCCAGGAACAGACGCAGGTAAGGTTCGACCAGGTCAGTCGGGGTGCCTTTGTGAATGCCACCGCGGCTGGTCAGAATGATGGCACGCTTACCTTTCACCAGGCCTTCCGGACCGTTTTCGGTGTAGCGGAAGGTGACGCCGGCACGAGCAATCAGGTCGAAATAGTTCTTCAACTGGGTCGGAATGTTGAAGTTATACATCGGGGCCGCCATAACGATGGTGTCATTGGCTTGCAGTTCGGCGATCAGCTCGTCGGACAACGCCAGGGCTTCGGTTTGACGCGGGGTCAGCGGCGTGTCGGAAGGACGCAGGGCGCCAACCAGTTCACCGTCCAGTACCGGGATTGGCTGTGCAGCCAGGTCACGCACGGTGATGGTGTCGTTGCTATGAGCCTTTGCCCACTGCTCAACGAAGAAATCTGCCAGTTGGTTAGACTGCGAGTAGCCCGCCAGGATGCTTGATTTAAGAACCAATACTTTGCTCATCGGTAATTCCTTACGTTATGACAGTGACATCAGGACAACGCGTCCTTTGCATGCAGTACACTCTATTCACATTTTTTCAGCAGTGATAGCGCAATATTTCGAGACCTTTGTTCGATTTTATTGAATAAGCTGCCGGGACATAAGCGGCGGGATTATGGGGAAAAAGGGGCTTATGTTATTCTGCGCACTTAAAGCTGAAAACTCGCTAACCCATTACCAAACCGCTGCTAAAGCTTGATACAGCAGCGATGAAACAAGGAATACCGAACGTGAAATCTCCGCTCGCGGCACTGTCTGCCCAACTGGGCGAGCTGATGCTCCGTGACCAACAACGTCTGCAACGTCGGCTGCAGGGCGCACGAAAAATCAAAAATCCCGATGCTCAGTCGGCCGTCGCCGCCGAGCTGGAAAGTGACATAACGGCAGCGTTGCAAAAAGTGCAGTCGCGCGCCGCATCCTGTCCGAAAGTCACCTACCCGGAAAACCTGCCGGTCAGTCAGAAAAAACAGGATATTCTGCAGGCCATCCGCGACCATCAGGTGGTGATTGTTGCCGGTGAAACCGGTTCGGGGAAAACCACCCAGTTGCCGAAGATCTGTCTGGAGCTGGGGCGCGGGGTCAAAGGGCTGATCGGCCATACCCAACCTCGACGCCTGGCGGCGCGTACCGTAGCCAACCGCATTGCCGACGAGCTGGAAACGCCGTTGGGCGGCAGCGTCGGTTATAAGGTGCGCTTTAACGACCAGGTCGGCGAAAACACCCTGGTCAAACTGATGACCGACGGGATCCTGTTGGCGGAAATCCAGCAGGACCGGCTGCTGATGCAGTACGACACGTTGATTATCGATGAAGCGCACGAACGCAGCCTGAACATTGATTTCATCCTGGGTTACCTGCGTGAACTGCTGCCAAAGCGCCCGGATCTCAAAGTCATCATCACTTCGGCGACTATCGATCCGCAGCGTTTTTCGCGCCATTTCAATAACGCGCCAATTATCGAAGTCTCTGGTCGTACTTATCCGGTCGAAGTGCGTTATCGTCCGGTAGTGGACGATGCCGACGATACCGACCGCGATCAACTGCAGGCGATTTTCGATGCGGTAGATGAGCTGGGCCGCGAAGGGCCGGGGGATATCCTGATCTTCATGAGCGGCGAGCGCGAAATTCGCGACACCGCCGACGCCCTGAACCGTCTTAATTTGCCGCATACCGAGGTCCTGCCGCTGTATGCCCGTCTGTCGAACAGCGAACAGAACCGGGTATTCCAGTCGCATCACGGCCGACGCATCGTGCTGGCGACCAACGTGGCGGAAACCTCACTGACCGTACCCGGCATCAAGTACGTGATTGATCCCGGTACCGCGCGTATCAGTCGTTACAGTTTCCGCACCAAGGTGCAGCGCCTGCCGATCGAGCCGGTTTCGCAGGCTTCCGCCAATCAGCGCAAGGGCCGCTGCGGGCGCGTCTCCGACGGTATTTGCATTCGTCTGTACTCGGAACAGGACTTCCTGTCGCGTCCGGAGTTTACCGATCCGGAGATCCTGCGCACCAACCTGGCGTCGGTTATCTTGCAGATGACGTCGCTTGGGTTAGGGGATATCGCCGCTTTCCCGTTCGTTGAGGCGCCGGACAAGCGCAATATTCTCGATGGCGTACGCCTGCTCGAAGAGCTGGGCGCAATTAAAACGGCCGACAATGGCCACTACCAGCTCACGCCTCAGGGGCGTCAATTAGCGCAGTTGCCGATCGACCCGCGCTTAGCGCGCATGGTACTGGAGGCGCAGAAAAGCGGCAGCGTGCGTGAAGTGATGATCATCACCGCTGCGCTGTCGATACAGGATCCGCGCGAACGGCCAATGGACAAGCAGCAGGCCTCGGACGAGAAACACCGACGCTTTGCCGACAAAGATTCGGATTTCCTGGCTTACGTCAACCTGTGGGACTGGCTGAAAGAGCAGCAGAAAGAGCACTCATCCAGTCAGTTCCGTCGGCTGTGCCGCAATGATTTCCTTAACTATTTGCGGGTGCGTGAATGGCAGGACATTTATACCCAGCTGCGTCAGGTGGTGAAAGAGCTGGGGCTGCCGGTCAACAGCGAACCTTCCGATTACCGCAGCGTACACACCGCGTTATTGACCGGTTTGCTATCGCATATCGGCCAGAAAGATGCTGATAAGCAAGAGTACACGGGCGCTCGCAACGCAAGATTTTCTATCTTCCCAGGTTCAGGTCTGTTCAAGAAGCCGCCGAAATGGACCATGGTGGCCGAACTGGTTGAGACCAGCCGCCTGTGGGGGCGTATCGCCGCACGTATCGAACCGGAGTGGATTGAGCCGTTAGCCCAGCACCTGGTGAAGCACAGCTACAGCGAACCCCATTGGTCGAAATCCCAGGGTGCGGTGATGGCCACCGAAAAAGTGACGCTGTTCGGGTTACCCATCGTCGCTGCGAGACAGGTTAATTACAGCACCATAGATCCGCTGCTGTGCCGAGAACTGTTTATCCGCCATGCGCTGGTGGAAGGCGACTGGCAGACGCGCCATGCATTCTTCAGTGCTAACCTGAAGCTGCGTGCGGAAGTGGAGGAACTGGAGCATAAGTCGCGCCGTCGTGACATTTTGGTTGATGATGAAACCCTGTTCAGTTTCTACGATCAGCGCATCCCTGGCGAGGTGATCTCCGGGCGTCATTTTGACAACTGGTGGAAAAACGCCGCAAAACAGAACGCGGATTTGCTCAGCTTTGAAAAAGAGATGCTGATCAAGGACGGTGCCAATAAGGTCAGTGCGCTGGACTATCCGAATACCTGGCATCAGGGCAACCTTAAGCTGCGCCTGACCTATCAGTTTGAGCCAGGTACCGACGCCGACGGCGTGACGGTGCATATTCCTCTGCCGATCCTTAATCAGGTTGAGGATCAGGGTTTTGAGTGGCAAATTCCGGGCATTCGCCGTGAATTGGTGATCGCCCTGATCAAGTCGCTGCCCAAACCGGTTCGTCGCAACTTTGTGCCGGCACCGAACTATGCCGAGGCTTTTCTGGGACGGGTCACCGCGCTGGAATTGCCGCTGTTGGATGCGCTGGAGCGCGAGCTGCGCCGTATGACTGGCGTGACGGTGTCACGAGATGACTGGCAGTGGGAACAGGTGCCCGATCACCTTAAAATGACTTTCCGGGTGGTGGGGGAAAAACACAAAACCCTGCTGGAAGGCAAAAACCTGACCGCGCTGAAGCTGCAACTGAAAGACAAGGTGCAGGAAACCCTGTCTGCGGTGGCGGACGATGGGCTGGAGCAAAGCAATCTGCATATCTGGAGCTTCGGCAAACTGCCGGAGTTTTATGAGCAGAAACGCGGTGGCTATTCGATGAAGGCCTATCCGGCGCTGGTGGATGAAAAAGACAGCGTGGCGATCCGTTTGTTCGACAGCGAGCAGGAACAGCAACAGGCGATGTGGCAGGGAACGCGCCGCCTGCTGTTGCTGAACATTCCATCGCCCATCAAGTATCTGCATGAAAAACTGCCTAACAAAGCCAAGCTGGGGCTGTACTTTAACCCTTATGGCAGGGTGCTGGATTTGATTGACGACTGCATCTCGTGCGGCATCGATAAGCTGATTGCCGAGCACGGCGGGCCGGTTTGGCAGGAAGAGGATTTTGCCCGCCTGCAGGAAAAAGTGCGCGCCGAGCTGAATGAAACGGTGGTAGGAGTAGCCAAACAGGTCGAGCAGATCCTTACTGCGGTATTCAACATCAATAAACGGCTGAAAGGCCGGGTGGACATCTCCCTGGCGCTGGCGCTGTCGGATATCAAAAACCAGCTCGGCGGCCTGGTTTATCGCGGTTTTGTGACCAACAACGGCTGGAAGCGCCTGTCGGATACGTTGCGCTATCTGCAGGCAATTGAACGCCGTCTGGAGAAGCTGGCGACCGATCCGCATCGCGATCGTGCGCAGATGCTGCGGGTGGAACAGGTGCAACAGGCCTGGCAACAGTGGCTGAACAAACTGCCGCCGAAGCGGCAGCAGGATGAAGAGGTGAAAGAGGTGCGTTGGATGATCGAAGAACTGCGCGTCAGCCTGTTCGCTCAACAACTTGGCACGCCTTACCCGATCTCTGACAAGCGTATCTTGCAGACTATCGAGCAGCTTTCGGGCTGAGCAACGCGAACAGGCAGCCTGTGCAGACCAGACACAGCAGGCTGCACACCAGCAGCGTTGCGGGCAGGTTTTGCCCAACGGCGGCCAGGGACAGCCCGGCGCCAATCAGCAGGTAGTAAAGCAGGCCAAAAATCGCGCCGGCGGTGCCCAGTTGCTGCCGGTAGCGATTCAGGGCCTGACTCAATACATTGGGGATCGCCAGGCCGAAGGCCAGGCTGATCAGCATGCAGGGCAGCAACATCATTATGCTGTGCTGCCAGTAACCTAATGCCAGCGCCGCGCCACACGCCAGCAGGCTACCCAGCAGGATTTGACGCTCTGCGCTGATATCCCTGGCCAACAAATGGCGATTGACTAACGCGCCAAGCAGGCTGCCCAGCGCCAGGGCGATGCCAGAGTAGCCAAACTGTCGGCTGCTCAGCCCCAGTCGTTCAAACATGAACGGTGCCAGGCTGAAGTAGCTGAACACCATAATATTAAAGCCTGCCACCAATAAGGCACTACACCAGATATGCCGGTCGCGCAGGATAATCCAGCCACTGCTTGCCGCAGAGGCTTGTAATGCGCCGCCCGGCGGCTGCGTTTCCGGCAGAGCGTACCAGCACCAAATCAGCAGGGCCCATGCCAGCATCCCCTGGGCAATGAATATCGCCATACTGCCGCCCCAACTGACCAAAATTCCCCCCGCCAACATACCCAGAACCGGGCTGATCGACAGGGCAATGCCGAGGGTGGCGAAGACTTTCCCCAGAGCGTGCCCCTGATACACGTCACGCAGCATGGTTTGCGTGACGATAGAGCCGACCGCAGCACCGAAGGCGATGGTGGCGCGAGCGGTCAACAACAGCGTGAAATGCGAGCTCAGCAACGCCACCACCGCGCCGCCCAGATACAGTGTCAGCCCTGCCAACATGGTCACTCTGCGGCCAAACCGATCGCACATTACCCCCCAGAAAGCGACGCCGAAGGCAAAAGCGAAGAAATAGATCGACAGCGTCTGGCTGGCCTGGGCGGCACTGACGTTGAAATCGGCGCGGATCGCGGTGAGCGCCGGGCTATAAAGGGTTTCGAGCACCTGTGGCGCCATTATGCTGGCGACCATTAATGGCAGAGGAAGGCGCGACATGGGAATTGACCTTTAACAATGAATAATCGCGCCAGTATAGGGAAAGCCAAAATGTTCAATTACAATTATCAGGACAAAAAATAACGAGAAAAGGACAACTCATGGCCTTGATTGCCCAACGTGATGCCTTCGACCCGGATAGCTGGCCTGCACCGCTGCTGGGGATTGCCGCCGAGCTAGCCAATCATGACTCTAAAGAGCACTGTCATCGGCGTGCTCAGTTGCTCTATTCGTCCCGTGGATGCATGACGGTGACGCTCAGCGATCGTTGGTTGATTTTACCGCCAACGCGCTGTTTGTGGATCCCCGGTGGGATCCGGCATCGGGTACAGCTGCACGGCCAGGTGGCCTATCGCTCAATCTATCTGGAGCCTGAATTGGCGCCTGCCAGGCTGCAAGAGTGCGCGGTATTGGCGGTCAATCCCTTGCTGGCAGCGGTGATTGAACGTATCGCTTATTGGCCGTTTAATCAGGCGATCGAATGCCGGGCGGCGCGCGATCTGGTGCCGGTGCTGATCAACGAACTGAATGCGGCACGGCTAGAGAGCACCGGACTGATACTGCCCAGGGATGCTCGTTTGGCTCGCTGGCTGGAGAACCTCGACAAGCGGGATGAACTGCCGGGGTTGAGCGTACTGGCACAGGAATTGAATTTGCATGCCAAAACGCTGACGCGCATTTTTCAGCGCGAGAGCGGGTTGAGCTATCAGCAGTGGAGCCAACAATGGCGGTTGATGCGGGCGATTGAACTGCTGGCGGAGATGCCCAGGGTCAGCACCGTGGCACAGCATTTGGGCTTCTCCAGCGACAGCGCTTTTATCGCGTTCTTCCGGCAGTTCACCGGCACCACGCCCAAGGGCTTTATGGCGGGAAACGTCTCAAGGGAAACCGGCGCAGAAGCCCACGCCGGCTTATAACGCTTATTTCCCCGCGGCCAGTGCGTCCAGCGCATCGCGGATACCGGTCACCGCCAGTGCGCGGTTATCGGCACGGTAGCGATCTTTGGCTGCCGGTGCGGAGCTTTGAATGGCGATGAGCTTCCAGCCAGCGGCGGTTTTCAGCAATAACGGCGAGCCGCTGTCGCCGGGCAGGGTATCGCATTGATGCGACAGTACGCCTTGTTGCGCCCAACCCGTCACTTTACAGTTTTGGTGACTGTAGAGATCGTCGAGGTGATCTCCCGGATACCCGGCCTGGGTAATCAGCCGTTTGGCCTGTTTCAGCGCCTGAGTCAGAGCCTTGCTGTCGCCTTGCCACAGCGGCAACGGCTTAATCGGCAGCGCCTTTTTATCCTTCAGGCGGATCAGGGCAAAGTCATACGCCGCGGCTGCGGGCGGTACGATCCAGCCGTCGCCGTCGGCCTTGAGCTTTTTGCCCAGCTTGCGGTCAACCAGCGTCTCGATATTGTCGGTCTGGTATTGCCAACTCTTGTTGCCGGCCACAAAGCGCAGTGCGATCGCCTTGTCCAATTGGCCCGGCGGTGCCAGCACGCAGTGACCGGCGGTGAGTGCCAGATGAGGAGAGATCAGCGTGGCGGTGCACAAATTACCGCTGGCGGTTTCTACCTGGCCAATCGCCTGCCACGGCCAACCGTCGGTTTCGGTGACCTTGATGCGTTCATCTTTGCCAAAAAACAGGCGTGTTTGCTCAGCGATCGATGCATCGGAAGGGCTATCGGCCCTTGCTGAGAGGGAAAGTGCGAGCGGGAATGAGCACAGCAACAGCAAAACGGTTATGCGCATAGGTTTCTTGCCTGGAAATGACGGGTCATCCATAAACACACTGAATGGTAACTATAGACTGATTTAGTCGCAGTGTGGATGGGCAGTGATTGATTTTTCAATAATTTCTTATCCCGAGGGGCTGAGCGGCTACAGATAAAAAAAGGCGGCAATGATCCCGCAAAGGATCAGGCTGGCCAAAATGATTTCAAATAGGTAGCGACGCAGCATGATGAGAACCCCCGATGAAAAAACACCCGGCGAACCGGGTGTTGGACAACTCAAGCCTGGACTGGTGAGGGGAGCCTCACTTCAGATTGCGATTATGCCGCTGGCGTGCTGGTGGCTTTTTTGTGGCTGGCTTTTTTGTGGTGTTTCTTGGCGGCCTGGGCTTTCTGAGCCGGCGCTTTTTTGGCAGTAGCTTTGTGGTGCTTTTTAGCCGCCTGCGCTTTTTGTACTGGCGCTTTCTTCGCGTGATGTTTCTTCACGTGAGTGGTTTTAGCCGGAGCTGCGGTGGTGGTAGTCGCTGTCGCAGCAGGGGTTGCCGTGGTGGTGGCAGCGTCAGCAGCGAAGGCAACAGAAGACAGACCCATTGCAGCGGCAACAACCAGAGCTAATACTTTTTTCATTGTAGATTCCTCAAATGACTCATCATGTATCGAGCCCACTGCGGGGCCGGTGTAAAGATAGTAGGCAAACGCCAGAATGCTTTCCGTGAGTGATTGGTTTCGGCGTGTAACCTAATGTACGAACCCACAGAAAAGGGAGATGAAAGCGCCGGCGAGCGACAACCGTGGTTAGAGCGGATGCCCAATAGGCACTGAATTTTGCCATTTTAGTTACAACATACATATGGAGGGTTGCCGACTACACTCTCTGCGGCCAAGGTGTCGTAGGAGGGGGAAGTGCGCTATGGAATCATGCTGGCAAAGCAGGGGAAAATGCCCAGGCACGGGACATTGTGCCTGGGGACAGGATTACAGGTAGCGGTTTTCCAAATGCTTGCGGAAATAGGCCGGGTTAAGCGCTTCGCCGGTCGCGTTAGCGATCAGCGTATCGGTAGGGAAACGGCTGCCGTGGCGCCAGATATTCTGCTTCAGCCAGTGGAACAGCGGATTCAGGTTGCCTTCGGCAATGTCGCTGCTCAACGATGGCATTGCTTCACGTGCGCTGTGGAACAGCTGCGCGGCATACATGGCGCCCAGAGTGTAAGTCGGGAAGTAACCGAAGGCACCGTCAGTCCAGTGAATGTCCTGCATGCAGCCATTACGGTAGTTGCCGACGGTGTCCAGGCCGAGGTAACCCTTCATTTTCTCATTCCACAGTGCCGGAATGTCCTCCACCTCGATCTCGCCTTCAACCAGAGCTTTCTCGATCTCATAACGCAAGATTACGTGCGCCGGGTAGCTCACCTCGTCAGCATCTACGCGGATCAGGCCGGGTTTTACACGCTGATTCAGACGGATAAAGTTAGCTTCTTCCAGCGCCGGCTGCTCGCCAAATTGCTGGGTCACCAACGGGCGCAGGATCTTCAGGAAGTCGCTGCCGCGCGCCAACTGCATTTCAAACAGCAGGCTTTGCGATTCGTGGATGGCCGTTGAGCGCGCCTGAGCTACAGGTTGGCCCAGCCAGTCACGCGGCAGGTTTTGCTCGTAGCGGGCATGGCCGGTTTCATGCACGATACCGAGCAGTGCCGTCAGGAATTCTTTATCGTTATAGCGAGTGGTGATGCGCACGTCTTCAGGTACGCCACCGCAGAATGGGTGGGCACTGACGTCCACGCGGCCGCCATCAAAGTTAAAACCGAGCAGTTTCATTACGCTCAAACTCAGTTGACGCTGGGTATCCACATTGAACGGCCCCTGTGGGATCAGGCAAGGTTCCTGAGCCTGTTTGGTCACCACTTTCTGCAGCAGGTCAGGCAACCAGGTTTTCAGATCGCCAAAAATGCGGTCGATATCGCTGCTGCGCATGCCCGGTTCATACAGATTCAGTAGAGCATCATAGCGGCTGGTACCTGCTGCTTCGGCACGGATCTGCGCTTCCTGTCGGCTAAGCTTGACCACTTCACGCAGGTTCTCCGCGAAACCTTCCCAGTCGTTGGCTGGACGCTGAGCGCGCCAGGCATGTTCACAACGCGCGCCGGCCAGCGACTTGGCTTCGACCAGCGACTCCGGTACCAGCACCGCATTGTCATATTGGCGACGCATTTCCAGCAGGTTGGCGCGATCAATGTCATCCAGGGTTTCCTGCTGTGCACGTTCAAACAGGCGGCCGGTTTTTTCTGCGGTCAAAATTTGGTGTTGCAGTACGCTCAGTTCAGCCAGCGCTTCCGAACGTGCTTTGCTGCCGCCCGGTGGCATCATGGTTTGCATGTCCCAACCGGCAATAGCGGAAAGGTGGCCGAAGCGCGACAGGCGGGTGAACAGGGCGCGCAGCTCGTCGTATGAGGATGGGGTATGTGCAGATGTCATCGTTTAGCTCCATATTATTTTAATCCGGATCACTCTTTCGCGTAGTCATGCTGCGCGTGAACAGGGTTACACCGGGTCTGCTTTTAAATCGAAAGTGGGCTTGATTGGCCAACAGAAACGGAAGCTGGCACCGCCGAGCGAACTGGCGTCTACATAAACCTGGCCCTGATAGGCCACGGCAATCGAATGCACAATGGCCAGGCCCAGGCCGCAACCGCCGGTGGCACGATCGCGGCTCGGATCGAGGCGGACAAAGGGTTCGAATACCCGTTCACGCTCTTCCGGCGGAATGCCCGGGCCATCGTCTTCTACCTGTAAGCAGGCATTGTCGCCGTCAAACCACAGGCCGATACGCAGGCGCTGTTCGGAGTAACGCAATGCGTTGTTTACCAGGTTATCCAGCACCCGCTCCATCAGACGCAAATCAACGCCGCCAAAATCGCCGACGTGGGGGATATCCAGTTGAATTTCTCGTTCCGGGTGGATCAGCCGCAGGTCATCCGCCTTGTCTTCCAACCATTTGGGCAAATCGAGCGGCTCTATATTGAGCGCCACCTGGGGACGATCCAACCGCGCGTAGGTAAGCAGTTCATCGATAAGTGACTCCAACTGGCCGATATCGCGATTCAATGCCTGTTGCTCGCTATCGGACAGATTATCGCTCATCGCCAGCCGATAACGCAGCCGTACCAGTGGCGTACGCAGCTCGTGGGCGATGCCGTCGATGAGCTGCTTCTTGCTGGCGATCAGCGTATTGACGTTATCCGCCATCTGGTTAAAGGCCACCCCAAGCCGGTTCAGACTGGAGGTAGGATCGAAATGGGTACGTTCATCCAGGTGCCCGGCCCCTAGGCGCTGTGCCGCATTTTCCAACTTCAGCAAATCCTGCCAGTGCGGGCGCATCCACAGAAACACCGGCAGCGCCAGCGACATGCCGATAAACACCAGCAGCGCCAAATCCAGCAGCCGCATTTGATGCAGATAAAACAGATAAGGGATCGGACCCACCACCAACACATAGTGGCTACGGGGAATGCGCTGCATAAAGGTGTATTGATCGTCGAGCGCGATAATTTCGCCAAGGCGCAGACGCTTTTTCAGGTCTTCACTCAGATCCTGTTTACCCAGCGGTTCAATGTGCAGCTTGAACGACAGGTTCAAATCCAGCGTGGCGATGGTCTTGTTCCAGTCTTTCAGCGGGATTTCCCGCAGTTCGCTGCGCATCAGGTACAGCGAACTTTTCATCAGGTCGTCCATCGACTGGCGGCCGGCGCGTTCAGCGGTGACTTTGTACACCAGGCCAACCAGCATCGCCATCACCAGGAAGCAAACGAAAAGCAGCAGGAAAAACTGCACAAAGAGCTTTCTCATTGCTGCACGAACTCCCAGGCGTTAGGGGCGAACAGGTAACCTTTATTGCGCACGGTTTTGACGCGAAAAGGCTCCAGTGCGTTGTCGTACAACTTGCGACGCAGGCGGGAAATCGCGACGTCGATACTGCGGTCCAGGCCGTCATAGCTCACGCCGCGCAGGTTTTGCAGTAGGGCTTCGCGATCCATGATTTGACCGGCATGGGTGGCCAGTTCCCACAGCAGATCGAAATCCGAGGTGGAAAGGGTGATGATCTCTTCGCCCAGCGTGACCTGGCGGTTGACCGGGTCGATGCACAACAAGCCAAAGTGCAAGGCGTTGTGCTGGGTGATTGGTTGGGTCAACTCTTCCTTTGGCTGATGGCCATGCTGACGCAGATGCAGGCGTAGCCGCGCCAACAACACCGCCGGGGGAGTGGTTTTCAGGATGTAATCGTTGGCACCCATTTCCAGCGAAAGGATATGGTTCATGTCGCTGTCCAGCGAGGTCAGCAGCACGATCGGGCCTGCGAAGGTCGGACGCAGATCGCGGCACAGCGTCATACCGTCCTTGCCGGGCAACATAATGTCGAGCAGCACCAGATCCGGTTGCTCCAGCTCGATGCGAGCCTGTGCGCTGTCGCCACGCGGCTCGATCAGAACCTCAATATCGTGCTTGCCCAGATAGGCGGCAATCAGTTTGCCGACTTCCGGATCGTCTTCAACAAAAACAATTTTATGCATATTCAGCGGTTTTATCAGAATAACGAAATTCAGCATAGCGCGGGGCACCGCGATAAGCCATGCAGATCATGCGCTAACGCAGGGGTCTTCCGCCATCCACGCCATGGGTTCGGCCGGTGACGTAACGACTGTCCAGCAAGTAGTTCACCAGGTTGACCACTTCACTTTCGCCGGGGGCGATTTTCATCAGCGATTTTGCCAACGCCTGCTGACGATAATGCTCTTCGTCGCCCGGGTTAAAGATAATCAGCGCAGGCGCGATGGCGTTGACCTTGACCTCCGGTGCCAGCTTGCGGGCAAACGAGCGGGTCATATTGTCCAGGGCGGCTTTACTGGCGGCATAGGCAATGTGTTTGTCGCTGCCTTTTTCCACCACATAATCTGTCAGGTGAATGATATCAGCCCCGGCTTGACCCTGACCCAGCAGGCAGGGCTCAAGCAGCTGATTCAGCAGGTAGGGGGTATAAACGTGAATTTGCAGCATCGCCGCCATCACCTGCTCTGGCGGCACCTCTGGGGATTCGGCTTGCCAGGCGCTGGCGTTGTGGATCACCGCGCGCAGTTTTGGGGCTGTTTGGCGTACCTGTTCGGCGAAACTGTAAATGCCCTCATGGGTGGAAAAATCCCCTTGAATACAGGTAGCGCCCAGTCTTTTCAGCTCGCTCAGCGCCGGATAAGTGCTGCGATAGGCAATGATCACCGGGATATCGCGCTGTAAGAATGACCTGGCCAGGGCCAGCCCAATCCGACGTGCGCCGCCGGTGATCAGGACCGGTGCAGAGTTGTGAAGTTCCATTGATTAAAGCTCCTGGACAGACTGGCAAACAATAGGGGAATTATGCCATTATACGGCGGAAATTCGTTAAAGCTTCGCATCGATTATCCATTTCAGGATGTAATACACTGGCAATGAGAGGAAGGGATGAACAGTAGTCACCTTGCACCCGTCGCCCGCAGTGAGAAAATCTGTTTTGATTACATGGATTTTCTGTCCGCATCGTGCAAGAAGCACTGGCGCTTTGTAGATGCAATCTATGGTGTGATGCCGTTTTTTGGCATGGTATTGAAATCGCAGGCTTCCGCATCACAAACGCGGAAAGAGCAGTTGAAGGCGTTGGCGCTGCAGGTGGTTTCCACCCAGGTCAGCGACGAAACCAACATTGTGCGTCTGATCGATCTGGCGCAGCAGCAGGGGCTGGCAGTGTTCGACATTAAACTACCGTATGCGCTCGATAAGCAGCAGTTGGCAGCCATCCAACAAGAGTGCGTTGAGGGAGTGATTATCTCTCAGGTGGGTGAACGCATGAGCATCAGTCTGGGTCTGTCCCAATCTAACTGACCGGGTGTTTCCACCCGGCCGTTTTTCACTACTGCAACATAAACCAGCCGGCTGGTACCGTGGCCACCAGCAACAGAAAAATACTGCCTTTCTCCAGCTGATTCAGCAATTTGACATCACCATGTCCGCGCCTTGCATAGATAAACACCAACAGCCCAGGCGCATACAGCAGCACCGACATCAGCAGATGCATCAAGCCTGACGCATAGAGCAGCCAAATGCCATACAGGCAAGCGCCCGTCGCGGCAAACATCAGCCGTTTGTCCTGACGACGGATCGCCACCTTAAACAGGAAGGCGCCGACCAGGAAATAGGGCACTAGGATCATTTCCGAAGCGATAGTCAGCAACGAGTTGTAGTTGCTGCCGGTCAGCCAGATCAGCACCAGAGCGAACTGTACCGCGAGGTTGGTCAGCCAAAGCGAAGCCGAAGGCGCGTGGTTCTTGTTCTGCTTGCTGAATATTTTCGGAAAAGCGCCGTGTTGCGCCGCCAGCAGCGGCACTTCGGCAGCCATAATCGTCCAGCTCAGGTAAGCGCCGCAGACCGAGACGATCAGTCCGGCGGCGATAATCACATCACCCCATGGCCCAATAAGATCGACCATCAACACTGCCATTGACGGATTGCGCATCTCAGCCAATTCGCTGCGCGGTACCACGCCCAATGAGAGCAGCGTTACCAGTAGATAAACCGCCAGTGCGGAAACCACGGCCAGCATAGTGGCGCGGCCCACATCTTTTTTATGGCGTGCACGGGCCGAAACCACCACTGCGCCTTCCACGCCGATAAACACCCACAGGGTGATCAGCATGGTATTTTTAACCTGTTCCCACACCGGTTTGCCAAGCGCGACGCCGTGGAAATCCAGCGTGAATACGTCCATTTTGAAGGCAACCGCCGCCAAGACGGCAAACATCCCTAGCGGCAACAGTTTGGCCAGGGTGGCGACCAAATTAATGCTGGCCGCAGTTTGCACGCCGCGCAGTACCAGCGCATGCACAATCCACAGCAGCAGCGACTCAGCCAGCAGCGCCTGCCAGGTATTGCCGTCACCTAAAATGACCTCGCCGCCACGATCGGTGAACAAACTTAGCGCGGCAAACACGATCACCAGGTAAGAAACATTGGCGATAACGGCGCACAGCCAATACCCCCAGGCGGAGCAGAAACCCACCAGTTCGCCGAAACCTTCTTTCGCATAGGTGAAAATACCGCCGTCCAGATCGGGCCTCAGGCGTGTGAGCAACAGCATGGCAAAAGCCAGAAACAGGATGCCGACACCGGTAATCGCCCAACCCAATAGCAGGGCGGCCGGACTGGCGACTTGCGCCATGTTTTGCGGCAGGCTGAAAACCCCAGCGCCCAGCATTGAGCTGAGCACCAATGCGGTTAACGCGGTAAGACCTAGTTTCTTTTCCAATGACGGATCCTGAACACAGAATAAACAACTGGGAGGGAACTGCTCGGCAGTAACAACGTAATGGTAATTACTGAACAAATAGACAATAGCCCTAAAAATTCGCGCAAATTCTACGGATGGATCTCTGCGGATGCAATGATTGAATATGCGATTTTTGCAAAAAATTATTCAACTGGCGGGCGACAGGCGGGGCAAAAAAAACGGGCAGCTCAATGGCTGCCCGATGGTAAACCGCAAAGTGAAACTTATTTGAACAGGTCAGCGCTGACGGTCAGGTTGCCGCCGCTCTTGTTCTGCCACTGACGGGTTACGTGATAGTACTTGGCGCCTTTCTCAGCCGCGCGTTTCGCCACTTCGGTAGAAACGTCGGTCATGCTGTTGAAGTGGCCGGTAAAGGTCACTGAGTCAAACGGCACCATCTGCGCGGCGGTCACGTTGTTTACTTCTTGAATCTTGGTGCCGTTAGGCAACGTGACAGTATAACGCTTACCGGTTGAAGACTGGGTTTCGAAGAAACGGCCTACGTCACGGCTTGGTGAGCCTGAAGAGGCTACGCCAGGGATTTCCACATTGGCAGCAGCAGCGCCACCGGCAGCCAGAGCGGCCTTACCGGCTTCAGAGTCGGCCGGGATGGCATCCGGGTTCTGAACGGTACGTTTAGGTGCATCGGCTTTATAGATGTAGGCGGTAATGAACTGGTTGCCGCCCTGGTTGGCATCAACCTGACGTACGATAAAGAAGGAGGCTGCGCCTTTCTTTTTCGCTTCTTTGGTGATGGCATCGTTGATGTCCGGCTGGCTGCGGTAGAAACCGCTGACGCTTACGGTATCGTAAGGCTCCAGCAGGAAGGCTTGTTCTTTCGGCAGCTCGGTAACGCCGTTAATCACGCGGTATTTCGGTTCTTTGCTCACTTCCGGCGCATCTTTGTGGTAAAGATCGGCGGTGACACGCCAGTTGCCGCCGTTGTTGCTGTTGTTGCTGTCCTGGATGTAGAAGGCGTCTGCACCCAGCTTGTCTGCACGGCGGGAAATGGCATCAGCAGCTTCATTGATGGCATTAAAGCGGCCGGTAATCGTGATGCGATCAAACGGCTTCAGCGCCGCTGCTTTTTCAGGAGTTAACTCTTGCGCCGCATGAGCGGACAGCGCAGTGAGTGATAACAAGGCTGACGCGATGATCGTGTTCTTCAGCTTCATAAAAAATCCTTTCGCCTAGCGCATTAACGTTTATAACGTGCTGAACTGTTTAGGTGTAATTCAGCCGCCGATTATTACATGTAATCTCGAGCAGTGTCTCAGCATTTTATGTCATCTCATGAGACAAATTCCCGGAAGAATGATGTCCGTCATTCTGCGCAGCATCGCCATAAGTTTCAATAATAAAGCCTTTGATGTCATAAGTGTTAATTATTCACAATTTTATAACTTTTATGCGTGCCAGCCGCGTCGCGCCAGATATCCGCGCACCGGGTGCTATCGCAATCTGGCCGCTAAAGCGCCATTCCAACGGGCTTTTTAACTTTAAATTGCGATTTGTCATGTCGTTAGCTGGGTTTTTATGTAAAAACAGACCTGAATGCGTAAGCAATTATGGATCATCGATCATATTTTCAGTAGGTTATAGATGGTGCCTTAATTCGATGCCGACAAGCGTAAGCAAAGGCCTGTCAGCCGGCGCCATCGCTATGGGCAGGACGATAATAAACATCATCAAAGACAGGTGAGAAGGGAACATTATGCGTATTGGTGTACCAAGAGAACGGTTGGCCAATGAAGCCCGGGTCGCAGCAACGCCGAAAACGGTGGAACAACTGCTGAAGCTGGGCTTTACCGTCGCGATTGAAAGCGGGGCGGGTAAACTGGCAAGTTTTGACGATGGCGCGTATCAAGCCGCTGGGGCTGAGATCGCCGACACTGCCGATGTCTGGCAGTCGGATCTGATTTTGAAAGTTAACGCGCCGCTTGAGGACGAGATCGCGTTAATGCGTGAGGGCAGCACCCTGGTCAGCTTTATCTGGCCGGCGCAAAACCCTGAACTGATTGCGAAGCTGGCCGAACGCAACGTCACCGCGATGGCGATGGACTCGGTGCCGCGCATCTCACGCGCACAGTCTATGGACGCGCTGAGTTCTATGGCGAATATCGCCGGCTACCGGGCGATTGTTGAAGCCGCGCATGAGTTTGGCCGCTTCTTTACCGGTCAGATCACCGCTGCGGGCAAGGTTCCACCGGCCAAGGTGATGATCATCGGTGCCGGCGTCGCGGGTTTGGCAGCCATCGGTGCTGCCGGCAGCCTGGGAGCCATTGTTCGCGCGTTCGACACTCGCCCTGAAGTTAAAGAGCAGGTGCAGAGCATGGGCGCGGAATTCCTCGAGTTGGATTTCGAGGAAGAAGCGGGCAGCGGCGACGGCTACGCCAAAGTGATGTCCGAAGCCTTTATCAAAGCAGAGATGGCGCTGTTCGCTGCTCAGGCGGCGGAGGTTGACATTATCGTCACCACGGCGCTGATCCCGGGCAAACCGGCACCGAAGCTGATTACCAAAGAAATGGTGGCTTCGATGAAACCGGGCAGCGTGATCGTCGATCTGGCCGCACAAAACGGGGGTAACTGCGAGCTGACCGTGGCCGACCGCGTGACCGTTACCGATAACGGCGTGAAAATCATTGGCTATACCGATCTGCCAAGCCGTTTGCCGACCCAATCCTCGCAGCTTTACGGTACCAACCTGGTTAACCTGCTGAAGCTGCTGTCGAAAGAGAAAAATGGCGAAATTGACGTCGACTTCGACGACACCGTGATCCGCGGCGTGACCGTGGTGCGCAGTGGCGAAGTCACCTGGCCGGCACCGCCAATCCAGGTTTCTGCCCAGCCGAAACAGGCGCAGGCGGCGGCCCCGGTCGCCAAGCCGGAGGCAAAACCGGTATCACCTTGGCTGAAATATGGCCTGATGGCGTTGGCGATTATTCTGTTTGGCTGGTTGGCCGACGCCGCGCCGAAAGAGTTCCTGTCTCACTTTACCGTGTTTGCGCTGGCCTGCGTGGTGGGTTACTACGTGGTGTGGAACGTCAGCCATGCATTGCATACCCCGTTGATGTCGGTCACCAATGCGATCTCAGGGATTATCGTGGTCGGTGCGTTATTGCAGATTGGCCACGGCGGTTGGGTGAGTTTCCTCTCCTTCATCGCCGTGCTGATCGCCAGCATCAACATTTTTGGTGGATTCACCGTCACTCAGCGCATGCTGAAAATGTTCCGCAAGAACTAAGGGGTAGCACATGTCTGGAGGATTAGTTACAGCTGCATACATTGTTGCCGCTATTTTGTTTATCTGCAGCCTGGCGGGTTTATCGCGCCATGAAACGTCCAAGCGGGGCAATCTGTTTGGTATCGCAGGGATGGCGATTGCGCTGATCGCCACCATTCTCGGGCCGGATTCCGGCAACGTGGGCTGGATCATCATCGCGATGATTATCGGCGGTTCTATTGGGGTCTATCTGGCGAAGAAGGTCGAAATGACCGAAATGCCAGAGCTGGTGGCGGTACTGCACAGCTTTGTCGGCCTGGCGGCGGTACTGGTGGGCTTAAACAGCTATCTGGATCACGGTGCGCCGATGGAGCCGGTGATGGAAAACATCCATCTGACCGAAGTGTTCCTCGGTATCTTTATCGGTGCGGTGACCTTTACAGGTTCGATTGTCGCCTTTGGTAAACTGCGCGGTATCATCTCGTCCAAACCTTTGGCGCTGCCAAATCGCCACAAAATGAATCTGGCGGCCCTGGTCGTCTCCTTCCTGCTGCTGGTGGTGTTTGTTCGTGCCGATAGCGTGGGCTGGCAGGCAGTGGCATTGGTGCTGATGACTGCTATCGCGTTGGCGTTTGGCTGGCATCTGGTGGCTTCCATCGGCGGTGCAGATATGCCGGTGGTGGTGTCGATGCTCAACTCCTATTCGGGCTGGGCAGCGGCAGCGGCGGGCTTCATGCTGAGTAACGATCTGCTGATCGTGACCGGGGCATTGGTAGGCTCTTCGGGTGCCATCCTGTCTTACATTATGTGTAAGGCGATGAACCGTTCGTTTATCAGCGTAATCGCCGGCGGCTTCGGTACCGACGGTTCTTCGACCGGTAATGCGGAAGAAATGGGTGAGTATCGCGAAACGACCGCGGAAGAAGTTGCCGAGCAGTTGAAGAACTCCACTTCGGTGATCATCACCCCAGGCTATGGCATGGCGGTCGCTCAGGCGCAGTATCCGGTGGCGGAAATCACCGAGAAACTGCGCGCGCGTGGCATTAAAGTACGTTTCGGTATTCACCCGGTTGCCGGGCGTTTGCCTGGCCACATGAACGTACTGCTGGCTGAGGCCAAGGTGCCTTACGACGTGGTGTTGGAAATGGATGAAATCAACGAAGATTTCCCTGATACCGACACCGTGCTGGTGATTGGCGCTAACGATACGGTGAACCCGGCCGCGCTGGAAGATCCGCGTAGCCCGATCGCCGGCATGCCGGTACTGGAAGTGTGGAAGGCGCAGAATGTGATCGCCTTCAAGCGTTCGATGAACACCGGTTACGCCGGCGTCCAGAACCCGCTGTTCTTCAAAGAGAACACCCAGATGCTGTTTGGTGATGCCAAAGAGAGTGTGGAAGCGATTCTGCGAGCGCTACAGGCGTAACGCGCAGGCAAATAAAAACGGGCCCTTGGGCCCGTTTTTTTATGCGTCAAATATCAGTCTTCGTCATCGTGCTCATCATCTTCGTCAACTTCGATCGGACAGTTGAAGTTTTCTGGCTTGATCACCAGCAGGTCACATTTCAGATGGTCGATCACATGTTCGGCGGTATTGCCGATAAACGCCGCCGAGATGCCGGTACGGCCCAAGGTACCCAATACCACGACGCCTGCCTGCAGGTGCTCAGCCAGGTCGGGGATTACCTCTTCCGGCAGGCCTTTTTCGACGTGGGTGAACTCTTCGTTAATGCCGAATTTCTGTCTTAACGCCTTCATGGCAATCAGATGCTGTCCGCGGATGGCATCGCTATATACGCTGGGGTCAAAATCAGGCAGCTCGATGGCGATATTGATGGGGGTGACGGGGTAAGCGCCGACCAGATGCACTTCCGTTTGGTTGACGTTATGCGCCAACTCAACGGTCTCCTGCACCAGTTTGATGTTCAAGGGATCGTGATAGGGTTCTTCACTGGCCAGGTTAACCGCAACCACCGCTTTACTGCCTTCAGGCCAGGGCTGATCTTTGACCATCCACACCGGGCACGGGCATTTGCGTAACAGATGCCAATCGGTTGGGGTGAAAATGACGGATTCAAGACGGTCGTGTTGGTGCGCCATTTTTAGCAGTAGATCGTGCTTACCGGCGATCACTTCCTGAATAATCGCCTCATAAGGGCGGTTATGCCAGACCACTTTGATTTCAATGGGCACGCCTTCGTCGAGATAAAAACGACATTGCTCGGTGATCCAAGCGGCGCGTTGACTGATAACGCCTTGCCGCATTGCCGTTCTTTCGTCCGGCGAGAGCAGGGTCGTCATCTCGTAAGAGAAGTCATAAATAGGCAGGAAGGCCTTAATGCGCCCGCCATTGCGTTTTATCAGGTATACCGCCCGGCGCAGCGCCGGCTGGTCGTCCTGATTGGGGTCAATAGCCACCAGAAGATTCTGATACTTCGCCATAGGGCCTCCTTACAGCTGAAAATCAACAGTCTGTCAATTTACAGAGTAACCCAACATTGAAAAACAGAACAGCGGCAGAGGTGTGCTGGGTCAATAATTCTGTCGAATGATTAACCCAGCATAGGGATCAGGCGTTTACGGTGACGTTAATGCGTGGCGTGCCGGCCAGCACAGACAGGGCATCGACGTTTTCGATGGTGATGTATTTGCCTTTAACGCTGAGAATTTCGCTTTTCTGGAAGCGGCCCAGCAGGCGACTGATGGTTTCAACCGTCAGGCCGAGGTAGTTGCCGATATCGCCGCGGGTCATGGTCAGGCGGAACTCGCGCGGTGAGAAACCCCGCTCCGCAAAGCGGCGCGACAGGTTGTAGACGAATGCCGCCAGACGCTCTTCGGCATTTTTCTTCGACAACAGCAGGATCATGTCCTGGTCACCTTTAATCTCGCCGCTCATCAGACGCATGATCTGTTGGCGCAGATTAGGCATTTTACCGGAAAGGTCATCCAGCGTTTCGAATGGGATTTCGCATACCATCGAGGTTTCCAACGCCTGAGCAAAGCTTGGGTGCTTCAGACCGCCGATAGCATCAAAACCGACCAGATCGCCCGCCAGATGGAAGCCGGTGATTTGCTCGTCACCCTGTTCGGTAATGGTGTAACTCTTGATGGTCCCGGAGCGGATAGCGTACAGCGATTTCAGTTCATCGCCGGCCTTGAACAGGGTCTGGCCCTTCTGGATAGGCTTTTTCCTTTCGATAATGTTGTCGAGCTGGTCCAACTCGTGCGCATTAAGAGTAAAAGGAATACACAGCTGGCTGATACTGCAATCCTGACAATGGATCGCACAACCACCAGACTGGATACGACGAATCACGCGTTTTTCCGGGATCATAGATTACGCTCATTCAATAATTGATATGCGTCAATTTTAACATCTTTTCCGGCAGGTGATAAGGGTAGCATTAATAAGAACGGGGGCATTCTGTGCGAATATTAAGCAGGCTTGCAGCCGATTATTCTGTAGCTGGCTGAAATACTTCGATTTATTTGCTAGTTACGCCAAGGGACGGTCGACGCGCTTGGTTCTCCGTATCCGCAAGAAATGCGGGGTAGCGCAGCGTATTTTTCAGTAAGCAGCATTTAACCCTGCCTTTTGAGCGCCTTTTTGCGGATTGAGACCAATTTTTATACACATTGTTACGTTTACACCCCTGAGGATGTACAGCCTGCATCAACTATACCGCCGGACTACGTTCCTCATTAATAAGCCACCGGAATAGCCCATAGTGAGCTGCGCTATTCCGGTGGGTTGAATTAAAGCAGATCGTTTTGCAGGTAGCCTTCGTGTTTCAACAGCCACTTTTTGCGCTGAACGCCACCGGCATAGCCGGTCAATGCGCCCTGCGAGCCAATCACCCGATGGCAGGGCACCACGATGCTGATGGGGTTGGAGCCGTTGGCCATCCCCACCGCACGGGACGCCGTTGGGCGTCCAATACGCTTAGCCAGTTCGCCGTAGGTGATGATCTCGCCGCACGGGATCTGGCGCAGTTGCTGCCAGACAGTGCGCTGGAACTCAGTGCCGGCCGTCATGACCGGCAGATCGTTGATCACATCCAGTTCACCGGAAAAATAGCGCTGCATGGCATCGGTAAGACCACCGGGGTTAGCTTTGTCCACCAGTTGAAAACGATCGGCTCGGTAATGGGTATTCAGCAGCTTCATCAGGCGGGTTTCGTGTTCCGTCCAATCGATAGCGCGCAAGCGGTTCTGCTCATCGGCAATCAACACCAGCTCACCCACCGGCGTCGCCATACGATCAATAAAAAAAGTCTGCATTATGATCACTCCTCTCGTTTGATGGGCAGATTATTGCACGAAACCAGGCGGGACGATGGCGGATTCCGGACATGAAGATGGGCAACCTCAGGTTGCCCATACTGACGACTGAAAAATGAGTGGGGTACAAAGGGGCTTATTTATAAAATAAATTTATAATATATCAATAATGTTTATCACACCAAGCAGGGTTAACATTAAAAAGCCTCCATTATTTATAGCTGATGGTGATATTCTTCAACCGGTCGTTATTATTGATTATCTCGGTGGTCACGTTGGAAACTAATTCTGGTGGCATATTGTTCAATGAGGTAGTGATAGGGCGTTGACCCTGAGCCGATACCAAACCTGAGCAGCGAGAAATGATTTCTTCATTTCTATGTTGGATAGTACAGGCCGGTGAGGTGATCTCGCCGATAAAGCGTATAGTACCGGAAGCCACGTGGTGACTGGTTCGTTGAGCCGCCTGCAGGGTTGCGGGTAGCAGGGCCAATAGCATCAATGCCATGAGTGAATGGTTCATTATTAATTCCTTTTTAAAAATGAAACAGGAAAATAAAACAGTCCAATTAAACAAAAATCAATCAGGCAAGTTGATGATCGCCAAAAATCGAATTAGTCGCGTCCTCCTTGTAGAATGGTTTATATACTATTCTTAATGTTTATTCTTGATGAATTTGATAATAGGGAGGGGGGGCTGGCAAAACCATGATTTAGATCATAGTGAAGTCGGCTTAATGAATGACGAGGGAGTGTGGCGGTTTTACTGTGAAGCGCATCACGTTAAAAACTGGGGAGTGGCCGCAGTTGAAACTGAAACTACGGCCAAGCGTGGTGATTTATGCTGAGTTACAGCATGCCGCTGCTGCCGCAGATACGGATTTTCTCTGCCACCACTTCTTTCATCGCCAGCTTGCCGGGCACGATGTATTTACGCGGATCGTTGGCATCGGGATGTTGTGAAAAATAGTTTTTCACCGCGTCGGCAAAAGCGATTTTTAGCTCAGTGGCGACGTTGACCTTGCACACCCCTAGAGAAATGGCGCGTTTCACCATGGCTTCTGGAATACCGGATGCGCCGTGCAGTACCAGAGGAATGTCGACCTGCTCGCGGATTAGCGCCAGGCGGTCGAAGTCCAGCTTGGGTTCGCCGTGGTACAGCCCGTGAGCCGATCCGATGGCTACCGCCAGCGAATCGATGCCAGTAGCGGTGACAAACTCGCGCGCGGCGGCCGGATCGGTGAAGAAGCTGTCGGTGGAGTCGACAATCAGGTCATCCTCCTGGCCCCCGAGGCGGCCCAACTCTGCCTCAACGCTGGCGCCGTAGCGGTGGCACAATGTGACGGCCTCAGCCACTTTGGCGATGTTCTGTTCGAACGGCAGATGTGAGCCATCGATCATCACCGAACGAATGCCGCTTTTGACCTTGTATTCGATATCGTCCATCTCTTCGTGATGGTCCAGATGCAGCGCCAACGGCAGATCGTAACGGCGTGCGGCCGCCTGGCAGATACCGATCAAATAGTCGGTGCCGGCATAGCTGAAGGTGCCGGGCGTGCCGGCCATGATCACCGGCGAGCGCAATTCGGCGGCGGTCTCCGCCACCACCTGCACGGTTTCCAGATTATGGACGTTGAACGCCGGCACGGCATAACCCTGGCGTTGTGCTTTTTGCAGCATTTCCCGGTTGGATATCAGGTACATAGAGATTCCTTACGCCACAGAAGACGGATAACGGTAAATGGTGACGCCTTTAACCACCCGGTTAACCTCACCGGTCGGGCATGGGTTGTCCGGCGTCATGCCAAGCGCCAGCGAGCTTTCAAAGGCCAGCATTTGGGTGAATAACAGGTAAGGGAACAGCAGCCAGACGTCGTCTTCGGCGTGGTGCAGGTTCAGCATCATGTCCGATACCGGCTGCGCACTGCCGGTCAAGCCGACCATCTGCATCGCCAGACCATCGCGATGCAGTTCGTTCCACAAATCGCGATCGTATTGGCGGGCGTAGTCACCGCTGGAGAACATCAGCAGCACCAGCGTTTGGTCATCGACCATAAATTTGGGGCCATGGCGCAGGCCAAGCGGAGAGTCGTAGCGGGTGACAATCTGCCCGGCGGTCAGTTCCAGCATCTTCAACGAAGCCTCTTCCGCCAACCCGGTGAAACAACTGCCGCCCAGCGTGATGTAGCGTCGAAAACCGCTGGCTGCGAGCGCTTTTACCTGCGGTTGCAGCGTTTCACGCAGTTCGCGGCAGCGCGCCACCATGGTCTCGAGTGGCCGTTGGGCCTCGGTAAGGGAGTGCGGCCCGAGCAACAGCGCGGCGGACAGCATCATGCAGCTGAAACTGGAAGTCATGGCGAAGCTTTGATCGTTGGAGCCTTGCGGCATCACTAACGAACAGACGTTCTCGCGCTGATGGGCATAGTGCGCCAATTGGCTGTCCGGGTTACAAACCAGCATCAGGTGATAACTTTCCGGCAGCAGTTGGTCGGCCAGTTCGACGGTCGCGACACTTTCCGGGCTGTTGCCGGAACGGGCAAAAGAAACCAGCAGCGTTGGGCGCGTCAGATCCAGATATTGGTGTGGGTTGGCGACGATATCGGTGGTGCCATAGGCCACCACGTCACGACCGGTTTTTTCACGCAGCCAGGGTGCTAACGCGCGGCCGGCGAAGGCCGAGCTGCCCGCACCGCACAGCACAATCTGCAGGCGAGGATTGGCCAACAGCGGTGCCAGAAAAGGTTGCCACAAGGCTTGTTGCTCCTGCAGCTGTCGGTGCAGGGCGTCCCATAAATCAGGCTGTTGCCAGATCTCACGTGCGGTATGCAGCGCATGCCGTTGTTCCAGCCAGCCCGCATCGTAAGCAAAATAACCGTTCATGTTGAAAACTCCTTGAAAAGCCTCGGTTAACGGTCGGCGATAATCACGTCGACACCTAAATGGTTCAGCGCATGCAGGTAGTTTTCCGGGATGCGGCTGTCGGTGACCAAACGCTGGATTTGGCCAATTTCACGGATCATGCAAAAGCTGGTGCGACCGAATTTGCTGGCGTCTGCAACGGCGATCACTTCGCGCGCTACGTCGCACATCGCGCGGTTGAGCTGCGCTTCACCAGGATCTGGCGTGGTGATGCCGCTGAGCAGGTCAAAACCGTCGACGCCGAGAAACAGCTTGTCGAAACGAAATTGCCGCATATGCTGCTCCGCCGCCGGGCCATACAGCGACCAGGATTTGCGCCGTACGCTGCCGCCCACCACCATCAGATCAACCTGTTCGTTGTTGGCCAGTTCGAACGCGATGTTCAGCGCATTGGTCATCACTACCAGGTCTTTCTTGCCGACCAGTTGCTGCGCCATCTGGCTGGTGGTGGAGCCGGAGTCGAGAATGATGGCATCGCCGTCGTTGACCAATTCCGCCGCGGCGCAGGCAATGGCGTATTTCACGTCGCGATTGATGCGGCCCTTGTCTTGCAGCGGGCGGTCGAACGCAAACTGTTTATTGAGCATTGCGCCGCCGTAAGCGCGCACCGCACAGCCGCTTTTTTCCAGCTGGCGCAAATCGCTGCGGATGGTGACGCTGGAAACAGAAAACTGGGCGCTGAGTTGCTCGACGCGCACCGAGCCTTCGCGACAAAGCTGGTCGATAATTAATTCCCGTCGTTTTACGGTATTTATCATTAACGCGTGACTCCCGATTTAGCTGTAGTCATACCCTGCCGCGGCGCAATGCGTCGCAGCTAATCTGACAGGAGTGCTTTCAGTTGTTCGTGGCAAATTACAGCAAACGAAACAATGAAATGCAACCGATAAATTTATAAAAATCTATATGTATCAATTGTTTATATTTGTTTTTGCTTTCGATTGGTGATCAACCGAAAGCGGCCGAAAAATAAAGTGAAAAGCGGTAATTCGTTATTTATCAGGCGGCAACTCACCGCCTGAGGTAATTTGTCGAAAGCAGGATGAAAGCCACGACATTCATTTATTCCCGTCTGGCGTTTCACTGTTTTTTATTGCCAGCTTTGGCGTAATAATGCGGCCCCTCGTACGCCGCTGCTGTCACCGTGCACTGGCGGATAGACTGCCGCCGGTTCGGTACCCGGCAACAGCCAGGCGCTCATGGCCGGCGGTAGCAGGGCGTACAGCTCCCCGACGTTCGACAGTCCGCCGCCGAGCACGAAGGCGTCAACGTCCAGCAGCAATTGCAGCCCTGCCAGGGCGCTGGCCAGAATATCGACGTACATCGCTATCAGCCGCTGTGCCAGCGGATCTCCGTGCCGGTAATGGGCGATCAGCGCCGGTACGCTGTCGGCGCGGTGGCCGAAATGACGGCTTAGCGCCAGCAGACCGCTGCCGGAAACATAGCGTTCAAAACAACCGGTCAGGCCGCAATTGCAGGTAAACAACGGTAAATCGTAACGCTGCGCCAACTGAGCAGAGATCGGTGTATGGCCCCATTCACCGGCCAGCCCGTTACGGCCCTTGTGCAATTGCTTGTTCATCACCAACCCGCCGCCGGCACCGGTGCCGATAATGGCGCCGAAGACCAGCGCCAGATGCTCGGTTTGCGGCGTGCTGGCCTCGGAGAGGGCGAAGCAGCGACAGTCGTTTTCAATTTCAACCGGCCGCGCCAGTTCATGGGCCAAATCGTCCGCCAGGCAGTGCCCGGTGAGGCAGGGGACGTTAACCGCCAACTGCCTGCGGCTGCGGGGATCGGCCACGCCCGGCAAGCCGATGCCGATGCTGCCCTGGGTGTGCAGTTCGCGATCGGCATGATCGACCAATTGCTGGATACAGGACAAAAATGCGCGGTAATCGCCGGTAGGCGTGCTCACCCGTTGACACAGCACCTGCCGCAATTGGCGATCGTAGGCCGCCATTTCAATCTTGGTGCCGCCGATATCGAAACCGTAACGCATCTGTGATATTTCCACGTTTCAGGCTCCACTCAGGGTAATTACCGCAGATTCGCGGCGCGCGCGTTCCGCAGCAAAGACCATCAAATGGCTTTCCAGCGTTTCAGCCGGTCCGGACAGCACCTGCGATGGATCGTTAGTGCGGATCGCGTCAATGAAATGCTGCATCAGGTAGTAGTCGCCGCCGCCGTGGCCGGACATGGCATGCAGGTCGTCGGCTTCTTCGACGTCGTACACTTTTTCACTGTCGTCAACGAACGAAGTGATACGGATATAGCGACCGTCGCCCTCGAGGCAACCGTGGCTGCCGAAAATACGGGTTTTGCGATCTTCCAGTCGGGTAAAGGCGGTCATGGTGAAGGAGGCGGTGCGGCCACCGGCAAACTGCATATTGACCACCTGGTGATCGACCACGTTATTGTCGCAGCGGTAGACGCAGCGGCCATACTGACCGTCGCGCAGCGCCGCCTGCAGGTGTGATTGGCTGACCTCGGGCGTTAATACGCGCAGGAAGCCCGGCGTGGCCTTGTGATCGTCGCCAAGGTAAATACGCTTGGCGGAGTAAGGACAGCTGGCTTCCACGGCGCAGTCAAGGCAGTTGTCAGCCGCACCGGCAGGCTGGTTCTCCTGGCGAAAATGGCGTAAACCGCCGAACGAACTGATCTGTTCGCAGGGCAGTTCCATGATGTAACGGATCCAGTCAATGTCGTGACAGGACTTCTGCAGCAGCATAAAGGCGGCTTCATTGTCGTTGCGCCAGTTGCCGCGAACAAAGGAGTGTGCCTGATGCCAGTAGCCTACCGGTTCCAGATGCTGCAGGCTGACGATGTCGCCAATCACGTTATCGCGCAGCAGTTGCTTGAGTTTTTGGGTGTAGCGCGTGTAGCGCAGTACGTGGCCGACCGAGAAAATCAGCTTCTGACGCACCACCTCTTCAACGATGGTACGACACTCGCTGGCTACCGGCGAAAGCGGTTTTTCCAACAGCATGGCATAACCCTGTTTGGCAAAGGCCAACGCCGGTGCCAGGTGCAGGGTGTCCTGGGTGCAGATCAGCACCGCATCGGCCAGTTTTCCGGCGTCGGCGGCCTGTTGCCAGTCGGTGAACACCTTATCCGCCGAAATACCGTGCTGTTCGACGAACTGCTGCCGATAAATATCACGCGGTTCGGCTACCGCGACGACCTGCATTAAATCCGGATGCGCCAACGCGTAGCGCGAGTAAATTTCACCGCGTGCCCCGGCGCCAATCACCAGAACCTGAACCGGGCGACCGGCAAAACCATTTTGTTTAGCTGACGACATTGCTCGTTCTCCGATCTTGTTATTTGAGGTTTTGGCCGCTGATTTCATCAAACAGGTGCGCACGGGTCAGATCGAAAGCCAGATGGATCTGTTCTCCCAGACGTGGTTCCCAGTCTGGTTGCGACGCCATACGCAGCACAAAGCGCAGTTCAGCCAGTTCACAGTGCAGCAACTCTTCGTTGCCCATGCGTTCGATGGTGACAATCTTCGCCGGGAAGCAGTTGCTGCTGCCGGGCGCACACAGCCGCAGAGACTCCGGACGGATGCCCAGGCACACACGCGGGTGCGGATAACTTTCCAGCTGTTGTTGCAGCGCCAGCGGCAGTTCGAGCGGATATTCATTGCCGATGCGCAGCCCAATACCCTGTGCGCTACGAGTCACCGCCATGTCGTGCAGGTTCATCGACGGGCTGCCGATAAACTCGGCGACGAAGCGGTTAGCGGGCTGGTGGTAGAGGTTAATGGGTTTATCCACCTGCATAATGGCGCCACGGTTCATCACGCAGATGCGGTCGCCCATGGTCATCGCCTCCACCTGATCGTGGGTGACGTACACCATGGTGGCGGCGGCGCCTTCCTGTTTCAGTTGGTTATGCAGTTCGATCAGTTGGACGCGCATTGAGACGCGCAGCTTGGCGTCCAGATTGGAAAGCGGCTCGTCGAACAGAAACACCTTGGGTTTGCGCACGATGGCGCGGCCGACCGCCACGCGCTGGCACTGTCCGCCGGACAGCTGACCCGGTTTGCGCTGCAGCAGGTTGGTGATCTCCAGCTTTTCGGCGGCATCACGCACCCGACGGTCAATTTCGGCTTTGCTTTCCTTGCCGATCAGGCCGAACGCCATGTTCTTGTAGACCGTCATGTGCGGGTAAAGCGCATAGTTCTGGAACACCATGGCGATGCCGCGATCTTTTGGCATGGTGTCGTTGACGCAGCGATCGTGGATCAGGATCTGGCCTTCGCTGACGCTCTCCAGCCCGGCGATCATGCGCAGCAGGGTAGATTTTGCGCAGCCGGACGGCCCGACGAAGACCATAAATTCGCCGTCTTTAATGTCCAGATCGACCCCGTGCAGCGCATTGAAACCGTTGGGGTATACCTTCTTCACATTGTTTAACTGAATACCGGCCATGTTATTTACCTTGTGTTCGCGGTTAGCCTTTTACCCCAGCGCTGGCGATGCCCTGGATGAAGTAACGTTGGAAAAGAATGAACAGCATCAGCATGGGGATCACTGCCATCAGCGCCCCGGCCATCAGTAGCGGATACTCCACCCCGGCGCGGCTCGACAGCGACGCCAGCCCGACCGGCAGCGTTAGCTTCTCGGTGGTGGTGTTGACGATCAGCGGCCACATCAGGTTGTTCCAGCTCCACAGGCCGTTGATGATGATGCAGGCGATAATGCCAGGCCGGATCAGCGGCAGCATGATGCGCCAGAAGATGGCAAAGTAGCTGTAACCGTCAATCAGTGCGGCTTCCTCCATCTCCTTCGGTACCGCGAGGAAGAACTGGCGCAGCAGGAAAGTGGCATAAATACTGAAGATGCCCGGCAACACCAGCCCGGTGATGCTGTTCACCAGCCCCAACTTTTGCACCACCAGAAATTGCGGGATCAAAAAGGCTTGCCCGGGCACCATCAGGATGGAAATACACACCAGAAACACCGCATCACGGCCGCGAAAATGCAGGCGCGAGAAACCGTAGGCGGCCATGGTGGCGATCACCATTTGCAGGGTGACGGTGAAAAAAGTGGCCAACAGCGAGTTCAGGTAAAAATCGGCGAAGGGGATTTCGCGCATGATCTTACCGTAGGCCTGCAGGCTGGGGTGGGCCGGCAGCAGCGTCAGCGGGATCTGGATACTCTCGGCCTGAGTTTTCAGCGAGGTGACCAGCATCCAGATAAACGGCACGACCGAAGCCAACGCCGCCAACACCATAAACAGATACACCAGCGTTCTTTTACTTATGCTCATCGTCGCGGCTCCTCAGCTCACTTTCAGGCGTTTGCCAATCATCATTTGAATCAGGGTGATCAGCAGGGTGACGGCGAATAGCACCACGGTGATGGCGGAGGCGTAACCTTTCTCCTGCAGGTAAAAGGCGTATTTGTAGAACAGGTTGGTGACGGTCATCACGTCGCTTTCCACCAGCGCGCGGTCAAACATCAAAAACACCACGTCAAAGATTTGCAGGATCTCGATAAAACTCATTACCGAAACGAAGAACAGCGTCGGGACCATCATCGGCAGGGTAATACAGAAGAAGCGACGCAGGGTGCTGATGCCATCGATGTCGGCGGCCTCATACAGCTGGCGTGGGATGCTTTGCAAACCGGCCAGTAAAATGATGATTTTCAGCGCCAGCGACGACCAGATAATGATGATGGAAACGCTGATGCGCACCACGTCCGGATCGGATAGCCAGGCCACCGGTGAAATACCCAGTTGGCCAATCGCCTGGTTAATCAGGCCGAAGTCCTTGTTGAACAGCCATTGCCACACCATCGCCACCGCGGCGGGCATGGTGACCGCCGGCAGGAACAGCAGGGTGCGCAACAGCGCCTTGCCTCGGATATTTTGGTTGAGGCCAATGGCCAGCAGTAGCGACAGGCTCAGGCTGACCGGTACACACACCACCACATAGAACAGGGTGTTGCCGGCGGCGGTGTAGAAATCGTCGTCTTCAAACAGATTGACGTAGTTATCGACGCTGAGGGTGCTCCAGCGCATAAACTGATTGAGGTCGGTAAAGCTGTAAAAGATGTTCTGCAAAAAAGGGATGAAGTAAAACACCGTCAACCCAATCAACAGCGGTAAAATCATCACCCAACCCCAAAAACGCTCGGCGCGCTCCAGGCGGCTGAGCGCGGGACGTGGGGTGCTTTTTTGTTGTTTTAGGGCACCGTAGGTATCTGCCAGCGACATGTTGCCATTCCTCACCAGTAACGGCTTTGCGGTGTTCCGTTGCCGGCCGCGCCTTCGGGCAGGCGCAGCCGGCACGGGGCGATTACTGCTCCATGATGCGTTCGATCTTCTTGACCGACTTATCCATCTCCGGTTTGGCATCCGCGCCCATAAAGATTTTCTTCAGACTGGCTATCCACATGTTCTGCCATTTTGGCGTGTTGGTCCCGGCGGTCGGGTAGGCCTCGGTCACGTTGAGGGTGTCAATATAAGGCGTCACATCGACCTTCTTGATTTCCGCCGCCCAGGCTTTCGCCGCCACTTTATTGGCCGGGATCACCACTTTCGCCAACTCGGTTTGCGAAGCTTCGGTGCTCATAAACTCGATGTATTTCCAGGCTTCTTGTTTATGGGCGCTGTTGGCGGACATGGCGAACGCCAGGCTGTGCGCCACGCCGGATTGACGTTCGATTTTCGGCATCATTACCACGCCGATATGGTCGTTAATCAGCGGGTTGTTGGCGAACGGGGCCGCTAACCACGAGCCGGCATACACCATGGCCGCGCGGTTGGACTGGAAGATGTTCTCGGTTTTGACTTCGCTCATTTGCTGGGCGCTGGGCATCAGCCCGTCTTTCATCATTGACTGCAGTTGCTGATATACCCAGATGGACTTGTCGTTGGCGATGTCGGTCGGCTGGTCGTCTTTCGGGACGATGTGGTTGCCGTTCTGGAACAGCAGGTTCATGTAGCTGTCCTGGCCGTCGATGCTAAGGTCCATTACCAACGGGAAGGCACTGCCTTTCAAGCCGGTTTTCAAGGCTGCGGCTTTGGTTTTCAGGTCGTCCCAGTTCCAGTCGCTGGTGGGGTAGCTGACACTGGCCTGATCGAACAGCTTTTTGTTGTACCACACCGCAATAGAGTCCACGTCGCGCGGGATGGCCATCTGTTGGCCGTCATACTGATAGGCTTTTACCGAACTGGCGACCACGTCATTTAGCTTGACGCTGCTGCCGCTAATATAAGGTGTTAAAGGTTGCATAATGCCGTTTTTGGCATATTGAACAAAATAAGGCATATTTATCCAGAATATATCTGGTGCTACGCCGCCAGCTGCGGCGGAATCCAATTTAACGAAGTATTGTGCCGACGGCGTTAATTCTATGGCTATTTTAATGTTTGGGTTTTCTTTTTCAAATCGCTTGGCGATTTCCTGCTCGGCCGGTAATTGATTTCTGTCCCATACGGCATAACGCAAAGTTATTTGATCGGCGGCATATAACATGGTCGGCAATAATAATGCCGTCGCAATGGCAGAATGCGCCAGAAGACGGCCGGTATTTTTTATCGGTGACATTGCTTTCCCCTCGGTGGACGACGAATAAATATTTTCGTAACGTGAATTCTTTCTATCCCTTAACTTTCAATGTGTCAATACACCCCGATCTGCCCAAAAATGGGGCACTAATGTTTCGATGTTGTTAAGACTGAAAGGTTTGGGGCGTAAACCGAAAGCGTAAGTTGTTCACAATTCGTTAACCTTTTGCGGCGGTTTTGGCCCTGCCGTAGGGCAATGACTGGCCGCTGGGGTCATAGGAATAAGTGATAACCCTTGCACCATAATGGGGATTAAAAACATTTTTATTGTGCATGTCTGGGTATCTTTCATTTTTGTGATGCAAATAAACAAAAAAATTGTATCGGCAGGCTTTGCCTCGACGTAAACGCCGTTTTTTGAATGACCACTATTGTTTGAATCGATAAAAGGGTTTAGCCTGAAAATGACTCATCGGTATTTCCCCATTAGAGCGAGATTATTGCTATGCGCCTTTCATTGACTTTTACTCACAGTCTGGAAAAGATATTTCACAGCCACAATGCACCACAGATTGATCAAATAAATAAGTTGAGTGGCCTGAGCAATGAAATGATTTCCTGGCAGGGGGTTTATTGCCTTCACCGGGCAGATAACGAAACTCGACGTGAATTAAGCTACCGTCTTGAGGGATCCTTGGCGGAGTATATCAGCGTGCGGCAGGTGCAATCGGTACCCAGCCACTTTCCCTGTTATGCCCAGACCGATGAGAACTATCTGCGTACCGAGCCGGGGTTATTTCCCGATCCGTTGATGCCGCTGGCCGAGCAGCGTTTCTTTGTCGCCAACAATTATTACGGCTGCCTTTGGCTGACCTATACACCGCCGTCGACGCCTGTGCCAGGCGGGGATTACCCGCTGAACCTGACCTTGTTTGATGTTATCAGCGGCGAAGCCTTGGCCAGCGCCGCCCTGACGCTGCATATCGTCCCGGTTGAACTGCCGCCGCAAACCCTGTTGCACACCGAATGGGTGCATACCGATTGTCTGGCGGATTATTACCGCGTGCCGGTGTTCAGTCCCGAATACTGGCTGGCGGTACGTAACTTTGTTCGCTGTGCGGTCAACAGTGGAGTCAACATGCTGCTGACGCCGATCTTCACGCCACCGCTGGATACCGCCGTCGGCGGCGAGCGCACCACGGTACAGTTGATTGGCGTACAGCGTTCCGCGCAGGGTTATCGGTTTGATTTCCAGCGGCTGGCCCAGTGGGTGGATATGGCGCAGGAAGAGGGGATTGAACATTTTGAGATTTCCCCGTTGTTCACCCAGTGGGGGGCGGCGCATGCGCCAAAAATTCTGGTGGAGATCGACGGCGCACTTTGCCCGCTATTCGGTTGGCACACTGACGCCCACGCGCAGGAGTATCAACAGTTTTTGCAGGCGCTGTTGCCGGCGTTGACCGCCTGGTTCCGCGATCGCCAGTTGCAACAGCAGGTCTGGTTCCATATCTCGGATGAGCCGACGCTGGAGAACATCGCCGTTTATCAGCGTGCCGTTGCCGCCTTGCGCCCGCTGCTGGCAGGATTTCGCACTTTTGACGCGCTGTCAGACTACGCGTTTTACCGGCAAGGCCTGGTGGAAACGCCAGTGGCCGCTACCGACCATATAGACGCTTTCCTTGAGCATCAGGTTCCGGGCCTGTGGGCCTATTACTGCTGCGTGCAAAAGACCGAGGTGGCCAACCGTTTCTTTGCTCAACCTTCGGCGCGTAATCGTATTCTGGGCATCCAGCTTTACCTGTACAACATCAGCGGTTTTCTGCACTGGGGGTTCAACTTCTATAACAGCGGCCATTCGCGAGAAAAACTTAACCCCTACGCGGTGACCGATTGCCGAAATGCGTTTCCTTCCGGCGACGCCTTTGTGGTTTACCCCGGCGAAAACCTGACGCCGGTGGAGTCGCTGCGGTTACGGGTGCTGCATCAGGGCTTGCAGGACATGCGTGCGCTGCAGCTGTTGGAAAGCCTGACGGATCGCAACACGGTAGAGGCATTGATTGAACAGGAACTGGGGATGCGTATCACTTTTAAACGTTATCCGCATCAGGCAGCACCGCTGCTGCGGCTGCGTGAAGCGGTGAATCAGCGGATCGAAGCGCTGATTTAATTGGCATAAAATGCGGCGAGGGGGCGACAAGCAGAGTGTCGCCACCAAGTTTTCAATAATTTGCTATACCTGATAGGTCGAGGGATTTCATTTTTTTGTCATGTTACTGACATGTTAGGGTCATAGCGCTGGCTTAATTTTGCAGCGACTAAGCCAGGAGATAACGCGATGTTTAGCTTGGACTCTCTGTTGCATGATGCATTTCCACACCGCAATACCCCTGCCTGGCAGCGTAGCCTGCTGAGAACTTTACTCTTCGAAAAAGAATTCAAACAGTTTGCCGCCGATTATCCCCATCTGAAAGGCCTGGATCTGATCGAGCAGGTGGTGGACTACTTCAACCTCAGTTGTGAACTGGTGGATGGCGATCTGGAAAACATCCCGAGCCAGGGACCGGTGGTGCTGGTGGCTAATCACCCGATAGGGTCACTTGACGGACTGGTGTTGCTGCGTGCGGTCGCGGCGGTGCGGCCGGATGTCAAAGTGGTGGCCAGCCAACTGCTGACCTACATCGAACCGCTGCGCAGCCTGTTTGTACCGGTGGACAACGTCGCCTATAAGACCAGCCGCAAGCAAATTGAAGGTATGCAGGCGCAATTGGACAAGCAGGGTGCGCTGATCCTGTTCCCCGCAGGTGAAGTGTCGCGCATGAGCCCGAAAGGCATTCGCGACGGGCATTGGCATACTGGTTTCTTGCGTCTGGCGGCCAAGGCGCGCGCACCGATTGTGCCGATCCACATCAGCGCCCGTAACAGCAATTTATTCTACTTCACCTCCCTGGTTTATCGACCTCTGTCCACGCTATTACTGGTGCGCGAAATGTTCCAGCAGCAGGGCGGGCGTATTAAAATCCGCGTGGGTGGCCGTATTCCCTTTGCCAACTGGCACGACGGCCATACCAGCGCGAAAGATCTGGCGGAGCGTTTCCGCCGTCACGTTTATCGCCTGGGGCAGGGTAAAGAAGGATTGTTTGCCAGCGAATCTCCGATCGCCTTGCCGGAAGACCGACTGGAACTGAAGAAAGCGTTGGCAAACTGTGAGCGGCTGGGGGTTACCCCGGACGGCAAAATCATCTTCCTGTATCGCCGTCAGGACGAAGCGCGAACGCCTATCCTGCGTGAACTAGGACGCCTGCGCGAAATCGCTTTCCGCGCGGTGGGGGAAGGCTCCGGTCGCCGCCGCGATCTGGACAGCTACGACGACGACTATTACCACCTGGTGCTGTGGGACGCAGACGAGTTGGAGATTGTCGGCGCTTACCGCTTTATCCCAACCGCCGAGCAGTTGGAACGCAAGGGCCTGGAAGGCATTTACAGCAACAGCCTGTTCCATTATGACCGCGATATGGCACCTATTCTGGCGCAGGGCATTGAGCTGGGCCGCAGTTTCATTCAGCCGGCCTACTGGGGCAAACGCGGGCTGGATTATCTGTGGTTGGGCATTGGCGCCTACCTGGCGAAGTACCCGCAGTACCGCTATCTTTTTGGCCCGGTGTCCATTTCGGGTGGGATGCCGGTAACGGCGCGTGATCTACTGATCGCCTTCTACCGGCTGTATTTCTCGCCGGACAGCGCGCTGGCGCAGTCGCGGCAGCCGTATCCCGCCTCGTTACCTCAGGTGCTGGCGCAGTTTGCCGGCGATAACTATCAGGAAGATCTGGTGCGACTGAAAAGCCTGTTGAGCAATATCGGCTGTTCGATCCCCACGCTGTATAAACAATATACCGAGCTGTGTGAACCGGGCGGGGTGCAGTTCATCGATTTTGGCACCGATCCGGCCTTTAATAACTGTATTGATGGGCTGGTGCTGGTCGATCTCACTCGGCTTAAACCTGCGCGTTTCCAACGTTACATCGCAGTGCATCAGCCGCACGAGGCGTGCATAGAGTAATTGGCGTGGCGCTCATGCGTTTTTGATCTAATCCGAAGCTTGGCGCCGGCGGGGGGAAATAGCCTAAGATAAGGCTTTGTTCCTCCGCCGGAGTTTTTCATGCCACAGCCGTTCGCCCCGTTTTTGTTGTCCGCCGAAGATCCCGCCGCCGTCGCGATTGAAACGCCAAAAGGCCTCGCGCCCTTCTTATTGCTTTGCGATCACGCCGGGCAGGCGATACCGCAGCAATTGGGCGATCTTGGGCTGCCGCCCGGCGAAATAGACCGTCATATTGGCTGGGACATCGGCGCACTGAACGTTTCACGTCACCTTAGTCGCCAGCTGGACGCTCCGCTGATTCATCAGCGCTATTCACGTTTGGTTATCGACTGTAATCGGACACCCGGCATCCCCAGTTCCATACCAGAACTGTCCGAGTTGACGCCGATCCCCGGCAACGTGGGCATTGCGGCCGAACAGGCGCTGGCGCGCGAGCATGAGATTTTTCTGCCTTACCATCAGGCGATAACCGACAGCCTGGATGCGCGCCAGCGTAGCGGCTTGCCGACGGCGATCGTTGCCATGCACAGCTTTACGCCGGTGTTTAAAGGCAACGCGCGCCCGTGGCAGGTCGGACTGTTGTTCAACCGTCAGCCGGAGTTCGCGTTGTTGCTGGCTGAGCTGCTGCGTGAAGAAGGGGATTTGCAGGTGGGCATCAACGAGCCCTATGCCATGACCGACGCGACGGACTACACCCTGCCGGTGCATGCTGAGCGCCGGCAATTGCCCTATGTCGGTATCGAGATCCGCCAGGATCTGCTTGCCGATCAACAAGGTCAACAGGCCTGGGCAGAACGCTTCGCCAGACTGTTACCGCAAGCCTGGCATCGCTGGCAAATTTGACTTTAGGAATATTCCCAGTGATGATAACTGTAAGGAAAGTGTCAACGTCATTGGGAAGTGCCAGGAGCGTCAAGTGGAGCAGAATGATAACGGATTGTTTATCAAGCAGGAGCGCTTTGAAGTACTGGCGATTCTGCGTGAGATTTGTAAACAACGTACGCCGCTACGGGTCGTAAATGAGAAGCAGCAGTTTCAGAGTTTGTTATTGAGCGTCGGGCCGGACAACATCGTGTTTAGCGGCGATGAGGTGGATGCGACGGTTGATGGCGAATACACCATCGTGATTGAAAGCCCTGATGCGAAGATCGAGTTCTCCGTAGGTCGGGCCGAATTCATCGAGCAGCAGGGCGTCAATGTCTGTTCAACCCAATTGCCGAAGCAGCTGGTTTACATCCAGCGCCGCCGTCAGTTCCGTGTGACTACCCCTCACTGGCGCCAGTTTTTGTGCAGTGGTGAATACGCCGATGGCAGTGAATATCAGCTGAGGATCCACGATCTGTCCGCCGGTGGTGTAGGGCTGCGCGTTGACGGTCCGTTACCGCCAAACCTACAGCCCGGCTTCCAGTTCAAAAAAGCGTTGTTGGATCTTGGCAGCTACGGCAGTTTCAAGGTCAATATGGAGCTGGTGGTGATCAACGACGATCATGAGCTGGATGACGACGACAACATGGTGCATTTTTCACGCCTGTCGTGCCGCTTTATGAAACTGGGTTTGGCCATGGAAAGAAAAATTCAGAGTGCGGTGTTTGCGTTTGAATTGGACTTCAATAAAAAGAAAAAACGCTAACCAAGACGCGAGGGGCAGCTGGCTGCCCCGTCACTCACGGCCTATTTCAAGGCGCGCAGACTGCCAATTTCCTCCAGGCCGAAATGCTCCGCTTCCGCCAGAACATCACAAACTTCCCCCCCGGCGGTCACGATCGCCTCATCGAGACTTTTGCCGTGCAGCAGATGGCTGACCAGCAACGCGGCGAACATATCCCCGGTGCCTTTGACCTTTGATTGAATTCTGGGGTGGGTATAGCTTTGCACTTCGTCGTACTTGACCAGCAGTAACCCCAGTTGATCGTCGTTTTCCGCCACGCCCGGAGCGCTGGTCACCAACACCCACTCGGTGGTGTCATTGAGCAACGCCTGTGCGGCCTGCCGCGTCTGTTCCTGAGTGGTCAGAGGGTGACCGCAAAGCTGCTCCAGTTCGAAGCCGTTAGGGGTCAGGCCATTGGCCAATTGCAGGAAGGGGGAGCGGTAGCAATCGACAATGCGCTTATCGACATAAACCCCTTCGCCGTAATCGCCCATCACCGGATCGATATAAATCTTTATCTGCGGATTGATCGCGCGCACGCGCTGTAACCAGGTATCCAGAATATGGCATTGGTCGACATTGCCCAGATAACCGACAATCACCGCCCGGGTGCGATTCATCACGCCGCGGGCCAGCAAATCCGCCAGAAAACCGCCGAACCACTCGGCGGAGATCACGCCGCCGCTGGGCGCACCGTAATAAGGGGGGCAACCGAACAGCACGCTGGGTACCTGCAGCACTTCCAGCCCCTTTTTCAACAGCGTGCGGTAGGCTATCCCGTTGCCGACGCTGCCATACACCACCTGAGATTGAATACTGATGACATCAATCTGCGGCGGCTGTAATTGAGAAATTTGTTGCATCTATCACTTCCTTGGTTCGATTTTATCCAACCAGCGCGTAAATACCTGGCGGGCGCGTTGCTCCAATTCTGTGCCGTAACGCGCAGCCTGTTGGCGCAAAAGCTGCGGCACGATGCCGGCCAGCTCCAGTTCACAGGCATGTCCCACCAGCCACCGTTCCAGATCGCGGTGATCGGCTTCCAGATGGAACTGTAGCCCAAGGGCGAAATCCTGATACTCAAATGCCTGATTAGGGCAGATATCGGTGCCCGCCAGGCGGGACGAGCCTTCGGGGATCATAAACATATCGCCGTGCCAGTGAAGCACCGGTGTGGACGCCAGTGGCGCCAGCACCGAGTCTTCATTATCCGTCAAGGTTAAGGGAGCGTAACCGATCTCTTTCACGCCAAGCGAAACGACCTCGGCACCCAGCGCCTGGGCAATCACCTGCGCGCCGAGACAAACACCGATCGTAGGCCGTTTTTGCTGGAGACGCTGGGTAACCAGTGCTAACTCATCGTTGAGAAACGCATAGTGTTGCTGGCCGGCGAAGTGTTGAGCGGCGCTGATTGGCCCACCTAGCACCACCAGCAGGTCGGTATCCTCGTTAACGATGGTGCGGATGTCGTCACGGCCCGCGTCGAAATAATCAATCTGATAGCCACGTAATGACAGCAGTGAGCCCAGAATGCCGAGGTTTTCAAAATTCACATGTCGGATCGCGACAACTTTTTTCATTGTTGTGGCACCTCTTGGCTATGAGGGTAAGGTTCCAGTTCCAGCGTATCGCCCAGGATGGTGATGCCGCCAATGCCGCTTTGGTAAATTATCCGGCGCTCTTTGACCTGGCTGATACTCAACTGGTAGCCCTGATCGGCAGGGAACAGCGCCTGAGCCTGCTGAAGCTGATCGGCAGCCCATGGCGTGAACATCTGCAAGCGACCGAAGGCTTTCCCGCCCTGTTTAATATCCAGTACGTAATGTTTTTCCATCTTTACCCCTTAACTTTTCCGTTCGAAACAGGTAATCTATTTTGAACTAATACAAAAAGGTTTTATGTATGGGCTCATTGTATGCAAAAGGCGGCAGCGCTGTCCAGATTGCTGAACAGATCAGCACGCAGATAAAGCAGGGTGATCTGCAGCCGGGTGACCTGCTGCCGCCGGTGCGTCAATTGGCCGGCGAGTTGGGGGTCAACCCCAATACCGTCGCCAGCGCCTATGCCAAGCTGCGTGATGCCGGTTTGGTGGCTACCCGCGGGCGTGCCGGTACTCAGGTACTTGAGCAACCTTTAATGACGGTGCGCAATGTTCGGCAAGTGCCTGAGGGGATGGGGGATTTGGCGAGTGGTAATCTGGATGCCACGCTGCTGCCGGCTCTGTCGCTGGGCGCCGAAGACGTTTTCCCGCAGCAAACCGGATATGACGTCAGCGGGGATTTACCGGCGTTATGTCGGCTTGCCGGCGACTGGCTGGGCCAGCAGGGCGCAGAGTTGGGGGAACCGGCGGTGTTTTCCGGCGCGCTGGACGCTATCGAAAAGGCGTTGCGTATCCACGCGGCGCCGGGAGCCGCGGTGTGGGTGGAAGATCCCTGCTGGCCACCGTTACTGACGCTGTTGCGGCATCTGCGGCTGAAGCCTTTGCCGTTACCGGTTGATGAACAAGGGTGCCGCTTGCCGGAAAAAGAGGCCGCACCTCTGGGAGCCGCGGTGATCCTGACGCCTCGGGCACAGAACCCGACCGGCATGTCATTAAGCGCGGGCCGGGCCGCGAGTTGGCGGGAATTCCTGTCGCAAAACCCGGGCTGTCTGGCGATCGTCGATGACTTCTGGGGACCGCTGTCGCAGCGGCCGCTGCATTTGCCCTTTACCGCAGACAATGGCCTGTATGTGTTATCGCTGAGCAAGTTCCTCAGCCCAGATCTGCGTATTGCGCTGGCCTGCGGCAAGCCGCAGCTGCTGCAGACCATGCGGGCGGATCAATACATTCGCGAGCGCTGGGTCAGCCATATCCTGCAGCAGATTGCCGTTAAACTGTGGACGCAGGCCCAGCAAGAGGGGCTGTTTGCACGGGCGCAGCAAACTTATCAGCAGCGGCGTGACGATTTGTCCGAGCGGCTGCGCACATTGACCGGCGTGCCGGTATCGCCGGGAGAGGGAGTGCATATCTGGTTGCCGGTGCGTTCAGAAGCCGCCGCCAGCCAAATGATGGCGCAGCGTGGCTGGCTGGTGCAGAGCGGCGAGCCCTTCCGCCTGAAAAGCGGCCCGGCGATCCGCATCAGCCTGGCTAACCTTGAGCCGGCGCAGCTGGAAACGTTGGCTCAGGATCTGGCCGTCGCCATCGGCACCGGCACCGTGGTTAACTGAATCAAACAGCATCACCCGCTAGCGCCAGCAATTGCAGAGAGGCGAGGCGGGCGGCAGGCTGGCTGATCGGGGTATCAATCACAAACTCCTCTACGCCGTACTGTTGGTGTAACTGATCCAGCTGTTGACGCACCTGCTGGGCGGTCCCCAGCAGTATGTGGCTTTCGCGCGGTTCGATACGGTAATCGGTAGCGCCAGCCTGTTGCACAAAGCTTTCCGCCTGCTCCAGACTGCCGACGGTCACGCTTTGCCCGCCGGTCACGTGGACACGATACTGCTGGATCCCGGCTGCCAGATCCTTGGCCTGGCTTTCGCTGTCGGCGACGATCGCTGCCACCGCCAACAGGGCTTTTCGGCCACCGCTTTGCTCACTGTAATGAGCCAGCGCCCGCCGGATGTCCTCCGGGTTGCCATTGAGATGAGCGGCAAACACGAAGGCCCAGCCGTGTTCGGCGGCCAGTTGTGCGCTTTCATTGCTGGCGCCCAGCAGAAAGCGTTGCGCCGGCTGAACCGGCTGTGGCGTTGCGCTCAGGCCGGGCTGTGCATCATCGTTCAGATAGGCATTTAGCTGCGCGAGCTGTTTAGGGAAGTCAGGCTTATTCTGCTGATCGTGCGCGGCCTGCAGCGCCTGAGTCGAGAGCGGTAGCCCGCCAGGCGCTTTTCCCACGCCCAAATCAACCCGGCCCGGTGCCAGCGTGGCCAGCAGATTGAAGTTTTCCGCCACCTTATAAGCGCTGTAATGCTGCAGCATGACGCCGCCGGAGCCGATACGGATCCGTGAGGTTTGTCCGAGCAAGTAAGCAATCAGCACTTCAGGGGAAGGGCAAGCCAGCTGCGGGGTATTGTGATGCTCCGCCAGCCAAAAACGGCGGTACCCCCAAACTTCCGCCTGCTGTACCAGATGCAGCGTGCGTTTGAGCGCCTCGGCGGCGCTTTCTCCTTCGGCAATGGGACTTTTTTCCAACACGCTCAGGGCATAAGCCATTTTCCTGTTCCTTTATCATCGATGATTGATGACAAATACCATGCAGAACACCAGCGGCGTAATATTGATTGGAGATAGGATATTCCATTGATAAAAAACGGATTTAGATATGCGCGAGGTGGTAAAGGGGCGCGTGGTTGACGCGCCCGATTCACATCAGGACTCCAGCCAGGCCTTCAGGCGAATAGCGTCGCTGTAGTGGCCGTAGCGCTGCTTTGAGCCGAGGAGGATGATCACCACCGGCTGCCCCTTGATCAGGGTTCGCATCACCAGACAGTGGCCGGCTTCGTTGGTGAAACCGGTCTTTTGCAGCTGAATTTTCCAGGCCGGATTGTTGATCAGCCCATTGGAACTGCGATAAACCAGCTGTCCCCGACCAGGACGGACGATTTGCTGTTTGTCGGTGCTGAAACGGCGAATGGTCTGATAACGGTAGGCATGATTCACCATTTTCAGCAGATCCCTGGCGCTGGCAACGTTGCGCGGCGTCAGGCCGGTCGGATCGTAAAAGCGGGCGTGTTTCATGCCGAGGCTGCGTGCTTTCTGATTCATTTTCGCCACAAAGGCTTTTCGTCCCCCGGGATAGCCGCGGCTCAACGCGGCCGCCGCACGATTTTCCGATGACATCAGGGCGATGTGCAGCATATCGCGCCGGCTGAGAATGGAGCCCAGGGTCAGGCGCGAATGGGTCTTCTTGAGCAGATCGCGGTCGGCAGGAGTGACTTTTATCGGGTTGCCCAGCGGGCGTTTGCTGTCCAATACCACCATGGCGGTCATCAATTTGCTCAGCGAAGCTATCGGCAACACGCGGCTGGCTTGTTTCTGATACAGCGTTTTACCGGTACGCTGATTGACCACCAATACCGAAGCAGAGTGAAGCGCCAGCGGCGCAGCAGCCTGCGCAGAGGGCTGAACCAACAGCAGCGTGAGAATCAAAATGACGCCGAAGCCTGAGGTGGAAAAGCGAAAAAGGGAATTCAATAAATGCATGGCAACCGTGACTACGTTCCTGACTGATGAAAAAATATCAGCAAGAGTCTGCACAGCAAATGTGGAGAAAATAAGGTGACCCTTCCGGATCTGAAAACCCGGCGGTAACGTTCTGGCGTGAGGGGAAGGCAGGGAGGCGGCTATGCGCCTCCCTGGCAAGGCATCAATACACTTCTGGCACGACCATATTATCCGGCACCGGGCTGCGACTGTAGTCCGGGCTGCGTTTGCGTGGCGGCAAGGTGATCACGTTGCCTTCGGCTTCTTCGTAGGGCACTTGCTTAAGCAGATGGCTGATACAGTTAAGCCGGGCCTTTTTCTTGTCGACACCCTGAACCACCCACCATGGCGCCTCAGGAATGTTAGTGCGTGCTAACATGACTTCTTTGGCCTCGGTGTAATCCTCCCAGCGGCGGCGGCTCTCCAAATCCATTGGGCTGAGCTTCCACTGCTTGAGCGGATCGTGAATGCGACTGAGGAAACGCAGTTCCTGCTCATCGTCGGTGATCGAGAACCAATACTTGACGATTTGAATGCCACTGCGCGTCAGCATCTTTTCGAACTCCGGTACGCTGCGGAAAAACTCTTCGTATTCCTCGTCGTTGCAAAAGCCCATCACTTTTTCCACTCCGGCACGGTTGTACCAGCTGCGATCGAACAACACCATTTCGCCGGCGGCCGGCAGGTGGGCGATATAGCGCTGGAAGTACCACTGGGTACGTTCGCGATCGTTGGGGGCGGGCAGCGCGGCCACACGGCAGGTACGCGGGTTCAGACGCTGGGTGATGCGTTTGATCACACCGCCCTTGCCGGCGGCATCGCGGCCTTCAAAGATGATCACCAGACGGTGACCGGTACGCATCACCCAGTCCTGCAGTTTGACCAATTCACCCTGCAGCCGCAGCAATTCGCGAAAATACTGTTTGCGCCAGGCTTTTTTCTGGTCGCTGTCCACCTCGGTGTCGTCAAAGCGCAGGTCGTCCAGTTCCATTTCCAGCTCTTCGTCATAGCTGTCGTAGAATTCCTGCAGCAGGCGCTGGTTGAAGGTGTCGTCGTGATTAAATTCATGCATAGCCATAGTTGATTCTCCGTGTTAGCCCGGTTTTAAAAATGGGTGAAGATCCAGTAGAGCCCGGCGGAAAGCAGCACCGAGGCTGGCAGCGTCAACACCCAGGCCATCAGCAGATTGCGTAGGGTGGACATTTGCAGGCCGGAGCGGTTGGCCGCCATGGTCCCGGCAATGCCGGATGAAAGAACGTGGGTGGTGGAAACCGGCAGGCCGAAAGCATCCGCCGCCCCGATAGTGGTCATCGCCACCAGCTCGGCGCTGGCGCCCTGCGCATAGGTAAGGTGGCTTTTCCCGATCTTCTCTCCCACGGTGACCACGATGCGCCGCCAGCCGACCATGGTGCCCAGCCCAAGCGCTATCGCCACCACCACCTTGACCCAGAACGGAATAAAGCGGGTGGCGCTGTCCAATTCGCCTTTCAGCGCGTCCAGATTGCGTTGCGAGTCAGCGGGGATCTGAAGTTGTTTTTCCGTCTTCAGGTGCTTAATGACCTCCGACGTCAGGTACATATCATTTCGGGTATTGGATACCGCCTGCGCAGGGATTTTGTCGACCGAGCCGTACTGGCGAATTTGATCGCCGATGGCGCCGGTCAGTTGGGCCAGGGCAGGCACTACCTCCGGCGTCAACTCGCTGGTGCGAACATAGCCGGTAAGGACTTCACGCGCAGGAACCTGACTGACTGCTGGGAACTGTTGCAGCAGTTGGTTTTTTGTCACTTCCGCCAATGCCGCTACGCGGGGGATTTGCTCCGGCGGCATCGAACGGTTCAGCGCATAGGCAATCGGCATGGTACCGACCAGGATCAGCATGATAAGGCCCATGCCTTTTTGCCCGTCATTGGAGCCGTGAGCAAAGGAAACGCCGGTACAGGTGAGGATCAGCAGGCTGCGGATCCACAACGGCGGCGGCGAGTCATTTTTGGGGGCGGTATACAACTGACGGTTTTTAACAAAGACCTTCAGCGCCAGCAGCAGCAAGGCGGCAAATACGAAGCCGATCACCGGTGAAAGCAGCAGGGCATACCCCACTTTAATGGCTTGCCCCCAGTCGACGCCGCTGGTGCCAGTGCGGCCGTGGATCAGGGCGTTAGCCACCCCTACGCCGATGATCGAGCCTATCAAGGTATGCGATGATGACGCAGGCAGCCCCAGCCACCAGGTGCCGAGGTTCCAGATAATCGCCGAGAACAGCAGGGCGTAGACCATGGCGAACCCGTTGCCGGTACCGGCCTGCAAGATCAGTTCAACCGGCAGCAGCGAAATGATGCCGAAGGCCACCACGCCGCTGGAGAGCAAAACGCCGAGAAAATTAAAGAACCCCGACCAAACCACGGCTACCATCGGCGACAAGGAATGGGTATAAATCACGGTGGCTACCGCATTGGCGGTATCGTGGAAACCATTAACGAATTCAAAGCCGAGCGCGATCAATAACGCCATTCCCAATAAAAGAAACGGAACGTAACTGGTATAAACCGCGCCGGCATCGCTGACGTCGTTAAATAGATTTACGCCAGCAAAAGCTATCCCCAGCACTAATAATAAAATAAAAAAAAGAACAGTGAGTCGACTGTTCTTTTGGTAGATTTTTGGCAGGCTTGACGCAGATGGCGCACCCGCTTGAACGGCGCTGTTATCGCTCATAAAGGACCTTCCCGATAGGCTTCATTAGATTTCTGACGGTGCTGTACGGTGTTGCCATCAAAGTATTGGGAAATAATGTGACTTTTTTATGACGCTAATATTAATCATCGGGAACAGTGAAAATAATTAACGTTGGCATTTAAAGGTTGATATAAAGACTGAGATTGATTAATTCATGCGTGCGGTTATTCGGGACAAAGGTTTATGGCTCAAACGGTTGCGGAAAAATTACACAAACTTGATTTTGACGATGAGGTCACCGGGCTGATTTACGGCCACGTTTTTCGTACGTCAGAGCCACCGCAGCGGGTCTCTTCGCAGCAAGCCTGCCAGGCCTATCAGACGCTGTCGCCGGGGGAGGGATTTATCTGGCTGCATCTCAACCTGAATCATGCCGCGGCGGAAAAATGGCTAAAAAACCACTTCGAGATTTCTGAGTTTTTCTTTGACGAGATCCGCCACGGTTCTCATACCACGCGCATAGAGCGTCAGGGAGAAGATCTGTTCGCGGTGCTCAACGACGTAATCTTCCACCCGAAAGAGAACAACCCGGAGATTGCGACGCTATGGCTGTATTGCCGTAGCGGCCTGGTGGTCACGGTGCGGCACAAACCGCTGCGTTTGATTGAGCGGCTGCTGGGGCGACTGGGGCCGCTGCAGTTGGCGTCTTCTACCGAATTGCTGGCGCATTTGCTGGAAGAGCAGGAAGAGGTGCTGGAGCAGGTGGTGCGGCAGGCCAACCAGTACGTCGATACCATTGAAGATCGCCTGCTGAGCAACCATGTGAAACGCAACCGTACCGAACTGGGCAGAATGCGCCGTATGCTGCTGCGTTTTCAGCGTCTGCTGGCGCCGGAGCCCGCGGCGCTGTTTCGTTTGCTGAACCGGCCACCGACCTGGCTGAGCCGGGACGTGGTACAGGATTTGCGGCAATTTACCGAAGAGTTCACGGTGGTGCTAAACGATCTCGCCAGCTTGACCGAACGCATTCGCTTGTTACAGGAAGAGATAGGCGCCAAGCAGATGGAACAGAACAACCGCACGCTCTACACCCTGACGGTGATCACCGTGTTGGCACTGCCAATCAATATCGTCGCCGGCTTCTTTGGCATGAACGTGGGGGGGATCCCGCTGGCCAGCAACCACCACGGCTTTGTTTTGCTGGTGTTGCTGGTCGGCGGCTTTACGCTGGTTACCGGCTATCTGGCTTTCAGACGCCGGGATGAAGGCTGATCACAGTCTGGCCCGGTACTCTTCTTCCAGGCGAGTGTGAGTGCTCCAGAACGGCTGCGGCTGACGATTGTGCAGACGATCGACCAGGATATCCAGGTGGGTATGCCAGCCCCCGGCCACGCTGAGCATTTCATCACGGTTGGCCAGGCGACGGTGGGTGACCGTCAGCAGCACGGCTTTGCCCTGTTCGGTCAGTTCGAAGGTCACCTCGGAAGGGCGGCTTTGCCCCTGTTCAGCCCAGGTAAAACTCAGCAGCCGCGGTGGGAAAAGGCAGGTGATATGGCCGACGTTGCTGACGCTGCAGCTTAGGTGCTTATATTTGGCCGGCGTTTGCTCGTGTTCGCCGGTCAGATCGGAATTGCGAAACACCAGCTCTACCTGGGCGCCGTTTTCCAGCTTCATTTCGCCGGCGGCCAGCCAGGTGGCGCGTTTGTCGGATTCCGTCAGATAGGCCCAGACCCGTTCGATAGGGCCGGGCAGCAGCCGCTGAATACGCAGCGTGCCGGTTTCAATAATCATGCCGTAGTCGTTCATGGTTCACTCCTTGGGAGGATTCGGTTCCGGTTGCAGCAGCGCTATTTCCAGCGCGTCCAGCCGCTCAGTCCAGAAATGCTCGTAGGTTTGCAGCCATTGCATGGCCTGCGCCATAGGCTCGGGTTCAAGCCGGCAGATATGGTTTCTTCCCTGCACGGTACGCTGCACCAGCCCAGCAAGCTCCAGTGCTTTGATATGCTTGGAAGCGCCGGCAAACGACATCTGCAACGGCGCGGCCAGTTCGCCAATGCTGTGCTCGCCACCGGCCAACGACCGCAATATTGCGCGGCGTGTCGGATCGGAGAGCGCATGGAAAATGGCGTCCAGCTGTGAGGAAGATAATTTAACCATATGGTTGAATATAGAACAGGCAGGCTAATATTCAACCAGTTTGTTGAATATTTTTTCTGGCTCCGACAAACAGGCCGGAGCCAGGGGATCAGGCGTGAGTTTGCGCCAATATGGCATTGAGCAACACGTTGGCACCGGCGGTCGACCACGCCGGGGAGATGTTTTCCAGTTCGTTGTGGCTGATGCCGTCCACGCAGGGGATAAATATCATCGCCGTAGGGGCTACCCGGTTCAGGTAACAGGCGTCATGACCGGCACCGGAAACCATATCCCGGTGCGAATAGCCCAGGGTCTTGGCGGCCTGCCGCACGCTGTCGATACAAGCTGGATCAAAACGTATCGGCTGATATTGGAATATACGCTCGGCATGGGCATTTAGCCCATCGACGCCCACTTCGGCCACCGCAGCCAGCAAACGTTGTTCCATCTGCGCCAATACTGCCTCTTGCGGGTGGCGGAACTCGACGCTGAAAAACACCTTGCCCGGCACCACGTTGCGGGAGTTGGGTGTGATTTGCGCCATACCTACCGTGGCACGGGCATCCGGCATAAAGTCGTTACCGATATCATTGACCGCCTTGACCATGGCGGCGAAGCCGAGCAGGGCGTCGCGCCGTCTGTCCATCGGCGTCGTACCCGCATGGGCGCTGAACCCGGTGATCTCCAGTTCATACCAGCGCTGCCCCTGTGCGGCGGTCACCACGCCAATCTCAATGTTTTCCGCTTCGAGGATCGGCCCTTGCTCAATGTGCAGCTCAAAGGCGGCGTGAATCGGCGTGTTGCCCACCGGATGCTCGCCGGCGTAGCCGATTTGCTGCAAGGCTTCGCCGATGCTGGTGCCCTGTGCATCCTGGCGCGACAGGCCGTATTCCAGCTCGAACACGCCGGCAAATACCCCAGAAGAGATCATTGCCGGCGCAAAGCGTGCGCCTTCTTCATTCGTCCAGTTAATGACTTCCACCGCACGTTCGGTTGCGATTTGTCGATCGTTCAGGGTGCGGATCACCTCCAGCCCGGCCAGCACGCCGTAAATGCCGTCGAAACGGCCGCCGTTGGGCTGAGAATCAACGTGGGAGCCGGTGACCACCGGGGCCAGATCCGGGCGAGTGCCTTCACGGCGCAGGAACATATTGCCCATGCGGTCGATGCGTACGCTGCAGCCGGCCTCCAGGGCCCACTCGCGCAGCTGGTTGCGCGCCATGCGGTCTTCTTCGCTCAGGGCCAACCGGGTCACGCCATCTTTCGGGATAGCCCCGAATTGCGCCATGTCGAGCAGGCTTTGCCACAGGCGTTCTCCGTTTACTCGATGCGTCACTTTTTTTCTCCCTGCGCTTTGGCGGCATAGCGAAAATCGCAGCAGGGCGCGCCGGACATGATGGTCTGGGTGCGCTGCAGTTCGACCTCGGGCGCGTAGCCGACGATAAACTGGCTGTCGCGCGCGCAGGACAGCAGATGGCCGATCTCACCCAGCCCCATCTGATGGTACATCTCGGCATAGCGACAGCGGGTGACGTCATAGTCAAAATGCTGCTCGTCCTGGTAGATCACCTTCACCTGCAGCGCATCGTCTTTTTCCCACAGGTATTGCAAGGCGGCGAAACTTTGCAAATTCGCGCCATTCGGCTCCTGCGCGGCGAAGTTTTTGCCGGCTTCAATGGCGGCATTTTCAATTGCCTCGCCAATCACCGCCTGTGCGCGCTCTTTGCCGATTTCGCGCACCAGGATCTGGTAGATCGGTTTGATGATTTCCGCTTCTATGCGGCGCCGTGCCAGAATACCCAACTCGTTTTTTGCATCGCTCATCGCCTTGCTCCTCATTGCTTGCGGATTTTTATTGTTTTTTTGCGCCGCCCAATACGGTCTGCGGCTGCCATTTGCCGTCAACCACCCGGTACAGGGTGAAGCTCGGCTGTTGCAGGTTGCCCTGCGAATCGAATGCGATGGTGCCGGTGACGCCTTGATAATGAATGGCTCGCAGCTTCGGCAGATAATCGGCCGGATCGGCGGATCCCGCCTGCTCGATGGCGGCAATCAGTACCCGGGTGGCGTCGTAGGCGAACGGCGCATGCAGTTCGATATGGGTTTTATAGCGGTCGCGATAGGCCTGCTCAAAGGCTTTGCCGCCGGGCATTTGCTCCAGCGGTAAGCCAGGCTCAAGGGCCACAACGCCTTCGCCTTCTTTCTGTGCCAGCGTCAGGAAGGTCTGGCTAACGAAGCCACCGGCCCCCATCAGCGGGGTGTTCATGCCCAACTGTTTGATACGGCGCGCCAGCGGCGCTGCCTGTGAGTCGACGCCGCCGAAGAAGATCAAATCGGCGTTCTTGCTGCGCACGGTGGTCAGCACCGCGCTGAAGTCGACGGTCTTGTCGTCGACATATTCACGCGCCACCGGCTGGATACCCTGAGCCGCCAACGACTTGATGAATTCATCCGCCAGTCCTTGCCCGAACGCGGTGCGGTCGTCAATCACCGCAATGCGCTTGGCTTTTAGCTGTGTGACGGCATAGATCCCGGCGTAATTGCCGCCATCGTCGTCATGGCCCATGACGCGGAAGCTGGTATCAAACCCTTGTTGAGTATAGCCATGGCCGGTGGCGACCGGCGCAACCTGGGCAATACCGGCGTCGTGGTAAATACGCGCCGCAGGAATGCTGGTGCCGGTGTTCCAATGGCCGACCACACCGACCACGCCTTCGTCGACCAGACGTTGTGCTACCGCGACGGCGGTGCGCGGATCGGATTGATCGTCTTCGGACAACAATTTAAAGGTGACCGCTTTACCGTTCAGCGTGGGTTTCTGGGCGTTGGCATCGGCGATCGCCAACTGAGCGCCGTTTTCCAAATCTTTGCCAATACGGGCGGAAGGGCCGGTTAAAGGACCGGCCAGGCCGATCAGAATGGTTTCATCGGCCAGCGCCGACGAGGCGGCACCCAGGCTGACCAGAATAGCGGCGGCCAACGCCAGCGGCTTGAAGCGAGTTATGTTGTGCATGTAAAACTCCCGGTGTGGTTAAAAGTTAAAACGGTTATTCGCCCAAATAGGCTTGTTTGATTTTTTCATCGTCCAGCAGGTCGGCAGAGCGGCCGCTATGGTTCAGATTGCCGCTGTCCAGCACATAAGCGCGATCGGTCGACGCCAGCGCCAGCCTGGCGTTTTGTTCAACCAACAATAGCGTGACACCGTCACGCGACAGGCGTTTGATAACCTCAAAAATGGCCTCAACCACGATAGGCGCCAAGCCCATAGAAGGCTCATCCAGTATGAGCAGGCGCGGGCGGCTCAGCAGCGCACGACCGATCGCCACCATCTGCTGCTCACCCCCGGAAAGTAATCCGGCCTGTTGGCGCAGCCGTTCGCGCAAGCGAGGGAAAAGCGCGCAAACCAGCTCCAAATCCTGTCGAACCGCCGGTTTGTCAGAGCGTGAATAAGCGCCAAGCTGCAGATTCTCCAATACCGTCATGCGAGCGAAAATCCCGCGGCCTTCAGGCACCATCACCAGCCCCTGCTGCAGCAAGCGATGCGGGGGTACGCCGCGAATAGAAAGGCCGTCGAACAGGATTTCTCCTTCAAACGGCTGCAGGCCGGTCAGAGCGCGCAGGCTGGAGGTCTTGCCCGCGCCGTTGGCGCCGATTAACGTCACCTGTTCGCCGCTGTTCACCGTAAAATCGATGCCTTTCACCGCATGAATCCCGCCGTAAGACACTTTTAAATTTTTAACGCTGAGTAAGGGCTCAGACATGGGCAGCGCCTCCCAGATAAGCGCGGATCACCGCAGGCTCACGCCTTACCTGTGCCGGTTCGCCTTCGGCGATGACTTTGCCGTAGTCGAGCACCGTCATGCGGTCGCACAGTCCCATCACCAGCTTGACGTCATGCTCTATAAGCAACAGCGTTTTGCCACTGTCACGAATGCGTAGCAGCAGATCGCGCAGTGCCACTTTTTCGGCCGCGTTCATCCCGGCGGCGGGTTCATCCAACGCCAACAATTTGGGCTCGGTCGCCAATGCCCGGGCGATTTCCAGCCGGCGCTGGTGGCCATAGGAAAGATCGCCGGCGCGATAATGCGCGAACTGACTGATGCCGACGTAGTCGAGCAGCGCGTGAGATTTTTCGCGCGTGGCCTGTTCTTCCTGTCGGGCGCGCCGATGGCGTGAAATCGCTGCCCACAGGCCGTTGCGGGTGCGCAAGTGGCAGCCGACCATCACGTTTTCCAGCACGCTCATCTCATTGAACAGGCGCAGGTTTTGGAAGGTGCGGGCGATACCGGCCTGGGCCACCTTATCGATAGCCTGCGGCTTGTAGCGTTGATCATGTAGGCGGAATTCGCCGCTGTCGGCGCGGTACAGACCGGTGATCAGGTTGAAGCAGGTGGTTTTGCCGGCACCGTTGGGGCCAATCAGGCCGTAAATCTCTCCCTGACGGATGCTGATACTGACATTGTCCACCGCGGTTAATCCCCCAAAGCGTTTACTGACGTGACTGAGCGTGAGAAGCGGCGTCATAGAGTGGCCCCCTGTGGATGACGTGCGGGCCACAGGCCTGCCGGGCGATACAGCATCACCAGAATCAACGCCAGCCCGTAGAACAGCTGACGGATGATCTCCGGATCGATCCACACCTGACCGAACAGGGCCTGTTGCAGCGGCCCCATGGTGCTGCGCAGCAGTTCAGGCAAGGCGGCCAGCAACAAGGCGCCGAGGATCACTCCGGGGATATGGCCCATGCCGCCCAATACCACCATCGCCAGTACCGCGATGGACTCTTGCAGCGTAAAGGACTCCGGTGAGACAAATCCTTGAAATGCTGCGAATAAAGCGCCGGCGATGCCGCCAAAAGTGGCGCCGATGGCGAATGCCAACAGCTTGAAATTACGGGTATTGATGCCCATCGCCCGTGCCGCGTCTTCATCTTCGCGGATGGCGGTCCAGGCCCGACCCACCCGTGAATGTTGCAGGCGAAAACAGATAAACAGGATCAGCAGCAGCAGGGCGGCGAACAGGTAGTAATAGAGGTACAGTGACGAAAAGCGGAAACCGAACCACTGATGCATGCCCGAAAACTTCAGGCCAAACAGTGAAACCGGATCGATGCCGGAGATCCCTTTGGGGCCGTTGGTGATGTTCAGCGGCCGATCCAGATTGCGCATCAAAATGCGGACGATCTCGCCGAAGCCCAAGGTGACGATCGCCAAATAGTCTCCACGCAGTCGCAGCGTCGGTGCGCCCAGCAGAATGCCGCACAACGCCGCCAATATTGCCGCCAGCGGGATCAGCAGCAGGATCGACAAATGCAGCCCATCGGGGAACCACTGCAACAGGATTGGAAACTGCTCGGTCAGGTGGGGTGACGACAGCAGAGCGGTCAGGTAGGCGCCTACCGCGTAAAAAGCGATAAACCCCATGTCCAGCAAACCGGTTAGGCCAACCACGATGTTCAGCCCTAACGCCAGCATCAGGTAGAGCAAGGCAAAATCAATCACCCGCACCCAGTAGTTACCACCGGCGGCACCGGCCACCCAGGGGGCAAGCAGCAGGCCGAGCATAAACAGCGCCACGCCGAGTCTGGCGCGGCCAGGGGAATCGGTTTGCTGTAGGTGAGTCAAAATAGTCATCTTGTATCCTCAGGCGCGGGTGGCGACGCGTTCGCCCAGCAGGCCGGATGGGCGAAATACCAATACGGCGATCAATATCAGGAAGGCGAAAACGTCCTGATAATTACTGCCGAAGGTGCCCCCGGTCAGTTCGCCGAGATAACCGGTGCCCAGCGACTCGAACAACCCCAGCAACAGGCCGCCGAGCATGGCGCCGCGCAGGTTGCCGATACCGCCCAATACGGCGGCGGTGAAGGCTTTGATGCCCGGCAGGAACCCCATGGAGAAACCTGCATTGCCGTAGTTGCTGGCCATCATGATGCCCGCCACGGCCGCTAAAGCACCGCCGAGGGCGAACGTCAGAACGATGATGCGGTTGGGGTCTATGCCCATCAGGCCGGCAACCTGCGGGTTTTCCGCCGTGGCGCGCATGGCGCGGCCAAAGCGCGAGTGTTCGACCAATAGCAGTAGCCCGGCCATCACCAGCAGCGCGATAGCCAGCGTGGCAATACCGGTACCGGTGATCACTGCCGGCGCGTGGTTGGCGCTGCCAGACGTCAGGGCGATGGGGTCCATGGGCAACAGTTGCGGGAACATTAAGGGATTGCGTGACCAGATCAGCATCGCCAGCGTTTGCAGCAGCAGAGAAACGCCAATCCCGCTGATCAGCGGCGCCAGGCGCGGGGCATTGCGCAGACGGCGATAGGCCAGACGCTCAATACTCATCGATACCAGCGAGCAGACCGCCATGGCGATCAGCGCCGCCAGCAATAGCGTGACGTAAGGTGATAGCGTCGGGAAATGATGTTGTAACACACCGATGGCGGACAACGCGCTCAGCGCGCCGACCATCAGCACATCGCCGTGGGCAAAATTGATGATGCGCAGAATGCCGTACACCATGGTGTAACCCTGGGCAATCAATGCATAAATGCTGCCAAGCATCAGTCCGTTGACGGTCTGCTGTACCAGCGTATCCATAGGAAGGAGTCCCGAAAAATAATGATTCAGGAAGCTCACAGTAGAGAATTAAAAAAAATTGTAAAATACGGAAAAATAATTTCTTATACGGAAAATGTGTGTTTTTAATTGTTTGATTTATTTGTATATTAATTTTTAATCATCGGCGATTTTTCAGAAAAATAGTCAACATATGAAAAAAACAGAACAATACAATGCGTCGTTACCCAATGATCCACCGCTGCGCGCCGTGCGGGCATTTGAGGCTATTGCGCGTTTGGGGAGCATCAGCGCCGCGGCGCTTGAGCTGGAAATATCGCCTTCGGCGGTGAGCCATCAGCTCAAAACGCTGGAGGCCTTTCTGCAAATGCCGCTGACCGAACGCCAGGGGCGCCGGTTAATATTGCGCAGCGAAGGACGGGACTATTACCGTTCTATCCGCTCGGCATTTAACGTATTACGTCAGGCAACCGAACAGGTGCGCGAGCAGTCGGCTTCCCGGCAGGTCACCATCAGCCTGATCCCGTTGTTCGGCATGGGCTGGTTCATTCCGCGACTGCGCGGCTTTCTGCGCGAAAATCCCGAGATAGATATCAACGTGGTGTATGCCAATCATCGCAATTACCTCAGCGATGCCGCAGATATCTCTATCCGCTTTGGTGCGGGGCAATGGAGCGGCTATCGCAGTGAAAAACTGATGTCCGGCAAAATGGTGCCGGTATGCAGCCGCAGCTTTATCAAGCTGCACGGGCTGTTGGACACGCCGGATCAACTTGCACCTTTGCCGTTGCTGCACGACGAAGAGCGCGCTACCTGGATGCAGTGGTTTCAGTCAGCCGGTGTCAAACGACCGCTGCGCAGTACCGGCCCGATGTTTGAAGACGGTCTGCTAACGTTGGCGGCGGTGCAGGCGGGCCTGGGCTGTGCGCTGATGCGTGAACCCCTGATCGAACCCTATCTCAACAGCGGTGAGCTGGTTAAGTTGTTCGATCTGGCGATTGACGATGGGCGCGATTACTACCTGTGCGTGCGGCAAGACAATGAACTGTCACCAGAAGGGTTGAACTTGCAGCGCTGGCTGCTGAAAGAGGCGGGGAACTGAAGGTTCTCACCCAATATCGGCACGCGCTAACCGCCTGAATTGACTATCCTGAATAAATCGTAATGGCTTATTCAGGAAACTTCGATGAGCACAGGGAATGAACAGGAACAGACGCCGAAAATAAGCATGCCGCTGTTGGCCGGCGGCGCACTGGGGGTGGTGTTTGGTGATATCGGCACCAGCCCGTTATACACCCTGAAAACCGTGCTCTATCTCTCGGGGGATGCGCCGTCCGCGCCGGTGATCCTGGGCCTGCTGTCGCTGATTTTCTGGACGCTGGTGATCGTCACCTCGCTGAAATACGCCATGTTTGCCATGCGCATCGATAACCGCGGTGAAGGCGGCATTATGGCGTTGATGTCGTTACTGGTCAGCAAGAAAAAGGCCCGGCCGATGGTGCTGTTTGCCGGCCTGTTCGGTGCGGCGCTGATCTACGGCGACGGGGCCATTACCCCGGCGATTTCGGTGCTGTCGGCGTTGGAAGGGCTGAACATCGTACTGCCCGAGTCGAAACCCTATATTTTGCCTGCGGCGGTGCTGATCCTGGTGAGCTTGTTTGCCATTCAGCCGTTAGGGACCGCGCGTATCGGTAAAGTCTTTGGGCCTATCATGGCGCTGTGGTTTTTCTCTATCGCGGTGCTGGGTATTTGGGGCATCGTTCAGCATCCGGCGGTGCTGATGGCATTGAATCCGCTGTACGGCATCCACTTTCTGTTTTCCAACGGGCTGACCAGCTTTTTAGTGCTGGGTGGGGTGTTTCTCTGCGTCACCGGCGCAGAGGCGCTGTATGCCGACATGGGGCACTTTGGCAAAAAGCCGATTTGGCTGGCCTGGTTTGGTATCGTCTTCCCCAGCCTGCTGCTGAACTACGCCGGCCAGGCCGCGTTGATCCTCTCCGGCGCCGACGTCACCCAAAACATCTTTTTCCGCCTGTGCCCGCCGATGCTGCAGATCCCTCTGGTGATCCTGGCGACCTTGGCCACCATTATCGCCAGTCAGGCGATCATCAGCGGCGCCTTTTCCATGACTCGTCAGGCAATCCAACTGGGTTGGTTGCCGCGTTTGCGGGTGAAACAGACCACTGAGGAGAGCTACGGGCAAATCTATATCGGTGCCATCAACTGGTTGCTGATGGCGGTGACGGTTTTTCTGACGGTGTTTTTCAAGTCTTCCGACAATCTTGCCGCGGCTTACGGCATTGCGGTTTCTCTCACCATGATCATGACCACCGGGCTTTTGTTTGTGGCCATGCGCGAAGTATGGCGTTGGGGAACGCTCGCCAGCCTGTTGGTTGCCGGCGGCTTTTTTATCGTCGATCTCAGCTTCCTGTTGGCTAACCTCAGCAAAGTCATGCAGGGCGGTTATGTCCCGTTGCTGATGGCCACGCTGGTCTATGGCGTGATGTTAATCTGGCATCGCGGGGTGCTGGCGGCTTCTCGCACGCTGGGGGAAAAGAACCTGCCGCTGGCGGATTTTCTGGCGCATCTTGAAGAACGTAACATCCCAAGGGTGCCAGGCACGGCCATTTTTCTGACCCGAACGTTAAATGGTACACCGCCGGTGATGAGATGGCAGGTTAAACGCAACGGTTCGCTGCACGCCAATGTGCTGGCGCTGCACATCATGATTGTTAACGAACCGCGGGTGGCAAACGCCGAACGTTTGGTGATGCGGCAACAGTCGCCGGGTTTCTGGTGCGCGGTAGCCAGCTATGGCTTTATGGAACGGCCCAATATTCCGCGTTTATTACAGCATGCGGAGGCACAGAAAACCGGGCTGAACTTTGACGATGCTACCTATTACCTGGGTCATGAAAGCGTGGTGCGCCGTGAAGCCCGTGACCGATTACCGGCCTGGCAGCGCAACATTTTTGCGCTGATGGTGCGCAACGGCATGCACGTGACGGATTATTATTATTTGCCCAGCGATCAGGTGGTGGAGATCAGCCGTCGGGTGCCGGTTTGATCCGTCTGGCTATAGGTTAAAAGCAAAGGTTATTTAGCCGTCGGAGCGCGAGGGAGTAAATTGCCGTGGCAGCGAAGGGCGCTGCTTGCTGATGAAGGGCTTATGTCATTATTCGATCTTACCGCGCTGGCCGCCGATTTGCCGCAGGCATGGCGCTCCAGCGTACTTGGGCAGGTAGGCGCGGCCAATATCAAAGTGTTGCGGATGGATCAGCGTGAGATTGCCGAAGAGGTCCACGATTACCATGAAGGATTGCTGGTGATCGCCGGGCAACTGCGGCTTGAAGTGCAGGGTGAGGAAATCACGGTTAACGCCGGGCAAATGTATCAGGCCGCCGCTGGCGTGCCCCATCGGGTGCTGGCAGGCAGCCAGGGCACCCTGGTGATTTTTGATTTGCCGGAGTGATCAATCCAACGTTGCGAGCGCAATTTTGACCGCCGCTTCCAATCTTGCCCGGCTAACGCCATCGCGCGCCTGAATCGACAACCCGTGCAGGAAGGCGCCAAAATAGTCGCCAAGAGCATCGGCATCGGTATCGGGCGGCAGTTCACCGCTGGCGACGGCGGCGTGCAGGCGATCAATAATGCCTTGGGTGCGAAGCAGACGATGTTCCGCCAGCCAGGCTTTGATCCCGCTGTTTTCGTCGCTGACGCTGGCGGCAGAGGAAACCACCATACACCCCTGCGGCAGGTCTGCGCGGCTGTAGAGCGCCACTGCATCGTCCAGCATGCGTTTTATCGCCAGGCGCACGCTGCTTTCTTCACTGAATGCGCGATCGGCAAATCCGCCTTCATGGCTTTCGTAACTTTCGATGGCTTCACGAAACAGCAACTCTTTCGAGCCGAACGCCTTGTAGATACGGGCGGAAGCGATGCCCAGTTCGGTCACCAAATCCGACATCGAGGTGCCTTCGTAGCCCTGACGCCAAAATAAATCTCGTGCTTTCAGTAACGCCTGCTCACGGTCGAATTCGCGCGGTCTGCCTGCCATTAATCAATTCCTGGTTGCCTGTCCCTCAGCGAAACAGGATCGCTTAAATCTATTGTAATACCAACGAGTTTTTAAAATTCGCTTGCTGAGAGATTCGTTTAAGCCTATTGTTTGTCAATCGACAAACAATAGGAGTTTACGATGAAAACCCTGAAAGGTCCAAGCCTGCATCTCGCCCAATTCAGTGACGACGCAGCCCCATTCAACAGCTTGCCGGCTATCGCTCAATGGGCGGCAGAAACCGGTTTTAAAGCCCTGCAGATCCCCGCCTGGGACAGCCGACTGTTTGATCTGGCCACCGCGGCGGAAAGCCAGACTTATTGCGACGAACTGATCGGCATGCTGGCGGAGCAGGGACTGGTAGTCAGCGAACTGACCACCCACATTTTCGGTCAGCTGATGGCGGTGCATCCGGCTTATGACGCATTGTGCGACAGCTTTGCGCCACCGGCATTGCATGGCAACCCGCAGGCGCGCAGCGAGTGGGCGCACCAGCAACTGCTGCTGGCGGCCAAAGCCTCAGCGCGACTGGGCCTGACCGAAATGGGCACCTTTTCCGGTTCGCTGGCCTGGCCTTATCTATTCCCGTTCCCGCAGCGCCCGGCGGGGCTTATCGAAACCGCGTTCGATGAGTTGGCCAAACGCTGGCTGCCGGTGCTCAACGCCTGCGATGAACAGGGGGTGAACCTGTGTTATGAAATCCACCCCAGTGAAGACCTGCACGACGGCGTGACCTTTGAAATGTTCCATCAGCGTGTTGGCGGACATCCGCGCTGCCAAATACTGTTCGATCCGAGCCACTTCGTGCTGCAACAGCTGAACTATCTGGATTACATCGATATTTATAAGGATTTCATTCGCATGTTCCACGTCAAGGATGCCGAATTCAATCCGACCGGGCGGCAGGGCATTTACGGGGGTTATCAGTCATGGACCGAGCGCGCCGGACGTTTCCGCTCATTGGGTGACGGCCAGGTGGATTTCAAGGGCATCTTCTCCCGGCTGACGCAGCACGGTTACGACGGTTGGGCCACGCTGGAGTGGGAATGCTGCCTGAAGCATCCACAGGATGGGGCTCGCGAAGGTGCCGCCTTTATTCGTGATCACATCATCAACGTGACCGACAAGGTGTTTGATGACTTCGCCGGTGCGCCGGTTGATCAACAGCAAATCAATACCTTGCTCGGCCTGCGCTGAGCCCCGCAATTCCACGACGGAGAACATCAATGACACTGCAAAATAACGGGTCCATGACCAATGGACCTGAGCCGGAACACGTCTATGCGCGGGTAAAGGGTAACCGCATCCACTGCGTCACGCTGGGCGAAGGGCAGCCGGTATTGCTTATCCCTGGCTGGCCGCAGACCTGGTTTACCTGGCGTTATGTCATGCAAGCGCTGGCGGCGGCCGGTTTTAAAGCGATAGCGGTAGACCCGCCGGGCATCGGCGATTCGGACAAGCCGATCGGGGGATATGACACCGGCAGCGTTGCCGCGACGCTGCACCAGACCATGCTGCAACTGGGGCATGAACGTTACCAACTGATCGGCCATGACATCGGCATGTGGGTTGGCTATGCAATGGCGAGCGACTTTCCGCAGGCGGTGACGGGGCTGGTGCTGACGGAAGCGGTTATTCCCGGCCTGGCACCGGCACCACCGATTTTTGTCCCGGCAGATCAAAATATTTTCCTGTGGCACTTCATGTTCAACCAACTGGCGGATCTGCCGGAGACGTTGACGCTGGGCCGTGAGAGGGAGTATCTCAGCTATATCTTTAACCGCTGGTCCTATCGTCGGGATCGGGTGGCGGCAGAAACCTATATTGCCGCCTATTCAGCACCGGGAAGCCTGCGCGCCGGTTTTGACTACTACCGCGCCATTCCGGAAACCATCCGCCAAAACCAGCGGCGGGCAGAGACCCGGCTAACCATGCCGGTGATGACCATTGGTGCAGAACATGCTACTGGCGACGCGCCATTCGTCACGCTGCGTGACAACGCGGTGGATCTGCGAGGAGAAACCGTGGCCGGCTGTGGCCATTTCATCACCGAAGAGTGTCACGAGGAATTTATCGCGTTGGTGATCCCCTTCCTGTCAGGGAGCCAGAACCATGCCGCTTGATCCTCAGATTGCTCGTTTTCTGGCGGAGGCTGCGCAGGCACCAGCGCCTGCATCGCTCAGTGAGATGCGGGAGGTCGCCCAGGCCGGCTTGTTGGCGCTGCAGGGTGAAGCCGAAGCCAGTGGTGGCGTCCGTGATGGTTGGGTGACCGCTGACGACGGGCAGGCTATCGCCATTCGTGCCTATACGCCGGGAGGAGCGACGCCGGGTGAGCCTTTGCCTGCGATGCTGTATGCCCACGGCGGCGGCTGGTGTCTGGGATCGCTGGCGCTGTATGACCGGCCTTGTCAGGCACTGGCCAATGCCACCGGGCGCGTGATCCTGTCGGTTGATTACCGATTGGCACCTGAGTATCCCTATCCACGGCCGCTTGAGGACGTGTATCAGGCCCTGTGCGGCGTGGTGGAAAGGGCCGATGAGTGGGGCGTTGACGTTGCCCGCATGGCGGTAGGCGGCGACAGCGCAGGCGGCAACCTGGCCGCGGCGGTGGCGTTATTGGCCCGAGACCGCAAGGGGCCGCAGATTGAGCATCAGCTGTTGCTGTATCCGGCATTGAGTCGTGCTATGGATACCGCAAGCTATGAGGAGTACGCGCAAGGGTATTATTTGACGCGGGAAGTGATGGCGTTTTGCTGGAACACCTATCTGGGCGAAGCGGACAAGCCGCAGGATCCTTACGCAGAGCCACTGCATGCCCCAAGGTTACAGCGGTTACCCCCGGTGACCATTCTCAGCTGCGAATACGATCCGTTGCGTGATGAAGCCGAGCTTTATGCCAAGCGGTTACAGGCGGCGGGCGTAGCGGTGCGTTGCGAGCGGCTGCCGGGCATGGTGCATGCCTGCATTCACATGCTGGGCTTGACCCCGGCGGCGCGGGTGTTGTTCGACAAGGTTGGCTGATAAAAAAAGCCCCGTATGAATGATACGGGGCATGTGTTCCTGCCTGAGTGGCTTAACGGCCGGCGACGGTGACGAAGCGGGTTTCCAGATAGGATTCGATCGCTTCGCTGCCGCCTTCGGTACCGTGGCCGGAGTCTTTCACCCCGCCAAACGGCGTTTCTGGCAGGCCAAAACCGATATGGTTAATGCTGAGCATGCCGCTTTCCACATCGCGTCCCAGCGCCGTCACCGTGGCGATGCTGCGGCTGTAGGCGTAAGCCGCCAGACCGTATGGCAGGCGGTTAGCCTCGGCAATGGCTTCCTCATAAGTGGTGAACGGACGCAGCAGGGCTACCGGACCAAAAGGTTCTTCAGACATCGCGCGCGCACTCAACGGCACGTCACGTAATACCGTCGGTTCAAAGAAATTGCCGACGCCCGCCACCCGGTGACCGCCGGTCGTGGCTTTAGCACCCTGGGCAATCGCATCCTTCACAAAGGCATCAATGGCTTCTACGCTGCGTTGCAGAACCATCGGGCCCATAGTGACGCCTTCCTCCAGACCATTGCCCAGCTTGATATCACGCACCGCAGCGGTGAATTTCTCAACGAAGGCTTCATAAACGCCTTGCTGGATCAGGAAACGGGTCGGGGCGATGCAGACCTGGCCGGCGTTGCGGAATTTGGCCAACGCCAGCTCTTTGGCGGCAGCGTCCAGATCGGCATCGTCAAAAATCAACACCGGCGCGTGGCCACCCAGCTCCATGGTGGCTTTTTTCATGTGCTGGCCGGCCAGTGCCGCCAAATGTTTACCCACGCGGGTGGAGCCGGTGAACGAGATTTTGCGAATGGTCGGATGCGGGATCAGGTACTCGGAGATCTCCGCCGGAGTCCCGTATACCAGCGCGATAACGCCCGCCGGCACGCCTGCGTCGGCAAAGGCTCTGATCAGCTCCGCCGGTGAGGCCGGAGTTTCTTCCGGGCCTTTGACGATGATCGAACAGCCTGCTGCCAGCGCGGCGGACAGTTTGCGTACGATCTGATTAATCGGGAAGTTCCACGGGGTGAAGGCGGCAACCGGCCCAACCGGCAGCTTGAGGGTCTGCTGCTGCACATCGCGACTGCGGGACGGGATAATCTGGCCGTAGGTGCGGCTGGCTTCGCCGGCAAACCAGTCGATCACGTCCGCCGAATTGAGAATTTCAACCTTGGCCTGCGCCACCGGTTTGCCTTGTTCCTGACTCATGATGGCGGCGATCTTCTCGGCGCGCTCACGCAACAATGCTGCGGCCTTGCGCATCAGGTTTGCACGCTGATAGGCGGAGGTGTCGCGCCAGACTTTAAAACCGCGTTCGGTTGCGTCCAGTGCCAGATCAAGATCGGCTGCGGCGGCATGCGCCACGCTGCCAATCACCTCATCGGTCGCGGGGTTGGTGACCGGCGTGGTTTTGCCGGCGACTGCGTTACGCCATTGTCCGTCGATATAGAGTTGAGTATCTGGATACATTGTTGCCTCTTACTTTCAAGGGGTTAAAAACGGGTTTCCCGTTCTGCGGCGGGATAATCAAGACGCCGGTGCCGGCTTGCTGACGCCGGGCGCTGAGTAAAATACCCTACGCTGAATGAGTACCAGCGTCCAGAGAACCGCGTTACGCACTACTCAAAACCTGCCGCGTTGACTATCATATCGGCACCAGCGAAATAGAAGCAGGGTGGCAAGGTGCAGGGTGTTCCACAACAGTTTCCCTTTGAAAAAGACAGCGCGCAATTTCGGCATTTGCCGCAGGTGCCGGGCGTTGAGCTTTATCACGCCCATATAGAGCGCTATGTTTTTGAGCCGCACACGCACAATGCATTCGCCATTGGCACCGTCGATTTTGGCGCTGAACGTTTCCGCTACCGTGGCGCGCAACATTTGGCGGCGCCGGGTTCGTTGGTATTGATGAACCCGGACGAGTTGCACACCGGTGAGGCGGAAACCGCCGGCGGCTGGAATTACCGGATGCTGTATCTGGAGCCGGACACGCTGGAATTGCTGTCGGGTGAGCAGGGGTTCTGGTTTACCGAAGCGGTACGCGAGGAGCCATTGGCGGCGCAGCGATTGTCCGCCACGCTGGCCGCGCTGTGGCAAGCCAAAGATCCCTTGACCATCGACGACTTGCTGATGCAGGTCATCGGCATTTTCCGCCCACACATTCAGGCGGCACGTCCGTTGAAGGCAGAGGCGGCGCACCGTTTCGATATCGTCAAAAGCTACCTGCACGATAACTTTGCCTCTGTCATTACGCTGGAGCAGTTAGCGGCGCTGGTTTCGCTCAGCCCATATCATTTTCTGCGTAAATTCAAAGCCCAATATCACGTATCCCCCCAACAGATGCTGATGGCGATCCGTCTGTCACAGGCCAAACTGATGCTGGGGCGCGGTATGCCCGCGGCCCAGGTGGCGGCAGCGGCGGGGTTGACCGATCAGGCGCATTTGACGCGCGCCTTTGCCAATCGTTACGGTGTCACGCCAGTGCGCTACCAGAAACAGGTCACCAACCGCTAAAACAGCAACCTGCTACAATATTTTCCCGCCCGAGCTCGTTAGGCTGACCCCCAAGTATTTAATCACGGGTCCGCATTGCTGTTCCCGGTTGTTGATGGAGTCATTATGTTTGTCGGCGTGTTATTTGCCTTGTCTGCCGGGCTGATGTGGGGGCTGATTTTTGTCGGCCCGGTGTTAATCCCTGAATACCCGGCGGCGTTGCAGTCGACCGGGCGTTATCTGGCCTTTGGGCTGATTGCCTTGCCGTTGGCGTGGTTTGATCGTCATCGTCTGAAAAAGTTACATCGTCACGATTGGCTGGAGGCGTTAAAGCTGACGGCGATTGGCAACCTGCTGTATTACCTGTGCCTGGCGAGTGCCATTCAACGTACTGGCGCGCCGGTTTCTACCATGATTATCGGTACGTTGCCGGTGGTCATTTCGGTGACCGCCAACCTGTTTTACAGCCAGCACGATGGCCGACTTTCCTGGCGTAAACTGACGCCGGCGCTGGTGCTGATTGCCTGCGGTCTGGCATTGGTCAACGTTGCCGAACTGCAGGGCAATACGGCCCCGGTTGACGTCTGGCGTTATACCAGCGGCTTGGGCCTGGCGGTGTTGGCGGTGGCGTGCTGGACCTGGTTCCCATTGCGTAATGCCCGCTGGCTGCGGGAGAACCCGGGCCAAAGGTCCGCAACCTGGGCAACGGCTCAGGGGCTGGTGACGCTGCCGCTGGCACTGATCGGTTACGTGGTGGTTTGCGGTCAATTGGCTTTTACCCAGCCGGAGTTTGCGTTGCCTTTCGGACCCAGACCTGAAGTATTTGTCCCGTTGATGATTGCCATTGGCATGTTGTGTTCGTGGATTGGCGCATTGTGCTGGAATGAGGCGAGTCAGCGCCTGCCGACGGTGTTGGTCGGGCCGCTGATCGTCTTCGAAATTCTGGCGGGGTTGGCTTACACCTTTATGCTGCGCCAGGCCTGGCCACCGCTGCTGACGTTGGGCGGTATTGCCTGCCTGATCGTGGGAGTGGTGTCTGCGATGCGGATTAAGCCACAGCCGGTGGTGGTCAGTATTGGGGCCAAGGAGTAATGCCTGCCGCAGAGCGCGGCAGGCGGTAAGTTTACTTTTTGCTGTGGTGAATGATCTCTTCGGCCACGTTGCGCGGCGCTTCGGCGTAGTGGCTGAACTCCATGGTGTAGGTGGCGCGCCCCTGCGACATCGAGCGCAAGGTGGTGGAATAGCCAAACATCTCCGACAGCGGCACCTTGGCATGAATCTCCTTGCCGCCGCCGCCCGGAATATCTTCCATCCCTTGCACCAGTCCGCGGCGTGACGACAGATCGCCCATCACGCTGCCGGCGTAATCTTCGGGCGTTTCTACCTCTACCGACATAATGGGTTCGAGGATCACCGGATCCGCCTGACGGCAGGCCTCTTTAAAACCGAAGATGGCCGCCATACGGAACGCCTGCTCCGAGGAGTCGACGTCGTGGTAAGAGCCAAAGGTCAGGTGCACTTTGACATCGACCACCTGATAGCCAGCCAGCACGCCGTTATTCAAGGCTTCCAGCACGCCTTTTCTCACCGCCGGGATAAATTCGCCCGGGATCACGCCGCCTTTGATTTCATCGAAAAATTCAAAGCCCTTGCCCGGCTCATTGGGTTCCACCGTCAATACCACGTGGCCGTACTGGCCTTTACCGCCGGACTGGCGCACGAACTTGCCTTCCACGTCGGTCACGCGCTTGCGGATAGTTTCGCGGTAGGACACCTGCGGTTTGCCGGTGGTGGTCGCCACGCCAAATTCACGCCGCATGCGGTCGACGATAATTTCCAAATGCAGTTCGCCCATGCCGTAAATAATGGTCTGGCCCGACTCTTCGTCGGTACGCACGCGAAATGACGGATCCTCTGAGGAAAGGCGTTGCAGCGCGATGCCCATCCTCTCCTGATCGGCTTTGGTTTTCGGCTCAATCGCCTGAGCGATGACCGGTTCCGGGAACACCATTTTCTCCAGCGTGATAATCGCGTTGGGATCGCACAGGGTGTCGCCGGTGGTAACATCTTTTAGCCCCACGCAGGCGGCGATATCACCGGCGTGCAGCTCTTCGACATCTTTACGATCGTTGGCGTGCATTTGCACGATGCGGCCAATACGTTCTTTCTTCCCCTTCACCGGGTTGTATACGCTGCTGCCTTTGGCCAATACGCCGGAATACACTCGCACAAAGGTCAATTGGCCGACGAAAGGATCGGTCATCAGCTTGAATGCCAGCGCCGAGAACTTTTCATCGTCAGACGCGCGGCGGATCACGATATTGTCGCGCTCGTCGTGGCCTTCCATCGGTGGAACGTCAAGTGGCGAGGGCATCAGCTCAATCACCGCGTCCAGCATGCGTTGCACCCCTTTGTTGCGGAATGCGGAACCGCACAGCATCGGCTGAATTTCGCCGGCCACGGTGCGCAGGCGCAGGCCGCGAACGATTTCCTCTTCGCTTAGCGGTACCTGATTAAGGTACTTGTCCATCAGCTCTTCCGAGCCTTCGGCGGCAGCTTCGACCATTTTATCCCGCCATTCCTGTGCCGATTCACGCAGATCCGCCGGGATCTCTTCAAAGCTGAAACTCATGCCCTGGGTCGCTTCGTCCCACAGGATTGCTTTCATGGTCACCAAGTCCACCACGCCGGTGAAGTGGTCTTCAGCACCAATGGGTATGACGATCGGTACCGGATTGGCCTTAAGGCGCTCGATCATCATTTTGCGCACGCGGAAAAAGTCAGCGCCCACGCGGTCCATTTTGTTGACGAACGCCAGCCGCGGCACCTTGTATTTATTGGCCTGGCGCCAGACGGTTTCCGACTGTGGCTGTACGCCACCCACCGAGTCGTAGACCATGACCGCGCCATCGAGCACGCGCATCGAACGTTCGACCTCAATGGTAAAGTCTACGTGCCCGGGGGTGTCGATAATATTGATGCGGTGCTGCGGATAATTATGCTGCATGCCGTTCCAGAAACAGGTCGTCGCCGCCGAAGTAATGGTAATGCCGCGTTCCTGCTCCTGCGCCATCCAGTCCATGGTGGCGGCGCCGTCGTGCACTTCGCCCAGCTTGTGACTGACCCCGGTGTAAAACAGAATCCGCTCGGTGGTGGTGGTTTTGCCGGCATCGATATGCGCCGAGATGCCGATATTGCGGTAGCGTTCGAGGGGGGTAGTACGTGACATAATTAACCTTTCTTAGCCGCATCAAAGAAGGGCGGCTTTAAGCAGCATGAATAATTATGATAATCCTCTGTGGGTTATCTCCGGACGGGTGAATGCTTGCACCGGTCACAAACTAATCGTAGTTGATGAAAGGGTTTTTACTCAACGATGGCTGCGATAGGTTTTATCGTTGAGCGAGTTGAGTGAGACGCCAGAGTACTGCAACGCGAAGGCCAGGTTCGGGGGATACCGATGCCTGTTCTGAAGGCACCGGTTTGACTGAGTGGCAGGCATTACCCGGCAAAAATATGTGCCTGACCGATGATATTCAGATTGACCAGGGTACCGGCGCGAAGGCCTTCGCGGCTGACGGTTTTAAGTTCAATCGTGGCGTCGTTGTTGGCCATACGCAAATTCAGGGTGGAGACAAAACCGGCGAAATCGATGTGGGTCACTACCGCCTGGCTGGAGTGTTGCGACTCGGACTGACTGATTTGGACTTGCTCCGGCCGCAGCATGATGCGAGCAGGCCCACGGCGGTTACAGTCGTCCACGGCAATCCGCCCCAACGCGCACTGGGCCCAACCCTGTTCCAGATCGGCGGAGAGCACCAGCGTCTCACCTAAAAATGTGGCGGTGGGTTCGTCGACCGGTCGTAGATAAAGATCCTGCGGCGGCCCAACCTGTGCCAGACGGCCATTGCGCATCACCGCCACCTGATCGGCAAACGACAACGCTTCAGTCTGATCGTGGGTCACCAAAATAGACGCCACTTTGGCTTCGGCCAGCAGCTCTGCCACCGCTTTGCGGGTCGCGGCACGCAAGCCGGTATCCAGCGCGGAGAAGGGTTCATCCAGCAACATCAATTTCGGCTGCTGGGAGAGTGCCCGGGCCAACGCCACGCGTTGCTGTTGCCCGCCAGAAAGTTCGTGGGGCCACAGTGCACCCAGGCGACGATCCAGCGCCACCATGTCCATCAGCGCATCTATACGCAGCTGCTTGTCGCGCTTGCTGCCCTTCAGGCCAAAACCGATATTGCCAGCCACGGTGAAGTGCGGAAACAGCGCGCCATCTTGCGGGACAAAACCAATGCCCCGCAGGTGCGCCGGCACCCAGCCGCTGCCATTGTCCATCGAATGGCCCTGCAACATCACCCGACCGCTGTCCGGTATTTCGAAGCCGGCGATGATGCGCAGCAGGGTGGTTTTCCCCGAGCCGGAAGGGCCGACAATCGCGGTGCGGCTGCCCGGGGCCACCTGCAAATCAACATGCTCCAGCACCTTGATCGCGTTATAGGACTTGCCGATGCCTTGTAGTTCAAGCGTGCTCATAATCCCGCCGTGCGTTTGGATTGAGAATAAAGAAGCCAGGTCAGTGGCAGCGACAACACCACCATAATCAGCGCGTAAGGGGCCGCCGCCACATAGTCGATCTCGCTGGTCAGCGCCCAGAAAGCGGTAGCTAACGTGCGGGTACCGTTGGGGGCCAGCAGCAGGGTGGCAGTCAATTCGTTGGAGATGGCCAGAAACACCAGTGCCGCACCGGCGGCCGCGCCGGGAGCCGCCAGTCGCAGCGTGGTACTCCACAGCGCCTGCGCCGGGGATCGGCCGAGGCTGCGCGCCACATTTTCCAACTCTACCGGTGCCTGAGCGATGCCCGCACGCAGGTTGATCAAGGCTCGCGGCATAAACATCAGTAAATAGGCCAGCAGCAGGGTAATTTCGGTTTGATAAATTGGGCGGAAGCTGTGAATGGTGATGGTGACCAACGCCAACGCCACTACGATACCGGGCAGCGAGCTGGTGACATAATTGCAGCCTTCCAAAATCCGATACAGTCGTGCCGGATAGCGTACCGAAAGCCAGGCCATTGGTATGGCACATAAGGTGATCAACAGCGCTCCGCTGGCCGCCAATGACAGCGTTTGCAGCAGGGCTGGCAGCAGTTCGGTATTGCGCCAGACCTCAAATCCACCCAAGGTCAGCCAGCGGGCCAGCGTGATAAAGGGCACGCCCAGCGCCAGCGCGGTGAGCACCAAGGGCAGTAGCAGGCCGAACAGGGTAGCGGCAGGCCCAAGACAGTAAGCGTTCTGGCTACGGGCGCTGCCGGAACCGACGCGAGCATAGCGCGCTCGGCCTCGACTGCCGGCTTCCAGCAGCAACAGCACCAGGCAGCAAAGCACCAGTACCCCGGCCAGCATATTGGCCGCCGGGCCGTTAAAAGTGGACTGGAACTGATCGAAAATGGCGGTGGTGAAGGTATCAAAGCGGATCATCGCATACAGGCCGTATTCCGCCAGCAAATGCAAAGCGATCAACAGTGAACCGCCCCAAATCGCCAATTTCAGCTGGGGCAATACCACGCGGAAAAACACCGCCAGCGGGCGGGTGCCCAGCGAAGTGGCGACGTCTTCAATACCGGGATCAAGCCGGCGCAGTACTGCGGCGGCCGGCAAGTAAATAAACGGGAAGTAGGCAATGACCGAAATAAAGACCCCTGCGCCCAAGCCATGCATCGAAGGTACCAGGCTTATCCAGGCGTAGCTTTGCACAAAGGCGGGCACCGCCAGCGGTGCGGTTGCTAACAGTGACCAGATACGCCGTCCGGGCAAGGTGGTACGCTCGGTCAACCAGGCCAATGCCACCCCAAGAACGGCGCAAATCGGCAGTGTGAAGACCACCAGCAACAGAGTATTAAGCAGCAGTTCGGCCACCCGGGGGCGAAAAACCAGAGCTTTCACCGTCGGCCAACCGGTTTCAAACGCCACGCTAATGACAAACCCCAACGGCAACAGGGCCAGCAGGGAGAGTAAAATGGCGACCGCCACGATAAACAGCCCCGGCCGCTGATGGCGTCGGGCTGAAGCGTAACGTGGCGCTGCACCGGCAGCGTTGAAACCTATATTCGACATAGGGTTAAAAGCTCTCTTTACGGACAAGACTGGCTTACAACAAACCAGCTTCGGTCATCAATTCGACGACTTTTTTGCTGTTCAGCGCGGAGGCGTCGACTTTTGGCGCGTCCAGCTCTTTCAGCGGTACCAGTTTCGGGTTGGAGGCTGCGTTAACGCCCACGGCATATTCGAACGCATTGTTGGTACGCAGGATCTCCTGGCCGTTTTTACCGGTGATCCACTTCACGAACGCCTGAGCCTGCTGCTGGTGTTTGCTTGAGGCCAACACGCCACCACCGGAGATACTGACAAAAGCACCCGGATCCTGGTGTTTAAAGTAGTAGAGCTTGATATTTTTACTGTTCTCGCCGGTCTTGGCACCGTCGACAAAGGGATAATAGTGATAGATGACACCGCTGTCGATTTGGCCGGTATTCACCGCTTTCATCACGGTGCTGTTGCCTTTGTAAGCGGTGAAGTTGGTTTTCATCGCTTTCAGCCATTCCAGGGTGGCTTTCTCGCCTTTTAGCTCCAGCAAGGCGCTGACGATCGCCTGGAAATCCGCACCTGAAGGTGAGGCAGCCCAGCGGCCTTTCCATTCCGGCTTGGCCAGATCCAGCAGTGATTTCGGCAATTGCGCTTCGGTCAACTTAGCCGGGTTGTAGACGAACACCGTTGAGCGGGCAGCAATGCCTATCCAACGGCCATGCTGTGGACGGTACTGCGGTTCAACCTGGGCCAAGGTAGCGGCGTCCAGGGGCGCAAACAGTTTGGCGTTGTCCACCAACACCATCGCTGGGGAGTTTTCCGTCAGAAAAACGTCGGCAGGGGATGCACTCCCTTCTTGCACCAGTTGATTACCCAACTCACTGTCGCCGCCATTACGCAGGGTCACTTTAATGCCGGTGTCTTTGGTAAAACCGTCCACCCAGGATTTCACCAGGTTTTCATGCTGGGCGTTATAAATAACGATACCTTCATCCTGAGATGCGGCATTGGCGGAAAACGCCAGCATCATGGACGACGCCAACAGGGCAATGGGGCCGAGAGAAGTGAAACGCAGCTTCATACAGTCATCCTTTTTATTGAGAGAGTGCAGAGAAGAAAAGCGAATGAATAAGGCCTGACGAATGCCGGGCAGCCCTGATTGTATAGCAGCCCTGATTGTATATAAGAACATTAATAATGATAGTGAAAACGATTCGTATTAATTTATTTTTATAAATTGCTCACTAATTATCTTGTCTTAAGGAAAAATTAAGCTTGAGTATTATTGATTATTTTATTCGCTAATTCATCAGTACTTATAATGCGTTAATCGATTGGCAGTGCAATGAAACCAATAACCTCGCTGTTTGGCCTGTCATCTCCGCGGTCGGTGCCGCTGCTCTCAGAACCATGAGTGACGCCGTTTAATGCATTCAACCATCGCCATTAAGTGTTGGCCGGATAGCCGTTAACATTGCTTCAGCCCTGGTGAAAAACAGACTCATCAGGATGGCGAGTAGGAGTCTGATAATGAAAGAAATTCATGTTGTTTCACACCAGTTATTTTGGTTATGAGTCATAGCGTTTAATGATTTAATTTATTCAACTGCTTCGATGAATATAGGCGTCGACAAAACACCATTAAGGGATAACGACGTGACATATTCATTCAAGCTTAAGGGATTGACTGGTCTAATCATCTTGTCTTTGCAGGCTGGCATGGCGGTGCAGGCCGCCGAGGTGCCTGCAGGCGTTCAACTGGCCGCCAAACAGGAGCTGGTGCGGGCCAATGGTTACGAGCCGGCTACGCTGGATCCGAACCTGGCGGAAAGCAACGTGGAATTTTATATCTTCAATGACCTGTTTGAAGGGCTGCTGCGGGTGGGAAAAAATGGCGAGGTGATCCCCGCATTGGCCACTAAGTGGGAAACTAAGGGGACTGTCTGGACCTTCCATCTGCGGCCAGAAGCGAAATGGTCAAATGGCGATCCGGTGACCGCCGATGATTTTGTCTTTAGCTGGCGGCGCTTGACCGATCCCAAAACCGCTTCACCCTACGGCAGCTATCTGGCGTCGGCCTATGTATTGAATGCGGCGGAAATTAACGCCGGTAGCAAACCGCCGAGCGAACTGGGCGTGAAAGCGTTGGATGCCCATACCCTGCAGGTGACGCTGGCTGAACCTAACTCCTATTTGCTTAAACAGCTGGTGCATTTTCCGGTGCTGCCGGTAAATCGGAAAGTGGTGGAGCAATACGGCAAAAACTGGACCCAACCGCAAAACTTCGTCGGTAACGGAGCTTTCAAACTGGCGCAGTGGGTGGTGAATGAAAAAGTGGTCGTAGAGCGAAATACCCAGTATTGGGATAACGCCCACACGGTGCTCAATAAGGTGACATTCCTGCCGCTGCAAGGGTTCCCGGAAGTGGCGCGTTTTCGCGCCGGTGAGATCGAACTGGGTTATAGCGCGCCGCCAGAGTTATACCAACAGCTGAAAAAAAACCTGGGCGATGAGCAACTGGTGACTTATCCGCTGCTGTCGACCAGCTACTTTGCCTTTAATAACCGGCAGCCGCCCTTTAACGACGTGCGGGTGCGTCAGGCGCTGAATCTGGCGCTGGATAAACAGGTCATTGCCGGCAAGGTCTTGGGCTATGGTCAACAGCCGGCCTGGACCTTTACCCCAACCGGCTCCGGTGGCTTTACCTTACAGCCTGGCGTGGCGGCGGGGTGGTCGCAAGAGCAACGTATTGCCCAAGCGAAAAAGCTGCTGGCGGAAGCCGGTTTTAACGCGCAGCATCCGTTACGTTTCACTCTGCTGTACAGCAACGACGCCACCATCAAGAAAATTGTGATCGCCGCTAGCGCGATGTGGAAAAAGAACCTGGGAGCAGAGGTCACTTTGCAAAATCAGGAGCGCAAGGTGGTATTGGACAATATCAACAACGGTCAATACAGTGCGGCGTTCAGCCGTTGGTTGGCGGATTACAACGATCCTTCCACTTTCCTGAATGTATTCCGCTCTACAAGCAGCGAGAACTCGGCCAAATATGCCAATGAGCATTACGATCGGCTACTGCACCAGGCTACCGCGGCGCAAAGCCCGGAACAGGTGCAGCAGGCCTTCCAGCAGGCAGAAGATGTGTTGGCGGTGGATACGCCGGTGGCACCGGTGTACTACGAGGCTAACGCCACGCTGGTCAAACCCTATGTGAAAGGCATCGACTTTACCCGCCAGGGGCCGTTGTACGACAAAAACGTGTATATCCTCGCGCATTGACGGTAAATAATGTGGGTTAGGATTGTTCCGGCCCACATTTTATTATTTTTACCGAAAATGTTTTTTCTAAATGTTTCATCAACGGCAAGCCAGATTTTTGCCCATCGATTAAAAACCCTGCCTATACTGCCCCCCGTAGTTTATATGCAGTATCTCGTTTGGCGAGGCTCCTATACAAACACAGGTTACTGATCTGACGACATCGAGAGATGCCCAAGGTTAAGACAGGCTTTATCGGATTAAGGTTCAGCCCAAAGTAACTTCTGATTAACACATCAGATACGTTGTATAGTGCTAAAACCTGGACGCGGAGATAGGCTTTCTGCACTCCCTCTGTGGTTAACGCCCCTATGCGATTCGCTGTTGAAGTTTAAACAGAAATAGGGACTAACATAATGAAGTCACATCAAAATTACCTCTCCCCGGCGCTGGCCCATGCTGAAACTCAAGACGAGTCTTCGATTGCGAGCTATATGAACGCCGATTTTATTACCGTTCCCGGCAATATGACGGTCAACAAAGCCAAGGAATATTTTCTTTCTCAGTTAAAAACGGATGAAATTCCCGCTCAGCTGTTTGTCACTGCTGATGATTATCATCTGCGCGGTACGCTATCGGTAAAAAAATTATTGCAGTGCGAAGACGATGATAAACCCGTTGGCGTGATGATCAACCACAGCTATTTCCAGGTCTCTCCCGATGATGACCGTAATGACGTTGCCCATTTATTGGGTAAGGGCGGGCTGGACGTAGTACCGGTGGTGGTGAATAAAACGCTGGTGGGCGTGCTGGGCGAAAAAGAAATCGCCCGGCTGATTGAAGACGAAAATACCGAGGATGCGCAACGCCAGGGCGCCAGCCTGCCGCTGGACAAGCCTTATCTCGAAACCAGCCCCTGGGCATTGTGGCGCAAGCGTTCGGTGTGGTTACTGATGCTGTTTGTCGCCGAAGCCTATACCGGCAATGTGTTAAAGGCCTTTGAAGAACAGCTGGAAGCGGCGATAGCACTGGCATTCTTCATTCCGTTGCTGATCGGTACCGGCGGTAACAGCGGTACTCAAATCACTTCTACGTTGGTACGTGCCATGGCGTTGGGTGAAGTCAGCCTGCGTAACCTGGGCGCGGTGATCCGCAAAGAGGTGTCTACCTCGCTGCTGATAGCCGCTACCATCGGCATCGCAGCATGGGCGCGCGCCTGGATCATGGGCGTGGGTATGGACGTTACTATGGTGGTCAGCCTGTCGCTGGTGGCGATTACCGTCTGGAGCGCCATTGTTTCATCCATTATCCCGATGCTGCTCAAGCGTGTGGGCATTGATCCGGCGGTAGTGTCGGCGCCGTTTATAGCCACCTTTATTGATGGTACTGGGCTGATTATCTACTTCAAAATCGCCCAGCACGTGCTGGGGATATAAAGGGGCTTCCGCTCCGTGTGGTTGCCGGAGCGGAAATTAATTCTCAGTCAACAGGAGGTGCGTAAATATTCATGAATAATGAGATTATCCACTTTTTAATTAAAGAGGCTTTTATCGACAATAACTAATCGAGGACGAAATAATGGGAAACATGATCTTCTTTGTAGGATTCCTGAGCATCATCAGCTCACTGGGCCTGTTCGCCGCCTATATGAGCTCTAAATGGGATGATTAATGAACGCTAAAGATCCGCCTGGATGCATCCTCCCCGAAGTGTTTTATTACGACGGGGAGGATGCGATTAAACTCTGACCGCCTGATGCGGCTTTGTGGAGTATAACGATAATGATTATTTCTATTCTTGGTCTGCTCTATGCCATTTTGATGATTGCTGTGGGTGTGAATGAGATTTATTTTTATTCAACCGGAAAATCAGAATTTCTGTCTAGTTTAATGCTGACATTCTCGGGTAGTATGCTGCTGGTTGCTTTTGCCTGGCAATACTCGACTAAAATAAAGAAATAAATGCCCCTTTGAATGTGAGCCGTAATATGCAAAATGAAAAACAATCCGTTGCCAGAAATTCGATGATAGCCAGCGGGCTATTGGCAACCGGGAAATTTATTGCCGGCATTTTTACCGGCAGTATTGGTCTTATTTCTGAAGGGATCCACTCTTTCACCGATTTTATTGCCACCAGTATTACCTGGCTGGCGGTGCGCATCAGCGACAAACCCGCTGATGACGACCATCATTTTGGTCATGGCAAGGTCGAAAATCTGGCCGCGCTGTTTGAAGTACTGTTGCTGTTGGGGGCTGCCGGCTGGATTGTTTACGAGGCCGGCAAAAGCCTGCTCGGGGAGGCGCATGAAATTGTCGCTGCCCCTGTGGTCATTGCGGTGCTGTTGATCTCGATTGTGGTCGATTTTTTCCGCGTCAGGGCGTTGAATCGCGTGGCAAAGGCCACTGACAGCGCGGCGCTAGAGGCCGATGCGCTGCATTTCTTCTCAGATATGTTGGCTTCTGCCGTGGTGCTGTTGGGTATGGTGTTCGTCATGCTCGGCTTCAACCGTGCAGACGCCATCGCGGCGTTGATCGTAGCCTGTTTTATTGTGGTCGCGGCGGTGAAACTGGGGAAACGTTCATTCGATTCGCTGATGGATACCGCGCCTGCCGGTGCCAAGGAAGAAATCGATGCCTTGCTCCAGAGCTTCCCCGCAATACTGGCCACCGAGAATATTCGCATCCGCAACGCCGGTGCCATGTTGTTCATTGAGGTCACCGTCGCCGTGTGTCGCACCTTGCCGCTGGAGCGTATCAACGCGCTGAAAAAGTCGATTGCCGAACGTCTGGAACGGCAATATGCCAATGCCGAGGCCACGGTGATTGCCAACCCGCAAACCCGCAGCGACGAAGACATGGCGACCCGTATCCGGGTGATCGCCGCCAACCACGGGGCGGTGGTGCAAAATTTGGCCCTGCAACAGCTGCCGGAACGCATGTCGATCAGTCTGGATCTGGCCGTACCTGCCAGCGCCAGCGTGGCACAGGCTCACGATATCGCCAGTGAGATTGAAACCTTGCTGCGCGAGGCGATTGGCGAGGAGACTGAAATTGAAACTCATCTTGAACCGCAGACGCACCACTGGGTAGCCAGTGAAGATGTTGCACCGGAAGAGCTGGCGCACATTCGTCAGATCCTGCATGTGGCGGTAGAGAACGGTGAAATGGTGCAGGACGTGCATAACATTCGCGCACGCAAAACCGCGAACGGCATTATCGTCAACTTTCATTGTCGGGTTTCCCCGGCGGCCTCTATTGTGTCCGCGCATGCTGCGGTAGACAGCATCGAACGCCAGTTACGCGCACTTTATCCCAGCATATCGCGGGCAGTAGGGCACGTGGAGCCGATTAAGCCTAAACCCGGCATCTAGTTTCTGGTGCTTATCAAGGGGCGCTGCCGACGCAAAATGACAGCGCCCAGTGAGGTCGGATCCCCGGTTTTTCAACCCAGGCCCGGTAAGCCGTCGGTGGTACCACCGACAGCCAAAAGGCGAGGCCGCCCGGATTGTCTGCCAGCACCGACAGCTGCCAACGACCGGGATGCAGGGCAAACAGTGCCTGCACGGCACTTTTACCTATACCGTATTTTCGCCAGGGTTTGGCGACATAAAACTCCGCCATCTCCATAGTGGTAGCTGGCAGCAGCGTTCTGACCAAGGCAAATCCCACCGGTTGTGCCTGGTTTACTATCAGATACGGGTACCTGCCGTTTTCATGCCAATAGCGAGCCAGGTGTGGATAGTCAGTATCCGCAGCCAGCTCCCGCAAATAGTTGGGCAGCATCGCCGCCAGCAAGGGTCGCTCCTCACGGGTTGCCAACCTGAGATGAATATTCATACCACCTCCCTAAGAAAAAGGCCGCCCGCAGGCGGCCTGTACAGGTTAGTCCAGATTTAACTGTGCGGTAATGGTCGCGATTTCACTTCGCCATTGCTGCTGCAGCTGCACTTTTTGATGCTTGGGTTTACGCGCCAGATCTTCTTGCAGTTTGCTTTCCAGTTCAAACAGCGCGGCCAACAGTCGCTCCTCGTCTGCATGCTGCAATTCGCGACAGGCAGGCTGCTGGGACGAGGTGGTCATTGGCGCGGCCTCCGTCGCTTGTGCCAACCGGTGGTAGACCGGCTCCAGATCCTGCCACTCTTCCAGCCTTTGCTGGTCAATCAACCAGAAGCGGTTACAGCTATTTTCGATCAGCATTCGGTCGTGGGTGACCAGCATCACTGCGCCTTCAAACTGACGCAGGGTCTCGGCCAGCTCTTCTTTGCCTTCCATATCCAGGTGGTTGGTCGGCTCGTCGAGCAATAACAGAGAGTAGTTGGCCAGCGTCAGCCCAACAAACAGCAGGCGCGAACGCTCGCCGCCGCTCAGGGTGCTGATGCGCTGCTGATGGCGCAGGTAAGGGAACCCGGCACCAATCAGCGCCATTTTCCGCTGTTCCTCGGTCAGCGGCGCGAAATGCGACAACGCCTCGCTCAGCGTATCCTCGTCACGCAGTTGCTGCAGGCTTTGATCGTAATAGCCGATGCGGACTCGCGGGTGGAACACGGCTTCCCGTTGGTTTGGGTCTTGGTATTCGCGCCACAGATGATGTAGCAACGAAGATTTACCGCAGCCGTTACGCCCGACGATGGCGATGCGATCCCCGCTTTTAACCCACAACGATGCAAGCCTGAACAGAACCGGAGCCTCCGCCGCCGGGCGCACGTCCAGTTGCGGCAGGGCCAGCAGGCGATCGGCATCCAGTGCCTCGCCCTTTAACCTGAGCCGCCATTGGCTGCCTGCGCTCAACGTGGTTTGCTCTTCTTTCAGCCGATCAACGCGTTTTTCCATTTGCTTGGCCTTGCGAGCCAGGTCTTCGTTATCGTAAACCCGGCCCCACACGGCCAACCGCTGGGCACTTTTCGCCACCCGGTCGATCTCTTTCTGCTCCGCCTGACGGCGGTGTGCGTCCGCTTCATCCTGTTCCTCCAGTGCCTTGCGTGCGGCGGTACAGGGCAGGCGGAAAAACTGCAGAGTTTTATCGCGCAGGATCCAGGTGCAGTTGGTGACCTGATCCAGCAAATGCCGATCGTGAGATACCAGTACGAAGCTGCCGGACCAGTTTTGCAGAAACTGCTCCAGCCACAGCAGGGTCGGCAGGTCCAGGTGATTGCTCGGCTCATCCAGCAGCAGCAGGTCGGGTTGGCGAATCAACGCGCGCGCCAACAGCAAGCGCGTATGCTGGCCGCCGCTCAGTGTGCCCGCAGTCAGTGTCCATGACGTTGGCGCAAAGCCCAGGCTGCTTAGCAGCACTTCGCCTTGCCAGCTTTCACTGACGCGTTGGTTTTCCGGTAGTCGCGCCATGACCGCATCCAGCAGGCTGCAGTCGTGCAGAGCTTCGGGCAGGTGCTGTTCCACCCGCGCCATCAGGCACTGGTGGGCAGGGGTTACGCTACCGGCGCTGGCGGGCAGATCGCCACTGAGGATTTTAAGCAGGGTGCTTTTACCGCAGCCGTTGTGGCCGATTAAACCGATGCGATCGCCTTTTTTCAGGCTAAAGGAAACCTCAACCAGCAGAGGGCCGAAATTGTTGTCGTAGCCGACAGATAATGCAGAAAGTAATGTGCTCATTGCTTACTCAAGAGTTACAGGCATGCGTATGCCTATCGTCAAACATCGCTGACGACAACCCGGTAAGCCGGAGGGAAGGGACTCAAATGTTAGTAAGCTTCGCTCAAGCCTGGGTTATCGCAGCACGATACCGGTAATGCTTGAGCAGCGGCAATTACTATAGAAGTGTGAGTAAAAAAACAATTCACACATCGGCATAGTAATCCTCCTTTTATAACGTAGGTTAATGAATGAGCTGAGTATAGGGGGCTTTGGCAGGTTGCGCTAGTGTAAATTCGCAGCGTTATCAGTGCGGTAAGCGGTAAATCTTCATTGCTTTTAGTGACGTTGTCACCATGAGAATCGTGCTGAATGGGAGTAATACTGATATTTAAGCGGAGATTAAGCAGTTATCATAATCTCAGTTTATGATTAGCCAGGCGGGTCGGTGACTACCGGCCCGCCTGTTTCGTTTGTCTATCATGTAAAGGCTGAGCCCCGAATTTATGTTAAAGCCCCGTCAAATTATTCTTTTCCTGTTCCTGCTGTTTGGCTTGCAGTTGGCGCCGCTGACCAGCGTTGCCGCACAGGATGACAGCCCGGTAGCCGAAAGCCAGCCGGACCCTGCGACCGCCCTGAAAAACTACCAGAAGCAGTTGGACAGCATTAAACAGCAGGTTTCCAAAGCCAGTAACGATACCCAGCTCAGTAAGCTGAAATTGACCACTGACGATCTGGCCGCCAAGCTGGAAAAGCTGGCGGCCGACTTGCAACCGGCGCAAGAGAAGCTGCAGGCGCAACTGGACGTGTTGGGGCCGCAACCGGCGGCAGGCGCGTTGGCGGAAAACGCAGCAGTGGTACAACAGCGCAATGCCTTGAATAACAGCAAGAAGCAGCTCGACGAAGCGGTTCAACGCGCACAGGCGATGAGAGCTGGCGTGCTCGATCTGGGGCAACAAATCAGTGACTTACGTCGCGTCGCGTTCAAAAGTCAGTTGGCGTTGAACACCGGTAGCGTGTTGGGCACCAAATTTTGGACGCCGGTGATAAAGCCTGCCGATGACGACGTGCAGCGCCTGGATCAGTTCAACGCCGCAATGAAACAGACCTGGGACGCCAGTTGGCAGGAAGATTCACGTTACGGCACCCTGGGTCTGTTGGCATTGGCGGTGGTTATCTGGTCGTGGGGGCGCTATTTTTCCGAGCGTTTCCTGGCGTGGGTGAGCATCCGTTATCTTCCGGACGGGCGTTTGCGCCGCAGTTTTATGGCAATCATGACCGTCACCGTCACGGTTGTTACTACCAGCATTGCGTTGAACCTGCTGTTCCTCACCTTCACACGCGTACAACCCTTACCGGTGATGCTGGAGGATTTCGCCGGGAGTTTTTATCAGTTAGGGATTTTCTGCGCGCTGATTGCCGGACTGGGGCGCGCAACGCTGTCACTTAATCGCCCTTCGTGGCGCCTTGGCACCCTGGATAATGCCGTTGCCTCAGGTCTGCGCTATTTCTCGCCGCTGTTGGCCGGGCTGGCATTGGCATTTGGTACGGTAGAACTTATTAATAATGCCGTCAGCGCCAGTTTGAGCACCACCATTTTTGGTAATGGCCTGGTTGCCGGCTTGATTGGCATGGTGTTGCTGGCGATGCCACTGCGTTCTCAGCGTATCCGCCGTCAGTTGGAACAGCAGGGCGAACACGTAGAGAAGCGCTCCACCATCAGTGGGCTTTTGCATATGAGCACCCTGGTGTGTTCAAGCGTGATCTTGCTTTCGCTGCTGATAGGGTATATCGCTTTTGCCCGTTTCCTGACCTATCAGGTGATTTGGATCGCGCTGGTGTTAATGACGTTCTATTTCCTGGTGCTGTTCGCCACTGACCTGTGCGCGGCAATCTTCTCGCCGCAAACCGCCAGCGGCAAGATGCTGAAGAAGTCGCTTAATTTTAAGGATCGCCACCTGGAGCAGATGGCGATCATCTTCACCGCCATCGCCAAGTGCTCGCTGCTGTTGTTGATGATTGTCTCGTTGTTTAACGGCTCGTTTGGCACCACGACGCCCAACTCGCTGTTGGAAAAAATCATCGCCATTCTTAGCGGCGAAGGGCTGAAACAACTGAACATTGTGCCCGGTAACCTGATCAATGCGGTGATTTGCCTGGCCATTGGCATCTATATTCTGCGAGTTACCCAGCGCTGGTTAAGCCAGGAACTGCTGCCAAAAACCATTGCAGATATCGGTATTCGTGCATCGCTGGTGACGTTGTTCAGCAACGTGGGCTATGTGCTGTTGATCCTGATTACCCTGGCGGCGCTGGGCATCCAGTGGAACAACCTGGCCTGGATCGTCAGTGCCTTGTCGGTGGGTATCGGTTTTGGTTTGCAGGAAATCGTGAAGAACTTTATTTCCGGTTTGATTCTGTTGACCGAACGCCCGGTGAAAGTCGGCGATATGATCGGTATCGGCGGCGTAGAGGGGGACGTGCGTCGTATCAATGTGCGCGCCACAGAAATCCAGCTTAGCGACCGCTCGACGATGATCGTACCTAACTCTCAACTTATCTCGCAAAACGTGCGTAATGCCACCATGGGCAATGCGCAGGGGGTGGTAACTATTGCGCTGACCTTCCCGACGGATATCGATCCGGAGCAGGTTCGCAACATCCTGCTGAGCGCTTATCAGGAATATGAAGCCATTCTGGATGCCCCGGCGCCCTATGTGCGCTTCAGCCAGCTCGGCCCGGATGGCATTATCCTCAGCGTGACCGGTTATGTCGCCAGCCCGCGCATGGTCGGTTCAACCAAGAGCGAACTGTTGTTCAATATTCTCAAATTGCTGCGGGCACACCGTGTCAACATGTCGAGCCCGCAGGAAGTGGTGTTTATGAAACAGCAGGCGAAAAATCTGGCCAACGAAGAAGAACAATCTTCGTAGCTGGGATTACCACAGCCCGGCGCAAAGGACAGCGCTGAGATAAAGGCCTACGCCGAACACGGCGTGGGCCATCACGCTGCGCAACCGTGCCACCGGCGGATTAGGTGTTTTGCTGGCTGCGATACCGGCACCCATACCGGGCTGCATCAGTAAAAACGGGGCGCAGACGCTGACCACACCAAACGCTAGCGCCGGTAACAGCGTAGGGTGACGCAGCCAGTCTTGCCCGCCCAGAACCAGCAGCAAGGCGGCGAAAACTATCCCTATGGCGTAATGGGCCCCCCAGCCGATCGGCTTTTCGAAGCGTACCTGGGTTGCCTGTCCGATGTTTTCATGCCTAAAGCGGCCACGTGGAAAATGTCCGATCCAGCGGCCCACCATCGCGTAGTTTAGCGAGGGGATGCCAAACACTCGCTGGAGTAACCCAGCCCAAAGATCCATAACCAGCGTGGCTCCGGTGCCGAGAGTCAACGATGCCACGATAAACTCCATTTCGTTATTCACTGCCCATTCTCCTTATTGTTGGGGATGGTCGATTATTCATGGGGTTTTTGATACACTATCATTCAATTGATTTATTGAATGATGAAAGAGGGCGGATGGAATGTCAACCAAGGATAACGATCCTCAACCGCAGCTGTTTGCCGAGTTGGCGGAATTGGCACGCAGCCTGGGGAACGCGCATCGGCTGATGTTGTTGGAGCATATTGCCCAGGGTGAGCGAGCGGTGGAACGGCTGGCGGCACTTGCCGGGCTGACGATCGCCAATGCTTCGCAGCACCTGCAACACTTGAAACGCAGCGGGTTTGTGCAGAGCCGTCGTGATGGCAAACAGGTGCTATATCGCCTCGGCGACGGCCCGGTGCTCAACCTGTTGGCGGCACTGCGTCAGTTTGCGGAACATAACCGAGCGGAAATCCGCGCGCTGGTAACGGACAGCCTGCAGCAACCTGAGGCGTTAGAGGCCATTTCGCGTGAAGAGCTGCTGTCGCGGATAGAGGAAAACGGCGTAATTCTGCTCGACGTACGCCCGCATGAAGAGTATGCGCTGGGGCATTTGCCGGGCGCATTGAACATTCCGTTGGAAGAGCTTGAGCGTCGATTGGCCGAGTTACCCGAAGGCCGTGAAGTGGTCGCCTATTGCCGCGGCCCTTACTGCGTACTTTCGGTTAACGCCGTTGCTGCGCTGCGCGCCAAAGGTCGCGAGGCCCGCAGGCTGGAAGACGGATTTCCTGACTGGAAAGCGGCGGGCCTGCGTATAGAGATCTGATCGCGGCCCGCATGGCTTGCGTTAGTGCATCGCCGGTACCACGGACTGAGAGCAGTCGCTGTTGGCGCTGGCGGAGGAATTATTGCAGGTTTGTGGATCATTATGCACCGGCGGTGGCGGCACATCCTGTGGGCCGCCCCGGCCAAGGCAGCCGGAAAGCATCAGCATCAAAAACAGGGGAATTATCGCTTTCATCTCAATTACCTCCTATCTGTACACTCCGTTAAGTATATGCCTTGTAACAGATTGGGGGCGCCGAATGATGCGTTATAGATAGGGTCTATATTGCACCGGGTGAAACCAATTTCACTTCGGCCTGCCGCCGGCTCTATGCTGTTGTTGCATAGGCAATCTTTTTCTGGAGGCACAATGGAAACACATCAGCTTGCGGCGTCGGTGCTGGCCGCCTTTGGCGGAGCGGAAAACCTGACCAAAATACGCTACTGCGCTAGCCGTATCAGGGTGGAACTGCGCGATGCCGGGCGGCTGGATCGACCGGGCATCGAAGACCTGAACGGTGTTAAAGCGCTTTTGGAGGTCGACACTCCACGTCTGACTACCGAATATCAGCTGGTGGTGGGGCCGGGCAATGCCCGACCGCTGTACCAGGCGCTGGTGGCGCTGACCGGCGAGAAGTAGCTACGACAACAGCGGGCGGATCTGTTCCAGGTGCTGCTGCATTAGTGTTTGCATCTGCACCACATGCGGGGCATCCGCCTTTTCGCGCATCAGATAGATACCGACGGTGCAACGTGGTCCCGGCTGGATCAGCTGCAGGGGTTCAATGCCGTAATCCGCAAAATAACCCGCCATACAGGAGGGATAGCTCAGCAGTACCGCATCGGAATCGTTGATCATGTCTACAGCCGACATCATGGAATTGGTCGAACAAATTACCCGCTCCGCCAGATGCAGGCGGTTTCGCGCCAGCTTTTTCGGCTGCATATCTTCCACCATATGATGATAACGACTTTCATCCGGGGTCAGCTCAACGCAGGGGTAGTCCAGTAGCGCATCCGGGCCCACCGTCTGTCCCAGCAGCGGGTGTCCGCGCCGCACGAACATACTGTCGGTGGTGCCAAACAGCGGCAGAAAGCTGATGCCTGCTTTAGGGTTCAGCCCTTGAATTTCATGGCCGATAAACAAGTCGATATCCCCGCCCAATAGCAGGTCCATCAGGCGCAGGTGGTTGCCCAGATCGATATGGATATTCACCAGCGGATGCAGCTTGCGGTAGGCATTGAAGCTGTCGCGTACAAACATATACCACCAGGCATGACCGGTGCCCATACGCAGGCTCTGCTCCTGACGTGCTTTGATAAATGCCAGTTTGATCAGCGTGTTGTCGTAGATACGCTGCATCATCTGCGCCTGCTCCAACAGCAGATCGCCGTACTCGGTGGTTTTTACCCCGGTTGAGGTTCGCTCCAGCAGCTGTACCCCGAGGTTCTCTTCCAGTTTCTTCATGTTGTGGGTCAGCGTCGGCTGGCTCAGGCAAAGTTTGTTTGCTGCATGACTCACATTTTTGAACATCGCCACTTCGATAAACTGCCGAAGAATTTTGTCCACGATCATATTTTCCACTGGTGGTATAGAAAGTTTCTATATCGTAGCGGTGAAAAACGATTTCCGCCAATGACCTGCCTTCGATAGCTTGCTCCTATGCCGGTATTCCCAGCCGCCACCAGAGAGGATGCAATGAGAAGATTGATACCGAGTATGATTGCCGCCGCACTGGCGTTGATGTCCGGGCAAGTATTGGCCGACACGTTGCGTATGCAATGCGCGCCAAGCAAAGAAGGGCGCCAATACTGCAACGAGATCAAACAGCGCTTTGAGGCTCAGACTGGCCATACCCTGGAATTTATCGATCTGCCTCCTGCCTCCGATGAAAAGCTGTCGCTGTTCCAGCAACTGTTTGCCGCCAAAGACGCCAGCGCCATCGATCTGTTTCAGGCCGACACCGTATGGATCGGCGTATTGAACAAACACCTGCTGGATCTGACCGACAGCGTGAGCGACATCAAACAGGATTTCTTCCCCGCCGCCTGGCAAAACAACGTGGTTAATGGCCGGGTCAAAGCGGTGCCGGCTTATCTGGACAGCGGTGCGCTCTACTACCGCAAGGATCTGCTGGAGAAATACGGTGAACAACCGCCGGAGACCTGGGCCGATCTGACCCGCGTCGCAACCCACATTCAGCAAGCTGAGCGTGCCGCCGGCCACAAAAACTTTTGGGGGCTGGTGTTTCAGGGAAAATCTTATGAGGGGCTGACCTGCAACGCCCTGGAGTGGGTGGCGTCGCAAAACGGCGGCAGTTTTATTGATGCTCAGGGCAATATCACCATTAACAACCCGCAAGCGGCGCAAGCGCTGAATATGGCCGCCGGTTGGATTGGCAAAATCACGCCGAAAGGCACGCTTGGCTACATGGAAGAAGAGTCGCGGGCGGTATTCCAAAACGGCGATGCGCTGTTTATGCGCAATTGGCCCTACGCCTACGTGCTAGCGCAGGACAGTAGCAGCGCGATCCGCGGCAAAGTGGGGGTGATGCCGTTGCCGAAAGGGGCTGACGGCCATTCGGTCAGCGCGTTGGGCGGTTGGCAGTGGGCAATCAACGGCTATACCAAACACCCCGAGGCGGCCATCGCGCTGCTGAAAATCGTCAGCGATGCCGAATCGCAAAAAAGGGCGCTGGCGTTATTGGGTCAGGCTCCTTCGCGCACCGCGCTGTACGACGATCCGCAAGTATTGGCGCAGGCGCCTTATTTGGCAGACTTCAAGGGTATATTCGCCCAGGCCATGCCGCGCCCGGCCACTCAAACCAAACGGCAATACGCGCAGGTTTCCCGAGCCATCTACAACGCCACCTTTAACGTATTGCGCGGTGACAGTGACGGTGTCACCGCCGTGGCGGATTTACAGCAGCGACTGGAACGGATCAAAGCCAGAGGATGGCGCTGAATCATCTCCCCATTAACCGCCGGAGTCTGATGCATGAAACGCGAAACGCACGCTTTATCCCTGACGGCTACCCCTGATGAGTCAGCCCAAGTGCTGCCGGCCAGGCGCAGCAAGCTTAATCACCAGCAGCGGCGCAGCCGCATCGCCTGGTTACTGGTGGCACCGGCGATGTTGCTGCTGGCGGTGGTAGCCGGCTGGCCGCTGCTGCGCACCCTGTTTTACAGCTTTACCGACGCCATGCTGGACGCGCCGGACGATTATCGGTTTGTCGGCTTCGCCAACTATCTGGATCTGACCGAGGGCGGCCACCACTACGGGGTGTTGGCGGATCCGCTTTGGTGGCTGGCGGTAGGCAACACGCTGCGCTTCAGTTTGCTGTCGGTATCGCTGGAACTGGTGTTCGGCATGCTGCTGGCGCTGCTGATGAATCAAAAATTCCGCGGCCAGGGGCTGGTGCGCACCGCCATTTTGGTGCCCTGGGCCATTCCGACCATCGTGTCCGCCAAAATGTGGGGCTGGATGTTCCACGATCAGTACGGAGTGGTGAACGACCTGCTGCTTAAAACCGGCATTATCGCCACGCCCTTGGCCTGGGTAGCGGAGCCGGGGCTGTCAATGTGGGCGGTGGTGATTGCCGACGTGTGGAAGACCACGCCGTTTATGGCCTTGATGTTGCTGGCGGCGCTGCAACTGATCCCCGGCGATCTGTATGAGGCCGCCCGCGTCGACGGTGCCAATGCCTGGCAACGGTTCCGCCGCATCACCTTGCCGTTGATTATGCCGGCAATGATCGTCGCGCTGATTTTCCGGGTGATGGATGCGCTACGGGTATTTGATCTGATTTACGTGCTGACTTCCAACAGCGAAGCCACGGTATCGGTGTCCGGTTACGCCCGGGATCGCATGGTCAGCTATCAGGAAATGGGCTCCGGCTCTGCCGCATCGGTACTGGTCTTTATGATGGTGGCGGGGATCGCCGCTTGCTTCCTTACGCTGGGCCGCCTGAACGACAAGGAGAAACAAGCATGAAACTGAGCCGCCAACAGCAGAAATACGGCCATAAAACGCTGATCTTCGCCGCGGCCGCCTTGGCCAGTGTGATCTGCCTGTTTCCGTTCTACTACGCGTTTATCACCTCGTTGCGTTCCGGGCAGGATCTGTTCCAGGTTGCTTATCTGCCGGGCAATCTGCACTGGGGCAATTATCTGACCGCATTGATGGAAAATGGCATCGCCCGCAGCCTGCTGAACTCCATTGTCGTGGCGACGCTGACGGTAGGCATTTGCCTGCTGGTGTCGATCACCGCCGCTTTTGCTCTGGCGCGTATCCGTTTTCGCGGCCGTAAGTATCTGCTGTTCACCATTCTTTGCGTCTCGATGTTCCCGCAGGTGGCGGTGCTGTCCGGCATGTTTGAGTTGGTGCGTTTTATGGGGCTGTACGACTCCCTGGGCGCTCTGGTGCTGTCCTATACCACCTTCTCGCTGCCGTTTACCGTCTGGGTGCTGACCACCTTTATGAAGGCGATCCCGGCGGAGCTGGAAGAGGCGGCGATCGTCGACGGTGCTGGCACCTGGACCATCATCACCCGCATCTTCGCGCCAATTATGGGGCCGTCGCTGGTGACCACCGGGCTGCTGGCCTTTATCGGCGCCTGGAATGAATTCATGTTCGCCCTGACGTTTGTCATTTCCAGCGGCAAGCGCACCGTGCCGGTCGCCATCGGCATGCTGCAGGGCGCCTCTCAGTTCGAACTTCCCTGGGGCACCATCATGGCGGCCTCGGTCATTGTCACACTGCCGATCATCGCACTGGTCCTGATATTCCAGCGTCGCATCGTCAGCGGATTAACCAACGGCGCAGTAAAAGGCTGATTTTCGATTAACCCTGAAGCAGGAGAAAAGTAATGGCTACAAAAATCGTTTTAGTGGGTGCGGGCAGTGCGCAATTCGGCTATGGCACGCTGGGGGATATCTTCCAAAGCAAAACGCTGTACGGCAGCGAGATTGTGCTGCACGACATCAATCCGTCTGCACTGGCAGTGACCGAGAAAACCGCCCGGGACTTTCTGGCTGCTGAAGACCTGCCGTTTACCGTCAGCGCCACTACCGATCGTCAAACTGCGCTGAAAGGGGCGGAGTTCGTGATTATCTCCATCGAAGTGGGTGACCGTTTCGCACTGTGGGATCTCGACTGGCAGATCCCGCAGCAATACGGCATCCAGCAGGTATACGGAGAAAACGGTGGGCCTGGCGGGCTGTTCCACTCGCTGCGGATTATTCCGCCGATCCTCGACATTTGTGCCGACGTTGCCGACATCTGTCCCAACGCCTGGATATTTAACTATTCCAACCCGATGAGCCGCATTTGCACCACCGTGCATCGTCGCTTTCCGCAGCTCAATTTTGTCGGCATGTGTCATGAAATCGCCTCACTTGAGCGCTATTTACCGGAAATGCTCGGCACGTCGTTCGAGAATCTAAACCTGCGCGCCGCTGGGCTTAACCACTTCAGCGTGTTGTTGGAGGCCAGTTACAAAGACAGCGGCAAGGATGCCTATGGCGACGTGCGCGCCAAGGCACCGGACTATTTCTCCCGCCTGCCGGGCTACAGCGATATCCTGGCGTATACCCGCACCCACGGTAAACTGGTGCAGACCGAAGGCAGCACTGAGCGTGATGCGTTGGGCGGCAAAGACAGCGCTTATCCCTGGGCTGACCGCACCCTGTTCAAGGAGATTCTGGAGAAATTCCACCACCTGCCAATCACCGGCGACAGCCACTTTGGCGAGTACATCCGCTGGGCCAGCGAGGTCAGCGATCATCGGGGCATTCTCGATTTTTATACCTTCTATCGCAATTACCTGGGGCACGTGCAGCCGAAAATCGAATTGAAGCTGAAAGAGCGCGTGGTGCCGATCATGGAAGGGATCCTGACCGATTCCGGCTATGAGGAGTCGGCGGTCAATATACCGAACCTGGGCTTTATCAAACAGCTGCCGGACTTTATTGCGGTGGAGGTGCCGGCGATTATCGATCGCAAAGGCGTGCACGGTATTAAAGTGGATATGCCGGCCGGTATCGGCGGGCTGCTCAGCAACCAGATCGCCATTCACGATTTAACCGCCGATGCGGTGATTGAAGGCTCGCGCGATCTGGTGATCCAGGCGCTGCTGGTGGATTCGGTCAACGACAAATGCCGTGCGATCCCTGAGCTGGTCGACGTGATGATCTCTCGCCAGAGCCCGTGGCTTGATTATCTGAAATAAGCCGGATAGCGGGGCGCACATTGGCGCCCCGCTGACTGCCAACTGGGGTGAGAACGGGGGGAATATGGCGCAACTTACGCTTGAAAAACTGCAAAAACGCTATGGCGCTAACGCAGAGGTGATTAAATCGCTGGATCTGCACATCAACAGTGGGGAATTTGTGGTGATCGTCGGGCCTTCCGGCTGCGGTAAATCAACCCTGTTGCGGATGATCGCCGGGCTGGAGGAGATCAGCAGCGGCGGCATGTATATCGATGGCAACTACGTTAACGACGATACCCCGGCTGAACGCGGTATTGGCATGGTGTTCCAGTCTTACGCGCTCTATCCGCATATGAGCGTCTATAAAAACATGGCGTTTGCACTGGAGCTGGCGGGCCATTCCGCGGCTGAAATCGACAGCCGGGTGCGCGAGAGCGCACGCATTTTGCAGCTCGAGCCGCTATTGGAACGCCGCCCGAAGGATCTTTCGGGCGGGCAGCGGCAACGGGTGGCGATTGGTCGGGCCATCGTGCGCGAGCCTAAGCTGTTTTTATTCGACGAACCGCTGTCCAACCTCGATGCGTCACTGCGGGTGCAAATGCGTATGGAAGTGGCGTCGCTGCATAAGCGGCTGGGGTCGACCATCATTTATGTTACCCACGATCAGGTTGAAGCCATGACCTTGGCGGATCGCATCGTGGTGCTGAACCAAGGCCATGTCGAGCAGGTCGGCACGCCGCTGGAACTCTATGACCAACCGGCCAATGAATTTGTCGCGCAGTTTATCGGTTCACCGAAGATGAACCTGATCCCGGCGATTTTGCGGCGTGCCGGTGAGCAGCAAAGCGTGGTCGAGCTGGACAACGGCAAGGCGCTGATACTGCCGATCGCCACGCCGACCGAGGCGGAAGGCCAGAGCGTCAACGTCGGTATCCGCCCGGAGCATATTCGGGGGGGCGAACGCGCGGAGTGCGAGTTTCAGGGCGAGGTGATGTTTGTCGAACACATGGGGAATGAAACCTACCTCTATCTGGACAACGGCAACGCCGGTGAACCCTGGGTGCTGCGCAATCCCGAGCGCTCCAGCATCCAGGCCGGCGATACCGTCGGCGTGCGGCTGCCGGTAGAGTGTTGTTATCTGTTTGACCGTCAAGGTCGGGCGTTTCAGCGCATTTTGTCCTCGGCGCAGGCGCATTAATTTATTAAGGAAGCACAGCCATGAGCGGTGGGCAGACAGTACAGTGGTGGAAGCAGGCGGTGGTGTATCAAATCTACCCGCGCAGCTTTATGGACTCCAATGGTGACGGTATAGGTGACCTGAATGGTATTACTGCCAAATTGGATTACTTGCAGTGGCTGGGTATCGACGTGATTTGGATCTGTCCGATGTACCGCTCGCCGAACGACGACAATGGCTACGATATCAGTGATTATCAGGCCATAATGACCGAATTTGGCACCATGGACGACTTTGACCGCCTGCTGGCTGAAGTACACGCCCGGGGAATGCGGCTGATACTCGATCTGGTGGTTAACCACACGTCTGACGAACATCCGTGGTTTATTGAGTCTCGATCATCTCAAGCCAGCGCCAAACGCGATTGGTATATCTGGCGTGACGGTAAAAATGGCGCGGAACCCAACAACTGGGAGAGCATTTTCAACGGCTCGGCCTGGAAATATGACCCCGGCAGCGAGCAATACTTCCTTCATCTGTTCTCGGAGCGTCAACCGGATCTGAACTGGGAAAACCCGCAGGTGCGTGCGGCGCTGTACGACATGATGCGCTGGTGGCTGGACAAGGGCATTGACGGTTTCCGCATCGACGCTATCTGCCATATGAAAAAGCAGCCGGGGCTGACCGATATGCCCAATCCGCTTGGGTTGCGTTACGTGCCGTCTTTCGAGCGGCATCTGAACTATGAGGGCCTGCTGGAGTATGTCGATGACCTGTGCGAACAGGTGTTTAATCGCTATGACATCATGACGGTGGGCGAAATGAACGGGGCTTCGGCGGAGCAGGGTGAAGACTGGGTGGGCGAGCAGCACGGACGCTTGAACATGATCTTCCAGTTCGAGCACGTCAAGCTGTGGGAAAACAACCACCAGCAGTCGCCGCATGCCGGAGCAGACGTACTGGGCCTGAAAGACATCTTTACCCGCTGGCAGACGCTGCTGGAGGGCAAGGGGTGGAATGCTCTGTATGTTGAAAACCACGATATCCCGCGCGTGGTGTCGAAATGGGGCGACGATAAGCAGTATTGGCGCGAAAGCGCCACTGCCATCGCCGCGATGTATTTCCTGATGCAGGGAACACCGTTTATCTATCAGGGGCAGGAGCTGGGGATGACCAACACCCGCTTCGATAGCCTGGCCGATTTTAACGATATTGCCGCCAGAAACCGTTTTGCCAAGCTGCGCGAGCAGGGCATGGACGAGGCGCAGATCCTGGCGTTTCTCGGCCGCAGCGGACGCGATAACTCGCGCACGCCAATGCAGTGGGACGACAGCGCCAACGCCGGTTTCAGCTCAGCCGCGCCCTGGTTTGCGGTCAATGCCAACTATCCACAGATCAACGTGGCGCGTCAGCGCGAAGAAGCCGATTCAGTACTGAATTTCTATCGGGCGCTAATCCGTCTGCGCAAGCAGGATCCAGTGTGGATCGAAGGTCGCTATCAGTTACAACTGGCGGAACATCCGCATATTTACGCTTATAGCCGCACCCTGGGTACGCAGCAGAGGTTGGTGCTTTGTAATTTGAGTGGTGAACCACAGCAGGTCAACCCGCAGGCCATGCCAGGCGGTCCGTGGCAGTGGTTACTGGGCAATTATCAGGACAATGGCAAGTGGTTAACGCTGCGCCCTTATGAAGCCAGGATCTATCAGCAGGCAGAAGCAACGGAAAGTATTTAATCCTGATTGACCTTCCCGGAGCCGGTTGGCGGCATCCGGGGAGATATCCCTCAGAAATGCCCGTCATTGGCCGTAGCGTTGCAAGCCCTCCGCATTTGAATCCACTCTCCTCTCCAGATCACCGCGTGACAGCTTGAAACATAATAATATTTTTAAATTTTCAATTAGCTGATGCCAGTCCGGTGAAAACTGGCAATAATATCTGTCTGACAGCACATTTTGCGTGCAACGTCAGGCATGCCGGCCAGTGGGTTGGACGCCGTCATGCAGACAGGATTTTTCGTATTTTTTGCAAGCTTCTGGAAGCAAGATGCACACCACTGAGTTACCTGGTGCCACAAAATTACAGCACGCATTAATCGTATTCCTGCTGGTGTTCGGCCTGTGCCTGTTTGGCATTGTGAGCCGGCCCACCGGGCTGCTGTCCTCGTTTTGGCCGGCCAATGCGGTGCTGCTGGCGCTGCTGGTGCGTTATCCGGCGCTGGCCAGCCCCTGGGGTTGGCTGATGGCGATTCTGGGGTATATGGCGGCGGATCTGATCACCGGCAGCACGGTCGTGAAAGCCGCATTGCTCAATGGCGCCAACATTACCGGTGTCGCGGTCGGGTTTTTCCTGTTTATGCGTTTGTCGCCGCAGGTCAGAACGCTGGAACGCACCTCGTCCAGCATTTTTCTGTTCGCCATCTGCCTGACGAGCGCGACCGCCACGGGGTTAGTCGGTGCCGGGGCTTCGGTGCTGCTTTTCGACCGCCAATTCCTGCCCGCCATGGCGCTGTGGCTATCTTCGGAGTTTACCCATTACATTACCCTGATGCCGTTTATCCTGACTTTCCCCACCGACTGGAAAGGCTACCTGCATAGCCTTAACCAGGCGGTGTTCCGCCGCAGCCAGTGGTACAGCATCTGTAGAAAAATGGCGGTGTTAATCCTGCTGCTGCTGGTGTGCATTTGCAGCGTCCTGATCGGCGGCCCCGGTGCGGTGATTTTCCCGATGCCGATCCTGTTGTGGCTGGCAATGACCTTCTCCTTGTTCAGCACCATGATCGCGGTGCTGGCCTATGTATTGTGGTGCCATTTCGCCATCGACATGGGGCTGATTGCGACCAATCTCGACATGAAGCTGTTGCAGAATACGGTGTCGATGCGGCTTGGCGTGGCTTTGTTGGCGTTGGGCCCGATCGCCGTTGCCAGCATGAACTATGCCCGCAATGCATTGTTGCGCAGGCTGGAACATGTGGCAAATCACGATGCATTGACCCACGTATTAACCCGCAGCGCGTTTATGCAGCGCGGTACCAAGCTGGTCAGCCAGAAAGGGGAACACGTTTGCATCATGATGCTGGATATCGACTACTTTAAGTCGATCAACGATCGTTTTGGCCACGCCGGCGGTGACGCGGCGCTGCTGTCCTTCACGCGAGCCATTACCGCTGATCTGCGCGATCAGGACCTGTTTGGTCGCATGGGTGGGGAAGAGTTTGCCATTGTTGCGCCGATAGCCCAGCAGCAGGACGCACTGTCACTGGCCGAGCGGCTGCGCCGTCGTGTGGAAATCGAATCCATCACCATGCCCGCCGGAACCTCGTTGCAAATTACCGTCAGTATCGGCATGGTCACCTGCATTGGTGGGTCAGGCCAAAACCTGGACAACCTGCTGAAAATCGCCGATCTGGCGGTCTACAAAGCTAAAAACAGCGGCCGCAATCGGGTCGCCACGCCAGAATTACTCTCCCGCGCTTATACCGACCTCTGAAGCCACCAGCAGCCTGAATGGTTGACCCCACTAATGGGGTCTAAAATGGTAGAGGGCGCCGGCAACTCCGCCGGCGCCACCCCGACTGTCGAATCGACAAGAGGAATCTTCTATGAAATATGTTGATGGCTTTGTAGTGGCGGTACCGGCCGCCAATAAGGAGGCGTATCTAAAACTGGCTGCTGCGGCAGCTCCTCTGTTTAAGGAATTCGGTGCCACACGCGTTGTTGAGTGTTGGGGCAATGATGTCCCCGACGGCAAACTTACCGATTTTCGCGGTGCGGTGAAGGCCGAAGCCGATGAAGTGGTGGTGTTCAGCTGGATTGAGTACCCCTCCAAGGCGGTGCGTGACGATGCCAACCAGAAGATGATGGCCGATCCGCGCATGAAAGCCTTGGGTGACCAAATGCCATTTGACGGCAAACGCATGATTTTCGGCGGTTTCGAACCGATCCTGGATCAGTAGCGGAGGGGGATATCGTGAAAATCACCCAACACTTATGGTTTGAAAAAGATATGGATGCGGCGCTGCGGTGCTACATAGATTTGATCCCCGGCTCCTCCCTGACCTGGCATTCTAGCTTGCCCGCCGATACTCCCAGCGGCCCGGCTGGCAGCGTCAAACTGGCGACTTTTGTTCTCGGCGACCAGCGCTATGCGGCGATTGAAGCCGGGCCCCTGGATCCATTCAATCACAGCTTTTCCATCATGGTCGAGTGTGCGGATCAGGCGGAAGTGGATCGGCTGTGGGAAGCCCTGAGCGACGGTGGCAGCGTTGAACAGTGCGGTTGGCTGCGCGACCGCTGGGGATTGAGCTGGCAGATTGTGCCCAGACGGTTGACGGAGCTGATGGCTGACCCCGATAGCCTGAAGGTGAAAAGGGTCACCGAAGCGATGCTACGGATGGTCAAGCTGGATATCGCCGGGCTGGAAGCGGCGGCTCGTGAGTAATATGGCCTTGGCAAATGCCCCGCAGAAGGTACGCCTGCGGGGCGCTTTAGATGATTGCTTGTCATTCAAAACCTACCAAAAGTTTATAAATTGACGTAAATCACCTTATTGCATCAATACTGCTCATCTAAGGCTGATTTTTTATCATTTGTCAGCTCAGGCGAATCGCTGCACTCTAGGGCTAACCTTTTTGCAGCGCAGAGAAAAACAATGGAAAAGACACAGATTCAGCAATTAGTGACGCAATTCCCGCTGGTGCAGGAGCTGATCGACCTTAAGCCGGTGACCTGGTTCAACCCGCAAGCGACGACTTTGCAGGTCGGGCTGCCCCACGTCGGGCTGGGCGCTGAAGACGTAGCTGAGGCAGAACAGCGGCTGACGCGTTTTGCGCCTTACCTGAGCGTAGCCTTCCCCGAAACTCAAGCCACTAAAGGGGTAATCGAGTCTGAGGTTGTCGCTCTGCCTGCGATGCAAACGGCATTGAATCAACGCTATGGCCTGACGCTGGGCGGGCGGTTACTGCTTAAAAAAGACAGCCATCTGCCGATCTCCGGTTCGATCAAGGCTCGCGGCGGTATTTACGAGGTGCTGGCGCATGCGGAAAAGCTGGCTCTGGAAGCCGGGCTGCTGCAGTTGACGGATGACTACGCCAAGCTGTTTTCGCCGGAGTTCCGCGAGTTTTTCGGCGGCTATCGCATTGCCGTAGGGTCGACAGGCAACCTCGGGATGTCGATCGGCATTATCAGCGCTCGCCTCGGCTTTAGCGTCAGCGTGCACATGTCGGCGGATGCCCGCGAATGGAAAAAGCAAAAGCTGCGCGATAACGGCGTCAACGTGGTGGAATATGAACAAGATTATGGGGTCGCCGTTGAACAGGGTCGTTTGCAGGCGGCGAGCGATCCACGCTGCTTCTTCATCGATGACGAAAACTCGCAAACGCTGTTCCTGGGCTATGCCGTGGCCGGTGGGCGGCTGAAACGTCAGTTTGCCGAGAGCGGCATTCGGGTCGATGCTCAGCATCCTTTGTTTGTTTATCTGCCCTGTGGCGTCGGCGGCGGTCCTGGCGGAGTGGCATTTGGCTTGAAACTGGCCTTCGGCGACCACGTACGCTGTATCTTTGCCGAGCCGACACATTCGCCATGCATGCTGCTTGGTGTGCATACCGGGCTGCACGACGGTATCTCGGTCCAGGATCTGGGTATCGACAACCAGACTGCCGCGGATGGATTGGCGGTGGGGCGCGCCTCCGGTTTTGTCGGCCGTGCGATGGAACGTCTGCTTGCGGGGTTCTATACCCTGAGCGATGCTGAGATGTTTGCGCTGTTAGGCCTGTTGGATCGACATGAACATATTCAGCTTGAGCCTTCGGCATTAGCCGGCATGCCGGGGCCATGGCGCGTAGCGGCCGATGCGGAGTGGTTGGCGAGCCAGGGGTTGAATGAGGAGCAGATGAACCATGCTACCCACCTGGTGTGGGCAACCGGTGGCGGCATGGTGCCGGAAGTTGAGATGGCGAAATATTTGGCTCAAGCGGCACAAGCGCTTTAAACGGGCAGTAGCAAAACCAGAGTAATGCGCTGCAGGGCGTCGTCACGCGTATCCGGGTAAATGGCTCAAATGGCCAGCGACGCCATAACTTTAGGCCCCCTGGCAAAGGTCACCACGGGGGCGGACAGTAAAACATCAGGCGTGGTAAACGCTTCTCAGCCAGGTTTTGGTCATCACAGCTTTCTCAGGTTGTTAGTTAAAGCGCCACATAGCGCAGCGTTGCCACGACGGCCAACCGACGGTTGCGGATCACCTGATCTTCCGGCGGTTCCTGACTTTCAAACAACGTATTAAAGGTGTACCTGTTGGCAACATAGTGGAAGCACAAACTGCTGATCAAGCGATGCACGTCCGTGGCGCAGGCGTCCGGAGTGAATTGCTGCCCTTGTTTACCGCGTTGTAAAATATCCTCCAGCAAGGTCAGGGCGCTTTGATTCAGCGCCTTGATGCGTGACGACTGACGAATGTATTGGCCGCGCATCATGTTTTCCATACAGATCACACGTATGAAGTCGGGGTGTTCCGCATGGTAGTTAAAGCTTTCTTCTACCAGTCGGGTCATGGCCTCTACCGGGGGCAAAGCATGCAAATCCAAGCCCGACTCATGAGCGCGAATATGCTGATAGACGTGTTCCAATACCTCTATGTAGAGCGATTCTTTATTCTTGAAATGATAAACCACCATGCGTTTGGTGGTGGCGGCATGCTCGGCAATGTTCTCCATGCGTCCACCCTTAAGACCGGCTTCGGCAAACTCACTTAATGCCGCAGCGAAAATACGTTGCTTCAGGCCAACGGGGTCATTTTTGCGTTTGGTTGCGGGTATCTCATCATTCATCAAAACATCAGTCACTTATAATTTGGAGGACACCGGTTAAGATTAACCGGGGTCAGCTGGTAATACAATCTGGCAGGTTATCGCTTTGTGAACATTGTCATCCTAAACGCCGATGCAGCATGCTCAGTAATAATAATGACACAAAGGCCGATACTGGGGCGTGAGCAATAATTATTCACTAGGGTTTTTGAATGCTTAAGCGGTAGTTCAAAAAATAGGGTGAAGGGAATAAACGTGCTGAGAAAGAATGCCATGAAATCGTGTTGATTTTTTTTCGTCTCTGCAGTTAATGGTGAGCGGATTGTTTCGAAAGCAGGGGTCTTTTACATAAAAATCCTAAGGTAGCCTAAGAACATTAACTACCCATAACAGGATGATATTTGCTCAGATGGTTTTTTCCTTTTCCTCTGCCAATAGGTCCTGATTTCAATATTAGCTTTCCTTGGCATTGATCAAGAAAGAAAAGATCCGAAAGAAAACAGCGTTGGTTTTAACGCGACTCAATGTTAAGAGCGTGCCCATTTATGCCAAAGTGCCTACGTAAGCGGAAAACGGGGCTGAGTCGTCATAGTTAAGCACGCTATAATCGGTGAAATATCTGAATTTTCTGTAGATAGAAAAGCCTCCATTGCCAAAAGACTGTCTAAGGTTAGAACTAGAGTTGATTTGCAGGGAAAAGGTACGGGGTAAGGACAGTTATCAGGCTCAGAGCCGCTTGGCGGCGGGTTTCACTTGATAAACACGATCTCCAACCCTGGTTAAACCAAGATGAAATTTTATGATTTTTTACGATTTCACTTTTAATTTTACATTAACAACGTCGATTTTGGTTTTAATATTATTTTTTTTCACATGCCAGTCATCCGCTTTGAAGCTACTCTTGTTACGTAATGTCTAATTAAGGAAGATGTCATGTTTAATAGGCAAGTTAACATAGGGACATGTTATGGATTACTCTGTTAATTCACTGGATGTTATTGTCTTGAAAATCTCTCTCAAAGCAATGTCATTTTATAACTCTGCAGAATATGGTTTTATTTTAACTGAAGAACGACTGTCCAAAAGAGATACGTTCGGGTTTTCATGAGAATAATAATGGCAGTTGATGCGGTTGTTTTAATCTTTTGATCTTAGAGCTATTCATTGTGAGACGTTAGAGCTCAATGGCAATAAGTCTGGCGTTATTGCATAGATGCCACTGCTGCACGATTTATTTTAACGTCAATGCCGGGATCAAATTTCGTTACGTTATTTTACCAGACCAATATTATATTTCTGGAAAAAGATTTATTCACTCAGGAGCACACTCAATGAACCAGCGTTTGGACTTTATCGGTATTGGCATCGGTCCGTCCAACCTAAGTATTGCTGCGCTTGGTAGCGAGATCGAAGGGTTTAATTGCAAATTCCTCGAGCGCAAACCGCACTTTTCTTGGCATCCGGGCATGATCCTGGCAGATAGCAGTATGCAGACCCACTTTTTGAAGGATCTGGTGACGGCGGTTTCACCCACCAATCCTTACAGTTTTCTCAACTATCTGGTGAAGCGGAAAAAGTTCTACCGTTTTCTGACCAGCGAACAGCGTACCGCCTCTCGTGAAGAGTTTGCCGATTATCTCAACTGGGCTGCAACGGGGCTGGACTCACTGGTGTTCAACCAAGAGGTTCAGCGGGTGGAGTTTGATGACCGTCAGCGACAGTTTGCCGTTACCACTCAAAACGACGTATTTTACGCCAAACACCTGTGTGTAGGCATCGGCAAACAAATTAAGCTGCCAGACTGTGTGACTCAGCAAAATGATCAATGCTTCCACGCCAGCGAAATGATGTTACGCCAGCCTGACCTGACTGGAAAACGTGTGGCGATCGTGGGTGGGGGGCAAAGCGGGGCCGATCTGTTCCTGAATATTTTTCAGGGGCAATGGGGCCAACCAGAACAGCTGAGTTGGATTTCCCGCCGCAATAACTACAACGCGCTTGATGAAGCGGCATTTGCCAACGAGTATTTTACGCCAGAATATGTCGAGAAATTCTGCACGCTAAACAACTCAGCCAAGCAACACATGTTGCACGAGCAAAAGATGACATCTGATGGCATCACCAGCGAGTCTCTGTTAGCTATCTATCGTGCCATGTATCACCACTTCGATGTCCTTCGCGAGAAACGATGGGTGAAACTGTTGCCCAGCCGTTCAGTGACCGCCCTCACAGCCAAAGATAATTTCTATCGGTTAGAGACGCAGCATCACCTTGATCAAGGCCACGAAATCGTTGATGCAGACGTGGTGATTTTTGCTACCGGTTACCAACAGGTGCGCCCGGCGTTTCTTGAATCTCTGGCTCATGGTCTATCAACCACCGCCGATGGGCAATACCGTATTGCCTCTGATTTCACCTTTGAGCGCGAAGGTGAAGCTGAGAACTGCTTGTTTGCCGTTAACGCCAGCATGCACCACCACGGTATTGCTGATCCTCAACTCAGTCTGATGGCCTGGCGTTCAGCCCGGATCCTCAATCGCGCATTAGGCCATGACCAATTTGATTTGAGCACGCCCCCAGCGATGATCCAATGGCGCAGTGAGCAACAACAACCTATAGCTTCAGCTTCCTTTGGTGCCATTCAGTCACCGTTTTAATTTTGTCGTCAAATGATGAGACAGGGTGTATGAGAAGAAATATTAATAAATTTATCATGAATCAACTGGCGACATTTACGCCGACCTTCAAGACAAAATTTATCTACAAAAAGGCATTCGGGAAAAAATTGAATCTCAATCCACCGGTAACGTGGAACGAGAAAATAAATTATCTAAAACTTAACGATTACAGTAACAACGCGCTGGTTACGCAGTGTGCCGATAAATACGCAGTGCGAGAGTATTTGAAGGCGCAGGGATGTGAAGAAATTCTAAACGAGCTGTACTTCGCCTGCGACTCTGTACATGAGATCCCCTGGGATACGTTACCCGAAAAGTTTGTGATCAAGGGTAACCATGGTTCTGGTTACAACCTGATTTGCCAGGACAAAAGTAAGTTGGACATTGGGCGAGCCTCTAAAATCATAGATAACTGGATGCGAGAGGACTACTGGAAAGTCTATGCAGAATTAAACTATAAAAAGATAAATAAAAAGATAATAGGTGAAAGATATATAGAGTCTGCGGGTGGCCATGGCCCGGAAGACTATAAAATATACTGTTTCAATGGCGTACCTTACTGCACGTTACTCTGTGTCGGTAGGGATAAAGGCATGCCGAAATATTACTTTTTTGACAAAGACTTCAAGTTCCTGTGCTACAGCCAAGACTGCCTGGCCCTTAGCCCAGAAGAGATCGACGCTTTTGTTAAACCCGAGGGTTACGACGATCTTTTTGAATACGCGAGAAAATTGTCGGCGCCCTTCGAGTTTGTTCGTGTCGATTTCTATATCTCCAATGGCAAAGTCATCTTTGGTGAGTTGACCTTCACCCCCTCTGCAGGGATTGATACGGATATTCTCGAACCCACAGACATTTTGCTTGGGAAGATGCTTAATCTGAAGTAATACCCTGCATTAATAGAATGCAGCCTAAGGAAAATAAATGGCTTGGTGATTTTTTGGGCAAATGTTGTCGCCTTGGAAGTCGCTAATACAGTTTTGACCCGACACCCTGCGAGTAGTGCAGGGTGTCTTTTTATGTGCGTGGCAAGCAGGAATCAGAGCGGGGCGGAGGGAGAGGGCGTCTGATCGTACCCCCCCCAGACTGACTGATCGAAGTTAACGATAGAACCGGTCATCAGGCCGGATTCATCGCTGGCCAGGAAAGCGACGGTACGTGCCACTTCTTCTGGCTGAATCAAACGACCAAAAGGCTGCTCGGCGGCGGCTTTTTCCAGCCAGTTATCCTCGGCACCATGATATTGCTTCATTATGCGGTCTTCCCCTTCGGATGCCATCCACCCGATGTTCAGACCATTGACGCGGATCCGGTTGCGTAACAGGGCGTAGGCGGTGTTGCGTGTCAACGTAGCCAATGCGCCTTTCGACGAACAGTAGGCGGAGATAAAAGGCTGCCCGGCCAACGCTGACATGGAACAGATGTTAACAATGCTGCCCGCCGTATTTTCACGACGCATAATTTTTATCGACTCTTGCATCAGATAAAACGGCCCGCGAACATTGGTGGCAAACATCTTGTCGAACAGCTCGGGTGCCGTATCGATGATGGTGCCGCGATCGGTCATGCCCCCGGCGTTGACCAGAACATCGACGCGGCCAAATAATTCATCTGTTTTAGCGATAACCTGGCGACAGTCTTCCACGGAAGATAAATCGGCGCGTACAAAAATCACTGGGGTGTCAGTTTCTGCATTTAACCTCTCAGCGATTTCTGCGCCTTTTGCCTGGTTTCTTCCGCAAATAATCACCCCGGTGGCCCCTTGCTGGCTAAAATGGCGCGCGATTGCGGCCCCCAACCCCTGCGTGCCACCGGTGATGACGGCCACTTTTCCGACTAACTGATCCATCATATATCTCCTTCTGTATAGCGATAGCCTGCCGCGCTGAGCGCTTTGCACAGGGTGTTATAGCCGAGACGGGCATACTCAAGGGGCGGCGCTTTGGCCGGATCCTGTTCGGCTTCAACCACAAACCACCCCTGATAACCTATAGCGGCAAGCTTATTAATGACGGCGGTGAAGTCGATGGATCCATCACCCGGTACGGTATAAACCCCCTTCAATACGGCATCCAGAAAAGAGTCTTTATGGCGGTCGATACCGTTTAGCGCGTCCGAACGGACATCTTTGGTATGCACATGGATGATGCGATCGCCATGTTTTTCCAGCACCCTGACAGGGTCCACGCCAGCGAACACCAAATGTCCGGTATCAAATAACAGACCAACGTCTTTACTGGTTGCCGCCATTAAGCGGTCAATATCCTGTTCATCTTCAATTGCCGTGCCCATATGATGATGGAAGGCGAGTGGCACGCCGAAATCCTTGCAGAAGGCGGCAAACCGAGACAGTTTGTCGCCGTACTCGCTGATTTCTGCGTCGGACAACTGACGTCGTTCAGCCAGGGGGACGTTCTGCCGGTTCTGGATGGTACCGGCAGTCTCTCCGTAAACCAGGCAGGCGGCACCGCAGTCGCGGAAAAGTTGCATTTGTGGCAGCGAGCGGCTGATTTCTTCGTTCAGGCTGTTATCAAGCAGCGTGCCCGAATACCATCCCGAGACCAGTTCAAGCTGGAAGTATTTCAGGGTAGGTTTGAGCTCCTCACTGGTTTTTGGGAATTTGCCCCCCGTTTCAACGCCCTGAAACCCCGCAAGGTGGCTTTCAAACAGGCAGGTTGCCAACGAGGTTTCACCTCCTAGCTGAGGGAGATCGTCATTCGACCAAGCGATAGGCGCGATGCCAAGCTTTGCTTTAAGAACCATGTTCTGCCCCTTCTTTAAATGCCGATACGCTGATTTTTGCGTCCTTCGAGATGTTCGCGATGCGCCTGGTTAACGCTCTCGCGCTCGCTCACTTCCGGCACGCCGACATCCCACCATGCATCTCCGGGCGTCCAGTGGTGGGCGTCGGTGGCAATGGAAATTACCGTGGTACGATCGTTGCCTTTGGCCCATTTAAGGGCGTCTTCAAGCTGTTCGAGCGAGGTCACCTTGCGGGCATAAGCCCCCATCGACTCGGCATTGGCGACGAAATCCACCGGGAAAGGCTCTTTCACGCGGCAATCCTTCAACAGGTTATTGAAGGAAGCACCGCCTTTGGCGTTCTGCAAACGGTTGATCACCGCATAACCGCCGTTGTCGCACACCAGTAAAATAAATTTATGACCGGACAGTACGCTCGAATAGATATCTGAGTTCATCATCATGTAGGTGCCGTCCCCAATCATGACGAAGACATCCTGTTTTTTGCCCGCCATGGCGGCTCCCCAGCCTGCAGAGAGCTCATAACCCATACAGGAAAAACCGAACTCGCAATCGAAGGTGCCGGGATCTTTGACACGCCAGCCTTTCACCAACTCGCCAGGCAGCCCGCCGGCGGCACTGATGATGTAATCTTCCGGCGCCGCCACTGCATTCACCACGCCGATCACCTGGGCGTAGCTGGGGACATCGGCGGTGACTCCAGGTTCTTGGGTTTTTGCAATCAGTGCGTTCCAGTCAGCAAAAGCCGCTCGTCCCTTAGCCAACCAGGCGGGCGCGGCCACCCATTCGCCCAGTGCATGGTTTAGCTCGATAATCCCTTCACGGGCATCGCACACCAGCGGAATAGCGCGGTGTTTATGCGCATCAAAGCGCGCAGCATTGAGTGAAATGAACTGTGCCTGTTGATCGAATACCGTCCATGAGCCGGTGACGAAATCCATCAACCGGGTTCCTATGGCGACCACGACATCGGCTCGGGAAGCCAACTCATTGGCTGAGGTGGAGCCAAGAATACCAATCGGCCCCATATGGATAGGGTGGTCATGCGTAAAAGCGCCTTTACCGGCAATGGTTTCCACGACGGGTATGCCGTGGCGAACCGCGAAAGCCTCCAGTTCAGCTTCGGCCTGAGAGTAGCGCACGCCTCCACCAGAGATAATCAATGGGCGTTTGGCGTTCATCAGGCATTGTGCTGCGTGAGCAAGCTGAAGGCGATCGGGCCGTGGACGAGGCATCAGATGCAACTGCGGGGCAAAAAAGGCTTCCGGGTAATCCCAGGCCATTTCCTGCACGTCCTGACACATGCCGATAAAGGCCGGGCCGCAGTCGCCCGGATCCAGCATGGTGGCCACGGCCTGCGGCAGCGAGGACATGATTTGTTCAGGATAGGTGATGCGGTCCCAATAGCGGCTTACCGTTTTGAAAGCATCGTTGATGGTTTGTGTCGGATCGTTGAAATGCTCGATCTGTTGCATTACCGGATCCGGATGCCGCCGCGCAAAGCTGTCGCCGCAAATCATCAGCATGGGCAAACGACTGGTGTGCGCGACGCCGGCAGCGGTTAGCAGGTTGGCGGTACCCGGCCCGATCGACGCGGTAACCACCATGATCTGCCTGCGAACCATCGCCTTGGCAAAACCAATAGCCGCAAAACCCATCGATTGTTCATTTTGGCCGCGCCAGGTTGGCAAAATATCCTGTACTGCTTCCAGCGCTTCACCCAGACAGGTGACGTTGCCATGGCCAAAAATCCCATACACGCCGGGAAAAAGCGGGACGCGTTCACCCTCGATTTCCGTAAACTGGTTGCTCAGATAACGAACGACTGCCTGAGCCGCTGTACAACGAATCTTGGCCATATCTTCCCCCATTCGGATTGAACGCCTGAAAGCAGCATGATTATTTTTTTTTGCATTTTAAATTGCTGTTTATTTTAATTGGCAATAAAAATTGCAAATTCAAACGACAAGACTCCCATCCCGACAGGGCAGAAGTCTGTTTTAAACGTGATTCAACTGCGATGACGCTTGCGGTTCCCCTCACTGCGTTTTTCACGCTCGGTAATGGTTTCAATGCAGGGCTGGGCTTTTTCCGGCTGTAATGCCGCAGCCAATGCCATCGCAATGCTCTGCGCCAGACACACCGGCGCCGCCAGAGATCGCGAAAAACTGTATTCTTCTTCCGGTATGGTAAACAGTACTTTTGCACTTTTAGCCAGTGGTGAAAGCTGACTGTCAGTAATGGCCACAATAGGGATGCCACGCGCACCGGCATCATCCGCAATGGCGATCACTTCTTTCGCGTAATGGCGAAATGCTATGGCAATAAGCACATCATTTTCCCGCATATTGTTGGCCATTTGCGGAGCCAGTCCCCCGGCAGCATCCAGCAGTATCACGCGACGATTGAGCATGGTTAAAAGGTACCGCATCAGCGACGCGACAGGTTCCGAGCGCAACTGGCCGGCAATATAGACAGTTTCAGCCTCCTTCAGCAGATGGGCGGTCTCATCGAGATCCTGTTCGGTGATGTTATTCAATAACTCCTGCAGCGTTGCGATATCACGAATGACCAGACTTTGCAGGAAACCCAAGCTGCCTTTTTCATCATTTTTTCGCAGATCATTTTCCAGTGCGGTAATCCGCTCGTTGTAACCGGGCGCTGCCGTAGCCAACCGCGTCTGGAAAACGCTCTGCATCTGTTTAAAACCGCTATAACCAAAAGCCTGGGCAAAACGCACCAACACCGATGGATGTAACCCGCATTTGGCCGCCACGGCGTTGATCGACTCCAGAGCAACCGTATTGGGGTTCTGGGTTATGTAGCGTGCCGCCTGCTGATAGCGTTCCGACAACTGCGGATAGCGTCGGGTGATTTCGTTGACGACCTGCTCGTAATTGTCATGAGGTAGCGGTTTGAGCGCGGCCAGAGTTGGGTCTGTTTTTTTCACCATCAGAATTTCCTTTCCAGGCATTAGCCAGTCATTTTCCAGCACGCTACAGCAATAAAAATTGCAAGTAAAACTCACATGCAATTATTTCTATCTCATTTGCCTTGGGCTGGGAAAAATTCTTCGTGAGATTTGTGATTCATCTCTAAAATATTTATTTCAATTGTGGGTGTTAATTGAAATTTTCAAACCAAAATAATTTTTAATGTATTGATATATTTGAGTTTAAATTGATTTTAATAATGATTTTTTGCCCAAGGTGATGTTGTTGCAACTTTTATTGCTGTGTGTCTAGTATTGCAAATATTGATGCTTTAGCGGCACTCTGCCGAAGCAAAATGCTGAGGGACAACCCATCATGTATGACAATTTTGGACAGTTTATCAACGGTGAGTGGTGTACCGGCCGCGGCACCGAAAGGATAACGGTGATCGACCCGGGCAAGGGCTGCGAGTTGGGTCAGATTAAGGCGGCGTCTGCGGTAGATACGCTGGTTGCGTTGGACTGTGCCGATCGAGCATTTCCCGGCTGGAAAAACACACCGGCCTGGCAACGCGCGGATCTGCTTCAGGCGGTAGCGCGTGCCATGGTGGCGATAACGCAAGAAGCTGCAGTGATGGTTTCGAAAGAAAGTGGCAAACCCTTGGCGCAGGCAAAACGTGAATGGGAGCTGTCTGTCGATCAGTTTATTTGGCATGCGGAAGAGGCGCGGCGCATCTATGGGCGAATTGTCGAAAGTCGCGTTCCCGCAGGCCGCTGCGAAGTCCTGCATGAGCCGATCGGCGTGGTGGCGTCGTTCACCGCCTGGAATTTCCCGGTGGTATTGGTGGCTCGCAAACTGGCCCCCGCACTTGCCGCAGGCTGTACGGTGGTATTGCGTCCTTCGAGTGAAGTACCGGGTTCCGCGATGCTGATCTTCGAATGTTTGCGTCAGGCTGGGCTGCCGGCCGGCGTCGCCAACCTGGTGGTGGGGCCGACCGCAACCACCTATGGGCCTTTAATGTCATCGCCAACGGTCAGGAAGGTTTCCCTGACTGGCTCTACGCAAATCGGTCGGCAGATGATCCGCGATTCTGCATCAACCATCAAGCGGCTCAGCATGGAGTTGGGCGGCAATGCGCCAGTAGTCATTTTTAACGACGCCGATATCGATAAAGCGCTAGATCTCTCAGTTGCCACGAAATTTGCCAACAGTGGTCAGGTGTGTGTAACCGGCGATCGTTTTTATGTTCATGAACACTGCTATCAGGCCTTTGTGGAAGGCTTTGCTCGGCGAGCCAGCCAGCTGAATGTGGGTTATGGGCTCGATGAAGGCACCACCATGGGGCCGCTTATCAACATGAAACGGCTTCACGCGATCGAAGACATTGTTACCGACGCGCGCGCCAAAGGCGGAAGAGTGGTGACTGGCGGGCATCGTCTTGAACTTGGCGGGGGCTATTTTTATGCGCCCACGGTGATTGCCGATTTACCCGACGATGCGCTCGCAATGGCTGAGGAGAATTTCGGCCCCATTGCGGCAATCACTTCTTTTAGCGACAGCGAAGCCTTATGGGACAGGGTTAACAATTCCAATTTTGCTCTCTCGGCCTACGCCTTTACGCGAGATCCGGCTCGGATCCGCGAAGCCGTTTCTCGCTTCGAGTCCGGCATGGTGGGGATCAACAGCTATGCGCTGGCAGCGGCTGAAGTGCCGTTCGGGGGAATCAAGGCCAGCGGTATGGGACGTGAAGGGGGTTCAGAAGGTATCCACGACTACATGAACACCAAACTTGCACAGATCGTGGTTTAAGGAGCCGCAATGAAACGCAATAACGTCAAAAAGCGTTGGGATGAGGGGCAAACGGTGTTGAACGGCTGGCTGAGCGTTGCCAGCGCCTTTACCGCCGAGATTATGGCTGAGCAGGGGTACGATGCGCTCACGATAGACCTCCAGCATGGGTTTGTCGGTTACGAACAGGCAACCCATATGCTGCAGGCGATGCGCGCCAGCGGTATAGCCCCGCTGGTCAGGGTGCCCTGGCTCGAACCGGGCATGATCATGAAGGCGCTGGATGCCGGGGCCTGGGGCATTATCTGCCCGATGGTAAACACTGCCGAGCAGGCCCGCACCCTGGTTTCCTGCGTGCGTTATCCCCCCACTGGCAGCCGGAGTTTCGGCCCGACCCGTGCGGTGATTTCTGCCGGCGCTGACTATGGTCAATTCGCCGATGAGCAGGTGGTCTGTCTTGCTATGATCGAGACGGCCGAGGCCGTTGAAAATATCGAATCCATTGTGGCTACGCCAGGTCTGGACGGCGTTTACATCGGCCCGGCGGATCTGACGCTTGGCTTGACCGGTCGAAAATACCGTACCGGGTTTGACCGAGACGAGCCCGAAATCATCGAAGCCATAAAGCATATCCTGGCCACTGCGCATCGTGCAGGCAAGAAGGCAGGGTTGCATAACGGCACTGCCGCCTATGCCGCGCAAGCCGCTGAATGGGGCTTTGACCTGGTGACGGTATCCAACGACGTACAACTGCTGCGGTCCGCGGCTTCAGCCAGCGTGGCGCAGTTTCGTCAGTTGAATGGCGAAGTCAAAGACGCAGAGCACGCCGTTCGGGGAGGGTACTGAAATGCCGCATGTACTGGTGGCCGGAAAAATCCACGATGCCGGTTTGGCCATCTTACGCAACGCACCTGGCTTTACGGTACAGCTGGTGGCGGAAGTGAGCGTGGAAAGTTACGCGCCTTATCTTGCCGAGGCCGATGCATTGTTGATTCGCACCCAACCCTTGAGCGCGAAAGAAATCCAGACGGCTCGGAGACTCAGGATCGTCTCGCGCCATGGCGTGGGCTATGACTCGGTGGACGTGGCGGCTTTGACCGAACGACAGATCCCACTGACCATTATCGGCGATGTCAATTCACTGTCGGTGGCTGAACATACCTTCTCCTTGCTGTTGGCTTTGGCTAAGCGTCTCTGTTACTTCGACCGCAGTATTCGTGAAGGTGAATGGAACAGACGCAACGGGTTTTCCGCGATGGAAATGGCCGGAAGGACGCTTTTCATCCTGGGTTTCGGCCGTATTGGCAGGGAGGTGGCCCGGTTGGCTAAAAGTTTCCGCATGCGGGTTACTGCCTACGATCCTTATCTTCCAGACGAGGTGTTTACCCAGCTCGGCGTTGAACGAATGGGTGACATCAGCACAGGGCTGAAGACCGCCGATGCGGTCACTGTTCACCTTCCACTCAGTGACGAGAAACCGCTGATTGGCCGACAGCAGTTGGCGATGATGAAACCGGGCGCACTGTTGATCAACACCGCACGAGGGGGAATTGTCGATGAAGAGGCGCTCGCGGAAGCCTTGCAAAGCGGACATCTCGGCGGCGCCGGTTTAGACGTGCTGAAACAGGAGCCGGCAAACCTGGGCTCGACACTGTTAGCGCAAACTGAACGGCTGATCCTCACGCCACACTCTGCCGGGCTCACTGCAGAGGCGGCGATGCGAATGTCAGTGTCGGCCGCTTCCAATATCCTCGATTTTTTCAATGGTCAGCTCGAGAGCGGACTGGTGGTTAATCAGCAGGCCCTGAAGCTTCATGGCCATAAATAACTGACTTCTTATGGAGACTGTCATGATCAGAATTGCGATTCTCGGCGCCGGGCGTATCGGTCAGGTACATGCGGCGAATGTGGCTCGTCATAACGATGCTTTTCTTACCGCTGTTGCAGACCCTGTTATCGAAAATGCCAAAGCGTTGACCGCGGCCTGGGGGGGCGTTGCGTTAGCTGACCCGCTTGAAGCCATTCAAAACCCTGATATTGATGCCGTCATCATAGGCACACCCACGCATACCCATATTGATCTGATGCTGGCCGCGGCTAAAGCCGGCAAGGCGGTGCTGTGCGAAAAGCCGGTGGATTTGGATATCAACAAGGCGTATGCGGCGCAAAGGGCACTGGGCGAGCATGCCAGTCAGGTCATGCTGGGCTTCAATCGCCGGTTTGATCTGGGGTTTAGTGAGATTAACCAACGTATCCGCAGTGGCGATATTGGCGACCTTCATCAGGTGATCATTACCAGTCGAGATCCTGGATTGGCGCCCATGGGCTATTTGAAAAACTCGGGAGGAATTTTCCGTGACATGGTGATCCACGATTTTGACCTTGCCCGCTGGATCCTGGGCGAAGAGCCGGTGGAGGTGTTTGCAACCGGCAGCCGTCTGTTCGCCCCCGAACTGGAGGCGTTGGGCGATTATGACACTGTGATGGTGCAATTGCGCACCGCCTCAGGCAAACAGTGTCAGATCAACTGCAGTCGCCAGGCAATCTATGGCTATGACCAACGTATGGAGGTGTTCGGTTCCGGGGGGATGTTGTTGAATGACAACCTGCGGGCGACTCCGGTTAGACGTTATAGCAAGCAAGAAACCGAAGCGCGTGGGCCATTGCTTAACTTCTTCATGGAGCGCTATAGCGATGCCTACCGGCTGGAAATAGACGCTTTTATCTCGGCAATTAAGCAGGGCACACCTATGCCGATCACGGTGCATGACGGTTGCATGGCCCTGAGGTTGGCGGATGCCGCTCAGCTTTCCGCAGACTCTCATGCGGCTGTGGCGCTGGATTGAGGAGAATGGCGATGCAAAAAATCGGTATTGGACTTATTGGCACCGGCTTTATGGGGAAATCGCACGCCAGAGCCTGGCGTGCCGCTGCCACGCTTTCCGGTGATATTCAGCCGGTATTAATCAGCGTGGCGGATATTGACGCCGTTGCGGCTGAAAGCGCCGCGCAGCAGTTTGGTTTTATGCGCTGGACCCAACGCTGGCAAGATCTGATCGACGATCCGGATATTGATGTTATTTCGATAACCTCACCAAACAGGTTTCACGCCGAACAGGCCCTTGCCGCCATCGCGGCGGGGAAACATGTGCACTGTGAAAAGCCCTTGGCACCGGACAGCGAGACCGCTGAGCGAATGCGCCTTGCGGCAGAGAAAGCCGGTGTCTTCACCCAGGTGGGGTTCAATTACATTAAAAACCCGTTGCTGAAGTTGGCTCGCCAGATGATAGCCAACGGCGATTTAGGCGAGATTACCGGCTTTAGGGGGATCCACGCGGAGGATTTCATGGCGGATCCTGCAATCCCCTGGTCGTGGAGATTAGATCCGGCCGGAGGGGCCGGCGCGGTGGCGGATTTGGGCAGCCATATTCTGGGTATGGCCAGATTTTTGCTCGGCCCGGTAAGCGAAGTGTTCGCCGATCTCGATACGGTGATTAAAGCTCGGCCGGAAAGCGCGGGTTCGAGGGTGCTGAAACCGGTAGAGGTTGACGACATTGCGCGTCTGACCTTGAGGTTTGCCCGCGGTTGCGGTGGCCATATCGAGGCCAACTGGGTCGCCACGGGCCATAAAATGCAGCTGGGGTTTGAAGTCACCGGTACCCAGGGGGCCCTGAGCTTTAATCAGGAACGTTTTAACGAAATCCAGTATTTCCGTTATGACGACACTAGCGGCCTGAATGGCTTTAAAACGCTGGTTGCCGGGCCGGAGCACGCGCCTTACGGGCTTTTTTGTCCGGCTCCGGGGCACCAACTGGGGTTCAACGATCTAAAAACCATTGAAATGCTTGAGTTCATTCAGTCAATTCAGCAGGGAGACTCACAAGGGCCAGATTTTAAAGAGGCGGTTGAAATACAGCGTCTGGTGGACGCTGCGGTACGCTCATCCGCGGAACGAAACTGGATCGCACTTTGACGAGTCCGTTCGTATGGCAGCCCCTTTTGGGTTGTTCTGACGTACGGGCGGCGTCACCTGCGTTAGCTATGCCGTACAGGCCAACGCAATGTCATAGCAGTAAATAATTAACCCTTCGTACTGAAATTACACGCTATTCACCATTAATGGGAAAACGATTATGAAGAAAATTATCTTACTCTGTCTTTCATTGCTCTCGCTCAGCCCTTCGGTATTTGCTGTGCAGGTTGGTGTCAGCATAGCCCAAATGGATGATGTTTTTCTCTCGAGGTTACGTGGCTACATTATCGAAAGAGCAAAAACACACCCGGATCTAAAATTACAGTTTGAAGATGCCCAGGGGGCGGTAGATAAGCAACTGAGTCAGGTGCAGAGTTTCATCAATGGGAAAGTGGACGTGATTATTGTTAATCCGGTCGACACCCAGGGCACCAAAAATATTACCGAGGCCGCCAGAAAGGCCAAAATACCGCTGATTTATCTTAACCGTATGCCCTCGGACTCCACCATGGGCAATGGCATCAGTTATATCGGCAGCGACGAGATTGAAGCCGGCAGGTTACAGATGCAATACCTGGCTGAGCTGGTCAAGGATCGTAAAAGCGTCAATGTCGCCATTATGAAAGGGTTATTGAGTAACGATGCCACTCGTTTTAGAACCCAAGGGGCGAAAGAGATTATTGCCAAGAATCCCAACATGCACGTCATTCTGGAGGACACGGCCAAATGGATGCGTGAAGATGGCATGAATCTGATGAACAACTGGATATTGTCAGGCGACAAAATCGATATTCTTTCCTCTAATGCTGATGAAATGGCGATTGGCGCAGCTATGGCGATTAAAAGTAATGGCAAGAGCGTCGGTAAAGATATTCTGATTGGTGGAACCGATGGCGGACCAAATGGCCTGCAGGCGATAAAAAAGGGCATGCTGACGGTCACGGTGTTCCAGGATGCTAAATCACAGGCCTACGGTGCGGTCGATATGGCGGAGCAAGCGGCAAAGGGGGAAGCTATCAAAGATGTGAACTTTATTCCTTTCCAACTGGTTACCCCGCAGAACTATGAGAAGTTTATGACCCCCTAGCCGTACAGGCTACGCCGCTGTTATGCGGTGACGGTAATGTTTTACCGATACCGCATGAGGTTATAGCGTGGGCATGAAAAAGGGCGGTAAAACCGCCCTGATGAAAATACCGGAATTAAAGCTGTTCGCCGTTGCTGGCGATCACGCTGCGGTACCAGTCGAAACTCTTTTTGCGCGAACGCTCGAGGGTGCCGGTGCCATCATCGTGTTTGTCGACGTAGATAAAGCCGTAACGCTTGCCGTATTCACCGGTGGTGAAGGACACGCAGTCAATGCAGCCCCACGGGGTATAACCAATCAGGTCCACGCCGTCTTCGATGATCGCTTTTTTCATCTGTTCGATGTGCGCGCGCAGATAGTCGATGCGGTAATCATCGTTGATCTGGCCGTCAGCCTCTACCTTGTCGAATGCGCCAAAGCCGTTCTCAACGATAAACAGCGGTTTCTGGTAACGCTCGTACAGCACGTTCAGCGAATAACGCAGCCCGACCGGGTCAATTTGCCAGCCCCAGTCGGAGGCTTTGACATGCGGGTTCGGGACGTTACCGGGGAAACTGAACATCTCGTTGTTGCTGCTCACCGCATCGGCCTGCAGGGCGTTACTCATGTAGTAGCTGAAACCGATGTAGTCCGCGCAACCTTCGCGCAGGGTTTGTTCGTCCTGCGGTTGCATCTCAATCTGGAAGCCTTTGCGCTCCCAGTCACGCAGCAGGTACGACGGATAGTAGCCGCGCACTTGTACGTCGGTGTACAGATAGCGCGAGTGCATGGCTTCGACGCTGTACATGACGTCGTCCGGTTTGCAGGAGTACGGGTAGAAGGGGACGCAGGCCAGCATGCAGCCAATTTGGAATTCCGGGTTAATCTGGTGACCGAGTTTCACTACGAGGGCGCTGGCAACAAACTGATGGTGCAAGACCTGATAAAGCGTCTGCTCCGGGTTCTCTTCCTGGGTATACACCACGCCGGAGCAGCAGTAGCCAAACAGCGGATATTGGTAGTTGCTCTGGTTGTTGATCTCGTTAAAGGTCATCCAGTATTTCACTTTGTGCTGATAACGGCGCAGCACCACTTCGCTGAAGCGTACGAAGAAATCGACCACCTTCCGGTTCTTCCAGCCGCCATATTCCTTCACCAGGTGATAAGGCATTTCAAAGTGGGACAGGGTGATCACCGGCTGGATATTGTATTTCAGCAGTTCATCAAACAAATCGTCGTAAAACTGCAGACCGGCTTCGTTTGGCTCCAGCTCATCGCCATTCGGGAAGATACGCGTCCAGGCGATAGAGGTGCGGAAGCATTTAAAGCCCATTTCGGCGAATAACGCCACGTCCTGCTTGTAACGGCCGTAAAAGTCCACCGCTTGGTGATTAGGGTAACGATAGCCTTCCTGCACGCCGTCGGTCATAACGCGATCCACACCGTGAGAACCGCCCGACAGAACGTCGGCGATGCTTGGGCCTTTGCCGCCCTGATCCCAACCGCCTTCAACCTGGTGCGCCGCCACGGCGCCGCCCCACAGAAAATCTTTCGGTAACTGTTGTTGTTTCATCGTAGGTTTCTCATCGGATTATTATCAGAAAGCACTGAACTGCCGGAATGAGAATATAGTAGCAAGCTGGAATCGAATGTCACGATATAACAAATCACCACTCAGGTGACGTGTCACATTAAAAAAACAGGCTGTTTTATTTTGCGTAATTAATATGCCCAAGCCGCTTGCCGATGGTTTCGATAATGTAAATGACCGGGATTTGGGTGGTGATATTGTGTTGCCCGGCGATCAACTGCGGGGGAACGTGGTATGAGAGGTTAAAGTCCGCCATGCGTGCCAGCGAGGAGGTTTCGTTGTTGGTGATGCTGATGATTTTGCAGTGGTGCAGGCTGAACTGGCTGGCGAGGCGCAAAATTTCTTCGGTCTCTCCAGACACCGAAAGTATTATTGCGACCGCGCTTTTATACATGTCGCTATTGATGGGATAATAAGGGTCGTCGATATGGGTGCTGAATTTTCCAACGTTGGAAAAGAAACGCGCGCCGTATTTCCCCAATGCTCCGGAGGTGCTGACGCCGACGAAAATAATGCGCTCAGCAGCGGCAATATGCTGCACCGCCTGATCTAACAGTTGATTAAATTCGTCGTTATTAATGCTTTTAAAAAAGCTGATGATTTCGCTGGTGCCAAAATCCATCGGCGGTGCTTCGGTCTGCTCAAGATACAGCTTGAAGCGGATGCGAAATTCGGAGTAGCCGTCGCAGCCCATTTTCTTGCAAAAGCGCAGTACGGTAGTGGTGGATACCCCGGCGGCCTCGGCAAGTTCGCGGATGGTCATATACATCACCGGGTTCTTGTTTTTGGTGATGTAGTTATAAACCAACAATTCCAGCGCATTGAGTTCGGCGATTGCTTTATGGGTAAACATAGACCTAATCCAGCGAGTAACAACAGACCTTAATCAGCGGGCTAACATAGCAAATTTTGCCGTAGCCCGCTCGTGGTTTTCGTTGTTATTCAGGCCCGTTTGGCGTTGTCCAGCAGTTTGTCGTGCGTCGGTTCACTGCCGGTCAGGTCACATTCCTTCGGCAAGCGCCAGGCGATGATGCCGGCGATGATCAGTGAGACTGCCAGACCGCATACCGCCACGTTCTGACCATAGAGGTAGATCATCACGCCCACCAGGTAAGGCCCGCAGAAACCGCCCAAATTGCCCAAACCGTTAATCACACCGCGTGCGCCGCCGGCCACTTCCGCCGAGGCGATACGCCCAGGCATGGACCAGAACGGGCTGGTAGCGGCTTTGAGGAAGAAGCCACACACCACCAGGGCAATGTAGGCCGCCACCACGTTATGACGCAGCACCACTGAAGCCAGTAGCGCCGCAGCAAAGCAGAACAATGAAACCATCACCCACAGGCGGCGTTTGCCGGTTTTATCGGTGAGCACTGAAATCAGGTAGATCCCCAACAGCGTCGCGACGAATGGCAAGATTGCCAGGAAGCCGACCGAGGCCATGTTACCGCCGGTCAGGTTTTTTAAAATGGTGGGCAGCCACAGGGTGTAGCCGTAGTCGCCGGTTTGATAGAAAAAGTTCAGCAGCACCAGCTTCATCAAGCCCTTGTTACGGAAGACATCTCTCAGTGGTGCTTTGCTGACCGGTTGCAGTTTGCTGCGTTCTTGCCGTTCGCGCGTTAGTTCGGTTATCAGATAGTCGCGCTCACGGGCCGGCAGCCAGCGCGCTTCCTGTGGGCGGTCGCTGATCAGCAGCCACCACACGGCCAATACCACCAGCGACAACAGGCCTTCGATGATAAACAACCAACGCCAGTCGAATGCGTTAATGATTGCGCCAGAGATCGGGGCGGTGAGCATGCCACCCAATGGGGCGAACATCATGACAAAGGCGTTGGCGCGGCCCAGTTCTTTTTCCGGGAACCAGTTGCTGATCATGGTTAACACTACCGGTAACATACCGCCTTCAGAGATGCCCAATACGAAGCGTAATACCAGCAGCTGATAGTGGTTAGTGACAAAGCCGGTCGCAACTGACACCACCGCCCAGGCACACAGGGACCAGGCAATAAAACGCTTGCCGCTGCCGTTGACCGCGATGCGTCCGCCGGGAACCTGCAAAAACAGATAACCGATAAAAAAGATGCCACTGGCCAGCCCGGCCATCTGGCTGGTAATGCCCAGGTCGCTCTCCATACCGCCAGGCAGCGCAAAACTGATATTAACCCGGTCCATAAAGGAAATGATGCAGGCGATCAGGATCGGGGCAATAACCCGCAGCCAGCGGGTGTTGGGTATTTTATTATCCATGGCGATCTCTCTTTATAGGGCGCAGGGAGAACCTCTCAATGAAGAGGTTCTGTGATTCGGCGGTAATAAAATCGAAAAGAAAACGCGTCAGTTACTCGATGGCGTGGGGCAGCGGCGCCCGGTTGAAGAAAGCTTCAACGTTGGTAAACACGATATCGCTCATCTTTTGCCGGGTTTCCTGGGTGGCGCTGGCGATATGCGGTTGCAGCACCACGTTTTCCATGGCGATCAGTTCTGCAGGAACCTCGGGTTCGTGGGCATAAACGTCGAGCCCGGCACCGGCGATGGCGCCACTTTGCAGGGCGGTAATCAGGTTGGGTTCATTAACGATGCTGCCGCGAGCAATGTTAATCACCAGGGCATGGGAAGGCAGGGCGTCGAACACCGCCTTGTCCACCAGGCCAGCGCTGTCTTTACCGCCGGAAATAGCAATGATAAAGAAGTCGCTTTCCCGCGCTAAAGCCAGCAGATCTGGGAAATAGCGATAGGGCAGCGAACTGTCCTGCGTGCGGCTGGCGTATTGGATACGCATATTGAAACCGGCGGCGCGTTGGGCGATGGCGCGGCCGATATTGCCCATGCCGAAAATGCCAAGCCGTTTGCCGCTGACCTGCACCGACAGGCCCGGCGCCTCTTTCAGCCAGTGACCTTCACGCACAAAACGATCGTTGTGGCACAGCTGACGAGCGGTAGCCAGCAACAATCCCAGAGCCATATCCGCCACGTCTTCCGTCAAGGCGCCGGAGGTGATGGTGACGGCAATGCCGTGTTTACGGGTGTAATTCAGATCAATCGCGTCAGTGCCTACGCCGAATACCGCAATCAGCCCGAGGTTGGGTAATTGTTCAAGCACTGGCGTCTCGACCCCAATATCCCCCCGAGTGACGACCGCACGGAAGGCCGCACCTTTTTCGGCCAGAAAAGCGGCCGCATCCTCTTGTTCATATAACCGATGTACCACAAAGGTTACCTCAAGGCGGGCCAGCAGGTTATCCATTACTGGGGCAATCAACAGCACTTCATTGGATGTAGAGGTCGTCATGGTTTCACCTGTCAATAATTAGCGTTACTTCGTATTGCTATAAAAGCGGTTTTCGGCAGGCGGTTTTGCGACAGATATCACGCTGAAGAGTGTTAAAAAACTGTGTTACCCGTAATGTGATCGACGGAAGGAAAAGGGTGACTGTCACCAGGGAAGAGCAGCAAAAACTGCCGTATTGCGAGCGAAAATCAGGCTGAGCGCGCAGATCCTGGTCATTTAACGGATGGGTAACATGGGGGCGTAACAAGCGGGAGAGGCAACAAAAAGAAAAGCCGCACCTGGGTGCGGCCGAGCGTTCACGACGAACAAAACAAGGACAAAAATTCCGGTAGACAGGCCCTGAAGCAAACCTCAGAGACAGATCATGATGATAAGCAAAATATTTTCGGGTGTGAAATGCCGAATATGGCTTAGTTAGTCGAATTAATAGATAAATAATCAGCCACTTACTTCCTCTCAGTTTCATGCGCGGCACGGGTTTCCTCGTTGCTCGCCAGCAGACCGTACGCTGTAGATCCTTCCGTCAACGACTGGTGCGCAATCAATACGTCCTGCTCTAATGCCACTCGAAATTGATGATAAATACCCACTTTTCGTTAAAGCAATTGGCACTATATACCCTTAACATTAGAAAGTCTTTTAATGATTATAATTAGCATGCTGTGAATTATTCATCGCAGTGATATTACGGAGCAATCCGTTTGGTTAAGGATATGTATTCACCATGGAAATAAAAATAAACGGCCGGATGGTCGCACTGGGCGCCATTTCACCCGAAACGCCGCTACTCTACGTGTTACGCAACGATCTGGGCCTGAATGGCCCCAAATACGGCTGTGGCCTCGGGGAGTGCGGTGCTTGCACGGTACTGATCGATGGCGTCGCCGCCCGTTCCTGCTCGCTGCCGCTGAGCGGTGCCCTCAACAAATCCGTTACTACGCTGGAAGGCCTGAGCGAGGCGGGGCAACTGCACCCGGTTCAACAAGGCTTTATCGATGAGCAGGCCGCGCAGTGCGGTTATTGCACCAACGGTATGATCATGACGCTGGTTGCTCTGTTTGAGCGAAACCCGCAGGCAGATGAACAAGAAATCAAAAATGAGCTGGCTTATAACCTGTGCCGCTGCGGCACCCATATTGAGATCCTGCGTGCTGCCGCCAAAGCCCGTCAGCTGTTGGCGGAAAGGGGGCAAGCATGAGCCGCCTGGAAATCACGCGCCGCCGCCTGTTGCAGGCCGGTGGCCTGGTAATGGTCAGCAGCCTGTTGCCTGTGTCGCTTAATGCCCTGGCAGCGACGCCAGTGGTAGGGGGCGATCTGCCGCTCGATCGCGTGGACAGCTTTATCGGCCTGACCGCCGATGGCCGTGTCACCGCATTCAACGGCCATGTGGATCTCGGCACCGGTATTAGCACCGCATTGGCACAGATTGTTGCCGATGAAATCAGCGTACCTTTCGAGCACGTTACGGTGATTTTGGGTGACACCCAGCGCACGCCGGATCAGGGGCCGACCATCGCCAGTGCCACGATTCAGGTGACCTCTATACCGCTGCGCCAGGCAGCCGCACAGGTGCGACAATTGCTGCTGGCACTGGCCGCAAAGGCCTTTGCGTTACCGGTGGAACGCCTGCAGGCTGAAAATGGCCGGGTATTTGCGAGGGACAAACCCAACGTCAGTCTGAGCTATGGTGAACTGGCCCGCGGGCAAAATTTACAGGTGGCCCTGGATAAAACCATCAGGCTGAATAGCGTGGCGGAGAGCCGTTACGTGGGCAAGGCGGTGCCGCGGGTGGATATCCCGGCCAAGGTGACCGGCCAACTGACCTATGTGCATGACCTCCGCCTGCCAGGCATGCTGCATGGCAGAGTGGTGCGCCCGCCTTATATCGGCGCCGACAGCAGCGCCCCGTTGGGTAGCGGCCTGCTGTCGGTTGACCATGACTCCATTGCCCATTTGCATGGCATCGTAAAACTGGTGGTGATTAACGATTTCATCGGTATCGTCGCCGAACGCGAAGAGCAGGCGATTGCCGCCATGCGGCAACTGAAAACCGTCTGGCGTCCCTGGTCCGGTTTACCCGATCTTTCGCTTACAGGATTGCATAAGGCCCTGGTGGAAAACCCCAAAACCGATCGCGTGCTGCGTGATGATGCCGGGGTCGATGCCGCTATGGCCTCGTTGCATACCGAGGTCAGTGCTGATTACGTCTGGCCTTACCATCAACACGCGTCGATCGGCCCGTCCTGTGCGGTGGCCGACGTCGGTCGCGATCGCGCAGAAATCTGGTCTGGCACGCAAAATCCTCACGATTTGCGTAAGGACATCGCTCACTTGCTCGATTGGCGGCCAGAGCAGGTCCATATCAATCGCATGGAAGCCTCCGGCTGCTACGGTCGCAACTGTGCCGATGACGTCTCCGCTGACGCTGCGCTGTTATCGCAGGCCACCGGCAAGCCGGTCAGGGTGCAGTTGATGCGTGAACAAGAGGCAGGTTGGGAACCCAAGGGCACCGGGCAACTGATGCGAGTCCGCGGCGGGTTGGATAAGCACAATCAGGTGGCGGCTTACGAACTGAAAACCAGCTACCCTTCAAACAACGCTGTGACGTTGTCACTGGTACTGGCCGGTAAAGTGCCCAATCGGGCAGACGTGCAGCAGATGGGCGACAGAACCGCCATTCCCCAATATGAATATCCCAATATGCGGGTAGTGTGCCAGGACGCCGCGCCGATTGTGCGGGCTTCGTGGATGCGTGGGGTCTCGGCGTTACCCAACGTGTTCGCCCACGAATCCTGGATTGATGAACTGGCGTGGCGAGCCGGGCAGGATCCGATCGCATTCCGCCTGCAATATTTGAAAGATCCGCGTGCCGTGGCGCTGATTCAAGCGTTGAAAAAGCAGGCCAATTGGCAGGATGGCCCGGCCTACCGCAGCCCGGTGTCCGGCGATCCTGAATGGGTGACGGGGCGCGGCTTTGCCTATGCGCGTTATTTCCACAGTAAATTCCCTGGGTTTGGTGCCGCCTGGGCGGCCTGGGTGTGCGATCTCAGCGTTAATCGCCACAGCGGTCAGATCAAGTTGGATAAAATCTTCGTTGCCCATGACTGCGGCCGCATCATCAACCCGGCAGGGGTTCGTCATCAGGTGCACGGCAATATCATTCAGTCCGCCAGCCGGGTGCTGAAAGAGTTCGTCACCTTTGACTCTGCGTCCGTGACGTCGCTGGATTGGGGCGGTTACCCGATCCTGCGGTTTGACGAGTTACCGCAGATTGATATCCAACTGCTGGACTATCCGGATGAACCCTCTATGGGGGCAGGAGAATCCGCCTCGGTGCCGAGCGCAGCGGCAATCGCCAATGCGTTGTTCGACGCGCTGGGCGTGCGTCTGCGAGAGGTGCCTTTTACCCCTGAGCGAGTGGTAAAGGCGTTAAAACAACAGGCTTCCGGCAGCGCAGAAAGGGATAAGTCACTATGAGCAGCATAAAGAAAATCGCCGGCTGGGGCAGTCTGACGGTCGTTGCCGCCGTGGTCATTGGGGCGATAGCCAGCTGGCAATCAGAAATAGCGCCGCTTGAGGAAAAGGATCATCACGTTTTTAGTCAGCAACAGATTGCCCAAGGGAAAGTGCTGGCCGATCTCGGCGACTGCGCGGTGTGCCATACCCGGCCCGGCGGCGAGCGCAATACCGGCGGATTGGCGATGGAGATTCCGTTCGGTACCATTTACAGCACCAATATCACTCCGGATAACGACACCGGCATTGGGAAATGGTCGTATGCCGCCTTTGAACGAGCGATGCGTCATGGGGTTGATCGCGAAGGGCACTATCTCTACCCGGCCTTTCCCTACACGGCGTTTACCCGCACCAGCGATGAAGATCTGCAGGCCTTGTACGCCTACCTGATGTCGCAACCGGCCGTGAAATATCAGCCGCCGGCCACCGAGTTGAGTTTTCCGTTTAACATTCGCCAGGGCATCGTCACCTGGAACTGGCTGTTCCTCAAGCCTGGCGCCATGAAGGCCGATCCGACACAAAGCGCCGAATGGAATCGCGGGGCCTATCTGACCGAAGGCCTTGGCCACTGTAGCGCCTGCCACTCGCCGCGCAACCTGATGTTTGGCGAGAAAGGCGGCGCTGAGCACCTGACCGGCGGCGTGGCGGAAGACTGGACTGCTCCGTCGCTAACCGGCAGCTCTTTGGCACCGCTGGAGTGGACACAAGATGATTTGCTCAGCTTTATGCGCACTGGGTATTCGGCAAATCACGGCGTGGCAGCCGGGCCGATGGCACCGGTGATCGAAGAGGGGCTTTCGCGGTTGCCGGAGCAAGACTTGCAGGCCATAGCCACTTATCTGCGCACTTATCATCCGAGCGAGTCTAAGGTGACGGAAGCCAAACGTTTGAATGAATGGGCCGAGTCGCGGACCGAGCCGTTAACCACGGAAGGCGCACGTATTTTCTCCGGTGCCTGTATGGCATGCCATGCTCAGGAAAAGGGGGCTCAGCTGATCGGCGTTCGACCTTCACTGGCGCTGAACACCAACCTGTATGCCGATAAGCCGGACAATGCCATTCGGGTGGTGCTGGACGGCATTCAACGCCCGGCCAATAGCAACCTGGGCTATATGCCGGCATTTCGCCATAACCTGAACGACAGGCAGATCGCCGAATTGCTTAACTATCTACGGCAAAACTATGCGGGGAAAGCGCCGTGGCCCGAGCTGCAAGCGCAGGTCAGTCGCTTGCGCGATCAAACGGCGGAAAAATAGATCTATTAGCTTGAGAACCGGGGCCACCAAGGCCCCGTTATCGTCAATAACGCACAGCTCATTCCAGTAACTGAAACGGATGCTCTGCTTCAGTCGGTCATTCCACACGTAGCGTGCCATCGTTAACTCCTCCCGTGTCTGGTTAAATAAATAACAGCTCTTGCCGGCCAGGGCGAATACGTTAATTCGCTGAGCTTTTGATATTTTTGGGATAGGCGTTTCGCTTATCATTCGGCAACGAACGGTTTTAAAAATCGCGCTCAGGGTTGTTGATCACCGACCACGCCCACGAGTTTTCTCGCCCGTACCAGCCGCCAGCCAAAGTTCATGCCCGCTGCCGCAAGCAAGATGGCGGCAGCGCCCGACAGCTGCATCAGGCTAAGGCGGTGTCCGAATACCGCCCAGTCGACGATAATCGCCACCACGGGATAGATGAAAGACAACGCGCCTACCAGGGCAGTGGGGATTTTCTGGATGGCACTGTACAGCAGGGAAGACATCAGCCCGGTGTGAACCAGACCCAGGGTCGCCAGCAGCAACCAGCCGTTAGCCGTCGACGGCAGTTGGGCCCAGCCGGCGAACGGTGCCAGCAGTACGACGCCCAGAGTGAGCTGAATCAGCACGATCAGGTGCGGCGGCACCCCTTTCAAACGCTTGACGATCGCCGCCGCTACCGCATACATAAAGGCAGCGCCCAGCGCCAGCAACACGCCAGTGAAGTAATCGGCACTGGAATCGCCGCCATCTTGTTTACCGCTAATGATCAGCAACATGCCGACGAAGGCCAGTACCAGCCAGCCAAACTTGGTCGCCGTCATTTTTTCGCCGAAAAACAACACCCCGAGCCCAACCAGCATAAAGGGCTGGACGTGGTAGGTGACGGTCGCCACCGCAATAGAGGCATGGCTGTAAGCGCCGAACAACATTACCCAGTTCAACACCAGGGCGACACCGCCCAGCACCGCAATGGCAGCCTGACGTCGGGTTAACATGTCTTTTTTAAGCAGGCCAAGCAGGGCGCAGGCGATCAGCATCGCTAGCGCGCCAAACGCGCAGCGCCAGAAAACCACCGTAGCGGGCGGTTGCCCCAGCAGCATTACCGGCCAGCCCACGGTTCCGGAAATGACCATGGCGAGGGTCATCTGTAATACGCCGCCGGTTCTTATCTTCATTTGCCTTCTCCCTGCTAGTGCGCTTGCCGCCGTTGGCGGTTATCATTAAAATGAACAATTGAACATTATGATGAACACTCGATGACTGTTCGTCAAGCCGAACAAACGAACGATATGGTGAACAATGAGCGACTTTGTCAGCAATAACGCTACGCCCATCGGCCTGCTTTCGGCCGCCATTCGCCGTGAACGCGAAAGATTGGGCCTCTCGGTTACCGAATTGGCTCGCCGAGCCGGGATTGCAAAATCGACGCTTTCTCAGTTGGAAACCGGCAGCGGCAACCCCAGCCTGGAAACCTTGTGGGCGTTGGCGATGGCGTTGGATGTGCCGGTCAGCCGGTTGATTTCTCAGCCACGCCAGCACGTACAGGTGATCCGCGCCCATGAAGGGGTGACCACGGTTTCCGAACAGGCCAACTACGCCGCCACTCTGTTGGCGACCTGCCCGCCAGGGGCACAGCGCGATATTTACCGTCTACAGGTTCAACCGGGCGAAGCCCGCATTTCGCGGCCGCATATGCCGGGCACCATTGAGCATGTGATTATCAGCAGTGGCAGGGCGCTAGTCGGGCCGACGGACCAACCGGTAGAATTGAACGCAGGGGATTACATCAGTTATTCCGCCGACCGCGAGCATATTTTTGACGCTTTGGAGAACGATACTACGGCTGTCATGTTGATAGAGCAGGGTTAGGTCGGTCACACCCGGCCGAATCGGTATTTTATTGAAAACGATTCTCAGTTGTATTAGTGTGCGGCTCTTGCGTCAGTGGTCAGCACTTTATCAATGTCACTGTTATCGTTTAAAAAACTTCAAGGAACGAAGATGAAGATTGTCATCCCTTCTCTCGTGTTGGCCGCTGGACTGGCGGCGACGCACCCGGCAACGCTGTTGGCCGTGGAAGCGCCGTCGGTCGCCACCAAGGATGCCGCCGTTAGCAATGATTTCAGCTTTGTGCGTTACCGCGCGGATTATCAAGTCCATGCCAATGCCAGCAACACCAAGACCGAGAGTTATGAGGTGCTGCTCAAAACCAAGGCGGCAGTCGAGAAGTTCAGCCAAATCCGCCTGAGCTACAGCGAAAAAATGGAAACGCTGAAGGTGGTTTCGGCCTATACGCTGACGGCCGATGGACAGCGCCATGATGTCGCGCCCGATCGCATTTATACCCAGGAAAGCTACTCCAGCGCCTCTGCGCCACTGTATGCCGATCGCAAGGTAAAGGTGATCGTCTTCTCCAACCTGGCGCCGGGTTCTCGCGTGGTGTATCAGGTGTTGCGCACGCAAAATACCCCGTACTTCCCGGACTACTTCGGCCTGTGGGAGACCTTCAGCGTCTTTGACCAGTTTGATGACGCCGAGGTCAATTTGCAGGCGCCGGCCAATGTGCCGATGCATGTCTTTACCCGAGGAGTAGAGGGCGCAGATAAGCCGCAGATCCGCGACGGTCAGGCCCACTGGCGCTGGCATTACCGGCGCAGTGAACCGCTAAAAGCGCAAAACTGGTCGGCGAACAGCTGGACATTCAGCCCAACCATCATGGCCAGTACCTACCGCGAATGGCCACAGCTGGCCAAAGCCTATCAACAGAAAGCCAGTCAGGCGGCCAAGGTGACCCCGGCGATCCAGGCGTTGGCGGATAAAATTACCGACGGCATCAGCGACCGTCGTGAGCAGACGGCGGCGATTTATCGCTGGGTGGCACAGAATATTCGTTATGTGGCGGTCTATTTGGGCAACGGCGGTCTGGAGCCGAATTCGGCGCAGAGCATCCTGGATAACCACTATGGCGATTGCAAGGATCATGTGGTGATGCTCGAGGCGTTGCTGGCCGCCAAGGGCATCGTCAGTTCACCGGTGCTGATCGGCATGGACCAAGGGCCGATATTGCCGAAGGTGCCGCTGCTGGGGCGTTTTAACCACGCGATTACCTACGTGCCGGAGTTCAATCTGTATCTGGATTCTACCAGCCCCTGGGCGCGCTTTGGCCAACTGCCGGGGGCTGACCTTGGGGCTCCGGTCCTGCTGACGCGCGAAGCCAAACTGGCGCGTACCCCGGACAATGACGAACAGCGCAACAATACGTCGCTCAGCGTGGACTTCTACTTCGATAAAGCGGGCAATATGCGTGGCCAAACTGAACGCAAGCTGGGTGAGGTGGATGAGATCGACCTGAGAGGCTATTTCTCGCAAATCAATCAGCAGAACCGGGCGCGAGTCGAAGAGAACATCATGGCGTCCTCAGGCATTGATGGCCGTGGGGTTATCGCGATGCACGGCGATGCGTTCGATCTCAAAAAGCCGTTTGCCTACAGTTATAAATTCAAAGCCGAGGATTATGTCGATTTCAGCGTGGTGGGCGGTATGGCCGTACCGACGCCGCCCGGCGGCAAGTCTTTCCGTACGCTTTACTCGACGACGTCCGCCCCGACTAACGAAACGCCGTTCTTCTGCACCGCGCAGCAGTACGACGAGACCTATCGCCTGCACCTGCCCGCCAACGTGCCGATTATCGCCATCCCCAAGAACCAGCAGTTCAGCAATGCGGCCGGAAAATACCAGGTTGAATGGCAGCTCGAAGGGCAACAGGTGGTGGTCAATCATCGGCTACAGCTGAATGCCGTTCGCGGTAAGGACGCGCTCTGTCAGGCACAGGATTATCCTGCCTTCCGCGCATTGTTCCAGCAGGTTCGGCGCGGCTTCCGTGGCCAGGTAGTGTATGGCGAGCTGGCGAACGCCGGGGTTAATTCTGCTGCAGTCGCCAAATAGAAACAAAAACACCGGGCGTACCTCTAACGGATCCGCCCGGTGTTTTATCGTTATTTTTTCACTACCAGCCCCACACCGCGGCCACGCGGATCGGAGGCGGTTTCCGGCGTGTCACCCTTGACGCGGATCGCCTGTATGTCCCCCATGTACCAGCCCTGATCTTCCAGTGTGTAACCCATCGCTTTCAACTGTTCAGCCACTTTGCCGGTCAGTGGAGCAAAAGCGTCGTAGAAGATAGTGTCTTTCGGCAACAGTTGGTGATGGACGCGCTGCGCGGCCACCGCTTGTTGCAGCGGTAACTGGTAGTCATAGAGATTGTTTATCACCTGGAAAATCGAGGTGAAAATGCGAGAACCGCCAGGGGTACCAATCACCAGACTAACGTTGCCGTCGCGGGTGATAATGGTCGGGCTCATGGACGAAAGCATGCGTTTACCCGGTTCAATGGCGTTGGCGTCGCTACCGACCACGCCAAAGGCATTGGCCACGCCCGGTTTGGCGCTGAAGTCGTCCATTTCGTCATTCAACAGGAAGCCTGCCCCTTTCACTACCACGCCGCTGCCGAAGTCCCAGTTTAGCGTATAGGTATTGCTGACCGCGTTACCCTGCGCGTCAACAATCGAGAAATGCGTGGTTTGATGGGGTTCCAACCCAGGCCGCACCTTCTCGGTCGGTGAAATGGCGGTCGGGTTGATCTCCGCAGCCCGCTTTTGCAAATAATCCGGGGCGACCAATTGAGCAACCGGCACCTTGGCAAAGTCAGGATCGCCGAGGTAATCGGCGCGATCGGCAAAGACGCGCTTTTCGATTTCCGACAGTAAGTGAATATAGCGGGCGGAGTTCAGCTCAACGCCTTTGAAATCGGCAGCACGATCTTCCTTTATGCCCAGCAACTGCGCCAGCGCGATGCCGCCGGAGCTCGGCAGCGGGGCGGTATAAAGGGTATTGCCGCGCCAGGCGATTTTCATCGGTTCGCGCCATTTCACCCGGTAGTCTGTCAGATCCTCCTGGGTGATCAGGCCGCCATCGCGCTGCATCTGGGCGATCAGCAGCTTGGCCGTTTCCCCCTGATAGAAGTCGTCAGCGCCTTTGTTGGCGATGCGTTCCAGCGTTTTGGCCAGCTCCGGCTGTTTAAACACCGCGCCGGGTTTCATGCTGCCAAAGTAATCGCCGAAGTTGGTTTTGTCGGCGAACAGCTTATTGGCATCCTCACGGTATTGGTATTGCTGGCCGGCCACCTTAAAGCCTTGTTGCGCATAGCCGATAGCCGGGGTCAGCAGTTCTGCCCAGGGCAACTTGCCGAAGCGTTTATGCGCTTCCCACAGCCCGAGTACCGTGCCGGGTACGCCGGCGGCCTTGGTGCCCACCAGGCTGAGGTTCTCGATCACTTCGCCTTTTTCGTTGAGGTACATGGTTTTGGTGGCCGCTTTGGGGGCGACTTCCCGGTAGTCGAGGAAGTAGGGCTTGCCGTCGACGTACAGGGTCATAAAACCGCCGCCGCCGATGTTGCCGGCCTCCGGGTAGGTCACTGCCAGCGTAAAGGCGGTGGCGACCGCAGCATCGACGGCATTACCGCCGGCCTTCAAAATTTGTTCGGCCACTTTGGCACCATATTGATCCGGCGCCGCCACGGCACCGGCGTTCAGATTAGCGGCGAATACCGAAGGACTGAGGGTGGCCAGCGCCACGCTGAGTGCCAATGTTTTCAATAAACCAGTATGCATAGCCTTTCCTTTTCGAATTGAACGATGACAGGTGAATTCAATCTCAACAACCACTTAGCACCATTGTTTAAGCTTGTTCTGGCGCTTGATTGAAAGTAGCACCGCTCAATCTGCCGCGCTTTATCCGGCGTTTGGAAGCGTGAGGTAGAACGTTAAATCACCGCCGGCAATTGGGTTAGTAACCACTCACAAAAATGCCGGGTGAGCGGGTTGTTCTCGCTATCGCGATGAATAAGCCAGGCCCACTGAGGGCCACGTACGCTTTGCTCCGTCATCGGCTGCAACACCCCACGCGCCCGAGCCTGTTGCGCCAGCAGTTCGCTGACCAGAGCGATGCCCAGGCCGTCGCAGGCCGCATCCAACAGCAGGCCGGGATCGGAGAAGTTCAGGCCGTGGCTGCTTTGCCCAACGTTGGTGCCGCCCTGAACGGCCCAATGGCTCCAGTCCATCTCGCGTTCGCCGTGCAGGGTGGTGCGTTGTGCCTTGTCCTGTTTCAGCAGCTCAGGATGGCAAGCCGGATAGAGCCGATCCTGATGCAGCATTTTGAGGCTACATTCAATTTGCGCACTGAGATCGTCACGGATCGCCAGATCGACGGTTTCGGTCGCCATATCCGGCGGGTCGAAGGTGGTGAACAGCCAAAGGTCGATATCCGGGTGCTGCCGGTGGAAGCTTTTAAGGCGCGGAACCAGCCAGTGACGGGCGAACGCCGGCGTGGTGTTGACGATCAACTGGTTGGGCTTGCGGTACTGCTCCAGACGGCGGATGCCAACGGCCAACTGTTGCAGCATCACCTGGGCGGTGCTGTAGAGATCCTGACCGGCATCGGTCAGGCTGACGCTGCGGCCGCTACGGAAAAACAGCGGTTGCTCCAGGAAGGCTTCCAGGCTGCGAATTTGTTGGCTGATCGCCGACTGAGTGAGGTGCAGCTCATCGGCGGCCTGGTGGAAACTGCCCAGCCGGGCGGCGGCTTCAAAACCGCGCAGGGCGTTCATCGGGGGCCAGTGCTTTAACATTATTGATAAGCCTATCTAATCAGGTGTCCGCTAAATGTATCCTTTGTTTTACCCGGAATAAAAGGAATAACATAGATGTTATCGACATCACGCCGTCTTTTGCTGAATAGTTTAGCTTATTATTTTGGCGGCAATACAGGAGCAAACCATGTCAACACGTCGTGAATTTATCAAACAGGCTTCCCTGATTGCCGGCATTAGCCTGACGGCCTCGATGGGGCTGGCATCATTGTCCAGCCACGCGGCTCAGAAAACGGCTGGCGGGAACTGGCGCATGCCCGATGAGGGGGAGCCTCAGCAATGCGCCTTTATCGCTTTTGGCGCACAGCGGGCGATTTGGGGGTCGTTCACGGCGGACGTGCAAGATGCTCTGGGGCGCATTGCCCGTGCTATCGCGGTTTACCAGCCGCTGACGGTATTTTGTCGCGAACGTGAACGAGAGTTAGCGGAGAGAAAATGCGGTAGCCACAATGTGACCTTTGTCATTACCGAGCTCGATGATATTTGGATGCGCGATATCGCTGCCAATTTCGTTACCAACAACGCGGGTGAATTGGCGGCGGTGGACTTCAACTTTAACGGCTGGGGCAATAAGCAACGGCACGGTAAAGATGCTCAGTTGGCCGCTTTCCAGGCCAGACATTTCGGCGTTAACCCACTGCGCCGCAGCGCTTTGACAGGAGAAGGCGGTGGTATCGAGGTGGATGGTCATGGCACCGGCATCATGACCGAGAGCAGTTGGGTCAATCGCAACCGCAACCCTGGCTGGAGCCGTGAGCGGGTAGAGCAAGAGCTCAAAGCGATGCTGGGCCTGCGAAAAATCATCTGGCTGCCGGGGATTAAAGGCAAAGACATTACCGACGCTCACGTCGATTTTTACGCCCGTTTCGTCAGCCCAGGTGTGGTGATCGCCAATCTGGACAGCGATCCTGAGTCCTACGACCATCAGGTCACACTGGATCATTTGGCGATCCTCAAACAGGCCACGGATGCCGATGGCCGCAAGATACAGGTGCATACGGTGTCGCCACCGCTGGATCCACGCCGTAGCCGCTTCAGCAAGGGCAATGCGGATTTTGCCGCCGGTTACATCAATTACTTTGTCATCAACGGCGCGATTATCGCCCCGGAGTTTGGCGATGCTGAGGCGGATGCCGCAGCTTTGGAATTATTGACGGCGCTTTACCCGCAGCGTGAAGTGGTTCAGTTGAATATCGACGCTATCGCCGCTGGCGGTGGGGGCATCCACTGCGTGACCAGTCAGCTGCCGGCCATTTAAGTCTTGTTACAACAGGGCCAGCCTTGGCCCTGTCGAGAGAACGCGGATCAATACGTGTGGAAGTAATCCTGAATGACGCGAGGATTATGGGTTTTGGTCAGCGACAGCATCAGCAGAATACGCGCCTTGGCCGGGTTGAGCGAATCGGACACCAGGCCAGGTTGCCCGCTGTCCTCGGGGACAATACCGCTGCCGGTGCGGCTGGCGCGAACCACCAGCACACCGGCCTTCTCCGCTTTTTTGATCCCGGCAGAGCTGCGCACTGAGACCGAGCCGGCACCGGTGCCAGCGTAAACAATGCCATCCACTTTATGCTGAATGGCCGCATCGTACATGTATTCAGGGTCGTCCTGATAACCATAAATAATGTCGACTTTTGGCAGCACCTTGACATCACGTACGTCAAATACCGAGCGAGTGGTGTGGATCTTGTCGACTCGGGTTTCAAAGTAGGGCTTGCCACCGACAATTACGCCCAGATAGCCTTCCTCCGGGGCCTTGAAGGTGTCCAGCGTGGTGGCGTTGGTTTTGGTGCTGAAACGGGCCGAGCCAATGCGATCGTTCAGAACGACCATAACGCCACGCCCCACGGACTGCTTGTCGGCGGCAACGGTGACCGCATCCAGCAGGTTCATTGGGCCGTCGGCGCTGATGGCCGTGGCAGGGCGCATCGCGGCGGTAAACACCACCGGTTTGTTGCTCTTGACCGTCAGATTAAGAAAGTACGGCGATTCGTCCAGCGTATCGGTTCCGTGCGTGATCACCACGCCATCCACATCACTGCGTGAAAGCAGCTCATTGACCCGCTTGGACAGCTTGAGCAGGATATCGCTGGTCATGTTTTCGCTGCCGATATTGGCAATCTGTTCGCCGTCTACGCGGGCGACTTTCTGCATTTCCGGCACCGCTGCAATCAGCGTTTCCACTCCCAGTGCCCCAGCCTTATAACCAGTGGTTTGTGTATTACTGGCCGCAGAGCCGGCGATGGTGCCGCCGGTGGCTAAAATCACGATGTGCGGTAAGTCCCCGGCGGCGTTTGCCACGCCGGTAAAGCTGAAGGTGAAGCAGAGCAAAGCCAGTCTAATTGTTTGAAACATAAGCTACCCCTGATTAACAAGCCAAATTAGCAGGAGTAGCCAAAGCAAAAAGGGTGCCAGCTAGACAGTTAGCGGTAGCAGAGGACAAGGAGCCATACCGATGCGACATGACGCTCGTTGGAGGAGCGAGTCGCACCAAAATGGATCTCGTTCTAGCGCTGCGGTCCCAGCCCGTAGCTTAATAATGCAATGGCATGCCGCGCGATGACTTCAGCGCGCTGCGGGCCGTTGCTGCTGTTGTTGTCGCGGTGCCATTTCGGCGCGGTGGCCAGCGGCAGCAGCGTCATGCCAAACAGGGTGATAAACAGCAAAGAGGGTTCCAGATCGGCACTCAGCTTGCCTTCTGCCTGCCAGCGCATAATCGACTTCAGGGCCGCTTTGCGCTGCGCATCACCAAAACGCTCATCCATCCGTTGCTTCAGTACGCCGTTATCACTCATCACTTCTCGCAACCACAGTGGGGCGAACCAGGGATGCGCGATGGAGATATCGATAAACCTTTGGGCCAGTTGGGTGAAGGCGGCAATAGGATCGTCCGCATTGGCGTCGAAAACGCTGCCGGCGGCCAGCCGTACCGGCAGGAAACGCTCTTCGATCAGCACGTCCAGCAGCTGTTCGCGGTTGTGAAAATAGTAGTGGAGCATGGCGGGGGTGACGCCGGCTTCACGGGCAATGGCATTGAGCGAAGTATCGGCAATGCCCTGACGAGCAAATAAATTAAGCGCCGTGTCCAGCAGGTGCTCGCGTTTTTCTGTGCCCTTGGTGCCGCCGCTCGGCCGACCAGGGCGGCGCGGGGCTTGAACGTTTTGTGCTGTCATCGCGGTGAGATCCATTGACCGGAGAAAAGAATCACTCATATATTAATTACTCGATTAATTAATTACAAGTGAGCTCATCTAAATGGGGATCAGTCATCTGGCAGGCAGTGAAGACAGCGGCAGGGCGTCTGGGCAGGCGCCCTCGATCCGGCTGTTGTTCTCCGCATTGCTGCTGGTCATGTTGCTGGCGGCGCTCGATCAAACCATTGTCTCTACTGCATTACCGACCATTGTTGGCGAGTTCGGTGGCCTGGAAAATCTGTCGTGGGTAGTCACCGCCTATTTGCTGGCATCGACGATAGTGGTGCCGCTGTATGGCAAGTTCGGCGATCTGTTCGGGCGTAAAATCGTGCTGCAGATTGCCATTGTGGTCTTCCTGCTCGGCTCGGTGCTGTGCGGATTGGCGCAAAACATGACCCAGCTTATCCTGATGCGTGCCCTGCAGGGGTTGGGCGGTGGCGGTTTGCTGGTCGTCACCATGGCGGTGGTGGGCGATGTGATCCCGCCGGCCGAACGCGGACGCTATCAGGGCCTGTTTGGCGGCGTATTCGGCCTGGCGACGGTGGTGGGCCCGTTGATTGGTGGGGTGCTGGTGCAGCATTTCTCATGGCGCTGGATTTTCTATATCAACCTGCCGCTGGGGATTTTCGCGCTGTTGGTGATTGGCGCGGTGTTCCAATCCAGGGTCAATCGGGTCAAGCATGAAATCGATTTCCTGGGGGCCAGCTATCTGGCTGCCGCGCTGACCTGCATTATTTTGTTTACCAGTCAGGGCGGTACGGTCATGGCCTGGTCTGACGGGCAGCTGTGGTGCATTTTGGCCTTTGGTTTGGTGTCATTGGGCGGGTTTATCTACGAAGAACGCCTGGCGAGCGAGCCTATCATTCCGCTCGACTTATTCCGCAACAGGACCTTTTTGCTGTGCGCCTTGGTCGGCTTTATCGTCGGTATGTCGCTGTTTGGTTCGGTGACTTTCCTGCCGCTGTATTTGCAGGTGGTGAAGAATTCCACGCCGACCCAGGCCGGGATGCAGCTGCTGCCGCTGATGGGCGGGATCATGATCAGCTCCATCGTTAGCGGTCGGTTAATCAGTAAGCGCGGCAAATACCGTATTTTCCCGATTATAGGCACCTGCTGTGCCCTGGTAGGCATGATTCTGCTGGGGACGCTGAAAAACTCGACGCCGGTACATCTGCTGTATCTCTACATCAGCCTGCTGGGGTTGGGATTGGGTATGGTGATGCAGGTGATGATCCTGGCGGCGCAAAACAGCGTCGAGCCAAAACACATGGGCGTTGCCACTTCGAGCGCTACGCTGTTTCGCTCTATCGGCGGATCCATCGGGGTAGCCGTGTTTGGCGCGATTTTTACCAATGTGCTGCACAGTCGGTTGGCCAGCTTGCTGCCTGAAGGAACGGCGTTACCGCGTTCTTTGGGCGCGGCGGCGGTGCATCATCTGCCGTTGACGTTGCAGAACGACTATTTGCAAGCCTTTGGCGGGGCCATTCACTCGGTGTATCAGATTGCCGCCGGGGTCATGGCGCTGGCCTTTGCATTGACCTGGTTGCTGAAAGACGTGCCGCTTCGCCATAAGTAAAACCGCCAAAACCGGTGCGTAAAGCAGGCGCGCACCGGTTCTCCTCATGCTCTGCGATGCAATTTTACGCAATCCTTACGCAACCCTGTCAGACTAAAAACGGCGCTTTCTATATATTGAGAATAAACGTTCTCAATAGGATAGATAGTCGATGCAAAGGAAAAAGGTTTTACTTGTCAGCCTGTCGTTATTGCTGGCCGCTTGTGATGGCCAGAGCGGTGGAGCACCCGCCGGCGCCGGTAGCGTGCAAGAAGTGGGTGTCGCGACGCTGCAGGCTCAACCGGTAACGCTGAGCAGCGATTTGACCGGCCGCGTGAACGCCACCATGACCTCGGACGTTCGTCCTCAGGTGGACGGCATTATCAAAAAACGCCTGTTTACCGAAGGTGCCGAGGTCAAGGCCGGACAGGTGCTGTATCAGATCGACCCCGCAACCTATCAGGCCAGCTACGATCAGGCTGCCGCTCAGTTGAAAAGCGCTGAGGCCACCGTGAAGTCCAGCCGCCTGAAGGCGCAGCGTTACGCCGCACTGGTAAAAGAGAATGGCGTTTCCAAACAGGATGCGGATGATGCCATGGCAACCTATCTGGAGGCGGTTGCCGCCGTCGCACAGTATCAGGCCTCTTTGGAGTCGGCCAAAATCAATCTCGCGTACACTCAGGTGCGCGCGCCTATCTCCGGCCGTATCGGCATTTCCTCCGTTACGCCGGGTGCTTTGGTGACCGCCAGTCAGACCGACGCCCTGGCAACCATTCGCGCGCTCGATCCGATTTATGTCGATCTCACTCAGTCCAGCAGTCAATTGCTCAAACTGCGTAAACAGCAGGCATCGCTGAAACGTGACGATGTCACGCCGGTAGCCATCAAACTCGAGGACGGCACGCCATATACCCACCCCGGTAAACTGGAGCTGACGGAAGTGGCGGTAGACGAGTCGACCGGCTCCGTCACCCTGCGTGCGGTGTTCCCTAATCCCGAGCACGAATTGCTGCCCGGCATGTATGTTCACGCCACGGTAGACAACGGCGTCGATCCCAAGGGGATTTTGGCGCCTCAGCAGGGGATCACCCGTAACGCCAAGGGCGAAGCCACGGCGCTGGTTGTTAACGCGCAAAACAAAGTGGAGCAACGCACGGTCATTACCGAGCAGGTTATCGGCAGCAACTGGCTGGTCAGCAAGGGCCTGAATGCCGGTGACCGTCTGATCGTTGAAGGCACCAATAAGGTGGCTGCGGGCGTTGAGGTCAAAGCGGTTGATGTGAAACCACCGACGGCTAACGGCGGGGAGCAGTAACCATGGCGCAGTTCTTTATTCGGCGACCGGTTTTCGCCTGGGTGATTGCGATCATCATCATGCTGTGTGGGCTGATGTCGATCAACTCGCTGCCCATTTCGCAATATCCGGACGTCTCCCCACCGCAGATTTCCATCTCCGCCACCTATCCGGGTGCCGATGCCGAGACGCTGGAAAACAGCGTTACTCAGGTCATCGAACAGCAGCTTACCGGGCTGGACGGGCTGCTTTACTTTTCAGCCACCAGCAGCTCCGACGGTTCTGTGAGTATTAATGTGACTTTCGACCAGGGCACCGATCCGGATATCGCGCAGGTGCAGGTGCAAAACAAGGTGCAGCAGGCGGAAAGTCGCTTGCCTACCGAGGTCACCGCGCAAGGGGTTACGGTCAAAAAATCTCAGAGCAGCTTCTTGCTGATCGTCGGTCTGTATGACGAAACCGACAAGGCCAGCATGGCGGACATTTCCGACTATCTGGTGAGCAACATTCAGGATCCGCTGTCGCGCATCGAAGGGGTTGGCGATGTGCAGGTATTCGGATCGGAATACGCCATGCGCATCTGGCTTGACCCGACCAAGCTAGCGTCCTTTTCACTGATGCCTTCCGACGTATCAACGGCGATAGAAGCGCAAAATACCCAGGTTTCCGCCGGTAAGGTCGGCGATTTACCGTCCGGTGCCGATCAGCAGTTGACCGCCACGGTAAAAGCGCAGTCGCGCCTGCAAACGCCGGAGCAGTTTCGCAACATCATTCTCAAGAGTGACAGCAGCGGCGCACTGGTGCGCCTGGGCGACGTTGCGCGGGTAGAGTTGGGCAACGAGGATTACTCTTCCAGCGCCCGGTTGAATGGCCATCCAGCCTCCGGGATTGCGGTCAAGCTGGCCGCCGGTGCCAATGCGCTCAACACCGCCAAGCTGGTCAAAGCCAAAGTGGCGGAATATCAGACTTCAATGCCGAACGGTTACAAGGTGGCCTACCCGAAAGACAGCACCGATTTTATTAATATCTCGATCGAAGAGGTGGTGAAAACGCTGATAGAGGCGGTGGTGTTGGTAGTGATCGTGATGTTTGTGTTCCTGCAAAACCTGCGTACTACGCTGATCCCGACCATTACCGTGCCGGTGGTACTATTGGGCACCTTTGGCGTGCTTGCCGCCTTCGGCTATTCGATCAATACCCTGACGCTGTTTGGCATGGTGCTGGCGATCGGTCTATTGGTGGATGATGCCATTGTGGTGGTGGAAAACGTCGAGCGCGTGATGCGGGAAGAGAAGCTGCCGCCGCGTGAGGCTACGGAAAAATCGATGAAGGAGATCACCGGGGCTCTGGTCGGTATCGCCATGGTGCTGTCGGCGGTGTTCCTGCCGATGGCGTTCTTTGGCGGCTCCACCGGGGTTATCTACCGTCAGTTCTCCGTTACCATCGTGGCGTCGATGGTGCTGTCGGTGATCCTGGCGCTGACGCTGGCACCGGCATTGTGTGCCACTTTACTCAAACCAGCTCATGACGATCTGACCGATAAGGGCCTGCTGGGTAAATTTAACCGTGGCTATAACCGCCTGCAGGAGAAATACGCCGATAAGGTCGCCCGGGTGATACACAGCCCAATGCGCTATCTGCTGCTGTATGGTCTGTTATTGATCGCCGCCGCCGTGATGTATATGCGGCTGCCGACCGGCTTCTTGCCCAATGAAGATCAGGGCGTGGTAATGGTGCAATACACCTTGCCTGCCGGCGCGACCGATGCCAGGACATCGGCGGTCAGCGACGCGGTAAAAGATTACTTCCTCACCGACGAGAAGGCCAACGTCAGCACCATTTTCACCATCAACGGTTTTGGTTTCAGCGGCAGCGGGCAAAACGCCGGTATGGCCTTCGTCAGTCTCAAGGATTGGAGCCAGCGGCCTGGCAGTGCCAACACCGCCGATGCCATTGCCAAACGCGCAATGGCGCACTTTGCCACTATTCGCGATGCCCAAGTGTTCTCGATGAGCCCACCGGCGATCGACGGTTTCGGCCAGTCCGACGGTTTCACCTTCGAACTGCAGGCTAAAGGGGCTACCACCCGTGCGGAGTTGCAAGTGATGCGTGACCAGATCATCGCCGCTGCCGGGAAAAATCCGAGTCTGAGCGCGGTGCGCGCCAACACCCTGCCGGATACGCCACAGCTGCAGGTAGACATCGACAACGACAAACTGCAGGCGTTGGGCCTGAGCGCCGGCGACGTCAGCAGCACGCTCACCAGCGCGTTCGGCAGCACCTACATCAACGACTTTATCGACCGCAACCGGGTGAAAAAGGTCTATATGCAGGGTGACGTCGAGTATCGGTCAAAGCCGGAGGATCTCGATAAGTGGTTTGTTCGCGGCACCTCCAGCAGCACGACCAGCATGACGCCGTTCTCTGCCTTTGCCTCTTCACATTGGATTTACGGGCCGGAAAACCTGTCGCGTTATAACGGGCTGTCCTCGTTTGAAATCACCGGCGAGGGCGCACCCGGTACCAGTTCAGGCACGGCAATGGACGAGATGGAAAAACTGGCATCACAGTTCTCTTCCGCCAGCAGCTTCTCCTGGAGCGGGTTGTCATATCAGGAACGCCTGACCAGCGGACAGGCGGCATCGTTGTATGCCATTTCGTTGGTAGTGGTGTTCCTGTGCCTGGCGGCGCTGTATGAGAGCTGGTCAATCCCGTTTGCCGTGATGATGGTGGTGCCGATGGGCGTGGTGGGATCCCTGCTGGCCATCACGCTGCGCGGGCTGGAAAACGACATTTATTTCCAGGTGGCGCTATTAACCATCATCGGCCTGTCGGCCAAGAACGCCATTCTGATCGTTGAATTCGCCGAAGAAAATTACCAGCGCGGCGAAGCCTTGATCGCCGCCGCCGTTGAGGCTTCCCGTATGCGCCTGCGTCCTATTCTGATGACCTCTCTGGCATTCAGCGCCGGCGTCTTGCCCTTGGCGGTTTCCAGCGGCGCGGGGGCCAACAGCCGGATCGCCATAGGTACCGGGATCATCGGCGGCACCATTACGGCGACATTACTGGCAATCTTCTTCGTTCCTTTGTTCTACGTATTGGTACGCCGGATGTTTTCACGCAAAACAACCTCCGCCAAACCAACAGAAAACACTGCGCCGCAGGCAGGAGAATAACGTGCTGCAACGTTTAATCACTTTGACCTTTCCGCTGGTGCTGGCGGGGTGTATCTCGCTGGATCCGGATTATCAACGCCCGCAGGCACCGGTGCCCTCAACGCTGCCGCAAGGGGCCGCTTATACTGCGCCCTCGGGTAAATTGTCATTAAGCTATCCGGACATCCCATGGCGTGACTATGTGGTCGATAGCCGGTTACGGCAGGTGGTGGAGATGGGGCTGAGCAGCAGTCGCGATTTGCGCGAGGCCATTGCCAACATCGAATCTGCCCGGGCGCTCTACGGTGAGCAACGTGCCGATCTGTTTCCTACCATCAATGCCGGAGTGGACGGCAGTCGTGGCCGGGCATTGACCGGTAATGGCAATGCCACGGCGATCAGCCAAAGTTACGAAGCGACGGCAAGCACCAGTTCTTTCGAGCTGGATCTGTTTGGCAAAAATCGCAGCCTGACTCGCGCTAAATTCGAGAGCTATTTGGCGGAGTCCGAAGCGGCGAAAAGTACCCGTTTGGCGCTGATTGCCGACACCGTGACCGACTGGGTAAATGTGGCGGCCGCACGCAGCAATCTGGCCGCCGCCAAAGGCACCATGGAAAGTGCCAAACAGTCGTTGGCGGTAACGCGCAAGAATCAGCAAAACGGTATTTTGTCGATGGTTGACGTGGCGTCGGCGGAGACGGTCTATCAGCAGGCGCGTTCGGACGTGGCCAGCTACTCCACCAGCGCGGCGCAGGCGAAAAATGCGCTGGATCTGGTGGTCGGGCAAAGCGTTCCGGCGAGCCTGTTGCCTGATGGGATCGAAGCGTTGTCTGGCATCATGAAAGATATACCGGCCAATGTGTCGTCGCAGGTGCTGCTGAACCGCCCGGACGTGCTGGAGGCCGAGCATAACCTGAAGGCCGCCAATGCCAATATCGGTTCCGCCAGAGCGGCGTTCTTCCCGTCTATCAGCCTGACCGCCAGCGGCGGGGTGGGCAGTGGAGAACTGTCATCCCTGTTTAGTCAGGGGGCGGGCGTTTGGTCGTTCGCACCGAGCATCAGCCTGCCGATCTTTACCGGTGGCTATAATACGGCGCAGTTGAATTACACCAAGGCGCAGAAAGACCTCTACGTCGCCACCTATGAAAAAGCGGTGCAGACGGCATTCCAGGAAACGGCCGATGCGTTGGCACGCAAGGGCACAATTCAGGAACAGTTAGCGGCGCAAACCGGCTATGTGGCGGCCTCGCAGGAATATTATCGCCTGGCGGAGCTGCGTTACCGCCATGGGGTGGATACCTATCTGGTGATGTTGGACGCGCAGCGAACGCTATATACCGCCCAGCAGTCGCTGATTGCTGCTCGCCAAACCGAATATCAGAACCTGATTACTCTGTATAAAGTGCTGGGCGGGGGTATCGCGGCAGAAAAGCAGGGCGATGGCGTGGTTGCCAACAATAGATCTTTAACCCAATAAGATTTAGCCCAGGCAATAATTAAATTACGCAGTGTGGTGATAGCGCGCTGCGTTTTTTTATATTCATTCTGTGGTGGAAGTGTAAAGAAAGGGAAAATGACCAGACGATGGAGAACTCGCCACAATCAGCAGGGTCTGAATAATATCGCATCATCCCCGCGGCCAAATATATTGAGGTTGAAATGGAAAGTGATATTCAGCAACAGGTCATTTCAGTGATTGATCGCTATAATTCGCCCAGCCTGCTTAAAAAGGGGGTTGCCGTTACTCTCAATACGGAAATAAACAAAGAGCTGCACCTCTCCTTGCCAATGTCGGAAACGCTGATGCGTGGCTATTTCGACGCCTTTCTCATCGACAGCAGCAATTACAATCATGAGCTGTATTTTCGTCAGGAGTCAAAGTCGGCGTTATTGTTCTCCTCATCAAATCGTCGCGCGAATCACTGGGATCTTGAAATGGAAAGGATCCGGCCATTGTATGTTTATATGCTGGTGCGATCCGCACGGGCCAAACGCTGGCTTTACGACATCCACTTTCTGATTGAACAATTAAAATGATATCGTGATATTCCCAATATTGGATGAGTTAACTGATCGCGCCGAATGCCGTTTCAGGCCCGCAAAGAAATTGCGGGCCTGAAACGGAGTTATTGTGCCAGTAACTCGGCAAATTTCGCCAGCCATTGCGGATGCGCCGGCCAGGCAGGGGCGGTCACCAGATTGCCGTCAATATGGGCCTGATCGATACCGATATCCGCAAAGTGGCCACCGGCCAGCTGCACTTCCGGGGCGCAGGCCGGATAGGCGCTGCAGGTTCTGCCTTTCAACACCCCGGCGGCGGCCAACAGCTGCGGGCCGTGACACACCGCGGCGATGGGTTTGCGTGCGGCGTCAAAAGCCTGCACCAGCTTGATCACCTGCGGGTTCAGGCGCAGATACTCGGGCGCTCTGCCGCCGGGGATCAACAGCGCGTCGTAGTCTTCTTCTTTTGCCGCGGCAAAGTCGGCATTCAGGGTGAAACGGTGGCCAGGTTTTTCACTGTAGGTCTGCGCGCCGTCGAAATCATGGATTGCCGTCATGATGTAATCACCCTTGGCCTTGTCCGGGCAGACGGCATCCACCTGATGGCCAATCATCTGCAATGCCTGAAAGGGCACCATGGTTTCATAATCTTCAGCGTAATCACCAACCAGCATCAGGATCTTTTTCTTGCTCATACGGGGATCTCCGGGAGGAATAATCCCTAACATATAGCCTACCGGTGTGTGGAACGCGAACCTGCTTCTGGCGTAGGTGCATCTATACTGATTTTACCGCCGGAGGCGGTTCAGGGAGATCAACCTCAATGAGGTGGCGCAGTATCTCAATTATCGACTCACCGGGCTTCCCGGTTTCTGCTCATGAGACCCCCATATGCTTAATTTGGCCACATTGCTTGAAGAGAGTGCGCGTACTTTCCCCGATCGTCTGGCGCTGGTTCAGGACGAGTTCCAGCTTAGCTATGGCGAACTCGATCAGCTCGCCAATCAGGTTGCCCATCTGCTGAGGGTTCGGGGCGTGAAACCGGGGGCGCGGGTGGCGTTGGCCTGCCCAAACCGTTGGGAGTTTCCGGCGATTTACTTCGGCATTCTCAAAGCGGGTGCGGTGGTGGTGCCGTTAAATACCTTGCTGAAGGCGGGGGAGTTTGAATACTACCTGCAGGATTCGCAGGCGGTGGCCTTCTTTTGTTTTGAAGGGGGCCATGGATTAACCTTGGGGGAAGAGGCAAAAATCGCGTTCGATGCCATGCAATCGTGCCGCGACTTTATTATTATCGGTGACAGCCTGCCGCTGAGCGGTGACCGCTTCAGCCAGGCCATTCGCCAGCAACCTACCGATTTTGACAGCGCCAGCACCCTAGAGTCCGACACCGCAGTGATCCTCTACACCAGCGGAACCACCGGCCGTGCCAAAGGGGCGGAGTTGACCCATTCCAACCTGGTGCTGAATGCGCTGGGTTCGGTGCAGTTATTCAATAGCTCGGTTGAACGCCCCGATCGCCATTTGGTAACGCTGCCGCTGTTCCATACTTTCGGCTCAACCGTCCAGATGAATGCCGGCTTCGCCTTGGGAGCAACGCTGGTGCTGGTGCCCCGTTTTGATGCAAAGCTGGCTATCTCGCTGATGCAAAAGCACGCCATCACTTTTTTCGCCGGCGTACCTACCATGTATTGGGCACTGCTGAATGCGCTGGACGACAGCGTAGATCTGGCGCTGTTGCGCAAAAATTTACGCATGGCGGTCTCCGGCGGGGCCAGTTTGCCGGTGCAAATCATTGAAGATTTTGCCCGTCGTTTCGGCGTTAACATTCTGGAGGGGTACGGGCTGTCGGAAACCAGCCCGGTCGCTACCTTCAATCACCCAGGACGCGTCAACAAAGTGGGGTCTATCGGCCAACCGATCTGGGGCGTTGAAGTCCGGCTGGTTGATGTCACCGGCAAAACGATAACGGAGATCGATCAGGTCGGTGAGTTAGCGGTGCGCGGTCACAACGTGATGAAAGGTTATCTTAATCGCCCGGAGGCCACGGCCGAGGTTCTGGAAAACGGCTGGTTTAGAACCGGCGATCTGGCACGGCGCGACGCCGATGGCTTTTATTTTATCGTCGACAGGTCCAAAGACGTGATTATTCGGGGCGGCTTTAACGTTTATCCGCGTGAAGTGGAGGAACTGATGATTCGCCACCCGGCGGTTTCGTTTGTGGCGGTGATCGGGGTGCCGCATCCGTCGCTGGGAGAGGAAATTAAAGCGGTAGTGGTGTTGAAAGATCTGGACGAGGCGGTAACGGAAGAAGCCTTGATTACCTGGACCAAAGAGCGACTGGCGGCGTTTAAATATCCGCGTATCGTGGAGTTTGTCGAGCGGTTACCGATGACCAGCACCGGAAAGGTGTTGAAAAGGTTGCTGCGATAGAAGGGGATATTTTGAAATGATCCCGGCCTGCAGTGCAAGCCGGGATGGATAACGCATTAACCTGGGTAAATGCCACGCTCTTTACGTGCGGTCAGGATACGCTCACAGGCGACGATATAGGCCGCGGTGCGCAGGCTGCATTTCTTCTCTTCGGACTTGTTCCAAACGTGAACCATAGCGTCGGTCATGATCTTGTCCATACGCTCGTTGATTTCGCTTTCGCTCCAGAAGTAGCTGGCCATGTCCTGCACCCACTCGAAGTAACTGACGGTCACGCCGCCGGCGTTACAGATAACGTCAGGCACTACGGTGATGTTGCGTGAACGCAGAACGTCGTCCGCATCTGGGTAGGTTGGGCCGTTAGCCCCTTCCAGTACCAGCTTGGCGCTGAGGATTTCTGCACGTTGACGGGTGATCTGACCTTCCAGGGCGGCTGGGATCAGGATGTCCATGTCGACGGACCAGAAAGCTTCGCTTTCGATTTCTTTAGCGCCAGGGAAGCCAGCGATCTGCTTGTTCTTGGCTTGCCATTCGGTCAATGCGTTCAGGTCGATGCCGTCTGGGTTGGACAGGGTCGCTGAGTGGTCCTGGATCACGACTACGCGTGCGCCGATGCCGACGAACAGACGAGCCGCTTCGCTGCCCACGTTACCAAAGCCCTGTACCGCCACTTTGGCACCTTCGAGCTGTACGCCCAAACGTTTGGCCACTTCACAACCGGTCACGAACACGCCACGGCCGGTCGCTTTTTCACGGCCCAGAGAGCCGCCCAGGTGGATAGGCTTACCGGTGACGACGCCGGTGATGGTAGTGCCGTGGTTCATGGAATAGGTATCCATCATCCAGGCCATCACTTTGGAGTTGGTGCCGACGTCCGGTGCGGGAATATCTTTCTGTGGCCCGATGATAAAGCCGATTTCGCTGGTGTAGCGGCGGGTCAATCTTTCCAGCTCGCCTTCAGACAGTTTGAAAGGATCGACGCGGATCCCCCCCTTGGCGCCACCGTAAGGCAGGTTAACTGCCGCACATTTGATGGTCATCCAGGCTGACAGCGCCATAACCTCATCGAGATCAACATCTGGGTGGTAACGGATGCCGCCTTTACCCGGGCCGCGCGACAGGTTGTGCTGAACGCGGAAACCTTCGAAGTGGCGGATTGAACCGTCGTCCATCTGCAGAGGAATATCAACGATCAGCGCACGCTTAGGGTGACGCAGGGTATCAACCCAACGCGACAGCTCACCGAGATAAGGTGCAACGCGGTCGATTTGTTGCAGATAGGTGGCCCAGGCCGTTGTGCTGCTTTCTGAAGCGTAGGATAGCTTTTCCATAACCAACCTTTTTATATATAGGTATTTATTTTGTTTAACCGTGGATTACTAAGTGCATAACACTTTTGCGACGCTAAATTTACCATTAAAAACGCGGCTTGTTAGCCCCCACTCATCGGGCCACAGGCCGCTTTCAAGCCGGTTTGGCGGCGTAAAAATGAATAGTTAATTACTTTTGTACGGTGGTTGCGGGAGCTACTCATGGTTTATGCATAAAAAATGCATAAAACCCGTTTTTATCTATTTTTCAGAAGCTTGAATGTGATCAAAAAGTTTCATTTTATTTAAGTGTCGTGTTGACAATGCCGTTTCCTGACGCCAGAGTTAAATTCATGTTAAATCGACGTTGTCAGCGTTTTATTCTTGAACAAAAATAATCATAACCGACTGATAATAAATGAATCACCCTCCACGCTCATGCTTCGCATGCTAAATGTGGGCTAGCGCGCAGCTCGAACAGCCGTTTTCTGATGCGTACATTTTTTAACTTCCCTTTAACAAAGGGACGGTATCGTTTTGCCTGAATTTTTTTGCCGGTACAACGCGCAATGCGTTTCACTCCTGCAGCAGCGGCTGTCCGCTGCTTAATCGCTTTAATGACGGACAGGTAACACCATGACAAAAAGTAAGCAACATCGGTTGAAGGCTTCTTCAACCGAGGGGCCTGACTGCGCCCAAACATTGCAACGCGGACTCAGCGAGCGCCATATTCAACTGATTTCCATCGGCGGCGCCATTGGGACTGGCTTATTTATGGGATCGGGCAAAACCATCGCGCTTTCCGGCACCTCTATTGTGTTGACCTATGTGATTGTCGGCTTCTTTATGTTTATGGTGATGCGAGCGATGGGGGAGCTGTTGCTGACCAAGCTCGACTACCGCTCATTTGCCGATTTCGTTTCCGAATACCTGGGGCCGAAAGCCAGCTTCTTTCTGGGGTGGTCCTATTGGCTGAGCTGGGTGGTGACGTGCATTGCCGACGTGGTGGTCTGCGGCGGCTACATACAGTACTGGTACCCCGAGGTTTCGCCCTGGCTACCGGCTTTACTGACCTTAGGGCTGTTGTGCCTGTTCAATATGCTGTCGGTGAAGATGTTTGGCGAAGCGGAGTTTTGGTTTGCCATCATCAAGGTGATCGCCATTATCGCGTTGATCGTCACCGGGGCCTGGATGGTGTTTATTGGCTGGACTTCGCCAGACGGGGTTAAAGCCTCGGTGAACAACATCACCGATCCTGCTATTTTCATGCCGCACGGCATTCTTGGTTTCTTTGCCGGCTTTCAGATCGCCATCTTTTCCTGCACCGGTATTGAGCTGTTGGGCACCATGTCGGCTGAAACCAAGGATCCACACAAGGTACTGCCGAAGGCGATTAACGTTATCCCGGTGCGGATCATCATCTTTTATGTGTTCTCCATGCTGGCGATCATCGCCGTAACCTCATGGAGCCATATTTCACCGGACAGCAGCCCGTTTGTGATGCTGTTCGATCAGGCGGGATTACCTGCTGCCGCCGCGGTCATCAACTTTGTGGCGCTGACTTCGGCGATGTCCTCAGCCAACAGTGGCGTCTATTCCAGTACCCGCATGCTGTATGGCTTGTCGATGGAGAAGCATGCCCATGGGCAGTTCAAGATACTTTCGCGCACTACCGCCATTCCGATCCGCAGCCTGATGTTCTCGTGCTTTTGCATGGTAGTGGGGACGATGTTGCTGATCCTGATGCCGAACGTCATGACGCTATTTACTATCGTGTCTACCGTGGCGGCGATACTGGTGGTTTACAGCTGGGGCATGATCCTGGCGGCCTATCTGGTTTACCGCAAACAGCGGCCCGACCTGCATGCACGTTCGCTGTTCAAAATGCCGGGCGGGGTGATAATGACCTGGCTGACATTGGCATTCTTTGCCTTCACGCTGGTGCTGATGATCTTTGATCGCGATACCCTGATAGCGTTGTGCAGCATGCCGCTGTGGTTTATCACCCTGGCAATCGTTTGGCGCTTTAGAATCAAAGACAGCGTGGCTCAGGAAGGCTATGTGTTTTACCAAAGCCGGCGCGAGGCGGAATAAGCCAGTCTCGGGAGGGCGGTTAGCCGTTCTCCTGCTCGGCATTGCGGGGCAACTGAGGTATGCTAAGCGGCTGACCCAATGATGAAAACTGGCCAATATCATCATGCCTTATCGCTATGGAGTAACAGCAGAGTGCTGAAAACCACGTCCCAATTAGAATTACTGCAGTCGGTTGCCGACGGCATTGCAGCGCTGTTTTTTCCCAATGTGGAAGTGGTGATACACGATCTCTCTACCAATAAGGTGGCTTACCTCGCCAATAATCTGTCGAAACGCAAACCGGGTGACGATGCCGGTTTGGAGGATTTTGACATCGACAGCGAAGGTCAGGTGACCGGGCCGTACGAAAAACTCAACTGGGACGGCAAGAAAATGCGTTCGGTGAGCATTGCCGCGAAAGACGAACAGGGCGTTCCCCGCTACCTGCTGTGCATTAACTTGAGCACCGCGACATTTGAAGACGCCAGAAATGCGCTGGATATGTTCCTGTCGGTCACCCGTTTGCAGCCTCAGCCACAGCAGTTATTCAAAGACGACTGGCAGGAGAAGATCAATACCTTCCTGCACGAGTGGATCCGCCAGCAAAACGCTTCATTGGGTTCATTGAGCCGTGAACAGAAAAAGCAGTTGGTGATTGACCTGTATAACGAAGGGGCGTTTAAAGCCAAAAGCGCCGCCGACTATATCGCCAACGTGTTATCCCTCGGCCGCGCCACGGTTTACAAATACCTGAAAGAGTTAAAAAAGGGCGAGAGCGCCTAAAAAAGCTGAGCGTGCCTGATGACGGGCCGCTGTCCTGTAAGACTCATGCCCCTTTGCATTGCTCAATAACTTTGATATGGTTGCACAATACAACCATATCAGAGTGCCGATCATGTCAATCACCCAACCAAGTCCGTATTTACACCCGATCAGGGATGCGTCGCGCCATTTGGTGCGTGAGCTCGGCTTTATGGGCAATACCCTGGCAGGAACCGAACTGCCGCCATCGGCGGTGCATGCGTTGATTGAAATAGGCGATTGCCAGGTTGATACCGCCGCCGAGCTTTGCAACGTACTTAACCTGGAGAAATCCAGCGTCAGCCGCATGTTGAACAAGCTGATCAAAGCCGGGGAGCTGGAAACGCAGACCAGCCCGCGAGATGCCAGAGAGAAGATCCTGCGGCTGACGGCGCAAGGACGAGAAACCCTGGCGGCCATCAATCGTTTTGCCGATCGTCAAGTGCTTACCGCGCTGGAGCAGTTACCGGCAGACGCCAGCGTCAGCATTGCCAATGGACTGCAGAGCTATGCCACAGCGTTGCGAGCACATCGCCTGGGAGAAACGCCGGTTGCTGCAGCGCCCATCGAGATTGTCAGCGGCTATTTGCCGGGGTTCACCGCCAGAACGCTGGAAATGCACATGCAATACTATTCCCGCACCGTGGGTTTCGGCGCCTTCTTCGAAGCTACGGTGGGCGCGGCATTGGCCGATCTGGCCGGGCGTTTGTCGAATCCATTAAACCAGACCTGGTCCGCGCTGAAGGGCGATCGCATTGTCGGCTCTGTTTCGATTGATGGCGAAAGCTTGGGAGACAACCGTGCTCACTTGCGCGCATTTATTATCGATGACAGCCTGCGTGGCAGCGGTATTGGCCGCCAGTTGCTGAACCGGGCGGTCAGTTTTTGCGATGAGCATGCGATTGACGAAATCCATCTGTGGACCTTCAAAGGGCTGAATGCGGCCCGGCATCTTTATGAAAGCGTCGGTTTCGTGCTTGCAGAAGAGCAGCCGGGCACACAGTGGGGGCAATTGATGACCGAACAGCTATTTATTCGCCGCCCAGTTGCCCCAAATTGACATACTGGGTCTCGAGATACTCCTCGAGCCCCACATCCGCGCCCTCACGGCCCAGGCCAGACTCTTTGACGCCGCCAAAAGGCGCCACTTCAGTCGAGATAATGCCCTCATTGATGCCCACCATACCGCTTTCCAACTGGCGCGTGACACGGAATGCACGCGCCAGATCGCGAGTGTAGAGGTAGGCGGCCAATCCGAAAGGCGTGTCGTTAGCCCGGCGAATCACTTCCTCTTCGGTATGGAATCGGAAGCAGGCTGCCAGCGGCCCGAAAGTTTCTTCATGCGCCAACCGCATCTGTTCATTGGCGTCGGCCAATACCGTGGGTTGGAAGAAGGTTCCATTAATTATTCAATATGCGCGCTAAAGCCCTTACGCCCGGGAGCAATATCGGGTTTCAGCGTCAATGCCGGGATCTCGTACTCGCCCGCATTCTGCCTACGGAAGGGAATAGGCGAGGTTTGCTCCAATTCATCGAGGCGTTGCCCCAGTGCGTTACAAGCCTCGGCAAAGCGCGCTTGATCAACCCGGCCGGTACGATAAAGAACAAAGGGAGGCAGCACCTCGAAACCGGGATAATGCAGGATGCCATGTTGGATAGGGAACAGAATGTCATCGATCGGGCCATTGATGCCGCGTTGCGCATAGTGCGATTCCCATCCGCCGGTAGTGACAATCAGCATCGCGCGTTTACCGGCGAGGGTGCCTTCACCATAACGATCCCCCCAACGGACGTCAGAGTGCTCGCCGACGCCATAGGCAAATCCGTAGGCATAGACGCGTTCAACCCAGCCTTTAAGGATCGCCGGCATCGAAAACCACCACAGCGGGAACTGCAAGATCACCGTATCGGCCCACAGCAGCTTTTCCTGTTCCAGTTCAATGTCTTTGCTCTGTAAACCCTGAGCAAAAGCCTGCTGGGAATCGAGCGACGGATTGAAACGATCACCGGATTGGGCCGTGCTGTCATTGGCGTCGAGCGTCGCTTTCCATTGCATGGCATACAGATCGGAAACTTGCACCTCATGGCCGGCAGCTTTGAGCCGCTGTACTGAAAAATCCCTGAGTGAACCATTTAATGACTGCGGTTCAGGGTGGGCGTAGACGATTAAAACGTTCATTGTGGAACCTCCATTGATTGATGGAGGCAGGTTAGGCTGCTGCAAGGTATATTAGAAATGAATTTCTAATATTACAGGTATTAGCATGAATAATATCAGACGTCTGGATCTTAACCTGCTGGTCACGCTGGACGCCTTGCTTTCAGAGCACAACGTTACCCGGGCGGCACAACGTTTAAACTTCTCACAACCTGCGGTCAGTGTGCATCTCGCCAAACTCAGAGACATCTTTAACGATCCGCTGCTGTTGCCGGGGCCAAGAGGAATGCGGCCCACCACACGCGGCGACGAGTTACGTGAACCGCTGCGGCAGGCACTTGAAGCACTGGAACAAGCGGTGTCACCTTCATCGCCCTTTGATCCCAAAGTGGCTGAAAATACCTGGCGCGTAGCGGCTTTTGACTATGGCGAGTCAACCATTGTTCAGCCGGCGTTGATGGGCCTGCGGTCTGCGGCACCGAACAGCAGACTGGCAGTGATCGAGACAGTGCCTTCACGCATCGCCAGGCAGGCGGAGCAGGGTGAGATAGATTTGGCCTTTCATACCCGTGAAGGGGCTCCAGCCCATTTGCGACAACGAATTTTGTTTAGCGAACGCTACGTGCTGGTGGGACGCGCCGGACACCCAGGCTTGCAAAAACCACCTTCACTGGCTGAGTTTTGTGAGCTGGAACATGTGATGGTTTCGCCGGACGGCGGGGGTTTTTTCGGCATCACCGACAAAGTGTTGGCAGAAGCCGGTTTGACCCGGCGAGTGGTGCTTTCCGTACCGCATTTTCTGTTTGTGATGTCGGTGCTGGCAACCTCAGAGCTGGTGGCCATGCTGCCGTCACGTCTGGTACGCAATAATAGCGCGTTGCAGGTGGTGGAGCCGCCCGTCGAGCTGCCGGGCTTCGAGATGACCATGCTATGGCATGAGCGTGCCCATCGCGATCCGGCGCATCAATGGCTGCGAGAGCATATTATCTCGTCGGTTGCATAAAGATATCTGCACGGTTTCAGGCATGTGGGCGGCAGTATTTCAGCAACTTGCCCGTGAATAACAAAATCAGCGCGCGGAGCAATAACAAACATGGGGCGGTGGCATGCATACACCGCCCCATAGCACCTGGTTAGAAGGTGACATTCACCTTGGCCCACAGGGTGCGGCCCGGTTCATTGACCGACGTATTCGACGAATAGCCGAAGGTACTGTTACCTGCCAGATTCAGGTGTTCGCTGTAGGTTTTATTGAGAATGTTATCCAGGCCGGTGCTGAGCTTGACGTGTGAGTTCACCTTGTAAGCTACATTGGCGGACAGCACGCCAAAACCCGGGCTGTCGGCAAAGTCTTTGCCGACCACGTTGCCCTGATTGATGGCTACGCGGTGCTGGCTGCTGACCACACGCCACAGGCCGGTGCTGCTCCAGTCGCCTCGTTCGTAGGTTAAACCAAAGCGAGCCTCCAACGGTGGGATTTGCGGCAACGGCTGGTTGTCGCTGGTGTTTTTCCCCCAGGCATAAGCCAGGCTGGCATCGGTCTTCCAGTGTTCGGTCAACTGGTAACCCATACCCATTTCACCGCCCATGATGGTGGCGTTAACGTTATCGGCCTGGCTGATACGGGCGTGATGCGGATCGTATTTGAACAAGATAAAGTCATTCACATGGCCAACATAAGCCGACACCCAGCTGTTAAATCGCTTATCGGTATATTGAGCACCGATATCGATCTGCGTGGTTTTTTCACTCTTCACGCTGTCAAACGCACTCTTGTTGCCGCCAGGCCCAAATGTCGGGGAGAACAGCTCCCAATAGTCGGGGAAACGTTCGGTATAGCCGATCCCTGCGTACAGCATCAACGGCATGCCGGCCAATGTGTGCTCAATACGGCTAAAACCGCTAGGCAGCGTATCGGAACGCTCAGTATCGTTGCCGGTTTTGTAGTTATCCACCAGGGTACGATCGAGGCGAGCACCGCTGATGATCTTGCTCTGTTCGGTCGCGCTCCAGGTCAGTTCACCAAAGGCACCGTAGTTATGGAACTGCGCATCCTCTTGCCAGGCGTTACCCCGTTTGTTGCGATGCGTGTTGGTTTGCGTATCCATACCGCTTTCCAACTTAAAATCTTGCCACAGCCAGGTACCCATCACTCGACCGCCGACGGTGCGACGATCCAACTGCATGGTCATGCCGGCGTGCATAGGCATCCCCATGCCCATGTGTCCCATCGCCATGCCGCCTTGGCCGGGTGAACGCAGGGTGGTGTTATCCATAATATGGTTGGCGTAGTTGTAATACACCTGGGCTTCCAGCTTGTCGAACACCTCGCCAATATTGGATTTTTCTACCCGCATGCCCAGACTTTCGCGCTTGAACTGCGAACCATCCATGCTGCGCCCGGCATAGCGCGCTTCACCATTACCCCGGCCCATGGTCACTTCCAGCAGGGTATCGGTGTCCGGAGTCCAACCCAGTGCCAGATCGCCATTCCATTTGTCCCAGCGAGAGGGCACGCGATCGCCATTGCCGTCCTGATAATCATGAGAGCGTGATTTATTGCCCATCAGGCGCAGATAACCTTGTTCACTGCCCAGGCTGGCATCAATGTTTTCATCCCAACGGCCGTTGGAACCGGCCAGCATGCTGGCGTTGCCTTTGATGCCTGGTTTATCAAACTGCGGACGTTCTCGTTCAAAGCGCACCGTACCGGCAGAGGATCCTGCGCCCCAAAGCACCGTTTGCGGCCCCTTGGTAATCGTCAACAGGTCATAACTTTCTGGTGAAATATAGGAAGTCGGCGCGTCCATTCGTGAAGGACAGGCACCCAACATTTCGCCACCGTCGGTCAAAATTTTCAGCCTGGATCCAAACATGCCGCGAAACACCGGGTCGCCATTGGTGCCGCCATTACGGATCTGTGAGAAACCCGGGATAGTTTTCAGATAATCCGAGCCGTCGCTGGCAGGCACTGGCTGGCGAGGGGTTTTCGGTGAGGTCACTATCGTCATCGGCGAATAGAGCGGTGCGGTGACGGTGATCACGTCGCCATCATTGGCCTTTACCGCTACTTCATGCTGGTGCTGTTGTGCAGCATGAGCATTGAAGCCCGCCAGGACAAACAGCGGCATAGCCGCAGTAATATGCAGGGAGAGAGGGCGCTTCTTATAATTGTTGGTTTTTCCGAACATCATCGTTCCTTAATGTCAATTTTGACGCTAAAAATACTTTTACATCGCAACAGCCGGTTATTTAGGCGCAGTGAAACCCGGAGCATCATGCCGCCGTTAATAAGCTTTGGCCCGGTTTGGCGTGATAATAATGCCAACAGGGTTGCGATGTTTATTGAGTGCAGTGGGGAATTCCGACAGGCGTAAATAACCCGCCCGGTTGAATAGTCTCAACAGGAATAATTTGGCTGCAGTCTATTTATTTTTAAATCAGCGGAAGTGATGCTGGTGGAGCGCGAGGTTGGGACTCGGAGTGGATCACATGGGCGAATAGCGGGAAGATATAATGCAGCGGAGGGGCGCGCGACAACAGCGAACCAGACCAGAATAGCGGTGAACTGGCCAGATCTAACAAGGGGACATGGATCAGCAATACACAGTAACCGCAGGCGCTGTCATCCATCATCATCGCCATATTATGGCTGCCGGTCTGCATGGTCATCGTCATACTTTGTGCGCCAGGCTCCGGCGGCGGATGATGGCCATGCACAGACATATCCATGCCGCAGTCTGTCATTGCGACCGTTTCAGATTGCCCCACGCGCGCATGCTCCAGCGATCGAGAGATCACCGGGGCGATGAACAACATCAGGATCGCAAAAATCCCCAGACAGGCCGGGAGATGGCTTCGCGATGTGGCAGTCCGAATTAACGACACATATATCCTAAAACAGTGCAAAATTAACGGACGGAATTGTACTGTTTTATGCTGCAAATGTTAAAACATTTTCTACATGGTTGGGTTATTGATAAAAGAAATTGCCGTTTGGTTCACGTTATCAACCATTTTAACTGTTTGGATATATCGCACGCCTGTCGAAAAATAATACAGGCACTAAGCGTGATGATATATCCTGCTACGGAGATAGACACTCAAACTATTGTTGCTCAGTGGTGAGGGATAGGGGAATGTGGTCAGTGACAATCGCCTTAAAAAAAAGACCACACCGAGGATTCATGGTGCGGTCTTAATGATTCTATCACTGGCCCTTAAAGATGACTCAGAGTACCCCTGCGAACTCATCACAATTGAAGGTTTTTGAAATTCCCTCGATCATTTTGGTATTTTGGGTATGTAGAAAAAGGGTCGATTCGGTTTGTGGGTGGTAGGCACCCCATACAGGCAGGCCTTTAGCATTTGGATTGCCGGTTTTGGCAAAGTTGGTCCAGTAATCCACCATCAAGATTGAAAGTTTCTCTTGTGCAGGATTGAGTTTATGCAACTCGCCGGTAGTGCCATGGAAATCACGGAAGATATACTGTAAATCACTGGTATGCGCGGCTGCGTACGGGAACGACACAGGTTTGGCAAACTGAGGAGCCGTTTTATCCGCAAACTCATAGCTGTAGACCGGCGTGTTTTTAGCTAAAAGGTTATTCATCATCGGCGTGCGACAGATAAATTTGGCACGGCCAAAGAAATCTGCGTAGTCTTGGCCAAGATTGACCTGCTTGGCAGGGATTGCAGCTCGCTTTATTAGCGTGTTTGCGTCACTCTCGCCAAAGAAAGCTTTCAGACCCTCGTAAAAACCGATGTTGTCTATTGGTTTACCTGAATCCAGCTCCATCATGGCAGCAAAGAAGGTGCCCTCGTTGGTATTAAATCCATTAATAATGGGCACAACGTTGTAGCGGCCGGAGCTAAAAGCGGCCTCCAATGATTCAGGCATCACCTCACCATCGGTCACAACCTGTGCGGTGGTCATATAGTTAACGCCCTTATCCAGAATGGTTTCGGTGGGTACTGCCCGTAAACATTCTGCCATTTTTTCTTCCGTACCTTCCGAACAGCCGACATTCTTGGCAACCAGTTCACCGATTTTAGTTGCTTCAGCCACTGTTGGCTGCTTTAGGGAAAATGAACCACTGGAAACAATAGCGCGGTTAAATAACCCCTTGGCACCTGGCGAAGCCATTTGTGCCAATACGCTATGCCCGCCGGCAGACTCACCAAATAACGTGACATTATGATTATCGCCACCAAATGATTGGATGTTCTTATTTACCCACTTTAGGGCAGCTTGCTGATCTAAGGTACCGTAATTAATCGCCTTATGCCCCTCGTGGTTCAATGCCGGATGTGAGAAATACCCAAACATACCCAGGCGGTAATTCATGGTGACGACAATAACATTCTTACTGACAAGTTTGCTGGCATCGTATTCATTACCCGAACCAGAACCTAATCCACCACCGGGTATCCACACCATGACCGGCAGTTTACTGTTGTTTTCTGGCAAAACCGCAGGGGTATAAACATTAAGATAGAGGCAATCTTCAGCAGCGCTTACTGGCCCAAACCCACCCAAAGTGAGCTTGGTGGCACATGTATTGGCAAAATGGTTCGCTTTTAACGTGCCCGACCATTTTTCTTCTTCAACCGGCGGCATCCAACGCAAACTGCCTACAGGAGCCTTCGCATAAGGAATACCTTTGAATTGAAGATACCCGTCATTTTTGACGCCTTCGATAGTCCCCTTGCTCATTTGAACTACAGGTGAAAGCTCCTGCGCAAAAGCATTAGCAGACATTGCGGTTATACTCAATCCTGCTAAAGCGGCCAGGGTTAGAATTCGCCTTTTGTTACGTGTATGTAGTTCCATTATTTCCCTTATTTATGGTGTTAAATTAAATGGATGTAAAGATAGGGTGTTGTCATATATAACCATAATGACATTAATTATAGTGACCTAAGTTATTACTTGTTGGATTATAGTGCTTTATTATGACCGTCATTGGCGATGCAGAATCTGGCAGCACAAATAACAGTTATCAACTTTGGAAAACGTGCTATTTATATTAATGAGTTCGAGTTTTCTGAGAGGTACGCTGATCCAAACTGTAAACGGTATTTGGTTTGGCAATATTATAGTATTAACTTGATGATGATATAATTATAACCCCGCCAGCTACCAGGCAGTCCCGATGCGATAACGGCAATTATCGGCAATCGGGATACTGATTTTTTGGGCGTGGTGAAACCTATTCAGATTTGTCTACCAACTCTTTTAACCAAACGATGAAGGCATCAATTTTTGGCCACTGGCGGTCGGAAAGCGTTGATACATAATAGTGCTGATCGCATTTCAGCTCCATTTTGGGCAATGGCGCAACCAGCTCGCCGGTACTGAGTTGCTTGCGGATAAGTCGCTTACGGCCCATGGCAACGCCAACGTGGTTCACTGCCGCAGTGACGGCCAGATCGGAGCGATCGAATCCTATTCCCGGCGAGGTATCCAGATTGACACCGAAATGTTGAGCCCAGCTATGCCATTCATCCGTACCAGAATCATAGCTCCAGGCCTGACGATCGTGGAGCAGGGTGCAGTGTGAGAGGTTGCCGGGAAAATTGACCAGCTCAAATTGGGCTGCATATTCCGGGCTGCATACGGGAATAATTGCCTCATCCATCAGGTATTGGTAATGAAGCTGTGATGAGGGAGTCGCATCAAAATAAACGGCCAGATCAATGCCTGCCCGCTGGAAATTGACGTTTTCATTGCCAGTCAGAATAGTCAGGTTGATGGCGGGATAACGGCGAGAAAAATCGGCCAGGGCCGGCACGATCCAACACTGGGCGATCGACGGCCGGGAGTAAACCGTCAGGGAGCCTGACAGCGCCTGGTTCTTGATATCCAATATTTCCTGGTTAAGGGTACCCAATGATGTTTTTAACGCCCAAAAAACCCGTTCACCTTCAACGGTGAGTTCAACTTTCCGATGAGAACGAATAAACAACTTTAAGCCGAGATTCGCTTCCAGTTGATTAATGGTATGGCTTACCGCACTGGGGCTCACCGACAGTTCATCCGCCGCCATGGCGAAAGACTCGTGTCGAGCCGCCACTTCAAATGTAAACAGCCGTGAGAGCTGCCAGCCATTAAGCGATCGGTGCTGACCCGTTAGCAGATGGTTCCCCGACATATTTCCCCCTGAAAGTATAAAAACCTGCATTCTACGCATCAGTTTGGTGAGTAAAGTTGATGCATGTCGCTAAATTGCACCATTTCTTGGCGCAAGTCACTCGTTTGATTCTGTTTTACTCATGTGAGGTGAGATTTTTATCGTTTGTCACCGATCGTCGTTTTCCTGTCCAATAAAGACAATTGAATGACAGGGGATATGGGCCATGGATTCACACATTTGGGTTGCCGGCACGCTGATCGCCAGTATTGCACTCATCATTTTGACCATCGTAAAGTTCAAGTTTCATCCTTTTTTAGCGTTGTTGTTAGCGAGCTTTTTTGTCGGTGGCATGATGGGGATGGGCCCGATTGATATGGTCAATGCCATAGAAAATGGCATTGGCAGCACGCTAGGATTCCTGGCTGCGGTGATTGGGCTGGGCACCATTCTTGGCAAGATGATGGAGGTTTCCGGTGCTGCAGAACGCATTGGTATCGCGCTGCAGCGTTGCCGCTGGCTTTCCGTCGATGTCATTATGGTATTGGTAGGCTTGGTTTGCGGCATCACACTGTTTGTCGAAGTGGGCGTGGTGTTATTGATTCCATTGGCTTTTTCCATCGCCAGAAAAACCGGCACCTCGCTGCTTAAACTGGCCATACCGCTTTGTACTGCATTGATGGCAGTGCATTGCGTCGTTCCTCCACATCCTGCGGCGCTGTTTGTGACCAATAAGCTGGGTGCAGACGTAGGAACGGTGATTGTTTACGGACTTCTCGTCGGTTTAACGGCGTCTCTGGTCGGCGGGCCGTTGTTCTTGAAAGTGCTGGGGAAACGCTTGCCGTTTAAGCCGGTACCGCCAGAATTCTCCAATCTGACCGTACGAGAAGAACATGAGTTGCCTTCGCTGCGGGCAACGTTGTTTACGGTGCTATTGCCGATTGTGCTGATGTTGGTGAAGACGGTAGCAGAGTTGAACCTGGCTAAAGAAGGGCGTCTGTTCGGCCTGATGGAGTTTATCGGCAACCCGATTATCGCCATGTTCATTGCCGTGTTTGTGGCCTATTACGTTCTGGGCATCCGCCGTCATATGGGGATGAGTACGCTGTTGCGCCACACGGAAACGGGTTTTGCTTCTATAGCCAATATCTTGTTGATCATCGGCGCGGGCGGGGCCTTCAACAGCATATTGAAGAGCAGCGGCTTAGCGGACACCCTGGCGTTAATGCTTTCCAACCTGCATATGCATCCGATCTTGTTGGCATGGTTAGTCGCGCTTATTCTTCATGCGGCAGTGGGCTCCGCCACCGTTGCCATGATGGGAGCAACGGCCATTGTCGCACCAATGTTAGCGCTCTATCCTGACGTCAGCCCGGAGATCGTGACCATTGCCATAGGCTCTGGCGCTATTGGCTGCACCATAGTGACCGATTCATTGTTCTGGCTGGTGAAACAGTATTGCGGCGCAACGCTCAATGAAACGTTCAAGTACTACACCACGGCAACCTTTATCGCTTCGGTGCTGGCTTTGGGGATGACCTTTTTACTTTCATACATTATTTAAGCCAGTCCTTTTGCGGCAATCGTGAGCGAGTACTTTCCATGGCTTACGATTGCCATTGCCGCCTCACAGAGAGGGTAATTCAACGCTTCACCCGATAAGCAGGGCGAAGCTATCGAATTTTATGCAGTTTATTTTTGCGGACAGGGCGCACGTAACGAGATAGCTTAGGCCCGCTGCTGGCGCCATTCACGATAACGACAGGTGATGCGCTTGGTACGTAACTGGTTGATGATTAATGTAAACAGGGGGGAATAACGGCTGGCACGAGTACGCCCTTCACCCAGTGCGCGTAAGCGGCGAGTGACCAAAGCCATTCGTGCCAAGCCTGCCATGGTTTTATTTTCCCATGTTACCGGTTTTGGCAGTGCATAAGGTTCATTACCGGCTTTCCACTGGAGCGGCAGGTCAGGAACCTGTGCCATGGCTGTTGCTATACCCGCCACGGCGACGCCGCTATCCAGCACCTGTTGCGCCACGGACTTACGGGCGATACCTCCCGTTGTCATCACCGGCATGTGGGCGACGGCGGCAAGATCGCGGGCAAACTCCAAAAAATAGGCTTCGCGCGCCAATGTGCGTCCATCCGCGGCGTTACCTTGCATCGCTGGGCTTTCGTAGCTGCCTCCTGACAGTTCAATCAGGTCGATAGGCAATTCATTCAGCAACAAAATCACTTGTTGCGCATCTTCTTCAGAGAAGCCACCGCGCTGAAAATCGGCCGAGTTAAGCTTGATCGAAACGCAAAAGCTTGGCGAGACACGTTCACGCACGGCTCCCACGACCTCTAACAGTAAGCGAGCACGATTAGCCAGGCTGCCACCCCATTGATCGTGACGTCTATTGGTCAAGGGAGACAAAAATTGCGAGAGCAGATAGCCGTGTGCTGCGTGGATTTGTACGCCAGTAAATCCTGCCTGTTCGGCAGCATAAGCGGTGGTAGCAAAACGTTCGATCACCTCATCGATCTGCGCCTGGCTCATGGCCGTCGGTTGTGCGAATAACTTGCTGTGCTTACCCATTTCCACGGGAACGGCCGACGGTGCCCAGGCTTCGCCCCCCATACTTGCCATGACCTGGCGGCCAGGATGGTTAATCTGCATCCAAACCTGCGCACCGTTCTGGCGTGCAGATTTGGCCCAAGCCGTAAAGGGGGCTAGCGGGGTATTAGCCTCAAGAGCCACGCCACCGGGCCCCGTCATTGCACGACTGTCGATCATGACGTTACCGGTAATAATCAGGCCAACACCACCTTGCGCCCAGCTCTGGTATAAACGATACAATGCCGGGCCAGGCACTTGGCCGACGTCGGCCATATTTTCTTCCATCGCGGCTTTTGCCAGGCGGTTGGGAAGGACGCTGCCGTTAGGCAGGGTAAGCGGGGTGAACATCATGGCGGATCCTTAATCAACAAGAGAACCCGTGTATACTAAGATTAAAGTTAACTTTAAGGTCAAGCGAAATGAAAATAGGGGAATTGGCAGAGCGTTCAGGTCTCGCCGCATCGGCAATACGTTACTATGAGCAACAGGGATTACTGCCTAAGGCATCGCGCAGCGCCAACGGATATCGTGTTTATAGCGAGACCTCGCTGGAGCGTTTGCATCTTATCCAGATCGGACAAAATCTGGGTTTTGCACTGGATACGATTCGCGGCGTGCTGTCGCTGGAAGGAATGGCGTACCAGGACAGTCTTATGCAGAAGCTTGATGCGCGGCTTGAGGAGATTGATCGCATGATGGCGACGCTGAGTAATCAGCGGGAAACGCTGCAGGACACCAAGCGCAAGCTGAATGAATCGGGGTTACAGGGCATATGCCCAGATAAAAGCAGTTTGGTTAAGGTGACAATGTCACGATGAGTGAGGTGCGAGTTGATGTTTCTATCCCAGAATTGCTGTATACGCAGTATGAGTTCAAACGCTGATCCTGTTTCATATTAGTGCACCGGCCATGGATGTCATTTCATCCCAAAACACCAGGCCACAGTTTGCGATGTACGATCAGCAAGATGAGAACTGCCATAATCCTGTGCGTGAAGAAGGTTATCTATTCTGGAAAACATCGGCTCAAGGGAATGCATTAATGCACAGTGCAAAACCGGTGAGAAGAACTCAGTGTGAATTTGGTTTTCATGGCCAAGAGATTCCGGATGAAACATTGAGTGTTTGAATCAGCATGGCATTAAGCGTAAAGCATCGGCATAACGGGATATGAATAAGCCATTAAAGCCCAAAAGCTCAGATTCTACGTAGAGCTACCTAGGTGCGCGTAATGTATATTATGTTAAATTGCATATTGAGATAACTGAGTCCTTAACCTGACTACCCGCCCCCAAGGGTTTTCTTTCTGTAGAACCTGTTCTTTCATCATCATTCCCAGTTTTCCTTTTCGTAAGGTTTTAACCAGTTCTTTTCAGTTACAGGTACTCGTTCACCATTAAAGGTATACGTACAACAACGGCATCGAACCGGGACGTCTTCTGCAGTGAATTCAGGATTAACCTTCTGCAGCAATCCTTGCTCATCGATGCAAAGCCCGCTGTAGTAACTCGATTCGCCATAACGTACGTAGCTGCTCCAATTTTTACGCTGTAATGCAACCAAATAAAAAATCGGCTCTTCCTTATCCAGTCGACTTATTGCTTCACGATGCACATCAATCCACGGTTGCCCAACGTTACGCAGCAAAAATTTGAACAACGGCGTGTAATCAATACCTTGTTGCATTCTGCCGTGCATGCCTTCTCGCATCGGCAAGTTCTCATCAATCGCGTGTTTCTTATGGCGCTGCCAGCGGTACTCACCACCATGGCGGATTGCTCCCCTTGCAGTAGTGTTCTCCCTGCGAAAAAGCATTTTCGGTCTGCCTTTCTTAAACATCATCCTTTTCCCTGTTTTATTTTGATCGCGCTACGTGAAATCTGAGAAAGCCTGGCAGCATTTCCCTTGCAGATTTCACCAAAATGCACTGTTTAACTGGCATTAAATCGACCAATATATCTGCATATTCACCCTGAGTTGGGCAGCATTAAAGCACAAATCAGTAGCCCTGACATAAAACAGATCCTCTTCCTCGTTGATGATGAGCGACTATGCCATGAGTAAAACCCGCGGATATCCGCTCACCGGTGATCTGTTTACCAGGATAATTTGTCGCTGCGCTGTCTATGCTTTCTCAGACGTCGCTAAAAATTCAGGAGCAATTTTCGACTCAGTTCAGTATCCGGTAAATCGTCATTCTAACAAAAAGCAAATAACATCATGTTTTACATTAAGTTATCACTATCATTTGAACTCAACCCCTCTCAAGCCCTATTTAACATAACGCAATAATTGTGACATTGTCACTGCAATCCAACCTTTTTCCCAGGTCACTCGTAGGCGCTGCCAAAGGGATATCTGGCGACAGGCCCCTCAAAAAGGAGCCTGTTTTTTTCACGAGAACCGTGTTTCCCGCGTCAGCTATTTACAAAGGCCAGTAGATCGCTGTTGACCCGATCGGCATGGGTCGTAGGTATGCCGTGCGGCGCACCTTTGTAGGTAATAAGCTTGCCGTTTTTGACCAACTTGGCCGAGAGCACGCCTGAATCTTGGTATGGAACCACTTGATCGTCATCGCCGTGGATCACCAACACCGGGATGGAAATACGCTTGAGATCATCGGTGAAATCCGTCTGTGAGAACGCGACGACGCCGTCATAATGAGCCTTGGCGCCGCCCATCATGCCTTGCCGCCACCAGTTCCAGATGACCGCATCCAACGGCTTGGCGCCGGGCCGGTTGTAGCCGTAGAAAGGTCCCGCGGGAACATCGTAATAGAACTGCGCCCGATTGGCGGCCAGTTGCGCCTGGAAATCATCAAATACCGATTTGGGTGTCCCCTGCGGATTACTGTCGGTTTTCACCATCAACGGCGGCACAGCACTGATCAGTACGGCTTTCGATACCTTATCCTCACCATGACGCGTGATGTAACGCACCACCTCGCCCCCGCCCGTTGAGTGACCCACATGCATGGCACCTTGCACGCTCAAATGTTTCACTACCGCAGCAACGTCATCCGCATAGTGATCCATATCATGCCCTTCCGATACTTGACTGGAACGACCATGGCCACGCCGATCGTGCGCAACAACGCGGAATCCTTGGTTTACGAAGAACAGCATCTGGGCATCCCAATCATCGCTAGACAGCGGCCAGCCATGATGGAAAAAGATGACTTTTCCATCTTTTGGTCCCCAGTCCTTGTAGAAAATGTCAACGCCATCGCTAGTGGTTACGTAACCCATATCAATTCTCCCATTCAGCAATTAGTCAAAGGGTGATGCTTTTCTCGGCCACGCGCAGGAAAGGCCGGTTCCGGACCTTGCACCCGAACGCGGATTTGCCTTCGGTCCTGCGTTGACCGTTTAGAAAGTATAGGTTTAAAGTTAACTTTAAGGTCAATAGGGGTTTTCGAACGGTATGAAGATTGGAGATTTGGCAAAGGCAACGGGGCTCTCACGCCCTCCTACATGGATTCACTCTGCCGTTGGCGTTCCCTGATGGAACCGCATCTGCCAATGGTCATCGTTCTCGCTCGACGATCGCAGCCAGATTGAAGAGCGGAAAGTATTGCGGGTCACGTTGCCGTCGGCACCGCGTTGAAAACTTCTGTAGGTTAGTAACACCACTCCTTCTGCAATAGTGGACAGCTTGAAATTTTCGGCATAAATAGGCGCCTGGCCAGTTTCTTCCTGCAATGCCGCAATGGTATGCCTTTTGTTGTAGCGCTTTCCCGAACGGCCGATCTCTTCAAAATCATCATGCAGCAGTTTTTCCACCGTAACCGAGTCGTTTCGCAGCAGTGGCTGATGCAACATCGTTTCCAGAGACTGGATTTTGGTTAACAACGCTGTGGAATGGCTCAAAGCGCCCTCCTTATTGGCACTGCCTGACAGGCCAACAAGGTTGGCCCGTGATAGACAGGTCTGAAAAATAGAGTGGGATTATCGCCTGCGCTCAGTGTTCGGCAGGCTGGCAGAACAAGAATTAGCGCGCCAACTCCACGCCATCCAGTTCGGAAATCGCGAGACAGTAAACCTCTGTGAGAGCATCCACGGTATAGGCGGTATTGGCCGGGATCATAAACATTTCATGGGACTGCAGGGTTTGGTCGCCGATCTTAAGCTCACCGGACAGGACCATCAGTTTGACCCAGCCCGGATGCAGGCGGGCTGACTGGTGACTGCCAGCATCAAGTTTCAACAGCGCCGTGTGCCCATGAGCCTCGCGTTTCAAAATATGGTAATACACCCCATCGTAAGGCATTTTATCGTAGTGCAATGACGCCAGTGTTCTTTTATGCATGATAGTTCCTCGTAACCTGTGAGTCGTTGTCTGCTCGGTTGCAACATCAAGAGGCAATAGGTTCCTCACTGACCTTTACTCTGCTCCCGAAAGCACATGTTCCGTCAACATCTTTGCAAACTGATTATACTGGCCACTGATGCACAATGCGGGCTGATATTCGCATCTTTATTCAGAGCCTGTTAATAAATATATAGAACCTATGGCTCAGACGCAAAAAACGAAGGGGAGTAAAAGAGGCTTTTTTGTCACAAAATACAATGTGCAGCGGCGCGGGGAAAGCATTCGCCCGCAGGATGCGGGCGAGTCAGGCTGGGGTTTATTTGCGGTAATCAGTCAATCCACAGCCTCAGCGGCGACGTAGCAGCAGGCCTGCCAACAGGCTCACGCCGGCAAAAATTGCTACCGTAGTGAGAGGTTTCTTCTTGACCAGATCGCTGACGCAGCTAACAGCATCGCCATATTTTTCTTGTAGTGTGCCGGCAACGTAGCGGGTAGATCCCTCAGCCTGCAAACGCTCATCGCCGGTAACATCACCGGCCACTTCCTGCGCCTTGCCTACCACTTTATCCATCACGCCGTTGATTTTATCGCTGTTCATTCTGCACTCCTGAGTGAGGTTTGTTTCGACGTTTGCATAGTGCAAATGCCTGCCTTGTCTCTCGATAGTAAGCCGTTGATGAACCGCTCATAAGGTCAATTTGCAGGGGATTGACCAGTGCATTTGCACCCTACTTTCCATTTTTAGATGACCGTTCACCGGCAAACAGCCCCCGCTCTCTGGCCCAGACGATGGCTTCGGCGCGGCTATGGACGTCGAGTTTGGAATAGACCGTCGCCACATGATTACGCACCGTATTCGGGGCAAGATTAAGGCGTGCGGCGATCTTTTTGTCCGGCAGCCCCTCGCAAATTAACCCCAATACGTCGCGTTCACGTGCGGTAAGATCGGTGAAGGAAAACCCCGCCAGGTTAGGCTTATTGATACTTTTCACATTGGCCAGTTTTTCGAGCAATGTCTGGCTAAACCAGGAAGCGTCTTGCATGACTTCCTCGATGGCAGCCACCAGATCAAGCTCAGAGCGTTTGCGTTCGGTAATGTCCATCAGTACCAGGAGATAACAACGGGCATCCTGAATGCTCACGGCATCCGCTGAAACCACGCAGTCGATGGTTTCATTGCTCTTTTTGCGTATTTTAAGGTCTTGATTCTCGACGTTACCGCTTTTTTCCAACGTGGCAAATAACCGCCGGCATTCCCCTTGCCCATCGATAACATTGATCTCTTCGACCGTCTTGCCGATTAACTCCTCGGCGGCGTATCCGGTGGTTTTTATAAAGGCCTCATTGATGTCCAGCACCCGCTGCTTGTCCGCGGTGCACACCAGCGTGGGCACCGGACTTAAACGAAAGGACTTGGCAAACCGCTCTTCACTCTCGCGCAGCGCCGACTCCGCCTTGCGACGGGGTTCGAGGTCGGTAAAAGTAAACAGCATGCAATCTTCTTCATTGATGTCCAGCGGCTGGCCGGCGACGATCACCAGCTTGGTTCCGCCGGCCGGCAGCTTCAGTTCGGCCTGCATCTGTGGAATGGTCGCCCCTTCACTCAGCAATTGCACCGCTTGTTCCTTGCGTTCCGCCTGTTCCAGCACGTCCAGCGCATACACCGAAGTGCCCATCACCTGATCGCGTGTATAGCCCGTCATATCGAGGAACCCCTGGTTGACCTTTATGTAGCGCAGGTCGCTCAGGCTGCAGATCACTGCCGGTGCCGGGTTGGCGTTGAACGTCTTTTCAAAACGCTGCTCGGCACTGGCCCACTCGGTGGCATCACTCAGGATCAAAACCAGCAATTCGGCTTGCCCTTTACTGTCGGTGATCACCAGGCTGCGTAAACGGTGAACCCACAGGTACTCCGATTCGCTGGCGGGCCGAACTTCGACCAGTACGTCGCTGAAGGTCTCGCCGTTGGCAGCCCGGTTAATCGGATACTGTTCCGGCGTCAAAGGGTGATTGTTGCGATAACGCAAGGCAAAGCGCTCAGCATATTCACCGCCATTGGCACCCAGCTCACTCAACTTGCTCAACCCATGCATGCTCAGCGCTGCCTCGTTAGCCCACAGAATGGTCTGGTCGACCTCGGCCAGGATCACCCCTTCCGACAACCCTGAGATGATCTGCTGTAGCTGGCTACGGTTAGTTTCGTTGGCAAGGATGGACTGACTCATGTTTTCTCCAAAAGACGAAGTGGCTTGGCCGCCTGACGGCGATCGAAGTGCCTGATAGTGGCGCTGTTCCCAACAGCATAGTGCGTAACAGGTGCATTCGCGGGGTGTGAATGCACTAGCTTTGTCGGTGCAAATGAACCGGGACGGTCAGTGGTGCCAAGCGGCAGACTGATTCTGTCGGCGCGGCCCTGTGCTGTGCGTACAACCACTTGTTTAGTCAATATAAGGAATAACAATGACCACTGTCTATGAATCCAATCGCTTTGCGTTTCACGTTTCATGGGGTTCGGTATTGGCCGGGAGTGCCATGGCGTTGGTGACCTATCTGATACTGAGCGTGCTGGGCACGGCCATCGGCGCTTCGGCCGTGGATCCGTTGCATGAGGGCAATCCTCTGAGTGGCTTTGGCACGGGCACCGGGATCTGGTTGTTTGTCACTACCCTGGTCTCGCTGGCGGCTGGTGCATTTGTCGCCGGCAGAACTTCGCCAAACCGTGGCGGTTTGCACGGTCTGCTGAGCTGGGCAGTGACCACATTACTGACGACCTGGCTGGTGATTTCTGTGGCGAGCGGCGTGGTCGGTCTGGCCGGTAGCGCCGTCGGCAAGGGGCTCTCTTTGGCCGGCAACGGTATTGCCGCCGCAGCGCCGGGCATTGGCGAAAACGTCAAACAGCAGTTAGACAAAAATGGCATCAGCCTGGACTGGGGTAATTTGGAAAACCAGTTAACCACCACCCTCAAGCAAAGCGGCAAGGCTGAGCTGGACCCGTCCAAGTTGGAACAAAAGAGCGATAGCGTCGCTGCGGATGGTAAGCAAACCGCTACTGATGCAGCCACTGACCCAACACAGGCGGCTGCAGAGCTCAAGCAATGGTTTGAACGCGTCAAGCAATCCGGTGAACCTGCCCTGAATGCGGCTGATAAGGATGCGCTGGTGAATATCGTCGCAGCCCGTACAGGCAAGAGCCGTGCAGAAGCGACCCAGATCGTAGACAACTATGCCCAGGCTTATCAGCAGGCGGTACAAAAGGTCGACCAGCTGAAGGCGCAGGCCGAGCAAAAAGCCCGCGAAGCGGCGGAAGTGGCGGCCAAACAGGTATCACGCGCGGCATGGGGTTCATTGCTGATCCTGCTGTTGGGCGCGGCGCTCAGTTTTGGCATCGGCCGCATCGCCATGTCAACCCGTCGTCCCCTGGCTGTAGGGTGATGAATAATGGATGTTTCAATGAATAGAAGGTTGTCAGGTATCTCATTGAACTATCGAAAAGTGGTGGGTGCTTCGGTCCCCGTACTGGTCATCGATTTCTTCAATGAAAAAAACGAGCGTTACACTCTGCGCTATAACTTGCCACCGGACACGCCGGAACGGACAGAGCGCCGCGTATCATTGCTGCTGCACCTGCTTCGTAAACAAAAGCCGATGGATATCGGTGACGCAACGTCATAAATCTTGTTGAATCCGCTCAACCCGCGCCTGCTGGCGTGGGTTGAGCCTTAATCACTCCCCCTCTGAATAATATCGTTTTTTCGTCGTCAGATTTATTTCACCCTTGCAGATGCCAGGGCAAAACAGAACGCCGTTCTTAAACCTATGTCGCGTCACTGACGCCGTTCATCGAACCGCAACGTCGGCAAGCAATGTCTCTGCGGCCAACTTACCCAGATTGTTGGAGGCCAACGGGCTGTCGCCGGTCAACAAACGACGGTCTTTGTGGACTTTCCCGGTGATGTCGCTGTTGAGGATCTTGACGCCCAGTTCGCGAAGGCGTTCACCGACCAGCCAGGGCATTGGGCCCGGAATATAACCGATATCGATATTGGCGCCGGTATCTAGCGAGTCCGGGAACACACAGATCTCGTAACCGCGATACAAGAAGTTTTCCTTGTCCTCACCCAAACCCGCCGCCAACAATCCGGCAGGCCCGTGGCACAGTGAAATCACGTAACGGTCGTTGTCATGCGCCCAGAACAGCGCTTTTTTCACGTCTTCGCTGAAGGGAATGTCGTTAAGTACCCCATGACCGCCCGGGATAAAGACACCGATATAATTACCCGCATCCAAATTCTTCACTACCTCAGTCAGCTTTTTCGGTTGCTTGAGCTGACGGCGATATTTTTCATAGGTGGCCTTGACCGCCGCATCCTCACCAGGGAATGCCCACATCTCAAGCTTTACCGGGTCGCCGGATGGCGTTGCAACGTCGATTTCGAACCCGGCAAGATCCATGTGGTGCATGGGCAATAACATCTCCACAGGATGGTTCCCGGTAGAGAAAAACTTTCCGTTTTGCATCATGAGATAGCGTTCCTGAGACGCAATCATCAACACCTTCCACTTGCCGCCTTTATATGGCGCAGGATAGTGGGCGCCGTCAAAATCCGTCTTTGCCGACGTGTATTTACTCAAAGAGTAAGGTGACGGAAAGAACGCATTTTCTTCAGCGGCATCAGGGGCAGGATTACGATCTTCGGATGGTAAGTTAGTCATGATGATCTCCTTATGTGCGATTTGCATTGCAGCTTTAGCTTAGGTAACTCAGCCTAAAGCCGCAATGAGGGATATTCCTCATTAGCTGCCCCTAACCCACGCGGCGCTTCACTTAACCAAAATCCCCCATTTCTTCATGCGTGAAAGCAACGTGGTGCGTTTCAGTCCCAGGCGCTGAGCGGCCCCGCGTGGGCCGGCAACCACGCCGTTGGTTTCCTTCAGCACCCTGATAATCTGCTGTCGCTCATCTTCCCCTGGCTGACTGGGCTCCGCTTTGGGAACCGGGAGCGCCATCGAAGGGACCGGGTATTGCAACTCAGGCAGTTGCAGGTTCAGCACCGTACCACGCGTCAGCAGTACCGCACGTTCGATGACGTTCTCAAGCTCGCGCACGTTTCCCGGCCAGGGCATTTGGCTCAGCAGGCGCAAGGTTTCCGCTGGGATACTGTCGATGGTACGTTTCATGCGGCGCGCAATTTTATAGGTCAGAAACTTCACTAACTGCGGGATGTCTTCCGGCCTCTCGCGCAATGGCGGAATAACGATCGGGAAGACGTTAAGCCGATAGAAGAGATCGCTGCGAAACTCGCGGTCGGCCACCATCTGTTGCAGATCCCGGTTGGTCGCGGCAATCAGGCGCACATCCACCGAAATCACCTTGTTACCGCCAACGCGCTCGAACTCCCTCTCCTGCAGTACCCGCAGCAGTTTCGGTTGCAGCTCTACGGGAATTTCGCCTACCTCATCCAGAAACAGCGTTCCCTTGTCCGCCAGTTCAAAACGCCCCATTCGTTGATTGGTCGCCCCGGTAAATGCCCCTTTTTCGTGACCAAACAGATCGCTTTCCAGCAACCCGGCCGGCATGACTGCGCAGTTCATTTTCACCATGCGCTGATCGCGTCGTTCGCTGAGGTTGTGGATGGCACGGGCTATCAGCTCTTTACCGGTGCCGGTTTCGCCGAGGATCAGCACCGAACAGTCGCTTTTCGCTACCATTTCCACCTGTTTGAGCACGGCGGACATTACCACGCTGCGGCCGACAATCTCGCCGAAGTCCGGGTTATTGCCGTTAATCTGCTCGGTCAGATACAGGTTCTCATGCACCAGGCTCTCTTTGAGCCGGTTAATTTCCTGATAGGCCAGCGCGTTATCCACCGCAATCGCGATACGCTCGGCGATCTGCTGCAACACCCGCAGGTTGGCAGCGTTGAAGTTGTCCGGCTGACATTGCGCCAGCTTGAGTACGCCCAGGGTTTTGTTGCCGAAAACTAACGGCAGTACGCACAGCGTTTGAATTTGCTCATGCCAGAGATCGAACAGCTGGCGCTCATAGGCTGCCAGCCGGTCGGAATGCTTCAGATTCAACAGCAGCATTTCACCGCTTTGCATCACCTGTTCCGACAAGGTGCCCGCCAGCGCTACGCTGTACTGCTGACGCTCAACCACGTCCTCTTGCAAATAGTGGGTGGAATAAATGGTGACCTGTTCGGTTTTATCGACGCAAAGCACAATGCTGATCGCGTCGATTTTGAAGAAACGGTGAATTTCCTTTGAGATCTCACCGATCAAATCATCCAAATCGAGTTTCGACAGCACCGCGTTGGTCACGTCGACCAAAATACGATAATCATCTCGTTCATGGCGCAATTGCCGTTGACGGAGTTCCGCCTCCTCCCGCAGCTGGAGTTGCTCTGCCGCCAATGCCACCAACTCCATCAGTGTCTGCAACTGCACCAGGCTGGCGTCGGCGAACGGCGCCGAGTGACAACGTAACACTTCACAACCGCCTATCAGGGTACCGCCTGCATGCAGCGGCATCAGGCAATACTGATTAAAGGGTAAATACAGCGCCAGAGCCCCGATTTGCGGATAGCGCGCGTGCAGATCATCGCTCTGCCAGCGCTGTGGCAGCGGGCTTTGTCGCAGCCGACTTACCGGGCCATTTGCCAGCAGGGTCTCATCCTGATAGCTCACCGGCTGTCGATGCGCATCCAGGCCATAAAAGCTGACTCGTTCGCTGTCAGGGTCAAACAGCACCAGCGTGACCTGATCCGCCAATTGCAGGCGTTGCAGTATCTGACGCAGTTGCAGCAACAGATCGGTGAAACTGCGCTGGCTCAGCAGCGTGCGGGTAATTTCCAGTAGTTCTTGTTTTTCTAATTGTGCATTCGACATTGTTTATCACTTGCCTGAGTCGCGATGAAGATTTGTGAGTCACATCGCAAAGTGTAACGCTGGGCCGCGACGTTCTCCCCCGACGGGATCAACAAATCCGCGGCAAAGGCTCGGCATGCGGCAAATCCAACAGGCGGCTGATGCCATAAGCACCCTGCAGCCTTACCTGTCGCCCCTCCGTCACTGTGCCAATCAGCGCCGCATCCGCGCCCAATGGGTGAGCACGCAAGGCACAGAGCACGTTCTGTGCGGCTTGCGGTGCGGCCACGACCACCAGTTTTCCCTCGTTGGCAAAATTAATGGCGTCCAACCCCAGCAATTCACAAATGCCACGCACTGCCGGGGCGATCGGCAACAGGCTTTCTTGCACCTCGATGCCCACGCCGGCCGCACGGGAGAACTCATGCAAAATGGCATTCACCCCGCCACGGGTCGCATCACGCATCGCCCGCACACCGTCAATGGCACGTAATGGCTCAATTAACGGCGTTAACACCGCACAGTCGCTGATCACGTCCAGAGACATACCCAACTTTTCGCGCAGGTTGAGAATAGTTGCCCCGTGATCCCCGAGGGTGCCGCTGACAATCACGGCATCGCCGACGCGGATATTTTGCGCCGCCCAGTTCAGACCGGACGGGATCACCCCGATACCGGCGGTATTGATAAACACTTTGTCGGCTGCGCCACGCTGCACTACCTTGGTATCCCCGGTGGCAATGCGAATACCGGCCTGCTGCGCGGTGGCGGCCATCGAGGCGACCACGCGTTGTAACTCGGGCAGCGGCAAGCCTTCTTCGAGAATAAAGCCGCAGGAAAGATAGCGCGGCAACGCGCCGCTCACCGCCAGATCGTTGGCCGTACCGCAGATGGCCAGCTTGCCTATGTCTCCGCCCGGAAAGAAAATCGGGTCAATCACGTAACTGTCGGTGGTAAACGCCAGCCGATCGCCCTGCTGCGTTAACTCGGCCAAATCCAACCGGGCCTGATCTTCACGCTGATCCAACTGCGGGTTGGCAAAGGCCGGCAGGAAAAGATCGTCCAGCAATTGCTGCATGGCAGCACCACCGCTGCCATGAGCCATAGTAATCACGTTATTCATGCCGGCGTCTCTTCTGTTTCACGGCGATATTGATACCAGGCGGCGCAGGCCCCTTCGGACGAGACCATCAGCGCGCCAAATGCGTTTTGTGGCGTACAACCGCGACCAAACAGCGGACAGTCGCGCGGTTTGCATCGCCCGGTGAGCACGTCTCCGCAGCGGGATCGCGGATCGTCAGCCACTTGCCGCCGCTGCGGACGAAAACGACGTTCGGCATCAAAAGCCTGGTAGCCTGGCGTGAGGGCAATGCCTGAGTCGGCAATGGTGCCCAGCCCGCGCCATTCGCTGCCGCCTCCCAGGACAAAAACTTCGCTCATCGCCTGCTGTGCCAGCCGGTTGCCCTGTTCCGGTACCACCCGCCGGTATTGATTTTCGGTTTGGCTTTGTCGGCCAAGAAACTGCTCGACCAGCATCAGCACCCCTTGCAAGATATCCAGTGGCTCAAAGCCGGTCACCACCAGGGGTTTGTGGTATTGCCTGCTGATAAAATGATAGGGCTCGGTGCCTATCACCATGCTGACGTGGCCGGGTGCCAGAAAACCGTCAATGCGTACATCCGGCTGTTGCAGCAGGCTGCGCAAGGTGGGGATCAGGCTGATGTGCTGACAAAATACGCTGAAGTTGCCCAGGCCTTCCTGCCGCGCCTGTTGCAGGGTAATCGCCGTGACCGGCATGGTGGTTTCAAAACCCAACGCGAAGAACACCACCTGCCGTTGCGGATTTTGTCGCGCCAGCATCAGGGCATCCAGCGGTGAGTAGACCACGCGAACGTCGGCCCCGCGCTCGCGCGCCTGCAGTAAAGACCCCTGCTGTCCTGGCACCCGCAGCGCATCGCCGAAGGTGCAAAAAATCACTTCGGGGTGCCCGGCGATTTCGCAGCAGGCGTCGATGCGCCCCATAGGTAAAACGCAAACCGGGCAGCCGGGGCCATGAATGAATTCGATTTGCGCCGGCAGCAGCTTGTCCAGGCCAAAGCGGAATATCGCATGGGTATGGCCACCACACACCTCCATGATTTGCAGCGGTCGTTCGGCGGTAAACGGCAACTGTGCGGCGCGGTGCCAGATATGTTGCAGCAGTTTCTTTACCCGCTGCGGATCGCGAAATTCATCTACGTAATCCATGGTTATCCTCCCCCGCCAAAAACAGCGCCACGTCCTGTTCCACTTCCCCCATCGCCTGCAGTGCTGCCAGCATATCCTCGGCCTCTTGTTGATCGAGGCGGCTCATCGCAAAGCCCACGTGAATCAATACCCAACACCCCAGCATCGCTTCTTTGGGTTCACCCTCCCGGCAAACCAATGCGATATTCACTTCTCGCTGCACGCCGCAGACGTCGGCCCAGGCGTGCTGAGGCTGGTGTTGATCCAACGCCACGATCTGCCCGGGGATCCCTATGCACATAGCTGCCGCTCCAGCCAGGCCAACCACTGATCCATCCCTTCCCCCTGAGTCGCAGAAAGGGTAATTATCTCGATGTCGGGATTAACCTGACGGGCATTGGCGATACAGGCGGCCAGATCAAACTTCAAGTACGGCAGCAGATCGACCTTGTTCAGCAGCATCAGACGTGCGGCGGCGAACATATGCGGGTACTTGAGGGGCTTGTCTTCCCCTTCGGTGACCGACAGCACCGCCACCTTGTGCCGCTCCCCCAGATCGAAGCTGGCTGGGCAAACCAGGTTGCCGACATTTTCGATAAACAGCAGGCTGCTGGGCTTGAGCTCCAGACGCTGGGCGGCTTCGTGAACCATTTGCGCATCCAGGTGACAGCCTTTGCCGGTATTGACCTGGATCGCCGGCACGCCGGTGGCGCGGATACGTTCGGCATCGTTGGTGGTTTGCTGGTCTCCTTCCACCACCGCGCACTCACGCATCCCGCGCAGCCGCAGCAGGGTTTCGGTCAGCAAGGTGGTTTTGCCAGAACCGGGGCTGGAAACCAAATTCAACGCCAGGATGTGTTGCTCGGCAAAATACTGGCGATTACGTTCGGCCAGACGATCGTTTTTATCCAACACCCGGGTTTCTATTTCCAGCATTCGCCGCTGGCTGATGCCCGGCGCATGGGTGCCCGCCAATCCCAGTCCATAATGCAGGTCCCCCTGCAGAGGCCGCTGCGGGCGAAACGGTACCTTTGCTTGCCCTTCAATCGTCATTTCCCCATGGGCACAACCGCAAGTGCTGCACATGTTCTTTCTCCTTTCAGTTATTCAATTTCCAGACGTTTTATTTGCAACCCATCATCGGCCTGCACCCGCAGGTTTCTTCCGGCGCAGTGCGGGCAGACCAAAACCTGCGGGATTAACAGCTCGACGTCAGCCTGGCAGTCATAACACCAGGACAAGGCGCGTTGTTCAGTCAGATGCAGCTCACAGCCTTCGGCCAGGGTGTCGCGACATACCATGTCAAAACAGAACCGCAGCGATTCCGCCTCCACGCAGGAAAATGCGCCAATTTCGAACCACACCGCGGTAATACGTTTCGCACGATGTTGACGAGCCTGTTGCTGCATTATTTCCATCGCATGTTGGCACAAGGTTATTTCGTGCATCCGGCCTCCACTCAGGGTGATAAAACGTTTCGTCACCTTGCGTTGCAAATATGGTGCCAAAACCCATTCGGCATATTTGTCGAGTGTCATGACGTCGACAGTAATTAGCTGGCAGACCACAATCCAATTTAAAGATTAATTCCAGTCCTGATGATTGAATTGAAAGGAAATAATGAAAATCACCAGAGACTGGCACGCTTTATGCTTTAAGTCGTTCACCCGAAGCGATTCGACAATGACCATCAATTTTGAGTGACGACAATGAGTACTATCAGTGAAGTAACCAGCCAGGCCGATTATATCGCCAACAAAAGCAACCGCCTGATGGCGCAGTGGCAAACCTACCACAGCACCTTAATCAAAGCGGTTACCACCACTAAAAAGAAGATTAATCATCAGTTTACTTACGGTCAGGACGATGATCTGCGTTTTGTACTGTTCAACCACTTCACGGTGAGCATTCAATTAAGTGAGGGGTTTTACAGCCGTGATATCTGCTATCGCATTAATTTGGCATCGCCGCATGAAGCCGAGAATTTCGCCCCCTTCGCCCATGCCTCGCTGGATGAAGACGGCAATATTGACGGTGTAATAAACAATCGCGATATGCCGGCGGTATTTGAACATTATCTGGATAAGATCGCCGTTATTTACCAATGCCTGTTTGATTCGCTGCATGACGGCCACGCCATTCATGACGCACTGAAAAAAATAACCCTGTCCGTCTGACTGTCGGCGTTACTCACTGACAGAAAACTGTCGAAACGTCATTTTTTACTGACGATTTCGTCATAAATGACGAAGCAAGGAGTGTGCATGAACCGCTTTATTATTGCGGACCCCAAATTGTGTATTGGCTGCAATACCTGCATGGCCAGTTGTTCTGCGGAACATCGGCAACGGGGTTTGCAGGCATTACCCCGCTTGCAGGTGATTCGTAACGCCCGCGATTCGGCACCGGTGATGTGCCATCAATGTGAGGATGCGCCCTGCGCGCAGGTCTGTCCGGTAAACGCCATTCGCCATCAGGATGATGCCATCGTCCTGAACGAGAGCCTGTGCGTCAGTTGCAAACTCTGCGGTATTGCTTGCCCGTTCGGCGCCATAGGCTTCGGCGGCAGTACCCCGTTAGCGATCCCCTCAGACTGCAACACACCGCTGGCCCTGCCTGCCGCCAAAGCGCCGCGGCCGATCGGCGCCTTCCTGGATTGTGTGCCCGGTGTCCGCGCCGTGGCGGTCAAGTGCGACCTTTGCGCTTTCACCCCCTTAGGCCCGGCCTGTATCCGTACCTGTCCTACCCAGGCCATTCGCTTGGTCAGCGACCACGACGTGCGTAACGCCAGCGAACAGAAAAGGCGCAACGCCATGCAGGCGCTCAGCGCCGAGCTGCCGTTCGCTACCGCCCCAGAATCCCGCAAGGAGCCGAATTGATGTTTTACCCCATTGCGCCCGACCCATTGTCGTTGCTGACTCTGGCATTCGTCGGGTATCTCCTGTTCGCGTTGCTGAGCTGGCTGCTGGCCCCCTGGCCGCGTGTCAATGCCTTGCTGGGTGGCGGCACCTTGCTGTGTGCCATCGCCACCTTGTTGGCCGCCGGACAACTGCTGTTAGCACCGTTGCACAGCGCCCGTTTGCCCTGGTTGCGTTATGCGGTGGAAATCAGCGGCATTAATGCGTTGTTATTGCTGGTGATGGCTTTGTGTGGGATCTGCGCCGCGCTGTATCACATCGGAAGCGTCGCGAAGCTGAACGCCAGTGCAGGTGGCCGGTTGGGCGGGCTGATCAATCTGATGCTGGCAGCGCTCGGCGCCGCCGCGATCGCCGATAATGCACTGGCCTTGCTGTTGCTGTTAGAACTGGCGGCGCTGTGCGGCTATTTCTTGATTGTCCACGCCCCGAACGCGAAAAGTCTGCGGGCCGGGCACAGCCAGTTTTTGCTGATGCGCCTGGGCACCCTGCTGTTGGTTATCGCTTTCGCACTGATTTATACCCACAGCCACAGCCTGCAATTCAGCGTGATCCGCGCTACGCCATTACCGGATGCACTGCGTAACGGCGTCTTCCTGCTGGCGTTGGCCGGGTTTGGCATTTTTGCCGGGGTGATGCCGCTGCATGCCTGGGTGCCTCAGTCCCACAGCAGCGCGCCGGCCTCTGCCGCCACGTTGTTTTCCGGCGCACTGATGAAGGTCGGCCTGCTGGGGATCCTGAAGATAGGACTGGATCTGCTGGGTACGCCCCCGCTGTGGTGGGGATTGCTGGTCCTGCTGCTGGCCGCCGGCACCGCATTTTTTGGCGGGTTGTATGCGCTGATGGAGCACGATCTGCGGCGCTTGCTGGCTTACCACACGCTGGAGAATATCGGCATCATCCTGCTGGGCATTGGCGGTGCCATGGTCGGTATGGCGCTGCAACAGCCATTACTGACGGCGTTCGCCCTGATCGGCGGCCTGTTCCATTTGTTGAACCACAGCCTGTTCAAAAGCGCATTGCTGTTGGCCGCGGGTACCATCGAACAACAAACCGGGCTGAAGGACATGGAGAAAATGGGCGGGCTGGCACGGCTGATGCCCTGGACCGCCATTTCTCTGCTGATCGGCCTGGTGGCCATGGCCGCACTGCCGCCATTGAACGGTTTCGCCAGTGAATGGCTGATCTATCAGGGACTGTTCCATTTCAGTGCGGCCCCTGGCTTTATTGGCCATCTGTTCGGGCCGTTGCTGGCGGTGGCGCTGGCCCTGACCGGTGCGCTGGCAGTGATGTGCGTCAGCAAGGTGTTTGGCGTCGCCTGTTTGGGAGCCCCACGCTGCGCTGCGGCGGCCCAGGCTGTGCAGGCTAACCTCTGCCTGACGCTGAGCCATGCGCTGCCCGCGTTGCTGTGTCTGGTTTGCGGCCTGGGTGCGCCCTGGATCATCCCGCTGTTTGCCCGGCTGATCGGCATGACGTCCGAACAATCCCTCTCCGTTTCCGACACTTTGGTTTCTACCCCGTTGATCGCCATTTTGTTACTGGCAATGCCGCTGCTGCCGCTATTGATTGCTGCACGTTATCAGACCCGTCGTCAACCTCGCCGGGTACAGGGTAGCGCCTGGACCTGCGGATATGGTCATGAGGAGGCGATGGTGATCACCGCCACCGGTTTTGCCCAACCACTTCGGGTGATGTTCGCCCCGCTCTATCAACTGCGCCGCTGGCTGCCGGGATCCTTGATCAACCTGTTACATTGTAACGCCTTCGTTGCCTTCTGCCGCGGCCTGGCCGCAGTGGAGCTTGCGGTGCTGTTGGTGGTGGCTTTTGCCTGAGGAGATGACAATGACCTATCCCAATGTGTTACTCGGTCTGGCGCAGGCCTTGCTGTTACTGGCCGTCGCCCCACTGTTTGCCGGTGTCAGCCGCGTGCTGCGCGCGCGGATGCATAACCGTCGCGGCCCCGGAGTGCTGCAGGAATACCGCGATATCGCCAAATTGTTGAAGCGTCAGAATGTGGCACCGGCGGCTTCCGGTCTGGCCTTTCACGCCATGCCGTACTTGCTGACCGGCACCCTGCTGACCATCGCCTGTGCGTTGCCCATGTTGACTGTCGCCTCGCCGCTGCCTGCCATCGGTGATGTGATCACCCTGATCTATCTGTTCGCCGTGGTGCGCTTTGTTTTCGCCATTGCCGGTCTGGACACCGGCAGTCCCTTTACTGCCATAGGCGCCAGCCGCGAAGCGGTGTTGGGCATTCTGGTCGAACCCATCCTGCTGTTGGGGCTGTGGGTGACCGCCCTGGTGGCCGGTTCGACTCAGTTGAGCGCCATGGTGCAGAGCCTGCTGGCGTTGCCACACCCCGCTTGGTTGCCGCTGCTGTTGGCCGCACTGGCCTGTGCGTTCGCCACCTATATCGAGATGGGCAAACTGCCTTTTGACCTGGCGGAGGCCGAGCAAGAGCTGCAGGAAGGGCCACTGACGGAATATTCCGGTGCCGAGCTCGGCATTCTGAAATGGGGCATCAGCCTCAAACAATTGGTGGTGCTGCAGCTGTTCCTCGGCGTGTTTCTGCCCTGGGGGCAAGCGGCACAATTCACCGTCCTTCACCTGTCGGCGGCGCTGGTCCTGGCGCTGCTCAAGCTGCTGTGCGCGCTGACGCTGATCGCGATTATCGAAAATAGCGTGGCACGTTTGCGCTTCCTGAAAACGGCCCGTACCACCTGGGCCGGTTTTGGACTGGCTTTTCTGGCGCTGGTTTCCTGGCTGGTCGTCGGCTGAATAATGACAAAGGCAATCAATAATGACTAACGAACATCAAGGCCAGCACTATCTGGCGGCGTTGCAGCAACAATTCCCTGCGGCCATGCTGGCAGCCGAATGGCAAACCGCCGATCAGTTGACGGTCACCGTCAAGCTCAATTCGCTGCCGGACGTGGTGGAATGGCTGTATTACCAGCAAGGCGGTTGGTTATCGGTGCTGTTTGGCAACGACGAGCGCACGCTGTGCGGCCATTACGCGCTGTATTACGTTCTGTCGATGGAGCAAGGCACCAAATGCTGGATCACGGTGCGCGCCGAAGTGGATGCCCAAACGCTGGAGTTCCCTTCCGTCACGCCGCGCGTGCCCGCCGCCGTTTGGGGCGAACGCGAAGTGCGTGACATGTACGGTCTGCGCCCGGTGGGATTGCCGGATGAGCGGCGGCTGGTGCTACCTGACGACTGGCCGGACGATCTTTACCCGCTACGCAAAGACGCGATGGACTATCGTCAACGCCCCGCACCCACCACCGATGTGGAAACCTATCCGTTCGAGAGCCTGGCCGGAGCCAAAGCCAATGTGGTGCCGATTGGCCCGTTGCACATCACCTCGGACGAACCCGGGCACTTTCGCCTGTTTGTCGATGGAGAAGACATCATCGACGCCGACTACCGCTTGTTCTACGTGCACCGCGGGATGGAAAAACTGGCCGAAACCCGTATGGGCTATAACGAAGTCACCTTTCTGTCGGACCGGGTGTGCGGCATTTGCGGCTTTACCCACAGCGTGGCCTACACCAGCTCGGTCGAAAATGCGATGGGCATTCAGGTGCCGGAACGCGCCCAGATGATCCGCTCGATCCTGCTGGAGGTGGAGCGCCTGCACAGCCACCTGTTGAATCTTGGTCTGGCCTGCCATTTCGTCGGCTTCGATTCCGGTTTTATGCAGTTCTTCCGCGTACGCGAGCAGTCGATGAAGATGGCAGAAATACTGACCGGCGCGCGCAAAACCTATGGTTTGAACCTGATTGGCGGTATCCGCCGAGATATTTTGAAAGAGGACATGCTGCAAACCCTGAAGCTGGCCGCGCAAATGCGCAGCGAACTGGTGGACCTGGTCGATATCTTGCTCAGTACGCCCAACACCGAACAACGCAGCGTCGGGGTTGGGCGTCTCGAGCCCCAGGTGGCCCGCGATTACAGCAACGTGGGGCCGATGATCCGCGGCAGCGGCCACCGTCGCGATACCCGCATCGACCATCCGTTTGCCGGCTACGCCAAACTGCCGGTGGAGTTATGCGTGGAAAGCGGCTGCGACGTCTATTCCCGCCTCAAGGTGCGTATTCACGAAGTGTTCAACTCGCTCGGCATCATCGAGTTCGGTTTGCAAAGCTTGCCGGGCGGACCGCTGGCGGTGGACGGCTTCACCTATATTCCGCACCGCTTTGCCCTGGGCTTTGCCGAAGCGCCGCGCGGCGATGATATCCACTGGAGCATGACCGGCGACAACCAGAAACTGTTCCGTTGGCGCTGCCGTGCCGCCACCTATGCCAATTGGCCCACCCTGCGTTACATGCTGCGCGGCAATACGGTATCCGACGCCCCGCTGATTATCGGCAGTCTCGATCCCTGCTACTCCTGCACCGATCGCATGACCATCGTCGACGTACGCAAGCGCCAGTCCATCATCGTGCCGTACAAAGAGATCGAACGTTACGGCATCGAGCGGAAAAACAAGCCGTTCTAACCGGAGCCCATCATGCTGAAACTGATTAAAAAAGTGCTGAAGACCGGCCCGGCCACTGTCGCCTATCCGGCCCAGCCGTTGGCCATTGATCCGAACTTTCGCGGCAAGCCCGAATACAGCCCACAGCAGTGCATAGCCTGTGGTGCCTGTGCCAACGCCTGTCCGTCCAACGCGTTGAGCATGACCCCCGATCTCAACAGCGGCACCTTGCGCTGGCAGCTGTTTCTTGGCCGCTGCATCTTTTGCGCCCGCTGCGAGGAAGTGTGCCCAACCACCGCCATTCGGCTTTCGCAGCAGTTCGAACTGGCAGTGTGGCGTAAAGAGGATCTGTACGAACAAGCCGACTTCGCCATTTGTCATTGCCGACAGTGCGGCAAACCCTATGCGGCGCAAAAGGAAATTGATTATGCGATGGCGTTGCTCGGGTTGAGCAGCTCGGAGGCGGCAACCCGCCGTGCGCAGTTTGAAACCTGCCCGGCCTGCAAACAGCAGCAGAATCTGACCCAGGCCGATCGCATTGATATCGGCCGCCATTTGACCCGGGAGGTCATCTCATGAATTCGCCATTGATTGGACCACGTGATGAAAATGGCCTGCCGGTGCCAATCACCCTCGACGACAGCATCGCCAAGCTGAAAACCACCCTGCTGCAGGATATCCGCCGCTCGGCCTATGTCTATCGGGTGGACTGCGGCGGCTGTAATGGTTGCGAAATTGAGATTTTCGCTGCCATTTCACCGCTGTTCGACGCGGAACGTTTCGGCATCAAAGTGGTTCCTTCCCCCAGACATGCCGATATTTTGTTGTTCACCGGTGCAGTGACCCGCGCCATGCGCATTCCGGCGATCCGCGCCTGGCAGGCCTCACCCGATCCTAAAATCAGCATCTCCTACGGTGCCTGTGGCAACAGCGGCGGTATCTTCCACGATCTTTACTGCGTGTGGGGCGGCACCGATCGCATCGTTCCGGTCGATGTCTATATTCCCGGCTGCCCGCCGACGCCGGCGGCGACCATTTACGGTTTCGCCATGGCGCTGGGCCTGCTGGATCAGAAAATCAAAGGCCACCAGCATGATGAAACCCACGGTGAAGCTACGCGCCTGTTGCACCCGCAACTGCCCCAGCCGCTGCGAGTGCTGCTGGATCGCGAAGCCCGGCGTATGGCCGGTTACCGCTACGGTCGCCAAATCGCCGACCAGTTCATGCAACTGCTGGCAGCAGAGACACCAGAACCGGTCGAACAGCGCATCGCCGCTTATCTGCTCCAGCAAGATGACCTGCGCCTGAATGAAATTGTCGGCAACCTGCAGGGCATTTATCAACGGGTGCTGCGTGGGGAGCTGCGGCTATGACCGATTCCCAAGGACAGGTGGTGTTTTACTCCCTTAGCCGCAAGTTTGTGCAGGAGAAAAAGGCCCCGCCGAAGGCCCAGGAGGTGATCTATTACAGCCTGGCGATCGGCCATCATCTGGGGGTGATCGACTGCCTGGAAGCCAAACTCAGCTGCCCGCTGGCGGGGTTTCGCGCCTGGATAGCGCAGTTGCCTGCGGGCAGCACCGCACGGCGCAAACTGGAAGGGGTCGATCGGTTTGGCGAAATCTGTATCGACAACAGCCATACCCACCTGTTGGCCACGGCGTTGAGCCACGCGGCGCCGCGTATGAACACTGAACAGCAAAGCTGGAGCCAACAGCTGATCGCCCTGCTTCAATCGATTGAAAACGAACCCGCCATTTACCTGATGGTCCGGAGGCATGATGACTGACGTTTTATTGTGTGTGGGCAACTGCATGATGGGAGATGACGGTGCCGGGCCGCTGCTGGCTGAACTCTGTGCCGGTCATCCCCCCGCGGGTTGGCAGGTGATTGACGGCGGCGCGGCACCGGAAAATGACATCGGGCATATCCGCGAGCTACGCCCTGATCGCCTGGTGATCGTCGACGCCACCGACATGGGGCTCGCGCCGGGTGAAACACGGGTGATCGACGAAAAAGACATTGCCGCCATGTTCATCATGACGACGCATAACCTGCCGCTTAACTTTCTGATCGACCAACTGCGCGAAGACATAGCGGAAATTACCTTTATCGGCATTCAGCCCGAAGTGGTGGCGTTTTATTACCCGATCAGCGCGGCGGTGAAACAGGCGGTGACGGTGCTCCATCAACGCTTGCTTCACTGGGATGACAATGGCGGTTATCCGCAGCTGGAGGTGACGAATGTCTGACGCGGCATCGTCATTTCTGTCGACCTGCTGTCGACCCCGGGGCCATAAAAAGATAACCCTCTGCTTTTTAAGCATTTTCAATATTGGCATGTTTTATGCCTAACCAGAGCCACGACCTCTCTTTTGCCATACCCGGATGAAGGGTAACCCAGGAGTTATTGATGAACCGGTTTATCATCGCCGATCCCAAAAAATGCATCGGCTGCCGTACCTGTGAAATTGCCTGCGTGATGGCGCACAGCGAAAGCCAGGATATTTCGGCGTTGAACGCCACCAGCTTTGCCCCGCGCCTGCATGTGATTAAAGGCGTCAACGTTAGCACCGCCGTGCTTTGCCGCCAGTGCGAGGACGCCCCCTGCTCCAACGTCTGTCCGAACGGTGCCATCAGTCGCACCAACGGCATGGTCCTGGTGATGCAGGAACGCTGCATCGGCTGCAAAACCTGCGTCGTGGCCTGTCCCTATGGCGCCATGGAAGTGATCACCCGTCCGGTGGTCCGCCAGAATGGCGCCATGATGAGCGCCACCACCGAGAAAGCCGAAGCCCATAAATGTGACCTGTGCATCGGTCGCGACAGCGGCCCGGCCTGCATGGAAACCTGCCCAACCAATGCGTTGCACTGCGTCGATCGCAACATGCTGCAGGAAATGAACGCCGAGAAGCGCCGCCGCGCCGCGCTCGACACAATGTCGTCACTGTTTTAGGAACTGAACCGATGAAAAAAATCACAACCGTCTGCCCTTACTGCGGTGCAGGCTGCAAAATGAAACTGGTGGTCGATAACGGCAAAATCATTCGCGCCGAGGCGGCTGACGGCGTGACCAATCAGGGTGAACTGTGTCTGAAAGGCTATTACGGCTGGGACTTCCTGAACGACACCAAACTGCTGACCCCGCGCCTGAGCCAGCCGCTGATTCGGCGGCAGAAAGGCGGCAAGTTTGAGGCCGTCAGTTGGGATGAAGCGATCAGCTATACCGCACAGCGGCTGCAGCAGATTAAAGACCAGCACGGTGCCAGCGCCATCATGCACACCGGTTCCTCTCGCGGGACCGGCAATGAAACCAACTATGTGATGCAGAAGTTCGCCCGCGCGGTGATCGGCACCAATAACGTCGACTGCTGTGCCCGCGTCTGCCACGGGCCTTCGGTCGCGGGTTTGCAGGCCACGCTCGGTAACGGTGCCATGAGTAACTCGATTGGCGATATCGAAAACTCCAAGTGTCTGCTGATCATCGGTTACAACTGTGCCGACTCGCACCCCATCGTGGCGCGCCGGGTGCTGAAGGCTAAAGAGAAAGGCGCGCAGATCGTCGTGTGCGACCCGCGCCGGATAGAAACTGCACGTATTGCCGACCAGCATCTGCAGATCAAGAACGGCTGCAACATGGCGCTGGTGAATGCGTTCGCCTACGTGCTGATTGAAGAGAATCTTTATGACCGCGATTACGTGGCCAAATACACCGAGGGATTCGAGGCCTACCGGCAGCAACTGGCGGATTATGCGCCAGAAGCGGTGGAACACCTGACCGGCGTGACCGCACAGCAGATCCGCCAGGCCATGCGCACCTATGCCAGCGCCCCTTCGGCCACCATCATGTGGGGCATGGGCGTGACCCAATTCGGCCAGGCGGTTGACGTGGTCAAAGGCCTCGCCAGTTTGGCGCTGCTCACCGGCAATTTGGGTCGCGCCAACGTGGGTGTCGGCCCGGTACGCGGGCAGAACAACGTACAGGGTGCCTGCGATATGGGCGTGCTGCCCAATGAATTCCCTGGCTATCAAGCGGTTACCGATGCGGCCGTGCGCGCCAAATTCGCCGCAGCCTGGGGAATCGACGCCACAAAAATGGATCCCAACGTCGGCTATCGCATCACCGAAATCCCGCACCTGGTGCATGAAGGCAAAGTGAAAGCCTACTACATCATGGGGGAAGATCCCTTGCAGACCGAGGCCGATCTGAGCCTGGTGCGCAGCGCGTTCGAAGCGCTGGAATTTGTGGTGGTGCAAGACATCTTTATGACCAAAACCGCCGAACAGGCGGATGTGATCTTGCCTGCCACCTCCTGGGGCGAACATGGCGGCGTTTTCTCCTGCGCCGATCGCGGGTTCCAGCGTTTCGAAAAAGCCATTGAGCCGCAGTACAACGTCAAGCGCGACTGGGAAATCATCAGCCTGTTGGCCAGCGAAATGGGCTATCCGATGCACTATGAGGATAACCAGCAGATCTGGGACGAAATGCGTGAACTCTGCCCGCTGTTTTACGGCGCCACTTACGAAAAAATGGGCGAGCTCGGTCACGTGCAATGGCCATGCACTTCGCTGGAAAGCCAGGGGACGCCGTACCTGTATCAGGGTAACCAGTTCACAACGCCGTCCGGTAAAGGTCAACTGTTCGCCACCACCTGGCGTGCGCCGGCCGAGATCCCGGATGCAGATTACCCACTGGTGCTCTGTACCGTGCGTGAGGTTGGGCATTACTCCTGTCGTTCGATGACCGGCAACTGTGCCGCCTTGCAAACGCTGGCGGATGAGCCCGGCTTCGTGCAGATCAACCCTCAGGATGCCGCCGCGTTGGGCATTGCCGACCAGCAACTGGTGTGGGTTGCCTCTCGCCGCGGCAAAGTGATCAGCCGAGCCAACTATAACGAGCGTATTAACCTGGGTGCGGTGTATATGACCTACCAGTGGTGGATTGGCGCCTGTAACGAACTGACGCAGGAAAACCTGGATCCGATCTCCAAAACGCCGGAAACCAAATACTGTGCGGTAAAACTGGCGGCGATTACCGACCAGCACTGGGCGGAGAACTATGCGCAGCAAAGCTACAGCGATATGAAAGCTCGCCTGCGCCGCGCCGCAGAAGACGTGATGTAATCCCGTCATACTTGAAGCTGCATCTGTGTTGGCTGCAAGCGCTCACCCCAGTCACTTACTTAAGTAAGCTCCTGGGGATCCCCGCTCTTGCCGCCTTGATGCAACTCCAATTATTTAGGGAATACCAGGGAATAAATTGACAGGAGGCTACGCAGGGTTGTGCCTCCTGATAATTTATAAAAACCCAAAGAGGATAATAAACCATGTCCTATCCGGGGCTGCTGCTGCGTATCAGCGGCAAAGTACAGGGCGTCGGCTTTCGGCCTTTTGTTTGGCAACTGGCCAACCAGCTCAATCTACGTGGCGAAGTCTGGAACGACAGCGCCGGGGTGGAGATTCGGCTGGTGAACCCTGTCGACCTTGAGCTGTTGCTGCATCTGTTGTGCCAGCAGGCGCCACCGTTGGCGCAGATCGACAACATTCAGCAACGGCCCTTTACCTGGCTGAAAAAGCCCGATGATTTTCGCATCCGCGCCAGCCAACGCGGTGCTATGACGACCCAGATTGTTCCCGATGCCGCGACCTGCCCAAAATGTCTGCAGGAAATGAACGATCCGCAGGATCGGCGTTACCGCTACCCTTTTATCAACTGCACGCACTGCGGCCCACGCTTCACCATTATTCGTGCCATGCCTTACGATCGCCCGGCAACCAGCATGGCACCGTTCCCGCTCTGTTCGCCCTGCGCCCAAGAGTACCGTTCGGCGCACGATCGGCGCTTTCATGCCCAACCGGTCGCCTGTAGCGACTGCGGCCCTCGGTTGTTCAGTTTCACCGTTGAGGGACAACCGCAGCATCAGGGGGAAGAAGCTCTGCAGCAGGCGGTAGCCGCATTAGCTGCCGGGCAGATTGTGGCCATCAAAGGGCTGGGCGGTTTTCACCTGGCTTGCGATGCTACCCAGACGGAGGCCGTACAACGCCTGCGGCTTCGCAAACGGCGTCCCGGCAAACCTCTGGCGGTGATGCTGCCGAATATCGACTGGCTGACGTGCTGCACCCGTGGTATTGATCTGGCGCGCGCACAGGCTTTGCTGGCGTCCGCTGCAGCGCCTATCGTGCTGGTGCCCCACTCGTCCCACTCGCCGCTGTCTGAGGCTATCGCCCCGCAGTTGAACGAAGTGGGCCTGATGTTACCCGCCAATCCCCTTCACCATTTACTGATGCAGGAGATACAACGGCCCCTGGTGATGACCTCCGGCAATGCCACCGGCCGAGCTCCGGCATTAACCAATAGCCAGGCTTTGGCTGATTTGGCCGGCATTGCCGACCTGTGGTTGCTGCACGATCGCGAAATCTTGCAGCGCGCCGATGATTCGCTGGTGCGTCTGCTGCCTGAAGGCCATGAAATGCTACGTCGGGCGCGCGGATTTGTTCCGGATGCCCTGCCATTGCCTCCGGGCTTCCCTTCACAGCCTCCGCTATTGGCCGTGGGCGGGGATCGCAAAAATACCTTTTGCCTGCTGCAGGGAAATAAAGCCGTACTCAGTTCACATTTTGGCGACCTGCAACAGGAGGATATTCAGCAACAGTGGCAGCAGGCCATGGCGCATTTTATGGCGTTGTACCATTGCCAGCCACAGCGCTTAGCCAGCGACGCTCATCCGGGTTACGTCAGCCACCAATGGGCCGCCCGACAGAGGCTGCCGGTGACCCCGGTGCTGCACCATCATGCGCATTTGGCCGCGTGCCTGGCCGAACACCATTGGCCACTGGAAGGCGGAGCGGTTATCGGCCTGGCGCTGGATGGGCTGGGGTACGGACAGGACGGCGCGCTGTGGGGCGGCGAATGCCTGTGGGTCGATTACCGCCGCTGTCGTCATCTGGGGGGATTGCCTGCGGTGGCACTGCCCGGCGGCGATCTGGCCGCGCAACAACCCTGGCGCAATCAGTTGGCGCATTTTGCACGCTTCGTGTCTGACTGGCAAAACAGCCCACAGGCCGAACGGCTATTGACGCGCGCCTGGCGCCCCCTGCTCCAAGCCATTAACGCCGGCATCAATGCGCCGCTCGCCTCCTCCTGTGGCCGTCTGTTTGACGCGGCCGCCGCCGCGTTGGGATGTGCGCCCGAACGGCAAAGTTGGGAAGGCGAAGCCGCCAGTATTTTTGAGGCGCTGGCCCACCAAAGTGGCCCTTGCTCTCACCCGGTGACGTTGCCACGTTGCGCAGAGCAGCTCGATTTGGGCGTGTTCTGGCGGCAGTGGCTGGCCTGGCAAGCGCCGGCCGCTCAACGGGCCTGGGCGTTTCATGATGCCCTGGCGCAGGGATTTGCCGGCCTGGCCAAACATTTTGCCGCAGAGCATAACCTCCGGCACGTGGCGTTAAGCGGTGGCGTACTGCACAACCGCCTGTTACGCCAACGGCTGCAGCATCATCTGGCCCCGCTGCACGTGCTGCTGCCACAACGGCTGCCAGCGGGCGATGGAGGGTTGGCATTCGGTCAGGCATTGGTCGCCTGTGCGCAGCATATCCCCATGGCGCGTCTCCCGTTCAAAACCCAACAGGACGTAACATGTTAAACCGCGAGTTTTTCCATACCCATACCCGCGCCTTTTGGCTGTTGTTGACGTTAGTGGCGCTAAACCTGCTGGCGTGGGGGGCGGCCTTTGCTGCCTTTCATCATCACCCGGCACTGATTGCCGCCGCGCTGCTGGCTTACGGTTACGGACTGCGCCATGCGGTGGATGCCGACCACATCGCCGCCATCGATAACGTCACCCGCAAATTGATGCAACAAGGCCAACGCCCGGTTTCCGTCGGGGCCTTCTTCTCCCTGGGGCATTCCAGCATTGTGGTACTGGCCTGCATCGCGATTGCCGCCACCTCATTGGCATTTGGCGATCGCATCGGCTGGTTGCATCAGTATGGCGCCACTTTGGGCACGCTGATCTCCTCGCTGTTCTTACTGGTGATGGCGTTGTTGAACTGGCTGATCTTCCGCGACGTTTACCGCATTTTCCGTCGGGTGAAGCGCGGAGAAACCCTGGTCGAACAGGACGTAGCCCTGCTGGTGAGCGGCAGCGGTGGCATAATGACGCGGCTGTATCGCTTTGCTTTTAATCTGGTAAATAAAAGCTGGCATATGTATTTAGTCGGTTTTTTATTTGGCTTGGGCTTTGATACGGCTACCGAGGTAGGCTTGCTCGGGATCTCCGCGACCGGTGCTACATCCGGCATGTCGGTCTGGTCAATCATGGTGTTCCCGCTGCTGTTTGCCAGCGGCATGGCGTTGATTGACTCACTGGATAATTTTGTGATGGTTGGCGCTTACGGTTGGGCGTTCAATAAACCGATCCGCAAGCTGTATTACAACATGACCATCACCGCCACCAGCGTGGTTATCGCTGTGGTGATCGGCGGGCTGGAAGGCCTGGGGCTGCTGGCCGATAAGCTGGGGCTACAGGGCGGGCTGTGGCGGGGTGTTGAGGTGCTCAATGACAACCTGGGCAGCGTCGGATACGCCGCTATCGTGCTGTTTGTGGTGCTGTGGATCCTGTCCGCGCTCAATTACCGCCGCAAAAATTATGACTCGTTAAGCGTCTAGTCCGCTTACGGCAGCCCGGTCATCCCTGGCTGCCGCCGCATTAAGAGCAGGTTGCTCCCCCCTGGGGCATCGAGGCAGCGTGGAGCGTGCGTCGACCGAGAAGCACGATAATCGTCATCACAACGCCTGCAGCAATGGCGATGCCGAAGCCGGCGCGTGCGCCATAAGCGTCGATGACCAGCCCCGCCAGCGCGGCACCCAGCGCCACGCCAATGCTGATGCCGGTGGTCATCCATGTCAGCCCTTCGGTGAGCCTGGACGGCGGTACCAGGATAGTGCCAAGGTTCATCACGACAACCATGGTGGGTGCAAAGGACATACCGGCCACGAAAATGGTCGCCATCAGAATGTAAACGTCCGCAGACAGGAGCGGCAACACCGACGTTGCCGCCGTTAGCAGCACCCCAATAAAGAACTGACGCTCTATCGGCAAGCTAACCCTGATCGCGCCAAAAGCCAGACCGGCAACCATGGAACCGAGCGCGTAGGCAGCAAGAATCAAACTGGCGGCCGTCGGCCACCCTTGTACGTTGGCGAAAGCGACTACCGCCACATCGATAGATCCGCCAATCACCCCCATGGCTAAAAGTGCCAGCACGATGGTGCCGAGGCCCGGGATACGCAGGGTCGAGCCGCGGTGTTCAGTCGTGTTTTTGATGACTTTGGGCGCCGTCTGTCGTTGCAGAAGAAAAGCCGTGACGCCAATCACCAGCAACACTATCGCGGCGAGGGGCCCGGCTTCGGCGGCAATACCGGTGCTCAAGCCAATAGATAAAGGGGGGCCAATCACGAAGGTCAGCTCTGTCAGCACCGTATCCAGCGAGAAGGCGGTGTGGAGTTGCGGCTTGCCCCGGAAAAGCTGTGTCCATCTCGCTCTTATCATTGCCGGCATGCTTGGCATAGTGCCGGCCAGCACGGCGAGAATACACAGCAACGGGACTGGGGCACGCATATGCGCAGCGGTTATCAATGCCAGCAGCATGGTAATGCTAAACGCGGTGACCCATGGAAGCACCCTGTTCTGGCCTAGCCGATCAACCAACTTCGACACCTGCGGACCCATGAGCGCGTTCGACAGCGTAAATATACCGGCTACCGCACCAGCCAACCAATAGTGACCGCTCTGCTGTACCAACATGGTGATAATACCGATGCCGATCATCGCCTGCGGCAAACGGGCAACCGAGCTCGCAATCACTAACCCCCCGACGCCGGGCGTGGTCAGAAGTTCGCGATAGGGATTAGCCATAACATCTCCAGTTCGTCATTCGGCATCGTGGCGGGATATCCGTATCGATGCCTTGTGCCACAACCACGACGTTGTGGATAAACGGAGCCATGGCGGCTCCGACTGTCATTTCAGCCGGACCATATTGGTTGAAAAAAAACGGAAGTAAAGGCCGATGTTATTGCCCGGAGAGTTTCCGGGCACAAGGTTATCCAAGGGTTGCCCTGGCATGGTTCGGGCATCAAGCCCTATTGGCGGGATAAGTACTCTTCCAGCACCAGCGGATAGCCCTCGGTGGTCGGTTCTACCGGCGTGTTGGCAAAGGCACTGGCTTCGGTGACCCATTTGCGCTGCGGCGGCAGCCCCCAGGGCAGCAACTGCTGGCGTTGATCGGGTGCAAGAATATTGGTTTCCAGCTCAATGTCGATTATCTGATAAGGGGTGTTGTGCAGCTCGATACGATGCCCATCCGGATCCCGCAGATAAACATAGAGGACATGGCCCATGCCGTGCCTGCCCGGCCCGCGTTCAATGCTGCTGCCAAAGCCCAGATTGCCGGCAGTGTCGCAGGCGCGCAGGATCTCTTGCGAATCGGGGATGGTATAACCGAAGTGATGCAGACGCGGGCCGGGGCCATGCAAGTACACCAGATCCTGCGTATTGCCTTTGCGTTGTAAAAATGCGGCCCCCATTCCACCCTCATTGAAATAGATGTCTGTGGCACGGAATCCCAGCTTCGTCATGTAAAATTCGGCTGCCCGCTGTACGTGGGGAGTGTGCAACTGGAAGTGATCCAGCCGCTGGGCGCTGCCGCCACGGTACAGATGCACCTGATGGTGCAAGCGCGGCACCACGGGCATTGAGGCGCACAGTTCGATCAGCGTACCTGTCGGATCGGTGAAATGCAGAGTACGCCCCTGAAACGGCACCTCCGCCCAACAATTCTCCAACCCTTGCCGGTCCAAAAACAGCTTGGCCAACTCCAGATCTTTTTCACGAAAAACACGCAGGCCAACGCGCTCGCAGTGGGGCTCCGCCTTGCTGAGCTTGATAACCAGACTGTGGTGGCAAGCCTCTTCCAGCCCGCGCAAATAGAGCCGGTCCTCTTTCCGATGGGTCAGCACCATGCCGATCACCTGGGTGTAAAACAGCTCACTGGCGGCCAGGTCACGCGAGGTCAGCACCAGATGGCTGGCGCGGGTAATGGAAAATGGCGGATCGTATTCGGTGAGGGGCAATGTGGTCATTGTGATTCCTTACCGGGGCCGGGGCCCCGTTTCCGTGAGATTCAGTAGCACATGATGACGGATTTAAGTTCGGTATAGGACTCGATAAACGCGCTGCCGAACTCGCGGCCAATACCGGAGGCTTTCATCCCGCCGAACGGCACCGCCGGATCCATAATGGTGTGCGAATTTACCCATACCATTCCGGCCTCAATCCGCCGCATCAAATCCATCGCCTTGCTGAAGTCATTGGTCCAGATACTGGCGGACAGGCCATAGGACGAATCATTCATCAAATGCAAGAGTTGCTCTTCATCCTCAAACGGCATAAAGCTCAGCACCCCGGCGAAGGCTTCTTCACGCATCAGCGGATCGTCCTGACCGGTGGCACGGATCACCGTCGGGGTCACATAGAACCCCTCTCCGTCCAGCACCGTACCGCCACTCAGTACCTGGTCATGGCTGTGCGCCTGATCAAACATCGCCTTGATGCGGTTAAAATGCGCCTGGTTAGCCAACGGACCGTACTGCGTGGCTTCGTCCATCGGCGAACCTATTTGCAGCGCCTCGACCCGGGCGATAACCTGCTCGACAATCTCGTCGAAGCGCGACGCATGAATATAAAACCGCTCGGCAGAGGAACAGACCTGCCCCTGATGCACCAGCCCGGCGAGCATAATGCCGTCCACCGCCCGCTGGGTATCGACGTCGGCAAGAAACGCCGCCGGGTTTTTTCCACCCAACTCCAGGGTGATGCGGGTCAAATCGGCTTTTATCGCCGCCTGGCCGATCGCGATACCGGCCGGAACCGAACCGGTGAAACTGACTTTATTGACCCGTGGATGCTCGATCAGCCACTGCCCCACCTGGCGTTCGCCATTGACCACGTTGAACACGCCCGCAGGCACCCCGGCCTGATGGGCCAACTGCGCCAGACGCAGCAGGGTCAAAGGTGCAAACTCACTGGGTTTGACCACGATGCAACACCCGGTGCACAAGGCGGCTGCAATTTTCCAAATGGCGATCATCACCGGGAAATTCCAGGGAATAATGGCCGCCACCACGCCCACCGGCTCGCGGTAAGTCATCGCGGTATATCGCTCGCCGTTAAACGAAGGGATTGACGGCGCAAGGGTTTCACCATGCAGTTTGGTGGCCCAACCGGCGTAATACCGGATGAAAACGCAGGTATGGTCAACCTCGAACAGCCTGGAGGAACCGATCAGCTTACCGTTGGTCAGGGTTTCTAGCTGGGCAATCTCCTCTCTGTGGGCCTCCAGCAGATCGGCAAAGCGTAACAGTATCTGTTGACGCTGGGCCGGTAGGCTTTTTCCCCATTCGCCCTTCAGCGCCCGGTCAGCCGATTGCATCGCCTGCTCCACTTCGTCGGCCGTGGCACCAGCCACGCTGGCGATCGTCTGGCCATTGGCCGGATTGACTACCGGCAAGCGTTGTCCGCCTGCCGCCGGGATCAGTTGTCCATCGATAAACTGCCCATGTTCCTGCGCCAGAAAGGCGGAAACCTGTGGAAGCACTTTGATATCAGCCATCGTAATCCACCTCGTTTGTCGGAAAAGAGTCGTTTAACGCCCTCAGGCGTCGTCAATCACTGGGTTACTCAGGGTGCCGATACCGGCAATCTCAACCTCCACCCGATCCCCCGCTTTCATCCAGACCGGTGGCTGTCGGAATGCGCCAACGCCACCGGGCGTACCGGTCACCAGCACATCGCCGGGCAGCAGATCGGTAAATGCCGAGCAATACTCGATCAGCGCCGGGATCGAGAAAATCAGGTCATCGACAGAGGCTTGTTGCATCACCTGCCCGTTCAGACGGGTTTCCAGCGTTAGCGCACGCGGGTCGGGAATGTCGTCGGCACTGACCAGCCAGGGACCAAATGCCGCGGTGTGGCGGAAGTTTTTACCGGGAGTGAATTGCGAGCTGTGCCGCTGCCAGTCGCGCACGCTGCCGTCGTTGTAGCAGGCGTAACCGGCGATATGCTGCATGGCATCGCGCTGGGCAATGCGGCGCCCCCCTTTACCAATCACCACGGCCAGCTCGCCTTCATAGTCAAATTGAGACGACTCCGGCGGTGCCAGCAGCGGCTGCTGATGCCCGACCTGTGAAGAAGGCAGCCGCAAAAACAGCGTTGGCCGATCGGGTTCCTCCCGGCCGGTTTCCAGCAGGTGCGGGCGGTAATTCAGCCCCACGCAAATAATTTTGTCCGGGTTGGGCACCGGCGGCAACCAACTGACCTCGCTGGCTTTCAGGGTGGCAGGCGCATTCACAAACGGCAGGAACACGTTAAAACTGCCGGCGGCTAACGCGCTGCGCACGTCCGGATAGGGCAATGACTGGCTGCAGTCGACAATCTCGTCGTCTCCGCGCAGCAGGCCATAACCTGCACGCCCCTGGCTAATAAAACTGACGATCTTCATTTGGCCTCCGGCGACGCAGCCGCGCCGTTGAATATGGTGCTGTCGGCCTGGTTGATAATCCGCTGCACGGTGCTTTGATAATGCTGGCTAAGCAGCTCGACGGCGCGGTCGGCATCGCGCGCCAGCACCGCATCCATGATGGCCTGATGCTCACCGTCGACATCGCGTGGTGAATCCATCCCTTCCAGCTCATAACCGAACCGCAGGCGGCGATAGCGCTCCGACTGATCGAACAGCAAGTCGGAAAAGCGCAGCATCCACGGTGAATTGCAGGCCATCAGCAGGCTGCGATGAAAGCTGTAATGGAGCTGGCTCCAGTTTGCCGAGTGATCTTCGTCATCCATGCGCGGGCAGCGCGTCAGTCGGTGAAAGGCGGCGATAATCCCCGCTTCCCATTCGGCATCACCGTTGGCAATCGCTAACCGCAAAGCATGGGTTTCGATCAGTTGTCGATTGGCGGTAATGTCTTTCAGTTCGCTGAGTGATACCTCACTGGCACGAAAACCGCGTTGCTCGTGGGCGGTCACCAGCCCTTCCGTCACCAACCGCGACAGCGCCTCACGCACCAGCCCTGGGCTGATGTCCAATTCACCGGCGATATTACCGATCACCAGTTTGCTGCCCGGCGAGTATTCACCGTTGATAATCCGACGGCGTATCAGCGCCACGGCGGCGCCGCTCAGGCTTTTGAAAGTTCCGTTCTGCAATTGCAGGTTTTCTGTTTGTTTGCTGTTCATTCGCTGTTTTATCTCGCTGTACGGTTATAACAACGCTGGATAGGCGCCGCCGTCCAGGTGCATGTTTTGCCCGGTAATAAATCCGCTCAGGTCGCTGCAAAGGTAAACACAGGCCGCGCCGAATTCGGCAGGCTGGCCCATGCGACCGGCGGGGATCGAGTCAATCTGTCGTTGGCGCGCTTGTTCGAAGGTAATGCCGCTCTGTTTCATCGCCACCTGCGCCATCTGCTGCTGGCGAGGCGTATCAAAACGTTCCGGCAGCAAATTGTTAATGGTGACGTTATCGACAATGCATTCGCGGGACAACCCTTTACAGGCGGCCGTCAGACCGGCGCGGGACGCAGCGGAAAGCGTCATGTGCGCCCGCGGCGTACTGACCATCGCCGAGGTGATATTGATGATGCGGCCAAATTTCCGCTCGCGCATCCCCGGTATCAAGGCGCGGATCAACATCAGCGGTGCCAGCAAATTCCCTTCCAGCGCCGACAGCCAGGTCTGCTCGTCAAACTCAAAGAAATTCCCCGGCGGTGGCCCGGCGTTATTATTGACCAGAATATCGGCATCCGGGCAGGCAGCCAGTAAGGCTTCGCGCCCTTGTAGGGTGGTTATGTCACCGGCGACAGTAAAAACGCGCCCGCCGGTCTCAGCCTTAAGCCGCTGCTGCGCGGCCAGCAGGCGCTCTTCGTCGCGGCCATTAATCCAGACGCTGACCCCTTCTCTAAGCAGGGCTGCGGCACAGGCATAACCCAAACCACTGCTGGAAGCGCATACCAGGGCGCGTTTATCAGCCAGTCTCACATCCATAACCGTTCTCTCCTTCTAGCGAGGCAGCTCATGACTGAGCCGTGCGATGTTGCATAAATGTCATGCTATCGACAAAAAATAGTGACATCAACAAAAAATATTCTTTATATTAAAAAATATATTTTTTCTTCCATCGCAAATTTTCCACCCTCATCTGCACGGAGAGAGCATGAAAGAGAATGAAAGGTACGACTACATTGTGGTCGGCGGTGGTTCTGCCGGTTGCGTGGTTGCCGGTTTGTTGGCGGAAAGAACCTCGGCGCGCATTTTGCTGCTGGAGGCCGGGCCAGAAGACAAAGGGATCTTCATCCGCATGCCGGCCGGATTTCCGGAAATTGTCGGCAAGTTGGTCTGGCCTTATCAAAGCGATGCCGAACCCCATATGGACAATCGGTCGATGAGCGTACCGCAGGGCCGTGTTTTGGGCGGTGGCAGCTCGGTGAATGGACAGCTCTACGTGCGTGGCAATGCCAGGGATTATGACGATTGGGAAACCCAGGACGGCTGTACCGGCTGGGGCTATCGCGATGTGCTGCCCTATTTTATCCGGTCGGAATGCAACCAAAGCCTGCACGACGACTATCACGGCGATAGCGGCCACCTGAAAGTCAGCGACTCCGGTTATCGCCATCCGCTCAGCTACGCCATCGTCAAAGCCGGTCAGGAGCTGGGTTATCCCTATCTCAATGACTTTAACGGCGCCAGCCAGCAAGGCATAGGCTTCTATCAAACTACCACCTATCAGGGGCACCGTTGCAGCACCTCGGTGGCCTATCTGGCACCGGTGCGCCAACACGCGAATCTCCAGGTAATGACCGGCGTCCTGGTTGAGCGCCTGTTGCTGGAGCAGGATCGTGCCACCGGCGTGGTATTTACCGACGCCGAGGGGAAACGCCAACAGGCGCTGGCCAGCCGGGAAGTGGTGTTATGCGCCGGCGCCATCGGGACCCCAAAACTGTTGATGCTGTCCGGCATCGGTCCAGCAGAGCATCTGCGCGAAGTCGGCATCAAACTCCAGGTTGACAGCCCTCTGGTCGGCCAACGCCTGCAGGATCATCTGCATTTTTCGCTGATTGCCAGCCTGCGAAAGCCGATTAGCCTGCTCGGGCAAGACAAAGGCCTGAAGGCATTGGCGAACGGTCTGGAATGGCTGCTGTTCAAACGCGGTATCTGCGCCTCCAACCTGCTGGAGTGCGGCGGTTTTTTCGCCACCGGCGACGACGATCGGCCAGATGTGCAACTGATGGGGCTGGCGGCTTCGGATAACGTCGACGACAAGGGAAAACAGGCGCAAAACCAGCATGCCCTATCCCTCAAGTTGGCGCACCTGCGGCCACAGGCCAGGGGTGAAGTCCGGTTGCGCGACGGTAATCCACGTTCATTACCGCGCATCAGCCTCAACTATATGGGGACACCGGAAGATGTCGCGGCGCAGGTCAGAGCGGTACGTCTGGGCTTGCAACTGTTCCAGGCCCCGGCGTTGGCGTCACTGATTGATCGGGTTCTGTTGCCCGCACCGAATTTGAACAGCGATGAACAGTTGGCGTCGTTCGTGCGTGAGCATGGCAAAACGGAGTATCACCCTACCGGTACCTGCCGCATGGGGGCAGATCCCGCGACTTCCGTGGTGGATCTGGAACTTCGCCTGCGTGGCCTGGCGGGAGTGCGTATCGCTGATGCGTCGATTTTCCCGCGCATCCCGGCAGGCAATACCAATGCACCGACTATCATGGTGGCAGAGCGCGCAGTTGATTTGATGCTGGCCACTTCTCAGGAGCAGGAACATGCATAAAAAACTCACTTTGACCTTTGATAACGGTCCCCATCCCCAGGGAACCCCGCTGGTGCTGAAGACGCTGCAGGAGTTCCGCATTCTGGCCAACTTCTTCCCTATCGGCGAGAAGATATCCGCGCCTGGCGGTGAAGCTCTGGTTAAATCGGTGAAAGACGCCGGTCACCGGGTCGGCATTCATACCCTGACCCACTCTCTGCCGCTGGGGCTGGGAGCTCCGGGTTTTGCCCGTCACGAAATTACCGAAGGCCAGGCCCGACTGAGTCAATACGCCGAGTCTCCGCCGCTGTTTCGCCCCTATGCCGGTAAAGGGATCCTCGGACCGCACGTGTTGAATCAAGAGGCGGTTGAGGTGCTGCAACAGCAAGGATTCAGTCTGGTGTTGTGGAACTCGGTACCGCGGGATTGGGAACTGCCGACCGACGCCTGGGTGGCGCGTGCGCTGGAAGATATCGCCAATCAGCCCTGGACGGTGATGGTGTTGCACGATGCCCGGCCCGAAGCGATGGAGCATCTGGCGCATTTTATTGAAAAAGCGGTGTTGATGGACGTGGAAATCACGCAGCAACTTCCCGATTGGGTAATGCCGATGCAGGCGGGCCAGATCCGGCATCCCTTTTCTGAGTTGATCGCCCCTGTGGCGGAGTAACCGGCAACGACAAGGAGAATCTTTATGCAACAAGAAAACGTGATTGGTGAATTCCGCTATCAACAATATGCGGTCAAGCTACCGTCGCTGCACGATAACCGTGAACAGCGTCGGCATCGGGTGGTGATTGTCGGCGGTGGACCGGTGGGCTTATCGCTGGCGCTGGCATTGGCGAAACAAGGCATCGCTTCATTGGTGGTGGAGAATGATACCCAGGTATGCACCGGCAGCCGGGCGGCGTGCATCTCCCGCCGCAGCCTGGAGATCCTCGACAAACTGGGGCTGGCAGACACCTTTGTCGGTAAGGGGCTCGCCTGGACCCGTGGACGCAGCTTTTATCAGGGCGAGATGGTGATGCAGTTCGACATGCTGGTGGATGATAACCAGCAGTTTCCGGCGATGATCAACCTGCAGCAGTATTATATTGAGCAATTTTTGCTGGACGAGGTGCTGCGCCATGAGGATTTGATCGAACTGCGTTGGGGTACCGAGCTCCAGAGCCTGGTGCATCATGACGAAGGTGTGACATTGTCACTGAATGCTGTCGGGGTCGATTACCAGTCAGAAGCCGACTGGGTGATTGCCTGCGACGGTGGCCGCAGCCGGGTGCGGGAACAAATGGGCCTGCATCTGCAGGGGGATGTGCATCATGGACGCTTCGCCATCATAGATATTGAATTGGAAAGCGAGACCCCGGCAGAACGGCGCGTGTGGTTCGAAACCGCCCTGCGCCCTGGCCCAATGTGGATGCATCGCCAACCGGACAACATCTGGCGCATTGATTACCTGCTGGAAGACGGCGTCAGCGACGAAGAAGGACTGAAGCCGGAAAACGTGCTGCCGGTCGTCGAGAGTTTTCTCGATATGGTCGGTGAAAAAGGGAAATGGCGCCCGATTTGGATCAGCATGTACAACGCCAAAGCGCTGTCGCTGGACAACTATCATCACGACCGGGTGCTGTTCGTCGGTGATGCGGCGCACGTAGTGCCGATTTTCGGCGTACGTGGGCTTAACGGCGGGCTGGACGATGCCTATAACCTCGGCTGGAAGCTGGCCTACGTGCTGAAAGGGTTGGCGCCGCCGTCGCTATTGGCCAGTTACTCCAGCGAACGTCAGAAGGCCTGGCGTGAAAATGCCGGACACGCCAGCCGCAGCGCCGAGTTTATGTGCCCGGCGACCCCGGCCGGCAGCACGCTGCGTAATGCAGTGCTGTCGCTGGCGGCTCGCCACCCGCAGTTTTCCGCGCTGATCAATCCCCGTCAGACCCACAGCATTTGTTACGCGGATTCGCCTTTGAATACCCCGACGGTGACGGCCCCCGCGGCTGTAGGGCCCAAACTCGGCGCGGTATTGCCGGAGTTCCCTCTGTTACTGAATGGTGAGCCAACCCACCTGACTCGATTGCTGGATGCGCGACTCTTCACCCTGCTGCGCTTCCCGGCGCAGGACGCTACCAGCGCGGTGGAAATCAGCGACCATCCGTTGCTGCGCGTGGTCACTCTGGGGCGGCCTGGACAACCGCAGGCTGGCGCTGCCGGATGGGTGGAAGATCCTGATGGACAGGTGCACGCGGCCTACAGCGGGCCCGCCGGCGCGCTTTATCTGATCCGACCGGACGGGCACGTCTGCTGGCGCTGGACGCAGAGCGATGATGTGGACTCTGCTGCCATCGAACAGGCCATCTTGCGGGCCAGCGGCTGGCAGAACGATAACCAAGGAGCAAAAGATGCAGGCTAAATTGACCGAACAGCAGCTCGATGAGCTGTACAGCCAGTTCTATCTGGCCGCCGAGCCGTTTACCGGCGAACCTCTGGCGCTATTTTTGACTCGCCTTAACCTGCTGTTGCTGGACGCATTGGCGAATGAAACGCTGGCGCGGGAACTGATAGCCGAAGCCGCGCGCTTTAAGTTCGACGCAGAGTAGCCCTGCGTTCAGGCAGCCGGCGGGGTGTCCGTGAGTTTCTGCCCCGGCGGTAATCTGGATTGCCGATAATACTCCGCGACAAAATCGACAAAACTGCGAATGTTAACCGGCAGATAGCGCCGGTTAACATAGACCACGTACAGCGATCGATGGCTCCAGGTGTAATCCCTCATTAACCTGATCAACGCGCCGCTGGCCAACGCCTCTCTCACCACGAACTCCGGCTCAAGAATAATGCCTCTGCCCTCCAGCGCGCTGGCCAACAAGGCATCGCCACTGTTGGCTCGCAGCGATCCGCATACTGGCACCTCGATCAGACGCCCCTTCTCATCCAGGTATTCCCATTGTTCCGCACGGGGCAACAGTGAGTAGACCAGACAATTGTGCTCACGCAACGCCTGTGGGTTGTCCGGGGTCCCGTGGTGCTTTAAATAATCGGGAGACGCACATAGTATTCGGGGTATTTCACACAGCTTGCGCGCCACCAGAGACGAATCCGACAGATTGGCCACGCGGATCGCCACATCAATCCCCTGATCGATCAGGTTGATCAACTGGTCGCTGAGGCAGAACTCCACCGACACCCGCGGATAACGACGCTGATAACCGGCCACTATGGTTGCCAGTTCAGCCCGACAATAGGGGTGTGGCGCACTGATGCGCAAGGTGCCTGCGGGCTGCCCCTGGTTGCCCATATAGGCTTCCAACGCCTGGCATTCGCCGGCAATGCGCTGGCTGTATTCGTAACATTCCCGCCCGGCCTCCGTCAGCGTCATCGACCGCGTGGTGCGGTGCAGCAAGCGCACGCCAAAATGCTGTTCCAACTCGGCAATACTCTTGCTCACGCGCGGTCGGGAAAGGTCAAGCGCCTCTGAAGCCGCCGTGAAATTGCCGCCTTTTACCACCGCATTGAATATGCGTAATGCATTCATCATGTCCACATTCACGTCCCTTCAGCACGCTCGTCATTAGCACAATATACGTCATCCATTGGTGCCTGTTCGGCACCAGTGTGATACGGCAAGCCCTCTGGTTGTTCAGCCTGACCACAGCTAGTTTAGCTTTATCCCTCGAAAGAGGATCCCCACAGACTGAAACAAGGACTCCCTATGAGTAGCCAGACGAAAACCTTTGAACAATGGCAGCAGCAGGCAAACGCACTGCAGATCGAAGGGCGTGCCTATATCGACGGTCAGTATCAGGACTCTGCCGACGGTGCCACTTTTGCCGATATCAGCCCGATCGACGGTCGGCTGCTAGCGGCGGTTGCCGACTGCGACGCCGCCACCGTGGATCGAGCCGTTGCGGCGGCGGCCCGAACATTTGCATCCGGAATTTGGCGCGACCAATCGCCGGTACAGCGCAAAAACGCCCTGCTGCGCCTGGCCGATTTGGTCGGTCAGCATCAAGAGGAACTGGCGCTGCTGGAAAGCCTGGACACCGGCAAAACCATCCATGAGTCGCTGGATATGGATATGCAGGACGTGCAGATCGCACTGCGTTATTACGCCGAGGCGATCGACAAGATTGCCGGCGAAATCGCCCCTACCAGCGACAGCTTCCACGGCATGATCACCTACCAGGCCTTGGGTGTGGTAGCGGTGATGACGCCGTGGAACAACCCGCTGATGATTGCCTGCTGGAAGATTGCGCCGGCGCTGGCGATGGGTAACTCGGTGGTGTTCAAACCTTCTGAAAAAGCGCCGTTAACCGGCATCCGCCTGGCGCAGCTGGCGCAACAGGCCGGTATCCCCGATGGCGTATTCAACGTGGTGACCGGCGGGGCTCAGGTCGGACAGGCACTGGCGCTGCACCCCACCGTGCGGGTGATGGCCTTTACCGGTTCCACCCAGGTGGCCAAACAGCTGCTGATTTATGCCGGCCAGTCCAACATGAAACGCACCTACCTCGAAGGCGGCGGTAAGAACGCGCATATCATTTTTGCCGATACGCCAGATTTGGCACGCGCAGCGCGTTTTGCCGCCTTGGGCTTTTGCGCCAATCAGGGGGCGGTCTGTGCCTCAGGGACCCGCCTGCTGGTGCAGTCATCCATCAAGGAGCAGTTTGTCGCGCTGCTGATTGAAGAAGTGAACCGCTGGCAGCCGGGGCATCCACTCGATCCCGCAACCATGATGGGGCCAATGATTGATGCCAGGCATCAGGCCAATGTCCTGCGTTATGTCGACTCCGCGCGTGATGAAGGCGCCAGCATCGTCTGTGGTGGCCATGCGGACGACAGCGTCGTACCGGGTGGGCATTTCTTCTGGCCAACGGTTATCGACAACGCCACCCCGACCATGACCGCGTCGCAAAACGAAATCTTCGGCCCGGTCGCTTCGGTCATCGCGTTTGAAGACGAAACAGACGCCATCCGGTTGGCAAATGACAGCGAATACGGCTTAACCGCCGGCTTCTGGACGCCGGATATCGCCAAAGTTCACCGCGTTGCCCGCCAACTGGAGGCGGGAACCGTCTGGGTCAATCACTTCCTGACCCGCGATATTCTCTCGCCTTTCGGCGGTTTCAAACAGTCAGGCATCGGCCGCGACCTGTCGTTACATGCGATGCGGCAATACGGCGAAATGAAAGCCACCTGGATTGCTCTGAAAGACGTCGACGCTCACTAAGCCCGCGCGTCCAAACCAATAAAAAGGGATCGTCATGAAACAAGATAAACTACAGACCGACGCCGGCCGCCGTCGGTTCATTGCCGCCAGTCTGGCAATGAGCGCTGCAGCCGCACTGCCTTTCTCCGGCTATGCCCGCCAGCCGGCCCCTCGCAGCACCGGGACCGGAAGCGACGACAAAAAATACGACTACATTATAATCGGCGCCGGTTCGGCCGGCTCGGTGGTGACCCGTCGGCTGGTTGATGCAGGATTAAAGGTCCTGCTGCTGGAAGCCGGGCCACGCGACGATATGCCGGCCATTCATAACCCGCCGGAGGCCATGGCGCTGTGGCATTCCGCCGTTGACTGGGGGTTTTCGACTCAACCGCAGATTTACGCCGGCAAACAGGATATTTACTGGCCGCGCGGCAAGACCCTGGGCGGTTCCAGCGCTATTAACGGCATGATGTACGTTCGTGGCCTGCCCTCCGATTACGACAACTGGGCGGCGATGGGGGCCACCGGCTGGAGCTGGAAGGACGTGCTGCCTTATTTCCGCAAAGCGGAAAACTGCAATATCGATGGCTTGTCTAACCTGCATGCTACCGGAGGGCTGCTGCAGGTATCTCGTCCCGCCATGACACCATTGGCCCACGCCTTTGTTGAGGCCGGACAACAGGCCGGATTGCGGCTGGTGCAGGATTACAACAACGGCCAGGATTCCACCGGCGTCAGTTTCCCGCAGTACACCATGACGCCAGACGGCAAACGGGCCAGCGCCTGGGTCTGTTACGGCGATGCCATCCGCGGAGCGGATAACCTGTCGGTGATCACCGAAGCTCGGGTATTGAAGCTGCTTAACCAGGGCGATCACATTACCGGCGTGCACTTTGTACATCGTGGCACCGATTATCGCATCGAGGCCCGTCATGAGGTGCTGCTGTGCGCCGGTTCACTGATGAGCCCTTCCATTCTGCTGCACTCCGGTATCGGCCCGGCCGAGCAGCTGGAGAAAATGGGCATTAAGACCCTGGTCAACCCGCCAGGCGTGGGTGAAAACCTGCACGATCATCTGGTGTGTCCTATGGTTTGGTCTTCGCCGCAGCCGGTGGCCGTCGGTCTGGCCTCCGGCATCGAAGCGCAGATTTTCCATAAGTCAGCCCCGGAGCTTTCAGCGCCGGACACCCAGTCCCTGCTGTTCACCATGCCGTTCATGCCGGGCGTCGCTCAGGGTTACACTGTCACTCCGGGTCTGGTCGCACCGAAAAGTCGTGGCCGTCTCTGGCTCAACTCACGTGACCCGCTGCAAGCCCCACTGATGGATCCGCGAGTCTATTCTGAAAACGAAGATCTTGAGGTCATGACCGACAAGGCCCTGCTGTTGCGTGAAGTGATGAAGCAAACCGCATTGGCACCGTGGCGCGGCAAAGAGATGGGCATGGAGGGTGTGAATAACCGCGATAAAATGCGCGATTACATTCGCCGAATGACGGCTTCCTACCACCATCAGGTCGGTACGGCGCGTATGGGGACCGACAACATGGCAGTGGTTGATCCGCAATTGCGTGTGCACGGTCTGTCTGGTCTGCGCGTGATCGACGCCTCGGTGATGCCGGTCATTCCTACCGGCAACACCAATGCTCCCAGCATTATGATCGGTGAAAAAGCCGCAGACATGATTTTGTCGAGCAAGGCATAACCATGACAACCACCGTATTGATTACGGGTGCCAACAGGGGCCTGGGTCATGAAACCGCCCGGCGTCTTGCCGGGTGCGGGTGGCACGTAGTCCTCGGCGCGCGGGATCCCCTGCGCGGCGAACAGGCCATTCAAGAGCTGGCGCAGCAGGGCCTGCATGCAGAATTGCTGATAATCGATGTGATTTCCGAGGAGTCAGTGCGTCAGGCGGCGGCGGATTTCAGCAAGGTGCACGATCGCCTTGATGTTCTGATCAATAACGCCGGCGTTTCTGGCCCCTGGGGACACCCAAGGGAAACCTGCGCCGTAGCCCTGACGGAAATCTACCAAACCCAGGTTTTTGGCGTAGTTCGCATGATGCAGGCCTTTCTCCCCCTGCTGCAAGCCGCCGCCAACCCCAGAGTGGTGATGGTGTCCAGCTCGCTGGGCTCGTTTCATACCATGACCGGCAAAAGCGGCACCTTCGAGTCCAGAATATTGCAACTGGCCTATCCCTCTTCAAAAGCGGCGCTCAACATGCTGGTAACGCAATACGCCAAGGCGTTACCGAGAATCAAGATTAACGCCGTTAACCCGGGCTTTACCCAAACCGATCTCAACCCTCTGGGTTGCCAGACGATAACCGAGGGTACTGATGCGATCGTGGCCCTGGCCTCCATCGCAAACGATGGCCCAACGGGAGGATTTTTTGATCGTCATGGCGAAATTCCCTGGTAATGCGCCAATGGCACACCCTTTTCCGCTAAAGTCCGTTAATGTCTAAGCAATGCCTTATTTATATTAAGACATTGTTTCAAAATTCCTTCCGCATGTTCCTGGCCTTTGTTTGAAAATTACCTTCAAAATAAACGTATTGGGCCGGTACCCTTACTTTTCTTGAGGAGGTTTTTTGTGCCGTGTCAAGCCCGCAATCGCCCTTAAATCGTGCCATTATTGGCCACAAAACAAGCAATTTATTGATTTTTATTAAAAAAACCATAAATCTCCCCCGGCCAAATAACTATTGAGCCGGGGGGTAAAAAGCCATATATTGGGCCCGTTTTTCTCACGGTAGTTAATTGTTCAATTCAATAATTCAACTAGGGCGTCATTGTTACCCCCAGTTGTAGGAGAGATATGATGACGGATAAAGTCCGTATTGATAATTTCGGTGTGAATTTAGAAAATGTAAATAACGAAACATATTTGGCGCGACAAGCTGAATTTGAATCGAATGTCAGGAGTTACCCCCGTAAATTGCCGTTGGCAATTGCGAAAGCCCAAGGCGTTTGGATCACTGATGTTGAGAATAATCAATATCTTGATTGCCTGGCTGGTGCGGGTACGCTGGCTCTGGGTCATAACCATCCAGACGTCCTCCAAAGCATCCAAAATGTCATTACCAGCGGCTTGCCGTTACATACCCTCGATCTTACAACACCGTTGAAAGATGAGTTTTCTGCCTATTTACTCTCTTTATTACCAGGTCAAGGCCAGGAATACTGCCTGCAGTTCTGTGGCCCTTCGGGCGCAGATGCGGTAGAAGCCGCACTGAAACTGGCGAAAAAGCATACCGGCCGTACCGGCGTGATCAGCTTCTCCGGCGGTTACCACGGCATGACCCATGGCGCACTGGCGGTCACGGGCAACCTGTCGCCAAAAGAAGCCATTAACGGCATGATGCCGGAAGTCCAGTTTATGCCTTACCCGCACGAATACCGCTGCCCGCTCGGCATCGGTGGCGAAGCCGGGGTCAAGGCGCTGACTTACTATTTCGAAAACCTGATCAATGACGTTGAAAGCGGCGTGCGCAAACCTGCGGCGGTCATTCTGGAAGCCGTTCAGGGTGAAGGCGGCGTTAACCCGGCCCCGGTCGAGTGGTTGCAGCGTATTCGCAAAGTCACGCAGGAACACGGCATTTTGCTGATTATCGACGAAGTTCAGGCTGGTTTTGCCCGTACCGGCAAACTGTTCGCCTTTGAACACGCCGGTATTGAGCCGGATATCATCGTGATGTCCAAAGCGGTTGGCGGCGGTTTGCCTCTGGCAGTATTGGGTATCAAGAAACAGTTCGACGCCTGGGAGCCTGGCCACCATACCGGCACTTTCCGCGGCAACCAACTGGCGATGGCTACCGGCCTGACCACCCTGCAACACCTCAAAGATAATCAGGTGGCCGAAAAGGTTGCCGCGCAAGGCGAATGGCTGAAAGCCAAGCTGGCCGAGCTGCAAAAACGTTATCCGGTGATTGGTCACGTGCGTGGTCTGGGTCTGATGATCGGTTTGGAAATTGTGAAACCGAACGAAGCGCAGGATCACATGGGCTGCTACCCGGCTGACGGCCAGCTCTCTGCCCTGCTGCAGAAGAAATGCTTCGAAGCCGGTCTGATCCTGGAGCGCGGCGGCCGTAACGGCTGCGTGCTGCGTCTGCTGCCTTCCCTGCTGATCACTAACGACGAACTGGCTATCTTCCTGGATAAATTTGAACAGGCCCTGTTAGCTGCCGGCATCAAGCCGGTGGATGTGGAGTGAAGTCGATGTCCCGGTTAAACCCGATTCTGGCCGCCTCTGCGCAAAGCACCGAGGCGTACCAGCAAGCGATCGAACAGAGCAGTCAGGCCGTGGTGCAGTGGCTGCAACAACCCGAGATGTATCAGGGGAAAACCGTTGCCGAGCTGCGTGAACGCATCAAGCTTGATTTTACCCCTCAGGGCCTGGGTAACCAGGTCGCTATCGAACGCGCCATTGAGTATTTTTTAAAAGACAGCCTGTCGGTGCATCATCCGCAGTGCGTCGCGCATTTGCATTGCCCTAGCCTGGTGATCAGCCAGGCTGCCGAAGTGTTGATCAACGCCACTAACCAGAGCATGGACTCTTGGGATCAAAGCCCGTCAGCGACCCTCATCGAGATGAAGCTGATTGAATGGTTGCGTACCCAGGTAGGTTACCAGCCTGGCGACGCTGGGGTGTTCACCAGTGGCGGTACCCAGAGCAACCTGATGGGGCTGATGTTGGCGCGCGACGCCTTCTTCGCCAAACAGGGCCACTCTGTGCAGCAGGATGGCCTGGTTGGTAATCTGAGAAAGATTAAAGTGTTATGTTCTGAAAATGCCCACTTCTCGGTGCAAAAGAACATGGCTTTACTCGGCCTGGGTTACCAATCCGTGACGCTGGTGAAAACCGATCAATTCGCACGTATGGATCTGAACGATTTGGCCGAAAAACTGGCGCAGGCCAAGGCCAATGGCGAGCAGATCCTGGCGATCGTCGCCACCGCAGGTACCACGGATGCCGGGGCTATCGACCCGCTGCGCGACATTGCGCAGTTGGCGGCGGAACATCAGATCTGGGTGCATGTCGATGCGGCCTGGGGCGGCGCTTTGCTGCTTTCCGAGAAGTACCGCGACTATCTGGATGGCATTGAATTGGTGGACTCCGTCACGCTGGACTTCCACAAACAATTCTTCCAGACCATCAGCTGCGGTGCTTTCTTGCTGAAAGAAGCCCGTCACTATGAACTGATGCGTTATCAGGCGGCCTACCTGAACTCCGAGTTCGACGAAGCTCAGGGCGTGCCTAACCTGGTGTCCAAATCCTTGCAGACCACCCGCCGTTTTGATGCGTTGAAACTGTGGATGGGCCTGGAAGCTTTGGGGCAGGAGCAATATGCGGCGATCATCGATCATGGCGTAACGCTGGCGCAACAGGTGGCTCACTACATCGGCGATCGGCCGGCGCTGGAACTGGTCATGCAGCCGCAGCTGGCCAGCGTGCTGTTCCGCTACCGTCCGCAGCAGTTAGCCGCTGCCGACGATGCCGCCGTGGCACTGCTGAACCAAAGGATCGGCGATGCGTTGCTGGAATCTGGCCGCGCCAACGTCGGGGTCACCGAGTTTAACGGCGTGACCTGCCTGAAAATGACGTTGTTGAACCCGACGGTCAGCCTGGACGATATCAAAGTCCTGCTGGCGCTGGTGGAAGAAACCGCGCAGCAGTTGCCTGCCGCCTAATCCGCCCGCATAGCCCTAACCGGCAGCCAAAAGCCGATAACATTAGCTTGTTATCGGCTTTTTTGTTGGGCAGGCTTCAAAACCCATTAATATCACCACCAATGAATGACGGCTTCAGTTCACTTATCCGTCCCCCTCGACAAAACAGCGTGATGAGCAAGATTGATGAATCTTATTCATAGTCCCTATGCGCTTTGAAGGGATTATCCCTGCGGGCCTTATCGATAACATAGCCTTGCTGACGCCTGTTCAGAACGCTTAGTGAGCCTACCTAAAACTGGCCTTACTGGTTTTGTTGCGCGGCAGGTTAGATACTTTTATCGAAGAAGGCATCGAGTTTATTTATGGCCTGAACGACATAGTTTGGAACCCAATAGGTTTCAATATGCGTTGCTCCCTCAATAAGAAACAGCTCTTTACTCTTCGCATTGATAGCTTTGGGAAAAGCAGATTCGGTCATGTAAAGCGAATCTGCCCGGGTGCCGGCGATCATCAGAAGGGGTTGATTAATCAAGTCCATATTGCTTTGGGCGTCGAAACTCATCAAGTCAAGCAGGCTGCTCAAAGTATAACGAAATGTGGAATTCGGGTGCGCATGGGTTTTGCCGTAGTACTCAAAACCCTGGCGATAAAGGTCGAATGGGAGCCTGGCAATTTGCTCATCCGTCAGTTTGGCATCGCCCGTATACGTGATTTCACCTGTCGTTGCTTCTTTCGCCCGGGCTAACGAAGCCTGCGTTAAACGTTGCTGAATACTGGAGATTTGCGAATTTTGATAACCGTTGCGACGCACCAGCCCAGAATCAAACATGCTTATCGTTGCCAAGGCTTTAAAACGCTTATCCGTTTGAGCCGCTTTCAGCGAGTAACCGCCACCACCGCAAATACCCAGCAAACCAATACGTTCGGCGTCGACACCGGGATACTGACTAAGGAAGTCGGCCATGCCATGGATATCTTCAATGCGGTTTGCGGGTTTGTCGACACTGCGTGGCAGACCACCACTGGCCCCTTGATAGGCAGCATCCGCAGCGATGGTAATGAAGCCATGCTCTGCCAAGCGCTGTGCGTAGAGTCCGGCAACTTGCTCTTTGACTCCCCCATTAGGGTGGGCAACGACGATAGCCTGATATTTTTTTGCTGGATCGTAATTGGCAGGAATATAGATATTTGCCGCGATCTGAATGCCATGAAGATCGTATTTCACCGGACGAATATTGATCTTGCCCTGAACATTCTCGGTGATAGCTCCTTCATACGCCAAGGTATAAGGGTTTTGTTTGTAGTCTGCCGCGTTAACAGTGACGGAAAATCCTGCCACCGCGACCAGAATCAAGGAATTTAATCTCGTGAACTTCATGATCTCTCCTGAAGATAAATTTTTAAGTGCACCAAAATGCACCGAGTAAATATTTCCACCCCAGCATAGTGAGATGAAACTGACCGTACCATGACCACTTAATAACAATTTTGTCAGTTAGCAGTCATGTTATTACTGAGAAGCCAGGTAATCGCTAACAGTAATGAGCAATAAATCTTCATAAATAAGGAAATGTGAGCAATGCGTTTATTATTGGTCGAGGATGAAGAAAAGACGGCTTCTTATATCAGGCATGCTTTGGCGGAATCAGGCTTTATCGTGGATGTCTCCGCAGAGGGGCCTGAGGGTGTGCACTATGCGCTCGAATATGACTACGACGCCATCATTTTGGATGTCATGCTGCCGGGCATGGATGGTTATCGAGTGCTGGAAAGTATTCGTGCCCGGAAACAAACTCCAATACTGATGCTCTCCGCTCGAGGTTCAGTCGATGAACGTGTGAAAGGTCTTCGTCTGGGGGCGGATGATTATCTGCCAAAGCCCTTCTCACTGATTGAGCTGGTCGCCCGTATTCAGGCTTTAGTACGTCGCTGGGGGAATGACGGATTAGATATTACGCAATTGCAGCTCCACGATCTGCATATTGATATTCTGGCTCGCCGGGTGTTTCGGGGGGATATTCGGCTGGAACTGAGTACCAAAGAGTTTTCTTTGCTCAGTTTACTGGCTCGTCATCAAGGTGAAATAATGTCGAAGATGATGATTGCCGAGCAGGTCTGGGATATGAATTTCGACAGTGATGCCAACGTGGTTGAAGTGGCAATAAAACGGTTGCGGGCAAAAATTGATGCGCCCTTTGAGGTTAAACTATTACACACTGTTCGTGGTATGGGTTATATCCTTGAAGTCAGAGGCTAATCCGGCACAGAGAAAAATACTTTACGTCGTAGCTGACAATATTGTCAGGAAATGGTCAGCCTGAAGACATGTGTCGCTGATTAAAATCATTGAAAACCGCGTTGGTTTTATTTTAACTGAGGGATACATTCATATGTTAAATGCACCCCGCGTTATCGGGCTGATATTTGGTCTTATTACCTTTAATTCTGTCGCACAGGAACCGAGCCCCACCGCGACTGTCGCAGCGGCTGGAAGCCAAAAAGCCTTTTTGGGGCCGCAAGAAAACTTTACCGGGCGTGTCCGCGTTGATCCACTTTTCACCGCGGATAAACAAATTAACGTCTCCGCTGCCTACGTCACCTTCGAGCCGGGTGCACATTCGGCCTGGCACACTCATCCCGCAGGTCAGCGGCTGATTGTCACCTCTGGAGTGGGTTTGACCCAGCAGGAAGGCCAACCGATACAGATTATCCGCCCCGGCGATGTGGTGTCGTGCCCTGCCGGCGTTAAACACTGGCATGGCGCAACCCCGGACAGTGCGATGACGCATCTGGCAGTGACCGGTAACGTGGCGGGCAGTAATGTTGAATGGATGGAGAAAGTTACTGATGAACAATACCACGCGCGTTAAAACGTTGACCGCCGCTGCGTTATTGCTTTTTGGCTTTAACCTGACGGCATTTGGCACATCTGCAAAACAAGGAACATCAGAGATGCATCAGCCGCAGGCTGTTTCAAAAACCCTCTCCGCTCGCCAGCAAAGCATTCCATTAATCGCGGCATTTATGGCGACCAGTAATATGGAAAAACTGAATACCTTGCTTAACCAGGGGCTGGATTCAGGGCTATCGGTAAACGAAACCAAAGAAATTCTCGTTCAACTGTACGCCTATACCGGATTCCCCCGCAGCCTCAACGCTCTGAATGAGTTAATGAAATTAGTAGAAGCACGTAAACAACGTGGCATAAACGACATTCAAGGAAAAGAACCTGCCAACAAAATTCCCGTGGGCGATGCGCTTCGTCAGGCCGGTATCGCTAACCAGACCCAAATTTCCGGTGGGCCGGTACACGGGCCACTTTTCGAATTTGCACCCGTCATCAATCAGTTCCTGCAGACGCATTTATTTGGCGATATTTTTGCTCGGGACAATTTGGACTGGCAGAGTCGCGAATTGGCAACCGTAGGCGCATTGGCTGCCACGCCTGGTGTAGAAACCCAGTTGCTCTCTCATATGCGCGCCAGTCTGAGAGTAGGATTGAGCAAAGAGCAACTTCGACAACTGGTGCAGATACTGCACGAAAACGGTGAGCCCGGCATGGCGGCCCGTGCCGAACAGGCATTGAAACTGGCACTGGACCACGTCGGATAAACGCCGTTTAAAACTAGCGCGGCGGTAATATGAAACAAAGGAGTTATTTTGAAGACAATATTAAAAACATGGGCCTTATGCGCCATGGTCGGCAGTTTCATTTCCCCATACGTTAATGCGGAACCTCTGGTTATTCGTGAGCAAGGCAGCTTCGCGGCTGGAGGGTCTGTGGCCACAGCTCCAGGGCACTTCGATGCCCAGAAGCCCTTGGTTCCCGCGGGGCAAACTTATCATGGCGATCATGCTGCTGTTTTCTATCAAATTCCTGAGCATCCCCATAAATATCCGATAATCATGCTTCACGGTGCGGGGCAATCCTCACGCACCTGGCAAAGCACGCCGGATGGGCGAGAAGGATTTCAGACTATTTTCTTACGTCGCGGTTTTTCGACCTATTTAGTCGATCAGCCACGCCGTGGTAATGCAGGACGCAGCATGGTCGAAGCCGCTTTGGCACCGAAAGCCGATGAGCAGCTGTGGTTCAATCAGTTTCGAGTCGGCATCTGGCCGGACTACTTCAAAGGAGTTCAGTTCCCGCAAGATAAGGCCGCATTAAACCAATATTTCCGCCAGATGACGCCCAACACCGGACCGTTTGACAGTAACGTCATTTCTGACGCCATGTCGGCAGTGGTCGATAAAATCGGCCCTGCAATCCTGTTCACTCACTCCCAGGGGGGCGGTCCAGGATGGTACACCGCAATGAAAAATCCCAAGGTGAAAGCGATTGTTGCCTTTGAGCCGGGTAGCGGCTTCGTTTTCCCTGAGAGTGAATTACCTGCACCGATGCCCAGTGCTTTCGATACACTAAAAGGCGAGCCGGTAAACAGGACGCAATTTGCCGCCCTGACTAAAATCCCAATCCTGATTTTTTATGGGGATAACATTCCTGACAAACCGGTCGCAATGCCGGCGCAGGACAGTTGGAGAGTCAGGTTGGCGATGGCTCGCCGGTGGCAAGACGTAGTAAACAAACACGGTGGCGATGTCACCGTCATCCACCTGCCCGAGATCGGTATTAAAGGAAATACGCACTTCCCCTTTTCGGATCTGAACAATGTTCAAATCGCCGATCAGGTCAGTAAATTCCTGCAGGAAAAGCATCTTCAGTAATCTGTCACCGTCGCAGCAAGGTTCGATTAATGAACCTTGCTGATTAACCCTATCCATTTACCCCCTCTAATCAAATAAATCACGCTGCGCTATGCTTTCCTCACACAAAAGCAGAAGGACAACGACATGCAAACAGTGAAGCTGAACAACGGGGTCGAAATGCCCAAACTGGGTTTTGGTGTCTTCCAGATGACGGACGCCAAGGAATGTGAACGCGCCGTTATCGACGCCATTGAGTCCGGCTATCGTCTGATTGATACCGCCGCCTCCTATCAAAATGAAACCCAGGTGGGCAATGCCCTTAAGCAAAGCGGTGTGGAGCGTGAAGCGCTGTTTGTAACCACCAAGTTGTGGTTGCAGGACACCCACTATGCAGGGGCGAAGGCGCAGTTTGAACGCTCGTTAAACCGCCTGCAGCTTGACTACGTGGATCTCTATTTGATCCACCAGCCCTATGGCGATGTTCATGGCGCATGGCGGGCGATGGAAGAGTTACACCAGGCAGGGAAAATCCGTGCTATTGGCGTCAGCAACTTTCATCCGGATCGGCTCGCGGATCTGATCGCATTCAACAACGTCGTTCCGGCGGTTAACCAGATTGAAGTGAATCCCTTTAATCAGCAACTGCATGCGGTGCCGTGGATGAAAAGTCGGGGAATTCAGCCCGAAGCGTGGGCACCGTTCGCTGAAGGGAAAAATGGCCTGTTTCAGCACCCGTTATTAACCGCTATGGGCGAAAAACGGGGTAAGAGTGTGGGCCAGGTGGTTCTGCGCTGGATTTATCAACGCGATATCATCTCGTTGGCAAAATCTGTCCGCAGGGAACGAATGGAAGAGAACATCAATATTCTGGACTTCGAGCTCAGCGAAGAGGAAATGGAGAAAATTACCGCTTTGGATACGGCAACCAGCGCCTTCTTCTCTCATCGCGATCCCGCCATGGTGGAGTGGCTGACGGGCCGTAAACTTGATGTTTAGGTGAGCCACGGCCGGCGCAGCACTAAGGGTGTCCGGCCAAACCCCATTAATGGCGCAGCGCATCGATCAACAAGGCAAACGCCGGGGGATGTTGCCTCCGGCTGGGATAATAGAGGTAGTAACCGGGAAATGTCGGACACCATTCATCCAGGATCTGGATAAGCTCCCCTGATTTGACTTCGTTTTGGATCATATCTTCGGGTACGCAGGCGATACCAAACCCTGACGATGCCGCGTCGATCCTCTCTGCCAACAGATTAAATGTCAGTTGCCCTTCCACTTTCACACGCAGCGGCTTACCGTCTTTCTCAAACTCCCAGTGGTATAAACCGCCGGCGGTAGGAAGCCGCATGTTGATGCAACGATGTTGCTGCAACTCGTGGGGCGTCTGCGGGATCCCGTGCTCGGCAAAGTAACTCGGCGCCCCCACAACCACCATTCGCATGTCCGGTCCGATTTTTACGGCAATCATGTCCTTATCTACGCTTTCCCCAAGGCGAATACCTGCATCGAAACGCCCTTCCACGATGTCAACGAACCCATTATCCACCACCAGTTCGATATTGATTTCCGGGTATTCCAAGAGAAAAGGTTTTAGCTTCGGCCACAGCAGGCATCGCGCTGCATGCTCCCCGGCGGAAAGTCTGATATTGCCCGAAGCGGTGCCATTTGGTTGGAGCAGGATTTCAAGTTCATGCTCAAGATCGGCAAGACGTGGCTCGAGACAGGCGATTAACTTCTCCCCAACCTCCGTTGGGGCGACGCTGCGGGTGGTTCGGGTCAGAAGACGCGTATTTAAACGTTGTTCTAATGCCTTCACCGCATGGCTCAATGCCGACTGAGAAACCCCCAGCTTAGCCGCCGCTTTGGTAAAGCTTTTCTCTCTGGCAACCACCAGGAAAATTTGCAGCTCATTGAAGTTTTCTTTCAACATGAGGTATTTCCTTAACGCATTGAGTAATGGCAGATAAAACTAATGACAACGCGCGATCTACGCAATCATTTTAGCCCGAAATGTCCAGCCAATTAGCGGCAAGATGCGTGAGTCATCGCAACCCCCAATCCCCGGTATGCGCCAATGAGCAGCATGGTCTGTTGCTGTTTTGGCGGTGTTTGCATGCATGAAAGTATTCCTCTGTGTTTCCGTTGTCATGTGCGGTAAAAAATATAACTATGCTAAATAGATTACGGAAGACGCAGCATTTGTACTAATCACCTGCATCGGACGCCTCTCCTATCAATAAACCAGGATCCCCGACATGTCAGAACCCGATCTCAATTTACTGATTGCGCTCGATGCGTTGCTTACGCTCGGCAGCGTGGCCGAAGCTGCACGCCGCCTAAACCTCAGCGCTTCGGCCATGAGCCGCACGCTTGGCCGCTTGCGGGCAGTCACCGGAGATCCTTTACTGGTAAGGGCCGGCCGCAATATGGTGCTCACTCCCTATGCCGAAGAGATTCGTGAACGTACGCAAAACACCGTATTTGAGGCGCGTTCGATACTGCGCCCCTCGGTTTCAGAACTGAGTTTATCAACGTTGGAACGCACATTTACCCTGCGCGCCAACGAGGGCTTTGTCGAAGCATTCGGCGCCGCACTGATCTCCGCCGTGGCAACGGCAGCCCCGTTGGTGAGACTCTGTTTTGCGCCCAAACCGGAAAAAAACTCCCGCCATTTGCGTGAGGGACGGGTTGATTTGGAAATCGGCGTTTTGGGGGATATGGGGCCGGAAATTCGCTTGCAGGCACTGTTCCGCGACCGATTTGTCGCGGTGGTCAGAAAGGGCCATCCGTTGGAGCAGAAAGCCGACATCACCGCGCGGGCCTATGCCGACTGTGGCCATGTGGTCGCATCACGCCGTGGGCTGGTCACCGGCCCGGTAGATCAGGGATTGGCTGAATTGGGGTTGGAGCGAAAAATAGCCGCCGTGGTGCCGAGTTTTCCCGCCGCGCTGGCGGTGGCTCAGGCGTCCGATCTGGTGGCATTGGTCCCTGCTTCTTTCCTGATCAATCAACCGCTGGGCACTGCGCTTTATATGTTTGAACTGCCGGTAAAAACCCAAAGCATCACCGTTTCACAGATGTGGCACCCGCGTTTGGAGGCCGATCCTGCCCACCGTTGGCTGCGGCAATGGGTGTTGAAGGTGGTTCAACAACGTTTTGCCACGCTAAATAACTGAAAGCACTGTGCCGGCAGATATTCTAGCCTTAATTTTCATCGCGTCGGAAGTTTGAGTCAGGTATCACGATAACCACCCCTTTTCTTCTGTATTCTTTGCTAAGGAATCTATTTTATCGGGAGATTAGGTGACATGAAAAAAACAGTTATATTCACCATGATGGCGCTGGGCAGCCTTATCGCCAACGCGCAGGCGAGCGACAAACTAGCTGGTAATGAAATACTTGCCGTTCAAAAAGGCGGCGTGCCAGACAAGGTTTTCACGCAGGATAAACCGCATTTGAAGATAGCCACCTATAACATCGGTAAAAATGAAGCCTCCTCTGCCGTCTCCGATTTCACTGCACTTAATTCGGCCATTAAAAGAATAGATGCGGATATCATCGCCATTCAGGAAGTGGACAATAAGACCCAGCGCAGTCAAAAACTCGATCAGCTTAAAAAAATCGCTGATGCCAATAAAATGCATTATGCCTTTGGCAAAGCGCTTGATTTCGATGGCGGCGAGTATGGGGTAGGACTGCTTTCCAAATATAAAATTCTACATTCGCAGGTGGTGAAATTACCCTCGGGTGATGCCGAACAGCGCGTCACATTACTGGCGCAAGTTGAGGTTCCCGGATTTGATTCAGCGCCAATCATCATGGTCACCCATCTCGACTGGCAAAAAGATCCGGCAATACGCACTGAACAAGCACGCTACCTGTTGGATTTGAGTATTGGCGATGCCGCATCTGATTTCAAAGATATGGCTTCCTCGATTAAGATCCTCGCCGGCGATTTCAACTCGACTCAAGATGAACAGCCATTGAAAGAAATACGCTATTTTTTCAATGAAGTTGCGAAAGATGGAGCCGATACTCGCAGTTGGCCAGCGGTTAATCCCGCTATTGATATAGACCATATCTTCACATTTAAGGGGCAAAAGTGGAACGTGAAGAATCTGGCTATCCCACATAATTCGCCTGAATTTACCTGGTCAACGGCAAGCGATCACCTGCCGGTTATTGCCGAGCTTGAGCTTTCAGAACAGTAAGGCCAATGAGGAAGCCAGTCACAGGCTTCCTCACTGTTTTTTACCCATCATGGTCCTTGCTGGCCTCAGACGCGAACCACCAGTTTGCCCTGAGCACGGTCATTCTCGATCATGCGGTGAGCGTTGGCGACATCGTCAAAGTCGAAGGTTTTCACCCGCAGCGACGGCATGGCCTGGTCCGCTACCTGTTGAGCAATCCACTTCAGCGGCGAATCGGCCAAAGGCAGCGCTGCGGTGCCAAGCAACCCACTGCCAAAGAAGGTCAAGCGTGTTGCATTGGGAAGATCGTTCATCAGATGCAGATTATCCAACACCGGTGCCCCGCCCAGCAGGCCTATTACCACTGCGGTACCAAAAGGTTTGAGCGCATTGAGGCTATCGCGCACCGTGGCGGCGCCAACCACCTCAAGGGCCACATCTACGCCTTCCGGCGCTACACCCCGTATTTGGTCTGCAATTTCACCGGTATCAATCACCACCGCATCTGCGCCAATGGCGGTCAGCCGGGCTGCGTTACTGGCCGAGCGGGTGGTGGCGATAACCCGCTGTCCACGCGCCTTGGCATAGGCCACGGCAGCCTGACCCACCGAAGAGGTCGCGCCGCGCACCAGCACCGTCTGCCCCGGTACGTTGTCGATTAAGCGGCCCAGAGCCCCCCATACGGTAAGATAGCTCTCCGGCAATGCGGCAAGTTCTTCCCATGAAAGGCTGATGCCGTCCAAATCGATGACGTTGCTGCGTAACACCGTGACCTCCTCGGCGTAGCTGCCGTTGCGGGTGAACTGCAATCCCCCCATGGCGGTGGCCACATGCTGCCCGGTGCGAAACAGTCCTGAAGCATCCTCAATCACTTCGCCTACGGCTTCAATCCCAGGCACAACCTGTCCGGCGATCGGGCCCATTTTACCGGCACGGCGGTAAATTTCGGCGCGGTTAAGACCAAACGCCCGTACCCGAATGCGAACTTCATCCGCCTTTGGCGCGACAGAAGGAATATCGCGCAGTTGCAAAACGTCCGGGCCGCCAACTTGTTCAATCACATAAGCTTTCATAACCGTTCTCCAGTTCAACAGTGAGTTAATCAACGAGCTATCTCGCCGATAGGTTGAACTGTATAGATTCCAATATTGATGGGGAATACACGAAAATGGTAACGTCAATCTCATAAATGAGAGGAGTGTCGTATGGACTTCAACGCAACCAAAATGTTTGTCTCAGTCGTACAAGCAGGCAGTCTTTCGGCCGCCGCCGACAAGACCCATGTGCCGCTCCCTACCCTGAGCCGGCGCATACGTGAGCTGGAGCGCGAACTTGACGTGCAGTTGCTGGAGCGTTCGCCGCGCGGTATCAAGCTGACTGAAGCCGGCAGCCGTTTATATGAACATGCCAGCCGCGGGGTGGAAGCTCTGAACGAAGCTCAGCAGGCCGTGATGAACGATGAAACCCGGCTTAAAGGCCGCCTGCGTCTGTCGATGCCCCCCAACTTTGATCCCTGGTGGGACTTGCTGGGGGCTTTCCAGCAACGGTTTCCCGAAATCAGCGTTAGCGTATTTTCAACGGAACGGCGGATCGATCTGGTACAGGATGGCATTGACGTTTCGCTCCGCGTCGGCACCATCGTGCATGAGTCTATGGTGGCACGACAAATGCTGAAGTATCGGCATCTACTGGTTGCTGCGCCGTCATTACTGGCGCAGTTTGGCCAACCTGCCAGCGTGGAGGATTTGCATCGCTACCCTTGCGCGAGCTGGGCGGCGGACTCCAGCGCCCGTGGCCTCTGGCGGCTGGGCCATCAGGTGTTTGAGCCGAAGGCGGTACTGGTGGCGAACGATTACGCACTTTTACGCAGCAGAGCCGTCGCGGGTCAGGCGGTCACTGAGTTACCGCCCTTTATGGCGAACAAGGAGATCGCCGCCGGCCGTTTGTGCGCAGTCTTACCTTCTCACCCGTTGCCAGAACAAACGCTTAGCTTGCTCTATCCATCACAACGGCATCCCTCGCGACTGGTGCGGGCGTATCTCGATTTCTGTCAGGAACAGCTGACAACCTACCTGAGCGCGAATGTTGAATAAGCCAGATAGCGGCGAGGTTGGACGATAAAATTCACAGGTGATTGATAGCGGGAAATTTAGCAGAGGACGGCGTTTTTTGGGATTTTCCGCTTTAAGATTAATAATGCTTTAATAGTGCCCACTATGCAGTACAGTAAAACGATGACGCCCAATCAATCGAAGCACTGCATAGTGGAATACTAATGTTAACGTAATGAGTTAATTTCTATAACCTTATGTAACTAAAGAAACTGAAAAGTAACCTGATAATCCTTTCTCGTTGCCAGAGCAAAAATATAAAAGCGACTGGGTTATATTCTCTCTGTATAACACTCGTCCTTTTTACTTCCAGCAAACGCCTCAGGGTTTATAAATTAGTCAATAACCGCATCATTAACGCACAGCTTTAATCCAGAAAACGCGAGCGTATGCCCCATCCCATTCAACAATGATGCAGGGGCTATTAAAGGCTTTCGCCATTGCTTCTGTGTAAGGCGGTGCCTCATCCTGTCTTCACGCAATAAATAATAACTGCGGCAGTTCAGCAGATACGGCTGGCGTATGTGGCTGCTACCTTCCTTTAAATAACCAGGCATCACAAATTTTGCGCGGGGGTACCTTGCGGGCTTGGGGAGTTGCTGGACGCCTAAGCCGCGTTCTCTCCAGGATGGAGCACGCTGCCCTGCAGTTGTTGCAATTCGGGCTAAGAATTTAGTTAGCAGGCAACATATCCTTAACTTTATAATGAATCAAATGGTACAATATCGACATTCCATCGTTTGATTTACGCTCTGCTTTCACCCCACCAGGGAACGGTACGGACGCGATCATTCGAGGTAAACATGAAGAAAAACATTATCTTGGAGTCTTTCAGACATGCCTGAATCAAATGCCCGTCCGGGTATAAAACTTAAACTATGGTGTTGTTTATTAGGGATAATCCTTACCGCTGTCGGCCTATTCTTCGCCATCGCTGGCGGTAAGCTGGTTTCGCTGGGGGGCAGCAGCTACTTCCTGATTGCCGGTATCGTAACTCTGCTTTCCGCCGTGCAATTCTTCCGTCGCAAATCTTCGGCCGTGCCGCTATTCCTGCTGGTGTTTGTCGGCACGCTGGTTTGGTCGGTGGTTGATGCCGGTTTCGATTTCTGGCCATTGGTTTCGCGGCTGATGGTCCCTGCCGGTTTGATGCTGTTGGCCTTCCTGAGCTGGCCGGCCCTGCGTAAGCCAGAAGGCAAAACGCCGTTGGCAAAATTGTCTTACCTGCTAAGTGCGGTATTGGCCGTTGGCATGGTCGGCACCTTTGTGCAGATGTTCCAGCCACACCCTACCGTGGCTTTCAGCGGTGAGCCGTTGCCGCTGATCCCAGTGGACAAAAGCAAACAACAAAAAGATTGGGATAACTACGGCAATACCCCGGGTGGCAGCCGCTTCGTGGCGCTGGACCAAATCACCCGCGACAACGTGAAAGACCTGAAGGTCGCCTGGACCTTCCACACCGGCGATACTCCGTTGAGTCCGGATGGCAACGGCGCTGAAGATCAGCAAACGCCGTTGCAAATCGGCAACCGTATCTTCCTGTGTACGCCGCATAACAACGTGATTGCCGTCGATGCCGACAGCGGTAAAGAGATCTGGAAACGTGAAATCAACGCGAAATCCCAGGTCTGGAACCGTTGTCGCGGCCTGGCCTACTTTGATGTTGCCAAGCCCCTGCAACAACCGACCGTACCCGGCTCTACGCCCGCTACACCGGTCACCCTGGCTGCGGGCGACAGTTGCCAGCGCCGTATTCTGATGAATACCATCGATGCGCGCCTGGTGGCAATCAACGCCGATAACGGTGAATTCTGTCAGAACTTTGGCAACCAGGGCGTGGTTGATCTGAAAGTCGGTCTGGGCGATGCGGCCGATCCGAAATATCAGCTGACTTCCGCACCCACCCTGGCGGGTACCACCGTTGTCGTCGGCGGCCGCGTAGCCGATAACGTACAAACGGATATGCCTGGCGGCGTGCTGCGCGGTTTCGACGTGATCACCGGCGCGATGCGCTGGGCGTTCGACCCGGGTAATCAGGATCCAAACTCGGCCTTAAAACCCGGCCAGACCTTTGTACGCAGCACCCCAAATTCCTGGGCACCGATGTCCTATGACCCGGCGATGAACACCGTGTTCCTGCCAATGGGCAGCTCCTCGGTGGATCTGTGGGGCGCTAACCGTAACGCGTTGGATCACAAATACGGCGCTTCCATCCTGGCGTTGGACGCCACCACCGGTAAAGAGAAATGGGTTTATCAGACCGTTCATAACGACCTGTGGGATTTCGACCTGCCGATGCAGCCTAGCCTGATCGACTTCCCAATGAAGGACGGTACCACCAAACCGGCCCTGGTCATTGGTGCCAAAACCGGTCAGATCTTCGTGTTGGATCGCCATACCGGGAAGCCTTTGACCGAAGTGAAAGAGCTGCCGGTGAAAACCCGCACCATCCCCGGTGAGCAATACTCCGCCACTCAACCTTTCTCTGTCGGCATGCCACAAATTGGCGCTGAAAAACTGATTGAGTCCGACATGTGGGGCGCTACGCCGTTTGATCAGCTGATGTGTCGCATCAGCTTTAAATCCATGCGCTATGACGGCCTGTTTACCGCACCGGACACCGATATTTCACTCAGTTTCCCAGGCTCTCTGGGCGGCATGAACTGGGGTGGCCTGTCGACCGATCCGAACAACCATTACATCTTCGCCAACGACATGCGTTTGGGCCTGTGGGTACAAATGATCCCGCAAAAAACCGATGCCAATACCCCGGCCAGCAATGGCGGTGAATCGGTCAATGCCGGTATGGGTGCGGTACCGTTAAAAGGCACGCCTTACGGCGTGAACAAAAATCGTTTCATGTCACCTCTGGGCATTCCTTGCCAGAAACCACCGTTTGGTACCCTGTCGGCGATCGATCTGAAAACGCAGAAAGTGGTGTGGCAAGTGCCGGCCGGTACGGTTCAGGATACCGGGCCTTTCGGTATCAAAATGCGTGCACCAATGCCGGTGGGCATGCCGACGCTCGGCGGCACGCTGGCGACTCAGGGCGGCCTGGTATTCATTGCCGGTACTCAGGATTACTACCTACGGGCCTTTGACTCCTCCACCGGTAAAGAAGTGTGGAAAGCGCGCCTGCCTGTCGGCAGCGGCGGCACGCCAATGAGTTATGTTTCACCGACAACCGGTAAACAGTACATCGTGATTTCCGCCGGTGGCGCTCGTCAGTCGCCGGACCGTGGCGATTACGTCATTGCCTATGCACTTGATAAATAAATCTAACCATAGGTTATGATCGCAGCCCCCGCCTCACCGCGGGGGCTTTTTTATATTCCCAGGCAACGGTCTAATAGCCGAGACTTCATTAAGCTGGCCCATTAAAAGGCGGAAATACGAGAGTATTCCTAATGTGTTAACCGACTTTATATCTCATTCTCTCTGGCGGCTTTTTATTGCGCAGAAACGGCTATTGAATATTTCCACCCGCAGGCTTTTTATTAGCTAGCATAAAAGACAGGTGGTTTTCAGAGGAAATGACGAATGAGTGTTCTACCCGAGCGCAGTGATGAAAAACCGCCTGTGGATATGGCTAATGAAATTTTTAATGGTTTACCTAATCTCATTGGCATGGGTAATAGTCTCGGGGGACATTTCAATAAGCTTTGGTGTGAATATACCGGCCTCTCCTCATTTGATAATCCAGGCGCTTGCTGGTTGAAAGCCCTGCACCCTGCCGAATATCCTCTTATCGAATCGCTATGGCAGCAGGCGATTGCCACGGCGACCTCTTTCGTTAATGAAGTTCGCCTGCGACAGTACAACGGCGAGTACCGCTGGTTTTTACTGTCTTTCGGCGCGAAGAAAAAGCCTGATAGCGAGGAAACAGATTGGTATCTGAGCGGCACCGATATCCATGATTCCGTATTGGAAAAACAGCGAATTACCACCACGCTGGCCGCGCAGAAAAACATGCTTGATGCCAGCGTCGACTGCATCAAGGTCATCAATAATGACGGCACGCTGCTGCACATCAACAGAGCCGGCAGCGTCGCGCTGGGCATCGATGAGCACCAACCGCAATTTGGCATGCCCTGGCTGAATCTGCTGCAACCCGAAGTGCGCTCGCGCGGCAAAAAAGCGCTGCGTAAAGTGCTAACCGGTAAAAACGCCCGCTTCGCCGGCCTTAGCGCCACGCCTGACGGCAAGCTGCAGCACTGGGACAATATTCTCAGTCCGGTCTTCGATAACGAGGATCGAATAGAAAATATATTGTGCGTCTCGCGCGACGTTAGCTCTCAGCGAATAGCTGAAAAACGTTTGCTGATCGCCAGTCAGTATGACGAATTGACCGGTTTGCCCAACAGACGCTTATTCAAGAAAAGATTAAAGCAGGAAATGAAGCGAGCCCTGAGCAGCAATAAATCGCTCGGGTTGATTTTGCTGGACCTGGACCATTTTAAGCTGGTTAACGACACCCTAGGGCACGCTGCCGGCGATCATCTGCTGCGCGTGTTGTCCCGTCGGCTGACGGCTTATTTAAATCCGAACTCGTTCGTTTCCCGCCTGGGCGGCGACGAGTTTGCGATTGTGATCGGCGACGTCGAAAACGAGCAGGATATTTACAAAATCGCCAATACCTTTCTGTTGCAGCTGGAGTCACCCATTACCCATGGCGGCAAGGCGTTGCATTGCGGCATGAGTATCGGCTGCGCCCTCTATCCTCAGGATGCCCGCGACGCCTCGGAATTGATGAAATGCGCCGATACCGCGTTGTACGAACTCAAGGACGGCGGCCGGGGCGGCGTGTACATGTTTAATCCACAGATGATGGATAAGGCCAAAGAGCGTGCCGCGCAGCTTAATCACGCACGGCAGATAGTTCGCGATAATCAAATCCGCCCCAGTTACCAACCCAAGGTCAGCCTGGCAACCGGTGCCATTGTGGGCTTTGAGGCGCTGCTGCGCTGGTATTGTCCGCATCATGGTATGAAGATGCCAGATACCGTCGTCGAAGCATTCAACGATTACGAATTGGCAACCAAGATCAGCGAAACCATGCAGATGAAGGTTTTTGCCGATATCGCCACTTGGATCGCGTCTGGCGTGGAGGTGTTGCCGGTGTCTTTGAACGCCGCACCTATCGAATTTTTACGTGATAACTACGCCGAAACTTTCCTGCGGCGTCTGCAAATGTTTCGCATCCCCCACCATCTTATCGAGCTGGAGGTCACTGAACATGCCTTCAACAAACACGGGTCGAAGTATGTGCTGCGAGCCTTGCAAATGCTTAAGGAAATGAGGATCAGGATCGCGCTTGATGACTTTGGCACCGGCCACTCCTCCTTTACGCACCTGATGGACTACCCTCTGGACTGCATCAAGTTGGATCGGGATTTCATCCGCCGCATGAATAACGAACCGGCGATTTTGGGCATCGTGGAAAGTATGGGAATTTTGGGGCAGAAATTATCCATTGATATTATTGCGGAAGGCATTGAAACCGAGCAGCAGCGGCAAACGCTGCGTGATTCCGGCTATCACCTGGGGCAAGGGTTTCTGTTCAGCCAGGCCGTTGAAGCGACCCAAGTCATCAATATGCTACGAGAAAACGTCCCTTCAAACACCTGAACCGGTACAATACTTTCCGGGACTTCTTAAGGAAAGGCATGATGATTCGACAGTTCATCAAAGGCGATGAAATTGCGCTGTTTCGCGTTTTTTTCTCTGCGGTGCATGAGGTCGCATCACGCGACTACACCACTGAGCAAGTCAATGCCTGGGCTCCCGCCGATACTGATCCCCAGCTTTGGGCGGCTCGCATGAGAGATTTGCATCCCTTTGTCGTTGAGATTGATAAACAGATTGTCGGCTATGCCGATCTCCAGCCTGACGGCTATATCGACCATTTCTATGTATCCGGCGCCTGTCCCCGACAAGGCATTGGGACCTTATTGATGAATCGAATCCATAAAGAGGCCAGACTGTTAGGGCTTAAAGAGCTGACCTCAGACGTCAGTAAAACCGCAGAACCCTTCTTTATGCGCCAGGGATTTCAGGTCGTTGAGCGGAAAAGTCCGGTCCTGCGCGGCATCGTGCTGCAAAATGCTTTCATGCGTAAAAATCTCGACGTTTAAGCCCCTCACGCTCACCGAGCGCTCCCCCTTCTTTGCAACCTAACCGTTTGTAAAATTAGTTAGCCAATTTTGTTCGTTCACAGATTTAGCGGCTTGAAGGATAGTGAGTTGACCGCCTCAACAACATAATAATGCAGGTAATAATAATGATATATAGCGCAAAACTCACCGCAGCGGCGGCTCTCCTGAGCCTTTCCGCCCTGGCCCATGCCGCACCGGGGCTGGACCTGATCGCCAACGAAACCCCTATTCATACCCAGAAGGATCCCGAGGCTGCGGCCAAAATCCCCGCCGGGTTCAAATTTGTTGAACCGGGGACGCTGACCGTAGCCGTCGCGATCTTGGGCAGCGGCCCACCGTTCGGTCTGTACGCGCGCGACAATAAAACGGTGATTGGCAGCGAGTCGGATATTGCCAGGCTGGTTGCCGACGGCCTGGGGTTGAAACTGAAACTGGTTCCGACCTCATGGGAAGACTGGCCGTTAGGCGTCACCTCGGGTAAATACGACGCCGCGGTTTACAACATTACCGTCACTCAGGAACGTAAAACCAAGTTCGACTTCGCCACCTATCGCCAGGATACGTTGGGCTTCTACGTGAAATCCGACAGTAAGATCACCTCGATCAAATCGGCGCCGGACATTGCCGGCAAAAAGATCATCGTAGACTCCGGCACCAATCAGGAAGCTGTGCTGCTGGCCTGGGATAAAGAGAACCAGGCCAAAGGGTTACCGGCCCTTCAGCCGATTTATGTCACTGACAAGGCGGCGTCGACGCTGGCCATCCAGTCCGGCCGTGCGGATGCGACCTTCGGGCCGAACGTGTCCGGCGCTTATCAGGCAAAATTGACCGGTAAAACCCGGTTGGTCGGCATCGTGCCGGGCGGTTGGCCGCGCAGCGCCAACATTGCCGTTACGCTGAAGAAAGGCAATGGTTTGGTGGAAGCGGTGCAGGCGTCGCTCAATAGCGCTATTGCCAACGGCAGTTATCTGAAAGTGTTGGATCGCTGGGCGGAAAGCGACGAGAAAATCGAACGATCCGAAATCAACCCACAGGGATTGGGCGATAAATAATAACCACGCGGGGCCCTGAATGGGCCCCCGCTTTGTCAGCTCTCGGCGCGATGTTTCTCCATCTTGCGGTAAAGCGTACTGCGCGAGATCCCTAATCGTTTTGCCGCCAGGCTGATATTGCCCTTGGCGTTTCGAATAGCCGTCAACATGTCTACCGATAAGCTCTGCGGCGCTACGGGGCGAGCAAGCAGATAAAACTGCTCCGGCAGATCCTCAAGCCTGATCAGGTTACCGTCATCGGCCAAAGCCAACAGCACTTTCAAGGTGCTCAACAACTGCCGCACATTACCGGGCCAGGAATAACCCGCCAAGGCGGTGATAGCGTCCGGTGCCAGTCTGATGCCCCGCGTATCACCCCCCAATTCGCTCCAGAGATTGAGGATAAAACGATCAACGTGCGCGCGCTGCCGCAGCGGCAAGATGCACAGGCTGAATTCCTGAATGCGATACAGCAAATCTTCGCGGAATGCCCCTGCCGCAACCCGCTGTTCCAGATCCTGATGGGTGGCACAGATAAGCGAGAAATCGACCGCATAGCTGACGCGGCTGCCGAGCGGCGTGACCGTCTTTTCCTGCAGCACCCGCAATAACCGGGTCTGCAAACTCAATGGCATATCGCCAATCTCATCAAGGAACAGCACCCCGCCGTCGGCCTCTCTGATCTTGCCGACGTACCCTTTGGTGCTGGCGCCGGTAAACGCCCCTGGCGCATAGCCAAAAAGTTCGGACTCGATCAGACTTTCCGGCAGGGCTGCACAGTTGATAGCCACAAAATTGCCCTGTCGCCGGTGGCTTTCCTCGAACAAACGCTGGCTGAAATACTCTTTACCGCAGCCGGTTTCCCCGCTAATGCATAGCGCCAACCCGGCATTAAGAATACGCAGGGCTTTCTGTCTGTCTGCTCCGTCACGATCATAAGGCTGCAACTGCTGCCTGACGCACTGCGATGGGCGTTCCGGCATCTGCAACAGTGAATAATAGTGACGATTATTCACCGCCAGAGTCTGTCGCGGCGCATTCATTGTCTGGAGGGACATTTCCGGAAACAGCGTGGCAAAGTCCATCGACCCAAAGGCCGCCGCGCTGAGATTGAATTCTTGCATCGCTAATCGGTTGGCCGCGGTGAGGATCTCATCGCGAAACACCAATATCATCTCATGGGCGCTGCCGAGAACCCGCGCATCGCTGTGCAGGCGCAGTGTCCAATGTCGGTCGGTGACACAGCTTTTCACCCATTGATGTTCAATGTGCCGGACAGCCTGCAGAATCAACGAACCTGCTTCGCTGTAAGGATGTTGGGCAGGCGTCGAGATATCCAATACGCCGGCGATCAGGCCGTCGGGGCGATAAATCGGCGCTGCGGAGCAGTAAAGCCCGGCATTCTGATTGAGAAAGTGCTCGTCGCCATTGACTTCGCACAGCGCCCCCATTGCCAAAGCGGTACCGATGGCATTGGTGCCACGCTCCTGCTCGCCCCACAGATTGCCCGGAGCCAGAGAAACCCGCGATGCCTTACGTAAAAAGTGCGTGTTGCCACAGGTTTCCAGCACCAGGCCACCGGCGTCGGACACCACCACAATGGAGGGTTGTCGGTTGATCTCACCACCCAAGCGCTCGATCAGCGGCCGCGCGAGCTGCGCAACCCAACCGTTTTGCCCCCGCACTTCTTTCAACAGGGTCGGCCGGATAAAAGGAACATGGTCGTCGCTTCGATTGAGGCCATAGTGCCGGCTGCGTAACCAGGATTCGGAAAGTGGGCCGGAGAGTGACAGGCGATCGTCGTCAGAGATACACCCGGTCTGGGTGGTCTGGTCTTTATGCAGCATACCCAACTCCCGCCAATTAAAGTGTTGCATTTTTGTATCATGAATGTGTCCCATGCGTTGCGACATGGAACACAAAAAACAATAGAAATGAATAGTAAGCCAGGGGCTTTATTGGCATTGGTAGCTATTATTCTTTTTTAATTAGTTGATATTTTTATATTATTTATTTATGTGGCACAGCTTTCCATCAATGTGGCATGGGCAATGCTTAAGTGTCTGTAGAGTGCCGGCAATCAGGCACCACCCTTACAGTCTCCGTTCCCATGAGAGGTGTTACATGAAATACGTTCATCCCGGTTTGCCTGGTTCGTTGGTCTCTTTCAAACAGCGCTACGGCAACTACATTGGCGGTAAATTTGTCGAACCCGTTTCAGGCAACTACTTCACCGACACCTCCCCGATGACAGGTCAGACTGTCGCCGAATTCCCGCGCTCCGACGCGAAAGATATCGAACAAGCGCTGGATGCGGCGCATGCCGCAGCCGAAACCTGGGGGAAAGCCAGCGTTCAGGAAAGGTCTAATGTGCTGCTGGCGATCGCCGATCGTATGGAGTCAAAGCTCGAATTGCTGGCACTGACCGAAAGCTGGGACAACGGCAAACCGATCCGCGAAACGCTGAACGCGGACATTCCGCTGGCGATCGACCACTTCCGCTATTTCGCCGGCTGTTTGCGTGCACAGGAAGGCACCGCCGCTGAGATCGATCAAAACACCGTGGCCTACCATATCTATGAGCCACTGGGCGTGGTTGGGCAGATTATTCCCTGGAACTTCCCGCTGTTGATGGCCGCATGGAAACTAGCCCCGGCGCTGGCCGCCGGCAACTGCGTGGTGCTTAAACCGGCGGAGCAAACCCCGCTCAGCATCTGCGTGCTGCTGGAAATGATTGGTGACTTGCTGCCGCCGGGCGTGCTCAATGTGGTTCACGGTTTCGGTAAAGAAGCCGGTGAGGCATTGGCAACCAGCAAGCGTATCGACAAAATCGCCTTTACCGGTTCAACCCCGGTAGGCCGCCATATTCTGGCCTGCGCGGCGGAAAATATCATTCCCAGCACCGTGGAGCTGGGCGGTAAATCGCCTAACATCTTCTTTGAAGACATCATGCAGGCGGAACCCGAATTCATCGACAAGGCGGTTGAGGGGCTGATTCTTGGCTTCTTCAACCAGGGTGAAGTCTGTACCTGCCCTTCGCGCGCCCTGATTCAGGAATCGATTTACCCGCAATTTATGGAAAAAGTGCTGGCGCGCATCACCACCATTCGCCAGGGTGACCCCTTTGACACCGACACCATGATCGGTGCTCAGGCGTCTCAGCAGCAGTTCGACAAGATCCTGTCTTACATCGAGATCGCTAAAAACGAAGGCGGCAAAATCATTGCCGGCGGCGAGCGCGCCAGCCATGAGCAAACTCTGCAAAGCGGTTTTTATCTGCAGCCCACCTTAATCACCGGCAATAACAGCATGCGTTTCTTCCGTGAAGAGATCTTCGGACCGGTGATCGGCGTGACCACCTTCAAAGATGAAGCCGAAGCACTGGCATTGGCCAACGACAGTGAGTTCGGGCTGGGTGCCGGTTTGTGGACTCGCGACGTAAATCGCGCCTATCGCATGGGGCGCGCCATCAAGGCCGGACGCGTGTGGACCAACTGTTATCACCTGTATCCGGCGCATGCTGCCTTTGGCGGCTACAAAAACTCCGGCGTCGGCCGCGAGACCCACAAGGTAGCGCTGTCGCATTACCAGCAGGTCAAAAACCTGTTGGTCAGTTACGACAGTAAACCGCTCGGGCTGTTTTGATTTTTAGCGTTACTGCAAACTAAGGCCACCTCGGTGGCCTTAGTTATTTGCGCGGGATTATGATGCGGAGAGATCGATAACCATGCGGCCACGGATAGTGCCCGACTTCATCTCTTCGAAGATCGCGTTGATGTCGCCCAACGGACGCTTGGTCACTTTCGGCGTCACTTTGCCTTCGGCGGCAAACTGGAAAGCTTCTTTAAGGTCTTCACGGGTTCCCACCAACGAGCCCACAACCTGAATACCGTCCAATACCAAGCGTGGAATGCTCAGATCCATACTCTCTGGCGGTAGCCCCACGGCGACCACTTTGCCCCCTGCGCGAACCGCATTGACCGCAGAATTAAAGGCTGAACGCGCCACCGCGGTGACTACGGCAGCATGCGCGCCCCCGACTTTTTGCTGAATGATTTCTTCGGCGTTTTCAGTTTTGGAGTTGATGACCAGATCGGCGCCGATTTCTTTGGCGAAATCCAACTGCCCCTGGTTGACGTCAATGGCGATCACTTTGGCGTTGAACACGTTCTTGGCATACTGCAATGCCAGGTTGCCCAAGCCGCCCAGGCCGTAAATCGCGATCCACTGCCCCGGTTTGATGTCGGAAATTTTCACCGCCTTATAGGTAGTGACACCGGCACAGGTAATGCTGCTGGCTGCAAAGGAGTCCAGGCCATCCGGCACCTTGACCGCATAGTCCGCCACTACGATGCACTCTTCCGCCATGCCGCCGTCGACGCTGTAACCGGCATTTTTCACCGAGCGGCACAGCGTTTCGTTACCATTAACGCAATATTCGCAATGACCACATCCCTGATAGAACCAGGCGACGCTGGTGCGATCCCCGACTTTCAACGAGGTGACACCTTCACCTACGGCGGTGACTACCCCAATCCCTTCGTGCCCCAGGGTGATGCCGGGCACTTCGCCAAAATCGCCATTTTTGACGTGAAGATCGGTATGGCAAACGCCGCAACACTCCATTTTCAGCGCGGCCTCACCGTGTTTCAGTGGACGAAGCTGTTTATCCTGAATATCGACACTGTGGTCTTTAGTCACTACGGCTGCTTTCATAGGATATCTCTCCTCAGGTGAGTTGAAGTACAGTTGTTAATGTAGTTACTCATAACCCTGAGGGCAAGAAATGTGGGGTTTTGTTTAAAAACAAATATTTAATATCAACCAGCACGATTGCGGTTGTGAAACGAAAATAATGATTAACGCTTGGTTTTAGTGATTTTTGTCGCTTTGGCAGGGTTACCGGCAACGAACTCCAGCGTTGGCGAATAGTAAAAAGGCAACCAGGCATGGTAACTGCTTTCCCACTCCCATTTTACCGGGCAGGGCCACAGAATATCTTCATGCAGAATGTAGTAGACCCATCGGCCATGCGGGCGGCGTGGTTTGGTGGTGCGCATAGCGTCTGACTTCTTCGGGGCGGATCGGTTATCGCTGATATTCAATGGCCCGCAGTCGCAGAGCCACGTTGCAGGCCTTAGGGGCAACATCCTTCGTGATGGGATAAAAATGGCCGATCTTCATGTTAAATTCTCTTTGTCATCAGGGATACAGAGTTACCTGGCACAAATTTAACATGGACCGCGGTCCGCAAGCCATCTTTCCCGCCAGCATGCTCACTGCCTGAGACCGGCGGCTGCGGACTTGCTCGTGCTCTGCCTCAGCCGGCTTGCTTTAACGCCTCTTGCCGCAGAATCGATTGAATATAGGCATTATTGTTTTTTAACGTCACAAAGTCGCCGCTGGCGACGATACCAATTCACGAATAAATCGACTCAGGACGCCAATTCACCACCGCCCGCGTAGGCAGTCTTACCGGCAATCTTCATCACTTCGGCTCCCAGGGTGACAAAAGGCGCTTGCCGACAGGCATAAATCAGCCCGCCGGCCTTGGCGCGCACCGCTTTTACCGTATCGGTGATCGGGTCGATAATTTCGGCCACCGCCTCGTCGGCTTCCACCCATTCCCCCGGCTGGCGCAACAACAGCAGAATACCGCTGGCGGATGCGGTAACGATCTCCCCGGCGGCGAACGGCAGCATCGCCACTTCACATTGCGGTATCGCCGGAGAGGGTCCGGCAACGGCGCCTCGGTGCTGTAAATAACGGTACAAGCGTTCTGCGTCACCGCTGGCCAATTCATGGCTGACATCCCGCTGTCCGCGTAACTCCAGCGTAACCGCCATGCAGCCCGGTTTGAGCTGGCTTAGGTCAGGATGCTGTTGCGCCAGCCGAAGCCAGGGCAAACCGCAGGCTTCATCAAATGAGCCGCCACCGCTGTCTTGCGAAAGCAGTACCGCCGCCATGTTCATAAAGCGCGCCAGAATTTCGGCCTGCCGTTCCCAGGCCGGATCGGCGTACATATGCAAGATCGCCCGATCGTCACAGTGCAGATCCAGCACTACATCGGCATCACAGGCCAGTAGCAGCAATTGCCGCCGCAGTGCCGTGACTTCACTGCCCTCGGTCATGGCTTGCAAAACGGTACGCATGGCGGCCCGGACTTGCGGCTGAAGGGGTTCCGAGGCGGTAAAATCGTGGTTTTGCAGCAGACGCGCCAGATCGGGAAAATCGCGGTTGAAGTTGCGACCGCTAATCAGGTCGAAGCGCCCTACGCCGCCGTTGAGCAGCACCTGCGCCAGCCCTGGAGGATTGGCCAGCGGCACCAGAATTATTTCGCTTTGCAGCTCACCACGCCGTTCCGCCTGGCTGAGTAATCTTTTAAGATAATGCAGCACCAGCATGCCGGGCAGTTCGTCGGCATGCAGACCGGCCTGCAGGTAAATTTTTTCGCCTTTGCCCGGCTGGCCGAAATGAAAACTGGTGAATTGGCGCTGCCCCCCCAGGGCATGTTCAGGTAACTTATGATGTTTACTTTTCATTGGACGCCCTATCTGTGGAAAAGAAAGCCCGGCTTGATCGCATCGACAAAAAAATCCTTGAAATACTGTGCCGGGATGGCCGCATTTCCTATCAAAAGCTGTCCGAGCAGGTCAATCTGACCGCTCGCCCCTGTCTGGAACGGGTGCGTGGGCTGGAGCGCGACGGCATCATCCGCGGCTACAGTGCCATCATTGAACTGCCGGAGCCGGAGCATGCGTTCGTGATCCAGGCTCAGATCGCGCTGGCCGACCACGGTCATTCTCAACCGGCGTTTGAGCAGGAGATGCGTAATACCCCGGAGGTGCTGGATTGCTGGCTGGTCAGCGGCAACTTCGATTTTCTGGTGCGCATTGGCTGTCGCAGCATGGAAAACTACCGGTTGCTGGCCGACAGCTGGCTGACCAGCAAGAAATTCCGGGTGGATAAAATCGTCACCCTGACCGAACTGCAATCCATCAAACGTTCCTGAACGGTCTCAATCACGACGTATAAAGCCCAACCAGCGTCGCTCTGCCCGCGAAAACAGGAATATCAGCAGGAAGGTGCACAGCAGGTAGAGCGCCGCCGCCATCAAAAACGGGATAAATGGCGAATAGGTGGCGGCATAAAGTGCCCGTGCCACGCCGGTGATATCCAATAGCGTTACCGTGCTGGCCAGCGAAGTGGCATGCAGCAAAAACACCATTTCGTTGTTGAGTGCTGGAATGCCGCGTCGTAGCGTGGCCGGCAGCACCAGCCGGCGAATGATCTGCAGCTGGCTCATGCCATAGGCTTCACCGGCAATCCACTCCTGGCGCGGGAAGGTCTCCATCATGCCGGCCAGCAGCTGCGCGACGTAGGCACTGGTATTGAGTACCAGCGCCAGCGTGGCGCAGAAGGTCGCGTCGCGAAACAGCAGCCAGAAAGGTTGGTCGTTCTGCCAACCCAACTGCACCACGTCAAACTGCGACAGGCCGTAATAAATCAGCATCAATTGCAGGTACAGCGGCGTACTGCGGAAAAAGTAGGTCACGCTGCGGATCAGATAAGATAGCGGACGCGGGCCGTAAACCTGACCGATCGCCATCAGCATCGCCAGCACTAAACCGGGGACGACCGACAGCAAGAAGAGTTTGGCAGTCATCGCTAGCCCGGTGACGTCGGACCCGTCACTCCACAGAAAACTCGGTGCGGCTTCCAGCATATTTTGCAGGTTCATCAGCGGGCTCCTGCATTTGAGGAAGTCAAGGCGTATCGCCGCGACAACCGGCTAAAGCCCCAACTGGAAATCGCCGTGATCGCCATATAAATCAGCGCCACCAGGAAATAAAACAGGAAAGGCTTTTGGGTTGCCCGCCCGGCCTGCTCGGCCAGCCAGACCATATCCTCCAGCCCGAGGATCGACACCAGCGCCGAGGCCTTCATCAGCCCAAGCCAGTTGTTGTTGATGCCGGGGATGGCAAAGCTCAGCATTTGGGGTAACAAAACACGGCGAAATACCTGGCCTGGGCTCATCCCATAGGCCATCGCGGCCTCCAGTTGGCCACGCTCCACGGTAAGAAACGCGCCACGGAAGGTTTCGGTATAGTAAGCGCCAAACACGAAGCCAATCGCCAACACCCCAGAGATAAAGGTGTTGAACCGCAGCGGCCCCAGCCCCAGCAGACCCAAGGCTCCGTTAACCAGCATCTCACCGCCAAAGAACAACAGCAGCATAATCACCAGTTCGGGGATACCGCGCACCAGCGTGGTATAGCCGGTTGAAACCCAGCGCAGCCAGCGCGGACCAAAGAGTTTGATCAGCGCATTGACCAGTCCAAGCGCCAGCGCCACCGCCAGTGACACCAGCATGACGCACAGCGACAGCGCCGCCCCCTGCGCCAGCAACGGTAAATACTCTGTGACCATACCCGGCCTCCCATACTTGACAGATTGCCGGGCCAGCCGGCATTAGCGCGCCGGTTTAGTTACCGTAAATATCGAAGCTGAAATATTTTTTCTGGATGGCTTCGTAAGTACCATCGGCACGAATGGCCTTGATCGCACCGTTTAGCGCATCGCGCAGCGCCGGGTTGTCTTTGCCTACCGCGATGCCGACGTCGGAGGAAATGCTGCTGTCTTCAATCACCGGGCCGGCAAAGGCAAATTTCTGTCCGCGCGGCGTATCGATAAAGCTGCTGGCGGCCTGAGTATTGTCCTGCAACGACGCATTAATGCGGCCGGACATCAGATCCAGATAGACATTATCCTGGTTGGCGTAAGAAACAATTTTCACCCCTTTTCCGCCCCAATGTTGTTTCGCGTAGGCTTCATGTATCGAGCCGGTCTGCACGCCGACGGTTTTGCCTTTCAGGCTGGCAACGTCAGGCAGTAAAGCGCTGCCTTTACGCGCCACCAACTGGGCGGAACTGCGGTAATAGCGATCGGTGAAATCCACTTCCTTTTTGCGCTCATCGGTGATGGTCAGCGAAGCGATAATGGCATCGAACTTATGGGCATTGAGCGCGGCAATCATGCTTTCGAAGGGTTGTTTGACGAACACGCATTTGGCATGCAGCTGCGTACACAGCGCATTGGCGATATCGATATCAAAACCGGTGATCTCACCGTTGGGCGCGAGCACGTCAAACGGCGGATAGCCACCGTCAACGCCAAAACTGATGGTGTCGAAGGCCTGAGCCGCCGCAGGACCACCCAACGCCAGGCTGGTCAGTAAAACCGCTAATGTTTTTTTCATGGCTGAGATCCCCGGTAAAAGAAAAGATTAGAAACGAAGTGACAGGCAGGTCAGGCCGCCGTCCATTTTTTTAAATTCACTGGTGTCGAGCTGAACGATGGGCATGCCCAGCTTTTCGATTTGCGCAAGCGTGTACGGATAACCCTGCGGCGTAATCAGCGTATCGTTGATCCACAGCGTATTGCCGGCATAGGACTCCGCTTCGGGAATGACGATCGAACTGAAACCGCTAAAGGCAGGATGGTGCTGATAGTCTTCGGTCAGCAACAAGGTATTGCGGCCAACGTAATTAACAATGGACTTCAGGTGTAGACCGGCGCTGACTTCAATCGCCGTCACCCGATAGCCATAGGGCTCCACCGCCGCAGCGAACTCGCCAATACCAGCCTCATCGGTACGGGCCGTCAGGCCGACGAAAAACTGGCGATCGACCAGCAGCACATCCCCCCCGTCCAGATGACCGCGCTCGCTCATACGCACCACTGGCCGTTCGCCTTCAAACAAGGGCGCAATGGTGGCCACCTCGCCCTGACGGCTGGGTGCGCCCGGATGGCTGATCACCGCCAGCTCAGGCATCACCACCGCCGTGTCTTCAACAAAGTGTGCATCCGGGAATGCGGGTGCTGCCGGTAACACGGTCACTTTTAGCCCCAGACGGAGCAAGGTGTCCACATAGGCCAAAAACTGACGGCCGGTGGCCGCGATATCGGGCGCGCCCAATTGGGCGGTAGTTTGTCCGCTGCCGCAGCTGTCGGCAGGGAGTCTGGCAATGGCTTGAGTAAAGTGCATGGCGATTCTCTCGATTGAAAGGGACGGTCACTGTTGCTTAGATTATCAAACAGATACCGCCGCCAATCAGGTTGAATCCGCGCGCAGACACTCTAGATTTGCGCTGTATATCGCTCCGCTAACGACAAATTCCGCTGTACGCGTTTTTAGGTCGTTGGCGCATTTGCGCCGGTGATGCGCGGCATCACCTCTTTCATCAGCTCGAGGAATTTACGCAGCCGGGCAGGATAATAGCTGGCGTACGGATAAAGCAGATAAATCGGCAAGGGCGCGGCACGCCAGGTTGGCATTAAAGGAATCAGAGCGCCCTGCTCCAAATCCTGTTTGACCACCCAGGAGGACAACATCGCCACCCCTACGCCGTTCAACGCGGCTTTACGCACCGCATAAAGACTGTCGGTGCTTAATCTGGGAGCAATGTCAAAACGATAGGCTTCACCGCTATCCCTGTGAGTCAGGGTGACTTCGTTACGGTAAAAGCTATTCAACGCCAGCCAGGGCAACTGCGCTAAATCGCCGATCTGCTTCAGAGGATCATGACCTGCTAATAAGCTCGGTGCTGCCACCACAATGCGCGGCACTTCCGCCAGCAATACCGCCACCACCGAAGGATCGGTTACGGCCCCCACGTGGATCGCGCAGTCCACGCCTTCGGGGATAAAATCCGGTGAGTGGTCGTTAAGCGTCCATTCCACGCTGGTCTGGCGATAGCGTTGCAAATAGTCACCCAGCGGCCCGATTAGCTGATCCTGGCCGAAGGCATGCGGCGCACGTACCCGTAATACGCCGACCGGCTCATCGCGCACGCCGCGCAGCTCATCCTCCATGATTTGCCACTGCTCTATCAGCTTGCGCGCATGCTGATAACAACGCTCTCCGTCATCCGTCAGCTTCATACTGTGGGTGGTGCGCTGGATTAATTTAACGCCCAGCAGTTGTTCCAGCACCTGCAGGCGCCGGCTAACGGTGGGTTGTGAGGTCTGCATTTGCGCCGCAGCGGCAGAAAGACTGCCGCTGTCTACGATGCGCACCAGCGTTTGCATCATGGCTATGCGATCGCCATTGGGAAATGAGTTTTTATTCATACGTATTACGTATAACAGTTCTACCCGTTCGGGGGCTACAGTTTGCGGCAAATACTGGCAAAAATAAGCGCACTTTACCTCTACGGGATAATTACCATGACCCTGATTTCACCAGCCAATCATACCGGCACCACACCGGCCCATGCGCTTTCCGCCAAGGTTGTCTTTCTACTGGCGACCGGCGCCGGTCTTAGCGTGGCGTCCATTTACTATAGCCAGCCGATGCTAGGGATTATGGGGAATGCGTTCCATGCCGGAGTAAGTGACGCCGGCTGGGTCCCTACGCTCACCCAGGCAGGCTACGCACTCGGGATCCTACTGTTGGCCCCGCTGGGCGATCGTCACGATCGTCGCCAGATCATCCGTATAAAAGGCTTGCTGCTGGCTGTTACCCTGCTGTTCTGTGGTTTTTCATCCTCATTCCCGCTGTTGCTGCTCAGCAGCCTGGCGATCGGCCTGGCCGCTACGGTGGCGCAGGACATTATCCCGGCGGCCGCAACGCTGGCAACCGACGCCAATCGGGGTAAAACGGTGGGAACCGTGATGACCGGACTACTGGCGGGGATTTTGCTTTCACGGGTGTTCAGCGGCGTGGTGGCGGAATATTTCGGCTGGCGCAGCGTTTACCTGCTGGCGGCCGTGGCGGTGTTGGCGATCAGTTTTGCCATCGGGGCCGTATTGCCCCGTTTAAAACCCAATACTTCCCTCAGCTACCCGGCGTTGTTGCGTTCATTGGGCCAATTGTGGGCCGATTACCCGGAGCTGCGGCGTGCAGCGCTGGCGCAAGGCTTGCTGTCGATCGCGTTCAGCGCTTTCTGGTCTACGCTGGCAGTGATGTTGGCGGAACGGTATCAGTTGGGTAGCGCCGTCGCCGGGGCTTTTGGTTTGGCCGGTGCGGCAGGCGCATTGGCTGCCCCCTTGGCAGGCATGCTGGCCGATCGTCACGGGCCGGACTATGTCACTAAGATTGGCGCTGCCATGGTGGTGGTTTCTTTTGCCCTGATGTTCCTGCTGCCGTTGCTGTCGCTCCCCGCGCAATTGGCGTTGATTGCCCTGAGCGCGGTAGGTTTTGATCTCGGCATTCAGGCCACGCTAGTCGCCCATCAAACCATTATTTACGCTATCAATCCGGCCGCCCGCAGCCGCCTCAACGCCATCATGTTTACGCTGGTGTTTATCGGCATGGCAGGCGGGGCCGCGCTGGGCAGCAAGATCCTGGAAGCTGCCGGCTGGCCTGGCGTAGTGACGTTGGCCTTGCTGACGGCTGCTGGCGGTCTGGCAATGAGGTTGTTCGCCAAAACCGCCCCGCGCGTGACGGCCTGAAAAGTACATCACCGATAGCCGCAGTCACTGCGGCTATGATGCCATCGCCTCACGGCCACCAAGGGCACTATATCTACTTCTGATTAACCGCCTGGAATTCTGCCAAATTCTGCTGTGTGATGGTTTTGTAAGGTACCCAGTTATAAGGCTCGACCTTTTGTTTTTCCAACAGCGCCTTGGTTACCTGCACCGCCCCGATGGCCTGCCCTTTGGCATCCTGGAAAATGGTCAACGTCATGCCGCCGTTTTTAATGAACTGCTGACCGTCCGGCGTGCCGTCGATGCCCGCCACCAGAATGGTTTTGTTTTTGGCTTGATTCAGCGCCATGATGGCACCAATCGCCATTTCATCGTTGTTAGCGGCAATCGCGTCAATCGGCCGGCCGTTCAGCAGCCAACCGGATACCACGTCCACCGCCTCGTTGCGCTGCCATTTGGCGGTCTGCTTCTCCAGCACCTTCATGTCTTTATATTTGGCGATCACCGCTTCCACGGCGCGGGTGCGCTCGCGTGCTTCTTCATTGGACAACGCCCCCATCAGGATCGCCACGTTCCCACGGTAGTTCATCTTTTTCGCCAAGGCTTCCATCTGCATTTCACCACCCACCGCAGAGTCAGAGCCTACGTAGGCCATGTCCTTGCCCAGTTTCACCTCCGGTTTGCGGTTGACGAAAATCAACGGAATATTGGCCCGTTCGGCAGCGTCCATCATCGGTTTCACCCCCTGAGTGTCAACCGGGTTGAGGATAATGGCGTCCACCCCGAGGTTGATAAAATCGTCCACCTGCTGCACCTGCAACGCCACGTCCCCTTTGGCATCGACAAACTGGCCGTCCATCCCCAACTGCTTAAGTTCGCTCACCATCTGTGAACGCAAAATAGAGACAAAGTTAAGGTCGAAATTGGCCAGCGCCACGCCGACCTTGTAGGTTTTCGCCTGGGCGCTGAAGCTCATGACGATGCTCAGCAGTATCAGTAGCAAGCTTTTGGTTTTCATGATGACATCCTGTAGGTTGAGGTTTATTTATTATTAAAATCAACGCATCATTTTGAATGCCGGGCAGCGGCCCTGCCCGGATGTGTTCAGGCTATCGGGTAAAATGGTCGCGGAACTGTAACAGCGCCTCGGTGCTGTCACCGGATGCCCACCCTTCCATCGCCACCACGCCCTGATAACCGATGTCTTCTAACGTGCGTGCGATGGCGCGGTAATTGATTTCACCGGTACCAGGCTGTTGCCGCCCCGGCACGTCCGCCACCTGGATTTCCCCTATTGCCGGGCCACAGCGACGGATCAGTTCGATAAGATCCCCTTCGCCAATCTGCGCATGGTAAAGATCGAGATTCATCTTCAGGCCCGGACGGTTTACCGCCTCCACCAGAGCCAGGGTGTCGCAGGCTTTGGCGAAGGGTGTGCCAGGGTGGTCGCGTGGCAAATTGAGGTTTTCCAGCGTGAAGACTTTCCCGGCCCGCTCCGCCATGTGCGCCAGCCGGCTTAGCGTATCGGCCGCCTTGAGCCACATCGCACCGGTTACCACCGCCACCGGTTTCACCGGTAATCCCTGAGGATCCAACCCGGTACCGTGAAGATTCAGGCTCGGGCAGTTCAAGCGTTGGGCAACGGCCAATGACTGCTCCGCGCTGTGCAACAGTTGGGCAATGTCTTCGTCGTCGGTCAGGTTGCCGGTCAGATAGCCGGTCATTGATGTGAAGCGCGCCCCGCTGGCGGCCAAAGCATCAAGGTCTTTATTGGCCCAGTTCCACATTTCAACGCCAAAACCCAGCGCATCGATACGCGCCACGCGTTCGATAAACGGCAGATCGAGAAATACCATTTCTGCGCATACAGAGAGCTGATAACTGGCCATTATTGCCCCCCTAACTTGACCGGTTTGCCCTGCTGCACCGACTCGATACAGACCAAGGCTATCGCCAGCGCATTGCGCGCATCTTGTCCGGTAGCACGCGGGCTGCAACCCTGCCGGATGCTCTGGGCGAATTCGGTCAACTCCGCCACGTAAGCGTCACGCAGCAGATCGGTGTCCTGCCGCGAGGTTTCTATGGCGATGCCTCCGGCGTGATAACGCACGCAGTTGTTCAGGTTGATATTGCCCGCCTGCAACATGCCTTTGCTGCCAAACACCTCGCCGCGTACGTCGTAACCGTACACCGCCTGGAAATTGGCTTCGGCGGTGGCGATTGCCCCGTTGTCAAAGCGAATGGTGACCACGGCGGTGTCCAGCAGCCCTTTGTCTTTGAAGTCCGGCCGCACCAGGGCGTCCGCCAACGCATAAACCTCTACCGGCCTGGCGCCAGGGTTGAAATGCAGCAAGGTGTCGAAATCATGAATCAAGGTTTCAAGAAAGATGGTCCACGCCGGGATGGGCGCCGGATCCCGTAGCAAGGGATCGCGCGTCACCGAACGGGATAACTGCGTAGTGCCATTCTCACCCGCCTTTACGGCGGCGATAGCGGCGGCAAATCCGCTGACAAAACGGCGATTAAATCCGACCTGCAGAACCACGCCCGCCCGTTTTGCGGCGGCAATGGCGCTGTCTGCCTCATCCAGCGTGATGGCCATCGGCTTTTCGCAGAACACATGCTTACCGGCCTGTGCCGCTGCAATCACCCACTCCGCATGGGTGCGGGCCGGAGAAGCGATGACCACCGCATCAATAGCCGGGTTGTCCAGCATCGCCTGCAAATCGCTGTAGGCTTCAACGCCCAAACGTTCCGCCAGCCGTTGCGCCGCCCCCGGCAGAGGATCGGCCACCGCCGCCAGCACAGCCCCCGGCACGCGCCGTGCCAACGACTCCGCATGGAAAGTGCCCATTCTGCCAGCACCGATCAGACCAACACGCAGGGGTTGGGATGAATGACTCATAGTGATTCCTTATGTGAGGTAACGCCCTATTGGGCAACGGAGTTCACCCTGGGTATTGCAAAGGGGATGCCAGCTCAAAACACGCGGAATTTGTGAGACGTTGCACAGATAGGCATAACAAAGTGACAACTAAATTGACATGTCAATTTCACATGTCAATAAAATGAACATTACATTCCAAACAGCGGAGCGCACCATGCAGACAGCCGCCGGCCTGATGCCGATCAAAGACGAGAGCGATCCGATCTTCAGCCTGCCTGAAGGGGCGGAATCCGGTGAATGGGACAGCCTGTTTTGGCAAGGGTGGCAGGCGTTTAATGAAGGCGGCCAGCCCGGTTGGATACGCAAGTCGATCCTGCAATCCTGGCGACGCTCGCGTGAATACGGCATCGATCCCGATGAGTTTGTCTATCACGCGCCACCGCCTGACCAACTGCTGGCGATTCTGGCACACAATGCCGAGCTGATTGCCGTGGCGCGCAGCATCATGGAAAATTTGCTGGCCTATAATCCCGACGGTCACATCAACCTGACCGATGCCCATGGCGTCACCCTTCACTACTGTGGCGCGGACATGACGCCGATCGGCAGCATCTTGCGTGAAGAGGTTCAGGGCACTAACTGCACCGCACGCTGCCTGCTTGAACAGCGGCTGGTATATGTGCTCAGCGGTGAAAACTGGAAGATGGGCCTGCGGCAACGGCATCGCCAATGCGCCGCCGCGCCGGTGCGCAACGCCGAAGGTGTCATGATTGGCGTGCTGACGCTCACCGCCACGCCGGACAATTTCAATGCCCACACTCTGGGTACCGTGCAGGCGGCTGCGGAGGCCATCGGTCAACAGCTCAAGCTGCACCGGCTGTTGGCCGAGCAGCAGTCGATTTTGGAAACCCTGAATGAAGGCGTGATGGTCTGCGATAGGCACGGCCGGCTGAAAACGGTCAACCGCTATGCTCGCCAAATTTTTGGCGGGCTGGAACCCGGTGATACGCCGATCGATGAGCTGTTGTGCCCCCAATCCGGATCGTTGTTAACCATGCCGTTTTGCAACGATCGTGAAATGGTGTTTATGCCCGTCGGCAAGCCAGCCCTCTCCTGCGTGATTTCGCTGATGCCTGCGCCGGATAATGGCCGGGTGCTCTCCCTGCGCGAAAATCAGCGCATCCGTGCCATCACCCGACGAGTCATGGGCGTGAGCGCCAGCTACACCTTCGAGATGATTTTCGGTCATTCCAGCCGCATGCGGGAGGCGATCATGCAGGCGCGCACCTGCAGCCGCAGTGACAGCACGGTCTTGCTGACGGGGGAAAGCGGCACCGGCAAGGAGCTGTTCGCTCAGGCAATCCACAACGGCGGTGAGCGCTGCAACGAACCCTTTGTCGCGGTCAACTGCGGCGCCCTGCCGCGCGATCTGGTGCAAAGCGAGCTGTTTGGCTACGTCGATGGCGCCTTTACCGGATCGCGTCGCGGCGGTTCGGCAGGCAAATTCGAACTGGCGGACGGCGGTACGCTGTTGCTCGACGAAATCGGTGAAATGCCGTTGGATGCACAAACCAGCCTGCTGCGCGTATTGCAAGAAGGCGAAGTGTTGCGGATTGGCGCGGCGCATCCGGTCAAAGTGAATGTGCGAATTATTGCGGCTACCCATTGCGATTTGCTGCAGGCCGTGGAGAACGGCGCGTTTCGTCGTGACCTTTATTACCGCCTGAACGTCCTTTCCCTCCCCGTTCCGCCCCTGCGTGAACGTCGGGAAGATATCGCCGGACTGGTCAACGGCTTTATTCACAAGCTGAGTACGCGGATGAAGAAGATCCCGCCGCAGGTCTCACCGCAGGCCATGGTTTGCCTTAACGCCTGGCACTGGCCCGGCAACGTGCGCGAATTGGAAAACCTGGTGGAGCGGATGGTGAACCTGTGCGAAGGGTTGCTGATCGACGTGGATGATTTGCCCAGGGAGATCGCCCAGGCTTTTCCTGAACAGGAAGCCGTCCCCTCAAGCCGCCTGGAGGACAATGAACGCGCCCATATCATTCAAATCATTGAATCCAGTAACGGTAATCTGCGACAGGCGGCTCGTCTGCTCGGGCTTTCACGCACCACCTTGTACAATAAAATCAACAGGTGGCAGATTGATTTGGCCTTGCTGCGTCCCTGAGGAAGTTGGCTTGACAGCACTACGGCGGCGTTCGATGATGCAGGCTCTCTCTCGCCGCTATGGTTCTGCCCATGAAAACATCCCCTGCCGTCACCATTCACTATTGTTCGCAATGCAACTGGCTGCTGCGTGCGGCGTGGATGGCGCAAGAGTTGCTCCACACCTTCAGCACCGATTTAGCCGCCGTCACCCTGGTACCCGGTACCGGCGGCATTTATGAAATCACCGTCGACGGCGTGGTACTTTGGGATCGTAAAATCGAGGGCGGCTTTCCGGATGCGGCGGCATTGAAACAGCGCTTACGCGATCGTTGTTTCCCCGAGCGCTCATTAGGGCACGTAGACAATAAAGGCACGAAAGCTTAAGGGGTTACGGCTTGAGCCGCCTGACGCAGTTGGCCAATGGCCGCCGGCATGGCCAGGCCAAAACTCAGCAGCGCATTATCATCAATCACCAACAGACGCCGTTGTTGACCCGCCGGGGTAAAAGCCAATCCCGGCAGCGCCCAGATATTCGCCTCACCGCCCATCCGTCGCAAACTGCCTTTGCCTATCACCAGCAGCTGGGGCGCAGCGGCCACCAGGCCCTCCTGGGTTAACGATTGATAACGTGCTACGCCGCCCATGGCATTTTGCAGCCCGGCGCTGCGAATGGCGCCATCGGCGGCGGTGTCGCTGCCGGCCCCCATGGCCGTGATCCCAGTGTGCGCCATGATAAACAGCACCCTGACCGGCAGAGGGTTCGTCGGCACCGCGGCGAGCTGGCGATCCAACGCTGCCTGCAGGGCTTTCCCCTCTTTTTCGCGGCCCAGGATAGCGGCGATCGCGGTTATCTTTTCGTCGATCGCGTTCAGTTCAGGTTTGCCTGTCACGGTGACGACTTTTACTCCGGCCTGTTCGACCTGCTGCAACGCCATCGAGGGTTGTGACAGCATGCTGGCGATCACCAGCGTGGGTTTCATCGCCAGCATCCCTTCGGCATTGAGCTGTCGCATATAACCGACATTGGGCAGCGCCGTGGCCTGCGGCGGTTGCAGGCTGGTGCTGTCGCGTGCGACCAACGCTTGCTGGGCGCCAAGCGCATAAACAATCTCCGTGACGTCTCCGCCAATCGAGATCACGCGTTCGGTGGCGCAGAGCGAAAACGGCAGTGCCAGCAAACCGATAATCCACAGTTTCATGGGGTGTCTCCTTCAACGGGAGATGGATGACCAAGCCGCCCTTCACTGACAAAAGGCGGCATAAGGAACGTTATGGGTTCATCCACCGGATGGGCTTAGAAATCCACGTTTACGCCTAACTGGAAAGTTCTTCCCGGCATAACGGCCAACGCATTATCGTAAGCATCCTGTTGAGTCGAGTCCGTGAGTTCGCGGCTGCTCAGGTAGTCACGGTATTTTCTGTCGGTGATGTTATACACACCGCCACTCAGCTTCACATTGCGGGCCACCTGCCAGTACGCGGACATATCCACCAGGCCATAACCCGGTACGCGCAAATATTCCGTGGTTGCGTCGGTGAGCGTACTGCCGCTGGCATTGTTGTAGCTTTCACGGTTGGTGGCCGTTGCCTGCTTGCCTTTAACGAAGGTCGCCGTCACCGCAGCGCCGTAGCGTTTCGCCGGATCGTCCCACGCCACGCCGACAATGGCCTTCATTGGCGCAACGCTGTCGATATCGACATATTTATCGCCGGAGTAACTGGACTTGGACTTGCCCTGGTTATACCCCAGGGCAAATTTGGTGCTCAGGCCGTTAACCTGCTCAAACCAGGTGCCAAAATTCAGCCGGGTGCTGATTTCACCCCCGTAGATGTAGGCCTTGTCGCGGTTTTCTGCCTGATAAATGGTGTAGATATTGGACGGCACGTTAGCAAACTTGTCCGGACTGCTGGCGCGCTGGTAGCGGGTATAGGCAATGAAGTTTTTATAGGTGTTGTAGAACAGCGAGGTGCGCAGGGTCACACCTTCGACAACCTCTCCCTTCACGCCCCATTCCAGGTTATTGCTGGTCTCGGTATTCAGATCGGCGTTACCGATCAACGCATACTGCGCGGTGCCTGCGTAGCTGGAGCCGAGGTTCCATGAGCCATAAAGTTGGCTGGCGTTCGGGAACTGCGCACCGCGTTTGTACTGGAGATAAGTCATCAACGTCGGCGTCAGATTGTACTGGAAGCTGAGTGACGGCAGGACCTGGGTATCGGTGTTGCTTTTGCCGTACAGCGTTTCCAACTCGGACTCCGTCAGCACCGTGCTGCCGGTAGTCAGGCTGCTCAGGTTCTGCGGCTTGGTACTTTGGTGAGCCACGCGCACGCCCGGCACCACGGCAAAGCCGTGCCCGTCGAGATCAAACTGGATCCTGTCCTGCACATAACCGCCCAGCACATAGCTGCGACTGTCGGACTCCGGCTGCATGATGGCGGTAAATGCACTGGGTGCAGGCTCTTCACGGAACGGTCGCTCGGTATCGGTCAACCTTGCATTGAGTCCCCCGCTCAGCGTGTGCCGTCCCCATGTTTTGGCTATCTGGGTTTCAAAACCATAGGTGTTGACGTTGTAGTCGGAGTAAACCCGTTCCATGCTGCCAGTGCTGGTGGGCATATAGGTGTTGTCATGCGCCTGAGTCTGTTGGTAATAGACTTTTGAGGTCAGGGTATCGACAAAATCGTTGTACGGCGTCCATTCATCTTTCAGGCTCACTCCCCAACGGCGCGTATTGCTTTGCTGTTGGGCGGTCCCCAGAATGGCGCTGCCGGCCGAGTTCCAACTGTCGTAATGGGTGTGGTTGGTTTTGTCATAGTAATCCACCGTGCCCGTGAGTTTGTGTTCGTCGTTCGGTTGCCAGATACCGGAGGCCATCAGCGCATTGGTGTGCCAGTTGGCCGGATAGGCCTGGTGGGTGCCGCTGTTATTGCGCGTTTCCTGGCCGTCACGGCGACTGTAAACAAACACCCCGCGCAGTTGTTCATCGCCCGCAGCGGCGGTAATGCCATTGTGCCAGCTGCGATTGGACGAATCGTAATCGCTCTGGTAACCAAAGTAGGTCTGTTTGGTGGGGGAAAGGTACTGATCGGCTGATTTCGGTAAAAACGAAACGGCGCCGCCAATAGAAGTATTACTGCGTTCAATCGAGGTTGCGCCCGATTCGATCTCCACCTGGCCGTACATGTAAGGGTCGATATAGTCCCTGCCGATGCCAAAGGTATTGAGCCCGGCGCGGCTGACGTAGCTGCGTCCGGTGGCATCAGGCTGTGGAATGCCGTCGACGTCCAATCCGACGCGATTGCTCTCCAGGCCACGGATGTTATAACCGGTATACCCGCTGCGATCGAAACCGCTTTTCCCCGATGATGAGCCCCCGCTGACACCGGTGGCACTGATCAAGGGTTCGTAGCGCATAATCGAACCGAAATCATTGCCCCCTTTTTTCTGCATGTCTTGCGCGGTAATTGTGGTGATTGTCCCCGATTTGTTTTCAATAACCGGCGCCACTACCGTTATTTCTTCTTCACTTTGCGTGGTCTTTTCTAATGATATTTTCTTAACTTCCGCATTGGCGTTAAAGGCACTGGCGATTAACGCACCCCATAAGGCGGAATGCCCGATAATTCCCCGACAATTAAAAGTTCTGCACATGTGTTAGCCCTGCATTAATTATTAGTATTCGCTCGCAGTTGCTTCGCCACTCGGGTTTAACCGAGTTAAAGAGATTAAAAGAAATTAATAATGCTAAAATAAAGGTCTTTCTTCGCAGACTCAGTAAATTGATAATAATGACAATGCTTACCATAAGCAACGTCGTTATAACCTTATTAAATACATTGATGAGATACTTCCAAACCGCTTACGAAATCCTTACAAAGCGGCGACGGCAGCCGACGTGGCGAAGAGACGTTATGGGACGCAGGGGAATAAAACCGTAATAAAATGGTGGGCATAGCCCACCGTGACAGAATTAAACAATAAAATCAGTGGCGGTATTTGCCTGGCCTACGATATTCACCAGGAAGTCCGGTGTCGCATGACCACTTATATTCAATGCCAATTCACTAAAATCACTTTGTGAATTATACGTCAACGTGGCCTCACCTGCCTGACCGCTGAAGCTGTCAACGAAATGAATAAAGTCTGTACCGTTATCGCCCTGATTAAAGAAAGAGAGGTCAATCTTGTCGATACCGGTTTCAAAGTCGAGGATCTTATCCGGCGATTTGAACGGTGAATCGCTCACGGCGGAGAAAACAAAAATATCACTGCCGCTGCCACCGGATAACTGATCCTGCCCACCGCCACCGTAAATAACGTCGTTCCCCGCGCCGCCCTGAAGAATATTGGCGGCGTCATTGCCGACAATGACATCATTCCCCGAACCGCCAATGGCGTTTTCGATGACAGCGCCTACGGCGATGGAAATATTGCCCTTCAATCCGCCAACGTCAGAGAACGAGCCTTCGGTCAGATTAATACGCTGGTCTTGCGAGTACCCTGAGAAATCAAGGGTGTCGTTACCGCCCGCATCCCAGACGGAGAAAATCAGTTTCTGGCTGCTGTCCGTCGCGGTGTAGAAATCTCTGCCGGAATTAGAGTTGAATCCATATACCGTGTCACCGGTGCGCGTGGTGGTATTGGCACCATATAAATACTGAATGGCAGCAATATCATCGACCAGCGGAGCCGCGGAATAATAACCGCCGTGATCGCCGCCGGTGACAGATTCATCCCAATAGCTCATCACGCTGAACTGGCGAGTATCTTCGGCGTAGGTAGCCTTGGCATAACTCGGGCTTTGTCCGGCATTGTAAACCCCTGGGTGATCCAACCCCAAAGTGTGCCCCAATTCATGGGTGATGCTCAGGCGGCCATAGTTGCCCAATTCAGGATGTAAATTGGCATAAACACCATCACGGGGATCTGCATAGTCGTAATTAATATTGAACCAGCTTTGACCGTCGGTATTATGCCCGCGATAATCCGTACCTGCGCCGGTAAAAGGTTTAATCGCATAAGCCTGACCGTCGCCCTCATAATTACCAAAGGTAATGTTGGACTTTTGCCCTGGGGCTACCTCGACGAAATTAAGGTTCGCCACATCGGCCCAAGACTGCAGGGAAAGCTTGGCCTGCGCTTTTTGATCGGCGGTAAAGGCGCTAAGGCCGGTGTCTTGGCTGGCAAAGCGACCATTTAAATTGCTCTGATTATAATCCCAATCCGGGAAGGAGTAAGTGACGGTGGCGCCTTGGCCGATGACGTGAGTTCCATTCCAGGTTTGTTCACTGCGCGCTATTTGCTTGCCTGCCGCTGCTATATCAAAAGAAGGCTTATTATTAATGGTTAAACCATTGCCTCTATTATGGTAATTCAGCAAATCATTAACACTATCCCAACCGTTGGTTTTTCCATTTAGGGAATTATCCATATCCATCTCCATTAGGTTAATTCATTTCCGTTATATATAATTCGCTCGCGATATAAAAACCCACTGCAATGTCATCATGCAGCATTTAAAGGCTAGTCTGATTTTCGGATAGCTCAATATATATTGATAAAATATTTTTTTGCGGAGTAAATAGCTTAAAAACACGCAGTGATTAAAGGGGCTTATTTCTTTCGCATGGCATTCCCTCATCCCGGCGAAATCCCCTTTCAATCCTCGCGGGCTCTCTTGCCTTTTGACGGGCCTCTTGCGTTATACTGTATCCCACTTTTTGTAACGAACTCAGATGACTATGGAACGCTTTCTAGAAAATGCCATGTATGCCTCCCGTTGGCTACTTGCCCCGGTTTACTTCGGCCTGTCCCTGGCCTTGCTGGCGCTGTCGATTAAATTTTTCCAGGAGATATTCCATGTTCTGCCGAACATTTTCTCCATAGCCGAAGCGGATCTGGTTCTGACGCTGCTCTCGCTGGTCGATATGGCGCTGGTTGGCGGCCTGCTGGTGATGGTGATGTTCTCGGGCTATGAAAATTTTGTTTCGCAGCTGGATATCAGCGAAAACAAAGAGAAACTGAGCTGGCTGGGCAAGATGGATGCCACCTCATTAAAGAACAAGGTGGCCGCTTCGATTGTCGCCATTTCCTCCATTCACCTGCTGCGGGTGTTTATGGACGCCAAAAACGTGCCGGACAACAAGCTGATGTGGTATGTGATCATCCACCTGACCTTTGTCCTTTCGGCTTTTGTGATGGGCTACCTCGATAAGCTGACGCGCTACAAAAACTGATCCCCCTTAGCCGCCGCTCTCCTGCTGGCGGCTAACTTCCTCCCCCTCGAAACACGCAATATCTTCAACAAGTTGTAATTACTGGCGTTTGAATCGGCTGACGTTATTCGCTGTTTTTCAACCCAGAAGGCTTTCATTTGGTGCATCTGATGATAATAACATTATAATGTCATTACACTTCGACCGGCACAGAGGCCCACGCAAGCTGAGCTTTGCCCGCTGACAGGATCCGAAACACACATGCCGCTAAATGGTAATCCACTGCAGTACCAGGATGTTCAATCTATCCTGCCACACCGTTTTCCCTGTCTGCTGGTTGACCGCATCCTGCCTGCTGGCACTTGCATTGCCGAAGGCCGCCTTAGCGCCATCAAAAATATCACCGCCAACGAACCGACATTCTGGACCGGCCATCATCAGATGACGGTGTTTCCCGGCGTATTGATGGTGGAAGCGTTGGCGCAAACCACCGGTCTGTTGGCACATTATTTTCTCAGCCCGTTGCTGCCAGGCGAGCATTACTATTTTGCGGCCATCCATCGCGCCCGTTTCTATCGTTCGGCACGGCCCGGTGACCAACTCTGTATGGAAGTGACATTTGTCCGACAGCGCTCCGGCATTGCCCGATTCTCTGGCCGTGCGTCGGTCAATGGCCGCAGGATCTGTACCGCAGAATTTATGTGCGCCCGTAAGTAAGGCTGCCTTTTTAGGATGGAGGCTCGACGAAACTACTATGTCATTGGTTGATAAGCTGCTAAATAGCCTGGATTTCTCCCCTCGCGGTCAGGTGATTGCACGGGAGTTGGATCACTGCGGCGAAATTATCGTCTCCGATCACAAAGGTTACCGCACCCTGCGTTTTGACGGTATCTGCGAACAGAGCAAAATGTGCATCAGCGCGCCGCAGGTGCCGGTTCATAACTACATCAAAACCATGCTGATGGCAGTCGCCTGGCAGCCCCCCGCCTCGGCACTGATCCTGGGGCTGGGCGGCGGTGGCCTGGTGCGGGCGCTGCACGCCTATGATGCCAATATGCTGTTGGAAGTGGTGGAATTACGCCAGGCGGTGGTGTCCGTCGCCCGCCGATACTTCACTTTGCCTACCGTTCATAACATCACCATGCACATCGCCGATGCCGCTGATTTCTTGCGAGCCCCCGCCCAGCGGCGCTATGACCTGATTTTTTCCGACCTCTACAGCGCCTTTACCATGGATCCGCAACAGGGCACACAGGCCTTTTTGGCGCAGTGCGCCGAGCGGCTTTCGGATCCGGGCTGGTTAGTACTGAACTACCATGAAGTGCCGGATGAGGGCTCACTGCTGTATCACAGCTTACACCGGGTGTTTAACACGGTTCTGTACTGCGTGGCACCCAGCGGCAACGTGATTATCTACGCTGCGCTTGCCAATACCGAAACGCCACTCAGCCTGCTGCGCCGCCTTTCCGCTGAGGTCGGGCCAAGCTTTAGCTGCGATCTTCGCTACCTGTCACGCAAAATTGAACGGCTGCACTTTAGCTGAGGCGGTATTGCCGCCCTGCTATTATCATTTGATTATCATCCTCTGGAGCAATCACCATGGAAAAGAAAACGGCGCGTCTGACCGTCCTCATCGACCCAGACAAGAAAAAAGCCCTGGAAGAACTCTGTCTGCAACAGGACGTGACCCCCTCTCAGGTGATCCGTCAGTTGATACGTGACTATCTGCACAAGCACCAGGTGGAGTATCCCAGCCAGCCGACCCACTCCAATCCTCGGGTGGACAACGCCTGACGTCAGATGGCGCACACCCAGCGCCATCCGTACCCCTCAACGATGCTGTGACTCCACAAAGCTAAGCGCAGTGCGCAAGCTGGAATCGTTGATCGTGATCGGCAGCAGGTGAATCGACTCCCCCTGCTGCAGGGTGCGTTCGGTCAGCCGTTTAATTTGCGCTTCATCGTGGATATCCACCTGCAGCGCTGCCAGACTGACCGGTAAATCCAGTCGCCGGTAAAGCGCAATCAGTTGCGCCACGGTTTCCGGTTGCCCCAACAGTGCACTCTGCACCAGAATGCCGTACGCCACCTTGGTGCCATGCAAGAAGGCATCGGTTTGCGGTAGCGCGGTCAACCCGTTATGCACCGAATGTGCAGCGGCGATGCGGGTATAGCGATCGCCCAGTCCCCCCACCAAACCACCACCGGCGATAATCGCCTCCAGCACATTAAGGAAGTCCTGACTCAATTGTCCTTGCGCCTGTGCCTGCAACGCCGCCTCGCTTTGGTTGAGCAATACGTCGCGCAGCGTCAGTGCGGTATTGAGGCCCAGTTGCACGGTTAACGGCAAACGTTCCGGCTGCGGAGTCAGCACCACCGCTTCATACCATTTCGCCAGGGTGTCACCGATCCCAGCCAGCAAGTATTCCTTCGGAGCACGCAGGATAATTTCCGGCTCGACCAACACCAGATGGTTAGCATCATGGAAAATCTCATAGCGCAATGCTTGCCCCTGGTCGTTGTACCACACCGAGAGCGGCGTCCAGGCGGCACAGGTGGCGGCAATGGTCGGGATCGCCACCAGCGGCAGCCCTAAGCGACGGGCCACCACTTTGGCCGTGTCCAACACTGCACCGCCGCCAACGCCAATCACCACCTGCCGATCCGCGCCAGCCTGGCGCACGATATCCAGCACGGTGCTCTCGCTGCAGTGGTTGTTAAACAGCACCCGACGAGCATCGGCATCGTCGAATACCGCCGGTAACCAGGGTTTTGCCGCCGCCAATGCGCGCTCACCGTACACCCAGAGCGCCTTGCTCAGCTGTTGCGGGGAATAAAACTGCGCCAGTTGGTCAATGGCTCCGGGGAACGCAAAATAGTTGGCGGGGCCGACGACCACGCGGATGGAGTTATCACTCATGCTCAAGTCCTTATTTTATCAGCTATTACCATCATAGGGGCGAGGACGCCAATCACTAATACTCTTTTGCATTAGCTTATGTTTTTTCGTTCATTGTCATCCGCCGGTCGGCCATGGAAACTGGCTGCCTCAATTCATCCTTTCAATAAAAAGCCATCCCAATGGTGACGATGAATTGTCCTCTCGCTTTTTAATGATGCTTAACCATGCAGGGTAAAACTCAATGAAATTGTTCAACACCTCACTTCTGGCGCTCAGCCTGTTCGCCGTGTTTCCGGCACTATCCGCCCCCACTGCCGCCCCAATCCCGGCAGCGATAGCGAATCATCAGGGGCCGATCCGCATTGCGGTGATCCGCAATTTGGGTTCTGACGACAATACCACGCAGTTCGTATCCGGGGCGGTGCAGGAAGGCCGCAAGCTCGGCTTTCAGGTCAATACCTTCCTGACCAACGGCGACGACGCCAAATTCCAGGACTTCGTCAATCAGGCCATTAGCCAGAAGTACGACGGCATTATTCTGTCTCAGGGGCGCGATCCTTACTCAACCGCCCTGCTCAAACGCATCGCCGACAGCGGCATCGCGGTGGCCGCCTTTGATACCGCCGTGCAGGGCGAAATTCCGGGCGTGACCATTACCCAGCAGGACGACGCTTCGTTGACCGATCTTTCGTTTGGCCAACTGGTAAAAGATTTCAACGGTCAGGCGAATATCATCAAGCTATGGGTCGCGGGGTTCCCGCCCATGGAGCGACGTCAGGCGCAGTACCAGAAACTGCTTAAACAACAGCCCGGCATCAAAGAGCTGGAATCCATCGGTGCGGTGTCCTCCGACGTTCAGGGCGATACGGCCAACAAAATTGGCGCGATCCTGGCCAAATACCCAAAAGGCAAAATCGATGCCATTTGGGGTACCTGGGATGCGTTTAGCCAGGGGGCCTACAAGGCCTTGCAGGAGAATGGCCGTACCGAAATCAAACTCTACAGTATCGATATCTCCAACCAGGATCTGGCGCTGATGCGCGCTAAAGACAGCGCCTGGAAGCTCAGCGTGGCGGTGGATCCCAAGCTGATCGGCGCCGTTAACCTGCGCCTGGTGGCCAATAAAATTGGCGGCGAGAAAACCCCTGCAACCTATGAATTTAAAGCTGCGGCAATCCCGCAGGCCCTGTTGCTCAGCCATCCGGCGGCCACCAACGTCGCCTCGCTGGCGAAAGTGATCCCGAACTGGGGTAAATCAGACGATTTCATCGCCCCCTGGTTCGCCACGCTTGAAGCGCAACAGGCTAAGAAATAAGGAGCGGTGATGGCAACGCAACCCCTTGTGCAGCCCGAATACAGCCGCAATATGCGGCTGATCGGTCACAGCGATCAGGGCGGCAGGCCGGACGGCGTACAGGTGATGGTTCATCGGGGCTATGCCTATATCGGCCACATGGTTTCGCAGGGCTTTTCCATCGTCGACGTACGCGATGCGAAGGATCCGAAACCCGCCGGCTTTGTCCCTGCGCCACCCGGCACCTGGAATGTGCATTTACAGGCGCATGACGATTTGCTGCTGGTGATTAACGCCCGGGATTTATTTGCCGACGTCCGCTTTGCCGATGAAAAAGTCTATTACACCCGCGCCATCAGCCAGACGGTATCGAGCAGCGATCTCCGCGGCTGGAGCGCCGGGATGCGTATTTTCGATATTTCCACCCCGGACCGGCCACGGGAGATTGGTTTTCTGGCGCTGGAAGGCATCGGCGTACACCGCATCTGGTACGTGGGCGGGCGCTGGGCTTACGTTTCGGCGCTGATCGACGGCTACAGCGACTACATTTTTTTGACCGTCGATCTGGCCGACCCTCGTCATCCGCAAATCGCCGGGCGTTGGTGGCTACCGGGTATGCACAGCGCCGGGGGTGAAACGCCCAACTGGCCGGAGGGCAAGCGCTACGCTTTGCACCATGCGATCATCAGCGGCGATACCGCCTATGCCAGCTGGCGCGACGGGGGGCTAACCCTGTTGGATATCAAGGACCGCAGTCAACCGCAGTTAATTGCCCATCGCAACTGGAGCCCGCCGTTTAGCGGCGGCACCCACACCGCACTACCGCTACCGGATCGGGACCTGCTGGTAGTATTGGATGAGGCGGTGCTCGACAACCAGCAGGACGGCGAAAAGTTGATCTGGCTGTTTGATATTCGCCAACCGACCAACCCGGTGAGCATCGCGACCTTCCCACAGCCGGATGAACGCGATTACGTCAGCAAAGGCGCACACTTCGGCCCCCATAATCTGCATGAGAACCGTCCTGGCAGCTTTATCAGTTCGACGCTGATTTTCGCCACTTACCAAAATGCCGGCGTTCGCGCTTACGACATCAGCAACCCTTATCAACCGAAGGAAACCGGCGCTTTGGTTCCCGCTGCGCCGCAGAGGATGATGGACACACGCCCTGATCGTCCGCAGGTTATTCAGTCGTGCGACGTATTTGTCGACGCTCAGGGGATCATTTACAGCACGGATTACAACGGCGGTTTGTCGATCATTGAATATCTAGGCTAAAAATCCAGCGCCGCGTTGTTTATTTTTTGGGCTATCAGGCCTAAAGTGAGGCAACGTGTAAGCAGGGACAAATAAGGGAAACTATGTTTAGTCATATCACCGTAGGCGTCAGCGATCTGGACAAAGCCGCCGCATTTTACGATGCGATTTTGCTGCCACTGGGACTCAAGCAACGCCCGGTCACGCCCGATGGCGGCCCCGGGGCTCGTTGCTGGGTATTGCCTGACCGGACATTGCCGCGTTTTTACGCCTACCAACCTTATAACCGACAGCCGGCCAGTGCCGGCAACGGCAGTATGGTGGCGTTCACCGCCCAGAATGAACAACAGGTTCGGCAAGCCTATGCCGCCGGGCTGGCGGCGGGCGGCACATCGGAAGGTGAAGCCGGCGAGCGGACCCATTACGGCAAGGGATATTTTGGCGCTTATCTCCGCGATCCGGACGGCAACAAAATTCATATCGCCTACCGGGGCGACCTGCTGTAATCATCCTCGTGCGGGCGGACGCCACCGTTTCTGGCAGCCATCACCAGCGCAAACGCCGCCAGCGCACCGGCGACCAGGTAGGTAATCTGCATGCCATTTGCAACGGCGTGCGACGAAGCCAACTTGATATCGCCGGTGTGGGTTGCCAACATAAATAACGCCCCCATAGCCGATGCGCCGGTGATCAACCCAAGGTTGCGCGAGAGGTTGATCATGCCCGAGATCACCCCACGCTGCTCGGGGGCGGCATGCTTCATCAAGGCCGTATTGTTGGCGACCTGAAAGAGCGCATAACCCAGCGTCATCAGGCACAGCGGTGCCACGTAGCCGAACACGCCCTGATTCAGCGACATCATCGACATGATGCCTGCCCCGACAGCCATGGTCGTCAGCCCCATCAAAGTGATCCTTTGCGCTCCGAAGCGATCCACCCACCGACCGGCCGGTACCCCGAGCAATGCGGCCACTATCGGCCCCGCCGACATCGCCAGTCCCGCTTGCCCAACCGCCAAACCCAGCCCATGCGTCAGATAAAATGGCCCTACCACCAGCGTCGTCATCATGATGGTCATTACCAGCGCACTCATCGCCAACCCGACGCTCAGCCCCGGTTGGCGGAACAGCGCCAACTGGATCAGGGGAAGCGCCGTGCGCTTTTGCAACCGGACAAATAACCCCATCCCCAGCGCCGCGCCCAACAACAACGTCAGGTTAACGACGCCAAAGTCACCGCGCCCCAACGTCATCGACAGCGCATAGCAGGCCAGCGTTACCCCAAGCAGTAAGGTCCCTGCCCAGTCAAACCGACCGCGTTCTTTTTGCCGTTGCCGTTCATCCTGCGGCAGGGAGCAATAAACCAGCAGAAAAGCCACTACGCCCACCGGTATGTTGACCAGAAACATCGCCCGCCAGCCGAAAGCCAATATCAGTGCGCCCCCCAGCGAAGGGCCAAGCGCCGTGCCGATGGCCGACATGCTGCCCAGCAATCCCATGGCACGGCCGGTATTTTCTTTACCCACCGTCTCACCAACCAGCGCCATGGTCATTGCCATCATGACGGCCGCTCCCAAACCTTGCGCAACGCGCGCCGCCAACAATAGCCAGATGTCCGGCGCAAAAGCACACAATCCGGACGCCAGGGTGAACAGAGCAATCCCCGTCAGCAACAGGCGGCGGCGCCCCATCCTGTCCCCCAAGCGGCCCATGGCAATAATCGACGTGGTAACGGCCAGCAGGTAGACGATAACTACCCATTGTACCGCCTGAAAAGAGCTGTTGAACGCCTGCGCCAGCGTCGGCAAGCCCACGTTGGCAATGCTGGCGCCCAGCGAGGAAACCAGCATCGACAAAGAAAGGCTGGCAAGGATCCCACGCAAATTGACTGGCGGGCTGGCGTGTTGGGTTATTGACTTCATGTTGCTGACTCCTGAAAGAACCTGTCAGTAGCCTATGCCGTCCAGAGAGCAGGCGGAAGGCGCAGCAAATGCAGTTTATTAGTGCACCAGGCGCCATGTCACGGCGGACCTGTACCCGCATTAAGAAGCAAACGTCAAAACGGCTTCAGGTAGATGATGAGGACACCCCCTCAAGGAGAGATAGATAATGAAAATCGACCTGCTGTTTGACGATCTGTCGATGCGCGCCGTGCAGTACAACGCCCGTGCCTCGGTAGAAGATTTTGACGCCTGTATGGCGCAATATGAACAACTGGCCACGCAGGCCAAAGCGCAGACGCCGGGGATTTACGATATCCACTACGGGATGGGCGTCGCCGAGCGCCTGGACTTGTTCCCTGCCGCCAGACAACCGTCACCGCTGTTGGTGTTTATTCACGGCGGTTATTGGCACTCCCAGCGTAAGGAAGAAGCCTGTTCGATGGCGGCAACTTTCACCCAGCATGGCGTAGCGGTCGCTACGTTGGAATACACCTTGCAACCTGAAGCCACGCTGGCAGAAATCGTCCGAGAGGTTCGTAGCGCAATAGCCTGGCTTTACCACCACGCCGGCCAGTACGGCATCGACCCAGAACGCATCTTCGTCAGCGGCAGCTCGGCCGGCGGCCACCTGTGTGGCATGCTGATTGCCGATGACTGGCAGCACCTGTATCAGGTGCCCGTCAACGTGATCAAAGGGGCGCTGGCGCTGAGCGGCCTGTACGACATACGACCGCTGTGCGATATCTACATCAATGACTGGATGCGCCTGACGCCTGAGCAGGCGGCAACCCTCAGCCCGCTGTTTATGCTGCCGGAAAAGGCGCATGCGCCGCAGATCCTGCTCGACGTCGGCGCCAAAGAAACCCAGGGGTTCAGAAACCAGACGCTGGCTTACTTCGCCGCCTGCCGAGAAAAAGGGCTGAATGTGGCGCTGCTGGAAGATCGGCACAACAACCATTTCACGCTGGTTAACGAGTTGGCCAACCCCGACAGCATCCTGTTCCAACGCGTTATGGCAATGATTAAGTGACGCCGTGAGTCACTGCGGCGCCGATTCGAGGGTAGAGCCTGATTTTAAACGCGATCGTCACCGTCGCCAGCGCCGCGAACACCCCACCGGAGAGCATGATGCCCTGCAGCCCCACGGCATCAATAAAGCCGCCGCTGACCACCGAACCCAACGCCACCCCCAGATTGATAAAGGCAATATACAGCCCGGTGGCGAATTCCGGTGCCTGCGGCGCTTCGGCCGTCAGCCACATTTGTGTCACTATCAAACCGCTGGTATGCGCCGCCCCCCAAAACAGGCAAAGAACGATCATCGTGCCCAGATGGGTGCTGCCGTACAGATACAGCAACCCATAAGCCAGCGCCAGCACCACTGGGTGCAATAAGGTGGCCGCGAACCGGTGACGGTTCAGTAATTTCCCCGCCAGCAGATTGCCGGACACGCCGCCCAAGCCAAAAATCACCAGTAGCAAGCCAACCCTTGGTCCACTGATGCCGATTTCACCACTCAGGTATTCGGTGGCATAGGCATAAACGGAAAACATCGCAGCGAAGATCAGCACACAGGCAAGAATATTCAGCCACAGCGCACCGCTGCGCAATATTGCCAACTGCTTGCCATATTCCATTCGCTGGGGGGCACTATCAGGCAGGCAGAAAAATAAGCCGATACCCGCCAGCAGGTTAACCAGGGCACAAAACAGGAAAGAGGCCTCATAGCTGAACTGCCCGGCGATCCAATGCGTCAAGGGGATCCCCAGCACCATGCCCATACTGGTGCCGACAAAAGCATAAGCCGTCGCCCGCGTCACCTGCTGTTGGGGATACAACGAAGCCGCCGCCACCATCGCCAACGCGAAATATATCGGGTGGAACAGCGCCGGTAAAATGCGCAACACCAGCAGGGAGCCGAAACTGGCCGCATAAGCCGAGAGCACACTGGTCACGACAAATACGGCCAGTGAAATCAGCAGCATGCGCTTACGGTTAAACCGTGAGGCCAACAGCACCAACAGTGGCCCCAGCAAAGCAATCGTTATCGCGAAAACCCCCACCAGCCACCCTGCCTGCGAGGCTGAAATTGCGTAACGTTCCATGATCAGCGGTAATATGCCCACCACGCCAAATTCGATGCAGTACACACCGAACAGCCCCAGGGCAATGAAAAAAATCGGCGACAGGATTTTCATCATCATTGGTCTCCTGCGAGAAGCGGTAATCCGTCATATACCGCCTGGCAGAGTTCCCCGACAAATGCTCCCGCCATCCCTTCCAGCGCGGTATTGGTAAAAGCCACGACGCTGAGCTGCCGGGCCGGATCGACAAACCAGGAATGGCCGTACGTCCCGCCCATACGCCAGGTACCTACCGATTCCGGCGTCTGGGCCGCCCGCGGATCTTTCAATACGGTGATCCCCAGCCCAAAACCGCGCCCCGGCCAGAATGGCATCGGTAAATCGCCGATCTGGTTGCTGGTCATGACCGTTACCCACTCTTCGGGCAGCAATGGTGTGCCGCCCCGACGCAGGGTTTCCAGCAAACGCAGAAAATCTTCCGCCGAACCTACCATGCCGGCCCCGCCTGACGCATAGGCGCTGGCATCCAGCGCCCTGGCAGGTGAAAGCTTAAAACCGTCGGTGCCGTCAATAAACTCGATGCGATCCGGTTGTTGCAGAGGCCGGGGCTCGGGGTAATGGTTAGCGTAAGCCACTGTCAGCCGCTGCGCATCGTGGGTACTGAACCCGGTATCTCGCATCGCCATCGGTCCGGTCACCAGATGTGCCACCGCTTGTGCCAACGGCAAACCACTGGCTTGTTCAATCACCGCACCCAGCACATCGGTGGCAATCGAGTAGCGCCATTCGGTTCCTGGTGCTGCCTGCAGAGGAGCCGAGGCAATACGACGCACATTTTCCGCCAGGCTAAGCGGATCGTCATCCATACCGTCGGAAACTCCCGCCTGCGCATAGGATCCATGCTCAGGTTGGAAAAAGCGGTAACTCAGCCCTGCGGTGTGGGTCATCAGATGACGTACGGTCACTAAGGGTTGCTGGCCGTCCGGCGTACGCGGCCGGAACGACGGCAGCCAGCGCACCACCGGGTCTTCAAGCCGTAAACGCCCTTGAGCCATCAGCACCAGTGCCGCCGTGGACAGGATCGGTTTGGAGACCGAAGCCAAGCGAAACAGCGCATCGATGCGCATCGGTTTGCCCGCCTCTCGATCCGCCATACCGGCCGCACGACGATAGACCTGCTCGCCGCCCAACGCCACCAACACCACTGCACCCACCAGCCGTTTTTGTTCCAGCGCCAGATCGATGACCTTATCAATAGCCTTGGCATCAAGTTTGTATTTATTCATTAGCCATACCTCAGGTTGACAGCGAATTCTGTCAACCCCGAGGATAGATTGTGGCGAAAAGAAGAAAAACAGGCTAGATTTCCCTTCATAACGGACATTAACGTCCGTAATAGGAGGCACGAGATGGATAATCTGGCCGGGATCTCCGCCTTCGTTCAGGCGGCAGAAGCGCTCAGTTTTGTCGAGGCCGGACGCCTGTTGGGCGTATCCGCTTCGGCAATCGGTAAAAGCGTTGCCCGATTGGAGGCCCGTCTGGGCGTGCGATTGTTCCATCGCAGTACCCGCAGCATGACTTTGACGGCCGAAGGTCGGCTTTTCTTGCAGCGTTGCCAGCGGATCCTCGGAGAAATGGCAGCGGCGGAACAGGAACTCAGCGACACTCGCAGCGCCCCGCGTGGCAAACTTCGCGTCAGCTTGCCCCTGGTCGGCGGACTGCTCAACCCGGTGCTGGCGACGTTTATTCGTCGATATCCCGAAATTGAACTTGAACTGGACTTTTCCGACCGTCGTGTTGAGGTAATCGAGGAAGGATTCGACGCGGTGATCCGTGTTGGGGAAACGGAAGACTCAAGATTAATGAGCCGCCAACTGGGCAGTTTTCATCTGCAACTGGTCGCTTCGCCCGCCTATTTGCGTCAGGCCGGCACACCACAATGCCCGGACGATCTGCGTCAGCACGCCTGCTTGCTGTACAAATTCCCCACCACCGGCAAAGTCGAAGCCTGGCCGGTAATGGACTGGGATAAAATGCTCGGCGACGGTCTGCATGCAAGCGCAGTGTGCAACAGCGTCGATACGCTGATCTATTTGGCAGAACAGGGCCAGGGCATTGCCTGCCTGCCTGACTTTGCGGTAAAGCAGTCGCTGGCTGAGCAACGTCTTCAGCAACTGCTCGGTGCGCATTGCCGGCACACGGGCAGCTTTAAAATTCTCTGGCCCTCCAGCAAGCACCTGACGCCCCGACTGCGGGTGTTTATCGATCTGCTGAGTGAACAACTTTTCCCGCTTTAGCGCCCTTTTTTCTTAAGCCAAATGGCGACTTTGCTTTGCCTTAAAATGACTAAGCCAGATGCCCCGCGGTATTGAGCCAGCTTTATTGCCGGGATCGGCATCCACCATATTCCATTTTGAAATATGAAATTTCCGTTCGTTCTTTCGGGGCTAATGAAATCGCCACACAATGAAATCTGAATCGCAGGCCGGCGCATAACCGCATAAAAAATCAGGTTTTATATCTTGTCATCGCTCATAACCGCTCAATTTGCCCATTTGGTGCTGGATAGCCGGCCCGAAGCATCAGCCCTGTCGGCCGCCCGCCTTGGGCTGATAGATTATTTTGCCTGCGCGTTGCCGATCGCCCAGGGCGTACTCACCGACAGCGGCCTGGCAGCGGTAAAAAAAGTGTTCCCGCCTGCCAGTGCCGAGAACCGTGCGCTCTATTTCGGCTATATCAGCCATTCGCTGGATTTTGACGATTATCACCCCGCGCTGCGCGGGCACCCCAGCACGGTGGTGCTCTCTGCGCTGCTGGCATTGACCGACGATAACCCCGACGTTGACGCGCTACTGACCGCCTATGTCATTGGCGTAGAGGCAGCCGGGCGACTGGGGCTGGCTGCCGGTACTCAGCACTATCAGTTGGGATTTCACAGCACTGCCACCCTTGGTGCCGTTGCCGCCACTGCGGCGGCGGCACGCTATTTACACCTCACGCTGCACCAAACGCAGATCGCCCTTGGGCTGGCGGCCACCCAGGCCGCTGGGCTGCGCAGTCAGTTCGGGTCAGCCGCCAAGCCGTTGCACGCAGGGATCGCCGCTCGGGCGGCAGTCAATGCCGTGCTGCTGGCGCAACTGGGTTTTGCCGGGCAGCCGGAAGGCGTGATAGACAGCCTGTTGAGCTCGCATGGCGACGGACGGCAGCGGCCCGAGCTGTTGACGGCCGATTGGGGGGCGCCGTGGCGTATCCTGCAACCGGGGCTGGAATTTAAACGCTATCCCACCTGCGGCGGTACCCACAGCGCTGCGGAGGCCGCATTTATCCTGCGCGAACGCCTGCTCGAACAAGGCATTGCCGTCGAGGATATTTCCGCTGCCATCGCCAAGATCCAGGTCAGTTTTCCACCCGGTGCCGATACCGCTCCCTATATTCGCCGCCCGTCAACCGGCGTTGAGGCGCGTTTTAGCCTGGAATACGTCATCGCCGATGCGTTGTACAGCGGCAGCGTGCCGCTAATGCACTACGGTGAGGCCCCCGTTGACCCAAATATTTCAGCCCTGGCGGCACGGGTTGAACGCCATGCCGACCTGACGGCACCGCCAGACGAGCTGGATGCGGAGTTACGCTTCCACCGCGTCACGCTAACGCTGCACGACGGCCGCCAGTTAAGTGACATTGTCACAAGAAAGCAAACCGCCGCCCGACAGACCGACGTCGGTGCGAAACTGCGCAGCATCCTGCTATTGCTGCCGCATTTGAACGGTGACCGCGTGATCGAGGACTGCGCGCTAACGCAGCCCGCCGCGCTGAGCCGTTTAATCGAATTATTAAACCAATAATAAATATAGGAATAATTATGAGTACTTCACCTTCAACACCATCGCGTCAATTACGTCTCGGCCTGTTTGTTCAAGCTCTGGGCCATCACGTCGGCGGCTGGCGTGCCGAAGGGGCCAGCGGCTCGCCTACGGACATTGACTGGTTCACCTGGATCGCCCAAAAGGCCGAAGAAGGCACCTTTGATATGTTCTTCGTCGGCGATGCGCTGGCGACCAGCGTGCACCGCTTGCCTTCCACCCTGTCCCGCCTGGAGCCGCTGACGCTGCTGGCGGCGCTGGCGGTCAGAACCCGACACATCGGCCTGGCGGCCACCGCCTCCACCACTTTCGACCAGCCTTTCCACCTGGCGCGCGCCATGGCCTCTATCGATCACATCAGCCACGGCCGCGCCGCCTGGAACGTGGTGACGTCATTCTCCAGTGACGCGGCACGTAACTTCAGCCGTGACGATCTGCCTTCGCACGCAGAGCGTTATGAAGTGGCACGAGAGTTTCTCGAAGCCAGCTACAAGCTGTGGGACGGCTGGGAGGAAGGGGCTATCGTACGTGACAAGCACAGTGGCGTGTATGCCATTGACGAGAAAATCCACGCGGCCAACCACCAAGGCAAGCACTTCTCGGTGCAAGGCCCGCTGAACATTGCCCGTTCGCCACAGGGGCGCCCGGTGATCATCGAAGCCGGTTCTTCGCCGGCCGGACAACAGCTGGCCGCAGAGACCGCCGAGGTGGTGTTTACCGCCGCCGCCACGCTGGAGGAAGGCCAGGCCTTCTATCGCAGCCAGAAGAAATTTGTCGCCGATGCCGGCCGCAACCCGGATCACCTGCTGATCCTGCCGGGCGTGATGCCGATCGTGGGCCGCACCAAAGCCGAGGCGCAGGAAACCTGGTATCAGCTCAATCAACTGGTGGATATCGATAACGGCATCGAACAGCTTTCCGCCCGCTTCGGCTTCGATCTTAGCGACTTCCCGCTCGATGGCCCGGTACCGGACGTCGGCGCGACCGAAGGCGGCCAAAGCCGGGTGAAGCTGCTGACCGATCTGGCGGCACGCGAAAACCTGACGCTGCGTGAACTGGCGGCGGTTGCTGCCGGTTCGCGCGGGCATCGCGTGGTGGTGGGAACTGCCGAAGAGATCGCCGATGACTTCCAGCTGTGGCTGGAACAGCAAGGTGCCGACGGCTTTAACATCATGCCTGCGGTATTGCCGAATCAGTTGGAACTGTTCGTCGAACTGGTGATCCCGGAGCTACGCCGTCGCGGCCTGTTCCGCGAGGAATATCAGTATTCAACCCTGCGTGAAAACCTGGGCCTGCCGCAACCGGCAATCAACTTCGCTAACGTAAAATCGGCTTAATTCGCAGGGGAACATGATGAAAACCAACCTCAAACGCACCGTACTCTCCCTGCTGCTGGCCGGCGCTACCTTGGCTCCGCTGGCCGTTGGTTATGCCGCTGAAGGCGATGTGCCCTTCCGCGCCGCGGTAAAAGCCAGCGCCGATCCCGCACTGCACGACAGCCTGCCGGAAGCAATAAAAAAAGCCGGTTACATCGTGGCGGGCACCAACCCCAATACGCCCCCGACCACCTTCTATGAAGCCGACAACAAAACGCTGGCCGGGCGTGAAATCGACGTGATGAGCGCCATCGCCGATCGCCTCGGCGTGGCAATCCACTGGAAGGATACCGGCGGCTTCGACAATATCATCCCCGGCCTTAAATCCGGCCGTTATGACGTTGCCCTGGCCAATATCGACGCAAACAAGAAGCGCTTCCAACAGGTCGATTTTGTCGGCTATTACAACGCGTCCAAGCTGGCGCTGATCGCCCGTAAAGATGCCGCCCTCGGCCCTTACACCGAGCTGGCGCAGCTTTGTGGACAAACCGTCGGCGCCGGGGCGGGCACTTCACAAATTACCCGCTTGCAGCAGGCCAGCGACAGCTGCGTCAGCGGCGGAAAACCGGCGATCACCATTCCGATTTTCCCCGACCGTCCGGCCGGTGTTCAGGCCGTAATCAGCGGACGCGTGCCGATGTTCTTTGGTCCGTATGAAGGCCTGCGTTATCAGGCTACCCACGTTAAACCGCTGGCGCTGGCAGGCGACATCAACATTGAAGGCACCACGGTCGCCCTCGCCTTGCCGAAAGGTTCCGACCTGGTGAAACCGGTGCAGGCGGCGCTTAACTCGCTGATTGCCGACGGCAGCTACCAGAAAATCCTCGACGGTTGGGATATCGGCTTCGGCGCGGTGAAAACCGCTGGCATCAATGAAGAGATTGCAAAATGAATGGGCCACAAGCGACCGGTGATGCCGAACTGCGCATCGTCGGTCATCGGCATTATGGGCGCTGGTTCAGCGCCCTGTTGGTGCTGCTGATCGTCGGCATTATCGCCAATTCGATGCTGCATAACCCTCGCTTCGAATGGGCGGTGGTGGCGGAAAACTTTACCGAAGCGTCGATTATCAATGGCGTGATCATGACGCTGAAGCTCACCGTGATTTCGGTGATCTTCGGCTTCGCCGGGGGCGTGCTGCTGGCGTTGATGCGTCTGTCGGCCAACCCGGTGCTGGTGGCGGTGAGCTGGTTTTATACCTGGTTCTTCCGCGCGGTGCCGATGCTGGTGCAGCTTTTCCTGTGGTACAACATCGCCGCACTCTACCCGCGCATCAGTCTGTGGATCCCCTTCCTGGGTGAAGTGGCCAGCGCTCCGACCAACACCATCATCAGTACCTTCAGCGCGGCGGTGATCGCCCTGGTGATGCATCAGTCGGCTTATGCGGCGGAGATTGTGCGCGCCGGTATCCAAAGCGTCGGCAGTGGCCAGCTGGAGGCCGCCAAGGCCTTGGGGTATCGCCGTGGACAAATCCTGTGGCGCGTAGTTTTACCGCAGGCCATGCGCACCATTTTGCCCCCTGCCGGCAATGAGGTGATCGGGCAGCTTAAAACCACTGCGGTGGTGTCGGTGATTGCCCTGCAGGACGTGCTCTATTCGGCGCAGATCATCTATCAGCGCACCTATGAGGTGATCCCGCTGCTGTTGGTTGCCACGTTGTGGTATCTGGTGATGACCTCGATTTTGTCGATCGGCCAGTACTATGTTGAGCGCTATTTTGGTCGAGGTAGCCAGGCGGTGCGCAGCAACTGGCTGTTCCGTCCCCGCAAAGCCGCATCCAGTCCGCCACAGGAGACACAATCATGAGCGCCGCCATTCAGATCAACCAGGTGCGCAAGTCATTTTCCGGCACCGAAGTGTTGAAAAATATCAGCCTGCAGATCCCGGCAGGCTCGGTAACGGTGATCCTCGGCCCTTCCGGTTCGGGGAAGTCGACCTTGCTGCGCTGCATCAATCACCTGGAAAAACTCGACGGCGGAACCATTCGGGTGGGCGAGCAACTCATCGGGTACCGCCAAAAAGGCAACCAGCTGTATGAACTGAAGGAACGCGAAGTGGCCGAACAGCGTAAAAGCATCGGTATGGTGTTCCAACAGTTCAATTTATTCCCGCACCGCACAGTGCTGGAGAACGTTACTGAAGCCCCGCTGCTGGTCAAAAAGGAAAAGAAAAGCCTGGTGGTGGAACGGGCAAAAGCGCTGCTGGCCCGCGTCGGGCTGGAACATCGCATTCACGCCTGGCCACGCGAGCTTTCTGGTGGACAGCAACAGCGAGTGGCGATCGCCCGCGCCCTGGCGATGACGCCAGAGGTGCTACTGTTCGATGAGCCCACTTCTGCGCTCGATCCCGAATTGGTTGGCGAAGTGCTGCAGGTGATGAAAGGCCTGGCGCACTCTGGCATGACCATGGTGGTGGTGACGCATGAAATCGGTTTTGCCCGCGAAGTGGCGGACCAAATCATCTTTATGGATCAAGGAAAAGTGGTAGAAACGGGGACGGCAAAACAGGTGCTGGATGAACCGGTACATCAAAGAACGCGGGATTTCCTGGCAACGGTACTTTAAGCCTGCATCGGGGGGCATTGCGCCCCTCGAACATTATTTCAGCGTCAGCTCTTTTTCCCGCCCACGGCAGAAAACAGATTAAACAGTTCACCCAAGCCATAAATCGAGCCAAGCAACAAGGCAATCATTACCGGCACCATGATCACCACGGTGGCCAAACTCTCTAGCATTTCTAACATCGTTGTCTCCTGGTTTTTAAGCAGCAAAAAGCCTGCCCAGAAAGGAAAATTTCCCTGGAATTTCTTAAGGTTATTTTTGCTTGATTTCAATCTGTGATGCAGATCACAACTCAATATCGCTAATGTAACTTACACAGTTGCATTACCGCAATGCAAAAAAATGCTCTCTGTCAGGGACAACCAGCACCAGAAGCAGTGGCGCCAACACCCAGCGGTATCCGTACGCCAATGCAGGCCGGAACGCGTCATAGCCCATAACCCTCAGCCTTAGGATTTTTAACGCGTTTTAAGGATTATCCAACCTGCCCCAAGAGATAACAGGCTGGCGATTTAATCATCACCCCAAAGTAAAATGGCGATTAAATAAAATCCGATGGCACAAAATTAAGAATATTTACCTGTTCTATTTTCTTTCGGCAGAATACATTCATCTCAACTTCTACCGGCCGATTAATCAGTGCTTTCTTTGTCTGTTAATTAGGCAATTTATCAGGAAACTCTTATGAACCTTAAACGTGCCGCAGGCGTGATGGTTATCATCATGGCAACACTTTCTGTCACCGCATGTGGGAATATGTCTCACCGCGATCGCAACACCGCTATCGGTGCCGGCGTTGGCGCCCTGGGTGGCGCAGTATTGACCGACGGCAGTACGCTGGGTACCTTGGGCGGCGCAGCGCTGGGCGGTATCATCGGCCACCAAACCAGCCGTTAATATTTTTAAGCCGGGTTGTTTTCAATTGAAAATACCCGGCCGAATTTATTTTATTCGCCACGCATTGGTGCGTCAGATTCTTTTTATTTTATAGAATTAATCAGATTGTCTTATCTATAAATATTCCCGCCCATACAAAGTATCGACGCTTAAAAAACATTCCTCTTTTTAATAAAACCGCCAGATTTATCTTAACTTCACTCGTGATGTCGAATGGGCACAGGCCCACCTTGCGACGTTGAAAAAGTGACTGGTTCCCCCTCCACAGAGGGGGAACATCAGGTTAGCCTTTAACCTGGGAAACGACATTCAACGGCTGGGCATCAGGCAAGATATTCATATGTTCCAATACCTGCGCCATGATCTTGCCGAACACCGGGCCAGCCACCGAACCACCGAAGTGTTTGCCGGCTTTCGGGTTGTTGACCATCACCACCAGCGCCACCTGCGGATCGCTGGCGGGCGCCACACCGGCGGTGTAGTTAATGTAACCGCCGTCGTATTTGCCGTTGGTGCCCATTTTCTCTGCGGTACCGGTTTTAATCGCCAAACGGTAACCCGGTACCGCAGCGCTGACCCCGCTGCCCCCCGGTAAGGCATCGCTTTCCATCATATGCACCACGGTTTTTACCGTATCTTCCGGCAGAATGCGCTGCCCCATCACCGGTGGCGTTACTCGGGTGATCGACAATGGCCGATAAACGCCATAGGAACCGATAGCCGCGTATTCACGCGCCATCTGTAACGGGGTCACACGCAAACCATAACCAAACGAGAAGGTTGCGCGTTCGATATCAGCCCAGCGTTCGCGGTGCTGCGGCAAATAACCGCTGCTTTCGTTGCCGATGCCCAGGTCGGTCGGTCTGCCCAAGCCAAAGCTCTTGTAAACCGCAGGCAGTACGGTGGCGGGCAGCGCCAGCGCAATATGTGAAACGGCAATGTCGCTGGATTTTTGCAGCACGCCGGTAATGGTCAATTTCGACCAGTGGCCTACGTCCTTGATCAAATGACCATTGACCCGGTAAGGCGTGGTGTCCAGTACGGTATCCGGTTTAATCAACCGGTGTTCCAGCCCGACCATCACCACCACCGGCTTCACGGTAGAACCCGGTTCGAAACTGTCGCTACTGCACACGTTGCGGATATCTTTGGCCGGGGTATTGGCGTAGTTGTTCGGGTTGAATGACGGATAGCTGGCCATCCCCAGCACTTCACCGGTATTCACTTTTACCAGCACCGCACAGCCGGAATCGGCCTGGTTTGCCACCACGCCGTCGCGAATTTGCGCGTACAGCACGTACTGGATGAATTTATCAATACTCAGCGTGACATTCGGCGGCGGCACGGGATCGACGTTCTTGATCACGCCAATCACCGCCCCGCTGCCGTCCTTCTGGTAAACCCGCAGGCCGTTCTTGCCTTGCAGCAGATGGTTAAAGCCCAGCTCGATACCTTCAAGACCCTGATTGTCCTGCCCGACAATGCCGATCAGCCCGGCGGCATCCTGGCTCATCGGGTAGAAACGGCTGAAGTCCTGCAGGGTACTGACGCCGGTTAAACGCAGCTTGCTGATGTAATCGGCATTATCATCTTCGACTTTGCGCGCCAGATAGACAAAACGCTTGTGGGCATTAGCCTGGATCAGCTTTTGCACCTCGGTTAGCGGCATTTTCAGCACGTTGGCCAGGCTCTGCCAGCGTTCATTGCCGATATCGGTATGGGTGTCGAGAATATGCTTGGGATCCAACACAATATCTTTCGAAGACACGCTGACGGCCAAGGCCTCGCCGTTACGGTCGGTGATCATCCCCCGGTTGGTGGGCAGCACCTGGGTGCGAATCGAACGCTGATCCGCCTGATCCGCCAACTGCTGATGCTCCAGCAACTGCAAATAGCCGACCCGAAAGGCCAGCAGGAAAAAGCAAACCAGGATCCCGCCGCAAATCCAGCCAAAGCGAAGGGTCGAATAATTTTTACCGCTTTTTTTTGTTAATGGCGCCACTGTTAACCCTGCGTTTTTATTAAAGTTATGTGATTATTTCAGTCTACCCTGACAGAAATAGTTAGAAGATTGCAGTTTGTAAGAAAGTAAAAACAAACGCGTTTACTGTTGCACATCCGCGCTGTCGTTTAACTCCGGTTTAACTTTCTGGTTATCCTCAGGCTGCGGGGCGTTGGACGGGTCAAAAATATGGTCGAGGATCGCCCGGGCCGTCGGCCCCGCGACCACACCGTCACCGCCGCCGTTTTCCAGAATTAATGCCATCGCCACCCGCGGATTTTTATAAGGCGCGAACAACGTATAGAAAATATGGTCGCGCAGCCGTACCGGGATCATTTTGGCGTTATAAGTCTGATTCTCTTTCAGACCAAACACTTGTGAAGTCCCGGACTTGGCGGCAATCTGATACGGCGCAGTATGGAACAGCTTATAACCGGTGCCGTTTGGCAGATTGGCCATGCCGTACATGCCATTGCGAACGATGCCCCAGTACGGCGATTTGGCATCACCAATCTGTGCACTCTCTACCGGTGGCTGGTAGCGACTCACCAGGTTGCCCTGCCGCATGGAGTACAACAAATGGGGCGCTTTCACCTTGCCGTTGTTGATCAGCGTCGTTAACGCCTTCACCATCTGGATCGGCGTAGCCACCCAATATCCCTGGCCGATGCCTACCGAGATGGTGTCCCCCTGATACCAGGCTTTTTTATGCACCCGCTGTTTCCATTCGCGGCTTGGCAGCACGCCGCGATACTCCTCGTTAAGGTCAATCCCGGTCGCCTGACCGTAACCAAACTGGCTTAGCCAGCTGTGAATACGGTCAATGCCCATTTCAAACGCCACCTGATAAAAGAAGGTATCGGCCGATTCTTCTATCGCCTTGGTCACGTTCAGCATGCCATGCCCGGTTTTAAGCCAGTCACGATAACGGCGCTGGGTACCCGGTAAGGTCCAGGTCGGCGCGCCAAAGAAGGTGGTGTTGGGGGTGATCACTCCTGCAAACAGTGCCGAGGTGGCCATGTAAGGCTTCACCGTGGATGCCGGTGGGTAAAGCCCTTGCGTGACGCGGTTAATCAGCGGCAAATCGGGGTTGCTCAGCAGAGCTTTATACGCGGGATAGCTGATGCCCTTCACAAAAGGGTTGGGATCGTAACTGGGGCTGGAGACCATAGCCAAAATGCCGCCGTCGCGCGGGTCTTCCACCACCACTGCCGCCCGCTGCCCTTTAAGCACTGATTCGATATATTGCTGCAGCGGCAGATCGAGCGTCAGGTAAATGTTTTTGCCCGCCTGTGGCGGTTGTTCTTTCAGCAGGCGTATCACGCGACCGTGGTTATCCACTTCGACTTCCTGATAACCGGTGGTGCCATGCAACTCTGACTCATAATAAGCCTCGATGCCCTGCTTGCCGATATTGTGGTCGGCGGCATAGTTCTCGCTGAGGCCCGCCTTGTCCAGCCGCTTCAAATCGCCATCGTTGATTTTAGACACGTAACCCACCACGTGGGCCAGTTCGGCACCGTAGGGATATTCCCGCTGCTGATAGGTGTCAATCGTCACCCCGTCAAAACGGTATTGATTGACCGCGAAGCGCGCCACCTCGGTTTCCGTCAGCCCGCTTTTCAAGGTAACCGGCTTGTAGCGGCCATTGTGGTGCATGTCATCGCGAAAAGCGGCGATGTCTTCGGGGGTCAGATCGACAATCGGCGTCAGCGCCTGCAGCAGCGCAGTCATATTGTCGATTTTGCTGGGGATAATCTGGATCTGATACAGCGTAATGTTACGCACCAGCGGAATGCCGTTGCGGTCGAAAATCAGCCCGCGACTGGGGGCAATCGGCACCATCTTGATGTCGTTTTGATTGGATCGCGTCTGGTAGAACGCATGCTGTTTTACCTGCAGGCGGTACAGGTTGAGGATCAACACGCCAAAACAGGCGACAACCAACACCATTGCCACGCCGGCGCGGCGTATAAACAACATTTCTTCGGCGGAATGGTCGCGAATTTTATCTTTTAATAGGGCCATACGTGGCGAGTTACCTGTCAGACGTCACATTTTCCCAAGATAAATCAGGGCAGTGAAAAGTCGGCAAGCATAGCGTTATTGGTTTGCGCTCCCCATTAAAAGGTTGCTAATGAAATGGCATAAATGTTTCAGCATGTTGGAATGTTACCAAATGCCGATTTTTCTCCCGCTCAGGGATTGAGCAGCGATTTATCCCAGTGCTACAATGTGACACAGATCACACTATTTCACCCATTGCCCTGACCTTCCGGCCGCTCGCCGGGAGCAGCTTTATCACCAAGGATCCCGTTCGATGAGTGCCATTGCCACAGGTTTTATTATGATGCGCTGGGAGTTGCTTAGCGCCGTTATGATGTTTATGGCCAGCCAGCTAAACGTCGTTTGCCGTAAGACCAGCCGCAACGGCATGGCATTTATGTTCAGCAGCCTCGGGTTGTTCACCACCTGCTGGTTCGTGATGGGCCTGATGGGCATTAGCTTCAGTCAGGAAGGCTTTACGCAATTCTGGTCCCACGCCTGGGACATGTATGTCGAGGTCGTCAGTAACACCCCTACCGATTGGCCACTGCCCTGAGTTATGGCATTCGCTGGCGACGGAATTGACCGTTGTCAGCCTGACCATTTTCAGCCCTGCAGAGCAAAGGGTTGAAATCGCCGGTGGTAACATCCCGTTATTACCCAAAGGTTCACAAAATAAATAAAATATAAGGTAGCGGTCTGAGGCAAATACCGGCTTATGCTGGCCGCAGACAAACCTTGTCACACCGACCGGAAGGCAAACTTCCTGCCCACGCGTTCCTGTTTCCCCCAATTAATCCAGAATCCGGCTTAATAATTAACCGATGACTGGCCTGGCTGATGGATAGCCACGCGCCGCCATCAGGAAACGTGATGATTTCTCCCTCTGCCCTTATTGCAGACAACAGCCTGATCGCGCCCGGCGCGATGATCGGTGCGCACGTGCGTATCGGGCCTTTTTGCGTCATCTCCGCCGGGGTTGAGATAGGCGAAGGCACCACTGTTGCCTCGCACTCGGTAATTAACGGCCTGACCCGTATCGGCCGCGACAACGTTTTCGGCTCGTTTTCTTCGATCGGCGAAGCCGGCCAGGATTTGAAGTATGCCGATGAACCGACCTCGTTAATCATTGGCGATCGTAACCGTATAGGCCATTACGCCACCCTACATCGCGGTACAGTACAGGGGCGCCAGCGCACCGTCATCGGTAACGACAATCACCTGCGAGATAATGTGCATGTTGCCCACGACTGCGTCATCGGAAACGGTGCTTACGTCGGCGAGCACAGCGGCCTGGCCGGGCATGTTGAGATGGGCGATGCTGCATGGGTCGGCGCCCGGTGCGCGGTACACCAATTTTGCATTATCGGTGCCCATGCAAAAGTTGCCGACGGTGCCCTGCTGGTGCAGGATCTGCCGCCCTTTGTTCAGGCCGGCGGCCATCGCGCCAAACCTGACGGCCTGCATCTGGCAGCGCTGGCTTTTCTGGCCGCCGATCCGCAACAACAGCGAGTTATTCACGCTCTCTACGATATGCTGTATCACCGGTCGATGGCGTTGGAGGATTTACGGCAAGAGGTTATCCACCTGAGCGTGGAATACCCATTGCTACGCCTGTTCCTCGACTTCTTCACACGCTCGACGCGCGGCATTATCCGCTGAGCGTATCGCCGTCATCCTACCTTATGGCAACGCACCGCCGTGCCGCCCAAGTTGACTCTCAAACTTTGCGGTCGCTGGCACCCCTCGCCGGCGTAAGGGCAACGTTCGCGAAAAAAGCAGCCCTGCGGCAACTGCCGGTTGCCCGGTAATTCCCCTTTGCGGTCTTCAATTGTGCTGTCGCTCAGTGAACGGCCGGTACGGGGCACCGAATCCAGCAGCAACCGGGTGTAAGGGTGCTGCGGCTGGCGCAACACCTGCGCGGTCGGCCCCAATTCGACAATCTGCCCCAGATACATCACCGCTACCCGATCGCTCATGTGCTGGATCACCGAGACGTTATGCGAGATCAGCACATAAGTCAGGTTGCGCTGGCGTTGCAGTTCCACCAGTAAATTGAGGATCTGCGCCTGCACCGAAATATCCAGCGCCGAAGTAGGTTCGTCCAGCACGATGATGTCCGGCTGTGACGACAGTGCGCGTGCAATGGAAATACGCTGTCGCTGTCCGCCGGAAAACTCGTGCGGCAACCGGTCAATCGCCTCCGGCCGCAGTCCCACCTGCTGAGCCAACTCCGCCGCCTGCGCCCGTCGTTCCGCCACGCTGTTGTGTTGCTGCACGTACACCGGCTCGGTGATAATTCGCCATACCGGCAGGCGCGGATCGAGCGATGACTGCGGATCCTGAAACACCATTTGCATGCCGCTGCCAAACCAGGAGCCGGCATTGCGCGCCCGCAGCAGCTCGCCGCTGCTGGGCTTCAACAACCCCATCAACAACTGCGCCAGGGGGCTTTTGCCGCAGCCGGACTCGCCAACGATGCCCAAGGTTTCGCCGCGCATAATGTTCAGATCCAACCCATTGAGCGCATGAACATACTCTCGCGGCTTGCCGCGCCAGTTATAGCTGGCGGGGAAACGTAATCGCACGTCGCGCAGTTCCAGCAGTGCCTCAACGTTCATTTTGCATCTCCAAATCGACAGACTGCGGATGCCAACAGGCTACCCTTTGGCTCGGCTCTGCCACCAATGGCGTAAGTCTTGGCGTATGCCGACACTGAGCGTCAGCATGGCGGCAACGGTTGCTGAAAGCGCAGCCTGGCGGTAACGCGCTCAGGTTGGGCACCGTACCGGGGATAGCCTGCAGCAGGCTGCGCGGTTCGGCACGCTCCGGCGCCGCCAGCAATAACCCAATGGAGTACGGATGACTGGGATGCTCAATCACATTGGCGGTTGCGCCACTCTCAATCACGTGTCCTGCGTACATCACATACACCCGGTCGCAAAGTTGCGACACCACAGCCATATCGTGAGTGATAAATAGCACCGCCGTGCCGCTGGCTCGCGCCTTCTGCTGTAGCAAACGCAACACCTGACGCTGGACCGTGACGTCCAGCGCAGTGGTGGGTTCGTCGGCGATGATCAGTTCCGGTTCGCAGGAAAATGCCATGGCAATCAGCACCCGTTGGCGCATACCGCCGGACAACTCAAACAGATATCGCTCCATCACCCGCGGTGCATCGGCAATCTGCATTTCCTGTAACAGCTGAATCGCCTTGTCGCGAGCCGCCGAGGCGGAAAGTCGCTGGTGCAGGCGGATCACCTCGCACATCTGGCGGCCGATCTTGCGCGTTGGATTAAGCGCACTCATGGGTTCCTGAAAAATCATCGACACCCGCGCACCGCGCAACTGGCGCATTTGCCGCTCGCTGGCGTTAAGCACGTCGGTGCCCAGCATCTCCAGCGAACCGCCGGTCACGCGGTAACCCTCTTCCGCCAGCAGCCGTAACGTCATCATCGCAGTGACCGACTTGCCGGAGCCGGACTCGCCCACCACGCCGACGATTTCACCCGCCTTGACCTGCAACGAAACGCGATTGAGCGCCTTGACGCTGCCGCCGTAAACCGGAAACTCCAGCTGCAATTCATCGATTGATAAAACGGTGGTTTCACTCATCAGCGCCCCCGGGTTTTAGGATCCAGCAGGTCGCGCAGACCGTCGCCGAACAGGTTGAAACCGGTGGCGGTGATCAGGATCGCCGTGCCGGGAAAGGCCGAATACCACCATTGGTCGAGCACATAGTTGCGTCCATTGGCCACCATAGCGCCCCATTCGGCGGTCGGTTGCTGGGCACCCAGGCCGATGAAGCCCAGCGTAGCCGCCATCAGGATTGCGGTACCGATATCCAGCGACGCCTGCACCACCAACGGCGGCATCACATTGCGCAGCACGTGCCAGCCAATCAGATGCCAGCGCGAAGCGCCAAAGGTGCGCGCCGCTTGCATATACGCCTGATGACGCAGCGTTAACGTTTGGCCGCGCGCCAGCCGCACGTAGAAAGGAATGCGCACTACGGCAATCGCCAACATGGCGTTGAACAAACTGGGGCCCAACGCCGCCGCCAGCGCCATGGTCAGCACCAGCGACGGCACCGACAGCATGATATCCATGCAGCGCATAATTAACGCATCAACCGTACCGCCCATCACGCCGGAGAAACAGCCGAGCAGCGAGCCAATGCTCCCCGCTAAAACCACCACCGCCAGCCCGGCGGCCACCGATTGACGGCTGCCAACCAGGACTCGGCTGAACAGGTCCCTGCCCACTTCGTCGGTACCGAACAAGTGCTCGGGCGAAGGCGGCAGTAAGCGCGCGGTTAGGTCAATGGCGTCCGGGTTATGCGGCACCAGCCACGGCGAGAACAGCATCAGGAACAGCACGGCTATCATGATGGCGGCACCCAGCAGCGTCAGCGGACTCCGCCGAACCCGGTACCAGGCGCGGCGCAGGCTAAGATAGCGCAATACGGGTTCCGCGATCGGTGGTTGTTCGATTTGAGTCATTGTCATTATCCCTCGCGCCCCATTCTTGGGTCGATCCACAGGTAGAGCAGATCGACGATCAAATTAACCATCACGTAGGCAAAAGAGACCACCACGGCAAACCCCATCACCGCCGGAAAGTCCAGCGCCTGAATGGAATCCACCACGTAAGCGCCCATGCCCGGCCAGGCGAAGACCGTTTCGGTCAGCACCGCGCCATAGAGTAAGTCCCCCAAAGCCAGCCCCAACACCGTCACCGAGGGGATCAACGCGTTGGGCAACGCATGCCCAAGCACCACTCGCCAGTGCGAAAGGCCGTTGGCACGGGCCGTGCGGATATAGTCTTCCCCCAATTGTTCAAGCATCGCCGAGCGGATTTGGCGCGCCACTACCCCAAGATGAACAAAGGCTAACGTCAGCGCCGGCAGGATCAGGTGTTGCAGGCTGTTCCAGAACGCCTCGCCGTTGCCGGTCAGCAAGGAGTCCAGCAGGTAAAACCCGGTGATGTGGGTGGGAGGATCCAGCCAGTCGTCCAGTCTGCCGCCGCCGGGCAATAGATTCAGTTTCCCCGTAGAACAGGATAATCACCCCCAACCCCAGCCAGAACGCCGGGGTGGAGATGCCGGTCACCGACAACAGCCGCACCAGATGATCGGGCCATTTATTACGATACACTGCCGACACCACCCCAAGCGGGACACCAAACGCGATCGCCAGCAGTAAAGCGCAAAAAGCCAGCTCTAGCGTGGCGGGAAAGAAGGCGCGCAGATCTTCCAGCACCGGCCGCCCGGTGCGAATGGAAGTCCCCAAATCGCCATGCAGCAAATCAAGCACGTAGCGGCCAAATTGCACATACAGCGGCTGGTCCAGCCCCAGCTGTTGGCGAATATGCTGGACGATTTCCTCGCTGGCGCGGTCACCGGCCAGCAGGCGCGCCGGATCGCCGGGGATCAGGTGCGAGATGGTAAAGGTGATCACGCACACCCCGAACATCACCAGCACCAACCCCCAGCAGCGCTGACGGATAAGGCTCCAAACGTTCATAGCGGTTTCCCATGGTGCAGGGGCAGCCAAACGGCTGCCCGAAAAAAATTACTTGCTCATCTGCCCAACGTTGAACACCTGCTCCAGCATCGGGTTATACACAAAGCCCTTCACCTCTTTGTTCATCGCCACCTGATAGTTTTTCTGGAACAGATAGACGTAGGCCGCCTGGTCGATGACGATTTTCTGCGCCGCCTGGTAATCCGCGGTGCGAACCTGCTGATCGGACACCGATACCGCTTTCTTCAACAGGGCATCCACCTGCGGATCGCTGTAGAACGACCGGTTGCCCGGCAGCCCTTTCTTGTCGGATTCAAACCAGTAGTTCATGAACATATAGGGGTCGGCGAAATCCGGGCTCCAGTTGCCGATGGCGATATCGTAATTGCCCTGACCGATGCGATCCCGCATGGTGGCGTTAGCCAGCTTCTCCAGTTTGACGTTGAGGCCGACCGTCGCCAGGCTCGCCTGCACCGACAGCGCAATCGCCTCCCAGTTAGGGTCACTGATCGAATACAGGAAGTTCAGCGAAGCGGGTTTGTCTTTCACCGCCGCCAGTGCTGCCTTGGCCTTGTCCGCATCCTGACTGTACTGCTGGGCATTGGCGTCATAGCCCCACATGCCTTCCGGGATCGGGCCGCGCATCTGTTTGCCGTTGCCCCCGAGAATGCCCTTCACCATGCCCTGATAATCCACGGCGTAAGAAATGGCGCGACGCAGATCCACCTGGTTAAGCGGCGCTTTGCCGTTATTAAGGTACAAATAGGTCACCCGTAGCGACGGGTACTCGTTGACCGCAACCTTGTTTTCACTTTTCAGCGCCGTGAGCTGGTCAATCGGCAGCGATTCGGCAATATCCAGGTCGCCTCGGGTCAGTTGCAGACGGCGGGTGGCGCTTTCGCCGATGATTTTCACCGTGACGCGTTTAAACGCCGGTTTGGCACCGCTGTAATGCGGGTTAGGCACCAGCACCAACTGCTGGCCTTTCTGCCAGCGATCCAGTTTGTACGCCCCAGAGCCGGCGCTATGGTTCGCCAGCCAGGCCTTGCCCTCGTCCGCCGGATTCGCCTTGGCAATCGCCGGGTTAACGATGCCGGCACCGTCATTGGCCAAGGTGTACAGGAACGGCGCAAACGGCGTTTTCAGAGTGAAACGCACCGTCAGCGGATCCACCACCGTGACCTGCAGGTCTTTCGGGAAGGCCTCTGACGGCCCCTGACCAATCTTCATCAGACGCTCGAACGACCATTTGACCGCCTCGGCGTTCACGTCCGAACCGTCATCAAACTTGTTGCCGGGTTTTAGCTTAAAGGTCCAGACCAGTTGGTCGTCTGAACTGGTCCAGCTGTCGGCCAGCTCACCCTCCACCTGGGTCGAACCTTTTCCGCTTTCGGTCTTGTACTGCACCAGTCGCTGATAGGCCGGGTAAGTCACCGTCCAGTCGTTGTTATCGATAGTCACCGCCGGATCCAGCGTTTGCGGATCGGCCGCTTTGCCAATCACCAGCATGTCTTTGGGCACCGCCGCCTGTACCGGCCCGGCTACCGTCATGCCCAACGTCACTGCAGCCGCCAGAGCGGCGTATTTGATCTGATTCATAAACAAAGCTCCTGATGCGTTGAATGTGTGTTGTTTTAGTCGTAAGAAAAACAGCCGAAGCGATCGGCCAGCAGCGGATAATCCCCGGCGTTGGGCAGCTCGAAGTGCCACCATTCGCTGGCGATCCCGCGAAAACCTCCGGCGGCCATCACCGCATTCAGCAGCAGCCGGTTGCGCTGCACCTCCGGAGGGAAATCGGGATAAAACGGGTGTGATTTTTCGCTCATTTCATCAAAGCCGGTGCCCATATCCAGAGCGATACCCTCGGCGTCCAACAGCGTCACGTCGATCGCGACACCCCGGCTATGATGCGATCCGGTCAAGGTGCTGGTGACATATTGCGGATCCGGACAGGCTTGCCACAGCAACGCCTGCGCCTGCTGCGGTCGATAAGCGTCAAACACCAGTAGCGAAAAACCGGCCAGCCGCGCCGCCAGCAGGCAACGCGTCAGCCCCTGCACCGCATCAGGATGCAGCAGGCAGCGGCTCTCGCGATAAATCGCCCGGCCCGTCAGGTTGTCGGCGCCGGCATATTTCAACTCAATCGGCAGACCAGGAAAGGCCTCGGCCAGATCGGTTAATGTTACATTGTCACTCATTGCGTTTTCCCATACGGTTAAGATTCAAATTGCCCCAGCTCTTTTTGCAGCATTCGGTTGCTTGCCAGCCGTTGCTCGACCACTGTACCGCCCTGTTCCAGCACCGAAGACAGCAGCAGGTTGAACAGGCAACTGAGCGGGGCCAGCGAATCCCAAAACTGACCGGTGTCGGTTTTTACCTGCAGCAGGTCGATCGGGTAATCCCGAGCCCAGGGGCAGTAAATATCGGTAATCAGCGCCAGCCGCAGCCCACGCGCACAGGCCGCCTGGCAGTATTTTTGTGCGATGGTCGAATACGCGCGCGTGTCCGTCAGCACCAGGTATGGCGCACTGAATTCCGAATTTAGCGACTCCACATAGGTGCCGGATAACCCGTCCGCGTAATAGACCTTGGGCCGCAGATATTCCAGATGGCTGTAAAAGGCATTGGCAATGCCGCGCGTCGACTGTATGCCCACGACAAACACCGCTTCCGCCTGCGCCAACTGACGGCTGACCTGCGCAAAGGCTTCGCCGCCGGCCAATTGGTAAACGTGTTCGATCGCTTCCAGCTCCAGCGTTAATGATTGACGTAATTTTTGGGGTTGCGGCTGTTCGCGCCGGCGGCGGTAAGCCCCCAGGCGATCGGTCACGCCCCAGGGTTGATGCAAAGCCGTACCCTGCTCGCGCAAGGTGCGCTTTAAGTCCTCAAGGTTGCGGTAACCCAGGCTGCGCAGGTAGCGCCCGACCGAAATACCGCTGGTGGCGGTGCTACGAGCAATGCTGTCGGCGGTCTCAAACGGCACCTGTGGCAAATTGGCCAGCAGATATCCGGCAATGCGTTTCCCGGTGGGGGTTTGCACCGCAAATGACGCTTCTATTTGTGCCATCACATCTGGATGCTCTGCCATAGTTCGCCCGCTGTTGTTAAGTTGTCACCAAACCCCACTCTGTTACTCAGATAACAAAGCGAGATGATGACAATGCATGGCCTGTGCCAATTGCGGATTGCAGGGGAAATTTCACGCGCGACGGCGTACGGCGGCGCAGGAACGACAAAAACCTGCGGTTACAACATAGTCATCAGTTGATAACTATTGCACAACATTTGGGCAATGCATCGGGCGATGCACCACCCTGAACCCTTAATTTCAATTTTATGACCAGGCTTGCGAAACCAGTGAAAATGTCAGTGCAACGTCGCAATCCGGTCTATGGGGCACGCCGCGCACCATAATGGTCGGCGTATCGACGCAGGGTAAACCGCGCTCGGCCAACCAAGGGCTGAGGCCGCTGGCCAGGGGAGTATCCACCCGCACAAACTCGCCCTGACAAGGCAGGCATAAGGCGTCAACCATGGCAATGGCCCCCGTTAGATCAGGCGCAACCACCGGGCCAATCATGTTGCCGTGACCAAAACGACGGCGGAAGGCAAATCCGACGGCAATCCCCTGCTGCTCCAGCACCAAAGCCTGTTCGGCACTTGCCAACATTGCGGCCAACAGGGGTTGGCGGCTGAGGCCACTGGCGGCCAAATCCAGCTCAACCAGGGTGGCAAGATCCTGCGGCAAGGCCGGCCGTAGCCTTGCCCCCTTTGGCAAAGGTGCGGTATGGCCTGCCGGCATCTCCCGGCATTGGTGCTGCGCCAGTAATCCCTGATCGATAAACCCCAATTTTTGGTACAGCGGTTTGCCTTGATCGGTCGCTACCAGATGAAGCTGATAGTCGGGCAAAGGCGCTATCATCTGCTGCAACAAGGCTCTGGCGATACCTTGCCCACGACATTGCTCTGCAACAATCACCAACCCTAGCGTGGCCCGTTGGTCGCCCCATAGCCAGCGCAAGGCGCAGCCAACCACGTCTCCCTCGACTTCAGCGATCACCCCGCCACCCAATGACCACGCTTGCTGCCAATCTTCCAGCCGATGCGGCCACAGTATTTTTTGCGACAGTAGATGCGCTGGCGCAACATCGGCCGCCCCCATCTCTCGCAGCGTAAACGTCATTTCCCGCGTCTCCTGAACAATGCTGATTCCTTGCTATAGCACCATGACTGCATCGCCGATGGCAACCGGCAATCTTGCGTTACCGGTGATCATTTTACAGTAGCATTACGGCGCCATAGCGCGGGATATTGCCGTTACAGAGCCATCCGCCAACCGGCAGGTTTTACTTTTGTTCACTTATTTCATCCGTCATACCCTGGTAACCGGTGTTATTATTATCTTGCTCAATAATTCCCTCCTAATTCAAAGTGGTACGACAAGCTGATGGAAGCGTGGAAACTCAATCTGATTTCGGTCTGGCTCGGCTGTTTCTTCACCGGGCTGGCAATGAGCCAAATCCTCCCTTTTCTGCCGCTGTACGTCGAACAGCTCGGCGTCAGCGGTCACCAGTCGCTCAGCATTTGGTCGGGCCTGGTGTTCAGCGGCACTTTTTTGGTGTCTGCACTGGTGTCGCCGCTGTGGGGCAGCCTGGCGGACCGCAAAGGCCGCAAGCTGATGCTGTTGCGCGCCTCGCTGGGCATGGCTATTGTCATTGCACTGCAGGGTATGGTCACTAACGTTTATCAGCTGTTTGCGCTGCGTGCGTTGATGGGCCTGACCTCCGGCTATATCCCCAATGCAATGGCGCTGGTTGCCTCGCAGGTGCCGCGTGATAAAAGCGGTTGGGCGCTGGGCACCTTGTCCACCGGTCAAATTTCCGGAGTGATCGCCGGCCCGCTGCTCGGCGGGCTGATGGCGGACCACTTGGGGTTGCGCGTGGTGTTTTACGTTACCGCTGGGCTGATGTTCGTCAGCTTTTTGGTTACCTTGTTCCTGATAAAAGAGCGGCGTATCGAGGTAAAAAAAGCCGACCGATTGAGCGGCAAGGCCGTTTTCCAGTCGCTGCCCTATCCTGCGCTGATTGTAACGCTGTTTATCAGCACTCTGATGATCCAACTTGCCAACTCCTCCATCAGCCCGATACTGACGCTGTTTATAAAAGAGTTGTCAGGTGATAGCGGTAATATCGCCTTTATTAGCGGCATGATTGCCGCCGTGCCTGGGGTGGCGGCGTTGATTTCCGCACCACGCCTCGGCCGGCTGGGCGATCGTATTGGCACCGCACGCATTCTGCTGGCGGCGCTGGGGCTAACCACCCTGCTGTTCGCCATCATGGCCTGGGTGGAAACACCGCTCCAGTTGGGGATCCTGCGTTTTCTGCTGGGCTTTGCCGACGGTGCCCTGATGCCTGCGGTACAAACGCTGTTGTTGAAGTACTCTTCCGATCAGGTCACCGGTCGTATCTTCGGTTACAACCAGTCGTTTATGTATCTTGGCAACGTGGTTGGTCCGTTGATTGGTTCTGGGGTTTCGGCGCTGATGGGGTTCCGCTGGGTGTTTGCCGTCACGGCGGTGTTGGTGCTGCTCAATTGCTTACAGGTACGCAGGCAGTTCAAACAGGTCGAGAATAGGCGCAGATGAGTAACAGGGCCGCCGGAGCGGCCCTGTAGCGTTAGAACATGGTGTTGTCGTTGGCCGATTTCTCCGGCACTTCCTGATTGACGTCCCAGTGTTCGGTGATTTTGCCCTGATTGTTCACCCGATAAATATCCACGCTGGCGGTACCGCGGTCTTGTGGATTGTTTTTATACAATACGTGGACATACACCAGGTCGCCGCTCACTGCACTGCGGTATATTTTCGCGCTGAACTGTGGATTATCTTTAAAATTCTGGCTGAAGAAATCCAGGAACGGTTTAATGCCATCGCCCACAAACGGATTATGTTGCTTGTAGTTTTCCACTATCAGCCGCTGCGCCACGCTGATATCATGCTTATTAAAGAAACCGGCGTACAGATCTTCCACTACCTTTAATTTCTTTTGATCCTGAATGTTTTTATTTCCAGCGACTTTATGAGGCTCGCTGTTTTTAACCGCCAATGCAGGGTAATTAGCCAGCATACTGCCGACGATAACCAAAGGGATAAATACCTTTTTCATTGTAGCTCCTTTATTTTCCTGAGTGACCTATGATTTTCAATTGCCCTTTCAGATGGGTGAAAGTCCCATCCTTACTGGCGATATTGGTGTAGACCTCACCCCGCTGAAAATCCTCGACATGAGTGACATTATCGCCGGACTTGGGTTCGCTCCAGTAAACCATGTAGACCTTGGGACGTATCTCAACCGCCGTATACTGAACGGTGTCGGTAACGCCCTGAGAGGCCGCGCCAACCCCCGTAAAAGTCATGGTTTTGTCGTCGGTGAAATCCAGTTTGAAGGCAAAATCGCCGAAAGTAACCTGCACAACTTTTCCGGCCGCGATAAACGACGGCTGCGTCTGCTGGGCCGTAACATCCTTATTTGGCATATTGATATTCTCCGCCATTGCCGTAGGTAATATCATCGTCATTCCCAGGGATATTAATGCTGTCATCCCTACCCTTGCTAATTTGCCCATAGTTCCTTCTTCCTTTCCTTGGTTGAAACGAGAATCATTATTATTTTAGCGATGGGTGTGGAATATAAGAATTATCTCTATTTAATTTTCCTTAGCGTGTAATTATGAGCACCCTAATTTTATTTTGGCTTCTAAAGAAAGGAAATAACGTTCTATGGATGATGTTTTTATCTAACTGACAGGAATAACTATCACCAATCAAATGAAGAGCTCGAGAACAATAGGTTTATCAGTTGGGGTTTTGAATAAGCTAATAATAAATTTTTCTAAAAAACGATATATCCCCCACCAGCGGCGAGGGAATTAGACCAGTGAAAATCAATCACGCAACCAGGGGGTAAAGGTAACGCCAATCAATAGCCCTTCAGGGCTGAGCAACCGTGTGACACTCTGGCCCCAAGGCTCTTCGCGATTGGCAACCAACAGACGGTAGCCACGGTCAATCAACCCCTGAGTTGCCAGCGCCATATCAGCGACGTCAAATTCCATCCAGGCTTGCGGCACCGGCAGGTCCGTCGGCCATTGATCGCTGCCAAAACACGACTGCGCGGCCTGCGCCAGCGGCCAGAGAGCAAAGTGCTTCACGCCGTCCAGCGCGCCGTGCTCGCTCAGCAGATAATCGGCATTGCCTTCCATCGGCTTCAACGGCAGCCCCAGGGCATCGACGTAAAATGCCTTGCTGTGCTCTGTTTGTTGGGTAATAGGCCCAAATCCGGCGACAAACAACACGCCCAGTCCTGCGAACTGCTGTTCCATGTTCTCTCCTGTTGAGGTTAACGTCCCTGACGCCGCTGCGTTGGGGAACATCCATAGGCCACTTTGAAGCGATTGCTGAAATGACTGGCGGAGCTGAAACCGCACTCCAGCGCTATCTGCGTCAGCGGCAACTGACTGTGGCAAAGCAACTGCTCTGCCTGCTGTAGCCGTGCGCGCATGACAAACTGATGCGGCGCCAGACCGGTGTCATGTTTGAACATACGGGCGAAGTGGAACTCGCTCAGCCCCGCCTGCGCGGCCAAATCGGCCAATACCAGCGGCAGATCGAGATGCTGCTCGATATACTCTTTCACCCGTTTGGCAACGGCCGGGGCCAGACCGCCACGGACCTGCGGCAGCGTCCATTGCAGTTCACTGTAGCGCTGAACCAGACAGGTCATCAGCAGCGTTGTGGCACTGCTGAGGGACAACTGATTGGCCCGTTCCTGCCAGTTGCAACTGAGTAGAAACTGGCGATACAGCAAGGTGATTTGCGGGTCTTCGGCAAACGCGTTGGGCACCAGATTTATCGACGCAGGGCTGCGATCCCAGATTTGTTCCGCCACCTGACGCAGGTGCTTATCGGTACAGTAAAGGTGGACGAAAGACAGATCGCTGCGCACGTCCCAGGTGGATTCATACTGGCGCGGCATAATGCAGAAACGGTCAGGTCCGCCGCCGTTTCTCCACCCTCCGGGCACTTTTTGATAGCACTCGTAACCGTCGGCGACGTACAGGCTCAGAGTATGGTGCTCCGCGCTTTCCTGGGTAATGCGATCGTCACAGTTGGACCAGGCGGCCAGCTCCACGCCGCAGCTTAATCGCACACTGTCGTGCAACTGCGCTTTATGTTCCCGCAGCGTTTCAAACGCCTTGTATCTGGACATTACCGACCCCGCTTTGCTCAATCTTTCCAGTTTAGAGAGTGGCGCGGTGCCACACCAGCCATCAGCACGCGCTTTTGCCAAAAAAAGCGCAAGAATATGCAATTGCTCGCAAAGCGCTGAAAGCGCGGCGCCGTGCAGCGGCGGATACTCAGCCTATCCATTTTGCCGGAGTTAATTATGAACGTGCTGTTGTACCTTGCCGTGGTGCTGATTTGGGGCACCACCTGGATTGCCATAACTCTGCAGCAGGAAGGCCCGGTGGCCATTCCCGTTTCCATCAGTTACCGTTTTGTGGTTTCCGCAGTAGTGATGCTCGTCATTCTTTTATTGGCACGACGTTTGCGCCGTATCGCCCTGCGCGACCATCTGTTTTGCGTCCTGCAAGGCTGCTGCGTTTTCGGTTTTAACTTCTACTGTTTTTACCATGCCGCAGCCTACATCAGCAGCGGGCTGGAATCGGTGATTTTCTCGATGGCAGTGCTGTTCAATGCCGTTAACGGCATTATTTTCTTTCGCCAGCGCCCTAGCCCCAATCTGTTACCGGCAGCGGTGCTGGGCCTGACCGGGATCGTCGCCCTGTTCTGGCAAGATCTGGTGGCAACGCAAATGGCGCCGGACCTGTTGAAAGGCATCGGGCTGAGCGCTCTTGGCACCTACGGCTTCTCTTTGGGGAACATGATCAGCTCCCGCCACCAGCGGCATGGGCTGGACATTCTTTCCACCAATACCTATGCCATGAGCTACGGCGCAATCCTGATGGCGCTGATTGCGTTGGCCCAGGGCGCCTCATTCCAGATTGAGTTCAGCACCCGTTACATCGGCTCGTTGCTGTATCTGGCGATTTTCGGCTCGGTGATTGCCTTTGCGGCCTATTTCAGCCTGCTGGGGCGGATCGGCGCCGGGGCGGCTGCCTACAGCACCCTGCTGTTTCCTCTGGTGGCACTGACCATTTCAACCCTGTATGAAGGCTATCAGTGGCACACCAATGCGGTGATAGGCCTGTGCCTGATCCTGCTTGGCAATCTGGTGATGTTTGCCAAACCGGGCCGGTTTGCTGGGTTATGGCGGCGCCCGGTGGCATAAACATACGTCAAAAGCGCCTGATCCCAAGGCGCTTTATCCCAAAACTCCCCAACCTGACTCCGCCATTTACATCCCACTAAAAATTAACAATTAATGCTGAACGACAGACATAACCGTTGACATTAGCGGCTGCAGATCAATACATTGAATACTAAACCGTTACAGTATTTTTTGTATCTTAACGCATATATCACCATTTTGGTTTGGAAAACAAAGATGAGTAATAAAAAAACTCATTGGAGTATAAAGAGGCTCACCCGTTTCCTGGTCGTCGTGATGCCTTTATATTCTTCATTGAGTTACGCGCAACCTGCTGACGCAGAGAGTGATTTTGCACAGCACAAAGGCCGTTATTTAGCCATTGCTTCAGACTGTGTGGCCTGCCATACCGCGTCGGGTGGCAAGCCTTTTAGCGGGGGGTTGGCTATGCCATTGCCCATGGGCAATATTTACTCCACCAACATCACGCCAGATAAAACCTACGGTATTGGCGAATATACATTGGAAGATTTTAAGAAGGTATTACGGGAAGGGATTAGACGTGATGGTTCAAATCTTTATCCGGCAATGCCATTCCCCTCTTACACCAAGTTAACGGACGAAGACATTGCCAACCTGTATGCCTATTTTATGCATGGCGTTGAGCCTGTTAACCAACCGAATAAAAAGCCTGACTTCTCTTGGCCCCTTACCCTGCGCTGGCCGCTGATGGCCTGGAATACTCTATTTCTGGAGAAAGGGGCTTATCAATACAAATCAGACCGCAGCCCAGAGTGGAACCGTGGCGCTTATTTGGTGCAAGGCGCCGCACACTGCGGCTCTTGCCACACCCCCCGCGGATTGGGCATGCAAGAAAAAGCCTATGACGAAAGTCAGAAAGGTTTCCTGGCCGGCGCCAAGATTGGCGGCTGGGAGGCGTTTAACATCACCAGCGACAAAGCATCTGGTATCGGTAGCTGGACACAGCAAGAGATCGTTCAATATCTGAAAACAGGCAATGTCCCCTTTAAAGCTCAGGCAGCCGGTTCCATGGCGGAAGCCATTACCCACAGCTTCAGCAAAATGAATGATGCGGACTTGAACGCCATTGCAGGGTATTTGAAAGACATACAGGCCGTAGGTGATGAACAGACCCGACCCCGCTCATCTCAGGTACAGCCGAGGCCGAACGACGAAATGCCGGGCGCCAACATTTATCTGAACAATTGTGCAAGCTGCCATGGCAGAGAAGGTGCCGGCACAACGGACGGTTATTACCCTTCAATGCTCGGCAACAGCGTGATCGGCGCGAACGACGCCAACAACCTGATTCAGGTCATTCTACACGGCGCCAACGTGAACAACGGTAAGGACCACTACTTTATGCCCGCGTTCTCAGATCAGTTGAGCAATCAACAAATCGCTCAACTGGCTGAATATCTGGTGGAAAGCTTCGGAGGACATGCACTTAACGTCACCCCCGATCAGGTTGAAAAACTGCGTGGTTCCAGCAATGAGGACGTCGTGCAATGAAAAAAGAGAGCAAAAGTAAAGCGAGCTACGGCTTTTCTCGTCGCCATCTGCTGAAAAGCACCCTCATCGCGGGGGCTGCCTTTCTGTCGGTCAATGCCGTTTCAACCCCGCTAAAACGGCTCGATGACAAACACACAGAGGTGCTTTTTAATCAGTTGGCTCAGTGGCTGACCCTCCGACAGAACCTCGATCCGGCATTTACCGCAGCCATGTATTCAACCATGGCGTCCCATACCGAGAAGTTTGGCGACAGGCTCGCCATGTTGGAAAAAAGGATAAGCGATAGTGGTGCCCCCGATGTGCAATCCTTTATTTCTGCCCTGCCCGCAGAGGATGAAAATCGGAAATTAGCACTGCTAATTATAGAGAGCTTTTATACCGGTAATGTAGGGCGTGGCCGCCAGGCCGTAGTAGTGAATTACGAGAAAGCCTTGATGTTCCAGGCAACGAGTGATGTGACCGTGATCCCTACCTATATTCGCGCGCGACCCAATTACTGGATAGCCACGCCAAATTTGGAAAATTGAAGATCATTAGTGAGCAAATATGGCCATTGAATATGATTGCGACATTATCATCGTGGGTGCCGGTATTTTAGGCGGTGCTATTGCGAACAGCCTTGTCAGGCAAGGAAGATCCGTCATCATTTTAGAAGCGGGCCCCCGCGTTAAGCGTGCGGAAATCCTTGAAGCATTTCGCCAATATGGGAATAAATCAGATTATAACGGCCCTTACCCAGACCTGCCCTGGGCGCCCAAGTCGGCGACCGGCACGTATTCTGACGACTATATTGAGAGCGTGGGCAATATTACCCAAAAGCCTTCTTTCTTGCGTCTGGTTGGGGGAACTACCTGGCACTGGGGCGGGGCAACCTGGCGTAATCTGCCTGCCGACTTCAAATTAAAAACGCTCTATGGGCACGGACGCGACTGGCCCATTGACTACGACACGCTGGAACCCTGGTACCAATTGGCCGAAGAAGAAATTGGCGTGAGCGGCTCCGATACCGATGACCAGCGTGGCCATGGTGAAGAACCCTATCCCCCACGCTCCAAACCTTATCCCATGGCGATGCAACCCTGGACCTATCTGACCCAGCAGGTAGCGGAAAAAGTCTCCAGTGCACATCACCACTTCGTCGATGAACCCAACGCACGTGCGACCCGCCCCTATCAAGGGCGACCAATATGCGCGGGTAACAACAACTGTGCCCCTATCTGCCCGATCGGTGCGCAGTTCTCTGGCGATAAGCCGGTCGTTTGGGCAGAGCATCGTGGGGCAAAGCTGCGGGTGAATGCGGTGGTTTACCGTATCGAAAAAGGCCCGGACAACAAAATCGTCGCCGTGCACTATAAGAATCCGCAGGGGGAAAGTACGCGCCTCACGGCTCGCTATTTCGTGCTAGCTGCCCATGGGGTAGAAACACCGAAATTGATGCTGATGTCGGACATAGGCAACTCGTCGGATCAGGTCGGACGTAACATGATGGGTCATACTGGGCGGGCTATCGCCATGCTGGCGAAAGATCCCGTTTGGGCAGGTCGTGGTCCGACGCAGCAGGGAAGCATCAACACCTGGCGCGACACGCCGCTGCGACACCAGCATGCGGCAATCCGCCACTTTCTCGATAATACCGTCCCTAACGAGTTGATCACCAAGCGTTTGCTGGACCAGGGTATCGTCGGCCCTGAGCTGGATCGCCTTATTCGTCACAATAGCGCACGCTACCTGAAAATTGCGTCCTACGTCGAGGTATTACCCGATCCCGCGAACCGCGTCACTTTGAGCAATAAGCGCGATGCGCTTAATTTGCCGACGCCGCGTATCAATTACGACATCGCACATGAATACACCCTGAACGCCATGGGCCAACTTTATCAAGACTATGAGCAGTTCAAGGCGTTATTTGGCGCCACTGAAGTGCTAAATGACATCCAGGCATGGGTACCCAGTTCCCATATCATGGGCACCACTATTATGGGCAGTGATCCACGGGACTCGGTGGTCAACCACGAGTGCCGCTCCTTCGATCATGCCAATCTCTTTATCACCAGCACCAGCGTCCACCCCAGCTCTACCGTGGTGAATCCAACCTTAACCGGCTATGCCATTGCCCTGCGCGTTGCCGATATCATCAATAAAGAGATTTAATAACCTATTGCTGTTAAAAAGAGCCCGTCACCAGGCTGATTTCCCCCCTTCGCCACCGGTTCGCCGGTGGCAAAAACCTTCGGCGTTAAACACCGGCAGAGGGTTCGTCGACCATTGAAAGATTAAACGGCGTCACCACGCTAACCCTTGAAAAGGCATGCGTGATGATATTGCCGGGAACAAAGCCGTGGTGTTGCAAAATGGCCTGGAAGGCATTGCGCGCGTCCCGTTGTAAATCGTGGTCGATCACCGCATCAATCCGCTCTTGTGCCAGCAGTTGGCGATTCTCCTGATCCAAATCGTGGCCGATAAACGCCGCCAGCGGCCGCTGTTGCCGGCTGAACGCCTCAACAATCGCGGAGTTCCCGCCACCGACGCTGTAAACCGCGTGAATATCCGGATGACAGCGCAACGTTTCTGTCACCCGTGCCAGAGTCGGTGCATACACCCCCAGGCCGCCGCTAATGTCCACCACGCTCAGGTGCGGTGCCCTTTCCCGCAGCCATTGACGAAATCCACTCTCTCTTTCTTCTTCGCCGCGAAAACCCTGGCTGCTGATCACCACTGCCACCCGCTGAGGCTGGGGCGGTAACCAGCGTGCCATCAGATAAGCCGCTGTACGACCGGCGGCTCGGTTATCCATGCCGATATAGCTGATGCGCCGACTTTGTGGCAGATCGGTCACTATGGTCACCACCGGTATGCCCTGCTGCTGCAACAAACCGACGCTGTCATTGAGCAATTGCTCATCGCTCACCTTCAGGATCACCCCGTAGGAGCCCTGGCTACGGCAGCGCTCGAGCACCTGCTGCAGTTCAGCGGTACCGATCTGTTCGAAAATATGAAAGCGCAGCGTAATGCGAAACGGCACAAAAGCACTCAACTGGCTACACAGTGCATCCGTAACCAACTGACTGAAACGCTGCGGCGTGTGCATCACCACGTCAATCGGCAGCGTACGGCCGCTGGCCAGCCCGCTGCGCTGCTGATTTTCCAAATCCTGCAGCGCCTGCTCAATACGCCGCAAGGTTTGTTGATGCACCTTGCCCCGCTGATGCAGCGCGCGATCGACCGTTGCCTTGCTGACGCCCGCCTGCGCGGCAATTTGCTTGATAGAGAATTTCATGACGTCACCAAATTGAGGTCTTTTTGAGGTTTCAGTGAGGTTTTGTTAACAAAATGTAGATGCTAGGGTTAGCAATAGCAAGATGAAGATAAAAACAACCGATTGATTTTCAATATCAAAAATTATCTGAGGCTGACGCAATGCACGAGAATGTAAACACTATGTTTTCCGGAAACTATTACGTGGTGACGGGGGCAACCCAGGGTCTGGGCGCTGCGGTGGCGCAACTGCTGGCCGAGCGCGGAGCCGCCGGGCTGATGCTTTGCGGTCGCAATCAGAAAGCGGGGGCCGCCCAGGCAGAGAAGTTACGCGCTACCGGCTGCGATGCCCGATTCGTCACCGCTGACATTGCCGATCCGGCAGCCTGCCGCAACGTCATTGCCGAAGCGGAAAACGCTTTCGGTACCCTGCATGGGTTGGTTAACTGCGCCGGCATGTCCGACCGCGGTACCATAATCGACACCACGCCAGAGCTGTTCGACGCCATTTTCGCCGTCAATATTCGCGCACCCTTCTTCCTGATGCAGGAAGCCATCAAAGTGATGATCAAGCATCAGGTCGCGGGTTCCATCGTTAACATCATTACCATTACTGCGCACGGGGGTCAGTCGTTTCTCGCGCCTTATGCCGCGTCAAAAGGCGCACTGATCACCCTGACCAAAAACGTCGCCTTCAGCGCCATGCGCAACCGCATCCGGGTAAACGGCCTGAATATCGGCTGGATGGACACGCCACATGAGCATGAAATTCAGCGCCAGTATCACGACGCCGATGAGAATTGGTTAGCGCAGGCGGAACGGCAACAGCCGTTTGGGCGCTTGTTGAAACCACGGGAAGTGGCGCGTGCGGTGGCGTTCTTGCTGTCTGAGGAGTCCGGAATGATGACCGGCGCGGTTGTCGACTTCGATCAGGGGGTGATTGGCTGCGGCGATGGCGGCTCACCAAAACCGGACCACCCGCTGAGCCTGAACTCGGGAGCACATCATGACTGAAACTCTTTTTTTACAGTCTGACCGGCTTTCGGTTGATGACTTTGGCCAGACATGTGAGCAGTCGCTCACATTGAGTGACTATCCACTGGCGACCGACGCGCAAAAAAACGTGCTGATTTATCACGCCGCCACGCTGATTGAGTGTGCGCAAACCGATAAAACCTCGGTATTGAGTGAGCTGCACCGGGCACTTTCCACCGGCCCCGGCGTGCTGGTGATTAAAAATACCTATCCCGACAAGAGCATCATAGAGCGCCATAACCGGGTTTTCGAAGCCATTTTCCAGGAGGAGGCCGCCAGAGGGAACGCGGGCGATCACTTCTCTGCCGCCGGCAATAACGGCCGCATCTGGAATTCGCTGCAAAAGGCCGCCCAGCACGATCCCGATGCTTTTATTGATTACTACGCCAACCCTGTGCTGGCGTTGGTCAGCGAAGCCTGGCTTGGGCCCTGGTATCAAATGACGGCGCAGGTCAACGTAGTGCGCCCTGGGGGCAAGGCACAGCAACCGCACCGTGACTACCATCTGGGCTTTCAGGAAAATCAGGACGTACAACGTTTTCCGTTGCCGTTGCAACTGCTGTCCCAGTATCTGACGCTGCAAGGTGCGGTAGCGCATTCCGCGATGCCGCTGGAGTCCGGCCCAACCCAATTACTGCCGTTCTCACACCAGTATCCCGGCGGCTACCTGGCCTGGCGACGTCCGGAGTTTATCGACTATTTCCAGCAACATGCCGTACAGCTGCCGCTGGATCTGGGAGACACGCTGTTCTTTAACCCGGCGCTGTTCCATGCTGCGGGCAACAATGTCACCCACGACCATGTGCGCATCGCCAATCTGTTGCAGGTCTCATCGGCATTCGGCAAGCCGATGGAAACCGTGAACCGCTTGCGCCTGCTGCAGCAGATCTATCCGGCGTTGCTGCGGCGCTATCAAGCAGGAGAACTGCTGGGTGCGGAGTTGGCGGCGACCGTGGCGGCGGCGGCAGACGGCTACTCTTTCCCCACCAATCTGGACAGCGATCCGCCGCTGGCCGGACTGGCTCCGCAGACCCAGCAGCAGTTGCTGATGCAGGCGCTGCAGGCGAATTGGGCCCCCGCGCATTTCAACCAGCAGCTTGAGCGCCAACAACAGTTGCGCAGCGCCTAGCGTTTCATGCCTCCTTTTCATCAGGGAGGCATGGTCTTTACGGCTATACTCAGACTCTTGCCGATTTTCATAAGGACATCAGGATGCTGAGATTGACCCGTCGAGTCGCGCTAGCCGCTGCTCTGGCCGCCTTTTCTGCCAGCGTGGGTGCCGAAACGCCCAAATACGGTCAGGAGCTACAGGGCTTTCACTACCCTTACCCGCTGCAACAATTCAGCTTCAGCTCTCAGGGGCAGCAGTTAAGCATGGGCTATATGGACGTGCCGCCAGAGGGCGATGCCAACGGCCATACTGTGGTGCTGATGCACGGCAAAAACTTCTGCGCCGCCACCTGGCAAGACACCATCAAAGCGCTAAGCAAGGTCGGTTATCGGGTGATCGCGCCCGATCAAATTGGCTTTTGCAGCTCCACCAAACCGCAGCACTACCAATACAGCTTTCAGCAGTTGGCGAACAATACCCACGCGCTATTGAATAACCTGAAAATCGCTAAAGCGGTGATCGTCGGCCATTCTACCGGCGGTATGCTGGCAACCCGCTATAGCCTGATGTACCCGCAGGCGGTGGAACGGCTGGTGATGGTCAATCCGATTGGGCTGGAAGACTGGAAAGCCAAAGGCGTGCCGTGGCGCAGCGTCGATCAGTGGTTCGAGCGTGAATTGAAAACCTCCGCTGCCGGTATTCGACAGTACGAACTGCAGACCTATTATGTTGGCCGCTGGAAGCCGGAATATGACCGCTGGGTCGATATGCTGGCCGGGCTGAACAATGGGCCTGGCCATCGCCTGGTGGCCTGGAACTCGGCGCTGATTTACGACATGATTTTCACCCAGCCGGTGTTCTACGAGTTCAAGGATCTGCAAACGCCGACCACCTTGATGATTGGCACCGCCGATACCACCGCCATCGGCAGCGATATCGCTCCCCCCACCGTCAAGGCTCAGCTCGGGCACTATAATCTGCTGGGGAAACAGGTGGCGAAAATGATCCCGCACGCCAACCTGATCGAATTCCCGGGCCTGGGGCATGCGCCGCAAATGGAAGAGCCCGAACGGTTCAATCAGGCGCTGATCAGGGCTCTGCGCCCTTAAAAACCGGAGATGGCGGCTTGATAAGGGCCCTCGGGCCCTTATCAAGCGCGGCACTCAGGCAAACAGAATATCGCTTTGCTCCACCTGGCCTACGACCTGGATTTTGAAACCCGCCGCATAGCTGTCGTTATGGGTATTCAGCAATAAATCGGTCGTGCCGTTAAAGGTATCGAAGTTAAGTTTGAACTCGCCTTTCTGTCCGCTGAAGCTGTCTGCACTGTCGATCAATCGCAGTTCACTCAGGCTGTTGTTGAAACGCAGCCCGGAAAGGTCGATCTTGTCGACGCCGTGCTCGAAATCCTCGATCACATCGAATGCCGTCGTGGTGGACTCATTAGCATTGAGGTAAACGAAATAATCGGCGAAGTTGTTGGCGTCTTTGCCGCCCCACAGATGGTCCGCCCCCCACCCGCCATACAACATGTCCGAACCGGCATTGCCGGCCAGTAAATTGTCCTGTTCGTTGCCAATGAGCACATCACGACCACTGCCACCAATGGCGTTCTCGATCACCGCATTATTGGCGATCGATACGTTCTGCGTGCCACCGCCGACGCTGGAAAAGGCGCCGTCATTGAGATTAATCAACTGCTGCTGGCTGTAGCCGGAAAAATCAAGCGTGTCGTTGCCGCCCGCGTCCCACACCGCAAAGTTAACCGGCTTGCCGTTATCCGCCGTTGCGGTCAGGAAGTCACGCCCGGTATTGGAATTAAAGCCGTACACCGAATCCCCGGTGCGCGTTTCCATATTGGCACCGTAGAGTTTCTGCATCGCGGCGATGTCGTCAATCATCGGGCCATAACCGTTGACCCCTTTGGTATCGGAGCCGGTGTTATTGCCGCTGAAGTAGCTCATTATCGAATATTGTAGCGAATCCTGATAATACACGGCGTCATCGATATAAGTGGGGTCCTTGTCGTCGGAAGCATCATAATCGCCCGGGTGCATCAAGCCCAATGCATGGCCAATTTCATGGGTGAAGGTCTGGCTGCTGAAATCCCCCGGCACCGGCGCTTGATGAGTAAGAAAACCTTTATTAAACCAGACCGTACCGGCATAGCTGTTATCATCCGCAGGATCAGAGGTGGCGGGATAGTAACCAAAGGCATTGTCATCCGCAGCGCTGCCATCGGCTTTCTGGGTGTAATAAGCGAAGGTGATGTCTGCCCGGTGGTTCAGATCCGTGGACTGCGCTTCGGTAAAGGTGACATTTGCCACGTCTGCCCAGGCCTGCATCGATTTTAACGCCTGGCTTTTAGCCGCTTCGGTCAACGGCTCCAGCCCTTTATTGGCGTTGTTACCGGTTCCAGTTCTGCCGATAACATCCAGCGCTTCCTGGGTCAGGAAGGAAAAGGTCAGATCTGCCGGCTGATGGAAAACGTTGTCGCCGTTGTGCGTATACCCGCTGCGAGTCAGCTGATCGGCAGCGCGCTCGGAGCTGTAGTTTTCGCGGGTCTTACCCCAGGTAGTCAGCGGGCCGGTGCCTCGCTGGTTGCTGTAGAGATTGGCATTATCCAACGTCAGATAAGCGCCATAGCCCAGTCCATTGTAGATGCTGCCGGTTTGGTGATAGTAGAATTGATAGTTGGGATCGTGGAGGGATGTGGCCGCCAGGCCGGTAAACGCTTCGTCATCTTGCAAAATTTCATTGTGATTGCGGTTCATCGCATTCTCCTTTACACAATAGGAATTCACTCAATTGGTGAGGCATTCAATCAAAATAACTAATGGGAACATTCCAGTTCCGCAATCCAGCATAGGGAATTAGTCTGACGGCGCAACCATACAACAGTGGAATAATAAGCAGGCATTTCAAATCAAATAAAATCATTAAAGCAATTAAAAACAAATAATTGAAAAATATAGACCACAATAATAAGAAGACTACTGGCTTTAATTGCTCGTCATTTATACTGCGGGCTATTCATTGATTCAGAATAAACGAGTATTAAAATCACTTATCCTTGGATCACCCAGCAACAAGGATCGTGCTATGGTATTAACGGATTTCAGTAAGGAGTGGCCGATGTCGAGATTTCTCTCTTTGCGCGCACTCAGGCGCGTTGCCCTGACAGGAGTTGTTATGAGCCTTATGTTAAGCAGCACTACCTTTGCCAGTTCACTGCCCCTGCTGGCCCCCTCTGCGCTGAAGGGGCACTGGCAGTTGAACGATGCCGAAGGCAAAGCCCCAGCCTGCAACGTTGAATTAAGCGATGAACTGATCGAAGGGACTAACGCCTACCGTTTCACCGCTTCAGAGCAGTGTCTGCAACCCTTGTCGCTCACCGAACTGCCGGTGGCCTGGCGTCCGACGCCGGACGGCATGACGCTGACCAATGCCGACGGCAGCATGGTAGCGTTTCTGGCGCTGACGGCCCCCAAACGCTATGAAGTGATGAACCATAACGGCAAGCCCCGCTTTTCGCTGACGCCGCGCCAGTAACTCACTCTGGCGGCAGCAGCCCCTGCCGCCAATATCGATTACGCCACCAACAGCCCCAGTATTGCCCCGCCCGCCAACACCCATAATGGGTGGATACGTTTGCTCATGCTCAGCACCGTTGCCAGCAGGATAATCATCGCCAACGGCCAATTCGGTGCGGAAGCTTCGGCAATCAGCGCGCCACTGGCCGCCACCAAACCAACGGTCACCGGCACCAATCCACTTTGCACCCGACGCCGCCAGGGCTTGTCCTTGAAGCGTCGCCAGACGCCCATCACCAGCAGGGTAACAATCGACGACGGGCCGAACTTGGCGATGGAGGACACCAACAGCCCGGCCCACCCGGCCACGTGCCACCCCACCAGCGGCACAATCATCATATTCGGCCCTGGCGCGGCCTGCGCCATGGCGAACAGCGCACTGAACTCCTGCGCGCTCATCCATTGGTGAACCTCCACCACCTGACGCTGCATTTCCGGTAGAATGGTCATTCCGCCGCCAAATGCCAGCAGTGACAGCTCGGTGAATATGATCGCCAGCGAGATCAATACCGCCATCATGAGCGATCCCTCCACCACATCAGCAGGATGCTCAGCGGCGCCAATGTCAGCATGGTCGGCAGTAAGGGCAAGCGTAGCCAGGCGATGGCGATCAGACACAGCGCCACAATGCCCAGTGCCAGCCATTTACCGCGCAGCGGCAGCAGCATCTTCACCCCGGTAGACAGCAACAAACCGGCCGCCGCGGCAGCCAGACCGGCAAATACGTGTTGTACATGCGCGTCATTTTGGAAGCGGGCATAAACCATACCCAAACCGACTACGATGGCCGTCGGTGCGCTGATCAGCCCCAGCAGGGCGCAAAAAGCCCCACGCAGGCCGCGAAACTCCATGCCAACCGCTACCGAAAGGTTAATCACGTTGCCACCCGGCAAAAACTGGCACAGCCCCAGCAGCTCGGTAAACTGCTGACCACTGAGCCAGCGGCGATCTTCCACCAGCATATTGCGCGCCAACGGCAGTACGCCGCCAAAGCCAATCAGCCCGAGCATCAGAAAGCCCAAAAACAACTCGCCGTTGCCCGGCGGTGCTGCCTGCGGGTCATTTTTTACCGCATCAGATTCCGACATTGTCCGTTCCACATCGCTTATTTTGATGGCTGGTATGATGCGCGTCGCCATGACATGATGTCTAATGCATTTCACAAGCAACAAGGATACCTTCAAGGTATGTCAATGATCGAACTTCGCCGCCTGCGGGCTTTCGTTACCGTGGTGGAAGAAGGCAACATCACCCGCGCCGCCGAGCGACTGTTTATACAACAACCGCCGTTGACCCGCCTGCTACAGGGGCTGGAAGAGGAATTGGGGGTAAAACTGCTGCAACGCCTGCCCCGTGGCGTACGCGTTACCGAAGCCGGCAGCGTGTTGTTCAATGAAGCGCGGGCGCTACTGACGCGGGCAGAGCATCTGACCGAAGCAGTACACCGCGCCGCACGGGGTGAACAAGGGCATATCGCTATCGGCTTCACCAGCTCCGCCGCATTGCATCCCTTCGTGCCCAATCTGCTGCGCCGCTACCGTGAGATCCTGCCTGGCATTACCACTCAGTTGGAAGAGGCAGGCAGCGGCGAACTGTTGGATGCCTTGGTGGATGAGCGGCTCGACGTGGCCTTTGTCCGCTCGCCGGTGGGCGGTATTCCTGGTTTGACAATTGAGCCTGTGCTGCGCGAACCGATGCTGATCGCCCTGCCCATCGGTCACCCGCTGGCCACCCATGACGACCAACCGCTACCGCTGACTGCGTTAACCCGGGAGGCCTTTATTCTTTATCGTCGCCCGGCGGGCCAGGGCTTGTATGATGCGATTCTGGCGGCCTGCCACGGTGCCGGGTTCAGCCCGCGCGTTATTCAGGAAGCCCCGCGCCTGCCCGCAACCCTTAGCCTGGTAGGTGCCGGTCTGGGGTTGTCGATCGTACCGGCCTCCATGCGGCGGTTGGGCGGGGACGGCATCGTTTACCGAACCATTGCCGAACAGGCCCAGCTTAGCGCGCCGCTTTATCTGGCGCTGCGCAGCAACCGGACGTCGGCCATCATCCAACGCTTTCGCGATCTGGTGGCCGAAGCCGTCAGCGAGCAGTCGCCCGGCTAATCAGACCGGTCGGCGATACGCGTCAGATGGATCACCAGATACAGCAGTTCATCGTTCGACATCTCCATCTGCAGCAGATTCTTCACGTAGTCGCGGATCAGCAGTGCGCCGCGATAGGCATGCGGATACTCCCTGGTCACCTGCGCAAAGATAAAGTCGTCTTTCGACGCCATTTGCTGCCCCTCGATCATTCGCTGAATAAAAAACTGCATATGCACCAAAAAACGCGAATAGTTGAGGGAATCAGTGTCGATCGTGATGCGAAAATGGTATTTGATGATATTGAAAATGTCTTTTAGCATCTTCACCGACAGCAGCGTGTGCTCCATGTTCTGCACGTCGGTTTGACCATTAACCAGATGAAAAGCAATATTGCCCGCCTCTTCTTCCGGCAGCGCAATCTTCAACCGCCGGTTGATGTGTGCCAGTGCCTGGCTCGCCACTGCGAACTCCTGCGGGTAAAAGCGCTTCACCTCGAACAACAGGCGATTTTGGATTGCGATACCCTTGTGATAGCGCTCAATGGCGAAACTGATGTGGTCCGCCAGGGTGAAGAAAATCTGCTCGTTAATCCGCCCGTTAAGCTGCCGGTTAGCCTCCGCCAGGATCATCTGCACAATCTCGATGTGCTCTTCCGGCGTGGTTTCAATCAGCCGCAGGTAATCGCGGCCCTTTTGACTGTTCTGCACCACATACACTTTCTCTATCGCGGCCGGGTCGAGAACGTCACCCACTTTGCTGTTAAAGCCAATACCCTTGCCCATCACGATAGCTTCATTGTTATCGTCATCCGCCGATAGCACCAGGCTATTATTGAGTACCTTAATGACTTTCATCGTCGCGGCCACACCCTCTGTTTTTATTATCGTTGCCGGCCATTGGAGACAATCAGCCGTTGGTACCAATCAAAACTGCGCTTTTTGATCCGCCGCAGATCCTTCAGATCCTGCTCACCCCGGTTTACATAGATAAACCCGTAGCGCTTGGCATAGCCCTGATGGGTGCTGACCACGTCTATTGCCGCCCAGGGGCAATAGCCGATCAGTTCGACGCCGTCGTTGATGGCCAACTGCATCTGTTCGACGTGTTGTCGCATAAACTCGATGCGGTAATCGTCGTTGATTGTATCATCGGCCTGTAGCTGGTCCGGGGCGCCAATGCCGTTTTCAGTAATTAATATCGGTAAATGGTAACGCTCCGCGGTTTTACGTAGCGTCAGCCGCAATCCGACAGGATCGATCACCCAGCCGTAACGTGTTTTACCGACGAACGGGTTCTCCGCCGCGCGATACACGCCCGGTTCCCCCAGCATGATTTGCTGATCGCCGGCCCGTGCGCTGATGTCCGACGCATCGCCTCGGCTGGCGGCAATGGTGGCGGTCGAGTAATAATTTATCGCCACGAAGTCCGGTTTGCCCTGCAGCAACAGCGCCGCATCACCCGGTTCCATCCGTGGCGCCAATTGACGATCCAGCAGGTAACGCCAGGCCAGCGGGTTATAACGACCCTGCACGGCCACGTCGAGGAAGCTCCAGCAACGCAGCGTTTCCCAGTTATGGGCGGCGATGGCATCCAGCGGATTGCAGGTTTCCTGATACATCGAGGTGGTATTTATCGCCGGGCCGATCTTCCCGGCCGGGCAGCGCTGATGATACAACGCCATCACCCTGGCCTGAGCCACCAACATATGGTGGCTTTGCTGATACAGTACTCGCCTGGATGGCAGCTCACCGCCCTTCGGCGTGCCAATGGCGCCCGGATGCAGGATCATGGTGTTCTGCTCGTTGATGGTCAGCCAATACTTTACCCGGTCACCGAATGCGTCAAACAACACTTCGGCATAATCGACAAAGGCATCGATGGTGGCGCGATTCGACCAACCGCCCTGTTGCTCAAGCACATAAGGCAGATCGAAGTGATAGAGCGTTACCACAGGCTCTATGCCATGGCTCAGCAGTTCATCAATCAACTGGCGATAAAAATCCAGCCCTGCGGCGTTGACCTCACCGGTCCCCTGCGGCAGCACTCGCGTCCAGGCAATCGAGAAACGATAGGCCTTTAACCCCAGCTCGGCAAACAGCTGCACATCCTCTCGGAAGCGGTGATAGTGATCGCTGGCGACCTTAAAATCAGCGGTTTCTGCCGGGTGATCAAGCATATCCACAATCGATGGACTTTTGCCGTCTTCGTTCCAGGCCCCCTCCACCTGATAGGCAGAGGTGGAAGCCCCCCACAGAAAATCTGCGGGGAAATCGTTCAGTCGTTGGTAAATCATGCCTGCTCCTGCTGCGCATTATTAAGGGTGATGATGGGCTGCCCAAAATCCACTGCCCCCGGTTGGCGGCAATTCAACTCAGGAAAAGCTTCGCTGTTAACCACCAGCACCGGTGTGGTGATGTCGTAACCCAGCCCGACGATCGCCGCCAGATCAAAGCGCACCAGTTCATCTCCCACCTGGACGCGGTCGCCAACTTTAAGCTCGGAAGCGAAATGCTGTCCCGCCAGATTGACCGTATCAATGCCGATATGCACCAGCAGCTCGACGCCGTTGTCACCTTTGATACCGACCGCATGCATGGATGGCAGGAACGTCACTACTTCCCCCGTCAGCGGCGCGCGCAACACGCCTTCCTGCGGCCGTATTGCGACACCCTGACCCAATAGCCCCTGTGAGAACACGTCGTCGTTAACCTGCGCCAATGCCACCAGTTGGCCATTGAGCGGACTGACAATTTGCTGTTCGGCGCCACTGACGGCCTCCGAGACCCCGGATCCCGTTTCTTCAACCGGATCGTCGAACCCCAGCATCCAGGTCAGTGCAAAAGTCACCACAATGGCAATGGCGCAGGTGATCAGCGCATGGACAATGTTCATTGGGTTTTCGCCGATAAACGCCGGCAGCGCCGCTAATCCGGGAGAAACGAAGGCATAGCGCACCAGCCCACTCAGCCCGGCATAAATACCGGCACAGCCGCCGCCGATCATCGCTGCAATCAGCGGTTTACGCAGTTTGAGCGTCACGCCGTACAGCGAAGGTTCGGTGATACCCAGCAGCGCAGTGAAACCCGCAGAGGACGCCAGCTGGCGCAGATTTTTGTTTTTGGTGCGAAAAGCCACGCACAGCGTCGCAGCGCCCTGTGCAATGTTGGAAGCCAACATGCCTGGGCCGTTAATCATTTCGAAACCATTTTTACTCAGTTGACCGGTAGCAATCGGCGTCATTGCCCAGGCCGTACCGGTGATCACCAGAAACGGCTGGAGGCCGCCCATCAGCATCGGGATCAGCCAACTGGCTTTACCGTCGACGATAGCGGCACCGGCGGCCACCAGATCGTTGAGGAAAATACCGAACGGCCCTACCACCACCAACGCCAACGGGGCGGTCACCAACAGAATAATCATAGGTTTGGTGAAGAACTTGATCATCGTCGGCGACACTTTCTCGGCAAACCGTTCGATATAGGACATTAACCAGACGGTGAAAATGATCGGCAACACCGAGCCGGCGTAATCCGCCAGGCGCACCGGTATGCCGACGAAATCAATCACCGTGCCCGCCGCCAGCATCTGCGCCAAATTGGGGTGCAGCAAGGCGCCGGCAATGGTCATTGCCAGGATCGGGTTACATTCGAATTTGATTGCCGCGCCGTAAGCCAGCAGCACCGGCAGGAAGAAAAAGGCCGCATCGGCGATGGTGTCCAGCAGATGGTAGGTCGGGCTGGCGGCATCTATCACTCCGGTCAGTTTGAGGATCGCCAGCAGCGCCTTAATCATCCCCGCACCGGTGATAGCCGGGATCACCGGTGTGAAAGTGGTTGAAATAACGCTGATAATCTGTGAAATCACCCCGCCCCGCGCCTGGGAATTTTTCTCACTCTGACGGCCACTGAGATCGCCGATTTCTTTCTGCATCGCACGGAAGGTTTGCTGCACGTTGTTGCCGACCACGATCTGAAACTGGCCACCACGCTCCACCACGCTGATCACCCCAGGCAAGGACTCGATCGCTTTCGCTTGTACCTTGCTGTCATCGTTAAACTCCATCCGCAGACGGGTGGCACAGTGCGTCAGTTTGCTGACGTTGTCCTTGCCCCCGACCTGCAGCAAAATTTCCAGGCCCAACTGTTTGTAATCCATCGAATATCCCCGGTAAAAAAGCAAAAAAAAAGACCAAAATCAAAATGCGCCTCATCACAAGGAGAGGTGCATTCCTATTTTGGTCTTGCCTGCCTAAGCAGTAACACGCCGTAATAAAAATGTCTGGCGATCGCTAAGATCGCGGCGAAAGTATCGTCATAGTTGCCATTTTTCGGCAATAGTCTTAGTTACGCTTTGTGATTCACATCACTCTTTACCGAAAACGCACTTCAACGTTGCCCGCCGTACCCTGCCATGCTTTTTTACTGATGCCCATTTACTCAACCGCATAAAATAGCACCTGAAACACATTATCTACTTTAATTAAACTCACTTTGTTTATCCTTTATTTAATAATGAAATGCATTTATTTGATACCGGTAGATAACTATTTTAAAGCGGATTTAAAAATTACAGCCACACTCAATTAGTAACATAAATTAATATATTATTCGCGGCATCCTGTTTTTAACCCACTATGCTTTAACCGTTGCCGAATGCTTCCATTTCAGCAATAAGCCATCTGCACACAATAAAACAAAAGAATAAACCCAGCCAGCCGTATTCGCTGTGGGCCACTTTTATTTGGAGAAAGCCCTATGTTATCGCGTCGAGATATATTGAAAGTTTCCGCAGTCAGCGCCGCAGCCGCCGGCGTTATGGGCAGCATGATTAAATCCGCCAGCGCCGATGAACATCGAAATATAGTTCCCCCCAGCAATTTCCAACCCGCTGCTGATACAAAAAATCTGTATAAATACGTCTTTAGCCACAGTAAAAAACGCAGTTTACCCAACGGCTGGGCCAGGGAGGCTACCGTCGAACAATTCCCGATTTCCGAGGGGGTTGCCGGGGTGGATATGACGCTGGAGCCGGGTGGCATACGTGAACTGCACTGGCACGCCATCGCTGCTGAATGGGCATTTATGCTGGAGGGGCATGCCCGCATTACCATCATTGATCCTGAAGGAAAATGTGAGGTGGCAGATTTCGGCCCTGGCGACGTCTGGTATTTCCCCAAGGGTTACGGCCACTCGATTCAGGCGTTGGCAGACGGCGCACATTTTGTTCTGACCTTTGATAATGGTCACTTTTCCGAGTTCGGCACCTTCAGCATTACCGACTGGGTAGCCCACATGCCCAAAGAAGTGTTGGAAAAAAGCGTGAATATGCCGGCGGCGGTATTTTCCAAGGCAAAACAAGGTGAGGCTTATATTGTCGGCGGTGCCATTCCGCCCGCACTGCCCTTACCAGCCCACGATGGCGGTTTAAATAATGCACCTTTGGCTCATCGCTATGAATTAATGAAGCAAAAGCCTTTCTTCGAAAATGATGCCGGCAGCGTGCACTTGGTCTCTTCAAAAGAATTCCCTATTTCCACTACCATGACCGGCATTATAGAAATCGTTAAGCCTGGGGCGGTGCGGGAATTACACTGGCATCCCAATGCCAATGAGTGGCAATACTATATTTCCGGTAAGGGGCGCATGACGGTGTTCAGTTCGCACAGCCATGTGCAGACTGAAGAATATTCTCCTACCGACGTTGGCTATGTTCCACAGGGTTTTGGTCACTATATCGAAAATATGGGGGATGACGATCTTAAGGTATTAATCGTGTTGGATAATGGCATCTATCAGGACATTTCGCTGTCTGACTGGTTGGCGAAAACTCCTGCCTACCTGTTAGCGGATAACTTCAATAACGAGGTTGCCGATTGGCTGGATCGCCCCAAAGACAAACTGGTAATGTCCCGGCGCAGAAAATGACAGGTAGCGAGGGGGGCAGCCCCCCCTCGCCGCCTCTTACTGTTTGCGTTGTTCAGCGACTTGTTTGGCCGTTACCTTGCCCTGTTTTTCGCCAAATTGGCCGACAACATAATTGGCAACCGCTGCCACTTCCTCGTCCGAGTATTGAGCACCGAAGTCCGGCATGAATTCATGCTGTTCGCCGATGCTGATGCGCGTCCCCTTCAGGATCGCCTGCACCACGCTGCGGCCCTGCGGATCGTTAACCGCCGTGCTGCCGACCAAGGAAGCATATTTGCTCTGGCGTCCCGTTCCGTTCCACTGGTGGCAACCGCTGCAGTCTCCAGCGAACAGTCGCCGTCCCAACGAGTCTTCCTGCCCGCCCGGCAATATCGCGCTGGACGACGTTGCCCCCTTCGGCTGCAGATTGACCGCGCTGGCACTGTCCGTGGCGATAGGCTCGATATTGCGCAGGTATTTCACCAGCGCCTGATTATCCTCCGGCGTCAGATACTGCAGGCTGTTTTCCACCGCCTCTGCCATCGGACCGGCTGCGCTGCTGCGCCCTTCCGCGTGACCGGTCGCCAGATACTGCGACAGCTGTTGTTCGCTCCAGGCACCGATACCGGTCTGCGGATCGGGAGTAATGTTGGCCGCAAACCACCCCTGGATCACCTCACCGCTGAGGTTTTTACTCTGATTAATGCCAAAGCCCAAATTGCGCGGCGTGTGGCATTCGCTGCAGTGTCCCAGTGCGGTGGCCAGATATGCGCCTCGGTTCCATTGCTCATCCTGATTCAGGTTCGGCTCGAAGCGTTTTTCGTTGAAGAACGCCAGGTTCCAAAACTTCATGCCCCAGCGCTGGTTAAACGGGAACGACAGCCCATTTTCCGGATTGGCCTGCTTCACTGGCGGCAGGCTGAACAGATACTCTTTGATCGCCAACACGTCGTCACGGCTCATGGCCGTGTATGAGGTGTACGGCATTGCCGGGTAAAGATTACCCTGCGGCCCAACGCCTTCACGCACCGCACGCACAAACTGATCGTCACTCCAATTACCGATACCGGTGTCGGGATCGGCGGTTATATTGGTGCCGTAAATGGTGCCGAAGGGCAGTTTAAAGGCAAAACCGCCGGCGAAAGGTTTACCGCCGGGCGCAGTGTGGCAGGCCACGCAGTCCGCAGCCCGCGCCAGATATTCGCCACGCGCCAATTTATCGCTGATCCCGGCAGGGGCACCGGCGATCGGCGCAGCAGGTTCCGGGCCGACCGGCCGCAGCAGCGTATAGATCGCATAACCGCCGGCCAGCACCACGATTGCCACGATCAACCAAAATAGCCATCTCAGGGCGTTGCTCATGAGTTTCTCCCTTAATCCAACGCCTTGGCGGCCTGGTGGATGGCAGCGCGAATGCGCACATAGGTGGCGCAGCGACAGACGTTGCCGCTCATTGCCGCATCGATATCCGCATCGCTCGGATTTTTACTCTGGGCCAGCAGTGCGCTAGCACTCATGATCTGACCGGACTGGCAGTAGCCGCATTGCACTACGTCCAGATTGACCCAGGCCGCCTGCACCGCTTTGCCCGCCGGCGTTTCGCCGATCGCTTCAATGGTGGTGATTTTCTTGCCTTCGGCGGCAGAGACCGGCGTCATGCAAGAACGTACCGGCACCCCATCCAGGTGGACGGTACAGGCCCCGCACATCGCGATGCCGCAGCCGAATTTGGTGCCGGTCAATCCGGCCTCATCACGCAAGAACCACAGCAGCGGCATATGGGGATCGCCATCAAACGTCAGCGGTTGGTCGTTTACAGTTAAAGTTATCATGCTGTTCTCCTTGCTCAGACGCTGGCGTCACGGTTGGGACGGTGTAAAGGCAGGCTAAGTGAACTGCGAGGTCTCCCGAGCAGTGCCAGTGCATTGCCGACGGCCGGAGCGATGGTTGGCACCCCCAACTCGCCAACGCCGGTAGGCGCTTCGCTTGAAGGTACGATAATCACCTCTATCTCCGGCATTTCGTCGATGCGCAGCGGACGGAAATTATTGAAGTTGGACTGCTCAACCACCCCGTCTTTGAGCGTAATGTTGCCGTACAGCGCAATACTCAGGCCATAACCTATGCCGCCCTCAATCTGCGCGCGGATCACATCCGGATTGACCGCCACACCACAATCCACCGCGCACCACACCTTGTGCACGCGCGGAATGCCACCTTCGCCGATTGACACCTCGGCTATCTGCGCCACCCGAGTATTAAACGCCTTGGCGACGCCTACGCCGCGTGCTCGTCCATCCACCACCTTCGCGCCCTGCCAGTTGGCGGCTTTGGCCACCGCCCGCAGCACGCCGGCCTCACGCGGCGCATCACCCATCAATGCCAGACGCCCCTCGACCGGATCCTGCCCGGTCTCCTGCAACAGCTGGTCAATAAAACTTTCGACGGCGTGACCGGTATGAGTACTGGCGACCGATCTTAATGAGGTGGTCGGCACTTTACCCGCGACGATATGCGCGTCGCAGAGGAAGTTTTCGAAGGTGTACGGCACTTCGCTGGCACCTTCGACCATCATCTGGTCGAGACCGTTAACCACCAGCGCCGTCATCGCGCTGTTAAGCGTCCAGGAATGACCAACGACGGTATCGCTCCAGCCCACGACTTTACCGTCGCGGATCGCCCCTCTCATCCGGTGGAGGATCATCGGACGATACCAGCCGTTGCGAATATCATCCTCTCGCGTCCACACCACTTTGACCCCGTGACCGGGACCAATGGCTTTGGCCGCCGCGGCCATGTCCGCCGCCAGGTCGGGCCCGAGCTTCGGGTTGCCCAGATCGATGCGGCGGCCAAAGCTGCCACCGGCCAAAATGGTGTCGATTTGCACTTTTTCCGGCGGTAGCTGGAACAGATCGCACAGCTGTTTATGGTCGAGGGTTTGGATTTGGCAGCCGTAGCGTGCCTTGACGCTCTCGCCATCCCAAAACAGATAGCCATCCAGCGGCTCCATCGGCGCATGGGCCACATAGGGGAAGGTGTATTCCGCTTCGATCACCTTATCCGCCTGATCGAAAATCTCGCCCGGCTTGCCCTGGCTTTTCGCCACTACGCCGGGCTTTTGCGCCACCTGACGGAATTCGGCAAATATCTGCTCGGTGTCTCGCCGCTCTGCCTGCGAGTCGTCCCACTCCACCTGTAATTTTTCACGGCCCTGGATCGCCGCCCAGGTATTTTTAGCATATACCGCCACGCCGGTATCGGTCTGTTTCACATCCACCACGCCCGGCACCTTCAGCGCCCGGCTGGCGTCGAACGCGGCCACCTTGCCGCCAAAACGCGGCGGTTTTTTAATGGTAACGGTCAGCATATCCGGCTCATGAATATCCTGAGTGAACTGCGCCGAACCGTTGGTCTTCGCCAACGAGTCTACGCGATGCAAGCCACTGACCTTACCAATCAGGGTGAAATGGCTCGGATCCTTCAGGGTCAGGCTGGCGGGGTCAGGCGGCGGCAGTTGGCTGGCCAGCGCCGCAAACTCACCGAACCCTGCTTCGCGACCACTGGCGGCATGGCGGATCTTGCCCGCCTGCACGGTGATTTCTTCCGCTGAGGTTTTCCAACTTTGGGCAGCGGCCTGAACCAGCATGGCGCGCGCCATCGCGCCCATGCGACGCATCTGCTCGTAGGCGTTGGCCACCGAGCTGGAGCCGCCGGTGCCCTGAAAACCGAACGCCAGATTCTTATAGACGTTGGTATCCACCGGTGCGGCAACCACCCGCACCTGCGACCAGTCGGCATCCAGCTCTTCAGCGACCAGCGTTGCCATGCCGGTATAAACGCCCTGGCCCACTTCGGTGTGTTTACTGAGGACGGTGACAATGCCATTTTCGTCGATCTGCACGAAAGCATTGGCTTCATAAGCGGTGTTTTCTGGCGCCGTGGTCGTCGTTGTACGCGCCAGTGCGCCGGTTGACGGCAGATAGGCACCGATCACCAATGCACTGGCGCCAACGATAAACCGCCGCCGGGTAAGCGGGACTTGAGGTAGTTTCATTGCTCATCGCTCCAAAATGCCGATCAACCTTAATCAATACGGCGACATCGTTCTTTTTATCTGCGCCGTCTGCCTGCACTGACGCGACGGGCTAATAGTTAGCGTAGTCTATTATTTTGTCTGTTTAACATTCAGTCGCCGTTTTCCGTTGCTGATTCGTGCTCTGCGAGATCTCAATGGTCCTCGAAACCCTGCTCCGTTATCGCTCATGGATTGCACCAAATTGCATCAGAAACGCCCCTGATGGTGCTACGGCCACGTTGACGTCAGCAGTATTGGTGGACTGGTACGGAAATTGCTTCTCCCCATCGTGGCTATGGAGGAGAAAAACATGAAAGCAATCATCATTGGCGGTGGTATTGGTGGGCTGTGTAGCGCCATCGCATTGCAGCGTTGCGGTATCGAGACCGAGGTTTTTGAAGCGGTCAAAGCGATCAAACCGGTTGGCGCAGCAATCTCGATCTGGCCTAACGGCGTCAAATGCCTCAACTATCTGGGGATGAAAGAACAACTGCGGGCGCTCGGGGGGCCGATGCATTTCATGGCCTATCAGGAATACCTGCACGGACAAACGCTGACGCGTTTTAGTCTGGATCCGTTAATCACCAGCGTCGGCGAACGCCCTTACCCGGTAGCGCGCGCCGAGCTGCAGGCCATGTTGCTGGACACCTACGGCCGCGACCAGGTGCGCTTCGGCAAACGGGTTAGCGGTATTGAAGAAACCCCACAGGGCGTTACCGCCTGGTTTGAAGACGGCAGCCAGGCCAGCGGAGATTTTCTGATCGCCGCCGACGGCACCCATTCTGCTATTCGCCCTTATGTGCTGGGCCATGGCGTGGAGCGGCGCTATGCCGGATACGTCAACTGGAACGGGCTGGTCACCATCGATGAGTCCATCGCACCGGCCGACCAGTGGACCACCTTTGTCGGCGAAGGTAAGCGCGTGTCGCTGATGCCGGTCTCCGGCAACCGCTTCTACTTTTTCTTCGACGTTCCCTTGCCGACCGGGCTGGCGGAAGACCGCAGCACCGCGCGAGCCGACCTGCAACGTTACTTTACCGGCTGGGCCGAACCGGTACAGAAACTGATTGCCGCAATTGATGCGGAAAGCGTCAACCGCATTGAGATCCACGATATCGAACCTTTCGAGCAATTGGTGCGGGGCCGCGTAGCCTTACTGGGCGATGCCGGGCACAGCACCACTCCGGACATCGGTCAGGGCGGCTGCGCGGCAATGGAGGACGCGGTGGTGCTGGCGATTGCCTTGCAGACCAATTCACTGGGTATTGAAGATGCGCTGTTGCGCTATCAGGAAAAACGCAGCTATCGAGTGAAAGATTTGGTGCTGAAGGCACGTAAGCGCTGCGACGTCACGCACGGCAAAGAGATGGACGTCACCCGCAGTTGGTACGAGGAGCTGAAAACCGAAACCGGTGAGCGCATTCTTTCAGGCATGAAAGAAACGATTCTGGGTGGGCCGCTGGCCTGATCCGACCCATCTTCGAGTCGAAGAGGGTTGATTCACCCTTTGCGCCGGTGAAGACGCCCGGCCGCCAGTTCGACGACCCGATCCGCCGAGGCGATGGTTTCCGGGCGATGGGCAATCAGTAAAATCGGCAGGCCAAGCTGGCGCAGGGTATGGCTAATCAACATTTCATTATTCACGTCCAAATGGCTGGTCGCCTCATCCAGGATCAACAGCCGTGGTTTTTTGTAAAGCGCCCGCGCCAACAACAAGCGCTGTTTTTGCCCGGCAGACAGGGTGCCTCCCATTTCACCGATTAACGTCTGGTAACCCATCGGCAGGTTATCGATATCCTGGTCCAACTGCGCCAGTCGCGCGCATTCAACGAGCTTTTCCTGATCAACCCGTGGCGTGAAAAATGACAGATTCTCGGCGATAGAACCGCGAAACAGCTGATCCTCCTGCAAGACTACGCCGATATGCTGACGTACCTGCGAATAATCCCCCTGTCGATGCTCGATGCCCAGCGTACGTATCACGCCGGCCGTGGGCGAATACAGCCCCAACACCAGTTTGGCCAATGTGGTTTTGCCGCTGCCGGACGCCCCTACCAGTGCCACTACCTCACCGGGCATAATGTCCAGCGAGACCTGCGACAGGATTTCAGATTCGGTGCCGGCATAGTGAAAACTGACCTGCTCCAAACTCAGCGCCGGCCGATCTTGGGGCCAGGCGCTGGCGGACAATAACAGCGTTGAGTTGCCCGCCGCCTGCGCCGCTGCGTCTTCACGTGCCGTCAACACGATATCCGCCAGCCGTTGATTGTAGACATCCAGCATTTTGTAGGCAACGGCCTTGTCGATCAGGCCGCTGATGCTGGCGGAAAACCGGCCCTGAAAAGACATGTAGGCCACCAGCATGCCGACTGAAAACTGCCCGGCCAACACCGCCCCGGCCCCCAGCCACAGCACCGCCGCCCCAACCAGGCTGCCAATGACGGTTTGCATAATGCCGTAAACCATCATCAGCTTGCTTTCGCGCAGTTCAGCATTGCGCCGTGCGACATTGAGGTTACGCCAAACCGTTTCCCGCGGCGTAAGCGCCTCGTTGACCCGCAGGCTCAGCACGCCGCGCAGGCTTTCAAGAAAATGACTGGATTCCTGGGTGCCGGCAACCCAGGAGTCATCCGCCGCTTTACGCAACGTACTGAACCAAAACAGGCGCAGCAGCCCATACACCATCGCGGCGGCCAAAGCGACCAGGGTTAACTTCACGCTGTAGAAAAACATCATGGTCAAGGTACCGAGGACCAAAAGCACATCCAAAAAGGCTTCAAGCAGCGTGGTGGTGAGGGTGTCCTGAATGGTGTCGACGGCATCAAATTTCGCGCTGATATCGCCCATGTTGCGCGATTCGAACCAGTTGATAGGCAGCCGCAACAGGTGGTGAAAAACATTCGCCGTCCACTGCATATTGAAGTTGACCGCCATAGTGAGCGTCGCCCACTGGCGGGCCAGCTCCAGCAGCGTCTGGGTGGCGGCCATCAGCAGCATGGCAATGACGATCAACGTCAATAAGCTGGCGTCCAACGCCACCAGCACCTCGTCAATCACCAGTTGGTTGATTAATGGGCCGATCAACGCAAACACTTCCAGCGCCAACGCGAAACAGAAGATCCGGGCCAATGCCACCTTCAACCCCTGAGTTTTACCGATCAGCTCCCGCAGGCGGATCTTTTTTATCTGATCTTTGACGACAAACTGATGGGTTGGCGTCAATTCCATCGCCACGCCGGTAAAGTGACGATTTGCCTCCTGCAGACTCATTTTAACCAGGCCCCGCGCAGGATCATGCAACTCCAGAGTTTGCCCTCGCACCCGCTTGAGCACGGTAAAATGATTCATGTCCCAGTACAAAATGCAGGGCAGCGACAACAGGTGTAGCTCTTCAAGCTCCAGCTGCACTGCTCGGCCGCTCAGGTGCAGCCGTTCGGCGCAGGCAATCAGCTGCGAGAAGGTCATGCCGAGCTGAGAAACTTTAAACTGCGCACGCAGCGTAGGCAGATCTACGCGATGCCCATACCAACCGGCAATCATCGCCAGGCACGCCACGCCGCATTCTGCGGACTCCGTTTGGCGTATCAACGGCAGGCGCTTTCGCCAGCCCCAGTTGAGCCCTTCTGTAACGTCCATGTTTATATCCTTCCTTGCAGACTCCATAACGGCTCCAGCAGCCACTCGTACAGGCGGCGGCGATCCAACTCCACGTCTGCGGACACGGTCATCCCGACGCGCAATGGTTCCTGGCGCCCATAGGCGGTAATGGTGGTTTTCTCCAGCGCAACGATGACGCGGTAATGCCCTTCGTTTTCCTTCCAGGTCATCGGATTTTGCTGCATGACGTCATTGGCGCTCAGGCTGGCATCGGTGATGGCGCGGGTGGCGCCATACTGCACGCCAAACTTTTCATAGGGAAAGGAGGCAAAGCGCAACCCGACCCGTTGGTGAGGTTTGATAAAGCCCACCGCTTTGCTGGGCGCAAAGAGTTCAACCTGCAGCTCGGCACCGTCAGCGACCATCATCAGCAAAGGATCGTTTTGCTTGACCGTCTGCCCCGCCCGGGCCAGCACTACTACGACATGCCCGTCTACCGGCGCAGTGAGCGTGTGGTCACGCTGGGCAACCAGTTCTATTTCCTGTTGCCTGATGCCCTGCAACTGGCGTTCAAGTTCGGCGTCACGCCCTTGTTGATGTTGCGCCAGCGTCCGCAGTTCCGAGGCCGCCGCGGCAAGCTCACGCTTTAACCGCAACTGCGCCTGACGCTGCATTTCTACTTTTTCCCGCGCCGTCGACAACGTCATTTTCTGCTGCTGAAACTCAAGTTCGGAAACGTAACCTTTGCCTATCAGCTTGTGGTAGCGCGCCATCAGCGAATGCGATAATTCCGCCTGTTGCTTTACCTCCACCATTGCCGCCTCTGCGCTGGCCAGTTCATCCTGAAGTTGCGTCATGCGCTGGCGCACACCGGTTTGCTGTAAAATCCGAGTGGCCAGTTCTTGTGCGCGTTGGCGCTCCAGCATGTGATATTGCCGTTTTAACGAGTCGGAAACCGACGCCAGCGTCGCGATACCTTGACCATTGAAATATTCGCCGCTGAGCCGATAAAGTGCCTGGCCGGCTTTGACGGTCGCCCCCTCCGTCACTAAACGTTCGGTAACCTGTCCGGCGCTGCGGGCAACCACCTTGATCAAACCGCTGGATGGCATCACCACACCGTCCAAACGCGCTTTACGGGTATATTCACCCAAGATCAGAAATAGCCCGATAGCCAACACCAGCAAGATGCTGGCCCAGGCATAGGCGGTCAGACTGAGGCTGGCAGGAATAATTACCTCACCCTCCGCTTTATTGACCTGCGCAGCGAAATAACCCTCACGATAAATCTGGAGAGAACGTTCTGACATGGGGGTTACACCTTTATCGGGATTTTGGAACGATAATTATCTTACTGACCGCGACGCTTCCATTTGCGGACTCACCCTCGCGCTGAATTATATAATTTTTTCATCAATGTCATTACCCCTGGCGGCAATGAAAAACAAATCATCCATTTAGCCATTGCATCAGGGTTACTGTTCCTGATCAGGCTGCCCTATTGGCTAATGCCCACAATAAAAACAGATTATGGGATAGCGTAACGGCAAAAAGCACAATAATAAAAGCTGTCGAAATTGTTTTCGCCCGCCCTCTTTTAAGAACGCAAGGAAGATATAGATATAAATACACGTCGCCGCCATGTCAATATATAAAACCATTTCTGTCGATAGAACCAAGTGAACTAAATAGAATGAATTACACGGAACATTTAATTTAACCGCTAATACAAACCAATTACTTCGCAACTGGGTGAAACATTATTTACTCGCATTTAATTAATGCCATTCCACACTATTTCAATTCCTAAAACTAACAGGCCGATAAAAAAACAGCGACGAAATACCGCAGGGCGACAATGCCGGCGCAGCACACTCCCCAACCACATCCCCACCAGCGCAGGAAGCAATGCCAATAATGAGGTGCCTAGCAACGCGCCCGGCAATGCATGTTGCCATGCCAGGCCGGCGGCTAATGCCAACGTCGAAACGGTGAATGACAGCCCCAACGCCTGCACCAGATCGTCACGCGCCAATCCCAATGCATTTAAATAAGGAACCGCCGGGATCACGAATACCCCGGTAGCACCGGTAATCAGCCCGGTAAGTACACCGCATAGAGGGCCCAACCTACGCTCAGCCGTGGATGAAAGCCGCCACTGAAAACGGCTAAAACCCAACAGCGCGTAAACGACCAAACAGACCCCCAACGCTATCGGTGCCAACCGGTTTTGACCGGTGGTCAAGGTGCCCGTGGTCAGCATTGTGCCCATGGCGACACAGACCATCATCGGCCATAACCTGCGGCAAAGTGCACGGACGTCCGGCCCGGTGAACAACTGCCAGAAGTTGGTCACCAGCGACGGCACCAGCAACAGCGCCGTAGCCTGTGCCGGAGACATCAGCAGGCTGAGTAACCCCATAGACACCGTCGGCAGCCCCAGGCCAATCACTCCCTTTACCGTGCCCGCCAGCATAAAGATGCCCAGCAGGGCTAAAATTTCAGGTAGCGTCAACGTCATAGGTCTATCCTTCCTCATTATCCCTTGGTGCATGGATTGTCCGCAGCCCTTGCCTGCCGCACAATGCGGCAATCACTGAGCCAGCCTGAGGCAAATACGTAGGAGAAGCCGATGCATTTCGATTTTACCGACCTGCGGCTGTTTATCGCCGTGGCAGAGGCGGGCAGCATCACCGCCGGGGCCGATCGTGCCTGCCTGTCGCTGGCATCGGCCAGTGCCCGCATTCGCGGATTGGAGCAACAGGCTGGTATTCAGCTTTTGGCCCGCGGCGCGCGGGGAGTACAAACCACTCAGGCCGGTGAACGCCTGTTGGGCCATGCTCGTCTGTTGTTACAGCAAAGCGAACGGCTACGGGGGGATATGGCAGAGTTTTCCCCGGGCAATGCCTGCCATTTGCGTATTCTGGCCAATACCGTCGCCGCCAGCGCTTTTCTCCCGGAGCTGCTGGCCGACTATCTGCTGCTTAACCCACAGACGGACATTGCGTTGGAAGAGTTGCCCAGCACGGCGATCAGCCAGTCGATCCTCGATCAGACTGCGGATATCGGCATTGTCGCCAACCACGCCGACCTGCGCGGGCTGGAAAGCTACCCGTTCCGCCAGGATCGCCTGGTGCTGGCGCTACCGGTCGATCATCCGTTAGCCGGCCGCCCCAGCGTCAGTTTTAGCGAAACGCTGGCATATGACTTTATTGGCTTAAGCGACGACAGCGCGCTGCAGCAACATTTGGCGCAACACGCCCTACGCAACGGCGGCCCAATGCGCTTACGCGCCCGGGCAGGAAGCTTTGAAGTGGTGTGTCGGATGGTGACGCGTGGTGCCGGTATCGCCGTGGTACCGGAGGAGATCGCCCGGCAATGGCCGGGCATGCAAGTCAGAATTCTTGTGCTGGACGATACCTGGGCCACACGCCAGCTGTCGATTGTCGTGCGTCGGTTGGCCCAGTTACCGCTACCGGCGCAGCGGCTTATTGCTTTCCTGCAACCGCAATAGCGCCGTTTTTTTAACGACAGTTAATGGCTGCCCGGATTGGCACGTAGCCTGGCAACCTGCGTTTCGACATCGTGCCATGCCGGTTTGTCCCCGGCATAATGCTGCCGTAGATAATTCACCAGATCAGCCACTTGGCGATCGGAAAAGCTGTCTTTGAATCCAGGCATAAAGCCCAAATCAGCGGTAGCCGGTTTTGAAATTCCCTGCAAAATCACGTTAATCAGGTTATCCGGCCGCTCGCTGAATATATTGGTGTTGTTCGCCAAGTCCGGGCTGACGCCAAACAGCTGCGGCCCGCCGCTGGCGGCGCTGTGACAGGCTTGGCAAGCGCCCTGAAACAGACGTTCTCCGCCCAATTGCCCTACGGCGGTCGAAAGAGTGGCAGCCGGTTTGGCCTGCGGTTCCAGGTTCAATCCGGTCGGGTTGCTCAATGAAATCAGGTAATTGGCCATCGCTCGAACGTCGGTTTCCGGCAGTGTGGCCAGTTCGCCGACCACCGGTCCCATCGGGCCGGCCGCGACGCCGTGCTCGGCAGAATGACCGCTACGCAAATACTGGAATAGCTGCTCTTCGGTCCAGGATTTGTCCGCATTGGCCAATTGGTTTAATGCCGGCGCTTCCCAGCCATCCACCATCGCCCCCGCCAAAAAGCTGCTGCCGCCCTTTTCAGCGCCCATTAGATTACGCGGGGAATGGCAGGCGGCACAATGGCCCAACCCGTTAACCAGGTAAGCGCCACGGTTCCACTGCGCGCTTTGCGCGGGATTTGACTGAAACTCGCCCTGGCGGAGAAACAGCGCATTCCAGCCGGCCATTAACGGGCGCATATTGAACGGGAAACGCATCTGATTAGCCGGGGTACTTTGCACCACCGCCGGTTGCGACATCATATAGGCATACAGCGCTTGCATGTCACCCTCGGTCATCTTACTGAACGCCGTATAGGGAAATGCCGGATACAAATGCCTGCCATCGCGGCTGATGCCCTGACGCATCGCCCGGTCGAATGCGGTAAACGACCAGTTGCCGATACCGGTTTCCACATCTGGGGTGATATTGGTGCTGTACAGGGTTCCAAACGGAGTTTCCATCGCCCGCCCCCCGGCATTGGTTAGCCCTTCTGAGGCGGTATGGCATACCGCGCAATCCCCGGCAGCGGCCAACTGACGCCCCCTTTCCAGGGTCGCGGCTGACCAGGTACCTGAGCCAGGGGTAGCCACCGGCGCAATTTCGGCACGCCATGGCAGTGCCGTCGTCGCAACACCCAGCGCGGCCCCTAAAATCCCAGCCACGCCACCAAACCACCATTTACTGCGTTTGGTTTTGACTGGCTGCGTTGACGGCTGCCGCTGACTATCCGGACCGTTCAACGCCTCGCGCAGTCGATCAGCGGTGATCGGCAACTCGCGAAACCGAATACCGGTGGCATCAAACACCGCATTGGCGATGGCTGCCGCGCTGGGCACCGAGGCAGACTCACCGGCCCCCAATGGCGGATCATAAGGGCGTGGCATCATCACGACATCCACCTCCGGCACCTCCGGGAAAGTCAGGATCGGGTAAGCCCCCCACTCTTTGCTGGAGATCGTGGATTCTTCGAAGGTCACTCGCTCTTTTAGCACCCGGCTGGTCGACTGGATAACGTTGCCGTGGATCTGGTGACGTACGCCGTCCGGATTGACCATCATGCCGGCGTCGTGCCCGACCACAATCCGCGTGACCGCCACTTCGCCGCTGACTTTGTCGATAGCAACGTCGGCGACCCAGGCGGCCCACGCGGCACCGAAACCGGGAAACTTACTGTGAATATAACGCGCATAGGCAAAGCCTCGTCCACGCAGTACGCCGTCCTCCGCCGGGGTTTGCATAGGTTCGGTATGCGGCGTCCAGCCGGCACGTTCGGCGGTACTGCGCATCAGTTCGGTGGCACGTTGATCCTTGATATAACGCAGCCGATATTCAAGCGGATCGACGCCGGCGGCGATAGCCAGTTCGTCAATATAGGACTCGTGCGCGAAGGTATTCGGCAGTGCCGATACGCCCCGCATCCAGGAAGCGCGGACAATCGGTGCCATATCCTCAATGCTGACGCGCAACGCCGGATATTCATAGGGCGGTACCGAAGTGCGATCCCCCATCTCATAAGCCACCGGCACCGGCTCCACCCTTCCGGTCAGCAACAGCGCCAGGGTGGGCGCACCGTTGGAAGGATAATAGGTGCGAAAATCATAGGCGACCGGATCACCGCCGGCGTCCAACCCACCGTCAACCTCCATCAGTTGCGCAGTGCCCTTCGGTTCCCACAGATGTTCCTGCTCACGGGTTAGCTGCACCCGTACCGGACGGCCTACCGCTCGCGACAGCAGCGCCGCATCCGCACAGACATCATCGGCGCAGTTACGACCATAACAGCCGGCTGCCTCCATGCGGATGATATCAATCTGATTTTCCGGGTACTCCAGCAGCCAGGCGAGATCGGCGCGCAACAAGTGCGGGTTCTGGCTGCCCGACCACACCCGCAGTTGCTGTGGTTGGTAATCTGCCAATGCGCAGGACGGGCCAATCGACGCATGCAGTTGATATGGCCAAAGATAACTGCGGGTAAAGCGTCGGTCGGCGGCAGCCAACGCTGTATCCACGTTGCCGGTATCATGCACCACCCGCGTCGAATGGGGATTATCGCGCAGCGCCTGAGCCACATCGGTCATCTGCGGCAGGTTACGCCGCCAGTCTTTCCAGCTCACCTGCAGCGCCTGTGCCGCCTTGATCGCCTGCTCCTCGCGCTCGGCAACAATGCCGATAAAGTCTTCTATCACCACCAGCTTGACGATGCCGGGAATATGAGCAATCGATCGTTCGTCCACCGCCAGCAGGCTGGTGCCGACAAACTCACCGCTGTCGTAGCCCGCATAGGGCGGTCGCACCACCCGCCCGTGTAACATGTTCGGCAGCCGCATATCGTGCACATAGGTGGATTCGCCTGTAGCCTTGGCCGGGATATCGACACGTGCGGTGCTGGTCCCCACCAAACGGTACTCGGCCTGCGGCTTAAGCGGTGCATCACCGCTTATCGTTAATGCAATATGTACACCAGCCACCAGTTCGCCATAGCTCAGCCTTTGCCCGTCAGGGCTAACAACGATGCCGTCGTCCAGCGTCAGTTGCTCTACTCTGAAGTCAAAACGTTGTGCCGCCTGCTGCAGCAACCAGCGGCGCGCTTCGGCGGCGGCATTACGCAGGGGCACCGCCGAAATTTGCAGGGTGGCACTGGCGATAGTCGCCCCCTGATTCGGCGTGCTCTCAGTGTCGCCCAGCACCATGCGCACCTGATCCATGCGCAGGTAAAGCTCTTCGGCGACAATCTGACCTAATGCGGTGCGCACGCCAGTGCCCAGATCGACATGGCCGTTGAAGGCATAAACCTCACCGCTGTCGCAAATGGCAATGAACAACCCTTGTTCTTTGGGTTTCAGGCTCGGCGTCTGACCTTTCGGTACCAGCCCTGGCGGCGGTTGGATCTGATCGACAATCAGCAATGTGCCCTGGCGCTGCAATAGCTCCGCCTGACTCGGCAATGAGGAATGGGTATCAGTCATGGGACGAGGTTTCCTCGTTGCGATACAGAGTGATAGCGCGCTGAACCGCACGCAGAATTTCGATATGGGTGCCGCAACGACACAGATTGCCGGACAGTGCCTGACGGATTTCTGTGTCACTGGGCGAGGGATTTCGATCTAACAGGGCTTTGGTGGTCATGATCATGCCGTTCAGGCAATAACCGCACTGCGCCGCCTGTTCTTCAATAAAAGCGCGCTGCACCGGATGCAGATGTTGGCGATCGCCCAGCCCTTCCAGCGTGGTGACCTCACGGCCGGTCACACCCAGAGCCGGGATCACGCAGGAGCGTGCGGCAATGCCGTCAACCAATACGGTGCATGCGCCGCACTCTCCGAGGCCGCAGCCGTACTTTGGGCCATTGAGCGCCAAATCGTTGCGTAACACCAATAACAGAGGCGTATCCGCCATCACCCAGGTATGAATATTTTCGCCATTTACCGACAGCATCAATGGGTGCTCCGTCAGCGTTTTTACCGCGCCTTCCCTGGGCGATTGCACTTCAGATATCGCCATTCTCGCGTCTCCGCCTGCGCTCTGGTGATACCCGTCATCTTTCACGCCGCTGCGTCGTTGCCGCACTTGCCCATCCCAGTTACTGACTTGAGAGTGGGCAAGCTGCCAGCCTGGCTGCAACTTGAAAGCTATAGGGTATGAATTGTGGGCCGTGACCTCGCCGCCACCGCACTCACCAGACAACAGCAGTTGCGCGGGGCGAATCAGCCGGGTGGCTGGTCTTCCAGCATTTTATTGAGCAGGAACATCAGTGCTATACGTTCGGCCGGATTGAGCGTGCCGAAGGTTAATTCTGTGATCTTCGCCGCATGCGGCACCGTTTCCCTCAACAGATCGGCACCGGTATCAGTCAGCCCGACCACCACTTTGCGCCGGTCGACAGGATCCGGCATAACGGTGATCAGCTCACGCGCTTTGAGGCGCTCGACAATGCCGCGAATGGTGGCCTGATCGACCGCCGTCACCTGCACCAGCTCAGTTAGCGAACTCGGGCCCATGTCACGCACCGCGCACAGGGTAATAAACTGCACCGCAGTCAGCTGCGAATCGCCAACGTTCTGCTGAAAGATAGCCACATGGCGCTGGTAAACCTTACGAAGCAGGTGCCCGACTTGTTCAGTAAAATGATAATTTTCGGTCTTGCCGTTTTCTGCAGCCGGGTATTCGGGGGGCGTCATTGCGTTACTCTCACCATCTATGGAAACCACCGAGAATAGTACAAACCCCCGCGTTTAGCAGCAAGGTTAGCCCTGGCTTACTCGGGACGCCGCAGGAGCCACCACTTCGCCATCCGCCACTACCGTCGTACCGTCCAGGCTAATGTCGCAATGGCGCAGCGCGATATCCATGTGGCACGGCGTTTTACGCGTACCACCGACTTCGGTATTCGGCCCTGTGGAAAAAAGGAAGTTGCCGTAGAAAGCACGTGCATCCATACACATCCCGTCGTTTTTGTCGTGCAGCCCCATCGCCGTCCACTGTGCACGTGGCTGTAAGCCCCAGCCGATGTGCGAGATGCCGTACACTTCCGGATCGTTGAAATATTTCATGTACTCCCGAAGATATTCCGCCTCAAATCCCCCGTGAATACGCGTCACAAAGCCCTTGTCTATCTCCAGCGTGATCCGTTCCCGCGCATAGCTCTTGAACGGCAGCAGGATATCGCCCACATCCAGCACCAGTACCCCTTCGGCCTGTTCCTCATTCGGCCAGGTGAAAAGGAAGCCGCTTGGCCAGTGATCCCAACGTCCCGGTTCGTCGGCGTAACCGTATTCGGTTACCGTGGGGTATTGCCCCAGCGGGGCGCGAAAATCGCTGCCGGCGACAGATTTCACCTGCATTAATTTTGCCTGTTCCAGCACGGCAGCCGCCGCCAACACTCGCGCTTTGTCTTCCGCATTAGGCAACATCCGTGCCAATACCTCCGGCGGCTCGACCGCCAGCAAAATACGCGTGCCGGTCTTAAGGATTTGCTCCTGCTCCGGCGAGTGCAGCAACATCATGGTATCGACCACCAGATCGGCGGCCTCCAACGCTCGCTGCGCCGCATGGTTGCCGGTCAATGCCGTATCACCGCAATAAGCAGTCATGTCGTTGCCCATGGCGCGCGGATGGTTAAACGAGGGCAACTCCACCGCATAAACCTTAGCGCCCAATCGCAGTGCAGCATCGGTAGCTGCGCGTACCGTGCGCGCATCGGAATAGTGACTTTTCAGGATCGCCACGCTTTGCGAAGCATCAACCTTTGACAGCGTAAGCACCTGCTCGAACAGCTGAACCAACTGACTATCATTGACCGCCATGCGGTATCTCCTGTTTTGCCTAAAGGGGTCGACGCGCCCGGCGCCAACGAGGTTATTTTGTACAAATTACAGTGAATACACTCTTTTAATTATCTAAGACTAAAAACCCACCGGAAGCAAGAAGCCCGAGACACCTATAAGCAAATCCTATTTTAAGCCCTTACCATCCTGTGATTAACATAAGGTTAACAGAAACCGGCAACCAATTAGCGTGAGCCAAGTCAAAATTAACACTTGTGCAACTTTGCGTTATTTAGCGTATACACTATAAATCGATTATCCGTTATCGCAGCGGATAGCAGGTAAAAAAACCAACAGTCAGGGGAAAAATGATGAGCAAACAACAACGCATTGCCGTAGTCGGCGCCGGTTTGGGTGGCGCCGCCGCCGCCGGTCTGCTGCAAAAAGCGGGCTTTACCGTCGACCTGTACGAACAGAGTCCGGTGTTTTCACGATTGGGTGCCGGTATCCATATGGGGCCAAACGTATTGAAGATTTTCCGCCGTCTCGGCATTGAACAACCCTTGGAGCAAATGGCGTCTCACCCGGACTTCTGGTTCAGCCGCGACGCCGAAACGGGTGATTATCTATCTCGCATCGAACTGGGGGCATTTGCCCGCAAAGAGTACGGTGCCGCTTACGTGACGGTACACCGCGGCGATCTGCAGGCCTTGCAGATGGCGGCGCTGCAACCGGGCAGCGTGCATTTTGGCAAGCACCTGAGCAAGATTGAAGAGCGCGAAAACCATGTGGTGCTGAATTTTGCCGACGGTACTCAGGCCAGTGCAGACATCGTGATTGGCGCCGACGGCATCAATTCCCGCATTCGCGAACACCTGCTGGGCACTGAAGCCCCTACCTACAGTGGTTGGGTGGCGCACCGGGCGTTGATCCGCGGCGATAAACTGGCCAAATACAACCTGAGTTTTGAAGACTGCGTTAAATGGTGGTCGGCGGATCGTCACTTGATGGTCTATTACACCACCCAAAAGCGTGACGAATACTACTACGTCAGCGGCGTGCCGCACCCGGCATGGGATTTCCAGGGCAGCTTTATCGACAGCAGCCGCGAGGAAATGTACGAAACCTTCGCCGGTTATCACCCGATTGTGCAGGCATTGATCGAGTCCAGCGAACAGGTCACCAAATGGCCGTTGCTGAACCGTAAACCGCTGCCGTTGTGGAGCGAAGGCCGCATGGTACTGCTCGGCGATGCCTGCCACCCGATGAAGCCGCACATGGCTCAGGGCGCAGCCATGGCGATCGAAGACGCCGCCATGCTGGCGCGTTGCCTGCAGGAAACCGGCCTGACCGACTACCGCACCGCTTTCCAACTGTATGAAGCCAACCGCAAAGAGCGGGCTTCTCGCGTGCAGGCGGTATCCAATGCCAATACCTTCCTGCGCACGCAGGAAGATCCCGCCTGGGTTTACGGCTATGACCTGTACGCGCAAGCGCTGAAATCGGAGAACGCCGCATGAGCCACTTTCTGTATGGCGCCAACGTGCAGGCCAACGGCATTCGCCAGCACTATCTGCGCTACGGCGGGCAAGGCCCGGTGGTGATCCTGATCCCCGGCATCACCAGCCCGGCGATCACCTGGGGCTTCGTCGCCGAACGACTGGCTGAAAAGTACGACACCTACGTGCTGGACGTGCGTGGGCGCGGTCTATCCGCCAGCGGGCCGGACCTGGCTTATGACGCCGAAACCTGCGCCCAGGACATAACCTCTTTCGCTTGCGCTTTGCAATTGGAAAACTACGCCCTGCTCGGTCATTCAATGGGGGCGCGCTTTGCCTTACGCGCTGCCGCGCTCCATCCGGCAGGGGTGCGACGGCTGGTGCTGATCGACCCGCCAGTTTCCGGCCCCGGTCGTCGCGAATATCCGGGCAAGTGGCCCTGGTATGTCGATTCGATCCGTCAGTCACTGTTGGGTATGAACGCCGAACAGATGCGCACTTACTGCCCCAGCTGGAGCGAATCGCAGCGCCAACTGCGTGCCGAATGGCTGCACACCTGCTATGAACCGGCCATCCAACGCGCCTATGAAGATTTCCATCAGGTCGATAGTCATCGCGATTATCCCGCGTTGAGCATGCCGACATTACTGATGGTCGCGGGCCTTGGCGGCGTGATCCAGCAGGAAGACGAGGCGGAGATCCGCGCATTGCAGCCAGAGATAACTCTCGCGCACGTTGAAAATGCCGGACATATGATCCCGTGGGACGACTTTGACGGTTTCTTCCGTGCTCTGGGCAATTTTCTGGATTAATTAAGGAGTGGTGTCATGACTAAAAATTACCGTATCGGCCAAATCGTCCCCAGCTCCAACACCACGATGGAAACCGAAATTCCGGCGATGCTGAACGCTCGCCAACTGATCCGCCCGGAGCGTTTCACCTTTCACTCCAGCCGCATGCGCATGAAACACGTCAGCAAGGCCGAGTTGGCGGCGATGGACGCCGAATCCGACCGTTGTGCTCTGGAACTTTCCGACGCACAAGTCGACGTGCTCGGTTATGCCTGCCTGGTGGCAATCATGTCGATGGGGCTGGGCTATCACCGTGAGTCACAGGCCCGACTGGCACAGGTGACGCAAGATAATAACGCCGGCGCTCCGGTCATCAGCAGCGCCGGAGCGCTGGTCAACGGTCTGAAAGTGCTGGGGGCCAAACGCATTGCGTTAGTAGCCCCCTACATGAAACCCCTGACCCAAATGGTGGTGGACTATATCGAGCACGAGGGTATTGAGGTCAAGGTATGGCGGGCACTGGAGATTGCCGACAATCTGGCCGTGGGACGCCATGACCCGGCCAAACTGCCGGGCATTGTCGCCGAGATGGATCTGACCGACGTTGACGCCATCGTGCTGTCTGCCTGCGTGCAAATGCCGTCCTTACCGGCGGTGGCTACCGTTGAAGCACAAACCGGCAAACCGGTATTGACCGCCGCCATCGCAACCACTTACGCCATGCTGACCGCGCTGGAGCTGGAGCCGATCGTTCCCGGCGCAGGTGCCCTGCTGTCCGGCGCCTATTAAGGAGCAACTATGGCATCCGCAGCCGATAACTCACTCACCGATAATTACAGCGGCGTCTGGGGCAACCGCATCGGCTTCGGCCGACATCCGGCCCTGCTGATGATCGACTTTATGCAGGGCTACACAACCGAGGGTGCACCGCTGTTCGCTCCCGGCGTGGTCAGCGCTGTCGACGAGAGCGTGGCGCTGTTGGCCACCGCTCGCCAAACGGGAATTCCGGTGATTCACACCAATATCCGCTATCATGCAGGGCATTTTGCCGATGGCGGCATTTGGGTGAAAAAAGCTCCGGTTATGAAGGACATGGTGGAAGGCAACCCGCTGGCGGCTTTTTGCACGCAGGTAACTCCTCTGGCCGCAGAAGTGGTATTAACCAAACAGTATGCCAGCGCCTTTTTCGGCACCTCTTTGGCCCCGATGTTGGTGGCGCTGGGCGTCGATACCCTGCTGTTGGCTGGTTGCTCCACTAGCGGCTGTATTCGTGCCAGCGCAGTGGACGCGGTACAGCACGGGTTCCGCACCATCGTCGTGCGGGAATGCGTAGGCGATCGTCACCCCGGGCCGCATGAGGCCAATCTGTTCGACATCGACAGTAAATACGGTGATGTCGTGACTAAAAAGGAGGCCCTCGATTATCTGAACCGGTTGTAACCCAGAGCTTCACCTGCACGGAGAGCTGAACAATAAAGAAGGCGCGGAAAGCGCCTCAAAAGCAAACACACAACGCTCCTCCTCCGGAGGCCACCATGCACCACCTGGAGACATCATCATGGCCATTGTTGAAACCCCGTTAACCGGGAAAGCGGGAGCAGAATCGCTTCTGTACCGCAAAATCACCTGGAAGCTGATCCCGTTCCTCTGTTTGTGCTATCTGGCCGCCTATCTCGACCGCATCAACGTCGGTTTGGCCAAGTTGCAGATGGCCGACCAATTGCAACTTAGCGAGGCCGCCTTCGGGCTGGGCGCCGGGCTGTTCTTTGTCGGCTATATCCTGTTTGAAGTGCCGAGTAACCTGATCCTGCAGCGCGTCGGCGCCAAGGTGTGGATTGCCCGCATCATGATCACCTGGGGCCTGCTTTCCGCCTGTACGATGTTTGTCACTACCCCCAACCAGTTTTACATCATCCGCTTTTTACTTGGCGTAGCGGAAGCCGGCTTCCTGCCAGGAGTACTGTATTATCTGACGCTGTGGTTCCCGACTTACCGTCGCGGCCGCATCATTGCACTGTTCATGATCGGCCTGCCCCTGTCTAGCGTGCTTGGCGGCCCGCTGTCTGGCTGGATCATGGGACATTTTGATATGCGACACGGGCTGCACGGGTGGCAATGGCTGTTTCTGCTGGAAGGCATTCCCAGCGTATTGTTGGGCGTACTCACGTTCTGGGTGCTGCCGAACAACTATCGACAGGCCAAATGGCTGTCCGAGGACGAAAAACAACGCATTGCAGACGATCTGGCCCAGGACGACGCCGAAGCCAGCCACAGCAAGCACAGTTTTCGCGACGGTTTCTTTAACCTCAAAGTGTGGATGTTGGGTGGCATTGACTTCTCGATCCTGCTTAGCGCCTATGCCATGGGCTTTTGGATGCCAACCTTTATCAAGACTGCCGGCGTGACCAACATCACTACCATCGGCCTGCTGACTGCGTTACCGAGCGTTGCTGCCCTGCTGGGCATGTTGCTGATCGGTACCAGTTCCGACCGCATGCGTGAGCGTCGCTGGCACATCATTGTGCCCTTTATTGTTGGCGCGATGGCGATGGCCGGCAGCACGTTCTTCACCCATAACGTGATCGCCACGGTGTTGCTGTTCTCTGTTGCGCAGGCCGCAATCATCGGTGCGGTACCGGTGTTTTTCAGCCTGCCAGCCACCTTTCTGCGCGGCACAGCAGCGGCAACCGGCTTCGCGCTGGCCTGTTCGCTGGCAAACATTGCCGGGTTAGTGAGTAACTCGCTGATGGGGCTGGCATTGGACCTGACCGGTAAAAGCGGCGGCGCTCTGTGGGCATTCGCCGGGTGTCTGATGATCAGTTCATTGCTGGTAGTTGCATTGCCAGCCAAGGTGGTTAACCGCTGAGGACGTTGGGCCCCGCTCGCGGGGCCTGACTTATTGGCAACCACAGGATCGGTCTGCCATCTTTGTGCTTGATTGCTAACGGGCCAAAAATATCCGGCGCATGATAAATCCTCGTTTTGGCTATGTCCCGACGAAAAAAAAGGACGCAAGAAACTTGCGCCCTTCTGGGAGTTTTTGGCTATGCCGCGAACTGTTATTCGTCTTTAAGACCGCGGTTGATCAACATCGGCTCGATGCTCGGTTCTTTACCGCGCCACTCGACGTACAACTTCTCCAGATCCTGGCTGTTGCCGCGCGACAGCACCATATCGCGGAAACGCTGGCCGTTCTCCGCCGTCAGCCCACCGTGCTCGCTGAACCACTGGAAGGCGTCATCCGCCAGCATTTCAGTCCACAGATAGGCGTAATAACCGGCGGCGTAGCCGTTACCCCAGATGTGTTTGAAGTAGCTTGAGCGATAGCGTGGCGGCACGTAGCTGAGATCGATCTTGTCTTTCATCAGCGATTCGGCTTCGAATTTATCCACGTCCTGCTGCGGCTGATCGGCGCTCAGCATATGCCAGTGCATATCCAACAGTGCCGCAGACAGCAGCTCGGTCATGTCGTAGCCCTTGTTGAACTTGTCGGCTTTTTTGATTTTATCGACCAGTTCCTGCGGCATGGCTTCACCGGTTTTGTAGTGTTTGGCGTAATGCGCAAAGACTTTAGGATCGCTGGCCCAGTGCTCGTTGAACTGCGAGGGGAATTCGACAAAATCACGTGCGGTATTGGTACCTGAAAGGCTTGGGTATTCCTGATCGGCGAACATACCGTGCAACGCATGACCAAACTCGTGGAACATGGTGATCACGTCGTCGTAAGACAGCAGCGCAGGCTGACCTGCTGCCGGTTTGGTAAAGTTGGCAACGTTGTAAATCACCGGTTTGGTGCCTTTCAACTTCGACTGTTCGACGAAGTTGCTCATCCAGGCGCCGCCGCCTTTGTTGTCGCGTTTAAAGAAGTCGGTATAGAACAGCGCCATCGATTTGCCGTCTTTATCGAACACCTCATACACGCGCACGTCCGGCTGGTAAACCGGGATATCCTTACGTTCTTTGAAGCTGATGCCGTACAGCAGGTTGGCGGCATAGAACACGCCATTGTTCAGCACGTTATCCAATTCGAAGTAAGGTTTGATCTGCGATTCATCCAGATCGTACTTCGCCTTGCGCACCTGTTCGGCATAGAACTGCCAATCCCAGGCGGCAACCTTGAAATCGCCTTTCTGCTGGTCGATCACCGCCTGAATGTCTTTGGCTTCACGTTCGGCACGCGCAGTGGCTGCCGGGACGATATTACGCATGAAGCTCAGCGCCGCATCCGGCGTTTTGGCCATCTGGTTTTGCAGCTTCCAGGCCGCATAGTTCGGGAAGCCCAGCAGCTTGGCCTGCTCGGCGCGGACTTTGGCCAGGCGGGCAATCGTCTGGCGAGTGTCGTTGCCGTCACCCTTTTCTGCCCGATTCCACGAAGCGTCAAACAGCGCCTTGCGAGTGTCTCGATTTTTCAGGCTTTGCAAATCCGGCTGCTGGGTGGTGTTTTGCAATACCAGTAACCACTGCTTGTCCAGCTTACGCTCACCGGCGGCCTGAGCGGCAGCGGCCAGTTCGCTCTCAGACAATCCGTCCAACTTACCCTTGTCGGCGATAGCCAGCGCACCATCTTTGGTCGCCGCCAGCAGCTTGTTGGAGAACTGGGTACTCAGCGTCGCCGCTTCCTGGTTCAGCGCCTTCAGCTTGGTTTTATCGGCGTCGGAGAGATTGGCCCCCGCCAGCTCGAAGTTTTTGTAAGTCACTTCCACCAGGCGGCGAGATTCGGCATCCAGCTTCAGCGCATCACGCTGCTGATAAATCGTCTTGATACGCGCGAACAGTTTGCTGTTGAGCATGATGGCGTCGTCCAGCGCCGCCAGCTTCGGTGAGCTTTCTTCATCCAACTTTTGCAGCGCGTCGCTGGTGTTGGCCGAGGTCATGGCACCAAACACGTTCATCACCCGTGACAGCAACGCCCCAGACTGTTCCAGCGCCACGAAGGTATTTTTAAAATCAGGCTTGGCCGGGTTGTTGGCAATCTTCTCCACTTCCTCCAGCTTTTGCTTGATACCGGCATCAATTGCCGGGGCGTAGTCGCTCTCTTTAATCAAATTGAACGGCGGCGCCTGGAACGGCAGGCGACTTTGGTAGAAGAACGGGTTCTGGTTCTTTTTATTGTTGTGCTGGTTGGCTTCACCGGTCACGTTAGCCTCCTTCGCCTGACCACTCGGCAACGCGGTGTGGTCAGCGTGCGGGTTAGTTTCTGCTGCCTGTGCCTGCGAGCTCAGCGCCATGCCGATCGCCAACACCAATGTAGATAAACGCATCAAATCGAAACTCCTCCATGTTCACGGAATAAATTGCGCGGGAACCCCAGTTCCCAGGCCACATCCTAGCTTAGGCGCAGTTGGCAGTTTGAGCAAAAACAAGTGATTAGAATGTTGAGTTGGCCTAAGCATCAGGCTTTTGGCCTTCGGTTTAATGAAAACCTTTTCAGCGTAAACCTTGCCCATAGCAGGCAATAACCTCCCCGGCCACCGCCACCGCGATCTCCGCCGGCAGTTTGCCCTTCACGTCCGGCAGGCCCAGGGGGCAGCGCATGGCGGCGATCGCCGCTTCGCTGATGCCGCGTTGGCCGAGCTTGTATTCGAAGCGTTTGCGTTTGGTCAGCGATCCGATCAGGCCGAAGTACCCTGCGTCGCCGCGACGTAAAATTCGCTCCGCCAGTGCCAGATCCAGCGCGTGATCGTGGGTCATCACGATAAAATAACTGCCCGGCGGCATGGCGTCGACGATCTCCAGTGGTTCATCGCTGATTTCTTGCTGCACCCCGGCGGGAATAACCCGCGGGAATTCCGCAGCGCGGCCGTCCACCCAGCGCACCCGGCACGGCAGCGTGGCGAGGATATTCACCAGCGCGCGCCCGACGTGGCCGGCACCAAACAGAGCGATCTGCGGGCGCGGCGATATCATCGGCTCAAACAGCACGCTGGTGGTGCCGCCGCAGCACTGGCCCAGTCGCGCCGCCAGCGGGAAACGTTCCAGCCGTAACTGGGGCGCAGCCTGTTGCAGCATTTCGCGGGCAATCGCCAATGCCTGAAACTCCAGATGGCCGCCGCCAATGGTATTCACCGCACGTTCGGCGGTTACCAGCATTTTGGTACCCCGGTTGCGCGGCGTGGAGCCCCGTTCATCGACCAGCGTCACCAGCACGCAGGGCTCGCCGCGCCTGCGTGCCTCTGCCAGCGCCTCAATCCATTCGTCCATCGCCGTTCTCCCGCGTCAATTCAGTGACAATGTCACTTGCCAGCATCTGTTGCACGCCCCACAGCACCCGTTCCGGCGTGGCCGGTGCGTCAATGTTGGGTTGCAGGCGGTAATCCGCCAGGCTGGCGACCGCATCCTTGATTGCGCACCATACCGAAATGCCCAGCATAAACGGCGGCTCGCCCACCGCTTTGGAATGAAATACCGTATCCTCGGGGTTTTTGCGGTTTTCCAGCAGCCTGACGCGCAAATCGGCAGGCACATCGCCGATAGCCGGGATTTTGTAGCTGGCAGGCCCGTTCGTCAGCAACTTCCCTTGTTCGTCCCACACCAGCTCTTCGCTGGTCAGCCAGCCCATGCCCTGCACAAAGCCCCCCTCGACCTGACCGACGTCGATTGCCGGGTTCAACGAGTCGCCCACGTCGTGCAGGATGTCGGCGCGCAGCAGTTTGTACTCGCCGGTCAGGGTGTCGATCACCACCTCCGCGCAGGCCGCGCCGTAGGCAAAGTAATAGAACGGGTGACCGCGGGCCTGGTCGCGATCGTAGAAAATTTTCGGCGTGCGGTAATAGCCGGTGCTGGCGAGCGAAACCTGATTGAAATACGCCTGCTCAACCACCTGCTCGAAGCTGAAATAACGCTCGGCCACTTTGACCTGGCCGTTATTGAAAATAATCTGCTCCGCACTGACCTGATGCTGTTTGCTCAGCATCTCGATCAGCCGCTGTTTAATGATTAGCGCGGCATTCTCCGCCGCCTTGCCGTTGAGATCCGTGCCGGATGACGCCGCCGTCGGCGAGGTATTCGGCACCTTGCCGGTATCGGTAGCGGTGATTTGAATACGTTCGATGTCCACCTGGAACACTTCGGCGACAATCTGCGCCACCTTGGTGTTTAGCCCCTGGCCCATTTCGGTGCCGCCGTGGTTAAGTTGAATGCTGCCGTCGGTGTACACCAGCACCAACGCACCTGCCTGGTTAAGGAAGCCGGCGGTGAAGGAAATACCAAACTTCACCGGCGTCAGCGCCAGCCCTTTTTTCAGGATTGGATTTTGCATGTTGAACTGCCGGATCGCCTGACGGCGGGCCTGATAATCGGCACCTTGCTCCAGCTCTGCGGTGATTTCCTGCAGCAGGTTCTGCTCCACCGGCTGGTGATAATGCGTAACGTTGCGTTGATCCTTGCCGTAATAGTTGGTTTTTCGCACCGCCAACGGATCGAGCGCCAGATAGCGTGCAATATGATCCATAACCTGCTCAATCGCCATCATGCCCTGCGGCCCGCCAAAGCCCCGGTAAGCAGTATTGGAAGCGGTATGCGTCTTACAGCGGTGGCCAGTAATCAGCACATCTTCCAGAAAATAGGCGTTATCAGCGTGAAACATGGCGCGATCGACAATAGAACCCGAAAGGTCGAGCGAATAGCCACAGTTGCCTGCCAGGCTGATTTTCACCCCGTGCAGTAGCCCGCTGTCGTCGAAACCTACGTCATATTGAATATAAAACGGGTGGCGCTTGCCGGTGATCAACATGTCATCGCGGCGGTTAAGGCGCATTTTGACCGGTCGCCCGGTGAGATGCGCCATCACGGCGCACAAACACGCAGGACCGGCAGCCTGCGTTTCCTTACCGCCAAAACCACCGCCCATGCGCCGCGTATCGATTGTCACTCTGTGCATTGGCAGGTTGAGCACCGAGGCCACCAGCTTTTGGATCTCGGTCGGGTTCTGAGTCGAGGAATACACCAGCATGCCGCCGTCCTCGGCCGGCATCACCGACGCAATCTGGGTTTCCAGATAAAAGTGTTCCTGACCGCCGACATGCAGCTCCCCCTGAATGCGGTGTTTCGCCTGCGCCAACGCGCGGTCGGCGTCGCCCCGTTGATGACGATGCGCCTCCTGCACCAGGAAACCTTCCCGTAAAGATTGAGTGACGTCCAACCGTGCCGGTAAATCCCGATAGGTCACTTTAATCGCCTGAGCGGCACGCCAGGCAATTTCCGGATCTTCCGCCGCCACAACCGCAATGACCTGTCCGACGTATTCCACCTTATCTTTCGCCAGCAGTGGATCGCCGTGCGTTAAAGGGGCGATATCCAGTTCGCCCGGTACGTCCTGCCAGGTGATCACCCTTACCACGCCGGAAAAGTCGTAACATGCCGACAGGTCCAGCTTTTCGATCTGCGCATGTGCCCGTTCGCTCAGCCTGGCCGCCAGATGCAATTGGTTCGGAAACTCAAGCCTGTCGTCGATGTATTGCGCTTCACCGCTGACGTGCTTGTCGGCACTCTCGTGCTTGCGGCTGCGGCCTACGCCGCTGGTTAACGACTGGCGGAAACGTTCTGCCAGGTGTTCCTGGGTGTGTTCGGTCCCTTTGCGATTACTCATGAGCGGTCACCTCTATTGCCAGCTGCGGCGCTGTCAGCGCAATGAAGTAGCGACGCAGCAGGTTTTGCGCCACCAGCAAACGGTAAGCGCTGCTGGCGCGGAAATCGCTCAGCGGCGTAAAGTCCTGCGCCAACGCCTGTGCCGCTTGCTCAAGGGTTTCTCGCCGCCAGGGCTGCCCAACCAGTTGCTGCTCACAGAGTTCGGCGCGTTTCGGGGTCGCCGCCATGCCGCCGAACGCCACGCGGGCGCTGCGGATAACGCCTTGATCAAAGGTCAAATTAAAAGCGCCGCACACGGCCGAAATGTCGTCTTCCAGGCGTTTGGAGACTTTCCAGGCACGAAAGTCCGCCGGTGCGCTGGCAGGCAGTACGATACTTTCAATAAATTCCCCCGGCTGCAGTGCGGTTTGGCGGTAGCCAAGGAAGAAGTCGTTCAACGGCAGTTCACGCTGGGTAGCACCACAGCGCAGGATCAGCAGCGCGTCCAGCGCCAGCAATAAGGGCGCACCGTCGCCAATCGGTGAAGCATTGGCAATATTGCCCCCCAACGTGCCCTGATTGCGGATCTGCTGGGAAGCAAAACGCGCCAGCAGTTCACCAAAGGCCGGATGATAGTTGGCCAACATCGGATACAAATCACTCAAGGCGGCGCCGGCGCCAATCACAAGACGATCGCCCTGCCAGCTTACCTGCCTGAGCGCCTCAATTTGGCCAATAGCGATGATCAGCGGGATATCCTGATGCCGCTGGGTGATTTCCAGCGCCAGATCGGTCCCGCCAGCCAGCAGCTTGGCCTGCGGGTGCTGTTGATAGAGCCGCGCCAGCTCATCGAGGCTCTGCGGCAGCAAACAGCGCTTGCCGTCAGCCTCCAGCGGCGTTGCGGCACGCATGGCCTGCAGCCGTTGCAGCGTTTGTGGCTGGTGGTGGTCGAAGCTGTCTGGCTGAGGGTTATCGCACGCCTGCTGCGCCGCCGCCAAAATCGGGCGATAGCCGGTACAGCGGCACAGGTTGCCGGCCAGTGCCTGCTGCGCCTGTTCGCGTTGATAGGACGCTGTGTTTTTTTGCAGGCAGAACAGCGACATCACGAAACCCGGTGTACAAAAACCGCACTGTGAACCGTGACAGTCGACCATAGCCTGCTGCACGCCGTGCAATTCCCCCTGCTGTTTCAGATCCTCTACGGTGATCAACTGTTTGCCGTGCAACGCGCTGACGAAGGTCAGACAGGCATTAACGCTGCGATAGCGCAGCCGATCGCCTTCCGGCTCGGCCAACACCACGGTACAAGCGCCGCAATCGCCGGAGGCACAGCCCTCTTTGGTGCCGCAGCGGCCAAGGTCACGCCGCAGGTAGTTCAGCACCGTGGTGTTGGGATCGAGTGCGGTTTCTGTTTTCAGGGTTTGATTAAGCAGAAACTGGATCATGCCGCCTCCTGGCACTTGGCCGCTTGGTACACCACTTTGCCGTCGACGTAAGTACGATAAACATTGCGATCGTCACCCAGAGTCATCAACACAAACAGTTGCTCCGCCAGTTCGCGGCTGTTTTCATGTCGTAACTTTTGCAGCGGTGACACGGCCGGATCCAGCACCACAAAATCCGCCTCTTTGCCCACGTCGAAGTTGCCGATTTTGTCGTCGAGCGACAGGGCTCGAGCTCCGCCCAGCGTCGCGTGGTAGAAGGCTTCACAGGCGGAAAGCTGATAGCGCTGCAGCTGAGCGACCTTGTAAGCCTCACCCAGCGTTTCCAGCATGTTAAAGGTGGTCCCGGCCCCGACGTCGGTGCCGATACCCAGCCTGACCTGCTTCTGCCAGGCCTTTTGCAGGTTGAACAAACCGCTGCCCAGAAACAGATTGGAGGTTGGGCAAAAGGCGATCGCCGAACGGGTTTGGCACAGGCAATCCCACTCTTGTTCTTCCAGATGCAAACAGTGGGCGAACACGCTTTTCTCTCCGGTCAGCCCGTACTGGTGGTACACGTCCAGATAGCTGCGGCTGTCGGGGAACAACTCTTTTACCCAGGCCACTTCATCAAGATTTTCGCTCAGATGGGTGTGCAGGTAGGCATCCGGAAATTCCTGGCGCAGGCGCTGCACCTGCTCAAGCAGCGCCGGGGTGCTGGTGGGCGCAAAGCGTGGCGTAATGGCGTAACTCAGCCGCTGTTTGCCGTGCCAGCGCTCAATCAGCGCTCGCGTTTGGCGGTAGCTCTGTTCCGGGCTTTCCAGCAAGGCTTCCGGCGCATGGCGATCCATCATCACCTTACCGGCAATCAAGCGCATGTTCAGCGCCGCCGCCTGGCGGAACAGCGCTTCAACCGACTGAGGATGCACGGTGCCAAATACCAGCGCCGTAGTGGTGCCGTTGCTTAACAGCTGCTGCAGAAAGAATGCCGACATTTTGTCAGAGTGCCGTTCGCAGCAAAATTGGCTTTCTGTCGGGAAGGTATAGTTTTTCAGCCAGGTCAGCAGTTGCTCGCCATAGGCGCCGATCATTTCGGTTTGCGGGTAGTGAATATGGGTGTCGATAAAACCCGGCACGATCAGTTTGTCCGGATAATGAGCGACCTCAAACCCCGGCGGCAACAGCGATTCGCCCTGCTGCCAGCTGCCGAACCAGGCAATCGCGCCTTCATGGAGCAGCATTAACCCGTCAGGAATATGTCGCAGTTGCTGACCTAATTGCTGCGGATGATCCACGCAGGCCGCGATGTCGAAAAAATTGCCACGGATCGCCGTGGTGAATGGCATGTTCATTTTGCTTTCCTTCTCTACCGACCAGCGCACAGCACCCGGCTGAGTCAATTCAGCCTGGAGAGCGATGGCGGTCTTTTTATCGATCGCAGATGTTGATTTAAGAATAGCAAGCCGCGTGCCAGTCGGTTTTTTATTGACTATTTATGTTTAAAAACAGAAGGATAAAATTCACCGAACAATATTCTGAGCCAACGAAAAATAAGCAGAATATAAGCAAACGGTTGCCCTTAAATAGCAACCGTTTGCTTATATTGGATTAATGATTAGCCTGCACCATTATTGGGCAAGAATATAAATCGGAGGATGGGTTTTATGACTTCAATAACACTTCATAACGGGGATTGAATTCATCAAACAGCGGCAGTGCCGCCGCCCCCAATGCGGCGGTATCCGCACCGGTGGTGCCCAGCCGCACCCGCAGGCCGTCGAGGTATTTGCTGCGCACCGAGCGATGCAGCGGCACCAACCGTTTAATCAGTTGCGCCACGAGGCTTTCCGGCATCAGGCCGCCGATAATCACGGCTTCAGCGTCAAACATGCATTCGACTATGTTGATCGCCTGACGTAACGCAGGCACCGCCGAATCCAGCCAGGTGTCAATCTGCGACTGCGGCAATGCCAGCAAGTCTTGTGGTCTGGCGCTCATCGGATCCAGCCCGCAGCTCTCGTAGGCCGCCTGCAGAGAGACATAACGCTCCAGGCAGCCCTGGTTACCGCAGTAGCAGGCGCGCCCGCCCGGTTGCACAATCATGTGGCCGACTTCACCAGCATTGTGCGCATGGCCGGTATAAATTCGGCCATCGGTGAAAATCCCCGCGCCAAGCCCGGTACCGAGATACAGATAAATAAACGAATTCAGCTGTCTGGCTACGCCGTGCAAACGCTCGCCGATGGCGGCGACGGTGGCATCGTTCTCCAGCGTCACCGGCAGGCCGCTTTGCGCGTTAAGTTCAGCCACCACATCGATATTTTCCCAACCGTTGAGCGTGGTCGGCCCGACCGACGAAATCCCTTCCACGCCAAACGGCCCCGGCATTACCACGCCGATCCCCAGCATTTTTCCCCAGGCCAGATCCGGCTGCTGGCGCATTTCTTGCAGTACATCACAAATCAGTTTCAAGGTCGCAGCAGGTTGCGGCTTTTGCACCATAATCAGCCGGTGGAAACGTACGCTGCCTGACAGATCAACCACGATCATCAGCAGGGACTGGTGATCCAGATGGATGCCGATGGAATACGCACTGTCTGGGTTAAGGGTCAACGGCGTGGCTGGCTGACCTCGCCCGCCGGCACGACGCGGCAGGTGCGAAGAGAGAATGCCGGCCTGTTCCAGCTCGGTTGCGATGTTTGAAACGGTTTGCGGCGTCAGTGAGGTCAGCCGGGCAATTTCGGCACGGGTCAGTTCTCCGTGCAGACGGATAGCCTCTATCACTACGCGCCGGTTGTGTGCGCGAGCATGTTCAAGGTTAGTGCCGGAAGTCGTCATAACTGCCTATGCAGAAAGGGAAATCGTCTTTGCAGTATGGTGCCCTCCAATAAAGCAATCAAATTGATTTAAAAATCTTTTTAACACCGGAGAACGCACAATGAAAAGCCATACCCTTGCCGCTACGACAGTCTGTACTTTGTCTGCCCTGACGCTCAGTCTCTCATCCGCCTATGCCGCCCCCACGCAAATTAGCGCGTTGTTTATGACCCAGGCGGCCTACAGTGAAAACGATATCCGCGCCATGACCGCGGACTTCAGCAAACAACACCCGGATATCACCGTTAATCTGGAGTTTGTCCCTTACGAGGCGCTGCACGATAAAATCGTCGCGGCACGTGGTGCCGGCAGCAATGGCTACGACGTGGTGCTGTTCGACGCCATCTGGCCGGCGGAATTCACCAAGTTCGGCCTGCTGCAAGACGTCACCGCGCGCATCAGCGCCGACGACAGCGCCAAAATCTTTGCCGGCGCCATGACCACCGTCACCTACAAAGACAAGCGCTGGGGCATGCCGTGGATCCTCGACACCAAATACCTGTATTACAACAAGGCCATGCTGGCCAAGGCCGGGATTGCCGCCCCGCCGAAAACCTGGCAGGAGCTGGAACAGCAGGCGGAAATTCTGAAGCAGAAAAACGTGGTCAAGTACCCGCTGGTGTGGAGCTGGTCACAGGCCGAAGCGCTGGTTTGCGACTACACCACGCTGGTGTCGGCCTTCAAGGGCCAGTTCATCCAGCAGGGCAAAATCACCTTCTCCAGCCCGGGTTCGCTGCAGGCCGCCAGCTACATGAAAGCGTCACTGGATAAGGGACTCACCAACCCGAATTCTCGCGAGTATCTTGAGGAGGACGTGCGCAAGGCCTTCTCCAACGGGGATGCAGCCTTCGCACTGAACTGGACCTATATGTACAACATGGCCAACGATCCGAAGCAAAGCAAGGTGGCCGGCGACGTCGGTATCGTGCCGGCACCGGGCTCCGAGGCCGGTCAGGTTTCTGCGGTGAATGGCTCCATGGGTCTCGGCATTGCCAAGGCCAGCGCCCACCCCGATCAGGCCTGGCAGTACATCAGTTACATGACCTCGCAGCCGGTGCAGGACAAGTACGCCAAGCTTAGTCTGCCGATCTGGAAATCCTCCTATGAGGATCCCGCGGTGCAGAAAGGTCAGGAACCGCTGATCGCCGCCGCCAAACAGTCGTTGAACGTGATGCTTTCGCGCCCCGAAACCGCGGATTACTCACGGCTGTCCAACGGATTGCAGCAGGACCTACAGCAAATCCTGCAGGGTAAAGTCACGCCGCAGGCCGGGCTGGATGCCGCGACCCAAAGCGCAGCACGGTTGCGTTAAGCGATGACGATGCTCACTCTGCCCCAACGTGAGCGTCGTCAGGCATGGGTGCTGCTGGCACCCATGCTGCTGATGATGCTGCTGCTTACCGCCTGGCCGCTGGGTCGTACCCTGTGGCTGAGTTTTACCGATGCGGCGCTGGTCGGCGACGGCGTTGCGCCGGCCTGGGTCGGTGCGGATAACTTTCTTTATGCCCTGACCGACCCTGACTTTCAGGCGGCGCTGGGGCGTACGCTGTATTTCACCCTGGTTTCGGTGGCGTTTGAAGGGGTGATTGGCGTGCTGGTGGCGCTGTTGCTCAATCAAAAATTCCACGGTCGCAATCTGCTGCGGGTGTTGGTGATTTTACCCTGGGCGCTACCGACCATCGTCAACGCCACGATGTGGCGACTGAATTTCAACCCGGATTACGGCAGCATCAACGCGCTGCTGACTCAACTCGGCGTGATCGACCACTATCGCAGTTGGCTGGGAGACCCGGCTTCGGCACTCAACGCGGTAATGCTCGCGGACATTTGGAAGAACTATCCGCTGATCACCCTGCTGACGCTGGCGGCATTGCAAACCATCCCGGACGATTTGTACGAGGCGGCCCGACTGGACGGCGCCTCTGCCTGGCGACGATTCCGCGCCATCACCCTGCCCGCCATTCTGGCGCCGCTGGCAGTGGCGTTGGTGCTGCGTACCATCGACGCGTTCAAAGTGTTCGACATCATTTACGTGATGACGCGCGGCGGGCCGATGGACAGCACCAAAACCCTGAGTTTCTTTGTCTATCAGGAATCGTTCAGCTATCTGCGCGCCGGCAGCGGTGCCGCCTACGCCGTGCTGATGACCTTGCTGTGCGGCGTGCTGATTGCGCTGTACATGCTGATGCTGTTCCGCCAGCGCAGAAGGAGCCTCGCCGATGAAGCCTAAGCTCCGCCTGCTCTTGCGCTACGGCGCCGCGCTGCTGCTGGCAGTGTCGATCCTCGCACCGATGCTATGGCTGTTTCTGATGAGCGTCAGCTCTTCGGCCGATCTGACCCGCGTGCCGCTGGAATGGCTGCCGCGTCACTGGGATTTTTCGCGTTACGTCAGCCTGCTGTCGTTGCAACCCGGCCAACCCGGTGCGTTGTTTCTGCATGCGTTGTTCAACAGTCTGCTGGTTGCCTGCGGCGCGACGCTGATTTCGTTATTGCTGGCCATTCCTGCAGCGTTCAGCTTTTCCCGCTACCCCGGCCGCGACGGCTGGCTGTTTGCCAGCCTGGCGATCTACATGGTGCCGCCGGTGGCTTTCGTGCTGCCGCTGTACTTTATCCTGCAACAGTTGGCGCTGTTGAACACCCATATCGGTCTGGTGCTGGTCTACTGCTCGCTGATCCTGCCGTTTCTCACCTGGATGCTGAAAAACCAGTTTGATGCCCTGCCGATCGACATCGAGCAGGCGGCCCGGCTGGACGGGTTACGCCAGTGGCAAGTGCTGTTGCACATTACCCTGCCGCTGGCCAAACCGGCATTGGGTGCCTCGGCGCTGTTCGGCTGGTTGCTGGCCTGGGACGAATTTTTCTACGCGCTGCTGTTTACCAGCAATATTCAGGCGCAGACCTTGCCGGTGACCATAGCCGGTTTCACCGCCGGGCGGGCCACCGATGACGGGCTGATCGCCGCCGTCGGCATTCTGGCTGCCATTCCACCGCTGTTCATTGCCCTCTGGCTGCAAAAAACCCTGGTTAGCGGCTTAACCAGCGGCGGCAGCAAGGGCTAATTTATTCAGGGAAAATAGACATGATGAAGACCAACACCAAACCCACGCTGTACGTGGTGGGCAATATCAACGTCGATGTGATCATGAGCACCTTGCAGCAATGGCCGCAGAAAGGAACTGAAGCGATGCTCGATCACAGTGAACTGCGCCCCGGCGGTTCAGCAGGCAACTGCGCACTGGCGCTGGCGGCGCTGGAAACCCCTTACCGGCTGGTGGCCAATCAGGGCAATGACTATTTCAGTCCCTGGCTGGCGCAGCGGTTTCCGGACAGTTCGCCGTATTGGCCGATCTACAGTTGCGAAACTTCGCTGACTTTCGGCGTCACCCACCCCGACAATGAACGCACGTTTTTTAGCAATCAGGGGCATATTACCCGCCTCAGCCAAGACGATGTGCTGCATCAGATCCCGGTGTTGGCCGGCAGCGGCGACACCGTTTTGTTGTGCGGCACCTTCCTGTGCACCACCTTGTTGGCGGACTACCCGGCGTTGCTGAAGACCCTGCGCCAGCGCGGCTATCGCATTGCGGTTGATACCGGTTGGCCCCCACAGGGCTGGAGCGAACCGTTACGCACACAAATCGCCGACTGGCTGCCGTTCTGCGATATTTTGCTGCTCAATGAAGTGGAAACCTGTGGCATGGCGGGCAGTGAGGATCTGTACACCGCCGCTCGCACCCTGAATCGTCAACAGCCTGCCGACGCCGCCTGCGTGGTGAAATGTGGTCCGGACGGTGCCCGCATGTGGTGCGGCGAACGGTTATTGCAGGCGGCGGCACATCCGATCAAGGTGGTCGACACTATTGGCGCCGGCGACAGTTTCAACGCCGGTTTCCTGACCGCCAGCCTGCATGGCCACTCGTCAGCAGTGGCGCTGCGCTGGGGTATTCGTGCTGCCAGCCACGCTATCAGCAGCTCACCGCGCCAGTATCTGGACTGGAATACCCTGAAAACCTGCGCCGGAGAAATGGTCTGATGGCAAGTGTAGAACTGGTAAAAGTGGCCAAATACTACGGCAAACAACGGGTATTGAACCCCTTGGATCTGGTGATCCCCGACGGCAGTTTTACCGTGCTGGTCGGCCCGTCAGGCTGCGGCAAGTCCACGCTGCTGCGCCTGTTGGCCGGACTGGACAGCCTGACGGAGGGCACGATCCTGCTGGATAAAAAGAAGATCAACGATCTGGATCCTGCCGACCGCGACATCGCCATGGTGTTCCAGAGCTATGCGCTCTATCCGCACCTGACGGTGGCGGAAAACATGGCTTTTCACATGCAGGTGATGAAGGTAGCCAAGGCTGAGCAGCAGGCCAAGGTTCAGCAAGCAGCGCGCATTTTGGCGATCGATCATCTTTTGCAGCGCTATCCAAAAGAACTCTCCGGCGGCCAACGGCAGCGGGTAGCGATGGGCCGCGCCATGGTGCGTAATCCCAAGGTATTTTTATTCGACGAACCGTTGTCCAATCTCGATGCCCAACTGCGTATGGAGCTGCGTGCCGAGATCAAGGCCCTGCATCAGCAGTTCAAAACCACCACGGTGTATGTCACCCACGATCAGATTGAAGCCATGACGCTGGCGGACCAAATCGTGGTGATGAAAGATGGCAATATCGTGCAGCAAGGCAAACCGTTGGAGATCTACGACGCCCCCGCCGATACCTTTGTGGCGCGCTTTATCGGCTCACCGCCAATGAACCTGTTGGACGGCGTCGTCATGCCGTGCGACGACCGGCCTGGCATCGCCTGTGGCGAACTCTGGCTGCCATTGCCCGCAAAATGGCGGCATGTTGCGGCAGGCAGCAAGGTGATCCTCGGGCTGCGTCCCCATGACTTCCACCTGGTCGACACCAGCGTGCAACCTGCCGCCCAACTGCGACTGATGGAGATCACCGGCGATGTCAGCCTGCTGCATATCAACTGGGGCGGTTATCGGCTGCACGTACAGTTCAACGGACGAATTAACGCACAAAGCGACCAGCCGCTGTGGTTAGCGCCCAACCGTGACGCGATCCACCTGTTCGATGCCGCGACGGGACTGCGCTTGAGTGAAAGTTGAAAGTTCGCGTGGCCAGGGACGGCGTCAAACTTGAAACGATAACCATTCTCAATTATCATCCGCGCATCTTTTTTGACCGGCAGCGCGGAACCCATGTCAGCCACAGCCCCTACTTCCTCAGATGCGCTTACACGCCTCTACGCAACCCATCACGGTTGGCTGCGGGGCTGGCTGCAACGTCGACTCGGTTGCGCTTTTGACGCCGACGACCTGGCACAGGACACCTTCATGCGGGTCCTGAAAAACGACTCCGCCGCCGCTATTCGCGAACCCAAAGATTTTTTGGTCACCCTTGCCAAGCGGGTGATGGTCGATTTCTTCCGCCGCAAAACGCTGGAGCGCGCTTATCTGGATATGCTGGCGCTGATGCCGGAGGCGCTGGCGCCCTCACCCGAACAGCGTCACAGCCTGCTTGAAAGTCTGCAACACATCGACAGCATGCTCGACGGCCTGGGGCCGAAGATCAAACAGGCCTTTTTGCTGTCGCAGCTCGAAGGACTGAGCTATGCCGAGATTGCACAACGCCTCGGCGTTTCGGTCAGTTCAGTAAAAAAATACATGGCCAAAGCCGCCGAGCACTGCCTGCTGTTCAGCCTGGAAACCGAATACCCGTAATGAGCCACACCCTCACCCCCGAGCAGCGCCAGGCGCTGAAAATGGCCGCACAATGGTTTGCCCTGTTATGCGACGAAAACGTCACCGAGCACCAACGGCAACAGTGGCAGGCCTGGCACCAACAAAACGAAGATCACCGCTGGGCCTGGCAACGCGTTGAAGCACTGCAAAGTCAGTTGCAGGGCGTACCTGGAAAATTCAGCTATCGCACGCTCGACCAGGCCGGCCGCCAGTCCACGCTTGATCGCCGCACCCTGCTGAAAAGTCTGTTGCTGTTGCTGGGCGTCGGTGGCAGTTGGTTGGGCTTTCAGTCCCCGTTGGGCCGCGAGCTGCGCGCCGACTACCGTACCGCTACCGGTGAAATTAAACCCATCGTCCTCAGCGACGGCAGCCAGTTAGTACTCAATACCGCCAGCGCTGTCGATGTTCGCTACAGCGCTGAAAAACGGCTGATCCTGCTGCACAGCGGAGAAATCAGTTTGATTACCGGCCGCGACGACCGGCCGTTTTGGGTCGAAAGCCGGCAAGGCGCCATGCGCGCGCTCGGCACCCATTTCCTGGTGCGAGAAAACGACGATCAAACGCAACTGACGGTGCTTGAACACGCCGTAGAAGCCCAACTGGCACAGTTCCCACAGGAAAAACGACGGGTCAACGCCGGGGAACAAATCAGCTTCAGCGCTGTGGCATTCGGCCAACAACAGGCTGCCGGCAACGGCGACAGCTGGACCCGCGGCGTGCTGAGCGTCAGTCAATGGCGGCTGGATCAGGTGCTTGCCGAACTGGCGCGTTACCGTCACGGCCGTTTGGATTGCGATCCGGCCATTGCCGGCCTACGCGTGAGCGGCAGTTTCCCACTGAAGGAGCCCGATCGCGCACTCCTGCTGCTCAGCCAAACGCTGCCGATCCGGCTGCAAAGCTTTACCCGTTATTGGTTAAAAGTGGTCCCCGCCTGATTTATTTAAATGAAAATGATAAAAAATCGCATTCTTGATTGTCCCTTTTTCGTTTTCATCCGACTCCAGTTAAAACACTGCAGCAAAAAATAGAATAATCAGGAGAAGGTATGAACAATTTTTGGGGAAAACCGCTTCAACCACTGGCGGTCGCCGTGGGTCTGGCATTCGCTTCACCCTTGCTGGCAGCGCAGACAGCACCGGTTGCCGCTACCGCTTATCAGATCCCCGCAGGCGATCTGGATGGCGCGTTAAATGCCTTTGCCGCCCATGCCGGCATTGCGCTGTCCGTTGACGGAAGTTTGACCGCCGGCAAGCGTTCACCAGGGTTGAAAGGCAACTACGACGTTAATCAGGGGCTGAACGCACTGCTGGCAGGCAGCGGCTTGCAGGCCAAGGCGTTGGGGGCTAATAGCTTTACGCTGGTCAAACAGCTGACGGTGCAGCAAGAACAAGACATCACCGTGGTCGGTGACTGGCTGGCTGAAGGCCGTCAGATTGACGTATTTGAACACGCCGGCGCGCGTGACGTGGTGCGCCGAGAAGAGTTCGCCAAAACCGGCGCCACCACCTTGCGAGAAGCACTGAATCGCGTGCCGGGCGTGGTTGCTCCGGAAAATAACGGCACCGGCAGCCACGATATGGCACTCAATTTCGGCATTCGTGGTTTGAACCCGCGCCTGGCCAGCCGTTCGACGGTGCTGATGGACGGCATTCCGGTGCCCTTTGCCCCTTATGGTCAACCACAGCTGTCGCTAGCACCGGTATCCCTTGGCAATATGGATGCAGTAGACGTGGTCCGCGGCGGCGGTGCCGTACGTTACGGGCCGCAAAGCGTCGGTGGCGTAGTGAACTTTGTCACCAAGGCCATCCCGAAAACCTTCGGCATGGAAGCCGGCATGCAGGGCCAACTTAGCCCGACCTCCCGTCAGGATCACCCCAAAGGCACCGGCAACCTGATGATCGGTGGTACCGCCGACAACGGCTTTGGCAGCGCGTTGCTTTATTCCGGCACCCGCGGCAGCGACTGGCGCGAACACAGTTCGACCAAAATCGACGACGTGATGTTGAAAAGCCGCTATGCGCCAAACGAGGTGCACACCTTTAATAGCTTATTGCAATATTACGAAGGCCAGGCCGATATGCCGGGTGGATTAAGCCGGGCGGATTACAACGCCAATCCATTCCAGTCTACGCGTCCTTATGACAAATTCTGGGGCCGTCGCCAGTTGGCCAACTTCGGCTATCAATATCAGCCGGATCAGCAACACAAATTCGACGTGCAGAGTTTCTATACCTATACCCTGCGCAGCGGCTATCTCGATCAGGGCAAGAACCTGACGCTTTCGCCACGCGAATATTGGGTACGCGGCGTGGAGCCACGCTACAGCCAAAGCTTCCGCTGGGGCCAGTCGGCGCATGAAGTCGGCGTAGGTTATCGCTACGTCAGCGAATCGACCCATGAGCTACGCTACTACAGCAAGGCCAGCAGCGGCGTATTACCTTCAACCAGCAGTCCTTACGATCGCGATACGCAGTCCGGCACTGACGCCCACGCCTTTTACATTGATGACCGCATAGATATCGGCGATTGGACCATCACGCCGGGCATGCGCTATGAGCATATCTCTTCCTATCAGAATAATTACATCAAGAATAATCGCCTCGACGTCAGCTACAACGCCCCGCTGCCTGCGCTGAATGTCATGTATCATCTGAACGAATATTGGAACCTGTACGCCAATACCGAAGGCTCGTTCGGCACGGTGCAATACAGCCAGATGGGTAAAGCGGTCGACAGCGGCAATATCGAACCGGAAAAAGCGCGAACCTGGGAACTGGGCACCCGCTATGAAGGCGATGCGCTGCAAAGTGAGATTGGCCTGTTCCTGATCAACTTCAATAATCAGTATGATTCGAACCAGGTCACCGACAGCGTCACCGCACGTGGCAAAACTCGACACGCCGGGCTGGAGGGCAACCTGCGTTACGATCTGTCGCAGTTGACTCCCAAACTGGACGACGTGACGGTTTACGCCAGCTATGCCTATGTCAACGCCACCATCCGTGAGGAAGGCGCCTACAAAGGCAACCAGGTGCCGTTCTCACCGAAGCATAAAGGTACGCTGGGGCTGGATTACACGCCGGGCAGTTGGACGTTCAACCTCAACAGTGAATTCCAGCCCAGCCAGTTCGCCGACAATGCAAACACCGTGGCGGAAAGTGCCGATGGCAGTACCGGCCGCATTCCTGGCTATATGCTGTGGGGCCTGCGCGCCGCCTATGATTTTGGACCGGAAATGGCCGGACTGAATCTGGGCCTCGGGGTTAAAAACCTGTTTGACCATGAATATTTCACCCGCGCTTACGACGATAACAACAAGGGGCTATACATCGGTCAGCCACGAACTCTGTATTTGCAAGGTTCGGTGAAGTTCTGATTTCCCTGTGCGGGCGCAAGCGCTGCGCCCGCTAATTATCACCCGCTCAACCTCTTTTTAACCTCGGCGCAATGCGTTATCCTCAAAAACTCTTCCGGCGTTAACATTTTTGAAACGGGGTTTCTGTCATGTCCGCATCCTGTCCGCGCTTCGTCCGGCGTGCTTTGCCATGAGTTTCTTTTCACGCGCCACTGCGCTGCCACTGCTGGTGGCGGGTGCTTTTTTTATGGAAAACCTCGACGGGACAGTGATCGTCACCGCCATGCCGCAGATGGCGGCGGCTTTCGGCGTGCGACCGGTGGACATGAACATCGGTATTTCGGCCTATATTCTGACGCTGACGGTATTTATTCCTGCCAGCGGCTGGATTGCCAACCGCTTTGGCGCGCGCAATATCTTCGCGGCGGCAGTGCTGATTTTTACCCTGGCATCGGTGCTCTGTGCCGCCAGCGTTAACCTGCCGACGTTTACTGCTGCCCGAATTCTGCAGGGCTTCGGCGGAGCGTTGATGGTGCCGGTCGGGCGCCTGGTGGTGCTGCGCAATACCGCCAAACCCGATTTGATCAAAGCCATCGCCACCATTACCTGGCCGGGCCTGGTGGCCCCGATCCTCGGTCCGCCGGTCGGGGGATTTATTACCACTTACGCCTCGTGGCACTGGATTTTTATTCTGAACGTGCCGCTGGGCATCGCCGCACTGTGGCTGGCCTGGCGACTGATTCCTCAGGAAGCGCCGCAGAAAGGCGTTCCCTTTGACGCACTCGGCTTCGTGCTGACCGGCATTGCCTGCTTCGGCCTGATGTTCGGTTTGGATCTGATCAACCATCCGCAATTGTCCTGGCTGGTACCCGCGTTGTGCATTTTTGGCAGCCTGGCACTGGGTGCACTGGCGGTTCGCCATGCCAAGCGTACGGCACATCCTTTAATCAACCTGTGGGCGATGCGGATAAAAAGTTACGCCGTCACGATTTGGGGCGGTACGCTGTTCCGTATCGCCATCGGTGCCGTGCCCTTCTTGCTGCCGCTATTGTTCCAGATTGGGTTTGGCCTTAACGCCTTCGATGCCGGGCTGTTGGTGCTGGCGGTGTTCGCCGGCAACCTGGTGATGAAGCCCTTTACCTCGGCGGTGCTGTACCGTTTTCGTTTCCGTACTACGCTGGTGGTGAACGGTTTGCTCAATGCCGCTACCATTTTCGCCTGCGCGTTGTTGACGCCGCAGACGCCGACCTGGCTGATTTTGGGGCTGCTGTTCGTCAGTGGACTGACGCGCTCCATGCAGTTCACTGCGCTCAACACGTTAGCGTTTTCCGAAGTGCCGCAGCCGCAAATGAACGGCGCCAATACGTTGTTTAATGTCTCGCAGCAAATGGGCAGCGGGCTGGGTATCGCCATCGGCGCGTTGGCACTGCGCCTGGCGGAAATGCTGATGCCGCAGTCCACAGCGCGCATTCCATTGGTCGATTTCCAACTGGCGTTTGTGGTCATCGGCGTTATCGCGCTGCTGGCGGTGATTGACAGCTTTACCCTGGATCCGAACGCCGGCAGTGAGGTACGCCAGCGAAAACCGGCGGCCGAACCTTTGCCGCTCTCGCCTCAGCGATTGCAGAAATAAGTCGCATCTGTCGCCAATCAACGTAATATCGATGATCCGCCCCGTTTCACCGGTGCGGATTTTTTGCCGTTTTGGCCTGAAAAGCGAGGTAATAATAATGATCCACAGTGACCTTTCTCAGTGCCGCGTGAACACCGACCGGTTGTTGATTGCCCCTTTTACCGCAGCAGATGCCGACGATGTTTACCAGGCGATTACCCCTACACTGACGCGCTTTATGAATTTTGAGCCTGAAGAGTCGCCGGAGGCCTTCGCCAACGTTTGGCAAACCTGGCTGCCGCTGATCCGTGAAGGTGAGGAGCTGATTTTCGTCGCTCGCCTGCGCGACAGCAAAGAGTTTGTCGGCATGGGCGGCCTGCATGACTTGCACAACACCACCCCGGAGCTGGGTATCTGGGTAAAAGAGAGCCTGCACGGTAACGGCTACGGCCGCGAAATCGTTCATGCCATGGCGGTGTGGGCCAGCGAGCGCTACCGGCCGCGTCACTTTATCTATCCGGTGGCAGAACAAAACACCCCCAGCCGACGCATCGCCGAATCTCTGGGCGGCGTAGTGGCAGGCCGACGCGAAAATACCAAATATGACTGCGTGGTGTACCACGTACCGCCTCAGCTGTAGCTGCATTGCAGAACGGGCACTTTCTGCCCGGCTTGTATAACCCTCTGACCAAAAAACCGCCCGTCTGGCAGCAGCGATGGCGGTTTTTTTATGTCGACGCCGATAACCACTGCCACTTAAACCGGGATTATGCTAATGCTATTAGCATGTGGTTAAAAACAGTTGAGGAACAGTAGCATGATCATTTTTGTCACGGGCGCCACCTCAGGGTTTGGTGAGTCCATCACACGACGTTTTATCCGCGAAGGCCATCAGGTAATCGCCTCCGGCCGCCGTATTGAACGTCTGGAAGAGTTGAAAGACGAATTGGGCGAGGCGCTGCATATCGTCCGTCTGGACGTACGTAATCGCGCGGCAATTCAGCAGGTGATTGATGAGCTGCCTGCGGCACTGCGCCAGATTGACGTGCTGGTGAACAACGCCGGTCTGGCGTTAGGTTTGGAGCCTGCGCACAAGGCCAACGCCGATGATTGGGAAACCATGATCGACACCAATGCCAAAGGCCTGGTGAACATGACCCGCGCCCTGCTGCCGGCAATGGTTGAACGCAACGTCGGCCATGTGATCAATATCGGCTCCGTTGCTGCCAACTGGCCCTATGCCGGCGGTAACGTCTACGGCGCGACCAAGGCCTTCGTCAAGCAATTCAGCCTCGGCCTGCGCGCCGACCTGCACGGCACCCGCATCCGCGTAACCGACATTGAGCCAGGCCTGGTGGGCGGAACGGAATTCTCTAACGTGCGCTTCAAAGGCGATGACGGCAAGGTGGATAAGGTCTACGACGGCGCCAATGCGTTGACGCCGGAAGATATTGCCGAGTCGGTGTTCTGGGTGGCGACTCTGCCGGCCCACGTTAACATCAACTCGCTGGAGATCATGCCGGTCAGCCAATCCTTTGCCGGATTGAATATCCACCGCGAAGCGTGATTTTATGCGGCAGGGCCAGCCCCTGCCGCCGCTTGTCAGGCCGCTCGCCAGCCCGAAACAATAATCAGCATCCCCGCCAACGCCACCCCGGCGCCCAGCCAGTCCAACGCCGACAGTTTCACCCCATCAACCACCCGCAGCCACAACAGTGCCGTCGCAACGTAGACTCCGCCATACGCCGCATATACACGCCCGCTGGCTGCAGGATGCAGCGTCAATAACCAAACAAACAGCATCAGGCTGGCCGCCGCCGGCAGCAGCAGCCAGGCGCTGGCGCCCTTTTTCAACCACAGATAAGGTAAGAAACAGCCGACGATCTCTGCCAGCGCGGTGGCGAAAAATAACAGGGTGGTCTTTAACATGGGGAAAGCTTTCTCTCTGTAAAGTAAACGATGTGGCGCTTAATTGGTGCACTTCAAGAGCAGGATGGTATATTTATCAGCACGCCCGAGGGCGCGTTAAAGCCAGTGCTGCCGCTATCAGGCAACACTAACTCATAAGGATGAAACGATGAAAACACTTTCTACTCAACGACTGCTGCGCGGGATGCTGCCGGTCGCCATGCTGATGCTGATGGGCGCCTGGCAGGCACCGGCACTGGCCGCCAGTTGCACTCAGGGCAGCACCTGCGTGACCGTCGACGGCAGTAACAGCGGCGCCATGAGTACCGAAGCGGCTCGTCAGAGCAAAGAACAGTTCAACGACACCAAATCTCTGCGCCATAAGGTCAACACCCGCGTGGAGAAAGAGTTCGACAAGGTAGACAAGGCGATTGATAACGAAGACCGCTGCAACGACAGCCTGAACGTTAATGCATATTGGGAACCCAATACTCGCAAGTGTCTGGATCGTCAGACCGGTCGTCAGATTAATCCTTAATCTTGCGGTAGCATGCGGCGGCCGTTACTCTCCGCCGCCGTTGCTGCTATTCTGACTAAGGAAGCCCATTCTCAAAAAGGACGAATTGATGAAAAAAGCGCTTATCTTGGGTGCAGTGCTGATGGCCGCAGCCCCCCTGGCCGCCCTGGCCTCGTGCGAGAGCGTGAAGGCGGACATTTCGCAGAAAATTATCAACAACGGCGTGCCGGAATCCGGCTTCAAGCTGGATATCGTGCCTAACGATCAGGCCCAACAGGCCGGCGGGCTGGTGGTTGGTCACTGCGAGAACGACACCCAAAAGATTGTATATACTCGCCTGAGCAACGGCGACGACAGCGGTGATGCGGCCCAGACCGGCACCAGTCAAGATACCAAAACCGCACAGTAATTCTGATCCAGGGCGCTATCGGCGCCCTTTCCTTTAGGCTTGTTCCGCCTCTTCTCCCTCACCCTGTGGCCGATGCCGGGCGGGGATCAACATCGCAGCCGCCAATGCCAACAGTGAAATGATGGCGGAGACCAAAAATACCCAATGCAGTGAGGCGGCAACCTGCTGCGTCATCTCTGCCAGCATTTCCGACCCCATTGCGCCACGCGTAGCCGGCTCCATCAACTGTTGGACCGGATCGGTCGTTTGCGGCAGACGCACCTGAAGGTTAATGTTCAGCGTGGCCCCCAAAATGGCGGTACCGATCGCCGAGCCCATCATTCGGGTAAACACCGTACAAGCAGTGGCGATGCCACGGATGCTGTGGTGCGCGGCGTTCTGCACCGAAACCAAAAACGTGGTGTTGCACAGCCCCATACCGGCGCCGATCATAAAGGCGGCCACTCTGCCCCACAGCAAACCACCGCTCGGTTGCATCAGCAATAAGATCAGCCCACCGGCCACCAGCAACAGCGCGCCCAGCAGCGCCGTCGTACGGTAGGACGTCATCAGCATCAGCCGCCCGCTGAAGGTGCTGGCCAGCGGCCAACCAATCGACATCAGCGCCAGCGTGGTACCGGCTTCCAGCGGTGTCCCGCCCATCACGCCCTGAATAAAGGTCGGCAGGAAAGCGCTGATCCCCATCATCGCCGCACCAATCACCAGACCGCCAATATTGCCGGCCACAATCACCCGGCTTTGCCACAACGCCAGTGGGAACAATGGCTCCGGCGCACGGCGCTCCTGTCGAACCAACAACATCAGCGCAACGGCCGCCAAGCCCAACAGGGGCAGCACCCACCACCCGAGGTTTTCGGCCTGTAGCAGCGATAACAACAGCGCAGAAACAAACAGCGTCAGCCAGGCAGTGCCCGCCAGATCCAACGCATGCTTACGTAGCTGTTGGTGAGAGGGCAAATAGCGGCCAAGGAAAAACATCGCCAACAGGCCAATGGGTAAATTAACCCAGAACACCAACGCCCAAGGCAGATGCTGGACGATAAACGCGCCCAGCAGCGGGCCAACGATCGCCGAAACACCCCAGACGCTGGACAGATAGCCCATTACCTTCGGCCGTTCGGTGACGCTGTAAACATCGCCGATGATGGTGGTGGCTATCGGCATAATCGCCCCGGCTCCCAGGCCCTGCAGCAGCCGAAAACCGATCAGCCAGTACATATTGGGTGAGAAGCCACACAGTACCGAGCCCAGCAAAAACAGCGTGGCGCCAAAGAAAAATACCCGTTTGCGCCCGAGGAAGTCCGCCAGCCGGCCATAAATCGGAATGGTAATGGCCTGCGCCAATAAATACACTGCAAACACCCAGCCCAGCAGAGAAAACCCGCCCAGATCGCCGATAATTGTGGGCATCGCCGTGGCGACAATCGTCGCCTCAATGGCTGACATAAACATCGCCAACATGCAGGCAATCAGGATCAACGGACGATGAGGGAGTGGCGCTGGGGCTTCGTTATTTGTCATAGCGTGATTACAAACCTTGGATTCTCATTTTCATCCCATTATATCAGCCCGACGAGTCGCTGCCGTTACCGCTGTCTAGTTAGCTGTTTTCGCTGGCGAAAAACGCACCATTTGAACTTCAAGTGACATCGTCACAAAAATCAGGGTAAATCCCTGCCATCCCGCTAAACCATGAACCCTCCGCCAATTCTGCAAAGATTCACTGGCCTTCGGCTGACACGGCAAGCACAATACTCCGCTGAACCTTTCATTTTTCTCCTGATTTTACTGACGCATGAAACGATGGGTCCACCTGCACCACTATCGCGCCCTGCTGCGCCGCCTGTTTATTGCCATCTTTCTTGGTATCGCCGCCGCGTTGGTGGTTTGGCTGTTTCACCGTGCGATGCTGGGCCTGGAATGGCTGTTGCTCGACCATGAGAGCGGCAGCCTTGTCGCTGCCGCCTCCGCGTTACCGGCCTGGCGAAGGGCGCTGACCCCGGCGTTAGGCGGCCTGGCGGCGGGCATGCTGCTGTGGGTTTACCAGCGCTATCAACATCAACGACAGATAGCGCCAACCGATTATATGGAAGCGATCGAAACCGGCGACGGGCGGCTGGACGTCAGTGCCAGCCTGGTGAAATGCCTGGCTTCGCTGCTGGTGGTCTCCAGCGGCAGCGCCATCGGTCGCGAAGGTGCGATGATCCTGCTGGCCGCGCTGGTAGGTTCCGTGTTTGCTCAACGCTTCACCCACGAGAAAGAATGGAAACTGTGGGTCGCCTGCGCCGCGGCTGCCGGGATGGCCAGCGCTTACCACGCCCCGTTGGCAGGCAGCCTGTTTATTGCGGAAATCCTGTTTGGCACGCTGATGCTGGCCTCGCTGGGCCCGGTGGTGATTGCCGCCGTTTGCGCACTGCTGATGACCAACTTGCTTAACGGTGGCCAGGCGCCGCTGTACCTGGTTGAGCCTCTGCCCGCCCCCTGGCCGGTGCAATATCTGCTGATGGCGCTACTGGGCGTATTGGCCGGCATTTGCGGCCCGCTATTTTTATGGGCGATGCAGGCCACCGGCCATGCTTTCCGTTCGCTGCGCCTGAAGCCCCCTTTGCAATTGGCGCTCGGCGGGTTGATCGTGGGGTTGCTTTCGCTGCTGTTTCCTGAGGTGTGGGGCAATGGCTACAGCGTGGTGCAGTCACTGCTCAGTGCGCCGCCCGGCGTATTGCTGGTTGGCGCCATTCTGATTTGTAAACTGTTGGCGGTGCTCGCCAGCAGCGGTTCCGGAGCGCCCGGCGGCGTATTCACGCCAACGCTGTTTGTCGGAGCCGCCCTGGGTTCGGTGGTTGGGCAACTGTGCGCCACCTGGCCGGAACTGGGCAGCGCGGTGCCGATGCTGATGGCGCTGACCGGTATGGCCACGCTGCTGGCCGCAACCACCCACGCGCCGATCATGGCTGCGTTGATGGTGTTCGAAATGACCGGTGAATACACCCTGCTGCCGGGCATTTTGCTGGCCTGCGTGATCGCCACTACCGTTTCACGCGGTTTGCGCTCGGTGTCGGTCTATCACAACGCCTAGCGGTTCAGCAGCGGTGAGATATCCAGGTAATGCGCCAATTCACGCTGCTCAGCCCGCGGCAGATAAGGAATTTCACCCAGCAACGGCGCAGGAATGCGCTGCTGCAACGCATCGATGGTTTCGGCATAGTGCGCCAGCCCCGGGTTAATGCGGTTAGCCACCCAGCCCAGCAAAGGTAAGCCGTCATTAATGATCGACTGAGCCGTTAACAACGCGTGGCTGACACAGCCCAATTTAATCCCCACCACTAAAACTACCGGCAGCTGCTCCTGCACCACCCATTCGGCATAAGGCCGCATGTCGTTCATCAGCACGCGCCAGCCGCCACTGCCCTCGACCACCACGGTATCGGCCTTGGCGGATAGATGCTGCAGTCCGCTGCTCATCACACCATAGTTGATATCGTCGGTAGGTTGCGCGTGAAACACTTCTTCCAGACAGGTGATGGGATTAATTTCCTGATATGACAGCGGCAGAGTTGAAGAGGCCTGCAGAACCAAAGCGTCTTTATTGCGAAGGCCTTCACTGGTTTCCTGACAGCGTGCAGCAACCGGCTTGTAGCCGGCCACTGAGCGGCCCTGTGCGGCAAAGGCCTGCAACAAAGCGCGAGAAACCACGGTTTTACCGACATCGGTATCCGTTCCTGTTACAAATAAACGCGTTAACATGACTTAATTGCCCCGAGATACACCGTTAACCAAAATATCGCCGGGTTTACGGCGAAAGAGTAGAACGGGGAAAAGTCTAGAGGATGCCGACAGGCACGGGCTTGAGGTAGCGCAACATTTTGGCGTTAAACGATAAGTATTCCTGATTGGTGTTAGCCTTGCAGCAACTGAACCAATAGCGAACCGTTGTATAACGCTTCTTTCACCAAAGCCGCACCAGGCATGGTGCCTTTGTTGAAGAACTGGGTGGACTCCACCTTAATATGCTCGCTGTAAGCCGGTAGAGATTGCTGACGAATGCAGGAGGCAATGGCCGGATGCAGAATTTCCGCCGCGCGGTTTAGCGGGGAGCCGACCAGGATTTTTTCCGGATTGAACAGGTTGACCATGATAGCCAGGATACGGCCTACGCTGTGGCCCACGCCAAGGATGATATCTTTGGCCAGTTGGTCGCCTGCCAGCGCTGCATCACACAGCGATTCGACCGTCAGCGGCATGCCGTGCAGGCTGGAACTCATCGAGGTCCCGAGCCGCGTGCGGGCGATTTCCAACATATTTTCAATACTGGCTACGGTTTCCAGGCAGCCGTGGTTACCGCAGTAACAACGTTTGCCGTAAGGGTCGACCTGGGTATGACCAATCTCTACCACGCTGCGGCTACCGGCATGCAGCACCCGACCACCGGTGATGACGCCGGCGCCGACGTTATGATCGATCACCACCTGAATGACGTTTTGACTGCCGCGTGAAGCGCCGTATAAGGCTTCGGCCATGGTCCAGGCGCTGATGTCGTGCTGCAGATACACCGGCAGACCGGTGCGCGTTTCCAACGCCGGCCCCAAGGGCATATCTTCCACGTCGTAAAACGGCATGCGATGCACCACGCCGGAAATCGCATCCACCATCCCCGGTAAGGTAATGGCAATGGCCGTCAACCGCTCCAGTTTGCTTTGATGGCGGATAAAGAACTGATCGACTTCGGTCAGAATGCGTTTCAGCAGCGGATCGGGGTGTTCGGCGGCCAGGGGGAGGATTTCCTCAACTACCAGCTTGCTGCTGATATCACGCAGCGCCAGCGTGATGGTGCCACGGCTGATGCGGGCGGAAAGGTAATGCCAGGCTTCGGTGTCCAGCACCAGGCCCACCGCCGGGCGGCCGCGGCTGCCCACTTCCTGATATTCGGTTTCTTTAACCAGATGGGCTTCCAACAGCTCCCGCACGATTTTGGTGATGCTGGCGGGCGCCAGCTGTGCTCGCTTTGACAGTTCGATGCGCGAAATTGGGCCCAGTTGATCGATTAACCGATAAACTGCCCCTGCATTTGTTTGCTTGATTTGATCAATATGCCCAGGCTGCCCAACAGCAATCACAAACCTGCTCCTACTATTTTTCGCGCTTCTAAATAAAGACTATCGGCTATGGTGGGGCTTTTGGAATACAGCGTCAACTATTTGATTCGTTATGTGATTTGCTGCACAAATTCACCCTGCTTTCGCTACGGATTGTGTTTTATTTACCCAGTTGCTCCGTCAGGGCAACAGTAACGCCATCAAGGATTTTGCCGCCGCCGTCAACGGCCGTTGACGATGGTGCACCAGCCACACTTCAGTCATCGCCTCCGGCTCCGCAAGCGGCAAATATTGTACCCCATCGATTTTAACCCGGGCGAAAGACGCCGGAAGTATAGAGATACCCAGGCCAGAAGACACCAGGCCAATGATGGTCATCGCCTCGCCAACTTCCTGAGTGATATAGGGCGTGATCCCCGCCTTGGCCAGCAGCGACAAAATTTCGTCATGCAACGCGGTTCCCACCTCACGCGAGAAAAACACAAAGGGTTCTTCCGCCAGATGCTGGAAACGCAAGGTACCGGAAGCCACCAGGGTTAGCGGATGCCCTTCCGGCACCACCGCCACCAGGGGCTCACACAGCAAAAGCTGATGTTTCAACACGTCCGGCAAGCGGGTGTTACGCATCACGCCCAGATCGAGCTCGCCATTGAGCAAGGGTTCGATCTGCTGCTTGGTGTTCACTTCTCGCATCTTGATGTGCACCTGCGGGTGTTGCTGACGGAAAGCCCGCAGGCTGCGCGACACTACGCTGATAAAAGGTGCCGAAGAGGTGAAACCAATGGTCAGTTCGCCAAGTTCGCCGCGTTCCAATCGCGCTGCCTTTTCCGCCGCACGACTGACCTGATCGAGCACCTGATAGGCTTCTTTCAGGAACATCTCCCCCGCCTGAGTCAGGCTGACATTGCGGTTATTCCGCGCCAAAAGGCGAGCGCCAACCATTTCCTCCAGCGCCTGGATTTGTTGGCTGAGCGGCGGTTGTGAAATACGCAGCCGCTCCGCTGCACGGCCAAAATGCAACTCTTCCGCCACGGCGATAAAATAACGCAGATGCCTCAACTCAATATTCATACTTTAAACGTCTTAATTTTAATTATTAATATATTAGACAAAAAACTGCCCTCTCCCTATCATTTTGTTAACTCATCAAGTGCTGTGTAAGGAAAGACTGTGACAACCCCTGTGCGTTCTGCGGCCGGTATGCCGTCGACGCTGGCCGCTAACGACGACGCGGCTGCTGCGCCAAAAACCCAACGTTCCACTCTTAACAAACTTCCCTACATCGAGCGCGGTACGCCGCAGTTTATGCGCGTGACCCTGGCGCTGTTTTCCGCCGGACTGGCTACCTTCGCCTTGCTGTATTGCGTGCAACCGATTCTGCCGGTTTTGTCGCAAGACTTTGGCATATCCCCGGCGGAAAGCAGCCTGTCGCTGTCGGTGTCTACCGGATTGCTGGCCCTGGGCCTGATGTTTACCGGCCCGCTGTCTGACGCCATCGGCCGTAAACCGGTGATGGTTGTTGCGCTGCTGCTGGCGGCAATTTGTACCCTGATTTGCGCCTTTATGACCAGTTGGCAAGGAATTTTGCTAATGCGTGCGCTGATCGGGCTTTCCCTGAGCGGAGTCGCCGCCGTTGGCATGACCTATTTGAGCGAAGAGATCCACCCCAGTTTTGTCGCTTTTTCCATGGGGCTGTATATCAGCGGGAATTCCATCGGCGGCATGAGCGGCCGATTGGTCACCGGGGTGCTGACCGACTTCTTCTCCTGGCGTGTGTCACTGGCGGTGATCGGGCTATTCGCTCTGGCCGCCGCCTGCATGTTCTGGCGTATTTTGCCCGCTTCAAAACATTTCCGCGCCAGTTCGTTGCGCCCACGTACCCTGCTGATCAACTTCCGTCTGCACTGGCACGATAAAGGCTTGCCGCTGCTGTTTGCCGAAGGCTTTCTGCTGATGGGCAGCTTTGTCACCATGTTCAACTATATTGGTTACCGCCTGCTGGCCGATCCTTACCACTTGAGCCAGGCGATTGTCGGCCTGTTGTCGGTGGTCTATCTGACCGGTTCATACAGTTCGCCGAAGGCCGGTGCCATGACGTCCCGCTTCGGCCGCGGGCCAGTGTTATTGGCTTCGACCCTGATTATGCTGATCGGGATACTGATTACTGCCCTGGCCCCGGTCGCTGTGATTTTTATCGGCATGATGCTGTTCACCGCCGGTTTCTTTGCCGCCCATTCGGTTGCCAGCAGTTGGATCGGACGTCGCGCCCGCCGCGCCAAAGGACAAGCATCCTCGCTTTATTTATTCTGCTATTACGTTGGCTCCAGCGTCGCCGGGACCCTCGGCGGTGTTTTCTGGCACAGCTTCGGTTGGAATGGCGTCGTGGCATTTATCAGCGTGATGTTGCTACTCGCCCTGCTAGTCGTGCATTTCCTGAAAAAACTGCCGGAAGCAGCTCGCGTTTAACCCTCCCCCTGTACCCACGGGTGCAGGGGCCTTAACCCCTCTGGTTAGCCTGGACCACTCGGTGTCTCATTCCTCACCTTTGCCGATGCTGCCCTTCCGTTTGTTGTTCCCTTAATGTATGTTGTAACTAAAATGAGAGGTGCCAGATGGATAAATACGATTTAATTGGCAGGATGAATGGTTGTTTTAACCAACTGGAACAGGCGCTGACAGCCCTCCACCAGCAGGTATTACCGTTACGTTTGTTAGCCGGCAGGGTGTTCAGCCTGCCGGAAATCGAGAAAGGCAAAGAGCATGCGACGGTAGAACAGATTGCCGTCGAGCAGCATGTCGGCCAGGCCGCACGCGACCTGGCGCTGGAGCATTATCAGCGGTTATTTATCCATCACAATAAACACAACGTCAGCAGCAAAGCGGCGGTACGCCTGCCCGGCGTTATTTGCCTGGCGGTAGAGCAGCCGGAATACCTGCAGATCCAGACGCAAATTGGCCTGATAAACCGGCTGAAGGCCGAGCTGGAACAGATTATTACCGTCGATTCCGGCCTGGCGCCGGAGCAACGCTTTGACTTCGTTCATACTCATCTGCACGGCCTGATTACCCTTAGCGCCTACCGTAGTTTGACCGTTGTGACGGATCCGGACTCGGTGCGTTTCGGTTGGGCCAACAAGCATATTATCAAGAACGTAAAGCGCGACGATATTCTGGCGCAACTGGAAAAAAGCCTGAAAGCCGGCCGAGCGGTACCGCCACATAACCGTGAACAGTGGGCAGAACTGGTCAGCCGTGAAATCGATGATGTCAGTCGCCTGCCCCAGCAGGCGGCGCTAAAAATCAAGCGGCCAGTGAAAGTACAACCCATTGCCCGGGTATGGTATCAGCCGCAGCAAAAGCAGGTACAGCACCCCTGCCCGCTGCCGCTGATTGCGCTATGCCAGGTGGAAAATGGCGCCCAGGTGCCGAAGATTGGCGAGTTGCTCAATTACGACGCGGCGACGGTCAAACATAAATATAAGCCGGACGCCAAGCCGTTGAGGTTGCTGATAAAACGGCTCCACCTGTATACCGACGCCCCTACTCGCTGAGGCTGTAAACCCGCAGACGGTGGCCGTCAGGATCGGTGGCGACGAAGCTATGACCGAAGTCGAGCGTCACCGGCGGCTGAATGATATTCAGCCCCCGATCACGCCACTGCTGATAAAGCGCATCCACCTGCTGCGGCAATTCGCACAGAAAACCGAGTTCCCCACCGCCACCGGTCACCGTCGCGCCAGGTTGCACAGTATGCTTCGACCACATCGCCAATTTGAGGCCGTTACTCAACACAAACAGCGCAAAAGTGGGCGAAAGCTCCACCGGCTCCTGCCCCAGTAAATGACGGTAGAAGATGGCGCTTTTTTCTGGGTTATCGACATAGAGAAGGGTCATATTTGGGGTTGTCATCGCATTAACCTTTGGGTGAGGGAACCGGCTGGCTCCCGAGACCTTAAGACTAAGCGCCCCTACTGACAGTTTTTGGCAGCAGTGTGGGATTACTGCGTAGGGATGCCCTGCGATTGATGCCACTCTTTCATCAGCAGGCGGCGTCCTCGTGGATAGCGTTGCGCCAGCGGCGTAGCCAACCGGATACGATCGAGACGAAAATGGCGGAATGACTGACGCAGTTCGCACCAGGCCACCAGCATCCTCGCCTGCTCAAAATAACCGAGGGCAAAAGGCCAGAGGATACGCTCGCTTTCATTGCCGTCGTTATCGCAGTAATGCACCTCGAGCTTGCGTTCCTGGCGAATGACTTCGCGGATCAACACCAGGGTTTCGTCCGCCACCTTGATCAAATCCAAGGGGCCAATCAACAACGTGCTGGCCTCTAGCTCGTCGCGTAATGCTGCAGGCAGCACGTCGGCAATTTTTACCAGGGCATTATTGGCCGCTTCGGCTAACTGACTGTCGCCCCGGCGGCCTACCCAGCGCATGCCCAACACCAGTGCTTCAATTTCCTGCTGTGAGAACATCATCGGCGGCAGCATAAACCCCGGCCGCAGTACATATCCCACGCCCGCCTCCCCAACAATCTCGGCTCCCTGCTGCTGCAAGGTGGCAATATCGCGATACAGCGTGCGCATGCTGATATTCATTTCCTGCGCCAATGCGTGGCCGGCAACCGGGTAGCGATGCCGTCGCAAGATTTGCATCAGCTCGAGTAGACGCTCGGTGCGTGACATGCATTTTCTCCATAAAAAAGGCTTACCTCAGTAAGCCTTTTACAAGCCGAGCAATCAATTACTTCTTCATACTGCCAACCATGTCTTCCGGACGTACCCACAGGTCGAACTGCTCTTCGGTCAGGTAGCCCAGCTTCAGCGCGGAGGCTTTCAGCGTCAGGCCTTCCTTATGCGCTTTCTTGGCAATTTCGGCCGCCTTGTCATAGCCGATATGCGTGTTCAGCGCGGTAACCAGCATCAGCGACTCATTCAGCAACTGGCTGATGCGATCGCGATTAGGTTCAATGCCCACAGCACAATGCTCATTAAAGCCCTGCATGCCGTCAGCCAGCAGGCGGATCGACTGCAGATAGTTGTGGATCACCATAGGCCGGAACACGTTTAGCTCAAAGTTACCGGAGGCGCCGCCAATATTGACCGCCACATCATTACCCAGCACCTGAGCACACAGCATGGTCATCGCTTCACACTGGGTCGGGTTGACCTTGCCCGGCATAATGGAGCTGCCCGGCTCGTTTTCGGGGATCGCGATCTCGCCAATGCCGCAACGTGGGCCGGAAGATAGCCAGCGCACGTCATTGGCAATTTTCATCAGCGAAGCCGCCAGTCCTTTCAACGCGCCGTGGCCGTGCACCAGTGCATCGCAGGTAGCCAGCGCTTCAAATTTGTTAGGGGCGGTGACAAACGGCTGCCGGGTCAGATCAGCCAAAGCCTTGGCTACGCGAACCGCGTATTCCGGATGAGTATTCAAGCCGGTGCCCACAGCGGTGCCGCCCAGCGCCAGTTCGCAAATATGTGGAATGCTGGCTTCAATATGCTGCAGGTTGTGCGCCAACATCGCCGCCCAGCCGGAAATCTCCTGCCCCAAGGTCAGCGGCGTGGCATCCTGTAAATGGGTGCGGCCAATTTTGACGATATCGCGATAGGCTTCCGCTTTGTCGCTCAGCGTTTTATGCAGCACTTTCAGTTCGGGAATCAGGTGTTCGCGCACGGCGATCACCGCCGCTACGTGCATCGCCGTCGGAAACACGTCGTTGGAGCTTTGGCTCTTGTTAACGTCGTCGTTCGGATGGACTCGCCGCTCTTCCCCACGCACGCCGCCCAATAGCTCGCTGGCGCGGTTGGCCAGCACTTCATTCATATTCATGTTGGTCTGGGTGCCGGAGCCGGTTTGCCAGATAGACAGCGGGAACTCGTTCGTATGCTGGTCCGCCAGCACTTCATCGGCGGCGCTGATAATGGCGTTGGCCCGCTCCGCAGGCAGCAGCGCCAGGTCCATGTTCACGCTGGCAGCGGCGCGTTTGGTCAATGCCAGCGCATGAATCAACGCGGTCGGCATCTTTTCGGAAGAAATTCGGAAGTGCTCCAGGGAACGCTGCGTTTGTGCGCCCCATAGCCGGTCGGCCGGCACTTCGATGGGTCCCATAGAGTCTTTTTCAATACGAACGGCTGCCATCACTATCTCCTTAGTACAATTCCTAAAAATGTACGATTACGCCAGCGCGCGCGAGGCCGCCAGCACACCCATCCAGTATAGTGACATAATAACTATTCGCATTAAGAGAGTTGCCTCACAGCATTTTTCCTCCATTGGCATGGTTATTGTGCGGGTTTTATTTTCTGGCAACACGTCCTTGCCTTTTTCATCGACCAATTGAATATTAACAATAGAAAAAGCGCCGTCTGGCGCTCTCTTTATTAATTTCTCACGAGGGAATTAATGGTGATGTTGATTATAAGCATTAATTCTTTGGTCCTGCAGATGGTTGATTTCATCGTAGGCATCCTGACGTTCATTATGGCGGTAAACGCCCACCCCCACCGCACCGACCGCGGCGGCAACCGGGTGGGCGACCGGTGCTGAAGTTACTACGGGCGCAGCGGTCACTACCACCGGCGCCGGCGCAACAACCACTGGGCGCGGTACGACTACCACCGGGCGAGGTGCGATCACCACCGGATGGACACCGTATCCATATGCACGAGTGACCACTACAGCCGCATGTGCACCGAAAGTACACATCATCAGAACCAGCAAGATTTTTTTCATTAGCGTCTCAACGTTAGGAATAATCAGAAGGTCGTTTTATTGGCATGCACTGTATAGCGGCACTATTGCCTAATTTAAGCCATTTGTGTGGTTGGCGATAAAAACGGAATAATTATGATGATAGAGATATTCAGCAGGTAATAATTTACGTCAAAAAACACAGATTGAAATATAACGAATAAAAGGAACCCAAATTGGATTTATTTTTTAACTTATGACCGTTTTGAATTTAATATTTCCGCTATGTGCTCTCTCGCAAGCGAACGTGGCGTTTTTTTGAGCGACCATTACCGGTATTCAACGACATCTGGAGGGTGACAGCGATTGTTATCTCGTTATACTTTACCCACCTTGAACTGCGGCTCGGCGTAACGCCTTTTCACCCCCACGACGACGCCACTTGTTTGATCGCGCACCACTTTTTCGCCCTCCTTCGGGTGTAGGATAAGACGCACCAAATTTGTTTGTTTTACAGTCAGCTACTTACCGTCACCTGGCGGCGAATGCAAAGGATGTTTATCAAAATGCAAAAAATGACCAACGCAGTGCAAAACTATGCATGGGGCAGCCACGACGCGTTAACCCAGCTGTATGGCATTGCCAACCCACAAGGGCTGCCGATGGCGGAACTGTGGATGGGGGCTCACCCGAAGAGCAGCTCTCGCGTAGCCGGTACCGACGGTAATTTGCGCTCGCTGCGCGATGTTATTGATGAAGATCAGCCTAAGCAGCTGGGTGCCGAAGTCGCACGTCGTTTCGGCGAGCTGCCGTTCTTGTTCAAAGTGCTGTGCGCCGATCAGCCGTTGTCGATTCAGGTGCATCCAAGCAAATCCGCCGCCGTAGCGGGCTTTGCCAAAGAGAACGCGGCCGGCATTCCGTTGGATGCTGCCGAACGGAATTACAAGGATCCCAATCATAAGCCGGAACTTGTATTTGCCCTGACGCCTTTCCTGGCGATGAATGGCTTCCGCGAACTGTCCGACATTGTTTCCCTGCTGCAGCCGATCGCCGGTGCACACCACGATATCGCTGCCTTCCTGCAGCAACCGGATGTCAGCCATCTGTCCGCTCTGTTTGCCAGCCTGCTGGCGATGAGCGGCGAGCAGAAATCGCTGGCGCTGGGGGTGTTGAAAGCCGCGTTGAATAACCAACAGGGGGAAACCTGGGACACGGTGCGCTTCATTGCCGGTTTCTATCCGGATGACAGCGGCCTGTTCTCGCCGCTGCTGCTGAACGTGGTGCAGTTGCAACCTGGCGAAGCGATGTTCCTGTATGCCGAAACACCACACGCTTACCTGAAAGGGGTGGCGTTGGAAGTGATGGCCAACTCGGACAACGTGCTGCGCGCCGGTCTGACACCAAAATTCATCGACATCCCGGAACTGCTGGCCAACCTGCAGTTCCACCCGCAACCAGCCTCAGGGCTGCTGACCCAGCCGCAAAAGCGCGGTGACGAACTGTTCTTCCCGATCCCGGTAGAGGATTTCGCCTTCTCGCTGCACGATCTTTCCGCCGCTCCACAGGCATTGGCGCAAGATAGCGCGGCAATTGTTTTCTGCGTTGAGGGTGAAGCGGTACTGAGTAAACAGGATCAGCAACTGGTGCTTAAGCCCGGTGAATCCTGTTTCATCGGCGCTTTCGAATCGCCGGTCAGCGTTAGCGGCACCGGTCGAATCGCGCGTGTTTATAATCTGTTGGCGTAAACACTCGGTAAATTTCCGCAAATTAGTTGCTGAAAGAGTAGCTTACCTTCACAATTAAACGCCTGCGGGCGTTTTTTTGTTGGCCCAAATTTGCCCATCCATCTGCGAGAGACAGATGGCTTAATAAGGATGAACAGAACTATGAAAAAATCGTTAGTCGCTGTTAGCGTCATTGTGGTTCTTGGCGCGGCATGGACCGGGGCTTCCTGGTACACCGGCAAACTGATCGAACAACGGATGGGTGAAGTGGTTGATAACGCCAACAGCCAGCTGAAAGCCTATCTGCCGAAAGCCGGCGTTAAACTGGGTTATGAAAATTACCAACGCGGTATTTTCAGCAGTAAAATTCGCTATGTTCTGCGCGCCGACGGCAGCGTCACTACCGACGACGCTCCGCTGAAGCCGGGTGACGAAGTGGCGTTCCAGGAAACCATCGACCATGGTCCGTTCCCGTTTGCTCAATTGAAAAAATTCAACCTGCTGCCAAGCATGGCATCGGTGCATACCGAACTGGAAAACACCCCGGCGACCAAAGGCCTGTTTGATATCACCAAGGGCAAGTCGCTGTTCACCGCGGAGTCGCGTATTTCCTACAGTGGCGACACCTCCTCCGCCATTGACGTGATCCCGCTGGATTATCAAAAAGACAAGTCGGCGCTGAAATTCGGCGGTGCGACCATTAATGCCGATGTGTCACGCGACATGAAAGCCATCACTCTGGACGCCAACAGCGACAGCGCGGTGATCAGCGGCCCGAACCAGTTTGGTCAGACCGAACAGGTTCAGTTGCTGGGTGTATCACTGAAGAGCCAGACCCATGCCGGGCAGTTCGATCTCAGCCTGGGTAATCAGAACCTGGTGTTGAAACAGATTAAGGTTGCCGTTGACGGTAAAGACACCCTGTTGTTGGACGGCTTTAAGCTGGCGAGCCAATTTGGCGAAAAAGACAGTAACCTGAACGGTCAAATTGATTACACCATCGATTCGCTGAAGGTGCAGAACAGCGACTTCGGCTCCGGCAAGCTGTTGCTGAAAATCGACAAACTGGATGCCAAATCACTGAAAGAGTTCGCCGACCGTTACAACCAGCAGGCGATGGCCATGCTGCAACAGGCGCAAACTATGGATCCGGTGGCTTACCAACAGCAGACCACCGACATCTTGCTGCAGAACCTGCCGCTGCTGTTGAAGGGCAATCCGTCCATCAGCATCGCGCCACTGAGCTGGAAAAACAGCAAGGGTGAAAGCACCTTTACGTTGAATCTGGATCTGACCGATCCAGCGCAGGCCGGCTCCCCGGCAGAATCTCCGGACCAGTTGATTGCTCGCTCGGTGAAAAAGATCGACGCCAACCTGAGTATTCCGGTAGCGATGGCGACGGAAACCACTTCCCAAACGGCCTTACTGCAAGGCTACAGTGCCGAAGAGTCGCAAAAACTGGCGGAACAACAGGTGCAAGGGTTAGCAGCCATGGGCCAGATGTTCAAACTGACCACCCTGAAAGAGGGTGTGATCGGCAGTAGCTTCCACTACGCTGATAACCAGGTTGATCTGAACGGCAACAAAATGTCGCTGCAGGAATTCATCGGTATGTTCGGCCTGTTGGGCGCCCCGGCGGAAGACAGCGCACCCGCACAATAAACGCAAATTTACACCCAGGGGTTCGGCTTGCCGAGCCCCTTTTTATTTCCCCCATAATTACCTCGATTCATTACTTTTATCTGTCGCGCTTCACTCGTCAAATATCACCACCGTTGGCAATAGCAACCTTCGGTGCATGCTGTTCAGCAATTAATTCATTGTCAGTTAAGCTGTACTGGTTAAATACGGTTATTTTTCTTCTTTTGAAATTTCCCTCACAAAGCATGTGTATATTGATTGCTAAAAGAGTGAGTTACACACATAATTAAACGGTTGCAGGCATTCGTTGTTGGCCTCAACTTGCCTATTTATCTGTTTGGAACAGATGGCTCAATTTAATTTAAGGATGAATAAAACCATGAAAAAATCGTTAGTCGCGTTAAGTACTGTTGTGGTTATTGGCGCGGCATGGACCGGAGCCTCCTGGTACACCGGCAAACTGATCGAACAGCAGATGGTTGCAGTGGTTGATAATGCCAACAGATTATTAAAATCGCATCTACCGAAAGCCAGTATTAAACTGGATTATGAAAATTACCAGCGCGGTCTTTTCAGCAGTAAAATTCGTTATGTACTCCGACCCGACGACGCAGCGCCGAAAGCGGGTGACGAAGTGGTATTCCAGGAAACCATCGACCATGGCCCCTTCCCGTTTGCCCAGTTGAAGAAATTCAACCTGCTGCCAAGCATGGCATCGGTGCACACCGAGCTCGAAAACACCCCGGCGACCAATGATCTGTTTGATATCACCAAAGGCAAGTCGCTGTTCACCGCAGAATCCCGTATTTCTTACAGTGGCGATACCTCCTCCACCATTGACGTGATCCCGCTGGATTACCAAAAAGACAAGTCGGCGCTGAAATTCAGCGGAGCGGCCATTAAGGCCGACGTATCCCGCGACATGAAAGCCATTACCCTGGACATCAACAGTAGCAACATATTACTCCGTATCCCGAACAAACTTGGGCAGACCAAAGAGATTCAGTTACTGGGTGTATCCCTGAAGAGCCAGAAATATGCCGGTCAGTTCGATCTCAGCTTGGGCAACCTAAACCTGATGTTGAAACAGATTAAGGTTGCTGTTGACGGTAAAGACACCCTGTTGCTGGAAGGCATCAAGCTGGCCACCCTGTTAGATGAAAAAGATAGTAATCTTAATGGCCGGGTCGATTTCGCCATTAATGCGCTGAAGATCCAAAGCGTCGACTTCGGTTCCGGCAAGCTGTCGTTGAACATCGATAAACTGGATGCCAAATCATTGAGAGAGTTCGCCGACCATTACAACCAGCAGGCGGTGGCCATGTCGCAACAGGTGCAAACTATGGATCCGATTGCTTATCAACAACAGAAAACCGATATCCTGCTGCAAAACCTGCCGCTGCTGCGGAAGGGCAATCCGTCCATCAGCATTGCACCGTTTAGCTGGAAAAACAGCAAGGGTGAAAGCACCTTTACGCTGAGTCTGAATCTGGATCTAACCGATCCGGCGCAGGCCAGCTCGCCGGCAATATCGAGGGAGAAGTTGATTACCCGCACGGTAAAAAGCTTCGACTTGAACCTAAGCATTCCGCTGGCAATGGCGACGGAAACCGCGGCGCGGTTGACATTACTGCAAGGCTACAGTGCCGAAGAGTCGCAGAAAGTGGCGGAACTACAGATAAATGGACTGGCGGAAATCGGCCAAATATTTAAACTGACCACCCTGAAAGAGGGTGTAATCGGCAGTCGCTTCCACTACGCCGAAAACCAGGTTGATTTGAACGGCAGTAAAATGTCGCTGCAAGAATTCATCGGCATGTTCGGCCAGTTTGGCGCCCCGGCGGAAGACAGCGCACCGGCACAATAAACGCAAATTTACACCCAGGGGTTCGGCTTGCCGAGCCCCTTTTTATTTCCCCATACTTACCTCGATTCATTACTTTTATTTTTCGCGCTGCACTCGTCAAATATACTACCGCGGGCAATTGCAACCTTCAGTGCATGCTGTTCAGCAATTAATCCACGTATTGACGGTTAAGCCGCACTTATTAAATCGCGGTTGTTTATCATCTGTTGATGTTTCCCCTCACTAGCCCCACGAAAATTGATTGCTGAAAAAGTGGACTAAGCACACAATTAAACGGTTGCGGGCATTATTTGTTGGCCCCAACTTGCCTATTAATCTGTTTGGAACAGATGGCTCAATTTAATTTAAGGATGAATAAACCATGAAAAAATCACTTATTGCGTTAAGTATTATTGTGGTTATTGGCGCAGCATGGACCGGAGCCTCCTGGTACACCGGCAAACTAATCGAACAGCGGATGAGTGCATTGGTTGATAATGCCAACAGCTTATTAAAATCTCATCTGCCTAAATTCCGTGTTAAACTCGGTTATGAAAATTACCAGCGCGGTATTTTCAGCAGTAAAATTCGCTATGTGCTGCGCGCCGACGGCAGCGTCACTACCGACGATGCTCCGCTGAAGCCGGGTGACGAAGTGGCGTTCCAGGAAATCATCGACCATGGCCCGTTCCCGTTTGCCCAGTTGAAGAAATTCAACCTGCTGCCAAGCATGGCATCGGTGCACACCGAGCTCGAAAACACCGCAGCGACCAAAGGCCTGTTTGATATCACTAAGGGCAAGTCGCTGTTTACCGCAGAATCACGCATCTCTTATGGTGGCGACACCACCTCCACCATTGACGTGATCCCGCTGGATTACCAAAAAGACAAGTCGGCGCTGAAATTCGGCGGTGCGGCCATTAAGGCCGATGTGTCCCATGACATGGAAACAATCAACCTGGATGCCAACAGTGGCAGCGTCATAATCCGTGGTCCGAACCAACTTGGACAGACCAAAGAAATTCAGTTGCTGGGCATATCCCTGAAGAGCCAGACCCAAACCGGGCCGTTCGACCTCTACCTGGGTAATCAGAACTTAGTGTTGAAACAGATTAAGGTTGCCGTTGAAGATAAAGACACCCTGTTACTGGAAGGCATCAAGCTGGCGACCCTGTTAGATGAAAAAGATAGTAATCTTAATGGCCGGGTCGATTTCGCCATTAATGCGCTGAAAATCCAAAACGTTGACTTCGGTTCCGGTAAGCTGTCGTTCAACATCGACAAATTGGATGCCAAATCACTGAAAGAGTTCGCCGACCGTTACAACCAACTGGTAATGGCCAAGTTAGTACAGGGGCAGGCTCAAATTGCAGAGACAGTCGCCAGTCAACAGCAGACTGAGGGTCTTCTGCCACTGCTGTTGAAGGGTACGTCAATCAGCATTGCACCACTGAGCTGGAAAAACAGCAAAGGTGAAAGTACCCTAACCCTTAACTTGGATCTGAACGTTGCGGGGCAAGCCGATTCGCCGGCAACATCGATGGAGCAGTTGATGACCCGTACGGTAAAAAGATTCGACTTAAACCTAAGCATTCCGGTGGCAATGGCGACTGAAACATTTTTTCAAACCTCGTGGCAGCCAGGCGGCGACGTCAAAAATGCACAGAAAATAGCGCAGCGACAGATGCAAGAGCTATTGGCCTCGCAGGATATGTTAAAACTAACCACCCTGAAGGACGAGGTGATCGGCGTCCATATTAACTACGCTGACAACCAAATCGAGTTCAACGGAAAAAAAATGTCCCTGCAAGCGTTTGATAAAATACTGAGCTCCGTGAGTTACCAGAAGTGATAGCTCGCAAACATAATAAACAATAATGTACCCAGGGGTTCGGTTTACCGATCCCCTTTTTTGGTTCGCCTTTGGGCAGATGTATCCACTCTGCAAAGAAGCTCGACTACCCGTAAACAGCATCTCGGATTTGCAGTGGATAACATCCACTCATGCCTTCAAACGCCGTATTGGTCAATGCCACCACGCTGAGCGCCGCTTGCGGATCGTAAAACCAACTGTGGCCATAGACACCGCCCCACTGCAAAGTGCCATTATGCTGAGGTGTCGCCGCCAACTGCGCGTCCTCCAGTACCGCACCGCCGAAACCAAACCCCCAGCCGGGCCCCTGAGTCTCAGCGTGCGACCCGACATGTGGTTGACGCATCAGCGCTGCGGTGGCCGGCTGTAAAATGCCTTCCTTGCCAGTGCGCAAGGTTTCCACCAACTGCAACACGTCGTCTGCATCGCCAACCATGCCAGCGCCGCCAGAAGGATAGGCCTGAGCGTCCAGTGCGCGCGAGGGTGCCAGTTCAATCTCGAAGCCGAACCCTTCCGGCAGGGTCAGCAACATGCCATCTCGTATAGGTTCCGGCTCCGCGGCGGTGTCGTGATACGCCGTTGCCAGATTATCGACATCGGTGGTGTAAAAACCGGTATTACGCAACCCCAAAGGTTGGGCAACCCAATGGTTGAACACCTGCGGCAAGGGCTCGCCCGCCACCTGTTCCAGCACCGCCCCCAGCACATCGATTGCCAGTGAATATCGAAACTCGCTGCCCGGCTCGGCCAACAGATCCGCCTGCGCCAACAGGCGCAGATTCTGTTCCAGCGTTAACGACGACAGTTCCATACCGTCTTTAATACCGAGTCGATGATACGGTCCTTCCGCAGGTTGGCTCAAACGATAATCCAGGCCGGCAGTGTGGCTCAACAAGTGACGGATTTTAATTGGCGGGCGAACCCCATCGGCCAGCGCCGGGGTAAACCACGGCAACCAACGGCTGACGGTATCATCCAGCCCCAGCTTTTGCTGTTCGACCATGCGCATGGCCGCCAGCGTAATATAAGGCTTGGACACCGACGACAGCCGAAATTGGGTCTCACGCCTCATAGGCTTCTTCTGTTCACGATCGGCATAGCCGCTGGCATTGGCGTAAACCACGCGACCGTGCCTAGCGACCAGCACCACGCTGCCAACGATACGCCCTTCATCAATCGCCTGTTGGCTAACGCCCTGCACTCTTTTTGCTAATGACTGATCCGCTATCGACATGTTTTGTTGCTCTCTGAGGATGATGAAATCAGTCTAAAGCGATTATTATAAAATTAAATGCCGCATTTCTTAACGGATCATTAAGCAGGAATTACTGATAGATGAGCTCACTGTTGCAGTTGCTGCCGTTTTTCGAGGCCGTCGCCCGATTGGGCAGTTTTACTCAGGCAGCCAATCAATTGGGCGTCACGCCTCCGGCTGTCTCGCAAAACATTCAGGCGTTGGAAACCCGCCTGGGCGTACGGTTGTTCAACCGCACCAGCCGCTCCGTGCGGCTAAGCGATGAAGGCCGCTTGTTTTATCAACGGGTGGCTCCGGCTATGGGTCAGATTGACGTGGCGGCCGAAGATCTGCGAACTTTGCGCGGCCGCCCTTCCGGGCTGTTACGCATCACTCTGCCACAGCTGGCGGCTTCGCTGCTGGTTATCCCGCATTTGGCCGAGTTTCAGGCGCGTTACCCCGAGATCCAGCTTGAGCTGTTTACCGACGACCATTTCTCCGATCTGGTGCTGGACAGCTTTGATGCCGGTATCCGCATGCACGCCATGCTGCAAAAAGACATGATTGCGGTCCCCATCGACAACGGTCAGAAACGGGTGGTGATCGCCGCCCCCGGCTATTTGGCGCAGCACGGCACGCCGCAAACACCGCAAGCGCTGAGCGATCACGACTGTCTGCGCTACCGTTTTCCCGGCAGCGGTAAATTCGAACCCTGGTACTTCAAGCAGGATGGCGCGCAGCTGACGCTGGAGGTCGGCGGCAGCCTGATATTTAACGAAGACAGACTGATTAAAGATGCCGCGCTGGCGGGATTGGGCATCACCCAGCGGTTTATCGGCACGGTACACCGTGAACTGAGCAGTGGGCAACTGGTGGAAGTTCTGGCCGATTACGGCAGCGATGCTCCCGGATTTTTCCTCTATTTTCCCGCCAGTCGGCACATGCCGCTCAAGCTGCGCGTGTTTATTGATTTTATGCGCGAAAAACGAGCGCAACAGTCTCCTTTCGAAAAAAGCCTTAGCGCCCCCTGAGTCTTTTTTGGAAGCACCGTGACAGAAAATGACATAACAAACTGATAAATATAGATATATCTTCTTAGGCTATTCGATAAATAACCGAGGGGAAATTATTTGACTGATCGTTCCACAATCAATACTATACGGCCTCAACTCATTTAAAGCCCCCCAACCCGCCATGAGTGCTGAAAAACCTATCTATCCAGGTCGTCCGAGACAGTTCGAAGATGAGGATGTCATTGATGCCGCCGTGGCCGTTTTTAGCGTCAATGGCTATGCAGGCACCTCTGCGCAAGATTTATGCAACGGTACCGGGTTGGGGAGAGGAAGCCTATATAATGCCTTTGGTAGCAAGCAAGCTCTGTACGAGCAAGCGTTGTTGCGCAGCCATGAACACACCATGTCGGCGCAATTAGCCATTCTCACACAGCCTGGCCTGGTGAAGGAGCGACTACGTACCCTGCTGCTGTGGGGAATTGCCGAAGATCTCTCGCAACCCGAGCAACATGACGCCATGGTCTTGTTCTCGGCACTGGAGCGAGGCAGCAAAGACCAGGCGGTCGCCAGTCTGAATCAGGAATATCGGCAACGTTTAGAACAAACCCTGGTCGCGGTGTTTACCGAAGGCCAACAAACAGGAGAACTCGGTAGCAAAGCATCCGCGATTGAAATGGCCAGAGGCTTTTTAGCCGGTTATTACGGTTTGCGCGTGCTGAATAAAAACATTTCAGATAGAAACACCCTCGAAGACGTCGTCGCAGGTCTGTTAATCAACTTATAAAACAAAGAAAAAATCACACGCAGAGTATTAAATATTTTTGTAACGATCATTCAAAATCCAGGAGAGCAGTAAAGCTATGCCGTTAGCAGTGTATATATTGGGGTTGGCCATTTTTTCAATTGGCACAGCAGAATTAATGGTGGCGGGCATGATGTCTACTTTGTCCGAGGCCTTTAGCATCACCGTCGGGGAAGTTGGCCATTTAATTTCTTATTATGCCTTTGGCGTGATGTTGGGTGGTCCGGTATTAACCTATTTATTCTTGAAATTTAAAGCCCCCTACCGAACCACCTTATTGTGGCTATTAGCTCTGTATGTGGTGGTACAAGGTTTGAGTGCCTTTATTTCCGACTATTCTATTCTGGTTGCTATCCGAATTGTGACGGGCATTTTGTGCGCTGGGTGTTTGAGCCTTTCGCTGGCGACCAGCATGGCGCTGGTTCCGATACAACACCGCCCGCGCGCCGCTTCAATAGTCATCGGCGGTTTCATGGTCTCTAACGTATTCGGCGTACCTCTTGCGACTATCATCGATCAACACTGGGGCTGGCGCATCACCTTCGGTCTGGTCGCCGTGTTGGTCTTTATCTGTTTGCTTGCGCTGGTGCGCCTGTTACCCGCTATCGCCGCAGGCAGGACGCTCAAAATGGCAGAGGAAATCAAGGCGTTTAAAAACAAGGCCTATTGGAAAGCCTGCACCACCAGCTGCTTAATTCTGGGTGCCAGCTTCGCAGCCTTCAGCTATTTCGTTCCCGTTTTGGTCGACGTCAGCGGCTTTAGCATGCAGGCCGTGCCGTTTATTTTGATGCTTTACGGCCTGGCCAATATTGTCGGTAACATGATCACCGGGTGCTTGGCCTATCGCCACAGCCTGGCGATTATGGTGGTGGGACTGTCTATTCTCAGCCTGTCGTTGTTCGGCATGGCGTTATTTGCCGAATACCCGTTAATCGCCATTTGCGCGGTAATACTGATTGGCCTATCCGGTGTGCCAATGAACCCTGCCATGATGGCGAGAATTGTTAGCGTGGCGCATCCAGGGCCTATGGTTAATGCGGTTCATACCTCAGTGATTAATATTGGTTTAGGCGGCGGTTCTTATTTGGGGGGAATGGCGATCGCCTCCGGTTATGGCTTGCGTTCGGCGTTGTGGATCGGGATGGCATTGGCAGTATTGGCTCTGTTGTCAATTTCACCCTATTTGCGTCGCGGTCAGCAGGGCTGGCGTTAATTTATAACAAGTGAAGTCAGGGGCGCCGCAGCGCCCCTATTGGTATCAGCGTTTGTCCAGCGCCTGAACAATACGGTAAGTGGCTGCAACCCGGTCATCGTTCGGGAACCATTTATTGGCCAGCATCACCACCGCAATTTTTTGCGATGGAATAAATACCGCATAGGTGGAGAAGCCGCCGGTCGAACCGGTTTTGTTGTACCAGGCCGCGCCCTGATCCTGCTTCGGAGGCGTTATCGCCGTGGCCGGCGCCCCGTTCATGATCATTCCGGCATTGTTGCCTTCCGTCAGCGTCGCCAACTTCTCTGGATACGCATAGCTTTCCCACATCAGATCCTGAGTAAACACCCCGGTACGGTAATAACCGGTATGGGTGGCCGCCAGCGCCTTGCGCCACGGATCCCCGACCTTGACCACCTGCATGTTGGCGTCGAGGTAGCGGATCAGATCCTGGGCGTTGGACTTGATGCCGTAGGCTTCGGCATCCAATGGCCCCGGCGTGACGCGCACCGGTTGGTCTTTTTTATTGTAACCCTGGGCGTAATTCGCCATTTCTTCGGCTGGCACCTTAATATAAGTGTGATTCATCCCCAGAGCCGGCAGCAGCTGTTTTTCCATCGCCTGAGTAAAAGGCTGGTTCAGGCTCTTGGCGGTAATCATCCCCAGCATACCGATGCCCAGGTTGGAATAAACGCGGTAGCTGCCCACCGCATGCGGCGGCTGCCATTGTCGGTAATAGGCCATCAACTGCGCGTCGTTGGTCACGTCGTCCGGGACAAACAGCGGCAGACCGGAGGTGTGGGTCGCCAAATTCAACAAGGTGACATGGTCAAAGGCGCTGCCGCGCAACGCCGGCAAATATCGACTGGCCGGATCGGCAAACGACATTTTGCCTTCACTGACCGCGTAGGTCGCCAAGGTCGCAGTGAAGGTTTTGCTCAATGAACCAATTTCAAACAGCGTCTGGTTGGTGATTGGTTTGCCGGTCTGCCTGGACGCCACGCCATAGTGATAAAACTGCTGTTTCCCCTCTACCGATACCGCAATTGCCATGCCTGGAACGGCATATTTCTGCATCAGCGGCTGAATAATGGCGTCAATGTCGGCTTTATCGGCGGCATGGCCTGCCGGCAGGATCAGTGCGGCGAACAATGCTGCCGCCAAGCGATTTATTTTCGTCATAATGAAGCTCTTGAGTTTTAGGGTATCGGCCGAGGCTAAAAGATTTTGTTGTCATTCGACACAAAGACATCCCTGGTTGATGAAGGTATTCCTTTTCTGACTGCGTGATATCCGCACCAGCTGCGCAAAATATCGGGGTTTAGACATAGATTGACAAGCGATAATAATTTCAGCCAGCATAAAGAAAAACTTATGGCTTAGCTTATGCGCAATCGACTTCCTCTGAATGCTCTGCGGGCGTTTGAATCCTCCGCCCGCCACCTGAATTTTACCCGCGCCGGATTGGAACTGAGCGTTACCCAGGCCGCCGTCAGCCAACAGGTGCGAACGCTCGAACAACAGTTGGGTATTCAACTGTTCCGGCGGCTGCCGCGTGGTCTGGATCTGACCGAAGAAGGACAGGCGTTGCTGCCGATATTGACCGACGCCTTCGACCGCATTGAATCGGTGCTGCAGCAGTTCGAAGGCGGGCACTTTCATGAGGTGCTGACGGTGGCAGTGGTCGGTACCTTTGCCGTAGGGTGGCTAATGCCGCGTCTGGCGGCCTTCAGAGCATCGCATCCGTTTATCGATCTGCGTGTCTTGACCAACAATAACTTGGTTAACCTGTCCGCCGACGGAATGGATTTTGCTATCCGCTTCGGCGAAGGCCGCTGGCCCGCTACCCACAACCTTAAATTGTTTGACGCCCCGCTGACGGTGCTGTGCCCACCGGAAATCGCCCAACGCCTGCGCACGCCGCAGGATCTGCAACACGAACTTCTGATGCGCAGCTATCGCAAAGACGAATGGGAGCGTTGGTTCACCGCGGCACAGGTCACGCCATGGCGGATAAATGGCCCGGTATTCGACTCTTCGCGGCTGATGGTGGAAGGTGCCATTCACAGCGGCGGCGTCGCCCTGGCACCGGCCCGCATGTTTGCTCGTGAATTACGCGAGGGGGTATTGCAGCGCCCCTTTGCCGCCGAAGCCAATCTTGGTGCTTACTGGCTCACCCACCTGAAATCACGCGATATGACACCCGCGATGAAGGTGTTTGTCGGTTGGATACAGCAACAGGCCAATGAAGAGTCGGCGTAAATTCAGGCAGAACCGCGTTTAATCAACATCGGTGGCAGGATAACGTTTTGCGGCGGCAACCCGGTATCAGCAATCCGCTGTAGCAAGCGTGAGGCCGCGCTGCGGCCCACTTCACGCGCAGAACTGGAAACCAGCGTCAAGGGCGGCTCGGTCAGTTCGGCTTCCGGAACGCCGCCAAAACCGATCAGGGCCACCTGCTGACCGTAATAGGTATCCACACCTTCCGAGCCAATACTGCGTCCGCTACGCACGATGCCAAAATAAGCCCCCAGCGCCACCGACGCCTTGTGGCACACCAGTGCGCTGATGTTCGGATACTGGCGCAGCAGATTTTCTGCCGCTTCCGCCGCCGCCCGTTGCTGACAGTCGCACTCGACAATCCATTCGGTGCGAAAAGGCAGGCCGTACTGTACCAACGTGGCGCAAAAGCCCCCCAGGCGCTCGGCGCGGGTCAACGAGCTGCTTTGCCCGCCGAGATAGGCGATTTGACTGTGGCCGCGTTTGATCAGAAATTCAGTGGCCAGTTTGGCGGCCTGCATATTGTCCGGCCGCACCACGTCTACCCCGTCCAAACCGTTGGAACGTGCCGCACAGACCAGCGGAACCCCCTGCTCTGCGGCTTTTTCCTTCAGCCCCTCGGCCATACGCACGCCACCCGCCAGCACCATGCCGTCAACGCCGTGCTCCAGCAGGGTATCAAAACAACGCATCAGCCCTTTACCATCGCGACCGCTTTGGGTCAGGAACAGCACTTTGCCGTGTTCCTCCAGCACTTCGCTCAGCCCCGCCGTCATTTCCGCATAAAACGGTTCGCAAATATCACGCAGGATCAGCCCAATCACGCCCGACTCTCCGCCACGCAGCGTCGCCGCCTGACGGTTACGCACGTAGCCCAGGCTTTCAATCGCCTGATTCACCCGCGTTACGGTGGTCGATGAAATGCGCCCTTTGCCACTCAGCACCAGCGAAACCGTAGTGACGGAGACGCCAGCCTGCTGCGCAACATCAGTGATGGTGATCTTTTTGATGGTCATGACCTCGGCGAGCCCGATCCTGGGCATTCTGTCCCTGGCCACTCAAGGGTAGCAAGCCAGGGGGATGTCTCTTGGAGCAAATGGTATACCGAATCTGTTTGATCAGTAAAACGTTTTACTGGCTCATCCATTCTCACCGCAAAGCAGGCTTTGAAATTGTGATTAGCGGCGCATTTTTGCTAGGTAAAACGTTTTATCTTATTTTTACCTAACAGGGGTACACACCATTTTTGCATGCTTTTTCGCCAGGAGCCGCCGGTTATGCCAGCACCTAAAAAACAAAAAATTACGCTCTGGGAGTTTTTCCAGAGCCTGGGCAAAACATTCATGCTGCCCGTCGCCCTGCTGTCGTTCTGCGGCATCATGCTGGGGATCGGCAGTTCGCTAAGCAGCCGCGACGTCATCACCCTGATGCCGTTTATCGGCCACCCAGCCTTCCAGTTGTTGTTCACATGGATGAGCAAGATTGGCTCATTCGCCTTCAGCTTCCTGCCGGTGATGTTTGCCATCGCCATTCCGCTAGGCATGGCGCGTGAAAACAAGGGTGTCGCCGCGTTCTCGGGCTTTGTCGGTTTTGCGGTACTGAACCTGGCCACCAACTTCTATCTGACCACCGCTGGCATTTTGCCCACCACCGATCCGCTGGTGCTGAAAGCCAATAACATCCAGAACATCCTCGGCATTCAGTCGATCGATACCGGCATTCTGGGTGCGGTGATCGTCGGCATTATCGTTTACCTGCTGCATGAGCGTTTTAATACCATTCGACTGCCGGATGCGCTGGCGTTCTTTGGCGGCACCCGCTTCGTGCCGATCGTCACTACCCTGGTACTGGGCCTGTGTGGGCTGGTGATTCCTCTGATCTGGCCGTGGTTTGCCGCCGGCATCAACGGCCTGGGCTGGGTGATTAATGGTGCCGGTGCCTTTGGGCCGATGATTTTCGGTACCGGCGAACGCCTGCTGTTGCCGTTCGGCCTGCACCATATTCTGGTGGCGCTAATTCGCTTTACCGAGGCGGGCGGCACGCTGGACGTATGCGGCCATAGCGTCAGCGGCGCACTGACCATCTTCCAGGCTCAACTCTCTTGCCCGACCACCACCGGCTTTGCCGAAAGCGCCACCCGCTTCCTGTCACAGGGTAAAATGCCGGCATTCCTCGGCGGTCTGCCGGGAGCGGCGTTGGCAATGTATCACTGCGCCAAACCGGAAAACCGCCATAAGATTAAGGGCCTGCTGATCTCCGGCGTCGTGGCCTGCGTGGTCGGCGGGACTACCGAACCGATCGAGTTCCTGTTCCTGTTCGTCGCGCCTTTCCTGTACTTCATTCACGCCATCCTGACCGGGCTGGGCTTCACCGTGATGGCGCTGCTGGGTGTAACCATCGGCAACACCGACGGCAACATCATCGACTTCGTGGTGTTCGGCATCCTGCACGGTACCGCCACCAAGTGGTATCTGGTGCCGATCGTTGCCGCCATCTGGTTCGCGGCCTACTACGCTATTTTCCGCTTCTCCATTCAGCGCTTTAATATCAAAACGCCGGGCCGTGAAAGCGAGACTGCCGGCAGCCAAAGCGCCCCTGTCGGTGCGGTAGGCAAATCCGGTTATAACGTGCCGGCAATCCTGGCGGCGCTGGGCGGTAGCGAGAACATCGTCTCTTTGGATAACTGCATCACCCGTTTACGCTTGTCCGTTGATGATATGAGCAAAGTGGACGATGCCGCGCTTAAAGCCAACCGCGCGATTGGCGTGGTGCACCTTAACGAGCATAACCTGCAGGTGGTGATCGGCCCGCAGGTGCAATCGGTGAAAGATGAATTAGACTCACTGATAGCCGCCGCGCAACCTGCTGCGGCCCTGCAGGGAGCGTCTCATGTTTGATTTTTCTACCCCGGTCGATCGGCACGGTACCTGGTGCACGCAGTGGGATTACATTGCCGATCGCTTTGGCCATGACGATTTATTGCCTTTTACCATCTCCGATATGGATTTCGCCACCGCCCCCTGCATCCTAGAGGCGCTGCAACAGCGCCTGCAGCATGGCGTACTGGGTTACAGCCGCTGGCAGCATGAAGATTTTCTCGGTGCGGTACGCCACTGGTACCAACAGCGCTTTGCGACCCCCGTCGACACCAACATGGCCGTGTATGGCCCGTCGGTAATTTATATGGTGGCGCAACTGATTCGCCTGTGGTCGGCACCGGGTGAATACGTGGTTACCCATACCCCGGCCTATGACGCCTTTTATAAGGTGATCCTCGGTAATCAGCGCCAACTGTTGGCCTGCCCGCTGCATCAGCAGGGTAACGACTGGTTGTGCGATATGGCGCACCTGGAAGCCTTGCTGGCACGGCCACAGACCAAAATTCTGCTGCTGTGCAGCCCGCAGAACCCGACCGGCAAGGTATGGCGCGCGGAAGAATTGCAGCAGATGGCCGAGCTGTGCGAACGCCACGACGTACGGGTGATCAGCGATGAGATCCACATGGATATGGTCTGGGGGGAAAACCGCCACACGCCGTGGAGTCAGGTCGCCACCACGCCCTGGGCACTGCTGACTTCAGGTTCGAAAACCTTCAATATCCCGGCGTTGACCGGCGCCTACGGTTTTATCAGTGACGATGCCAGCCGCGAGGCTTATTTCCAGCAGTTGAAAGCGCGCGACGGCTTATCTTCCCCGGCGGTGCTGGCAGTGGCGGCGCATATTGCCGCTTATCGCCATGGCGAACCCTGGTTGGATGCGCTGCGTGATTACCTGCAGGACAACCTGACGTACGTCGCCGAGCGGCTGAATCAGGCCTTTCCTGCCCTGGCTTGGCAGCCGCCGCAGTCTACCTATCTGGCCTGGATCGATCTGCGCCCACTGGGCATAGACGATCGCCTGCTACAGCAGGTTCTGATCGAACGCGAAAAGGTAGCGATTATGCCCGGTTTCACCTACGGCGAAGAAGGCCGTGGCTTCCTGCGGCTGAACGTAGGTTGCCCGCGCAGCAAGCTCGAAGCAGGCATGGACAAGCTGATAAATGGGTTGAAGTTTGTGTTGGACGAGGTTTGAACTGAGGGGCTGGAAGGCAGGCGAAAGCCTGCCTGAAACCGTTGACGAAGTGCTCTGCTGTTTTACTGTAGGGCGCTGCATGCTGCGCCCATTAGAATAATCAATGAGTTAAATCGGGTCGAACATGTTCGACCCCTACCGGCTTAGCCTTTCGCGGGTATGTCCGCAGTCTGAGGCAGGCGAAAGCCTGCCTTTTTTCATTCTTACGGTGTCAACTGCGGGATATCATCCAGACGATAATACACCGGTATTCCCCACTCATTAGCCAGGCGCACGTCGTTATCCGCGCCGGCCGACGCCCCTTCGATGCGATAAATAGCCTGGCACTGGGCTATCAGTCGGTGGGCCACCGGATAGAGAAACGCTTCACTCACCGCATCCCCCAACTGGGTCGAACCGGCCGCCGCTGCCAGGGGCAGCGCCAACCATTCGCCGATCACCGGCACATGCCCACGCTGATAGACCGCCAGCGCGGCCTGCTCCAACCGGTGCAAGTTGTCGGCAATGTGCTGTGTATCGCCATCGGTGCCGCTACGGTACGGGCCGGCAATCAGGATCAGTTGGGCGCTCATAAACGCTTCTCCAGAGTGTGGTTTAGGGCAACAAACTGCAGCAGCATGATGGTTTTGGCATCGACAATGGTGCCCTGGCTGACAGCGCGCAGTGCGTCTGCCAACGGCAGTTCGATCACTTCGAGATCTTCGCCTTCCGCCTCCACCCCGCCGCCATCGCTGACCCGCTCATCAGCCTGGTATTCGCCGACAAAAAAGTGCAGTTTCTCCGTCACCGAACCGGGGCTCATGTATGCTTCAAACACCTTTTGCACGTTTTGCACGATATAGCCGGTTTCTTCTTCCGCTTCAGCCCGGATGCGCTCTTCTGGCGACGCATTGTCCAGCAACCCGGCGGCAGCCTCTATCAGCATGCCGTCGTGCCCATTGACGAACGCCGGGAAGCGGAACTGACGCGTAAGCACTACCTTTTGCCTTTGCCGGTTAAACAGCAAAATGGTGGCTCCATCGCCGCGGTCGTAGGTTTCACGGCTTTGTCGCTGCCATACGCCATCGCGACGCAAAAAATCAAAGGTGGTTTTTTTCAGCAAATACCAGTCATCAGACAGTACCCGGGTTTCGACAATGCGAACCCGATCTTGGGTAGCGATCATGGTGCTCAACTCCACAAGCAGGAAAGGAAATTGATACTATCGTGCATTTTCGTGTATGATCAAGACATTTCGTGCAGCGCAAATTTAACGGTAAAACGCCATGCTCACCAGCCAACGTAAAAAAATCATTCTGGAAAAACTGGCTCAGGACGGACAGGTTCTGGCCAAACAGCTCAGCGAGATGTTCGGGTTGTCCGAAGATACCCTGCGGCGCGATCTGCGCGAATTGGACAGTGAAGGCCTATTGCAACGAGTGCACGGCGGAGCGCTGCCGGTCTCCCCGGCCATTGCCACCTTTGCCGAAAGAAACGGGCAGGAATCCGCCGCCAAACGTGCGATTGCCAAAGCCGCGGCGGCAATGATTACCCCTGGGCAAGTGGTAATTCTGGATGGCGGCACGACTTCTGCCGAATTGGTCAGGCAGCTCCCGCCCACGCTGGAAGCCACCGTCGTCACCCACAGCCCCAGCGTGGCCGTCGGTCTGGTAGACCACCCGAAGGTCGAAGTGATCCTGATCGGCGGGCGTTTATATAAACATTCGATCGTCAGCGTTGGCGCAGCCGCAGTGGAAGCCATGTCTCATATTCGCGCCGATATTTATTTTATGGGCGTGACTGGCGTGCACCCTACCGCCGGCCTGAGCACCGGCGATCTCGAAGAGGCTTACATCAAGCGGGCACTGGCAGCACGGGCGGCAGAAACCGTGGTATTGGCCTCGGCCGCCAAGCTCAATGCCGCCTCGCAATATGCCATTGGCGATATTTCCATGGCGCAAAGTATTATCGTCGAGCGCTCCACCGATGTTGCACTGACGGGCCCGCTGGAACAGGCCGGTTTGACCGTGGTTAGAGCCTGAATAACCTCAATCATTAAATAACTTAATAAATACGTGGCTATTTCTTTTATCCGCGTATTTATTAACGTCACACTCAGCGTATCGAATAAAAATGCGAGAGTTATCACACTTCATTAAACTTATTTCTTTGCTCCTCGCCATTGATGGCGGTAAAACCGGCCTTAACGCGACGTGAACGCAACTCGTTGATTATTAATAATCATCATCTAAAAACCTCGAAGCCGCCAAAAATAAAATGAGATCTACTTCGCAAAATTAACCCTTCCGGTAAGCCTGTCAAGGCCATCCATAAAAATATTTGTGATTGTTTTGTGATATCGCCTGCAAATTTTACCGATGCCAAAAATGACAATGAGCTCCACGGAATTCGCTGGAGACAGGTATATGAAGATTGGCGTAGTAATAAGCGGCGGCGATGTCACCGGGATCAATAACTTTATTTTCCAGGTCGCCAGGTTGGCGCAGGCAGATATCATTCTGTTTAACGGCGGCATCCCCGGATTATTGGCTAATCAGCACCATCCTATTGCCCAACGCGATTTGGTTGATTTCTCCATTTCATCAATGCCGATAATCTCTTCCGGCCGCACGGCCAAGAAATTGACGGCTGGAGAATATGAAACCATCAGCAAACAGCTTAAGGCCTTGCACATAGACGTGCTTATTATGGCCGGCGGTGACGGGTCGCTGCAGTTTTTAAATACGCTCAGTGAATTCGGTATTAACTGTTTTGGCGTGGGGATGACTATCGACAATGACGTTTTCGGCAGTCATTACAGCATTGGCTTTTCCACCGCCTGCGAACAGGTGATAAAAGAAGTTTCAAAACTGAGAAACACCGGGCGCGCCCTGCCCGGACGCGTGTTCATGATTGAGCTGCTGGGCGGCTACTGCGGGGAGTTGACGCTGCAATCGGCCATCAAATCCAATGCGGATTTTGCCCTGATCCCGGAATGCCAATATGCCTTGAATCAGCTGGCAGAGAAAATAACTCAACGACTTGAGCAGCAAAATAGCGTGATTATATTGTGCTCAGAGGGTTATACCAAAGAATACTCGCCTGGTTTTCAAGGCGCTATCGACACCATGATAAAACAATTGGAGCCCAAAATTGGCGTGCGTATTCGTAAAACGATTATGGGCTACGGTCTGCGCAATGGTGAACCGACCGGCGAAGAGATTTATCAGGGGACCATTATGGCCAGCGAAGTGGTTCGCTGTATTTATTCAGGAATGAAGAACAAGGCAATCATTATTAATGCCGGCAACCAACCTATTCCCATCGATTTAATCAGCATGCAGAAACGTTTGGTTGATACCGAAGGACACCATTACAAACTCGCCAGGCAATTAAATATAATCTGAGGAGATACCCATGCTTAAAATACTGTGCGTATGTGGCTGTGGCCTCGGCTCCAGCTTTGCCATCGAAATGAGTGCAAGAGCGGTGCTGAAGAAATTAGAGATTGAGGCAGATATTGATCACACTACTATCTCTGAGGCCAGCGCCTTTAAATCAGATATTATTCTTACCCAGAAAACCTTCGCCGATATTTTAAATGCCGACGCCAGCGAAGAGGAAAAGAAGCGGGTCATTATTCTGCATCGGCTTACCGATAAAGTGGAAATTGAGCAAAAGATCGTGGCCTTCCTGAAAGAACGTGACATGAAGGAAACCCGCCATGAATAGCCTGATTGACTTTATCGTCAAAGATCTGTTGGGCCAGGCTTCCATTCTGGTCGCTTTTATCGCCATGCTGGGGCTATTGCTACAGAAGAAATCCATCGGCAAAGTGGCCGAAGGCACCTTCAAAACCCTGCTGGGTTTCCTGATCATGATGGCGGGCATCAACATTATTGTCGGTGCCTTGACCTATCTGAACAGTATATTCACCCAAGGGTTCGGCATGACCGGTTATATCACCGACGTCGCCGCCATCGCCGGCTTGGCCAACCGCGAGTTGGGTTCAGAAGTGGCGCTGACCCTGATGGTAATTTTCGCGGTAAATATCATCATTGCGCGCATTACTCCGTTCAAATACATCTTCCTGACCGGCCAGGCATTGCTGTGGATGGCCACCATAGGGGCGGTGATCGGCTACAAGGCCGGGCTGACCGGCATGCCGCTGATTCTGACCGGCGGCATATTCGGCGGCGTGATGGCGGTCTTGATGCCTGCACTGGCCCAGCCGGTGGTGCGCAAAATCACCGGTTCGGACGATGTGGCCTTGGGGCACTTCTGCACCATCGGTTATCTGGTACAGGCTGCCGTCGCCAAGGTAGTCGGTAAGGGCTCCCGCTCTACCGAAGACCTGGAGCTGCCCGATAACTTCAAGTTCCTGCAGGACACCTACCTGTCGATGGCGGTGGTGATGATCCCGATGTATCTGATCCCGGCGCTGGCTGCCGGTCCGCAGTATATCGTCCAGTATGCCGGCGGCATGAACTACCTGATGTATTCCTTTATGCAGGCCATCCAGTTTGTCGCCGGCGTATTTATCCTCTATAGCGGCGTACGCCTGCTGCTCAATGAGCTGGTACCCGCCTTCCGCGGTATCGCCCTGCGCGTCGTGCCGGATGCCAAACCGGCGCTGGATTGTCCGGTGCTGTTCCCTTACGCCCCCAACGCGGTGATCGTCGGTTTCCTCGCCACCACCCTTGGCTCAATCATCGGCATGATCGTTTTCCCAATGTTCGGTCTGGCGATGATCCTGCCCGGTCTGCTGACCAACTTCTTCGCCGGCGGTACCGCAGGCATCTTCGGTAATGCGCTCGGTGGCCGTCGCGGCGCCATGATTGGTGGGGTGGTTCATGGCCTGTTTATCACCTTCCTGCCGGCCATTCTGGTACCGATGCTGGAAAGTTACGGCTTTGTCGGGGTGACCTTCAGCGACTCCGACGTCATCAGCAGTGGGCTGGTGATGGGACATGCTTTCCAGGGCAACTGGCTGTTCATCGCCCTGTTCATCGCCTTCGTCACGCTGATTGCGTGGTTTGTTAACGGTAAATCAACCAAGCACCATGAGGAAAAAGTCCATGAAACTCTATAATTTCAACGAGCTGTTGTCAGTGGCCAAAGCCCGAGATTTCAAGGCGATAGGTTCATTCAATCTCCACTGTCTGGAAATGTTACCGGCCTTTTTCAAAGCGGCCAAAAGTATGCACAGCCCGTTGATGATCCAGATTTCGACCGGTACTGCCGAATATTTGGGTTACAGGCTGCTGGTTGATTCGGTGCGTTCTCTGGCCCAAAGCGAGGATGTTCCCACCTGCCTGCATTTAGATCACTGCTCTGACATTGCCTCCATCGAGACGGCGATTGACGCAGGCTTCAGTTCGGTAATGTATGACGGTTCGCACCTGGAAATGGATGAGAACATCGCCAATACCCTTCGAGTGATCGACATTGCTCGCCAACATAACGTGTCGGTAGAAGCCGAATTGGGTGCCATCGGCGGCTCCGAAGACGGTAAGGCGGTGGCGGAAGAGGATATCTGCTTTACCACGGTGGAAGATGCCAAACGCTTTGTCGATGAAACCGGGGTCGATATGCTGGCGGTCTCGGTAGGCACCGTCCACGGGCTCTATACCGGCAAGGCGCATATCCAGCACCAGCGTCTGGCGGAAATCACCGCCGCCACAGGTACCCCGCTGGTGCTGCATGGCGGTACCGGCGTCAGCGATGAAGATATGCGGCTCGCGGTAGCCGGTGGCATCGAGAAGGTGAACGTGGGCACCGAGATGAACGTGCAATGGGTAGACCGATGCAAACAAACCTTTGAAAAGGGCAAGGTCAATGACAGCGTGCGCAAATTCCTGATCCCCGCCAACAATGCCGTTACCCAGGTATTAACGGAAAAGATCGGCCTGTTTAAATAATCACTGCCCTATTTTCTTTTTTATAAAACCCACAACCCTGGTGCCCCGGCGCCCGTCGGGGCTGGAAAGTTCACGCTTAATTTGTGGAGAAGGTCATGTTTAATTTTATGAAAAGCCCGCGAAACAAAGAACTTGATCACGGCCAGCAGAATACCCAAGCCAATGAAATATCGGCAGAAATCAATGTATTAGAACAGCAGTTGGCCACAACGCCGGCGGATGGCGAAATTCATAAGGCTTTAATGCTGGCTTATAATCGCGCATTAAAGATTTATGCCAAAAATAAAAGCTATCGTCAGCAGATCGATGGAATTTTTATTAAAATGGATGAGCTGCGCAATATTATCAGGAAGTCTCTGTGAGGGAATATGATGACGATTAAACAACTGCTGATAGAAGCCGGTGCGATACAGGTCGGCGTGCAGGAAACCGACTGGAAGAAGGTGATTGAGCTGGCAGCCCGGCCCCTGGTCGAAAACGGTTATATTCACGCATCCTATTATCAGGCGGTGATCAGCAATACGCTGGCCCATGGAGCTTATTACGTGTTCGACGAAGGCATTGCCATTCCCCATGCGCGCCCGGAATGCGGCGTGATCAAAAACTGTTTCAGCATGGTGCTGCTGGAGCAGCCGATCGCCTTCGAAGACAGTGAAGAGGCCGACATCGTGATCCTGTTCGGGGCGACCGACAGTAACAGCCACATTGAGGAAGGCATCCGCGCGATTGTGGATTTGCTGGATAACAAGCCGCGGCTCGAGCGGTTACGCGCCGCAAAACTCTGGCAAGAGGTGGTGGAAATATTATGACTTCGACAGATAGCGACGGTAAAACCGTTATTTTGGTCAATGGCGTTCCGGCTTCCGGTAAAAGCACCGTTGCCCGCGCGCTGGCGCACCATTTTGATCTGCCTTATCTCTCCCTCGACGGTATCAAAGAACCTTTTATGGCACGCCTGGATAACATAAACCGCGAACTGAACCGTCAGTTGGGTTATGCCGCATACCAGGCTATCTGGTCAATGGTGGCGCAGGCGCCCCTGCGCTGCATCTATGTCATCGACGCCTGGTTTGGCTTTCAGTCCAGAGAACAGCTACGCCAGTACCTGCGCGAGGCGGGCGTGACGCAAGTTTTGGAGGTGTGGAACCAAATATCCGGTGAACTGGCCGCAGAACGCTACGCCGCCCGTACCGGCCAGCGTCCCAAAGGCCACCCCGGCGCGGAGTACTTGCCCGAACTGCGGGCGCTGGCCGATCGCGCCATGCCGATGGCCCTGGGCCCGGTGTTGCGTATCGAGCAGGCACAACCGCTGGACATCGACAGGGTTAACCACTGGCTGGTGCAGCACGGCGTCGGCGATATCCAGGAAAAAAACATCGCAAAACTGAGGGTCGGATAAGCTCTGTTACCGACATCAATGCGGGAGTGGCGCGCTCCCGCTTTAGCGCATAAATGCGGCAACCAGCAACATTAATGTGATTGTCGTCACTTTTTTATGCAACACAATGGCAATTTTCATCATTTTGTTTTTATACTGATCTGCACTTTACCTACAACAAAATAACGAGTGCACATCATGATTGACCCACGCCTCCCCTTGACCGACATCCACCGCCATCTTGACGGCAATATCCGTGCGCAAACCATTCTTGACCTGGGCCGTCAGTTTAACCTTGCCCTGCCCGCCAACGAACTGGAGGCGCTGCGTCCGCACGTGCAAATCACTCACGCCGAACCGGATCTGGTCAGCTTTCTGCAGAAGCTGGACTGGGGCGTAGCGGTGCTGGGCGATCTGGACGCCTGCCGCCGGGTCGCCTACGAAAACGTCGAGGATGCGGCCAATGCCGGTCTGCACTATGCCGAACTGCGCTTCTCGCCGTATTACATGGCGATGAAACATCAGTTGCCGGTGGCTGGGGTGGTGGAAGCCGTGATTGACGGCGTTCGTTCCGGTTCGCGCGATTTGGGTATTGATGTACGCCTGATCGGCATCATGAGCCGTACCTTCGGCGAAGCGGCCTGTTTACAAGAGTTGGAAGGCCTGCTGGCGCACCGCGACGGTATTACCGCACTGGATCTGGCCGGCGACGAACTCGGCTTCCCTGGCAGCCTGTTCCTCAGCCACTTCAACCGCGCCCGCGACGCTGGCCTGCGCATCACCGTACACGCAGGTGAAGCCGCGGGTCCGGAAAGCATCTGGCAGGCGATCCGCGAACTGGGTGCCGAACGTATTGGCCATGGCGTGAAAGCGATTGAGGATCCGGCACTGATGGACTTCCTGGCCGAACATGGCATCGGTATCGAATCTTGTCTGACGTCCAACATTCAGACCAGCACCGTGCCTTCTCTGGCGCAGCATCCGCTGGCGAAGTTCCTGCGCCACGGCGTTATGGCGTCGATCAATACCGATGACCCGGCCGTACAGGGCATTGAAATTGAAAACGAATACCGCGTGGCGGCACCGCAAGCCGGCCTGACGCCAGCTGAAATCCGCACCGCCCAGGAAAACGGCCTGAAAATGGCGTTCCTCAACGAACAGGAAAAACAGGCGCTGCGCGATAAAGTGCAGGGCTAAGTGAAAATGGGCGCGCCAAGCGCCCTTTTTATTTATTTCATTTCGCGGTCAACGCGCCTGCTTCTGCGCGCTGCTTGGCCGTTTTACGCGCGTAACGCTGCGCCAGTACGGCACACACCATTAACTGCACCTGATGGAAAATCATCAACGGCAGCACCATGGCACCCACCGCCGCCGCCGGGAACAGCACGTTGGCCATCGGGATGCCGTTCGCCAGGCTCTTTTTCGAACCACAGAACACGATGGTGATTTCGTCGGCAGTATTGAACCCCAGCCAGCGCGCGGCATAGGTGTTGATAATCAGCACCACCGTCAGCAACACCAGCGACATCACTAAAATGGTCAACAGCGACCAGCCGTCAATCTTGTGCCAAATCCCTTCCACCACCGCAGCGCTAAAAGCGGTATACACCACCAGCAGAATCGATGAACGGTCAGTGAGATTGATCAGCTTGCGGTGACGATCGACCCATTTGCCGATTAACGGCCGAGCCAAATGCCCAACCACAAAGGGCACCATCAGTTTCAAAATGATCGAACCTATGGCGTGCAACACATCAGTATTACCGCCCTGAGTATGCATCAGCGCCCCGACCAGCAACGGCGAGAGGAAAACACCAAGAATGCTGGATGCCGAAGCACTGCACACCGCGGCCGCCACGTTACCGCCCGCCGCCGAAGTAAAGGCAATCGCCGACTGAACGGTCGCCGGCAGTGCGCACAGGTACAGGAAGCCCAGATAAACCGTCGGTGTCATCAAACCCGGCACCATCAGGTTCATCGCCAGCCCCAGCAGCGGGAACAGCGCAAAGGTGCTGAGAAACACCACCAAATGCAGCTTCCAGTGCCCCATGCCGGCGATAATCGCCTCACGAGACAGCTTGGCACCGTGCATAAAGAACAACAGCGCGATAGCCGCGGTGGTCAGATGATCAAAAAAGGTTGCCCATCTGCCTTCGCAGGGGAAAACCGAAGCGACAATCACCACCAGAATCAATACCAGCAAAAATTTATCAATGCGCAGACGCTGCAACCAGGACATGGGTCAGGATCCCTCGAGGAGTAAGACGGGTTCGGCACGCCGAACCCTGAGAATAAAACGCCGCGGTCAGACTACCGGCAACGCCTTTTGTTGTTTCGCAGATTCAATCCCCAGCTCGATCATTTCCATCACCTGGATGGCGTCAGCAGCCGTGACCGGATTTTCACCCTCACCGTTAATCGCATCGCGGACAGCCGCGTAATAGGCTGGGTAATTGCCTGGAATGCTGAGCAAAGGTTTTTCCGCCAGCACGCCATCACGTGACAATGTCACTACGCCATCACGCATGTCGTAACCCCAGTCGGCCTGCGGCAGACGCTCGCCCGCTTTGAGGCGGTCTTCCTGCGGATCCAGCCCAAACTTGATAAAGCTACCCTGAGTCCCGTGCACGATATAACGTGCGGTTTCCGCCGCGGCCAGCACGGTACCATGCAGAACGACCCGGCGTTTGCCGTAGTTCAATATCGCGTGGAAATAGTCCACCGATTGTGCGCCCGGACGCAGTTCACCCAGATCGACAAACAGCGTTTCCGGTTTGCCGAACAGTTGCAGTGCCTGATCGATCAGATGCGGCCCCAAATCGTACCAGATGCCGCTACCGGCACCGCCCAGTTCGCGCCAGCGCTGACGCACTTCCGGGCGGAAACGATCGAAATGAGACTCGAAATAAACCACCTCACCAAGCGCGCCTTCTTTCAACAATGCCTTGAGCGTCAGAAAATCGCTGTCCCAACGGCGATTGTGGAACACCGACAGCAGCTTGCCGCTCTGCTGCGCTTGCTGCTCCAGCTGCTGCGCCTGTGACAACGTCACGGTGAAAGGCTTGTCCACCACCACGTGCTTGCCGGCCGCCATTGCCTGCTGCGCCAGAGGGAAATGGGTATCGTTGGGTGTAGGAATGACGATCAGATCGATAGAGGGGTCGTTAAACAGCGCCTGCGGATCGCTGACTACCGTCATCGATGGCCAGTCTGCGTGCACTTTGCCGGCATCGCTGCTGGAAACCGCAGCCAGCTCTACGCCTGGGGTGCCGACAATCAGCGGCGCATGAAAGGTTTTACTGGCATAGCCGTAACCGACCAGCCCAACCCGAATTTTTTCTGCCATGGTGTTTCCTCTTACTGGCTCGCAATAGACCAGTCAGATTTGACACCATGACGCTGGCGGGAACAAGAAGTAAATGTAATGTTAATTTGTAGCCACAGCATAAGGCGTCTCACGCTGATTCCTGGCCGGATAGTTTATCTCCAGACTACGGCGGCGAAAATCGCTCGGGCTGACCCCGACCCGTTTGCGGAATACGCGGGAAAAATAGAGCTGATCGTCATAACCCACCACCCGGCCGATGGTGGCAATCGACTCCTGAGTGGTCTGCAGCAGCAGCTTGGCGCGGATCACCCGCTGATCTTCGCGCCAGCGCAGAATATTGATACCCACCTGCTCACGGAACAGATGCGCCAGCCGCGAAGGCGACAGGCAGACGTGGCGCGCCACTTCGTCGATGCGCAACTCACCGGCCAGATTACCGGTAATAAACTGGCAGGCCTCTATCACCCGGGGATCCATGATTTTCTGTGGGCTGAGCGGATCTTCTTCCATCGCGCGCAGCAGCAAGCGCTCCAGCAGGTTCATCCCCAACTCTTCGGCGAAACGCCGGCCGGAACGCTGCGTTTGCTCGATATTGGCGAACAGCCGATCGAACTCCAGCAGTAAATTATTGTTCGGTAAAGTTAAACGCCCGACCTCATGGGTTTTGCTGTGCCATTCCAGCCAGTCGGCCCAGTAGGCTCGCGGTCGGAAATACACCCAGCGGTGATACCAGCAGTCGCTGTCCGGCGAACGCCCATAGTAATGCGCCGCCTTGGGGGGAAACAGCAGCAGATCGCCAGGATTGCAGTAAAGGGTGTCTTCGCCGTCGAACACCTTGCCCTGGCCCTTGATGGTCAGGTTGAGAATATAGCCCTTCATGCCGCCGGGGCGGTCGATAAAGAAATCCAGCGGGCCGTCCGCCATGATGGGCGTTAACCCCGCCACCAGATAGGCGTTAAAGGTGTAACCCGGCAACAGCGGGTTCGGCTGCGGTTCCTGTGCCATGCGATGGTACATCTGTCCTCCCGGAACGGCTGATAGAACTATCCTGAACAAGTGTATCGGCCCGGCAGAGAACTGCCTGAGCCGATAACAGAACTGTGAACGCGGTTGCCGATTTTCTAAATCCGACGTTTGGCCTGCTGCTTGTAACGGTCAAAAATTACCGCCGCCAGCAAGATCACGCCGCGCACCACATACTGCGAGAACGGTGAGATGTTCAGCAGGTTCATGGCGTTTTCCACCGTGCCGAGGATCAAGATGCCGGCGATGACGTAGGAGATTTTACCGATACCGCCTTTCAACGAAACCCCACCCAGTACACAGGCTGAGATCACGATCAGCTCATAGCCGATCGAGGTCATTGGCTGACCGCTGGTCATACGCGAAGCCAGAATGATGCCGGCAGCGGCGGAAACCAGCCCGGACAGCATAAAGATCACAATCTTGGTGCGTACCACCGGCACCCCGGCCAGTCTGGCCGCCTCCTCGTTACCGCCAATCGCCAGCGTATTGCGGCCAAAGGTTGTTTTATTGAGCAGGAAGCCGAACAGGATCAGACAGGCTACGGTGATCCAAATCGGCGCAGGCAACCCCAGCCAGTTGGCATAACCCAACGTAAAGAAGCGCTCGTCTTCAATGCCTACCGCTTTCCCGTCGGAAATGATGTATGCCAACCCGCGGAATATCTGCATGGTGGCCAGGGTGGTGATCAGCGCGTTGATTTTCAGCCGGGCGATAACAAAACCGTTGATCAACCCGGAGACCATTCCCAGCAGCAAACCGGCGCCCACGCCGATCCACAGGCTTTCGGTCATATTGATCACCACCGCGGTAGTGACCCCGGCGCAGGCGATCACCGACGCGACTGACAGATCAAAGTCGCCGGAGGCCAGACAAAACAGCATGCCGCAGGCCACCATGCCGGACATGGATATCGCCAACCCCAGCCCTTTCATATTGATAAATGAGCCGAAATTAGGCACAAACAGCACGCAGGCGATAAACAGTACCGCGAACACCACCAGCATGCCGTAGCTGTCCCAAATCCGCGCCAGCCCCTGGCCGCTGCGGTTTTTCACAGAATCGGTCGTTATGGTCGACATCTCTTTCTCCTTCACTTTCAGGCCACCGCCGCAGCGGTATCGGGGGCAATCTCAGGGGTGCGCAGCATCGCCAGGCTGAGGGCTTTTTCCTCGCTGGCGTCATCATGGAGTAACTCACCGGACAGGGCCCCTTCCCGCATCACCAGGATACGGTCCGCCAGCCCCAGGACTTCGGGCAGATCGCTGGAAGCAAACAGCACAGCGATGCCGCGCTGCGCCAGTTGGTAAATGACGTTATAAATCTCGTGTTTAGCGCCAACGTCAATGCCGCGTGTCGGTTCATCCAGCAGGATCACCTTCATGTCTTCCGACAGCCAACGCCCCAGAATCGCCTTCTGCTGGTTGCCGCCGGACAGATTCATAATTAGCTGCTCGGCGCTTGGGGTTTTGATATTCAACGCACGTATATGATGCTCGGCGTTGCTGGCCTCCCAACCGTTGTTGATCAGACAACCCGCGCGGACACTGTTCCGCCGCGCGCTGATGTTGATATTGTCGCGAACCGAATGCACCGGGATGATACCGTCCGCCTTGCGGTCTTCCGGACACAGCATGATGCCGGCACGAATAGCGTCTATTGGCGAGCGAATGGCGAGCGCCTGCCCATCCAGCATCAGTTGCCCGGCACTGACCCGCGTGGCGCCAAAGATCCCCTTCATCAGCTCGCTGCGGCCGGCGCCGACCAGGCCGAACAACCCGACGATCTCCCCGGCACGCACGCTCAGATCGATCGGCGTTTTCACTCCAGGCGCTTGCAACCCCTGGAGCGCCAAACGCACCCGCCCCAGTTGACGCGGTTGATAGCCGTAGACGTCACCGAGATCGCGCCCCACCATCGCCTGCACCAACTGGGCATTATCAACCTGACGCATATCGTCAAAGGTGCGCACATAGCGGCCATCTTTGAACACGGTGATGGCGTCGCTGAGGGCAAAAATCTCCTCCATGCGGTGTGAGACATACAGGATCACACGCCCTTCAGCGCGCAATTCGCGGATCACCCGGAACAGCTGTTCGATCTCCCGGGCGGACAGCGAACTGGTGGGCTCGTCAAACGCGATTACCTTGGCGTTGCGCGCCAGCGCTTTGGCGATTTCCACCATTTGCCACTGGCCGATCGACAGGTATTTCAAGGGCGTATCCGGATCGATATCCAGCCCGAGATGCTCCAGTTGAAGCCGGGACTCGTAACGCAGCAGTTTGCGATCCACCAGCCCGCGCCTGGTCGGCAGTTGACCGAGATAAATGTTCTCCGCCACGGTCATTTCCGGCACCAGATGCAGCTCCTGGTAGATGATTGCCACCCCGGCATCCAGCGCGTCGGTAGGGTTGGCGAAGGTGACCGAACGCCCCTGCAGCTGAATTTCTCCCTGAGTAGGTGAATAGTTGCCGCTGAGGATTTTCAGCAGCGTGGATTTCCCGGCGCCGTTTTCCCCCATCAGCGCGTGGATCTGCCCGGCCTGACAGCTGAAACTGATGTCATCCAGCGCCTTCACCCCTGGGAAAGTTTTACCTATGCCTTTAAACGCCAGATACGGCAGCGCGGTAGTCATAGTGTTTTCCTCCTGCAGTTAAAAATGCCGCCCGACAGCATGCTGTGGGCGGCGCGGTAATTACATCAGGCCTTTCTTCTGCAGTTCGGTTTTAAAGTTGTCGCGCGTGATCAGCACCACGTCGGTCACTTCGGTGAATTTTTGCGGTTCTACCCCTTTTTCGACCCAGTCATGCAACATCTGGATGCTCTTGTAACCGTGAATGTCCGGGCTAGGCAGCAGCGAACCGTAGAAGCCGGTGGCCTGCGCCTTGGACAGCTCACTGACCGCATCCACCCCGTTGATCCCGATGCCAATCACGTTCGGCGCCTTAAACCCCTGGCCTTCGGTAGCGCGCACGCCGCCGAGCACGGTGTTGTCGTTCATGCCGACAATCAGCCAGTTTTTCACTTCAGGATGCTGCACCAGCATTGAGTTGGCGGCGTCGAACGCTCCTGGGATATCGTTGGATTTGGTCGGTACCCGGTAAATCTGCTTTTCCGGGAAACCGGCGGCTTTCAACGCGGCAATAGAACCGCCGGTGCGGCGACGGGCCGTGTCCAGTTCATCGGCGGTAATGGCCATCACCGCGGTATCCGGCAGCTTCCAGCCGCGCTTGTTCAGCTCTTTCCACAGCTCTTCCCCCTGGCGTTCGCCGATTTTGGTGGCGGCCATCATCACCAGCGGCACGCTGTCCATAGGCTTGCCTTTGGCGGTAACGAACTGGTCGTCCACCGCGATCACTTTCAGATTGTAACTGCGCGCCTTGGCGACGATCGCCGAGCCCAATTTCGGATCCGGCGTGCAGATGACAAACCCTTTGGCCCCGCTGGCCGCCAGGCTGTCGATGGCGTTCAGGGTCTTCTCGCCGTCCGGCACCGCGATTTTAATCACCTCAAAACCGAGATCCTTACCGGCCTTATCAGCAAATTTCCATTCGGTCTGGAACCAGGGTTCTTCCGGCTGCTTGACCAAAAAACCCAGCTTCATGGTCTCGGCGATAGCCGAATGTGACATAACGGCCGCCAGCCCCAATGTCGCCAGCGCCTTAGTGAATTTATGCATGATGCTCTCCGCTATTTTGTTCTCTGTGGCGACGAAACCCGCTCGCGGTGAAAACGTTATCATTAGAGTAATGGCTGTAGCTGTAGCGCTTATCTCGCGGCATTGCCTTACAGCCGGGGTTAGACGGCTTAAGTTTTAGCGGGTATTTGTTGCTAAAATGTAGAGCGCTATCACATCCGTGGAATACAGCAGATATGTGCATATATTTAGCGAATTTCGCCAAGCGTTAACTTATGACAGCCGTCACAAAACCACTGTGGGAAGCAGAAAAGTGCATACTTCCAGCCAATGGCTCCTCACCTGCCCAGCGCTTCGGCTCCTATGGTTGTCACAGCGTATTAACACATCAGGAGTCAACATCATGACGGCAGGTGCTATTGCCCTGGGATTGGACTTCGGCAGCGACTCGGTGCGGGCGTTGGCGGTCGACTGCCAAAACGGTGCGGAGCTGGATACCGAAGTGGTTTATTACCCTCGCTGGCAGCGCGGTGAGTTTTGCAATGCGTCGGAGAATCGCTTTCGTCATCATCCGCTCGACTATATTGAAGCCATGGAACAGGCGATGGTCAGTCTGGTGCAGCGCATGACCCCGGCGCAACGGCTGCAGGTCGTAGGTATCGGCGTCGACTCGACCGGCTCCACCCCTGCGCCGATCGACCAGCAGGGCCAGGTGTTGGCGCTGCGGCCAGAATTTGCCGACAACCCGAACGCCATGTTTGTGCTGTGGAAAGATCACACGGCTCTTGAAGAAGCGGATGCCATCAATCGGCTCTGCCGTAGCGGCGAATTCCCCGATTATTCCCGCTATATCGGCGGCGTGTACTCTTCCGAATGGTTCTGGGCCAAAATTCTGCACGTCACGCGACGGGACGCCGAGGTACGTCAGGCGACGGCTTCCTGGATAGAGCTGTGCGATTGGGTGCCGGCGTTACTGTCCGGGACCACCGCCCCACAGCGGTTGAAACGCGGGCGTTGTAGCGTAGGCCACAAAACCTTGTGGCACCCCGACTGGGGCGGCCTGCCGCCAAAACCCTTTTTTGCCGCACTCGATCCCTTGCTGGTTGAGCATTTGCCCTACCCGCTGTTTGACGACTGCCACACCGCCGAGCTGCCGGTCGGCACACTGAGTGCCGAATGGGCCGCACGCCTCGGATTGCCAACCACGGTGGTGCTGTCAGGTGGCGCCTTCGACTGCCATATGGGCGCAGTCGGGGCCGGAGCCCAGCCTTATACCCTGGTGAAGGTGATTGGCACCTCTACCTGCGACATCCTGATCGCCGATCGCCAGCGGGTGGACGGGCGCGCCATCGAGGGCATTTGCGGCCAGGTTGACGGCAGCGTGGTGCCGGGATTAATCGGTATGGAAGCAGGACAGTCCGCCTTTGGCGATATGTACGCCTGGTTCGGTCGCCTGCTGAGCTGGCCGCTGCGCGAAGCGGCAAAAAGCCAACCGCAGCTGCAGCCCCAATTGCAACAGATAGAAGCCGGCATGCTGGCCGCGCTGACCGAGGCCTGGGCCGAAAAACCGTCACTGGATCATCTGCCGGTGGTGCTGGACTGGTTTAACGGCCGCCGCACGCCCTATGCCAATCAACGTCTGAAAGGCGTGATCGCCGATCTGAACCTCGGCACCGATGCGCCGACGCTGTTCGGTGGCTTTATCGCCGCTACCGCCTTCGGTGCCCGCGCCATCATGGAGTGTTTTGAGCAGCAGTCTATTCCGGTGGACAACGTACTGGCGCTGGGGGGGATTGCGCGTAAATCACCGGCGATCATGCAGGTCTGCGCCGACGTGATGAACCGACCGCTGCAGATCGTGGCTTCAGACCAATGTTGCGCGCTGGGCGCGGCTATCTTCGCCGCGGTGGCGGCCGGTCATTTCCGCAGCGTGCCCGAAGCGCAACGCCACATGGCCTGCGGCATCGAACGCACTCTCCAGCCGGATCCGCAGCGCGTCGCCCGCTACCAACAGCTTTATCAACGCTATCAGCAATGGTGCCAGGCCGCCGAGCCACGCTATGCCCCTAACGCCGGTTCAGCCTGCTGAACCCCCATTTCGACATGACAATTCAGGAGTCTCCATGGACGCATTCAAGCAGCGCGAAGTCTGGTTCGCCATCGGCAGCCAGCACCTGTACGGCCCGCACACCCTGCAACAGGTCAAGGCACACGCCGAGCAGGTGGTGGAAAATCTCAACCGTGAGGCCGGATTGCCGGTAAAACTGGTGCTGAAACCGCTGGTGACCACGCCGGATGAAATCACCGCCCTGTGCCGCGACGCCAACTATCAGCCACAGTGCATCGGCATCATGGCCTGGCTGCACACCTTTTCGCCGGCCAAAATGTGGATCGCCGGACTGTCGATCCTCCACAAGCCGCTGTTGCAATTCCATACCCAGTTCAACGCTCAGATCCCGTGGGACAGCATGGACATGGACTTTATGAACCTCAATCAGACCGCACACGGTGGCCGCGAATTTGGCTTTATTGGCGCCCGTATGCGCCAGCAGCACAGCGTGATAGCCGGCCATTGGCAAGACCCGGAAGCGCACCGGCGCATTGCTCAGTGGATGCGTGCAGCCAACGCCAAACAGGCCAGCCAGCAGTTGAAGGTGGCCCGCTTCGGCGACAACATGCGTGAGGTCGCCGTGACCGAGGGTGACAAAGTCGGGGCGCAGATCCAATTCGGCTATTCGGTGAATGCCTATGGCATCGGTGATTTGGTCAGCGTGATCAATGAGGTCAGCCGTGGCGATGTGGATACGCTGATTGAAGAATACGAAACCCGCTACGTCTTGAGCGATGCGGCGCAAATCAACGGGGAAAAGCGTGAAAACCTGCTCGACGCGGCGCGAATCGAATTAGGCATGAAGCGCTTCCTCGAACAGGGTAACTTCCAGGCCTTCACCACCAATTTTGAAGACTTGCATGGCATGAAGCAGTTACCGGGGCTGGCGGTACAACGCCTGATGCAGCAGGGTTACGGCTTCGGCGGCGAAGGCGACTGGAAAACCGCCGCGCTGTTGCGCATCCTGAAAGTGATGGCGCAGGGACTGGAAGGCGGTACCTCATTCATGGAGGATTACACCTACCATTTCCAATCCGGCAACGATTTGGTGGTCGGTTCGCACATGCTGGAGGTTTGCCCATCGATCGCCAAAGAACAAAAACCGCTGTTGGATATACAACCGCTGGGTATCGGCGGCAAGGCGGATCCGGCACGGCTGATTTTCTCCACCCCGGCCGGTGCGGCGATCAATGCCAGCCTGATCGACCTGGGCGACCGATTCCGCCTGCTGGTCAATCAGGTGGACACCGTGGAACAACCGCATCCGTTGCCCAAACTGCCGGTTGCGCGCGCCATCTGGCGGGCTCAGCCAACGCTTGCCACCGCCGCCGAAGCCTGGATCCTGGCGGGTGGTGCACACCATACCGTGTTCTCACAGGCGTTGGATGCCGACCTGCTGCGACTTTACGCCGAGATGCATAACATCGAGTTTGTGACGATCGACCACAATACCAGCCTGCCGGCGTTCAAAAATGAGCTGCGCTGGAACGAAGCCTACTATCAGCTTAATCGCCGTTAATCGGCCTGCTACCGGCGGCTTATCATGCCGTCGGTAGCCAAACGTGCTGCACCGGCCTCCTGGCGCCGACCATCCGCTTGATATTGATGACGAAGCCCGCATTACCCGCTAAGCTATGCGGCTGTCACATTGAATCATGTCTTACCCAGGAAGCCGTTTATGTCTCAAGCTGATTACAACCGTATTGGCGGTTGGTTGCTGGCCCCGATGTCCTATCTGATCGTCACCCTGCTTAGCGCCAGCCTGATGCTGCTTCTGTATGCCATGGCGATTTTCATGCCGGAATCGCGCGAATACCTGCTGACCAACGCTCAGGCGTTTAGCCTACAGTGGTATTTTTCAGTGCTGACCACGATGGCAATGTGGTGCTTTACGCTGTGGCTGCTGTGGCTGTTCTGCCATCGTTCGCAACGCTTCCCCAAGTTTTTCCTGCTGTGGTTGCTGATTACCGTGCTGCTGGCGGTGAAAGCCTTTGCCTTTGCGCCGGTGCCGGATGAGTTGGCCGTACGCAGTCTGGGTTGGCCCCTGCTGATGGCGGCATTGTTAGTGCCTTATATGAAACGTTCCAAGCGGGTCAAAGGGACCTTTACCGAACGCTAGGCGCGTTGTGGCACGTTTTGTGCGTATGATTGTGTAAATTTTCGCCAAAAAAGGGCGAAAATAGCAATAACCTTGCTATCACTGTGTTGTGGTCAGGCCGCCAATTCCCGATAATAAGCGGCTTTTATTTTTTTAGGCATCGCAATGACCGAATACCTGCTCCTGTTTGTCGGCACCGTACTGGTGAACAACTTCGTCCTGGTGAAGTTCCTCGGCCTGTGCCCGTTCCTCGGCGTTTCCAAGAAACTGGAAAGCGCCATCGGCATGGGCATGGCTACTACCTTTGTCATGACGCTGGCCTCCGTCAGCGCCTGGGTGATCAACACCTTTATCCTGGTTCCGTTGGATCTGGTGTATCTGCGCACCCTGTCATTTATTTTGGTGATCGCCGTCGTGGTGCAGTTTACCGAGATGGTGGTACGCAAAACCAGCCCGGCACTGTATCGCTTGCTGGGCATCTTCCTGCCGCTGATCACCACCAACTGCGCGGTGCTTGGCGTTGCGTTGCTTAACGTTAACCTCGGCTACAACTTCCTGCAGTCTGCGGTTTATGGCTTCAGCGCCGCCGCCGGCTTCTCGCTGGTGATGGTGCTGTTCGCCGCGATCCGTGAGCGTCTGGCGGTTGCCGACGTGCCTGCGCCATTTCGTGGTTCTTCCATCGCGTTGATCACTGCCGGGTTGATGTCTCTGGCCTTTATGGGCTTTACCGGGCTGGTGAAATTCTAATGACCGCGTTATGGATTGCGATTGCTGCGCTCAGCGCCCTCGGCCTGTTGTTCGGGCTGGTGCTGGGCTTCGCCGCGCGCCGCTTTGAAGTGGAAGAAGATCCGGTGGCCGAGCAGGTCGATGAGATCCTGCCGCAGAGCCAATGCGGCCAGTGCGGTTACCCCGGTTGCCGCCCTTACGCCGAGGCGGTGGCCAACGGTGAGATGATCAACAAATGCGCCCCCGGCGGCGAGCAAGTGATGCTGAAATTGGCCGAACTGCTCAACGTCGAGCCGCAGCCGCTGGGCAGCGAAGCCGCCGCCGAGCCGGTGCGTCAGGTCGCTTATATCGATGAAGCCAACTGCATCGGCTGCACCAAGTGCATTCAGGCCTGTCCGGTGGACGCGATAGTGGGTGCCACGCGCGCCATGCACACCGTGATTACCGATCTTTGTACCGGCTGCGACCTGTGCGTCGCGCCGTGCCCTACCGATTGTATTGAAATGAAACCGGTCGCCACCACTACCGCCAACTGGAAGTGGGATATGAAGACGATCCCGGTGCAAGTGATCCACGTGGAGCAACATGCTTAATTTGTTCGCCGCCTTCAAAAAAGACCGGATTTGGGATTTCGACGGCGGGATCCATCCCCCGGAAATGAAAACCCAATCCAGCGGCGTACCGCTGCGTACCGCCCCGCTGCCCGACACCTTTGTCATCCCCTTGCAACAGCATTTGGGACCGGAAGGCGAATTGTGCGTCAACGTCGGCGAGCACGTGCTGAAAGGCCAGCCGCTGACCGTCGGCCGTGGCCGTACCGTACCGGTGCATGCGCCGACCTCCGGTACCATCAGTGCCATCAAACCGCATATCACCGCTCACCCTTCAGGGCTGGCAGAGCTGTGCGTAATTATTCAGCCGGATGGCGAAGACCGTTGGTGCGAACGCGCACCGGTGGCGGATTACCGTCAACTGCCTACCGGCGAACTGATCCAGCGGATTCATCAGGCCGGCATCGCCGGGTTGGGTGGCGCAGGTTTCCCTACCGCCAGCAAGCTGCAGGGTGGCATGAACGGGGTAGAAACCCTGATCCTCAATGCCGCGGAATGCGAGCCTTACATCACCGCCGATGACCGTTTGATGCAGGAGCATGCCGACCAAGTGATCGAAGGCACGCAGATCCTGCGCCACCTGCTGCAGCCGAAAGTGACGCTGATCGGCATCGAGGACAATAAGCCCGAAGCGATCGAAGCGTTAAAACTGGCGTTGCGCGATCAACCGGGCATCTCGCTGCGGGTGATCCCAACCAAATATCCTTCCGGCGGCGCCAAACAGCTCACCAAGATCCTGATCGGCAAGGAAGTGCCGCACGGCAAACACTCCTCCGCTATCGGCGTGCTGATGCAAAACGTCGGGACTGCCTTTGCCATTAAGCGCGCCATTGTCGACGGCGAACCCTTGATCGAACGCGTGGTCACCCTTACCGGTGAAGCGCTCAGCCAACCGGGTAATCTGTGGGCGCGCATCGGCACCCCGGTGCAGCACCTGCTGAACTTTGCCGGTTTCCAGCCGCAGGCCCAACAAATGGTGGTCATGGGCGGTCCGCTGATGGGCTTCACCCTGCCCGCGCTGAACGTGCCGATCGTTAAGATCAGCAACTGTATTCTGGCCCCTTCCGTCAGTGAAATGGCGCCGCAAGAACCTGAACAGTCCTGTATTCGCTGCGGTTTATGCGTTGATGCCTGCCCGGCGGGCCTGTTGCCACAGCAGCTTTACTGGTTCAGCCGTGGCGAAGAACACGAAAAAGCCCGCAAGCATAACCTGTTCGACTGCATTGAGTGCGGTGCTTGCGCCTTTGTATGCCCCAGCAATATTCCGCTGGTGCAGTACTACCGCCAGGAAAAGGCCGAAATCAAAGCCATTGATCAGGAAGCCGCGCGCACCGCCGAAGCCAAGGCCCGTTACGAAGCCAAATTGGCCCGTCTGGAACGTGAAAAACTGGCGCGCGAAGAGCGTCACAAGAAAGCGGCCGTCAAATTGACCGACGGCGATCAGGATGCGGTACAAGCCGCCCTTGCCCGCGTGCGCAGTAAAAATGCCGCGCCGGCAACCGGAACCATCAGCGGCGAGGCACCGGACAATAGCGAGATGATCGCCGCCCGCGAAGCCCGCAAAGCGCAGGCGCGTGAACGTCGTGCTCAGCAAGACGCGGCTGCCACCCCAGCGACGTCTCCGGCTGTAGAGGACGAAGATCCGCGTAAGGCTGCAGTTGCTGCTGCGTTAGCCCGGGTTAAAGCCAAGAAAGAAGCTCAGCAAGTCGACGCAGTTGAAACGCCTGCTGAACCGGTAGCTGTGGCACAGGAAGAAGATCCGCGCAAGGCAGCCGTGGCCGCTGCATTGGCACGGGTTAAAGCCAAGAAAGCTGCGCAGCAGGCCGATAGCGTTGAGTCGCCGACGGAGCCAGCCACTGCCGTGCAGGAAGAAGATCCGCGCAAGGCAGCCGTGGCTGCTGCATTGGCACGGGTCAAAGCCAAGAAAGCTGCGCAGCAGGCCGAAACCGTTGAATCGCCGACGGAACCAGCAGCTGCCGTGCAGGAAGAAGATCCACGCCAGGCGGCGGTTGCTGCAGCCATCGCTCGCGCTAAAGCCAAGAAAGCCGCGCAGCAGGCCGAAACCGTTGAATCGCCGACGGAACCGGTAACTGCCGTACCGGAAGAAGATCCACGCAAGGCGGCGGTTGCGGCGGCTATTGCACGTGCTAAAGCCAAGAAAGCCGCGCAGCAGGCCGAAACTGTTGAATCGCCGGCAGAACCGGTAGCTGCCGTACAGGAAGAAGATCCGCGCAAGGCGGCGGTTGCGGCGGCTATTGCACGCGTCAAAGCTAAAAAGGCCGAGCAAAACCTGGCGACGGCGGAAAACGATAAAGAGTAGCAGAAGCGGCGCCTTGCAAAACGCAAGGCGGCCCTGGCTGTTTCACTCAATAATGCGTGAGCGCCGCTGGCGACCACTTGAGCACGCAGCAAGGCGTGAGATATGAGGGTTAGTGGACCAAACAGGCGGTTCGTAATACAGGGCGCGTTCCAATGGTCCCAGCCCTTGGAGTCACGCCCTAATCAATAGAAATCAGATAGGTATAATCAACGTCAATCTGGCGCATCTTCGAATCCTGATTCCGCTCCTTGGTTTGAATTATTTCCATCTCCACGCTCCCTTTCACTTCATTACGCAGCCCCGGCATCACGTGGGTGATCAGATAGGCAAAGAACTGCGAACACTCTTTCGCAGAGCCCAGATGGTTAATAGAAATATATTCACGCCCGGCGATCGGGATAGTGTCGATCTGGTAGCCCGACAAAATATCCTGTTTGTTCTCAGGATCCACTGCCATGATGTGGGTGGCCGAATACGCGTCATCATCTCGATTTCGCACGGAATGAATGCTGTAAACCCGATGACAATCCACACTCAGCCCACGGAAGAAATCGGTGAAGATTTCGTCCTTCATCGCCATACAAGACGAATGTTCGATCTCCGCTTCCGAGGCAAAATCCAACTGGCGCGAAAAACCCACCAGCTGCATATCCGGCAACGTCAGGCGTTTCACTTCTGGGTAATAATCAGCTGCGAAATTGGCATCGAAACTAAAGCGCGGCATCAGGTTTTTCACATCCCACGTGTCCATCGAACGATAACGATTGGGCGTGGTGTCGAAACGCTGTTTGAACATGCGGGTAAAGGTTTGTTGAGAATCAAAGCCCAGTTCGTCTGAAATATCGATGATAGAACGGTGGGTGATACGTAACGCCACCGCTGCACGCGTCAGAATACGTGAGCGGATATAGGTGGCGAGCTGAATGCCGGTGATGCGTTTAAACTTGCGTTGCAGATGCCACTTGGAATAGCCGGAAATACGCGCGACTTCGTCCAGATTAGGCCGTTTCTCCAGATGTATCTCAACCCACTCAATCAGTTCTTCAATAAAAAATACATCTTCATTTGTCATTAATGTACATTCACTAACTTAATAATACACGGGATAATAACCCACATAGATTATGCAAAAGTTGTTATTTTGTGCGAAAAAAAGCCCCTAAAATACCCTGCAAATCCAGTGGTTATCGCCTGTTGTCGGCCAGTGATGCCGACGATTTTTGTTTTGACTGACCAAACTACCCCGCTTTTCTCGGCAAAAAAAATCTAATCGCGCCATTAGAAATTTCCCGCTCGCGTACACCCCGTGCTAAAAGCCGAATACCCGCACAATTAAGACGTATTACCCTCGCAGTGATTCAGGTAGAATGCAGCGCTATAATTTTTCCTGCGGCTCCTCTGAGAGGCGCGTTGAAACTGCCGATGCACGGCAAAGATAGGTGTAGTTATTCTATGAAGTTCAGGCCGGTACAACAAACAGCCGCCAAAGGCTTGCACATCGCCAGTTCTCCTTTCACCCATAACCAGCAAAGCACCAGCCGTATTATGCTGTGGGTCATGCTGGCTTGTATTCCCGGTGTCGCGGCGCAGGTGTGGTTCTTTGGCTACGGTACTCTGATTCAAACCGCCCTGGCGATGCTGGTCGCCCCGCTGGCGGAAGGCGCTATCCTCGCCTTGCGCAAGCTGCCGGTTCGCACGCGTCTGGCAGATAATTCTGCCCTGCTGACCGCCTTGCTGTTGGGCATCAGCCTGCCGCCACTGGCCCCCTGGTGGATGATTGTCATCGGCACTTTCTTTGCCATCGTCATCGCCAAGCAGCTGTACGGCGGCCTCGGGCAAAACCCGTTCAACCCGGCGATGGTCGGCTATGTGGTGCTGCTGATCGCCTTCCCGGTACAAATGACCAGTTGGCTGCCGCCGGATGAACTGCGAGCCACCGCGCTTTCATTCCAGGATACCCTGCTGGCGATCTTCAGCGGCCATACCGCGCAGGGCGCCACCATTCACGAATTGCAGATGGGGATTGACGGCATCAGCCAGGCCACCCCGCTGGACGGTTTCAAAACCGGGTTGCGCAGTGGCCATAGCGTCGAACAAGTGTTGCAACAGTCGCTGTTTGGTGGCGCTCTGGCCGGTATCGGTTGGCAATGGGTCAACCTCGGTTTCCTGGCCGGCGGGCTGTTTATGCTGGCTCGCCGCCTGATCCACTGGCAGATCCCGTTCAGCATGCTGGCAGCTATCGCCGTGTGCTCTGGACTGGCCTGGTGGCTTGACCCGCTGCAGCAGGCATCGCCGCTGATCCACCTGTTCTCCGGGGCCAGCATGTTGGGGGCGTTCTTTATTGCTACCGACCCGGTCAGCGCTTCCACCACGCCAAAAGGCCGCCTGATTTATGGCGCATTGATTGGCGTGCTGGTGTGGCTTATCCGTGTTTATGGCGGCTACCCTGACGGCGTTGCCTTCGCCGTTCTGCTGGCCAACATTACCGTACCGCTCATCGACCACTACACGCAGCCACGCGTGTACGGCCATCGCTAAGGAGCCATGATGCTGAATTCAATGAGAAAGCATGGCACTACGCTGGCGGTGTTTGCCGCAGTGACTACCGGTCTGACCGCGGTGGTGCATAGCCTGACGCAAAAAACCATCGCCCACCAGGCGGCATTGCAGCAAAAAGCCCTGCTTGACCAAGTGGTGCCCCCGGAACACTACGACAACGACATGCAGACCGAGTGCTTCCTGGTAAGCGATCCGGCGCTGGGCAACGGTGCCCCTCACCGCCTGTATCTGGCGCGTAAAAACGGTCAACCTACGGCAGCCGCGGTAGAAACCACCGCACCGGACGGCTATTCCGGCGCCATTCAGCTGCTGGTCGGCGCTGATTTCAGCGGCACCGTGCTGGGTACCCGCGTGGTCGAACACCATGAAACGCCTGGATTGGGCGATAAAATTGAGCTGCGTATCTCGAACTGGATTTCGTTCTTCAGCGGCAAGAAAATTGAAGGCCCGGACGATAAACGCTGGGCGGTGAAGAAAGACGGCGGTATGTTCGATCAATTCACCGGCGCCACCATCACACCGCGCGCGGTGGTCAACGCCGTTCGGCGCACGGCATTGTATATGGAAACGCTGCCGCCTAAACTTGATAGCTTACCTGTGTGTGGAGCCAGCGAATGAGTGAAGCCAAAGATCTGATTGTCCAGGGGTTGTGGAAGAACAACTCCGCACTGGTACAGCTGCTGGGGATGTGCCCGCTGCTGGCAGTGACGTCCACCGTGACCAACGCCCTCGGGCTTGGGCTGGCGACCACCCTGGTATTGACGCTGACCAACGGCTCCATTTCCGCGGTGCGCCGCTGGGTGCCGAATGAAGTACGTATTCCCATTTACGTCATGATCATCGCGGCGGCGGTCAGCATCGTGCAGATGTTGATCAATGCCTATGCCTTTGGCCTGTATCAATCGCTGGGGATCTTTATTCCCCTGATCGTTACCAACTGTATCGTGGTGGGCCGCGCCGAAGCGGTAGCCTCTAAAAAACCCATCGGTTTGTCGGCGCTGGACGGCCTGGCAATCGGCCTGGGCGCTACCGGCGTAATGGTGACGCTTGGCGCGATGCGCGAGTTGCTGGGCAACGGCACCCTGTTCGACGGCGCCGATATGTTGCTGGGCAGCTGGGCCAAAGTATTGCGCATCGAAGTGGTTCACTTTGACAGCCCGTTCCTGCTGGCCATGCTGCCACCGGGGGCCTTTATCGGCCTGGGCCTGCTGTTGGCGTTGAAATACCTGATTGATGAACGGATGAAAGCGCGTACGGCCAAAGCCTTGCTGGCTGAACCGACGCTGGGACAAGGACAGACAGAGAAAGCCTGATGAATAAGCAAAAACGGCTGGAAATTCTTACCCGGCTGCGCGACAACAACCCGCAGCCGACCACGGAACTGGTGTACAGCACGCCGTTTGAACTGCTGATCTCCGTACTGCTCTCCGCGCAGGCGACCGACGTCAGCGTCAATAAGGCCACCGCCAAGCTTTATCCGGTGGCCAACACCCCGGCCGCCCTGCTGGCCCTGGGCGTCGACGGCGTCAAAGACTACATCAAGACTATCGGTCTGTTTAACAGCAAAGCCGAGAACGTGATCAAAACCTGTCGCATGCTGTTAGAACTGCACGGCGGCGAGGTACCGGAAGATCGTGCCGCGCTGGAGGCCCTGCCTGGCGTTGGTCGCAAGACCGCCAACGTGGTGCTCAATACCGCCTTTGGCTGGCCGACCATTGCCGTAGATACCCACATCTTCCGCGTTTGCAATCGCACCCGTTTCGCTCCGGGCAAAAATGTCGATCTGGTTGAAGAGAAGCTGCTCAAGGTGGTGCCGGCCGAGTTCAAGGTCGACTGCCACCATTGGTTTATCCTGCACGGCCGTTATACCTGCATCGCACGTAAACCGCGCTGCGGTTCCTGCATCATTGAAGATCTTTGCGAGTTTAACGAGAAGGTTTATCCCGACGCCTGATCGCTGCCACCGGGCGCAACGCGCGCCCGTCTCTTCCTCATATCCCATTGAGCTATTTTTTATCGGAAATGTGATATCAAGCAGCAGTAACCTTGGTGTTCTCGCGGATTTCAGTAGAAAACCCAATTCCCGCTTATTTTCAAGCGAAAAATTAGTTAAAAATTGCGGTAAACCTCACGTTTTAAAGATCACATTACCGTCACAAGCGCCAGTCCCGTTTTCTTAAATTTCTATAATTTTACAAAATGCGTCATATGCACAACAATCCAATGGATTAATCACCCCACCTATTGATATGGACTAATAAAACTCCATTCAGCAGAATATATCACTGTTTAAATTCCGTATAGCTTTTAATCAAAACAAAAACTCGGCAAAGCAAATAAAGACGAACGTTAATGCTGCATAACATTTGCAACATGGTTGTTTCACTCCGCGAGCGTTATATGTAACAGGATATGACAAACGCCTTGCCTCGTTGACAAAGATAGTGAACATTAACCGCCGTCATCCCATCCTATAACAACGCAGAAGGATGCAGTCCTGCATCACCTTTTGCAATTTCTCGTCTCTCTGGGACGGGGCAGTGAAAAATCAGAGGTACCAGTGTCAACAGCAAACAACAACAGCGAACAACCTGAAAGCGTGAGTCTTAACGCCTTCAAACAACCCAAGGCGTTTTACCTGATCTTCTCTATCGAGCTGTGGGAACGTTTTGGCTATTACGGCCTGCAAGGCATCATGGCGGTTTATCTGGTCAAAATGCTTGGCCTGAGCGAAGCCGACTCGATTACCCTGTTCTCTTCCTTCAGCGCACTGGTGTACGGCTTTGTGGCCATCGGTGGCTGGCTCGGAGATAAAGTGCTGGGCTCCAAGCGCGTGATCGTGCTGGGCGCGCTGGTGCTGGCCGTCGGCTATGCCATGGTGGCCTACTCCGGCCATGAAATCTTCTGGGTGTACCTGGGTATGGCGACCATCGCCGTGGGTAGCGGCCTGTTCAAGGCTAACCCATCTTCCCTGCTGTCAACCTGCTATGAGAAAGACGATCCGCGTTTGGACGGTGCATTCACCATGTACTATATGTCCGTCAATATCGGTTCTTTCCTTTCCATGTTGGCCACACCGTGGCTGGCGGCGAAATACGGTTGGAGCGTCGCGTTCTCACTGAGCGTGGTGGGCATGCTGATCACCCTGGTCAACTTTATGGTGTGCCACAAGTGGGTTAAACAGCACGGTTCCAAGCCTGACTTCAAACCCCTGCAGGTGAAAAAGCTGCTGATGGTCCTGGTGGGCGTAGTAGCTCTGGTAGCCATTTCCAGCTGGTTGCTGCACAACCAGGTGATTGCCCGCTGGGCACTGGCGATTATCTCCATCGGTATCGTGATTGTGTTCGCCAAAGAAACCTTTGCGCTGCACGGTGCTGCGCGCCGCAAGATGATCGTCGCCTTCCTGTTGATGCTGGAAGCGGTCGTCTTCTTTGTGCTCTACAGCCAGATGCCGACCTCGCTGAACTTCTTCGCTATCCACAACGTGGAACACAGCATCCTCGGTATTGGTTTCGAACCCGAGCAATATCAGGCGCTGAACCCGTTCTGGATCATGCTGGCCAGCCCTATTCTGGCGGCGCTGTATAACAAGATGGGTGACCGTCTGCCGATGCCGCACAAGTTCGCTTTCGGTATGATCCTGTGTTCCGGTGCCTTCCTGGTGCTGCCGTGGGGTGCCAGCTTTGCCAACGAACAGGGTATCGTTTCGGTTAACTGGCTGATCCTGAGCTACGCGTTGCAGAGTATCGGCGAGCTGATGATCTCCGGTTTGGGCCTGGCTATGGTGGCGCAACTGGTACCACAACGCCTGATGGGCTTTATCATGGGTTCCTGGTTCCTGACCACCGCCGCTGCCGCGCTGATTGCCGGTAAGGTCGCCGGTCTGACCGCCGTGCCTAGCAATGTTAACGACGCGCACGCTTCGCTGGCTATCTACAGCCACGTGTTTATGCAAATCGGTATCGCTACTGCCGTGATCGCCATCCTGATGATGCTGACCGCGCCGAAGCTGTACCGCATGACGCTGGACACCGCTGAAGATACCAACAAGAAAGCACAGGCGGCCGCTGCGGCCAACTGATCGCCGGCGAGGTTTTCATCGCAATAAAAAGCCGGGGCAATCATTTGCCCCGGCTTTTTTATCTCTCGTCCTGCGAGATTCAGACCTTCGGTTTAGCGCTCAGGTTAGTCCACATGAACTCGCTGACCAACGCACCGTGGAACGCGGCCTGTTGTTTGTCTGCCGCCGCACTGTGCCCACCCTCGGTATTCTCATAGAAATAGGCCTGCTGGTAGCCCATCTGCTGCATCCGCGCCGCCATTTTACGCGCGTGCGACGGGTTGACCCGGTCATCACTGGTGGCGGTGTAAAACAGCACCGGCGGATAAGGTACATCGGCTTTGATGTTGTGATACGGCGAGAAAGTCTTGATGTACGCCCACTCTTCCGCTTTGCTCGGGTCGCCGTATTCGGCAATCCATGAAGCCCCGGCGGAAAGCTGGGTATAACGTTGCATATCCAGCAACGGCACTTCACAGACGATGCAACCGAACAGCTGCGGGTACAGCGTCAACATGTTGCCTACCAGTAAGCCGCCGTTGCTGCCGCCGCGGGCTCCCAGATGTTGTGACGATGTCACTTTTCGCGCAATCAGATCCTCCGCCACTGCGGCAAAGTCCTCATAGGCACGATGACGGTTTTGCTTAAGCGCCGCCTGGTGCCAGGCTGGACCATACTCACCACCGCCGCGAATATTGGCCACGACGTACACCCCGCCACGCTCCAGCCAGGCCGGCGCCTTGGCTCCCATGTAACCCGGCGTGAGCGACACCTCAAACCCGCCATAACCGTACAGCAGCGTAGGGTTGCTGCCGTCCAGCTTGATGTCCTTGGCCGATATTTGGAAATACGGCACCCGCGTCCCGTCTTTTGACGTAGCGAAATGCTGGCTGACCTGATAACCACTGGCGTCAAAATCCTGCGGCCCTTGCTTAAGCAGTTCCGGCTCCCCGCCGTCCAGATTGCCCATGTACAAAGAGGTCGGCTGCAGGAAGCCGCTGAGAGTCAGGAAGTAATCGTTGGTCTCTTCATCAATGCCGCCGGCGGACAGGGTGCTGATTGCCCCCGGTTTGCCCAGCGGCTTGCGCTGCCAGCCATTCTCTTGCGGCGTCAGCACTTCCAACCGGTTTACCACGTTGTCCATGATGCTGAGGATCAGGTGATCGCGCGTGGCGCTGTAGCCACTTAACGCCACCTGCGCGGTCGGGGTGAATAACACCGTAAATTCACGCTTGCCGGCCAGATAATCGTCAAAGTGGGTCGCCAATAATGCACCGGAAGGATAGCGCGTCTCCCCCACCTGCCAGTCGCTGCTCGGCTTAACCAACAGCCACTCACGGTGGGTGCTGAACTCGGCGTCGGCGGGAATATCAATTTTGATTTTCTGATCTTGTGCGGTCAGCAGATAGGTTTCGCGGCGATAGAAATCCAGGCTGCGGCCCACGTAGTTTCGCTCAAAGCCTGGCGTATGGTCATGATAGGCATACACCACCATATCCTGCGGTTGCGCTTCATACAGCGTTTGAGCCGCGCTCAACGGCGTGCCGCGCCGCCAGCGTTTGGCAATGCGCGCATAACCTGATTGAGTCATGGATCCCGCGCCAAAATCCGTGGCGACAAACAGCGTATCCTTATCAATCCACGAGGCCTGACTTTTCGCCACCGGCAGCACAAAGCCGTCTTTAACAAACTGCTTGGTCACCAGATCGAATTCACGGATTTCGGTGGCGTCACCGCCATCCGGCGACAGCTCCAGCAGGCAATAGCGGTATTCGGGAGCCAGCGACTGCGAGCCATGGAACACCCAATCTTTGCCTTCGGCCTTGCCCAACGCGTCAATATCCAGCACCGTTTCCCAGTCCGGTTGATCCTTGCGATATTCCTGCAAGGTGGTCCGTCGCCACAGGCCGCGTGGATTGGCTTGATCCTGCCAAAAGTTGTAATAGTACTCACCCCGCTTGGTGACCCACGGAATTTGGCTCTCTTTATTCAGAATGGCCAGCACCTGCTTTTCCACCTGACGAAAACCTTCACCCTGGGCAAAACGCGCGGTGGTGCGTTGGTTTTCCTGCTTGATCCATGCCTGTGCAGCTTTGCCCTGCAGCTCTTCCAGCCACAAGAATTGGTCGGCGGCGCTGGTGCCCCCGTCTGCCGCCATCGCCAGGCGGATACTGTTGGGTAATGAAGTCATCGCGAATACGGCTCCTGCGGTTTGTGCGCTGAGTTTAATAAACTGGCGTCGGTTGGTGACTGGCAAGTTCAATCTCCCTTTGAAAGTTAATAAGACTCATTTTCAACAAGGTAGGCGTTTGGCGGCGCAGAGTCAAAGCCTGCGCCCACGCCGTTGAATCAAAATTTAGGGTAATGGATCAGATCGTGAATGCGTACCGTCTGTTGGCTGGCATTGCGGTAAGCATGTGGCCGATCGGCCTGAAAGCGCATCGCCTCGCAGCTGCTCAGGTGATACCACTGCCCGTCGACGGCCAGCTCCAGCTCGCCGCTGATGACAATCACATGCTCGATCACCCCCGGCTCATGTGCAGAAGACTCGCTGAGCGCCCCTGGAGCCAGATCGATGACAAACATGTCGAACCCCAGTTGGCGATCGAAGGGAAACAACGGGACGACACGCATATCGGCGTTGTATTGATTAAACACTGGCGCATCGCCATAGCGGTGCAGCGTGGCCTGCTGTTGCAGCGGTGAGATCTCGAGAAACGCAGAGAATGCCACGTTAAACCCGGTCGCAATTTTCCACAGCGTTGCCACCGTTGGGCTGGATTCTCCGCGTTCGATCTGCCCCAGCATGGCCTTGCTGACGCCGGTATTTTCCGCCGCCTGATTCAGGCTCCAACCGCGCTGCACGCGCAAAGAACGAAGCGTTTGTGCCAGATGACCGGACAATTCCTGCATGTTTTTCTCCCTTGCTTTTCGGCTGATTATAGCCCCTTGTACGTTATAACGCACGGTGCTATGCTGCCGCTTCACTGTGCGTTATAACGCACGACCGTTGCCGGAGTCAGCCATGCGCCCAGCCCTCTCTTTGCGTCATCTGTCCCTGCCCGCCGTGATGGCCGGGTTCGTTGCGGTATTGGTCGGTTACACCAGTTCTGCCGCCATTATCTTTCAGGCGGCCGCGGCCGCCGGTGCGACACCAATGCAGATTGGCGGCTGGCTGACCATGTTGGGGCTGGGGATGGGCATCACCTCCCTGGGACTGTCCCTGTATTACCGCACGCCGATCCTGACCGCCTGGTCGACGCCCGGCGCCGCGCTGCTGGTCACCAGTCTGCCAGGAACCCCACTCAACGAAGCGATTGGCGTTTTCATCTTTGCCTCCGGGCTGATCCTGCTGTGCGGCGTGACCGGGCTGTTTGCCCGGTTGATGGATTACATCCCTCAGGCAATTTCGGCGGCGATGCTGGCGGGGATCCTGCTGCGTTTTGGCCTGGATGCCTTCGCTTCGCTACAGGTGAATTTCGTACTCAGTGCCGGGATGGGGCTGGTGTACTTGATAACTCGCCGTTATCTGGCCCGCTACGCGATTGTCCTGACCTTGTTGACCGGTCTGCTGATTGCAGCGCTGCAGGGTAATATCCATCTTGCGCAGCAACCGTTGGCGTTCGCCATGCCGGAGTTTATTGCGCCACACTTTAGTGCGTCTACGCTGTTAGGGATTGGTGTGCCTTTCTTCGTGGTCACTATGGCGTCACAAAATGCCCCCGGCATCGCCACCCTCAAGGCCGCCGGCTACAGCGTCCCCACCTCGCCGTTGATTAGCTGGACGGCGCTGACCGCACTGTTGCTGGCGCCGTTCGGCGGGTTTTCGGTTTGTATCGCCGCTATTACCGCCGCGATCTGCATGGGGCCTGACGTGCATCCGAATCCGCAGCGCCGCTATATGGCCGCCGCTGCCGCCGGGGTATTTTACCTGCTGGCCGGTGCCTTCGGCGGCGTTATCGGCATGTTGTTCAGCGCATTGCCCGCCGCCTTGATCCACACCATTGCCGGGCTGGCGCTGCTGGGCACCATTGCCGGGAGTCTGCAACGCGCATTGCAAGATGAAAAGCAACGTGATGCCGCGCTGATCGCTTTCCTGATCACCGCATCCGGCGTGACGCTGCTCGGCGTCGGCTCGGCATTTTGGGGGATTATTGGGGGGGCCATCGCTCATATCATCCTTTCACTGCCACACCGCGCGAACCGCAGCGAGAATTAAGTCCGCAGGTTGAAAGGTGCTTTAGTCCCTCCGTCAATGTTCCCCCTTTAGCGATCTTCTGCTTAACTGATGGGGAACCATGGACGGTTTTTCTACTGCCATCGTCAATCACTAAGTGACATTGTCACGAGGATGTTTATGAATGAGCATGCCACGCTGTTAGCCCAGCGTCTGATCCGTAATTTCGACCAGGTCGAGAAATCACACGACAGCCGTCCACCGCTGTATGACAGCATTGGCGCCCGTTTGGGCACCGGTACCGCAGCCAAAAAACTGGGGGCTTCTATCGACGTGGTAGCTCCGGGCATGCGTTCATGCCCTTATCACTTCCACTATGCGCAGGAGGAGATGTTCATCGTGCTGGAGGGGATCGGCACCTTACGGGTTGCCGGGGAGCGGCTGCCGATCAAAAGCGGGGACGTTATTTTCATTCCGCCGGGCCCGGAATACCCGCATCAGATCATCAACACGTCGGATGCGCCGCTAAAATATCTGTCTGTCAGCACCCGCGAGCAGCCCGAACTGGTGGAATATCCTGACTCAGGCAAATTTCAGGCGATGGCCGTGGACCAAAATGGTGAAACGGTACGCTATTTACAGCGCCCTTCAGCGTCGCTCGATTATTGGCAGGATGAACCCTGAATCCCCTTCCGGTAACGACAGGCCCAGTGCGAGCGCCGCCTGCTCGGCGACACGGAAATCGATATCCGCCGCTTCGCCGTCCTCCATGAACCAGGCGGCGGACAGCCCTGCCCAGGCAAGGATCCACTGCAGCAGACGCTGGCGCTCCAGCCCGGCCAGTTGACAGATCTGCACGACTCGCCGCTGAAAAATGTCTGGGTCAGTAGCAATACCGTAGTTGGGGTTGCAGAAGATGTTGGCGTAGTCGAAGGCGCGTTCGCCATAAAGGCGTTTAGGGTCGATCACCAGCCAGCCACGCTCACCGAAATCCAGCACGTTGTCATGGTGTATATCTCCGTGCAACACGGTCTGTTCACGCGGGCTGGTCAGCAATTCTGCGGCCACCCTGGCGCTGAGGCGCAGCATGCCACCGTGTGCCTGCGCCGCCGGCCACAGTGAGTTAAACCATTGGTGCAAAGGAATGAGTTCCGGTAAGGGTTCGGCACGTGGTGCATGCAGGCGGGCAACAACCTGGCAAAGAATTTCCGTCGCCTGACGATCGTCGCCATCGCGCACCATTTGCGGCAACGAGCGGCTGCCTTGCGCACGCTCCAGCAAGATCCCATCCTCATGCCAGGCTAGCACCCGCGCAGCACCTTCGCCCTGCCACCAGCACATCAATAAACCGCCGAACTTTTCTTCCTGTTCGCGGGCTATTTTCAACATGGCGGCGGCCCCCTGATAGCGAACGGGCATCAGCAGGCTGCTGTGAGTTTCAAACGCCTGGCCGTCGGGCTGTAGCTGCCAGCGTTGCATGTAAGGTATTAAGGCCGAATTCATTACCCTGAAACGTCCTTCACAGTTATAAATGAATGGTAGTGATATTATTTAAAATCAATATATCGCAGCGTACTTCCGATGTTCATCGCACTATCCTAACCAAGTTTGTTTACTTTTTTAATTTATCTCTCGGGGTTTTTACCATGACATCATTAAAGCGCATTAATTATCCGCATCTGCCTACGCCGGGGGGGCCCTATGTCCATGCCGTACGCCACGGGGATACGCTGTATGTTTCCGGCCTGACGGCATTTGCCACCGAGGCTCAGGGGCAAACGACCCAGCAACAGACGCAGGCGGTTCTGGAGCAACTGGCAACCATCGCCGCCACAGAGGGCACGAACCTCAAAGCGCTGATTAAAATAACCGTGTTTCTAACCGATATCGGCGATTTGCCGGCCATCCGGCCGATACTGTTTGACTATTGCGACGGCGCGCTTCCGGCCTGCTCACTGGTCGCGGTCAGCGCCTTGTTCTCGCCACAGGTCAGCGTTGAGATCGAAGCCGTTCTGGCGCTGTGAACGTAAGGTGCCCGTAGGCATCGCGTGCGTTACCCTTTGCCGCCATTGGGACTATTCTGCTAATTTACAGCTAGGAACTTTATTACCGCCGAGACGTTAATGCAGCAAAAGCCGGTTATGCACGAAGCCAGACAGTTAAAGCGCCTCAACGCCGCCACGCGTCGGCAATCCCATATGTATAAGTGGATTGCCTTTATCGCGGCGCTTGACGCCATACTGGTATTTTTTTATGACCGGGATATGCGCAACATTACCTTTTCAGGCGCCGTTGCGCTGGTGTGCGGATATTTGTGGATCCGCGATCGCAACAAAGCGCGCGGTTATCGGCGGGAGTACGATCGCAAATTTGGCAAGCACAGCGGCCTTTAGTCCTGCATTGCTTCCAGCACTTTTGCGCTGTCGACGATTTGCACGAACTTAACGATTTTTCCCGCACGCAGCTGGTAAATATGCGCAAAGGATGCGGTGAAGGACTTTCCGGTGGCCGCGTAGGTGCCATGGTAGAACCCCTGCGCAATCACGGTTTCGCCGGCATCATAGAAGTGGTCGACATCGGCGCGATAGCCCTGCCATTCCGTCCCCAAACGCTGGTGAACATTTTTGAATATCGCCTGCGGGCCGATATAGGTGCCGGCATAAGGAAACCCCGCCGCTTCGGTCCACTCGGCATCTGGCGCCAGCGCTGCCAGCAGATTGCGGCCATTCTCTTCGGCACTGCCGCCCTCATAGGTGGCGCGTACAATTTCAAGATTCGTAGGCATGATCTTTCTCCGGTGGCGTCTGCAGGATATTCCGGCCATACCCCGCAGACACAGGTTTACACCAAGCGGAGATGACCGGAATGGCGTCATTGTAAGTTGCTTATTCCGGTATAAAAACCGCGATTGCGGCAATAGTCTGTTGCATTGTAGTAAACAATTAGAACATTGCGCTGTCATCACCGCCGCATCAAAGGGGGTTATGATTGAGGTTTTCCGCCCACAAGGAACAAAACACGTGCATTCTTCACCACTGACGCAAGCCTTACTACAGCCTTTCGCCCCCCATCAGGAACTGGCTCAGGCGTTGTTGCCACTGACGCTCGATTCCGATGATGGCTCTCATGACGTGGCACATCTGCATCGCGTGTGGAAAAACACCCGCAAAATCAGTCAACAAGAAGGTGGCAACCGTCGCATCCTGTGTGCGGCCGTGCTGTTGCATGACTGTGTGGCAGTGGAAAAAAACTCGCCACAGCGCCATCTGGCCTCGCGCATGGCGGCAGAGAAAGGCGCCCTGGTGCTCAAACAGCTGGGCTGGGAGCCGCAGGACATTGCCGAAACCGCCCATGCCATCGAGGCCCACAGCTTCTCCGCAGCCATTACCCCGGAGAGCCTGGAGGCAAAAATCATTCAGGACGCAGACCGTCTGGACGCTATCGGCATGATTGGCGTAGCGCGTTGTTTCTATATTGGTGGACGCATGCGCAGCGCGCTGTACGATGCCGCCGATCCGCTGGCGGAACAGCGCCAATATGACGACAAGCGTTTTTCCCTGGATCACTTCGAAACCAAGTTATTCAAACTGCAGGAAGGTTTCCAAACCGCCACCGGCAAGAAAATGGCGCTGGAACGTACCGAACGCATGCGGCGTTTCCTCAGCGAACTGCTGGAAGAGATGTAACGCGCCAGCGCCCTGCAAACTGGCATTTCCGTTACGGCAGCAGCATCTTCACACCGCTAATTGCTGTACACTGGATGCCAACTTCACTGACCAGGCTGCAAAAATGAAAAAACTGACGCTGAAAGACATGACGGAAAGCGAGCAACGTGAAGTAAAAACCGAGTTGGACAAGGCACGTAAAAGCCTCGGGCGCGCCTTGACCAATGGCGAGAATAACAAGATCAAGGATGAGGTGGTGGCTCGCATCACTGCCGCCCGCGAGAAAATTGAAAAAGCTACCCGGGCCGAACGCAAAGCCAATCGCGTTCAACCCACCGGGGAAACGTTCAGTTGGTCGGCTTCGATCAACGGCGCACGCCGTCCCCGCTAATCAATTTCGCCCCGCCAAGGCGGGGTTTTCCTTTTCCCTGCTTATTAGCCAAACTCATCAGCGCGGTTTAATCATGAATAACCGTGTTATCAACCTGTTGCAAATTGACAGCATCATGCAGAATATTCATTATCATCGCATTACCCCTTTTCAAGAGACCGCCATGACTCACCTCAACCACAATGACGCTGCGCAAATATCGGCATTGCCGCTTGAAGGTTTGGTGGCAGTTTACTCGAAGAAACAGACGCTCATTTGATCGGGGCGCGCTGTCCCGTCAGATGAGCTGACTGGGCGGTGTACGACTCGTTTCCCCTCTTGTTATCTCATCTGGCTTCTTATTGTTCGCATTGAAGGAAATTACTATGGCCTCATTTTCCGGTATCTGGGTTGCGCTGGTGACCCCATTTAATCACAACGCCGTTGACCTGCCCGCCACCCAACGGCTGGCCCAACACCTGATCGCCTCTGGCGTCGATGGGTTGGTGGTTTGCGGTACCACCGGTGAGGCTGCCGCGTTAAGCAAGGAAGAACAGCTGGCGGTGCTCGATGCCGTGCTGGCCGTGACGCCTGCCCATCAGGTGGTGATGGGGCTGGCCGGCAATAACCTTATCGACACATTGCAAATGCAACAGGCGATCCAGCTGCGCGACGTCGCCGGCGTGCTGATCCCCGCCCCCTACTACATTCGCCCGTCGCAATGCGGTCTGGTGGACTATTTCACCCAGTTGGCCGACGCCTCAAGCGTGCCGGTGATCCTGTACAACATTCCGCAACGCACCGGCGTGGTGATGGAGCTGACAACCCTGCGCCAGATTGCACGCCATCCGCAGGTGAAAGCCATCAAGGACTGCGGCGGTAATCCGGACACCACCATGGCGCTGATTAACGACGGTGAAATCGACGTACTGACCGGGGAAGATAACCTGATCCTGACGACGCTGTGCCTGGGCGGCACCGGGGCGATTTCTGCTTCCGCGCATATTCAGCCGCAGCGTTTTGTGCAATTGGTGCAGCAGGTCGCCGACGGCGATTTGGTTGCCGCCCGCGCTAACTTCTATGGCCTGCTGCCGATGATCCAGCAAATGTTCAGCTTCCCGAACCCAGCCCCGGTCAAAGCCGCATTGGCGCAGCAGGGTCTGATCCGTAACGAGCTGCGTTCGCCCATGCAAATCGCGCCGCAGGCATTGCAACAGCAAATTGCCGTCACCCTGGCGCAGTTGCAGCCCGAAGCCGCGTTGATAAGTTAAATTTGTCGTTTAACCCGCTGTAATTTTGGCGTTATAGAGCTAGGATCAGAAGTTAAGCATGCCTGTCACTCATCATTATCAAGGAGCTTTCGATGAAACTGTTCTATAAAGCCGGTGCCTGTTCTCTGTCTCCACACATTGTACTGCGTGAGGCGGGCCTGGATTTCACGGCGGAAAAGGTCGATCTGGCGCTGAAGAAAACGGAAAGCGGTGCCGACTATCTGACCATCAACCCGAAAGGACAAGTGCCTGCGCTGCTGTTGGATGACGGCAGTCTGCTGACCGAAGGCGTCGCGATTGTGCAATACCTGGCCGATCGCGTGCCGGATCGCGGTCTGATCCCCGCAGCGGGCACGCTGTCGCGCTACCATGCGATTGAGTGGCTTAACTATATTGCCACCGAACTGCACAAGGGTTTCAGCCCGCTGTTTAACCCGAAAACGCCTGAAGAATACAAAGCCTTCACGCGGGAAAAACTGGAGAAGCAGTTCAGCTATCTGGATTCGGTGCTGGCGAAGCAGCATTTCTTGCTGGGGAACCGGTTTAGCGTGGCAGATGCCTATTTGTTTACCGTTCTGCGCTGGGCTATCGCCATGCAGTTTGATCTCAAAAAGCACGCCAACTTATCGGCCTATTTTGATCGCGTGGCCGCACGGCCGGCAGTAGATGCCACCTTGAACGCGGAAGGATTGAAATAATTTCCTGGCCCCGGCGCGATAATCCGCCGGGGCACAGCGTCAGCTTAATTACAGCTTTACCGCTTTAAAATCACAGTCTGGCTGCACGATACGATCCTGAGCCGCCACCACCTGTAGTTCGTACTGTCCCATTGCCTGAGTTGTCAGCATCACTTCATAAACCGCCGCCGTCACGTGCTCCAGCGCCTTATCAAGCGCCTCGCCCTTAAGCAGATTAACCAGCAACAGGCCGCTGGTCAGATCGCCCACGCCTACCGGTTGGCGGCTGCCAAAATCCACCAGCGGACGACTGATGTGCCAGGCTTCATCCGCCGTAACCAACAGCATTTCGAAACAGTCCGGATGGTAACCGGCGCGGCTCAGGTGCTTGACCAGCACCACTTTCGGCCCCTTGGCAATTAGCTCACGCGCAGCGCTTACCGCTTGATCAACATTCGCGACGGTGCGCTGACTCAACAACTCCAGCTCCAGCAGGTTTGGCGCAATCATGTCGCTGCACGGCAATGCCTGCTGACAATGAAACTCCGCCACACCCGGTGCCACGATGCAGCCTTTTTCAGGGTGACCCATGACCGGATCGCAAAAATACCAGGCGTGCGGATTGGCCTGTTTGACCTGACGCACGATCTCAAGAATATGGCTACCCTGCTCCGGCGAACCGATATAACCGCTCAGCACGGCATCGCAATGCTTGAGTTGATCGATATCCGCAATACCCTGGGCAATTTCCGTCAGGTGGCTGGCCGGCATCACGCAACCGGTCCACTTGCCGTACTGGGTGTGATTGGAGAACTGGACGGTGTTCAACGACCAGACGTTAACGCCCATGCGGCGCATCGGAAATTCTGCCGCACTGTTGCCCGCGTGGCCAAACACCACATGAGACTGAATAGAAAGAATGTTTTTCATCAAAAATTTGCTCTGATGCCTCAAAAATAAAGGGGCCGCTGAGGGCCCCTTTGCTGCAATTTCGTTTACTGCCAATCTACCAGGCAGTAATGTTTTTTGCCGCGACGCAGCAGCGTATAACGACCGAACAGGCGATCGGCGTCGCTGAAGGTGTATTCGGCGTTAGACTGCTTCTCACCGTTGATGGTCACTGCATTGGAGCCAATCATGGTGCGAGCCTGGCCGCGTGAAGGTACCAGCTCGGCATTCACCAGCGCCTGTTGCAGATCGGCGTCGCCATCGAGCTTGATGGTCGGCATACCGTCCTGCGCCAACTGAGCGAAGTCAGCTTCAGTCATGTCGTGCAGCGCACCGGAGAACAGGCTCTGGGTGATGCGCTTGGCCGCAGCCAAGCCTTCCGCACCATGCACCATGCCGGTCACTTCTTCTGCCAACACATACTGGGCACGCGGTGCCTTGCCGCTGTTCTTGTCTTCTTCTTCCAGCGCGTTGATTTCGGCCAGATCCATAAAGGTGAAGAATTTCAGGAAGCGATACACGTCGGCGTCGGCGGTGTTGATCCAGAACTGGTAGAACTTGTACGGACTGGTTTTTTCAGGTGCCAACCAGACTGCGCCACCTTCGGTTTTGCCGAATTTGGTGCCGTCGGCTTTGGTGATCAAAGGCACGGTCAGGCCGAACACCTGCTGCTGATGCATGCGGCGGGTCAGATCGATACCTGAGGTGATGTTGCCCCACTGGTCGGAGCCGCCGATCTGCAGCTCAACCTGATGACGGTTGTAGAGCTCGGCGAAGTCGAAGCCCTGCAGCAGATTGTAGGAGAACTCGGTGAACGAGATACCGGAATCGTCACGGTTCAAACGCTGCTTCACCGCTTCCTTGTTGATCATCTGGTTGACGGAGAAGTGTTTGCCGATATCACGCAGGAAGGTCAGCACGTTCATGCCGCCGAACCAGTCGTAGTTGTTGGCTGCTACCGCGCTGTTGTTGCCACAGTCGAAATCCAGGAACGGAGAAACCTGTTTGCGGATTTTTTCTACCCACTCGTTCACGGTATCGGTGGTGTTCAGCTTACGTTCAGCTGCTTTGAAGCTCGGATCGCCGATAAGCCCCGTGGCGCCCCCCACCAGCGCGACCGGTTTGTGGCCGGCAAGCTGGAAACGCTTCAGGCACAACAGAGGAACCAGATGGCCCAAATGCAAGCTGTCAGCGGTCGGATCGAAACCGCAATACAGTGCAATTGGCCCTTGCGCCAGTCGCTCTGCTAACGCTTCCTCATCCGTAACCTGGGCAACGAGGCCCCGCTCTTGCAGTTGTTTAATCAAGTTGCTGCTTGCCATCAATGACTCCATGTATAAACGAATGCACCTTTGTCGGTACACGACCTTTCGCCCACTGGCGAAATATAAAATTCAGAATACCGCATAGAATAAAGCGCCGGCGACATCAGTGCCAGCGCTTAAGGGGGATTTTCGGTCTTCAGGGCGCCAGTCGGTCAATTTTCCAGTCATTCCCGTCCCGTTGGTACAGGAAACGGTCGTGCAGGCGGTTGGCACCGCCCTGCCAAAACTCGACGGAGTCGAAATTGACCCGGAATCCGCCCCAGAAACTCGGCAGCGGGACTTCACCCTGTTGGAATTTTTGCTTCAGCTCGAGGAATTTGCTTTCCAGCACCCCGCGCGCGGAAATGCGCGATGACTGCTGCGACACCCAAGCGCCGATCTGGCTGTCTTTCGGGCGACTGGCGAAGTACTTCATTACTTCTAAAGTGGAAAGCCGTTCCGCCTTACCGAGGAAAATCACCTGGCGGTCAAGCATGTGCCACGGGAACAGCAGGCTGATATGCGGGTTATTCGCCAATTGCTGTGCTTTGCGGCTGCCCAGGTTGGTGTAGAACACCAACCCTTTTTCATCCACATGCTTAAGCAAAACAATACGCTGATAGGGTTGACCATTTTCATCCACGGTTGCCACACACATGGCAGTCGGATCGGCCAAACGAGCGTCGCAGGCCTGTTTAAGCCACTTTTCGAACAGCTCCAGCGGATTGGCGGTCAGATCGTTGCGACGCAGGCCACCTCGGGTGTATTCACGGCGCAGGTCCGCAACATCAAATTCATTATTTTCAATCATTGGGTTATCAACCAACTGAAAAATCGTGATTCTATTCTGCGCCAGTGGCGTCAGGATCTCAATCGATCTGACGCCGCAACCGCCGGATCAGTTCGCCAGCGTGCAGTCGCTCATGATCACTTTGCCATTACGCTCAAGGTAGGCGTTTTGGCCCTTGGACCAGAAGGTGTATTTACCGTCGCTATATTTTGCTCCGGTCATGGCCAGCACCTGCTTGAGTTTCAACTGCTCGCCGTCCATCAGCAGGCTGACGGTGCTCTCCTTGCCGTCCAGCGCCACCGTCAGCGGCGTGGTGCCACACTGATAATGCAGGGTCTGGCTGCTTTGCGGCAGAACGTAGCTGCAACCGGCCAACGCCAGCGCACCGGCGGCAATAATGATTTTTTTCATGCTGTTGCTCCTTAGGAAAATCTGTCGATTTCTATCCTAACAGAGCTAACGGCCCCCTAAAGGCAAAACCGGATAAATCCCACCCAGCAGGGTTTCACGGCTGGCACCGGTGACCGAAGGCAGATTGCCGGGCTGGCCGGACAAGGTACGAAACGCCAGCCAGGCGAAGGCCAGCGCTTCCATATCATCGCCGCTGATGCCGAAATCGTCAGTCAGGCACACTTCGGTGCCGGGCAGTAGCGCCGACATCCGCGCCATCAGCAATGGGTTACGCGCCCCACCACCGCAGACCAACAGGCGTTCGCACCCGCCAGCCAACTGGACCTGCTCGCAGATAGTGATCGCCGTCAGTTCCGCCAACGTAGTTTGTACGTCAACCGGCTTGACTGCCGGCAGTCCCGTAAGCTGACGTTCCAGCCAAGCCGCATTGAAATACTCACGGCCGGTACTTTTCGGTGCCGGCAGCGCAAAGTAAGGATCGGCCAGCATCTGCTGCAGCAGAGGCAGGCAGACACGGCCTTCCATCGCCCAGGCGCCGTCTTTATCGTAAGGCTGCGAGCGATGGCGCCATACCCAAGCGTCCATCAGCATATTGCCCGGCCCGGTATCGAAACCGCGCACCGGCGCCCCCGGCAACAACATCGAAAGATTGGCAATGCCGCCGATGTTCAGCACCATGCGGCGTTCGACCGGATGCGCCAACAACGCCTGATGGAAGGCCGGCACAAGTGGCGCGCCCTGGCCCCCATAGGCCATATCGCGCCGCCGGAAATCCCCCACGGTAGTGATGTTCGTCAGCGCTGCAATGCGATTGTTATCGCCCAATTGCATAGAAAAACGGGCGTCGCCTTCTGGCTCGTGCCATACCGTCTGACCATGGCAACCGATGGCGGTGATGTCCTGAGCCGACACGCCGGTTTGCTTTAGCAGGCCAAGCACCGCCTCACCAAACAAGGTGCCGAGCTGCGCATCCAGTCGCCCCACTGCAGCAAGCGTGGTCTGTTGCCCCTGGCACATACCGAGAATATCCTGCTTGAGCTGAATCGGCATCGGATGGCTGTAACTGGCCTGCTGCGCCACCATTCGTCCGTCGATCGCAGCAAGCACCACGTCGACGCCATCCAGACTGGTGCCGGACATAACACCTATATAGCGGCCTGACTTCATAGCAACATCCTTTACCCTGTGCGGGGAAACAAAATTTTGACCTGATAAATAAACCAGAATTAAAACATTAACGCCATGAATTCTGTTGTCTTTTTTCACCTCTGTGAGCAACGCGCCTGTTTTTCTGCTCACTTCCCCGGTTGATAACCAGCGCTAAACGATGGCTCAACGCGCAACGGAATTTCCTGCGGCGCTGTTATAAAGCTAAACCACCGTTTATTATTGGTTGAACAGCGCAACGTTAAGCTGCATGCAGTAGCGGGTCATGGTGATGTGCGTGCGTTTGAGCCATACTTTGTCTATCATTTTCATTGAATCTGGCCTGGAAAGGTTCCCCAGGTTATGGACTACTACCAACAGGAGTTTTATATGATCAAGCGTCTTCTCGTCGTTGCTATCGCCGCAGTTACGCTGGCAGGGTGCGCCAATGAATCCATGTCCGGCGACGTTTATTCCGCTTCGCAGGCCAAACAGGTTCAAACCGTGACTTATGGCACGCTGGTTTCGGTGCGCCCAGTCAAGATCCAGGGTGGTGAAACGTCGAATACCATTGGCGCAATCGGTGGTGCCGTATTGGGTGGCTTCCTCGGTAACACCGTCGGTGGCGGTACCGGTCGCAGCCTGGCAACCGCAGCCGGCGCAGTCGCCGGTGGCGTAGCGGGTAACAGCATCGGCGAAGCCGCAGGCCGTACCTCAGGCTACGAGCTGGAAATCAAAACTGACCAGAAAGAGAACATCGTGGTGGTTCAGAAGGCGGGCGCGACCAAGTTCAGCCCAGGCCAGCGTGTTCGTATGGCTCGTACTGGCGACACCATTACCGTATCTCCGCTGTAAGCGATACAGATGGGTAAAACCGGAGGCTTTAGGCCTCCGGTTTCATTTCCGATGCTGTGAAATCTAATCGAATAAAAAGAAATTCTTATTGTTTATTTTGTAGTTCAGTGATGTTTTGCTCAAGCTTGCCAATTAAACCAACCAACAGTTGTACTTCATCAGTAGTAATGCCGCTCAGAATCTCGCCCCGCGTAGAGCTGATGACGCTGTCCACTTCCCGGATGATGGGATCGGCCGCTTCAGTCAGTTTGATACGCTTTGCACGCCGATCGTTGGCGCAGGTGTGGCGAGTAATCAACCCCTTCTCTTCCAGTTGGTCCAGAGTACGAACCAATGACGGTTGCTCAATGCCGATCGCTTTAGCCAGCTGGATCTGTGACTGCTCCGGCGGCAAACGATTGATACTGTGCAAAGTAACCCAATGCGTTTGCGTGAGCGCCAGCGGCTTGAGCCGATGATCGATGAGCGCGCGCCATACACGAACTAATCGTGCTAAATCTGAACCTAATGTTGACTCCACTTACCCCTCCTTATAATTAGCATGCTAACATACCCTCCCAGAGCTTAGACTATTTTGAGTAACTCACATTAAAAACACAAATGTATATAATGTATATTGTGGAAATAGCCACCATTTTGATCAGTTATTGTTTATTCTCTATGCAACCGCTCAACATATTCACTCACTGGGATTGTTAATGTGAATACTTCATGGCTTCATGCCTCGTCCCCGCTACCCGATTTGGTGCTGGGCGCCTCGCTTTATTTTCCGCCCCTATTTAAGGCTGTTTTGCTAGGCCTGATTTTATGGCTACTGGTACACCACCTGTTGCGAGACTGGATTTATTCCGGCGAAATTTGGCACCCTATGCTGATGGATTTGTCTATTTTCGTCATCGCCGTCAGCGGCTCCCTGTGGCTTTTAGCGAGTTGGTAACTCATGACGTATAAAACATTAAAATATTTTTCTACGGTAATCGTCTGTGCCATTGCCATCTGTGCCGGTTGGTGGTTATGGAATTACTATATGCAATCCCCCTGGACGCGCGATGGAAAGGTGCGCGCCGAACTCGTCAATATCACACCAGAAGTTTCTGGAAGATTAGAGAAAATAACCGTTCATGACAATCAGTTCATACCTGCGGGAAGTCTGATTTTTACGATCGACCCCGTGCCTTACCAGATTGCGCTGGACAATGCTGAGGCCGCGCTGGCAAAAGCGCAGTCTGATTTGGCCAAGGCCGATCATGAGGCGGCTCGACGCCGCGGTCTGCCGCGAAATGTTATTTCTGCGGAAGATATGGACGAATCGAATTTAGCGGCACAGGCAATGAAAGCCGCGTATAAAGCCGCGCAAGCTAATCTGGAACAGGCAAAATGGAATTTAAGTAAAACTAAAATTTATGCCCCTACCGATGGCTATATCACCAATTTGCAAACCCGCGTGGGTAACTATGCCAGCGTCGGCTCACCGCTGGTTGCGCTGGTTGATGTGCACTCGTTTTATGTGCTCGGTTATTTTGAAGAAACCAAGCTAAAACATATAAAAGAAGGCAATAAAGCGGACATCGTTTTATATAACGGCAACACTCCGCTTCAGGGTGAAGTTGAGAGTATCGGCCGCGCCATTTACGATCAAAGCGTCGAAAGCAGCAGCGATTTATTAATGGACGTGAAACCCAACGTGCCCTGGGTTCGTTTGGCGCAACGCGTACCGGTACGGATAAAATTGCTAAATGTTCCGGCAGATTTGCCGCTGGTCGCGGGCACCACCTGCACCATCTCGATTCATCAGTAAGGCTAACGTGTGAACCTGCCTTTTTTGGAATGGAAACGCACCCCTTGGGGAAAAGCCACCGGCGGACAATGGCGTTATGCACTGCGCAATTCGCTGGCGATGTGCCTGTCACTGTGGGTCGCGTTCGTTCTCAATCTTGACGAACCTTACTGGGCGCTGACATCGGCCGCGGTCGTCAGCTTCCCCACCGTCGGCGGTGTGATCAGCAAAAGCATCGGCCGGGTTTTTGGCAGCCTGGTCGGCGCTGCGGCATCGGTGGCCATCGCCGGGCACTGCCTGAATGACCCCTGGCTGTTCACGCTGTTTATCGCCGCCTGGATCGGCCTGTGCACTTACATTTCAAACCACTATCAGAACAACGTTTCCTACGCCTTCGCTCTGGCGGGCTACACCGCCGCCATCATCGCCTTCAGCACCGTCAACGTGACGGACACTCAGCAGATCTTTGATATTGCCCAAGCGCGCGTTTGTGAGGTTATCACCGGTATTCTGTGCGGCGGTCTGATGATGATGATCCTGCCCAGCACCTCTGACGGCGAAGCCTTGTTAACCTCGTTGCGGCGCATGCATCTGCGATTATTGGAACATGCCGCGATGCTGTGGCAGCCGGAAATCACCGTGCAGATGCGTACCTCGCACGAAGGGGTTATCGGCCAAATCCTGACCATGAACTTGCTGCGTATTCAGGCTTTCTGGAGCCACTACCGGCTACGCCGACAGAATAATCTGCTCAACTATATGCTGCACCAGCAGTTACGTATTACCAGCGTGATCTCCAGCCTGCGCCGCATGCTGCTGAACTGGCCGGATCGCCCGGACAACCTGGCCAGCGTGCTGGAGCAACTGCTCATCGAGCTGCGTAACCCCGAGACTGACAAGTACCGTTTGGCGCGCATACTGCAACAGATTGCGCCGCAAGATCCCGCCGACTATCGTCATCGCGCCTTCTGGCTACGTCTGCGCCATTTCTGCTGGCTGTATCTGGGCGCCAGCCGCTGGTTGCAGCGCCTTGAGAGCGCCACGCCGGTCAGCGATATTCAGCCACCGCGTGTCACCTCTTTGGCCCGTCACACCGACAGCTACGAAGCGGCGTATAACGGCCTGCGCACCTTTTTGTGCATTGTCATCGGTTGCGCTTACTGGATTAACACCCAATGGGACGCGGGCAGCTCGGCCCTGACGCTGATAGCTATCAGCTGCGTGCTCTACTCTTCCACGCCGTCCCCCATCAACAGCATCACTACCCTGCTAAAGGCGGTGCTGCTGCTTTCGATTGCCTGCTTTGTGGTGAAATTTGGCCTGATGATTCAGATTGATGATTTTTGGCTGTTCTGTGCCTTTCTGTTCCCGGTGCTGGTAACGATGCAGATGATCAAGCTGCAGCACCCCTCCTACGCCGCACTCTGGGGCCAACTGATCGTATTCATGGGCTCTTTTCTTTCCGTCACCAATCCACCAAGCTACGACTATCAGTCGTTTATCAATGACAGCATCGGGAAGATTGTCGGGGTATTGCTGGCCGGTTTAGCCTTCCAAATATTGCGACCCAGCTCGGACAAACGCAAAAGTCGGCGCATTATCCGCGCCCTGCGGCAGGACTTTATCGATCAGTTAAGCAAAAAACCGCAGCAAAGCGAGAGCCAGTTTGAATCGCGAATCTATCATCGCATCAGCCAACTGAATCAAAGTCAGGATCAAGAAGCGCGCAGTTGGTTATTGCGCTGGGGCGTGGTGCTGCTCAACTGCAGCCATATCGTCTGGCAACTGCGTGACTGGCAAACCCGTTCCGATCCGCTCTCGGCGGTTCGCGACGTCTGTATTCATTGCCTGCGGGGCATCATGACGGAGAAAGGCGTGCAGCACAGTTCGCTGGACGCCAGCTTGCAAGAACTGCAGCGCATGAGTACTGCGCTGGCGCACCACCCGGAACAGGCGGCGCGCGATCTGGCAGGCTTGATTTGGCGGCTTTATTGTTCGTTGCAGCAGCTACAACAGGCGATTGTCCCTGTTGATAGCGCAGCGACGACATCCACCGCCCGCTAACCGTTGTTATGACTTAATCACGCCGCAGGCGAAGCGTTCGCCTCCGCCACCCAGCGGTTTGGGATGATCGGAGTGATTATCACCACCGGCGTGCACCATCAGTGCCTTGCCGCTGATTTCGCTGATTTTTTTCAGCCGAGGCGCCAGCACCGGGTAGCTGGCCATGCCGTCGTCGGTCACGTAAATAGCCGGCAAATCCCCCAAATGACCGTCGGCGTACGGCCCAAGGTGCTTACCGGTTTTTTGTGGATCAAGATGTCCGCCGGCCGCCAACGCCGCGACGGCCTTGCCGTCCTTCATTCCCGGTTCGCAACTGCCCTTCTCATGAACGTGAAAACCGTGCACGCCGGCCGGCAAGGCTTTGAGCTGTGGCGTAAACAACAAACCATAAGGCGTTTCGCTGATCGTCACCTTGCCAATATCCTGACCAACTCCCTGTCCGGTCACCAGATTCATGTCAACATCCACCGTCGCCGCCTGAGCAACACCGCAGGCCATCAAACCAAAGGCCGCATACCAATAGTGTTTCATCAATCAATCTCCTTGAAGTCTCTGTGAGTGTTCAGTATAGGGGAAGCTGCCGCGTCACCGCACAAAACACGCACAATTTTGGCGATCAAATTCGCATTCTTAATAATTACTACTAATAATAATTCTACCGATGTCGGTCCTCTGACCAGACGCCGTGCGGCATACTCATTTCATTGCGACTCGCTGCAATAGCTATTCAAAGATTAACCCGGCAACGCAGCTAATTCATAAGGAACTGATATGGGAATCTTTAATTATCAAGGCCTCGATGAGGCGAAGTCCAAAGCGTTATTTACCGATGCCATGGCAATTTCTACCTACGCCTATCACAATATCGATAATGGTTTTGATGAAGGCTATCATAATACCGGCTTCGGGCTGGGCCTGCCCTTTACCCTGGTCACCGCATTGATAGGCAGCACTCAATCACAGGGCGGATTACCCGGTATTCCCTGGAACCCTGACTCGGAAAAGGCGGCGCTGGCGGCGGTAAATAACGCCGGCTGGTCATTGATTAGCGCAGATCAATTAGGCTATCAGGGCAAAACGGACGCGCGTGGCACCTATTACGGTGAAACTCTGGGCTATACCACTGCACAGGCCGAAGTACTGGGAAAATACGACAGCGAGGGTAATCTCACCGGCATCGGCATTGCTTTTCGCGGCACCAGTGGCCCGCGTGAATCGTTAATCACCGATACCATCGGCGATCTGGTCAATGACCTGCTGGCCGGTTTCGGTCCCAGTGGTTATGCCGATAATTACAGCCTGAAAGCCTTCGGCACCCTGCTGGGGGATGTGGCCAAGTTCGCCCAATCTCACGGACTGAGCGGGGATGACATTACCATCAGTGGTCACAGCCTCGGCGGCCTGGCCGTGAACAGCATGGCGGCGCTCAGCGACGGCAATTGGGGTGGCTTCTACGCGCAGTCAAACTATGTCGCCTTCGCTTCTCCTACCCAATACGAAACCGGCGATAAAGTCATTAATATCGGCTACGAAAACGATCCGGTATTCCGCGCGTTGGATGGCACGACGCGCACTTCGGCAACGCTGGGCGTGCATGACGCACCACAAGAGTCCGCTACCAATAACATCGTTAATTTCAACGACCACTATGCCTCCACCGCCTGGAATATTCTGCCCTTCTCGATCCTCAATGTGCCAACCTGGTTATCTCACCTGCCGTTCTTTTATCAGGACGGATTGATGCGGGTATTGAATTCAGAGTTCTACTCGCTGACCAGCAAAGATTCGACGGTGATTGTCTCCAATCTTTCTGACGTTACCCGCGGCAATACCTGGGTGGAAGACCTCAACCGTAACGCCGAGCAACACAGCGGCCCAACCTTTATTGTCGGCAGTGACGGCAATGACCTTATCAAGGGCGGCGCGGGAAATGATTATCTCGAGGGCCGCGCCGGCAATGACACCTTCCGTGACGACGGCGGTTTTAATATTATTTCCGGCGGTGAAGCCCATAACACCCTGGATTTGCAACATGCATTGAAAAATACCGAGGTCGCGTACGACGGCAATACGCTCTATTTGCGCGATGCTGACGGTGGCATCACTCTGGCTAACTCGATTGGCACGCTGAAAAGCAAAGAGTCGTCACTGCTGATTTTCACCAAAGAGGTTGATCATCAGGTGACCGACAACGGATTACTTTCCACCAAGGGGTTGACCGCCTACGCCAGTTCGGCGAACGGCACCGCGGCCGATGACGTTCTGACCGCCAAGGATTCCGGCTCCTGGCTATTCGGTCTGGAGGGAAATGACCAGCTGTTTGGCGGCAAAGGCAATGACGTGTTCGTCGGAGGCGCGGGTAACGACGTTATGCACAGCCAGGGCGGCAGCAATACCTTCCTGTTCAGCGGCGACTTCGGTCAGGATCTGATTTACGGCTATCAGGCCCGAGACAAGCTGGTATTTATCGGTACCGACGGCAGCAGTACGGGCGGTAATTTCCGTGATTTTGCTTCCGAGGTGAACGACAATCTGGTGTTTAATTTTGGCGGCAATACGGTCACTTTAGTCGGGATCGGGTTCGATAGCCTGTCGGACGGCCAGGTGGTACTGGCCTGAACACCGGGACATTAACGTTAAAAACGGGCGGCCGAGGCTGCCCGTTTTATTGGGCCGGTTAAGGTACGTCGTAACCCAGCGCCGCTTTGCGGATGCGGAACCACTGTTGACGATCCAGCGTCAATTGCTGCGCCTTCAATGCCGAACGCACGCGTTCAATCTTGCCTGAGCCGATAATCGGCAACGGTGCCGACGGCAGACGCATCACCCAGGCGTACACCACCTGCTCGATAGTCTCGGCCCCTATTTCCTGCGCCACCGCCTGCAACTCATCACGCAGCGGCTGGAACTCGGCGTCGCTGAACAGGCGGCCGCCCCCCAGACAAGACCAGGCCATCGGCTTAATGCGTAATTGCTGGCACTGATCCAGCGATCCATCCAGGATACTCGGCTGATGAATCGGTGAAATCTCCAGTTGATTGGTCACCAGCGAGAATGGCAGCCGCGATTGCAGCAACGTAAATTGCGCCGGTGTGAAGTTGGAAACGCCGAAGTGACGCACTTTGCCACTTTGGTGCAGAGACACAAAGGCCTCGGCGACCTCATCGGCATCCATCAGCGGATCCGGACGGTGGATCAGCAACAGGTCAAGATAGTCGGTATGCAGATGCGCCAACGAACGTTCCGCGCTATAAACGATATGCTCGCGGTCGGTGATGTAATGGCCGATGGCGTTGCCCGGTTTGGCTGTAGTGGCGATACCGCATTTGGACACCAACTCCATCGACTGGCGCAATGACGGCTTCAGCCGCATCGCTTCGCCAAAAGCCTGTTCGCAGGCATAGCCGCCGTAAATATCCGCGTGATCGGCAGTGGTCACGCCCAGCTCGATATGCTGTTCAATGAACGCCAACAGCTGTTGCGGCGACATGCCCCACTCCATCAAACGCCAGTATCCGCAAATCATGCGGGAAAATTCAGGCCCCTGCGGCGCGAGTTGAATACGGTTTTCCATTATTGAAACCTCATGACAGTGTTTGATGCCAGCATACACAAGCGGGTAACGACGTGGAAAGGGGAAAGCCGCGCTAACGTGCGGCGGATCGAGTACCGGTCAAAATAGCGACGGCTGTTCGGGTAGCGGCTCATCGGGCTGTTTATTGGCTCGCTGAAGGCGCAGGAAGCGTTGGTGACACAGGCGCAGCACATCCCTTTTTTGCGCATCGCTCATTTGCATCCAGCCAAAGCGTTCTTCGCGGCTGCGCAGGCAGCCACGGCAAAAGCCTCGGTCATCGGCCTGGCAGATACCTCGGCACGGGCTGGGGATGTCAAAAAACTCAAGCTGCTGCGGCACGCGTCCTCCTGTTATCTCTTGCTAATTGAAGACGCCATCGGCGCCGCTGGCAAGTGACTTTTCGGTGTGGCGGCGAAAATAGTCGCGCAAGTAACGCAGCGCCTGGCGATTTTTCTCCGGCATCGCCCGCTCGAGCGTCATCGCATGCAGCCGTAACGGTGTCGGCCGCCATTCAGGCATCAGTTGGATTAACTCACCGCGTTGCAGCTCATCTTCTATTTCATACAGGGGTTGAATCGAGATCCCCAAACCATTGCGGGTGAAGGCACGCATGACGGTCATGCTGTCGCTGACAATCTGCCCTTCCGCCAGACGCAATTTAAGCTGCTGGCCGCTCTGGTGATGCAAATCGAGATGCGCACCGCTGAAAGCCCCGGTGATCCATCGGTGTTGCACCAGGTCTTGTGGCGTCTCCGGCACGCCATGCTGGCTGAGATAGCGAGGAGCGGCACACAGCACCATCGGCCATTCGGCCAGCGGGTGGGCAATCATATTGGCGTCCGCCAGTTGACGATTAACCCGCAGCGCAATATCGATACGTTGATCAATCATATCGACAATCCGGTCGTCAGCCAGCACCTTCAGCGTCAGCTTGGGATGCGCCTGCAACAACGGCGCCATCGCCTCCGCTAACGGGCGACCACCGATACCGATGGTCGTCGCGATGCGCAATTCTCCCACCAGGGTATCGCGCAGTTCCGCCAGACGCTGTTCGGCCTGCTGTGCCTGAAACAACATCGCCTCACAACCGGGATAGAACGCCGCCCCCGCTTCGGTGAGCGCCAGGCGGCGTGTAGAACGGTGCAACAAGGGCACGCCAAGCGTTTTTTCCAGTGAGCGCAGGTGCTGGCTGACCGCTGACGGCGTCATTCCCAGTCGCCGGGCGGCTCCGGCTAGCGATCCTTCGGCCACCACGGTGGCGAATACCGCCATTCGATTCAGTTTATCCATGATTATGAAGTTTTACTTAATCAAGAAAGCATGAATATGGCACTAATCAACATCATTGTTAAGTACTACATTATCTATACCCGCTCGGGTCAATCTGAGCAGAAAGTTAATACTGACCCCTTTACTGACAGGAGCATAAAGATGAAAGTAGCCATTATTGGAGCAACAGGTTTTGTAGGCCGCCGCGTGCTGGATGAAGCTCTGGCACGTGGACTGCAAGTCACGGCGATTGCCCGTCAGCAAAAAGACCTGCCGGAAAACGCCAACCTGAGCATAGCGCTGGGCGACGTCGCCGACACCGAATGGCTGGCGAAACAGCTGGCCGGTCAGGATGCGGTGATCAGCGCCTATAACCCAGGCTGGGCGGAAGACAACCTTTACGAAAAAACCAGCCGCGGCGCACAGCAGATCCTGGACGCGGTTAAAAAAGCCGGCGTTAAACGCCTGCTGGTGGTGGGCGGTGCCGGCAGTCTGGAAGTCGCGCCGGGCGTTGAATTGGTGGACACGCCGGAATTCCCGGAAAATATCCGTCCAGGCGCACAAGCGGTACGCGATTTACGCAACAAACTGCGTAACGAGACTTCGCTCGACTGGACCTATTTGTCGCCAGCTGCCCTGTTGGAACCTGGCAAACGCACCGGCCAGTTCCGCCTTGGCACCACCAAACTGTTGATGAATGGCCAGGCGCCAGCCGGTATCTCGGTGGAAGATCTGTCGGTCGCCATCATCGACGAAATTGAAAAACCGCAGTTTATCAAAGCGCAATTTACCGCCGCTTACTGATATCGCATCGCCAGACCATCCCCCGGTCTGGCGATCTTTTTTCTAAACCAAAACTAAACGACTTCGCCACCATTCTGAATCTCTAAGGTTTTCTTAAGTTTCATCCTGTAAATTTCAGCGCATTACTTAATAGCAGGACTTAGATTTGGCAATGTGGTTACGTCAACGCTTACAGTGCAACAGCCTGGGTTTTATCCTCGCCAGCGCCTTGTTCTTCACTCTGTTCCAGAATGCGTTATTCCTTCATAAGGCCTGGTCGTATATCAGCTTCGATAACGTCCACAGCGTTATTTTCGCCGCCACCATGCCGGTAGTGATTTTTTGCGCGTTGAATATCATCTTCAGCGTGCTGACCGTGCCCTTCCTGCGTAAACCGCTGATGATTTTCTTCCTGCTCGGCAGCGCGGCCGCCAACTACTTTATGTTCAGCTATGGCGTGGTCATCGACGGCAATATGATGCAGAACGCCTTCGAGACCAACCCGCAGGAGGCCACGGCCCTGCTGACACCCCGCATGGGGCTGTGGCTGGTGTTGCTCGGTATTCTTCCGGCGGTGGCGGTCTGCTTTACCGATATCCGAAAAACTCGCCCCTGGTGGTACATGGCCGGGCTGCGTGCCGCCAACGTGATGCTTTCCGTGGTGGTGATCCTGATTATCGCCGCGCTGTTTTATAAGGACTACGCTTCGCTGATCCGCAATAACAAAAGCGTAGTGAAAATGCTGACGCCTTCTAACTTCGTCGCCGGCACCATCAAGTTTACCCAGCAGCGCTACTTCACCCGTAACCTGCCGCTGGTGAAAATTGGTGAAGATGCTCGCAAAGGGCCGCTGATAGCCTCACAGCAAAAGAAAACCCTGGTGATCCTGGTGGTGGGCGAAACGGCGCGCGCCGAGAATTTCTCGCTCGGGGGCTACGGCCGCGAAACCAACCCGCGCCTGAAACAAGACAATGTGACCTATTTTAAAAACGCCAGCTCCTGTGGCACTGAAACCGCCATATCCGTCCCCTGCATGTTCTCCAACATGCCGCGCAAGGATTACGATGCGACTCTGGCTACGCATCAGGAAGGTGTACTAGACGTACTGGCTCATGCTGGTGTTAACGTGCTGTGGCGTGAAAATGACGGCGGCTGCAAAGGTGCATGCGATCGCGTACCGCACGTAGACATGACCAAGCTGAAATTGCCGCAGGATTGCGACGGCGATGTGTGCATGGATAATGTATTGCTGTACAAGCTGAACGACTACATCAACAGCCTGAAAGACGACGGTGTGATCGTACTGCATCAGATGGGCAGCCACGGGCCGGCCTATTACCGCCGCAGTACGCCAGAGTTCCAGAAGTTCTCGCCGACCTGCGACAGCAATCAGATCCAGGATTGCACCCACGAGCAGTTGGTTAATACCTATGACAATTCGCTGCTTTATACCGACGCCATGCTGGACGACACCATCAAACTGCTGCAGCAGTACAGCGGGAAATTCAATACGGCGCTGGTGTACCTTTCCGACCACGGTGAATCATTGGGTGAAAACGGTATGTACCTGCACGGTACGCCCTATGTCTTCGCCCCAAGCCAGCAGACCCACGTTCCCTTCCTGATGTGGATGTCTGCAGACTATGAGCGCAACTTCAAGATCGATCGCCAGTGTCTGAACAATATGGCGGAAAAGGACGAAGTCTCGCAAGACAACCTGTTCCATACCCTGATCGGCATGATGAACGTGCAAACTCGCGAGTATCAATCGCAGTTGGATATTCTGCAACGCTGCCGCAGCGGTTCATAACCGCTTAACATCTTCACCCCGCTCGGGCAAAATACCGTTCATCGCAACCGGCGTTCTTACGCCGGTTTTTTTATTGCTATTGACCTAGACCGATTGGTCTATTATGCTGACAGCCATTATGACTAAACATGCGCATTGCCCGACAGACACCCGTGAACATTTGCTCGCTACCGGCGAGACGCTAAGCCTGCGCCTTGGTTTTACCGGCATGGGGCTGAGTGAACTGCTGAATACGGCCGGGGTGCCGAAAGGCTCGTTCTACCACTACTTCCGTTCGAAAGAAGCCTTTGGTGAAGCGATGCTGCAACGTTATTTCGAGCATTATGATGGGCAAATGAAACAGCTGTTTGCCGACGATAAAAGCGATGCGCGCCACCAGTTGCTGAGCTATTACGCCCAGGCAATCAGCTATCACTGCCGCAGCGAATGCCACAATGCCTGTCTGGCGGTGAAGCTTTCCGCCGAGGTGAGTGATCTGTCAGAACCGATGCGTCATGCATTGGAAACGGGAACCGCCCGGGTGATTGCTCACCTGCAGGACGCGATTGAACGCGGTATCCGCGAAGGCGCCTTGTCGATTGCCATGAGCCCGGCAGCAACGGCAGAAACACTGTATTCACTGTGGCTTGGCGCTTCGCTGCGTGCCAAAATCCGCCGCTCGGTCGCACCGTTGACCAGCGCGCTGGAAAGTATTGAATTGCTGTTGCGTCCGCCGCAACTTTAAACGAAACACCCTGGCTTTATCGAAACTTGCCCTGTGGGGCAGTTTTATCACATTACTAGTCGACCGGTCTATTAATATAGGATGCACTATGAAGATTGAAAAGTTGTTCTCCCCGTTGAAGGTTGGCGCTGTCACCCTGCCAAACCGCGTGTTTATGGCCCCACTGACGCGGCTGCGCAGCATTGAGCCCGGCGATATCCCTACTCCGTTAATGGGCGAATATTATGCTCAACGCGCCAGTGCCGGCCTGATCGTCACTGAAGCCACTCAGATTTCTTTCCAGGCGAAAGGCTATGCCGGCGCTCCGGGGCTGCACACTCCAGAGCAGATCGCCGCGTGGAAAAAAATCACCCAGGCTGTACACGATAAGAATGGCCATATCGCCGTTCAACTGTGGCACGTGGGCCGTATTTCCCACAACAGCCTGCAACCGGGCCAGCAGGCACCGGTGGCCCCTTCTGCGATCAATGCCGACACCCGCACCACCGTGCGTGACGAAACCGGCGCCTGGGTACGAGTGCCGACCTCTACCCCACGAGCGCTGGAAACCGACGAGATCCCGGGGATCATCAACGATTTCCGTCAGGCCACCGCCAACGCACGTGAAGCCGGCTTTGATTTTATCGAGCTGCATGCGGCGCACGGCTATCTGCTACACCAGTTTATGTCGCCAGCGTCTAACCAACGTACCGACCAATACGGGGGCAGCATCGAAAACCGCACTCGCCTGACGTTGGAAGTGGTTGACGCGAGCATCGCCGAATGGGGTTCAGAACACATTGGCATCCGTATTTCACCGCTGGGTCCGTTCAACGGCCTGGATAACGGGGAAGATCAGGAAGAAGCGGCGCTGTATCTGGTGGAAGAGCTGAACAAGCGCAATATCGCTTATCTGCACATTTCCGAACCCGACTGGGCCGGCGGCAAGCCTTATTCCGACGCCTTCCGTGACTCGGTACGCGCCCACTTTAAAGGCGTCATCGTCGGTGCCGGCGCTTATACCGCCGAGAAAGCAGAAGAGCTGATCAATAAAGGCTTTATCGATGCAGTGGCCTTCGGCCGCAGCTATATCGCCAACCCGGATCTGGTAGAGCGCTTCAAGCAGAATGCTGCGTTGAACGAGCCGCAGCCTGCCACCTTCTATGGCGGCGGTGCAGAGGGTTATACTGACTACCCGACGCTGTAATAACGCGGAATACCAGATAAGAAAGCCCGCCGGTATGCGAATGCCGGCGGGCTTTTGTCGTTTTTCGATTCAGGGGCAATTTAACGGGGAACCAACTTTCCCCAACGTTCAATCTCAGCGGCGTCGATATTGTTCATTATGGTGCGGAACCAAACGGTAAATTTATCAGGATCGTTTTTTATCTCCTGGGCTAATTGCCGAATATCGACCCACAACCAGCTGTGGGCCTCTTCGGGATCCTCTTGCGGTTCACCGTCAAACAAGCCCACGTAAATATGATCGAATTCGTGCTCAATTAAATCGCCTGGCACTTCCGCGCGGTAGGTAAAACTCGATACCTGCAGTAGCTCAGTGCAAAAGCCCATCTCTTCCTGCAACCGCCGCTGTGCGGCTGCCTGTGTCGCCTCTCCCCAGCGCGGGTGACCACAGCACGTGTTGGTCCACAACCCGGCAGAATGGTATTTACCGTAAGCCCGCTGTTGCAGCAGCAGTCTGCCCTGGCTATTAAATATAAAAATTGAAAACGCCCGGTGCAGTAATCCCTGCTGGTGCACCAGCGTTTTGGTTTGCGACCCCACGGAATTATCTTCGGCGTCCACCAGAATCAGCATTTCATCCATTAATGATCTCCTTCGGCAGTAGCCATCATTCCACACGGGTAAAAACAAAAAAGCATATTAACCAGATCCAAATGTATAAATTGAGGCCATTCACCCTGAGTCTGTATCGCTATCCGACCCTGCTGTTCCTTGCGAGGGGTATAGTACCTATTTCCATCAACCATAGGGCACATACTGTGCGATTGCCATTGATAAGGTGACAATGTCACTGAAACTCTGCCGCTCCCGCCCCGGCATACATTGAAATCCCTTATGCGGCAACGCTATACTGAATTTCGCTTCAATCCATCCGCCATTGGCAACGGCACATCCAATCAGAGGAATTATGCGCTTACTCCATACCATGATCCGCGTCGGTGACCTGCAACGTTCCATCGACTTTTATACCAAGGTATTAGGCATGCGCTTGCTGCGTACCAGCGAGAACCCGGAATACAAATACTCGCTGGCGTTTGTAGGCTATACCGATGAAAGCGAAGGTGCGGTGATTGAACTGACCTATAACTGGGGCACCGACAGCTACGAAATGGGCAGCGCGTTTGGCCATTTGGCGCTGGGCGTCGACGATGTCGCTGCAACCTGTGACAGCATCCGTAACGCCGGCGGCAAGGTTACTCGCGAAGCCGGCCCGGTAAAAGGTGGCACCACGGTGATCGCCTTCGTTGAAGACCCGGACGGTTACAAGATCGAACTGATCGAGAACAAACATGCTGGGCATGGTCTGGGCCACTGAGGTCGATTAAGGGCGCTTCCTGCGCCCTTATTTTTATCTGCGTGATAACCGCCTGCAACTGGGCGCAAAATTTGCCATAATGCGCGCTGCATTCGATGAAGATAAGAAACTGATGGCCGAAAAAAGTGATCTTAACGCCCTGAGTGGCCGTTTTCGTGGGTTTTACCCCGTAGTCATAGACATAGAAACTGCCGGATTTAATGCCAAAACCGACGCGCTGCTGGAAATTGCCGCCGTTACGTTAAAAATGGATGAAAACGGCTGGTTGCAGCAGGACGAGACCCTGCACTTCCACGTGGAGCCTTTTGAAGGTGCCAACCTGCAGCCGGAAGCGCTGGCCTTTAACGGCATAGACCCAAGTAACCCATTACGCGGTGCTGTCAGTGAGCATGATGCGTTGCACGCTATTTTTAAAGCCGTGCGCAAGGGCATTAAGGATCGTGGCTGCAACCGGGCAATCATTGTGGCGCACAATGCCAATTTTGATCACAGCTTCCTGATGGCCGCCGCAGAGCGCGCCAGCCTGAAACGTAACCCCTTCCATCCATTCGCCACCTTTGATACTGCGGCGCTGAGTGGGCTGGTACTGGGGCAGACGGTGTTGGCCAAAGCCTGCATCGCCGCCAATATCCCGTTCGACAGTTCCCAGGCACATTCTGCCCTGTATGACACCGAGCAAACCGCGTTGCTGTTCTGTGAACTGGTCAACCGTTGGAAACGCTTGGGTGGCTGGCCACTGGCGGTCGAAAACACCGACTAAGACAAAAAAAATCGGGCGGCCCAGTCTTCACTGGTGCCGCCCGATGGATCCCAACAATAAAACCGAGCCGATTATGGCTGCTGGTCTTCCTGCTGTTTGTACTTCTCTGCCGTTTCTTTGATCAGCTGCTGCAGTTCGCCGCGCTGATACATTTCGATGATGATATCGCAGCCGCCTACCAGCTCACCGTCGACCCACAGCTGTGGGAAGGTCGGCCAGTTGGCGTATTTCGGCAACTCGGCACGGATGTCCGGGTTCTGCAGAATATCAACGTAGGCAAAGCGTTCGCCACAGGCAGACAGCGCCTGCACGGCTTGCGCAGAGAAACCGCAGTTTGGCAATTTCGGTGAACCTTTCATGTACAGCAGAATCGGGTTCTCAGCGATCTGGTGCTGAATTTTTTCAATCGTCGTCGTCATTGTATTGCTTCCTCAAGCCAAGTCTTATGGCTACAACATGCATCACACCGGCCATTGTAGCGGCTGGAACAGTCGCAAGAAAACGCCATCTTTTGCAAGGGCATTTCCCCGTAGTCAGTCGCGTCTTACCGGCAAAGCCTTTCCGGTCAAAACATATGCGCAGAATAACATTTTTAATCTGGCCATTTCACTAATATATTTTGCCATCAAAATGCGCCGTTAAATAATCCCGCCGACGGTGATTGTCGCTTTTTTATACATCAACGGATTGATTTTTCAGCAAAAAAAATGCCATTAACGTTTTCTCACAATATGGATTATCATTTATGAGTTCTTCGCTGTTTTATATGGCGAAATTCGGGAATACTGTCCTTCTTTCGATATCTGTTCCGGGGCCAAGGTTGGTAACGTCGACATGCGTTTAATTCTTACGCTTTTTGTGCTGTTGTTTACACAGCTATTCTTCAATCTGGCGCATGCTGCGCCACAGGCGCGTATTGCCGCCGAGCAACGCAAAAGCCATGTCAACGAAGCCCGGCCAGATGACCGCAAGAAAAAGAAAGCGGTAAAAGCCAGCAAAAAAGCAAAAACCACCACCCCGCAGAAAACCGCCAAGGTTTCCAAAGCCAAAACGGAAAAAACCGCTAAAAAGATCGTCAGCGCCAAATCGAAAGGCAAAACTCAGAAAATAGCCAAAATCAAAGTTACCCCGCCGAAAAAGGGTTACAAAAAAGGCTATGGTCGCCACCGCGAGGCCGGGATGGCCACCGCAAAACTGGTGCGTGATGATAAACCGTTGAAGCTGACTCCAGCGCACAAAAAACGCTATCAGCACGCCAAGCAAACCGCGATGGCCAAGCTGATGGACCAAATGGGCAAGCCTTACCGCTGGGGCGGTACTTCACCAAGAACCGGTTTCGACTGCAGCGGCCTGATTTACTACGCGTATAAAGACGTGGTGAAAATCAAAATGCCGCGCACCGCCAACGAAATGTATCACCTGCGAGACGCCGCGCCGATCAAGAGAAGCGAACTGGAAAGCGGTGACCTGGTGTTCTTCCGCATTAATAACCGCGGCGTGGCAGACCATGTTGGCGTTTATCTGGGCAACGGCAAATTTATTCAGTCACCGCGTACCGGTGAAGAAATTCGGATCAGCCAACTCGACAATGACTACTGGCAAAACCATTACATCGGCGCCCGCCGTGTAGTAACACCGAAAACCATTCGATAATTTCTTTAGCGGCTGGCTTGCCCAGCCGCTCTCCCCTGATTGATTTTCCTGCTGTCCCTAAAGCACCCAATCCTTTAGCCCGCCCCCACTGTATTTCATCGCGAAAATTGCTAAGCTAAATACCCACAATAAAAACAGGTCAATTTAAAGTCCGTTGCTTTAGCGGCGAGTTGACACTGTACAAGGAGGAAGCAATGTCGTTTGAACTGCCCGCACTACCTTATGAAAAAAACGCCCTCGAACCGCACATTTCGGCAGAAACCCTGGAATACCACTATGGCAAGCATCACAACGCCTATGTGGTCAACCTGAACAATTTGCTGAAAGGCAGCGAGTTTGAAGGATTATCTCTTGAAGCAATCATCAAGGCTTCCAGCGGCGGCATCTTCAACAATGCGGCTCAGGTATGGAATCACACCTTCTATTGGCACTGCCTGTCACCTCAGGGCGGTGGAGAGCCTCAGGGCAAATTGGCTGCCGCGATCAACCAGGCTTTTGGTTCTTTTACCGCCTTCCGGGAACAATTCAGCGACGCCGCGGTGAAAAACTTTGGCGCAGGCTGGACCTGGTTAGTGAAAAAGCCGGATGGCTCGCTGGCGATTGTTAATACGTCGAATGCGGCCACGCCGTTGACTGGTGAAGACAAACCGTTGCTGACCGTGGACGTTTGGGAACACGCCTACTACATCGATTATCGCAACGCACGACCGGCCTACCTGGAAAACTTCTGGGCGCTGGTTAACTGGGCATTTGTGGAGGAAAATCTGGCGTAACGCGGGGAAAATACAACCAGGCGTAGCGAACTGCGCCTGGTTGACTGAAGAGTATCAGTTCAATGCTGCGGTGAAGCTAAAAGCGATAATCACAGCCAGCGCACCCAGGGTGGTGAACAGTGACATTTTCAAATCGGTATCCATTACAACTCCTTTTCAGATTGGGTTTCCCAAGGGTAAAAGGCACACAATTAATGTGTTAAACCATTTTCCCACAGTTGGCCGATAAAATCTTGTTATCATTTCCCAGTTTATAATACCGATTACCTCTTCCCCTTTTGCTCAATATGGGACAAAATTCGCAGTTCACAACTGTGTACCGGCAAAATGCCCCTCCTGACCAAGCGCTGACGACTTCAACACACTAAAAACTCAGTTTTCGCTTCTTTGGAGAAGGATCTACGCAGGCAAACGATTAACATCACACTTACATACTGCAACATGTGAGTTCAGGAGTCATTCTTTACATGGCAACGATTAAAGATGTGGCCAAACGCGCTGGCGTTTCCACCACCACCGTTTCGCACGTCATCAATAAGACTCGTTTCGTCGCCGAAGAAACAAAAGCGGCCGTTGGCGCCGCGATCAAAGAGCTGCACTATTCACCCAGCGCCGTGGCGCGCAGCCTCAAGGTCAATCACACCAAATCTATTGGTCTGCTGGCCACATCGAGCGAAGCACCCTACTTTGCCGAAGTGATCGAGGCGGTGGAAAACAGCTGCTACAGCAAAGGCTATACGCTGATCCTGTGCAACTCACATAACAATCTGGACAAACAACGCGCCTATCTGGCGATGTTGGCGCAAAAGCGCGTCGATGGCCTGTTAGTCATGTGTTCGGAATACCCGGACCAACTGCTCGGCATGCTGGAAGATTATCGCAATATCCCGATGGTCGTCATGGATTGGGGCGCCGCACGCGGTGACTTTACCGACACCATTATCGATAACGCCTTTGAAGGCGGCTATCTGGCCGGGCGTTACCTGATTGAACGCGGCCACCGCGATATCGGGGCCATTCCGGGTCAACTGGCGCGTAATACCGGTGGCGGACGCCATCAGGGCTTTTTAAAAGCCATGGAAGAAGCCAATATCGACGTGCGTGAAGAGTGGATTGTTCAGGGCGACTTTGAGCCGGAGTCCGGTTACAAGGCCATGCATCAGATACTGTCGCAGAAGCAACGCCCTACCGCAGTCTTCTGCGGTGGCGATATCATGGCCATGGGGGCGATCTGCGCCGCCGATGAACTTGGCCTGCGCGTACCACAAGACATATCGGTGATTGGCTACGATAACGTGCGAAACGCTCGCTACTTTACCCCGGCACTGACCACCATTCATCAGCCCAAAGAGCGTTTGGGCGAGATGGCCTTCACCATGCTGCTGGATCGCATCATCAGCAAGCGTGAAGAGTCGCAGGTGATTGAGGTTCATCCCAAGCTGGTTGAGCGCCGTTCGGTCGCTGACGGTCCGTTCATCGATTATCGCCGCTAATTATCTGCGCCGGAAACTCTCACGGTTTCCGGCGTTATTCTTCGCTTAGCCACTCCTGATTCAAGGTTTCACTGTCTCCCAGATAATCCAGCAACCAGGCCATAGCCGGAGACGGCGTATTTTGCTGCCAGGTCAGGCAACAAGGACTGGCGGGAAATGGCTGTTGCAACTGTAGCGCCACCAGCTCCCCGCGCTGCACCAAAGGCAATACCTGATGCGCGGGCATCATGCCAACGCACAACCCGGCACACAGGCAGTCCACCGCAGAAGCCCAGTCCGGCACCACCAGGCGGCGCTGGTTGTCCAACGTCCAGGTCACGCGCTTGGGCAGGTTGCGCGAGGTATCTTCCAGGCACAGCGACGGAAAGGGCCGAAGTTGATCGTCGTTCAACAGCCCCTCTATTGCGGCCAGCGGGTGATGCGGACTGGCCACGCACAACCAACGCATATCTCCCATATCGCGAAAGGCGAAACCGCCGCCCACCGGCACCGCCCTTGTAGCGCCGATCGCCATATCGGCACGACCGTCCACCAGCGCATCCCATACGCCATTAAACACCTCCGGCTGAACCAGCAATTCGACGTCGGGGAAATGGCGGTAAAAATCCAGCACCAATTGGCGACTGCGTTGGGGTTTAACGATGATATCCACCGCTATTTTCAATTGGCCCCGCCAGCCGTTAGCGACCTGTTGGCACTGTCGGCGCGTGTCGAGCATTTTTTTGATGACACCACGCGCTTCCTGAATAAACAGCACGCCCGCCGGTGTCAGTTCCACGTCGCGATGACGGCGCTCAAACAGCGGTACCGCCAGCCATTGCTCCAACTGCCGCACCGTATAACTTACCGCCGATGGTACCCGATGCAGCTCGTGCGCCGCGGCGCTGAAACTGCCAGTGCGGGCCACCGCATCGACGACATCCAGGGAATATTCAGACCACATAGCTTTGCCTTCAATTTTTTTAACAGCACCTCGCAAATATTACCGTTTCACAAGCAGAGATCCAGCCGGATACACTTGCCGGCGCTAAAAACCTGCGACAATAAAATATTAACGAGAAATACCATGCGAAATTCCTTTGGTTTTATGTTCTACCTTGCCGGCCTGAGCATGCTGGGTTACCTGGCCACCGATATGTACCTGCCCGCCTTCGGCATGATGCAGCAAGATCTGCAGATTTCCGCCGGGGCAATCAGCGCCAGCCTGAGCATCTTCCTGGCCGGGTTTGCCTTTGCACAACTGCTGTGGGGCCCGCTTTCCGATCGCCTCGGCCGTAAACCGGTGTTGCTGATCGGTCTGGCGCTGTTTGCCCTCGGCTGCCTTGGCATGCTATGGGTGCAAAATGCCGTACAACTTTGGTCGCTGCGCTTTATCCAGGCGATTGGAGTTTGTTCCGCTGCCGTTACCTGGCAGGCCTTGGTGATTGACCGCTATCGCGAAGGCAAGGCTAACCGCGTGTTCGCCACCATTATGCCGCTGGTAGCCCTTTCACCGGCGCTGGCGCCGTTGGTAGGTGCCTGGTTGCTGAACCACATGGGCTGGCGCGCCATTTTCGCCGTGTTGCTGGGCATTACCGTGCTTTTGCTATTGCCGACGCTGCTGCTGAAAGAAAGCGCCAAAACCGTGCCTTCCGACGACAATAAGAAAAGCGCGCTCAGTTTCTTCCAACTATTAAAGTCACGCATCTTCAGTGGCAACGTTATGATCTTTGCCGCCTGTTCTGCCGGCTTCTTCGCCTGGCTGACCGGTTCACCGTTTATTCTTGGTGATATGGGTTATAGCCCGAACGACATCGGTCTGAGCTATGTGCCGCAGACTCTGGCGTTCTTATTAGGGGGCTATGGCTGTCGTACCGCATTGAACCGCATGAATGGCAACACCTTGTTGCCTTGGCTGCTGGTAGTTTATGGCGTCAGTATGGTTGCATTATATCTGGTTGCCACCCTGACTCAGCCCACGCTCACTACGTTGTTAATTCCGTTCTGCGTGATGGCGTTGGTCAACGGAGCCATTTACCCTATCGTGGTAGCCAATGCGTTGACCCCGTTCCCGGAGGGAACCGGTAAAGCTGCCGCCTTGCAAAACACCCTGCAATTAGGCCTGTGTTTTGTCGCCAGCATGCTGGTTTCGGCCTTTATCGCCCAGCCTCTGTTGGCAACGGTCACGGTAATGGTGTCGACGGTGGTATTGGCCGCGTTGGGCTATCTGATGCAACGGAGAAAGGTAATGGACGATCGACAGGCGACGCGTCAGGAACATGCTAACTCCGCGTCATAATTGCCAGTATTAATAATCACTTAAAGAATATTTTTGCCGAGTGCGATTTACAGTTGAGTAAGCGCCTCGGCAAGCCTATACTCAAAAACGACCTTTAAAAATAACACTTTTATAATTTCTTTATCACTAGCAACTGTTGTGTACGCGTATGGCGTCACAGTTTTTTAAGGATTGTCTTTCCCGCGTTTCTTGCGCTGGAACCTTCTTAAAATTTTCCTCTGTTCATAGTCGGATATCAGACGCCACGGGATTCTTACCGTAGGTAAACGTATGCACCCGCAGAATTTGTCTAAGCTATTTTTTGACGGGTCATAAGTCAGAAGAAGGTGATGGAGAAGCTATGAGTTCATCGTGTATAGAAGATGTGAGCATCCAGGACAACCAATGGTACCGTATCGCTCATGAAATGCTCAGCATGGCCGGTATTGAAATAAACGGCTCGCGCCCTTTCGATATTCAGGTTAAAAATCCTAATTTTTTTAAACGCGTGCTGCAGGAGGGTTCTCTCGGCCTGGGCGAAAGCTATATGGACGGCTGGTGGGAATGCGAACGGCTGGATATATTCTTTCATCACGTGGTCCGCGCCGGTCTGGAAAAGAAATTGCCCCGCCACCTCAAAGATACCCTGCGAATTGCCGCCGCGCGATTAACCAATCTGCAATCGAAGAAACGCGCCTGGATAGTCGGCAAAGAACATTACGATCTGGGGAACGATCTCTTTACCCTGATGCTGGATCCTTATATGCAGTATTCCTGCGCCTACTGGAAAGAGGCGACCACGCTGGAAGAAGCGCAGGAAGCCAAATTACGGATGATTTGCGAAAAGCTGCAGCTGCAGCCCGGCATGAATTTGCTGGATATTGGCTGTGGCTGGGGCGGGCTTTCTGCCTATGCGGCGAAAAACTATGGCGTTTCGGTGGTGGGCGTGACCATTTCTGCCGAGCAGCAAAAGCTGGCACAGGAGCGCTGTGCCGGGCTGGACGTCGAGATCCTGCTGCAGGATTACCGTGATTTGCATCTGCAATTTGACCGTATTGTTTCCGTCGGTATGTTTGAGCACGTCGGTCCGAAAAATTACCGCACCTACTTCAACGTGGTGGAACGTAATTTAAAACCGGACGGCTTATTCCTGCTGCATACCATTGGTTCGAATCGGACAGATATGAATGTTGACCCGTGGATCAACAAATATATCTTCCCGAATGGCTGCCTGCCGTCGGTTACCCATATTGCCCAGGCCAGCGAAGGGCATTTTGTGATGGAAGATTGGCACAATATTGGCGCTGACTACGATCGCACCTTGATGGCGTGGTACGAAAGATTCAAACAGGCATGGCCGCAGTTGGCCCAACGTTATTCGGATCGTTTCGAACGCATGTTCAGTTATTACCTGAACGCCTGCGCTGGAGCATTTCGCGCCCGTGACATTCAACTCTGGCAGGTCGTCTTCAGCCCGAAAGGCGTAGAAGGCGGTATCCGCGTGACGCGCTAAATACGCACAATAAAAAACCCCGGCCAATTAACCGGGGTTATTCTTATACATGACCTGCAAAAGCATCAGCCGCAATAAACACGGATGATTTTATCCTCGCTGTCGCCCAGGAAATTCAGGCGGCGCAGGTTGAAGTCCATCGTGACCGCAGAGTTATACGGAATCGCACGTACCTGCGACTCAATTCGTACGCCTTCCAGCGAAGACATCGGTTTACCGACATAATTCTGGTATTGCGCCGCACCACAGGTGTCGCTATCGGCATCCACTGTCGGGTTGGCCGCGCCCTGGTCCGGCGAACTGCTACAAGCACTCAGCGCCAGCAGCGCCGTTAACATCAACGTTTTCCCATAAAACTTCACGCGATTGCTCCTCTCTGGTGGGTCGTTTGTCAGATCTTCTGCGCCAGCGCGTTCGCCGCCGCCATTGCCGCTTCGCGGCTTGCCAACACCCGTTCAACGGTGTCTACCACCGCCTGCGTTTGCGGGTCGATCTCAATATTCACCTTATCACCCAGGCGTTTTTTGCCCAGCGTGGTACGTTCCAGCGTTTCCGGGATCAGATGCACGCAAAAACGGTTATTCACCACTTCACCGATAGTCAGGCTAATTCCGTCAATACCGATAAAGCCTTTGTGCAGAACATATTTCATCAGTTCCGCATTCGGCATACGTAACCATACCTGACGATTATTCTCGGAGGTATAAATCTTGGCAACTTCCGCCGTGCAGATAATATGGCCGGACATCAGGTGACCGCCAATCTCATCATTAAACTTGGCCGCCCTTTCGATGTTAACCACATCGCCCAACGCCAGTTCACCAAGGTTGGTCAGGCGCAGCGTTTCTTTGATCAAATCAAAACTGACGCGGTTACCTTCTACCGCCGTGACGGTCAGGCAGCAGCCGTTATGCGCCACAGACGCACCGAGCTCCAATCCAGGCAGCAGCTCGGTAGGCATTTCTATGACGTGGGTACGGAAGTTGGATTTTTCATCAATGGCGACCAGCGGCGCGGTGCCTTGTACGATACCGGTGAACATGTGAGCCTCTTCTTTCTGAAAATGTTTAAAGCGCTTGGGGCAGTTTGCCCCAGTTGGCGAGGAAAACCAAACCCGCGGCGACAAAAAGTCTGTGCCTGCGCATTTAATAACTATTTCATCACAGCATTTGCTTAACCTCGCCGAGCGGGTACAATCTTTTTGACAAAATTCCGCTATTTTTAATTGTTGTCCTTTCGCGACGACCCCCCCCTCCATCATAAATAAATAGAAAAGGTGTATGCGTGCAGAAGTACTTCATTGAAGCGCGTAGTTTATTGGCCCTCGCAATCCCGGTAATCATCGCGCAAATATCACAAACCGCAATGGGTGTGGTAGACACCATTATGGCCGGTGCGTACAGCGCCACAGATATGGCGGCGGTTGCCGTCGGTACCTCTATTTGGCTGCCTGCCATTTTGTTCGGGCACGGCCTGTTGTTGGCGTTGACACCGGTCATCGCCCAGCTCAACGGCGCGGGCCGACGAGATCGCATTGCTCATCAGGTGCGTCAGGGCTTCTGGCTGGCGGGGGCGGTCTCGTTGCTGGTGATTATCGTGCTGTATAACAGCAAGTTCGTCATCGACTTGATGCACAATATCGACCCGCAATTGGCGGATAAAGCCGTGGGCTATCTGCACGCCATCATGTGGGGCGCGCCGGGCTATCTGTTCTTCCAGGTACTGCGCGGCCAATGCGAAGGGCTGTCGAAAACCAAGCCGGGCATGGTGATTGGCTTTCTCGGCCTGCTGGTGAATATCCCGATCAACTACATCTTTATCTACGGTAAATTCGGCATGCCGGAATTGGGTGGCGTAGGTTGCGGCGTGGCAACCGGCAGCGTTTACTGGTTTATGTTCCTGGCGATGCGTTGGTACGTGAAGCGCGCCCCGTCGCAGCGCGATATTTTGCCGCACGAAGGCAGCAGCCCGCGGCCCGACTGGCCGGCAATAAAACGCCTGTTCGGCATCGGTCTGCCGGTCGCGCTGGCGCTGTTCTTCGAGGTCACGCTGTTCGCCGTCGTCGCTCTGCTGGTCTCTCCATTGGGCATCGTTTCGGTGGCCGGGCATCAGATTGCCCTGAACTTCAGCGCGCTGATGTTCGTGTTGCCTATGTCGTTGGGCGTCAGCGCGACTATTCGCGTTGGCTATCGGTTGGGTGAAGGCTCGGTCGAAGGCGCGCGGATTGCCGCTTATTCGGCTATCGGGGTCGGTATCCTGATGGCCTGCTGCACCGCGCTGTTTACCGCCACCTTCCGCGAGCAAATCGCCCTGCTGTACAACGACAGCCCGGCGGTAGTGGCCATGGCATCACAGCTGATGCTGTTGGCAGCTATTTACCAGATCTCCGATTCTATTCAGGTAATTGGCAGCGGCGTTCTGCGTGGCTATAAAGATACCCGCTCAATCTTCTTCATCACCTTTATCGCCTATTGGGTGCTGGGTCTGCCGAGCGGGTATCTGCTGGCGTTGACCGACATTGTCGTCCCGGCGATGGGGCCTAGCGGCTTCTGGATTGGGTTTATTATCGGGCTGACCTTCGCCGCCATCATGATGGCCTTGCGTATGCGTTGGCTGCAAAAACAGCCTGCGGCACTGATCCTGCAGCGCTCTACCCGCTAACTATCACCACCGGTCGGTTACGCCGACCGGCGGCTTCAGCAGCATGGATTGCAGAAAAAACCGCCGCACTGCACACAAGCGCAGCAATCGCGTGAAATACCGGATAAAATTACGTTTTTCTCCTTGCCAGCGCGCGGGTAGCTCGTTAATATTCGTCCCCGCTGTCAGCCATGACAGACAGGAAAAGATGCGTCCGTAGCTCAGTTGGTTAGAGCACCACCTTGACATGGTGGGGGTCGGTGGTTCGAGTCCACTCGGACGCACCAAATTCCTAAAGCAGTACAGTGCGTCCGTAGCTCAGTTGGTTAGAGCACCACCTTGACATGGTGGGGGTCGGTGGTTCGAGTCCACTCGGACGCACCAAAATTCTAAAGCAGTACAGTGCGTCCGTAGCTCAGTTGGTTAGAGCACCACCTTGACATGGTGGGGGTCGGTGGTTCGAGTCCACTCGGACGCACCAAATCATAATATCCGCAGCTCCACCCTATCGACCCTACAGTTCCTCAAGCTTTAAAAACTTTGCTCCTGCTACCGCAAACCACATCAGGTATCATCAAGGTCAATACCCTATCAGGACAGATCCCATGCTGAAATTTACCGCAGAGACTGCGTTTGAAAAACTGGACACCGGCCTTACCCGCAGGCAAGGGGTAATGAGCGACGGCACCAGCGCCACGGAAGTGAAGTTCGACGCAGGAACCTTCGGCCAACTGCAAAAGCGGGCTTACGCTCTGCAGACGCGGGTGGTTTCCGGTGAGTTTGAATTCACCGTCGGCAATGATACCCAGGTGATCGTGGCCGGTGAAACTATCGCCATCCCCGCTAACATTGCCAGCGGCTGCTTCTGCCTGTCGGCCGGTACGCTGCTGGAAATTATCGTATCCGGCTAAAATCGGCCAATGGCATGTTTACACTAAGGTTATTTGCGCAACAAACCGCAGCTGTCAGTTTGCATTTGCGCCACATTTGCTGCTGATTTGCCGGATCCGAGCGTTAGCACCGGTTTTTTATTTTGTTTCCCGCCGCTTAGCCTTTATAATGCGCAACGTCTTTCAGTTGAATGGTTTCAGCCCTTGATCTGCGAAAACGCAATAACAACACATTTTCATCTCATCACGTTGCGCAGCATCCCCGCATCCCGGCGCGGGCTGAATTTTTCCGCCCCATTTCGACCCCGGTCACCTATCCTTAACTATGTTTTGCACCACCAGGCTCGACTCAAATCCCTTATCAGTGGCCTGACCGCTGGTTTTATTCGTTTTATTATCCATCACAACTTGTAGAAAACTCCGTCATGAAAAAGACCAAAATTGTTTGTACCATCGGTCCAAAAACCGAATCGGAAGAAATGCTGACCAACCTGCTGAACGCCGGCATGAACGTAATGCGCCTTAACTTCTCCCACGGCGATTACGAAGAGCACGGCAACCGCATCAAGAACATGCGCGCCGTGATGGCGAAAACCGGTCAGAACGCCGGTATCCTGTTGGATACCAAAGGCCCGGAAATCCGCACCATGAAACTGGAAGGCGGCAAAGATGCCTCTCTGGTTGCTGGCCAGACCTTTACTTTCACCACCGATCAGAGCGTTATCGGCAACAACGAACGCGTTGCAGTAACCTACGCCGGTTTTAGCGCAGATCTGAAAATCGGCAACACCGTACTGGTGGACGACGGCCTGATCGGCATGGAAGTCACCAACGTGACCGAAAACGAAGTGGTCTGTAAGGTGCTTAACAGCGGTGACCTGGGCGAAAACAAAGGCGTTAACCTGCCGGGCGTTTCCATCCAGTTGCCGGCATTGGCTGAAAAAGACAAGCGCGACCTGATCTTCGGCTGCGAACAGGGTGTGGACTTTGTTGCCGCTTCCTTTATCCGTAAGCGTTCCGACGTGCTGGAAATTCGTGAGCACCTGAAAGCCCACGGCGGCGAGCAGATCCAGATCATCTCCAAAATCGAAAACCAGGAAGGCCTGAACAACTTCGACGAAATCCTCGAAGCTTCTGACGGCATCATGGTCGCTCGTGGCGATCTTGGCGTAGAAATCCCGGTAGAAGAAGTGATCTTCGCGCAGAAGATGATGATCGAAAAATGTAACCGCGCACGTAAAGTGGTGATCACCGCCACCCAAATGCTCGATTCCATGATCAAGAACCCACGCCCTACCCGCGCAGAAGCCGGCGACGTTGCCAACGCCATTCTGGACGGTACAGACGCAGTGATGCTGTCAGGCGAAAGCGCCAAGGGTAAGTACCCGCTTGAAGCCGTGACCATCATGGCGACCATCTGTGAGCGCACTGACCGCGTGATGCCAAGCCGTATCGACAGCCTGAATGACAACCGTAAGCTGCGTATCACTGAAGCCGTATGCCGTGGCGCCGTTGAAACCGCAGAGAAACTGGATGCGCCACTGATCGTGGTTGCCACCAGCGGCGGCAAATCAGCCAAATCCGTGCGTAAATATTTCCCTAACGCCGTGATCCTGGCGCTGACCACCAATGAAGTCACCGCGCATCAGCTGATTCTGAGCAAAGGCGTGATCCCACAGATGGTCAAGGAAATTGCCTCTACCGACGACTTCTATCGCATCGGTAAAGAAGCGGCGCTGGCCAGCGGTCTGGCACAAAAAGGCGACGTTGTGGTGATGGTTTCCGGAGCTCTGGTTCCGAGCGGCACAACCAATACTGCCTCGGTTCACGTGCTTTAATATAAAACGTGACATAATTATTTTGATGAAAACGCCGCTTAGCGGCGTTTTTTTTAGCACTGGTAAACTGTTTTCTCAAAAACGCAACCGTGGATTGCTCATTATTTAGCTAATTATAAATCGGAGTTGTCCCATGGAATCCAGCTGTTTTCCCTACATTTTTTAACTATTTTTCAAAAGAAGCTGTAAGTTTGAGCGAACGATCAAAATAAAGCACTCCAATACAAAAAAATTATTCTCTTTCGAAAAAAGTTTGTGTAATACTTGTAACGCTACATGGAGATTAACTCAATCTAGAGGGTGTTATAATGAATCGTACTAAACTGGTACTGGGCGCGGTAATCCTGGGTTCCACTCTGCTGGCAGGCTGCTCTAGCAATGCTAAAATCGATCAACTGTCTTCTGACGTTCAGACTCTGAACGCTAAAGTTGACCAGCTGAGCAACGACGTGAACGCAATCCGTTCTGACGTTCAAGCAGCTAAAGACGACGCAGCACGTGCTAACCAGCGCCTGGACAACCAAGCTCACGCTTACAAAAAGTAAGATAGCTTCGGTTATTGAAAACGGCGCACATTGTGCGCCGTTTTTTTTGCCTGTCATTTCCGCATTTCCCCCCTTCCGTCTTTAGGCGAAAAAAAGGGCTCAGCACGCTGAACCCATCGGTATTGACCGCTACGGCTACTTTTTAATTCACCGAACTGATAGGTGCCCCCTTGAACGGGCCCTTATTCGTTTCCTGCGAGGCTACAGGCGTTAAACTGACGTCAGAGGGGTTCTGCCCCACGTTAACCAGTACCGGCATGCCAGAGCGGCGTACAACCGCGCTATCGAACACGGTCTTATCGGTCTGTGCATCGCCGACAAAAGCCTTCTCGGCTTTGGACAACGTAATCGGCATGGTCTGCGGATCGTCGCTTTCAACTCTCGACAGCGGCTGATGCACTTCTACGTAACGTTTGCCGTCCGGTTCAACCGAGATTTTCACCGGATCGTTAATGACCTGAACACGGGTACCGCGCGGTACCATGTTGAACAACGCCTCGATATCCGTTGGGCGCAGACGGATACAGCCAGAGCTGACGCGCATGCCGATACCGAAGTTGGCGTTGGTGCCGTGGATCAGATACTCACCGTGCCCCATAGCCAGACGCATAGCGAACAGGCCCATTGGGTTTTCAGGACCGGCCGGCACCACGCCCGGCAGCTTCACGCCTTTCTCCAGATAGCGCTTGCGGATATTGGCGGTCGGCGTCCAGGTCGGGTTCGGGATTTTTTGGCTTACGGAGGTCACCTGCAGCGGAGTGTGCATCCCGGTCTGGCCGATACCGATAGGATAAACGATCACCTTGTTCTCGCCTTTCGGGTAGTAATACAGACGCAGTTCGGCCAGGTTGACGACAATCCCCTCACGCTTGGTGTCCGGCAACAGCATTTGGGTCGGGATGGTCAACACCGAACCCGGCTTGGGCAGGAAGGGATCGGTACCCGGGTTGGCCTCAAGCATGCCCAGCAGACCAATTTTATAGTCGGCAGCAATCGCCTCCAGCGGACGCCCATCGTTCGGTACGGTATAGGTGGTGTTCTCGCCAATCAGACGGCTGTCCGGCGGCGGCAGCGGGTATTCGCTCGCGCTGGCGGCTTGCGTGCCGGTCAGTACGGTGGCAAATAGCATGCCCATTAAACTCAACGCACGTTTCATTATCATCCCTATATGCTTATTACGGTTCGGCCACAAGGCTATCTGGCACTTGGTGACCGGTAAATCAGACAAGACCTGATTAATACTAGCAATGCTGACGTCAAAGGCAATAAGTCCTCTAAAAATCAACATGTTATAACGTAATCGCTTTCTCCATTTGTCAGTATAACGTCAAGGGATAAGCTGCTGATATGTCACTGATTTGCGGGGTGAATGGCAGGGTTGGGCGGGTTTTGTAAAGACTCATTGACATAGCAAATATAAGCGCTTTATCAATGAGCCTTAGGAATATCAGAGTTTGGCGGCCTGACTGCGGATTGCGCGGATCATGGCTTCCAGCCCCTGAGAACGGGAAGGCGTCAGGTGCTGACTCAACGCCAGTTCGGCGAAAAACGGCCGCACGTCCAGCTCGACAATCTGCTGCGGCGTCATTTGGTGATAAAGAATAAACACCACCGCCAGCAGCCCTTTGACGATAGCCGCGTCGCTATCCCCGTGAAACTCGACCTGCCCTTGTTCATCGAGCCGCATCACAATCCACACCTGGCTCTGACAACCGGAAATCAGATTGCCCGCCTGACGTTCGCTATCGTCAAGCGCCGGCAGCTTCGCGCCCAGTTCGATGACATACAGGTACTTGTCTTCCCAGTTCAGGCAACGGGAAAAATTACGCACCAACTTTTCTTTATCCGGCAAGTTCGCCATGAGGTTCCTTTCAATAATTCAGGGGCCGGCATGCCGACCCCATGTCACTGGCTACCGGCGCTCAGCCAATAGCGCCAAGCCCGACAGTCTACCCTATCCCAGCAGTTTTTGAATTCGCTGCAACCCGGCCACCAGCCGGTCAACTTCTTCGCGGGTGTTGTACAACGCCAACGAGGCGCGGCACATGCTCGGCACATTATAGAACGCCATCAGCGGCATCGCGCAATGATGCCCGGTGCGAATAGCGATGCCGTACTGATCCAGGAAGCTGCCGACGTCATAGGCATGGTGTTCGCCCAGATTAAAGGCGATCACCCCAGCGCGATCCGCCGGACCATAGATCTTCAGCGTCGGTACCTGCTGCAGCGCTTCGAGCGCATAATGCATCAGCGAATGCTCATAATCAGCAATCGCCTCCAGCCCCAGCGCGTTCACGTAGTCAATCGCCGCCCCCAGTCCCATCATGCCTGCAGTATTGGGGGAACCGGCTTCAAAACGCCACGGTGGCTCGGCATAGGTGGTGCCGAGAGTCAGGCTCACCTGCTGAATCATTGAGCCGCCGCCTTCCCACGGTGGCATTTGCTGCAACAGCGCCTGACGACCGTAGAGAACGCCGATACCGGAAGGCCCATACAGCTTGTGACCGGAAAATACGTAGAAATCACAATCCAGCGCTTGCACATCAACCCGTTGGTGCATGACCGCCTGCGCACCGTCAATCAGCACCTTCAGACCGGCAGCTTTGGCCTGCGCCGTAATTTCCTGCACCGGATTGACCGTGCCCAACACGTTGGAAACCTGAGTCAACGCCAGCAGTTTGGTGGTGGCATCGATCAATCCAGGCAACTGCGCCACATCCAACGTACCATCTTGCTGTAGCGGCCAGACGCGCAGGTTCAGCCCACGCTCTTGCGCCAGCATCTGCCAGGGCACGATGTTGGCATGGTGCTCCATCTCGGTGATGATGATGCTGTCACCGGGCTGCAGGAAGTGGCGACCGAAGCTGTTGGCCACCAGATTGATGCCTTCGGTGGTGCCTTTAACGAATACGATCTCTTCCGCCGAGCCTGCATTGATAAACGCCGCCACCTTTTCACGCACCGCTTCCATTTCCTGAGTCGCCTCGGCGCTCATGGTGTGGATGCCGCGATGCACCGCCGCATAACCGTGACGATAAAAATCCAGCTCGCGATCGATTACTGCCTGCGGCTTTTGCGCACTGGCCGCGCTGTCGAGGTAAGCCAGAGGCTGGCCGTTGACCTCACGCGACAGGATCGGGAAATCGCCGCGCACCCGTTCGATGGGAAAACTCATGCGGCCTCCCCCGGCTCCGGCAAGCGCCGTGCAATGCGCGCCAGCACCGATTCACGAATGGTTTCGTTACCGATCCCCTCAGTCAGCTCAGCGGCAAAGGCAAAAATAATCATCTGCTGCGCAGCGTGCTTGTCGATGCCCCGTGATTGCAGATAGAACAGCTGCTCTTCATCGATACGCCCGACGGTGGCGCCATGGCTACACTTCACGTCATCGGCATAGATTTCCAGCTGCGGTTTGGTATCGACCTCAGCCACTTTGCCCAACAGCAGATTGTGGTTGGTCATCTGCCCATCGGTTTTTATCGCGTGCTTGGCCACTTTGATCATGCCATTGAACACGGCCTTGGCGCGGTCGCTAACCACCACTTTGTGCAATTGGCGGCTTTCGCAGTAACCCTTGTTGTGTTCCAGGTAAGTTCGGGTATCGCACACCTCTTTGCCGACCGGCAGCACCAGGCTGTTGATCACCAAATTAGAACCTTCACCGTTAAGCTGCGCGCTGGTGTTGTGGCGCGTCAGGCCCGCACCGAGCAGGAAGCTGTCACTCTTCACCTGCGCGTCGCGGCCAATCACCAAATCGTTATGGGCAAAGTGGTAACTTGGCTGGCTTTCAAACGCCAGTTTGCAGTGATGCAGTTGGGCATTGTCAGCCACATTGGCGGTCAGGCGTGCGCCGGTGAAATGCGCGGCATCGTTCAAACTGACGTAGTGCTCAATCACTTCGGCCTGGGCGCTGCGCCCAATCTCAAGATGATGACGGTGATGCACGGTGTTCACTTCGCCTGCAGCACCGCGTCCGCTGCTGATATGCAACAGGTACAAAGGGCGTGACGCGCTTTTACCGGCCGCCACGCGGATAATGCTGGTTTCCTGCGCCAGGCTTTCGGTCAGGTGCAGAAAAATTTCAGGCTGAATGGGCTCAGGCAGCGCCTGCGGCGTGCCGTAGGAGGCCACATCAAACTGATAATCGCCCAGTTCGCCATCGCTCAGCGCCGCACTGAAACGGCCGTCGATAAACACTAACCGATATGCATCGATAGCCAACGCCAGTGCATCCACCTGAGCCGTGGTCACCTGCTCTATAGCCGGCTTCAGGAACTGCTGCTCCAGCAGGCCTTCCAGCGGCGTGTATTTCCAGTTCTCATGCTTCCGGGTCGGCCAGCCCAGGCGTAAAGCCTGCTGCCAGTGCGCCAGCGCATGCGCGGAATGCTCGCCGCCGCGCTCTTCGAACAGGCTGTAAAGCTGCTGCAGCGCTCGTGAGTTATTGTTCGTCGGTAAGCCAGCCATAGCCCTGCTCCTCCAACTGTTTCACCAGGGAGAAGTCGCCGGATTTGACGATACGCCCCTGGGAAAGAACATGAACGTAATCCGGTTTGATGTAATCCAGAATACGCTGGTAGTGCGTGACGATAATGAACGATCGCTTGCCGTCGCGCAGCGAGTTAACGCCGTTGGCGACGATCTTCAGCGCATCGATATCCAAACCGGAGTCGGTTTCATCCAGAATGCACAGATCCGGCTCCAACGCAGCCATCTGCAGAATATCATTACGCTTTTTCTCCCCACCGGAGAAACCGACGTTGACCGAACGGGTCAGCAGATCGGGCGGCATGTTCAGCAGTTCAATCTTCTCTTCGATAAAATCAGCGAAATCGAAGCGATCGAGCGCCTCCTGCTGGCGGTATTTTCGCACCGCATTCACGGACGTCTGCAGGAAGAAATGGTTGCTGACGCCGGGAATTTCCACTGGATACTGGAACGCCAGAAACACGCCTTCGCCGGCACGATCTTCCGGATCCAACTCGAGCAGGTCCTTACCTTTAAAGGTCACCTCGCCCTCAGTGACTTCATACTCTTCGCGCCCTGCGAGGGTCGCCGAAAGCGTGCTTTTGCCCGAGCCGTTCGGCCCCATGATGGCATGCACTTCACCGGGTTTGATCTCCAGGTCCAGACCCTTGAGGATCTCGTTGCCTTCCGCGCTGACTTTTAAATTCTTGATACTTAACATGCAGTGTCCTTAGGTCGCGCTTTCGCGCTGTAAATCCGGCGATTAGCCCACGCTGTGTTCCAGGCTGATGGCCAATAACTTCTGCGCCTCGACGGCGAACTCCAGCGGCAGCTCAGAGAACACGTCCTTACAGAATCCGTTGACGATCATCGAAATGGCATTGTCTTCACTGATGCCACGTTGCAGGCAGTAGAACAGTTGGTCATCGCCAATTTTTGAGGTGGTGGCTTCATGCTCCAGCTGCGCGCTGTTGTTACGCGCCTCAACATAAGGGAACGTATGGGCGCCACTGTCCGGCCCGATCAGCATCGAGTCGCACTGGGTAAAGTTACGGGCGTTTTCCGCCCCCGGCAGGATCTTCACCAGGCCGCGATAGGTGTTCTCGCTGTGCCCGGCAGAGATGCCTTTAGCAATGATGGTCGAACGGGTGTTCTTGCCGATGTGGATCATCTTGGTGCCGGTGTCCGCCTGCTGATGGCCGCTGGTCAGCGCCACAGAGAAGAATTCACCGATAGAGTTGTCGCCCTGCAGGATCACGCTCGGGTATTTCCAGGTGATGGCCGAGCCGGTTTCCGACTGGGTCCAGGACATTTTCGACCCGGCGCCTTCGCACAGTGCGCGCTTGGTGACAAAGTTCAGGATCCCGCCCTTGCTGTCACCGCCGGAGAACCAGTTCTGTACGGTCGAGTATTTCACTTCGGCGTCTTTATGCAGGATCACTTCCACCACCGCCGCATGCAGCTGATAGCTGTCGCGTACCGGAGCCGAGCAGCCTTCGATGTAGCTGACATAGCTGCCTTCGTCGGCGATCAGGATGGTGCGTTCGAACTGCCCGGTTTTAGCGGCGTTAATACGGAAATAGGTCGACAGTTCCATGGGGCAGCGTACGCCCTTCGGCACATAGACGAAGGTACCGTCAGAGGCCACCGCGGCGTTCAGCGCGGCGAAGAAGTTGTCGTTTGAGGGTACGACGCGGCCGAGGTATTTGCGTACCAGATCCGGGTATTCGTGGATCGCCTCGCCGAAAGAACAGAAAATCACCCCGCTCTCGGCCAACTTCTCGCGATAGGTGGTGGAGACCGAGACGGAGTCAAAGATCGCGTCCACCGCCACTTCACTGCCTTCTCGCACCGGCACGCCGAGCTGGTTAAACGCCAGTTCAACCTCGCTGGTCAGGTAATTGTTGTCCGTGACCGCGCCGGGCTGCTGTTCTGCGCCGGGCTGCGAGCCGCAGGCGTCATCACAACTGCCGCAGGACGGCGCCGAATAATAGCTGTAGTCCTGGTAATTCAGCCGGTCATAGTTGGCTTTCAGCCAGTGCGGCTCTTCCATTTGCAGCCAGGCGCGGTAAGCCTCCAGGCGGAACTCCAGCATCCACTCAGGTTCGTTACGCTTGGCCGAGATGGCGCGCACCACGTCTTCGTTGATGCCTTTCGCTAACTCGTCGGTAGCCAGTTGGGTAAAAAAGCCTTCTTTATAGCGACCTTCGCTGACCCAAGCCTGCACTTCATTAGGCATTTCTACATTGCTTCGTGTCATGTTGATTGCATCGCTCAAACGCCAAAACTCTCGCCGCACCCGCAGGCATGCTGAGCTTTAGGGTTATTAAATTTGAATATCTGATTCAGCCCTTCACGGACAAAATCCACCGTGGTGCCATCAATAAACGGCATGGCTTTTAACGGCACATACAGTTTGGCGCCATCGCGCTCAAACAGCAGGTCGTCGTCAGCGGGTTCACGGGTGAGATCCAGCACATAGGCAAACCCGGCGCAGCCTGACTGCTTCACTCCGAGCTGCAGCCCCTTCACCTGCGGATCCTGCTGCATTAATTTAGTAATTTGTTGTACGGCATTATCACTGAGCAAAATGCCTTGCCAGACATTTTCGTCCAGAGAAAAGGTGCCGACATTTTCCGTTTGCATATGGCCTACCTCACACTCGTGTTTTTCCACAGCCAATCTGGGTTGCTACTATGTTAGTGATAACAATTATCACTTCAACCGTTTGTTTTGCGGGGGTATCCGCCAAAAACCCGGATTTTCGTTTCGGCATGCGGCAAGCGCGCGGGACAGTCAGCGACACAATCGCTGCAGGTCGGCAAGGGGATCAATTTATCCCTATGAATTTACAGCACATCCTGTACTACCTTCGCGCTTGCCTATTGGCTCGAACGCTTTACAGATCCGGATTTTTATTTTGCTTTAAACATTCATAGAAAATACCTATTTCTGAATTTTGTCTGTCTTAAAAATGCGTTTATCGACAATAAGGGACTTTTCCCACTCTTTCGCGCTTCACTGCAGGCAGACAATTCGCACGCTCTATGACTAAAGTTTAGTCGTTACTGACCATATTGGGTCGCCGTGCGCTCAATGCATCCCCCTGCCGCGATAAAAATTTCAACAGAATGATTGATCGTAAACGCGCCAGTAAATATGATAATGATTATCATTCAATTACAAATTGAGCGCGGGCAAATGAATATCTCGATGAATGCGTGGCTGCTGGGCAAAATTGATGACTATAAGTTCAGCGTGCGTGACGCCACGGTAGATTTCTACATGGCAGAAGCGTCGCTCAGGCGGCCGGAGTGCAATATCAACCACCTGAAACGCTACAACAACGTCAGCCTCAATATGGCCAATCTGTGCCTGGAAAACGGCGATGATGAAAGCTATCTGCACGCGTTGAGCAAGCTGCATAATCGGCTGATCGTGGAAATCAACAATCCGCAGCGCTGCCAGCTGTTTCGGGTTCAGAGCTACCATTTTGCCCGCCATACCCTGACCCTGATCTGCCAGAAATACGCGATGGAAGGCACCTGGGAGAAAGCCAACGCCTTCCAGAAGGACTTCGTCAAGCGGGTGCCGTTTCAGCTGTAACCCCGCCGACTGACAAGAAACCCGCAGGTCGGAATGCCTGCGGGGGAAGGAAACTTAATCGATCACTGCGGTGGTTAAACGCGAAGTGCAGCAAAGGCGGTCGCGCGAATCGAAGATTTCAATCTGCCACACCTGATGCCGGCGGCCAACATGCAGTGCGCGACAAACCCCGCGTACCTGGCCTTCAAACACCGCTCGCAGGTGGTTGGCATTAATCTCCAGCCCTACTACTTTCTGATCGCCCTCGCTGCACAGGTAACCAGCCATCGATCCCATCGACTCCGCCAGCACCACCGAGGCCCCACCGTGCAACAAACCAAACGGCTGCCGCGTACGGTGGTCCACAGGCATGGTAGCCTCAAGGTAATCCTCTTCCATTCGGGTAAACTGGATCCCCACATGGCTGACCATACAGCCTTCACCAGCCTGGTTTAATTGTTCCAGCGTCGTTTCTCGTTTCCACAGTTTCACTCAATCATCTCCAGAAGTGCCTGTAATGGGTGCCGTACACCGTTACCCTCAATGCGTTTGACCTGGCTGCGACAGGAGTAACCGGTCGCCAGACAACGTTGCCGCGGCAAACGTTGCAATGCCTGGTGCCATGATAGCTCATAAATGCCGAGCGAATTCTGCAGGTTCTTCACTTCATGCCCGTAAGTACCCGCCATGCCGCAGCAGCCTACACTGACATTTTCCAGCCTGGCGCCGAAGCGAGCAAAAATCGACGTCCAGTGCTGACCGCTGGCCGGTAAGGCCGTGATTTCAGTACAGTGACCGAACAGATACCAGGCCTCACCGGTCGCAGGCTGTTCAGCCCGCTCGGCCAGCAGTTGCTGCAACCATTCGTGCACCAGTTGCACCTGGAAGTCCCCGCGGGTTTCCCCCAGGATCTCGTTATATTCATCGCGATAACACAGCACCAGCGCCGGATCGACCCCCACCAGCGGCATGCCGAGTTTTGCCACCCGATTGAGGAAGTCGGCGGTTTTGCGCGCAGTACGAGCAAAGCGCGTCAGGAATCCTTTGATATGTTGCGCCTTGCCATTCGGAGAAAACGGCAGCAGCACCGGCCGGTAGCCGAGTTTTTCCACCAGCCGCACAAAGTCCGCCACCACTTTGGCATCGTAATAGCTGGTGAAGGGATCCTGCACGATCAAAACGTGCTGCTCGCGTTGTTCAGCATTCAGCGCTTCAAGCTGTTCCAGCGTCATGGTCGTGGCACCATGGCCGGAAAGCTGTTGACGCAGCGTCGGGCTGGAGAGCATCGGCAAATCAACCATGCCGACAGTATTGCGGCTTAGCTCACGCACCCAGGGCTGACGGAAGAAGAAGTTGAACACCTTAGGCGCTTTCGCCATCAGCGGCGTATAGCTCTCTACTCCGGCGACCATATAGTCACGCGCCGGCCGCAGATAACGCGTGTGGTAAAGCTGCAGGAAACGCGAACGGAAGCCCGGAACGTCAATCTTGATCGGGCATTGGGTAGAACAGGCTTTGCAGGCCAGACAGCCGGACATCGCCTCTTTCACCTCGTGCGAGAAATCATATTCGCCTTTGCCTGCGTACCAGCTGTTACGGGTTTTCTCGATCAGCGTTCGGAAACTGAGCCGCTGCTGTGGCAGCTGTTTTTCCAACGCCACGGGATCGACGCCCTGCTCGGACAACAGACGCAGCCATTCACGCACCAGCGCGGCCCGGCCTTTTGGCGAATGGATGCGATTGCCGGTGATTTTCATCGACGGGCACATCGGGCTACGCACGTCAAAGTTGAAGCACAGACCGTTGCCGTTACATTCCATCGCCCCCCGGAATGAAGTACGTACCTCGACAGGAATGCGGCGATCGAGGGTACCGCGCTTGACGGCGTCCACTTTCATCATTGGCGCATCGACGCCCAGCGGCGAGCAAATTTTGCCGGGGTTGAGGCGGTTGTTCGGATCGAATGCGGCTTTGATGCGACGCAGTTCCAGATACAGCTGCTCGCCGAAAAACTCCGGGCTGTATTCGGCGCGGAAACCTTTACCGTGTTCACCCCACAGCAAGCCGCCGTATTTGGCGGTCAGTGCCACCACCTGATCGGAGAGCTGTTTCATCAGCACTTCCTGCTGGGGATCGCACATGTCTAACGCGGGACGCACATGCAGCACGCCGGCATCGACGTGACCGAACATGCCGTAGCTGAGGTTGTGGCTGTCCAGCAACTGACGGAATTCGACGATGTAATCGGCCAGATGCTGAGGCGGCACGCAGGTGTCTTCGGCAAAGGGAATCGGTTTGGCCCGCCCTTTGGCGTTACCCAATAACCCGACCGCCTTTTTGCGCATGTTATAAATGCGCTCGATGCCCACCAAATCACCACAGATCTGATAGCCAATCACGCCGCCCTGCCTCTCGGAGATCAACTCGTCCAATCGCAGGCACAGACTCTCCATCTGCTGGTCGATCAGGAGCTGGTCGTCACCGGCAAATTCGACGATGTTCAGGCCCAGCATCTCTTTATCCGGCACGTTGGTGATCAGTTCGCTCACCGAATGCCAGACGATATCCTCACGCGCCAGGTTCAACACCTTGGAATCGATGGTTTCTACCGACAACGCCTTGGCTTCAACCATAAAGGGCGCATTACGCAGCGCGGAATCAAAGGAGTCGTATTTAACGTTCACCAGACGACGAACCTTCGGCAGCGGCGTAATGTCCAACCGCGCTTCGGTAATAAAGGCCAGAGTTCCTTCGGCGCCGGTCAGGATACGCGTCAAATCGAAGGTTTGCAGATCGTCGCTAAACACGTGCCGCAGATCGTAGCCGGTCAGGAAGCGGTTTAGCTTGGGGAATTTCTCCAGGATCAGCGCGCGTTGGTCACGGCAACTGTTGAGTACCGTTCGGTAAATCTGCCCCTCAAGGGTTTCCTCACAGGCAATCGTTTCCGCCAGTGGCGTCGGCATGGCGCGAGTGTCGATCATGTCGCCGCCCAGCAAAACCGCCCGCAGGCCCAGTACGTGATCGGAGGTTTTACCGTACACCAGCGACCCCTGGCCGGAAGCGTCGGTATTGATCATGCCGCCCAGCGTGGCGCGGTTACTGGTGGAAAGCTCCGGAGAGAAAAAATAACCCAAGGGCCGCAGGTACTGGTTAAGCTGGTCTTTGATCACCCCAGCCTCCACCTTGACCCACCCCTGCTCGACGTTGATGTCCAGAATACGGTTCATGTGGCGCGACATGTCCACCACGATGCCGCTGTTAAGCGACTGTCCGTTGGTGCCGGTTCCGCCGCCGCGGGGGCTAAAGGTCAGCGCGCTGAAACGCTCTTCAGCCGCCAGGCGTGCAATCAGCGCCACGTCTGCGGTGGAGCGGGGAAACACTACCGCGTCGGGCAGCAACTGATAGATACTGTTGTCGGTCGCCATCGTCAGCCGGTCGGCGTAGCTGGTGGCGATATCGCCATTGAATCCGTTTTGCTTTAAGGCTTCCAAAAAGTCGAGCACCCGTTGAACGAGGCCGGGTGCCTGAGAAATCTGTGGGATCATTCGCTTTTTGACCCTGTCTGTCTATTTTTTATGCGCTTATGCACGCTGAATCAGGCCTTTATTCAGACCCACCCTACTTTTTATTAGGCATAAAAACTAACATACTCGTTTAGTGAAGGCATGCACATTATTAGGTCGTCAGACGACGCGCGATAAAAGGTGCGGCGCATGATGAAAAGTGACGAAAATGCACCATGCTTAATCTAAACAAAGGAATTAACTTACCAGGATGAGAACCCATTCATGACAATCCCCCAGTCCCGATACGATTTGCCACGGATTATTTTTGGCGTGCTGTTTATCGCCATTATGATCGTCGCCTGTTTTTGGGTCATTCAACCGTTCATTCTCGGCTTCGCCTGGGCCGGCATGGTGGTTATCGCCACCTGGCCGCTGCTGATCAAGCTGCAAAAAATACTTTGGGGCCGCCGCTCGCTGGCCGTGTTGGTCATGACGTTACTGTTGATCCTGCTGTTCATCCTGCCGATTTCTCTGCTGGTCAGCAGCGTGGTAGACAACAGCGCGCCCGTGGTTGCCTGGGCCAGTACCCCCGGCAAGCTGCATATTCCCGATCTGGCGTGGCTGCAATCGATCCCGATGATCGGCGATAAGATTTATAACAGCTACCATACGCTGGTGAGTGCCGGCGGCACCGCCCTGGTGGCGAAAGTGCAACCCTACTTCGGCCAAACCGCCACCTGGTTTGTGGCGCAGGCGGCGCATATTGGTCGCCTGTTGTTACATTGCACGCTGATGCTTTTGTTTAGCGTATTGCTCTATGCCCGTGGTGAGCAGGTTGCCCTGGGCATTCGCCACTTCGCAACGCGTCTTGGCGCCGAACGAGGCGATGCTGCCGTCGTGCTGGGTGGTCAGGCAATCCGTGCGGTGGCTTTGGGCGTGGTGGTGACGGCGCTGGTACAATCGGTATTGGGCGGTATTGGCCTGGCGGTGACTGGTATTCCAGCCGCCACCCTGCTGACGGTGCTGATCTTTATCTGCTGTGTCGCGCAGTTGGGGCCGCTGTTGGTGCTGGTGCCAGCCATTATCTGGCTGTACTGGAGCGGTGATACCACCTGGGGCACCGTGCTGCTGGTCTGGAGCTGCGTGGTGGCTACGCTGGATAACGTATTGAGGCCGGTGCTGATCCGCATGGGTGCCGATCTGCCGATGCTGCTGATCTTGTCCGGTGTTATCGGCGGCCTATTGGCTTTCGGCATGATTGGCCTGTTTATCGGCCCTGTGGTGCTGGCGGTGTCTTATCGCTTGCTCACCGCCTGGATGAACGAAGCGCCGGAACCGACAACCGATCTGGAAGAGGTTGCCAAAGACCTGGAACAGATGTAATCCGGATCTCTGCCCGGCTCCCCGGGCAGTATCCTTTCTTTATCCATATCCATTCTCATTTACTTCAATCCGTCGCGGCGATAATTAATAAAGTCCACCTGAATGCCGGGCTAGCGTGCATTAATTAAACATACCGAATGAATACATCTTTTTAGCCTGAAGATAAAATTGAGCAAGGTTTAAAATAAATGGGAACCTGGATCTTGATTAGGATGATTCTTAATGACTAATTTCGTTTAAATATCTAGTATTATTGCCATCTATTGCTTCAAACATCTGATTTAAAGCAAGATTTCCAAACAATGTAATGCCATACATGTGAATTGCTGTGTGTAGTCTTTGCCCGTCTCCTATGATGGGCTTTTTTTTATTCTTTTTTTGGCCAAGGTTAATGGCGAAATCCATTCTATTTACATTCAGAAATAATAAAGCCGTAACCTGAGCTACGGCTTTAGAGTTAATGCGGAATCTTATGTCGAAGAATTACTTTTTCTTCGACAGATTGACCCAGGTTTGCACCACGGTATCCGGGTTGAGCGACAGGCTGTCAATGCCCTGCTCCATCAGCCACTCGGCGAAGTCCTCATGATCGGAAGGGCCCTGCCCGCAAATACCGACGTATTTGCCATGGCGTTTAGCCGCTTGAATCGCCATCGACAGCAGCGCTTTAACCGCCTCGTTACGCTCGTCAAACAGTTCAGACACCACGCCCGAATCGCGATCCAGCCCCAGCGTCAGCTGGGTCATGTCGTTGGAGCCGATAGAGAAGCCATCGAAGTGTTCCAGGAACTGATCGGCCAACAGGGCATTGGACGGAATTTCGCACATCATGATCACTTTCAGGCCGTTTTCGCCACGCTTCAGACCCTGACGCGCCAATTCGGCGACCACCGCTTCCGCCTGCGCTACGGTACGCACGAAAGGCACCATGATTTCGACGTTGGTCAGGCCCATTTCATTACGCACGCGTTTTACCGCGTCGCATTCCATCGCGAAGCAATCGCGGAAGCTGTCGGCGACGTAACGGCCAGCGCCACGGAAGCCCAACATCGGGTTCTCTTCATGCGGCTCGTATTTCTCACCGCCCACCAGGTTGGCATATTCATTGGATTTGAAGTCAGACAGGCGCACAATCACTCGCTTCGGCCAGAATGCCGCCCCCAGCGTGGCAATCCCTTCCGTCAGGCGGCCCACATAGAACTCGACCGGATGGTCGTAGCCTTGCATCAGCGCCTTGATTTCCTGCTGCAGTTCTGGAGTCTGTTGATCAAACTCCAGCAACGCCCTCGGATGCACGCCAATCATGCGGTTGATGATAAATTCCAGCCGGGCCAGGCCCACGCCTTCGTTCGGCAAGCGCGCAAAGTCAAAGGCGCGGTCGGGGTTACCGACGTTCATCATGATTTTCAGCGGCAGCGACGGCAGCTCGGTCACTTCGGAACTTTGCACGCTGAAGTCGAGCATATCGCTGTACACAAAGCCGGTATCGCCTTCCGCACAAGAGACGGTGACCTTCTGGCCTGCCTTCAGCAGATCGGTAGCGTTACCGCAACCGACCACGGCAGGAATGCCGAGCTCGCGCGCGATGATCGCCGCGTGGCAGGTACGGCCGCCACGGTTGGTGACGATTGCCGCGGCCTTTTTCATGATCGGTTCCCAGTCCGGGTCGGTCATGTCCGTCACCAGCACGTCGCCTGGCTCGATCAGGTCCATTTCGCTGATATTGTGGATGACTTTTACCGGGCCTGCGCCAATGCGGTGGCCGATGGCGCGCCCTTCCACCAGCACCGGGCTGCTACCGTTAAGCTGGTAACGCTCCATCGTCTGTTCGTTGGAACGCACGGTTTCCGGACGGGCCTGAACAATCAGCAGCTTGCCGGTATGACCGTCTTTGGCCCACTCGATATCCATCGGACGACCGTAGTGTTTTTCGATCAGCAGTGCCTGATGCGCCAGGCCCTGTACTTCTTCGTCGGTCAGAGAGAAACGATTGCGTTGCTGCTCTGGCACGTCTTCAATTTGTACCTGCTTGCCGTGATCCTGCGAAGGTGCGTACACCATGCGGATTTTCTTCGACCCGAGGTTACGACGCACGATAGCCGGCTTGCCTTTTAGCAGCGTCGGTTTATGCACGTAGAACTCGTCAGGGTTTACCGCGCCCTGCACCACCATTTCACCCAGGCCGAAGGCGGAAGTGATAAACACCACCTGGTCAAAACCGGATTCGGTATCGATGGTGAACATCACGCCTGAAGACGCCAGGTCAGAGCGAACCATGCGCTGCACGCCGGCCGACAAAGCCACGCCGCGGTGATCGTAACCCTGATGCACGCGGTAAGAGATGGCACGGTCGTTAAACAATGAGGCATATACGTGCTTGATCGCCACCATTACGGCGTCGATGCCCTGCACGTTGAGGAAGGTTTCCTGCTGGCCGGCAAAGGAAGCGTCCGGCATGTCTTCTGCGGTGGCGGAAGAACGCACGGCAAAAGAGGCTTCCGGCTCGCCGTCGGCCAGTTGCTGGTAAGCCAGGTTTATTTCGCGCTCGAACTCTGCATGGAACGGCGTGTCGATGATCCATTGACGGATTTGCGCGCCGGCCTTGGTCAGTTGGGCAATGTCGTCAACGTCAGTTTGATCCAGTAACTGATAGATGCGCTGGTTAACACCGCTTTGCTCGAGGAAATCGTTAAACGCCTGCGCGGTGGTGGCAAAACCGTTTGGCACGGCTACGCCCAAATCGGAAAGATTGGTGATCATTTCACCGAGGGAGGCATTTTTGCCGCCGACACGGTCAACGTCGTGCATGCCGAGCTGGTTGTACCAAAGCACATTACGCAAGTCTGGGCCATTGTTGGACATCGAGACAATCCTTATTGCTATCAGTAGGGTATAGACGGATTTAATTCGCTTGCTTTCTCAGCGCCGCTAAAACGGTGCCGAATCAGACTAGCACAATGATCCATAGGAAATGGAAAGGTGAATCGATCAACCCGGCGAAGAAAATGGATTTTAGGAAAACTTCCTGAAATGAAAAATGAGGATGGAATCGTTCCCTGTCGCACTAATAGCTTAAATCTCAACAAATTAAGTAATTTTTAAACTTGATTTTTAAAAACCATATTATTACTAATGACTTTGGCGAAAATAACATCGTTCTGTAGAACCATTCTTCAAGAAAAAGAAATCCCTGCTTTTCATAAAATTTAAAATAGCGTTTCAATCAATAACGCTTCGACGAAAGCTTATTCCCTTCTGGCGAAATTAATCGACGACTCTGCCCTCACTATCACATTTTTTTTGCCCGCCCCTTTACCGCTCGATCATCTCAAGCCCATGATAAGAGCAAGCAGATGCGATAACTGCATCACCGTTTCAGGTAAGGAGCCTCGGGTGGAAAGAAGCGTTTTTTATATTTCGGATGGCACGGCGATCACCGCCGAGGTTTTGGGCCACGCCGTGCTGTCTCAATTTCCGGTGAAGGCCACAACCTTTACGCTGCCCTTTGTCGAAACCGAGGCGCGCGCCCGTGGAGTCTGTCAGCAGATTAATGATATCTATCGAGATACCGGCGTGCGGCCCCTGGTGTTTTACTCGATCATTTCGCCGGAAGTGCGCAAAGTCATCACCCAGAGCGAAGGGTTCTGTCAGGATATTGTGCAAGCACTGGTCGGCCCGCTGCAGGGTGAGTTAGAGGTGGAGCCTACCCCGGTCCCTAATCGTACCCACGGCCTGACGGCCAGCAACCTCGGTAAATATGATGCGCGTATCGCGGCTATTGACTACACGTTAGCCCATGATGACGGCATTTCGCTGCGCAATCTCGACCAGGCCCAGGTGATTTTGCTCGGGGTTTCACGCTGTGGCAAAACCCCCACCAGCCTGTACCTGGCGATGCAGTTCGGTATCCGCGCCGCCAACTATCCGTTTACCGCCGATGATATGGACAATTTACACCTTCCCGCCGCGCTGAAGCCGTTTCAGCACAAGCTTTTCGGCCTGACTATCGATCCGGAGCGTTTAGCCGCCATCCGTGAAGAACGGCGCGAAAACAGCCGTTATGCCTCTATTCGCCAGTGTCGAATGGAGCTTGCCGAGGTGGAAGCGCTGTTCCGTAAAAATCAGATCCGTTATCTCAATACCACCAATTATTCGGTAGAGGAGATCTCGACCAAAATTCTGGACATTCTGGGCATGAGCCGCCGCATGTTCTAGTTTTCACGCGGTGGGCCGGTCCCCTGCCGCGTGCTGCTTATTTCTTCATTGGCGACGTTTTTTGTGCTTTTTTTAGCGATTCTGATCAACAGAACACAGTTTCTCCGGTTGAATTCATCGGTTTTTACGTTATTGTGATCGCCATCACTTCCCGGCACTCCTGCCGCAGCGAAGAAAAGTCTTTAGAGAAAATCATGCACAAAACAGATGAACTGCGGACCGCGCGCATCGACAGCCTTGTCACGCCGCAAGAACTGGCGGAGAAGTTGCCGATCTCGGCGGAAATCGCGGATAACGTGACGGCCTCCCGGCAACGCATTGAAAAAATCCTGACCGGTGAAGATCGCCGCCTGCTGGTGGTTATCGGCCCATGCTCGATACACGATCTCGACGCCGCCGTAGACTATGCCGGCCGCCTGAACCAACTGCGCATACGTTACCAGGATCGCCTGGAAATCGTGATGCGCACCTATTTTGAAAAACCGCGTACCGTGGTGGGCTGGAAAGGCCTGATCTCCGATCCGGCGCTGGATGGCAGCTTCCAGGTGAATCGTGGGATCGAAATGGCGCGTCGGCTGCTGCTGGAAGTGAACCAGCTCGGCCTGCCTACCGCTACCGAATTCCTCGATATGGTGGTCGGTCAATACATCGCCGACCTGATCAGTTGGGGCGCGATTGGCGCACGGACCACCGAAAGCCAGATCCACCGTGAGATGGCCTCGGCGCTCTCCTGCCCGGTGGGCTTCAAAAACGGTACCGACGGCAATACCCGCATCGCCATTGACGCCATTCGTGCGGCGCGCGCCGGACACATGTTCCTGTCCCCGGACAAACACGGCCAGATGACTATCTATCAGACCAGCGGCAATCCTTATGGTCATATCATCATGCGCGGTGGCAAAACCCCGAACTACCATGCTACCGATATCGTTGCCGCTTGCGACAGCCTGCGTGAATTCGACCTGCCGGAACACCTGGTGATCGACTTCAGCCACGGCAACTGCCAGAAACTGCATCGCCGCCAGTTGGAAGTAGCAGAAAATGTTTGCCAGCAAATCCGTGCCGGTTCTGCTGCCGTGACCGGCGTGATGGCGGAAAGCTTCCTGGTGGAAGGCACCCAGAAAATCGTGGCCGGTCAACCGCTCACCTACGGTCAGTCAATTACCGATCCTTGCCTGAGCTGGGCCGACAGCGAACAGCTGCTGGCCATGCTGGCCGATGCGGTAGATACCCGCTTCTGATGCCAAAGCCGGGGCGCCCGTCCCGGCTTTTTCCCCTGTCATCCGCTCATCTATACTGTTAGCAATTCTCGCAGTCTCCCTGGAAAGGATTTGGAACCTCGACATGATCCACTCACTGTTATCCATCCCCTGCGTCACCCTGCAAGGGGAACACAAAACGCTGGGGGATTTCCCCGCCCGAGCCTATCTGGTGGTTAACACCGCCAGTAAATGCGGTTTTACGCCGCAATACCGTGGGCTGGAAAACCTGTGGCAGTATTACCGCGAACGGGGGCTGATGGTGCTGGGCTTTCCCTGCAATCAGTTCGGTTCGCAAGAGCCCGGTAATCCCCTGGAGATCGCCAACTTCTGCACTCTGAACTACGGCGTCAGCTTCCCGCTGTTCAGCAAGGTTGAGGTCAATGGCCCTGGGGCGCATCCACTGTTCAATGAATTGAAACGCCTTGCTCCGGGCGTATTAGGCAGCCAGCGAATCAAATGGAACTTCACCAAATTCCTGCTGACCGCCGACGGTCAACGGGTGAAACGCTTCGCACCGATCACCAAACCCGAGCGCCTGTTCGACCGCATTGAAACCCTGCTGAAATAACCTTATTTTAGACGGGCTGAGCCTCTTCAGCCCCTGTCACCTTCCCTTCCTACAAAAAGGTTCCATCGGTAAGAAAATTTTCCTTGATGTAACCTTTCGTTCACATGATAATGATTCTCACTTTGATATTAATTACTATTTAACGGTCTGTTTTATAAACACATGACGATGGATAATCACAATCACGACTTACCTGCCAAAACCGTAAGCCCCGCGGTGAGTGGCCTGACCTCGCCTCCCTGCTACGACAGCGCTCAGCTGCTCGACGCCGAGGGCGTAGCGATCATCATCCATCAGGGCCAGCGCTACCAGCTGCGGCAGACCAAAGCCGGGAAATTGATCCTGACCAAATAACACCCATCCCTCAACGCCAGCCACCCCGATCGATATTGATCCAGGCAGCCAGCAAATCTATTGATATGTTAAAAACATACGGAGAGTTGCGACATGCCTCTGATCCCTTACACCCGGCTGCGTTTATCCGCATTGAGTCTGGCGATTGCCTGCGCTCTGCCGACGGTGACTTTTGCACAAACCAACCACACGGCTTCTTCTTCCAGTGATGTGTCGGCTAAAACGGACAAAACTAACGACGAAACCCTGACCGTTGCCGCCACCGGCAATGCACGCAGCAGTTTTGAAGCGCCGATGATGGTCACCGTGATCGAAGGCAATAGCCCTGAAAGCCAGACCGCCACCAGCGCCGCCGACATGCTGCGCCGCGTGCCGGGCATAACCGTCAATGGCACCGGCCGTACCAATGGCCAAGATGTTTTCATGCGCGGCTACGGTAAAAACGGCGTACTGACGCTGGTAGACGGTATCCGTCAAGGCACCGATACCGGTCATCTTGGCGCCACCTTCTTGGATCCGGCACTGGTAAAACGCATTGAAGTGGTACGCGGCCCTTCGGCCCTGCTTTACGGCAGTGGCGCACTGGGCGGCGTAATTGCTTATGAAACCGTGGATGCCGCCGATCTGCTGCTGCCAGGTCATGACACCGGGTTCCGGATTTACGGCACAGCGGGCAGTGGCGATCACAGCCTGGGTATGGGCGCCAGCGCCTATGGCAAGACCGACAACCTCGACGGCCTGCTGTCATTCGGCACTCGCGACGTTGGCGATTTGCGTCAGGGCAACGGTTTTGACGCGCCCAACGACGAGACCATCAGCAATGTGCTGGCCAAAGGCACCTGGAAGATTGATGATGCCCAGTCGTTGAGCGGCGATTTGCGCTATTACAATAACAGCGCCCGTGAACCGAAAAATCCCCAGGATCCTGATTACTCCAGCAGAAATCCGATGACCAACCGCTCCACCATCCAGCGCGATGCGGCATTGAGCTATAAATTAAAACCCCTGGATCAGGAGTGGCTGGACGCCGACGTCAAGCTGTATACCTCTGAGGTCAAAATCAACGCTCACAATGCGGCTTCCACGGACGAATTCCGCAAACAAACCACTCACGGTGCCAAGCTGGAAAACCGCACCCGCCTGTTTGCCGACAGCTTTGCTTCGCATCTGTTGACCTACGGCTCGGAAAGCTACCAGCAAAAACAACATCCTGGCGGCGCTACCACCAGCTTCCCACAGGCGAAAATCAACTTCGCTTCCGGCTGGATGCAGGACGAAATCACGCTGCGTGATATTCCTGTCACCCTGCTGGCCGGCACTCGCTACGACAACTACAAAGGTAGCAGCCAGGGCCACAACGACGTCGATGCCGACAAGTGGTCATCTCGTGGTGCACTGACTTATTCACCAACCGACTGGCTGATGCTGTTCGGTTCTTACTCGCAGGCATTTCGTGCGCCGACCATGGGTGAAATGTACAATGATTCTCGCCACTTCCCCGGCAACTATTGGGTACCCAACCCGAATCTAAGACCGGAAACCACCAGCACCGCCGAGTACGGTTTCGGCCTGCGCTTTGACGATCTGTTGATGGCCGGCGATAACCTGCAGTTTAAAGCCAGCTACTTCGATACCGACGCCAAGGACTACATTAGCCTGTACGTCACACGGACCCAGACTTCGTCGCAAAATATCTCACGCGCTAAAATTTGGGGCTGGGATACGTCACTGGGCTATCAAACCCAGTGGTTTAATTGGGATTTAGCTTACAACCGCACGCGCGGCAAGGATAAGTCACGCAGCGGGGAATTGAACGGCAACAGCGGTGAATGGCTGAGCGATATCAACCCGGATACCGTCACCAGTTCGTTGGACGTTCCGCTGGGTGAAACCGGCCTGTCTACCGGCTGGGTCGCTACCTTCGCCGAGCGCTCCACACATGTGAAAACCGGCACCGCCGAGCAAGGCGGCTACGGCGTCAATGATTTCTACCTGAGCTATAAAGGCCGCGATCGTCTGCAGGGCGTTACCACCACCGTGGTGCTGGGCAACGCCTTCGACAAAGAATACTACTCGCCGCAGGGCATTCCGCAGGATGGCCGCAACGCCAAACTGTTGGTCAGCTATCAGTGGTAACGTTTTGAATCCGGCGGGCAACCCGAATGCCCGCCGATTGCACCTCTCACAGGAGAACTATCAATGAGCAATACCCTCTACCAACGCTACCAGCAGGCAAAAATTGATAACCCAGGCAAATACGCGCGCGATCTGGCCGAGCTGCTTAGCGTTAGCGAAGCAGAACTGACCCATGCTCGCGTCGGTCAGGATACTCGTCGTCTGCAGGCCGATGCCCGCACCCTGCTGACCGAGCTGGAGCAGGTTGGCGTCACCAAATCTATCACCCGTAACAGCTACGCGGTGCACGAGCAGATGGGGCGCTACCTCAACCAGCATCTGAACGGCCACGCGGGGCTGATCCTCAACCCACGCGAATTGGATTTGCGGCTGTTCCTCAACCAATGGGCCAGCGCCTTCGCCATGAGCGAAACCAACAAGCGCGGTGTGCGTCACAGCATTCAGTTCTTCGATCATCAGGGTGATGCGTTGCATAAGGTGTACACCACCGACGAAACCGACCTGGCAGCCTGGATGGCGCTGGTGGAACGCCACCTGAGTGCAGAAAACCCGGCGTTGGCACTGAAATCCCCGGACGCCACCGTCAGTAACGCCGCACCGGACAACGAAAAGATCGACCGCGAATGGCGTGAAATGACCGATGTTCACCAGTTCTTCCAGTTGTTAAGCCGCAATAAGCTGACGCGTCAGCAGGCCTTCAAGGCCGTCGGCAACGATTTGGCCTACCGGGTGGATAACAGCGCCCTGTCCCAGTTGCTCAACGCAGCGTTGGGTCTGCAAAACGAAATCATGATTTTTGTCGGCAACCGCGGCTGCGTGCAGATCTTCACCGGTCAGATCGAGCGTCTGATGCCGCAGGAAGGCTGGATTAACGTGTTTAACCGTCGTTTCACCCTGCACCTGATCGAAGACGCAATTGCCGAAAGCTGGATCACCCGCAAGCCAACCAAAGACGGCTTTGTCACCAGCCTGGAGCTGTTTGCCGCAGACGGCACGCAAATCGCCCAGCTTTACGGCCAGCGTACCGAAGGCCAGCCGGAACAAACCCAGTGGCGTGAGCAGGTTGCCGCGCTTGAACCCAAGGACATTGCCGCATGAAACCCTCATTGACCCGTCGCCTGGCGTTGTGCATTGCGCTGGCGTTACCCTTCTCCGCTGCGGCGGCGGAACGTATTGTCTCGATAGGCGGTGACGTCACCGAAATTGCCTTCGCACTCGGCGCGGGCGATGAAGTGATTGCGCGCGACAGTACCAGTCTGCAACCGGAAGCCGTCAAAAAGTTGCCGGATGTCGGCTACATGCGTCAGCTTAATGCCGAAGGTATTCTGGCGTTGAAACCTTCGCTGGTGCTGACGACCGAACTGGCCGAACCGGCGCTGGTGCTCAAACAGCTGGAAGAAAGCGGCGTTAAGGTCGTACGCATTCCGGGCGATACCACGTTGCAAAGCGTGCCGGAGAAAATCGAGGTAATCGCCAATGCGTTGCAACGTACCGAGCAAGGCAAAAAGCTGAGCGAACGGTATCAGCAACAGCTGGCGGCGGTGAAAACCGATGCTCTGCCGGTCAAGGTCCTGTTCGTCATGAGCCACGGGGGGATTACGCCGATGGCCGCCGGGCAACACACCGCCGCCGACGCGGTCATCACGGCAGCCGGTTTGAAGAATGCGATGCAGGGATTCAGTCGCTATCGTCCCCTGTCGCAGGAAGGCGTGATCGCCAGCGCGCCCGATCTGCTGTTGGTCACCACTGACGGCATAAAAACGCTCGGTGGCCAACAACAATTGTGGAACTTGCCGGGCGTCGCGCTCACGCCAGCGGGGAAAAACCACCGCGTGCTGGTGGTTGATGATATGGCGCTGCTGGGCTTTGGGCTGGAAACGCCGGCTGCGTTGGCCAAACTACGCCACGCGGCGGAGCAAAAGTAATGCGCAGTCGCACTTCCCCACGCCTGGCGATTGTCGGCCTGCTGGTGTTACTGGCGCTGCTGGCGCTGGGTGCCGCCAATATGGGGGCATTGCCCCTGTCGTTTCGCACTCTGTGGCAACAGCCGTTCAGCGACACCGCCTGGCATATCTGGTTAAACATCCGTCTGCCGCGCGTACTGCTGGCGGTGGTGATCGGCTGTGCATTAGCGGTATCTGGTGCCGTGATGCAAGGGTTGTTTCGCAACCCGCTGGCTGATCCGAGCCTGCTGGGCATCAGCAGCGGTGGCGCGCTGTTTGTCGCGCTGATTATTGTGATGCCTCTGGCGTTGCCTCCGATGATTGCCCTGTATGGCCATATGCTGGCAGCGTTCCTCGGCAGCATGCTGGTGTCGCTGTTGATCTACGGTATCAGCCGCAGCGGCCACGGCAGCCTGTCGCGCCTGCTGCTGGCGGGGATTGCCATCAACGCCCTGTGCATGGCGGCGATTGGCGTGCTGTCTTACCTCAGCAACGACCAACAGCTGCGTCAGTTCTCGCTGTGGATGATGGGCAGCCTTAGCCAGTCGCAATGGCCGACGCTGGTGGTGTGCGCTTCCCTGATCCTGCCGACCACCTTACTGACCCTGTTACAGGCGCGTCGCCTGAATCTGTTGCAACTGGGGGATGAAGAAGCACATTACCTCGGGGTCAACGTCCAGCGCGCCAAGCTGCAACTGCTGTTGCTTAGCGCCTTGTTGATTGGCGCTTCGGTGGCGATGAGCGGCGTGATTGGCTTTATCGGTCTGGTGGTGCCGCACCTGGTACGCATGCGCCTCGGCGGCGACCACCGCTGGCTGTTGCCCTGCTCCGCGTTGGGCGGTGCCTGCTTGCTGTTGGTCAGCGATACGCTGGCACGCACCCTGGTAGCACCGGCGGAAATGCCGGTCGGGTTGATGACCAGCCTGATCGGCGGGCCTTACTTCTTATGGCTGGTGATGCGCCAGCGGGAGCGTGTGAGTGGATAACTCCTCAAGCCTGACGGCGCAGCAATTGCGTTACAGCCTGGGTTCACGTCGGCTGATAAACGACGTTTCGCTCAGTATCGCCAGCGGCGAAATGGTGGCAATAATCGGGCCAAACGGCGCAGGTAAGTCTACGTTGTTGCGTTTGTTAACTGGCTATCTGGCTCCGGGTTGCGGCGAATGTCAGCTACTGGGACGACCGTTAGAGCAGTGGCAACCGCAGCAGTTGGCGAAGGTACGCGCGGTGATGCGCCAACACAGTGATTTGGCCTTTCCTTTTACCGTGGAGGAAGTGGTCAGCATGGGACGGGCACCGCACGGCAAACGCGATGCACGGCATGCGGTGCAACAGGTGATGGCGCAAACCGACTGCCTTGAACTGGCCCAACGCGATTATCGGCAGCTTTCCGGCGGCGAGCAGCAACGGGTACAGCTGGCCCGTGTGCTGGCGCAACTTTGGCAGCCACAGCCCACCCCGTCCTGGCTGTTCCTTGACGAACCGACTTCGGCACTGGATCTCTACCACCAGCAACATACGCTGAGGTTGCTGCGCACGCTTACGCGCCAACAGCCGATCGCGGTGTGCTGCGTGCTGCATGACCTCAACCTGGCCGCGCTGTATGCCGACCGCATTTTATTGCTGCATCAGGGGCAATTGGTCGCCTCGGGTACGCCGCAGGAGGTGTTGCAGGCGGAAATCCTCACCCGCTGGTATCAGGCAGATTTGGGGGTAGTACATCACCCGGAAGTGGCGTTACCGCAGGTGTATTTGCGCCAGTAGTGGCAGTACTGGGCGCGGTACCCGCCGCGCCCGTCATCCTTTCATTTCATTGCCTCTAACTCGAGCAGGATATCTCCAGGTGCTTGCCCCAATCCGGCGGCAATGCGGCGAGATCGTCATATTCCGGCGCGTCAGCAAACGGCGTCAACAAAGCCTGATGCAGGCGCGCCAGTTTGCTGACATCATCCCGTTCGGCACTTTCAATCGCCTGCTGCGCCAGATAGTTGCGCAGGATCAGCTTCGGATTCACCGCCTTCATCGACTGTTGACGCTCAGCGTCGCTCACCTGTTCTTGCTGCAAGCGCTGGCGGTATTGTTGGTACCAACCGTCGAACGCAGCGCGATCGATAAATTCATCACGCAGCGGCGACTGCGCCTGTTGCTGTTCGGTATGACTTAATAAGCGGAAAGTTCGGCTATAGTCCCGGCCTTCTTGCGCCATCAGGCTCAGCAACCCGGTGAGCAAATCGTTATCCTGCTGCGATTGGGTGAAGAAGCCGAGCTTGGCGCGCATCTGTTCCCCGTAAGCGCGCATCAGGGCCGGTTCATAGGCCGCCAGCGCCTGCTGCAGCTGTTCCGTACTCATCAGCCCGGACAGGGTCTGTGCCAGCCGATGGAGGTTCCACAGCGCCACCGCCGGTTGATTATCGAAGGCATAGCGCCCCTGATAATCAGAGTGGTTGCAAATATAGTCGGGCTTGTAGTCGTCGAGGAAGCCATAAGGGCCATAATCGATGGTAAGCCCCAGAATCGACATGTTATCGGTGTTCATTACGCCGTGAGCGAAACCGACGGTCTGCCAATGGGCGATGAGCCGTGCAGTGCGTTCGACAACGTCGGTAAACCACAGTAAGTAGCCCTCCGCCTGATCTTGCAACTGCGGCCAGTGACGGGCAATGACAAAATCGGCCAATTGCTGCACCTGTTCCGGCTGCTTACGGTAATAAAAATGCTCAAAGTGGCCGAAACGCACGTGGCTTTCCGCTACGCGTAGCAACATCGCTCCACGCTCAGGTTGCTCACGGTAAACCGGCTCTTCACTGGTCACAATGGTCAGCGCACGGGTGGTTGGAATGCCCAGATGGTGCAGTGCCTCGGAGGCGAGGAACTCACGGATCGCCGAACGCAGTACCGCACGGCCGTCGCCCATGCGTGAATAAGGCGTCAACCCCGCCCCTTTCAGGTGCCAGTCCATGCTACGGCCGTCCGCCAGGCGTTGTTCACCCAGCAAAATGCCCCGGCCATCCCCCAACTGCCCAGCCCAAACGCCGAACTGATGGCCACTGTAAACCTGCGCCAACGGTCGCATGCCCGGCAGCAGTTTCTCACCCGCCCAAATCGGGGTTTTGTCCTGGGTAAACCAGCTTTCGTCCAGCCCCAATTCGCGTGCCAGCGGTTCACTGTGATACAGCAAACGAGCGCCTTTCAGCGGAGTGGGTTTCAATTCGGTATAAAAACCGGCTAACTGATGTTGGTAAGCGTTTTCAAACTGCGGCATAGGCCCTCCGTTGCACCTAGTGTAGAGCTTGAACGGGGCGATTAACACAGAGGAAATGCAGGGAGAACGCATCTGCCTGATACCTGGGCAGATGCGGGGATCAGCGTTTATGCCGATACGGCTTTAAGACCTTTTTACGCTGAGAGGAAAAATACGCGTTCAGCGAAAAAATCATAATGAATAACAGCACAGGAATCACGGTAAACATCATCCAGTCCATTATTGGCTCCGTTGTGTGTAGTACTCTCAATTATTGTTATTGAACTCATCGGGTGTTACCCGTAACGCTGTCAGATTATCCACACCAACGCTAGGCCATAAAAAACCTTGTAGGCCAAAAACACCGGCGTGTCTGAGCTTATTAAAATATTCCCTCTTCTCAATTCCTCCGACGATTACCCCCTTACACAGTAGATTGATATTCTTTAATAACGAGTCAATGACCACGTCATATTCCTGATGGGTAAACAACTGCCAGTAAAAACGTTTGTCGATCTTCACGTAGTCGAATAACCCATCATACAAGGCGGTCAGGGTCGCCTGACCGGAACCGAAATCATCCAACCACAGCGAAAACAACTCGCTAAGCCGGAGGATTTTCTCATTGTTTTTGCCGGCCGAAAGATTCGGAAAGCCCTCACTGATTTCAAAGGCAATAAATGACCACTGCCTGATACGATCACAGAGTTGACCGTCAGTGAGTATCAAATCGACCAGGGTTTCTTCAATATTTAACGTCAACAAAACGTCGTTTTCGACAAACCAGGAGGCATTCTGTTCTGCCAATTTCAATTGCTCATTAAATAACTCAATCTTTTGCTCAGCGGTCAGTAAATTAATCCCAATGTCAGCAGGCATAGCCAAATCACCGTCCAGACTATTAAAGCGGTTCAGAATTTCCACCGCTAACAGCCTGCCCTCCATTGAGTAAACAGGTTGAAAAACATAGCTACTAATAAAGTCAGCTTCGAATTGTATTTTCATTTCAATGCCACAGGCTGAATGGCGAGCATCTCATCGTATATCAATATATTTTATCGATCAATCCCTCTGAGATTAATCGGAAATATCAATGCAATTAGTGATAACTTATCATTTAATTGATAGATTAAAGCTATGTTGCGTCCACTTGGCGCAGAGTCAGAACCAATTTGGCTTATGGCAAAATTGCCAGCACTTCGCTGAATTTAAGGTGTATTTAGGTTAAGTGGTATATTCACTCTAAAAATTTAACTTATTGTCATTGTTTTCATTAAAGAAATTCTTAAACACATCTAAATATCAATTAAGCATGAAATCTGCACAAGCGCAAGCCTATCGCCAACTGATTAAATTTAATAACACATCAATTCCGTACGTTATTCTTTGCATTGAAAATGCGAAAAAATGCCCACCTTGATTTTTAGGAAATTCATGCTACCTGGGATTTAGGTGGATTCCAGCCCCTAAGAATGGATAACAACAATAAAGCGCAGCCAACTTGAGATGTAAAAAAAGGATGAACACTGTCATCCTTTGATATTCAAAATTTGATTACTATTTGATCGTTTCTGCCAGCCATTGCCGCAGCTCGGCTAACTCGGTAGCCTGCTCCGGGAACTGAGCAATCAGCTTGTCGCAGCACTCAGCCAAGGCTTCACTGCGGTAGGCGCAACCCACCAGCATCTCTGCCAAACGCTGCAGCGGTGCCGGACTCAGGCTGTCGGTGAAAATCTGCGCCCGGCAGATCAACCCCTTTTCTACGTCAAAGAAGATATCCACCCCGCCCCAAACAAAACGTTCATTCAGCAAATGGCTAAATGCCGGCGCCTTGCCGAAATTCCATTCCCAACTGCTCTGTTTGGCAAACTGCGCGGCGAAATCCGGCAGGTCGGGATAGACATCCGGTGAGATGATTTCCGCCGTAGCGGTCTCGCCATAGTAGTCAAAGAATGCCTGAGTCACCGCATCGCAGACCTGCTGGTGGCTGATGTCAGGTTTAAATTCCACCAGGTTGGCCACCCGGGAGCGTACCGAGGTGATGCCCTTGGCCTGCAGCTTTTTGGGATCCGGATTAAGATAATCCGCCAGACGGTTAAGATCGGCATTCAGTAATAAGGTGCCATGGTGGAACCCGCGATCCTGGGTTTCCCGATAGGCCGAGCCGGAGATTTTACGCACGCCTTCCGGCGTTTCGATCACCAGATCATTGCGACCCGACGCCGTGGCAGAAATACCCAACTGCGCCAACGCCTGCAGAATGATGCCGGTGGAAAGGGTTTTGTCGTAACCCGGTTTGCCCGCCATAAAGGTAAAACAGGTGTTGCCCAGATCGTGGAATACCGCCCCACCGCCGCTGCTGCGACGCGCCAGGCGAATGCCGTCCTGCTCCATTCGCCGGGTGTTGCACTCTTTCCATGGGTTTTGTGACTGGCCTATAACCACCGTTTCGGCATTGCGCCATAAGAACAGGATTTTCTGCGTGGTCATTTCGCGGAAGATGCACTCTTCCACGGCCAGATTGAACCAGGGGTCGTAAGAATCGGAAATCAGTAAGCGTAAGTTATTCATGGCGGTCCCCGCTAAGCACGTGATGCCGCCATGATACACCAAATCAACAGCTTAAGATTAAATGCGCCTCGCCTGCCAGTAGGCTTTTTTCCAATACACATTGTCCAGCGAGGATCGCATCACGCCACGGCTGGTGGAGGCATGAATAAACTGATCGTTGGTATCATAAATGCCAACGTGCAAACCGTTCTCACCGCCGCCGGTTTTGAAAAACACCAGATCGCCCGGCATCAGCTCATCACGCGAGACTTTGGTTCCCAGCGAGGTTTGTTCCACCGTCGAACGAGGTAGTTGCATATCGAAACGGTCGCGGAAGGTGCGATAAACGAAACCGGAACAGTCAACGCCGCCGCGATCGACCCCACCGTAACGATAAGGTGCGCCGTACCATTGACGCAGTTGCTCATTCAACTGAGCTACCACCACGATAGAGTCTGCCAACCGACCGCTGGGCGGCGGTGCATGACTGCTACAACCGGCAAGAATTAAACTGGCTAATAAAAACCAAATACGCATCCGCATAATATCCCTTCATTGAACACGTTGCCGCATCATGCCGTCCGGTAAAAGCATACCGCCTGCGAGGCAAAGCCGGCACCACGTAAGGAAAGCGCTATTTGGGGCTAATTTATCCCCCAGCAGGGGAAAAAGGCAAGCACGGTGAAGGAGATAATCGCATTGGCGCCACTTTTTGCGCTATTAAGGCGTTTTTACCTTGGCCTGGCTGTTAATCAGCCACACGCCAAACAGGATAAACAGCGTTCCCAACGTTTTCAACAGGGTGGCGGATTCGTTAAACCACGGCAGGATCACCGCGGCCAGGTACACCAGCGCATAGCTCACGCTCAGCAACGGATACGCTCGGTTTAGTGGCAGATGGTGCAGCGCAAAGAACCAGCACAGCATGGACAACGCATAACCGAAGATACCACCGCTGACCGCCAGTAGCGGCACCCAATACTGAGCAAACAGGTCTAACGTAACGTCGGCAAACGACATCAATGGGATCTGCGCCATACCCCACTTCATCAACAGTTGCGCCAGCGTGACCAAGAGTACGCTGGCCGCGCCCCAGGCGTAGCCCCTCATGGATTGATACTCATCAGCAGGATCCCCAGCATGATCGACGCCACGCCGTACCAATGGCGTGCGGTGGTGGGTTCGTTAAACAGCCACCGGGCGGCCAGTGTCACCAACACAAAATTCAGGCTGAGCGTCGGATAAGCCAGGCTGAGCGGCAAACGCTGCAGCACGTTGAGCCAAACCGCCATGCCCAACCCCAGCAAAAACACCGCCAGAAGCAGCCAGCGCAGCGTCACCCCCCGCCTGACGTCGGGGGGCAATTGCCAACTCTGGGCCGCTTGTTTCTGGCACAGCTGCCCACCACAGGTGAGCAGGCTGACCACCAGCACCAACAGGTAGCCAACTATCATGGCTGCTGTTGATACCAAAGCAGCGCTAAGCGGTTCATCTCAACCACTTTGTCCGCTGCCGGCAAGTTTTGCGGCACGTGATCCCCTCTCGACAGTTGCAATACCAATGAGACGTCACCCTGTTTACGCGCTTGAGCCAACCACTGCGGGAAATCGGCATCGCTGATGAAATGGCTGCGGGAATCCGGGTAGGCCAGGCCATAAGCCACCTCACCTTTCTCGCTGAACATCAGCACATCGCTGCGCTTCAACTCCCAGGCCAGCCCTGCTGCTACCCCTGCGCTATCGGTCAATACGTAACGGCTATGGCCCAACTGCGCCATATTTACGCTGATAAAGTTTTGCGGCAGCTTGGAGTCAGTGACCTGCTGCGGAATGGCGTAACCCACCAGCAAGCACAGCAGTAGCGGACAAGCCGCCGCCCAGCGCCAGCGTTGCGCATTATTACGCGCCGACACTATGGCAAATAACAGCCAACCGCCGAACATAATAATGCCGATGACGATCTTCGGCCACTCTTGTGCCCCAAACAGCTTCACCTTCGGCAGCAATCCTGAACCCAGCACCAGCAGCGCCACCACGCAAATCAGACCAAATAAGCCGTTCAGCAATGCGTTGATCTTGAAAGTTTTGCTGCGTAGGCTTGCCGCATAATCCTCAGCGTAAGCGGCCATCAACAGCGCCAACGGCGCCATGCACGGCAAAATATAGGTCGGCAGTTTGCCTTTGGCGATGCTGAAAAAGATCAGCGGCATCATCACCCAACTCAGCAGGAAGAACAGCTCCGGCCGTTGGACGCGTTCACGCCAACCCTTAAGCAAAGATCCCGGCAACAACGCCAACCACGGCAATACCGCCGCCATCAAAATCGGGATGTAATACCAGAACGGCGCTTTGTGCTGGGCGTTATCCTCGGCAAAACGCTGAATATGCTCCACCCAGAAGAAGTAGTTCCAGAAGTCCGGCTCACGTTGAGCAATAGCCAGCGCCCAAGGCAGGCTAAGCAATACCGCGGTCAGGATCGCCAACGGACCGTAGATCAAGAGATCCTTGATCCGCCGCTGCTGAATGACTATCGGGATCACCGCAATCACCGGCACCGCCAGCGCCAGGAACCCCTTGGTCATAAAGCCCATGCCGCAGGCCAGCCCCAGCAACACGTAACCGCCGACTTTACCCTTGACCGTGGTGGCTTTCAGCGTCAGGTAATAACTGACCATGGCCGCCACCAGCCACAGGGAAATCATTGGATCCAGCACGCTGTACGTGCCGATGCTGAACACCAGCACCATCGACAGGAAAATCAACGTCGCCAGGCTGGCGCGGCGCGCGTTGCGCCACATCAGCATTGCCAGCGCGAACACCAGCACGGCGGTCATGCCGGTGCTGAATACCGAGCCAAAACGCACCGCGAAGTTGGTATCGCCAAACAGCCACTGGCTGATGTTGTTGAACCAATATCCGGCAACCGGTTTTTCAAAATAACGCAGCCCAAGCAGATGCGGCACTACCCAGTCGCCGCGTTGCAGCATTTCACGGCTGATCTCGGCGTAACGAGTTTCATCCGGTTGCCACAGCAGGCGACCATTGAGGGGGATCAGGTAAACCAGAGCAAAAAAAATGGCCAACACAATGGCCCAGGATCCTTTTAGCGCCTTCATGAATCGTCCTTCACATCGGTTTGACAACCCAGCCAACCTTCGCGGCCAGGGAAAGGAGCACGCTCGACGCGGCCCAATGGCAATGACGCCAAATCTTGTGGCAACAAGGTGCTTAACGGGCAGAATTCTATGCCCTGCCGTTGCGCCCGTTGCAGTAACTGCTCAAACATTGCGGCCTGAGACATACCCTCAACTTCGGTATGAATGGTATAAACCGGCACGCCACGATCGTTTTCAATCGCCCGTAAAATGTAATCGTTGAAGTCAGCCATATTGACTTCACTGCCAATCACCTCATCAAAGGTCGGTAACGTCACCGGGATCTGCACGGTTCCCACACGGCCATCGCTTAACAGCGGACGGAACGGATGGGTGCCACGACAATCGCTGTTGTAGTGAAAACCGAAGCGCTGCTTCACTTCCAGCACCCGTGTGTCCGCGCGCCAACCGGCAACGGCCGAGCATTTGACCGGCAGCCCGGTACTGGCAGTCAGCGCATCAACACCCCGCTGCACCTGTTGCGTCAACTGCGCCTCAGACCAACGGCCGACCTTGGCCTGCCAGCCCTGATGATCCCAGGCGTGCAGGCCCACTTCATGCCCGGCCTGAGCGGTGAGTTTCATCAATGGCCCCAAGGCACGGGCGATATTACGCCCCGGCCAGGCGGTGCCGGCCAGCAGAATATCCCAGCCGTACAGCGACGCGGCGTTCGAGCGCAGCATTTTCCACAGGAATTTCGGACGTAAAAGGCGCCACAGATGGCGCCCCATATTGTCCGGCCCTACGCTGAAGAAGAAACTGGCCTGAATGTTGTACTTGTCGAACAACTCCAGCAACTGCGGTACCCCTTCACGGGTACCGCTGAAAGTATCTACATCAACTCGCAGACCGACTTTCTTCATGCACCGTCACCTTCCTGAACGGTGGTGCGCAAGAAGTAGTCCAAGGTATCGGCAACGGTTTGCTGCATCGCGATGGTCGGCTGCCAATCCAGCAGGCGACGGGCATTTTTGATGCTTGGCGTACGATGCTCAACGTCCTGATAACCCTTGCCGTAATAGCTGCTGCTTTCGACATCCTTAAAGCCGGCAAACGGCGGGAAGCGGTCGCGCAACGGGTGATTATTGAAGCTTTCGAGCAGCATTTCCGCCAGTTCGCGGATGCTGGCCTCGTTGGTCGGATTACCAATGTTGACGATTTGGCCATCGCACAGCCCGTCGCGGTTTTCGATGATGCGGAACAGCGCTTCAATACCGTCGTTGATATCGGTAAAGCAGCGTTTTTGCGCCCCGCCGTCCATCAGTTTGATCGGCGAACCTTCCACCAGATTAAGGATCAACTGGGTGATGGCACGGGAAGAACCGATGCGCGCTGCATCCAGGTTATCCAGGCGCGGCCCCATCCAGTTAAACGGACGGAACAGCGTAAACTTCAGCCCTTCTTTGGCACCATAGGCCCAGATGACTCGGTCCAACAGTTGCTTGGACACTGAGTAAATCCAGCGTTGTTTGTTGATTGGCCCGACGATCAGGCGGGAATGATCTTCGTCGAACTCTTTGTCGTCGCACATACCGTACACTTCGGAGGTGGACGGGAAGATGATGCGCTTGTTGTATTTCACGCAGTCACGGACGATTTTCAGGTTTTCTTCAAAATCCAACTCAAACACGCGCAGTGGATTGCGGGTGTACTCGATCGGCGTGGCGATGGCCACCAGCGGTAGAACGACATCACATTTTTTGATGTGATACTCGATCCACTCGGAATGGATACTGATATCCCCTTCCACAAAGTGGAAGCGCGGGTTATCCAGAAAACGGCTGATGGCATCAGAACCGATATCCAAACCGTAAATGTCGTAACGATCGTCACGCAGCAGACGTTCGGTCAGGTGGTTACCGATAAAGCCGTTAACACCGAGGATCAGTACGCGGGTTCTGCGCTTCATCACTGCGTTTGGCTTGGCGGCCAGACGTACGTCGGTGACGATGCCCATTTCCTGCGCCAGACGGCTACCCTGTACGTACAGGCCGGCATCGTTTTGACCGGCAACGATTTCCAGTGCGCCTTCGCCGCAGGCAATGACCAGCGGAGAAGTACTGAGCACGGTGCCAGGCTGCTTGTCATGCTGCGCATCCAGCACGCGTGCACGCCAGACAATCAATTTACGCTGGCCGAGATAGCTGAAGGCGCCAGGATAAGGTTCGGTCACTGCGCGGATCAGGTTGTTGATTTCCTGCGCCGATTTATGCCACAGGATCTCACCGTCTGCCGCAGTCCGGCGGCCAAAGTAGCTGGCTTCGGCTTCGTTTTGCGCACTGAATGTCGCCGTGCCGTTTTTCAGCTTCGGCAGTTCGTCCTTCAGCAATGACTGTGCGGCTTCCAGCACTTTTTTGTGCAGCGTCAGCGCCGTGTCGTCAGCGGTGATTGCCACTTTGCGCTGGCCAACGATATCGCCGGCATCCGGACGCTTGACCATTTTATGCAGCGTAGCGCCGGTTTCTGTTTCGCCGTTCACCAGCGCCCAGTTCACCGGTGCGCGGCCACGGTAGCGAGGCAGCAGTGAGCCATGGAGGTTGAAACCGCCAAGCGGCGCCAGCGACAGCAGCTCGTCGCTCAGCAGATTACGGTAATAGAAGGAGAAAATAATGTCCGGCTGCATCTGGCGAATGCGTTCGATCCACAGCGGGTGGTTAACGTCCTCCGGCGCATAGACCGGTAACTCCAATTCTGCACCCACACGGGCAACGGAGGAGAAGAAGTTGTTCTCACCAGGATCGTCGGTATGCGTGAATACTGCTTGAACGTCATAGCCTGCGTCAGTCAGCGCTTTCAGACCTGCGCAGCCAATATCATGGTAAGCAAATACAATAGCTTTCATCATTCTTCTTCCTGAGTATTGTGGTTCGGCTGTTCACCGACCACTTTCTGAACAAAATAACGAGGACGAGCACGCACGTCGGTATAAATACGACCGATGTACTCTCCCAACAGACCCATGCCGACAAATTGGGCGCCAATAAAGGAAAACAGCACGGCAAACAGGGTGAACACCCCGCCGCCCGCCCATTCAGGGCCCATGATCAAACGCAGGGCGATCAGCAATACCGCCAGCACGAACCCCGAAAGCGCAATCACGCTGCCCACTACGCTCAGCAAACGCAGCGGCGTGGTGGTCAAACAGGTGATCAGGTCGTACATCAGATTAATCAGCTTCATCAGGCTGTATTTAGAGTCGCCAAACTCGCGTTCAGCGTGCAGCACGTCAATTTCAGTAGTACGACGGGCGAAAGTATTCGCCAGGATCGGGATAAAGGTGCTGCGCTCGTGGCAGTTCAGCATCGCTTCGATAATGTGGCGGCGATAGGCACGCAACATGCAGCCATAGTCGCCCATCGATTTACCGGTAGCGCGCTGGATCATCATATTGATGATGCGGGAGGCGCTTTTACGGAACCAGGAGTCCTGACGGTTGGCGCGCACAGTGCCGACCACGTCGTAACCCTCTTCCGCCACCCGCACCAACCGCGGGATCTCTTCCGGCGGGTTTTGCAGGTCAGCATCCAGCGTGATCACCAGATCGCCGCTCACCTGATTGAAACCGGCCATGATTGCCGAGTGCTGCCCATAGTTGCGGTTCAGCAATACGGCAATGACGCAACTGCCGGGCTGTTCGGCGGCAGCGGTCAGCATATCGGCAGAATTGTCGCTGCTGCCGTCATCGACCAGGATAATTTCATAGGGCTGGGCCAGCTGTTTACAGGCGGCGGTGGTACGTTCAAGCAAGGCAGGTAGACTTTCCTGCTCGTTGTACACCGGGATCACCACCGAAACTTTTTTAATCGGTTCAACGCGAGACACGTAACGACTCCACAACAGAAGACAAGGCTTTGACCACGCGATCAACATCAGCGTCGGTCATATCAGGGAATAGCGGCAAGGTGCACAAACGCGCCGAGTTCCATTCGGTATTGGGTAAGGACAATTGCGGATAGCGGTCACGGTAAAACTTCTGGGTATGCGCGGCACGGAAATGCAGACCGGTACCAATGCCCACCTCTTTCAGGCGTTCCATCAGTTGGTCGCGATCGATACCGCAACGCTCGGCGTCAACGCGCACCATAAACAGGTGCCAGGCGTGGTCATGCGGATAATCAGGCAACCCCAGCGGCAGGAAAGGTGAACCTTCCAGCGCGGTGAGATAACGCTGTGCCAGCTCTTTACGGCGGGCGTTCAACTGCGGCAGGCGCGCCAGCTGTACGACGGCGATGGCCGCGTGGATATCCGAAAGGTTGTATTTGTAGCCCGGCTCCACCACTTCGGCCTGCGGCTTGCGGCCCAGTTGCTGACGGTCGAAAGCGTCAACGGCCAGACCGTGAAACTTCAGACAGCGCAGACGATCCGCCAGCACATCGTCGTCGGTGGCAATCAGGCCACCTTCGGCACAGGTCAGGTTTTTAATCGCGTGGAACGAGAAGATGGCCGTCCCTTGTGCGCCAACCCATTCACCGTTGTAACGGGAACCCACCGCATGAGCGGCGTCTTCAATCAGCGGCAGATTATGGCGTTTGGCCACGTCTCGCAATGCATCCATTTGCAGTGGCGCACCAGCGTAATGCACCGGGACAATGGCTTTGGTTTTGGTCGTAATGGCGGCTTCAACATCTCTGGCATTGACCATCAACGTATCGCGGTCAACGTCGATCATTACCGGCGTGGCGCCGAGCAACTCAATCATGTTGAGGGTTGAAACCCAAGTTTGTGAGGGAGTGATGACTTCATCGCCGGGACCAATGCCCAGAGCCATCAGGGTGATATGCATGCCTGCAGTAGCAGAACAAACGGCAATCGCATGTTTGCAGCCGAAGGTGGCGCAAAACTCACTTTCCAACTGCTGATTTTGCGGTCCGGTGGTGATCCACCCTGAGCGCAATACCTTTTCTACCGCCGCGATTTCTTCATCGCCGATCGCCGGGCGTGAGAAAGGTAAAAATTGATCCATAGTTAACCCCAAACGTATCAAATTTCTTTTAATGACACTGTAGATCTCTTTTATTTAACGAATATTAAACGCCAGAGAGAATCGTTCCCGGTGGATTAACTGCCAATGTACGGCCGCAAGCTTAACTAAACCTTAAGGCGAGATTAATTATCAGCGGACTATCTGATTTGCGAGGGCCATCATCATCATTTTATATTTATTTAAAAATCAATTAGTTATAGTTATTAATAATTATTTACTTATTTTATTCGAACTAAATCAGCGTAGCACGTCAGCGACGGTTTTCAAGATTTATGAGGTGATTTTTAGCGAAGAGTGAAATAAAGCCGATGCTTACTCGGCTATTTATATCGAGTCCGTTTAATTTTCGTTTAGGCCGCATTTTCAATACGCTAACGCACTAGGCGGTTTTGGTCATAATCCAGCGTTGATCGCCCACCGCCTGCAAATGAAAATCGACGTCATAAATTTGTGACAGCAGAACCGGCTCCATCACCTCCCGCGTGCTGCCCTGAGCAACTAAGCGCCCTGCATGCAGCAGCCAGACCCGATCGGCCTGCTGTAAGGTGTGGTTGAGATCGTGCGCGCAAACCAAGGCACTGCGCCCACTCTGGCAAAACTCTCTTAATAGTCGGTCCAATGCCACCTTCTGCGCCACGTCCAGGCTGTTGGTCGGTTCATCCAACAACAGCAGTTGGCTGTACGGGTTAACCGTCGGCCAGACCTGCAGCAGCACTGCAGCCAGACGTACTCGCTGCCATTCCCCGCCGGATAGTTGAGTCAGCATACGCGGCAGCTTGTCCATCAGCTTTAAACGCTGGCACAGATAAAGAATGGTGCTTTCTAGCGCCTGTTCCGAAGCTCCCGCCGGTTGATGCAATGCCAGATACTGGAATACCGGCATCAACGCCACCGGGGGCTGCTGTTGGCTTAAATAACCACGACGCAGTGCCAGTTCATTGCCCTGAAAACTTTTCAGCGGATGACCGTCCAGCAGGATCTCCCCGATACCGGGCAAGATACCCGCCAGACAGGCCAACAGCGTGCTTTTACCGGCGCCGTTCGGGCCAATAAGGTGAAACTGCAACCCAGCATCAACCTGTGCTGAAAACGGGGCCAAGCGCCCTTCTACCCCAACCTGCCTGAGTTGCAGCATGATGTATTACCGCTCCTTATTTAGTCGGCCAGCGCCTGTTTGACGGCGGCCAGCAATGCAGGATCTTCCGGCGTCGTATCCGGGGAAAAGCGCTCGATGACCTTGCCATCGCGGCCAATCAGGAATTTCTCGAAGTTCCACAGGATATCGCCAGTTTGCTTTGGTGCCCGCCCCTTGCTGCTCATACGCGCCAGGAACTCACTGCCCTGCGGCGCAACGGCGTGCGGTTTGGCGGCGGTCAACGCCTGATACAATGGATGGCGGTTTTCGCCGTTCACTTCCAGTTTGGCAAACATCGGGAACTGAACGCCAAAGGTACCCCGGCAAAACGCCAGGATCTCTTCGTTGCTGCCTGGCTCCTGCCCCAGAAATTCGTTGGAGGGGAATCCCAGCACCTCAAAACCTTGATCCCGGTAGGTTTCGTACAGGGCTTCCAGCCCTTCATATTGCTTGGTCAGGCCGCATTCCGACGCCACATTCACCACCAGCAACACACGGCCTTTATATTGTGCCAGCGTGGTAGATTGATTTTCGATGGTGTTCAGCGGAATGTCATAAATAGCTTGAGTCATGGAGCTTATCCTCTTGTTTTACTTGCAGGTGAACAGAGAAACTACCTTACGCTTTTTACCCGAGTGAGCAACCAGATAAACAGGGGTGCCCCCAGGGTGGCTGTCACCACCCCGATGGGCAATTCAGCCGACAGTAGCGTAATACGCGCCACCACGTCGGCCGCCAGCAAGACGCCGGCACCGGCCAGTGCGCAACCCGGCAGTAAATAACGTTGATTGGTCAAACCGCTAAGGCGCAGCATATGCGGTATCACCAGCCCGACAAATCCGATCACCCCCGCCAACGCCACACTAACGCCTACCAGCCAGCCGATTGCCAGCACCAGCAGATTGCGCCACAAATGCAGTGAAAGCCCGAGCTGGCGGGCCTGTACCTCGCCCAGCGCCATAAAGTTCAGCGCCTTGCCCTGGCAACACAGCCACAGCACCACCGGCACCAGGGCCAGCACCAGCCATTTTTGGCGCCAGTCTACGCCGCCAAAGCCGCCCATCATCCAGTACATTAGCTGGCGCAGATCCAGGCTGGAACTGAAGTACACTGCCCAGGTCATCACTGCACTGCACACAATGCCCAAGGCAACGCCGACCAACAATAATCGCGCGTTGGTCAGACGCTTGCGACGAGCAAAGCTCAGCAGCATAAAGGTCATGATTAACGCACCCGCAATGGCGCTCAGACTCATCAACGCTACCGGCAGCAGGCCGTTGCCCAGTAATACCATTAGCACCAGTGCAACCCCGGCACCGTTAGCCACTCCCAATAAGCCAGGCTCAGCCAACGGATTCTCAAACAAGGCCTGCATTACCGCACCGGCAATGGCCAGGCTGGCTCCAACCAACATCACCGCTAGCGCACGCGGCAGGCGTAATTGCCAGACAAACAGCTGCGCCGCATCACTTGACCACTGTGAGGGCCAAAGCCAGACATCACCCGCGCTGAGGCTAAAAACAAAAGCCACGGCAACGCCCAGCGCCAACAGCCATAAATGGCGTTTATCGCGATGACGCTGTTTGTGCAGTAATAAAGTAAAGGTCTGGCTGGTTGGCATAGGTGTGGCGATTCCCTGCGGGCCGCGAGCGGCGGTCGAATAATTGACGTCTGGGTCAAATATTAGGGGGTTAGCGCCAGAAGGGAAAGCCTTGCTTAAGGATTATGGCAGGAAAACAACGGCTGATGCTGCCCCCCTCCACTGAGGGGCAACACCAGACGTCGTACACTCAATTAGCGTCGCGGATCATTTCCGTTTTGTGGGTAGGGTTTACCGTGGTCATTGTCATTGCCGCGGCCCTTACCGTGGTCATTATCATGACGGTTGCCATCGTTACGGTTATCGCGACGGTTATCGCGTTCACCGTGGAACGGATTGCCGCCCCGCTCTGGACTCCGGTGATCGTTGCCGCGCGGCGGTGAGGGTTGCCAGCGACCGCCGTCCCAGTACAAACCACGGCTATTACGCTCACCCACGCCGCGTCCCTGATGAGCATGCCACCACTGTGGCGGACGCCAGTCATAACCGTCCCAGTAGTAACCTCGCCGATCCTGATCCCCCAGATGGACCGAGACGCCCGGTACGTTGATATCAATGGAGACATCTGCCTGGGCCACGAGCGGCAGCAGCAGCGGTAAACACACCAGCAACAGGATCTTTTTCATTTTGGCACTCTCACTTTATTTTTTGCTGAGCTGGTTATATCAGCGCGATTATTTTACGCCTATCGCCTCAATGCCTATTTTCAGATCGTTTTCACCTCGCTTACATAATCCATACAATCTCATTTTTCAGATTAAATAAAACAGCTGCTAACAACGTTTAACGAATAGCTGACATACCGGATGCCATGCCGCTATTTATAATGACGCTGACACTTATCAAAGAGATATTATTATGATTAAACGCATTGGAATGTTGTTCACGGTCGCCGTCCTGACCACCGCGCTCAGCGCCTGCTGCTTCGGCCCCCACGGTGGCGGTCATCGTGGCGGTGGTGGCCCGGGCCACTATTACAACCATTATTAAAAACCAGGAGCCGAGGCTCCTGATTTTATTTTAGGCAAAGCGATAATATTAATATCCATAAGAAAAATCCGCAAAAAATTTATATCTTAATATTAAACACCAACCTACTTTATTTAATCGCATAGGTTCTTACGGCCATAATTTAGGAATAACCCGAATTTTTCTTCAAAAAAAGAAAAAGGCCGCAAAAGCGGCCTTTTTTGGTTTCACGCAACTTACTCTTTCGGGCTAGCGTTCTCTACCCGACTTTTCAGTTTTTGCCCTGGACGGAAAGTGACCACGCGGCGCGCCGTAATCGGAATGTCCTCGCCGGTCTTCGGGTTACGCCCCGGACGTTGGTTCTTGTCACGCAAATCAAAATTGCCAAAACCTGACAGTTTCACCTGCTCACCGTTCTCAAGAGCACGACGTACCTCTTCGAAAAACAGTTCTACCAGGTCTTTGGCATCCCGTTTGCTAAGCCCAAGCTTTTCAAACAGGTGTTCTGACATTTCAGCTTTAGTAAGCGCCATAGGTTCAATCCCTCAAGGATGCTTGGAATCGCTGTTTTAGAGCCTCTACACATTTTGCAACGGTAACGGCTATCTCCTCTTCTTCCAGTGTACGAGCGGTATCCTGCAATACCAGACTGATAGCCAGGCTCTTATAACCCTCTGCCACGCCCTTGCCACGGTACACATCAAACAAGTTTACGCCAACTACCTGATTTGCGCCAACTTTCTTACACTCTGCCAAAATATCTTCTGCGGGGACGTTTTCAGCCACCACAACGGCGATATCTCGACGGTTTGCCGGGAAGCGAGAAATCTCCCGCGCCTGAGGCACGGCGCGGCTTGCGACCTTGTTCCACTCCAGTTCAAACACCACGGTACGGCCGTTAAGATCCAGTTTACGTTCAAGTTCCGGATGAACCACACCGATGAAACCGACACGTTCGCCCTGGAAATAAATAGCGGCGCTTTGCCCTGGATGCAGGGCTGGATTGGTCTCTGCCTTGAACTGAATTTCGGATAATTTACCGGTCAGCTCCAGGACAGACTCCAGATCCCCTTTCAAATCATAGAAGTCGACCGGCTTACGCGCCAGATCCCAATGTTCTTCGTGCGTATGACCGGCAATCACCCCTGCCAGCATGACATCCTGACGGATACCCAGATTTGCCGCAGTATCAGGCACAAAGCGCAGGCCGCTTTCAAACAGGCGCAGACGAGTCTGCTGACGATTCTGGTTATATACCACCGCAGACAGCAAGCCGGTCCACAGCGACAGGCGCATAGCGGACATCTCTACCGAGATTGGGCTTGGCAGGATCAGCATTTCTTCGCCCGGGTGCAGTAAGGCCTGAACCTTAGGATCGACGAAGCTGTAAGTGATCGCTTCCTGGAAGCCGTGATCGACCAGCATGGTTTTCACACGCTTGAGCGTCAGATCCGCTTCGCGATGCTTGGTCATGATCAGGTCAGCACGTACCGGCACGTCAGGAATATTGTTGTAGCCGTAAACCCGTGCGACTTCTTCTACCAGGTCCTCTTCGATTTCCATATCGAAACGCCAGCTCGGCGCGACCGCCAGCCAGTTGTCGCCTTGCTCGGTCACCTGGCAACCTAAACGACGCAGAATATCGCTCACCTGCTCGCTCGGTACCACGTGGCCGATCAGACGGTCCAGCTTTTCGCGACGCAGGGTGATGGTGGCACGCTTCGGCAATTCGGCTTCAGCTGTCACATCGATGACCGGGCCAGCCTGGCCGCCACAGATATCAATTAGCAGGCGGGTCGCACGTTCCATCGCTTTGTACTGCAATGCAGGATCAACGCCACGCTCGTAGCGATGTGAAGCGTCAGTGTGCAAACCATTACGGCGCGCGCGACCGGTAATGGACAGCGGGCTGAAGAACGCGCATTCCAGCAGCACGTCCTGAGTAGTTTCATTCACGCCGGAGTGTTCACCACCGAAGATGCCGCCCATGGCCAGCGCTTTCTGGTGATCGGCGATCACTAAGGTATCAGCATTCAGTTTGGCTTCGTTGCCGTCCAGCAGCGTCAGGGTTTCGCCTTCGCTCGCCATACGCACCACGATACCGCCTTCAATACGGCTCAGATCGAAAGCGTGCATTGGCTGACCCAGTTCCAACAGTACGTAGTTGGTCACGTCAACCACTGCGTCAATAGAGCGGATGCCGCAACGACGCAGCTTCTCGCGCATCCACAGTGGGCTTGCCGCTTTGACATTGATGCCTTTTACTACGCGGCCCAGGTAACGCGGGCACGCCTGCGGCGCGTCAACGCGAATTGGCAGCGTATCCGCAATAGTGGCGGCTACCGGGCTCATATCCGGCTCGGTCAGCACGACCTGGTTCAGCACCCCAACGTCACGCGCTACACCGATAATGCCCAGGCAGTCGGCACGGTTTGGCGTTACGCTGATTTCGATGGTGTTGTCGTCAAGCGAGAGGTATTCACGGATATCGGTGCCAATCGGCGCGTCTTCCGGCAGCTCAATGATACCGTCGTGATCGTCGGTAATGCCCAGCTCGGAGAACGAGCACAGCATGCCTTCGGAAGGCTCGCCGCGCAGTTTGGCAGCTTTGATCTTGAAGTCACCCGGCAGTACTGCGCCTACGGTGGCAACCGCCACCTTCAGGCCGGTACGGCAATTTGGTGCGCCACAGACGATGTCCAGCAGGCGATCGCCGCCCACGTTGACCTTGGTCACGCGCAATTTGTCTGCGTTTGGGTGCTGACCGCACTCAACCACATGGCCTACCACCACGCCGTTAAAGGCGCCGGCAACCGGCTCCACGCCGTCTACTTCCAGACCGGCCATGGTAATTTGATCGGATAATGCTTCGCTGCTGATGGCCGGGTTTACCCACTCGCGCAACCAGAGTTCACTGAATTTCATGTGATATTCCCGCCTTACTTAAACTGTTTGAGGAAACGCAGATCGTTTTCGAAGAACGCACGCAGGTCGGTGACGCCGTAACGCAGCATCGTCAGACGCTCCATACCCATACCGAAAGCGAAGCCGGAATAGATTTCCGGATCGATGCCCACATTGCGCAGAACGTTCGGGTGCACCATGCCGCAACCCAGAACTTCCAGCCACTTGCCGTTTTTACCCATCACATCCACCTCAGCGGAAGGTTCGGTAAACGGGAAGTAAGACGGACGGAAACGAACCTGCAAATCTTCTTCAAAGAAGTTGTTCAGGAAATCATGCAGTGTGCCCTTCAGATTGGTGAAGCTGATGTCTTTATCGACAATCAGCCCTTCCATCTGATGGAACATCGGGGTGTGCGTTTGGTCGTAGTCATTACGATAAACGCGGCCCGGCGCAATAATGCGGATTGGCGGCTGCTGGTTCTTCATGGTGCGGATTTGCACGCCGGAAGTCTGGGTGCGCAGCAAGCGCGTTGCGTCGAACCAGAAGGTATCGTGATCGGCACGCGCCGGGTGGTGACCCGGAATGTTCAACGCGTCGAAGTTATGATAGTCGTCTTCAATCTCAGGCCCGGTCTCAACGGAGAAACCCAGTTCGCCGAAGAAAGCTTCGATACGGTCGATGGTACGGGTGACCGGATGCAGCCCACCGTTTTCCATACGACGGCCCGGCAGGGAAACGTCGATGGTTTCTGCTGCCAGTCGCTCGTTCAGCGCAGCCGATTCCAGCGTATTTTTACGCGCGTTCAGCGCATCCTGCACTGCCTGTTTTGCCTGGTTGATTACCGCGCCTGCTGCCGGGCGATCTTCTGCCGGCACGTCACGCAGCGATTGCATCTGCAAGGTAAAATGGCCTTTCTTGCCTAAATATTCGACGCGTACCAAATCCAACGCGGCAACATCCTGGGCATCTTCTACGGCTGCCTTGGCATTGGCAACCAGCTCTGCGAGATGTGGCATTGCTTTCCTCTTCCTCTGGCCGATATGGCTCTAAGTAATTGTTATCTGTTATTCGAACACGCCTTTAGCACATCTTCAAAGCATTTAACGCTTTAACCCGACTCAGAAGACGGCCAAAAACAAAAAAGCCTCCACAGGGGAGGCTTAGGCGCTACTTTTCGTTTCTTTTCTTACGCGCAAAGCCTCCTGAGATCAGGCGCTAAAGTAAAAGAAGAAACGAAAAATAGCAGCGTGCATGATTGCGTTACCTTGTCGATGATTGTCCACCAGTGATAAAGCGGCGGGCAATAAAAGTCAATATTGTCTCTGAAAGCTAAAGATTAAAAGAGGGAGCAAGCTCCCTCTTCAACTGACTTACGCCAGTGCTGCTTTCGCTTTCTCAACCAGTGCAGAGAATGCCACTTTGTCGAAGACCGCGATGTCAGCCAAGATCTTACGGTCAATTTCAATAGAAGCTTTTTTCAAGCCGTTAATGAATTTGCTGTAAGACATGTCGTTCTGACGTGCAGCTGCGTTGATACGTGCAATCCACAGCTGACGGAACTGACGCTTACGTTGACGACGGTCACGGTAAGCGTACTGACCTGCTTTGATTACTGCCTGGAAGGCAACACGATAAACGCGCGAACGGGCACCGTAGTAACCTTTCGCTTGTTTTAAAATTTTCTTGTGACGTGCGCGTGCAATTACACCACGTTTTACGCGAGCCATATGCTCTCTCCTAAAGTCTTATTCTAGATTCAAAAAAAATGGCTTAAGCGTACGGCAGGCACGCGGTAACCAGGACCAGATCGTTTTTAGACACCATGCCTTTCGGACGCAGGTGACGTTTACGCTTGGTTGCTTTTTTGGTCAGAATATGACGCAGGTTAGCATGTTTACGCTTAAAACCACCGCTGCCGGTTTTTTTGAAGCGTTTGGCTGCACCACGTACAGTTTTAATCTTTGGCATTTTAATTAAATCCACTTCGCATTGTTAAACAACGAATCAGTGAGGCGAATAAAACCCACACAACGCAAGCGCTGCGTGGGTTCGATTACTTGGAAGCCTTACTGTCTCTTCTTCGGTGCGAGCACCATGATCATCTGACGGCCTTCGATCCTCGTAGGGAAGGATTCGACAATGGCCAAATCAGAATCTTCACACAGGTCTTTACGGACGCGGTTAAGCACTTCCATACCGATCTGTTGGTGCGCCATCTCACGCCCACGGAAACGCAGGGTGATTTTGGCTTTATCGCCATCTTCCAGAAAGCGAATCAGGTTGCGTAGTTTGACCTGATAGTCGCCATCATCGGTACCAGGACGGAATTTGATTTCCTTGACCTGAATAACTTTTTGCTTCTTCTTCTGTTCTTTTGTCGACTTGCTCTTCTCGTAGAGGAATTTGCCGTAATCCATGATCCGGCAAACTGGCGGTTCGGCATTTGGGCTGATTTCTACTAAATCAACGCCCGCTTCCTCAGCTTTTTCAAGAGCTTCATTCAGACTGACAATACCAATCTGCTCGCCATCGACGCCGGTTAGGCGAACTTCTTGCGCGCGAATTTCTCTGTTAATGCGATTAGGACGCGCCGGTTGAACTCGTTTTCCGCCTTTAATACTTTATTCCTCCAGTTGATGAAGACTACGGCTGCGAATCTCTTTTTGCAGCTTGTCTACGACTTCGTTTACGTCCAGGCTTCCCAGGTCTTTGCCACGGCGGGTACGAACGGCAACTTTGCCTGATTCGACCTCTTTATCACCGCAGACCAACATGTAAGGAACCCGTCGTAAAGTATGTTCGCGAATTTTAAAGCCAATCTTCTCATTTCTCAAGTCCGCTTTAACGCGAATCCCTGCGTCCTGCAGTTTTTTGGTCAATTGCTGGACATAATCAGACTGGCTGTCGGTGATATTCATCACCACCACCTGCACCGGAGCAATCCAGGTTGGGTAGAACCCTGCGTACTCTTCGGTAAGAATACCGATGAAACGCTCCATGGAGCCCAAAATAGCGCGGTGAATCATTACCGGGACCACGCGATCGTTGTTTTCGCCAACATACGATGCGCCTAAACGGCCAGGTAAGAAGAAATCGAGCTGCACGGTACCACATTGCCATGCACGATCCAAACAATCATGCAGAGTAAATTCAATTTTTGGTCCGTAGAAGGCACCCTCACCCGGCTGATATTCAAACGGAATCCCGTTTTCAGTCAGCGCCGCAGCCAGATCCTCTTCCGCACGGGTCCACATATCGTCAGTCCCGATACGCTTTTCAGGGCGAGTAGAAAGTTTTACCGCAATCTTGTCGAAGCCAAAGGTACCGTAGACATCATAGACCATACGGATACATTCGTTCACCTCGGCACGCACCTGCTCTTCAGTACAGAAGATATGGGCGTCATCCTGGGTGAACCCGCGTACGCGCATCAGGCCATGCAGAGAACCCGAAGGCTCGTTACGATGGCAGCTGCCGAACTCACCCATACGCAGCGGCAAATCACGGTAGGATTTCAGGCCCTGGTTGAAGATCTGCACGTGACCCGGGCAGTTCATCGGCTTGATGCAATACTCGCGGTTTTCCGACGAGGTGGTGAACATGGCGTCTTTATAGTTTTCCCAGTGGCCGGTTTTTTCCCACAGCACACGGTCCATCATAAATGGCCCTTTCACTTCCTGGTACTGGTACTCTTTGAGCTTCATGCGCACAAAGGCTTCCAGCTCGCGGAAAATTGTCCAGCCATCGTTGTGCCAGAACACCATACCCGGCGCTTCTTCCTGCATATGGTACAGGTCGAGCTGCTTGCCGATCTTGCGGTGGTCACGCTTGGCGGCTTCTTCCAGACGCTGCAGATAGGCATTCAGCTGTTTCTTGTCTGCCCATGCGGTGCCGTAGATACGCTGCAGCATTTTATTTTTGCTGTCGCCACGCCAGTAGGCGCCAGACGTTTTCTGCAGTTTGAAGTGATGGCAGAAACGCATGTTCGGCACGTGCGGACCGCGGCACATGTCGACATATTCTTCGTGGTGATACAGGCCAGGACGGTCGTCATGGCTGATGTTCTCATCCAGAATCGCCACTTTGTAGTTTTCACCACGCGCGGCAAAGGTGTCACGGGCTTCTTGCCAGCTAACCTTCTTCTTGATGACGTCATAATCTTTGTCGGCCAACTCATGCATCCGCTTTTCCAGCAGATCCAGGTCTTCCTGCGTCAGGGTACGGTCGATATCAACGTCATAATAGAAACCGTTGTCGATCACTGGGCCGATAGCCATTTTGGTGTCTGGCCACAGCTGCTTGATGGCATGACCCAACAGGTGCGCACAGGAGTGGCGCATGATTTCCAGGCCTTCGGCATCCTTGATGGTGATGATAGCCAACTGCGCGTCTGATTCGATCAGATCGCCGGCATCAACCAGTTCACCGTTCACACGGCCGGCAATACAGGCTTTCGCCAGGCCAGGGCCGATATCGCGGGCAACATCCAAAGGGGAAACAGGGTGATCGAAATGACGCTGACTTCCGTCAGGAAGAGTAATAACAGGCATTAATAATTCCTTATCTACAGTGGTGACCCACACGACAGATCACATGCAGTACGAAAATTGAGTTTGGGTTTAGTCAGCCAGGTTTCAGATCTCGCCCACAATTGCCAGATTGAAACCTAACTTGGTACACAGAATGGAAAGCATACCTTCACAGCCATATTGGCTAAGCGGATAGTATCACTAAAATTGTTCCGGATAAATAAACTGCGGCACAGGCCCGGCTTTAGCGGGAAGCCCGGCGGTCCTTCAGGTAACCTAGCGCGGCAATCAGGCAGAAGGCGTAACCCAACAGCTCGCAACCCTCTTCCACCATGTTCTTCACCACTCGGTTGTAACCATCCAGCATCAGCATTTGCCACAGAGAATTCATGCCAAACAAGCGTGAAAATACCAGAATGCACAGCAGGCCTGCGCACATCATGCCGTAGCTCGGATGCGTCACGAAATGCGCCAATCCCTGCACCGTGGCCTCAATATGGCGTGACGCATACCACAGGCATCCAAGCGTCACCGCCAAGGCGAACCACAGCCAGGAACCGTGCCACAGCATATCGAAGGCAAAATCCATCTCGCGGATCAGCATGCAAAGAAAGAAACCTCCCGCCAGCACCCACGCGGGCCGATAGGCAACTTGCCGGCGTGCAGCCACAAAGAACAAGCCTGAGATGGCGGCCAGCATCACTTCCTGCGCCGATTCGGTTAAGGAGGTTTCGTAGACAAAATTATGCAACCAGTGCACATCAATGAACATTAAGCCCATCAGCGCAGCCAAAAATGCGCTGTAAAGCAGAAAGGAGCCTATTTTTCCCAGTAAAATTTGCAGATCATGTTTCATAGTCATACTCGTTATTATTTAAAGCGCGACTATGGTATTCACCTGCGCAAGGGGATCGTAGCAATTGATGCGGAATAGGCTTACTTCGTGTCTGATTTGCCACTAAAGGGCCATAAAAAACAAAAATCCCCGGCAAATTGCCAGGGAGAATGCCAGTCTTTCCTGGCTGTCACTTCACCGTCGTGAAGATCCGGGCCTCTCATCCCGATACCGAGACGCGCAAGTAAGACCCGGCTAACTCCTTGTCGCCGTTATTCTCTCACCACCACGATACGGCTGTTGGTCTTAACGCCCCACAGGCCGGCCAACGCGCTGATGACTGCGCCAATCAGCAATGCGAAGAATGACCACAGGGCCGCATGAGACAAGGCCTTAGCCGCTTCCGCTGCCTGCTCGCGCGCTTTTTGCTTCAGCTCTGTATATTCCTGCTTAGCCTGATTAATTTTTACTTCCACGTCGTTCAAGCGCTGATTCACCAACTGCGCCGTTTTGTTTTTCGCATCCACCAGGTTTTTGACGGTCTGGTCAACTTCCTGCGGTGTCATATCGGTATTCTCCGACAGCGTTTTCTTGAGCGAATCCTCATCGACGTCCTGCGAAATGGCCTCACCGTGTTTTTTCAATTTGGCAACCAGATCCTGAATAATTGCATCGCTATTCTCAGGCTGCAGCGCCAACGCTTTTACCGCGTCCCCCACTTCACTCTTGGCCGCGTCCAACTGTTGCTGCATAAACTCCGGCTGCAATGAAGGGATATCGCTTTTTTTCAGTGCCGCCACGACATTGTCTTGTAACTTTTCGGGTTCCAACTTGGTGTCGATACCCAACTTATCAAACACTTTGCCGCCGGCATCCGCGAGACCCGAAGCGCCTTTACCAATGGCTGACCCGGCACCGGAAAGCAGGCTACCGGAAGTTGAGGCAATAGCCCCCAGCGCGTTCCCGGTAGCTTTGACTGCAGACCCCACTAACAAAGCGCCCAACACGGCCGCTACAATCAGCGAGGTGGCCCAAACCAGGAAACCGTGGATTAACCCATCATTCGCTGCCAGACGACCGGCAATAAAGGCACCGGCAGCCAGGCTCAGGATGATCGAAATTGCAGACCAAACCACCACAGTAGTGCCGGCCCCGTTGACCGGATCGTCAGAGGTCGGATCGACGATGGAAAACCCCAGACTGGTCCCCAGAGTAGACAGCAGCAGCGACACCGCCAAAACGGTGATAACCCCGCCAATTACGCTGCCCCACGATATTTTTTTAACCGTTGCCAATTCGTTTGCCACTTGCATAGTAAAACTCCTTTTAAGCTTTTCGATTAAGTGAAACTGCCCGAAAGCCCTATCAGTATAGAATCCAATAAAAAAAGGGGTGGCTTAATGATCAAAAATATAAAATTAACTAATGATACATGTACTCTTTGTCCGTGTTTAGCCGGCGTTTTGCTCCCTGCACATTGCGCAAATCAGCGATGGCGAACATCTCTGGCTCCCGCTATCCTGATGCCATTAACGGCAGAGTTGAGAAGCACCCCGCATCATGAACCGGTTATTGAAATTACTCGTTGGCGCCTGCCTGGTGCTGACGGCTCTTTTTGTCCTGCTCCATCTGGGAGCAGACCGTCATCCACGGGCCATCGCGGTGAATGAGCCGCCGATGGAATGTGAGGATACACCGGAGATTGCCAATGATTGCGTGAACGACGATGACGCTAATACCGACGCCGTTCTTGAATTGCTCCCCCCTGGCAGTCCAGGTTAACGGTGTGAGAACCTTTTATTAATTCATTGTATTTTAAGTAACTTATTGCGGAAGCAATTCGCATTTCATGGCAGGCGATCAGGTTGCGCTGTCGTGTTTTAACTGAAAACAGGGAGTTCGCTTTATGACAAGTATTCTGCAGTTATTCCAGGCCATCGGACTGGGTTTGGTGCTGCTGTTGCCACTGGCCAACCCGCTGACTACCGTCGCGCTGTTGCTTGGCCTGTCGGGCAATATGACGCGCGAAGAACGCAATCAGCAGTCGCTGATGGCATCCATTTATGTGTTCTTTATCATGACGGTGGCGTTCTACGCCGGCCAAGTGGTGATGAATACCTTCGGCATTTCCATTCCCGGTCTGCGTATTGCCGGTGGGTTGATTGTGGCATTTATCGGTTTCCGCATGTTGTTCCCGCAGCAAAGCGCAGAAGACGCGCCAGAAGTGGAAACCAAGTCAAACGAACTGCGTAAGAAAACCTCGGCCAATATCGCCTTTGTCCCCCTGGCAATGCCAAGTACCGCTGGCCCCGGGACTATCGCCATGATCATCAGCTCCGCATCGAGCATTCACGAAAATACGCTGGGTTTCGCCCATTGGGTGCTGCTGGTGGCCCCGGTGGCGATTTTCTTCTCGGTTGCCTTTATCCTGTGGGTCTGCCTGCGCAGTTCCGGCGCCATTATGCGCCTGGTGGGCAAAAGCGGCATCGAAGCCATTTCGCGTCTGATGGGGTTCTTGCTGGTGTGTATGGGCGTGCAGTTTATTATCAACGGCGTGCTGGAAATCATCTCCACCTACGTGCCTGCGGCCTGACAATAAGGGCGCGGTATCAGCCGCGCCCTTCACGATGTTTACTTTCCTGCCGGTGCCTGCGCACCCAATATCCCCTTACCTTCCGGCACTTCGGTAAAGCGGCTGAGGATTTCGCTGTAGGTTTTCGCCGGATCCAATTCCTTGAACTGATTCGGATAGATAAACTTCGCCAGATATTCCAGCCCGACGATGTTGTACGGGTGGTTATAGAAGTTATGGTAAATGCCGTAGAAGCGCCCCTCCTTCACCGCCGTGACCTGGGCGAAACCCGGGCGTTGCTTCATCCGGTTAAAAGCGTCATCAACCTGCTGCTGCGTCACGCCGTAACCAAAGGGCACTGCGGCATTGGTTTTGGTCGCCCATTGAGAGCCGGACACGATATAGGCGTCAGGTTTCATGCTGATCACTTTTTCCAGGGAGACATCGCCGGTTGCGCCAGGCAACAATGCGGAGCCCAGGTTACGTGCGCCTACCGCCTCGATCATCCCACCCCAACCGACGTGAGAATGAGTGAAACAACAGGACTCAAGCCCGTTAAGACCGGCTTTTGCCTCGATAAATACCAACGGCTTTGGCTCGACGGCTTTGGTTTTATCCAGGATGTTCTGATAATGCTGCTGATAGAAGTCGGTGTACTGTTTCGCTTCGCTTTCGCGGTTGAGGGTCTCACCCAGCAGCGTGATGCTTTTCGGGGTGTTTTCCACCGGTTTGAGCATGGTGTCGATAAACAGCACCGGAATGTTGAGCGCTTTCAGCTTATCCAACACGCCAGTCTGGCTCAGTGAAGGCTTGGAACGCAGTTGAGCCACCATCAGATCAGGCTGTTTGGCGATCACGCTTTCCAGGTTGACCTCGCCCTTATCACTAAAGCCCATATCGATAATGCCGTTGGCTTCCGGCCACTTGTTACGCAGGATCTTCCAGGTTTCACCGTCGCTTTTCTTGAGCAGGTTATTCCAGGCCACCAGCCGGGCGAAAGGATCGGCGCGGTCGAGCAAGGCCAGCGTCAGAATATCGCGCCCGTCCTGCACCACAATGCGTTTCGGCTCTTGCTTGATGGTCAGGCTCTGGCCAGAGGTATCTGTCAGGGTTAACGGATAAGTAGTCGCCATCGCCTGAGCGGACAAACCGCAGGCGCAGGCCAAAGCCAACAGGGTGATTCGACGGTGCACGTAAAACTCCTTAGCGTAGGAAATCAGTGCGGAAATAATAATGAGAACCGCTCCCATTATCAAAGAGAACCCCGGGTGCGTTTTCGCTTAATTGAAAAGGGATGTGAACAGGGAAAAAGTAGCGCACCGGATCCGATGCGCTACTGAGGTCAAATCAGGCCGTAAATCAGCGCCGACAGCGCTATCAGGCCCATCACCAGGACAAAGACGTTACTTAGCGCACGATAGCGGCGCATCGCGGGCACTGCACGCACAGCGTACATCGGCAGAATAAACAGGATCGCTGCAATCAGCGGACCGCTGATGGTTTCGATAATGTGCAGCGCACTTGGGTTCCACACCGTCGCCGCCCAGGTCAGCAGGAACAGCGATATCGCAGAAATCCGGTGCGTAATTCGCGAGCTCAAGGGTTTGCCAACCGCTCGCGTCAGGCCGTCGATCAGGCTGGTTGCCCCTTCAGTCACGCCCAGGGAAGTGCCGAGATAAGACTTGGCCATCGCCAGCATCGCCATCATTGGGCCAAGGTAGGCGATCAGCGGGTTGGAGAATTTGTTCGCCAGCGTGGTCAGCACGGTGATGTTTTGATCTTTCGCCTGCTGCATATCCTCATGAGACAGGCTCAGTACGCAGCTAAAGACAAAGAACAAGACGGTGACGCAGATCAGCACATAGCTGTAGCGCATGATACGCGCGCAGCGGCGTTCGGCCTTCTCACCGTACAGGCTCTTTTGCGTGGAGGCGAAGGACGAAATAATCGGCGCATGGCTGAAAGAAAACACCATCACCGGCACCGCCAGCCACAGTGAATGCCACAGGTCCGGGCTGCTGAACTGGGTGTTGGCCAGGCCGCTGACAAAGTTTGCCGTTTGCCAGGTGGGTACCAGATACAGCGAGATACCCATCAAAAACACCAGCAGCGGGAACACCAACATGCCCATCGCCGAAACGATAGCGTCTTTGCCGCGCAGCAACACCAGATTCAGAACCACCACCACCGCCAGGCTCAGCCAGACACGCGGCAGCGGCGCCAGATGAAACTGATGGATCAGGAAGCTGTCCAGCGCATTGGTGATCGAGATGCTGTACACCAGCACGATCGGGAAGAACGCCATCAGGTACAGCACCATGATGATTTTGCCGGCCAGCACGCCAAAGTGCTCCACCACCACATCATGGATATTGCCGTCGCGGCTGGAGCCGGACAGCACAAAGCGGCTCAATGCGCGGTGCGGTAAATAAGTCAGCGGGAAAGCGAACAACGCCATCAACAACAGGACCAGCGGACCATTCAGACCTGCATTGATCGGCAGGAACAGGGTTCCTGCGCCGACAGCGGTGGCATAGAGCCCAAACATCCACACGGTATCGGTTTTATTCCATTTGGCAGCCTGGGCGGTTGCCAGCGTGCCTGAATCGGGAGAAATCGTACTCATAAGAAAGCTTACCTTACTCTTCAGCGACAACGATTGCGCTCAACGGGATATCCTTCTCCGCGAATTTTTAATATTAATCAGTGGATTAACGCAGTATTTCACTCTTGTTCCTGCTAAAAGGACGGCAAAGGATAATGAAAAATGCGGCTCGGGTCTATGTTTTATCGGCTGACAGAGTGATTTACGAGCAGAAAATGCTGCCAAAATCAGCACGCCGGGCCAAAAGAAAAGGGCCTCGAACGAGGCCCTTTCAGATTTACTTGTTGGCGTCCGGATGTTCCGGCACGGCGGCGCTGCCCATCTCCTTCTCATCGCGGATCATCGAGCGGTCTTTACGCACGCTGGCCACGTCTGAGGCGTCGATTGGCTTGGCGCTGTTGCCCCAGCTTGAACGGATGAAGTTCACCACATCCGCTACCTGCTGGTCGTTCAGACGCCAACCGAACGGCGGCATGGTGATGTTGGAAACCGCCCCTTTCACCGCCGGCGTGGTGTTACCTGTCAGCACGATATGAATCAGCGAAGTCGCGTCTTCGGTCTGTACCACCGGATTGCCCTTCAGCGCCGGGAAGGCGCGTTTATAGCCGACGCCATCGGTGCGGTGGCAGGCCGCGCAGTTATCGACGTACAGCGCCGCTCCGGGCTTGCTGTCGTTACCACGCCACAGATCCTTGGCGACGCTGTCTTCGACCGGTGCCGCCTGCTGCTTGCCGTCTTTCGGCGGCAGCGTTTTCAGATAGCGCGAGATCGCCGTCAGATCCTCATCGCTGAGATACTGCAGGCTGTGCTCCACCACGTCGCTCATGCCACCAAACACGATAGATTTGTCGTTGCGTCCGGTTTTCAGGAACTCCGTCAGTTCGGCTTCGCTCCAGGTCCCCAACCCATCCTTGTTGTCACCGCGCAGGCTGGAAGCCACCCAACCGTCGATCGGCGCATTGCTGCCGGACAGATAGGTATCGCCGTCGTTATTGCTCAGCGCTTTTTCCTGCATGGTAAGGCTACGTGGCGTATGGCAGGCGCCACAGTGACCCAGCCCTTCCACCAGATAGCGACCGCGTTCAATCACCGGATCCGCTTTGGTGTCAGCCACAAAGTCGGCCGGTGAAGGCGCAAACATGCCGCGCCAGATGCTCAACGGCCAACGCATCGACAGCGGCCAAGGAATGTCGGAATCCTTGTTGGCCTGCTCCACCGGTTGCACACCGTGCATGAAATAGGCGTACATGGCGCGCATGTCATCCTCTTTCACCAAGGCAAACGACGGATACGGCATCGCCGGGTACAGGGTGCTGCCGTTTTTGGCGACGCCTTTGCGTACCGCATTGTCGAAGTCTTCGAAGCTGTAATCACCGATACCGGTTTTCTTGTCCGGCGAAATATTGGTGGAGTAGATGGTGCCGATCGGCGTTTCCATCGCCAGACCGCCTGCAAACTCTTTACCGCTTTTGCCGTTAGTGTGGCAGGCCACGCAGTCACCGGCGCGCGCCAAATACTCGCCGCGTTTGATCAGCTCGCTGCTGACCGTGGCGTCCTGCGCCCATACGGAAAAACTCAGTGCACTGAGAACCAGTGCGGGAACAAATGCTTTCATCAGTCGCCGTCCTTATGCCTGCACCAAAGGGCCTGGGTTTTTCAGATACTGCTCGCGAATGGCACGGGCAGACCAGTAAGCCAACGCGGCCACGGTGCCGGTCGGGTTGTAACCCAGCCCCTGAGGGAAGGCCGACGCGCCGATCGAGAATACGTTATGCACGTCCCAGCTTTGCAGATAGCGGTTCACCGCGCTGGTTTTCGGATCTTCCCCCATCACCGCCCCGCCGTTCATATGGGTGGTCTGGTAGCTGGTGGTATCAAAGTGGCTATTGGCGTTTTTCGGGCTGCCGGCGATCAGTTTAGGGTTCATGGCCTTGGCGATAGGTGCCATTTTGTCGTACATGAACTGCGACATCTTGACGTCATTTTCCTGCCAGTCGAACGTCATGCGCAGCAAGGGCTGGCCGAAGACGTTCTTGTAGTTGGGATCGAGGTCCAGATAGTTGCTGCGGTACGACTGATGCGCACCGTGCGCATCCATCGATACATGGTGGGTATAAGCATCGGCCACTGCCGCTTTCCACTTGCTACCCCAGGCTGGCGTTCCTGGCGGCGTTGGCAAGCCGGAAATAGGCTTGGTCCCCGCCTGGTTGACCCAGAACGGCGAACCGCCGACGAAGCCTTCTTTGGCATGATCAAAGTTATCGGCGTTGAAGTCGTCAACGCCGACACCGTTACCGCCGGCCCCGATGAACGGGTTGGTGTATACGTCCTTGTCGAAGAACGCCTTGATGGTGGTCATGTTCTGATAGGCGAAGTTACGCCCTACCACACCCTCGCCGGTCACCGGATCGTAAGGTTTACCGATGCCGGACAGCAGCATCAGGTGCACGTTGTGGAACTGGAATGCCCCCAGGATCACCAACTCCGCCGGCTGCTCGACTTCACGACCCTGCGCGTCAATGTAATTCACCCCGGTCGCACGGGATTTATCGGCGGTCAGATTCACTTTCAACACGTTAGCGTTAGTGCGCAGCTCAAAGCGTTTTTCCATGCGCAGCGCCGGCAGAATGTTGACGTTCGGCGAAGCCTTGGAATACATGTAGCAGGCATAACCGCTGCAGAAACCGCAGAAGTTGCACGGCCCCATCTGCGCACCGTACGGGTTGGTATAGGAATCGGAGGTGTTGGCGGAAGGCAGGTTATACGGGTGATAACCTACTTCCAGCGCCGCTTTCTCGAACAGCTGGGCAGAGAAGGTATTTTTCTGCGCCGGCAGCGGGAAGTCGTCCGAACGGTCACCCGCGAACGGGTTGCCGCCCTTTTGACCCACTTTCTGGCCTTTTATGGTCCAGGCGGTGCCGGAAGTACCGAATACTTTTTCGGCCTTATCGAAGAATGGCTCCAGCTCGGCGTAGCTCACGCCGAAATCCTGGATGGTCATGTCTTTCGGGATAAAGCTCTTGCCGTAGCGCTCTTCGTAATGGCTGCGCATACGCAATTCAATAGGATCGACCCGGAAATGGACGCCGGACCAGTGCAGGCCCGCACCGCCCACGCCGGTACCCGGCAGGAACGCCGCCAACTGGCGGTAAGGCACCGCAGTCTGGCTGGTATTGTGACGAATGGTCACGGTGCTTTTCGACAGATCCTGGAACAGCTTGCGGCGGATGTTATAGGTCAGTTCGTCGATCACCTGCGGATAGGAACCGTCCGGATAGGTATCGCGCATCGGGCCACGCTCCAGCGCCACCACGCTCAGGCCCGCTTCGGTCAGCTCTTTGGCCATAATCGCGCCCACCCAACCGAAACCGACGATCACCGCGTCTACTTTTTTCATTACCGTTGCCATTGTTACCCCCTCTCCCCACGAATCGAGACCGGAGGTAAGGGATAACGTTCCCCTCGCTCAACCCAGTCCATAAAGTCGGCGCGCGCGCCCGGAAAATTAATCAGCTTCCAGCCAACCATGTCTTTATTGCCGCCATGGATCGGGTCGCTGAAGAAACCTTCGCGGGTGTTTTGCAACAGGTAGGAGAAGAACAATTTTGCCGGCAACTGCGAGAATTCCGCCTCTCCGGACTCAAACTTCTGCAACAGCGCATCCTGCTGTGTAGCGTCAAGTTCAGCAAAGGGTTTACCGGCGGTTTTCTTGCAGTAGGCATCAGCATCTGCGATGCCAAGGTTATAGATCTGTTTTGGCACCAATGGCAGTTGATAACCCATTTCTTTCGGTGCATCCGGGTTAAACGGTCCCTGCATGTACCAAATAGAACCGGTGGCGTACGGGGTATTCATTTGACGATCGATAAACTCCGGCACGCCGGCCTCCAGCGCACCGGGGCCGCGTTCATCCGCCGGGATCAGTCGCGCCACAGCGGCTTTAACGAAGGCCCACTCTTCCGGCGTAAAGAAAGTCGGTTGGTAATCTGGCTGTTTTGAGGTGTCTGTTGCCGCAACCGCCGGGATTGGAGCTGTCAGCGCACTCACGCCACTGCCGCCAATCACTGCTGCGGGAATTAAAGTCATCGATTTCAACAGGAAATCGCGCCGTGAATTGTTAGTTTTATCGTCCGACATATCACATTCCATCCAAAGATAATCACAACTATTTAACCTCAACCTTGCGGTCGATGCGGGTTTTAAACACAAATTGTTACTTATTTGTATATTTATTGAAGACCAAAATGTGAACAAAAGCCAAAATGTTACCGGTAACTTATTGAATAAACGTAAAGATTTGATGGGTAATGTAAAGTTAACGATTCGTGCGGTTTTTTAGGTAACAGGATGGGAAATAACGAAAAATGAGAGATGTGTCGCGAATTTAGCGCAAGCCAATAAAAAACCGGCTGCTGACGCGGCCGGTTTTACGAAAAAATCTTGGCTAGGGTGACATCGCCTGGTAGGCGGTGGTCACTTTCCAGAGATAGCGTGGTGCCTGCGGGGCAGGATGCTTTTTCTGGATGTGTTGATAAAACTCATCCGGGCTCATTTGGTTGATGCGGTTCACCGCCACACGCTTGTCCGATGAGAAAGTGCGAAGCATAGCGCCCGCCCCATTCACGTAGGAAACGATGGTGGCGTAACGCAACGTCTGTGGGTTGTTGATCCCGGCTAGCTGCTGGCTTTGAAGAATATTGATATAGGCCGTTCCCAGATCAATATTGACCGCCGGATCCTTCAACTCACGCGAGCTTGGCTGCCCGCTTCTTCCTTTTAAACGATAGGCATCACGCCCGGCGGTTGAAGGCTTCAGCTGCATTAATCCCACTGCGTTCGAGGTGCTGACTGCGTTCGGGTTAAACCCGGACTCCACCTGAATAATCGCTTTAATCAGCGTTTCGTCAACGCCATAGCTGCTGGCTGCCTGACGAATGTAATCGTTATAGGCTATCGGTGTCCCCGTGCGGTTAACCGGTGCCTGCGGGGGGGTTTTTAGCCAACCACCACGCGATGTGCCACTGCCTGAATTATTAGTTGCTGTTTGCGGGTCTTTCGCACACCCCGACAAAAGCAAAATTGCCGTCAGGCAACCTATTTTTGTTTTCACAGAATCCCTCACTCCTTTCAATGAGTTGCGTAGCATATACAACTTGTAAGGACGCCTGTACGGTTTTTTTGGTCTATTCTCAAGCTACTCGTATACCAAGAGGTGATTTATGAGTCAATCTGCAACGACGTGTTTTGTGGTCACTTTTCGCTATCAGGAAGAAGGATTAGCTGATTTAGCCAAGCTGACAGGACAATTAACCCTGCAAGGATTTGTCACGTCGGTGGCCGACGAAAATGGCGTTCCGCACGAGCTGGGCAGCAACAGTTTTGCGTTAATAACCCCACTGGATCAAGAGGATGTACGGCAATTGGCCCAGAAGCTTGGTCAGGTGGCCTTGGGCAAGGCGCCGGAGGCCGACATCGTCACCTATGAGGACTACGTAAAGCGGTTACATACTGATACATAAAATGCTATAACTCACTGCTGGGTATTATTTCGCTTCGCTGTGGAAATAACCGGCAGTTTGCCTGCAGGTGACGCTTGACTTTGCTCTAATTGATATTGATAATCATTTTCATTTGAGCCAGGAGATGTCACCATGTTTTTGAAACAACGCGCTTTTCCCCGCCTATCCCTCGTTAAGAACAGGGCCTACTTCCGCCCTTTCACCCTGCTGTGTCTGTTGTTGACCGCCAGCCTTGCCAGCCATGCCGCGTTGGCGGAAAAGAAGCTGCGTGTGGTGACTACTTTCACCATTATTCAGGACATTGCCCAGAACGTAGCCGGTGACGCCGCCGTAGTGGAGTCGATCACCAAACCGGGTGCAGAGATCCATGATTACCAGCCTACACCACGCGACATCGTCAAAGCGCAGCACGCCGACCTGATCCTGTGGAACGGCATGAATCTGGAACGCTGGTTCCAACGCTTCTTCGAGAACATTAAACAGGTGCCTGCGGCCGTGGTCACCGAGGGCATCACCCCGCTGCCGATCCGCGAAGGGCCTTATAACGGCAACCCGAATCCACATGCCTGGATGTCTGCCAGCAATGCGCAGGTGTACATCGAAAATATCCGCAAAGCGCTGGTGCAGTACGACCCGGCCAATGCGGAAACCTACAATCGCAATGCTAAAGCCTACGCCGCCAAAATTGCCGCGCTGGATGCCCCGCTGCGCGAACGCCTGTCTCGCATTCCGGAAGCCCAGCGTTGGCTGGTGACCAGCGAGGGCGCCTTCAGCTATCTGGCCAAAGACTATCAGTTGAAAGAAGTCTATCTGTGGCCGATCAACGCCGATGAACAAGGTTCACCGCAGCAGGTTCGCCGGGTGATTGACGCCGTGCGTGCCAACCACATCCCGGTGGTGTTCAGCGAAAGCACTATTTCAGACAAACCGGCCAAGCAGGTCGCGAAAGAAACCGGCGCAAAATACGGCGGCGTGCTCTATGTCGACTCCCTGTCCACCCAGGATGGCCCGGTACCGACCTATATCGACCTGCTCAACGTCACCGTACAAACCATTGCCAAAGGATTTGATCAATGACAAGTGAGGTTTTTGTCCGCCCTGAGTTGAGCGTGGACGACGTTACCGTGACCTACAACAACGGCCATACCGCGATCCACAACGCCAGCTTTACCCTGAGCGGCGGTGCCATCTGCGCGCTGGTTGGCGTCAACGGCAGCGGTAAATCGACCTTGTTCAAAAGCATTATGGGCCTGGTGCGGCCCACCACGGGCCGCGTACAGCTCAACGAGCAGCCGGTCGCGCAGGCATTAAAGAAAAACGTTATTGCTTACGTGCCGCAAACCGAGGACGTTGACTGGAATTTCCCGGTGCTGGTGGAAGATGTCGTCATGATGGGCCGTTACGGCAAGATGAACTTCCTGCGTATTCCTTCAAAGGAAGACCGGCTGCGGGTGGACAAGGCGCTTGAGCGCGTTGGGCTGAGTGAGTTACGCACCCGCCAGATCGGCGAGCTTTCCGGCGGGCAGAAAAAACGCGTCTTTCTGGCGCGGGCACTGGCGCAACAAGGCAGCGTTCTGCTGCTGGACGAGCCTTTCACCGGGGTCGACGTCAAAACCGAGAACGCCATTATCGATCTGCTGCGCGCACTGCGTGATGAAGGCCACCTGATCCTGGTTTCAACCCATAACCTGGGGAGCGTACCGGAATTTTGCGATCGGGTTATCCTGATTAACCGCACGGTGCTGGCTGCCGGCCCAACAGAAACCACCTTTACCCAAAGCAACCTGGAACAGGCGTTTGGCGGCGTACTGCGCCATATCAATCTGTCAGGCCCGGATCTGCACGACGACAACGATCCGCGCACGGTCACGGTATTGACCGATGACGAGCGGCCAGCGGTGTTCTACGGCCATACCAAGAGCGATCCGCCGGCGCAAAGCCAGCCGAAGGAGAAACAACCCTGATGCTGGAACTTCTGCTGCAACCCTTCAGTTACAACTACATGGTCAAAGCCATTTGGGTCAGCGCCATCGTCGGCGCCGCCTGCGCGTTCCTTTCGGCCTACCTGATGCTAAAGGGCTGGTCGCTGATGGGGGACGCACTGTCGCACTCGGTGGTACCCGGCGTTGCCGGGGCCTATGCGCTAGGCCTGCCCTACGCCGCCGGAGCCTTCTTCACCGGCATGCTGGCCGCGCTGGCAATGACGCTGGTGCGCCACGTGACTCGCCTGCGCGAAGACGCCATTATCGGCTTTATCTTTTCCACCTTCTTCGCCGTAGGCCTGTTGATTGTGTCGCTAAACCCGACCTCGGTTAACGTCCAGTCGATTATCTTCGGCAATATCCTCGGTATCGCCGATGAAGACGTTTTGCAGGTCGAGATTATCATCGGCGTTTCGCTACTGATCTTGTGTCTGGTGTGGAAAGACTTACTGGCAGTGTTTTTTGACGAAAACCACGCCGTGTCTATCGGCCTGTCGCCGCTGCGGTTAAAGATCCTGTTCTTCACCCTGCTCAGCGCCTGCACCGTAGCGGCATTGCAAACCGTTGGCGCCATTTTGGTGATCGCCATGGTGATCACGCCGGGGGCTACCGCCTACCTGCTGACAGACCGCTTCAGCCGGTTGGTGATTATCGCCATCGTGATTGGCGCACTAACCAGCGGCCTGGGCGCTTACCTCAGCTTCTTCCTCGACGGGGCTACCGGCGGGGTGATCGTGACTCTGCAAACGCTGGTATTCCTGGCCGCCTTTTTCTTCGCCCCCAAACATGGGCTACTGGCGTCCAAACGCCGCGTAGCACGTGAACAGACCGGAGGCCACTGATGGAAACCCTGTATCAACTGCTCAGCGAGCCCTTCGCCTATCCCTTTATGCAGCGGGCAATCCTGGCCGCCATCGTGACCGGCGTGGTGTGTGCAGTGCTCTCTTGCTATCTGGTGCTCAAAGGCTGGTCGCTGATGGGTGACGCCATCTCGCATGCGGTGCTGCCCGGTATCGTGGTGGCGTTCGTGCTCGGCATCCCAGTGGTGATAGGTGCCTTCTTCTCCGGTATTTTCTGTGCGGTAGCTACCGGTTACCTGAAAGAAAACAGCCGGGTGAAAGAGGACACGGTGATGGGGATCGTTTTCTCCGGCATGTTTGCCTTTGGCCTGGTGCTGTTTTCCCGTATCGATACCGATCAGCACCTCAGCCACATTCTGTTCGGCAATATGCTGGGCATTACCGACGCAGAGCTGAAACAGACGTTGCTGATGGCTGGCATTACGCTGCTGGTGGTGTTGCTGAAACGCAAAGATTTGATGCTCTACTGTTTTGATCCCAACCATGCCAGGGTGATTGGCCTGCCGGTGAAACTGTTGCACTACGGGCTGCTGTGCCTGCTGGCGCTGACGATTGTCGCCTCATTGCAGGCCGTCGGGGTCATTCTGGTGATTGCGATGTTGATTGCTCCAGGCATCATTGCCTTCATGCTGTGCCGCAGCTTCGACCGCATGCTGATAGTCGCCACGGTGGTGTCTGTGTTCTCCTGCGTACTCGGCACCTTGATCAGCTTCCACATTGACGGTGCCACCGGCCCCTGCATTGTGATAGTCCAGGCCATTCTGTTTGTGTTCGCCCTGCTCTACAGTAAATTTAAACCGTTACAACGTCACGAAAATGGAATGCTCGACGCAAAACCTTGAAACAGGCGGCGGTGCCTAATGGCGCCGCCGCTGCTCATTACGGCTGCTGATAGATATCCGGTCGGACAATATGCCAGACAAAATCCTCGCGGTTTACCGCTTCATAACCCACCTTTTGATACAACCACGGCGCAGTACCGGTCACCAGCATAATCCGTCGCAGCCGCTGCAACACCGGGTGCTCCAGCGTGCAGTCCATGAACCAACGCGCTAACCCTTGTCCCTGGTAGTCCGGGGAGACAAACACATCGCACAGATAGCCAAAAGTGGCGTAATCCGTCACCAGACGCGCAAAACCAATCTGCTGGTGTTGATGGTACAGGCCAAAGCACAGGCTATTGTCGATAGACAACTGCACCGTCGGCAACGAAATGCCGCTCGCCCAGCTTGAAGTGGTCAAAAATGCGTGAGTAAAGGAGAGGTTCAATTCACTTGTATCGCAGTTGATCCGGTATTCCCCTCGCTGCCACTGCCGGTTTTGCTCCATTGTTGTTCATCTCATTGATAATGATAGTTATATGAATCCTGCCCTTGCCGTAATAGCTGACGACCTTATAAACATCGCTCTCACGCCGCCAAGTTGCAACAGACGTCGTACTTAAATTAATCAATAGCGTATATACTTTGAGCAAATGCGATGGCGATAAAATCGCCGGTTGTTGGTGCCAGCTGTGCGCCAGGTCGTGTTTTCACAGGGCTAAAGACGCTAACCTAATGAATTCGCAGGCAACACAGAGGGGGTGTACCATGTGGCAAGCCGTTAGCCGTCTGTTAAGTGAACATCTTGGCAGCGCAGAAATCCGCGAAAGGACCGAACTGCCCGGGGGAGAAATCCATCCGGCGTGGCGCGTGAGTTACGGTGACAATCAGGTGTTTGTCAAATGTGACGCTCGCGAACTGTTGCCCATCTTCACCGCCGAAGCCGACCAGCTGGCCTTGCTGGCGCGCAGTAAAACCGTGCGGGTTCCGCAGGTGTACGGCGTAGGCAGCGATCGCGATTACAGCTTCTTGCTGCTGGAATACCAAACCCTGAAACCTTTAGACGCCCATGGCGCTCACTGTCTCGGACAACAGCTGGCCCATTTACACAAGTGGAGCGAACAGCCGCAGTTTGGCCTCGACTTCGACAACGACCTGTCCACCACCCCGCAGCCCAACGCCTGGCAGCGCCGCTGGTCAGAGTTTTTTGCCGAACAGCGCATTGGCTGGCAACTGCAGATGGCGGCAGAGAAAGGCATGACCTTTGGGGATATCGATGAGATTGTCGACATCGTGTATCTGCGTTTGCAGCATCATCAGCCGCAACCTTCTCTTCTGCACGGGGATTTGTGGCCGGCCAACTGCGCAATGACCGCCGACGGCCCACTGCTGTTCGATCCGGCCTGCTATTGGGGCGACAGAGAGTGTGATTTGGCCATGCTGCCGCTGTATCCGGAACTGCCGCCGCAGATTTACGACGGCTACCAGAGCGTCTGGCCGTTAGAGAGCGGCTTTATCGAACGTCAGCCGCTTTATCAACTGTATTACCTGCTCAACCGCAGTAACCTGTTCGGCGGGCAGCATCTGGTTCGGGCCCAACGCGCGGTGGAAGCGTTGCTGCATCCCGAGTCCCGATAAAATAAAGGCGCTGAAATCAGCGCCTTTTTAATGAGCAGCCGTTATCAGGCCGCCCCGGCCAGTTGGCCGAGCAGCTTGATCACAAACCAGCCAATCACCGCAATCACCACCGGCAAAATGTACAGCGGGAAGTATTGCAGCAAGATGGTGTGGTGCGGCAGCGTAATGCGCTCTTCCAACTGCGCACGCGTATGCCCTTCGCTGCCTTTAGCCTGTTCGAGGATCATCTGGTCTTCCAGGCCTTCGCGGATAAACTTCACCTGACGTGACATACGTGCGCCAGAGGCCTGCAGCGCCAGCCCGACAAAAATCAGAATATAAATGATGATAAACATCAGGTTCGCGCCGCTGAACAGGCTTTTTTCTACGTCCGGTACCGGCGAGTTATACCAGAAGATATTCAGGAACGGGGTGTTAAAGCGCACCATATCTACCATTACGTGAACGAAATCCAGCATTACTGCGTTGATGCCTTTGGTCTTTTCGCTGTGTTGATACACAAACATCAGCAGCGAGATCAGCGTTGACAGTAACGCAGGGATGAAAACCACCCAGCCAAGAATACGTTTTAAAATGGCAATGCGCCCAGCCTGTTGATACGTCATGTGTTCCCCTTGTAAGCGACGTAACCGTAATGGGCTAAGTCTACCTGTAGTTATTGAAACTCGCCCACCGTTTTCTTCAGCACTGCTGTGCTACAAGCGTAGCCGGGATTATCCGAAATCAACAGCTTAACGGCGAGCGCGCGTTGCCGGTAAATAGTTATATAGTTAAATCAAACCGTTTAAACAGGGGCCTTCATGATTCGGCTGATTATCTTATTGCTGGGTGCGCAAGCGCTGCGGGGGCAACGCCGCCTGCTAATGCTGTTCGGCTGGGCGTGGATCGCCGTAGGCGCGCTGATGCTGTTCGATGTACTTCAGGACGGGCGTTCGGTGCTGGCGTTGGATGCGCTGGCGGTACTGCTGGCGCTGGAGGGATTAGTGGCGATTTCCGCCGCACTGGTGATCGGCTCATCCGCCAGTCGCCCAGTGATGCTGAAGGGATTGGGCTTTTTGTTTCTGGCCTTTTTAGTATGGGACGTGCCCGCCGACGACAACATCGTCGCCACGCTGGTGTTTGGCAGCGCGCTACTGCTTGACGGTGCGGTTCGCATTGCTTCTTCTACGGTGATCCAGCACAGCCGCTGGAAACCGGTCGCGCTGGCGGGCAGCGGCGAAATACTGCTTTCGCTGATGATTTTTATTGGCTGGCCGGTGCCGCATCGGATGACGGTTCCTTTTTGTATCGGCGTGATGATCCTGCTTTCCGGCTGGGCACTGTTACGCATTGCCCGCAGGCTGGAAAGCTTCTCGCTAAATCAGAACCCGCAGTTAGCCACGCAGCCGCAAACCAATGACGCTAATCCGCTCAGGGTGTATGTCTGGACACCGACAGGATCGGCAAAAGATGCCCGCAGGCGTTACATCGTCGATCGCTATATCGCGGCGGTGGACGGCAGCGGCAATATATCCACTGGCCATGCCGCCCTGGCGTTGGCACCGGACGTGTATATCAGCCACTATCCGCTTAACGAAATCAGCCAGTCTGCACAAGATTTCCGCCGGCTATTGCACTCCGGCGAACAAAACAACGTCGACGGACGCTTTCTGCCCGATTTGCAACAGGAAGTGGCAGCCTGGTGCCCCCCGGACAAAAGAATACAGTTTCGCCGTTACAACCCGACGGCATTACGCGCCTTCTGGCAGCGTTATCGTCAGGATGCCACTTACAATCTGACTCGTCGCAACTGCTCCACCACGGTTATTCAGGCGCTCGATAGCGCGCTGGAAGGCGTACTGGGCGATAAACATCTGTGGCGGCGTTTCCTGTTGCTGATACTCGATCCCAACCTGTGGATGTTGGCGGTGCTGCGTAGCCGTGGCGAAAGCATGACCTGGACACCGGGGTTGGTGCTTGATTATGCCCGCATGCTGCAACAGGTCACCGAACGCCAACATCAGCGCTGGTGGCTAAAAGTGCAGGAGATGTGGCGCATCCTGCGTTTCGGCAAGGCTCAGCCACGCAGGCAAAAATTTTAGTCTCAACGCCGGCGATGTTAAAGTGTCGGGCACATTCACCGGCAGGAGTTAACCGATAATGGCCTATTCGCAACGCATTGAAACCGCTATTTTTGATATGGACGGTTTATTGATCGATTCAGAACCGCTGTGGCTACAGGCAGAGCTGGATATCTTTGGCGCACTGGGGCTGGATTTGTCAGACCGCCACAAACTGCCGGATACCCTGGGTCTGCGCATCGATCTGGTGGTGAAGATGTGGTACCAGGCCATGCCGTGGCAAGGGGTGTCGCAAGAAGAAGTCTCTGCGCGTATTATCGAGCGCGCCATCGAGCTGGTGCGTGAAACACGCCCCCTGCTGCCTGGCGTACAACAGGCGCTGGAGCTGTGCCGCAGCCTGGATCTGAATATTGGCCTGGCCTCCGCCTCACCGCTGCACATGCAACAACAGGTGCTGCAGATGTTTGACCTCGAAGGCTACTTTGATCAACTTGTCTCCGCCGAGTACTTGCCTTACAGCAAGCCGCACCCGGAAGTGTACCTGATCGCCGCCGAGCGCCTGGGCAGCGATCCCCTGCGCTGTATAACGCTGGAAGACTCGTTCAACGGCATGATTGCCACCAAGGCCGCGAGGATGCGTTCTATCGTGATCCCTGCGCACGAGTATCGCCATGATGGCCGTTGGGCGCTGGCCGACCACAAGCTCGATTCCCTTGAGCAACTGACCTCCGATCATCTGGCCTGATTTTTACGGCATCGGCTTACTGCCGGTGCCGCTAACCTGACTTCTCCCGCCTTTTCGTTGCTTAAGTTCAAAATCTGGCTGCACGTCATAAAATAAATAAAACATTATTTCATTTTTATTGAGTTACTGTAGCGGCCTCATTATGCTGCAGTTCAAGAAAGTCGCCGGACGTTAGGCACAGGCTGTCACTGCCACGCAGCCTTACGCTCTCGTCCGGCGCTTTCTCCTACGCCCATCCCCTTACCGCAGAAAAAGCGTACAGCACTTGGCCATTTAAGTAACAAGCCGTTGTAAAACCGGGAAAAATAAACAATTGGTTACAGGGTAACTGCTTCCACTACTGGGAATTTTCCCATATACTGGATAAATTAACAGTTTATCAGCCGGAACAGCAGTATGACCGCGGAAGGACATCTTATTTTTTCTGTCGCTTGCGCGATTTTCGCCAAGAAGGCCGAGGTGACCCCAGAGCTGGCAACGGGCGACTGGTGGCACATCATCCCTGCCGCGCTGTTGACCTCACTGCTGCCCGATATCGATCACCCCAAGTCGGTACTGGGCCAACGGTTGCGCTGGATTGCCATTCCGATATCGCGCGCCTTCGGCCACCGCGGTTTTACCCATAGCCTGCTGGCGATCGCCGGCGGCATGGCGTTGTTCCAGCTTGACGTGCCGCGCAGTTGGCCGATTCCGGCCGACGTCTTGCATGCCATGATCATCGGTTACTTCAGCCATCTGCTGGCGGATATGCTCACTCCCGCCGGCGTCCCCTTACTCTGGCCATGCCGCTGGCGTTTTCGTCTGCCGCTGCTAAATTCTCAGAAAGGCAATCAGCTTGAGCGCGCCCTGTGCCTGTGTCTGGTGGCTTTCGCTATCTATTGGCAGGGCGGATGCACCATCCCAGTGCAGTCTTATTTTGAGCAAATAAAAAATATCAGACTGTGATCACATAAAAACGGACACTTAATAACCACAGAGTGCGTAAATTAAACAAATTTACGCAATGAGTTATATCAAATTCCATTTGGATATAAGTGAGCCGTTAAGCAAACTGTTACGATATTTAGTATCGCTACGCCATGGTGCATAGCCATTTTCATATAAGAAAAAATTTTGGAGACATTGGGGATGAATTTTCCGCTGGTTATTAACGTGGTGATTTTTGTCGCCCTCCTTTTGCTGTTGGCGCAAAGCCGCCATAAGCAATGGAGCCTGGCGAAAAAGGTACTGGTCGGCCTGGTCATGGGTGTGGTGTTCGGTTTGGCACTGCAGCTGGTGTACGGTTCGGACAATCCGGTACTGAAAGAATCCATCAGCTGGTTCAACATCGTCGGTAACGGCTATGTGCAGCTGCTGCAAATGATTGTCATGCCGCTGGTCTTCGCCTCGATTCTGAGCGCGGTCGCCAAGCTGCATAACGCCTCTTCCCTGGGGAAAATCAGCTTCCTGACTATCGGCACCCTGTTGTTCACCACGCTGATTTCGGCGCTGGTGGGCGTGCTGGTAACTAACCTGTTCGGTCTGACCGCTGAAGGCTTGGTGCAGGGGGCGCAGGAAAGTGCGCGTCTGTCCGCAATCCAAAGCAACTATGTGGGCAAACTGGCCGACCTGACCGTACCGCAGATGGTGCTGTCCTTTATTCCTAAAAACCCGTTCGCCGATCTGACCGGTGCCAGCCCTACCTCGATCATCAGCGTGGTAATCTTCGCGACCTTCCTGGGTGTGGCGTCGCTGCAGCTGCTGAAAGACGACAAGCCGAAAGGTGAGCGCGTGCTGGTCGCTATCGACACCCTGCAGGCCTGGGTGATGAAGCTGGTGCGTCTGGTGATGAAACTGACTCCGTATGGCGTTCTGGCGCTGATGACCAAAGTGGTTGCCGGCTCTAACGTTCACGACATCATCAAACTGGGCAGCTTCGTCGTGGCTTCATATCTGGGTCTGGCGATCATGTTTGCGGTGCACGCTGCCCTGCTGGCCTTCACCGGTGTTAATCCGCTGAAATTCTTCCGCAAGGTATGGCCGGTCATCACTTTCGCCTTTACCAGCCGCTCCAGCGCCGCCAGCATTCCGCTGAACGTGGAAGCGCAAACCCGTCGCCTGGGCGTACCGGAATCCATTGCCAGCTTCTCGGCCTCGTTCGGCGCTACCATTGGCCAGAACGGCTGTGCAGGCTTGTACCCAGCGATGCTGGCGGTGATGGTGGCCCCAACCGTCGGGATTAACCCGCTGGACCCGGTGTGGATCGCGACCCTGGTCGGTATCGTCACCATCAGCTCTGCCGGTGTAGCCGGCGTGGGTGGCGGCGCGACTTTCGCTGCGCTGATCGTGCTGCCGGCAATGGGTCTGCCAGTGACGCTGGTTGCCCTGCTGATCTCCGTTGAACCGCTGATCGACATGGGCCGTACCGCACTGAACGTCAACGGCTCTATGGCTGCGGGTACCATCACCAGCCAACTGATGAAGCAAACAGACAAGTCCATTATGGACAGTGAAGACGAAGTGGAACTGGCTCACCAGTAAATCTCGTCGGCAATAAAAAACCGGGGCTTGTTCGCAGCCCCGGTTTTTTTATATCTGCAATCCACTCAGGGCCGTTCGCCCGCCACCAGTCGCTGATTGATTTCAGCAATCACATCAGGCAGTTGTGCCAATGTATCAATCACGTAGTGCGCACCGGCGGAATACAGTTTATCGGTTGCCAAAGCGCGCCGCTTGTTAACTTCCGACTCACTCATTTGTTGGTATTCCTGCCAGGTAGCCCCAAACTCGTTACCCGACAGTGCCAGCCCGATGCTCCACATGCCTGCATTCAATCCTTCACTGATGCCCGGCACTGCATCATCCACTTTCACACAGTGCGCCACCGAATCGATACCCAGCGTAATCACGTTTTGCAGCGCCATCCACGGGCCTGGACGCCCACCAGCGGCCAAATCGTCAGTCGCAACCCAGTGATCCGGCGCGTAACCTCGCAGCGCTGCTGCCGGCGCCAGCACCTCCATCACCGCCCGCGGATAGCCCGAACAGGAACCTATCTTGATGCCCTGCTCACGCAATGCAGCAATCACCTGTGGCACACCCTCAATCGGATCGGCAAAGTCGACCACCTTGGCAATTTGCAACGGCATAAAAGCCTGGTACAGCGCGTCAATGTCCTGATGACTCATGGAGCGGCCCAACTGCTGCCGCCAACGCGCATCCACCTCGGGCAATTTGCCCAAAGCCTCAATGTGCTGCCATTTGCCCAACCCCATCGGAATGCGCGCCTCCGCCAGGCTGATGTCGATATCAAAGGTCTGCTTAAAGGCTTCAACAAAAATCTGCGTTGGCGCAAAGGAGCCGAAATCTACCGTGGTGCCGGCCCAGTCGAGTATCACTGCGTTAATCTGACTCATGCTCATCCTCATTGCTCCCAGTACATTGCCTGCCCGACCGCGGCCAGCAAACGTTCGATATCCTGCGGGTAAACTTCGCCGATATTGCCAATGCGGAAGCAGTCGCTCTGCGATACCTTGCCCGGATAGATGACAAAGCCCTGCTGTTTCAGGCGCTGATAGAACTCGGTAAAACGGTAAGTGTCGGCCTTCGGCGAATAGAACGCGGTGATGATCGGCGAGTGCAAATCATCCTCCAACAAGGTTTCGAACCCCAACGCGCGCATCCCAGCCACCAGCCGCTGCTGGTTTGCCCGGTAACGAGCGTGGCGGGCATCGATCCCCCCTTCTTGCTCCAGCTCGCGCAGCGCCTGAGCAAAAGCCAGCACCGTATGCGTCGGCGAGGTAAAGCGCCATTTACCGGCGTTATCTTCCATACAGCGCCACTGAGCATACAGATCCAACGACAGCGAACGCGAGCGCCCAGCGCACTTATTCAGTTCATTGCGGCGGGCAATCACAAAGGCGAAACCCGGCACGCCCTGAATGCATTTATTTGCCGAGCTGATCAGATAATCAATGCCCAGCGCATCGACATCCAGCGGGATACCGCCGAAACTGCTCATCGCATCCACGATCAGGGTTTTGCCATTCCGCGCCGCCAGGCCTGAGACGCGCTCCAGCGGATTCAGCATCCCCGTGGTGGTTTCACAATGCACCATGGCGATATGGCTGATGCCTGCATCGCCTTTCAATACCGCCTCCATCGCCTCAACATCCGGCTCATTCACTTCACCACAGTTGAACGCATGGTGATTGATGTCCATCAACCGGGCCATTTCGATCATCCGCGCACCATAAGCGCCGTTATTGACGATCAGCAATTTGTCCTGCGGCCCCATTACCGTGCCCAATACCGCTTCGACCGCAAAACTGCCGCTGCCTTGCAACAACACTGAGGTGTAGCCCGTTGACCGAGTCGCCAGGGCCTCGAGCTTCTGACGAATGTTCTGCACCACGCCCAGGTTGTAATCTTCATCCCAGGTACAGCTATCGAACAGCATCGCTTCCTTCACCGTTTTTGAGGTGGTCAACGGGCCAGGGGTTAACAGCAAATAATCGTGCTCAGACATTTCATTCACCCAATTGGTCTATACCAGATGAGTATTATACTGACCGCAACCCGGCCTTCGGGTCAAACGCCAACCGCGGGTGAAACAAAAAATTCATCTGGGCATGTATAATGAGCGCGTGCCGTAATGCCATAGCGAGATGAAATGAAAGAACATCTGGGTGAGTTGCCCCACTACCTGCAAATCAAGGAACAGCTACAGGCGCGTATCACTCGCGGCGCGCTGCAGGCCGGCGATAAGCTGCCTTCCGAACGCGAGCTGTGCGCCATTTTCTCTACTACTCGTGTCACCGTACGGGAAAGCCTGGCGCAGTTGGAAGCCACCGGTGCCATCTACCGCGCCGACCGCAGGGGTTGGTTTGTTACGCCGGAAAGGTTGTGGTTGGATCCGACGCAGAACACCAACTTCCACCGGTTGTGCCAGGAGCAGGGGCGCACGCCGCGCACTGAGCTGTTGTCCGCCGAAAAAACCGCGGTGCCACTCGACGTCATGCGACCATTAGCGCTGGAGCCGAGTGACCCAATTTATCTGCTGCGCCGCGTACGCTATGCCGACGGCCGGGCTATTTGCTATTGCGAGAACCACTGCCTACCGCAGCGGGTGCCTGAATTGCTCAACCAGGATCTTAACGGCAGCCTGACCGAGATTTATCAGCAACGGTACAATTTGATTTACCACCGGATGCACCTGTCGTTTTACCCTACCGCCCTGCCATACGCCGCCGCCACTGCGTTGGGCGCGATGGTTGGCCTGCCCGCACTGTTGCTACGCCGATTAAACTACGACCAGCACGGGCGAATTCTCGATTTTGATATCGAATACTGGCGACATGACAGCCTGCGCATTGAGGTCGATACGCTGTGATCTCTGCACTGTGCCAAACAAAAAAGGGCGCCGCCGGTGAATGGCTGCGCCCTTGATTTGGTCAACTGACGGGATCAGTACGGGTAGTCGTGATAGCCCATTTGCTCAGAAATGTTGTGTGCGGCGGTGTGCAGACGTTTGACATAATCTGCCCTGGCATCTTCAGAGTAACGAATCGACGGGAACGAAATGCTCAGGCCGGCGGTCACTACGCCAAAGCGGTCAAATACCGGCACCGCAATACAGCGCAGCCCTTCTTCTTGCTCTTCGATGTCCTCACCCACACCTTGCTCACGCACTTGATCCAACAGCGACAGCAGCGCCCCGGCATCGGTCAGGGTATTCGGCGTGCTGCGGGTAAATTCAATCTGCGACAGAATTTGCGCCACTTCCGCCCTATCGCGCCACGCCAACAACACTTTACCGATCGCGGTACTGTGCAACGGGTTACGCCGACCGATGCGTGAATACATGCGCAGGTTATATTGCGCGTCGATTTTATGGATATAGACAATGCTGTCTTCGTCCAGCGCCCCAAGGTGAATAGCTTCCCGGGTGTGATTCGACAGTTCACGCATTTGAACATCTGCAATACGAATCAGATCGACGTTCTGCAACGACTTGGCACCCAGTTCAAACAGCTTGAGCGTCAGGGCATATTTTTCCGTTTCCCCTTCCTGCGACACATAGCCCAACGACTTCATGGTCTGAAGAAAACGGTATACGGTACTTTTGGACATCATCACCCGCTGGGAAAGCTCAGTAATGCCAATCTCACGCTCCTCGCCCAGCGCCTGCAAGATACCGAATACCTTCAGCACGGAGGAAACCGCATCCGGTTGTTTATCTGGATCTGCGTTCACCATAGTCAAAATCCTACCCAGCTTTTGTGTTTTAAGAAATTTGAACAAGGGTTTCAGTATACGCGGTACCGCAGAAGCCACGCAATCGGGCTGGGCTGAATGCACGCTGGGATCTCATCGGTTATTACAATTGAACGGAAAACTGTGGATGCAATCGCAGACGAACATGATTAGCATGGTAATACTCCCCCGGATTAATACCTTCGAGATCAACATGCGTTCTTGTACCGACGGCCTCCCCGTCCCGCAGCGCTATGGGGCAATCCTCGCCATTGCCCTCGGCATTACCGTTTCCGTGCTCGATGGCGCAATCGCCAACGTGGCGCTGCCGACTATCGCCCGCGATCTGAACGCCAGCCCGGCCAGCTCCATCTGGGTGGTGAACGCCTATCAGTTAGCCATCACCATTTCTCTGTTGTCACTGGCCTCGCTCGGCGATCTGATTGGCTATCGCCGCATCTATCAGGCCGGTTTGCTGGTCTTCAGCGTGACCTCACTGTTTTGTGCGCTGTCCGACTCGCTGACGACATTGACTATTGCTCGCGTGCTTCAGGGGTTTGGCGCCGCCGCCATCATGAGCGTCAACACCGCACTGATCCGCATTATCTATCCGCAACGTTTTCTCGGACGCGGTATGGGCATCAACTCGCTGATTGTCGCCTTTTCTTCGGCCGCCGGGCCCACGGTGGCAGCGGCAATCCTCTCGGTGGCCTCGTGGCAATGGTTGTTTGCCATCAACTTGCCGATCGGCATTGTGGCGTTGCTGCTGGGGATGAAATATCTTCCCGCCAATAGTCAAAAGAGCAGCAATCAGCGTTTCGATCCAACCAGTGCGGTGATGAACGCCCTGACTTTCGGGCTGCTGATCACCGCCATCAGCGGTTTTGCCCAGGGCCAGAGCCTGACGTTGATTTTCAGTGAAATCGCCGCGCTGCTGGTCATTGGCTTCTTCTTTGTCCGCCGCCAGCTGCGCCAGGAATTTCCGCTGCTGCCGGTAGACCTGCTGCGTATCCCGATTTTCGCCCTGTCGATGGGCACCTCAATTTGTTCCTTTACCGCACAAATGCTGGCGATGGTCTCGTTACCATTCTTTCTGCAAGGGACGCTGGGCCGCGATGAGGTCGCCACCGGGCTGTTGCTGACCCCCTGGCCGCTGGCGATTATCGTCATGGCACCATTGGCCGGGCGGCTGGTGGAGCGGATCCACGCCGGATTATTGGGTTGTATCGGCCTGGCGGTGTTTGCATTGGGGTTATTCTTGCTGGCATTGCTGCCGCATAACCCTTCCGATCTGGATATCATTTGGCGCATGGTGCTGTGCGGCGCCGGCTTCGGGCTGTTTCAATCGCCCAATAACCAGACCATTATTTCCGCCGCCCCGCGCAACCGCAGCGGCGGCGCCAGCGGCATGTTGGGTACCGCCCGCTTATTGGGGCAGACTTCCGGTGCCGCACTGGTGGCACTGATGTTCAATTTGTTCCCCACTTCCGGTACCCACGCTTCGTTGATTCTGGCCGGTACCTTTGCCACGCTGGCGGCGGCAGTCAGCAGTCTGCGCATTACCCAACCGCGTGCGCAAGCGGTAGAAAACCGTGAGCAAGCCAAATAGCAGGCATAAAAAAACCCCGGCAAGCCGGGGTTTTTTGCGTTCTTTGGGTTACTTCAGGTACTGGCCTGAACGCAGCGCTTCGATACGTTTATCGAGCGGCGGGTGAGACATGAAGAGTTCGCTGAACGACTTGGACTTGCCGTTAATGCAAAACGCCATCATGCTGCCTGCTTCCTGCGGTTCATAGCTGGTTTTCAGCCGTTGCAGCGCCGCGATCATCTTCTCGCGGCCCACCAGTTTGGCTGAGCCTGCGTCGGCATAGAACTCACGGTGACGCGAGAACCACATGGTGATGATGCTGGCCAGGATACCGAACACCAGTTCCAACACCATCGACACGGCAAAATAGATCATCGGGTTGCCGTTACCTTCCCCTTCACCGTCACGGTTACCCAGGAAGCCGGCGGCCACCTGCGCAATCAGCCGCGAGATAAAGATCACGAAGGTGTTCACGATACCCTGAATCAGCGTCATGGTGACCATGTCACCGTTAGCGACGTGACTGATTTCATGGGCGATAACCGCCTCCGCTTCGTCACGGCTCATGCTTTGCAGCAGACCGGTACTGACGGCGACCAACGAAGCGTTGCGACGCGCGCCGGTGGCGAAGGCGTTAATGTCCGGTGCGTGATAAATAGCGACCTGCGGCATAGCAATGCCCGCCTGCTGCGACTGACGACGTACCGTTTCCAGCAGCCAGTTTTCGGTTTCGTTACGCGGCTGTTCAATCACTTCCCCGCCAACGGAGCGCAGCGCCATCCATTTGGACATCAGCAGTGAGACAAAAGAACCGCCGAAGCCGAACAGACCGGCCATGATCATCAGGCCCTGAACGCTACTGGATTGGATTCCTGTCAGGCTGAGCACCAGCCCGAAAACCAACATCACCGCCAGGTTGGTGAGCAGGAACAGAGCTATACGCATCATAAAATGTTTACTTCCTCATAAATGTTAACAAAACGCTGCCTTGGATACCCTAGATCGTATGGGCATTCATCACAGTTTCAAGAGTTGCACGCCATTAACCTACTAAAAATACGAAACTTTACAAAAACGGCGCTTCAGCAATACTCCCCAAATTGTAAACGATTGTTGCGTAAAGCGGCGAGTTTTTATGGGAATTTTATCTGCGAGCCAATCGGAACAACCGAACAAAATTCCGTCCCCTGCACAGGAAGCAAAGTGTCCGCCAGCCCCAGCCGGTAAGATTTACGTCACAAAGCGCTACCCTTACCGTCGCTCCCTGATCTATTTCCTCGCCGGCGGCGACTGGGCTTACGTAATCGCAAGAAAGCGGACTGCACACCGGCCTCACACTTCGAGGGGGCGGTATTTTAACGCTGTGGTTTACGTCCCAGCCCGCCCAGATGGGTATCTGCAAAGCCGCTAGCGTATTTCAGCCCATAACCCAAGGTTCGATCAAAACCGATATGCGCGCCCCAAATCAACGCCGCCATCAACCAGTGTGGCTGTTGGGTTCCCGCAAATACCAGGCCGCACAACGCGGGCCCAATATAAGAGTGGGCAAGGTTATAGCCGATGGCCCCCGCTTTTTTACCCAATACATAGGCCAGAAAAGAGATGTCGGGGATCAGGAAACAGGTGGCAAACAATCTCCAACTGTAGTGTTGTCCGTGGTATATCACCACGGACAGTATCAACACCAGCACGGCTTCAAAACGGAGTACAGCGCGCATTGGCGGGCTTAAGTCGCTCATCGTGACCTCACAAAACGTTTAATTTCGACTCGGGGCCCTGACCGCGCCCATTAAAAAACGCACCCGAAGGTGCGTTTTTCTTTTTGGTGCTTGGCTGCGTTACTTCGCTGCCGCTGGCTGCGCCTGTTCAAGGTGCGCCAGATCCAGAGCGATATGCACGGTTTCATCCAGGTATGGGTCGGGCTCCTGGTAATCCTTCGGCAGATCCTCCAGCTTCTTCAACGGCTTTTTACCGGCGCGCTGCAGGCGGTCATTAATGCGCTGCAAACGGGTAGCGTCATCATCGTGGTTCTCTTTCTCACGCTGGGCAAGATTGAGTGAAACGATGTTGCGCTTGTCCTTCAGCGCCTTGTAATGGGCGATATCCTGCGCGATGTACTGGAACTCAGGATCCTTGGCGATACGCTGCTCGTGATCTTTCAGCAATTCAGGATCGAAAGGCTTCAGATCGCCGGTTTTGGTGTAGGTCGCCGCATTAATACTGTCCCACGGCATCGCATTGTCTTCAAAGGCTTCACCGGTTTCCGCCGGATCAATGCCGCTCGGCATCAGGATATCCGGGGTTACGCCTTTACGCTGGGTACTGCCGCCATTCACGCGGTAGAACTTCTGAATGGTGTATTGCACCGAGCCTAACGCCGGCCATTCCGGACGCAGCATCTGGTCGTAAATGCGGTTCAGCGAACGGTACTGCTGGACGGTGCCCTTACCGAAGGTCGGTTCGCCGACGATCAGCGCACGGCCGTAGTCCTGCATCGCCGCAGCAAAGATCTCGGAAGCAGAGGCGCTGAAGCGGTCAACCAGCACCACCAGCGGCCCTTTGTAGTAGGTCACGCCGTCGGTGTCCGCGTCTTCACGCACCTTACCGTTGTTGTCACGCACCTGCACCACCGGACCGCTCGGAATGAACAGACCGGACAGTGATACCGCTTCGGTCAGCGCGCCGCCGCCGTTGGTGCGCAGATCGATGATCAGGCTCTTGACGTTCTGCTTGGCCATCTTCTGCAACTGAACTTTCACATCATCGGTCAGGCCAACGTAGAAGCCTGGGATGTCCATCACCGCGACTTTCTCTTTGCCGACGGTCTTGATGGTCATCTTCACCGCGCGATCTTCCAGACGAATACGCTCACGGGTCAGTGTGACCACGCGGGTTTTGGTACCTTTGCCCGCAGGCAGGATATCCAGGCGTACTTTGCTGCCCTTCGGCCCTTTGATCAGCGAAACCACATCGTCCAGACGCCAGCCGATAACATCAACCATAGGTTTACCCGCCTGGCCAACGCCGACAATACGGTCACCTACGGTGATCGCCTTGCTCTTCGCCGCCGGGCCACCCGGTACCATAGAATTGATCAGGGTGTAGTCGTCATCCATCTGCAGCACTGCACCGATGCCTTCCAATGACAGGCTCATCTCAGTGTTGAACTGTTCGGTATTGCGCGGGGACAGATAATTGGTATGCGGGTCGATTTCATGCGCGAAGGCATTCATCGCCAGTTGGAATACGTCTTCGCTGTTGCTTTGCGTCAGGCGCTTGATGGCGAACTGATAGCGTTTGGTCAGCGTTTCGCGAATTTCCTTGTCGGTCTTGCCGGTCAGTTTGAGGTTCAGCTCGTCATATTTGACTTTGGCATCCCACAGGCTGTCCAGTTCGGCCTTGTCTTTCGGCCACGGCGCTTTGCTGCGGTCGAGATCGATAGTGTCGTTGCCGGTGAAGCTCATTGGCTTTTCCAGCAGCGACAAGGCATAGGTGTAACGCTCAAAACGGCGTTTTTGGGCCAGATTGTACAGCGCGTATGGCGTATCCAGCTTACCGCTTTTCAGCTCTTCGCCAAGCTGGTTGCGCTTGTCGGCGAATTGCGCCACGTCGGAAGCCAGCAACACGTTATGGTTGTAGTCCAGCATATTCAGGTAACGATCGAAGATCTTGCCTGAAAAGTCCGCATCGAGGGCAAACTGGCGGTAATGAGAGCGAGTGAAGCGCGAAGTTACGCGCTCACTCACCGTTGCATGTTGCGGTTCCTGCTTAAGCTGGGGCAGTTGATCGATGCGGATGTTGGCTGTGTCCGCTCCGTAACTGACGCCCGCCCACAACAGACCCGCGACTGCTGTTAATCTGACAAATTTGTTCATGCCTTGGTTGGCCTCCGTATCAGAACTGCAAGTGTTCTGCGCGCACAATCATCGCCAGACCGGAAGAGAGCTGCACACGTACGCCATCTTTAGCGATTTCGAGTACGGTAGCATCCATCGCGCTCTTGCCTGCTCTGACTTTGATTTCTTGGCCAATTTGCAGTTTAGAGATATCCGTGACTGGCACATGGCGCTGCTGGCTTTCCTCTTTGACTTCACGAGGTTGACGAGCGGGCTGTGGGCGAGTTTGTGGGCGTGGCTTGCGGTTCTCCGATGCGGCTCCGCCTTCGCGACGTGCAGCAGGTTTTTTACCGGCTGGACGTGGACGACGCGGTTGCGCATCGGCTGATTCGCCGGCAGCTTCACGTTTTTTGGCGTTTTGTTCGGCACGCTGTGCCTGAACGCGCGCTTTCGCTTCTTCAAGCTGTTGGCGGGCATGATCGACATGCTGCTGTTCGAGTTCACCGCACGGGTTGCCGTCTAAATCGACGCGCTGCGCGCCAACTTTGACGCCGTACAGGTAACGCCAGCTAGAGGTGTACAGGCGCAGGGCAGAACGCAATTGCGTTTTGCTGAGGTTCTCTTCCCCTTGAACACGCTCGACCAGATCCTGAAAAATACCGATTTTCAACGGGCGAGCTTCGCCCTCGGCGCTAAAGCAGAGCGGAAAACGCTCGGCAAGAAAAGCAATGACTTCTTTACTAGAGTTCAACTTAGGTTGATTTTCCATGAAATTTCCTGATTACAACGGGTTTGCCAACCAGCGCAGGCATGAACAGGCGTCATTATAATGACGCCATCGGTAAATGCCACGTTAACCGTAGATCAACTTGCTGCCACAGTGACATATTTCGCACTATCACACTGTTCCAGCTGCGCACAAAGCCCCGCCACCACTGCTTCCAGGCCCCTTTCGTCCTGTTCGTCGAAACGTTGATAAACTGTGCTGTCGATATCGAGAACGCCGATAATCTGACCGCTAACATTCAGCGGCAGCACAATTTCTGCATTACTGGCTGCGTCACAGGCGATATGGCCTGGGAACGCATGGACATCACCAACACGTTGCACGCGGTTTTCCGCCACGGCAGTCCCGCACACGCCCTTGCCTACCGGAATACGTACGCAGGCGATCTTCCCCTGGAACGGACCGAGCACCAATTGCGCACCGTCCATCAGATAAAAACCGGCCCAATTGACGTCATCAAGGCGCTCGTTGATCAACGCACTGGCGTTGGACAACGCGGCGATAAAGTTGGTTTCCCCGTCAAGCAGCGCGCACAAATCACGTTTTAATTCCGCGTAGAATTGTTCTTTTGTCATGTGTTAACCATTAATACCGTGAAGATGGCCAGAAGCCCAAGTCTTAAGCCCTATAAAATAAGCATTAAATGCCTATAGCCACAAGGTTAATCATCTGTTGCTTCACAAAACCCTACCGGGCAAGGTATGTTTGCCGGTCTGAAACCCTGTTTTGCCGCCCGGCGCTTGAACCGATGAGCACGGACAGATTTATTTTTCAGCTACGCTAACTGTTGCGGCGAGCTTTAGGGCAGCTTTTCTCATGATGAAAATACACGCTATCACCGGCCCACTTTCCAAAGCACGCCACCAGCGCTGTTGCGAATGCGACCTGCTGTTTGTGTTGCCGCCGCTGAGCGGCAAACAGGCAGCCTACTGCCCGCGTTGTGATGCGAAGGTGGTCAGCGGACGCGACTGGTCGATGACCCGACTGACCGCCATGGCGGTCACCATGTTGCTGCTGATGCCCTTCGCCTTCAGCGAACCGCTGATCAGCATCCGCTTGCTGGGCGTACGTATCGACGCCAGCCTGCTGGAAGGCATCTGGCAGATGAGCCGCCAGGGTGATCCTATCACCGCCAGCATGGTGGCGTTCTGCACCATAGGTGCTCCACTGACGTTGGCGCTGTCACTTCTGTACCTGCGTTTCGGCCATGCGCTGGGCATGAACCTGCGCCCGGTGCTGCTGATGCTGGAACGGTTAAAAGAGTGGGTGATGCTCGATATCTATTTGATTGGCATGGCCGTGGCAACCATCAAGGTCAAAGAGTATGCCGATATCCAGGCCGGCAGCGCCCTGATCGCCTACCTGTCACTCACCCTGCTCAGTATTCTGACGCTGATCCACGTCAATCTGGAACAGCTGTGGGAACGCTACTACCCGCAAGAGCAACCAGAGGGCCCGCCGAAGGCACTGCATATTTGTCTGTCGTGCCATTTCACCGGTTATCCCGATGAGCGCGGACGCTGCCCGCGCTGCCATGTGCCCATGTGTCACCGTCAGCCCTACAGCCTGCAAAAAACCTGGGCGGCGCTGATTGCGGCAATGATTTTACTGATCCCGGCCAACCTGTTGCCGATATCGATCATTTACGCCAATGGCGCCCGGATGGAAGACACTATATTCTCCGGGGTGGTGTCACTGGCAAGCTCCGGCAATGTGCCGATCGCCGCCATCGTCTTCATCGCCAGCGTGCTGGTGCCCTTTACCAAGGTCATTGTGCTGATCACGATATTGTTCAGTATTCATTTCAAAACCTCGCACAGCCTGAAAACGCGCATTCGCTTGCTGCGGCTGGTGACCTGGATCGGCCGCTGGTCAATGCTCGATTTATTCGTTATTGCACTGATGATGTCGCTGGTGAACCGCGACCAGTTGTTATCTTTTACTATGGGACCGGCAGCCTTTTACTTTGGGTCTGCGGTTATTTTAACTATTCTTGCCGTAGAGTGGCTGGATAGCCGATTGATTTGGGATGCACATGCAACAGGAAACGCCGAATACACCGACTGAAGCGCGGGTCAAAAACAAGCGCCGCATTTCGCCATTCTGGTTACTGCCGTTTATTGCCCTGCTGATTGCGGGGTGGCTGGTCTACAGCAATTTCCAGGAACGCGGCACCACGGTGACCATTGATTTTCAGTCTGCGGCAGGCATCGTCGCTGGCCGTACACCGGTGCGCTATCAAGGGGTAGAAGTCGGCACCGTACAGAGCATCAGCCTAAGCAAGGATCTGCGCAGCATCGTGGTCGAAGCCAGCATCAAGAGCGATCTGGAAGACTCTCTGCGCGACGGCACCCAATTTTGGCTGGTTACGCCAAAAGCCTCATTGGCGGGTGTGTCAGGCCTGGATGCGCTGGTCGGCGGCAACTACATTGGCATGATGCCGGGCAGCGGGCAGCCGCAAACCCACTTCACCGCCCTCGATACTCAGCCCAAATACCGGCTGAACACCGGCGAGCTGATGATTCACCTGCATGCCGACGATCTGGGGTCACTCAATACCGGCTCGCTGGTCTATTACCGCAAAATTCCGGTCGGCAAGGTGTATGACTACACCATCTCCGAAGGGAATAAAGGCGTCACTATCGATGTGCTGATCGATCGCCGCTTTGCCAATCTGGTGAAGGGCAACAGCCGTTTTTGGAACGTTTCCGGCTTTAAGGGCGATTTCAGCCTGTCGGGCGCCTCGGTGCAGATGGAAAGCCTGGCCGCGCTGGTTAACGGCGCCATCGCTTTTGATTCACCGCTCGACGGTCAACAGGCCAAGGCCGATCAAAGTTACACCCTCTACCCGGATCTGGCGCACAGCCAGCGTGGCGTTAACATTACGCTTGATTTGCCCAGCGGTAACAGCCTGAGTGAAAATCACACGCCGCTGATTTATCAGGGGCTGCAGGTAGGTACTTTGACAAAACTGACGCTGGAACATGACAGTAAGGTCACCGGCGAACTGACCATCGATCCGTCGGTGGTGGATTTAATGCGCAGCGGTACGCGAATCGTCATGCGCAGCCCGCGCTTGAGCCTTAACGATGCCAAACTCAGCCAGCTGCTGACCGGCAATACGCTGGAGCTGGTGCCGGGCGAAGGCGAGCCGCAGCAGCACTTCAACGTGCTCGACAGCAGCGAAACCCTACTGCAACAGCCGGGCGTGCTGACCGTAACGCTTAACGCGCCGCAAAGCTATGGCATCGACGTCGGCCAGCCGCTAGTGGTTCATGGCGTCAAGGTCGGCCAAATAATGAGCCGCGCATTGACCGACAGCGGTGTGGTATTCACCGCCGCCGTGGAAGCCCAATATCGCCGCCTGCTGCATAAAGACAGCAAGTTCGTGGTCAACAGCCGCGTCGACGTCAAGCTGGGGCTCGATGGCATGGAAGTGCTGGGTGCCAGCGCGCAGGAATGGCTGGACGGCGGCGTGCGCATCATCCCCGGCAGCAAAGGCGATCCAGTAGGCCAGTATCCTCTGTACGGCAATACCGAAAAGGCCGAAGCCGGCATCGTCGGTAACAGCCCAACGCCGACCCTGACGCTGAACGCCGTGAGCCTGCCTGACGTTCAGGCCGGTTCGGTGGTGCTGTACCGCAAATTCCAGGTGGGCGAAATTGTTAACGTGCGCCCCAAGGCCAACGAGTTTGAAGTCGATGTTTATATCAGCCCGGAATACCGCAAGCTGCTGACCAGTGAAAGCATCTTCTGGGCCGAGGGCGGTGCCAAGGTGCAGTTGAACGGCAACGGTCTGACGGTACAGGCATCCCCGCTTAACCGCGCGTTGAAAGGCGCCATAAGTTTCGACAACCTGCAGGGCGTGACGCTGGACAAAGGCGCCAAACGCGTACTGTACGCCACGGAAACCGCCGCCCGCGCGGTGGGTAGCCAGATCATCCTGAAAACCTACGACGCCAGCAAACTGTCGCCGGGTATGCCGCTGCGCTATCTCGGCATCGATATCGGCCAGGTGGATTCGTTGAAGCTGGCACCAGAGCGAAATGAAGTGTTGGCCAAGGCGGTGCTGTATCCGGAATACGTCCAGACCTTCGCGCGCCTGGGCAGCCGATTCTCGATTGTCTCGCCGGAGATTTCCGCCGCCGGAGTCAGCAACCTCGATACTCTGCTGCAACCTTATATCAACGTGGAACCGGGTCGCGGGCGCGAGCTGCGCAGCTTTGAGCTGCAGGAAGCCAGCATCACCGACTCGCGCTATCTGGACGGTCTGAGCGTGATCCTTGACGCGGCCGAAACCGGCTCGCTGCAGATTGGTACTCCGGTGCTGTTCCGCGGCGTGGAAGTGGGCACCGTCACCGGTTTCTATCTGGGGGCCATGTCCGATCGCATCCACGTGGCGCTGCGCATCAGCAAGAAATACCAATATCTGGTTCGCAACAACAGCGTGTTCTGGCAAGCCTCCGGCTATAACCTGCAGTTTGGCCTGACCGGCGGCGTGATCAAGAGCGGCACCTTCCAGCAGTTCATTCGCGGCGGCATTGCTTTCGCCACCCCGCCAAGTATTCCGCTGGCGCCTAAGGCCACGCCGCACAAGCACTTTATGCTGAATGCGGAGGAACCTAAGGACTGGAGAGACTGGGGAACCGCCATCCCTAAAGAGTAAATAAGTCACCTTCTCAGGGGCTCAGCAATGCTGGGCCCCTACTGTTTCCAGCTTTGTGGTAAACTTCCGCCCTTATTTTGACAGCTGCCAGAGAGTTCACCCCGTGGCCAAACCTGCCTCCGTTTATTTGCCGCCCGCCTTTCTCGACGCGACGCGTGCCATCATGCCCGCCGACCTGTCGATGGACGATTTTATTGCCGCCTGCCAACGCCCGCTGCGCCGCAGCCTGCGAGTGAATACGCTGAAGATCAGCGTTGCCGACTTTTTGACGCTGGTGCAGGATTACGACTGGCAGTTGGAGCCGATCCCCTGGTGCGCGGAAGGCTTTTGGATCGAACGCAAAGACGAGGAACTGCGGCTGGGTAGCGCGGCGGAACACTTGAGCGGCCTGTTTTACATTCAGGAAGCCAGCTCGATGCTGCCGGTCAGCGCACTGTTCGCCGCAGGGGAAACGCCACGTCGGGTGCTGGACGTCGCCGCCGCGCCGGGTTCCAAAACCACTCAGATTGCGGCCTTGATGAACAACCAGGGTGGCATTGTGGCGAACGAATATTCCGCCAGCCGGGTCAAGGTGCTGCATGCCAACATCAGCCGCTGCGGGGTTAAAAACACGGCGCTCACCCACTTTGACGGGCGGGTATTCGGCGCCGCACTACCGGAAAGCTTCGACGCCATTCTGCTGGATGCACCCTGCTCCGGTGAAGGCGTAGTACGCAAAGATCCGGACGCCATGAGCAACTGGTCGCCGGAGAGCGTTGCCTCCATCGCCGAGACTCAGCGCGAATTGATCGACAGCGCCTTCCATGCCCTGGCACCGGGTGGCGTCATGGTCTACTCCACCTGCACGCTCAACGCGCAGGAAAATCAGCAGATCATCAACGGGTTGCTGGCGACCTATGGCGACGCGGTCAGCGTCGAGCCATTGGGCGAACTGTTCCCAGGCGCCAAACAGGCCCTGACCGACGAAGGCTTCCTGCACGTGTTCCCGCAGATCTACGACAGCGAAGGCTTCTTCGTGGCCCGCCTGCGCAAACATCACTCCGTGCCCGCGTTGGCGAAACCAAGCTATAAGCTGGGCAAATTCCCGTTCGCGCCGCTTTCCGCCAAGGACTCTGCTGAAATAGCCCAGGCCGCCGCTGCTTCCGGGTTGGTCTGGGATGAAACCAGCCGCCTGTGGGCGCGCGATAAAGAGATTTGGCTGTTCCCCGCCGAGCTGGAAACGTTAGTCAACAAAGTACGTTTTTCCCGCATTGGGCTGAAACTGGCCGAACGCTTCACCAAAGGCTATCGCTGGCAGCACGAAGCGGTGATCGCACTGGCGGCGGCTGACGGTAAGCAGCGCTTTGAGCTGGATGCCACACTGGCGCAGGAGTGGTATCACGGCCGCGACCTGTACCCGGACTCACCGCCGCTGACCGATGAATGTATTGTGACCTATCAGCAACAGCCACTGGGGATCGCCAAACGCATCGGCAGCCGGATAAAAAATAATCTGCCCCGCGAACTGGTTCGCGACGGCGCGTTGGATTTTCATCAGTAGATGCGCTGAAACTGGCCGGGAAATGCCGGCCAGTTAATGGCGCTAATAATATTCCGATAGGGGAATATTATTATTCTAATCATTTACCCTTTTCGGCATTATCCTCCCGACTTGCCAAATATACCGTCACCTTTCAAAAATAAAGATAATTTTTGGCTCCTGACCAAGACAATTCAGCATTCTTATTCTATTAATTAAACTGTAAATAAATTAATGCGTTTAACCCGGTTCCGGGCGGCGCTTTTGTGGGGTTCTCCCTTACACAGCAAGGAAACTAATATGAAAAAAACTCTGATGGCATTGACCTCGGTAGCCACCCTGCTGTGCGCAAACGGCGCAGCTAACGCAGCAGGCACAATTCAGGGCAACCTGGGCGTAACCTTAACCATCGGCGCGGGTTGCGTAGTCGGCGGTGGAAACAGCGCGGGTAGCGCCAACGACTTTGGCGCCATTAGCTTCGGGACTTACTCTTCCCTGTCCAACATTATTGACGCCAGCGCAACCGGTTCCGGCGGTGCAGGTACCCTGTCGCTGACCTGTACCACAGGCACCGCCTATACCGTGGCGTTGAATAACGGTCTGCACGTGGGTGCTAGTAACCAACGCCAAATGGCCAGTACGGCCGGCGCGTTAATCAAATACAACCTCTATCAGGATTCGGCACGTGCTACCGCCTGGTCCAGCGGCGCCAATGCCCTGACCGGCACCGGTACCGGCGCAGCGGTTCCATTAATTGTCTATGGTCGTGTCCCGGCGGCGGCCACTACGCCAGATCCTGATACCTACAATGATACCGTGACGATGACGGTAACCTGGTAACAGTGCGGCAAGCCCTTTTTGTTTGTGGGTTGCTGACGCTGAGCCTGGCGGTGAACGCGGATAGCAAAACCGCCACCATCGGCGTCAGTGCCACCTTGTTGAAGGCCTGTGAAGCAGGCAGCAACTCGGGCGGCAATGTCAGCTTTGGTTCGCTGGACTTTGGTACAGTCTATTTCCTCACTACCAACGTCAGTATTGCCGGGCAACAAAACGCGGGCGCCATTCGTGTCAAATGCAACAACGGCACCAGTTACAACGTCCTGCTGGGCGGCGGACAAAGCGGTAACACCGCGGCCCGTTACCTGAAAAGTGCCGCTGGCCAACAGGTGAACTACAACCTGTATACCACCAGCGCCCACAGCACCATTTGGGATAATCTGACCGGAGTATCGCAAACCGCCAACGGTCAGGATAACTGGTTACCGGTGTATGGCATGATCCCGGTGCAATCCACTCCTCCGATCGGCAGCTACACCGACACCGTGCAGGTCACCATCAATTGGTAAGGGTAATGCGTATTTTAAGCGGTGGTTTACTGCTCTGGATGATAACGCCGCCGGTACTGGGCGACACGGGTGTCAACGATCAGCAAAAAACCCAGGCGCTTACCGTCAACGCGACGGTAGTGAAAGGCTGTATTTTGGGCAGCGGCAGCAGCGATGTCACCACCTTCGGCAACCTCAACTTTGGACAGATCTCCTCGTTAGCCAGCAATATCAGCATAGTTTCCAGTTCGGGGGCCGGTTCCGTGCTGTTTCGCTGCAACCCTGGCCTGAGCGTCACGCTGGCGCTTGGCATCGGCAACAATGTCACCGGTTCTATCTCCGCCGGGCGCAAATTGAAAAATACCCTGACCCCCGAGACCCTGATTTATCAGCTTTACCAGGACAGTAATTATTCCACCATTTGGGGCGATGGCAGTAACGGCGGCACCACAGAGGTCGTCGCCGCGACCGGTAGCACCCAGGAAATAAAAGTTTATGCCCGTTTGTTCTCGACCAGTACCCTGCCCACCAGTGGCACATACAGCGATACGGTCTTACTGACGGTCACTTATTAGTATTTTGAATAAGGATTTAGCCATGCGCATACCCTTCCGACTGCCACTGACGGCAGCGCTGCTGATTGTCGGCCAACAACAGGCTCTGGCCGCCGCGTCGATCCTGATTTGGCCCATCGATCCAGTGATTGAAGATCAACAACCCGCGACGGCGCTATGGTTGGAAAATCGGGACAGCAAGCCGGTCTATATGCAAGTGCGGGTGCTCGGCTGGAAACAGACCGCCGGTAAAGACGACTACAGCAACCAAAGCGAAGTGATCGCCAGCCCGCCGGTTGCCTCAATTGCACCAGGAAAACGCCAACTGATCCGGCTGGTTAAACAAACCCCGCCGCCCGCCGGGCAGGAGCGCGCCTACCGTATTCTGATTGATGAAGTCCCGGTAAAAGATTCAGGCAGTCAATCCGCGCCAGAAGGGGCGCAGATGGGGCTGAAATTCCAGATGCGCTATTCAGTCCCGTTGTTTGTCAGCGGTAAAGGGGTCTGGACCAAGCAAGACTCAGAAAAACCGCGCGATTACGCCACCGCCAACCAGCCGCAGCTCAGCTACCGTCTGTTGCAACAGAGTAGCCAACGTTGGCTGGAGGTGCGCAACCAGGGCATCGTACATGCGCGTATCTCCAAAGTGACGATGCAGGGAAAAACGCTTAATGCCGGTCTGATGGGGTATGTGTTGCCCGGCTCGCAGATGCGCTTTGCCCTGCCGGCATCGGGCAGTTTCAGCAGCGGTCAGTTGCAAGCCACGGTCAACGATAACAAACAGCCGATAACCTTAACCGCTTATTGAGCTTGATGTGCCGTTAACCAGGATACCGTCCCCCAGGCGTAACGGGTTCGGGCTGAAGCCGTTAGCATTCGCCGTACTGTGCGCAGTGGCCACGCCGTGGCTACCGTACGCTTGCGCCGACGATTTGCCGCCGCCGCCGAGCGCCATCAGCATGCCGGATACCACCCTATATCTGGAGCCGGTGGTCAATGGTCGTCAGACCGGGAAAGTGGTGCCAGTGATCTATCGCGGCGGCCACTATTACCTCACACCGCAGCAGTTGCTCGACGCAGGCCTGCCGGTAGCGGATAAACAGGCGAAAGAAATCGCCGTCGACCAATTAGAGAAAGTGGACGTCACCTACAGCGGTGAAACCCAACAGTTGATGATCAACGTCCCCAACGACTGGCTACCCAATCAAAAATTCAACGCTCAGAACCCACTGGATCGCCTGCCGGCGCAGAGCAGCCTCGGCCTGCTGTTCAATTACGATTTGTACGCCAGCCAAAGCAGCGCCAACGGCCAGCCGGGCTCTCTTTCTGCCTGGACAGAACAACGGCTGTTCGATGGCTTTGGCGTGGTGTCGAACACCGGTATTTTCCGCGGCAGCTTTAACACCTCCGCCAACAGTGAGCAGGACAACCGTTATATCCGCTACGATAGTCAGTGGCGCTACAATGATGATGACCGCCTGCTTAGCTATACCGCCGGCGATCTCACCACCGGCGCCCTGACCTGGAGCAGTTCGGTGCGTATCGGCGGCGTCCAGCTGGCGCGTAATTTTGCTTCCCGGCCAGACCTGATCACCTATCCGCTACCGCAGTTCTCGGGCCAGGCGGCTCTGCCCAGCAGCGTCGATCTGTATATCAACAGTTATAAAAACAGCAGCACCAGCGTTAACCCCGGTCCTTTCACCCTGGATACCGTGCCCTACATTAACGGCGCGGGCCAAGCCACCGTGGTCACCACCGATGCACTGGGCCGACAAGTCAGTACCGTGGTGCCGTTTTATGTCGCCAGTAACCTGTTGCAGACCGGCATGAGCGATTTCAGCCTGTCCGCCGGTGCCCTGCGACGCAATTATGGCATGAGCTCTGCCGATTATGGCCAGTGGGTGACCAGCGGCAGTGGACGTTACGGCGTCACTGACTGGTTGACTCTGGAAGGCCGCGCCGAAGGCGCAGCGGAATTGGCGGTGGGTGGCGCAGGTGCGAATATTCGCCTTGGTCAATGGGGCGTTTTCAATGCCTCGTACAGCTACAGCCAGGCCAGCGATAATGCCTTTAACGATTATCAACCTTCGGAACAACCCAACTACTACGATCCCCTGACCGGTCAACCTATCCCGCAGCCCGATCCGCAGCCGGTCTATCAATACAGCTCCAATCATGGCGATCAAAGCAGCATCGGCTACACCTACAGCAACCGCTATTACAGTCTGAATGCTCAGCGCATCCTGCGCAGTGCCGGCTTCGGTGATATTTCGGTGTATAAAAGTGACTATCGTCTGAGCCGCCGTACCGATCAACTGACCGGCAGTATCGGTCTGAACCAATTCGGTAGCATTGGCGCCGGCTATTTCGATGTCCGTGACGCCATTGGCCAACGCACTCGTCTGGTCAACTTCTCCTACAGCATCTCGCTGTGGCGCAATACCAGTCTGTATGCGTCAGTGAACCGTGAAATCGGCAGCAGCGGCTACAGCGCCCAACTGCAACTGTCCATTCCCTTCGACAGTTGGGGTACCGCCAGCGTCAGCGCCTCTCGTGACAACAACAATCGCTGGAACCAACGCGTCAGCTACAGCCGTGCCGCGCCGACCGACGGTGGTTTGGGCTGGAACCTGGCCTATGCGGACGGACAGAGCAGTGACAGCTATAGCCAGGCCGATATCACCTGGCGTACCCGCCTGCTCGAAGCCCGCGGCGGGATGTACGGCAACAGCAATGATTATACCCGCTGGGGCGAAGTAAGCGGCTCGCTGGTGGCAATGAAAGGCGACCTGTATGCCACTAACACCATCAATGACGCCTTCGCCCTGATCTCTACCGAGGGCTACCCGGACATCCCGGTCCGCTATGAAAATCAGTTAATCGGGGTGACCAACGCCAAGGGCTATTTGCTGGTGCCAACCGTTACTTCCTACTACCACGCCAAATTCCAAATCGATCCGCTCAACCTGCCTGCAGACGTGGCGGTTCCCACGGTAGAGAAGACCGTGGCAATCCGCGATCACAGCGGTTTTCTGGTCGATTTTCCCATCCAGCACATTTCCGCCGCCGACGTCAAACTGGTCGACGCCCAGGGCAAACCACTGGCTAATGGCAGTGAAGTGGCCGTTATCGGCAGCAAACAGCAAAGCTACGTCGGTTGGGATGGCATGGTCTATGTGGATCCGGTGCAATTGCAAAACCGGCTGAGCGTTATCCCGGCAGACGGCAGTGCCCCTTGCCAGGCGCAATTCAACCTGACCAAAACCCAGGGTATCCAAAGTATCGGGCCGATCGTTTGCCAGTAACTCATTATGGAGACAAATATGATCCGTGGAACCAAGGCGTTATTGCTGGCGCTGCTCTTGCTCACAGCCCGCCAGGCGCTCGCCGACTGTACCACCACCAACGGTGCCGTGACGCTGCCCGGCAGCAGCTCTTTTGCCGTCTACAACGGTTCGCTCAGCGCTCAAGGTACCGCCGGGCTCAACTGCAGCGGCCTTGGCCTGTCGCTGCTGACGCAAAACACCGTGACGGTTAAAATCAACTCGACCACCCACAATATGGCGCTGGCTAATACCGACGGTTCCGGCGATCAGATCCCTTATTTGATTTACCCCGATGCGAATTACCAATATCCCTACAGCGTCGGACAAACCATCGATTACAGTTCACTGAACCTGTTAACGCTGATCCTGATCTCGCCCAACGTCAATTTCCCGCTGTATATCAAAACTACCGCCGGGGCTAACGTGCGCGCAGGTACCTATACCGATACCGTCAACCTGGTATGGAATTACCATATCTGCGGCCTGGGTCTGATTGGGCTTTGCATCTGGTGGGACGGCACCAATAAGCCCAGCACCGTGAACATCAGCCTGACGATCACCAAAGATTGTTTGCTGGGTACCGCGCAAAACGTCAATTTCGGCAGCATGGCATTGGTGGGTCAGTTTAATCCGGTGAACCAAAGCATCACCCTCACCTGCACTAAAACCGAGGGGTACAATACCTACTTTACCGATGGTAATAACCCCGTCACCGGATGGCGGCGAATGAAAAGTGGCACCAGCAACTATCTGCAGTATCAAATTTACCTGCCCAACACCACCACGGTGTGGAACAGCGCTAACAAGCAAGCAGGCTCTGGCACAGGGCTGGCGCAAAGCATTCCCTACCTGGCGCAAATCAACCAGGCGCAAACCGAAGTGCCGGTGGGCACCTACCAGGACAACCTGAGTTTTGTCGTGGAGTATTAAGCCCTTGCGCTAGCCGCTGAATGCTCATGTTGCCAGTTTGTATTTTTTATGTGGCATTTTTTGCTCATTTAGCTATGCTGATTAAGATGACCCAACTGGTCACACCTCATACCAGCACAGCAAGCAAGGAGTTCCAATGGGCAAAACCGTGGTGAAAATAGGCAGTTTCGAGGTTGATGACGCACATTTGTCCTCCTCGCCCGAGCAGGTCAGTACACTGGCGATCCCTTGCAAGTCGGATCCCGATTTGTGCATGCAGTTAGACGGTTGGGATGAGCACACCAGCATCCCGGCAATACTCGATGGCAAGCAATCGCTGCTGTATAAGCAGCATTACGATCGCCAGACCGATGCCTGGGTAATGCGGTTGGATTGAATGATGGAATATCTAAGAACGCGCGCTGTTTCGCTGGGAACAACGCGCGTTTTTTTATGCTATTGCGATACCGCGCCCGGCGAAGAAGCGGGCAAAGCTGCCCAACGGTAAAGTGACCTGTTGGCGCGATTGCGGCCGATCGCCAGACGGATTGTGGAATGTCACGCTCTGTGCCTCAGCGGCGGTAATCAACACCAAATGGCCGCCCCGCTGTGGCGGTGTCTGTTCGGGCCAGCGGATGCCAGGGTGCACCGAGGCCATAAAATAGCGTCGCTGCGCCAACTGCTGTGGCAGCGCTTGCGCCTCGATACCCACCTGGACCTCCGCCTCCAGGGCGAACTGCTCACGCACAAAGTCGACAAAGGGCGCATAAATCAGCCCCTTGATACGATCACCCTCACGCACGTAAGCCCCATAGGGCAAACTGCGGCGCGCCAGCTCCAACAGCGGCGGTGCATCGCCGTCGCGGTGGCTCAACACCATTTTCAGGCAGGCCATACCGCAAACGTGATTCGCCCATTCGATATATTCAGCCCGGTCGTGCGCGCCGCTGAGCGCCCAGTTAGCGTCATCCGCCAGCGTCACGCGCCCGGCAATCAGGTCGGCCGCCAGCTCAGGCGTCGCCCATTGGCAGACGTAAGGAACGGGGGCCGTCAAATCAGAAAGTCTCTGTGACTTTGAAATTCATCAGCACCAGCGTCATGTCCGGTGAGAACAGCTCATATTCTTCAAAGAAGCTCTGCAGCTCTTTACGCCAATAGGCCAACGAACGGTCACCTTCCCCTTCGGCAAAAGCATGGGCCTCATCAACCTGATCGTAGGTTTTCATCTCTACCGACGTCAGTTCCACCGCGCAAACCGGCTGACCTTTACCATCCACCACTACAAATACGTCACCAGCCAGCGGGATGCCTTCGCCGTCCAGATTGGAGCAGGTTGCCGTCTTGGTGCCGTCCAGGATCAGCTTGGCCACGTCGTCGGCCTGCTGCTCGGTCTTGCCGAACGCCCAACGCTCGGTGTTTTCATATTTCTTCGGAATTTCGCTCGCCATTGCCATACCTTTTTAAATAAATCATTGTGCAGACAGAATAGTACAACGTATCCGGCGCTGCCTGCACTGCCGAATTCAGCCCGTAGCCGCCTTATTGGGCTCTTTTAACGGCTGTTTGGGGTAAACCCCTGTGCCTATGCCGGGACAACAGGCATACTGTGAACGCAATTCACTCAATGGCTAACGGCCAGGCGGTAAAATGAAGAATGACGACAAAGACCCCGATGACACCTTCAGCGACCTGTTAAAAGTTCTCGCGGTGGTGATGATTGTCATCTTTGCTATCGGCGGCTGGTATTTCAGCTGATCACTAAAACAGGAGGTCACATTGGCCACCAAACGCATGCGCAGCAAGCACTGGAAGATGTTTTTAATATTATTGCTGATCTGTCTCGCCCTACTGTTATTGCGCTGGGCGGCAATAGTTTTCGGCTAACGGCAAGGAGCAGGCCCCATGGCAAAACGAAATGGCAACGGCGTACAAATCGCCTTACTGCTGCTGGCGCTGGTTATTTTGGTTTGCGGTATTTTGATGATCACCACCGACCTGGGTCACCAGGTGCTTGAAGAGATCGAAGATATTCTCGAGTAACGCCAGTCCGGCCGGATACTGACACGCCTTCTTTCAGTGTTCCCGCTTCGCGGGTTGCTTAGCCTCAGGCTCCAACAACTCGCGTAAATAGGTAATTCTCGCCTCCCCTTGCGGCAGCCATAAACGGTACAGCCAATGTTGCGCTTCAGCCCGCCGGCTGCGGCGATGGTACTCAGCCAGTTTATCGACCAGTCTCATCATTCACCCTCCAGATATTCGACACTGTTAGTATTGGACGAAAAAACCAGAAGAAATACTGATGGCTTGTTTTTTATGCATCCGGTTTTGGCATTGTGCGATCGGTACGGTGGCGCCCCCTGACCTCAACTGCTACATTGACCAAAAATCACCCAGCCGAGGTAACCCATGATGTTCTCGGAGCAGGAGATAAAAACCGTGTGGGATGAAGTGGCGCGTTTGATCGGCGACAGCGTGATGCAGTTGCGTCATCGCGGCGAGGTTTTATCGGTCGAAACGCTGGCAAAACACCTGGCGCAGCAACTGGCCGAAAGCAACGACATTGAACGCCGGATCCTGATAAGCGCGGCGATCAACATGCTGAAAGATGGAAAATGAATCGCCAACCGGATTGGTTGGCGATTCGGCAGAAGCCCGAGGTATGCAAGCCCGGCCTTCTGTGCGCTACTATGTCAGGCTAACATGACGAAATTAATAGGAATTGTCGTGTTTTTCCCAATAAAGCACTATTTTTGTTGCCTGCAACCGTCAAACCAGCACGAAATCGCTCTCCACCAGCGGCTGGCCAATCACTTTCACCAGGAAGTCACTGCTGTCGAACCCACCTCCCAGATTGATTGCCACATCGTTGACGTGATTGAGCTCATCGTAAGTTAACAAGGCTTCACCGGCCTTACCGCTGAACTGACTAACGAACTCGATGCCATTGCTGCTGCCGGTGTTGAACAGCGTCAGATCGATTTTGTCTTCACCGCTGACAAAATCCACGATCCAATCCGGCGCATCAGCACGTGATTCGTTGGCGGCGAAATAAACGAAGGTGTCCTTACCCTCATTACCAAACAGATGATCCGATTCACCGCCGCCGTACAGAATGTCGTCCCCCGCGCCGCCGATTAAAATGTTATTGGTGGCGTTGCCGATGATCACATCGTTGCCGGATCCCCCAAACGCATTTTCGATGGTCACGCCGGCGGCAATAGACACGTTCCCTTCCAGGCCGCCCACGTCGGAGAAGGACTTCTCGTTGAGGTTAATACGTTGATTCTGGCTAAAACCTGAGAAATCAAAGGTGTCCGTACCGCCTGCATCCCAGGCGCTGAACACGATTTTATCCTGCGCGTGGGTGGCGGTGAGAAAATCACGATCGGTATTGGAATTAAAGCCGTAAACCGTGTCGCCGCTGCGGGTAGACATATTGGCGCCATAGAACTGCTGGATCGCCGTAATGTCATTTAACAGCGGAGCCGAAGAGTAAGCGCCTTTGAAATCTTGGCCGGTGCTGCTTTCACCAAAGTAGCTCATCACGCTGTGGGCGCGGCTGTCTTCAAAATAGGTCGCGTCATTGTTGTAAGTGATGCTCACACCCGGGGCAGCGTTGTAATCCCCTGGGTGCTGCAGCCCCAGCGCATGGCCAATTTCATGCGTCAACGTCTGACGGCCATATTCGTTTTCATGGATCAGGTTATTGGCGAACACATTGCTTGTGGCGTTGTACCAGGTTTGCCCAGCCACCGATGGGGAGGTGTCAGGGTTATAGGCGAAGGCATAGGAGCCGCGTAAACTGACATCGAACAGGCCAAATTTGATATTGGCACTTTGGGTATCGCTGGTTTCGGTAAACGTGATATTGGCCACATCCGACCAGGATTGCAGCGAAAGTTTCGCCTGTTCGCGCTGCTGTTCATTGAAACTGCTGAAGCCGCCGATCCCCATGCTAGACATGTTGCCTGGCGCCTGTTCCCAGAAGCTGTAACTCAGGTTAACCGCGGTATCGGTCACACCTTTGTCGTGCCAACTGCGGTCGCCGCGGATCAATGCCAACCCGGCATCTTCAAAACTTTTCGAAGGGTGAATGACGTTCAATTCAGGATCGCTGTCAGCCTTATAGGCTCCTTGAAGGGCCAATACGCTTGTAGCTTCTGCCGATGGGTTAACGCGTTGATTGCTTGATGACATTAGAGTATCTCCATATTCGTCATTTCAGTGAGTCGCTACGATCACTGTCGGATGGCCTTAATGGCCGTGTTCCGGTGCTGAATAAATACGGGGATCTCGCTAATGCGGTTGGCGCCCTCCATGAGCACTCTTAATGAGAACGATAATCCCTTAAAGAACAGGATAGACACTTTTTATTAAAATACAGAACTATCTGATTAAAATATTACCTTCAACTCCGACTCCGTTTGAGTGCTTATTATTAGCGGCAGGCGAAAATAAAAAAACCGGGGCAATCCACCCCGGCAATCCTTAATTTAGCCCGGATTCAAATTAACCAACCCAATAACAGCGTGGCGCCGATAACGGTAGAGGCACCGCCGATGCGCGTGGCGATTTGCGCGAACGGCATCAGCCCCATCCGGTTAGATGCGGAGAGAATGGCGACATCGCCGGTACCGCCTAAGCCACTGTGGCAGCAGGTAACAATCGCTGCTTCAACCGGGAACATTTTCAGGTAAGGCGCAATCAGGAAACTCACCAGCCCCATCGACAACACCACCGAACCGCATACCACCACATAACCGACCGAGAACACCGCCACGACGCTTTCCAGAGGAACATACAGCATGCCGAGGCCAATCATCAGCGGCCACACCAGCGCGGTGGAGACGAACTTATAAAAACTGTGCGCACCGGTTTCCATTGAGGTTGGGATCACCCGGCAATATTTGCACAGCACCGCAAACAGAATCATCAGCACCGGACCGGGAATATGCACGATATGTTCGAACAGGCCACCGACGATAAAGAAGGCACAAATCACCAGCAGGCCACCGCCCATCAGCTGGAAATCGACGTTGCCGCTGGTTTCCTTGATATCGAATACCGCGTTTTCCTCCGCCGAACGGATCAGCATGCCGTCACCGCTCAACGCCTTGCGTTTCATGCCCAGTCGCGCCAGCACTCCGGCAGCGACAATGGCAAAGATATTGCCCAGCACCGCCGCCGGCGCCAGTTGCGCCACATACACGTCGGGTGTTGACCCCAGAATGGCGGAATACGCCAGCGACAGCGGCAAAATGCCCTCGCCGATACCGCCACCGATGATCGGCACGATGATAAAGAAAAAGGTGTGATAGAAGGTAAAACCAAACAGCTTGCCCACCAGCAATCCGGTTGCCACCGCCGTCACCGTGCCCACCACCAGCGGGACGAACATACGGATCATGCCCTGGATCAGAATCACCCGGTTCATGCCAAGAATACTGCCGACCACCAGGCTGGCGATCACAAAGTACAGCAGATTGGCGTCTTTCATCAGCAGATGGACGGTACCCATCACGTTCGGCTGGAAAAAATTAAAGTACACCAGCACCGAAGGCACCATCAGGCACAGAATGGCCGGGCCGCCAATATCACGCAGTACCGGAATGCTTTTACCTAAATGCGCCAGCGCAAAGCCCAGCGTCATGATCACCGCCAGGCCGCCGATCATATTCTTTGGCAGGAAGTTGGCGTAGGCCGATACGGCGACAATCGCGCAAATGGTGATAAACAGCGCAACCGGTACGGCACCGATATCCATTTTCCGCAGGTGGTTAATCAATCCTGATGAATCAGGTTGCGGTATTTCTTTCTCACAGGTCATTTCTGCATTTATCTGTTTCATTATTCACCCTGCTGACAAGCGTTCAGTGTGGAGCGGATCGACTAATGGCATATAAAATAATTTATAAGCTTTAAAAGGTACGTTTCGGAATGGGCGTATTTATAATAAATAAAATAGTGGACAGCACTGACAATATGATAAAAAATAAAAATACAAAACCAAATTACATCTTATTAATTCAATATTGTGAGCCCCCGCCAATGTTGGTTTTAATTAATTATCGTCAGCGTTTTGTAATTAAATTAATCAGGCGCTAATTCACTGCTATGCTATAGATGGAAGTAAAAATCCGTGCGTTTATTAATGAGAACCGGAGCGGTAAATAGCTGAATCCGGTCAGCTTGTACCCGAGCCTTGCTCTGCACGCGGCACCGTGCGGAAAGCAGGCACATAATATATGCCCTATCGCTTTCAAAGGCCGTGGTCAGAAAGGCGAAGGGCATAGAACTAATAAGGAAGTAGGATATGTCTTCAATCGCGATTACCCCACAAACGCTGGCCCGCTACGGTATCCATCAGGCTACCGAGATCGTCCATAATCCCAGCTATGAACAACTGTTTATCGAGGAAACCCGCGCCGACCTGCCGGCGCTGGAGCGCGGTACGTTAACGACGTTGGGCGCGGTCAACGTCGATACCGGCGAATTCACCGGCCGTTCTCCGAAAGACAAATACATCGTGCGTGACGACACCACGCGCGATACCGTTTGGTGGTCCGACAGCGGCACAGGCAAAAACGACAACCAGCCGCTGTCGCCGGAAGTGTGGCAACATCTGAAAACGCTGGTGGGTAACCAACTTTCCGGCAAGCGTCTGTTTGTGGTGGATGCCTTCTGTGGCGCTAACGCAGACACCCGCCTGAAAGTGCGTTTCATCACCGAGGTGGCCTGGCAGGCGCACTTTGTCAAAAACATGTTTATCCGCCCGTCGGATGAAGAGCTGCAGAATTTCGAGCCGGACTTTGTGGTGATGAACGGAGCCAAATGCACCAACCCTGACTGGAAACAGCAGGGGCTGCATTCGGAAAACTTCGTCGCCTTTAACCTGACTGAACGCATACAGTTGATCGGCGGGACCTGGTACGGCGGCGAAATGAAAAAGGGCCTGTTCTCGATCATGAACTACCTGCTGCCGCTGCAGGGTATTGCCTCGATGCACTGCTCAGCCAACGTGGGCGAACAGGGTGACGTGGCGGTCTTCTTCGGCCTGTCCGGCACCGGCAAAACTACCCTCTCCACCGATCCTAAACGCCAGCTGATCGGCGATGACGAGCACGGCTGGGACGACGATGGCGTATTCAACTTCGAAGGCGGCTGTTACGCCAAGACCATCAAGTTGTCTCCTCAGGCTGAGCCAGAGATTTATCAGGCTATCCGCCGGGACGCGCTGTTGGAAAACGTGCAGGTGCTGGCCGATGGCAGCATCGATTTCGATGACGCCGGCAAGACCGAAAATACCCGAGTCTCTTACCCGATCAACCACATCGAAAACATCGTCAAACCCGTGTCCAAGGCGGGACATGCCAAGAAAATAATCTTCCTGACGGCGGATGCCTTCGGCGTATTGCCGCCGGTATCACGCCTGACACCGGAACAAACCCAATATCACTTCCTGTCCGGCTTCACTGCCAAGCTGGCCGGCACCGAGCGCGGCATTACCACCCCAACCCCGACCTTCTCCGCTTGTTTCGGCGCGGCGTTCCTGACGCTGCACCCGACGCAGTACGCAGAAGTGCTGGTCAAACGCATGGAAGCGGCCGGTGCACAGGCCTATCTGGTGAATACCGGCTGGAACGGCAGCGGCAAGCGTATTTCCATTAAGGACACCCGCGGCATCATCGACGCAATTTTAAACGGGGAGATCGAGCACGCCGACACCTTCAACCTGCCAATCTTTGGCTTGGCGGTACCGAAGGCATTGCCGGGGGTAGATCCTTCGATCCTCGATCCGCGTAAAACCTACGCCGACGAATCGCTGTGGCAGGAAAAAGCCCAGGATCTGGCCCAGCGCTTTATCGATAACTTTGCCAAATACACCGTCACCCCCGCAGGGGAAAAACTGGTGAGCGTCGGGCCTAAACTTTAAGCCACAGCGCGCTTTATCATCCTTACAGGGGCCTTCTGGCCCCTTTTTACATCAGCGGCTTGGCCCCGACGCTAACCCCCGGGCAAATTCGGCCATTCTTATGCGGCGGACAAGGGTGCCCTAAGTAACGCTGGGAGCACTAAAGCCAACGCCGCCGCTATGCGAGTGTCGATATCGCTGCCCGGCGGCAACAGGCCAAGCGCCATCTGACGTAAGGGTTCTGCTATCACCATCGCCAGCAGCAGATCGCTGGTTTGCGCGCAATCCAGTTCACGCAGCCAACCACGCCGTTGCTGGCGCTGCAGCCAGTCAGCCACAATCTTCCTGCCCCGTTCAATGCCGTTGCGCTGATAAGCCGCCAGCAAATTTTCACGCCCCGGAAATTCACTCTGCAGCAGGCGAAACACCCCCACCGCCTGCTCGCTCAGCACCTGTCGCGCAATGGCCTGCAAGCCCTGCGACAACAGCGTCGGCAACTCTGTCGCCCGCTGGGCGTCCTGTTCAAACACCGGCGCAAAAGCGTCGGTCCAGCTAGCGATCGCCTGCGTCACCAGCGCATCGCGGTTCTCGGCAAAGCGATATAGGGTTTTCTTCGCCATGCCCGCCCGCTTCGCCACCGCGTCCACGGTGGTGGTGGCATAGCCCTGCGTCAGCAACAGCGCCAGAGTGGCCTCCACTGCCGCCGCGCGTAACTCCCCTTCCGGAGCCGAGGGCCTTCCACGCGAACGCGGTTCGGCTTCCACTTTATTTGCCATCACAGTTCCTCGAAATTGTTGACAGAGTCATCATACCGGCATAGCCTTATTTAGGAAACAAATATCGTTTCCAAATAAAAAAGGATGAGCGTGATGACACATCAATCACTGATGCTGCCCTGGGGCGTAAATGATATCAACGAGTTGCTCAAACCTGAACCGCTGCGGCTGGAGATGGGGCTGACGCGCAATAGCGACGGCTGGTTGACCGTGGCAATCCGTACCGATCTGCACGGCTGCAAGGGCCGCATGCTGGATTGGTGGTTTACCTTTTTCGAAACCACCCAGCACATCCGTTGGTGGCATCCGCACGATCATGTCGAACACCGCGGCTGGGACCAGCACTGGAGAAAAGGCCAAAGCTACGTGGGTGCCAGCATCAACGCGGTGGAATGGTTAGCCGAATTGCCACCGGTTCCGGCCCGCCTCAAATTCCACGCGGCAGAAGACTTTTTTGCCCCGCAACCTTTGCAACAGGCGCGGGACGGCCAGGCGTTATCCGCCGCCGTATGCGCACGGATCGGCTTTGGCGAGCAGGTGGCGCTGAACGATAACGGCGATCCACTCGACGGTGAAATGCTGCATCTGGCACGCGACACCTCCTATGGTTGCGTGCTACGCAGCCGTTTTCTGTTGGGGAAATCCTGTGCCAACGCACATGAAGAACTGCCGGACGAGGTTGGCTTTAATCTGATGCGCCATTGCTACAATGAATTCAGCTATCTGGCGCAATTCCTGCCTTCGCTGTACTACGCCGAAAACGGCCATGAGGCTGCCCCCTTACCCTGGTAATCATTCGCCCCGGCGTTTTATTTTTCACCGGGGCCGTTATAGTAAGCTCAGGCTACAGGCTACAACGATAAACGACAGGTGAAGCGATGGAAAAACGGCGGTATTCAGGTGGCTGTCTTTGCGGGCATATCCGTTTTCAGGCCGTTGGGCAGCCCGGTAATCCTCACAGTTGCTCATGCGAGTTCTGTCAGCGCCACTCCGGCGCGCCGGCGTTGTGCTGGGTTGAGTTTCCGCGTGAAGCCGTCAGTTGGATCGGTACCGGCGGCATGCCTGCCCTGTACCGTTCTTCCGACTATTCCAGCCGCGCTTTTTGCCCACGTTGCGGCAGTACTCTGGGCGCTGTCGATGACGAACCGACCGTCGCGTTGGTCACCGGCAGTTTTGATCGCGGTGAGCTAGCGGCGCTGCGCCCCACTGCGCATTCCTTTTCCGATGGCTGCCCCGACTGGTGGAAAATCGACGACATCGTCTGAGGCCTTCACACTTCCCGCTTAAAATAATTGATTGTTTTGTCATAAGAATTTAGAACTGAATGACAATAATTCAAACATGGGAATGGGGATGGACACACAAACCACGGTTATCGACGCACGCCAGTCGCGTCAGGCCTTGCTGGCCGGATCGGTCGGCAACTTTATCGAATGGTACGAATTCGGCGTTTACGGTTTTCTCGCTACCGTGATCGCCGCCAATTTTTTCACCCTGCAGGGTGAAAGTGAAATTACCAGCCTGATCCTCACCTATGCCGCCTTCGCGCTGGCCTTTTTCTGTCGCCCGATAGGCGCCGTGATTTTCGGCCGCATCGGCGATCGCATTGGCCGCCGACCGACGCTGATCGCAGTCTTGTTGCTGATGACGGTGGCCACCGCCCTGATCGGCGTGATGCCGACCTATGCCTCCATCGGCGTTGCCGCCCCGCTGTTGCTGACCCTGTTGCGCATGTTCCAGGGGCTGTTCGCCGGCGGCGAGTTCGGCGGTGCGGTTTCGCTGATGACCGAGTTCGCACCGAAGGGAAAACGTGGCCTGTTCGGGGCCTGGCAGTCGCTGACCGTGGCCTTCGGGCTGTTAGCCGGGGCCGGACTGGTGGCGCTGTTGGCTGCGCTTTTGACCCCTGAGCAGTTGCATGACTGGGGCTGGCGCATCCCCTTCCTGCTGGCGTTGCCAATGGGCGCGGTAGCACTGTGGCTACGCTTGAAACTGCAAGAGACGCCGACCTTTACCCAGGCGCAACAAAACCTCGGCACCAAGGTGCAAGCCCCCGAGCTGAAGTTAAGCGGCGTGATGAAAACTATCGCGATTGGCATTGGGCGCATGATGGGCTGGTCCGCAGCCGGTTACACCTTTCTGGTGGTGATGCCGTCCTACCTGCAAACCTCGCTGCACGCCACCTTCCAGCAGGCGCTGGTGGCGACGGTACTGGCTAACGTCGGTTTCGCCCTGACCATTCTGCCCGCCGGCATCCTCAGCGATAAGCTGGGGCGCAAAACGGTGATGCTGACGGCGGTAGTGGCGGTGATCCTGTTCACCTTCCCACTGCTGCACCTGCTGCAGGATCCTCAAAGTTCGCTGCTGGCCAAAGGCATCGCGGTGATGATCGCCGGTGCTGTCGTCGGTTTGCTGGCCGGCCCCGGTCCGGCAATGTTGGCGGAGATGTTCCCGACGCAGGTGCGTTATACCGGCCTGGGACTGGCCTATTCGCTTTCCAACGCGGTGTTTTCCGGCTCTGCCGGGCTAATCATCACCGGCCTGATCAAACAGACCGGCAACCTCGATATCCCGGCTTACTACGTGGTCGCCACCTCGGTAGTCAGCCTGTTCGCGCTGATGACCCTGCGGCGCGACGACCATCTCCGTTCACTCAACGAACGTTAACCCTGCGGGGCGCACTGCGCCCCTGTTTTATTGACAGGTGATTTGGATCACACCAGCAAAATGTTAACGTTAACTTTTGTGATTAACATCGCAATCCCTGGCTATGGTGGCTTTATTTGATTTAAAGTTAACGTTAACAATAGAGCCAATTTCATCCATCAGGGCATTCCCCATGAACCGCGAAACAAAAAAATATTATGTGCTTCTCAGCGGCCTGTTGTTTTTCTTCTTCTTCACCTGGTCATCCAGTTTTTCTCTGATCTCCATCTGGCTGAACCAAAAGATCGGCCTGAAAGGCACGGAAACCGGCCTGATCTTCTCGGCGATGTCAATCATGGCGCTGTGCGCACAGCCCCTGTACGGTTTTATTCAGGACAAGCTCGGGCTGCGTAAGCATCTGCTGCTGTTTGTCGGCGTGCTGCTGTTGCTGACCGGCCCGTTCTTTATCTACGTCTACGCCCCGCTGCTGCAAACCAACCTGGTGGCCGGTGCGCTGGTGGGCGGCGTGTTCGTCAGCCTGGCGTTCAATGCCGGCATTGGCGCGCTGGAGTCCTATACCGAAAGGGTCAGCCGGATCGTCGGTTTTGAATTTGGCCGGGCCCGGATGTGGGGTTCACTGGGCTGGGCCAGCGCGACCTTCTTCGCCGGCTTCATCTACAACATCAATCCGAATATCAACTTCTGGATCGCCTCGGCCTCGGCGGCGGTATTTCTGCTGTTGCTGTGGCAGGTGCGCGAACTGAAGCCCAACGCCATGGCCGGTCTGGAATACGGCAAACCGGAAAATCTGAAGCTGCAGGACGCGCTGGCGCTGCTGCGCCTGCCGGGATTTTGGGCACTGGTGGTGTTCGTACTCGGTACCAGCATCTACGGCGTATTTGACCAGCAATTCCCGGTGTATTTTGCCTCGCAGTTCGCAACGCACGAAGAAGGCAACCGCATGTACGGTTTCCTCAATTCGCTGCAGGTGTTTCTGGAGGCTGGCGGCATGTTCCTGGCCCCCCTGCTGGTCAATCGCATCGGCATCAAACAGAGCTTGCTGCTGGCCAGCAGCGTGATGGCACTGCGCATGTTCGGTTCCGGCTTTGCCAGCGGCGCATTGATGATTTCCGCCATGAAACTGCTGCACGCCGTGGAGTTGCCTATCCTGCTGGTGGCAATGTTCAAATACATCACCACCCGCTTTGACAGCCGCCTGTCCTCGACGCTGTATCTGGTGGGCTTCCAGTTTATCAGCCAGATCGTCGCCGGCATCCTGGCGCCGCTCGCCGGTTACGGCTACGACCGTATCGGCTTTGCCGACACCTATTTGCTGATGGGCTGCGCAGTAGCCGGTACCACGCTGATTTCCTGCTTCCTGCTGCGCGGCGAAACAGTCGCCCGCACGCCCCAATTTCAATCAACGATAAAATCAAGTGAGCCAACCCAATGAAAAATGCTTTAGCTCAAGCCGATCACGCGGTCGAAGCGCTGCGCGCGCAACGTCAGGACGATTACTATCCGCAATTTCATCTGGCGGCGGCCGCCGGTTGGATCAACGACCCCAACGGTCTGGTGTACATTAACGGCGTCTACCATGCGTTCTATCAACATCATCCCTATGACCAAAACTGGGGCCCCATGCATTGGGGCCACGCCACCAGCCGGGATCTGGCGCACTGGCAGCATCAGCCGATCGCCCTGGCTCCCGGCGAAAGCTACGACAAAGACGGCTGTTTTTCCGGCTGTGCGGTGGATGACAACGGCGTATTGACGCTGATCTACACCGGCCACGTCTGGCTGGGCAAAGAAGGCGATGACGACCAGGTACGCGAAGTGCAGTGCCTGGCCACCAGCGAAGATGGCGTAAATTTCGTCAAACACGGGCCGGTGTTGCTGCCGCCGGAAGGCATTCAGCACTTTCGCGATCCGAAAGTCTGGCGTGCAGCTGACTGCTGGTGGATGGTGGTCGGCGCCAAAGAAAACGGGTTAGGCCAGGCTCGACTTTACCGTTCGAATGACCTGCGCGACTGGCAGTTCGATCGCGTCCTGGCGGGGGCACAATCGCCGCACCAGGGCTATATGTGGGAATGTCCGGATTTCTTCCCGCTCGGTGAAAAGCAGGTTCTGCTGTTCTCGCCGCAGGGACTGACAGCGCAGGGTTATCGCAATCGTAACCGCTTCCAGAGCGGCTATCTGCTCGGCCACTGGCGGCCCGATGAGGATTTCAGCGTCACCCAGTCATTCTGTGAGCTGGATGGTGGGCACGATTTCTACGCACCGCAAACCTTTACTGCCGCCGACGGTCGCCGCATGCTGTTCGCCTGGATGGACATGTGGGAATCGCCTATGCCGAGCAAACCCCACGGTTGGGCCGGTGCACTCACCCTGCCCCGTGAATTGACGCTGTCATGTGAAGGCAACGTACTGATGAATCCAGCGCGTGAGCTGACAGCGTTGCGCGGCGAGCAACAGTCATTTGACGCCGTGTCTGTACGTAACCAGCGGCAGGTGTTGACTGACGGGGTGCAAGAACTGGCATTGACGCTAAACGTCGCCGCCAGCGATGCAGAGCGCTACGGCATCGTTATAGGCACCGCCGCACGGCTGTACGTCGATAATCAAACGCATCGACTGGTATTGGAACGTTTCAGTGAAGATCCGGGCCTGTGCGGCTGCCGCAGCGTGCCGTTGCCTGAGGCGGACATTTTGTCGCTGCGCGTCTTTATCGACCGCTCATCGCTGGAAGTGTTCGTTAATCATGGCGAGGCCTGCCTGACCAGCCGTATCTACCCAACCGACGGGCAACGCAGCGTCACCCTGTTCGCCGAAGGCGGACTGGCGCAGTTTGGCGCGGCACAGGCCTGGGAACTGGAAAGCATCTGGGAGTGATCTGAGACCAACTCAATGTGCAGGGCGCGGCGGTGAATGAACTGCGCCCTGTTGGGTTACAGCGACCCACGCAGTAATAACGGGCAGGCCACCTTCACCCTGTCGCTGTGATCCAATTGATTAATCAGATGCAGTGCCGCCTGTCGGCCCAGCTCATAATGCGGTAACTGCACCGTGGTCAGCGGCGGAAGGAACAGCTGGCCAATACCAACCATATTGTCGTAGCCCAGCACCCCGACCTGTTGCGGGATTTTCCAGCCCTGCGCCAGCAATACCTGATACACCAAAAACGCCACCCGATCGTTGCCACACACCACCACATCGCAGTCGCGCCGCCCCGGCGAGAAGTGCCGTTCCAGCAATGCCACGCTGTCGCGGTAATGCTCGTCGCCCTCGGTCAGATCGAGATGATATTGCCGTAATTGATCGACGTCTCCACCCACTTCACGCCAGGCGCGCTCCAGCCCGCGACGGCGCAACCCGGCCGCCAGGGTCGTTTCCGGCAGATGAATACACAGCGGTGCGCGATAGCCTTTGGCGATCAAAGCACGCATGGCGTCATACTGGCCCTGCTCGTCATCGGGAATGTAACTGGCTACCGGGTGTTCCGGGCTGATGCAGTTGGCCAGCACCAGTTTTTTATCCAGCAACTTGGCCGGTATATCTACCTGGCGTAGCCCCATGGTAGTGAAAATCACCCCGTCAGGCCGGTGTGCCAGCAGCAAATCTACGGTATGTTCCGCGCTGTCGTCGGCAAACAGGTTGACCACGAAGCTGTTCCAGCCGTGTTCACGCGCCGTTTTTTCAATCGACAGGATCATCTCTACCGAGAATGGGGTTGTCGCGGTATCCAGCGCCAGCACGCCGAGGGTCTGAACCCGACTGCTGTCGCCGCGAATGCGTCGCGCCGCAAGATCGGGCACGTATTCCAGTTGGTCGATCGCCAGTTTGACGCGTTGGTAGGTATCCGGCCGCAGCTTATCGGGCTCGTTGATGGCGCGGGATACCGTCATCAGGGATACCCCGGCAAGTTTTGCAACGTCTTTCAGCGAGGCCATGCGCCCTTCTCAATCTGGGATAAGTGTGGGATAGAAGTGCAGATCATCCCACAACTTAGCGCTGGACTCTAGCCCGGTTTAGCAGGCTGTGATGTCGGCCCACAGAATGACGCTATCTTCCTCCAGAGGGGCCAGCGTCCCGCTAAACTCGCCTGCCGGCCACCAACCGCCCTGGCGTGCGGTTAGGGTCACGCCATCCGCCAGCAACCAGCGTCCCTGCAGCACGTACAGCACACCGGCATGCGGTGCCGGCAGCTCGATTGCCTTCGTCACTCGCTGCACGTCGGCTGCCCAGCGGCCGCGACGGGTCATGATATTGAAGTCCTGGCTACTGCCGCCCAACAAGGTCGCGCCCAACGCCACATCGCCGGAGAAGGCGAACGGTTCGCCAACCTGCGATAAATGATGGTCAACGTGCCCGGCGCTGAACAAATGCACGCCATCGCCTTCCAACAGCGTGATCGAACGATCTATGCCGTTGAAGGCCGAGAACGGGCCGTCTTGCGCGATGGTGGCGATACTGGCACGCCAGTCGAAATCCTGGGTGCCCACAGGCCAACTGGCGATCTCTCGGGTTTCCCCACCGCCGTTGCGCCACGGCGTGACCTGCAGTGAAGCAAAATCAAAACGCATCAGGCTCATCACGCCTCCTGCTGGAAGGTTTTCAACACCTGCAAGAACTCGGCACTGCTGCGTTGCTGCAGTGCATGACGCCCTTGCTCGATCACCTGTCGTCCACCGACGAACACATCGCGGATCTGCTCTTTACCCCCGGCGAACAGCCAGCGGTTGAGGATGGAGGCGTCCGGCGCCGCTGCCAGGTAAGGATCGTCGCCGTCCAGCACCAGCCAGTCGGCACGGTAGCCGCTTTGCAGCCGACCGATCGGTGCACCGCAGGCCTGTGCCCCACCCTGCAACGCCTGTTGGTAGAGGACGTCAGCCACGGCCGGTTGCTCCGGCGTGGTCAGCCGGTTACGGCGCTGATCGCGCAGGCGTTGACCGTATTCGAACCAGCGCAGCTCCTCCACCACATTGAGCGATACGTGGCTGTCAGAACCAATGCCCCAACGCCCCTGATGTTGCAGATAGGCGTCGCCGGGGAAGATGCCGTCGCCCAGGTTAGCCTCGGTAGTCAGGCACAGGCCGGCTACCGCTTGGCTGCGCGCCAGCTGCTCTAGCTCGTCACGATCGAGGTGGGTGGCGTGTACCAGACACCAACGCTGATCCACCGGCAGATGCTCGTACAGCCAGGCGACCGGGCGACGTCCGCTCCAGGCCAGACAGTCGTTGACCTCTTTCTGCTGCTCGGCAATATGAATATGTACCGGCAGCGAACTGTCCGACGCCGCCAGGATCTGCTGCATCTGGCCCAGTTCCACCGCACGCAGCGAGTGGAAGCACAGGCCCTGATTCTGCAACGGTTGCTCTGCCAACTGACGCGCGATCGTCTGCTGTTGCTCCAGATAACTGTCCGCATTCTGAATAAAACGCTTTTGCCCCGGCTGAGCGGGCTGGCCGCCAAATCCCGCATAGCTATACAGCACCGGCAGCAGGGTCATGCCGATCCCCGCCTGGGCCGCCGCCTGACTGAGTCGGCCGGTCATTTCGCCGCGATCGGCATAAGGGAGACCGTCGGCGCCGTGATGCAGATAGTGGAACTCGGCGACCTGGGTATAGCCCCCTTTCAGCATTTCGATATAGAGTTGGCGGGCAATCACTTCCACCTGCTCCGGCGTTAAGCGCTGCACCAGGCGGTACATCAGATCGCGCCAGGTCCAGAAACTGTCCTGCGGATTGCCCGCCACCTCCGCCAGCCCGGCCATCGCACGCTGGAAGGCGTGGGAATGAAGGTTTGGCATGCCCGGCACCGCATCGCCGTGCAGACGGGTGCAACCTTCGGGATCGGCGTCGGCAGTCACCTGAGTCAGGTAACCTTGCGCATCCACGTCCAACCGGACGTTATGCGCCCAACCTTCAGGAAGCAGAGCGCGTGAGGCAAAATATGCAGGCATGGCAGTATTCCACTGTTAGTGTAACGGCTAATAACGCGCGATAATCGCGCATCCGAAAATATACGGGCCCAGCGCATTGCTGTGGCGGACCGGCCCTTAGTTGTATATACATATACATACGCCGACATCAACAGTAAACTGATGTTATTATTTTTTTATTTGACGAGGTTAACGTCGTGGTTGATCAACAGACCGTGCTGCAACTGGCTGCTGCAATGAGCGATACCCCCGCCCCTATATATCAACGGGTCAAGCAGGCGATCGTGAACCAAATCCGTGCAGGTCATTGGTTGCCGCACCAACGCGTCCCCTCGGAAAGTGAGCTGGTCGCCGAATTGGGCGTCAGCCGGATGACCATTAATCGCGCCTTGCGCGAACTGACCACCGAAGGTTATTTGATCCGCATGCAAGGCGTGGGTACTTTCGTCGCCGAAGCCAAGGCGCACACCGCGCTGCTGGAAGTGCATAACATCGCTGACGAAATCGCCGCCCGGGGTCATCGCCACAGCAGCAAAATCCTGCAGTTGAAAGCGCGACCGGCCAGCGAGGAAGAAGCGTTGGCGCTGGGCATTCAACCTGGCCAGCAGCTTTTCTATTCGCAGATTGTGCATTACGAAAACGATCTGCCGGTACAGGTGGAAGACCGCTGCGTGAATCCCCTGATCGCCCCCGACTACATGAAACAGGATTTCGACCGCGTTACGCCCTATATCTATTTAACGCAGGCCGCGCCGCTGACCGCAGGCGAACACATCGTCGAAGCGGTAGTGCCGACCCGCCAGGAGCGCGAACTGCTGCAGTTGGAAGACCACGAACCCGGATTACTGATCCACCGCCGCACCTGGTCCGGTAAAACCGTGGTCACGTCGGCACGCCTGCTGTACCCGGGCAGCCGTTATCAACTGTTCGGCCGTTTCACCAGCGAAGTCTGATCCCCTGCGGGTGCCGTTTTGGTACCCGCTCTTCCACAACGATCACATCCCGATAACAAATTTTTATCCCGCCCCTTGTGACAACCCGATGAATGCGCTAGGTTGTTTTTAATTGTATATACAACCATGTGGGAGCCACGGCTCCGGCGGAGAAAAGCCATGACCTCTGAGATTCACTGCGACAGCCTGTGGCACGGGGCCGACGTCGTCACCATGCGCGACGGTAAATATCACACCATCACCAACGGCGCGATCGCCGTGCGTGACGGCAAGATTGTCTGGCTGGGTGAACATACGGCGTTACCGGCAAACTTGATAGCGGATGAAACCGTGAAATTCGACGGCGGTATCATCACGCCGGGCTTTGTCGACTGCCATACCCATCTGGTGTTCGGTGGCAACCGCAGCGGCGAATTCGAGCAGCGCCTGAATGGCGTAAGCTACGCCGATATCGCCGCCCAGGGCGGCGGCATCATTTCCACCGTCAAGGCTACCCGTGACGCCGACGAAGAACTGCTGCTGGAGCAAGCGCTGTTCCGGCTGCGACCGCTGCTGGCGGAAGGCGTGACCTGCGTGGAGATCAAATCCGGCTACGGGCTGACGCCGGAGAGCGAGCTGAAAATGCTGCGCGTGGCGCGCAAGCTGGGCGAACTGTTGCCGGTTGAAGTGAAAACCACCTGCCTGGCGGCGCACGCGCTGCCACCGGAATATGCCCATCGCGCCGACGACTATATCGATCTGGTGTGCAACACCATTATTCCTCAGGCTGCCGCTGCCGGATTGGCCGATGCGGTTGACGCCTTCTGCGAGCATCTGGCGTTCTCACCGGCGCAGGTGGCGCGCGTGTTCGCCGCAGCGGAAAAAGCCGGTCTACCCGTTAAGCTGCACGCGGAACAACTTTCTGCCCTGGGCGGGAGTGAATTGGCAGCACAGCACCATGCCCTTTCCGCCGACCATCTTGAATATGCTACCGAACAGGATGCGCGCGCAATGGGCGATGCAGGCACCGTTGCGGTGCTGCTGCCGGGCGCTTATTACCTGCTGCGTGAAACCCAATGCCCACCGGTAGAGCTGTTCCGCAAACACGGCGTCGCCATGGCGATCGCCAGCGATGCGAATCCGGGTACCTCACCGGCGTTGTCCTTGCGTTTGATGATCAACATGGCCTGCACGCTGTTCCGCTTGACGCCGGAAGAGGCGTTGGCGGGCGTCACGGTGCATGCGGCCAAGGCGCTGGGCCTGCAGGCAAGCCAGGGGACGCTGGAAGCCGGCAAGCTGGCGAATTTTGTGCACTGGCCGCTGTCCCGTCCGGCTGAACTGGCTTACTGGTTGGGCGGTCAACTGCCCTGTACGGTGATTTTCCGAGGAGAAGTACGTCAATGACCATTCGCGATGCTTTTGATTTCCACCCCGGCAGCCTGCCGCTGCTGATCAGTATTCCCCATGCCGGTACCCGATTGACACCGGCCGTCGAAGCCGGCTTGACCGACGATGCACGGCCACTGCCCGACACTGACTGGCATATCCCACAGCTGTACGATTTCGCTCGTGCCATGGGTGCCAGCATATTGGTCGGCAATTATTCGCGCTTTGTTATCGACTTGAACCGTCCAGCCGACGACAAACCGCTTTATACTACCGCCACCACCGGTCTGTATCCTGACGTATTGTTTGACGGCCGACCGAGCTTCCTGCCGGGTAAAGCCCCCTCTGACCAGGAGCGCACCGGCTATCTGGAACAGATCTGGCAACCTTACCACCAACAGTTGCAAGACGAACTGACGCGCCTGAAAGCCAAGCACGGTTACGCGCTGCTGTTCGACGCCCATTCCATTGCCTCCGTTATCCCACGTCTGTTCGACGGTAAGCTGCCAGACCTCAACCTGGGCACCAACGGGGGCGAAAGCTGCGCCCCGGCGCTGAGCGATCGTCTGGTCGCCTGCTGCGAACAGCAACAGCAGTTCACGCATGTACTTAATGGCCGCTTCAAAGGCGGTTACATCACTCGGGCTTATGGCCGTCCGCAAGAGCAGCAGCATGCCATTCAACTGGAGCTGGCGCAGGTGAACTACATGTCCGAACAGTATCCCTATGCGTTTGAGCCCGAGCGTGCCGCATCTCTGCAACGCCTGCTAAAACAGATGATCGACAGCCTGCTTTCCGGTGGCGGTCAACTGCGTTGATCCTTTTCTCCTCCTGTCGCAGGGCAACGCTAATTGCCCTGCGACAATCAAGCCTTCAAGCAAGCTCTCCCCCGCTTTAACGCCCTGACGTTGCGGCATACAATTTGCCTCCTTGTTGCTTCCGTTTCGATTTGCGTACTGCATCGCAATTTTGACTGAAAATCAGTGAATCTGGTCGGAACAGCGCACAAAACAGCGGCCCGCAGTTTGCGCGGTACGCGACAATCTGGCGAAAAGCCCATCAAGGCACAAATAAATAAAAAATACTCTGGAGGCCCTCTATGTCCGAAATCCCGCTGAACTGGCGTGCCGCGCAGGCCGTCGCCAATAGACTGCTGGCTGATTGGCAGTCCGACAACCAACCCGGTGGCGCTATTACCCTGTTCGATGCCGCACAAGTACGCGCAACTGCCTATGCCGGGCGGGCCGATATGGCGCAAAATACCCCTTTTAACGCAGACACCGTGGTGCGCTACGCTTCCGTCACCAAACATATTTTCGCCACATTGGCGCTCAACGCTACGGATCAGGCCCTGAGCCTGAACGACCGCCTGGGTGACTTGCTGCCTGAGCTGCGAAAGCCGCTGGCAAATGTGACCGTCGGCCAGGCGCTGGATATGACCAGCGGGCTGCCTGACGTACGTGAAACACTGGGGCTGCTCGGTATTTCGGTGCATACCCGCAGTGACGCGCAACCGGTCATGCAGTTTCTGCAGGGGCTAGAGGGGCTGAACTACCCGGCAGGCAGCGAAATCACCTATACCAACACTGGCTACCGGTTGGTTGAAGCGGCCCTACAGGCCAAAGGCTATGACTTCGACCAACTGGTTCAGCAGCACATTGCACAGCCGCTGCAGGTGCAACTGCGGGCACCGGAAAGCTGGTATGACGTGGTGCCTGGGCTTGCCCCCGGTTACTGGCGTTCCGAGCAGGGCTGGCAGTTGGCCAGCGCCGGCCTGCACCTTTCCGCCTCCGGCAGCCTGACCGGCAGTGCCAATGCCCTCACTCGCTGGCTGCAAACGCTGCTGGCCAATCAAGGCCCTGGCCGTGGCGTACTGGCGCAACTGAGTGCCCCACGCCATCTCAACCAAGGGCAGGTCAGCGCTTACGGGCTGGGGCTGGCGCAAACGCCGCTCGGCGAACACCGTCTGCTGGGCCATGGCGGTTCGCATGCTGGCTACAAAACTTATTTCCTGCTGTCACCCGACCGGCAATCCGGTGTCGTTGTGGTGGCTAACCGGGAGGATTGCGACAGTTTCGACATGGCACTGCAGGTGATGGCCGCCTTGCTGGGTGAAGCCCTGCCGAAACGCAGCACCGCCATTCCTGATGGCATTTACACCACGGTGGCAGATCCTTACTGGCTGGAAGTGAAAGACGGCAACGTCGCTTATCTGGGCAGTGAAGAGGCGCTGTATCAGGCCGATGACGGCTATGCAGTGTCGCTTTCCGCTCATATGCCGATGCGGCTGAAATGGACCGGTGAAGCGGTAGAAGGTGAAGTGTGCCACGTGCCGCGCAGCTTTCTGCCCGTCACGCCAAACCGCGATTGTCTGAAGCACGTGCAGGGCTTGTGGTACCACCCGCAGTACCGCACCGCCTTCGAGATCTGCGGCGATCGAGTTCACATTGGCGTGGGCCCAGCATCGCAAACCGGGAAGATCAGTTCGCTGGGCCAGGGCCGCATGCTGGTCGAAAGCAGCGACGGCCCGTGGTTGAAACGCTTTTGCCTCTATTTCCGCGGCTATAGCGTAGATTTGATTGCCAATCGCAGCCGGGTGCTGACCTTCCAGCGCAGCAGCCTCGGCCGCGATTAGCGGACGCCGGGATCACCCCGCCTTGGCGGCCCTGACGGCCAATAAGGCGGTAAACAGCCGCTGCTTGTCGGCCTCACTGAGGTTGTTCTGATCAATAGCCTGAATAAAATGACTGCGCGCACTCTCCGTCAGCGCCCCGGCTTTTAATTCCTGAGCCAGTCGCTGCAAAATGCGACTGCTGAGTTCTGCAATTTGCGGCCGCACCTGTTCCAGCGGGCGTGGCTGCCAGCCGCTTTCCGGCTGCGCCAGCCAGTCCGCGCGGTAACGGTATTGAATCGCCTTCGCGGCGTCCATTTGCGCGATGATAAACGGTCGAACCGAAAGCGGATCCAGCCCTAAGCGCCCCGCCTCTGCCTGCGTGCTTGCCAGCACCCTGGCCTCCTGCGCCAAATCCTCGATCGGCAAATGCTGCTGTGCCTTGTAGCCGGCAACGTCTTTCATATAACCCAGACGCTGATTGACCAGTTCACCCAGTGCCGTCCCTCCGCTGGCCAAAGCGGAAAAACTGACAAGGCAGCAGGCAATCAATAACATCCTGAACATCACAATTTCCTTATGCACCAAAATTACAGGAAAAGAGTTCACCACGATCCCCCGTTGCAGGCAAATAAAAAGCCCCACCGAAGCGGGGCCTTAAAGCAGAGTCAGCGGGAATCAATCAAACACGCCGTTGATCACCGAGGCAACCAGTGCGGTACTCAACGCCACCAGCACCAGATCGTTACCGGCAATGCGCCACTCATAGCCTGGATAATAAGGCAGATCGTGCAGCATGGAGGATGGCACCATTTTTTTGGCGATGCCAGGAGGGAGAGGCTTGCCGCGCGCCAGATTTTTGGCGATCCCCGGTGGCAAAGAACGGTAGCCGGTCAGACCGTAGTTCAAGGCCAGAGAACGTGCACGCTCATGAGAAATACTGACGGAAACCAAGCCGCGGTCGCCATCGTTATCTTTGGCTTTATTGCCATGCTTGCCATTGTTGCCGTTATTACCATGATTGCCGCTGTTACCATGGCCGTTACCCCCGCCGTTACCGTTGCCGCCTTTATCGGCCAGCGCCGGTGCGGATGACAACCCCAGAGAAACAATCAGCGCCAATACGGTGAAAGTAGTACGACGTTTGCTCATTTTGTTACTTCCTGCATGGGTTATTACCTTCACTATAGGCGCAATTCTCCGCACAAAGCATGAGGAAAACTCTGAGAGTTAGATGCCATATAGAAATCTGCATCAGGCCAAATGACAGAAGATTATCCCAGCGCAAAACTATTCGAAAAAACCGAATTCCGGCCTAAGATTTTTCTTGCAGCGAAATAAGCCATGCAGTAGTTTGGAATTGTCACAAAAAAGAGTTAGCCCGCTCTTTTTCGTCGCACCTCAAATCATCTTTTTATCACCCAAAGTGATAATACTGAAACCTTCCCGCCTCTCCGTGCGGGATTCTTTTTTGCAGCTGAATCGACATTCGATGCACCACCGCGGTGCTTTTTGTTGAGATTTGGTTGCCAATACTTTAAATTCGGCGTCTGAGAAACCTTAACCTCCCGCGGTGGCCAGTTGGCAACGGGTGGGCGTTCAGGAGCAAAAGACATGCAAATGACCCTCATGGAATACATCACACAGCACTTTAATGGCGATCTTCACCGCTACGCACAATCCGAAGGCGTTAGCCGTGAACAAATCATCAATTGGATCGATAATGAATGCCACGTAATCAAAGGACGATTATTTATGCCGGTGCGGCATCTGCCCGGTGAACAAGCGCAGTGATGACGAAAAAAAACCCCGCCAAAGCGGGGTTTTCTGTTTCTGATACCACGGAAAATCAGAAGTTATAACCGGCCACGATGTAGTAACCCCAACCGGTGGATTTGATTGGCCCCTGAGGAGTGCCGATATCCACGCCGTCCTGCCACTGGCCGCCGTTATGGAAGTAACGGGCTACGAACGAGTAGTGCCAGTGATCGTAGTTCAACGCCAGAATATGGCTGGAAGCGATAGAGTTGCTGGTACGCGCCTGACGACCGTTCACGGTGAAGTCGTCTTTGCCCAGATCGGAACCAAAGTCAAAGTTGGTGAAACCGATGTAGCTCAGATTGCCGCCCCACACCTGGGTCAACGGCACAAAGTATTTCACTTTGAAGCGGTAACCGTCCCAGCTGTTTTCGTTGGCAGCCTGGTAGTTTTCCCACTGGTATTTGGCATAGATGTTCATCGACAGGCTCATTGGCAAGCCGGTGTCGATGTCGGTACCCAGACCCATATACCAGGTGTTCTGACGGCCGTCGGCGTTGTGGCCCAGGTCATAGATGTAGTTGTTGGCGAAGTACCACTCTTTGAACGGGCCAAAGCTCAGATCGGTGCCGGTCAGTTTGTCGATGGAGAAGCGAGGCTCGATTTCCATAAACATCGGAGAACCTTTGTCCCAGATACCACGGTCAGGGGTGTTGCCCACGCCGAAGAATTTAGGCACGTCGATGTAGCCATAGAAGTCGAACCAATCTTTTTTGGCGAAGGCTTCATATTCCAGGTACAGATCGTTGTTCAACTGAGGTCCGAAACGGGTGTGGTAACTGCCCACCACGTTAACGCTTTGGTGCCACCAATCCGAGACGTATTGGCTGTCTTTGCTATCAGCCATTGAAGATGCACTGTAAGACGCTGCGAGCAGTACACCTGCTGCGAGAGCTATTTTTTTCATTTTATTACCACATGCTTAAAGGGCCATTTCCTGCCCGTTAGAAAAGATGACAATGAGTCTGACGACACCTGGCGTTGCCTCTGCTTACAAACTCTCGGGCGACGCGCGCATTATAGAAATCACTGGGTGTAAGAATCTGTGATCCAGTTATGCATTTCGCGAATAGGTAATCGATTGCGTTCACATTTGTCAAATTATGTTTCATGAAAATTCACGATCGCTGTGATTTTTGTCATGCCCGGTGATTTTTAAAGCATTTTTTGTGCCAATTGTAACCAGTTGATTACCGTTCTCATGACTGTGGCAAAACGCAAGATATCGGGATGTTACCTAAGCGGATGCAGAAAATAGATTTCCCAGCGGTCGGCTGGCTGCAGCAGGGGTTTGTCCGCCGGATTGTCATCCCACCAGCGGACTATCGAAAATTCAGGTTAATTAAGGGATGGCAATAAGGCAGGCGGGACTAGTCTAGAAGACTTCTCAATACGCGCTGTAGGAATGGCTTTTTCTTACGAGTGATCGGATTGCCGTCATATTTTTCCTGAGACTGTTTATTGAAGCGGCCGTACGGCAACACATTGCGATACTGCTCCAGCGTATAACCGGCTTGCAAGGCTTCATGATAGTACTGCTCGAACAGTTCCCGTAGATCGTCGCGGTAGTGACGATAAATTTTTCCATCAAACCAGTGCTGGCGATTTTCAGCTTTTAGCCGCGGCAATGAGTAGTGGTGAGAGAACTGGCTTCCCATATCTGAATAATGTAGCGCTTTCAGCGATTCCACAGGCAGATCATCGCCATCTAAGTTGCTGTACTCCGGTTTCAGCGGCGCAACAAACTCCGGGTGTTGCTCAAAAAATTGTTGCATTTTTTTATGGCCCAGGCGATCGCCTCGCAACTGTTCGAGTGAAGGCAAGAAACGTGCAGCCGCTTCACAATCCCACAGCATTTCACCCAGACGTAAATCCTTGCCAGTACCCGCAGCCAGTATGGCGGTACCCTCTTCCATCGGATGATGCCAAATTTCAGCGATATCACTGAGATAAAGCACGTCAGCATCAGAATAGAAAGCACGCCCTTGAAAATTACAATAAGCGGGAATTCCCCAACGAAAAGCGGAAAAAGGCGTTGCCCAGCATTCGGTCGTCCAGCCTTCGCCCTCACCATTCGAGAACCAAAAGCTGGCAGGATCCCGTGATAGCTGCATCCATACGATTTGAACGGGTATCGAAGCATGTTTACGCAGGCTGTACTCCAGAACCATCATCTGTTCCAGATCGCAATCATTGGGGTCGCAGCCGATAAAAACGCGCGCGATATCCGCAGGGTGAGTCATAACAATAATATCCCTATTTGGAGCTTCATCATTTCCATGATGTTACCAACAACTTTCGGAGCATTCTAATAGCAAATGAGATTTTTATCATTTGCCGGAATAAGAAATAACCAACATCCATATTTATCAGTCGATTATAGTGAATAATAAAAAAATTCTCAGAAAAAGCCCTGTGTGAGGGCAATTATACAGAGTTCGTGGAAAGCACTTAGTTTACCGAAGGCAGTGCTTTGGCAATATTTTCCTGGCGGAAAACCACCTCCTGCCCAGGAGCTATCTCCCACTCTTTTGGCGGGATATCCACTTTAGGTGCGGCGGCGATGACCGAGCCAAAAATCAGTTTGCCTTCCCGGCGTAAAATACTGACATCAAGCTGGTATTCGTGACGTAAATTGGCGGTGGTCAGGCGCACGGTATCACCGCGCATAAAACGTTCGTCGTCAATCACTGGCTGCTGAATGAATTGAATATCGTCTCTCATTTTTTATGTTCCTTCAGGCAGAATCGCTAGTTAAATTCTAGTTCAACATTGGGCGACAGGCAGATAATTTCCGTTAATTTCCTCGGGTTGCCCGCCAACAAATCAACGAACCTGCCGTGACCATCACCACCCCCTGCCAAAAATTGGCGGTCAGTGCAGTATTCAGCACCAGCGCGGCAAACACCGCCGACAGCACCGGAGTAAAGTAAGACGCCGTCGCCAACAGCGTCATATTGCCGCGCAATATACCCACGTTCCACGCCGCATAGCCTGCTCCCATTGCCATGCCCGCGCACAGCAACGTCAGGGTTACCGGCAACGTGAATTGCATACCGCTTTCGCTGCTGAATGCATATTTCATCCACAGTGCCACGGCGGTCAGCGTAATGAACAACACCACGCCGTTATGGCCCTGGGCAATTTTCTTGGTCAGATTGCAATACAGCGCCCAAATCACCGCGCCGCCAAAAGCCAACGAATAACTCAGCGGATTGCTGCGCACGTTTTCCAGCATTTGCGCCGGCGACCAGCCGCCCTCGCCGCTCATGATCCAGCCAATGCCGAACAAGGACAACAACAGCCCCGGCAGCAGCCACCACTTGGCTTTTTGCCCATTAAACACCAGGGCCATCAGCACGGTGAAACAGGGCCACAGGTAGTTGATCATTCCCACTTCAATCGCTTGCAGACGGGTATTGGCATAGCCCAAAGACAACGACAGGCAGATTTCATAGCTGACAAACAGCAGGCTGCCGAGGAGCAGGTAGGGGCGTGGGAACAGGCGTAAATTCGGCATGCGCAGCGCCAACAGCAAAAATACCGCGCTGACGCTGTAGATCATTGCTGCCCCGCCAATCGGCCCCAGCCCTTCGCTGACGCTGCGTATCAGGCCAACCACGCTGCTCCACAGCAGGATCGCCAACAGACCGAGCAAGGTGGCTTTATATTGGGCGGGCAGAGAAGACATGAAAGCGTTCCAATCAGTTATTTTTTATCAGGATTTTCACTCTACTGCCCGGTGATAAAAAAAGAAAGGCGGGAAAGCCCGCCTCGGAGTGCCTATCGTTTCCTGGTGGGGGCGCTGCATGCTGCGCCCTATTGCATAATCAATGAGTTGAATCGGGGCGAAGATGGCCGCCCCCCACCGATTTACCCCTGGATGGGTTCATCAACAGCCTTGGCCTTATTGCTGCGGCTGCCGTTCAAACTGCGGCGGCGGCTGACGGAAACGCCGGGTGAGGTATACCAGGTAGGCAAAACCCAGCCCGGCCCAGATCAGCCCCATGGTCAGCGAGCTTTTTTCCAGGTTCAGCCACAGCACGCCAACCGTTAACGCCCCCACCAACGGCAGGAACAGGTAGTTAAATCGGTCCTTCCAGCTTTTGTTGCGCCCCTCGCGAATGTAGAAATGGCTGATCACCGACAGGTTAACGAAGGTGAAGGCCACCAGCGCACCGAAGTTGATCAGCGCGGTCGCGGTGACCAGATCGAAAGACAGCGCGGACAGCGCCACCAGCCCAACCAGCAACACGTTCAATGAGGGGGTACGCCATTTCGGGTGGATATAGCCGAAATACTTTTCCGGAAACACGTTGTCGCGCCCCATCACGTACAGCAGTCGCGAAACGCTGGCGTGCGAGGCCAGCCCCGATGCCAGGGTATTGATAAAGGTAATACAGAGGAAAATTGACTGGAACAGCTTGCCGCCCACGTACAGCGCGATTTCCGGCAGCGCCGCGTCCGGTTGATGGAAGCGCTGAATAGACGGGAAGAACAGCTGAATAAAGAAGGAAACGCTGATGAAGATTACCCCGCCGTACAGCGCAGTCAGGAAGATGGCCTTCGGGATCACCTTGGCGGCATCGGGCGTTTCCTCACACAGGGTGGTGACCGCGTCGAAGCCGAGAAACGAAAAGCACAAAATAGTGGCGCCGGTGATGATCGGCAGCAAATGCGCATTCTCATTGATGAAGGGTTGCAGACTCCACACCGTCCCCAGTCCTTCACCGTTATGCAGGCCGCGCACGACCAGGAAGATAAACACCACGATGATCGCTATCTGGGCCAAAACAAACAGGGTGTTAAAGTTAGCCACCAAATTGACGCTTTTCAGGTTGATGGCGGTAATGATGATCACAAAGCCTACCACCCACACCCACGGCGGCACCTCGGGGAACAGCGCGGTCAGATAAATCTTTGCCAACAGGGTGTTGATCATCGGCAGGAACAGGTAGTCGAGCAGCGAGGACCACCCCACCAAAAAACCGACGTGCGGGTTAATGGCCTTTTGCGCATAGGTATAGGCGGAACCGGCGGTCGGAAACTTGCGAACCAACTTGCCGTAGCTGATGGCGGTAAACAACACGCCGGCCAGCGCCAACAGATAAGCGGCCGGGACGTGGCCGTCGGTCAGGCCGGAGACAATGCCGAAGGTGTCAAACACCGTCATGGGCGTCAGGTAAGCCAACCCCATCATCACCACTTGCCACAGCTTCAGGCTTTTACGCAGTTGCGGCTTGGCCGCCTCATTAACCTCGATCGCATTAATCGCCATGGCGTTTCCCCCCTTTGTCCTCTGCTGGTAACCGTTTAACGTCATTCAGAGAGGCCGCGGGGAAACTGCTGCTCAGGCGGCGGAAGGGACGATGCAAAGACAAAAAAACGCGGCCAGCGGAAGGCCCATATTTACTGCGGCACAGGCAACCGCCCGCACAGGTTGATGGAACAGTTATGGCTGTCATGGTTCTTTCCTCGCCGGCGTCCTGTACGCCAAGTAGAAGAAATGCTTTACCGCTGCGCGCAGCTTCGCAGGCCACAGGATAGCCGGCGGAATGCGCCAGACGCGCGCGGTATCATCGAGGATGAGCGGGTTCAGGCGTTTTTCAGCATCCACTCGATTTCGGTATCGGTGATCAGGCGCTCAAACTGCACCAGCTCATCCGTTTTACAGGCCAGATAAACATGGCTGAACCTTTCACCCAGCAGCGCATTCAACACCGGCTGATGCTCGAATTCATACAGTGCATCGCTCTGGCGGATAGGGAATGGCAGTCCGTCCTGCTCCAGCCCGTTGCCGGTTACCGGCTCTTGCAGCGGCAGCGGTGTTTCCAGCCCGTAGACGATGCCCGCCAGGATGGTCGCCATCACCAGATAAGGGTTGGCATCGGCACCGGCCACGCGGTACTCCACCCGGTGGCTATCGCGATCGCCGCAAGGGATACGCAGTGCCACTGTGCGGTTGTTATGGCCCCAGGATGCCTGAGTCGGCACGTACATGCCCGGCTGGAAGCGGCGGTAGGCGTTAACGTTCGGCGCCAACAGCGCAATAGAAGAAGGCATCAGGGCGATCATTCCCGCCAGAGCCTGTTTCAACAATGCAGAGTCTTCGCCGTCATCATCGGCGAGGACATTGTTGCCCTGGCGGTCCAGCATGCTGATATGCACGTGCATGCCACTGCCGGCGTGCTCTTCATACGGCTTGGCCATGAAGGTAGCCTGCATGTTGTGTTTTTCTGCCACCATGCGGATCAGGCGTTTCAACGCCAGCGCATGGTCGCAGGCCTGCAGCACGTTGTCGGTATGGTGCAGATTGACTTCAAACTGACCGGGCGAGGCTTCGGCCACCGCACCGTCTGCCGGCAGTCCCTGCAGGCGTGCCAGTTCGTCTATCTCACTTAACACGTCGGCAAAGTTGTTAAGGTTGTCTACCGAATAGACCTGGCTTTGGGTGTTACGCTCCTGCGTACCCGGCGCACACGGCGGCTGCAGATACCCTTCCGAATCACGCTGACGATCGATGAGATAGAACTCCAACTCTACCGCTACTACGGGGGATAGCCCGCGCTGACGCAAACGCTGCCACACTCGGTTCAGCACATTGCGCGGTTCAACGTCAAAGGGAGTACCATCTTCATCCAGCATGGTGAGCAGTACCTGGCCGATATATTGTGGATCCGCCGCCGACGGCGTCAGCGTGCCCAACACCGGTACACAGATGTGGTCCGGCTCACCGAGCTCTTGCCCCAATCCGGCCTCTTCAACCACGTTGCCAAGAATATCCATCGCAAACACTGACGCCGGGAAGTAACAGCCCTTCTCCAGTTTGCTCAGCCCGCCAACCGGTATCCGTTTGCCGCGGAAGCTGCCGTTAAGGTCGGTCAACAGAACGTCAACGTGCTGAGTTAATGGATAACGTTCCAGATACTTCTTCACTTCACGTTGGAACGCGCTACTTCGCTTTTCTTCGTGGTGCTGAACAAAGTTTTCCACTTCTACTATGTTGGTCTGCATGATTCACCCGCCATGTATGTTTTTGTCTGTGGTTCTCACACTTATTGCCGTCGATGTTTTTTGACCATCTTGCTCAATATAATGTCCACCAATGAAACATAGATGCAACAAAATTGTTTTGCAAGTGTTACTTTTAGTTTGAATATTGCCCATCTCACTGCTAGATTTATAAAATATTGAACGGAAACGGCAGTGGAGAAGCTTATCGTTCATAATTTCGAACATACCAAGGGGACAGCATGGGCAATATATTTAACAGACCAGTGGTCGGCGTAGTGATGTGCAGGTATAGGTTAAACGGGCACCTCACTCAGACCTTGCAAGAAAAGTACCTAAATGCCGTTATCGCTGCGGGCGGGTTGCCGATAGCCCTGCCACACGCGCTGGCAGAACCGAAACTGCTCGAAGAGTTACTGCCACAACTCGATGGCATTCTGTTGCCAGGCAGCCCCAGTAATGTGCAGCCGCACCTTTATGGTGAAAACGGCGATGAGCCTGACGCCGATCCCGGGCGAGACCAATTGAGCCTGGCGCTGATCCGCCACTCGCTCGACAGGCGCATTCCCCTTTTCGCCATTTGCCGTGGCATGCAGGAAATGGTGGTCGCCACCCAGGGCGCCCTGCACCGCCGGCTGTATGAACTGCCCGAGCTGCTGGAACACCGTGAAGATCACGACCTGCCGCTCGAACAGCAATATGCCCCTGCCCACGAAGTCATCGTTCAGGAAGGGGGCTTACTCTCGCAACTGATACCGGATTGCAACAGATTCTGGGTGAACTCACTGCATGGCCAGGGCGCGAAGACGCTGGGATCCAGCGTACGTATCGAAGCCCACGCCGCCGACGGGTTGGTAGAAGCCATCAGCCTGCGCGATCAGCCCTTTGCGCTGGGCGTGCAATGGCACCCGGAATGGAACAGCGAGGAATATGCCCTGTCACGCCTGCTGTTTGAAGGTTTCATTAGCGCCTGCCGGAACTATCAAAAGGAAAAACGCCCATGAGCGATGTCAGCTTGGCACCGGGCAAACGTCTGTCGCAAATCCGCCAGCAATTAGGATTATCGCAGCGCCGCGCGGCCGAACTGTCTGGGTTAACTCACAGCGCCATCAGCACCATCGAACAGGACAAGGTCAGTCCGGCCATCAGCACCTTACAAAAGCTGCTGACGGTGTACGGGCTGTCCCTGTCGGCATTTTTCGCCGAACCGGAGAAGCCGGCCGAGCCACGGATTGTTATCGACTACCAGGATCTGATCGAGATTGGCAGCCAGGGGGTTTCTATGAAACTGATCCACAACGGCGATCCTAATCGCACCCTGGCGATGATGATCGAAACCTATGAGCCGGGTACCACCACCGGTGAACGCATCAAGCATCAGGGGGAAGAGATCGGCACCCTGCTGGAAGGCGAAGTCGTGCTGCAGGTCAACGGGCAGGCTTATCCCCTGCTGGCCGGCCAGAGCTACGCCATCAACACCGGCATTCCCCACAGTTTCAGCAACACGTCGGCGCGGATTTGCCGGATTATCAGCGCCCATACGCCGACGACATTCTGATCAACGGAGCAAGGTATGGACTTCCACCACCTGCAGTATTGGCAACACCGGGCGCAAGCCCTGAATATTGAGAACCGACTGTTTATCAATGGCCGCTATCAGCAGGCGGCCGAAGGCGAAACCTTTGCCGTGGAGGATCCTGCCGGTCAGCGAGAGCTGACTCAGGTGGCCCGAGGAAGCAGCGTAGATATTGACCTGGCGGTCAGCGCCGCCCGCGAGGTGTTTGAGCGTGGCGACTGGTCGCGCGCGGCCCCGTCGCAACGCAAGGCGACGCTGCTCAAGCTGGCGACATTGATGGAACAACACCACGAAGAGCTGGCGCTGCTGGAAACGCTGGACACCGGCAAACCGATTCGTCACAGCCTGCGTGATGATGTGCCCGGTGCTATTCGTTGCCTGCGTTGGTATGCCGAAGCGATCGATAAGGTTTATGGCGAAATCGCCCCTACCGGCAGCGATGCGCTGGCGTTAATCGAACGCGAACCCATTGGCGTGGTCGGCGCCATCGTACCGTGGAATTTCCCGTTATTGCTCGCCTGCTGGAAGCTCGGCCCGGCGTTGGCCACCGGCAACAGCGTGATCCTCAAACCTTCAGAGAAATCGCCACTGAGCGCGATCTATCTGGGTCAACTGGCGCAGCAGGCGGGGCTACCGGACGGCGTGCTGAATATCGTTCCCGGTTATGGTCACGATGCCGGTAAAGCGCTGGCGCTGCATAACGACGTCGACGCGCTGACCTTCACCGGTTCAACGCAAGTGGCCAAACAACTGATGATCTATGCCGGCCAATCCAATATGAAACGGGTCTGGCTGGAAGCCGGTGGCAAAAGCGCCAATATCATCTTTGCCGACTGCCCGGATCTGGATAAGGCCGCACAAAGCGCCGCCGCCGGGATTTTTTATAACCAGGGGCAAGTGTGCATCGCCGGTACTCGGCTGTTGGTGGAAGAGAGCATACAGCAAGAATTTTTACAGGCGTTGCGCCGCCATGCAGCAGCCTTTGCACCAGGCAATCCGCTCGATCCGGCGACGGTGATGGGCACGCTGATTGATCAGGGCCACTGCGAGAAAGTGGCCGACTATATCGAACAGGGTTTGACTCAGGGCGCTGCGCTGTTCCTCGACGGTCGCGATCATCCACAAGGTGAACACGGCGGTTATCTCGGCCCAACTATTCTCACCCAGGTAGACAACGCCATGAGCGTGGCGCGCGACGAAATCTTCGGCCCGGTATTGGCGGTCACTTCGTTTAGCGGCGAGCAGCAGGCCATGCAGTTGGCTAACGACAGCGACTACGGCCTGGGGGCTGCAATCTGGACCCGCGACCTGTCCCGTGCCCATCGTTTGGCGCGTCAGCTAAAAGCCGGCACGGTGTTCGTCAATAACTACAACGACGGGGACATGACCGTTCCTTTCGGTGGCTACAAGCAAAGCGGTAACGGCCGCGACAAGTCACTGCACGCACTGGACAAATTCACCGAGCTGAAAACCACCTGGATTTCATTGGAATAAGGGCAGAGATCATGACTGAACACGTAAAAAGCTATTATGCGGCTTCGGCCAACAACCACGCGCCCTACCCGCAGCTGAATGAATCCATTGAATGCGACGTCTGTATCGTCGGCGGCGGCTACACCGGTTTGTCATCGGCGCTGTTTCTGGTAGAGGCGGGGTACAACGTGGTGGTGCTAGAGTCTGCCCGCATCGGTTTCGGTGCCAGCGGACGTAACGGCGGGCAATTGGTGAACTCCTACAGCCGCGATATCGACGTCATTGAACAGCGTTATGGCGCCGAAAGCGCCCGCCTGCTCGGCAGCATGATGTTTGAAGGCGCAGAGATCATTCGCAGCCGTATCCAACGGTACGCCATCGAATGTGACTATCGCCCTGGCGGCATCTTCGCCGCGCTGAACAACCGGCAATATCATGCGTTGATCGAACAAAAACAGCACTGGGAGCGCTACGGCAATACCCAGCTTGAATTGCTGGACGCCGAGCGTATCCGCCAGGAGGTCGATAGCGAGCGCTACGTCGGCGCCCTGCTGGATCACAGCGGCGGCCATATTCACCCACTGAATCTGGCGCTCGGTGAAGCCGAAGCCATTCGCCTGCAGGGTGGACGGATCTTCGAACAGTCTGCGGTCACTCACATCCGTCATGGCGAACCGGCAATCGTCAGCACCGCCAACGGCCAGGTGACAGCGCGTTATGTGATTGTCGCCGGCAACGCTTATCTGGGCGATAAGCTGGAACCACGGCTGGCGAAACGTAGCATGCCGTGCGGTACCCAGGTGGTGGCTACCGAACCGCTGGCGCCGGAAGTGGCGCGATCGCTGATCCCACAGAATTACTGCGTCGAAGACTGTAACTACCTGCTGGATTATTACCGTATCACCGGCGATAACCGCCTGTTGTACGGCGGCGGCGTAGTGTATGGCGCCCGCGATCCGGACGATATCGACAATCTGATCCGGCCAAAGCTGCTGAAAACTTTCCCGCAGCTCAAAGGCGTGCGTCTCGACTATCGCTGGACCGGTAATTTCCTGCTGACGCTGTCGCGCATGCCGCAGTTTGGTCGGCTGGAAAATAACGTGTATTACATGCAGGGCTACAGCGGCCACGGGGTGACCTGTACTCATTTGGCGGGCAAACTGATTGCCGAGCTGATGCGCGGCGATGCGGAAAGGTTCGATGCGTTTGCCAAGCTGCCGCACCTGCCGTTCTTCGGCGGTCGCAACCTGCAAATTCCTTTCACCGCGATTGGTGCAGCTTACTACCAGCTGCGGGATCGGATTGGGGTGTAACGCTATCGGGCCCGGTATACCACCGGGCCCGAAATTACCGCTTAAACAATCTTCGGCTGGCCGTCAGAGGCGGTCGCCCCGCCGTCTACCGGGATGTTGGCACCATTGATAAAACTGGCGTCGTCACTGGCCAGAAATGCCATTACTGCCGCCACCTCTTCCGGCTCCGCCGCTCGGCCTAACGCAATACGCTCGTTAAACTTGTCGCGGATCTCCTGCGGCCAGCCGTTGGTCATATTGGTTTTCACCAAGCTCGGACATACCGAGTTGACCCGCACACCGTCACCACCATGATCCAGCGCCATGGCACGCGTCAGGTTAACCACCGCCCCTTTCGCCGCGCAGTAGTATGCCGCGCCCCAGTCACCACCCAGCCCGGAAACCGACGCGGTGTTAACGATGCAGCCCTTGGTTTTCAGCAGATACGGCATGGCGAATTTGGAACAGAACACCACGCCATCGATATCCACCCCGGCAATGCGTCGCCAGTCGGCAACGCTGGTTTCCAATACGCTGCCGGCCACGTGCACGCCTGCGTTATTGAGCAGCACGTCGATGCGGCCTAATTTTTCGGCCACCTCATTCATCATTCTTTCAACCGCAACGTGGTCGGAAACGTCAATATGTACCGCCAGTGCCTTGCCTTTTGGCAGCGAAGCGGCGACTTTGTCCACCGCCTCTTTCGCCCAGTCAGCCAATACCACGGTAGCCCCTTCGGCAGAAAAACGACGCGCTGCCGCCTCTCCCATCCCATTGCCTGCACCGGTGATCACTACCACTTTATTGTCAAAACGCATGAGACCTCCTCCATGTGAATGTGTTTCTATAAATCATACAAATCCTAATGGTTCGAGGATAAAACTCATGGACGACGAGTGACAGTCAAAATGTGCGGTTTATTAATCACAAAGAGGTATTCAGTGCGAATTCAATGCGCTAGGTCAGGCATTATCGGAATTAAGCCAAGCATCTGATAGGGTTAATAAAATTCATATCAGTGACTATTGCCAACGCGCATTATCACCTATCAATAAGTCCCGTACCGTCGCGTTAGTGCAGTTGGCGAGGTTCATTACTTCGCAATGGGGATCACCAACAGGTCAACGTTAAGGTTATTGATCGCCTGCCGGGCCGAAGATATCCATCTGCTCCAGATATCGTGATGATGGCCAAAGATAATCAGATCAATGCCTTTCTCTTTCGCCGCCCGGTTCAATTCTTCCGTCAGTTCGCCGCGGCTGATAATCACCTCTTCAACCGGGTAAGACGACTGATCCTTGATCGCATTCAGCATGTTTTTGACACGCTCCGAAAAAGTTCTGTCGGTGTAGTTGTATTCACCCACGCCCAGCTCAGCGTAATAGCCGCCACGGTGGATATCGATATAAATCAGGGATAGCCTGGCATTCAGTGCGCTTGCTAACTTGGCGCCTTTGCCGAGCAAAAATTCAGCGTCTTCGCTGAGATCGGTTGCCACAACGATATGATGATAAGCCATGATTACAGCCCTCCGCATTGCGCTGGTGAACAAAGTGGCGCTCCCTGCCAGGGCCTTTCCGCATGTTTGTTATGCTGTTTAAGTTTAGTTCAGCGCTAAAATAATCGCCTGCCCCTGGCCTTATTGTTCTTTTTATAGAACGATGCATCCTGAGTTAGCCCTCTAGTGGAATTTTCCTCTGGCCCTACACTGTTAACAAGCACTGAGATTAACCCTTGGTTAAACAAAGTTAATTGTTGTCTACGTCCCGACCACAGAGGAAAGAAAGATGAGCTCTCCAGCAAACTTTAATGGCCAGCGTCCTGTTATTGATGCCAATGACGCGGTGATGTTGTTGATTGACCACCAGAGCGGCCTGTTCCAAACCGTCGGCGATATGCCGATGACTGAACTGCGCGCTCGCGCTGGCGCACTGGCCAGTATCGCTACGCTAAGCAAATTGCCGGTCATTACCACGGCTTCCGTTCCACAGGGTCCTAACGGCCCCTTGATCCCAGAAATCCACCAAAATGCACCGCATGCGCAATATGTGGCGCGCAAAGGCGAAATCAACGCCTGGGATAATCCAGATTTTGTTGCGGCCGTAAAAGCGACCGGGCGTAAAACCCTGATTATCGCCGGAACCATCACCAGCGTTTGCATGGCCTTCCCGTCGATCAGCGCCGTGGCAGAAGGTTATAAGGTCTTTGCCGTTATCGACGCCTCTGGCACCTACTCTAAAATGGCGCAGGAGATTACTATGGCGCGAGTGGTGCAGGCCGGAGTGGTACCGATCGATACCGCCGGCGTGGCCTCTGAACTGCAGGGCAGTTGGAACCGCGAGGATGCACAGCAATGGGCTGAGGTTTACACCAAAATCTTCCCGGCATATCAGTTGCTGATTGAAAGCTACGTTAAAGCTCAGGACGTGGTGAAGAATAACGAAGTGCTGGATTCCCAGCGCGGCTAACGGTCACGCCAGGCTGGCCTGCTTCATTCTGGGCCAGCCTGTTTACCGGGGCAACAGGCATAAAAAAACCCGGCTTTCGGCCAGGTCATCAATGTTTGTCGGTTACTTTCCCGACCGTCATGTTATGGCGTAAGCGTCCATCGAACACTCCAACCTTACGCAGCCTAAGCACAACTTTTTCACAACAGAAAAATAGACTGGATCGGACTTATAACTTTATAGTGCCAATCTTCTTTTCTGTTGCCAATAACTTCGGTTATTGAAAATGGTGAAGCTAATTATTTTAGATAAACTCCGGGTAATCCCGGAGTTTATTCAGGCAATTATTTTATTTCTCATCTGCTCCGGCTTAAACCATCATCGCTATCGCAAGAAATAAAGCACTACCTTGAAATTATAAAACGACTACGTTGCCTGCAGACGGGCCTTTCATACCGTTTTCGACAGTGAACTCAACGCGCTGACCTTCATCAAGCGTTTTGAAATCATTGCTTTGGATAGCGGAGAAGTGTACGAACACGTCTTTGCTGCCATCTTCCGGAGAGATAAAACCAAAACCTTTACCTGCATCAAACCATTTTACCAAACCAGTCATTTTATTAGACATAGATATTTCCTTTATATTTTTGAAACGCCATAAGGCGATAGAGGTCTGTTTTTATTGGAAACTTATTGGGCACTAGAGAAGGAAATTCGCGGGAGAAGAGCTATCTATGGGATATCACTAATACTGAGAACTGCTTTACTAAAACTGCTTTCATAAGGTCTGTACTACAAACCGATGACGCTATTTACACATAGCTAGATTATTTAAGCAAGGAATATTTAACATTATATTTATACGCCCTGCTTATTATTTCCAAGATTCTGCAGCCCCACCCCCGCCCAGCAAGGCCTGATTGCCCTTTGCGGGAGCGTCGCCTTAGCCGATAATGGCAATGCCCAGGCGTTCCATTAGCTGGAACACCTGGTAACTGTCCAACTTCACGCCCTGCAGATCGGTTCCGCGCAGATCCAACTCACCCAGTTCAGAGTTGGTCAGATCACAATGGGTAAAGTTGGCAGCACGCCAGTCGAAGGAGGAAAACTCGCCGCCGGACAGATCTGAGCCGCTAAAGGTCGCGCCGAGAATTTGCGCGCTGTTCCAGCGATTTTCCCACAGCTCACACTTTTCCAGCACCACTTTGGAAAAGTTGGCGTAACTCAGGTTGCTTTTGGTGATGTAGGCACTGCAAAACCAGGTGCGCGAGGTAATCATGTTCATAAAGCTGGCACCGCGGAAGTCTGCGCCCTGAGCCCGGCACTCACGAATTTCGATGCCTAAAGCGTTGGCATTTCTAAAATCTGCCATCGACAGATCGCAATTCTTGAAGCTGGCGTCCTTGAGCACGGCGCGGCTGAAGTTACCGCCCTGCTGGCTCTCGCGGTCGTAAAACTGGCAGTCGATAAATTCGGTGCCGGTCAGGTCGGCGCCCGAGAAATCGCAGTTCATAAAGCTGCCATTTTCGACTTTCTCACCGGTAAACCGGTTACGAGCAATCTTTTCACCCTTCAGAGCCAGCACCATTCCATTCACCTGTTTATTTGTACAGTCAATGGCGCAGTATAATCCTATTTACATGACAGATTAAACCGCTTTAACGAGGTTTATCTGCCTCTGAGCACAAAAAAATAACCCGTGGGATAGGTGAGTTTTAAGCCTGTTTGACCTGGATCCGGTTCATATTCAAGCTGGCGTTCTGCGCCTGCACCACTCCTTGTTCAATCAGGGCATACAGTCGGAAATTCAAAAAGGTATCCCCCACCGGATAAGGTGAATTTACCATCGCATCACCGACCACCCGTGAGCCCTGGGTATAGTCATTCGGGCAAGCATCTAACAACGGACGGTCATGGAAATCGAGCGCCTGCCCCTGCACGCGGTTTTCCGCAAAAATCCGTACCAGTGAGTTTTCCGCCAACAGGCGATGCCAATCGGCAATCAGCCTGGCTTTCTCTTCCTCAGAAAGCTCGCGCCGCAAGATCCACAGTGGTTCCAGCATTTCTGCCGGGCACCAGTTAGTGGCAACCCGCCCGGTGTGTTCGGTTACGTTAACCACGAAAACGCGACGTTCCCCCAGCAACGGCAACAGTGCGCGCAGCATCAGTTGCTCGTCGGGATTGGCACCAGCCCACAACGTCACCTGCCCGCTTACAGCAGCGAGTTGCGTTTTTAACGTGGTCATCGCCAGCGGCAGCGCTTCAGAGGTATCCCACTCGGGAGCATGAACAGATTGGTGCAGATCGCGCAACCAGCGGCATCGGGCTTGCAGGGCCTGATCATCATCCAGCCCATACAGCGGCCCAAACGATAGGCTATCGGCAAAATCCAGTACGTTTTCTCCCGGGTAGGCCAACCGCACGCAGCCACCCGACAGTGCGATATGCACATCCTTCATCAATGCTTCTCCTTCGCTATTGCTTAAGTCAATCCTGAGCTGAATTTTGCCCCCTTTCCCCCTGCATCACCAGGCAAATAATCTGATTTTTTGCGTTTAAGCGACATAAAAAAACCGCCCTTGGGCGGTTGATGATAAGCATGAAGATTTACTTCAGCGCTTCCTGAATGGCATCGGCCAGCGGGCCAACGTGCTTTTCAGCGGCCTTAAGCTGGAAGTCTACGCCGTTGCCGTCATTGGTGTCAGACAGCGTCGCCTTGATCAACTCCAGTGCCGCTTGCACTGCCACCAGCCTTTTATGCTGTTCGTCCGTGATAGGTTTGGAACTCATGGTGGCCGGGTAATATTGCTCTAACATCGTTCTCTCCTTGTGATTACGCTAATAAGTAACTTAACAGAATTTAAAGTTTTATCTAATGAAGCGAACCACAGAATCCCCCATTACCGCTGAGGATAAGTTGCCGGTACATCGATATGGCAGAAAATACATCAGTCGAAATGATTAGCGGAACGCCACCCAACTGGCATCGGCATCGGCGGAGCGCACGCAGTTTTCCACCCAACGTACCCCCATCGCGCCGGCATGCACGTCGGGGTACCAAAAGCCGGCCAGAAACGCCTCGTCTCGCCGGTCGGTGGCGTCCATCGCCAACGCAAAGCGCCGGTAAAGATTCGACCAGGCTTCGAACAGCCCTTCGGAATGACCGCCGCCGATGCGATCCTCCGCCAATGCCATAGGATCGAGGTAGGACATACCACGCTCCAGAATACGTACCGGCTCGCCCTGCACTTCAAAGCGCAGTTGGTTAGGCTGTTCGTCCCACCATTCCAGGCTGGCCTTTTCCCCCACAATACGCACCTTTTGGCCATGCATAGAACCGCTGTTAACTGCCGAACACCACATTGAACCGACAGCGCCATTATCGTACTCCATCAGTACATAGGCATTGTCTTCCAGCGGCGCACGAGTTTTGACAAAGCTCTGACGGCTGCACATCAACCGTTTGATCTTCAACTGCGGCACCATGGTTTCCGCCAGGAATAACGGGTGGGTGGCTAAATCACCCAATACATAGCTGGGGCCGACAAAACGCGGGTCCACCCGCCAACGCGTGCTGGGATTGTCCAGTTCCACCGGCGCGGCATGGAACCCGTGAGAGAACTGCATGTTGATGATACGGATCTCACCCAGTTGGCCATCGGCAATCATCTGACGCGCCTGAAGGATCAACTGATGCCCGGCATAGCCGTAGGTAACACCGATAATTTTATGCTGCCTTTGGCTCAGTTCCACCAGTGCTTGCGCCTCCTGCGTGGTGAAACACAGGGGTTTTTCGCACACCACGTGCAGGCCTGCTTCCAGCGCCGCCTGGCAAATAGCGAAATGGGTATTGTTTGGCGTAGCAATGGAAACCGCCTCTATGCCGTCCGCCCTGGCGGCTTCTTCACGGAATAACGTGGCGTAATCCGGATAACAGCGCTCCGCTGCCACGCCCAGGCTTTGCCCAAAGCTGCGCCCGCGCGATGCGTCAATGTCAAACGCGCCGGCCAGTAAGGTGAAAGTGCCGTCGCGCAATGCCGCAGAACGATGGATATAACCGATCTGACTGGTACCCCCGCCGCCCACCATGCCCCACCGCAGAGATCTTTCCAGAGGTTTAATACCGTTAATCATCTCGTTGCTCCTGATTAAAAACCGACGCTGCGTAAATAAGTAAGGCTATCCGTTACGTCGCGCAGGCTGCCTTGCGCCTGACGCGGATCCCGTTCCTGCTCAATGGTGATCCACCCCTGATAGCCGCGCGCAGCCAATAAGTCGCGCACGGCAGGGTAATCAATCGCTCCCTTCCCCAGCGGGCACATAACCCCTTGCGCGCAGGCGGTAAAGAAATCCAAACCACGCGCCAATACATTGCGGAACACCTGCGGGTTAACGTCTTTGAAATGCAGATAATCAATCCGGGAGAAGTAGCGCTCGAGCCAGGTGAGCGGATCCATGCCGGAGTAGTACAGATGTCCGGTATCCAGACACAACCCCGCAGTGTGGTGCGGGATCTGCGCGGCCAGCAGTTCGATTTCATCAGCGAACTCAATACAGCCTCCGGCGTGCGGGTGTACCACCGGGCGTACCCCATATTCCCGCCAGGCAATCTCGCTAACGGCAATAATATGGCCGATCATCCTGTTCCAATCGGCTGTATCCAGCCGCGGTGCCAGCATTGATTGCCCGGCAAACCTGGCCCGTTGCGGATTGCCGAAGTCGATAATCACCAGATACGGCGGTGAAAAATGGCCCTCGCAAATGGGTTGCGCCTGGGGCGCCTGCGAGAGGTTGCGGCATATGTTGTGGGTCAGTGCCAGTATGTGCTCGAAGTTATGCTCGCTGACCAAATCATCAAAAATGGTGCCCCCCACCAGCGACAGCGAATAGCGTTGCAACTCTGCGGTCAGAGTTGCGGCATCGGTGGGCAGATAGCTCCAGGGCCCCAATTCAATGCTGTGATAACCTGCTGCGCTCGCTTCCTGCAGCACTTTGGTATAAGGCGGTAGGTCAGGATTTTTAGGATCATCCACTCCCCAGCTGCAGGGAGCGTTAGCAATAGGCAAAGTCATTTTTCAGTCCGTCTCTTGGTGTTGTGTAGCGCCAGTATCAAACGAAAATTTCGAAACCAACAATGATGGAATTTTCATTTTTTGATGGCGATCGCGTTATTTTTGATAGATGAAATGATGTTTTTCTATCAAACATAGACAGGCCGTGACTTCACGGGAGTGCGGTATTTTTAGCGAGGGAATTGGCTCCCAGGCCGGGAGCCGATAATCAGATATTTTCTTTGGTGATCAGATCAAAACGGTTGATGCAGTGGGTAAACCCGGAAGCGTCGCCGCTGGCGGCAGAAATAAAGGTGTTGACGATCGAGGCGGCGAATTCCTGGATCCTGTGACTCAACATCAGGTCCAAAGTGCCGTCAATCAACGCCATCTCGCCCCCCTCAACCGGGCCATGGCAAATCAGCATGACCTCATGCTGCCTGCCGCTCTCGCGCAATGCGGCAATGATTCCCTCCACGCCGCCGCAGGGTGCATACAGAGCGACCAGGTTCGGATGCTGCTCCAGCAGAGTATGAGTCACTTGCCTGGCACTTTCGGCCTGTTCATGACTGCGGACCGGCTCAAGCACCCGCTGCGTACTTAAATGCTCACGCAGATAAGAACGGAAGCTGCTTTCACAGGTTTCCTGACACTGAAAGCGGTTGTCACCGATGATCACCCCCACTTCGCCCTGCCGCCGGCACAGGCGCTCCACTGCCCAGGCGGCCGTACGGCCGGCCTGCTGATTATCCAAGCCGATATAACCGGCGCGGCAGTGTACCGACAGATCGGACAGCAACGTGAACACCTTCACGCCCTGGCGAGTGGCTTCTTCAACCGCATAGCGGATCATCGGATTATCCAGCGCAAGCACCCCGATAACATCCACGCTCTGGCTTAACTGCGTAATGGCGGCGGCGGTGTCGCTGACCGCGCTAATATCATGAAAAATAAATTGCGGCGGACTCTCGCGATCGTGATAAGGCATAGCTTGCTCCAGCAAGCTTTCCGCCAGCTGCGAGTAGAATGAATGCTCCTTTTTCAGCAGGATAAAACCCATTTTGAGGCGCACGGCAGGCTGTCTGGCGGCTTCAAACAGCCGGTGGGATTTCTCCAGCGCAAACCCCAGCTTTTGTGCCGCGGCTATGACTTTACGCTCGGTTTCCGGCCGCACCGGCGCGCGTTGGTTGATCACTCGATCGACCGTCGCGACACCGACGTGCGCCTCTCTGGCGATAGCTGCCAGCGTCGTTTTTTTGCCCGCCATAATCATTCCCATCACTGTTTTGATAGAAACTATCATGGCAGGCAGGTTAAAAGAAAGCCGATGCGGGATTTGTGTGATCGGGCGCGTTAATCACCCAGCGCGGAGGGAAGCCTCAACGGTAAACGGAGAATTTCTTCGTCAGCGGCTTAAGTTGTTCGCTATCCCCGTACAGCGCCACCCCAACGAACTCCAGCTTGTCATACTCGGTATTGGCGGTATCGGCAATTTGCTGTTCAGCGGAGTGTGACAGCATGGTGGTGGTAAAGAAGTTGGCTAACACCCCTTCCTCCTTGCATTTGAGCATCAGATTGCTGAGCTGGCTGCTGTTTTTCGCCTGCAGGATCACGATCGGATAATGACTCATATTGGCGCTTACGCCTTCAATAGCGCTGGGATAATGGTCGAATTCACGCTGTTCGATCAGATCGGTAATGCCGGCGGTTAAATGGCAGGAAGCGTTAAATAAGGTGGCCGGTTCGTGGTTGCGGTTCAGGATGATATAGAACTTTTTCTCGTTGTCGCTGTACATCTTTTTCTCCTTGAATAGGGGCTCCAGTGTTATTCAGACGCGCAATCGCCTTCAATGATATTGATCATTGGCAAGCTACTTCCCGAGCGGCCAAGTCGTAGCCAGGCAGATTGCAGACATTGTTGCGAATGAATATCATATGCATCTTAGCAACAGGAGGTTGCCATGAAAATATATTGGTCGCGACGCCAAATCCCAGAGCTGCAGACACTACCCCGCAGGATACGCAATCGTAATTACCGCGATGCCTATTTTAGAACTTTTCGCCATTGGGAGGGCTGGGCTGGTTTGATGATCTACATCGCGTTGATTTGGCTATTTCTTCACGTATCCCATTTTATTTACCCACATGTCGAGGGCGAAATGGGGCGTTTGCTGCAGATCCTGGTCACAGTCACGATTCCCATCTTTATATGGAGCCAGATATCAATCCATCTGATGCGGAAATACTATCGGCATCTTCTTATACGCAGTACCTAAGCCAAGGCCATTCCCCGGCTTAAAGACGTGCCCCGATAAACAGCGGCTCTGCGATGGTGTACCAACGTTTCCAGTGCGATTGCGCAATTAAGCTCGAAATATGCGGTTGCGCCAAAAAACAGAGCAATAATTGAACTGCTACTAGTCGCGCCCAGGCGCATAGTCTGGTCTTTGTCGTCGCTGGAGACCGCCATGTCCGCCATCAAACCTGAAACGCTGAACGCAACCCTCGATACCCCGACCACTCACTGGCCGGCTATCGCCAATGTGGTGCTCGCCGGTATTGCCGTTGCCCTGCACGTGGGTAAAGCGACTATTGCCTTACCGGAGCTGCAACGCGAATTCGGCCGTTCGCTGGAGTCGCTGAGCTGGATCATTTCGGCCTTTCCCTTTATCGGCGTGTTCGGTGGCATCGCCGCCGGCCTGCTGGTGCGCCGCTGGGGCGACCGGCGTTTGTTGGGGCTGGGATTGGTGATCGTCAGCGCCGCCAGCTTCGCTGGCGCGGCTCAACACAACTTCATCGGTTTGATCGTCACCCGCGCGATTGAAGGGATAGGTTTCGTTATCGTCGTGGTCTCAGCGCCAACCGTGCTCACACGCGTGGTTTCAGCGCAAAAACGTAATCTGGTTTTCAGTATTTGGAGCACCTTTATGCCGGCGGGCATGGCCATTTCGCTGTTTTTCGGCCCGCATTTTAGCAACTGGCAACAAAGCTGGATCGCCGGCGGTATCCTCACCCTGCTGGCCGCGCTACTGCTGCCATTCACCACTCCGCGAGCCGCTGTCACCACGTCTTCCGCTGTTGCCTTTAAACTGCGTCAGGCGTTGGTCACCATCCTGCGCGCACGGCAGCCCCTGCTGCTGGCCTTGATATTTACTACCTATAACCTGCAGTTCTTCGCCGTGATGGCCTTTCTGCCGATTTTCCTGATGCAGCGCATCGGGCTGACGCTGGCTGCCGCCGGTGGGATCAGCGCGGCGGTGATAGCCGTCAATATCCTCGGCAATCTTGCAGCTGGGGTACTGCTTTCACGCGGCCTGCGGGCTCGAACTCTGCTGGCCGTTGTCAGCCTGCTGATGGGGCTTGCCGGTACCGGCGTTTTCCTATCGGTCACGCCGAACGCTTTGCTTATCCCGCTGTGCTTAGTGTTTAGCGCCATTGGCGGCATGATGCCCGCCACCATTCTGGCCGCCACTCCGGCGGCGGCGCCAGAGCCGGGTTTGATCCCGTTGAGCCTGGGGCTGGTGATGCAAGGCATTTATCTCGGTCAGGTGATCGGCCCCATCGTACTGAGTGCGCTTGTTGCCTATGCCGGTTGGTCTGCGCCTGCGGGTATGGTGCTGGCCGCCGCGCTGTTGGGCAGTATCCTGGCACTGGCGCTCGCATCGAAAACCAGAGCCTAGGCAATACATGCCCTGCCACCGTTTCATCAGCTTGATGTACTCATAACATGAGGCACTATTAGTAAATTCTATTAACTGTTCACCGATAAAATCCGCTACCTGTTAACCGTTTGTGATGATAGGGTTTATTCTTCAAGAAGTGTCAATGCCGGTGAATACCGAGATCCACCGGCAAAATCTATCATCTGAGGGACGGGTATGATGTCTAAAGGTATTTCAAAGGGATTCTTTCTTCTGATCCTTTTTATCGTTACCGCTGCTTTTATGGACGTCTTGGGTCCCTACTACTCATCTGTGCTGTGGGCTATCATCCTGGCGGTGATTTTCCACCCTGTGAAACAAAAACTTAAACAGTATCTGGGCGACCGAAACGGCCTGGTTTCATTGATAACGCTCGCGGTGATCTGTTTGATCGTCTTTACGCCGTTGGCGATCATCGCTTCTTCATTGGCGATTGAACTGAACGTCGTTTACACCAAGCTGCAGACCAATAACACGCAGTTCCCGGTTATTGTTGCCGACACCCTGAAATTGCTCCCCGGATGGGCACGGCATTTTCTGGCGGAGCATAATCTGGACAGCGCAGCGGAAATACAGAAACAGCTTTCCGAAGTGGCACTCAAGGGCGGCCAATACCTGGCCGGCAGCGTCTTTTTGATTGGTAAAGGCACCTTCAACTTCGCCGTGGGTTTTGGCGTCATGCTGTATCTGCTGTTCTTCCTGCTCAAAGACGGCCCTTATCTGGTCAATCTGACGCTGGAAGCCCTGCCGTTATCCCAGCACGTTAAACACCATTTGTTTGTGAAATTCGCTGCCGTGTCGCGCGCGACGGTGAAAGGCACGGTGGTCGTGGCCGTGGTGCAAGGTGCGCTTGGCGGCCTGGCATTTTACTTCACCGGGATCGACGGCAGCCTGCTGTGGGGCGCGTTGATGGCATTCCTGTCTATCATCCCTGCGGTGGGTTCCGCCATTATCTGGGTACCGGCAGCCATCTATTTCTTCGCCACCGGCATGCTGTGGAAAGGCCTGTTCCTGGTCGGTTTCTTCGTGGTGATCATCGGGTTGGTCGACAATATTCTTCGCCCGCTGTTGGTCGGCAAAGACACCAAAATGCCGGACTACCTGATCCTGATTTCCACCCTGGGCGGCATGGAGATTTACGGTATCAACGGCTTCGTTATCGGCCCATTGATCGCCGCCCTGTTCATCGCCTGCTGGAATATTCTTTCCGGCCGTGACAGTGCAGAAACCACCGATGAGATCGACGAAGACTTTATCGAGGAAGGCAAGAATCACCCAGACGCCACCAAGGCTGAGTGAATAATAAAAAGTCGTTTTTTGATTGAGCATTACGACTTAATGTAAACAATACCCCGCATACTGCGGGGTATTTTACGATGGCATCATACCGGTGTAATCAGCCGTGTATAATTTGCCTGAACCGTTGGCCCCCATACACCATCACGTTGCCGCACAGAACCACCAACGATATTCTGGAACCCGACGCACTCACCATGAACGCAGATGGTCGCACTGAGCAAGGTTCGTTCATTTAACCCATGAGACTGCATATAAATATCGGTTGGTAATGGCTTGCCCGCTGCATCGATGGGAATTTCCAACATGCTCACGCTATAGTTACCAAACGATTCCCCCTCGTTGAATTTATATAGTTCAACGTAATTTTTCCAAACTTCCACACCATCAACTTTATAATGACTTTGTAATTCGCTCAGAGATGCCCCCGTATCATCTTCCATTGCAATAGTATCGAATCCAAACTCAACTTTTTGATTGTCCATTATTAATCTCTCTCTGACTTCCCATTTTAATTATCAGGCTACAAACCCGAACCATTGCCGGTACCGACACAGTCAGTTTATGTAATCTATAGAACATAACGTACTGAATGCCGTTGTTTGGCCTATCAGTAAACATTGGCTTATCTTTGAATGTCCGGATTATCTTGACGCAGGCCAGGCCCGAGAAATACAGGCTCACAACCAAAACGTCTAAATGAGGCTGGTAATATGGCTAAATTTTTTACGAAAACACTCGCGATAATATATAGGCAGGGCTGGATTGGGTCGTTATTGCCATTTAAATAGGAGAGGTTTGTGGGGGGATGATAAGGACTGCAGTTTGCATAATAAAAAACGGGAACCATCAGGCTCCCGTTATCATTTGACGCTAAAACACCATTACATGTGTTTAACGATAGCGTCGCCAAACTCTGAACATTTCAGCAGTTTAGCGCCTTCCATCAGGCGTTCGAAATCATAGGTCACGGTCTTGGCAGCGATAGCACCTTCCATGCCTTTAACGATCAGGTCAGCCGCTTCGAACCAGCCCATGTGGCGCAGCAGTAGATTGCAGTCTAGTTCATAACCAATTGAATGTAATAATAAAAACCATATTTAATCTATGTGGTTTTATCATTTTAGGTAGTTCGTAAGCCTTTGATTATAATTAATCTTTATCTGGTTTTGATAATGCCTTTGACTGCGCTCTCCGTCATGGGGCAGCCGACAGAGAGGCTATCGAGGAAATGCGGCAGGAAGCGTGAGAAAGTGCAGATGACTGATTTTAACCACGACTCAAGTGTATTAGCCCAGACTTGATCTGACACAGCTAAGGCCCAGAGCCAATCTGACAGGCAGCTCAGTGCCAGAAGCGGACGTTGGGTTGTAGGTAATTCAAAATGCTAAAGCTAAATTCATATACTGTCTGCCGGCAAAGTCGAAAGGACCGTTGCGGAAGACATTTTTTAAACAACGAACTTGTGGCACTACTTGAGTTCGAAAAGAGTATAAGTACTATGCTAAGTAAATTTTCTGAACCATTCCGAAATGGTGAGTTTTGTATAAACCGGAATGGCTCGAACAAATTTTCCTTTACGTATCAAATACAAAAGAATGAATCAAGCACTCAAAGATTTATATATTTTTACAAATGGATTAAATTTCAAAAGATATATAAAGACCGCAACAGCCCCTAATGCTTTGAATGTTATGTATTCAGAAGCAATGGTTATTCCAGCTTCGAAAGGAAGGATGTATATTGTCACGGGAAGTGACACAATAAAAATTGGAGTCAGTAACAAAAATTTCTTTTTTGATAAATCCATAAAAATAATGATAAATATTAACAGTGAATTAAATGATAACCCATATAGGAACATTAAATTTTTATTACCAATAAGTGCAACAATGAAGAGAATTGCGGTGATGAAACCAAGTATTATCATTGTTATGTTTTTTTTCTTAGACATATATGTACCATGTTTAAATCCGTATATTGGAAGCTCGTTTTTTATAAACTCACTCTTTATACCCCTCAAGTATATTGATTTTCCTGACATTTTTTGAGCCATTCTTTGTATGTCAGAATATATAGTATCACCCAACTTTACCGATGCCTTTATTTCTTGGTTGATGTACTTAAAATGACGCAGTATAAGTGGAAGGATTTCAAAGCAAGTTTCTATAACGTACTGATAATCACTATCTTTTTCATCTGAGACATTATTGTAATATGCCCTTGCTTGACTATTTATAAATTCGAAAATCTCCCTACCTTTATCATCATACAAATCAAGGCTGTTTCTATTTTTGCCATTTTCATATTGATCCCCAAGGGAATTATACTCTTTTAGAAGGTTATCTAGATTTTCTTTTATTTCATTTTCTTTTAACATATTCAATGCGCCCCCTTCATTTAAAAAAGAGGGCATCCTTTTACCTTTTGTCATCGTTTTTTGGTGCGGATTGAAGTTTTAATTCTAGCTTTTGTATTGTCTTTGAGAAATCGTAACCTTCACAGGAAACTACCAACTTTAATAAATCATAATCATCATCAGATATGCCTAGACTTTTTAGTTCTTGGCCTATGTCATCTAGACTTAGATTGCGTAACTTTTGAGAGTCATATTTGGATAGGGATTTTAATAAATTATCCATAACTTCGTCAGTAATAACACCTTTCTTTAAGTTCATTACTGATTCCAGATACGATGAAGAGAAGTCAGCATCATATTGGTTCGATATGAAAATATCCTCAAATAAACTCTTAGTCATTTTTATATTCCTTTCACGTATCTGTGTGTAATGATTTTTAATTAGTTCGCAGTAAATATTATGTGGTTAGGAACACTGATTCACTGCTAAAAGTTACGAGATCTTGTACTGCTTTGATTCTATACACTTTATCTCAAAAAATCTAACACTAATTTTTTCACTTTTAATGACAATATTCTCACTATTTGATGAAAGTAGCTGCAACGCATCGACCACATATCCATCGTTCAGCTAACCTTGGGATTTTTCCATCTCCCGCTGTCAGCTCCTCGCTCAAAGCTGACTGCCAGATGAAATTTTGTCACTGGTTTTAGAGATGTTGTGTTACCACTTACCGTTGGCCTCAGCCATTTGCTGATTAATTCATCGGTAACAAACATCTGCTAAGATTGCTTTTCTTTACGATAGTCATGGAGGGCGCCAATGAAGATGTTTTTACTCGCCGTAGTTTTACCACTCGTAGCTATTGCGGGATGCTCTGACAAGCAGCAAGAAAGTTTTAACCCATACCCCGATGAGACACCTGAATGCCGTAGCTACCGCGTTATGACTGGTGCACCGATGTTGCCTGATGCATACGCAAGACTCAGAGATAAGTGCGAAGCATCTATGAAAAAATAGTTATCTCTCGGCGGCCGGCCGCCATTGGTTCAGCGTGGTCACTTGGCCGGCGCAAATTGATAAAGCTGTTTGCAGCGCCAGCGCGTAGCTGAGTGCATCGCCCCAGGTGTCACCCTGAAGCGTTGGTTGCTCACATGGGGTGAATACGGACTCAGGCGGTAGCAGCACGACCTGTTTCGGTACCGGTGGCAGCGTTTTGCTGCAGGAGGTCAATAACAGCGGCAGGCATAGGACTATTCCCACATTTGTCGTTTTTAAGTGCTTCACGTAATGCCCTCTGATAGCGTTCACTCTGCTGGCGCAGTTGCTGATTATTCTTTTGCTGTTCGGCCATCAGCTTGCGGTTACGGGCGTCCTGTTCCTGCATGGTGGCAATCAGTCCTGACTGCTGCGCCAGCGCCTCTTTCTGCTGCCTAACCTTCTCACCAGCCTCTACCGCATTACCGTGGAAGTAGAACGCCAACCTGCCAGCAACAATCAACGCCACCAGCAGCAAACCGATCGCCATCGTTCGAAAACTGAATGAGGTGTTCATGACAAAAACAACTCACGTTCTGCCGCCCTACGCGTCACCAAGCCGTGACGTTTCACGCCACCAGCATTTACCCATCGGCCGAACTCGTTAGCTGCGCCCTGCTTATCACCTGCATTCAGTTTTTGCAGCAGCGTCGAAGTGCTCAACGAACGCAATCCAAGGTTATAAGCAAAGCTCACCAGCGCATCGAACTGGCCCTGAGTGATTTTCACCATCACCAGTTTATTAACGCCCTGTTCATACTGAACAATGCCGCATTTCAACAACCGATCGGCAGTGGCCTGATCAATCTGCATGCCGGGACCGACTTTCTTTCCATCAACCGGCTGTGTCCATCCGTAGCCAATCGTCCAGACGCCCACCGAATCCTGATAGGCTTTAAGTCGCAGACCTTCAAAGCGCTTTATCAGCTCAATACCTGTTTTACTTATCTGCATCACTAACTCCCTTTCTGTTCAATCCACTCATCCGCTGCAATAGTGAAATAGCCGCCTCGCGGATTACCCTGGCACCGATAACCCCCAGCACCGAGAACACAAACAGTTCGATTTTCATCGTCTCGGTTTTGGATAGCACGTCTTCCATACCCGGTAGCATCTCAATGGACCGAACTAATAAAGGGGATAGGACAGGAACAGTAGTCACTGCTATAAGGCCGGTGAGTAATGCATCAACCAAAGCTGTGCGGATCTTGCCACCGTAGAAAAGGACGCGACCAAATGCCAGGACTGATGTAATCACCATGCCGTTTATCCAGTTGGCATTGTTCGAATAGAGATTTGCCAGCCAACTTAGGAAGGCATTGTCATTGTGGGGCATTTTCATACCTCCCCCTTCCGGGGTTCTGTCCCGGTACCGGGTGATGAAAAAAATCCCGACACAAGCCGGGATTGATTTATTTTGGTTATGCCGGTTGCGAAACCGGAATATGTTGAGTAATTACTTGGTCGGCGTAACTTTCTAGCAAGTAAAATGGATACTTGAATTCCCACGAGTCTCCTGCTGCTGATACCGTCGGAGCACCTACACCAGAAAAACAACGCCCCTCGACAGAGATTGCCAGCGTGTATGCAGGTACGGTGTTCAGTACCTCATCGAATTCGGTACCTAGTTCCATTGGAACAGACATACGGCCAAGGTATTTGTTCAGCAGTACAGCATTTTCAAACTGCCCTGCGACTTCAACTTTAGTAAGAGCCTTTGCTTGCTCCGGGGTCAGCGTAATGTCGTTGTTTTCGCTAATAATCAGATTTGCCATGTGAGGCTCCTTGTTGTTGACACTGTATCCATATACAGCACATGAACATTATCAATTAAGAGGCTAAGCATCACATGGTGACCGTTGTCTCAAAGGCCGCACAACGCAGGGTAATCACTATAAAAATGGGGTTCAGCCACCAGCCGTAAACGAGTAGGCGATACGGAGTGTGCCAAGTGTGTGTCGGATATTGGCTGGGGCTGAAATGCAAAAAGGCTACACCGAGGTGCAGCCCTGTAGTTACCGTATCAGTAATCAGCCTTTCGATGATGAATGCCGCTAAATGGCATTACTGGCCAGATTACAGGTTGGTACATTTGCCTGTGACATCACTAAGCCAAGATTTGCCCCGATCCTTGACCTTACAGTTATGCGCGTCTCTATTGCTTAAAACTTTTCCAGAACAGTTCTTAGCGCTGTAGCACTTGCCGGACGCCGCCGACGCGGTTAGAGGAAGTAAGAGGCATGAAGATAGAACAACTAAAATCGACAAATTTTTCATAGCATGTGTCCTTATGCGTGAATTCATAAATTGGTCTTTTCGTTGCGCGCACAACAACTTTAAAATAGCCTCCTCACGCATCCTGTCACGCTTTTATGCCACTTCGTATATTGAATGTTTAGGTAAAATTCCGACAAAAATAGATATTTGAAGTTTTCATCCATGAGTTCATTGCCAAAAATCACTGAATCCATGCGACTTATAGCTCTCTTCCCTCCGAAGCCACTCAGAGACAGGATGGGCTTGCGTTGTGGTTGACTGGTTTAGCAAGGATGCTAAAACGACAAAACCTGGCTCCGGCGGGGTTTCTGATTGGGTAAGCTACGTGACTGCGTAACCACTCTTATCACAATAGACAGTAAAATTCGTAACGAAAAGCAGAATTTTACGTTCCTTACGACATTGATGATTATAATTATCTCGAACTTAAGCTGGCACTTTTACGACACAAAGCTGTATCTAACCGGACAGACAGCTCTATGCTAAATCCGGACATTGCTTACATTAAGAGGAGCTGGCCAGATCAGATACCCGTAGCCATGGAAAAATCCCGCAGAAAGCGAGCGTGAATAGATCAAAAAAGGAGCATTTTCGCTACGGTAATGTGCTCAGCAGTAGGAAAGGACCGCTATGCTGTTCCCCGTGGCTACCAGTCATCAGCTAACTACCAGTTTCCTGATAATAAAAAAATGGAAACCGGTAAAGGTTTTTGAACCATAGTATCTGGTACAGTTTTACAGCAGCCATGTCGTAGTAACGAAAACAACGCACTATTCACGGCTCACATGCTATTTCCAAAAACTGAGCGCTGTTGTAGCATAAATGATCATACCGAACTCAAGGCAACACAGTAACTTTGATTTTTATATATTAAATTATTAACATTACATTAAGGAGTAATAGATGTTATTAGAAAAGCTACATGTTAAAAACCTGAAACGTTTTCCAGAAGTTAACGTTACATTCAATGACAGGTTCAATTTCATTACGGGCCCCAATGGATGCGGTAAAACATCTCTTCTTGCAGCTATTGCACACTGTATTTCTTGGAATGGTGAGTATTCTAGACACCAAAAATCCAGTGAATACTGGATCGATGTGAATAAAAATGAAGTAAAATATAGATTCGGTTTAGGCCAGGGATTTCTGGGGGCAGGAAGATACAGAAACGATCAACTTAATATGTGGGTTAAACCACCTTCAGAAGAAGGGCGTAATTCTATTGTAATTTATGATGCAAAAAAAACTTACACACTCCCCCCTCTTGTCATTGGTGCTCAGAGAAAGATAATCTATAGATCTATTGCAGGAGTCACCAAAGAGACAGATAACGCACAAAACAGGGATATGTATTGCGAAAATGCTCTAAACTTCCTATACAACAATTCCGCTCGAGATGTAAAACAATGGCTAATCAACCGATATTTTGTGATAGATAAACCTTGGGCAAAAGAAGAAAAAACGAATTGGGACCATTTAGTCAAGTCATTGCCGGTGATAGGACCTTTCAACAGTAACTTCCGTTACATTGAAACAGGGCGCGACCTTGAACCGGTATTTTCAATATATGACAAAGAATGTTTTTTAGAGGAACTATCATCAGGATTTCAAGGCATATTATATATTATTATTGCTATATTTGAATGGATTGAGGCCTGCTTGCCACAAGGGGAAAGAGATGTAACAAAAGCATGTGGGACGGTACTTATAGATGAGCTTGACAACCACCTTCACCCGGAATGGCAACTTACAGTAAGGAAGGGACTTGCGGAAATATTCCCTAGCTTACAGTTCATTATAACAACTCATTCGCCACATCTTCTGGCATCGGCGATTAAAAATGAAATTATCATGCTTCCGTCTTCTTATACTGATGAAGTATATGATTTCAAACCTTCTAATAAGGCGTATTCGGGCTGGAGCACAGACCTAATTTTGACTGAGCTAATGGGCGTAAGAAGTCTTGAAAATAAAGATTACGAAATACTGGTAAAGACTTGCTATGATAATATCAAGGAAAATAATCTTGATGCTCTCAAAGTTAGCTATACACGCCTTGAATCTATAAGTCATCCGGATGATGCGATATTAATTATACTGAAAACCCGCATCGCCGGAATGGAGGCAAAAGTGAATGATTAAGTTAACCAGACCACCAGAACCACAGGTTTTATGTGATAATAGTTCAACCTGGACACGGGACATTTTGGATTTGGTGGGTAAATACGGCGAGTATAAAAAAATACCCAAAGAAGAAAAGGATGCTAGATTAAAGTTTTATCGTCACGATGATATAAGAAACGCACTGAAAGAAAGCTCGTTCCAAAAATGTGCCTTTTGTGAAGGAAAACCTGCCGAAACAGGTTTTGCTGAAGTTGAGCATTTCCATCCGAAATCGTTGTACACAGATAAAGTATTCGAATGGACAAATCTACTTTACAGTTGCTCAGCATGCAATAACAAGAAATTGAATCATGATACACAGCGAGAACCAATCATAAATCCTTACGACCTTGATCCTTGTGATTGCTTTACCTATATGGATATCATCATCGAACCTAAAGCAGGGCCCAACTACGACATTGCTAAAAAAACCATTGAAGTGTGCGGGCTATCGGATAAAAGGCTTTTATCGCCAAGAGGCGCCATTTTGGTTAATTTTCGCATTTTCGAGACTGAAATTCGTGAGGCTCTTGATGAATTTTACCTGGCTCGCACTTCCAAAAACAAGCAAAATAGAGCAGGAAAGATAAGTGACGCGCTGCATACGATTGAAGAATTGGCACTGCCCAGTGCAAAATTTTCAAACTTTTGTACCTATCTGCTAACTAACTCGGAAATTTATCAGGAAGCCAAACAACAGCTACAGAAATACACTAGCGAAAGCTTGTAAGCATTCCCAGACGAGGTTTGAAGCAGACATTCCAGCGGAAAGACATAGCTCTTTCCGCTTCTTGCAAAAATGGAAATCAGAGTAATAAAGCTAAAGGCACAATAAATAACAGCAGCTTTCGTAGCCATTCTTCATTGTAAGTAGATAAATATTAACATCCTCGCTTCGCACAAAGCAGACATGATATCCATCAGGGTGGCAGTGTTGAGCCAAAGGTGGACGTTATCTGACTAATTATCCTGTATTAGTCAACTATAGCTACCACTTCCGGATTCCCGTTACTAATCGCCGCAACTTAATTACCAAGTGATTATATTCACTAATAGTTTTCGCCGGACTGATACGGGTATCCAATCTAGGGAATAATGTTTTACGATGCGTCGTTACGGGCGAAAACTATCGTTATTAGCTTAATACCAATAAAGATGATTTGTACGTCCAAGCATCCATTTCCAGTGTGGTGCCAGTCATTGCCAGACACCCTTCAATGAAACTTTCAGCCATCATCAGTCTCTGTCTGACACTACCCTCTGAGATTTTCCAACGACGCGCTATTGCTGATTTTGATACTCCATGACGATAATGTAGCATAATAACGCCAAATTCCTTTTCGTCCCGCAGCTTCTTCAGTCGCCCGACAGCACCATCAATGATCAGTCCATCATTATCACAACAGGATAACTTGCTTTTGCCGGTAATTGGCAGTACCCCCTTAAATCCGGCTGCAATAGGCGAGTAATCTACAGCACTACCTTCCTTCGCCCATTGGCCCCAACGTTCTAAAACCAATTGAATATCTCTCATAAATCTCGCTCCACACATATTGGTCCGCACACCAATTTTATATTAAGAATAGATCATGATAATAGATTTCTATATTTTTCATTTAATAGAATTGCAGCGCGAAAAGATATTTTCGCATCTTTTTTTTGTTTTTTAGATAACAATGAAAAAGTCATACCACTTAGTGCTTCGTTCATGTAAAAATCCTGAATACCCAAGACATTCAAGTTTGCCTTTTTCATTTGCCCCTCAAAACCATCTATATAATCAGGGGTAATAACCAAAGAGTCAGATATATCAATTTCATTTCTCACTCCATTATCTACAAATATTTTACCCACTCCAGAATTCATATTAATCATATACTTACTAACATATCCATTAGATATTAAATCAATTCTTCTAGCCTCGCCTTTTAACATCGGCTGAAAAATCCCCACACCATTAACATTCACATCAAAAGGAGTTAACCTTTCTTTTATAGCACCATCCCCCGTGGTTAACGTCACCTTAGATAACTTCCCGCCAGCTAATTCAATAGACTCTGGATATGGGAAACCTAAACCATTCGCTAACAGAAACATATGAGAAACATTATAAAAATAGAAATTATTTACCCTAAGACAAAAGGCATTAGGTGTTAATGAGAAACTCATCGTGTCTGAACCGATAAAGTTAACCCCCATAGGGTGTTTTTTCATTCTTTCTATAAATAATACTCTATCATGCATGCCGATCCTATTTTTTATATAAAAATTCGGAGTAATTCCGGCTTTGTTTCTATCAAGCTGCCTCATACCAAGCCATATTCCAACTCTAACCTTATCAAACCAATCAAGCAAAATAGTTATCTGCCTTCCATTTACAATGCCACCATTAATAACCTTATCAAATACAATCGAACACTCATCTTCTAGAGTTGAATATTCAGAATTGCATTGATCACAAGCGGAAAAGGTAAATGCATCAAACGGGAACTTCCTTGCTTTATTACTTTGGGAATCAAAACCAAAATTCGCTAAACGTTTTGGTTCCCCAGTCATCCGCAATAGCCATTGAGGAATTATATGCTCCCTAGTTTTATGATTCGGGACTGCACCACAAAATACACATTCCATAGCCATTTATACCCCCAGCAATTAGATAATACAGTGGTAAACATTCTAGCTAAAAAACCATTTATTTTCACTAACCTGTTTTACCTAAGAAATAGCCTTGACTGATAACGAGTGATCAATAAACTTGAACCACACCTCGATCTGAGTTCCGTGCTTTTCTTCCCACCGTGACATGTCACGATGCAAATCATCGTGATGTTTCCGGCAAAGCGGAATGGTAAAAAAATCGTGTGCCTTGGTACCCATTCCCCCTTGGCCATGACCAATGATGTGGTGCGGGTCGTCAGAAGCTCCACCACAGCAAGCGCACGGCTGAGACTTAACCCAACGAGTAAACTTTTCGCTCGTCCATCGCTCGCGCTTTGGGATCTTGAATAATGCCTTTGGTGGCTCTGGGTCGATTACCAACACCTTCGCGGCCTTCTTGGCTATCTCCGCTATCTGCTGGGTAGGTGATAAACTGGTGGTAATGTCAGCCTCTCTTCGGTGCCCTGTTGGGATGGTGCGCGGCTTAATGCGTAACGAGGCGGCAGCGACATCATCGGGGATCAGATCAATTACCTCATTCACCCAGGCCCACCAGCACAATTCCGGCAAGGTCAGTTGGTGGCTCTCATCAAACATGAAGTGCATTCTGGCCCGGTACACCACGAAGTCAGCAATATTTTGCTCTGCTATGGCTGATAATTCATCCATGGACTTATCGCGGTACAAGTTCGCATGGTGCCAGCACAAACGAATAGCACCGGCGCCATAACGCATGGTCTCCATGTTCTTGTCGTGATAATCGTCCTCGGCGCACTTCCACTGGCATTCATTACGGCGATCAAGCCAACTCTCCAGGCTGTTAATGCCACCAGCGACAACAAGAACACGCTCATGCTGAAAGAACGGGCGAAAACGCGGATCACTGGCTAACTGCTGCTTAACCGCCGGCAGTGCACCAGATGGCATATCGCGAAACTCAGTTGGTACCGTGGCCACCAGCACCCGCTCTCCAAACATAGGCAGTAATTCAGCATCAGGCTTAAAGATTACTTGTCCCAGCTCACGGACAACTACACCTTTCATCAGCCCACGCATGGCACCACCTCGCTGATCTGTAGTTCAACCTTGCCTCCCTTGATGACTGGCCCCCACTTGGCATCGATATGCTTAATCTGGCTGTCATCGAGCCACACGCCAGCCTGCGTCATAGCGTCAAACAACGCCTTGAAGAAGTTATCCAGATCCCGACGGGCTTTTGTCGGCGGGTAGAACACAACCGCTACGGATATGTCAGCACTGATTGGCTTCGGCCGGCGGCGCAGTTGTTCCATCACCTGAGCGATAGCTTCTGCCTGAAATGCCCTGCCGCGCTCACTGACCAAAGTGCGACCACGGGATGATCCCTTGTTCGGCGAACGCCAGTAGCCGTTAACGCTTGGGGGGAATGGCAACGTTAATTTCATGCTGGCTGATCCTCTACGGCTACCAGGCGGTAGAAATAAACCAGCTTGCCAGTGTCCGGATCCTTCAGCGTGCACTTTTCCTTCACCAGCCCATGTAGTTTGGGATCAACTTCACGCAGCCGGGCACTAATCGCCGCCTGGGTGTCAGCTACGAAAAACATCATGAAAACGGTTCTTTCCAAATCGCGTAACGTCATCCACTGAGCACCGGCAGCGGCCTGAATTACTCGGCCCATTTGATTTTCTGGGCTGTCCTTCAGCATGCCTGCGAGGATTAACCGACGGATGCCGCTGTTAACGCGTTCGCTTTCGAATACGTCCACAGGGATCGTTAATTTTTTCATGATGCCAACCTCGCTAAGTCGTTCTCGCTTGCCTTGGTGATCGCTTGAGCCCAAATGCCTACGAATGCCCGACGTGCGTCGTAATCACTCATGCGGCCTAATGACCCGGCCATTTCTTTAGCCAGACGCTCCACCTCGTTTTGTGGCTTACGGCGCTGAGAGATAAGGCGGGTGTAAGCCTCCTCTCGCGCAGCGTTGTCAAACTTCTGAACTTTTGGCAGGTCATTAGCCCGTTCCTCTTTCACGCTCAGATAGCACGTCTCGGTGATCAGGTAGTCGAAGTCCTTTTTGCGCCAGGTCTTGCCAGTGTTGGTGTCTGCTCGGTCTTCAAGCATCCAACGGCATTTTTTGGCGATGTAGCGGAGGTAAGCGCCCCATTTCTCTTCGGTCAGGTCGTATTCTTTCCAGAGCTTGCGCAGCACCTTGCGGCGGCTATCAGTGATTTTGATAACCTTGGGCAATTCCGGCAGCGTGGTGTGGAATGTTTCGAGAACAACCTGATAATCGATTTTCAAAGAATCGGCAGGTTGCGGGTCAGCTGGCGTAGCCGGTTGACCAACAGGTTTTATTACTGATGGATCTTGTTTTGAATTTACTGACGGATCCCCCCCAGATTCTGGCGGGTGAGAAGTGCCTTTTTTCGTGTTTTCTGAACGGTCGGATTCTGAACGTTCAGATTCTGACATGTCAGATTTTGAATGGTCAGATTCTGACGTGTCAGAAACTGGACGGTGAGACTCGATGCCTAATGCCGCTGCTTTCAGCTTTGGTACATTCAGGGTGTAAATATTGCTGTCGTTGCGCTGCCCTCTACGGCGTTCCTTGCGTGTCAGCCATCCATCACTTTCTAATTCGCCGATCGCAGTCGTGACCGTACTACGGCCAGCACCAATCTCACGGGCGATTTTCTCAATCCCCGGATAGCAGATACCCTCATCATTCGAAAAGTCAGCCAGACGAAGCATTACAAGCAGCTTGGTACCCTTCACACCGTGCGCAGCGCAGCCGTCCCATACATAGCTGGAGACTTTTACGCTCATGCCACAACTCCTGGCGCCGGCAGTGCCAAATATTTGCAACGATCCACAACTTCCTGTAGAGCGCTGTGGGTGACAGGCAACCAGCCGCCGGGTATTCTCATCACATAACGCAACGGCACTGGCGGTTTAGCGCAGCTCGCAGCTACACAACGAAATTGCCCACGCAAACGAGATTCTGTTACTCTGTTCATGCGTTAATTACTCCACACGTTTAATTGATGCACTCGACGCCCGGGACCGCATATCCTGGGCGTCACCCTCTCCAAACATCATCACCGTCACGGCGTATATCTCCGCCACCAGCGATTGAACCCGGTAACCCTTAGCTTTCAGCTTTCTGCTCTCGTCGTTGTCCAGCACCCCATCAGCTGTAAATTCGTTATGCGCTTTAGCAAACAGGCCAAGCGCTGACATCAGCTCGTTGAACTTGATCAACAACTCTTCGTTATCCGCCTGTTCGATTTCTGGCAGCTTCACGAATACGCCACCAGCGTGCTTACACATCGCCTCGGTGATATCGCTACGGCCTGAGATTGATTCCATTTCTACAGCCATGCCCAACGGCACTACCTGTCCTGATACCTGGCGGACGCGGTTACGAAGAGCATTTTCAGTCCCGGCCACTGGATCCAACTCCTTCGCCATCGCACTGTATTTGCCTGGGAATTGGGTGAGCAGCTTGTGTATTGCTTCACTAATGTCGTCTTGGGTAGGAAAGTCTTTGTTGTCCACAAGGCTTCTCCGTTTCTGTGGTTTTGGTTAAGCCGCTGGGGCGGTAGACTTTTTGTAAAACGAAGAGTCGTAAGCCAGGACACCGCCAGTAATACGGCTTAATTTCAGCGCGACTCTTTCAGGTATGACTTCACCCCATTGAGATACGGCCGAATCACTAACACCGAGAGCGGCTGAAATCGCACGCTGAGATCCATAGTGCTTGACAACTTTTTCTTTGAGCATTTTTCACCTTGCTAAATTTAAGATATCTTCAATTATTTAACTAAAGGAATCTTTAGTCAACTAGATTTAAGATTACTTAACTATGAAAAAAGAAACCGTAGGCGAGCGCATTCATGCGCTGAGAAAATCGAAGAAGCTGAGTCAGGTGATTTTGGCTAAAAAGGTTGGTGTATCTAACGCTGCGATTTCGCAATGGGAGCGTTCAGAAACGGAGCCAAAAGGAGATAATTTAATGTCTCTCGCAGCAGCATTAGAATGCTCTCCATCTCATCTGCTATATGGCAATGCGATAGATGAAAACATCATATATGCAGGCAAGGTTCGACCAGGGCTCGTCCCTGTAGTTGGTGATGCCGTTTTAGGAGTTGATGGCATGATCGACATGGTCGAGGACCGCGGCGGTTGGCTCAAGATTTACAGCGATGATCCTAATGCTTATGGCCTTCGTGTTCGTGGCGATAGCATGTGGCCACGCATCCAGTCGGGTGAGTTTGTACTCATAGAACCAGGTACCTCAGTCCATTCAGGAGATGAAGTATTCGTTCGTACTACTGACGGACATAACATGATCAAGGTACTCAACTACACTCGCGACGGCGGATATCAGTTTACTAGTATCAATCAAGACCATAGGCCAATAACATTGCAGCAGAGCGCAGTGCTGAAAGTAGAGTATGTTGCCGGAATTCTTAAAGCCTCTCGCCATGTTGAAGATGAAGAAATTAATGATGTTATACGTTAATCTCGCAACCTCCAGATCATAAAAAGAATAATCGCAAGATTTGTGCGTGACACGACCAGTGCAATAAGCGGCAATAAACTTACATTTTTCATACCGGTGCTCCATGACGATTGATCGAATTCTTTCACTTGTTGCAATAGTCGTATCATTCATTGCAGTTCCTGCAAGTGGATACTTGAGCTATAGATTTGCCGTAAAAGGCGAAAAAAGGAAAGAATTTAATGCCGTTTCAGATGCTATACGCCTTAAGTTGCGAGAGCAAAAACGGTTGATAGTACAAGGAATTTACCCAGGCGCTCATGGGCTTACAGTTTCAGAATCTGAAATCGATAATCTGATAGATGTAAGTCAAGCGAGATTCAAGAACTCAATATTGCTCTCTTGGCAAAAATACCGCGATGCTGTGACAAACTATGGCAAGCAAAATGAATATGGCGATTTTCAACTTTTAAATCCTGAACAAGCCCTTGAAAAAATTGAGAAACTTCTAATTTACGTAAACAAGCAGTAATCCGGCCATCGCGCCGGTGTTTGTCTCACCTCCCTCCCTGTCTCCGCCACAATCCCATAAATGCCGCCCGCTCGTCTTCCCAGTTCATTTCCATGCCCACCTCAGTTAAAAATCACTTATTTAAGTTATCTTAATTTTAACATTGACTTTTAATTTAAGATATCTTAATGTTAATTCATCGGCAGCGAACAGGGAGGACGCCCACGAAGTAGCCGCCCGAGGCACACGAAGATCGGGATGATTCGCAGAGTAAATGATTAAGGCTTTGGAAGGTCACCAGCAAACCAAGCTGCCGCTTTTTGAAGAAAGCTTAGTTTGACGGAAATTGCTTCGGATGAGCGGCCAAGAACGATCAGCGTTCTTATGTAAGCGGCGTCACGCAAGAGGCCAAGCATTGGATTATCCGTCTCCTCGGCCTTAACGTATGCGGCATGAAGTTCAGAATCTGAAATACTGTCTGGCTTCGTTATTAGCTCTTTCATTTTCTTGGATTGTGCTTCGCACAGCATGGCAGTTTTACTCGGCTGCCAAACGAAACTAATAGCAGATAAAGAGGCAACAATAGCGCCAAAAAGTGGAAGGCTTCCATAAGTAGCGAAAATAGCTGACCCGAGCATGATTTGTGAAAACGTTAGTAACCGATCCAGCCTGCTATAAAAAGTCGCCTGCATCGTCTCAATGTGGAACGAATAGCGGATGTGAAAAATAGTGTTTTCTCGGGTCATTTGCTGCCTCTTACTTTTTAGGCTCAGGCTCCGGCTGTCGCTCGGTAGGCCTATATGGAACTTGGCTATCTGGTGAAGGACGATCTTGACGCTCAGGATATCTATATCCTTCAAACGGATAATTATCAGACATATACACCTCTTTGTGGTTGATTGTGTTGGCGCATAAATCATACCACAGAACACCCAGCAACAACGGGTACCCACGCGCCGGGCGTGGATAAAAATCCCGGCACACAACGGCATGCTCACTCGCCCTTTCCCTCAAGTCTGGAAGCGGTGGAGAATCCTGAAACTCATGAGTGAGCATACCGATGTGGTTAGGCTGGAAACTTCGGGGGCGTTGTTTACCAGCCGCCACACCTTATGCGCCGCGCCGGCGGCACTGCAGCGAAAGCAAGCGCGGATATCCGGCAAGAATTTATGCTGTGTGTAGTCTTGGCGGCTGTTCGCTGGGTTGGTGTCAGCCGCACTTTTTTCGCTCTTTAACAGAATAATAGAAAACCCTATAGCCTCTCAAAAGAAGCTATAACTTATCATTAGTTTTATTTTTCTTTCTTTTTTTTAACCATAAAGTTAACTTTTGGTAATTACCAACAAAAACAAGAATAGCTATGGATGCCCCTATAGAGTAAAGTAAGTCATGTTTATCCAAGAACTTAATTACCTCCTCAACAGACAGATAGCCAGTTGTAAAACTAACGAATACAAGAATAAATGATATCAAATTTAGAGCTGAGGATTTTATATAAAAATTTTCAAGCTCGTTAGTGATTTCGTTCAGCTTTTTAACTATTACTGTCAACCTGGCTGGATCATCGTCATCTGAGATAAAAAAATTATTTATTATTTCATTAGCATTTTTCAATTCAGTATTGGATGCAAGGAATCCATACGTGAAAGCACCTGTCAAAGTGAATAATGTAATAATCCCCCATGTCGAGAAGACTTTCCAGTTAAAATCAATATGAATTGCAGCATTTAAACTAGTATTACCTATAGATAAATCTATCACCTTAAAAACAAAAATACACAATGCCATCCAAACAGTCATTATTGCTATTGAAAGCTGTATGGACTTTCGTCCTCTATCAATTGCATTGTTGTACCTATACATAGCCAAATTTATACTCATGAGTCACCTAGTATATTTTAAAAGCAATACTATACTGGACCCCCATTAATTATGACAATGTTACAGTTATTGATAATTTCATTTAACATTAATTAGCGTTCTATTTTTCATGTATTTTATAATTTAACTAATGAAGTTTTTATGGGCATGTCTAATAGAAAGTATGAGGCTTAACTATGCGGGTTATTGTCCTCAAACACCAAACCACTTTTAACTTGGGCGAAATATGACCTTCCAGGCCAAGTTTCACTTTTCCGAAGAACAGTGTGGAGTAATTAACATGATCAACACTATTACGATCGATACCGAAACAATGGATACCAAGCCAAGTGCTGTGATTCTATCTATTGGGGCATTTGCATTCGATATCTCTGACGTTCGTCAAACACAACAAAGCATTATCCAGATAGCCCGTGATGCAGAGATGGCTGATTACTCAAATACGGCCTTCTACTGTCTGGTAGATACTTTCGGTCAGTTAATGCAGGGCCGCAATGTAAGCGCCGAGACCCAGGCTTGGTGGCGTGAACAATCTGAAGATGCACATGAAGCTCTTACGGGAGACCGAGAGCCAATTGGCCAATGCCTCGCCCTGCTCTCTCATTGGATAAAAGCCCATCCAGATGCCCGGATATTCTTCCGTGGCACTGACTTCGATGGTTCTATCCTGGAGCATGCCTATAGAACTAACGGGATCGAATGCCCTTGGCATTGGGGTGGCAAGCGTGACGTACGCACTTATATCGACGCAATGACAAAGGGAAACCGTGGCTATCTACCTAAAACCCACCAGCCCTGCTTTGCGGTGGTTAAGCATAATTCGCTCCATGATGCGATGAACGATGCTGAGCAAATGGCCATTGCCTATCAACAAAATAGCTTCCAAATGGATGCCGAACTGAGGAAGTCCTAGTGACTTCTGCTTATTACAACGAAATTGATCCATACGCCGCCCAGTGGCTCCGTAATTTGATAGCTGCTGGTCATATAGCGCCTGGTGACGTTGATGAGCGTTCAATCGAGGATGTGAAACCCGATGACTTACGAAACTACACTCAATGCCATTTCTTCGCTGGAATCGGAGTCTGGTCATATGCCTTGCGGAACGCCGGATGGCCTGACGATAAACCAGTCTGGACAGGTTCTTGTCCGTGCCAGCCTTTCAGCACGGCAGGCAAAGGCGATGGGTTTGATGACGAGCGGCACCTATGGCCACATTTCCATTGGCTCATCAGCGAGTGCCGCCCTGAGCACGTCTTTGGTGAACAAGTTGCAAGCGGCAACGCAAATGCTTGGTTCGACCTTGTACAAGCTGACCTGGAAGCAATGGGTTACGCCTTCGGGATTGTCCCGTTCCCGTCTGCGGGCATCGGCTCTCCGCACATCCGTGACCGCGCATACTGGGTGGCCAACACCCACCACGAGGGACTGGAAGGACGGAAAAGAATGCCTGAATGTTCCACTGAACTCATTGCTGGGACGAGTGGCGTGGTTGACAACATGGCCAGAGCCGAAGGCATTAGATGGGGAAAAGGCAGCAAGGCCTGCCTCCGGAGCAGGAACCCAAGCCAGACTAATGGTTTCTGGCGAGATGCTGACTGGCTCTTCTGCAGGGATGGAAAGTGGCGGCCAGTTAGACCCGGCTCATTCCCGTTGGCTAATGGGGTTACCGCAAGAGTGGGACGACTGCGCGCCTACGGCAATGCTATCAATGCGGAAGCTGCGCAAACCTTCATAAATGCATATATGGAGATCATCAATGGCGAAGACTAATGCAGAGCGTAAAGCAGCCCAACGCGAGCGCCAGCGACTGGCTGGTATTGTCCCTGTCGAAATCAAGCTAGATCAGCAAGAGGCTGAGATGTTACGAGAGAATTGTGCAGCTCGCCGGCCACAACGCGAACCATACGACCTGGATGAATACATCACAATGCTGATCAGGAAGGATAACGCCGAATTAAAAAAGCAGCTGGCGGCACGGAATAAACGGTGCTGCGGTAAGTGCAAAGACAAACTACCAGGTGACCCAGCAGGTTGTTATTTTCTTGGTGATTCTGAGTGCTGGCAAACCTACGGGTGGCATGAAACCAAATTAACAGTGTGTGACTTGTCACGGTTGAATTAATGCCCGTATGCGGCGGGTGATGTGTGGAGGTACTTGATGTTACAGATGTTGACGCTTGAAGAATGGGCTGCGGAGCGATACCGCAGCAAACCACCCTCTCTAAATACCTTGCGGCGTTGTGCTAAAGAGGGCCACTTCGCCCCACCTGCACGTAAGGAAGGTAAGTTATGGCGTGTGAGAGAAGATGCTGAGCTAGTTGGCCCACTCACTACTCCGATCATTAAGCACAATGACAATCCGAAGCTCCGAAGGATATTGAACGATGGCAGCCCGACCGCGTAAGAACAATGTTGATATTCCTAACCTGTATCCCCTATTTAGCCGCAAGGCCAATAAGGTCTACTGGCGATACCGTCATCCGGTTACAGGGAAGTACCATGCTCTTGGTGACAATGAGCAGGAAGCTCGTGAGATTGCGATAGAAGCAAATAGCCGACTGGCGGAGCAACGTAGCCGGCAGATCCTGGCACTTAGCGATCGAGTGGCACAAATTAAGGGTAAAGATATAACTGTCAGTACCTGGCTCGATCGCTATTGGAAAATACAGGAGGAACGCCTGAGCACCGGTGATATCAAGCCCAACACGTTTAAACAAAAACGTAAGCCTGTGGACCTTCTACGCCAAAAATTTGCAATGAAAACCTTGCACGAGGTTGATGCCAGAGATATCGCTTCGTTGTTAGATGAGTACACAGGCGCCGGACAGCCACGTATGGGCCAGGTTGTTCGCTCAGTGCTGATCGATGTGTTTAAAGAGGCTCAACATGTTGGTGAAGTTCCTCCGGGCTACAATCCCGCGCTCGCAACAAAGCAACCGCGCAGGAAGATTACCAGGCAGCGTTTGAATCTAGAGGAATGGCAGAAGATTTTCGACATTGCTGATAAACAGCACCGATACATGGGCAATGCGATGCTATTGGCCGTAGTTACAGGACAGCGCTTGGGTGATATTTCATCAATGAAATTCAGCGATATCTGGGATGACCACTTACATGTTGTGCAGGAGAAAACTGGTGCAAAGTTGGCATTACCTCTTTCTCTTCGATGCGATGCTTTGAACATAACCTTGCGTGAGGTTATCTCTCGCTGCCGAGATTATACTGTCAGTTCGTATCTTGTACATTACTTCCGTTCAACATCAATGGCCTTACGTGGAGCCAAAGTGCCAGGAAATACCCTGACAACCAACTTTAGCAAAGCTAGGGATAAAACAGATATCGATTGGAGAAACGGTACACCAGCTACATTTCACGAACAGCGTTCACTATCTGAACGATTATATAATAATCAAGGAATTGATACTATGAAACTACTAGGGCATAGAAATCGCTCCCAAACTGATAAATATAACGACGACAGGGGTAAAAATTGGATTATCGTTACTTGATTTATTAAAAACCAAAACCCATATTCGGTGAGGACCCTTCGTTCAAATCTATATTTTTTAATACATTATCTACAAAGGCGTACTCACTTTTATTCTTCATAATAATTATCTTATTGATATCAAATTTATTTGTTTTTAAAATATTAAGCAACTCAGATTTATTCATACGACTAAAAAGCATATTTGCTTGAATTTTTGGCTCGCTATTATTAATGTCTCTATCAGATTGATTGGGGACGATCAAATAGCGACCATATTTTAATATGGCTCGCGAGGCATGTAAACTACCGCCATTTATATCTGATTGAACCATTATAACACCAGATGATAAACCAGCTTGAATACGGTCACGTTGGACAAAATTATTCCTGTAAGTAGTAGAGTTATAGGGATACTCGGAGATTAACAGCCCACCATTAGTAACTATTTCAGTAGCCAGGTTTTTATTTTCCGCAGGGTATATTTTTTCCAACCCCTGAGCCATTACAGCAATAGTTTTAGACGGACTACGCAATGCCGTCTTATGTGCAATGGTATCCACTCCTTTAGCCAATCCACTAATTATATTCCAACCTGAACTAGCAAACCATTCTGTTATATTTCTCGCAATAACAACCCCATGTTCAGTGGGCTCCCTCGTCCCAATAACGGCCAAGCTCTTTTTGTTTAATTGTTCTACATCTCCGGCACAATATAAAATTGCTGGAGCATCATCTGTTTTTTTTAGTAAAAGAGGATAGTTCACATCAAAAAAAGAGATTATTTTATGATCATATTTATTAGCAAGATCGATATTCTTTTGAGCAAAATTAATACAGTTGTCAATCATGCTTATCGTGATATCGGTTACATTCAATAGTTTTGCAATATCCAATAAAGGCATATCTTTAAAATCTTTCAGCTTAACTAATGAGTTTAATGTCTTAGCGCCCACTCCTTGTAGGGCGCTCAGAGCCAAGATCTTTTGCGTATCCGGCGATATTACTTGCATCATTCGCTCTCAGAGTTATTACATTTGGGTTCCATATTCCAACCTGTGCATGAGAGGAAGTATGTACCCTTTTTACGATTTAGTTTTCTTACCATATCTCTACCACATTTACCACAACTCTTTATAACAACATCTTCCGTATAATCACATTTTTCATTTTCATCATTATAACCAGAACATCCCCAAAAGCGAATCCCAGTACTCGAGTTCTTACGAAGTCTTAGGATGTGGCTAGAGCAGCGAGGGCAAAGCCGTTCTGTTTCAGAAATGCTAACTGTTTTTGCCAAACAAACACCCAGGGTATGCTTAACATTTTCATCCTTTAATATAGAATAAGCACGCTGTAAGGTTGATCCTGTCGTAATTACATCATCAAAAACCAAGATGGTTTTATTTCTCAGTCTACCTTCATATTTAGGATTTAGAAATAAACTCCCCTCAATTTCTATAGCCCGCTCATCACGTGGAAGAGTTTTTAAGGTTTTCGCACCCTCTTCAAAAACAAATAAATCGGGTATAAATTCAGAGCCAACCTTACTCTTACCAGCGGCGCCATCCAATACAAGCTCGAGCCTTTGTTTTTTTTCTTTCTTAGACGGAATAACAGTAACAATATTAAAAGGTTTCTTCGCTGCGAAAAATTGCGGTATATTATCAACCGCATGAGCAAGTATATCACTCCAGTAATCCGGAGGCGTATAATTCTCAACCAAATCTTTTCTTGCTATTTCTAACGACAGTGCATGCTTATCATGCATTTCTACAGTAACAAGACTTTTCTTGGAAAAGTATCTCCCAAGACAAATTGTAGCCAACTCATCCTTTAAAGTTATAACATTGGCAGATTCATCCAGTGGAACGAAATATAAACGTTTTCTTGGAAAGTCGAAGGTATTTAGCTTTGCACTCAACTCTGCTAACAGGACAATATTATCACACTCGTTACATTCATCTTTAATGAAGTCGGTGCTGAGTACAGCAGCAGGAACTTGAGAAACCGGCTTCCTAGATGCCCAAGTAGGTACGATTGGCTTAACCCCAGCATAATAACTAGCGACAATATCCTTATAATCATCACCGATGTATATTACTTTTTCAGATGCTTTGACCCCTAACAAATCCAAAGCTAAACTTATTCCTTTAGGACTTGGCTTCATTCCAGCGCTACCAACATCAGTATAAGTAACTAGAGCATCAAAGGCAGGGAGGTCTAAGTGTTTTAAAAGTATCTCTGCATATTCCCTACCAGAATTCGTTACTATAGCTGTTTTTATTCCTCTTTCCTTAATGAACTCTAGTAATTCTACTGTCTTCTTGTAAGGTTTTATTCTCGCAAGTACATCAGGAGTCATTTCATGATATGCCCGCCTTTCACGAATATCCTCTAATTTATCAGTTGGAGCCAGTGTATTGTCTAAATCAAAAATAACAGCATCTAAAATCATAGCATTTCCTTATATTTTATTCTTATGTCAAAGACAGTTAAATATACATATATTATTATGTTTTGATAACTAGTTTTGATAATGTTTTGATAACCGTTGCAAATTGAATAATAAAAAACGGGAACCATTAGGTTCCCGTTATCATTTAACGCTAAAAACACACTTACATGTGTTTAACGATAGCGTCGCCAAACTCTGAACATTTCAGCAGCTTAGCGCCTTCCATCAGGCGTTCGAAGTCATAGGTCACGGTCTTGGCAGCGATAGCGCCTTCCATGCCCTTAACAATCAGGTCAGCCGCTTCGAACCAGCCCATGTGACGCAGCATCATTTCTGCAGACAGGATGATGGAACCTGGGTTCACTTTGTCCTGGCCGGCATACTTAGGTGCGGTACCGTGGGTGGCTTCGAACAGCGCGCAATCGGAACCGATGTTGGCGCCAGGTGCGATACCGATACCGCCAACCTGCGCGGCCAGGGCGTCGGAGATGTAGTCACCGTTCAGGTTCATACAGGCAATCACGTCGTATTCAGCCGGACGCAGCAGGATTTGCTGCAGGAAGGCATCGGCGATCACGTCTTTTACCACGATCTCTTTACCGGTGTTCGGGTTCTTGATTTTCAGCCATGGACCGCCGTCGATCAGTTCGCCACCAAACTCTTCGCGCGCCAGTTCGTAGCCCCAATCCTTGAAGGCACCTTCGGTGAACTTCATGATGTTGCCTTTGTGAACCAGGGTCACAGAGTCGCGGTCGTTGGTGATCGCGTATTCGATCGCCGCAC